>Ga0196962_10000001_pt1 | contig 1038405 bp, 807 predicted proteins | sample S3v_20metaG_FD_183186 | JGI IMG/M metagenome (GOLD analysis project Ga0196962, IMG submission 183186) | Soil microbial communities from Anza Borrego desert, Southern California, United States - S3+v_20 | ecosystem: Environmental > Terrestrial > Soil > Desert | place: USA: California...
CGGCCCGACCTGCGATGTAAGTCGGGCCGGCGGGCTCAGCCCGCCTCTAAACGGTAGGCGTTAAGCTCAGGCGAAAACGCTCTAGAGGCGGCTGCCGAAGCGATCCATGTACTCGAAGGAGCCGATGAAGGCTTTGACCATCTCGGCCGCGATGTAGTCGCCGTTGAAGTCGTTGAGCTTGCCCAGCCAGTGGTTGTAGCCGGTGAAGTCCGTGTCCGGCCCCGAGTCGGGGTCGCGCTGCAAGTAGCCGAAGTATTGCATCAGGACGAACGACTCATTCCTGGTCTTCGACGTGACCGAGTCGCTCTCGGCCACGCTCCGCAGCGCCGCCGCCTGCCCCGCCGCGCCGCCGCCGCCGAAGGCGCTGACGGCCGCGTTACGTTCGGCCGCGGAAGGCTGTACGCCCGCGTTGGCGAACAGCGAATCGACGTACGCGCCCGCGTCCTGCCCGCCGTGCGCCGCCTGGAAGGGCGCGCGCTGGACGAAGGCGAGCGCGAACGCCTGCTTGTTCGCTTCGAGCTGCGCCTCCCAGCCGGTCTGCCCGACGATGACCTGCGCGGGCGTGCTCGCGATGGCGCGCGTGTCGGCGAGGAAGTCGGCGCGGCGGACGGCCACGGGCCTGCCCGCGAGGTTGCCGAAGGCCGCCTTGTGCATCTTGTAGACGAGGTTCCCCGTCCCCTGGAACTCAAGCGAGAGGAAGAAGGCCGCCGAGACGTTGATGCGCTTGACCTCCACGCAGGTCTTGTCCGTCCCGCAGGCGAGCACGTCGTCGCGCCAGAAGGCGAGCCCCGGGGCGTCGGGCTCGCGGTTGAGGAAGTCGAGGTAGTGCTGGCGGACGAAGAAGTTCGCGTCGCCGACGGGGTTGAAGCCCCAGCCCACGTCGCGCAACTGCAAGCCCGTCAGGTCGGCCGGGACGGCGACGCTGTGGATGATGTCGCCCGCGTTGTCCGGCTCCATCAACTGATTCGGGAAGAGCAGCGTGTCCCAGTGCGAGACCGACGAGCCGCCGGAGAAGGTCGTGGGCGTGAAGACCTGCGGGTGGCCCTGCGCGTCAACGCCCGAGGCCGAGGAGCCGTCAACGAGCAGCGTCGCGTTGACGCCCGCGGTGAGCTGGCCCTTGATCGTGTTGCCGTTCTCGAACGTGACCATCACCGACGGGATGTTGATCGTCGGGTCGCTGCCGCCCATGCCGCCGAACACGCCGCCCGAGCTGTTGGCGATGATGACGCCGATTGCGCCCGCGTTCTGCGCGTTCTTGACCTTGACGACGAAGTCGCAATTGCCGCGGTCGATGAGCGCCAGCCTGCCCGCGACGGCCGAGGGGTTCGTCAGCGCCGAGCAGCCGTCGGTCGTCAACGCGCCGCTGGCGTTCGAGGGATCGAGCGCCTGGACGACGTTCGCCGTCGTGCCCGCGACCGAGAGCGGCGGCCCGAATTCGGCCGTGTTGACGGCGTAGCTGCCGGCTATCCCCGCGGGCGCGTTGACGCGCACACGCGCGGCCCCGAGCACGCCGCGGGCCGCGCCCGTCACGTTGGGGCCGTTCCAGACGAGGTTGCCGTTGCTGACCGCCGAGGCCGCACGCTCCCCGTTCGTCATCTGAATCCAGGTCTTGCCCGTCGAGTTGTCGAGGAGGAAATGGTCGTAGGCGGACGGGAAGGCGTTGCCCTGCGCGCTGGCCTGCGCGCCCGTGCTGCCGTTGGTGAAGGTCTGGAACCCGAGGCCGTGCGCGAACTCGTGCATGAGCACCGCGACGAGGTCGATGTCCGCGCCGTGGTTGTTGTCGAGCCCCAGGTAGAAGCGCGTGCCGCCGAGGCAGTTGGCGCTGCCGTTGATGTTCGAGTTGAACTGCGTGCTGATCTCGGCCGTGCCGCCGTTAACGTCGATGCCGCTCAGGGCGTTGGCGAGCGCGGTCGAGTACCAGGTGTTGCCGAAGGGCGCGTTGGGGAAGTTGCGGAACATGCCGACCGAGCCGGCCTGGGCGAGCGTGCCGCCGTTCGCGTCGCACGGCAGCGCGACCCAGCTCGCCCTGATGACGATAGGCACGTCACTCCTGAGGGTCGCGCCCCAGAGGTTGGCCGCGAACTGGAAGGCGTTCAGACGCTGCTGGCCGACGGTCGTGCCGGTGTTGCCGCCGACGGGGGCCGCGGGCGTCGGGTCGTTGAAGCCGGAGCCCGCCGGGTCGGTGTTATGGATGAAGATGGTCGCCGCGGCGCGCGCCTGCACGGAGGCCGCGACCGCCACGGCGAAGGCGAAGGCGAAGACGATCAGCTTCGAGATAAAGTTCCTCTTCATCACTTGCTCGACGCCGCCTTTCTGTTAACGCCCGCGCCGGTGCCGTTCGCGGGCTTCCCCGCGCCGGTGAGGAAGGCGGTGGCCGCCTCGGGCGTGTCCACGCAGGCCGCGGAGACCGAGCCGTCGTCGTTCTTCTTCGCCAGCACCACGTTCTGGAAGCGGCCCTGCAAGTCCACAGAGACCGTGCCGTCCGCGTGCTTCTCCTCGACGAGGCCGGCGGTCGCCTTGTTGCCTTCGAGCTGTGCGGCGAGCCTCTGCGCCTCGGCCTCCGTGAGCGGCCCCTGCTGCAAAGCCTGCGCGTTCACGCGCAGCTTCCTCCCCCCGACCTCGACCGTGACGTGGGGGTCGGCGGGCCGCGCGTCGGGGGCCGCGGGCGCGGCCTTCGGCGGCTCGGCGCTGCGCGACGCGTAGGCGGCGACGGCCGTCGCCACGCCGACGACGAGCAGCGCGCATGCGAACGCGCCCGCGCGGAAGGCGCGCCCGCGCTTGGGCTCAGAGACCCTCTTCGACTTCTTCATGACTGGCGGTTCCTCTGTGGTAGCGGTCAGTACCGCCCGCGGTAGCGGGTGGGCGTAACTGAGCCCGGGCGATTGACGACAGCGTGTCTCTCATCAGTCATCAAGCCTTAATCGTAAGGCCCGCCCGCTGCCGCGGGCGGTTCTGACCCGGTTGCTCCGGACGTTGTAGTCGTGAGCGACTACAGGCTGCTTTTAAGGGTTGCGGACGGACTAGCGGGGCGCGGGCTCCCCTGGGGAGGACACGTCGGGTGTGGCTCCCGCGTTTAGACGTGCCGACCCGCCTAGCCGTTGCACACGGCCGCGCGCCAAAAAAAGACGCGCCCGGGGCTCTCGCAAGACCCCGGGCGCGGTTTCGGTCGTGTCGGACGGCGGGCGGCTACGGCCGCGTGCCGAAGCGGTCGATGTACTCGAAGGATTCGAGGAAGGCTTTGACCATCTCGGCCTGGATGAAGTTGCCGTTGGCGTCGTTGAGCTTGCTGAGCCAGAAGTTCCAGCCCGAGAAGTCCGTGTTCGGCCCCGTGTCCGGGTCGCGCCGCAGGTAGCCGTAGTACTGCATCAGCACGAAGGCGCGGCGGAACTCAATCGTCCCCGGAGCCTTGAGCTGCGGGTTCTCGGCCACCGCGTAGAGCACCGCGGCGCGCGCGGCCGCCGCGCTGGGATTGCCGCCGAGCTGCGCGATGAGCGCGTCGCGCTCGCCCGCCGTCAGCGTGATGCCCGCCCGCGAGACGAGCTGATCCACGAACTCCGCCGAGGTCATCGTCAGCGGGAAGGCCGCCAGGAAGCGCGGGCGCTGGACGAACTCAAGCATGTACGCCTGCTTGTTGGCTTCGAGCTGCAACTCCCAGCCCCCGAACCCGACGACGACACCCTTGCTGATACGCTGCGAGTCGGGCAGGAACTCGTTGAGGCGGATGATCGGCACGACCAGCCCCGTCGAGGGTTCCGTCCGGTCGCCGTACGCGGCCTTGTAAGTCCGGTAGGCGAGGAAGCCCGTCTCCTGGAACTCGATGGACTGGAAGAAGGCCGCCGAGACGTTGACGCGGCAGACCGTCAGGTCTGCGGGCGGCGGGTCAGCGCAGATCGCCGTCTGAGCCCTCCAGTGCTGGAAGCCCGAGAGGTCGGGCTCGCGGTTCAGGAAGTCGAGATACTGCTGGCGTGTAAAGAAGTTCGCGTTGAAGCTCTCCTTGCGGACGGGGCTCGGGCCGTTCGCGTCGTCGTTCGAGTTGATGGTGAGCGTGGCCGTCGGGTTCGCGCCGAGTATCGTCCCCACGGGGTTCGAGAGCGTGAGCGTGACGGTCTCCGGCCCCTCCTGGAAGGCGTCGTCGGGGACGAAGACGTTGAACGTCTTGGTCGTCTCGTTCGGCCCGAAGACGAGCGTGCCGAGCGCCTGCTCGTAGTCGCTCAGCCTGCTGGCCGTGCCGTCCGAGGTCGCGTAGTCCACGGTCGCCGTGCCCGACGTGTCGCCCGAGCGCGTGACGGTGACGACGCGGAAGCCCGTCCCGTCCGTGCCAAGGCCGTTGCCGCCCGTCCCCTCGCTGACGGCGTAGGCCGCGGAGGAGAGCGAGACGCCGTTTTCCAAAAGGCTCAGCGTGTAGGAGCCCGGGGCGGCGGTGTCGAAGGTGGTGGCGATGATGGTGTAGACGCCCGTCTGCGGCAGCTCTAAGAACTGGCCGGCCGCCGGCGGGATGCGCGAGTTGGTGTTCACCTCGGGTTCGATGTCGTCGTTCTCGATGACGACCGAGCCGTCGGGCCCGATGAGGTAGAGGTAGGTGTCGATGCCGGGGCTCCCCGTCGTGGACATCGTGATGCGGACGCGCTGGCCGGCGCGCGCCGAGAAGGTGTAGAGGTCGGCGAAGGCCGTCTCGCGGCCGGGCTGCGCCGCGTTGCAGTCGGAGGAGGCGAGCGCCCCGGCGAGAGTCTGCCCGATGCCGATGGCCGTCGCGGAGGCCAGGCAGGCGGGCGAAGCCGGCTGCGTGATGGCGAGCTGCCGGCCGCCGATGTCCACGAAGGCGCGGCGCGGGCCGTCCTTCCCCGTGTTGGCCGCCACGGTGTAGCCGACCGAGCCGCTGCCAGTGCCTCCCTGGCTGTCGAAGTTGAGCCAGGACGCGCCCTCGGCCACGCCCCACGGGCAGTTCGCCGTCGTGACGGCGACCGTGCCCGTCCCGCCGGCGACGGGGAAGTTCCTCGACGTGGGCGTGATGTCGTAGTTGCAGCCCGCCGTCGCCTGCGGCAGCAGACAGGCCACGCCGTTGACGGGGATGTTGCCGTTGGCGGTGATGTGGGTGGTGATCTGGTCTTTCGAGAACTGGCAGAACTGGTTTGTGCCCTGCACGGACGAGTTCATGAGCGACTGGTCGCAGCCCGTCGGGACGGGATTTTCCGTATCCGTATGGGTCGCGCCGAAGTTGTGACCGATCTCGTGGGCGGTGACGCCGACGCGCAGGGAGCTGGTCGCGGGCTGGTTGACGAACCTGCTCTGCGAGATGCCGTAGGCGTAGGCGGGGAGGTTGCAGACGACACCGCGGAAGGCGATGCCGATTGTGTCGCCGTCGCTGGCGTTTGTGTCGATGTTCTTGCCCGTGAACAGGTGCGTAAAGTCGCGCGGCGGCGGGCCGTCCACGCCGAAAGTGTCGTCATACTTATTAGCGAACTCTGTGAGCAGGGCGCTGGCGTTCGTTGCATCGTAGGGGTCGCTGCTGGTCTTCCACACGCGCGTTTCGACAAGCCTGAGAACCCTAACGCCGAGCTCGGCGTCGTAGATGCCGTCCACCTGCGTGATGATGGATTCGATGTCGTTTTTCGTCGCCGTCTCGTCGCCGCCGTTGGCCTGGAAGAACTCGAAGTCAGCCTCGGCCGCGATCTCCGCCTGCCGCTTCGGCCCGAACAGTTCGTCGGCCGGCGGCGTGCTGCCAGAGGTCGCGGCGGCGGGGCGGGTCTTCGCGGCCTCGGCGGCGACCTTGCCGCCCAGCGACACCTCCACGCACGACGCGTCGGTCTGCTTCACGCTCGACGCCTCGTAGAAGACGAACTCCTTCGAGCCGGCCGCCGCCGAGAGGTCGCGCGCGGGCTCGACGAAGAAGGTCTCAGTCGGAGTGATGATGATGCCCTGCACCTTCTGCCCGTCGAGGTAGAGGCGGACGACCGTGTCGTCCCGGCCGCGGACTTTTCCGCGCCACGAGTTCGAGGGCGTGCGCGGGAGTTCGGTCGTCACGCCGTCCGCGCCGACGGCCGTGGCGCGGTAGTTGTCGGAGCGTATGTCGTACGGCTCGACCACGAGGTCGAACGTGCCGCGCGCGGTCTGGAGCGCGACGGAGCCCTGCTCTCGCACGGAGCGGACGACTTCGCCCGGGTCGAGCGTCACGGTCTCGAAGCTCGTGAGCACCTGGCCGATCTCTTCGGCGACGCGGCCCCCCTTCTGGCCCGAGGCGGCGGGCGAGACGAGCATCGCGGCGGCTGCGAACAGGCAGAGGGCGAGCGCCGGCATCGTGGCGCGGGGGTACTTCCTACGATTCATCCTTAAGACCTCTACGGGGAGTCTCGAACTATTAACTTTTGGATTCAGAGGCGGGTTAACGCTCTGGGAAGAGACGCGGGATTCTAGCACAGGCCAACTCAGAACCGCGAGCGGTACTGTTCACTAGCGGAAGCGCTGGCCGATCTGCTCGGTGCCGAAGGTGCCGATGCCGTTGAGGCGGAAGCTGAAGACGAAGCGGTTCTCGTTCCGGAGGCCGACGTTGAAGGTGAAGTACTGGCCGACGACGGCGCAGCAGTCCCAGGCGTGGCCCAGCGTGACGGTCGAGCTGATGAGCGAGGAGCTGCCCTTGCCCGGCCGGTTCTGGAAGTCGAAGAAGAAGGAGGCGCCGCCGAACGGCCCGCGGTTGCGGTCGCCGGCGAAGAAGGAGGGGCTCCACTGCGACCCTTGCAGCGTGCCGGGCTCGTTGCCCGCCGCGTTGCTGTACTGCCTCAAGCTCGGCGCGAGCGTGATGGCGCGCGTGTAGTAGAAGGTCTGGAACGCCTCTATCGCGCGCAGCACACGCATGCGGCGGCGCAGGCCGAAAGAGATGGCGAGGTCGCGCAGGCCTCCGCCCTGGCCGAGCGTGTCGATGTCGGTGCGCACGTCGGTGAAGAGTTCCGAGTCGGCGCGCGTCGGCGTGCGCAGCCGCGCCTCGATGTTCAGCGGCGAGAAGCGGCGCGGCACGCCGCCGTAGGTGAAGCCGGAGAAGTTGTAGATGGGGTAGAACTGGTTCCGCCTCCCCGGAATCAGCGCGCCGCCGAAGGTCGGGTCAATGAAGTACTTCTGCCTGACCGTGACCGAGAGGAACTCGTAGGGCTGGCGCGTCAGGGGCGACTGGCTCGCCCTGAGCGCCGTGAGCTGCCCGCTCACGCGCGTGTTCCGCGGCACGCGCGGGTCTCCGGCCTCCTCCTCCTCCTCCTTCTCCTTACCTTCCCTCTCCTTCGCCTCGGCCTCGCGCTCGCGCCGCACGTCTTCCGCCGTGCGCTCGCCCGCGCGGCGGACGCCCGCGTCCTCCGGCCTCACCCTCCCCTCCCGCTCGGCGCGGCGGCCGACCGATTCGGCCGAGCGGCGGAGGAAGAAGCGGTTCGTGACGCCGTACTCGAACTCGTTCGTGTCGGCGACGGCCTCGGCCTCGTCGAAGCGTATGAGGTCGTGGAAGCCGTCGGAGATGCCGCCTATCTTCCGGTAGGTGAGGTAGGGCTCGACGACGTGGCGGAACCGGAAGGAGCCGTCGCCGCGCCGGAAGTTCCTGGCGAGCGCGGGCGGCCGCACGTCGAACTCGAACTCGCCGTAGCCGCGCACCACGTCCTTCGCGAGCACGAGGCGCGTCAGAGGGTCGATGGAGTTCGAGTAGTAGGTCGCGCGCGCCCGCCCCGTCAGCGTCACGCCCCAGCCGTTTATGTCGAGCGGCAGCGTCACGGCGGGGCGGAAGTCGAGCCGCTGCACGATGGACGGCGTGATGACGGGGTTCTGGTTCCCCTCGGCCAGAAACGTCGCCAGGTCTTCGACCGTCTCCTTGCGGCTCACGCCCTCGATGCTGCTTTCGTAGGAGAAGTAGAGGGGCAGCTTGTCCTTCAGCCACGAGACGAGCCCCGGCCTCTTCTCGAAGGTGATGCCGGGCAAGGAGCGCGTGCGGACGCGGACGGTCGGGATGCTTGTGACCTGCGTGCGCGCGATGAAGTTGAAGGAGTAGGCCCCGACGTTCTTGTTGACGAAGACCTGCGAGCGCTCCTCCGGCGAGATGGCGAGCTGGATCGAGTCGGAGAAGATTTGCCGGAAGGCGAGGTTCGAGGTGATGTTGATGTCGGCGGCGGCCAGAAAGCCGTTCGGGAAGTAGTGGACGCCGTCAACGTAGAAGCTCGAACCGCCCTGGTCGGGGTGCGCGTCGTCCTGCCTCGGCCCGAGCACGCGATCCTTGACCGTGTAGAAGCCGAGGTTGAGGAACGAGCGCGAGTTGGCGCGCGTGCGCAGGTCTGCGCCGAAGCCGATGCCGCGCTTGGTGTAGACGTCGTTGCGGAAGGTGATGTCGGCCGAGCGGCCGAGGGTCTGGTAGTAGGCGTTCGAGAAGCGCATCCCCTTCTCGCCCGAGCCCGAGAAGGTCGGCGTCAGGAACCCCGAGGCGCGGTCGCGCTGCTTGATGGAGACCGAGGCGTACGGCAGCCAGAAGACGGGCACGCCCTTGACGAGCAGGCGCGGCTTCGAGAGCTTCACCTTGTCGGCGAGCTTGATGCGGGCGCGCGCGGTCTTGAAGCTCCACTTCGGAACCTCGTCGTCGCCGCAGGCCGTGACCTCGCCGTTGATGATGACGATCTGGTCGCCCGAGACCTTCTCGACGCGGTCGGCGGTGAAGTACATGATCGTGCCGTCCTGCGTCTGGTTCGTAAACCCGGTCGAGTTCTCGAAGAAGCCGACCTTGGTCGCGTAGTTCCACTCGGCGCGCGAGCCCGTGATGCGCTGGAACTCGCCCTGGTCGAAGACGACGTTGCCCTCGGCGACCACGCGGCTCCTGGCCTCGTAGTCGGTCACCTTGTCGGCCTGGAGGCGGTAGATGCCGACGCGCACGTCCACGTTCCCCTCGAAGACCGTGACGTGGTCGCCCTCGGGGCCCGTGACGGTCTGGCGGTCTGAGCGGATGTCGATCTCGTCGGTCGGCTGCGCGCCCTGCTCGCCGGGCGGGCGCGTGCGCGGGCGCGGGCGGATGACGGGCCTGTCCTGCGAGAGCGGGTTGACATTGGGCGTGTCGGTGACGGGGTTCTCGACCTTGCGGTCTACGGGGTTGGTCTGCTGCTGCGCGCGCGCGGGCGCGGCCGAAAACAGAAACGCGCAGACGAGCACGACCGGCAGCGTCAGCGCAGGGCCTCGCCTGTGTTGAGGGACGTAAGCGCGCAAGAGTTTGAGCCGAAAGCCTCCCGAGAGACGAAACGCGCCCGATGCTAACACGCGACCCTGAAGGGGACAAGCAAGGCAGTAGGCAGTAGGCAGGTGGCGGTAGGCAGTTGAAAGACCTGCGGTCGAAGCCTCCGAATTAATCCCTCAAGATTCATAACGCGGAGCGACTGCCTACTGCCTACTGCCTGCTGAACATCCGGTAGCGCGCGGTGAGCGCGAGGCCGAGGCTCAGGATGACGAGGGCGAAGACGACGAAGGGCCAGACGTAGGGGAGCGCGAGGACGACCGCCCAGAAGGCCGCGCCGAGGAGGAGCGCGACCGACTCGGAGCGCCGGTCTTCGGGGAGCAGCACGCGCTGGAGCCAGCGCCCGGTGGCGGCGTGGATGACGACGCGGCCGAAGACGTAAGAGAAGAGTAGGAACAGCAGCGCCGTCACCCCGACGAGCGCCGCCAGCGCCGGCGGCAGGAAGTGCAGCGCCGTGGTCACGCCCGGCCCCAGGACCAGCCCGCCCACCAGCCCGATGAGCGCCACGCGCGGCAGAGTCAGTTGCAGACGCGCCGCCGCCCGCCCGACCGCGCCGGGCGAGACGGCCGTCAGGGCAATCGAGACGACGAACCAGAAGAGCACGGCCATCAGACGCCACCCGACGAAGGCGAGCGAGAACTCCGGCGTCAGGAGCGACGCGGGGTTGCGCGCCATCTCGCGCAGCTCCTGCTCGTAGCCGGCGTACATCAGCGTCTCCCCGGCCGCGCCGCGCCCCCCGCCCTCGTTGCGGTACTCGCCGCCGAAGACGATCACGTCGCCGCCCACGTGCGAGCCCGCGAGCTGCACGACCGAGCCGCCCACGGCCGCCGCGTCGCCCTCGATCCTGCCTTCGACGATCACGTCGCCGCCGAACGCGATGACGCCGCGCACGTCGCCGCGCACGCGCACGCTCCGCCCCATCCCGAACACGTCGCCCGCGTGCCGACCCTCGATCACTAGCTCCTCGCCCCGCGCCGCCGCGGCGGCCGGGAAGGCAAAAGGCAAAAGGCAGAAGGCAAAAATCAAAAGGGTAAGACGGCGCGGGACGCGGGACGCCGCGCCTTCACTTTTGCCCTTTGCCTTTTGCCCTTTGCCTTTTGCCTTCATAGCGTGAGCGGCCAGCGCCCGTCCCTCCCGCGAGTGACGAGGGCTGGCCGCCGCTCGGTCTCTCAAAAGATTCTCAGTCGCGCGCCGAGGCGCGGTGGTAGCGGCTCACCAGCCGCAGCAGCAGAAGAACGCCCGCCGCGAGCAGTAGCACCCAGAGCAGCGCGGTTGATTCCGCGCCCGAGACGATACGGCCTGCCACCGCGCGCAGCACCACGGCCGCCCCCGAGCCCGCGTCGGCCGAAGCGCGCCCGGCCACGCCCAGCGCCCCCGAGGCCGCGCCCAGCGCACGCAGCGCCGGGCGAACCGCCACGTCGAGCGCCGCGAACCCCAGCAGCGCGAAGGCCGCCGCGCCGAGCGCCGCGCAGATCTTCAGAGCGCGCCGCCGCTCCCGCGCGTCGCGCACGCCGCTCAGGTCGTTCTGCGCGCGCGCCTTGAGCTGGCGCGTGAAGCCGTCGGGCAGCTCCAGCTTCTTTTCAAAGGTCTCGTCGAAGGCCGTGTCGAGCAGGCAGAGGAGGCGTCTTTGTTCGAGGAGGGCGGCCGAGCAGTCGGGGCACGCGCGCGCGTGTTCGTCGAACTCCGCGCACGCCGCGGGGTAGAGCTCGCCGTCGAGGTAGGCGGCCGTCAGGCTCGTCCGCGGGCATACGGCCCTATCGCGCGCGACTTCCGCCATGCCTTTACATCCCGGTGATGCCCCGCGCCACGAGCAGCTCTCGCATCGCCTCGCGCGCGCGGAAGATTCTGTTCTTGACTGTGCCCAGCGGGAGCCCCGTCACCTCGGCGATCTCGTCGTAGCTGAGGTCGTGCGAGTGGCGGAGCACGATCAGCTCGCGGTAGGCGGGCGAGAGTTGCGCGACGACCTCCTCGATCTCGGCGCGCCGCTCGCCGCGCTCGGTCTCCTGCTCGGGCGTGAGCGCCTTGCTCGCCAGGGGCTTCTCGAAGGTCGTGCCCTCGTGCCCCTCGACCTCCATCTCCTCGGTGCGCGCGGAGCCCTGCCGGCGCAGGTGGTCGATGGCCGCGTTGTGCGCGATGCGGTAAATCCAGGTCGAGAACTTGAACTCGGGGCGGTAGCGCCCGAGCGAGTTGTAGACCTTGATGAAGACCTCCTGCGCGAGGTCGAGCGCCGCGTCGTAGTCGCCGACCATGCGGTAGACGTAGGCCACGATGGGGCGCTGGTAGCGGCGCACCAACTCCTCGAAGCCGTCCTCGCGCCCGGCGAGGGCGCGCACGACCAGCTCGGTATCTGCCAAAGCCGCGTTCGTCGGGGAAACTGCGTGTGCGATCATGACGCCAAAGTTTTACGCGCGGGGCGGGGGGGAAGTTTCAAACGGGAAGTTTCAGGGGCGGCCCGCGGCCGCGCCCGCCGGGGGGGCCGGGGCCTTCGGCGCGGGCGAGAGTTCGAGCGCCCTGCGGACGCCCGCGCGAACCATCTCGGGGACGCGCGGGTTGTAGCCGCGCACGCGCAGGACGACGTGGCCGTCGGCCGCCACGACGAAGGTCTGCGGGATGGCGAAGGAGCCCGGTCGCGTCGGCTGCGGCGCGTTCCAGTTGGTGAGCTTGAGCACCGTCTCCCTGTCGATCCAGCCGACGCGGTAGTTCATCCCGAACTCGCCCACGAACTGGCTCACCTTCTCCGAAGACTCCTCGGGGTCTTCGGCCGTCAGCCCGACGAACTCGACGCCGCGCGCGCGGTAGTCCTCGTAGATTTTGTTGAAGCCCGGAATCTCCAAACGGCACGGCCCGCACCAGGTGGCCCAGAGGTTGACGACGTAGACGCGCCCGCGGAAGTCCTTCAGCCGGAACGCGCGACCCGAAAGGTCGCGCAGTTGGCTTCCCGTCACCTCTTCGGGCAGGAACTTCGGCGCCTCGACCGCGGCCGTCTGCGCCGGCGCAGACGACGACAGGCAAAGGACGATGGACGTTATGAGGAGAATCTTCTTCATCTTCATTCGACGGCGGAAGCCCGAGCCACGGAACGCTGAAGTATGAACGCTGAACGATGAACTGTAAATACCAACTGCCTACGGTTCACCGTTCGGCGTTCAGCGTTCCTGCTTCCTTACGCCCACGCGAGGGCCGCGAGGCCGGCGGGCGCGGCGATCTGGCGGAAGTCGATGCCGGCCGCGGGGAACGTGAGCCGCAGGTCGGATGGCTGGACGGCGCGCGGCGCGGCGCTCAGCGTCTCCTCGACGATGGCGCTCGCGGCCGACTCGTCGAGCCCCGTCCCCGCGACGAGCAGCCGCCCGATGCCCTCACCGTAGAGCGGCGTCGCCGGGGCCTCGCCCTCGGCCCCTTGCGGCGAGGTGCGGTCGCGGTAGAAGAGCAGGAAGCGGTAGAGCTCGTCGGCGCGGTCTTCGGTCTCGCAGATGACGCCGCGCACGAAGAGCGGCGTGCCCGCGCGCAGGACGACCGCCGTGAAGCCCTCGGCGTGCGAGCTGACGAGCAGCGAGTCGGCGCGCGCCCCGGCGGACGGCCCGCCGCCGTCGCGCATCAGCCACCACGCCTCGCCCATGTGGCGCGGCAGGACGAGCCCCGCGTTCCAGCCCAGCGCCGCGAAGACCTGCTCGTACTCGGCGAGCACCGCGAGGCGCACGCCCGACACGAGGTAGCGCTCGCGCCCCTGCGCATCCCTTTGCAGGCGCTCGCGCGAGACGCGCAGCTCGTCGAGCGGCGCGCCCAACGCGCGCTCGGTCTTCCAGCGCAGCATCTCCTCGGCCTCGGCGCGCGAGGCCGGGGCCGTCTCCATCGTCAGGATCGAGGTGCGCGTCGCGGCCTCGGGCAGCGCGACCGACCAACGCCTGCGCCGCGCCTGCCCCGCGCTCGTCAAAAGCTCCGTGAGCGCCCCGGCCAGCTCCGCGCCGTCCGAGACGTTCTGCTCGTCGAAGCTGGGGCGCACGAGCCCGCCGGGCAGCGGCAGGAGCCCCGCGCTCCTGACCGCAAGCCCGCCCCCGCGCCGCTCCAACTGCACGACGCTCACGGCCTCGCCCGACAGCCCCACGGCCGCCTGCGGCAGGCGGGGCGAGATGAGTCTCTGGAAAGGGTTCATAAGAAAGTAGGCGGTAGGCAGACGGCAGTAGGCAGTGCGCTCCGCGTGACGGACGTTGAAAATTGATCCGAAGCTTTCGACAGCGGGGCTCTCAACTGCCTACTGCCATCTGCCTACCGCTCGTCACCATTCGCTGTACCGGCTTGAGCCGTCGGAGGAGATTTCGCCGGAGGCGGAGCGGACGTTGACGACGCCCTGCTCGCCGCCGGGCGAGCCCGGGTCTTCGCCGAACTCGACCTGCCAGTCGGCGGCGTCGGTCATCGGGTCGATGGGGATGTCGTGGATGTAGCCGGCGCTCTTGAGGTCGTCCAGGGACTGCGGCAGCTTCCCCTTGTCGGCGGCGTACTGGTCGATCATCTTCCGCATCGTGAAGAGGTCTTCGCGCAGCGTCGCCTCCCTGGCCGCCAGCACCGTCTTGTTGTACTGCGCCATCGCGATCAGGGCCAGGATAACCAGGATCGAGATGACGATCATCAGCTCCAACAGGGTGAAGCCCCGCGCCTTGCGCGAGTAGGCAGTAGGCGGTAGGCAGTAGGCGGCAAGCCCCCTCCGCGTACCTAAATGATTAACTTTTAGCCGCTCACTGCCGAACATTTAAATTAATCCTTGAGTCCAAACCTGTCTTCGACCGCCTACTGCCTACTGCTCTCTACCACTCATTGTATTTCTCTTTCCCGTTGAGCGCCGTCTCCTCGGACTTCGAGCGCACGTCGAAGACGTTGTTGGGGCTCATCGAGCAGCCGCCGTCGGCGTCGTCGTAGTTCGAGAGCAGGCACCACTCGGCCGTCCCCGTCATCGGGTCGATGGGAATCTCCCGCAGGTAAATCTTCCTCTTCGGGACGGGCGCCGCGTTCATCTCCGTCATGTTGCCCGCGGTGCTGCCCATCGTCTGCGCGGTGTTGGCGGTGCGCGGCAGCACGTCCACGCCCTCGACGAGCATCTCCAGGGTGGGCGGCCAGCGCTCGGGGTTGTCCACGCCGAAGATGGTGCAGTCGGCGATCCGCACGCGGCTGCGCGGGTCAACCCAGAGCCCCCCCGGAGCGCCGGGAATTCCCGGCGCGCCGCCGGTCGCGGAGCCGGGGCACTGCATGTTGACGGTGTCGCGGTGGAACTCATCGATGGCGGCGCGTATCTCGCGCAGCGCCTCGCGCAGGCGCGTCTCGCGCTGCCGCCTGATGGAGGTGCGGACGATGGGGATGACGGCCATCGTCAGCACTGCCATCACCGTCAGCGTGATGACCAGCTCGATGAGCGTCCACCCGCCCGCAGACTTCTGGGTAAAGGGGAAGGGGTAAAGGGGAAAGGTTCGGGACGCCTTCCCTTCCCCTTTGCCCTTTACCCCTTCCGCTGCCCTTATCATCGACATCCCCCTTCGCAAACTTACTGCGTGACCTTGAAGCGGCCGGGGGTCGTGCGCGGGCGCACGGTGCGGCCGTCCGTTGCGACGAGGTGCACCTTGTCGGCGTCGAACTGGAGGCCGGTCTCGCCGGGCGCGAGCCCCTCGACCTCGATGACGAGCAGCAGCCCCTCGCCCGTCAGCGCCGGAGCGCCGGCCGCGGGCGCGACCGAGACGACCAGCACCCCCGAGGGGTCAACCGACTGCGTCAGGACGGGCCCGCCCGCGCCCGCCAGTCCGCCCTGCGTGACCGAGCGGACGGCCAGGGCCTTCGGGTCGAAGCGCAGGGTCGCGCTCGCCAGGCCGAGCGGCGCGTCCGTCTTCAGGAAGAGCATCAGCCGCCCGCGCTCGCCGACCTTTAACTCCTGCCGGTCGTTCATCAGCAGCAGCTCGGCCGTACTCTCGGCCGGGGCCGGGGCGTTGACGGCGGGCGCGGCCGGTGACTCGGACGCGGGAACCACGGGGCCGCCCGAGACCGCCGGGACGGGCAACGCGAACGCCGCCGCGTCGAGGCCGACGTTGACGGCCTGCGCGCCGGAGTTGTTCGCGGCGGCCGGGGCGGACGGCACGGCCTGTGCGAGGGCCTTCGGCGCGGGGACGAAGGTCACCTCCTCGGCGGGCGCGGCGGGCGTCTGAATCTGCGCGGTCACGTTGGTCGGCAGACTGCGCATGCGCGCGAAGTGCTCCTCGCGCTCGGCGTCGCGCAGCAGCGCTTCGAGCGAGGGCGACTGCGGCGTCTGCATCGTGCCGGTGTCCTTCGGCTCAAGGTCCTGCGGCGTGATCTCGGGCGCGCGCAGCACGCGCGGCGTCATCGTGATGACGATGTCGCTGAGTTCGTTGTTCTTCGTCGGCGTGGTGAAGAGGCGGCCGAGGATGGGGATGAGGCCGACGAGCGGCAGGCCCGCGCGGCCGTTCCGCTCGCGATCCTGCGCGATGGAGGCGATCAGCATCGTCTTCCCGTTCGGGATGCGCGCCACGCCCTCGATCTTGCGCTGCGTGAAGATGGGGGTCAGCGGGTCTGGGCCGGCCGCCTGGTCCTTCGACTCGATGGTCATCGAGACCTGCACGTCCTGGTTCGGGTAGACCTTGGGCTTGAAGTCGAGGTTGAGGCCCACGTCCTCGTACTGGATGACGGGGTAGCCGCCGCCGCCGAAGACGTTGCCGACGCCGGCCTGGTTCTGGTTCTGGTTGTTGCCGGTGTTGTTGATCAGCCCGTTGTAGACCGAGGCGGTCTGCACGGGCACCTTCGAGCCGACGCGCGTCGAGGACTTCTCGTCGTCGAAGGCGTGCACCTGCGTCGAGAAGAGCAGCCGCGTGTTCGTCTTGCTCTGGAAGAGCGAGAGCGTCGAGGGCGGGATGAGCAGGCCGAGGCCCGAGCCCAGGCCGACCGTCGAGGTGCCGAGCGCGAGCGCCGGCGTCCCGCGGTAGAGGAGCGAGCCGGCCGCGATGCCGCCCATGTTGGTGAGCGAGGACTGCGTGCCGACCTGGTTGCCGATCTGGAGGAGGTCGGCGCGCGAAATCTCGAAGATGGAGACCTCCATCACGACCTCGGCGCGGTCCTTGTCCACGCTCGACAGGAGCTTCTCGATGGTGCGCATGTTCTCGGGCGTGTCGCGCACGGTGATCGAGTTGGTCGTCGCGTTCTCGATGAACTGCGGCTGGCGGCCGGCGTTCGCGGGGAGCGCGCCGGTCAGGAGCGTGCGCGCCTCGGAGGGCTTGATGTTGTAGAGGTAGAAGGTGCGGAGCACCAACTGCTGGTACATCGGCCGCTTCGACTGGTCGGCGACGAGGATGGTGCGGCGGTCGAGCTTCTGGAAGAAGAGGCCGTTGGAGAGGAAGACGTAGTCGAGCGCGCGGGCGGGCGTGATCTCGCGCCACTTGATGTTGACGTTGCGCTTGACCTGCGAGAAGGCCTGGTCGAAGACGACGTTGAGGTTCATCTCCTCGGCCAGCTTGCGGATGAAGCCTTCGAGGTCGCCGTTCCACTGGATGTTCTGCAACTGCTCGGAGCGCGCGGGGATGCCGTCGGCCTGCCCGTCGGCGCTGGAGGGGACGGGGACGGTGCCCGCCGGCCCGCGGTAGCTGGTCGGCGAGGTGCGCGGGTTCTCCTTGCCCTCCTTCTCGCGCTGGAGGCGCAGCATGCGATCCATCTCCTGCGCGGCGAGGTCGTTGACGGGGTCGAGCCCGTAGGCCTGGCGGTAGGCGTTGTAGGCCCCGATGTAGTCGCCCTGGTCGGCCATCGCGCGCCCCTTCGTCATGTAGTTCTGCGAGGCGTTGAAGACGGCGCGGCGGTAGTGGAGTTGGTACTCGGTGTCGTTGGGCGCGGCGGCGACGGCGAGCGCGAACTCCTGCGCGGCCTTCTCCCACTGCTGCGCCTTCTCGTACTCCAGGCCGCGGTTGTAGTTCTTCTCGCCCTTCTTCGCCAGCACGCCGACGGGCGCGGCCAGCAGCAGAAACGCCATGAGCAGCGCCGCAAGGGGGCGCGCCAGGGGCTTAGACTTCATCTCGAACCTCACTTACTTGATTCCTTGTTGGGTTTAACTCGGCCGCTGAGGCCGCGCGCCTTCTACGCTGAATCGGGGAGTGGCCGCCCCAAACGGCTTTCAGCACGTACACGCCGGGGCGTAGATAATAGTTCCTAAAAAGCAGAGGGACAAGCGAGTAGGCAGTGGGCAGACGGCAGCAGGCAGTTAAGAACCTACCGACGGGAACTCTACCTTAAACGCCCAACGTCCTGAACGCGGGGCGGCCTGCCTACTGCCGTCTGCCTACTGCCTAGTGCTCGCGGCGATCTCGTCGCCGTTCATCTTCACCTCTTCGACGAAGGTGACGCGGTTGATCTCGTGGAGCGTGGAGACGCCCTGGAAGACCTTTTCGAGCGCCGACTCGCGCAAGGAGCGCAGGCCCTCGGCCTCGGCCGCGCGGCGGACTTCGGAGCCGGGCCGCCGCTCGATGATCATCTCGCGGATGTTGTCCGACATGTTCAGCAGCTCGTGGATGGCCGTCCGGCCGCGGTAGCCCGTGTGGTTGCAGGCGTCGCAGCCGACGCTCATGTAGAACGGGCGCTGGTTGTGCTCCGTGGGGCGCAGGCCCGACTCCAAAAGCTCCTCGTCGGACGGGTGGTACGGCCGCTTGCAGACCGTGCAGAGCATGCGGATGAGCCGCTGCGCCAGCACGCAGTTCAAGGACGAGACGAAGTTGTAGGGCTCGACCCCCATGTTCAGGAAGCGGCCGATGACGTCGATGACGTTGTTGGCGTGGACGGTCGTGAAGACGAGGTGGCCGGTCAGGGCCGACTGGATGGCGATCTGCGCCGTCTCGTTGTCGCGGATCTCGCCGACCATGATCTTGTCGGGGTCGTGGCGCAGAATCGACCGCAGGCCGCGGGCGAAGGTGAGCCCCTTCTTCTCGTTGACGGGAATCTGCGTGATGCCGTGGAGCTGGTACTCGACGGGGTCTTCGATGGTGATGATCTTGTCTTCCTCGTTCCGAATCTCGTTGAGCGCGGCGTAGAGCGTGGTCGTCTTGCCCGAGCCGGTCGGCCCCGTGACGAGCACCATCCCGTAGGGCTCCGCGATGTAGCGTCGGAAGTCGCGCAGGTCGCGCGCGAGGAAGCCGACCACGTCGAGCGTCAGGTTGCGGAACTGCTCGTTGATCTGCTCCTTGTCGAGGATGCGGATGACGGAGTCTTCGCCGTGGACGGTCGGCATGATCGAGACGCGGAAGTCCACGTTCCTGCCCTTGTAACGAACCCGGAAGCGGCCGTCCTGCGGGATGCGGCGCTCGGCGATGTCGAGTTCCGACATGACCTTGATGCGCGAGATGAGCGTCTGGTGGTAGGCGATGTCGATGGGCTCGACCTTCTCGTAGAGCGCGCCGTCGATGCGGTACTTGACGTGGACGGCCGTGTCGCGCGTCTCGATGTGGATGTCGGAGGAGCGCGACTCCATCGCGTTGTAGATGATGGTATCGACCAGCTTGATGATGGGCGACATGTCGGAGTCGGTCGCCAGCCGGTCTAAGTCGAGAACCTCTTCGCCCTGCTCGGTCTCCTTCACGAGCGAGATGCGGAAGCCCGACGCCGCCTCCTGCAACACGCGCTGCGTCGCGTCGCCCTTCCTCAGAACCACCTCAATCGCGCCCGCGGTCGCGACGTGCGGGACGACGCGCGCGTGCAGCGCCGAGGCGATCTCGTCCAGCCGCTCCAGGTCGGTCGGGTCGGCCATCGCGATGTGGAGCCGGCGGCCCTCGCGCCGCAGGGGCACGAAGAGGTGGCGCAGCATCAGGTCTACGGGAATCTCGCCTAAAAGCGCGTAGTCAATCGGGGACTCGCCGACGGGCGGGAGCAGGTCAACGTATGGCAGCCGGTAGCGCCGGGCAAGCGAGAGCGCCGCGCGCACCTCGGGCGGGGTGTGCTCGTCGTCGCCGTCCAGGGCGGCGGCGGGGGGTGCCGGGTTGACGAGTGTGGGCGTGTCGGCCTGGTTCTCCGTTTGACTCATCGTGTTTCTGATGCCTCGGGCGGGCGGGGGATTGCCTGCCGTTTCAGCCGCTGCGGATACTTATATTCGAGATGGACTGGATGATGGGCAGGTAGATGGAGAGCAGGATCGTCACGACGACCCCGCCCATCACCAGCAGGATGGCGGGCTCTAGAACGGTGGTCAACTGTTCGAGCCTGACTTCCGACTCGCGGTCGTGGAAGTCGGCGACCTCTTCGAGCATCTCGCGCAAGGAGCCCGAGCGCTCGCCCACCCCGATCATATCAAGCGCCAGCGGCGGAATCCACCCGGCCGACTCCAGGCTCTCGGTGAACGAGCGCCCCTCGCGGATCATAGGCAGCGTGGCGGAGCTTCGCGCCCGCAGCTCCTTGTTCGTGATCGACTCGGCCGCGATCTCCCAGGACTCGACGAGCGTGATGCCGCCCGCGAGCAGCGTCGCCAGGCTCCGCGTCATCTGCGCGACGGCCAACTGCCTGATGAGCTGGTTGACGATGGGGAGCTTCAGGAGGAAGCGGTCGAGGTTGAGCGCGCCCGAAGGCGTGCGCGTCCAGAGGTAGAGCCCGACGCCGCCGATGAGGACGGCCGGCAGCAGCCAGTAGAAGTTCCCCGAGGCGAAGTGCGAGATGCCGATGACGGTCTTCGTCACCGCGGGCAGCTCGCGGTTGAACCCCTCGAAGAGCGAGGACATCTTCGGCACGACGTAGACGGTCAGGAACATGACCATGCCCATCGACGCCGCGAGCAGGAAGAGCGGGTAGGCCAGCGCGCCGCGAATCTTCCGCCGTATCTCCACGCCGCGCCGCATGTATGAGACGTAGCGCGCCAGCACGTCGTCGAGCGCGCCCGAGCGCTCGCCCGCCAGGATGGAGGCCGTGTAGATGCGCGGGAAGATCGGCCCCTGCGCGGCGAAGGCCGCCGAGAGCGCCATCCCCGAACGAATCTTCTCCTCCACGTCGGCCAGCACGGCGCGCAGGCGCGAGGAGGAGGCGCGGCGGCGCAGCATGGCGACGGCCTGAAGGATCGGGATGCCCGCGCGGATGATGGCCGAGAGCTGCTGGTTGAAGATGAGGAAGTCGCCCGGCTTGACGCGCGGCGCGGTGCCGGCCTTGCCGCCGCGCGTGACGCCGGCCAGGCCCGCCACCCTCGGCGCGTTGACGGAGAAGACGCGAAAGCCCTCGGCTTCGAGGCGCACGCGCGCCTCCTGCGCGCCCACGGCCTCGACCGTGCGCGTCACGACCTCGCCCGCGGGCGTCCCCAAACGACAGATGAACTCGGCCATGTCTTTTTCTTTACTTCTTCCCCGGAAGGGCTGCGGCGCACGGCCCGGCGGGAGGGCCTGCGCCTAAACTAAGGCGCTCGATTGTAACACGGGGCCGCGCCGCCCTCCCACCGCCCGCGTCGCTTACACGCGCGTTCCTGTGTGAAGTTGCACGGAAATAGAATCGTGAGAAAGTCGCAACCGAGATGTTTGTTGCGCGCGCGCGGGCGCTGTCCTACAATACCCGCGCGAAGGAAAGAGGAAGTCTCCCCGTCTTCCCAGCACGCCACCGCGTACAACCAAAAGGGCGCGCGCCGCCGTCCAAGCAGGCACGCACGCACGCCCCCGAGCCGGGCCCGCGGGCGCCGAAGAAGGCCCCGGGTCGGCGGTTCCCCTTTTCACGTCGGCGAAAGACACTTCCGCAGGAGGCTTAACATGAGGGCCCGGCGCTCCGAGAGTTTTACCAGAGTCGCGCTCGTCTCGCTCCTCTTCGCCGCGGGCCTGGCGGCCGCGCCGCGCGCCGCCGCGCAGCCCGCGCAGCAGCCCGAGCCGGCGAAGGCCGCGCCGCAGACCGGGACGCCCGCGCCCGGAGCCGCCGAGGCCGCGCCCGCGCCGTCAAACGACAAGCCGGCCGCGACGACCGGGCCGCCGACGCAGGCCGCGCCGAAGCCGCCGGTGCCCGCCGCCAACGGCCGCGCCAGCAGCAACTCGCACTCGGCGAACTCCATGCTCCAAGGCCCCGTTGTCCAGCCGTTCATCGACGACGACAAGCCGCAGATCATCCACTCCGACCTCATCACGCTCACCGTCACCGTCACCGACACCTACGGCCGCTTCGTCACGGGGCTCAGCAAGAACGCCTTCACCATCCTCGACGACAAGACGGAGCAGGAGATCACCTTCTTCTCGGACGAGGACGCGCCGGTCAGCCTGGGGGTAGTCTTCGACGTGTCGGGCTCGATGGGCGGCGACAAGATCACGCGCGCGCGCGAGGCGCTCTCGAAGTTCATCGACACGAGCCACGCGCGCGACGAGTACTTCCTCATCGGCTTCAACAGCCGCGCCCAACTGCTCCTGAACCACACGCGCGACAGCGACGCGCTGATGCAGAAGCTGACCTTCGTCCAGACCAAGGGCCAGACCGCGCTCTACGACGCGACCTACCTCGGGGTGGAGCGAGTGACGCGCGGCGCGCACAAGAAGCGCGCCATCCTGCTCATCTCCGACGGGCAGGACAACTCCTCGCGCTACACCTTCAACGAGCTGAAGCGGATGCTCAAGGAGTCGGACGTCATCATCTACGCCGTCGGCATCGTGAGCCCGAACGACGACTCGTCGCTCGGCTACGGCGGGCGCGCCATCCTCGAAGAGCTGGCGGGCGTCTCGGGCGGCAAGGCGTTCTTCCCCTCGACGGGGGCCGAGATGAACGACACCTTCGAGCGCATCGCGCTGGAGCTGCGCACGCAGTACAGCATCGGCTACCGCCCCTCGTCCTTCGCCAACGACGGCAAGTGGCACAAGATCAAGGTTCGCGTGCAGCCGCCGCGGGGCTTCCCGCGCCTCTTCGTCCGCGGCCGCGAGGGCTACTTCGCCACCGCGACGCCGAAGTAAGAGAGTAGGCAGTAGGCAGACGGCAGTAGGCAGTTAAAAGCCCTGCCGCCGGGAATTCTGATTTAACCTTTCAATGTCCTTAACGCGGAGCGGCTGCCTACTGCCGTCTGCCTACTGCCTACTGTTTTCCGGCAACCGACGCCTCCGCCGGGGCATCTCTAACAGGGCCGCGCAGGGGCCGGCGCGTGGCATATCACAAGTCAGGCAATCAAGCTCTTTGCCCCGGCCACGCGGAGCCTGAGAGACAGGCCCGGAAGGTTGGAAGCCCCGCGCCCCGCCTCGCAAGGGCGGGCCCGCGGGGCGAATTTTTGAGGGAAGAAGATGAGACGAAGTGAGTTCTCCACCCCGCCAGGCAGGGCGCGCGCGGCCGCCGCGCTCTTAGTCCTGCTGGCGCTGGCCGGCTCCCTGCTCCCCGCCTCGCAGGCGCGGCAGGTCGAGGGCCGCCCGCGCCGCGTGGGCAACGCCGCCGCGCCCGCGCAGCAGCCGCAGCCCGCGCAGACGCGCCAGACGCCCACGCCGACCCCTCGTCCCGCGCCTCCCGTCGGGCCGTCGGTCACGATTCAGGACGCGCCGCCGCCCCCGCCCGCGCCCCCGAAGCTCCGCACACAGCCCGTCGCCGAGCCCGACGCGCCGCAGCAGGACGAGTCCGGGCAGGAGGTCAACCCCGAAGAGGTCGTCACCATCGACGCGAGCCTCGTCAACCTCCACGTCCGCGTCGTAGACCGCAACAACCACCCGATCAGCGACGTGGCCGAGGCGGACTTCCGCGTCACGGAGAACGGCGTCCCGCAGCAGGTGCAGTTCGTCACGCGCGAGGAGGTGCCCATCACCTACGGGCTGGTCGTGGACAACTCGGGGAGCCTGCGCAGCCAGATCGGGCAGGTCATCGAGGCCGCCAAGACCATCGTCGAGAGCAACAAGCCCGGCGACGAGACCTTCGTCGTCCGCTTCATCTCCTCCGACGAGATCAAGATCATGCAGGACTTCACGTCCGACAAGCAGGCCATCTCGGACGCGCTCGACGACATGTTCATCGAGGGCGGGCAGACGGCCGTCATCGACGCCGCCTACCTCTCGGCCGAGCACGCCGACTCGCGCCGCAAGAAGACCGGCGACCCGGCCGAGGACAAGCGCCGCCGCGCGCTCATCCTCGTCACCGACGGCGAAGACCGCAACAGCTTCTACAAGACCGAACAGCTCTTCGAGGCGCTCAAGGAGTCGGACGTCCAGATCTTCGTCATCGGCTTCGTCAACGAGCTGGAGAAGGAGCGCGGCTTCATCTCGAAGTCGAAGCGCGACAAGGCCGTCTCCCTGCTCGACCGCATGGCGAAGGAGACGGGCGGGCGCGCCTTCTACCCGACCTCGCTCTCGGAGCTGCCCGGCATCGCCGAGCAGATCACGAAGGATTTGCGCACGCAGTACGTCGTCAGCTACCGGCCGGCGACGAAGGGGCGGCCGGGCGAGTTCCGCCCCGTCCGCGTCTCGGTCGCCGACGGCCCGGGCGGCGCGAAGCGCATCGCCGTGACGCGCTCCGGCTACACGGCCAAGCCGGGGCAGGCCGCGCCCGCGCCCGCGCCGCCGAGCAAGGCCAACGCGACGCCCGCCGGCAGGAGACCCTGAATGAGCGTTGACCCCGCTTCGCTCGAAGGCATCGAGTTCTTCGAGCTCCTCGGCGGCGACGACCGCCGCGCGCTGGCGGAGGTCGTTGACCTCGTCAGACTTGGCGAAGGCGAGACTCTCTTCCGGGCCGGCGAGCCCGGGGAGAGTCTTTACCTTGTGCGCGCGGGCGAGGTCGAGCTCTCCATCCAGGACAACGTCGGGCAGAAGATCACGCTCGACACGGCGGCCCGCGGCGACTTCTTCGGCGAGATCGCGCTGCTCGACGAAGGCCCGCGCACGGCGACGGCCGTCGCGCTCGTCGCCGCCGAGCTGATCGAGCTCGACCGCGACGACCTGCTCCTGCTCTTCACGAAGAAGCCGGACGCGGCGCTGCACATGCTGGCGGCGATGGGGCGCATGACGCGCAAGGCCGACGTGCTTTTGCGCCAGCGCGTCTCGCGCAACGTCAACGAGGAGGTCGAGGTGCGCGCGACCCTCGTCCAGCGCGTCGCCGACTGGCTCGCGTGGTTCTCGGGCAGCATCCTCTTCCTCTTCCTCCACGCCCTCTGGTTCGGCACCTGGATCGCGCTCAACACGGGGCTCGTCAACGTCCCCGGCCTCTCCGGCTTCGACCCCTTCCCCTTCGGCCTGCTGACGATGATCGTAAGCTTAGAAGCCATCTTCCTCTCCACCTTCGTCCTCATCAGCCAGAACCGGCAGGTCGAGAAGGAGAAGGTGCGCGACGACATCGAGTACGAGGTCAACATCAAGGCTGAGATGGAGATCGCGCACCTCCACGACAAGGCCGACCACCTCCACGAGGAGATGCTCCGCCGCTTCAACCAGCTCGAAAAGGCGCTCGCCGACCAGCGCGAGCGAGAGAAGGTTTAGGGCGGAAGATTTCGCCGCAGGGACGCGGGGGCGCAGCTTGAAGCGGAGTCACGTTCAGGCTGCGCCCCCGCGTCCCTGTGTTGAAAACACTCGCCGCCACCGTCAACAATCCCTTTAGCGCCGCCGCCTGCCGTTGTAAAATACCGAGCCATGCTGACAGCACTGTACCTGTTCGCGATAGTCCTGCTGGTCCTGGCCAACGGCTTCTTCGTCGCGGCCGAGTTCGCGCTCGTGGGGCTCAGGCGCTCGCGCATCGAGGCGCTGGCGGCCGGCGGCGACCGCCGGGCGAAGCGGCTCATCTCGGTGCTCGACGACCTGAACGCGTACCTGTCGGCCTCGCAACTCGGCATCACGCTGGCCTCGCTCGGCCTGGGCTGGCTCGGCGAGCCGACCGTGGCGCACATGCTCGAAGGGCCGCTGGCGCGCATGGGCCTTTCGGAGACGTGGATCCACGTCATCTCCTTCTTCGTGGCCTTCGCCATCGTGACGGCGCTGCACATCACGGTCGGCGAGCAGGCCCCGAAGCTGCTCGGCCTCCAGCTCGCCGAGCGCGTGGCGCTCGCGACCGCCCTGCCGATGCAGCTCTTCTACCGCGTCTTCAGCATCCCCATCCGCGCCCTCGACCGCGCCAGCGCCGCGATGGTGCGCCCCTTAGGCATCCACGCCGACGCCGGCCACGCCTCGGCCTACACCGAGGAGGAGCTGCGCCACGTCATCGACCTCTCGCGCAAAGGGGGCCACATCAAGGCCGAGGAGCAGCAGCTCATCCACGGCATCTTCGAGTTCGCCGACGCCGAGGTGCGCGAGGCGATGGTGCCCCGGATGGCGGTGACGGCCATCCCCGCCTCGGCCACGCTCGCCGCGGCGCGGGCCGCCTTCAAGGAGCACGGCTACACGCGGATGCCCGTCTACCGCGAGCGCCTGGACGACGTGGTCGGCGTGCTCTTCCGCCGCGACCTCGAAGACTTCGTGGACGGGACGCGCCCCGAGTCGGAGTTCGACGCGACCGCCCTGGCGCACCCGCCGCTCTTCATGCCCTCGACGGCGAAGCTCGGCGCGGCCCTCAAGCAGATGCGCGACGCGCGCACCCACCTCGCCTTCGTCATCGACGAGCACGGCGGGCTCGAAGGCATCGTCACGCTGGAAGATTTGTTGGAGGAGATCGTCGGCGAGATCGACGACGAGTACGACGAGGAGGCGAAGTCGCAGTGCGTGGAGCAGCCGGACGGGACGTTCCTGCTCGACGGGATGCTGGCCGTGCGCGACGCCAACCGCCACCTCTCGCTCGACATCCCGGAGGACGGCCACTACACGACCATCGCGGGCTTCCTGCTCGCGCGCGCCGGCCGCCTCCTCAAGCCCGGCGACACGGTCGAGCACGAGCGCGCCGTCTTCCGCGTCGAGCGCGTCGAGCGCCGCCGCCTCCGCTCGGTGCGCTTCACGCCCGCGCCCCCCGAGAGCACCGACGCCGCCCCCGCGGCGTCTGGGGCGGAAGCCCGGCCGTGAGGGAGCGCCCCCGCCTCACTGCTTCGCGGGCATCAGCGTGATCTGCCACGCGACGAAGGCGATGAAGGCGAGCATGAGGAGGAGGACGAAGAGGACGACGGGCTCCAGTCTGAAGATCGAGGCGCCCTCGCGCTCCTCGTCCTCTATGAAGCTCTCGGGCATGGGGACGCTCTTGCTGTCCACGCGGATGGTGTCGTCGGCGGCGCGCTTCCCGCCCTCGACCTGGGGCGAGTCCTTGAACTCCTCGGTCTCTTCGAGCGGCTTGAGGCGCGCGGCCACGTCCGGCTCGTCGTGCTCGTGGTGGGGGCTCCCCGGCCAGTGGAGCCGGCCCGTCTTCCAGCCCTTCCGCTTCCGCTTACGCTTGCTCACAGCCACTTCACCTTCCGCAGATAGAAGTAGAGCCCGAGCCCGACGGCGAGCATCCACCCGAGCGCGAAGACGTAGCCGAAGCGCCACTTCAGCTCCGGCATGAAGTCGAAGTTCATCCCGTAGATGCCCGCCACCAGCGTCGCCGACATGAGCACGGTCGAGACGGACGTGAGCCGCTTCATGATCTGGTTCATCCGGTTGCCCTGGATCGACAGGTAGGCGTCCATCGTCGAGGAGAGCATGTCGCGCAGCGTGTCGATGGTGTCGGCGACGCGGATGATGTGATCCCACACGTCCTGGAAGTAGACGCTCGTCTCGCGCGGGAAGATGGGCTGCTCGCGCCTGAGCATCGTGTTGAAGACGTCGCGCAGCGGCGCGACCGTCCGGCGCAGGAAGAGGAGCTGCTTCTTGATGCGGAAGATCTCCTGGATGGCCTCGGGCTGGAAGTCGCCGAAGATTTTGTCTTCGAGGTCGTCCATCTTGTCCGAGAGCACGTCGAGCAGGGGCATGTAGTCGTCCACGATGGCGTCGGTCAGGAGGTACGCCAGCAGCCCCGCGCCCTGCCCGGCCCTGTCCGTCCACTCGCCCCACAGGCGGCGCGCGGTCTCGATGGCGCGGATGGGGCGGCTGTGGACGGTGACGACGTAGTTCTTGCCGAGGAAGATGTTCAGCTCGCGCAGTTCGAGGTCTTTGTCGGGGCCGACCAGCTCGGCCTCGTAGAGCACCATGAAGTAGTAGCCGGGGTACTCCTCGATCTTCGGCCGCTGGTGCGCGTTGCGGCAGTCCTCGATGGAGAGCGGGTGGAAGCCGAACTCCTCGGCCAGCTCGTCGAAGTCCTGGCCCGTCGGGTCGGACACGTCGGCCCACACGACGTTCTGCTCAACCTCGCAGCGGTCGCTCAGCTCCCCCGCCGGGAAGTCCTTCGTGAACTTCTTGGCCGCGCTGTCAAGGCAGGTGGTCGTAATCATCTGGTTCGAGTCTCGGCGCGCCGCGCCGCCGGGAGTTCGAGTATACTGAATTTCCGCGGCGGAGCGAGAGGAACCTGCGGGCCGCCGCTTTTCGCGATGCGAACCATCTCACAGTCACTGCGCGAGTACGGGCGCGGCGTGGCCGGCGGGCTGCTCTTCAGCCTGCCGCTCCTCTACACGATGGAGGTGTGGTGGGCCGGCTTCACCTCGCACCCCTTCAGGCTCGCCGCCTACGTCGCGGCGACCTTCGCGCTGCTCCTCGGCTACAACTACTTCGTTGGCCTCAGGCACGACACGTGCTTCTCCGAGGTCGTCATCGACTCGGTCGAGGAGCTGGGGCTCGGCCTCCTCGTCGCGCTCGTCATCCTCTGGCTGCTCGGGCGCGTGACGGGGGCGACGCCGCTCGAAGAGGCGTCGGGCAAGGTCGTCATCGAGGCGATGACGGTGGCCGTCGGCGTCTCGGTCGGCACGGCGCAGCTCGGCGCGGGCGAAGATGAGAAGGACAAGGGCGTCGGCGGCGAAGGGGCGTCGGTCGGTTTCGGCGGGCAGTTGGTCATCGCGCTCTGCGGGGCGGTGCTCTTCGCGGCGAACGTCGCGCCGACCGAGGAGATCGTGATGATCGCCGTCGAAATCTCTGCGTGGCGCGTGCTGGGGCTCGCCGCCCTCTCGCTCTCCTTAGGCGCGCTCGTGCTCTACTACAGCGAGTTCGCCGGGTCGCAGAAGCACGTCCGCTTCGACCGCCACCACGACGTGCTGGTCGGGACTGTCATCACCTACGCGGTCGCGCTCGCGGCCTCGGCGGCGATCCTGCTCTTCTTCGGGCGCTTCGACGGCCAGGCGCTGGCGACGTGCGTGGCGCAGACGGTCGTGCTCGGGGTGGCGGCGACGCTCGGGGCTTCGGCCGGGAGGCTTCTGCTGCAATGACGAAGGGGTCGCGCAAGCGGATCGAGAAGAACTGGCTGGAGTGGGTCGTCTTCGGCGTCGGGCTCGTGCTCGTCCTCTCGACGCTCGCCTACCTCGTCTACGACGGCGCGACCTCGGCCGACGCGCCGCCCGACGTCGAGGTGCGCCTGGGCGAGCCGCGGAGGGGCGGCCCCGGCTTCCTCGTCCCCGTCACGGTCTTCAACCGCGGGGGCCAGACGGCCGAGGGCGTCACGGTCGAAGTCGTCCTCGAAGGCGCGGGCTCGCCCGAGCCCGAGCGCGGCGAGTTCACCCTCGCCTTCCTCCCCCGCCGCGGCACGCGCGAGGGCTGGGTCGCCTTCCGCAACGATCCCCGCGCGGGCAAGCTCACCGCGCGCGCACTCGGCTACGAGAGGCCCTAGCACACGGCGAGGCCGGCCGGAGATTCCAGTAGGTCGAGGTGGATTCTGTGAGACCGACGAAATCGAACTCGTGGTTCACGCGCTTCGCCAAATGGACTGCGCGCGCGGCCGGAAGGCCCGTGTCCTTCGCGCTGGCGGCCGGAGTCATCGTCGCCTGGGCCGTGACGGGCCCGCTCTTCGGCTTCTCCGACACGTGGCAGCTCGTCATCAACACGGGCACCACCATCGTCACCTTCCTGATGGTCTTCCTCATCCAGAACACGCAGAACCGCGACACCGAGGCTTTGCAGGTCAAGCTCGACGAGTTGATTCGCGTCACGAAGGGCGCGCACCTCGCGCTGCTGGACTTGGAGGAGCTGGACGACAGGCAGCTCGACAGGGTGCGCGACACCTACGAGCGGCTGGCGGCGGAGGCGCGCGCGGACATAGAGCAGGGCAAGGACGACACGGGCACGCCCGACCTCGACGACGTTGGGATGAACGAGGCGCTGGACAAGGGGCAGGGCGAAGGCAAGAAGGGCATGTGAAGCCGCCCGGCCGCGCCTCCCCTCGACGCGCGGCCGGGCGGCGGCCTAGTTCGGTGCGGGGAGCTGGAAGGAGGAGAAGAAGCGCGCGCGGCTGGCGGAGGCGTCGCGGCCGGCCGGCGCGCCCGTGATGAGCTGGTAGGGGCGGCGGCCGACGATGTAGACGCGCGAGACGATGTCGAACTTGCCCGGTATCTCCGCCTTGAACTCGATGCCGGGGTGCGCGCCGAGCTTGATGGGCGTCGTGCTGAGCAGCGTGGCCTTGAGGCTCTTGACGAAGTTGTCGCGGTTGGCCTCCAGCTCGGCCTGCACGCCGAACTTGAACTTCGGGTCGTAGTCCACCCAGCCGACGATGTAGATTTCGCCCTCGGGGGTTCTGGAGCTGTGGAGGACGGTCGTGTAGGGGCCGTGGGGGCTCTCGGTCGTCTTCTTGTCCTCCTTCGGCTGCGCGGGCATCAGGATTGTGAAAGGCGAGCCCGCGGGGCTGAACTTCACCCAGCCGGCGGGCGTCTGCGCCGACGCGGCCAGGGCGGCCAGCAGGACGATGGACAGGACGGCCGGAATCTTCTTCGTCATCGACAACTCCCTTCGGGCGGTTGGCGGAGCGCGAGGCGTGAAAGAGCTTAGGTCGGGCCGAATATAAACGACGGCGCGCGCCCAGCCAAGACGGGACGCGCGCCTCGTGTCTTACTTGCGGCTCCGGCCGTTCGCGGGGCGGCGCGGGTCGTCCTTTTCGAGGTAGGTCTTCGCGGCGAGCTTGGCGAGCTTCCACATCTTCGACCAGTTGATGCGCCCCTCGTCGCGCCCCGTGATCTTGTCGAGCAGGAGGCGGCGGAACTGCTTGCCCTCGCGCTTGAGCATGAACTCCTTGGCGTAGGGGCGGGCGGTCTCGAAGAAGCTGAAGCCGGGGTCTGTCACCAGCCCGATGCCTTCGAGCGTCATCAGCGCGCGGATGATGTAGGTGAAGTTCGAGGGCAGGCGGAACGGGTACTCGTACATCACCTCCGCCAGGTCGTAGGTCAGCTCCTTGAAGTTCACGTCGCCGAGCTTCAGGTTCAGGTAGTGGCGGAAGAGACCTTCGACCACGGGCCGGATGCGCTCGGGGTCTACGCCGGGCTTGAGGAAGTTGAGGTTGATGAGGTCTTGCGCGAGGCCCTCGATGTCGCGGCCGACGACGTGGAAGAAGGAGTCGATCATCTTCGACTGGAGGCCGGGCGTGATGCGGCCGACCATGCCGAAGTCGAAGAAGGCCAGGTGCCCCGTGTCCATCACCAGGAGGTTACCGGGGTGCGGGTCGGCGTGGAAGAAGCCGTCTTCCAACAACTGCTTCAGGTAAGCGCGCACCAGCAGGCGGTTGACCTTGACGGGCGAGATGCGGCGCGCGCGCAGGCCGTCAAGGTCGGTGACCTTCGTGCCGCGGATGAACTCCATCGTGATGACGCGCGAGGTGGTGTGCGTCCAGTGGATGCGCGGCACCCGGACGGGCCGCCACTCGCGGAAGTTCTGGCGGAAGCGCTCGGCGTTGCGCCCCTCGCGCGCGTAGTCCATCTCCTCCGAGATGGTCTCGCGGAACTCGCGCAGCATCCCCTCCCAGTCGGCGTTCTCCGTAAACGAAGGGTAGCGCGAGAGGCGGCGCACGATGCGCGCGAGCACGGCGATGTCGAAGCCGACCGTCTCGCGCAAGTTGGGGCGCTGGACTTTGACCGCGACCTCCTCGCCCGTGTGGAGCAGCGCGCGGTAGACCTGTCCCAGCGAGGCCGAGGCGACGGGCTCGGAGTCGAACTCGGCGTAGGCTTCCGAAACTGGGCGGCCCAGCTCCGACTCGATGCGCGCGAAAGCCTCCTCGTTGGGGAAGGGCGGCACCTGGTCTTGCAGGAGCGCCAGCTCCTTGATGTAGGCGAGCGGGAGGAGGTCTGCGCGCGTGCCGAGCGCCTGACCGATCTTGATGAAGGTCGGGCCGAGGCCGATGAGGTTCTCCTTAAGCCACACGCCCTGCCGTTCGAGCTGCCTCTCCTTCGAGTCACTCCCCTCGCCGCCGCGGTAGACGAAGTAGCGGACGAGTCGAACCAGCCTGTCGAACCCGCGACGGAAGACGAGGTCGCGCGCCCGGGCTTTGAAGTACAGGTAACGGCCGCGCCCCTTGGCCTCTTCCAGCCTCTTCGCGGCGATGCGCGCGTTGAAGGCCGCGCGGATGTCGTAGTCGTTCAGGAAGAGGTAGAGCGACATCGTGCCGAGCACGCGCGCGATCTGGAGCGTGCGCCACCAGCCGCGCCAGCTCCGCGCCCGCGCCTCGAACTCGTCAGCCTTCTCAACCTGCTCGACGGACGAGGGCGGCAGGGCGCGCACGTCCCCTTTAACGGCCGTCGCGGTGGGCTTCACCAGCGCCGGGGGCGCGCCGTTCTGCCGCTCTTCCATCCGCCCAACCTCTTCGCGTTCGATTGCTGCCATCCCGATGAAACCGTATGAAAAACTTGTGTCGAACCTGGGACTTACCGTTCAAATTTAGATGACCGAGAGCGAGCGGCGTACGCCCGCCCGCTCGAAATATTTTCGCGCGCGGGCGGCGTCCCGCTCGATCTGCCGCTTCAACTCTGCGACGCCCGCGAACCGCCGCTCGTCGCGCAGGCGGTGCAGGAAGCGCACGCGCACCACGTCGCCGTATAAATCCCCGCCCCAGTCCATTACGAAGGTCTCGACGGAAGGTTCGGCCTCCTTCTCGAAGGTGGGCCGCACGCCGACGTTCGTCACGCTGCGCCGCCACGAGCCCTCGATGAGCGTCGCCGTGACGTAGACGCCGCCGCGCGGGATGACGCGGTTGGCCGGGCGCAGGTTCGCCGTCGGGAAGCCGATGGTTCTGCCCCGCTCGTGCCCGCGCACGACGCGCCCCTCGACGCCGTAAGGACGCCCCAGCATCCGGCGCGCGAGGTTGACCCGGCCGGCGGCCAACAGTTCGCGGATACGGCTTGAGCTGATGCGCTGGCCGCGCAGGCGCACCTCCGGCACCTCGTCGGCGAAGAAGCCGAGCTCCCGGCTGACCCTTCTTAACAGGTCGATGTTCCCCTCGCGCCCGCGCCCGAAGGCGAAGCCGCGGCCCAGGTAGACCTCGCGCGCTTGCAGGCGTTCGTGCACCACGTCTCTCAAAAACTCCCCGGCCGACACCCGCGCGAAGTCGGGCGTGAAGCGGACGACGATGGTCTGCTCGACGCCGAGCACGCCGAACGCCTCGACCTTCTGGTCGAAGGTCTGGAGGAGCGGCGGGGCCGACTCCGGGTGCAGCACGGCGCGCGGGTGCGGGTCGAAGGTGACGACCGTGGGCACCGCGCCCAGAGCGCGCGCCCGCTCGACCACGCGGCTGATGATGAGCTGGTGCCCTAGGTGCAGCCCGTCGAACACGCCCAGCGTCAACACCGCCGGCCGCCCGATCTCCGCGTTCTCGTACCCGTGGAAAAGTCTCATAAGGCAGAGGACTGAGGACTGAGGGCTGAGGACTGAGTGTTAAGACAAGGCCCGCTCTCCCACTCAGTCCTCAGTCCTCAGTACTTATTTCGAGTCCGTCGTACCCCCACTCGACGCCCGCGGGCAGGAGTTTGGAGTCGCGCGCGTGCTTCACGTTGTGGGCGATGTGTGTGAGGTAGGCGCGGCGCGGGCGCAGCTCCTCGATGTAGGCGAGCGCGGGTTCGAGCCAGAGGTGCGTCGGGTGCGGCGGCGTCACGCGCAGGCAGTCGAGCACGAGCACGTCCAGGTCGCGCAGCAGCTCCAGCGAGCGGGGCGGTATCTCGCTCAGGTCGGTCGCGTAGGCGAAGTCGTTGAAGCGGTAGGCCGTGACGGGCAGGCGGCCGTGGATGACCTCGACGGGCGTGACCTCCAGCCCCCGGCCGAGGCAGAAGGGCGCGCCGTGCTCGACCGTGTGCGCGACGACCTGCGGCAGGCCGCCGCCGAAGTAGGTCGGCTCGAAGATGTACTTGAAGATGCGGCGGATGTCCACCCAGGCGCGCTCGTTCGCGTAGACGCCGAGCGCGCCGTGTCGGAAGTTCAGGGGCCGTATGTCGTCGAGCCCGAAGATGTGGTCGGCGTGGCAGTGCGTGACGAGCACCGCGTCGAGATGTTTGAGCCCCGCGCGCAGCGCCTGCTGCCTGAAGTCCGAAGAGGTGTCGATTAAGACCGCGCTGCCCTCATGCTCGACCAGCACCGACACGCGCAGGCGCTTGTCGCGCGCGTCCTCCGACGTGCACGTCTCGCACTCGCAGCCGATGGAAGGCACGCCCGTCGAGGTGCCCGTGCCGAGGAGTGTGAACTTCATCCCTAGTAAATGGCGAATGGTAAATAGTGAATGGTAAGGGCGCGGTTTTATCTACTCACTATTTACCATTCACTATTCACCGCTCTTCATCGTCCCCCCGTGATGTCGCCGCCGGAGAAGCCGCGGGGGCCGCCGCCCTGGGGCGGGCGGGGCGCGCTGGTCAGGGAGACGTACTGCATGCGGAGCTGCGAGAGGATCATGTCGAGGAACTGCTGCTCCTCGCCGACGAGGTTGCCGCGCGTCTTGTTCTTCAGCGTGCCGAGCATGTCGATGCACTGCTTGGCGAGCGGCAGGTTGACGCCGCCGCCCCCGCCCGGGTGGTTGACCATGCCGAGCGCGTCGGCCGCGAACGAGGCGAGAAACTCGACGAGCATCAGGAAGCCCTCGTCGCCCTGCGCCTCCTCCTGAGCCTCGGTCGCGGCTTCGCGGGCGGCCGCTTCGGCGGGCGTGGCCGCAGCAGTCGGCTTCGGTTCCGCCGCGGCCTGCTCGGTCGCGCCGGCCGCGGCTGGCGTCGGCTCGGGCTGTTGGGTCGGGGCTGGCGCGGGCTCCTCCTCGCGCGGGATGTCGCGGGGCGTGCCGTCCGGGTTGAAGAGCCTGCGGTCTGTGACTTTGAAAGTGGGTTTCTCTTCGCTCATCTCTGCTCGCTCGGCGCGCGACGCCGCTGTGCGAAGCGCGCGCGTAAGGGTTCAAGTTGCGTGTTTTGCTGAAAGCCGGATGTTAGCACCCGCGCCCGCGCCGTCGCAAGAAAGCCTTCCGGCGGGCCGCCCCCGGACAAAGTTATTGACTTCCGCCCGGGGCGGGAATATCTTGCCTCGCTGTCTGAGCCAAGCGCGTCCCGCTGACGAATGCTTTCTCTTTAGTCTCACGCCCGCTCCAACGCCAGACGAGGTTGACCTATGAGTAAAATTATCGGCATCGACTTCGGCACCACCAAGACCATCGCCGCGCTGATGCAGGGCGGGTCCCCCACGATCATCGCCGACCGCCGCGGGCGGGCGAGCATCCCCTCCCTGGTGCTGGTGACGCCCGAGTCCGAAAAGACCCTCTTCGCCGGATGGGAGGCGAAAGAGCACAGCAAACGTTATCACCTCGACCACCTGACCATCAGCTCCGTCAAGCGCTCGCTGGGCAAAGGGCAGCGTCAGCGTTGGGCTTGGCTCGAAGAACACCCGGAGGCGGTCGCGGGGCTGATACTCGCCCGGGTGAAGCTTGAGGTCGAACACCAATTGGGCGAGCCCGTAGGGAAGGCCGTCATCGCGATCCCTGCGAATTACAGCATCAACCAGCGTTGGGCCGTCAGGCAGGCGGCGGAACTCGCAGGGCTGGAAGTTCTCAGACTGATCAATGAAGCCACGGCCGCCGCGTTCACCTACAACGTGTTCCACTCGCGGGGTGACAAGACCCTCTTAATCTTCGACCTCGGCGGCGGGACGCTGGACGTGTCCGTAGTCGAAGTCGGGCAGGGCATCTGCGAGGTAAAGGCGACCGCGGGCGACGGGCAGTTGGGGGGCGACGATTTCGATCGCCTGCTGATGGACTACGTGGCCCGTGCGGCGTTCGGCGAAGGCGAGGAGTTCGACTCGCTGGAGCTGTTCCGGCAACTGGTGCTCAGGGAGGCCGTGACGAGGGCGAAGATAGAGTTAAGTTCGGCGTCCTCCGCCCAAATCTACCTGCCCGGCTTCATCCAGGACGGCGCGGGCCGGCGGCGGAACTTAGACATCACCATCGAGCGCGCGAAGTTCGACGAGTTGTCGCAGGACTTACTCAAGAGGGCCGAGGGGGTCATTCAACAAGCGTTGAAGGATGCTGGCGTAGACGGGCCGAAACTCGACGCCGCTCTGGTCATCGGCGGCGGGAGCCGCATCCCGGCCGTGCGCGAGTTGGTCAGCCGCGTCGTCGGGAAGGAGCCCTTCGTCGGCCTCGACCCGGAGACCTGCGTCGCCCAGGGCGCGGCGATCCAGGCCGGCGTCCTCAGCGGGACGAAGACCGACGCGCTCCTGCTCGACGTGACCCCGCTCTCCCTCTCGGTCGAGACGGAGGGCGGGGTCGCCACCGTCCTGATACCGAGGAACACCACTATCCAGACCCGCAAGAGCGAAATCTTCACCACCGCGAAGGACAACCAGACGGAAATTCGCGTGAACGTCTTCGAGGGCGAGCGGCCCCTGGTGCAGAACAACATCCTCCTGGGCAGTCTGCACCTGCGCGGCATCGCGCCTGCGCCGCGCGGCACGGCGCAGATAGAAGTCACCTTCGACATCGACGTGAACAACCTCCTCACGGTCAGGGCGAAGGACATCCAAACCGGCAGGGAGGTCAGCGCCGCGTTCAATTCCCCGGCCCGCCTTACCCCGCAAGAGGCCGCAGGCATCAAGCGATTCACGGCCGAGACCATCTCGAAGATTGCCGTCCGGCTCTCCTGGGAGGAGGAGAAGGAGCGCCTCGAAAACCTAAGGCGCACGGTCTCGAACTGGAAGCAGGAGGTCGAAGGCTTGATCGAGGCGCGCAGAGAAAGCCTCACGGACGAGCAGGCGGCGATGCTGGACTCCGGCCTGCGGCTCCTTCTCGACTTCTCCGAAAGGGGAGCGTCCGAAGAGGAGTTGGAGAGGATTTACGCCGGCCTGAAGCAGCAGATATGTTCCTTCGGGGAAGGGAGTGTCCAGAGTCTTTAAGCCGCGCGCTACCCAAAACGCGCGCGCACCTCTTCGGGCGTCACGCCCGCGGCGCGCAAGTGCCGGAGCGAGAGCGACTCGTGGCGCTTGGCGAGGCGCTCGCCGCGCTCGTCCGTTAGGAGGTCGCAGTGGAAGTAGGCGGGCGTCGGGTAGCCGAGCGCCCGCTGGAGGAGCATCTGCCGCGCCGTGGACTTGAGCAGGTCCGCGCCGCGCACGACCTCCGTGATGCGCATCCGCGCGTCGTCCACGACGACGGCCAACTGGTAGGCGGGCACGTCGTCCCTGCGCCAGACGACGAAGTCGCCGAAGTCACGGCCCGCGACGAACGACTGCCGCCCCTGCTTCAAATCCTCAAAGACTATCTCGGCGCCGTCGGGCACGCGAAAGCGCCAGTTCAAACCCGCGGGCGTGTCGGGCGCTCGGGCCGGGGCACACGGGGCGGGGCGGCATGTGCCCGGGTAGTGCGGCTCGTCCGTCTGCGCCTGCGGCGCGTGCCCTTCGTGCGGGGCCGAGGCCGCGCGCGCGATGTCCCTGCGCGAGCAGGAGCAAGGGTAGACGTGCCCGCTCCTGACCAACTGCGCCCACGCTTCCAAATAGAGCCCGCGCCGCTCGCTCTGCCGGTAAGGCCCGAAGGGGCCGCCCACGTCCGGCCCCTCCTGCCACTCGATCCCCAGCCACCTCAAGTCCTCCGACATCGCCGCGGCGAACTCCGCGCGCGAGCGCGCAGGGTCTAAGTCCTCGTCGCGCAGCACGAGCACGCCGCACGCCGCCCGCGCGCGCTCGTACGCCGCCCAGAACGTCCGCGCGTGCCCGAGGTGCAGGCGGCCCGTCGGCGAAGGCGCGAGCCGACCGCGGTAGAAAGGGTGTTGGGTGTTGGGTTCCGGGTGCTGGTTCAAACCAAAACCCGGAACCCAACACCCAACACCCTTCTCCTCAGCCTTCATCCTTCCGCCTTCATCCTTCCCTCTGTCATAATCCTTGTTCGACTTTCAAAGTTCAAGGAACGACGCATGCCCGCAAACTTTCAGGATTTGGTCGCGCTGATGGCGCGGCTGCGCTCGCCCGAAGGCTGCCCCTGGGATCGCGAGCAGACCTACGCCACGCTCGCGCCGATGCTGCTCGAAGAGGCTTACGAGGCTTTCGAGGCGGTCGAGGGCGCGCGCGAGGGCCGCCCCGCGAACCTCTGCGAAGAGCTGGGCGACCTGCTCTTCCAGATCGTCTTCTACGCGCAGGTGGCCGCGGAGCGCGGCGAGTTCACCATCGACGACGTGACCGGCCAGATACACGCGAAGATGGTGCGCCGCCACCCGCACGTCTTCGGCGACACGGTCGTGCGCGACAACGAAGAGCTGCTGCGGAACTGGGAGGCCCTGAAGGCGGAGGAGAAGCGCGCGGCCGGCAAGGTTGACGAGGGCGAAGAGGCGTCAATCCTGGACGGCGTCTCCGCGAAGGCCCCGGCGCTGATGGAGGCGCACCAGTTGACGACGAAGGCCGCGCGCGTCGGCTTCGACTGGCGAGACGTGGGCGAAATCTTCGACAAGCTCCACGAGGAGGTCGAAGAGCTGCGCGAGGCCATCCGCGAGAAGCGCGAGGCCGGCCCGCAGTCCGAGTCGGCGTCGGAGGCGGCCCAGCAGCGCGTCCGCGAGGAGGTCGGCGACCTCCTCTTCGCCGTCACCAACATCGCCCGCCACCTCGACGCGGAGCCCGAGGCGGCCCTCAAACTCACCAACCGCAAATTCCGCCGCCGCTTCCGCCACATCGAGCGCGGCCTCAAAGCGCGCGGCCGCGAACTCGGCCGGGCCACGATCGACGAGATGGAGGAGCTGTGGCAGGAGGCGAAGGTCAGTGGTAATGACTAAAAGACCGTCGCGACTGCGCCGGGTCTAAGCACAAGAACGCATGCCTGAGGAATGACTGTTCGGCTCATGTCGCGGCTCTCAGTTGGGCACGCAGTGCCAACCCAGGGGCTCCGTTAAGTTGTCAACAACCGCCTTGAATCTAGGGCCGTGCTGCACTCGGCAGGCTTCGTCCATGTCTAAAACATGCTCTATCCACCTGCCGCCAAGATCCATGACTGAGCAGCGCCAAGAGTAAGCGTCCCCCTGTTTATAAGTCACTTTCGCCGCAGCGCCGTGCTTATATTTGCAGTATGCCTCTACCTGCAGCCCCCTCCAAAGTTGGGTCGCGACCAGCGGAGTGGCAGGCGGCGCCCCTACCGCTTTGGGCTCTTTCGAGAGGATAAAGACGAAGTCGCCTTTATCGAGGTTGGGGTTGCGGATTTTGCCATATTGCGGATGTTGCGTGTCCTTTGAGTAGTTGATGACCTTGTCTTGGAGAAACATGCCCAGCTCGGTGCCGGTGACGTAGCCGTCCTTGTTTAAGTCTGCCTCGCCGTCGAGGGCCTCGACGAACTGGCGGCGGAAGATGCTCTGGTCGGGCACCTGCTCGTCGGCGCTGCCGGAGGTGATGAACTGGCGGACGGGGCGGGCGGTCTTGTAGGTGATGGCGTCGGGCACGGCGCGGGAGAGGGCAAAGAGTGCGCCGGAGAAGCACGAGTCGAAGAGGAAGAGCGCGTGCTTCGCCTGAACGTCCTCGGCATAGCGCTCCATCTGGCGCATGTTCAGCGCCTTGTCGAGAAATCCGTTCGGGTCGCGCGCGGGGAGCGGCGCGTCCGCGGGGACGATGTAGCCCATGTCGTCGCCGTAGGACTGCTTCGCCGTGTGGCCGTGGCCGGCGAAGTAGAAGAGCAGGCGGTTCTCTACTCCACGGCCGTAGGCACTGATGAACTCCCTGAAGCTCTTTTCGAGCCGGGCGGAGTCGGGGTTCTCGACCTTGGTGACGAGGAAGCCGTGCCGTTCGAGCGCGCGGGCGACCTCCTCGACGTCCTTTCTCACTCCGGGCAGCTTCGGCCACTGCGCGTAGTCGCTGACGCCGACGACGAGCGCGTAACTCCTCTCGTAGAGCCTCAGCTCCTTGCCGTCCTCGACCCTTACGCGGACTGCGGTGAGGCCGCGGCCGCCGTCCTGCCGCGCGGAGGACGGCCGCGGCAGGGGCGCATGGGCGCAGGCCACGGCCGACACGATAAGGGCGAACCTGATGAATTTTGCCTCTAACTGCATGGCGCCGGCCTGCGGAAGGTCGTGAGCGCGTCTCACTCTCGGAAAATGTTTACAGCGGGCGACGGCGTAAAGGTAAATCCGCGCTTTTCGGAAAGTCAATCCCGAGGGGTCGCGGGGCGTAACGTGACGGGTGACAAGAAAATGTCTGGCTGTTATCTTTTCCCTCGCGGGTCGGGCGACGCCGCTTCGCAGACCTTCCGGCTCGTCACTCGTCACTTTTCACTCGTCACTGCTTTCGGAGGTTCACTTCAATGGGGATGATTCAGTTCGTCAATAACTACGACGACCTTTCGACCGACAAGGGTTACCAGTTCAAGTTCTACTGCGACAAGTGCGGGAACGGCTACATGTCGCGGTACCAGGCTTCGCTGACGGGGACGGGCGGGTCGCTGCTGCGCGCGGCGGGCGACCTGTTCGGCGGGTGGCTGACCTCGGCCGGGAACTCGGCCTACGAGATTCAGCGCGCCGTCGGCGGGAAGGCGCACGACGAGGCTTTGCAGAAGGCGGTCGAGGAGGGCAGGACGCACTTCCACCAGTGCTCGCGCTGCGGCCGCTGGGTCTGCCCCGAGGTCTGCTGGAACGCCTCCGCCGGCCAGTGCGAGGAGTGCGCGCCCGACTACCAGGAGGAGCTGTCCTCCTCCCACGCGCACGCCAAGGCCGAGGCCACGCGCCAGCAGCTCTACGAGAAGGCGCAGGCCACCGACTACGTCTCCGCGATAGACATGAGCGCGGGCTCGACCGTGAAGGCCCCCGGCCCCGCGCAGCAGAAGGCGGCGGCCGCGGCGGGGAACTGCTCGGCGTGCGGCGTCGAAGTCGGCCGTGCCAAGTTCTGCCCCGAGTGCGGCACGCCGACCACCCCGCCGAAGCTGACCTGCACCGGCTGCGGCCACCAGCCCGAAGGCAGCCCGAAGTTCTGCCCCGAGTGCGGCGGGAAGATGTCGGTGACGAGTTAGGCCCGAGCTTTTCAAGCGTAGATTAACCACGGAGACACGGAGACACAGCTTTGAAGAGGTATCTTCGAGCTGTGTCTCCGTGTCTCCGTGGTTAATTCTTAGCCGATTTCGGCGATGTCTCTTTCTAAAGCGAGCAGCGTCCGCTTGAGCATGGCGCGGTGGGCGGCCCCGGTGGCGCGCTCCAACTGGTCGAGCGTGCGCGCGCGGGAGAGTTCGAGCGAGGCGAGGCGCTCGCGGCGCGCGCGCTCCTCGGGCGAGAGTTCTTGAAAGTCGCGCTGCTCGGACTCTCTGACACTCTCCTCCTGCTGCGCCTCGACCGACTTGCTCTCCCAACCGCGCGCCAACGTCGCTCCCCTCCCGAAGTTTAAAGGGCGGCCCGTGCTCCTTAGAAAGCCGTGGCCGCCCGCCGTGTCCGAGGCCGTCTAAGGGTCGAACCTTAGTAACGGCTGTTGAGTTGCAGCGAGCGCAGGATGTCGTTGAACGCGCGCTGGTAGGTTCCGTACTCGTTCGTCGGCGAGACGGCGGCCATGTAGAAGACCTGGCCGTTGCCGAGCAGCGTCGTGACGAGGGTCACGCGCTCGCTCTGCCCCGTGATGGGCGAGCGCCCGACGAGCGTCATGGCGAGGGCGGCGCGGCCGTCCACGTTCGTCCGCTGGAAGCCCGACTGCTGGCGCAGGTAGTTGTTACCGCCCGAGAGCAGCCCCTGCACCACCTCCTGCGACGCGCGCTGGAGGTCATTGTAGTTCGACTGCGCCACGCTGAACAGCACGCCGTGCGTGATGCCCTGCGAGCCGTAGGCCCCCTCGGGCGCGTACTGGACGGTGCTCTGGTCGCCCGTCGCGCGCCAGTTCGAGGGGATGGCGGCGCTGAAGAGGTTGTTGCGCTGCGTCTGGTAGCGCGTCGAGGGGTAGGCCACGCGCTCGCCGCGCGCGTAGACGCCGCCCTGGTCAGGGTAGTTCTGGTCGGGGTACTGCCCGCCGCCCTGGTTCGGGTTGCGCTGGCCGCCGCGCGCGATCTCCTCCATCGAGGGCGCGCGGCCCATGCCTCTCAGGCGCGACTGTATCTGCCGGAACTCGGCCGTGTCGCCGCGCCCGCCCTCGACGCGGAGCATCGCGGCCTCCTGGAGGATGCGCTGCTCGCGGTTGCCGGGGTTCGGGTGCGACGAGAGCCACTCGGGGCCGCCGCGGCCGCCGCTCTGCTGCGCGATGGTGCGGAACATGTTGGCGAGGTCGCGCGGGTCGTAGCCGGCGCGCGCCATGATCTGCGAGCCGAGGATGTCGGACTGCGTCTCGTACTCGCGGCTGTACTTCATGAAGTACCCTTGCGCGATGGTCTGCCCGACGGCGGCGCCCGTCTGGCCGCCGAGGATCGCGCCGCCGAGGATCGCGCCGAGCCCGATGATGGTGCTCTTCGCGCTGGTGAGCTTCGTCTGCTGCGCCGTGGCGTGGCGCAGGGCGACGTGCGAGATTTCGTGCGCCATCACGCCGGCCATCTCGCCCTCGTTGCGCGCCGCCTCGATCATGCCGCGGTTGACGAACATCGGCCCGCCGGGGAGCGCGAACGCGTTGATGTCGCGCGCGTTCACCACGTCGAACGTGTAGCGGAACTCTGAGTGCTGGTACTCGGGCGGGATGGCCGCGACCAGATTCTGCCCGACCCTGTTCACGTAGCTCCTGACCGAGTCGTCCTGCAGCATGGGAAACTGCTGGTAGACCTCGCGCGACGCCTGCTGGCCGAGCTGCACGTCCTGGGCGACGCTGTACTTGTTCTTCGGCACCTCGATGCGCGTCTGGCCGAGAGCCGCCAGCGGCATCAGGAACATGGCGAAGGCCAGCAGCAGCGCCGACAGGCCCCTGGAACGGTTGCTTCCGATAGTCATCATCTTAATCTCCCCCGCGGCCGTCGCCTCGAAGTCGAAGTCGCGGCCGAAAGTCATGAAGCAAAAGCGACGAGCGGCACGTCCTCTTATTCTACGCCAGAGGGCGTGCCGCTCGTACGGCAATTTTTTCACCCCTCTGAACACTCGCTGTCAACACCGACCGGCGCATGGAGAGAGAGGGAGAGAATGTTTAACTTATCGCCCGCGCCCCTTAACCGTCAGCGCGCGGAACACTCGTTTGGATGAACCGCCCGGCCGGGTAGTGGCCTCGCGGTTTAACTTCTCCCCCTGCGCCGACGGCTCCCCCGCGGGCGCGGTTTTACGTTTCTGTTGCGTTCCGGTTGCGGCGCTATGCCCGCGCCCCCGTCCTGCGCGAAACGCACGGTCGCGCCGCTGGGCGGGCGCGGTATCGAGACGGCGACGAAGGGCGAAGTCAGAGCCTGCGTTGTAAAGCTTCCGGACGCCGGATGCCGCTCGTTCACGGTGACTGCAAGCACAGTGCCAGTCCGCTTGATGTCCGTGATTTCAATGCTGTAGCCGCCGGTCGGCTTCATCCCCTGGTACGCGAGGACTACGGCGCGCGTATCGAAGCTGACGTCGGGCAGGGGGCGGCCCGCGCCGATGATCTCCCAGGCGCTCCGCCACCCCTCCCAGTCGGTTATCAACTGGACGGCGCGCCCCTCCTCGCGCGTGCTGTACGTGCCGGTCGCGAGCAGAGAGAACTCCACGGGCTTCGCCTCCTCGTTTGACGTTTGCGTGCCCGGCGCGCGCGAGGCCGCGTCGCCGAGCATCGCCATGCGCAGAATCTTGACCGGCGGCATGCCGTAGCTGAGCAGGCGGTCGTGGAAGTCCCCGAGGCGGAACGAGTCGCCGAGCTGCCGCTTCCACTCGTCGCGCAGGCGGAGTATCTCCGTCTTGCCGAGCGTGTAGACGAGGTAGGTCGGGTCGAGAGTCCCGCGCCGCGCCTCGCGCTCGGCGTTGGTGCGCGCCTGGTAGCCCTCGCGCATGAAGAAGTTGACCGCCTCCTCGTAACTCATCCCGGCCGTGTGCAGCCTGACCCCCACGACGTAGCGGCACAGGCGGAGCAGCGCCGCGTCCAACTGCGCGAGCCTGAGCTTCGGGTTGTTGCCGCCGAAGCCCTCGTCCAGCATCATCTGCTCGCAGTAGTGCGCCCAGCCCTCGACGAAGCCGGCCGAGCCCAGGGCCGAGCGCACGCGCGAGGGCGACTGCTTCGCCTTGAGCAGTTGGTAGTAGTGGCCGGGGTACGCCTCGTGGATCGAGGTTATTGTCAGGCCGTAGCGGTTGTAGCGGCCGAGGTGCTCCTCCTGCTGCTGCGGCGACCAGCTGGGGTCGGCGGGCGTGACGTAGTAGTAGCTCTCGTCGGCCGCGCGCTCGAACGCGCCGGGCGCGTCGAGCGAGGCGAAGGAGAGCGAGCGCGCGTACTCCGGCGTCTCGGCCACGCGGAGGTTCTCGCGCGCGGGCGGCGTCAGAATCTCTTCGGTGCGGACGAAGGCGCGGATGCGGTCCAGCTCCGCGCGCGCCTCGCCGACCAGGCCGTCCGCGGTCGGGTGCTCGCGCGCGAGCAGTTGGAGCGCGGCCCCGACTCCGCGGCCCGGCGCGATCTCCTCGGCCACGGCGCGCATCTGGTCCTGCGTCTCGCGCAACTGCCGCTCGCCCTCGCGCAGGAGTGCGGGCAGGGGCGTCTCGACCATCTCCTCGTGCAGGAGCTTCTTGCGGTAGTTCTCCGCGCCGAGCGCGAAGTCGCCGTTCGAGCGCGGGAGCAGGTCGTTGACGAGCCACTCGCGGAAGGAACGGAGCGCGGCCGCGGCCTGCGCGTTCGCCTCGTGGAACTCCGCGCGGCGCGCTGCGTCGAGCTGCGAGCCCCCGGCGCGCTCGAACATCTGCGGCACGACGCGCTCGAAGAAGGCGACGCTGCCCGCGACCTGCGCGACGGCCGTCTCGGTGTAGATGCGCGGCGGGTTGTCGAGGTTCAGGCGCGCCTCGGCGAGCAGCCGCGGTATCTGCCGCTCGCGCGCGAGCACCGCCGGCAGGCGCTGCTCGACCGTCGCGTAGGCGCGCTTGAGGATGTTGTCGATGGAGGAGGAGACGAGGCGGTTGTAGAGGTTCGGGTCGCGCCGCCACATCCGCACGTCTTCGAGTTCGAGCAGTTGCGCGCGCGCGTGCGAGGCCGTGACGAGGTAGTCGTAGCGCGCTTCCGCCGACAGACGCCACTCGGGGACGCGCGCGAGTTCGGCGAGCACGCCGCGCAGCCGCCGCGCCTCGGCCGCGACCGCCGCCGTGTCGCGCTCTTCCAGTTTCGAGTCGAACTCGTGCAGGCCCGCGGCGGTCGCCTCGGAAGGGTTGAAGGCGTAATGGCCGCGCAGGTACGCCTCGCCGATCTGCGCGACGCGCGCGTCGTACGTGCGGTTCGCGGCCGACGCGCGCGCGGCCTGCGTGCCCGCGCCCGCGGGCCGACGGCGGCGCTGCGCCGACGCCGACTCGCCGCACGGCCACACCAACGCGCAGAGAACGAGCGAGACGAGAAACGCGGGAAGCTTACTTCTCATGAAGCGGAACACCCTCGGAAGAGCGCGGGACGAACGACGCCGGCGAAAGGGAGACGAAGAGCGGAATCAAGATTAGCATAAAAGGTAAGCAGGCAGTAGGCAGATGGCAGCGGGCAGTTCATCCCCGGAGGGGATTGCAGACAATAGCCGGGGGTTAAGCCGGAGCCGCGGGCCGTCAGGCGAGCGGCGGAGCGCAACCCCCGGAACCGCGCATTAATGAATCCGACCCTGAAAGGGTCGCACAACGTCACGCGGGTGCGACCCTTTCAGGGTCGGATTCTTTTAACGCCCTCAACCGGGGGCGGCGCTCGCTTCGCTCGGTCTGCCCCCGGCTATTACCTTTGTCCCCTCCGGGGATTAACTGCCTGCTGCCTACTGGGTCGGGGCAATCTTCTCGCCGAGCCACTTGGCGGGCTCGTCCAGCGGGGCGATGTGGTGGGGCTTGCCCTGCCAGACGCGGAAGACGGAGACGATGAGGAAGACGGTGGCGGCCGTGCCGAAGAGCGCGCCGCCGAAATTGCTGCCCGAGGCGAGCGCCACGAACTTGAAGAGCATCGAGACGGCGAGAATCGCCAGGTTCAGCGCGAGCCCCTGCGCGGCGTGGAAGCGCGTGCGCGTCTCCGCGCGCGGCACCATCGCCAGCTCGATGATGGACGCCACCAGCCCGATGTAGAAGGGGAAGTAGGGCAGGATGACCGCCCACTTCTCCGGTAGCCCGAGGCGCGCCACGGGGCGGTCGGTGGGCCCCGTGTAAGACTGGTGCGGGTTCGGGTAGGGCGAAGAGGGGCCGGGCGGCGGCGCGGCCGTGGTCGCGGGCGGCTGGTGCGGCCCCGCGCCGAAGGTCGTGAACGGCTGCGGCTGCGGCGCGCGCGGCGGCTGGTAGGCGGGCGGGACGAAGACCGAAGGGTACGAGTCGGTCATCTGCTCGTCGAAGCGGCGCGTCACGTCCTCGGTCGCGGGGGCGGGGCGGAGCGGGTCGGTCTCTTCGGGTCGCGGCGCGCGCGCGGCCCCCCACAGGTTCTCCTCCGCGCGCTTCACAAACTCCGGGTCGAGCGGGTCTGTGTCGTACTTGCTCCTCTTCTCCGTCATGTCTGCTTTTACGTCCCGCGCGCGGCGCGGGTTCTCCCCTCAGCCTTCCGTATGGAAGGGCGCGGGCTCCCAGCGCCCCTCCCGCTCCGAGATGCGGAAGGCGCGCAGGACGCACTCGCCCCCTTCGCCGAAGCCGATTATGAGGTAGAAAGCGTCAGGGTAAAAGGCGAGCCGCACGTCCGCCCGCGAGGGCACGGGGTTATTCGAGCGCGGGTGCGAGTGGTAGACGCCGACGAGCCGCTCGCCCCGCGCGCGCATCCGGCGCTGCGCCTCGAACAACTCCTCGGGCGCGGCCTCGTACGCGACTTCGGGGCGCGGCGCGACGTTGCGCAGGGGGTAGACGTTTGAGGCGCGATCCCCCTCCCCCCCCAACAGACCGCAGCACTCCTCCGGCCACGCGGCGCGCGCCCGCGCGAACATCTCTTCGACGAGGGTCTGTGGAATCTTGAAGTCCGACCGCGCCACTTTCGACTTCGCTCAGGCGACGCGCGCGGCTTCGAGGGCGCGCCGGAGCGTGACGAGCGCGCCGAGGTGGTACGCGTTGTGGTCGGCGACGAGCAGCGCCTCGCGCAGGAGCGTCTGCCCCTCGCCGTGCGGAATCCTGGCGTAGAGGTCGTTGGCCTCGTCCCCGACCAGGGCCTCCACCGCGCGCAGGTCTGCGCGGAAGCCTTCGACGGAACGTTGCCAGTCCTCCTCGTCGGCCGCCAGGCCCTCCTCCGGCCAGTACCCCTCGGGCCACTTCGGCGAGACGTGCGCGGCCGAGCGGCTGAATTCGAGGATGTCCCACTGCGCGAGGCGCATGTGTTCGAGCAACTGCCAGGGCGTATACGGCACGCCCTCGGCCCGCGCGTTATAGAACTCGGCGGGGAAGCCCTCTATCGCGTCCTCGAACTTGATGTGCGCGCCGCCGCCGCGCAGCACGTAGAGCAGGTGCTCGCGCAGGGCCCGGTCTTTATCTCCGTCACTCATCGTTCGCCTTCACTCCCCGACGATGCGTATGTGCAGCTCGTCCAACTGGTGCGGGTCGATGGAGCCGGGGGCGTCGATCATCAGGTCGGCGGCCGAGGCCGTCTTGGGGTAGGCCATCAGGTCGCGGATGTTCTCGATGCCCGTCAGGGCCATCAGCGTGCGCTCTATCCCCGCGGCGATGCCGCCGTGCGGCGGCGTGCCGTACTCCAGCGCGTCGAGGAAGAAGCCGAAGCGCTCGCGCGCCTTCTCTTCAGTTAACCCCAGCGCCTTGAAGACGAGCCGCTGCACGTCGCGCCGGTGGATACGGATGGAGCCGCCCGCGACCTCGATGCCGTTGACGACGGCGTCGTACGCCTTCGCGCGTATCTCGCCGAAGAGGTGCGTCTCGCCCCCCTCGACGGCGCGCTCGAACTTTTCGAGGTCCTCGTCCACGGGCGACGTGAACGGGTGGTGCATCGCGTAGTAGCGGTCGTGCTCCTCGTCGAACTCGAACATCGGGAACTCGGTCACCCACAGCGGCGCGAACGTGTTCGGCTTGATCAACTTCTCCCGCCGAGCCACCTCGTTGCGCAGCGCGCCTAAAGAAGCGGCGACGACCGAAGCCTTCCCGGCGACGATGAGCACCGCGTCCGTCCTCTCCGCGCCCGCCTGCGAGGCGATGCGCGTCACGGCCTCCTCGCCCAGCGCCTTCAGGAGCGAAGACGAAAGCTCGTCGCCCAGCTTCACCCACGCGAGCGCGCCCGCGCCGTAGCGCTTCGCCACCTCCTGCAACTCGTCCAGAGCTTTGCGCGAGAGGTGCGCGCCGCCCTTCACGACCAGCCCCTTGACCTCGCCCCTCTTCTCAAGCGCAGAGGCGAACGGCGCGAACGTCGTCCCCTCGACGGCCGGGCGCAGGTCTTGCAGCTCCATCCCGAAGCGCAGGTCGGGCTTATCGACGCCGTAGCGCCGCATCGCCTCGGCGTAGGAGAGGCGCGGGAACGGCCGGGGCAGCTCCGCGCCGACGAGGCGGAAGACGCGCACGAGCAGGCCCTCGATCAGACGGTAGACCTGCTCGCGCGTGGCGAAGCTGAACTCTACGTCGAGCTGCGTGAACTCGGGCTGGCGGTCTGCGCGCAGGTCTTCGTCGCGGAAGCAGCGCGCGATCTGGTAATACTTATCCAGGCCCGCGATCATGCAGAGCTGTTTGAAAATCTGCGGCGACTGCGGCAGCGCGTAGAACTTGCCGTGGTGCAGGCGCGAGGGCACGACGTAGTCGCGCGCGCCCTCGGGCGTGGACTTGATGAGGATGGGCGTCTCGATCTCGGTGAACGCCTGCTCGTTCATGTACGAGCGAATCTCGGCGACCGCCTGGTGGCGCAGCCGTATGTTGCGCTGGAGGTAAGGCCGGCGCAGGTCGAGGTAGCGGTACTTGAGCCGCGTCTCCTCGGCCGCGAGTTTTTCCGGCGGCGCGTCGAGCTGGAAGGGCGGCGTGCGCGCCTCATTCAAGACGAGCACTTCGAGCGCGCGCACCTCCACGTCGCCGGTCGGCAGCTTCGGGTTGCGCACCGACTCGTCGCGCACTTCGACCTTGCCGCGCACGGCGATGACGTACTCGCCGCGCACCTCCTTGGCGCGCGCGTGGGCGTCGGGCGCGTCCTCCGCGTCGCAGACGATCTGCGTCAGCCCGTCGCGGTCGCGCAAGTCCACGAACGTCAGAGGCCCGAAGTCGCGCCTCACCGCGACCCAGCCCATCAGCACGACTTCGCGCCCCGCGTCCTCCGCGCGCAACTCGCCGCACGAGTGCGTGCGCTCCCATTCTCCCAAGTGGTCAAGCTTGATTGGCATAATCTTTAAGCGTACCGCCCCTCGCGTAGCACGGCGGGTGCCTGTTCGCGCGCTACAGTCCGCTGCTCGCCGGTCTTCATGTCTTTCAGCGCGACCTCGCCGCGGGCGCGCTCGTCGTCTCCGATGACGACGACGAAGGGCACGCCGAGCGCGGAGGCGTACTTGAGCTGTTTGCCGAGCTTGTCGGCTTCGGGGTACACGTCAACGCGCAAGGACGGCGCGCCCCTCCGCAGCTCGGCGGCGAAGGCGAGCGAGTCCTTCACGGACTCGTCGTTCCACACCGTCACCAGCACGTCGGACGAAGCGCCCACGAAGCTCTCGGGGAACATCCCGCGCTCCGTCATCAGCAGGACGATGCGCTCAAGCCCCAGCGAGAAGCCGCACGCCGTGATGTCGCGCCCCGAGAACATCCCGACGAGGTTGTCGTAGCGCCCGCCGCCGCCCAGAGACCCGGCGAGGTCGGGCACGCCGATCTCCATGATCGCGCCCGTGTAGTACGAGAGCCCGCGCGCGAGGCTCGGGTCGATCTTAATCCTGTCGGCGACACCGTACGCCCCGGCGTACTCGACAATCTGGCGCAGGTTCTCGATGCCGAGCGCGCCCGCGTCGTGGCCGCCGACGAACTCGACGAGGCGGCCGAGCGCGGCGTGGTTGTAGGCCGCGGCCTTCGACACCTCGGCCGTCCCTTCGCCGTCCGCGACGAACTCGGCGGCGCGTTCGAGCGCGGGCAGGTTCTCGAAGAAGCCCAGCAGCTCGTCGCCGCTCTCCGCCTCGATGCCGCGCGCCTCGAACTCTTTCGCGACGCCCTCGCGCCCGATCTTGTCGAGCTTGTCGATGGCGACGAGCGCCTCGCCGTGCCTGTCGGCCGCTATCCCGGCCGCTTCGAGCACGCCCGCGAGCACCTGCCGGTGGTTGAGGCGAATCGTGAAGTTGTCGAAGCCGAGCGTCGTCAGCACCTCGCTCGCCGCGGCGCAGATTTCCGCCTCGACGACGGGCGAGCGCGTCCCCGTGCAGTCCACGTCGCACTGGTAGAACTCGCGGTAGCGTCCGCGCGCGGGTCGGTCGGCGCGCCAGACGGGTTGAATCTGGTAGCGCTTGAAGAACCGGGGCAGCTTGTCGCCGTACTCGGCGAGGACGCGCGCGAGCGGGACGGTCAGGTCGTAGCGGAGCGCGAGGTCGGCCTCGCCCGTCTTCTCGTGCTCGCCGCGCTTGAGGATTTTGAAGATGAGCTGGTTGCCCTCCTCGCCGTACTTCCCCATCAGGGTCTCGATGTTCTCGACGGCGGGCGTCTCCAGGGGCTCGAAGCCGTAGCGCTCGTACACGTCCTTGACGACGCGGATGACGTACTCGCGCCGCCGCACGTCCGCCGGGAGGAAGTCGCGCATGCCGCGCGCGGGTTGGGTCTTTGCAGGCATATGTTAGTAGGCAGTAGTCAGTAGTCAGTAGTCAGTAGGAATACATTCTCATTACGAACCGTGCGTTTGTCATCGTCAACAGCCGCGGCGCGGAGCGCTACTGGCTACTGACTACTGACTACTGACTACCTAAAAATTGAGAACCCGACGTAGAACAGGTTCGAGTCGAAGCCGGGGTTCACGTCGGCGCGGTAGCCGTTCGAGACGTGGTGATACCTGTAGCCGACCGTCCACGCGCGGCGGGCCCCGGTCTTCCACTGGACGCCGCCGCCCACGTCGCCCGTGAAGTTGAACTGCGCGCCGCCCGCGTGCGGCACGCGCTCGCCGAAGTAGAGGAAGCCGCCCGAGACCTGCGCGAAGGGCTGCACGCGCTCGCGCCGCCGGAAGTTGACCTGGAAGCCGACGGGCGCGAGCCCGGCCCCCGTGATCGTCCTGCGCACCTCGCGCACGCCCCCGGCTGTCGCCTCGAAGACGGGGAACGAGAGCGAGGCGACCGGCACGGCGTCGAGCGTGTACTTCAAGGCCATGTTCTCGCCGCGCGCCATCACGCGCGCGTAGCGGAAGGCGACGAGGCCGAGCCGCACGCGCTCGGTCGAGCCGACGACGGTCGGGCTCGTAAACGACCCGCCGCCCCAGAAGCCGAACTCGTTGGCCGCGCGCTCCAGCCCGTAGACGCCGCGCCCCTGCGCCGCCGGCGTCGTCTCCCCCTCCGCCTCCGAAAGCCTCGCCACCTCCTGCGCCCTCGGCGCGGCGCACACTAGGAGAAGGAGCGCGATGACGGCGGCGGCGGGACTCCTCTTCAGGCGCATGGCTTCAGCCCTCGATGCCGTACTCCTCGCGGTAGACGCGCGTGTACTCGACGTAGTTTTGCCAGAACCGGTCGAGGTCTGCGACCTCCGCGTCGTTCAACTGCCGCTTGACGCGCGCCGGCACGCCCATCACGAGCGAGCGCGGCGGGACGACCGTGCCCGGACTCAGAAGCGCGCCGGCCGCGACCAGGGAGTGCTCGCCCACGCGGCAGGCGTCCATCACGATTGCGCCGATGCCTATGAGACACCCGCGCTCGACGTGGCAGCCGTGAAGCGTGACGTTGTGGCCGACCGTCACCTCGTCTTCGAGGGTGGTGGCGTGCGTGCCGTTCGAGACGTGGATGACCGTGCCGTCCTGCACGTTGGTGCGGTCGCCGATGCGGATGTGGAACACGTCGCCGCGCACCACCGCGCCGAACCAGACGGAGGAGTGCGCGCCGATGTGCACGTCGCCTATGACCTGCGCGCTCTCTTCGACGAACGCGGTCGGGTGAATCTGTGGGTGGACGCCGCGGAACGGTCGAATCATGACAACTAACCTGACGGCGGGAGGGAGCTTTTTTCTCCGTTTCGTTGAAAACGAAACAGACACTCTTCTCCGTTTCGTTGAAAGCGAAAACGGTAGCACGCGCCCCGCAGGCCGGGCAAGCAAGCGTCTGTGGTACAATCGCCCGCGCCGACGAGGAGACCGAACTCAGACGTGCCGACCGAGACCCCGCCGCCGTACTTCCCGCAGAACCCGCTCTCCCCGGGCGACGAGAAGACCGCGAAGAAGCTCCGGCTCGCCTTCTACGGCTGCGCCGCACTCGTCGCACTCGCCGTCGTCGGGGCAATAGTCGGCGTCGTCTACCTCGTCAGGTCAATGCTTTAATGCAGTGGACAGTAGCCAGTAGTTAGTAGCCAGTAGAAATACCCTTCGAAGCTCGAACCGCCCGGTTGTCATCGTCAACTTCGTCAAGCAGTATCTACTGACTACTCCTCTTCGAGACATGAAAAGCCTCCTCCCCCGACTCCTCTTCCTTCTGGCGCTCGCGGCGCTGCTCGTCGTCGGCAACCGGCCGGCGGGGGCCGTGCGGCAGGGCGGGCCGGCCGCCTGGGTGAGCGTGCGCACGCGGAACTTCCTCGTCGAGGGCGGCGCGGACGAGGCGGAGTTGCGGCGGGTGGCGGCGCGGCTCGAAGAGTACCGCGCCGCCTTCTCGCGCCTGCTCCCCGGCGAATACTTCGACGCGGGCGTGCCCACGGCCGTCGTCGTCTTCCCCGACGACGCGGCCTACGCGCCGTTCAAGCCGCGCATCAACGGGCAGGTGGCGCGCGGCGTGGCCGGGTACTTCCAGCCGGGCGCGGACATCAACTACATCACGCTCACGCGCGACGGCGACCTCGCGCGCGACCCCTCGACGCTGCTGCACGAGTACACGCACCTGCTCGTCAACAACCACTTCCGCCTGGCCCCCCTCTGGTTCAAGGAGGGGCTGGCCGAGTTCTACAGCACCGCGCGCCTCTCCCCAGACGGCCGCCGCCTGACGCTGGGCGAAGCGCCCGAGCGCCGGCCGCGCGACCTGCGCAAACGCGAGCTGCTGCCGCTCTCGACGCTCCTCGCCGTCGAGCAGACCTCGCCGGCTTACGCAGACCCCGAGCAGCGCAGCCTCTTCTACGCGCAGTCGTGGGCGCTCGTCCACTACCTTTCGGAGGCGCGCGGCGGGCGCGGCGGCGCGCTCGCGCGCTTCACAGACCTCCTCGCGGAAGGCTCGAAGGTCGAAGAGGCCCTGCGCCGGTCTTTCAACCTGAGCGTCGCGGAGCTGGAGGCGGGGCTCGTCCTCTACGTGAGGCGCGCGCGCTACAAGGCGAGCGTGGAAGAGTTCGGCCGCGCGCTCGACTTCGACGCGCAGACGAGCGCGCGCACGCTCTCGGAGGCTGAAGTCTCGGCGCGGCTCGGCGACCTCCTGCTCCACACAGACCGCGAGGAGGACGCCGACGCGTACCTCTCGCGCGCCGTCCGTCTAGACCCGAAGCTCGCGCTGGCGCGCGTCTCGCTCGGCGCGCTGCGCCTGAAGCAGAACCGCGCCGCCGAGGCGCGCGAGCACCTGCGCGCGGCGGTCGAGTCCGACCCGCTCAACCACCTCGCGCGCTACCTGCTCGCGGACGCGCTCAACCGCGAGGGCGCGACCAACCTCGAAAGCGTCACGCCCAGAGAGTTCGAGGAGCGCACAGAATTCATCCGGGCGGAGTTGCGCCGCGCGATAGAGCTGGCCCCCCGCTTCGTCGAGAGCTACAGGCTGCTCGCGTCGGTCGAGATGGAGCGCGGCGACCGCCACGAAGAGGCGGTCACGCTGCTCGCGGGCGCGCAGGCGCTCGCGCCGCGCCGCGCAGACCTCGCACTCATGCGCGCTCTGGCGCTCATGCTCGGCGGGCGCTTCGACGACGCGCAGAGGCTGGCCGAGACCTACGCGACGGGCGGCCTCGACGAGCGCCTGCGCGGGCAGGCCGCCGCGCTCGTCAAGCGCATCCAGACGCGCCGCGAGCAGGCCGCGCTCGCGGCGCGCGAGGCCAACGAGCTGCCGCCGGGCTCGGACGCCCCCTCGCAGCCCTGCGACATGCCCGCGCGCGGCGGCCCGCAGTACAAGCGGCTCCGCTTCGAGGGCGCGCAGGTCTGCGGCCGACTCGCCGAGATCGAGTGCGCCGAGCCGGGCGTCGTCTTCCGCGTCGAGACGGCCGCGGGCGCGACACTCCGCCTGCGCGCCGAGGACATGCGCCGCGTCCGCTTCATCACTTACACCGCCGAGGTCAAGACCGGCCCCGTCTCCTGCGGCCCGCGCGAGCGCGCCGACCACGTCCTCATTACCTACCGCTCGCCGCGCGACGCCCAGCAGCCCTTCGACGGCGAGGCCGTCGCCGTCGAGTTCATCCCCGAAGACTGGAACCCTTGAAAAGCCGTGAACCGTGAACCGTAACCCGTGACAAGAAGAAGAACCTCTGTCTTCTCCTGTCACGGTTTACGGTTCACGGTTCACGCTAAATCCCCTTCCCTCCGGCCGCACGTTTCCTGTATAAGCACGCCCGATGGCCCGTTCAGACAGAGAAGCAGACAGCCGCGGGCTCGCGCGCAGGCTCAACCTGTTCGACGCGACGATGATCGTGATGGGCGGCATCGTCGGCTCGGGCATCTTCATCAACCCTTACGTCGTCGCGCAGCAGGTGCGCACGCCCTTCCTCATCCTCGGCGCGTGGCTCGCGGGCGGCGCGGTCGCGCTCGCGGGCGCGTTCGTCTACGCGGAGCTGGCCGCGCGGCGGCCCGAGGTCGGCGGGCAGTACGCGTACCTGCGCGAGGCGTTCCACCCCGGCGTCGCGTTCCTCTACGGCTGGGCCCTGCTGCTCGTCGTGCAGACGGGGGGGATGGCCGCGGTCGCCGTCACCTTCGCGCGCTACTTCTCGGAGCTGACCGGCCTGCACGCGCCCGACTGGGTGACGGCCGCGCTCACGCTCCTGCTGCTCACCGTCGTCAACTGCCTAGGCGTGCGCGCGGGCAGCAACGTGCAGAGCCTCCTGATGGTCTTGAAGATTCTGGCGGTGGCGGCGCTCGTCGGCTGCGGGCTCTTCGCGGTGGCGGAGCCGAAGGCTTTGACGGGGGGGCCGCTGCTCGACCGTCCCCCTTCGATGGGGCTGGTCGCGGCGTTGGGCGCGGCGCTGACGCCGGTGATGTTCGCGTACGGCGGGTGGCAGACGGCGAGCTTCGTCTCGGGCGAGATGCGCGACCCGCGCCGCGACCTGCCGCGCGGGCTGCTGCTCGGCGTGTGCGGGGTGATACTGCTCTACACGCTGGTCAACGTCGCCTGCCTGCGCGCGCTCGGCGCGGAGGGCTTGGCCGCGACGAAGACGCCCGCGACCGCGCTGATGCGCCTCGCCCTGGGCGAGACGGGGGCGCGGCTCATCGCCGTCGGCATCGCCGTCTCGACGCTCGGCTTCCTGAGCCAGAGCATGTTGACGGCCCCGCGCGTCTACTTCGCAATGGCGGAGGACGGCCTCTTCTTCCGCCGCGTGGCGCGCGTGAGCCCGAAGACGCGCGCGCCCGTCGCCGCCATCGCCTTGCAGGGCTTCACGGCCTGCGTCATCGCGGCCTCCGGGCGCTACGAGCAGATACTCAACTACGTCGTCTCCGTTGACTTCATCTGGTTCGGGCTGACGGCGCTCTCGCTCTTCGTCTTCCGCCGGAGGGGCGAGGGCGGCGCGGGCTTTCGCGTCCCCGGCCACCCCTTCACCACCGCGCTCTTCGCCGCCGCCTGCGCCCTCATCGTCGCCGCGACGTTTTATCAAGACGCCTTCAACAGCGCCCTCGGCCTCGCCATCCTCGCCACCGGCGTCCCCGTCTATTTTCTGTGGAGCAAAAGAAAGGACTGAGGACTGAGTGAAGAAGCGGGTCTTTTACTCAGTCCTCAGTCCTCAGTACTAACTTTTCCAGCACGCGGCGGCGAGACAGAGCCAGCCCGCGAGGAAGGCGAGGCCGCCGATGGGCGTGATCGCGCCGAGCCAACGCAGCCCCGTCAAACTTAAGACGTAGAGGCTGCCGGAGAAGATGACGGTGCCCGCGACGAAGAGCCAGCCCGAGGCGCTCGTCAACCCGCCCGGCCAGCGCGCCGCCGCCCAGCCCGCGGCGATGAGCGCGAAGGCGTGGTACATCTGGTAGCGCACGCCCGTCTCGAAGACGGCGAGCATCTCCGCGCTCAGGCGCTCCTTCAGCCCGTGCGCCCCGAACGCCCCCGCCGCCACGCCGACGAAGGCCGACAACGCGCCGATCAAGAAAAAGATTCTGTCCATCTCGCTCCTAATTTCCGTTCGTCATGCCGTCTTCAGCATCTCGCGCGCGTGGCGGCGCGCGGCCTCCGTGATCTCCGCGCCGGTGAGCATGCGGGCGATCTCTTCGACCTGGCGTCGCCGGTCGAGCGGCCGGACGCCGACCTCCGTGCGCCCCGCGCGCTCGTGCTTGTCCACGAGGATGTGCGTGTCCGCGAAGCGCGCGATCTGCGCCTGGTGCGTCACGCAGAGCACCTGGTTCGTGCGCGAGAGCGCCTTGAGCTTCAGGCCCACCGCCTCCGAGACGCGCCCGCCTATCCCCGCATCGACCTCGTCGAAGACGATGGTGCGCGGGAAGCGCGCCGGGCTCGCGCTCGTCTTGAGCACCAGCATCATGCGCGAAGCCTCGCCACCCGAAGCGACCTTCGCCAGAGGCCGCAGCGGCTCGCCCGCGTTCGCCGAGAAGTAGAACTCGACGCGGTCGAAGCCCGCGGCCGTGAACTGCCGCGCCGCCTCGTCCGAACCGGCGTCTTCGGGCGCGTTGACGCGCGCCTCGAAACGCGCGTGCTCCATCGCGACCTCCTTCAAAGAAGACTCGACGGCGCGCCGGAACTCTTTGGCCGACTTCACGCGCGCCTTGTGCACGCGCGCCGCGGCCTCGACGTAGGCGGCGCGCGCCGCGGCCAGCTCGCGCGTGACCTCCTCGGCGCGCTCGTCCGTCCGCTCCAACTGCCGCAGGCGCTCGCGCGAGCGCTCGAAGTGTTCGAGCGCGCTCTCAATCGTCCCGCCGTACTTCCGCTTGAGCCGCGCGACCTCCGCCAGACGGCTCTCGATCTCCGCCAGGCGCTCGGGCGAGAAGGTCAGCCCGTCGAGGAAGTCCCGCAGGGACGCGCTCAGGTCTTCGAGCACGACGCGCGCCGTCCCGACGCCCTCCATGTAGTTCTTGTAAGACGCCTCGTACTGGGAGAGTTCGTCCACCTGCCGCTCAAGACGCTTCAGGCGCGCGACCGTCGAGTCGCTCTCCTCGTACGTCGTGTTGTAAGCGTCCGAGCACAGCTCGGTCAGCCTCTCCAGGTTCGCGAGCCGCCGCCGCTCCGCCTCCAACTGCTCGTCCTCGCCCGCCGACAGGCGCGCGGCCTCAAGCTCGCTCACCTGGAACCGCAGCGCGTCCGTCAGATGAAACTTCTCCGCCTCGTCGCGCCTCAGCGCCTCAAGCTCCCTGTTGAGGGCAGACCAACGTTTGTACGCGGCGGCGACCCCCTCGCGCCCGTCGGCGATGTCGGCGTAGGCGTCGAGCAGTTCGAGGTGCGTCTCCGGGTCGAAGAGCGTCTGCTGCGTCCCCTGCCCGTGGATGTCCACGAGCAGCGGCCGCAGGCTCTTGAGCAGCGAGAGCGTCGCCAGGCGGTTGTTGACGAAGACGCGGCCGCGCCCCTCGGCCGAAAGCTCGCGCCGCACGACCAGCTCCACGTCGCCCGAGGCCGAGCGCGCGCCGACCCCCGCCCCTTCGAGAATCGCCTCGACCTGCGGGTGCGCGCCGAGCGTGAAGAGCCCCTCGACGGAGGCGTGGCTCGCGCCCGCGCGCACAAGCTCCGACGGGAAGCGGTCGCCGATGAGCACGCCCAGCGCGTCCACGATGATCGACTTGCCCGAGCCGGTCTCGCCCGTCAAAAGATTCAGTCCGCGGCCGAACTCGACCCGCAGCTCGCTGATGAGCGCGAAGTTCGAGATGTTGAGGAGCGCGAGCATCCGACCTCCAAAGTCTCCTTCACAGCAATAGCGGTCAGAACCGCCCGCGGTAGCGGGTGGGCCTTTGCAAACCGGTGCTGTCGAATAATCAAGGCCCACCCGCTACCGCGGGCGGTTCTGACCCATTTTACCTTACCGGAAAGTTTTCCACAGAAACGCCGCCTGTGGAAAAAATAAATTCCCGCCGACGACTTTTCACCCGCCCTCTTTGTGCTATCCTCTCGCACCGTAAGCGTCACGCTAACGCGTCGGAGCGCCCCCCGCGCCGACGGGTCAAAGGGTCATTTCCATCCCGTAAGAATTCATCGTCAGAGATGTCAAACATAGACTACGCCCATCTCCATCTCCACACCGATTATTCACTTCTAGACGGCGCCATCCAGATCAAGCCGCTCGCCGAGCGCGTCAGGGAACTCGGTATGAAGGCGTGCGCGATGACCGACCACGGGAACATGTACGGCGCGGTCTCCTTCTACAAGGAGATGAAGGCGCACGACGTGCGCCCGCTGATCGGCTGCGAGATTTATCTGGCCCCGGGCAGCCGCTTCGACAGGAGCGAGGTGCGCAAAGGCGGGAAGCCCTACAACCACATGATCCTCTTAGCCCGTGACCGCGAGGGCTATCACAACCTCGTCCGCCTCACGTCCAAGGCGTTCCGCGAGGGCTTTTATCGCAAGCCGCGCATCGACCGCGAGCTGCTCTCGAAGTTCTCGGGCGGGCTCATCGGCCTCTCGGCGTGCCTGTCGGGCGTGCCGCAGGAGCACCTGAAGGAAGGAAGACTGGAAGAGGCGGCGAAGGCCGCGGGCGAATTCGAGGACATCCTCGGCAAGGGGAACTACTTCCTGGAGATTCAGGATCACAAGCTCGAAGACCAGCTCAGGATCAACGAGAGCCTGATAGCGCTGTCGAAGAGGACGGGCATCCCGCTCGTCGCCACCAACGACGCGCACTACCTCTACCGCGAGGACTACGAGGCGCACGACGTGATGCTCTGCATCGGCACGGGCAAGACCGTCAACGACCCGAACCGGATGCGCTTCGGCGGCCCCGAGTGGTACGTCCGCTCGCCCGAGGAGATGGCGCAGATCTTCGCGCACATCCCCGACGCCGTCACCCGCACCGTCGAGGTCGCGGAGATGTGCGACCTCAAGCTCCCCTTAGGCGAGAACCAGCTCCCCGTCTTCCCCATCCCGCGCGAGGAGGGCGACATCACGATTGACGAGTATTTCGAGAAGGTCGTCCGCCAGGGGTACGAGAAGCGGCGCGAGACCGTCTGGGACAAGATGCTGTCGGACGGCAAGCTCAAGCACTCGCTCGCCGAGTACCAGCAGCGCATCTCGACCGAGATCGCGACCATCAAGCAGATGGGCTTCCCCAGCTACTTCCTCATCGTCTGGGACTTCATCAAGTTCGCCAAAGACCGCTGCATCCCCGTCGGCCCGGGCCGCGGCTCGGCCGCCGGCAGTCTCATCGCGTACTGCCTGGAGATTACCGACGTTGACCCCTTGCAGTACGACCTCCTCTTCGAGCGCTTCCTCAACCCCGAGCGCGTCTCGATGCCGGACATCGACATCGACTTCTGCGTCAACGGCCGCGCCGAGGTCATCAACCACGTCACGCAGCTCTACGGCAGGGACTCGGTCTGCCAGATCATCACCTTCGGGACGATGGCCTCGAAGGCGGCGATCAAGGACGTCGGCCGCGCGCTCGACATGCCTTACGCGGACGTCGAGAAGATCGCCAAGCTCATCCCGCCGCCCATCCGCGGCCGCAACGTCTCCATCGACCAGGCGCTCGAAACCGTCGCCGAGCTGAAGCAGGCGGTCGAGTCAGACCCGCAGGTCAGGAAGGTCATCGACATCGCCAAGCGCCTGGAGGGCTGCGCGCGCCACTCGTCGGTGCACGCCGCGGGCGTCGTCATCAGCCCGAAGCCGCTCGAAGAGCTGATACCCGTCGCCGTCAATAACAAGCAGGAGTTCACCACGCAGTTCGAGATGTCCGACTTGGAGAAGACGGGCATGCTCAAGATGGACTTCCTCGGCCTGACGACGCTCACCATCATCGACCAGTGCTGCAAGACGATTAAGGAGATGCACGGCCGCCGCATCGACTGGTCGGAGATTCCGCAGGACGACCCGAAAACTTACGACCTGTTCGCGAAAGGTCATACGGAAGCGATCTTCCAATTCGAGTCTTCGGGAATGGCCGAAATCTGCCGCAAGCTCGGGCCGAAGTCCATCGAAGACCTCTCGGCCCTCAACGCGCTCTACCGGCCGGGCCCGCTCGACGGCGGCATGGTGGACGACTTCATCGACCGCTACCACGGCAAGAAGCCGGTCGAATACCTCGTCCCCGACATGGAGGCCATCCTCAAGAACACCTACGGGATTCTGGTCTACCAGGAGCAGATCATGCAGCTCGCCCAGAAGCTCGGCGGTTACAGCTTAGGCGAGGCCGACCTCATGCGCCGCGCGATGGGCAAGAAGAAGCGCGAGGAGATGGCCGTCCACGAGGACAAGTTCATCTCCGGCTGCTCCAAGAACAAAATCCCCAAGAAGACCGCCCGCGAAATCTTCCGCCTCATGGCCCAGTTCGCGGACTACGGCTTCAACCGCTGCCTGACGGGCGACGCCGAAGTGGTGGACGCGGACACGGGCGCGACGGTCTCGATTCGCGACATCGCCGAGGGGCGCTCCGACATCTCGCGCACCTACAGCTTCGACGGCGAACAGGTCTTCGTCAACGAGATAGTCGAAGCGTTCGAGACGGGCGAGAAGGAGGTCGTCGAGATCGAGACGGAGGAAGGTCTGACCATCCGCTGCACGCTCGACCACAAGTTCTACACGGACGAGGGATACTTGCCGCTGCGGGAGATTATCGAGCGCGGGCTCGAACTCAGCTTCTCGCCGGAGGTCGCGGAGCATGCCGCATCCTGCGTGGAATAAAAGGCTGACGCCGGAAGTCGAGGGCTTCATCGTCGAGCAGTACTGCGGCGGGATGAGCGCGGGGGAAATCCTGAAGGGCATCCCCTTCAAGACGAAGAAGACCGTCTACGACGTGCTCGAACGCCACGGCGTCGCGCGCCGCGGCGGGGTCGCCGACTACAGGAAGAGCTTCGACGAGGCGGCCTTCGCCGTCATCGATACGGCCGAGAAGGCTTACTGGCTCGGCATACTCATCACCGACGGCTACGTAGTCGAGGCGGGGCGGCCGTGCTCGCCGCTCGTCGGGCTACAGATGATAGACCGCGAGGCGGCCGAAGGGTTCCGGGACTTTCTCGGGCTGCAACACCCGGTGCTGCGCATCGAGCCAAAGGGCGAACGTCACCAGCCGATGTACCGCGCCGTCTGTCACTCCCGCCGCATGGCGAACGACCTCTCGCGCTTCGGCGTCGTCCCGCGCAAGAGTCACAGCACCTACCTGCCGCTCCTCGCGGAAGAGTTGATGCCGCACCTCTTGCGCGGGCTGTTCGACGGCGACGGGACGGCGAGCCGCCGCGCGGACGGTCAGTTACTTGTCGGCTTCTGCGGGAGCGAGCGACTGGTCGCGGAAGTGCGGATGTGGCTCATCTGTCGGCTCGGCGTCTCGGACAACCGAGTCCACGAGAACGGCACGATACGTTACGTCCAGTGGTCACACCGCTCGGACGTGCGGCGTATCGCGCGCCACCTTTACGGCGGCGGCGGGCCGCGCCTGTCGAGGAAGTACGAACTGCTCGGGGAATGTCTATGAACGTGAAGAAGACGAAGATCGTGCGGGTGACGCCCGTCGGGGTCGAGAAGACCTACAACATGGAGATGCGTGCGCCGCACCACAACTATTTTGTCAACGGGCTGCTGTCGGCCAACAGCCACTCTGTGGCCTACGCGCACGTGGCGTATCAGACGGCGTACCTGAAGGCGCATTACCCGGAGCATTTTTACGCGGCGGTCATGACTAATGTGACCGACGACACGGCGAAGATTTTTAAGTACGCGTCGGAGCTGCGGTCGCAGGGCATCAAGATGCTGCCGCCCGACGTGAACCAGTCGGGGCCGGGCTTCACCCCCGTGGAGCGCGCCGTGCGCTACGGGCTCTGCGCGATCAAGGGCATCGGCCAGACGGCCGTGGACGCCATCATCGAGGCGCGCAAGGAAAAGCCCTTCCGCTCCATCTTCGACTTCGCCGAGCGCGTCGGCGAGAAGGGGTCGGGCAAGCGCGTCCTCGAAAGTTTGGTCTGCGCCGGCGCGTTCGACTCGCTCAGGCCCGAGGGCGAGGACATACACTCCTGGCGCGCGCGCCTGTTCGCGTGCGTGGACAAGGCCCTGGCGCGCGGGGCGACCGCGCGGCGCGAACGCGACAGCAGGCAGGTCGGCATGTTCGGGCCGGCGTCCGCAGGCTCGGAGGCGGAGGCCGAGGAGCCGCCGCTCCCCGTCAACGGCGTCGAGCCGTGGACGCACAAGGATTTGCTCACGCGCGAGAAGGCGGCCGTCGGCTTCTACGTCTCGGGCCACCCGCTGGAAGACTTCACCGAGAAGATCGAGCAGCTCAACTGCGTCCCCATCAACGAGCTGGACGGCGTCCAGCAGAACGCGCGGGTGAAAATCGTCGGGGTCGTCTCGGACTTCACCGTGCGCAACACGAAGAAGGGCGACCGCTACGCCTACTTCCGCCTCGAAGACCTCTCGGGCGCGGGCGTCAAGTGCGTGCTGTGGCCCGAGGCTTTCAAGACGAAGGGCGGGGACGCGGCCGACGACGCGCTGCTCGTCGCCGCCGGAAGGTGCGAGGGCGAGGGCGGGCTGACCATCGTCTGCGACGAGGTGACGGCCTTAGACCGCGCGCGCGTGCCGATGACGAACGGCAAGCCGACCTACCAGGGCGGACGGCTGCGCGCCAACGCCCTGGTCATCGAGTTCCCGACCTGCGACGACGTGCTCCGCGCGGGCGAGGCGGTCGCCGACCTTTTGATGGCGCACCCGGGCGACTGCGAGGTCTTCATCGACCTCCACCTGGGCGAAGAGAACCTCACAGTGCGCGCGCGCACCGCGCAGTTCGCGCGCGTCGCGCCGAACAAGCAGTTGCAGGAGACGCTCCTCGCCGCCGGCGTCCGCGTCCGCTGGGTGGAGTAAGAGGGGGGCAGTTTTCAGGTAGGATTTTCGTCTCCGCCAACGCCGTCCGGGCTCAACTGCGAGCCCGGAACTGTGAAATTCCTCATAAATCGTCGCGAGGCGGACTTGTTTTGCGACGAGACAGACTCGTTTTACGACGAAACGAGTCTGTCTCGTCGCAAAAGCGACTCGTCTCGCCGCAAAACGAGTCCGTTTTATGACAAAACAAGTCGATCTTGTCGCAAGACGAGTCCGCTTTGCGACGAGACGAGTCTGTTTTGCCTCAAGACGAGTTGGTTTTGAGGCTGGACGAGTCGGTCTCGCCTCAAGACGGACTCGTTTTACGACGGAACCAATTCGTCTTGTCCCGAGACGAGTTCGTTTTGAGGCGAGACCGACTCGTCTCGGGACAGAATCAATTAATCTCGCCGCTGAAGCTCTGCGTCCGAACCCGTTTAGAGTGTGCCGGGTCTTAACAGTCGGAAGCCGACGAAGGAGGGCGGGGACAGTGAGACTGAAGACGGCTTATCTGATTCTGTGCGTGCTCGGGGTGGCGTTGCCGTACTGGCAGTTCGCGCCGTGGCTTTCGGAGCACGGCCTCGACCTGCCGCTCTTCTTCCGACAGCTCTTCGAGAACCGCGTGGGGGCCTTCTTCGGGATGGACGTGTTCGTGTCGGCCGCGGCGCTGCTGGTCTTCGCGCGGGCTGAGGGGCGGCGCGCGGGCGTGCGCGGCTTCTGGCCGGCCGCGTTGGCCGTCTCGGCCGTGGGTGTCTCGCTCGGGCTGCCGCTGCTCCTCTACCTGCGCGAGAGAAGTCTGGAGCGGGGCGGGTAGGCGCATGAAGGACTCGGCGGAACGGGAAGCCTTCCTCGTGCTGCGCGCGCAGTCGGGCGACCGCGAGGCGCTGGACGCGCTGCTCGCGTCGGCGCAGGAGCCGCTCTACCGTTACCTCCTGAGTCTGGTCAGAGAGCGGCACCTCGCCGAGGAGGCTTTGCAGGAGACGTTCGTGCGCGTCTACCGCAAGCTCGGCTGGCTGCGCGAGCCGGAGCTGTTCCGCCCGTGGGCCTACAGGATCGCCACGCGCGAGGCATTCCGCCAGTTGAAGCGCGAGCGGCGCTGGGCCGAACAGGTTCGTGACGAGGAGACAATCAACGCAGTTGCCTCCTCCCCGCCGCGCGAGGAGTTGGCGCACGAGTTGTCCGGGCGGCTGCGCGAGACGGTCGCCACTCTGTCGCCGGCCAGCCGCGCGGTCGTCGTCCTCTACTACCTGCACGAGCTGTCGCTCGAAGAGACGGCCGTGGTGCTCGGCGTGCCCCTCGGCACGGTCAAGTCGCGCCTCGCGTACGGGCTCGCGGCGCTGCGCAGGCAGTTGAAGAGGGCCGAATGATTCGACTTTGAAGGCGATGGAGAAGGATAAGGGCGCGCGGGTCACGCAGGACGAAGAGGCGGGCACGTCCGACCGCAGCTTCCGTGTGGCGGTCGTCGTCTACGCGGTCGTCGAGTTCTTCGCCATCGCCCTTTTGCTCTACTACAAGCTCGCGCGCTGAAGCGTCGCGCGCCCAGACAAGAGACGGAGGTGCAACGTGTCAGAACGGGTCAACCTGGACGCCATCCGCGGCGAGGCGCTCGCGCGCGTCGAGCGCGGGGAGCGCAACTTCAAGCTCGCCTTCTTCGGCGGCGTCGCCTTCGAGGCGCTCTTCCTCTTCGTCCTGCTGCTGGCGGCCGACCTCTCGAACCGCACGCACGTCCTGATTCTCATCGCGACCGTCGGCGGCTACACGGTCGTCGCCCTCGGCCTCGTCGCCCTCGGCGCGCACTTCAGCCGCGGAGTCGCGCGCGTGCTCAAGGCCGTCGAGCTGTCGAGGAGATAAGTGCCGGCGCGCGCCCCGCCGACACATTAAAAACACACTGAAAATTGTGGCCGGGGCGCGCGTAGGTGTTGCAACTGCGTACCGTTCTGGTGCATCATAGGTGGCGTCCATTCCTTCTCTCGCGCATCGACGGTGATGCGCCCCGCGCCGAGCGAACGGCGCCGGCGTTCTGGATGGGTTCGAGAGTGAGGCAGTTGTTAACAGACCGGAAGCCGCTCCGCAGTTGAGCACCCCAGACCGAGAGCCTTCGTTGCCACCGTCCCGCCGAAGTAAACTTCAATGGGAAGCTTCTCTTAGATACTCCTTATTAAGGGAGAGGTACACCTGAATGTCCATTAAACTTTACGTCGGTAACCTGTCGTTCAACACGACCGGCGAAGACCTGCGCGAATACTTCTCGCAGGCCGGCACGGTCGAGTCGGCCTCGGTCGTCGAGGACCGCGACACGGGCCGCTCGCGCGGCTTCGGCTTCGTCGAGATGGCCACGCGCGAAGAGGGCGAGGCCGCCATCGCGCAGTTCAACGGCAAGGAGTTCGGCGGCCGTAACCTGACCGTCAACGAGGCCCGGCCCCGCGAGGATCGCGGCGGCGGAGGCGGCCGCGGCGGCTTCGGCGGCGGCGGTAACCGCGGCGGCGGCGGCGGTCGTGGCGGCTACGGCGGCGGCGGCGGCGGTCGCGGCGGCGGCGGTTTCGGCGGCGGCGGCAACCGCGAGCCCCGCTGGTAAGCCGGGCTCAAGAGCCGGCGACTCACACGCGAAAGCGCCCCCGGCACAGACAGACGCCGGGGGCGCTTTCTCAATTTTCAAGTAAGACCGCCCGCGACAGTCGGGCGGCTAGTAAGGAACTGAATGAACTTTTCTGAACTCGGACTCAAGCCCGCGCTCGCGCGCCGCTGCGAGTCCCTCGGCTACACAGAGCCGACACCGATTCAGGCGGGCGCGATCCCCTTTGTGCTCGACGGAGCCGACCTCATCGGCTGCGCCGAGACCGGCACGGGCAAGACCGCGGCCTTCCTGCTTCCCACTTTGCAGAGGATGAGCGAGACGAAGCGCCCGGGCGTCCGCGTGCTCGTACTCGCGCCGACGCGCGAGCTGGTCTCGCAGATTCACGAGAGCTACAAGCAGCTCGCCCCGAAGGGCAGCCCGAAGTGTGCGGCTGTCATCGGCGGCGCGTCGATGTCGAACCAGACGGACGCGCTGCGCCGCGGCGCGGGCGTGGTCGTCGCCACCCCGGGCCGCCTGCTCGACCACGTCGAGCGGCGCACGGTCGATTTGTCTCTCGTCGAAGTGCTCGTCCTGGACGAGGCCGACCGGATGCTCGACATGGGCTTCCTGCCGGCCATCCGCCGGATACTCGCGGAGCTTCCCGCGAAACGTCAGACGCTCCTCTTCTCCGCGACGATGTCGTCGGAGATTGAGTCCTTGGCGCGCTCGACGATGAAGGAGCCGAAGCTCGTCGAGGTGAACGTGCGCGGGCGCGCAGCCGTGAACGTCGAGCAGATGGCCTACCCCTGTGCTCTGGAGTCGAAGACGGCCCTGCTGTTAGACCTCCTGGAGCGCGAGCGCGAAAGTGAAAACTTCGAGCGCGTGCTCGTCTTCACGCGCACGCGGCGCGGGGCCGAGCGGCTCTCGCACATCCTGCTCGCGCGCGACCACAAGGTGAACCGCATCCACGCAGACCGCACGCAGCCCCAGCGCGAGGCCGCCCTGCGCGGCTTCAAAGACGGGCAGACGCGCGTGCTGGTGGCGACCGACATCGCCGCGCGGGGGCTGGACGTTGAGTCCGTCTCGCACGTCATCAACTACGACGTGCCGACCGCGCCCGAGGATTACGTGCACCGCATCGGACGGACGGGGCGCGCCGGGAAGACCGGACGCGCGATCACCCTAGTGACGCCCGTGGACGAACTCTCGATGCGCGCCATCGAGCGCCTGACGGGCCAGCCCGTCGAGCGCGTCGTGCTCCCCTCCTTCGGCGGCGCGCCGACGGTCGCGGCCCGCGCCGCGGCCGGCGTAAAACCCTTCCGCGCGATGCGCGGCTCGGGCAGCAGTTCGCGCCGCAGTTTCCGCCCGCGCCGCGCGGGCCGGTAAGATAAACTCAAACGAGCGGCCGCGCGGACTTGTCACGTCACGCGCGGCCGAGCCCCAACCCTGACAGTTAACTTAAGGAGACTACTGATTGGCTAAAGAAGACTTGGTTCCGGCATCCGGCGTGGTTGTTGACAAGCAGCCCAACGCCTTCTTCATGGTTCAGATCGACAACAGCGAGCACGTCGTGCTCGCGCAGATTTCGGGGAAGATGCGCAAGAACCGCATCCGCATCCTCGTCGGCGACCGCGTCAGCGTCGAGCTCTCACCCTACGACCTCACGCGCGGCCGCATCACCTACAGGTACAAGTAAGCCCGCGGCGCCCCGCGAGCCCCCGAAATGCGTGTGGCGGCGCAGCGACGCGCCGCCACCCCCCGCCGTCCCGCTTCACTCACGCGCGGCCGCGACGCCGCTTGCGCCTCCTCGCCCTCTTATCCCTGCGCGCCTCCAACCTCTCCGCCAGCGAGCGGAAACGCTGCGCACGCTTCTCCCCTATCCGCTCCTCCCCTTCGCCCTCGCAGTAGGCGAGGTCGGCCGCCCTCTGCATCTTCGCGGCGTCCTCGAAGACGTGCAGGGCTTCCGCGCGCACGGCGCGGCTGGGGTCTCTCATCGCCCGCAGCACTTCGCCGACGTGCGCCTCGAACGCCTCCCAGCCCGCGTGGCAGGGGCAGAACGCGCGCACGGCAGTCCCGCGCGCCTCCTCGTCGGGAGACTTCAAGTCGGGCACGCGACTCTCCGCGTCGGTCAAGGGCCAGCGGGAACGCTTCGCAACCATAAACACCTCGAACAATCCTGAAGCTGTCGGCCGAGACACATGCTACGGCGGAAGGCCGTCGGCGTAAAGCCCTGCCACGGAAAGGGCGCGGGCGGTGTTCTATTCGTAGAGCGACACGTTTGAACTCTCTTCGCTCTGACGATTCCATAGACACCGGGGTTAATTCACATGTTCAGATTTCTCCTCCCCCTGCTCGGGGTCTTGCTCTGCGCGCTCCTGTGCGCCGCGCCCTCCTTCGCGCAGGCCGTCGATAACAGAACGGCGGGCGGAGTGGTGAGTCAGGCGGAGGCGGAGAGGTGGCGCGAGGACTTGCGCCACGCGGCGCGCGAGATGGAGGCGCGCCACAAGAACCTCTTTCACACGACGACGCGCGAGCAGTTCGAGGGCGCGGTCAGGAGACTCAACGAGCGCATCCCCGCGCTCGCGCGCCACCAGATCGTCGTCGAGCTGATGCGCCTCGCGGCCGCGGTCGGCGACGGCCACACCAACGTCGCGCCGACGCGCGACCCGAAGATCGGCTTCCGCACGCTGCCCGTCAAGCTCTACCTCTTCGAGGACGGCATGTTCGTCCGCGCCGCCGAGCGCACACACGCCGAACTGCTCGGCGCGCGCGTCGTCAAGGTGGGCGAGGCCACGCCCGAAGAGGCGGTCGCGCGCGCGCGCGAGGTCGTCGGGCGCGACAACGAGATGGGCGTCAGATTCTTCGCGCCGCTCCTGCTCGCCATGCCCGAAGTGCTCCACGCCCTCGGCCTCTCGGACGGCCCCGACGCCGCGCGCTTCACCTTCGAGAAGGCGGGCCGACGGCAGACGGTGACGCTCAAGCCCGCCGGCCCGGTCGAACTGCTCCCGGCCGACACGGACTTGAGCTGGCTGCCGAAGGAGGGCTGGGTTGACATGCGCGACGGCGCGCCCGCGCCGCTGTGGCTCAAAGACCCGAAGAACAACTTCTGGTTCGAGCGACTGCCGAACTCGAAGGCCGTCTACGCGCAGTTGAACCAGGTCAACAACAAGGCGGCGGGCGAGACGCTGGCCGACTTCTCGAAGCGCCTGCTCGCCTCCGTCGAGGCGAACGAGGCGGACAAGCTCGTGCTCGACCTGCGGCTCAACCGCGGCGGCAACGGCATGCTGCTCCGCCCGCTCGTCGTCGGGCTCGTCAAGTCGAAGGTCAACCGGCGCGGCCGGCTCTTCGTGCTCATGGGGCGAAGCACCTGGTCGGCCTCGCAGTTCCTCCTGAACGAGTTGGAGGAGTACACGGAGGCGACCTTCGTCGGCGAGCCCTCGGGCTCAAGGGGCAACCACTTCGGCGACTCGCGCCGCATCACGCTGCCGAACAGCGGCGTCACCGTGCGCGTCTCGGTCTACTACTGGCAGGACTGGCCGCCCTGGGACGCGCGGCCGTGGACGGCCCCGCACGTCACGGCGGAGCTTTCGTCCGAAGACTACCGCGCGGGGCAAGACCCGGCGCTGAAGGCCGCGCTCGCCTACGTCCCGCGCAAGACTCTGACTCAGTTGTTGGACGAGGCTCTGACGGAGGGAGGGGCGGGACTGGCCCTGAAGAGGTTCCGCGAGTTCAAGGCCGACCCCGTTAACAAGTACGCGGAGACGGAGCAGCCGCTCCGCAACGCCGCCCAGCGGATGCTCGACGAGAAGAAGAACGACCAGGCGCTTCTCCTCCTGAAGCTTGCCGCCGAAGAGAACCCGCGCTCGTCCCGCGCGCACTACGCGACGGCCTACGCGCACTCCCTCGTCGGCGCAAGGGAGCAGGCCGTGAAGAGTCTTGAGAAGGCCCTCAGGTTAGACCCGAAGTTCTACGAGGCGGCCGAGATGCTCCGGCGGTTGAAGCGGCCGTAAGAAGCGGCGGCCGTTTACCCGGCCGCGCCTTTCGCCTCGACGGGGGCGAACCTCCCCACGACCCTGTAGCTCGCGCGGCCGCTCTGGTCTGTGAACTTGGTCATCGCCTCCACTTCGAGCTGCCCCTCGACCGGGCGGATGACGAGTATCGTCTGGCTGAAGCTCGTGATGTAGATCGTCGAGACTGCCTGCGCCGTCTCGGCGAGGTTGTCGGAGACGCTCGGCGCGTACGCCGTGCCCTCCGCCTGGCCCCACGCGCAGTCGCGCGGGTGGCAACTGCCCCAAGCCTCTATCCTCACCCTCGTCCCGCGCACGTCTATCCTGAGGGTGGTCAGCCCCCTCGTCTCCGGGTCAACGTTCTTCCACGTCCCCGAGAACTGGTTGATGTTGGCCGAGGCCGAAGGCGCGGCGAGCAGCAGGACGAGCAGGGCCGACGCGATGCGGACGGATCTCATTTTACGACCTCCTCTTCACACTCAAGAGCCGATGTGGTGTGCCCGGGGAGACTAGAGCAGTGTGCCGATCAGTTTACCACCCGTTTAGAGGCGGGCTTCGGCCCGCCGGCACGAGCTGCGACGTGTCACGCCCCGGTGGGCGGAGCCCGCCTCTAAACGGGTCGTCGGTAAGCTCATGCGGATAATGCTCTGGAAGAGTATTTGAATTTCAAATCAGATGTCCGGTATCTGCCAGTCGATCTCGGGCTTGCCCGCGTCGCGCAGGGCGCGGTTGGTGGCCGAGAAGGGGCGCTTGCCGAAGAAGCCGTGGCGGGCCGAGAGCGGCGAGGGGTGCGAGGCGCGGAGGATGAGGTGTCGGCCCTCGTCTATCATGCCCGCCTTGCTCTGCGCGTCGCGCCCCCAGAGCAGGAAGACGACCGTGTCCTTCTTCGCGTTGACCTTCTCGATCACCGCGTCGGTGAAGGTCTCCCAGCCCTTGCCCCTGTGCGAGCCGATGGCCCCGGCGCGCACCGTCAGCACGGTGTTGAGCATCAGGACGCCCTGCCGCGCCCAGCTCGCGAGGTAGCCGTTGTTCGGGACGCGGAAGCCGCGGATGTCGCTCTCCAACTCCTTGAAGATGTTCCGCAGAGACCCCGGCGGCTTGACGCCCGGCTTCACGGAGAAGCAGAGCCCGTGCGCCTGATTCGGCCCGGGATACGGGTCTTGTCCGAGCAGCACCACGTTGACCTTGCCGAGCGGCGTCAGCTCCAACGCCTGAAACGTCTCGGCCTCGGCCGGGTAGACCTCGAACCCTTCGCGCTCGCGCGCGACGAACTCTTCGAGCCTCCGGAAGTAAGGCTTCTCGACCTCGCCCCCGACCTGCCTGCGCCACCCACCTGGTATCGACGGCAACATCCTCACCTCCTCAAGACCCTGAAGGAGTAGTCGGCCACGCCCTCGAACGTCCCGTCCTGACGCTTCCCGCTCAAGAGCAGAATGTAATCGCCCGCGGGGAGAACCCTCGCGGGCAACGCCGGCAGCGCGAGCGTCGAGCCCGCGGCCGGGGGCGCGACCGAGTCTGCGCGCCAGACCTCGCGCCCGTCCACGGTCTGGATCAACGCGTGGTAACTTGTGTGTGTGTCTGCCTCGACGTTCAGCCGCAGGGCGACGGAAGAGGCTTGAAGGGGCACCCGGAGCGTCGCGCCGCCGCCTCCCCTCGCGACGCCCGGCGTCAGGACGAAGGAGGCGACCGAGGGGCGCGGCGCTTGATTACCGCTCTTGCCGGGTGAGGGTTGAGTGCGTGGGGCGACATTTCCTTCCCGCGGCCCGTCGTCCGTCGGCGGCGGTGTCCCTGCGGTCTCGGGCGGCGCGGGCGCAGGGGTGGCGGGAGGATTTATTTCCCGTGGCTGCTCGGGGGTCGGCGTAAGCTCCGCGCGCACCGGTTGGGACTCTTCGCGCGTCCGTGCGCGGTCGTAGACGAGCCATGCGAGTCCCAGGGCGGCGGCGAGCGCGGCGGCCGCGAACGCGAGGCGCAGGGCCCTTCGGCCGAGCAGGGCGGCTATGAAGCCGGGGCGAGGGGCGGCCTCTGCCGCAGGCGCGTCGGGCCTCGCGTCCGAGACGGCTCCGGCCAGGGCGCGCGCGAACTGCACGCGCTCGCGCCCGGGCGGCGAGGGGAGGACGCGTTGCTCGAAGCGCGCCCGCTCCTCGGCGGAGAGTTCGCCGCGCGCGTACGCGTCGATTAAGTCCTCCTCCGCGATGAGCAGTCGCTCGAAGGCTTCGTCGTCCTCGAAATACTCCTCCTCAAGCCGCTCGCGCTCACGGTCAGAAAGCCCGCCCATAATGTAGCGAGCCAGCATCCCCTCCTCCCGTCTCTCACCTGCCAAGCGGGTGCCCCTCCACCCTTCAAATATAAATGGCGAAAACCGGAATCGGTTTCACGCGCGCCGCCCGACGCACTCGCGGACGCACGCCTCCAGGCCGGCGCGGATGCGGTGCGCGCGTATCCGCAGGGCGTTGAGCGGGATGCCGAGCCGGGACGCGAGGCGCTTGCGCCGCTCGATCCTTTCGCCCTTCTCGTCCTCGTAGTAGCTGATGATAAGGTCGCGGCTCTCCTCGGGCAAAGCTTGCAGGCAGCGGTCGAGGCACGCGCGCCGCGCCTCCTCGCAGGGGTCGGCGTCCGCCGGCGGCTGCGCGACCGCGGCCGCCTGCCCGAGCGCCTGCTGCTCCTTCTGGTGCGCCCTCAGCGCCTCGGCCAGCACCAGCCGCGCCACGCCGTAGCAGTAGGCGCCGAGGTTGGGGACCTCCTGCCCCTCCCAGATGCGCCGGGCGACGCGGTTGAGCGTCACGTCGGCCTCGCGGTCTGGGAAGGCCGCCCCGCGCCACTCGAAAAACTTGACGATCTTGGCGCGCAGGCGCACGTACTTCCGACCCGCCTCTTCGCGGTCGGCGTCGAGGCAGGCGAGCAGGCGGTCAAACGCGTCCTGGGTCATGACCCATTCCTGTTTGGCTGCCGCGTGAGTATCCACGTCGGGGCTCTCTGTTTCGGATTGTGTCTGTTCGTCCACGCGGGGAGACGGGGCGGCGGCGCCCCTTCGCGCCGCGCGCCTCGCGGCGCATTCTCTCCGCTTTCGCGTAGAAAGGAAAGTCTTAAGAGGCGGGCGGTCGAAAATTTTTCGCGGGCGCGCGCCGCCGCGGCCTTACCTCCACTCGCCTTGCAGCGTGAACGCGGCCCAGTAGTAGGGCGAGCGCCAGCGCGGCTGGCTCCGCAGGCGGAGCTGTGCGGCGCGCAGGGCCTCGGCCGGCCGCAGGCCCTTGCCCAACATCTCCCGGTAGAACTCTCCCATCAGCTCGGCGGTCGCGGAGTCGTCCACCTTCCACAGGCTCGACACCACGCGCCGCGCGCCCGCGTACATGAAGCCGCGCGTGAGGCCGACCAGCCCCTCGCCCTTCACGTCCTTGCCCAAAGCCGTCTGGCACGCGCTCAGCACGACCAGCTCCGCCGGCAGGTTGAGGTTGTAAATCTCGTGCAGTTCGAGGAAGCCGTCCTGCCGCCGCCCCGCCTCGTCGAAGAGCGAGAGGAGGATGCCCGACAGCTCCGGGTGCTCGCCGTTCAAAAGGCCGTGCGTGGCGAAGTGGACGTAGCGGTACTGCGCCAGCTCCGGGCTCAGCGCGGTCGCGCGGCTCGCGCGGAAGCCCAGCGCCAGCATCCCATCGCCGGCCGACTCCGCGATCGCCTTCGCCTCGCGCTGCGAGAAGGGGAGCCTCGCGATCCCGCCGCCCTCGTCCAGCCCGTCGAAACTCCTGAGCGCCCTCTGCCCCGCGGCCGCCCAGTCCGCCTCGGCGTCGCGCCGCCGCGCGCGCACGCCCTTCGACGCCGCCAGGCGTTCGTCGTCGCGGTCGAAGACGGGGTCGGCCAGCACGGCGACCGAACGCGGGGCCGGCGCCCGCCCGCGCAACATCTCGCGCATCAGCGCCAGCACCGACGCCGACGGCAGACTGACGACCTCGTGTTCGGCGATCAGAGGGGCGCGGCCGGCCCGGCCGCGCGTCTCGACCGGCAGCGCCGCGAAAGGCACGTACTGCAAGGCCCCGTCGGCGACCACGACGAGGCGCTTGCCTTCGAGTCCGGCGGCGACCGGCCCCAGCAACATCCTCCCGAGCGCGACCGACGCGTCCTCGTACTCGGCCTCCGCCTTGCGGACGCGCGCCCGCCATTGCGGTTCCGTCTCGCCCTCAACCCGTCGGACGCGCGCGGTCAAGAGTTCGTAGACGAGGCGTGACACCTTCTCCACCTCCGCGCGCGCGGGCAGCTCGAAACTCCTGATCGAGTCGGGGGTCACCGCCCAAACGAAGCTCCGCTCCTCCCCGAGCGCGTACTCCAGGAGCACTGTGTCGGCGTCCAGAACCTTCCGCTGCAACTCCGCGAGCGTCAGCGGCACCGGCTGCACCAGCGCGGCGTAGTGCGGACTCACGGCCCTGATCTGCCCTTCCAGACGCTGGAACTCCGCGGTCAGCTCCCCCAGCTCCTTCTCTACGGCCGCCACCTCCTCCGTACGCGCCTTCGCGCTCGCCAGTTGGATGCGCCGCTCCGCCTTCGCACTGAGCAGCCGCTGCAACTCGCGCTCCCGCTTCAACAACTCCGGGTCAACGCCCTGCCGGATGTCCTTCCGGCTCTCCGCCAGCGTCTCAAGCAGCGACAGCGCGCGACCGCGCTCGCTCGCCTCGAAGGCGGCGGCCTCAAACTTCTCGGACGGGCGCCGGCCGTGCAGGCGCATCAGCACGTCAACGTAGAACTCGTATTGCTGGTGGACGGTGGCGGAGTAGGAGGCGCGCATCTCCTGCCCGGCGACCTTGGCGCGGAAGGCGTCGCTGAGCCGTATCGCCTCCTCGACCCGCGCGCGCGCGGCCTCCAGGTCGCCGCGCCCGCGCTCGGCGCGCGCGATGTCGTAGAGGGCGAGCGCCGCCGCCCTCAGGTCGCCGACGCCCCGGCTGAGCGCGAGGGCCCGCCCGTAGTGTTCGAGCGCGTCGGCGTAGTCGCCGCGCCCGAGCAGGACGCGGCCGATGTTGGCGAGCGTGTACGCCTCCTCCCGGCGGTCGCCGCCGAGCCGGTTCAACTCGAGCGCGCTCCGGTAGTTGAGGAGCGCCTGGCCGGAGTCACCCAGCGAGTCGAACGCCTTGCCGATGTAGCCCAGGGCGTAGGACTGCATCAGCCGGTTGGAGAGCGCCCGGCTGATGGAGAGGGCGCGCCGGTACTGCTCAAGCGCCTCCCGCGTCCTGCCCGCCTCGTCGTAAATCCTGCCGGTGAGGATGCGCACCGCGGACTCGCCCTGGCGGTGGCCGAGTGACACGTAGATCTGGAGCGTCTGCTCGTACAGGTTCAGGGCCTTCCGCGACTCCCCGACCTGATAATAGATGTAGGCCAGGCCGTTAAGGGTTCTGGCCTCGTGGAAGCGGTCACCGTCCGCTCGGAAAAATCGCAGCGCCCGGTCGTAGAAGCCAAGCGCCCTCTGCCCCTCGCCGATCATGCCGTACTGAGTCGCCAGGGCGCACGCCGCGAGCGCCTCACCGCGCCGGTCGCCGGCGGACTGCGCGAGGTCGAGCGCCAGCCCGAAGGCGGTCAGCGCCTTATCCACGTCGCCGCGGATCGAATGATCATAGCCGACGCCTACCTGCGCCAGTGACTGGCCCGCCTTGTCCCCCAGCAGGAGCCAAACGTCTGAGGCGCGTTTGTGGTGTGCGAGCGCCGTCTCAACGTCGGCGAGCCAGTAGTAGATTTCTCCGAGGAGGTAAAGCGCGCGCGCCTCGCCGGCCCGCTCCCGAAGGGACTCGTAGAGGGCGAGCGCGGCGCGCCCGCACTCGAGCGCCTGCCGGTTATCGCCGAGGAAGTTGTATGCCTCGCCCATCGACCTGAGCGTGTCCGCTTCGCCGCGCCGGTCGGCGGCCGCGCGCCATAACGGCAGCGCCGCCTTGTACTTCTCGACGGCGCCCGACATCGCCGGGGCCTTCCCCTGTTTCCGCAAACGCTCGGCCTCTGCGAACAACCTGCCCGCGGCGGCGAGAGGCGTCTCTGTGGCGGCGGGGGGGCGGGCGCTCTGCCGGCGGCCGGAAGCCTTCTGTCCGACCGCCCACACGTGCCCCGGCCCGGCCAGTATGACGACGAAAAGAGAGAGCCGCGCGGCCCTGCCGATGGGGGTCTTCATAAGCCGACTTTTCTGCGGGCCGGGACGGCGTCCGAGCGGCGGGTAATGGGTGGCGTGGCGTCCTTCCGTAGAGCGCATCACCATTTTGCCGATGCGGCTGACGTTATCGCACAGGCGGGCGTTTGCATAAAGGGGAAAGGCGAAGGGCCGGGCGCGATTCGCGGCCGCGGGCCGGCGGCGGTCGCGCCCGGCGGGAGCGGACTACTTGTTGGATTTCTTCGCGGACTTCTTCGCGGACTTCTTACTGCCGGTCTTCGTGCCGATGGGGGGCGGTTTCTTCGTACTGCCGGAACCTCCGCCCTTCATGAACGGCGTCGCGTCCTTCATGGTGCCTGGTTCTTCGGAGGTCGAGGCGCCGGGTTTCTTCGCCGACGCTTTCTTAGTCGCCATGTCTAAGCTCCTTTGCGAGAGTTTCGGATCGGAAATCGTCAAATCAGGTCAGGCCCGAAGCCGGCCGGGCGAGCCATCCGGGGCATTGATGATCGAGTTTATTCGCGGCGCGTCGGGCGCGGCCTGCCTTCAGCCCTCCCCGGTGTCGCGCTCGGCGCGCCCCGTCTTACTGATCCCGTCCACGTAAGTGTTCAAGAAGTCGAGCCACGTCGGCCGCGCCACCCCGCCGACGGCCGGGAGGGGTTTGGCGAAGTCGAGCGAGCCGTACCGGGCTTCGTTCACGTTGACCCAAGGGAAGTAGATCGCGAGGCCGTAGGAGAACTGCAAGGCGTCGCCGTTGAATTCCGTGGCGACGACGAAACCGGGGCGCGCCCCGTCGCCGACGAGCCGCATGATGCTCTGACACATCTCGCGCACGTCCGGGTCTCCGCAGTTCAGCCTCAACATGTAGCAGAAGTCGTAAAGGTCGAAGAACTGGTCTTCGTCGTACCGCTGCGTCTGGAAGTGGGAGCCGAGCAGCGCGTTCAGCAGGCCGGCGTCGCCCCCCCTTATCCTGCCGGTCAGCAGGCCGGCCAGCCGGTCGAGTTCTTCACGCAACGCGTCGGCCTTTGAGAGGTCGAAGGCCGAGAGTTGCACGGGCAGCCCGTCGTTCGTCACGTAGAAGCGTTTGAACTCGCGCACGATTGTGCGGCAGACCTCCCCCGGCTCCATCCCCGGGTTCTCGATGAGCAGCGGGATGATCTTGTCGAACGGCAGGCTCGTGTCGGGGATCAGGCTCTCGGAGCCGATCATGTAGCGCACGCTCTCGCGCAGCTCGTAGCACATCTCGAACATGCCCATCAGGCAGGCGACCATGCCGAGGACGTGAATCTTACCGCCGTCGATGCGCCGCGCGACCGACTTGAGCATCACCTGTAGCTCTTTGTTCGTGATGGCGTGGCCGGCCTGGTCGTCGGGGCAGATGATGAAGAAGGGTTTGCCCCGCTCGCCGCCGGGCTCGCGGCGGCGCCGCCTTCGCCCGCCCCTCGAGAAGCGGTGGGGACTGACCCGCCGGGGGACGGGCTCGGCAGGGCTGACCTGGAACGAGTCGAGCGCGCGGCCGTGGCCCCACAGCAGCAGCATGTAATGCCTGGCCGGGTGGTGGGAAATACACCAGTGGACGAAATCCCTCAAGACCTCGGGCGGCGTCTCCCGCCACCGGTCGTCGATGTCCTCTTGGGGCAGGCTGTCCGGCCCGCCGGGCCTGATGAAGTAACGCGTCGTGGGGCCGCCGGCGGGGCTGAGGTCGGTCTGGACGATCACCTTCACGTCCTCACTCGACCCGGCCCTCTTAATCTCGCGCAGATCGAGCTCGCACTTCTCGCTGAGGTTGTTGTCGGCGACCATGAAGATCATGACCGTCCAGGCGCATTCTTCCCGGCGGCTCATAGTTTCCATCTCCTCCAGCGAGGTCTCCGGGGCCGGGTCTCAAGGCCGAGGCGTCGCGACGCGGGACGCGCCGGCCGGCGTCCGCCTCTTCCGTCGCACGCCGTGCGACGACTCTAGTATCAATCCGAAAAATGTCAAGAGGATTTGCGGGATGCCGCGCCCCACACTGAACGTCCGCTCGGGGGGAAATGTTTCGGCCGACACCTCCTCCTAATAATGCTGCGTGAGCAAGCCTGGGGAGGCCCGTCGGAGAATCCTTAATGTGGCCTTCCTCGGGTGTTGAGAATGTTGAGCTTTTCAGGAGCCGCTTCGTGGAGCACTTCGGGGGAAACGGCTTCCGCCGTTCACTCTTCACGGCCGGCCCTCCCGAGAGTCACCGCCGTCCGCTGGACACCTTATGACAGAGCCGTTCAGCCTCGGCCACCTTGGGACGGCTGCTCGCTTTCTCGGTCTCGGCGTCCGACAGCATCAGTTGCTCCATGCGAGTACACGTATGGGGCTTAGCCCAGTCATAAAGTCTTTGCGGCCCTGGCACGAGAGCGGCTCAGGAAGATGCGAGGCCCCCTGCCACAGGAGGTTATGCGTCCTTCCGGGTTGTGAAGGGTGGTTGCGGATGCCCCCGAGGATTGCCAAAGCGGGCGCGGCGCATGCGTCTACGAAACGGCGCTCATTACCACAGCCTTACGGTCCCGTCGGCGCTCCCGACGGCGAGGACATGTCCGTCCGGCGAAAGCGCCACGGCCAGCACTGCACCCTTGGGGCCGCGCATGGTTGCAAGCTCCCTCCGCTTTGTCATGCCCCACAGCCTTTCGCCCAAATCCCAGTGCCCAATGCTGACATCCCATATCTTCACCATCACGTCGGAGCTGCCGGTCACCAGCCTCTTGCCGTCAGAGGAGAATGCCGCTGTCGTAACCTGCGCGGCGTGACCTTCCAGCATCTTCGGCTTTTCGTCCCAGGAGTTCGCGTTCCAAAGCATGACCTTCATGTCGGCGCTCCCTGTGGCGAGCCGCTCGTCGCGGGAGAAGGCGAGAGCGTATACGGACGAGGCGTGCCGCCACAGCAGCGTCCTCCAGATGCCCGCGCTGAACACCCGCACAGTCCCATCATCACAGCCGAGCACGAGCGCCTTCAGGTCGGGCGAGAATGCCGCTGACGACACTTTGAGGTTTTCCTCGGGGATGGCCCCGTCCTGCCTGGCCGACTCCCGCCGCGTCGCGGTGTCATACAGCCTGATTCCGTCCTTGGGATTCCAGACAGCAAGCGTCCTTCCGTCTTCGGGCGAGAACGCCATGGCCGACGGCAAAAACACCGAGCCCGCAGCAGGCGACTCCGCCGGCTGGGTTAAGGCAGATGTCTTCCACGACGCCACGGCCTGTCGGGCGTCAATGTTCCGCAGCTCGACTGTCCCGTCGTACCCGTAGGTGGAGAACGTTTTATTGTCCGGCGAGAACGAGATATTCGAGACCTCGCCGATGAGGCTTCCTCGCCTCAACGATAATGCCCCCTCGGCGCCCACGTCGTTCAAGCTGACGACCTGCTTCCCTTCCTCGGTCTTGCTCCCCACGGCCAGTTTTTTCCCGTCGGGGGAGAACGCCACGAGCGAGACTTTCCCCCCTTCGGGCAGAACGTTGGCGTGCCTCTGAGGGTTGAAATCCCACAACCTGACGCTCCCGTCATCACTCGCGGTGGCGAGGATGTCTTCACCGGGCACGAACGCCACCGACCGGACGGCGCCGATATGCCCTTGAAGCGTCGTCAATCCTTCACACACCGTCACCGATTCTTGACGTTGCCTCGTGTCCAGCACCGCAACGCTGCCCCCCGGCCCCGCGACGGCGAGCTTCGTCCCGTCCGATGAAAGCCTCAACCACGAAGCGGAATTCGTGCACAACCTGAACTGCTTCGGCGGGACTGTTCCGTCCATGTGCCACAGCTTTATCCAACCTCTGTTGCTAAGACTGGCGAGCACGTTACCGTCGCCCGAAAATGCCAGCGTGTTTACAGCTTCCGGGGTGTCCGTCTGCCCCTGCGGCGGCTCATCACCCCGCCCGCCGCGCCTAGGGTCAAGCATCGTTCGCCACTCGTTACCGTCCCACAGCCCAACGCCTCCGCCGTAACTCCCGACGGCGATCTTCCCGCCTACTGAATACGCCACGGCACCGTATGTAGGCTCTACGGCCGTACCGGGCAGCGGCTGCTCCTCGCCCGTGACTGTGTTCCACTGGCGGATAGTGATAGTCCCGTCGCTATTGCCAACGGTGCCTACCAGAAGTTTTTCGTCAGGTGAAAGAGCTATCGACAGGACGTACCTTATATCTTTTTCCAAGGACATCAAGGAGGCCGGCTCCCCGGTGCTCAGGTCCCACAATTCTATCCTCATGCGGTTGCCGTCCACGGTCGCAAGAATTTTCCCGTCAGGTGAGAATTCGGCCAGGGAGATTGATAACGGCCGTTGAGAGGTTGATTTCAAGAGTTGTTCCGGCTGCGCCAGCTCATCGCCCTTCTTGCCCAGACGTTTCACGACCCCGTCGGCGCTCACGGAGACGAAGGCGTTTCTCTCGCGCATAAACGCCACCGCCAGTACGGCGTCGCGGTGGGTCATCGGCTTCTTGTCGCTGTCTAAGGCGTAGGGACTGGGCCTGGACAGCGAGTACCATTCGATGCCATACAGCCCTTTGTATTTTTCACTACTCAGCGACTCCAACAGCTCATTCGCTTTCGCGTAGTTCGTCTGGGTGAACGCTGCCTGCGCGGCGTCGATGCTGTTGGCATAGGCGAAGAGGGTGATGAGTTTTTCGCTGTCTTGGGCTTGATCATAGAAAGAGTAGGCTGCGATGGCCGAGGCCACAGCACAGGCGCACAGAGCCAGGAGGACGGCGGCGACCACCCGCGTTACTCTGAGTTGACGCTTACGCTGCCTCTCCTTCTCCTCTTGCTGCCTCTTCTTCTCCTCTTGCTGCCTTTTCTTCTCCTCCTTCACCTTCTCGCAGGCGCGGCGGCTCTTCTCCAGAAAGCTTATCGCGTCGTCGAAGATCTTCTCGTCGCGCTCCTTCCTGAGTTCTTCCGTGTTCGCGCTCCCGTACTCCTTGATTAGGTCGGCGTCGAGGTCGGCGTGGTAGCGCGAGGCCCAGGCTGCGTTCGGGCTGTTGGACGACTGCCACTTCAGGGCGTCCTGGACTTCCTTATCCTTCCACAGCCCGAAGCCGCGCTTCTCGTGCAGTATCGCGGCCTCCGCGAGCCGGCGGTATTCGTGCGCCGCCTTCGCTTCCGCGTTCACCCACCTCTTCAGCCGATCCCAGTTGCGGATCAGGCTCTCGTGTGAGATGTCGAGGGACGTGCCCCGGCCCAGCGGCTTCCCGGCGCTCGGCATCAGGAACGACCTGCCCTCCCGGCGGAAGACGTTAGCGACGGCGACGATCTCCTTGACTTTAGCGTCGGTGACGGCACGTATCTCCCGCAGAGTCGTCGGGCGCCGACTCTCCCGGTCACCGGGGCCCTTCTCGGTCAGGCACTTGAAGAGTTTTCTCGCGACCTCCCGACTCCGCGCGTCGGGCAGTTCTGCGTAAGCCTCCTCCGCGTGTCGCGACAGGGCCCCGGCCATCCGCCCAACCTTGTCGTAGTGGGGGATGTCTATGGGCTGGTCAGTTCCGCCCTCCTCCTCCCACTTATCCCACGTACGCATTAGCGCGTGCTGTAGGATCGGCAACTGGTCTGGGCTGTTCCCCATGTCGTTGAGGAGTTGGTTGACGAGCTGCGGGGTGATCTCCGCGCCGCGTACCCTGACCGGCCCCCGGATGGCCTCCCGGCGCTGATCGTGCGTGAGGCGCGGTATCAGGTACTGCCCGTCGTTGATCGCTTCCGGCAGATCCCAGAACTTCGCGCAGTCGCCGAGGTAGTCTGAGCGCATCGTCAGCACTACGTAGATGGGGATTTCCGTCTGGGCTCTGGCCTGGAGGAGTAACTTAACGAACGCCGCCGCCTGGTTCCCGTGCGGGCCGTGCTCGGAAATCTTCGCGTAGCGGAACAGCTCCTCGAACTGATCGACGACGACGAGCAGGTTCTCCTCCGGCGAAATGCTGGCCTGGCAGACAGCCTCAACGAGGCCGAGGTCGCCGCGGCGCAGCGTGGCCTCCGTGAGGTTGGTCTGCACCTCGCTCTCGTTCGCGATCTGCTGCGGGTAGGCTGCCTCTAGGAGCAGGCGGTTGAGGCGCTCCACCTCCGAGTCCGACAGGCTCTCCCGGCCGCGGCTCAGGAGGGACTGGACTTCGCCCTTTACGAGCTCCCTTTTGAAGCTCTCCGATTGGTAGAAGTCACGCTGGGTGAGGATATCGTTGAACGCCTTAATAAGACTTGACCGGGGCAGTTGCACGAGGTCGTTCTTTTGCGCGGCCTCTGCAATGGCTTGCCTGATGCCCGGCGAGAGGAACGTCAGCACCCTGCCGCTCGGGCCTTGCGGCGAGTGGCCGGCCTCGTCGTTCAGCTTGGCGCAGAGACCGTGCCAGTCCACGATGTCGGCCGCGGTGAACAGGGACGAGCCGTTTTGTTTACCCTTGTCGCCGAAGACGCGGCGGTGGTTCAGCGCGAGCGCCAGTTCGCGGATCGGGTCGTCCTTGGGGCGGAAGAGCGCGACGCGCCAGTTCGTGCCGGCGGACATCAGGCCGCCGTAGAGCGCCGGCAGCAGCCCGGCGCGGACGAGCGACGACTTGCCGCTGCCCGAGGTGCCGACCACGGCCAGAAACCGTGTGTGGTCGAGCCTGCAGGCCATCTGCTCGTACTGCTCCTCGCGGCCGAAGAACAGCTTGCGCTCGTGGAACTTGAAAGGGCGCAAGCCGGGGAACGGGTTCCTTCGTGCCTCGCTCATACCCGCGCTCCTCTAGCCCGGCTTTGCGCCGCGGACTCCTCAAGCTGGCTGAGGAACGGCCTGAGAGACTGCGGCGAAAATTCGCCGAAGTTTTTCATCACCAGTGCGGACTCGGTGTGAAAGGACTTCTTGCAGTCCGTCTCCGGCCCGGCTACGAGAACGCCTTTAGCGAGCAGGGGTTTGTTGTCACGGTAGCCCTCAACCTTGCTGAATTCGTCGAGCCGGAACTCCACGTTGTCATCGCCGCTATAGATTATTACGGCGTCACAGAGCCGCAGATTCTCTTTGTGGCCGCTGCTGAATTTCGACGTGCCGGCGAAGGGCAGCATCACGTCATAGCCTCGTTCGGCGAGGTATTGCTGAATGGGGGCCATGGCGCTCAGTTCGTTCTTGTAGCAGTACAGGTAGATGCGCTTGTTCGCGCCGGCGGAATCTGCCGGAGGGCGGTCCTTGAGCTTCTCCTTAATTCGAGTCTTCAGGTCTTCCAGCTTGACGCCGCACAGCACCTCGCCCCCCTCGGAGACCCCGGGGGCGTTTTGGAGGTAAGAGATGTACTCCTGATAGCTCTTTTCCTGAGCCTTGATCCCCTCCGGCATCCAGATCAATCTGGAAAAGTCGGGGTCTCCCTCGCCGCGGCTCAGTGCCGACTCGTGCTGTGCGCACACGCGCCTGGCCGCGACCATGTGCTGGGAATCCAGAACAGCCGAGGCCTGCGTCCCGCCCGGCACGGCGGCGTAGTCCGCGCCGATCAGGTGAATCGAGAGGGCAGATTGCGCCAAATACTTGCCAACCTTCTCCTCAAAGTCCTCTTTCTCGAAGGGGAGACCTTCGTCCGGCAGAACGTGGTAACCGTACTGCTGCAGTTCGCGCTTGATGGCGCGGCGCTCCTCGCTCAGGTCGGGGGTCGTCTCTGCCAGGTAGACGTAGTCGCTGCGGGCGGGCACCGGCGGCGACTGCCGGCGGCGGTCGCAGGCGGCGGGCTCCGAGGCGGTCGCCTGCTTACACTCGTTGATGAAGGCTTTAATGTCGTAGGCGAGGTCGCATATAGTCATCAGGTACTTGACCCGGTAAGGCGGGCCGAGTTCGGGCCAGTACTCCTTTAACTTGCCCGACACTGAATCGAACTCATAGAACTCGTAGCTGCGGGCCTTCTGTAAAGTCCCTCGCAGATCATGCGGGAGTTCGCTCCATTCGCGGGGGTCGGCGTGCGGGTCACTCTCATCCACGGGCGTCTTCACGACTTTGAATATGCGTAACCTGTCGCCGACCTTGAGGCCCCCGTTCCGAAGCGCGCTTTTATAAAACTCCTCAAGCTCCTGCTTGCAGCACGGGGATCTGACGTAACTCGGCGAAAGGATGAAGACCAAGGAGGCCGTATTCCCGAGTTGGCAGAGGAGGGCATCCATGACCTCCTTATTCCCCGACTCTTTGGTATCCCGACGGATTCTCGGCTTCTCCCCCATGACCTGTGTCAGGCGGATCTCCAAGCTGACGTGCATGCTATCGACCCAGCCCTGATGGTCTTCGAGGAGCGGCCTGTTATCGTCGTGGTCGTAGCTGATGAAGATGTCATCCACGTAATTCGGGGTGAGACTTTTGAGTGGCATTTGCTGTACCTCCAGAACAATCGGTAAGCGGCGGCGCGCCATGTAGAAGCGCTTGAGGCTCCGTTTCGCGCCGCCGCGACTTTAAGCACTTACCGGCCGCGGCCCTCCGGGGCCTCCCCGCCTATGCCGAGCGCCCCTTCAAGGTCTTCCAGAACGATGTCTATCGGAATCTTGACCGTGCAGCGGCAGAACATCGTCTCCGCCGAGGCGAATGTGCCGTTCTCGTAATATTTATTAGACGGCGCCCCTCCCCCGCAGAGCGAGAAGTACCCGCAGCTTTCGGAGCAGAGCCGCACGCCGGCCCGGATGTCTTCGAGCACGCGCTTGAACTTAGAGGTCTCCGCCATGCCCCGGACGTCGTCCTCCATCACGTTACCGAAACGAAAGTCGCCGTAAGTCGAGCTTTTCATCCCCAGCAATTCGGGCGAGAACGTCGAGAGGCTCCCGTCGTAAGCGACGCTGATGATGGCGAAAGGCGTCACCTGGTCGTTACACCCTTCGGGCGGCCCGCCGTCCGTCTCGCTCTGCGCGACGGCTTGGAAGGCCCGATCGAATTCCCTTATTGTAATCCTCCCGCCGGCGCCCTTTTGTAGCCGGAACATCCTGCGGAAGAAATCGCCAACCCTCCGCTCCGCGTCGTTATTCGACAGCGTGGAAGTCCGGTTCGTCCCCTCTAACTCCTCGATGTTGAACCCCACCCGGCGAATGGCGTTCTCCAGGAAGAAATTGAAAATCTCGTCCGGGTAATCGAGCGACTGCTCGGTGATGACCGCGATGACGTGAAAATCGATTCCGTTCCGGCGTAGGATCTCCGCCCCCTTCATAACTTGGGCGTGCGTCCCCTCCCCGGCGCGCGTCTTTCGGTGGGAGTCGTGAATGAACGCCGGCCCGTCGATGCTCAACCCCATCCTGACGTTATGCTCCCTGATGAACGAGCACCACCTGTCGTTGACGAGCATCCCGTTGGATTGCATCGCGTGCGCAACCCCCTTGGCGGGGAGACGAAGTGCGGAGATCGCCTGAAAGGCCTCCTCGTAAAAAGAGATGGGGACGGCAAGCGGCTCTCCGGCGTGCCAGACGATGCTGAGCTTTTCGCCGACGAGGCCGCCCGCGGACAACTTTTCTATAGCCCGCGTCAGGACCGAGACGGGCATCCTTTTCGGTAAGCGTCTATCCGGAAGATAGCAATAATCGCAGTCTATGTTGCAGAAAGGGGATGGCTGAATTATCAGGAGGCCGACGTGCTGCTGGTGAGTACGGAGCCCCATTCCCCCATCTCTCTTTTCTTTAGCCATAGCGTAGGGTCTCTTCAGTGCCTGTTGCGGCTGAGTGTGTATTTGTGAGATACGCCGGACCGGCGCGCCGACTTCTGCCGACCGCGAGAGGTATAGATTAAACGGACAGGAATGAGAAAAAGTATTCGGTCGTACGCGCCGACAGACAGCGGGCCGTCGGCGAAAACATCATGACGGGTTGAATCTCTTCGTGTGAAGGCTACGTTGGGTGAGATCCTCCGCGGGCCCGCCCTCCGTAGGAAACTGAAGCGCGGCCTATACCAGGTGACAGCTTAAATATTTCGCCAGTTGCCCCAGTTGTTCCAGTTCACCCAGTTGTTCCAGTTGTTCCAGTTCAACCAGTTGTTCCAGTTGCCCCAGTTGCCCCAGTTGCCCCACTGCGCAACTTCTATTTCCGAATAGGAGAGTTCGCTGTCGGGGCTTGCGCCGTCGGCGAGTTTCTTCTTAAGGGCCTCCCTGATGGCCTCCACACGGTCTTTAATAGGCTTATCTTTTGCGATCTCCGCCTCAGCAGGGCGTGCGGCTAGATGGGGGGAAATCAGGAGGCCGCCGGCTAAGATAGCAGTCCTTGCCAGTGCTTTGATGGAGTGCTTCGACTCTTTCTCGTCGTTATTCCTCTTCTTGGAATCTTGCTTCATCTCCAGACTCCTTAAGCTGAAGGTCGCCGTGACATTGCGGAACAGTTAAAGCGCCCGCACGGCCCCCGAACAGAGAGAAGGCAGGTGCGACCAAGATATGCTCGTTTAAGCTACATGAGGTTCAAGAAAATTCTTACAGCCGTTGAAACACGATGCGCGAAGAAGTGGATATACTGAGTAACCCACCGGAAGCGGCCTCATCCTAGACCTCTCCGCCCAAGAAGTCAATTGAATTATTTCGCCGAAAGCCAGGTTTTCGGCACCTTACCAGACGTTCCGCGCCTGAGGCCGGGCGGGTTGGATTATGCAAAACAGCGCCGCCGTAAGAGCTCTAGTAGGCTGGATCGGCCGGTCAAGTTCCTCGCAGCAAAGTATTGGCGAAAGCTGGGCGAAAGCTTTTCGGCACAAGCCCCCTGCTGGAACCATAAGTTGGCCGCGCGTTATTGGAAGCATCAGGTGGCCGCGGCGGCCAACTTATGGTTCAAGTCACACTCACAGGCGCCCTACAGCCGCGAGTAGGTGAGACCGGTCTGGTTTTGGTATTTGCCGCCGCGGTCTTCGTAGGAGACGTCGCAGTCCTCGTCGGACTGGAAGAAGATGACTTGGCCGATGCCTTCGCCGACGTAGACGCGGAGGGGGAGGTCGGCGAGGTTGCCGAGCTCGATGACGAGGCGCCCCGTCCAGCCGGCTTCGAGCGGCGTGGTGTTGAGCATCAGCCCGGCGCGCGCGTACGTCGACTTGCACATGCAGATGCCGGTGACGTTGCGGGGCAGGCGGAAGGTCTCGACCGAGATGCCGAGGGCGTAGGAGTGCGGCGGCAGGAGGTAGTAGCGCGAGCCGTCCTCGGTCGCTTGCAGCGGCGGCTCGACCAGCGAGCTGTCGTCGAAGTTCTTCGGGTCGATCTCGCGGCCGTGGATGGGCGAGAAGACGCGGAAGCCGTCGTCGGCGAGCCGCATGTCGTAGCCGTAGGAGGAGGAGCCGGCCGAGATGATGCGGCGCCCCGCGGACTCGCGCACGAGGGTGGCCTCGAAGGGCTGGATGAGCTGCTGCTCCTCGGCCATGCGCCGAATCCAGCGGTCTGATTTGACTGACATCGCTTCCGTGTCCGGTAAGTTTTTTTAAAGAGCGCCGCCCGCGCGGCCGAAGCGCAGCATAGCGGGCGGCGGACGTGAAGTCCAGAGGAGAAGAACAGTAGGCAGATGGCAGTAGGCGGTAGGCTCTGCGCTATGGACGTTGAAGGATTAAATCACAGGTTCCGACAGCGGGGCTCTTAACTGCCTGCTGCCGTCTGCCTACTGCCTACTGACTTGCCTTATCCGCAGCGTGCCGTCGGTGACGGTGAAGGAGAGGGTGGCCCCGCCGCTGCCGGCTCGCCCTTGAAGGGAGCGCTCGGTGGGGGTCGTACGTTCGCGCGGGGCGAGGCCGGGGTAGGCGTTCTCGATGCGGCCGGCGCGCAGGATGTCGGCATCCACGTCGCCGTTGAAGCCGGCGGGCAGCTCGACCGTGAGGTCGCCGGAGGCCAAACGCACGCGCAGGCCGCGGCCGCGCCAGCTCCGCGCCGTCGGGCGCACGGTGAAGGGGCCGTCGGCGACGGTCGCCTCCACGTCGCCGCCCGCGAGCGCGAAGAGAGAGTCGGGGCCGCCGCCCGCCTGGATGCGCAAGGCCCCTTCGACGCCGCTCACCGAGAGCGTGCCGCGCCCGGCGTTGATCTCCAAGTCGCACGCGGCCGGCACGCGCACGCGGTAGTCGATGCGCCAGGGCATCGCCAGGAGGTGCTTCGGCAGCCCCTTCGCGGCTCGCTTCGCGTACCTGCGGTCGTGCAGGCCGACGGTCAACACGCGCACGTGGTTGACGTCCTCGTCCACGGTGAAGGTGTTGAGCGCGGCGAGCCGCGTGAGGTTCTCCTCGCTGTCGGCGCTCTGCTCGACCTCGGCGGTGACTTCGACCTCGCTCCGCTGCCAGGCCTCCACGACGACGGAGCCCTCGGGCGCGCCGTCGATGGTCACGGAGCCGCCGTAGCCCAGGCGCTTCAACTCGCGCCGCGTCGTCATCCGCTTCAGGAGGGTCGGGGGTTGGGCCTGCGCGGGCTTCTCCGACTTCTTCTCTTCTTTGGGCTGCCTGCCGCTCTGCGCGGAGACCGAAGACTGAAAGAAGACGAGCGAGAGGAGAAGAAGGGACGAGTAGACTTTCGAGAGCGTGTTTGTCATCAGTCGCAGACTATAACAAGAAGCGTGAACCGTAAACCGTAAACCGTGACAAGAGGAAGACGACTTCTCTCTTGTCACGGTTTACGGTTTACGGTTCACGCTACCGAGGCATGAAGACGATGGAGCCGCGGCCGTTGGTGGTGCTTAAACTCGCGCCGCCGTCGCCGACCTTGCCGACGACCTTGCGCTTCTCGTTGAAGAACTCGAACTCGCCCATCTGCGCGAAGCCGTTGAGGTCGATGTTGCGCGTGCGGGGCGCGACCGCCATCAGGCGGAAGCCCGACTCGGCCGTGATGCGGAGCTGGATGTCGCCCTGCGTCGAGTTCAACACGTACGTCCCGCCGCGCAGAAGCTCCGCGTCGAAAAGGATGTTGCCGACCGTGTTCTCGGCCATGACGGTGCGGGCGCGGATGCCGGTCAGCTCGATGTCGCCCTCGCTGGTGACGTGCGCGCGCACCATCTCGCCGCGGACGTTGCGGATGATGATGCCGCCGCTCATCGTGCTGATGTCAACGGTCGAGTTGTAGGGGACGCGGATGGTGAAGTTGATGTCGCCCACGTCCTCGCGGTTGTCGCGCCGCACGTCGATGCGGACGCCGTCGGCCGTCGCCTCGGGCTCCATCTTCGCCGAGCGCGACTCCATCGTGGCCGTGACGCGGATCGTGTTCTTCTCCCAGGCGAGCACCTCGATGCGGCCCGAGCGGTTGAGGAGCTGGAGGCGGATGTTCGACTGCGCCGGGTAGTCGCGCGAGAACTTCTTCTGCGCGGCGGCCTGCGGCGCGAGCAGGCAGGCGAGCGCGAGCGCCGCGAGCAGCGGGCGCGGCGCGGCGCGGCGCGGGTGGGGGTTCTTGACGGTCGCTTGCTTCATCTAACTCCGGACTTCAGAAACTTCGGGGGCGCGCTCGAAGCGCCCGCGCTTCCGGCGTTGGGCGGAGGCGCGGGCGCCGCAGAAGGGGGCTCGGAACTTCCTCTCGGCCGCGGTCGGGCCGGCCTCCCGGCTACTGCTCGCTGAACTCGCGCAGCAGCTCGACCTTGTCGCGCAGCGCGACGTTGAGCATCTCCTCGGCCACCTCGTCGTGCGGGTTCTTGCGCAGGTCGTCGAGCGACTCCTTGACCGACTGGTCGAGCACGAGGACGCTGCGGTCGAACGACGCGCGCATGCGCGGGTTCCAGCTCGCCCTGCGCGCCTCGACGCGCTGCTCCCAGTAGCGGAGCGATGCCTGGTGCGGCTCAAGGTAAGTGCGCGGGTAGGTGTCGTCCGAGACGACGCGGCGCACCCTCGCGGCACGCTCGTCCGCGGCGGGCGCGGAGGCGAAGCGCACGCCGAGCGCGGTCAAAGACGCGGCGGCGACGACGAGGGCGGCGGCCCCGGCCGCGAGCTGCGGCAACGAAAGCTCGAAGCGGCGGCCGAAGAGGCGCGACCAGAAGCCTGCGCCGGCCGCAGACGCCGCGGCGCGCGCCGGGCGGCTCTCGGCCTCGACCTCGGCCTGGACGCGCAGCCAGAGGGCGCGCTCGTCCGCGGGGATGAATAGCTGGCCGCGTGCGTCGCGCGCGGCGGCGATGATGGCGTGGAAGTCTGCGCGCTCGGCGTCACAGGCGGCGCAGGCCGCCAGGTGCGCCCCGACCGCGGCGTGCTCCGAATGGCCGAGCGTGCCGTCGAGGAACTCGCTGAGCAGTCCCTGGCACTTCTCGCAGTTCATCTCTCTAAACCTCTCGCAGTACATGGAGCTAACGGGTCAGTCTCGGGAAGACTCTAAAACTTTCGTCCCGCGCGGGCGGGGCTGAAGGGGTTAAGGGGAGCCCGCGCGAACACCTTTGGAAGCCTACTGCGGCTCGTTCTGTTGCCTGAGAAGATGCCTGAGTTTCATCCTGGCCTTGTGGAGCTGGGACTTGGAAGTCCCGACCGAGCAGCCCAACAGCCGCGCCACCTCCTCGTGCTCGTGCCCCTCCACGTCGTGCAGGACGAAGACCGCACGGTAGCCCGGCGGGAGCTGGCTCACAGCCTTGTCCAGCGCTATCCTGTCCACCACAGGCATCTGCGACGGGTTCTCCGTCCCCGCCACCACCTGCTGCGGGCTCTCCCCGTCCTCCGTCACCTGCTCGACCCGCACGCCCCGCCGCCGGAAGTGCATCAGCACCTGGTTCACAGTCAGCCGGTGGAGCCAGGTCGTGAACGCCGACTCGCCGCGGAAGGAGCCGGCCTTGCGGTAGAGCTGGATGAAGACCTCCTGGGCCAGGTCTTCGGCCTCGGCCGTGTTCGCAGTCATCCGCAGGCACAGGCTGTAGACGCGGCGCGAGTGGCGCGAGTAGAGCTCCTCGAAGGCCGCCATCTCTCCAGCTGACGCCGCCTGCGTCAGCTCGTAGTCTTCGGCGCTTTCGATCTCGAACTCGGGTCTCGTCACGTCTTCGAACGCCCGGCCCAGCAGAAGGTCGCCCGTCCTCAATTCACAACTCTCCAGTTTGAAGGTCACGCCGACGCGCCCGCCTTTTGTCGAGTTCGTAAAGCCCGCCCGGCCGGGGTTGCGGCCCGTCTTCACGAGGGACTCGTGGGCCGCCGCCGGGTCTATCCGCGACTGTGATGCGGGGCGCGCCGCGCGTCGTTGCCCTACCCCGCCTGAAATCAACGTTTTCCGCCGCCCGCGCCCGCCTTTTTTCGAGCTTTTTCTCCGGCCCGGCCCGGCCCCGAGATTCTAACACACGCCCCCGCGCACAAATCACTGCGCGCTAGACGCTCTCGGCGCTGTAGCGCGCGAGCAGCCCCGTGCGGACGACGTGCCGGTGCACGCGCACGAAGAGCCAGCAGGAGAGCAGCACGTACAGAAGCGCGAGCAGCGTCCCCCACCCGAGCGCCGCCCACGACACCGCGCCGCCCGCGACGAAGGCGCGCACCCCCTCGAAGACGTACGAGGGCGGGAGCGCGCGCCCCACGCCGCGCATCCAGACGGGCAGCGTCGAGAGCGGGTAGAAGACTCCCGCGAAGGGCGAGACCAGCGCCGGCAGAGGCCACACGAACCACTCCGACGCCGGCCCGAACCTCAGCACCACCGCCGCCCCGACCACCCCCAGAGCGATGCCGAACAGGAAGAGCACGAGCAGGAACGGCACGAGCAGCGCGCCGTACGCCGCGAACGAGAGCCCGAACAGGACGGACGCCAGCACCAGCATGACGAGCAGCCCGACCGCACTCGTCGCGACGCTCGAGACGACGAGCCCCGCGAGGTACTCGGAGGTCTTGAGCGGCGAGGCGAAGAAGTTGAGGAAGTTGCGCGCCCACACGTCTTCGAGGAAGGCGGTCGTCACCCCGTGCATCACGCGCGCGAAGAAGTCCCAGAGCAGCACCGCGCCCAGGAGCGCGGGCACGAAGTTGTGGCCGGGCGCGGCCACCGTGTTCAGGTAGCGCGTGATGAAGCCCCACAGGATGATGTCAACCGCGATCCAGGCGAACAGCGGCAGCACGCGCGCCGGGCTCCCGCGCAGGAGGTAGAGCTGCCGCAGGAAGACGGCCGCCGCGCGCCCCGCCCTCATACGGCCCCGCCCCGCACGAGCGTCAGGGGCTCGCGCGCCACCGCGATGAAGAGGTCTTCGAGCGACCCGCGCCCGTGCTCCGCGGGCAGCCGTCTGGGGTCGCCTTCGAGCAGCACGCGCCCCTTCGAGACGAAGAGCACGCGGTCGCAGACCTCCTCGACCTCGTACATGTTGTGCGAAGTCCACAGGACGCCGCCGGAGCCCTCCGCGGCGAACCCCCTCATGCGCGTGCGCGTCTCGCGCGCCGAAGCGGGGTCGAGCGACGCGGTCGGCTCGTCCAGCAAGAGGAGGCGCGGGCGGTTGAGCATCGCCTTGGCGAGAGCCACGCGCGTCTGCTCGCCCGACGAGAGCACGCCGGCCTTCGCGTCGCGGAAAGGTAGAAGGTCGAACTCTTCGAGCAGCTCCTCGATCCTCTGCGACAGGCGCGCGACGCCGTAGAGCATTCCGAAGACGCGCAGGTTCTGCGCGACGGTGAGGTTGCCGGGCAGCGGCGCGTAGACGGCCGCGAAGTTCGTGCACGAGAGGGCGCGCGAGCGCTCGCGCCTCACGTCCACGCCCTCCACCCGGATGGCGCCGGCCGACGGCTCGAGCACGCCGAGGATCATGTTGATGGTCGTGGTCTTCCCCGCCCCGTTCGGCCCGAGCAGCCCCACGATCTCGCCGCGCGCCACCTCGAACGACACGCCGTCCACCGCCACCGTGCCGCCGTAAGCCTTGCGCAGCCCCGCCACCGACAGCACCTTCGGACGAAACTCACTCATCGTTTTGGCCCGAGTGTACACGACGGCTTAACAGTACCGCGAGCGGTAGCGAGCGGGTGCGGGTGACATCAACGACGCGATTGATGTCACCCGCACCCGCTCGCTACCGCTCGCGGTACTGTTACTTCTTCGCGAGGCTCTTGCTTAGCTCCTCGGCGCTTTTGCGTATCTGCTCGCTGAGGGTGATGATGCCTGCCAGGTCGCGGCCGGCCTTGGTGGACTGTTCGAGGTCAACCACGTTCGGCCGCTGGAAGACGGGGTTCCAGACGAAGCTGTTCACAAGCCCGTCGAGCCTGACGACTGCCTCCCTCAGGGCCTCCGGCGTCTCTATCTCGGCGGCCCTGTCCCGCTTCTTCCCGTCCTCGACTTCGGGGAGCGAGAGGTAGCCCTTCAGGCGCGCGGCGCGCTTCCTGACCTCGCCCGACTCCTTCCTGACGCGCGCGAAGTCGAGCGGCGCCTTCGGGTCGGCCACGCCCGCGAGCGAGTAGTTGACGAGCTGCAACTGCTTGAACTCCTCCGCCACCGCGCTGTGGTCGGGTCGCGCGACGCGCGCCCTCATCGGTCTGCCCCTATTCAGCTTCTCCAGGTCCCAGAGCATCCTCTGGCGCGCCTCCATCTCGGCGCGCGCCGCGACGCGCTCCGTGCGCATGTTCTGCGCAGGCGCGGGCGCGGGCGCGGGCGATAGGGCGACGAAGGCGAGGGCGGCGAAGGCGTAGAGCTTGAGACGGCGTGTGTGGTCCGGCATATCCCCTCCCGCGAGCGTTGACGAAAGAGACGGGGGCGGCGTACGTGCGAGGCCGAAACGCAAAGGATGTCGAATGGTACGGCCGGCGGCCACGGATAGTCAACAAAATCCACGCCGCCGTCCGACCGCCGTTCGACTGAAGCGGCCGCGACTCTTATACTCCGTTCACGATGACAAGGAAGATTCGCGCCGCCACCGTCCAACTCCACCACGCGCCGGGCGACAAGCAGGCCAACCTCGAAAAGGTGCGCGGCTTCGTCCGCGCCGCCGCGCGCCGGGGCGTCGAGCTGATCGCCTTCCCGGAGATGTGCGTCACGGGCTACTGGCACGTCCGCAACCTCGCGCGCGAGGAGGTGGACGCGCTGGCCGAGCCCGTCCCCGAAGGGCCGACGACCGAGGCGCTCCTCTCGCTCTCGAAGGGGCACGGGATGACGATAGGGGCGGGGCTGATCGAGCGCGGGCCGGACGGCTCGCTCTACAACGCCTACGTGGTCGCGATGCCGGACGGGCGCGTCGAGCGCCACCGTAAGCTCCACGCCTTCGAGGGGCCGCACATGCGCTCGGGCGACTCCTACACGGTCTTCGACACGCCGCACGGCTGGCGCGTCGGCGTGCTCATCTGCTACGACAACAACATCGTCGAGAACGCGCGCGTCACGGCGCTGCTGGGCGCGGAGGTTCTGCTCGCGCCGCACCAGACCGGCGGCTGCCGCTCGCGCAGCCCGCGCGCGATGGGGGCCATCGACCCCGCGCTGTGGGAGCGGAGGCTGGAAGACCCCGCGGCGGTCGAGGCCGAGTTCCGCGGGCCTAAAGGGCGCGGCTGGCTCATGCGCTGGCTGCCCGCGCGCGCGCACGACAACGGGATGTATCTCCTCTTCAGCAACGGCGTCGGCGTCGACGACGACGAGGTGCGGACGGGCAACGCGATGATCCTCGACCCCTACGGGGAGATTCTGGTGGAGACGGGCAGGGCCGACGACGACATGGTCGTGGCCGAACTCGACGCCGAAGTCATCCCGACCTCTTCGGGCCGGCGCTGGCTCGCGGCGCGGCGGCCCGAACTCTACGGGCCGCTCACGGTGCGCACGGGCAGAGAGCGCGACACGCGCTCCGTACGCTTCGGCCTTGAGTGATACGAACTCTCGGACGGCCCCGCCGTCGCGGCCTCGCCGCTGAAACCTTTTCGCGCGCCGCGTCACTGACTCTGCGTGGGGACGACCCGGGCGTTCAGTCGGAACTTTTATCCCGCCCCTTCGTCTTACACTTTCATAAAGCGTCTCCTTCATCCTGCGGCCGAGATAGTCGCCCCGAATCGACCGCCGGCGGTGTTTTCATTTACACGGGGCGACCCGGCCTCCTGAAAGTAGAACGGGGCTGTCGCCACTTGCGATGGCGACGGCCCCGCGCGACTAACATTTCAGACGACGCCCGCGAGCGCGCTGAAGATGTGTCGTCTCGACAACCCACATCTTAGCGCACCCCCGGCGTCGCCACAACGACGCGTTTAAAGAAGCCCTGCGGGGGTGCGTCCTCCCGCACAAACAACCATTCATCGTCACGCGCGCCGCCCTCCCCAGGGGCGCGGGCCGCGGGGACGTGTGTCTTCGAGGGGAGGAGTAAGATGAGAACCAAGCTGTCGGCCGTGCTCTTCGTCTTCCTTGCAGCCTTGGGCGCGCGCGCAGTCGCCCGATTCGGTCAAACAGTTCCAAGACCGCGGCGCGGAGCGCTACGCGCGCGGCGACCTGGAGGGGGCCATCTCCGACTTCACGGCCGTCATCGAGATGAGTTCGAGCCTCTCGAAGAGAGGGGCGGGGCGCAACAACTGGTCGGCCCCCGGCGGGGCGGACGACGGGTTCGCCAACGCGCGCGTCCTCGACCCGCAGGCGGCCGCCGCCTACCTGAACCGCGGCGTGGCGCGCCTGGCGAAGGGCGACTACGACGGGGCCATCCGGGACTTCGACCAGTCGCTCTTCATCAAGCCGAGCCTCGTCTGGGCCGCTTACGCGCGCGGGACGGCGTGGCTTTTCAAGGGTGAGGCGGGGCGCGCGTTGGAGGATTACGACAGGACGCTGCGGCTCGACCCGCGCTTCGCAGTCGGCTACGCGGGGCGCGGCAACGCGCGGCTCGACAGGGGCGACGTGGCCGGGGCGTTCAGGGACTACGAGGAGGCGCTGCGGCTCGCGCCGCGCGACGCGCGCGTCTACTTCGGCCGCGGCGACGCGCGGCGGATGACGGGCGACGCGGCGGGCGCGCTCGCGGACTACGAACAGGCGATGCGGCTCGACCCGGGTTACGGGGACGCATACTGCGGGCGCGGGATGCTGAAACTCGCGGCGGGGGACGCGGCGGGCGCGGCCTCGGACTTCACAAAGGCGCTGGGTCTGAACCCCCTGATGCCGCTGGCCTACGCGAACCGAGGCATGGCCCTCCTGGCGCAGGGCAGGAAGGCGGAGGCCGAGGAAGACTTCCGCCGCGCCCTCGAATACGCCCCGGGGCTGCGCGGGCAGATCGAAGCCAACGTCGCCCTGCTCAACAAAGGGAAGCGTTAAGCCGCAGCGCCCTAGTCGGGCGACCGGACGACTTTAACAGACGGAAGGGGCGCGGAGGCCCGGCCGATTCGATTCAGGCCGGGCCTCCGCGCCCCTTCCGTCTATCAGTCGGCGTACGCTCAAACGCCCCCTCGGGCCGCACTCTTTGACAAACTCCGGGGACGTGAAATACTAGCGTGCGTTAGCGCCCGCTATCATCCTGGAAGGGTAATCGGACATTGTTAGACCAATGCGTCGCCGGTATCGACATCGGCGGGACTAAGATAGCGCTCGCCGTCGCCGACCTCGAAGGCCGCGTCGTGGAGAAGACGCGCTTCCCCGCGCGCACGGGCGAGCGCGGGCCGCACGCGATCATCGAAGAGGCGCTCGCCGGAATCGAGCGCCTGCTGGGCCGGACGGGCTCGCGCCTCGCGGCCGCGGGCATCGGCTGCGGCGGCCCGCTCGACCGCAAGGCGGGGCTCATCCTCTCGCCGCCGAATCTGCCCGGCTGGGACGAGTTCCCCGTCGTCCGAATAGTCGAAGAGAGGCTCGGCGTGCCCGCGCTGCTCGACAACGACGCCAACGCCGCCGCGCTCGGCGAGCACCGCCACGGCGCGGGCCGCGGCTACAAACACCTCGTCTACATCACGCAGTCCACAGGCATCGGCGGCGGCGTCATCGTGCGCGGCGAGCTCGTGCACGGCGTCTACGACGGCGCGGGCGAGGTCGGGCACATGACCGTGCTGCCCGACGGCCCCGAGTGCGGCTGCGGCGGGCGCGGCTGCCTCGAAGCGCTCTGCTCGGGGACGGCCATCGCGCGGCGCGCGCGCGAAAGGCTGGCGGCGGGCGAGGCGAGTTCCCTCTCGTCTCTCGGCCCTTCGGGGGTCACGGGGGGCGCGGTGGCCGAGGCCGCGCGCGCGGGCGACTCGCTGGCGTCGGCGGTGTGGGACGAGATGATTCACTACCTCGCGGTCGGCGTCGGCAACCTCTTCAACGTGCTGGCCCCGGAGGCGGTCGTCATCGGCGGCGGCGTCTCGGAGGCGGGCGAGCAGCTCTTCGGCCCCCTGCGCGAGCGCGTGCGGGCGCGCGTGCGGATGCTGCCGCCCGAGAAGATCAACATCCTGCAAGCCTCGCTCGGCGGCGACAGCGCCCTGCACGGGGCCGTCATCCTCGGCCGGGCCGCGCGCGAGCGTCGCGCCGAACAGACGAGCTAAATGAAAAGTTCAAAGTTCAAAGTTCAAAGCTCAAAGCTTCTGTTACTGCTCCTCTGCCTGCTCCTTTCGCCGCAGGCCGCGGGGGCGCAGACCCGGGCGCGCGGCGGCAAGACGCCTTGGTGGAAGCACGCCGTCTTTTACGAAATCTACCCGCGGAGTTTTAAGGACTCGAACGGCGACGGCGTAGGCGACCTGAACGGCATCACGTCGAGGCTCGACTACCTCGCGCGCCTCGGCGTGGACGCCGTCTGGATCACGCCCTTCTACCCTTCGCCGCAGGTGGACTTCGGCTACGACGTGAGCGACTACGAGAACGTTGACCCGCAGTTCGGCACGCTCGAAGACTTCGACCGCCTGGTCAAAGAGGCGCACCGGCGCAGGATTCGCGTCGTCATCGACTTCGTCCTCAACCACACCTCCGACCAGCACCCCTTCTTCAAGGAGTCGCGCTCTTCCAAGACGAACCCGAAGCGCGACTGGTACATCTGGCGCGACCCGAGGCCCGACGGCTCGCGCCCCAACAACTGGTCGTCGTCCTTCGGCCCGGTCGCGTGGACGATGGACGAGAAGACGGGGCAGTTCTACTACCACTACTTCTACCCGCAGCAGCCCGAGCTGAACTGGCGCAACCCGGAGGTCGAGAAGCGCATGCTCGAGACCATCCGCTTCTGGCTCAGGCGCGGCGCGGACGGCTTCCGCCTCGACGCGGTCAACTACCTCTACGAAGACCCGCAGCTTCGCGACAACCCGGTGCTCCCCGAGCTGCGCTTCGGCAGCACGACCGAGCACGAGCAGGAGAAGAAGTACAACCGCGACCTGCCCGAGGTGCAGGACGCGATGGTGCGCCTGCGCGCCTTCAACGACTCGATCAACCCGGAGAGCGTGCTCGTCGGCGAGGCGTACGTGCCGAAGTGGGAGGAGCTGATGCGCTACTACGGCCCCTCGGACAACGGCGTCCACCTGCCCTTCAACTTCTTCCTCGTGATGGAGCCGGCGCGGTCGAAGCTCGACGCCAAAATCTTCCGCGACGTGATCGGGCAGAGCGAGCGGGCGCTCGCCGGGCGCTGGACGACCTACGTGCTCTCGAACCACGACATTCCGCGCCACTACGACCGCCTCGGCGACGGGAAGAACAACGACCTGATTGCACGGCTGACGGCGACGATGCTCCTCACCTTGCGCGGCACGCCGTTCCTCTACTACGGCGAGGAGATCGGCATGGTGACGACCGAGCCGAAGACGGTCGAGGAGGTGCGCGACCCCGTGGGCAAGCGCTACTGGCCTCTGCGCAAGGGGCGCGACGGCGAGCGCACGCCGATGCAGTGGGACGCGACCCCCCACGCGGGCTTCACCACGGGCGCGCCGTGGCTCCCCGTCCCGCCGAGCTACAAGCAGCGCAACGTGGACGCGCAGGAGGACGACCCCGACTCGCTCCTCAACTTCTACCGCCGGCTCATCGCGCTGCGCCGCCGCAGCCCCGCGCTCCTCGACGGCTCTTACGCGAGCGTCGGCGAAGACCCGCACGTCTACGCCTACAAGCGCACCACGCGTGGCCATCACGTCATCGTCGCCCTCAACATGTCTGCCGAGCGGCGCACGTTCAAGCTGCCCCCGCCGATGAGAACCGGCCCGTTCTCTTACAACGTCGCGCTCAGCAGCCTGCCGCGCGCGGAGGGCAAGGTCTCCGGCGAGATGAGCCTCGCGCCCTTCGAGGCCGTCATCCTTGAGTCACGCGGGCAGTGACCACCGCGAAGCAATAAGGCCGCTCCTCGCTGGGAGCGCGGGCATCCCTGCCCGCCATGAGCGCGACAGCGCGAAGGCCGTGTGACTTTGGACTCAACGTTGAGACATGACGCATCACATCTAAGCGTGCTCTTGCACGCTTTGGCGGGCAAGGATGCCCGCGCTCCCGGCAACGGCCAGTCTTATCACTTTATGAACCGGACAATACGCCAACTGACTCGTCTCTTATTCCTAACTTCCCTCCTGGTGTCGGGGCTGCCTGTCAACGCGCAGACGAGCGCGGCGGCGGCGGACTATCTCAACCCGCGGCTCCCCGTCAAACAGCGTGTGGACGACCTCGTCTCGCGGATGACACTCGAAGAGAAGGTCGGGCAGATGATGAACAAGGCCCCGGCGATTGAGAGGCTGGGCGTCCCCGCCTACGACTGGTGGAACGAGGCGCTGCACGGCGTCGCCTACGCGGGCCACGCGACGGTCTTCCCGCAGGCGATAGGCTTAGGCGCGACGTGGAACGAGGAGCTGGTCAAGTCGGTCGCCGCCGCCATCTCCGACGAGGCGCGCGCCAAGTACAACGACGCCGTCCGCCGCGACTTCCGCAGGCGCTTTTACGGACTCACGTTCTGGTCGCCGAACATCAACATCTTCCGCGACCCGCGCTGGGGGCGGGGGCAGGAGACCTACGGCGAAGACCCCTACCTGACCTCGCGCCTCGGCGTCGCCTTCGTCCGAGGGATGCAGGGCGACGACCCGAAGTATTTGAAGACCATCGCCACGCCGAAGCACTACGCCGTCCACAGCGGCCCCGAGTCCCTGCGCCACACCTTCGACGCGCGCCCGCCCGAGCGCGACCTCGAAGACACGTACCTGCCCGCCTTCCGCGCCGCTGTCGTCGAGGGCAAGGCGGGCTCGGTCATGTGCGCCTACAACCGCCTCAACGGCGAGCCGGCGTGCGCCAGCCCGCGGCTGCTGCAAGAGCTTCTGCGCGAGCGCTGGGGCTTCTCGGGCTACGTCGTCTCCGACTGCGACGCCGTCGCGGACATCTATAAGAAGCACAACTTCAGGAAGACCGAGGAGGAGGGCGTCGCCGTCGCGGTCAAGACCGGGACCGATTTGACGTGCGGCTACGAGTACCGCGCGCTCCCGGCCGCCATCAAACAAGGGCTCATCACGGAGGCCGAGATCGACACGGCGGTCAAGCGCCTGTTCGAGGCGCGCTTCCGGCTCGGCATGTTCGACCCGCCCGAGATGAATCCGTACGCGCGCATCCCCGTGGAAGTTAACGACTCGGCCGCCAACCGCGAGCTTGCCGCCCGCGCGGCGCGCGAATCAATCGTGCTGCTCAAGAACGAGCGGAACACGCTCCCGCTTAAGAAGGACTTGAAATCAATCGCCGTCATCGGCCCCAACGCGGACTCGCTCGAAGTCCTGCTCGGCAACTACCACGGCATCCCCTCGAAGTGGACGACGGCGCTCGAAGGCATCCGCCGCAAGGTCTCGCCGCAGACGCGCGTCACCTACGCGCTCGGCACGACGCTCACGGGCGAGGCCATCCTCCCCGTCCCGGCCTCTTCGTTGTTCCGGGACAGAGAGAAGACCTCGCGCGGGCTCAAGGCCGAGTATTTCGACAACAAGGACTTACAAGGGACGCCGGTCGCGACGCGCGTGGACGAGCAGCTCAACTTCGAGTGGTTCACGAACGCGCCCGTCCCCGAAGTCAACACCGACAACTTCTCGGCGCGCTGGACGGGCTACTTCGTCCCGCCCGCGTCGGGCACGTACGAGTTCGGCGCGCGCGCCGACGACGGCGTCCGCGTCTTCCTAGACGACCGGCTGCTCGTCGAGCACTGGCAGGACGGCAGGCTGACGACCGTGACGAAGCCGGTCGAGCTGGAAGCGGGGCGCGCCTACAAGCTCCGCGTCGAATACTACGAGCGCTGGGCCGCGGCCACCGCGAGGCTCGTCTGGGGGCCGCCGGGTCTGAAAGCTTCGCTCCGCGAGGAGGCGCTCAAGGCCGCGCGCGAGGCGGACGTGGTCGTGATGGCTCTAGGTCTCTCGCCGTCGCTCGAAGGCGAGGAGATGGACGTGAAGGTCGAGGGCTTCAGCGGCGGCGACCGCACGCGCCTCGACCTGCCCGCCGCGCAGGATGAGTTACTGAAGGCCGTCGCCGCCACGGGCAAGCCGGTCGTCCTCGCGCTCACGAACGGCGGCGCGCTCGCCGTCAACTGGGCGCAAGGAAACGTGCCCGCCATCGTCGAAGCGTGGTATCCCGGCGAGGAGGGCGGGGCGGCTTTGGCCGACGTGCTCTTCGGCGACTACAACCCGGCGGGCCGCCTGCCCGTCACCTTCTACAAGTCGGTCGAACAACTGCCGCCGTTCGACGACTACGGCATGGACGGGAAGACCTACCGCTACTTCAAGGGCGACCCGCTCTACCCGTTCGGCCACGGCCTGTCGTACACGACCTTCAAGTACGGCGACCTCAAGCTCGGCTCGAAGAGCTACGCGGCGGGCCAAAATGTTGAACTGAGCGTCGAGGTGCAGAACACCGGCGCGCGCGCGGGCGACGAGGTCGTGCAGCTCTACGTGACGGACGCGGAGGCTTCCTCGCCCGTTCCCATCCGAATGCTCAAAGGCGTGCGCCGCATCCACCTCAAGCCCGGCGAGCGGCGGCGCGTCAGCTTCACCTTGACGCCGCGAGACCTGTCGCTCGTGGACGGGCGCGGACGCCGTCTGCTTGAGCCGGGAGAGTTCCGCGTCTCCGTCGGCGGCAAACAGCCCGGCTTCACGGGCTCGGCCGACGCCGCCACGACCGGCGTCGTCAGCGGCAGCTTTACCGTGACCGGGAAGGTGGTCGAGACCCAATAAGGTCAGAACCGCCCGCGGTAGCGGGTGGGCCTTTGTTACTCGGATGCTGCCTATCGTTAAGGCCCACCCGCTACCGCGGGCGGTTCTGACCTGGCTCGCGTACCATGCGCTTTAACTTAAACACACTGGCGACGGCGGTCGTCATTACTCTCTGCGGCGCGTCCTGCGCCGCCGCGCAGGACTCCCCCTTCCGACGGCAAGCGCCCGTGACGATGGCGGAGTTGAAGACGTTGAAGACGGCGGGCGTGTCGGTCGTCGAGGTCTCCGATTACGTCTACGGTAACTACCGGGGCGACTTCAAGTCGCCGCCGCACGCGGACATCAACCCGCGGAAGGCTTTCGTCATCCACTGGCGCGACCTCCCGCAGCGCTTCGTCTTCTCGCACGAGGCGAGCTACTGCCCCTGGTTCGAGCTGCCCTCCGGCGTCGCGCTCTCCTACCAGATGTTCGAGGGCAACGAGGGCTGGGCCGAGCTGTTCAACGAGCAGGGGCGGCGCGAGCGCAACAGCTTCGTGGAGGTCATCGAGCAGGGGCCGCGCCGCGTGTGGGTGCGCTGGACTTACTTCGGCGTCAACATGAAGACGGGCGAGGCGGCCTACCGCGCGACGGAAGACTTCTGGGCCTTCCCCAACGGCCTAGTCCTCCGCCGGCAGAGCTACGAGTCTCTGATGCCCGGCGACAACCGCGGTTACGCGCGCGAGCCGATTGAGCTGATAGCGATGACGCCGGTCGGCAAGCTCTGGTTCGACGTGCTCGAACGCGACGAGGCGACGGGGGAGAGTCACGCCTTCGTCGGGCTCGACGCCTTCTCGAACGCGCGCGCGGACATCTACTGGAAGCCCGCGCCGAAGCCGGGCAAGCCCTTCACGAGCACCGCGCGCCGCACGGGCTCGCCGTGGAAGGAGCTGGACGACGCGCGCGGGTTCGTCGGCCTCATCCCCTTCCGCGACGCATCGCCCTTCTTCGCCGTCGGCGAGGCGTCGGGCTACCCCGTCGGGGGGACGCGGATGAAGGAGCACTCGGACAAGGCGACGGGCGGCTGGGGCTGGCGGAGCCTTTCGTGGGATCACTGGCCGGTGGGCTGGCTCAACAGCCAGGCGCACGACGTGGACGACGAGTCTTACAAAAAGTACCCGAGCCACTTCGCCCCCTTCGGCCTCGACCTGTGGAGCATGAAGAACGAGGAGACCGAGCGGCGCGACTTCTACTCGCTGATGGGCGTCGCGGGCAAAGACGTCGAGTCGGTGCGCCGCCTCGCGCGCGAGTGGCTGACGAAGGGCGCGACCGACCCTGCAAAGGTCGCGTCGCTGCGTTTGGGCCGCAAGTAAAGTTGATGATGAAGAGAACACTCTCCGCCTTCTTAACCTTCCTCTTCGCGCTCGCGCTTGCCGCCGGCGCGCAGACGCGCGCGTTCGACGCCGCGCGTTACGTCAACCCTTTTATCGGGACGGCCAACTCGCCTTTGCCCGACTACCTCGGCGGGAACGCCTCCGGCAACACCTTCCCCGGCGCGACCGTGCCCTTCGGGATGGTGCAGTTCAGCCCGGACACCGAGAGGGGCTTCGGGCCAGAAGACCGCGGCAGCTACGTCCACCGCGACACGGGCGTCCGGGGCTTCAGCCTCACGCACCTGAGCGGGCCGGGCTGCCCCGTCTTCGGCGACGTGCCTTTGATGCCCGTCGCCGGGCGCGTCGAGAAGTCGCCCGCCACCTCGCCGGGCGATTACGTCGCGAAGTTTTCGCACGACAGGGAGAGCGCCTCGCCCGGCTTCTACGAGGTCACGCTTGAGTCGGGCGTGCGTGTGAGCCTGACCGCGACGACGCGCACGGGCTTCGCCGTCTTCGACTTTCCACAAGGCAAGCCCGCGACGCTGCTGGTCAACGTCGGGCGCAACGCGACGGGCGTGCAGGAGGCGGAGTGGCGCGCCGAGGGCGACCGGAGGATGACGGGGATGGTGGCGAGCGGGGCCTTCTGCGGCACGCGCAACCGCTACGTGCTCTACTTCGCCGCGGAGTTCGACAGGCCGTTCGGCTCGTTCGGCTCGTGGGACGGCGACCGCGTGCTGCCCGGCGTGAGCCCCGCCCGCGGCGGGAGCCGGACCGGCGGCTACGTCACGTTCGACAACGCTTCCGGCACCGCCGTCCGCATGAAGGTCGGCCTCTCTTACGTGAGCGTCGAGAAGGCGCGCGCGAACCTGCGCGCCGAAAATTCGGGTTGGGACTTCGAGGCGGTGCGCGCGCGGGCGCGTGCGCGTTGGAACGAGGCGCTCGGGCGCGTCTCTGTGCGCGGCGGGACGGAGTCGGAGACGCAGGTCTTCTACACGGCGCTCTACCACACGCTGCTCCACCCGACCACCTTCGGCGACGCCGACGGCGAGTACATCGGCTTCGACGACCGCCTGCACAGAGCGCCGGGGCACACGCAGTACACGAACTTCTCCGGCTGGGACATCTACCGCTCGCACTCGCCGCTCGTCGCGTGGCTGTTCCCCGAAGAGGCGAGCGACATGGCGCAGTCGCTCGTCAACGACGCTGAGCAGGGCGGCGGCGGCCTTCCCAAATGGCCCGTCGCCAACGACGAGACCGGCGCGATGTACGGCGACCCGGCCGTGCCCATCATCGCGGGCACGTGGGCCTTCGGCGCGCGCGACTTCGACGCGCGCGCGGCGCTACGTGCGATGCTGCGCGGGGCGACCGACCCCGAGGCCCGGTCGAAGACCTACCTCGTCAGGCCGGGGCTCGCGGACTTCCTCAAGTACGGCTACGTCCCGATGGAGCAGAAGGGGCTGCGCGGCTCGCCGTCGGTCGCGCTCGAATACGAGACCGCCGACTTCGCGCTCGCGCAGTTCGCGCGCGCGCAGGGCGACCCGAAGACGCACGCCGAGATGATGCGCCGCGCGCAGTTCTGGACGCGGCTGTTCGACCCGCAGACGCGCTACATACGCGGGCGCTGGGCCGACGGCTCGTGGCTGCCGGGCTTCGACTTCAAGGCGATGCTCTACAGGCCGGAGCTGCCGTGGCGGCCCGAGAGCCACAAGTCCTACGTCGAGGGGAACGCCACGCAGTACACGTGGATGATCCCGCACAACCTGCGCGCCGTCGTCGAGCGCATCGGCGGGAACGAGGCGGTCTCCGCGCGCCTCGACAGCTTCTTCAAGGAGCTGAACGCGGGCCCCGACCGCCCCCACTTCTTCATCGGCAACGAGCCGGTCTTCCCCGTGCCGTGGGTCTACAACTACGTCGGCGAGCCGTGGAAGACGCAAGGGACGACGCGCCGCGTGCTGACCGAGCTGTTCACAGCAGACCCCGGCGGCATCCCCGGCAACGACGACCTCGGGGCGACCTCTTCGTGGATCGTCTTCGCGTCGCTCGGCCTGTATCCAATCATCCCGGGCGTCGGCGGGTTCTCAATCAACAGCCCCCTCTTCCCCGAGATCGACATCCGACAGAAGGGCGGCGGGCTGCTCACGATAAGGGGCCGCAGCGCGAAAGCTTCGAGCCCCTACGTCCAGGAGCTGCGCCTGAACGGCCGCCCGCACGAGAAGACGTGGATACCTTACGAAGCAATCGCGCGCGGCGGCGCGCTCGACTTCACCCTCGGCCCCGAGCCGAATAAGAGGTGGGCGACCGCGCCGTCCGCCGCGCCGCCCTCGTTCAACGAAGGGATGGAGAAGGAGGCGGGCACATCGCGTTGAAGAGGTTCGGCAAGCCCCGAAGGGGCGTCATATGAAAGCCAGGGGCAACGCCCCTGGTTAACGGCCACAAAATAATCATGAGCCCTGAAAGGGCGGAATAACATCGACCGTTATTTCGCCCTTTCAGGGCTCAACGTATTATCACGTCGTGACCAGGGGCGGCGCTCAGGCTAAAGCCTTCGCTCTGCCCCTGGCTACCTTATGACGCCCCTTCGGGGCTTTACTTCTTCCCTTCTGCAAGGGCCGTGACGTGTGCGCGCCATTCGGCGGGCGGCATGGTTTGCAGGCGCGGCGCTTCGGCGGCCGCGACGACGAGGAGCTTGACGGCGGGGAGGGGGGCGAGTCCGACCTCCGTCTTCTTCTGCGCGACGCGCTCGACGAGGGCCAGCCGCTCTTCGCGCCAAGCGGCGGGCGGCGCGGGGCCGCCCACGAGGTATTCGAGCGCTTCGAGGCCCGCGGCGCTCAGCTCCGACAGGTCGCGCGCGAGCGGCTCCGCGTCGCGCATGAGGGGCGAGCGGTCGGCCATGACGCGCAGGGGCGCGTGGGCCGCGCGCCAACGTTCCAGCAGTTCGCGCACGCGCTCGCGGCGCGAGCGGAAACGCGGCGCGTCTTCCAGCAGGGAGTTGACCGCCGACGCGAACTCGCGCGCGGGCGCGGCGTCCGGCACGGCCGCATCGACGAGCCGCGTCAGAGGGGTCTGCTGCGTGATGGGCCGGATGCGCTCGCGCTCCCAGATGGGCTTCGTCGCGAGCGCGCCGGCGAGCGTTTCGAGCGGCGCGACCTCTTCGCCGCCCGCGAGCCGCCGCAGCATCTTCTCCGGCGCGGTGCGGTGCGTCAGCCCCACCTCTTCGAGCTGCACGCTGACGCGTCCGAGCCGCCGGTACATGTCCTCCACGTCGCGCACCTCGCGCGGCGACCAGAGGCGTTCGGCTATCGCGGCCAGTCGCGGCCAGACGCGCGCGTCGAAGTTCTCGGGGCCGACGTACTCGGCCCACATGCAAGCCTCGCCGCCGAGCACGCGCGACGCCTCCGCCTCACTTAAACCGTTGCCCTCCGGCAGGGGGTCGTTGAGGTAGTGCGTCTCCGCGGGGAGCAGGTGGTCGAGGTAGTAGCCGTTCGAGAGTATCCCGGGGAAGCCCTGCCGCGCGCCCTCGGCCAGAGACTTCGGCCCGCGCCAGGACTGGATGACCGTGTCTCTGGGTATGTTCGGGTGCATGATCTCGTCCCAGCCGACCATGCGCTTGCCGTGCCTCTGAACGATCTGCGAGAGGCGGCGGTTGAAGTGCGCCTGGAGCGCGTGCTTGTCGGCGAGGTTGTTCTTCGCCATGAAGGCTTGAATCTGCGGGTTGAGCCGCCAGTGCTTCCCCGTCACCTCGTCGCCGCCGACGTGCAGGTAGGCGTCCGGGAAGAGCGCGGCCATCTCGCCGAGGAAGCGGTCTAAGAATCTATAAGTCTCCTCGCGCGTCGGGTCCATCGCGGCGTCGAAGACGCCGAAGCGGCGCTCGGGCTTGTAAGGCCCCGGCGCGCTGGCGAGTTCGGGGTGGCCCGCGAACCAGGAGGTCGAATGGCCGGGCACGTCGAACTCCGGCACGACGCGGATGCCGCGCTCGCGCGCGTAGGCGATGATGTCGCGCACCTCCTCCTGCGTGTAGAAGAGTCCGTCCGAGCCCTGCTGGTGGAGTTTGGGAAAGACTTTGCTCTCGATGCGGAAGCCCTGGTCGTCGGTGAGGTGCCAGTGCAGGACGTTGAGCTTGACGGCGGCCATGCCGTCGAGGTTGCGCTTGATGACTTCGACGGGCTCGAAGTGTCGGCCGACATCTACGAGCAGGCCGCGCCAGGGGAAGCGGGGCGTGTCGCGGATGCGCGCCTCGGGGACGTAGTAGCCCGAGGCGTCGGCCGAGAGCAGTTGCAGAAATGTCTCAAGGCCGCGCAGGCTGCCGACGACCGTCGGCGCGTTAACGAACGCCTGGCGCTCGGAGACTTCGAGCGCGTAGGACTCGTCCTCTTCGAGCGAGGGCACCGCCTTCCCCGGCCCGCCGGTTTGCAGGACGAGGTTGGCGGCCGCGGGCGCTTCGGCCGTCGCGCGCGAAAATTCAAAGCCCGTCCGCCGCTCCAGCCTGCGCAGCGCGCGCTCGACCCCGCCCCGGAGCCGCGCGTCTGTGTGCCCCTGGAAGGCGACCGTGAAGGTCTGCTCGACCTTCATCCGCCCGCCGAGTAGCCGCAGGGAGGCGGGCACGGGCATCAGCGCGTGGCGGCCGGCCGACTCCTGCGGCCGCGCCTCCTGCGCGCGCGCGGGCTGTAGGAGCGTGAGCAGGCATAAGAGCAGGCTGCAAGTTCCCTTCCAAGTAACGATCATGGCTGACGGAGTTACCTTTTGAGTTCTGACCTGTGCGTGCAGTCGAGTTTATACCACGAACGGAGCATCACGGCGGCGTGCGGCCGGGTGCGACCGGCGCGGGTAAGACAGGTCAGTACCGCCCGCGGTAGCGGGTGGGTCGTGGTGATGCGGCGCGCCCGGTTTGCAAAGGCCCACCCGCTACCGCGGATGGTACTGACCGCTATCGCGGTCACGCCCCGATGAACGCCGCGCGAAGTATTTGACAAGCACCTTACGTTGTGTGAAAAGGACTCCACACATGCTTAGACGAATCGTTCTCCTTGCACTCTTCCTGGCGGCCGCGTGCGTCGCGGGCCGTGCCCAATCTCCGGGGCAGTCTAACGTCTCGCTGAACCGCGGCCAGCTCCAACTGAGGCGCGGGCCGGGGCTCGTGATGACGGTGATGCGCCTGCGCCTGCGGCTGGCGGACGGGGCGGCGGTCTCGGGCGAGTTGGAGGCGGCCGGGCGGGACGCGGGCTCGGACGCCGCGGGCGCGTTTGAAAGAGAGCGCTTCCGCCTGAAGCCTAACGGCGACGCCCGCGGGGTGAAGGGCGCGACGCTCGAAGTACGCCGTTACCAGAACTCGGGCGTGCTCGTCGCGTGGCTCGACTACGAAGGGCCGGCCCTCGCCCCGCGCGAGGGCGTGCAGCTCGTCTCAAGCCTCGACCGCTTCGCGCGCGGGACGGCGACCAAGCGCTTCAAGATTTACTGGACGGCCCCGGTCTTCTTCTCCGACTACCGCCTCTTAGGCCCGGCCAACCAGCTCATGCTGTGGCGGCAGACCGAGGGCGAAGACTACCACCTGCTCGTGCCGCTCGCGGGCGGCGGGATGTTGGGCGAGGTCGGCGTCTCGGAGATCGAGTGGCGGCCCGAGTTCCGCGTCACCGCTTCGAGCTACGACCCCGACCTCGCGCCGCGCCGCGTGCCCCTCTTCGCCTACGCCGCGGGCGCAGACCCTTACGCGCTCCCGCGCGCCACCTACGAGACGGCCTTCGCGGCGACCGGGCAGTACGGCCGCCTGCGCTGGCAGAAGCCCTACCCGGAGGTCTTCCGCTCGCTCGGCTGGTGCTCGTGGAACGCGTACGGGCAGGACGTGACGGCCGAGAAGGTCGCCGCGAGCGTCCGCTCGATACGCGAGAAGAACATCCCGCTCGGCTTCGTGCTGGTGGACGACGGCTGGCTCTCGGTCAGAGACCAGAAGCTCGCGGCCTTCGAGGCCGACGCGTCGAAGTTTCCCGGCGGGATGGCCGCGCTCGCGCGACGGCTGCGCGAAGAGTACCGCGTGCCGCACGTCGGCGTGTGGCACACGTTCCAGGGCTACTGGAACGGCGTCGCCCCCGACTCGGAGCTTGAGCGGAAGTACAGGATGTTCAAGGGGCTCGAAGGGAAGCTCCTGCCCGACCCGCGCGACGGGCGCGGCCAGAGTTTTTACGAGGACTGGTTCCGCCTGTTGAAGGGCTGGGGCTACGACTTCGTGAAGGTGGACGGGCAGGGCAACAACGTCAAGTTCACCGACGGCCTGATGCCGCTCTTCGACGCGGGCGGCGGCTCGCACCGCAACCTGCAAGCGGCGGCCGGGAAGTTCTTCGACGCGGGCGGGCTCGGGCTCATCAACTGCATGGAGATGTCTCTGGAGAACGCGTACAACTGGCACGCGTCGAACGTCGCGCGCAGCAGCGACGACTACCAGCCCGAGCTGAGGCACAACCCGAAAGACCACGTCTACCAGAACGCCTACAACGCCTTCTGGATTTCCAACTTCGCCTACCCCGACTGGGACATGTTCCAGTCGCACGACGAGGCGGCCGAGTACCACGCCGCCGCGCGCGCCGTGAGCGGCGGCCCCGTCTACTTCACAGACGAGCCGGGCAAGGAGCGGCCCGAGATTCTCAAGCGGCTCGCGCTCGCCGACGGCCGCCTGCTCATGGCCGACGAGCCGGCGCAGGTGACGCGCGACCTTTTGCTCAACGACCCTTCGGTCGAGCCCGTCCCTTTGAAGGTCTCGGCGCGCGTGACGCGGCCCGGCTACACGGCCGGGGTGGTCGCGGCCTTCAACGTCAACAAGACGGCGGAGCGCGTCGCGGGCGCGCTCGGCGCGCTCGACGCCGAGCTGCCCGCGGGCGAGACGCAGCCCGGCGTCTCAGTCTACAAGGCGGGCGACCGGAGCGTGCGCATCATCACGCGAGGGATGTCGCTCCCCTTCGAGCTGGGCGAGACGGGCTTTGAACTCTTCACGGTCGTGTCGGCGCGCGGCGGGGTCTCGGTCTTCGGGCTGCTCGACAAGTACCTCGGCCCCGCGGGCGTCGTCTCCGTGAGGCAGGAGGGGCGCGGCGTGACGGTCGTCAGGCTGCGCGAGGCGGGCGACTTCGGCGCGGGACTCTTCAGCCCGCCCGCGCGGGTGGAGGTGGACGGGCGGAGGCTCCCGCCCTCCGCGTACACCTACTGGCAGGGCCTGCTGCGCGTGCCGCGCGCGAGCTTCGGCGCGGGCGCGGGCGAGCGCGAGGTCAAAATCATTTCAAGGAGATAAGGTCAGAACCGCCCGCGGTGGCGGGTCGGCCTCGATTACCCGAGCCTGCCGTCTCTCAAAGGCCCACCCGCTACCGCGGGCGGTTCTGACCTGAAATGTGAAGGCCCCTCCCATTACCGGGAGGGGCCTTCTCGTTTAGGGCTCAAGCCGTCTTTAGAAGTAGAACTTGAACCCGAGCTGAATCTGCCGCGGGAAGTTGCGGATGCCCGTCCCGCGCCGGCCGAACTGCGTGCTGTTCGGGTCGGTGTTGGGGCCGCCGAAGATGCCCGTGTTCGTGACATTGAATGCCTCGACGCGGAACTGCGCGCGCAGCGACTCGGTGAAGATGAAGCTCTTGTTGAGCGACATGTCGAACTGGGGCGGCGAAGGCACGCGGAGGCTGGCGATGCGGAACGGGGTCGTGCGCAGGGTGTCCGCGCCGCGCGCCTGCCACGCGGGGTTGCTGCACCCGGTCACGAAGGCCGTGCCGGCCGCGTTCGGCTGGCGGGTCGTGCCGTTGGCGAGGCGGGTGCAGGTGTTGAAGTACATGGCCGCCGTGTTGTCCTCGATGGTCGGGTCGGCGATCAGGTCGAAGTCGCCGCCCAGGTTGACCGGCTGGCCCGACTGGAAGCGCGCGATGAAGTTGTACTCCCAGCCGCCGAGGAGCAGGTTCGCGGCCGTGCCCGCGTCGCTCAGGAAGCGGCGGTCTCTGCCGAACGGGAGCTGGTAGACGCCGCTCAGGACGAAGACGTGCGGGCGGTCGAAGTCGGCCACCGACTTCGAGGGCTCGGCGTCCTGCGGGTTGAGGAAGTTGAGCGCCGACATCGTCTTCGAGAAGGTGTAGGACGCGATCATCGTCAGCCCGCTGGCGGTGCGCCGCTCGCCGCTGATCTGGAGCGAGTCGTACCAGACCTTCCCCACGTTCTCCAGGTTCACGGTGACGCCCTGGAACTGCGGGAACGGCAGCAGGAGCTGGCGGCGCGCGACGGTCGCGCCGTTCAGGCCCGTGCCCGGGAGCAGCCCCGCGAAGGGGTTGGGCACCTGCGCGTTGTAGAAGGCGGGGTTCTGCCGCGCGTCGGCGAGCTGCGCCGCGCTCAGGACGTTGATGTTGCGCTGGCCGCCGACGTTGAAGTCGCCGGTCAGCACGTCCACGCTGCGGCTGCCGACGTAGGCCACGTCGAGCTTGAAGCCTCCCGGGAGCTGCCGCTGCACGCCGAACGAGAACTGGTGAATCTTCGGAATCTCGTGGTCGGGGTTGGCGAACTCGATGCTGTTACCGGCCTGCGTCAGCAGCCCCTGCGACGAGCCGACGGGGGTCAGGATGCCGGTCGGGAACGGGTTGCTCAGCGTGTTGGCCGGGATGAAGGCCTGCGCGCCGCCACCCACGGCCGCCACGAAGGGCGTGTTGATGGTGTAGCCGAGCGTGCCGCCGAACTCGGCCTGCGGGAAGTAGTAGAGGCCGTAGCCGCCGCGCAGCACCGTCTTGTCGTTCAACTCGTAGGCGGCGCCGACGCGCGGCTGGAAGTTGTTGCGGTCGCGCTCGAACGCCTCCTCGGGCTGTCCGCCGACGCCCGCGAAGAGCAGGCCGCCGCGGAGGTTCCCGCAGGCCGGGCACTCCGAGACGCCGGGGCGGCCGGCGATCTGCGCCTGGAGCGGGCTCGTCTGGTCGAAGGCGAAGCCGCGGTTCATCTGGTTGAAGCGCTCGGTCGGCGGCGCCTCGTAGTCGTAGCGCAGGCCGAGCGTCACGGTGAGCTTGCGCGAGACCTTGATGTCGTCCTGGATGTAGGGCGCGTAGTAGCGCCAGCGGAAGGCGGGGTAGGCGAGGTTCGTGACGACGCCGCTCGCCGGGTAGCCGAGCAGCAGCGACGCGAGCGCGCTGCCCTGCGTGCCGGTCTGCGGCTGCGACGGGTCGAGCTGCGTGAAGTTGCGGTTGAAGGCAAACTGCCCGCCGCCGAAGCTGAACGAGGCGCCGCGCGCGTTGATGCGGTTGTCGCGCACCTCGCCGCCGACGCGGATGGTGTGGCTGCCGCGCACCGTCGAGACGTTGCCCTGGAGGGCGATGATGTTCGTCGTGTTCTGGCTCGGGTTGCGGGGGCCGAAGTTCGAGAACTCGCCGGTCGAGAACTCGAAGCGGGGCACGATGGCGACGGGGCGGGCGGCGTTGAAGCTCGACGGGAAGCCGATGGACGTGGCGTCGAAGCCCTCGGCCGTCCGGCGGAACGCGGCCTGGACGAACCGCGTGTAGGTCGCGCGCAGGTTGAGCACCGTGTTCGGCGTCAGCGTCGCCACCCAGTCGACGGCGACGCCGTTGTTGCCGCGCACGAGCGGGTCCTGCGCGTCGCGGCCGAGGCCCGGGTACTCGAAGCCGGAGAACTGGTTGCGCTTGTTGCGGACGTAGCGGGCGAAGAGGTGGTGGCGCTCCCCGATGTTGGCGTCGCCGCGCAGGACGAAGTTGTAGAACTCGTCGCGGCCCAGGTTCGGGCTGTTGATGAAGTTGTTGGTGCGCGCGCCGGCCGCGCCCGTGTTCGGCAGCGGGAAGCCGTTGGCGATGGCCAGGCCGATCGGGTTCAGCCGGTTCTGCGGGATGATGTTTCCGGGGAACGGGTCGCGGATGAAGCGGTTCGGGTTATTCGGATCGACGCGCGTCGTCAGCGGGTCGTAGATGGTGAACGGGGCCTGCGAGAAGTCGCCGCTGCGCTCGGCCAACGTCGGCACGTTGCGCAGCGCCGGCTCGGGCAGGCCCTCGCGGTAGCGCTCGTAGGCCACGAAGAAGAATGCCTTGTCGCGCCCGCTGAAGTATCGGGGGCCGCCCTCGCCGAAGCGCGGCACGTAGATGGGGCCGCCGAAGTTGCCGCCGTACTGGTCGAGGAAGCGCCCGCCGAGGTTCTCGCCCGTGACGGGGTCTCGGGCGAAGCGGGGACGCCCCGCGGCCTTCGCCGAAGGGTCGTTGGCCTCCCACTGGTAGCGGCGCGCGAACTCGTAGAGCGTGCCGTGGAACGCGTTGCCGCCGGCCTTCGTCGAGACGTTGACCACGCCGCCGCCGGTGCGCCCGAACGAGGCGTCGTAGGAGTTGGTCTGCACCTTGAACTCCTGCGTGCCGTCCACCGGCGGGACGTAGGCGATGTTGTTGCTGCTGCGGATGCGGTCGGGCTGGAAGTCGGTGACGGCGTTGTTGGGCGCGCCGTCGAGCAGGAACTCGTTGTGGCGCTGGATGCCGCCGTTGATCGAGAACTGGACGTTGTCGCCGTTGTCGAACGGGCGCGAGAACTGCGGGTTGCCGTTCCACTGGACGCCCGGCGAGAGCGTCGCCAGCATGATCGGGTTGCGGCCGTTGAGCGGCAGCTCGACGATGCGGCGGTTCTCGATGACCTGCCCGCGCGTCGCCGTGTCGCGCTCGAGCAGCGGGGTGTCCTCGGCGTTGACCGTGACCACGTCGCCGACCGCGCCGACCTCCAGCGTCACGTCCAGGGTGGCCTTGTCGTTCACGTGCAGTTCGAGGTTCTCCGTGACCGAACTCTTGAAGCCCTGGGCCTCGACGGTGACCGTGTAGACGCCCGGGAGCAGGGAGGGGACGGTGTAGTTGCCGTCCTCCGTGGTGGTGCCTGTCGTCTCCTGCCCGGTTTGATTACTCCTGACCCTGACGGTCGCGCCGGGGATGACGGCCCCCGCGGGGTCGCTGACGTGGCCCGTCAGCGAGGCGCGGAACTCCTGCCCGAAGCAGACCAGAGCAGAGGCCAGCACACAAAGAATCATCGTTGGCACACGCCAACGGAGACTACGTTTCATAGTTCCTCCTGAGATAGAACGGGAAAAAGGGTGACCGATGCTTAGGATGTTAAATTGGAACGCTTACTCGGGAACGGCCGTCGGCTGTGGATTGTTTGCCTACCCACCAAAGTAGGGCGATACTACATACAGCGCGCGCACATATCAAGTGGAAACTTCAACTTTACATTCCGATTTTCGCTTACCACATCCCCCGTACAAAAAAGTAGACAGTGGGCGGCAGTCAGTAGTCAGTAGAGGACATTTTTGAGCCCGCGGCTGTCACGCGCGGCCTGCGAAAATGGAGACTACTGACTACTGACTGCCGCCCACTGTCTACTTTCCTTCAATCGACCTCGCACTCCTCTAAAATCTTCCGGTAGGCGCGGCGGGCGTGTTCGTAGGCGCGCTCGGCGTCGGGGCGCTCGCGGTCGGAAATCTGTGGCGACTTCTGGCTCCAGCACTGATCGACCGCCCTCAGACACCACTCGGCGCTGCGGCGCGAGGCGCGGACGGGCCTGCCCCCGACGACGACGAAGACGGGGTTCGTGTGCGAAGCGGGCAGGATGCGGAGCGCGACCCAGGAGCTGCGCTCCAGCGGAACCTCGAAGGACACGTCGCGCAGGGAGCCGTCGGCCACGACGTTCCTCACCGCGACGACGCGGCCGTTGACGACGACTTCGAGCGGCACCTCGCGCGTCGAGCCGATGCGCGCGCGCTCGATGTCCCAGTACGGCGTCTGGTTGTGGCCGCGGCCGCGCACGGACTCGTCCGGCCGTTCGCCGAGCAGCGCCGCCACGCGCGCCGTGACGCGCACGCGCCGCGGGGCGTCGAGCTTCAACTCACTCCCATGCGCGCCCGCGGCCAGCCCGTCAACCTTGAAGTCGAGCAGGTGGCTCCGGCCGTCCGAGACGTACGAGCGCCCCTCGCGCAGGCCCTTCACCCAGGCGTCGTAGTCGAGCGCCCCGCCGAGCTGGACGTAGGAGCGGCCCATGCCGACGCGCTCGGCGTAGATGCACGGGAAGTCCGACTCGCCGGCGATGCGCGTGCGGAAGCCGCTGTTGAGCGTGTGATACCAGACGTTCAGCTCCCACACGGCGGGCGTGTCGGCGGCCGAGATGAAGTCCACCGCGTCGTGCGTCACGTCAACGACGTACTCGTTCGCGCCGATGCCGTCGAACCTCGGCATCTCGTAGTTCGGCAGCTCACGCGACCTGACCTCGAGCCCCCAGCCGGAGTGCGCGAAGCCGACGACGGCGCCCTGCGCCTTCGCCCACTTGAGGATGGGCAGGTCCCACGTCGGCCACTGCTCGATGGTCTCCGCGCCGGGGTAGTCCTGGTCTTTGAGGCCGAGCAGCGTGAGGTGGCCTGCGTGGCTCGAAGGGAAGCCCGAGACCTCCACGTCGTAGCGCATGAGGTTCTCACGCGTTGAGAGCGAGTTGACCTTCGCCTCGAAGAACTGCTTCTGGAAGTAGTAGCACGGCCCCCACGTCAGAACGTCGCCGACGTTCAACCCCTCGCCGACGATGTGGCGCATGATGTCTTTGGGGAGCACGCCCTGCGTCGGCGCTTCGTAGTGCGAGCAGCCCGCGGCGTGTATGTGGTGGTCGCCCGAGTACCAGCCCATCGAAGCGGGGTCGATCCAGCGCCTGAGTCTGAAGCTCCACTGTTCGGGCTTCGGCCCGGCGCTGACGGTCAGCGTCTCGCGCTGTTTGACGTACTCGGGGCCGCGCCAGGATTCGACGGTGTACGTGCCCGCGGGCAGCCGCACCTTCTCGCCGTCGGCGCGGTAGACCTGCGGGTGGAAGGAGAAGTCGGGCGCGAGCCGCTTGGTCTTGGCGGGGTACTGCCGGCCCTGCGGGTCGCGTATGACGAATGAGGCGGTGGTCGGCCGCCCCCTCTCGTCGAGCACGCGTAAGTTAACGTCCTTCGACGGCAGGCACTCGAAGAGGACGGGCACGTCGTTGCGGAAGCCTATGTCCTGCGACCCCTGGCCCACGTCGAAGCCGAGCCGCGCCTCGCGCCGCCCGCGGTCGCGGCTGTGGAGCTGTATGACGCGGTATTCGAGCGCGAGCCCGGAGAGCTTCGCTTCGAGCGGCTGTTTGTCGAACATCGAGAGTTCGAGCCAGCGGTCGGCGATCTGGCCGGGCGTGATCTTCTGCGTGGGGCGCGGGTCGAGGCTGAAGCCGCCGGGGATGTCGGAGACGCCGCGCGCGTAGACGGGGAGCGCCTGCGGGCTCGTGGCGCGGAGCTGCGCCGTCACGCCCGCGTCGTTGCGCACCTTGACGAGGAAGACGCGCCAGCCCTGCTCGACGAGCTGCGCGCGCGCCGCGCCGCGCGTCACGCTGACGCGGCTCTCGGGGCTAATCGAGACGTGGACGAGAGCCCTTCGGTCGAGAACCTTCTCAATGGAGGCCGCGCCGCGCGCCCCGTCACTGTCTTCGACGGCCAGTTCGAGAGCGCGCACGTCGGCCGCGCTCAGGGGCTCGCCCAGAAGCTCCAGAGCCTCGGCCACGCGCCGCGCCTGCGCCGCGAGCGGCTGAAGCTCCACGGCCCCCGCGCGCGCCGCCACCCTCTTCGACGCCGACGAAGAGCCCGCGGGCACGACGAGCGCCGCCAGCGCGCATGCGAGCGAGAACCAGATGAACAGCTTAAACCTCAAGCAAGTTAACCTCTCTGACCTGCGCGCGACGGCCGGGCGCGCCGCCCTCTATTAGAAGGGTCTTTATCTCCCAGGGCTTTATCTGCGCGCGGTGGTTGACGCCGAGCGCCGTGCTTTCGAGTGTGAACTCCGACGCCTTCCCCGCGCGCTCCTGCACGCGGACGACGACGCCTCGGCCGCTCTCGGCCAGTTTCAAGGCGAGCGGCGTGACCGTGCCCGGCGCGAGGCGGAGGAAGGAGCGCTCGCGCGGCTCAGTCCCCTCGTGCGCCGAGTCCATCACGTACTCGGCGGGCGTCTGCGCCTCTTCCGCGAGGCGGTCGAGTTCGAGCGCCGCGAAACTCCCCTTCCCGCGCACGAGCCAGAAGCGTCGCTCCTGCCGCCCCTGATCCTGCCACGCGCCCGCATCGTTGTGCGGCACCTGGTGTGGGTCGTGGCGCGCGAAGGGGGCCGAGCGGACGAGTATCGTGCGCAGAAGCCCGCCCAGGCAGTCGTACGAGTAGGTCGAGTTGTTGATGAGCCCGACCGTGTACTCCTCGCCGCCGACGCGCCCCTGCACGGCGACCCAGTCCTGGTACGGCTCCTCCTCGCCGTTCGCCTGCCGCTCGCTCACCGCCCCGGCCACCTTCGCGTAGACGCGCGGCCCGGCGAGCGAGGTCGGCACTTCGAGCTTCAGAATCTGCTCGCGCTCGCGCCAGTCGAGATGGAAGCGCAGCTCTATCAGGTCGGGCAGCGCCTTGAACTGCGCCACGTCCAACACTATCTCAGAGATGCCCCAGCGCGCCCTGTGACGTGTGACACGCGTGACGGGGCCGTCCTCGATTCTCTGCGCGGAGACGAACTGCGGGCGGCCCATCTCATGCCGGTACTTCGTGACGCCGTGCCCCCAGGTGTCGCTCGGGTCGCCGATGACGACGAGGCCGACCGGGGCCGCGAGCAGATCCCTGCCGTCCTGCGACTTCAAGGAGGAGATGCCGAAGCCGCTCTCGTTGAGCGAGACGGTTTCGGCGTAAGGCTCCGGCGAGTCGGGCGGCGTGCCGTGGACGAGTTCGAGCACCTTGTAGCCGAAGGCGGGCACGTCCACCACGGCCGAGACGCGCGGGTAGACCTGCGTCATGCTGTCGGAGGGCCGCCACTGGATAGGCACCTTCTGCCCTTCGGCCGTCTCCATGTGCGTGACGGGGACGACGCCCTCGGGCACCGCGCGCCAAGGGTTGCCGCCGGGAATCTTCTCCGTGTGGTACTCGACCAGGCACTTGCGCGGCCACGGCAGGGGGTTGAAGACGAAGGCCGCGCCCTCCTTGACCGTGCGCGTGTCAACGCGCCGCGCCAGAGACTCCAAAGCCTCGACGCGGTTGCTGTGCGCCGTGTCGCAGGCCGCGCCGATCTGGTCGCGCGACTCAATGTAAGCGGTGTAGAGCGCCGTCCCGGCCAGAAGGTCGTGGAACTGGTTGAAGAGGAGCTTCTCCCACGCGGCGCGGTACTCCGCGCCCGGGTAGGCGTGCCCGTGTTGAAGGGTGGCCGCGACCGAGAGCGCCTCAGCCTGACCGAGCAGGCGCTCGGCGCGTCGGTTGTTCTGCTTGCCCTCGCCGTAGGCCGAGTAGCAGCCGCGCGCGTGGTGCTGCAACTCGCCGCGCACGACCGGCAGTTCTGCGAGCGCGGGCGACTTCTCGACGGCCGCGAAGAAGTCGGCGACCGACGAGAAGCGCAATTCGGGAAGCGTCGGGTCGGCGCGATGTTCGAGGACGCGTTTGATCTGCTCCCGCGTCGCGCCGCCGCCGTGGTTGCCGACGCCGAGGAAGTATGCGGCGTGGTCGAAGCCGGGCGCGAAGCTGTTCTGCGCGGCCTCGACGAGCCCCACGGCGGGGCGGCTGTAGCCGCGGTGTATGCGCAGAGTCAAAAGGCGCGAGCCGTCCGGCCCCTCCCACCAGAAGAGGAAGGGCAGCTTAGCCTCGTGCGCCTCCGGTCGCATGAAGACGTAGTATTTGAAGCCCGCGCGCCGCAGAAGAGTCGGCAGCCCGGCGGCGTGGCCGAACGCGTCAGGGTTGAAGCCGACGTTCACGTCGAGGCCCAGCGCGCGCCGGAAGTAGTCCTTGCCGTAGAGGCTGTGTCGGACGAAGCTCTCGCCGGAAGGGATGTTGCAGTCGGGCTCGACGGGCCAGCCGCCGACGACCTCCCAACGGCCCTCCTTAATCCTCTGTTTGACCTCCTCGAACATCCGCGGGTCGGCGCGCTCGACCCACTTGAAGTGGTGGGACGACGAGTGCGTGTAGCGGAAGTCGGGCGTCTCCTTCATGCGGTCGAGCGCGCTGCGGAAGGTCGTGATGGCTATGTTCGACCCGTCGCGCCAAGGCCACAGCCACGCGGCGTCGATGTGCGAGTAGCCGATGACGTGCAGCACGCGCCGCTTCGGACTGTCCTGCGCGCCGAGCGCGGTCAGGTTAGCCGCCGCCACTCCGCCGAGCGCGGCCGCGCCCGTCACGATGAAACGCCTGCGGTCGTACCCGCCCCGCTTGTTCGAGTCTTCCGACATCCGCCGTCTCACCTCTCCCCTTCAGCCTTGGGCCCGCCCGAGCTTCTCGTCAACGTAGATGCACCAGACGTGGAGCAGCATCAGGTGCACCTCCTGCACGTGCGCCGTCACGTCGCTCGGGACGGCGAGGACGTGGTCGGCCTCGCCATCGACGAGCCCCGCCGCGCCCGTCACCGCCACCGTCACCGCGCCCTTCTCCTTCGCTTTTAAGAGCCCGCGCCGGACGTTCTCCGACCGGCCGCTCGTCGTGAAGCCGAAGGCGATGTCGCCTGGCTGTGCGAGGGCTTCCGCCTGTCTTTCAAATAAGACTTCGTAACTGAAGTCGTTCGTGATGCACGTCACCGTGCCCGCGTCGCTGGCGAGCGCGACGGCCGGGAAGGGCTGGCGCGTCATCTTGAAGCGGCCGAGCAGTTCGCCCACCAAGTGGCTCGCCTGCGCCGCGCTCCCGCCGTTGCCGAACGCGACCACCTTCTTCCCCGCCCCCAAAGCCTCGACCAGAGCGCGCGCCACCGCCGCGGCCGGCTCGCGCAGAACTCCGGCGCTGCGCGCGACCACCTCGCCGTTCGATTTGAAGTGCTCCGCGATGAAGTTCGATTCCATACCGCCCTGCCCCTCGCCCCTCAGTTTCATTAACGCACCGCCCGCACGCTCCACTTCTTCCACGTCGCGGGGTCGGCGAGCATCTTGACGTAGACGCCGCCGACGACCGAGCGCGCCTGGAAGCCGACCTGCTTGCCGTCAACCGTCCCGTACCAGTCGGTGAGCGGGACGCGGCTCGGCGACTCGTTGACGAAGCGGTAGACGGGCGCGACGAAGGTCTTGAAATCCTCGTCCCGCTCGGCGAGCGTCGCCGTCCAGACTATCCAGTCGAGCTTGGTGTAAGCCTCGCGGTTGTCGAGCGGGAGGCCGTACCTGTTCTGCTTCGCCTTGTAGAAGGCCACCTCCCTGCGCGCGACCGCGGGCGGGAAGAGGTTCAGCCCCAGCAGCCTGTCCCAGACAAGGTTGTACTTCTGGCTCCAGGTGCCCGGCTTGTCGAAGGCGAGGCGGTAGTGGTCGCCGTCGTCGGCCATGCGCTGCCAGCGCTCGGCCATCTGCTTCGCCTCGCGGCGGTAGTCGGCGGCCTCAGCCTTCTTACCCAGAGCGTCCGCCAGCGCCGCGTACGCGCCGAGCGCGAGGATGGCCTTCAAAGAGAGGTTCGTGTTGTGCGCGAGGTGGCCCGCGAAGTCGTCGGTGCTGAGCTGGTTCTCGGGGTCCATCCCCTTCTCGCGCAGGTACGCGGCCCACTTCGAGAGCAGGGGCCAGTAACGGTCGGCGAACTTCGCGTCGCCCTCCGCCTTCGCCAGCGCCGCCGTCATGAGGATCATGTTGCCGCTCTCCTCGACGGGCATCTGGTTCTCCTCCGTCCGCTCGCCGCCGCCGTAGGTCTGCCCGTTCGCCAGAGGGTACGTGCCGAGGTCGTGCGGCGCGAACGGGAACTTCCAACGCGCCGAGCCCGCGTAGTCGAAGACGGGCTTGATCTGGGCCTTCAAGAGCTGCGGGTTGAAGAGGAGGAAGAAGGGGGCCGAAGGGTAGGTCACGTCAACCGTGCCGATGGAGCCGTTGCTGAAATTCTCCTTCGAGAAGAAGAGCGGCGTGCCGTCCCAGTCGGCCGCCAGCTTGTGCGCCGCCACCGTCTGGCGGAAGGCGAGCGCCGCCACGCGCGCGTACTCCTCGCCGCCCGCCGCGCGCAGGTCGGCCGTCAACTCCGCGTCGAACTTCTCGCAGCGGTCTTTGAGTGTCGCGTAGTCGCGCTCCGCCGCCCTCAGAAGGTCTGCCGCCTCCGCGCCTTTGCGCCGCCAGTAGGGGCGGAGCCGCCGGTTGAAGTATTCGACCGAGAAGAGGTCGTCGTAGGCGAGCATGAGATAACGCGAGACGGGGCGCTCGCCGACCGGGCCCAGGTCGATGACCGTCGCCAGTGCGGGCAGTTGGTCTTTCGCGGCGCGCGGCCTGTTCAGGTCGTCCGTGTCGGGCAGCGCGCCCGTCTCCGCGAAGCCGCGCCGCAAAGCCTGGTTCCAGCCAATAACCTCAGACCCGGCCGACGCGGGCGGGGCGGCGAGGTAGAGGTGGCCCCAGTCGATGCGCAGGTCGTCGCCGTACTTCTCAAGAATCGGCTGCTGCTGCGTCCCCACGCTCAGCACGCGCAAGTCCCCGACCTTGGCGCGCGTCCAGGTCACCCTCTGGTCTGCCGTGTTGACCGCAAACTCCGCCGTAGCGTCGAAGTAGAGCGAGACCTGATGCGCGCGCCCGTCCGTGGCCCTCGCCTCCCACGTCAGGTATGTGACGGGGCGCGACATCACTTCGAGGTCTTCGGGCAGCAGCGGGCTCATGAAGGTGAGCGCGAGCGCCACGCCGCCCGCCTCGAAGCGGTAGACGGTGCGCGTCGGCGTGACTTCCAACCCGACTTGCTGCGCGGGGTCGGGCAGGCGGTTGTGCGACTGCCCCATGAAGCGGTACGCGCGGCCGTCCACGCGAACCATGCCGACCATGCCGTGCGGCGCGCCCGTCCAGTGCTTCGTGCGCTCGTCGGCCAGACGGTCGCTCACCGACCACACGCTGAAGTAAGGGTCGTGCGTCACGAGCGGCACGGCCGGCGGCCTGAACGCCGAAGCCGTCTGGGCCGCGGACGCGATGGCGGCGGCCAGCAGCACGAGCGACGCCGCGGCGAGCGCGTTGAACTTTGAGCCGAGGGTACGTCTCATCGAAAAAGTTCACCACACAGACACGGAGACACAGCCTGTTGAGATATTCCGTTCAAGCTGTGTCTCCGTGTCTCTATGGTTCAATCCGTCGAAGCGAAAACAACTCACGCGATGGTCTGCCCGCGCGTCTTGTTGAGCTGGTCGGCGAGCACCGCGAGCAGGATGACGGCCCCGAGCGCGATGCGCTGCATGTACGGGTCTACGCCCGCGAGGTTCAGGCCGTTGTTGAGCACGCCGATGAAGGCCGCGCCCCACAGCGTCGCGATCACGCTCCCGCGCCCGCCGTTCAGAGACGTGCCGCCGACGACCACCGCCGCGATCACGTCCAGCTCGTACTGGTTCCCCGCGTTCGGCACGCCCGCGCCCAGCCGCGACGCCAGCACCAGCCCCGCCAGCCCCACGAGCAGGCCGTTCAGGAGGTAGACGAGCATCGTCACGCCCTTGATGTTCACGCCCGCCAAAAAGGCCGCCTCGCGGTTCCCGCCCACGGCGTAGACGTAGCGCCCGAACGTCATCCGCTTCAGCACGAACCACCCGGCGGCGAAGACCAACAGCATCAGCCAGACGGGGACGGGGACGCGCAGGAACAGCTCGCGCCCGAAGAGGCCGAAGCCCGCGGGCAGGTCGCTGACCGAGCGCCCCTCGGTGATGACGAAGGCCAGCCCGCGGCAGATGGTCAGCATCGCCAGCGTCACCACGAACGGCGGCACGCGGAACCACGCCACCATCACGCCGTTGAAGACCCCGACCGCGAGCCCCACCCCGATTGCCGCGACGGCCGCCAGCGCCACCGCGCCCGGCGCGCCCGAAGCGGCGGCCATCGCCGCGACGATCCCCGCCAGCGCCGCCACCGACCCGACCGAGAGGTCGATGCCGCCCGTCAAAATCACCGCCGTCATCCCGACGGCGAGGATGCCCGTGATGGCGATGCTCAGGGCGATGTTGATGAGGTTGGGGACGGAGAGGAACGCCGGCGCGTAGAAGGCGAAGAAGGCGGACTCCAACACAATCGCCACGACGATGACGTACTCGGCGACGGTCTGCCAGCGCAGGTGGCCCGCGCGCGTCGGCGCTCCACTTACGGTTTCACTCATAAGAGTCCGGCTTACTTCAGCGAGTTGGCGTCCACGATCTTGACGGGCACGGCGATGTTCTTCTCGACGGGGCTGCCGGCGAAGTGTCGGCTGATGGCCTCGATGGTCTTGGCCCCGAGGTCGCGCGGCTGCTGCGCCACGTCGGCCTTCAGCGCGCTGCCGCGCTGGATGGCCTTGACCGCCTCGGGGATGGCGTCGTAGCCGACGATGACGAGGTCGTTCTTGCCGCGCGCCTCGGCCGCCGACAGAGCGCCGAGCGCCGAGTCGTCGTTGATGCCGAAGATGCCCTTGAGGTTCGGGTTCCCTTGCAGCATGTCCTCGGCCGCCTTGAGCGCCTTGTCGCGCAGGCCGCCGCCGTTCAAGCTGGCCGCCACCTTGATGCCGGGGTGCTTCTTCATCTCCTCCTTGAAGCCCAGCTCGCGGTCGAGCCCCGACTGCACCTCCGGCTGGCCGATGACGCCGACCTCGCCCTGCCCGTTCAGGGCCCTGGCGATGAAGTCGGCCGCGAGGCGGCCGCCCGCCAGGTTGTCCGAGGCGATGTGCGAGACGACCTGCCCGCCCTGCGCGGCGATGTCCGAGGTGAAGACGGGGATGCCGGCGCGGTTGGCCTGCTCGATGGCCGGGCCGATGCCCTTCGAGTCGGCCGGGCAGACGACGATGGCGTCCACGCGCTGGACGATGAAGTTCTCGATCTGCGACTGCTGCTTCGCCAAGTCCATGTCGCCCGAGGTGACGATGAGCTGGTAGCCCGCCTTGTCGGCCGCCTCCTTCAGGCCCGCCTCCAGGTCTTTGTAGAAGACGTGCTCGCGCGTTAAAAGCGTCACGCCGATGCGCTTGCCGCCCGCGCCGGAGCCGCCGCCCGCGCCGCCGCCGCCCTGACAGCCGCTCGTAACCAGCGAGGCCCCGACAAGGAGGAGGGCCAGGCAGAATGCGTAAACGTTTAATCTCATCGGTGGAGTCCGACCTTTCGGTTGAAGCTTTGAAGAGCGCGCCTCCGGGGCGGCGCCGCCCGCGCGCGGGGAGCCGTGCGCTCACCTCGCCGGGGCCTGTGCTATGATTCAGAATCTAGAGAGCAAACGGGAACGAAGACCTTCCGGATGTGCGACGAACATTAACAGTTCGACGCGCCGGCCGACAAGCGCGCAGTAAGAATTTGAGATTTGACATTTCAAATTTGAAATCGTTCAGGGCCAGATGAGTCAGACGAAGAGAAGCGTGGCCTTCATCCACACCTCGCCGGCCGCCGTCGGCCCGCTGATGCAGTTCTACGCGGAGGCCGCGCCCGAGCTTGAGGTGACGAACCTGCTCGACGACGGCCTGCTCCGCCTGCTCGCAGACGGAAGGGGCGGAGACGTTCGCCGCCGCCTCTCGGAGATGCTCCGCGCCGCCGCCGAGACGTACCGGCCCGAGCTGGCGATGGTCACCTGCTCCTCCGTCTCGAAGGAGATGGTCGGCTCGCTCGCGCGCGACTTCCCCTTCCCCGTCCTCAAGATCGACTACCCGATGGCGCGGCGCGCGGTGCGCGCGGGCCGCCGGATAGGCGTCGCCGCCACCTTCCCGCCGACGCTCGTCCCCACGTCCAGACTGCTGCGCGAAGCCGCGGCCGAGGCCGGCGCGGAGATTGAGCTAATCGAAGAGGTCGCGCCCGAGGCTTACAAGGCCCTGCTCGCGGGCGACACCGCGCGGCACGACGAACTGTTGGCCGCCGCCGTCGAGGACTTACAGAACAGGGACGTGTCGGCGGTCGTCCTCGCGCAGGTCTCGATGGCGCGCACGCTGCCCCTCATCTCCGCGAAGGCGCGCGTACCCGTGCTGACCAGCCTCCACACCAGCCTCGAAGCGATCCGCGAGGCGCTGGGGCTTCCCCTCTGAGATGGGCGGCAGGCTCCTCTTCGGCGCGGTCGCCGACGACGACACGGGGGCCAGCGACCTCGCGGGGATGCTGGCCGAACAAGGTCTGCGCACGCTGCTCGTCATCGACCTCCCCGAACAGAATCAACTGGACGAGTGGAGCGAAGGGCACCACGCCGTCGTCATGGCCGAAGGCACGCGCAACCTCCGTCCCGAAGAAGCACAAGCCCGCACGCGCTCCGCCATCCGGCTCCTCAAATCCAGAGACCCGCGCGCCTTCCAGATCAAGTATTGCAGCACGTTCGACTCGACGCCCGAGGGCAACATCGGCCCGACGATTGACGCCGCGCTCGAAGAGCTTGGCGAGGAGTTCACCGTCGCGCTCCCCGCCCTGCCGGTCAACGGCCGGACGACGTACAGGGGCTATCACTTCGTCCACGACCGTCTGCTCAGCGACTCGCCCATGCGCGACCACCCGCTGACGCCGATGACCGAAGCGAACCTGGTCAGGCACCTCTCCCGGCAGACCGCGCGCCGCGTCGGCCTCGCCCCCTACGACTCGGTCGAGGCCGGCCACGAAGAACTCGGACGGCGCTTCGACCAACTCCGCGCCGACGGCGTCTCCATAGCGATTGTTGACTGTCTGAGTGACGCGCACGTCGAAACGGTCTGCCGCGCCACGGCCGGCCTGCGGCTCGTCACAGGCGGCTCCGCCTTCGGCCAGGGGCTCCCGGCTGTCTGGCGCGAGCGCGGCTGGGTCGAAGAGTCCGACGCCCGAACCGCGTCGCCCCAAGGCCCGGCTCAAGGAGCGCGCCGCGGCCGCCTCGTCGTCGCGGGCAGTTGCTCGGTCGCGACGCGCGCGCAGAACCGCCGGTTTGAATCGGACGGCGCGCCCGCCTTCCGCGTCGAGCCGCGCGACCTGCTCGGCGGAGAGTTGGGGCGCGCGTCCCTCGTCGAGGGCGTGCGCCGACACCTCGCCGCCGGGCGCGACTGCCTGCTCTACACCACGGGCGAGCCCGCCGAGGTCGCGCGCGTGCAGAGTTGGGCCGCCGCGCAGGGCGTGGACGTGCAGACCCTCGGGGAGCGCCTCGCCCACGCGCTGGCCGACCTCGTCGCGGAGATTCTCGGAGGCGTCGAGGCGTCGGGTCTCGTCTTCGCGGGCGGCGAGACCTCGGGCGCGCTCTGCCGACGATTGGGCCTCGGCGCGCTGCGCGTCGGGCGCAACATCGAGCCGGGAGTGCCGCTCTGCTACTCGCTCGGGCGCTACCGGCTGCCCGTCGTGCTCAAGTCCGGCAACTTCGGCGGCGAAGGTTTCTACGCGCGCGCGCTCGGGGCAGTGTCGCGTCCGCGCGACTATCTTTTTTAGGAGGTGAGTCGAGATGGAGTATGACGCGTTAGTGAACCTGTGCGAGACGGCCGAAAGCTTCCACCGGCGCGGCTACGCCTTCGGCTCGACGGGCAACATCTCCGTGCGCGTGGGCGAGCAGGTGTGGATCACGCCGACGGGGAAGTCTCTGAAGGGTCTGAACCCCGGCCACCTCGCGCTGGTGAGTCTGGACGGCGAAAGCCTGAACGAGAACAGGCCGTCGAAGGAGTTCCCCTTCCACCTCGCCGTCTACACGCGGCGCGAGGACGTGCGCGCGGTCGTGCACCTGCACACGCTCTACTCGGTGGCGCTCTCGTGCCTCGAAGACTTCGACGAGGCGAACCCCCTGCCGCCGCTCACGCCCTACTACTTCATGCGCGTCGCGCCGCTCGCGGTGCTCCCCTACTTCCGCCCCGGCTCGTCGGGGCTGGCCGAGGCGGTCGGCCGCGCCGCGCCCGCGCACAACTGCATGCTCCTGCGCAACCACGGCGTCGTCTGCGCAGGCGCTTCGCTCTCCGAGGCCGTTGACCGCGCCGAAGAGCTTGAGCAGACCGCCCGCCTCCACTTCCTGCTGCGCGGCGAGCGCGTCCGGCTCCTGACGGCCGAACAGGTCGAAGAGTTGAAGAGGGTTTTCGGCTGAGACTTCGCCGCCCGCCGACAGAGCCCGCCCTGAAACGCCCGTGAGTGCGGGATTCACTCGCCGTCTCTTCACATCTCAATAAGCACAGGTGAGGCCGCGGAAAAATTCGGCGGCGGCGTTACGTTTCTTCGGGGAAAGTCACTCACAGGTGAAAGCACGAAGCCGGAGGCGGCTTTAACTACCCGGAGAACGCCGTGAACCTGAAAACCCTTCCGCGTCCGATTCTCACTCCCGAACAGGCGAGGGCTTCCGCGGCGGCCTTGCCGCCCGACGAGGCGGCGCGCTGGGTCGAGAGGCTCGACGAGTTGCGCGACGACTGCGGCTGCGCGGTCGGGGCGCGCTTCTTCTTCGCGGCCCTGCTGGCCTACCCCGCCGCGTGGTACCTGCTCTTACGCGCGGCGCTCCCGACGCCCTGGCACGCGGTGCCCGCCGGCCTCTTGACGCTCGTCCTCGCGGCGGGTCTCGGGAAGCTCACGGGGATTCTCATCGCGCGACGCCGCCTGCGCCTCGCCACCCTCAGTCTCCAGGCCCGCCTCGCGGGAAGAACGGGAGGACTCAATGCCTGACTGCCGCACCAACACCAAGACCGTAAGGCAGTGCACCCAGACCCGAACCACGGGTTACAGCCAGTGCACGCAGACCCAGACCACGGGCTCCAACCAGTGCACTCAGACCCAGACGACGGGCTCCAACCAGTGTACGCAGACGGCGACCTCGGGTTACAACTCCTGCAACAGTTGGGGCACGCAGTGTACGAGCTGGGGGGCCTTCTCCTGGCTGTGCAAGGCGTTCGAGTCGGTCTGCCTGGCCTGGGTCTGGATCAGCAGCGTGGTCTGCGTCGCCTGGACGTGGGTCTCCTACACGGTGTGTGTCGTGTGGACGTGGGTCTCCTACGTGGTCTGCGTCGCGTGGACGTGGGTCAAGCACGTCGTGTGCGTCGCCTGGGCCGTCATCGTCTTCGTGTTCGTCAGCATCTGCTGCGCGCATCCCCTGCTGAAGGGGCTGGCGAAGTGCTGGCTGCCCACGAAGGATACGCCCCGCAACCCCGTCGAGAAGGAGGGTTGGATTCTAACCTTCGAGGACGACTTCGACGCCGGGGCCATCGACTACACGAAGTGGAGGGACAGCATCAACTGGCTGGGGCGCTTCCGCGGGCACAAAATGGAGGAGCCGATGGGCGCGCAGGACTTCGCCGCCGGCAAGGTTCCGCTCGTCTACTACTCGCCGGAGTTCACCTTCGGGCCGAGCACCGTGAAGCTCATCGCCGACAACACCCCGGTGACGATCAAGAACCCGGACGGCTGGCCGGGCGAGATCACGGTCCCCTACACCTTGCAGGCTTTGCAGTGGACGAATGAGCCTTACTGGAAGGAGCAGTTCCACGGCTACTTCGAGATACGCTGCAAGACGCAGGACGCGAGGGACATGTGGCCGGCCTTCTGGCTCTACTCCCGGCACAAGTGGCCGCCGGAGATCGACATCTTCGAGTTCATGTCGCGGAAGCCGAGCATCTTCACGACGACGCACCACTGGGGGAACGAGCCGGGGCACCCGTCGGAGGGCGAGAGACACCGCGCGTGCCGTGCGGGCAAGCGCTTCCACATCTACGCCTGCGAGTGGGACACAAACGTCATCCGGTGGTACCTCGACAACAAGCTCATCCGCACCACCAGCAAGTGGGGCATCAAGGACTTCCTGTACCCGATGAGCGTCATCGTCAACTCCGGCATCGACTTCAAAGCCTGCCGGGAGCCGGAAAAGAGTCGCTACCCGAACTACCTTGAGGTTGACTACGTCCGCGCGTACCGGAAGAAGTGAGGACGGGGCTGACGCTCTCGGGAAGGACTAACCGCCGCAGACGCGGCCCGTACACGGCTCAAGGCAGGAAGCCGTGTGCGGGCCGCGTCGCCGCGTCTGCGGCGGTTAACTCTTCCCTCATCCACCCGGGCAACGTAGCCGGACTCAGGCGAAGCGCGAGAGCCAGTCCAGGTCGCGCCCGCGGTGTGCGGCCTGCTGGTCGAGCGCCTGTTCGACCGTCCAGCCCCGGTGGACGATGCCGCCGACGGCCTCGATGACGGCGAGCGGGTCGTCGTCGCCGGGGAAGAGGATGTTGCGGCCGACGAGCGCGCCGCGGACGTTCGGGCCTGCCCGGAGCCCCGCGTGCAGCTCCCGCAGGAACGGCGTCGCGTCGCCCACCGGCTCGCCGCCGAGCAGGAGGATGGGCAGCGTCGTCGAGTTCGCCACCACCTCGTAGTTCTCACAATACGGCAGCTTCAGCCAGAGGTAGCGCGCGCTGTCGCCCAACGCCGCCGCCGCGCCCGCCGTCCGCGCCAGCTCCTCGGCCGTCTTCACAATCCGGTAGACGCCGTGCCGTCCGTCCGCCTCCTTCACCACCGGCAGAGACTCTAAGAACATCGGCAGCCCCACGGCGTTCAGCTCCGTGATGGCCTTGACCGTGTCGAGCAGGGTCTTCAAAGAGTCCTTCTCGTCGTCGCACAGGCGCAGGAGAATCTTCGCGCCGTCCAGGCCCCACTCCTTACACGACGCCGCGGTCGGCCCCGAGTTCGGGTCGTCGATCTCCCAGACGCTCCCCAGAAGGCCGCCGCGGTTGAAGCTCGCGAGCAAGACCTTCTCGTCGAGAAAACCTTTCGACCCGGACTCCTTCAGCAGGTCATCGATGACGAGCAGGTCTTCGAGGATGTCCATCGTGGCGAGCAGCCCGTCCACCCCTTCGGACATCAGCACGCGCAGGATGCGCGCCATGTACTCGCGCCGGTCGGCCATCCTGAGCGGGTCGTCGCCCACGCGCGTCACGCGCCGCGCCGGGTGGTCTGCGGCGAGGATGTTGAGACGGCCGTCCCTCGTCAGGCTCCCCCTGCGCTTCCTCCTCCCGGCCGCGCGCATGGAACGCTCGGGGTCTGTCACCCTCACGTCCGTCACCTTCGCCAGCAAGGCGGCCGGCAGAAACTCTTTCGCGTCAAAACTCAAACCTTAGAACCCCCCTCTCTCTTCGACGAACCCGAGCGCCTCCGCCTCGTAAGGCATGAAGTTGGCGCAGCCGTGGCGCGTGACGACGATGGCGCCGCACGCGTTCCCCATCCGCACCGAGCGGTAGAAGTCCCAGCCCTTCAGGTAACCGTATAGGAACCCGCCCGCGAAGGCGTCGCCCGCGCCGAGCACGTTCAGCACCTCGACCTTGAAGGTCGGCACCTCCAGCACCTCGCCGCCGCGCACGTGCACGAGCGTGTTCTCCGCGCCGCGCTTCAGGACGAGCGCCTCCGGCCCCGCGGCGAGCACGCGCTCGACGGCCTCGGCGGTCGTCCCCGAGAGGAAGGCCGCGCTGACCTCCTCGAACGTCCCGAGCACGACATCGACGAGCGGCAGGAGCGACCGCACGGCGACGCCGTAGGCGCGCACGTCGTGCCAGAGTTCGGCGCGGAAGTCGAGGTCGAGAATGACCATCGTGTGGTGCGCGCGCGCGTGCTCGGCGGAGAAGAGGGTCGCGTCGCGGCTTGGCTGGCGCGCGAGCCCCGAGCCCGTCAGAAGCAGCGCGCGGCTCGCGGGGATGGGGGCGGCGAGCACGTCGTTGATGTTCAGCTCGAAGTCGGGGCCGCCCTCCCTGTAGGGCACGATGGGGAAGCGGTCGGGCGGCTCTATCCCGAGGAGGAAGGCGCTCGTGCGCCGGCCGCGCTTGCGCACGCCGTACTTCGTCTCGACGCCCTCGCCCTTGAGGAAGTTCGTGACGAAGTCGCCGACGAGGTCTTCGCCCAGGGCGTTCAGGAGCGCCGTGCGCAACCCCAGACGCCGCGCGCTGACGGCGATGTTGGTCGGGCTGCCGCCGACGTAGGCGGCGAAGCTCTTAATCTCGGTGAAGGGCGCGCCCACCTCGTTCGCGTAGAGGTCAATCGAGCTGCGCCCGACGGACAGCACGTCGTACTCGCGTCCGCCCGGCCCGGAGTCTTTGTTCAGGTTAAGGGGGTCTTGGCCCTGCATGTTCGTCACGAGTCCGCGGTTCGGCTATTGGAAAAGGGGTTTGATTTGCGACCAGATGACCAGCGCGGAGAAGGTCATGTAGAAGAGCGCGCACAGGGCGAGAACGGCGCGCCGCCACGCGGGCGGCTGAATCTCGCGCGGCAGGAGCCGGTAGCCGACGATCAGAAGCTGCACGCTGGCGATGGCTAGGACCACCCCGGCCATGTTGGCGATGATCTTAAACAGGCCCATCGCGTCGCCGCGGTTGACGGCGAAGAGGCCCCATGCGGTGAAGCCGAAGAGGATGCCGTAGTAGATGCGGCGGATGTCGCCGCCGCGCCACGCCCGCGCGCTCGGGCTGCCGACCCAGACGATGTCTGTGATGGTGCGCACCAGCAGGTCTGTGTTGCCGAGGTGCGTCGAGAAGAGAATCCAGAAGCCGTTCAGGAGCGCCAGGAACCAGAAGCCCGCCCAGAGGTGCTCGGCCATGTACTGCGCCTGGAAGGCCCCCGCGCCGACCCGCGAGATGTCCGTCCCCTGCGGCATGATGTAGGTCGCGAGGTTGATGTTGAGGAACATCCCGACGAAGCAGCCCCCGCCCCACAGCCAGACCTGGTCGGCCGCGGCGTACTTCCACCACTGCCGCCAGCGGCGCAGATTCTCTCCCGTCACGGGAAAAACCTTGCCCGTGTGCGAGAGCTTGACCTCGCGCGAGCCGAACGCCCCGGGGATGGCGCCGACGCGGCTCCCCATGCCGAACCCCTTGTCTCGAATCCAGTTGGTGATGGTCAGGTTGCCGACGCCCCCCTGCCCCGCGGTCGCGGCCAGCGCGCCCAGCAGCGTGATGTCCACCCCCGAAGGCATGTGGCCGAAGCTGAAGAAGCCCTGGAGCGTGTGCCACCAGTGTCCGAGCGGCACGAAGAAGAGGTTGACGCCGACGAGGAAGACGAAGATGTAGCCGAGCATGGCCCACGAGACGCGTTCGAGCGTCCGCTCGATGGTGCCGCCGAGGAGCAGGATGAGCACCGTCACCGCGATGACGCCGTAGGTGACCCAGACGAGCACGCCGGCGTCGGGCGCGCCCGGCATCCGCCCGGCGAAGGCCGCGAACAGCGGCGCGGCGCAGGCCGCCGCCACCGCCGGGATGCCCAACTGCATCGCCGTCAGAATCACGTAGGCGGTCGCCCAGAAGCCGGAGCGGGGCTTGAGCCGCATGAAGCCGCTGTAGATGGGCTCGCCCGTGTAGAGCGTGTAGCGGATGGCTTCGAGGTTGAAGACGAGCTGGAGCAGGATGGCGACCGTGGCGATCCAGAAGAGCCCGACGCCGTACTGCACGCTCGTCGCGGGGCCGACCAGCCACTCCCCGCCGCCGATGGAGGTGGCCAGGAGGATCGCGCCCGGCCCGATGGTCTTGAAGAGGTTGCGCAGGCCGAAGGGCAGCGGCTCGGGCAGGTCGTCCCGCCCCCACGGCGGCAGCCCGCTCGCCGACTCGTCCACGCGGGGGCCTTCGGGCTCAACTTCTCTTTTAGTCTCCGTGACTGTTTCCATGGCGATTACTCAGGTCAGAACCGCCCGCGGTAGCGGGTGGGCCTTGGTTAATCGGATGTTGCGTATCGCACAGGCCCACCCGCTACCGCGGGCGGTTCTGACCTGTTTGCCGCGCGGGGCTCACCTTCAGGGTGTAGATTTGCCTCGGGGCTATCTGGAAACCCAAGCGGCTCACCCCCGTCATCGGCGGGCCGCACTCCTCGACGGCGTCGCAGGGGGCGGCCGTCGCGTTCTTCAGGAGCGGGCTCTCGACGAAGACGCCGGAGCGCGCGCCGCCCAGCTCGATGAAGCGCATGACGGTTCCCGCGCCGTCCTCCGCCTGCTTCCAGCTGCTCAGGAAGACCGAGGGGTTTTCGACGCTCAGGAAGCTCGACTGCGCCGCCGGCAGGGACTTGCGCGCGGGGTAGGTCTGATCCTGCGACTTGACGAGCGTGCGTTCGAGCGGGGTGGTCTCCTCCCAGCCCATGCGCGCCACCGCCGTCTGGTCTAAGGCGCGCGCGCTCGTCAGCACGTAGCGGAACGTGAACTCGCCGCCCTGCGCCGCGACGTAGTTGGTGTTCCAGTAGTTGTTCATCGCGTAGGAGAAGAGCGCCGGGCCGGCCGGCTTGAACTCCTTCGGCCAGGTGCCGCGTACGATATCACCGAACGTCCAGAGGAACGAGTCGCGGTTGACGACGGCGACCGTCAGACGTTCGTCGCCGACCGCGGCCCAGTTCTGCGAAGAGAACCATTCGAGCCCCGCGCCGGGCATCATGTCGCGCGCCGGGTTGACCACCGCCGTCTGCACGTCGAAGTGGAACTGCGGGTTTTGGACGACGACGGGGAAGGCGAAGTAGACGCCCTCTTTTTTGTAGACCGTCTCCTTGCGGACGCGGCAGTTGATCTCGATCTTCTTCGCGTCGTCGAAGAGGACGACCTCGGTCGTCACACGCGGCGTGTTCGGCGCGCTGCTCTCAAGCACGACGCGGTGGCCCGTCGGCGTCTTCCCCACCGAGACGACGCGGCCGTTCGTCGCCCCGTGTACGTCGAGCCGCGCGACGGGCGTCGTCTTGCGGTAGGTGAGCAACTGGTTGCGCGCGGGCTCGTCGCCGCCCGTCACGTAGACGTACTGGCCGAAGCGGTACGGGCTCGACGAATCGACCAGCTCGCGCCCGAGCTGCTTGTCGAAGACGCTCCTGATTGAACCGCTCTCGGCGTCGAGGCTCACACGATAGAAACTGTTCTCAATCGTGTTAGCCTGAGCCGCCGCAGACGAGGGGGTCGAAGCGGGCGTCGTTGATGTCGTACCCGCCTGCGCCGCGGTCGAGGTGTCGGAGGGCGTCTCGGCCGCCGCGCTCGGGGCCTTGTCGCGGACGTGGTAGGTGCGGTAGCCGACGGCCGGGACGCCGCGCGCCACGAAGCGTATGCGCTGGTAGGCCGGGTGGTCTTCGAGCACCTCGACGGGGACGACACGCCGCGTCTCGATGTCCACCAGCTCGCGCGTCTTCTGCAAGTCGAACTCGACCCGGCCGTCGCGCCGCCAGTTGAGCGTGTTGAAGACGACGAGCGCGCGCTCCGGCGTCTCGACGCTCCCCGCAATCGCCGTCATCGCGCGGTCGAGCACGTACTCGACCTGGTCGCGCGCCATCACGGCGCGCAGGCGCTTGTAGGCGAGCTCCCTCTCCGAGTCCTCGCTGTGCGGCTCGGTCACGCTGCGGCCCCAGCCCCACGTGTGCTCGTTCATGAGGAAGATGCTGTCCCACATCGAATCCAGGGCCGCGCGCGAGGGGCGCGAGCGCGGGTCAACTAAAGCGGCGATGGTCGAGAGTTTTTCCGCAGAGACCGCGCGCCGCTCGTTCTCGCGCTCGATGGCTTGATGCAGAGCGTCGGACGCGACGCCGTCCTCCCAGTAAGGCCCGCCGTCGCCGCGCACGACGGGCAACCTGTTTTCGACGCCCGCCGAAATCTTCTCCAGCGCCTCGCCGAAGCCAGCGAAGACGAGCCGGGGGTAGGCGTACGTCCGGTTCCACTCGCGCGCGATGTCGGCCTGCGTCTTATGAAGCGAGGTGTTCTCCCACTGGCTGCCGTGCATCAGCACCGCGTCGGGCGCGTAGTCGGGCCGCTCGTAGACGTTCAGGAAGGTCTGCAAACCCTCGTAGCCGTTGGCGAGTTTCGGCGGCAGGCCGAACTGGCTCCCTATCTGGTGGTAGTGGCGCGCGTACCAGAGAAGCACGCGCGAGCCGTCCGGCCCCTCCCACCAGAAGGGCGAGCGGCGGTGCAGATCACCGAGCATCAGCGTAGGCCCGCGGTCGGCGTTCGCCGCGGCCGAGAAATACTTCACGCCCGCGGCCGCGAGTATGGACGCGTAAGACCAGGTGTAGGAGGGCACGTCCGTGATGTTGACGTAGTCCCAAGGGCCGCCGTGCTCGCGGTTCAGCTTGTGCGAGGCGTAGAAGGAGCGCAGCAGCACCTCGGCCGTGCCCGCGCCCGTCAGCATCACCGAGTGCTGCGCGGGCACGAAGATTTTCCGTTGGCGTATCGCCTCGTAAAACTTCTTCTTCTCCCCTTCGCTGCGCCCTTCGAGGAACTGCTGCGCCTGCCAGTAGCCGTCGAGGCTGAAGCGGAACTCGGGGCGCTCGGCCGTCATCTCCAGGGCCTCGTCGATGACGCGGCTGTGCATCTCGGCCAGCTTCGTCTGGAAGTCGGAGTAGCCCACGTCGAGGTGCTCGTGCGGCACCATGTAGACCGTCCACTTCCGCTTCGGGGTGAGGGCCTGCGCGAAGTCGTAGTCGCGCCCGTTGGCGTTGACCTTGATGTTCGCGCGCGTGCCGGCGGCGAACTCCGGCACGTCGAACTCGAAGCGCTGCTCGCCGAACTCGCGCCCGCTCGCGAACTCCCGCGTGCGGGTCCAGCCCGGCAGGCTGAGCGTGACGGAGCCCCTCGGCGCGAGGCGCGACCAGCGCACGACGACCGAGACGACCTCGGAGAGCTTCCCGCCTTCGTCTTTGTAGATGACGGTCGGCGTCGCCTCGGCCGAGGTGACCGCGGACGACGACGACGAGCCCGCGGCGGCGTAGAGCGCGAGCGCGTCGTAGCGCAGCAGCGCGTCGCCGGTCTCCGCGCCGCCGGGCAGGGCCGACGTGAAGAGGTCGGCCACGGCCGTCAGGGAGATTTCGTTCGCGCCGCGGCGCAGGAACTCGGCCGGTATCTCCGCGTCGAGCTTGCCGACGGCGTACTGCGGGAAGGTGTAGGCTTCGAGGTTGCCCTCCTCGAAGTCGCGCTCGGGGCGCAGGTGGAACCAGCCTCGGCGGCCGTTCACCCCGACCTGCACGAACGGCAGGCGCGGCGTCGTGATGAGGAGGCCGAGCCGGAGCCTGTACGCGCCGCGCGGCTCCTCATTCAACTCGAAACGTATACGGCGCTCGGCCGCGGCGTCGGCCTCCGCGGGGGCGACCGCTTGCTGCGTCGCGCCCCAGTCCTTCGCCCGCCCGCTGCCCGCGTCGAAAGGCCCCGCCGCCTGCGAGCCGAACTCGTCCGAAGAGCCGTTGAACTCCCCGACCTGCCACAGCGGCCGCTCCTGCGCGGCGGCGCAGACGGCGAAGGCCAGGGTGAGAATGAAAGACAGAAGGTAACGTCGGCGCATCAGTTACTAATCTCCCAGGAGTATGAGAGCCCGCCTTACAAGCCCCGAAGGGCGCAATGAAATAGCCAGGGGCACGCCCCTGGTAGTGCGCAGGTTCAGGTGTTGAGCCCTGTAAGGGCGTCATAATTTATTTCGCCCTTACAGGGCTCGGATGAATATTCTCACCCGTTACCAGGGGCGGCGCTTCGCTCTGCCCCTGGCTATCTCATCCCGCCCCTTCGGGGCTTCCCTATGGCTTGACGCGCTCAAGCCAGTCGAATAAAGGCTGCGCGGGCCTGACCGCGTCACTTTCGTCGGACACCGTGACGGCGAGGACGCGAACCCTGTCGTCGTCGGGCAGCGTCAGCGTCTTCGCGCCCGCGGGGATGTCGAGGGCGTAGGCGTAGAGGTAGGAGTAGGCGTAAGCCTCGCTCGCCCCGTTGGAGGTGTGCCGGTGCGAGGCGTACCAGGCGAGCGGCGCGGGCTTGATGAAGCCCGGCTTGATCCCCGTCATCTCGGCGTAAGGGTCGTGCCGGAACTGCTCCGAGCGTATGCGCGCGGCCGTCTCCGCGGAAGCGCCCGGCGGCACCTGCCGCTCGCCCGCGCGCCACTGCCGCGCGTCCCACTGGCCGACGAAGCCGCCCCAGTCCTGCACGTTCAACTCTAACCGGCGCTCGCCCACGCGGAAGGTCGCGCGCCGGTCGCCGCCCACGGAGGCCGCGAGGACGTAGACGCGCCTGAAGTCTCCCGCCGGAAGCCTCAGCGTCTGCCCGCGCGCGACGAGCGCGTTCGACGCTTCCCGCGACAGCCTGAAGCGGACGCCGGCGAAAGGGATTTCGCCGGGCAGCATCTCCGCGGGCAGGCTGCGCCCCGCGCCGTCGAAGTCGATGACGCCCTCACCTGCGACGCCGGTCGGCCCGCGCCTGACGTGCTGGCTCGCCGCGCGCAGGTCGTAAGGCATCTCGACGGGGAGAGACCTGGGCGCGCTCAACTTCACGCGCGGCGGCGCGAGCCTGAGCGCGAAGGTGCGAAGTTGATAAGGGCCGAAGTCCGTCACGAGCTCGCCCCGCTCGACGCGCGCCGCGCCGAGCGGCTGCTCCTGCCCCGTCACCTCGCGCGCCGACAAGACCCCTCCGTTGAAGCGCACGCGCACGCCGAGCGCGGCCTTGCCGTCGAGCTCGACGAGGCGCACGACCGTCTCGTCCGACTCCTCGGCCTTCTTGACGGCGAGCACGCGCACGCGGCTGTTGCTGACGTTGAGTAAAGAGAAACTCTTGCCGAGCGCGCCCGCGTGCGGCGTGGCCTCGAAGGCGACGAGCGGCTGGTTGAGGCGCTGCGCCTGCCAGTCGGTCTGCGCCGCGCGCCAGTCGCCCCTGTGCCCCGCGAGGCCGTAAGTAAACTCGTGGCGGCCCCAGTCCTGCGTCGTCTGGTCGTGGTACTCCCAGCCGTTGCCCGCCCCCAGGCCCGGCGTGAAGAGCAGCGTCAGGCGGAGCGTCGAGTCGTCCGGCTTGTCCGAGCCGTATTTGCAGTCGGAGAGGACGGTCACGCCGTGCGCGCCGCCCCTGTCCGTCAGGTCGAACCACTGGTGCGAGGGCACCTCGTACTTGCGCTCGTCGTTGTTGCCGCGCTCGACTACCCCGACGCCCCAGTTATACGTCGCCTGCGGGTTCGAGGCCGTCAGGGGGAAGGTCGCCTTGAGCGCCGCCGCCTCCGACTTCCAGTCGATGACGTTCCCGAACTCGACGCGCTCGCCCGCGCCGCCCGCGGAGAGTCTGACCGTCTGGACGAACTTCGAGCCCTCGCTCTCCCGCTCTATCTCGACTGCGACGCGGACGGGGCCGCGCTCGACGACCCGAATCTTCGCGGGCCCCGAGACGTATCCGCGCGGCGGCTTCTGCCGGTCGGCCCAGTCCATGTTCCACGCGGGCCAGTCCCTCGGCCGCTCGGTCTGGAACGCGAGCCGCGCGGGCGCGCGCAGCAGCTCCGTGCCGACCGCCTTGTCGAAGACGCTCGACACGTCGCCGTCGGCGTTGACGCGGACGCGGTAGCGCGCGTTCTCAAGCGACGACTCCGTCACGTTCAAAGCGGGGTTGAAGGCCGGCCTCTCCGCCGTGCGCACGTCGTAGACCGCGTAGCCGACCGAAGGCGCTTCGGCGAGGAAGAGGATTCTGGTCGCCCCGCCCTCTTCGCCCAGAACCTGCGCGGGAACCTCATGCCCTTCGGGGCCGAAGACGCGCACGGCCTTCGGCGCGCCGCCCCCGAACCTGACCTCGGCCTCGACCACGTCCTCGCGCTCGACGTTCAGAGGGTTGTAGACGACCACGGCCGCGCCCTGACTTCGCGTGTCCATCCCGCCGACGATTGACTCGGTCGCGCTCGTCAGCACCGCTGCGAACTGGTTCCCCGCGATCACGTCGTCGTTCCACGAGAACTCGAAAGCCTTCGGCGTGGCCGTCCCCGGCAGGATGTCGTGGAACTGCCCGCCCATGACGAGCGTCCACGCGTCGTTCAACCTCTGCTGCGGGTACGTCCGGCCGCCCATCCAGGCGGCGGCGACCGACGCGCGCTCGGCCGCGTCGGCGAGCAGTTCGTTCCGACGGTTCCAACGCTTCTGTATGGTCTGCGAAGTTATCGACCCGGCGGAGTGGTCGGTCAAAAGCAGGTCGCCTTTGTAGCGCGGCAGGCGCGCGGTCTTGTCGGCGGGGATGTCGAGGAACATCTGCTCGGCCGTCGCCGACAAGACGCGGACGGGGCCGTCGCCGACCTGCACGGGCGTGCCGGGCGCGTCGGCGGGTGGGATGGCGGGCGGCGGCGGCGGGATGACCGTCCGCTTGCGGCCGACCACAGCGTCTATCATCTTCACGGAGAACTCGAAGGGCGCGCCGCCCCTGTCGCCCACGGGGCCGAAGTATGTGTAGTCGGTGAAGAGGCCGCTCACCTCGCCGTTGCGCCGGATGCGTCTGGGCCAGTCCTGCGGGAAGTAGTTGACCGCGGGGTTCGCGGCCGAAGGCGGCGGGCTCTTGCTGAAGTCCTCGCGCACGTTGCTGTCGTAGGGGCGCGGGTTGAAGGCCGAGATGACGCCGCGGCCGTCCGGCCCCTCCCAGACGCCGACGTTGAAGGGCACGCCGTCCGGCGTCTGTTCAGGAGATTGAGGGCCGCCGACGCGTGCCGCAGACTTCCAGTAGAGCTTCTGCGTCGAGAAGCCTTTGAGCCCCATGTGCGCGAGTATGGAGGGCAGGGACGCGGGGAAGCCGAAGCTGTCGGGCAGCATGTACTCGGCGCTGGTGCGCCCGAACTCGCGGCGGAAGTAGTGCGAGCCGTAGAGAATCTGCCGGACGATTGATTCGGCAGAGGCGGCGTTGGGGTCGCCCTCCTCCATCGAAGAGCCTGCGGGGAACCAGCGCCCCGCGGCGACGTAACGCTTCACCCGCGCGTAGTCCTCCGGCCAATACTCCTTCATCATCCGGTAGCGGTTCGCGCCGGTGAAGTTGAAGACGTAGTTCGGGTACTTCTCGAAGAGCGCGAAGTTGTCGCGCATCGTCGCGGGCAGGTACTCGTCGATGACCTGCGGGTACTCCCAGCGCCACTGCGTGTCGAGGTGCGCGTAGCCGACGACGTAGAGCGTCGGCTCCCTCGTCAGGTCGGGCCGCTTCTGCGCCGACGCGCCCTGCCAGACGGCGAGGCACGCGCCAATCAGCGCGAGAAACCGCTTACGTCCAGAGAGCATCCGTCCGTCCTCCGCGAGCCTGTCTGACTTTGAATTGAAATTAGAGCGGCCGTCGGCCAACAGCAGTGTGGACAACTTCTAAACGAAACGGCGCGCGGCGTCAACGCGCGGCGACGGGGACGAGGGCGCGTCGCACATTCCAGCCTTTCAGTTCGACCGCCATCGCGCGCACGGTCTTCGGCACTTCGACGTTGACGCGCCGACTCTCGCCGGGGAGGAGCGAGACGTAGTTGTCGCTGGCGTAAGCGGGGAGCATGCGCTCGCGCGTCGCCGCGTCGCGCACCACCGCCTGCGCCGCCAGCGCCACGGCCGTCCCGCGGTTCGTCAGCTCGACCTCGACGTGCGACCCGCCGCCCTTCGTCTTCAAGACGGCGGAGCAGTCCAGCACGGCCTCGCCCATCTCGTTCAGCTTCCGGTAGCCCGACTTCTGCGCCGCGTGCCAGTAGAAGTTCTCGGCCAGCACGCGCGCCTCTTTATCCAGCAGGGTGAGCTTGACGAAGACGACGCCCTCCCTCGCCTGCCCCGGCACTCCGAGCCGCGCCACGCGCACGGCCGCGTTCGACGGCGCGGAAAGAGTCTGCTCGCGCGTCGAGATGCCGACGCCCGTCACGTCTATCACGCGGGTGACGAGGCGGAGATTTGAGAGCGGTCGCACCGTGTTGTTGACGACCGTGATGTCCAGGTCGGGCTGGTCGAGCTGAACGTGGACGGGCGAGTTGGCCTTCTTGATGCCGAAGTACGCGCCGTGCGTCGAGTAGTCGGAGCTGTACATCTGCCACTCCATGCTCGGCCACGCCGGGTGCGACATCCACATCAGACGCCCCGTGTTCGGGTTCCACAGGTGCGCGTTGAAGCCCTCGAACATCGCGCGGTGGCTCGCGTAGGAGAGGAGCTGCGCCTTGCGCTCGAAGTCTTCGAGGCTCAACGGCTCGCCCAACTCCTCCCGCATCGCCTCCATGAAGTGCTTGTTGTCGCCCCCGCCGCCGTAGTGCCAGTCGTGATACGCCCAGGCGTCGTTCGGCGGCCAGTGGTCTGAGGGTGCGAGCATCGCGCGGATCGTGTCGGCCGAGGGCGGCGAGGGCAGCCCCAGCTCGGTCGCGAAGCCGCGCCCGCGCGTCGTGAAGAACTTGAAGGCGTCGCCGTAGTGCCAAGGCCCGCTGCCCTGCAAGTTCACGTCGCGCGAGTTGGGCGAGTAGTAGCGCGTCCCGTCCAGCTCGCGCAACAACTTGTCGAGCCCTTCGTTGATAACCGGCGGCGGCACGCCCTCGTTGCGCCCGCACCAGACGGCGATTGACGGGTGGTTGCGGAAGCGCAGCACCACGTCGCGCGCGTTCGCGAGGAAGAGCGCCGGGTCTGACGGCTCAAGGTTCCAGTCCTGCGTCGAGAGCCAGAAGTCGTTCCAGACGAGCAGGCCGTACTCGTCGGCCAGCTCGAAGAAGACCTCCTCGGTGTTCTGCCCGCACCAGTTGCGGATCATCGTCAGCCCCGCCTCCTTGTGCAGGCGGAAGTACGGCTCCATGCGCTCGCGCGAGACGCGCTTGCGCGAGTCGTCCAGGCCCCAGTTGCCCCCGCGGCAGGCGATGCGCACGCCGTTGACACGCACGACCAGGTGCGGCGAGGCGCGGCGGTCTGCGAGTTCTCTGAGCGAAGAAGAGTTCTCCTCGCCCCGCACGAGAGAGGCGACCCACCCCTCGGCCGACTCGACCATCCCCTCGTGACTGACGTTGACGACGTGCTCGCCCAGACTCTTCGCCGGGTCGTACTCGACGCGCCGCAAACGCCCCGCCTCGTCCATCAACGTCAGCTCGTAACTCAGCTCGCGCACGCCGAAGCGCAGGCGCTTCTCGTCCGACTCGCCGGCGCTCGTCCCGAAGCTCACGCGCAGGTCGTAAAGCTCCGGCCGCCCGTAGCCGTTCGGCCACCAGAGCCGCGGGTTCCTCAACCTCAACTGCGGGAAGTCCGAAGGCGCGAGCGCGACCTCCGTCCGCCCCGGCGCGACCGTGACGCGCCTGCGGACTGTGACGCCCTCGAACGAAGCCTCAAGCACGCCGCCCACGGCCGCCCCCGTCTCGTTGACGAGCGGCACGTGGATGTTGACCGCGGCGCGCGTCGTGTCGGGCAGCGGCAGGCGCGTCACGACCTGCACGTCGCCGACGCTGACGGGCCCCGTCGCCTTCAGCGTCACCTCCTGCCAGAGCCCGGTCGCGCGGTCGCGCACGCCCGGAATCCAGTCCCACCCCTCCGTGCAGAAGAAGGTCGGCCCGTCCAGACACATCGCGCCGCCGTTCGGGCCGGGGCCGGCTTTCACAGACTCCTCGTGCGGGATGCCCGGGTGCGGCGGAGGCTGCACGCGCACGGCGAGCGCGTTCGCTCTGCCGTGGACGAGCACGCCGGTCACGTCGAACACGCCGCGCACGAAGGCCCCGCGAACTTCGCCCAGGCGGCGGCCGTTGAGCCAGACCGCGGCCGAGTAGTTGACGCCGTTGAGTGTGAGCGTGAAGCGCCGCCCCTTCGTAGAGGCGGGCGGCGTGAACTCCGTGCGGAACCAGTAGTCCTGCTTGTTGAGACTCTCCGGGATGGCGAGGTTGTTCAACCCGAAGTCCGGGTCTGGATAGACGCCGCGCTCGACGAGCGTCGTCAAGACCGTCCCCGGCACCGTCGCCCTCAACCAACCCTCCGCCGAATAACCGGGACGTGAGACCGTTTCGCCTTCATCCGACACCTTCGGGGCCTCGGCCATCCACCAGCCGCGCGCCAGCGCCCATTCGCCCGCCCCGCGCCGCGCGAGCGCGGGCGTGTCCGGGCCCGCGGGCTTCGCCGACGGTTTCGAGAACGCGGCCGTCGGCACGGGCAGCGTCGCGCGCTCCTGCGGCTCGCGCAGCCCCTCCTGCCCCTTCGTCTGCGCCGGCCAGGTCTTCCTCGAACCCTGCCCGTGCGCCATGAGGCTCAGAACGAGAAGGAGCAGGGCCAGCGTTAGGAGCGACGGCTTGAAGCGCGACATGCGAGCTTTATATCAGATACTTGTCGTATCCCGCGCGGACGAGTTCTTCGTACGCGGCCCACACGTCTGCGGGAATCTCCTGCGGAATCTGAAAGCCCCTTTCGGGGTAGACGCGCAGGCGTTGCAGGTCGCCGACCATGATGCCGACCACGTCGTCTTCGGTGAGCGCGCTGTTGGAGTAGCCTTCCAGATACTCCTCGAACGAGACCTGCGGCGAGGTGACGACGACGCTCGGCCCCGGCCAGTAGTTCTTGAAGGTGGCGAACGTGCGCCGCTCCATGTAAGGCTTCTGCACGAGGATGAGGCTTTGCGGCGAGAGGCCACGCCCGGCCAGCAGCTCCCGCGTGAACCGGACGTTCTCGCCCGTGTTGGTCGAGCGCGTCTCGACGAGGAGACGCTCGTCGGGCACGCCCATCCCGCGCGCGATCCGTGCGAACAGCTCCGCCTCCGGCTCGCTCCAAAGGCTCTTCGTGATGACGCCTGAGCCCCCCGAGAAGACGAGCAGCGGAGCCCACCCTTCCAGGTACAAACGCGCCCCGCGCTCGGCGACGGCCGTGTCGTGGCTACAGAGGACGAAGACGACCTCCGACCTCTCCAACGCGTGGTTCATGTGGTGGTAGTCCCACAGCCTCCGCGCCAGCTCCCTTATCTCCTGCCGCATCCGGCCCAATATACATGGGGAGTCGAAGAATGAGTAACGCCGTGCTTTAAGCCCAGTAGGTGCGGTCGAGCGAGCGGTAGCCGACGGCCTCGGCGACGTGCTTGGGGAGGATGTCCGCGGAGGCTTCGAGGTCGGCGATGGTGCGGCCGACTTTCAGTATGCGGTCGTAGGCGCGGGCGGAGAGGCCCTGGCGGGTCATGGCCTGCTCCAGCATCCGCTCGCCCTCGGGGTCTAGGCGGCAGTGGCGGCGGATGAGGCGCGGGGTCATCTGCGCGTTCGAGAAGAGGCGGCTGCCGCGGAAGCGCTCGGCCTGTCGCGCGCGCGCCGCCAGGACGCGTGTGCGGATGTCAGCGGAGCCTTCGCCCTCGGGCGCGCCGCGGTCGGCAAGCTCTTTGAAGCGGACGGCGGGCACGTCCACGTGTATGTCTATGCGGTCGAGGAGCGGGCCGGAGACGCGGCCGACGTAGCGCTGAATCTGCGCGGGGCTACAGCGGCACTCGCGCACGGGGTCGTTGTAGAAACCGCAGGGGCACGGGTTCATCGCGGCCGCGAGCATGAAGGAGGCCGGGAACGTGAGCGTCATCGCGGCGCGGCTGATGGTCACGCGGCGGTCTTCGAGCGGCTGGCGCAGGACTTCCAAAACGGAGCGGTCGAACTCGGGCAGCTCGTCTAAGAAGAGTACGCCGTGGTGCGCGAGCGAGACTTCGCCGGGGCGAGGCACCGCGCCCCCGCCGACGAGCCCGCCGTCGCTGATGGTGTGGTGCGGCGAGCGGAAGGGGCGGCAGGTGACGAGCCCCGTGCGATTCGTGAGGCCCGCCACCGAATGAATCTTCGTCAGCTCGAGCGCCGCCTCGAACTCCAACGGCGGGAGGATGGTCGGCAGCCGCTTCGCCAGCATCGTCTTGCCCGAGCCCGGCGGGCCGATGAGCAGAATGTTGTGTGAACCGGCCGAGGCGACTTCGAGCGCGCGCTTGACGGCGTGCTGCCCGCGCACCTCTCGGAAGTCAACCTCATACGCGCCTTCGGCCGAGGGCAGGCTCGACTCTTCGACGCGCAGCGGCGGCGGCGCAGTCCCCGCGCGTAAAGCGCCGACCAGTTCGACCGCGGCGCGCAGGGTACTTGCGGCGTACACGTCAACGCCTTTGACGACCGCGGCCTCGGTCGCGTTCTCTTCGGGGAGCAGCAGGCTCTTGATGCCCGCGTCGCGCGCGCGCAGCGCTATCGGGAGCGCGCCGCGCACGGGGCGCACGCGCCCGTCGAGCGAGAGTTCGCCGACAGAGAGCACGTCGGTCAGGCCCTCGGCGGAGCCTAAGTCGCCGTTGGCCCCGAGGATGCCGAGCGCGATGGGGAGGTCGAAGCTCGCGCCCTCCTTGCGCACGTCGGCCGGCGCGAGGTTGATGGTCGTCTTGTGGAAGGGGAAGAAGAAGGCGCTGTTGTTGACGGCCGCCCGGATGCGCTCGCGCGACTCGCGCACGGCCGCGTCGGGCAGGCCGACGATGGTGACCGAAGGGTTAAGGTCAGACTCGCCCCGCGCGGGCGTCAGGTCAACTTCAATATCGACTAAATCGGCGTCGATGCCGTAGACGGCTGCGGACTGTGTGCGGAAGAGCATAGGCGTGCCAGCGTGGGTTCGCGTGAGGCGCTGGCGGGCGCCGTGTTTTCGGAGAATGAGAACGAGCGCGCTCCTGGTCGTGACCAAAAGCGCGCTCGCCTGTCTGACGTGTGCGCCCTGTCGGGGGCGCGTCCTTTAACTCTTAGCGGCGGCGCGCGGGGGCGGGCGCGTTGGTCGCCTTGCCCTGCGGCACGCGAATCTGGCGGCCGCGCGCGAGCGGCTCGTCGGGCGTCACGCCGTTGAGCTTGGCCACCTCGGTGACCGAGGCCCCGTAGCGCGCCGCGACCTGCGCGATGGTCTCGCCGCCCCTGGCCGTGTAGCTCACGAGCCCGGCGCCGGCCGGCGCGGCGGCGCTGTTCGGCCGCTCGTAGTTCTTCAGGGTCTGCACCACGCGGCCGCCCGCGGGCACGACGAGCGTGCCGCCCTTGGCGAGGTCAACGCCCGGGTTCCACTGCTGGAGCGAGCCGGCGCTCACGCCCGAGCGCGAGGCGACGGCGTCCCAGGATTCGCCCGGCGCGGCCTGGACGACGCGCGCCATCTGCGTGCGGCGGTCTACGGGGATGCGCTTCAGGAGCGCGACCATCTGGTGCCCGCGCTTCGGCGGGACGCGGAGCAGGTAGGGCTCGCTCGGCGGCGTCGTGTCGCGGCGCAGCTCGGGGTTGAGGGCGCGGATGTTGTCCACGCTCGTGTCCGTGAGCGCCGCGACCAGTTGGAGGCTCGTCGCCGAAGGCACGCTCACCGTGTCGTAGGCGAGCGGCGACATGCGCTGCACGTTGCGGAAGCCGTACTTCTCCGGGTTCTTCGCGATCAGGATGACGGCGAGGATGTTCGGGACGTAGTTGCGCGTCTCCTGCGCGATGTAGGGGTAGATGGCCCAGAAGTTGCGGGTTCCGGCGCGCGCGATGGCGCGGTCGATGTTGCCCTCGCCCGTGTTGTAGGCGCCCATCGCCAGCTCCCAGTCGCCGAAGCGGTTGTGCAGCCACTTCAGGTAGCGGGCCGAGGCGCGCGTCGCCTTCTCGAAGCTGTTGCGCTCGTCGACGTAGGCCGTCTGGCGCAGGCCGAAGCGCGCGCCCGTGCCGGGGATGAACTGCCACAGGCCCGAGGCCGCGGCCCAAGAGCGCGCGGTCGGACGCCAGGCGCTCTCGACCTGTCCGAGCCAGACGATGTCCTCGGGCACGCCCTCCTCGCGGAAGATCTTGCGCGCCATGTTCATGTACTGGCCGGAGCGGCGCAGGCCCGTCTCCATCGTCCCGCGCCCGCGCCCCTGGTAGTAGTTGATGAAGCCCTGGACGAGCGGGTGCGGGGTGAAGCTGAAGTCGAGCGTGTTCTTGATCTCCGTCTCGAGCTTCGCCACGTCGTCGGCCGAGACGTCCGACTCCTTCTCGTCGAGCTTGAGCGTGCGGAGGTCGTCGAGCGGCGACGGCTCGAACTTCTGGTCGACGAAGCCGACCTCGACGGGCGCGGGCGTCTGGACGCCGCCGTCCTGCTGCGCGACCGTCTGGAACGTCGCGCCGTTCGGCGCGGGGCGCGCGGCCGGGACGTTCTGCGGCACCTCGTAGCGGTAGACGCGCTCGACCAGCTCGACGTAGTAGCGGTTCAGGCGCGGGTTCGCGCGCACGTCCATGCCGGACTCGAGGACGGTGTCCACCGCCTTGTCGAACTCCTCGCGGGCGGCCTGGCGCTTCTGGTCTTTAAGGTTCAGCTCGCCGAGGCGGAAGTGCTTCTCGGCGTCCTCGATGATCTTGTTGACGCGCGGGTCGTTGCTCTCGATCTCGCTCGGCGTATTGCGGAGGTATGATTGCTGGGGTACTTGGGCCTGGAGCGAGACGGAGGGGAGCAGCAGCGACGCCAGCAGCGCGACGCGTGAAAGACTGCGGGGGAGGCTCGTATTATTCAATCGTCGATCTCCTCTGCGAGATGAAAGCGAATCCACGATGGCGACCGTGGCGAGGGGTCGCACGAGCGGCATCCACTAAAGTTCCAGAATGATAACCCTTCGGTTACGGAAGACGGCTCTGCTTCGATGGGTCTCCATGGCGGAGAGCAGAGCCCTCGGAAACCGCCCGGAGGGTATCACAGCCCTCATCAAAGAATCAACCCTTTCGCCCGCATCTATATGCAAATAAAAGGCGAAACGGCCGGAGTTTCCTGTATTCTTTCGCTTCGCCTCGGGGGAAATTTAAGATGCCCCGGACGCCCTCCGGGTTGCGCCCGCCGACGCCCCTGAGGGCGCTAAACGGAGGCTAAAAAGCGGTCTGCCCGACCTCGTCTCAAGCTTTACTGAAGCTTAAAACGGGGCCGGGCAGACGGCACTCCGGAATCGGTCAAATTAACCGGCCTGAAAATACGTCCAAATCGGCCTCAGACACGCGGGGCGGCGGCCTGCGGCAGACGCGGCGGGCGCTGGACGGGGGCGGCCGGGGCCGGGGCCCTCTCCTTCAGCGCCTCGCGGAAGACCTCGCGGACGTTCTCGACGAAGATGAACTGCATCTCGCCGAAGAGTTCCTTCGGAATCTCCTCCATGTCGCGGCGGTTGAGGTGCGGGAGGATGACCTTTGTCACGCGCGCGCGCCGCGCGGCCAGCACCTTCTCCTTGACGCCGCCGACCGGAAGGACGTTCCCGCGAAGCGTTATCTCGCCCGTCATCGCCACGTCCTTGCGCACCGCGCGCTGCGAGAGCGAGGAGACCATCGCCGTCGCCAGGGTGATGCCGGCCGAGGGGCCGTCCTTCGGGATGGCGCCCTCGGGGATGTGTATGTGCATGTCGTACTTCTCGAAGTCCTCCTCCGGGATTTCGAGTTCTTTCGCGCGCGACTTGGCGTAGGAGTAGGCGGCCTGCGCCGACTCGCGCATCACCTCGCCGAGCTGCCCCGTCAGGACGAGGTTCCCTTTGCCCTTCATCCTCAGGGCCTCGATGAAGAGCACGTCGCCGCCGACGGCCGTCCACGCGAGACCCGTGGCGACGCCGATCTGATCTTTGCGCAGAACCTCCTCGGGGAAAGACTTCGGCGGGCCGAGGTACTCGTGGAGGTTCTTCGGCGTGACGCGCACGGCCTCCGACTTCCCTTCCGCGATGCGGCGCGCGACCTTGCGGCAGATGCGGCCTATTTCGCGCTCCAACTGCCGCAGGCCCGCCTCCTGCGTGTACTGCTGGACGACCGCCGACAGGGCCTTCTTCGAGATCTGCACGTTCTTCGCCGTGATGCCGTTCTCCTCGATCTGTTTGGGGAGGAGGTGGCGGCGCGCTATCTCCAGCTTCTCCTCCTCGGTGTAGCCGGCCAGGCGGATGACCTCCATGCGGTCGCGCAGCGCCGCCTGGACGGTGTCGAGGATGTTGGCCGTCGTCATGAACATCACGTTCGAGAGGTCGAAGGTGACGCCGAGGTAGTTGTCGCGGAAGCTGTTGTTCTGCTCCGGGTCGAGCACCTCCAGGAGCGCCGACGAAGGGTCGCCCCGGAAGTCGGCCCCGACCTTGTCGATCTCGTCGAGCATGATGAGCGGGTTGTTCGTCCCCGCCTGCTGCAAAGCCTGGATGATGCGCCCCGGCATCGCGCCGACGTACGTGCGGCGGTGGCCGCGTATCTCCGCCTCGTCGTGCAGGCCGCCCAAAGAGAGCCGCACGAACTTGCGGTCGAGAGCGCGCGCGATGGAACGACCCAATGAAGTCTTGCCGACGCCCGGCGGGCCGACCAGGCAAAGTATCGAGCCCTTCGGCTTCTCCTTCAGCTTGCGCACGGCCAGAGCCTCGACGATGCGCTCCTTGACCTTCTCGAGGCCGTAGTGGTCTTCGTCGAGAATCTGCTGCGCCTTAATCAAATCCAAGTTATCGACCGACGCCTTCGACCAGGGTAGGTCGGTCATGATCTCCATCCAGTTGCGGAGCGTCGCCGTCTCGGCCGCGTCCGGGTGCATGCGCTCAAGTTTCTTGAGCTGCCGGAGCGCCTCCTCCTCGGCGTGCTTCGGCATGTCGGCGGCCTCGATCTTCTCGCGGAACTGCGCGATCTCCTCGGCCAGCTCGTTGCCCTCGCCCAGCTCCGTCTGAATCGCCTTCAACTGCTGGCGCAGGAAGAACTCACGCTGCGAGCGGTCGATGTCGGCGCGCGCCTGCGTGTTGATCTCCTGCTGGACGGTGAGGACTTCGATCTCTTTGTTCAGCAGTTCGTTCACGCGCCGCAAGCGGGAGGTCGTGTCGGCGATGTCTAAGACCGACTGCGCGTCCTCGACTTTCAATTCCAGGTTTGAGGCGGCGAGGTCCGCGAGGCGTCCGGCGTCGTCGAGGCCGGCGACGATGGCCATCACCTCGGGCGAGATGTTCTTGCCGAGGTTCGTGGCGCGCTCCATCGACGCGCGGACGTTCCTGACCAGCGCCTCGACTTCGAGCGAGCGCTCGGCCGTGCCCGTCTCGCCCATCGCGGTCAGGCGCGCCTTCAGATACTCGCCCGCGTCCGTAAGCTCCTCGACGCGCGCGCGCGCGAGCCCCTGGACGAGGATGCGGATGCGCCCGTCGGGCAACTTCAACATCCGCATGATGACGGCCACCGTGCCCGTCGTGTAGAGGTCTTCGCCGCCCGGCTCCTCCTTATCGAGGTCGCGCTGCGAGACGAGGAAGATCATCCGGTTCTCGCCCAGCGCCTCGTCCACCGCGCGGATGGACTTCTCGCGCGAGACGAAGAGCGGCACGATCATGAACGGGTAGATGACGATGTCGCGCAGCGGCAAGACCGGCAGGTGCTCGGGTATCTGCAACTGCTGCTCGCCGGCGTCCACCGCCTCGATAGAATCGGCTATGTTTGAAATCTGCGGCATAAAATTTTTAAAAAGCAGTGACAAGTGACGAGTGACGAGTGACGAGATAGACCTTAGCCTTCAACTCGACACTTGTCACTCGTCACTCGTCACTTTCTTTCACCTCAATCCTGTGCTCGACGCCGCGGCGGTCTTCGAGCTTGGGGAGCCGGACGGTGAGCACGCCGTCCCGAAGCTCGGCCGTGGCCCCGTCCTTGCGGACGGGCCAGCGGAGCGGGATGGCGCGCGCGAACGGCCCGAAGCTGCGCTCAGAGCATAGATGCGAGATGACGCCGCGCGGTGCGCCCTTACGCTTACGACCGCGGACGCGCAGCTCCTCGTTGGTGAGCGCCACCTCGACCTGCTCGGCGCGCACGCCCGGCAGCTCGACCGTCACCGTCACGCACGCCTCCGACTCGCAGACGTCCGCCGCGGGCAGCCACGCCGCCCCCGCCTCGCCCGCGGCCATCTCCGAAGCCTCCTGCAACGCCACGAACAGGCGGCCCACGCGCGCGCGCAGGCGCTCCAGCTCGCCCCGGTCGAAAATCGCCGCGTGCAACGTCCTCTTCATTTCCTGGCGGCCGCGCCGTCGCGCTTGCGGACGAGCGTCTTCAGCTCCTTCATGAACTCGGTCACGTCCTCGAACTCAAGGTAGACGGAGGCGAAGCGGACGTAGGCGACCTTGTCCAGCTCCTTGAGCCGGCGCATGATCATCTCGCCGACCTTCGTCGTCGGCCGCTCGCGCTCGGGCGACTCCTGGACGTACTTCTCGACGGCGTTGACGATGCTGTCCAACTTCGTCGCCGGGATCGGCCGCTTCTCGCACGCGCGCAGCAGGCCCGCCATGACCTTGTTGCGGTCGAAGGGCTCGCGCCGGCCGTCCTTCTTGACGACCATGTAGGGGATTTCGTCGATGCGCTCGTAGGACGTAAAGCGCCGCTCGCAGCGCAGGCACTCGCGGCGGCGGCGGATCGAGTCGCCCTCGCGCGACTCGCGCGAATCGACGACCTTGTCTTCGAGGTAAGTGCAGAAGGGGCATCTCATAAGAGCGTCCTCTGGTTGAAGCCCGAAGGGGTTTTCCGAAGCTCCCCTCACCCTCTCAAGCGTTCGCCGCGCTTGCGGCGCCCGCCGCCTTACCCTTGCCCGCGTGGCCCTCGTCCCGCGCCTCGGCCTCCTCGGCCGCGACCAGCTCGCGCAGGCGCGCGACGCTGAAGCCGCTGCGCACGAAGTAGTAGAGCCCGAAGACGAGCGGCGAGCCGAAGACGACGAGGTGCAGGATGATGACGGCCGGCTGCACCTCTTCGGCCGGGTGGCCCAGGTAGCGCGTCAGCCCGAACGCGGTCGCCGCGTGATACGTCCCCGCGCCCGCGCCCGGCGTCGGCACGACCGACCCGACCAGGGACCAGCCCAGCACGAAGACCGTCTCGAACGCGCCCACGGCGAGCCCGAAGGCCCGCAGCACGAGCAGGTTCGCCAAGGTTATCGAACCCCACAGCGCCGCCGTCCAACCGGCCGTCGCGAGCAGCGCGCGCCCCCCCGCCAGCACCGCGAGCGTCCGCCCGAGCTGACCCAGAAGCCCCACGACCAGGCCGCCCGCCTTACGCAGGAAGCGCGGCAGACGCCCGAGCCTCGCTTCGAGCCAGGCCGTGACGCCCTCCGAACGGCGGCCGAACCAGTAGAGCGCGCCCAGGCCGACGACCGCCCCCGCGAACAGGAGCAGGCCGGCGTTGCGCACCTGCGCGAAGGTCGCCTCGTCCACGCCGGGCAGGCGGACGAAGAGCAGGTTGGCGGCGAAGAGGAGGATGACGGCCGCCGTGTCGCAGATGCGCTCCAGGGCGATTGTGACGAAGGCCGCGCCGGGCTTCACCGCGCGGTCGCGCAGCGGCAGGAAGGCCGGGCGGACGACCTCGCCCGCGCGCCCCAGCAGGAAGATCGCGCTGAAGCCGACGCACGTCGCCGCGAAAGCCTCATGCAGCGAAGCGTCCGGCGCGAGCGGCCTGAGCAGCGTCTTCCAACGCAGCGCCCTTATCAAACAGGTCGAGCAGATTACGCCCACGGCCAGCGCCACCAGCGGCCAGTCGGCGCGCTTCATGGCCGCCCAGGCCCTGTCCCAGTCCATGCCGCGCCCGAACCACCAGAGGGCCAGCCCGGCGACCAGGCACAGGACGACGAATTTCAAGTGTTTACGCAAATGAAAAAGTCCCGGAGTGCTCGCCCCCGGCCCGCCACGTCCCTCGCCGCGACGTGCGGGCCGCCCCTTACTTGTGTACCGATTTGACTTCGCGCGCCGTTGGACACAAGATATAGTGTAACATCGTTCGGTTGGAATAGTCACAGCGGGGCCGAGACGCCGCGAGGGGTTTCAGAAGCCCTTTTCCGGCGCCCGAGTCGCGCCGGAAAAGCCCGCCCCCGCTCGCAGAGGGGCGGCGGGAACTTTCCCCTTCAGGCGGTCGTAATGCCCGTTTGACAATGGGTTGACCACCCACGCGCGGCGCTTAAATCGAAGCCGCGGAGGGATTTGAAGGGGCGCGAAGTGGGAGTAGCGACGGCGGTGAGTGTCGGCGAAGGTGCTGAGCTGGTCAGGAGATGTCGAGCCGGGGACGGCGCGGCATGGGAAGAGATTGTCTCCACCTACTCCCGCCGCATCTACAACCTCGCCTACCGCTTCACGTCGCGCTCGGACGCGGCGGAGGATTTGACTCAGGAGGTCTTCGTCCGCGTCTACCGCTCGCTCGAACAGTACGACCCGAAGCAGGGCGACCTGCAAAACTGGTTGATGCGCCTCGCCCGTAACCTGGTCATCGACGACTACCGCCGACGCCAGCGCGCCCCGCAGGACACGCAGGCCGAGGACATCGAGGGTCACACCTACCACCTGCGCGCCGCCGGCAACACGCCGCAGCGCGAGATGGAGCGGCAGGAGCTGGGCGAGCAGGTGCAGGCCGCGATTGATAAGCTGCCGCCGGACTTGAGAACCTGCGTCATCCTCCGCGACATCGAGGAGTTGAGCTACCAGGAGATCGTTGACCACCTGAAGATTCCCGAGGGCACGGTCAAGTCGCGCATCAACCGCGGGCGCATCGAGCTGGCGAAGATTCTGCGCCGCATGCGGGTGGTCGCGATGAGCGACGTTTGATGAGATCGTTGGTGACGGGGCGTCCCCGGTTCGTAGGGTGAACGAACCTTGGCGGACGCCGGTTGTTTTAAAATCAGGAGTGGAAGGGATGGAGCGGATTTAGAATGCTTTGCACAGAGTTTGAGGATCGTCTGACGGACTACCTCGACGGCGCGCTCGAAGGCGAGACCCAGCGCGCGTTCGGCGAGCACGCCTTGCGCTGCCCCGTCTGCCACGACCTTCTGAACGAAGTCAAGAACGCCATCGTCGAGTGCCGCGCGGACGTGCCGCCGCAGCCCACGCCCGGGCTCGAAGCGCGCATCCTCTTGCGCACCGCGCCCGAGACCGCGATGACGTGTGAAGAGTTCGAGGAGCACCTGACGGACTACCTCGACGGCTTCATCCCCGCCGCGCTCTACCACCGCTGGGAGCGCCACGCGGCGCTCTGCGCCCCATGCTCCGACCTGCCGGGCCAGGTCGTGCGCGCCATCGGCGCCTGCTCCTCCTACATCAGCGACGAGCTTCCGGTGCCCGCGGGTCTGCACGCGCGCATCCTTCAGGCCACGCTCGGCACGACCGAGGCCGAGGCCGTCCGCCCGCCCCTGGGCGCGAGGATTACGGAGTGGATGCGCGGCTGGCTCGACGTGATGGTCACGCCGCAGATGGCGACCGTGGCGACGATGGTCTTGCTGGCCGTGCTCGTCGGCACGAGCACGCTCTCCGACGACGGCTCCATCGCCGGGATGTACAACAAGAGCCTGCGGCTGGCCTCGCAGACCTACAACTACGGGGCCGTGAGCGCCGAGACGCTCAAGCGCGCGACGACGGAGCTAGTCACCTCGCCGGAGGGCTCGAACAACTCCGGCCGGCAGCAGCAACAGCAGCCGAGCCCGAACGGCGGGCAGCAGCAGAAGTAACTTGAGCAAGCGAGAGGCGGGGCGAACGTTGGCAGCAGGTCTGATGAGTTGTGCGTATCACCTGACGAACCGCGCGGTCGTACAGTGCAGCCGCTGCGGCCGGCCGCTCTGCCCCGCGTGCGACCACCGCATCCGCGGCTTCCCCTACTGCCAGGACTGCATCGTCGCGGGCGTCGAGACCTTACAACAGCAGCAGGCCAGGCCCGGCGCGGCCGGCGTCGTGCGGCGCAGGACTTCGCCGTTCGTGGCCCTTCTGCTCTCGCTCATCTGCCCGGGCCTGGGCGCGGCCTACAACGGGCAGACCTCGAAGGCGCTCGTCCACTTCACGATCTTCGCCAGCTTCTTCCAGATGGCGGCCGTCACCGACGGGACGCTCTTCTTCATCCTCGGCATCTTCGGCACGTGGCTCTTCGCTATCGTGGACGCCGTGCGGACGGCGCAGCTCATCCGCTCGGGGCTCGCGCCGGACGCGGAGCAGGACGCCATCGCGCGCCGGCTCTACGGTAACCCTCTGGCGTGGGCCGTGACGATGATCTCGCTGGGCACGGTCTTCCTGCTGCACACGCTCTTCAACGTGCGCCTGCCGGTGAGGGAGTTCCTGCCCGTGGTGCTCGTGCTGCTCGGCGCTTACATGCTCTTCGACTGGGCGCGCTCGCGCGGGAGCCGGCGGGAGGTGCCGAACTTCGACTCCTACTCGCGCCCGCCCTCGGCGGTCGGCGGGGCGACGGGCTCGCTCCCTTCGGAGATGACGCGGTTCGGGACGGGCGAGCTGGTGACGCAGGTCAGCTCGCGCGAACCCGTAGGCGGCGGCTGGCCGAACGAGCCGCGGTTCTGAAATTCTGTTAAGATGTTTTAGGCGCAAGGCCCACACGGTTTGAGCGTTCGGTAGGCGGAAGGAGATTTAAACAGATGGCAGGCTTTCTCATGGCGGCAGGTCGCTTAGGCAGCATCGCGGCGCTCATCGCGCTGCTCATCATCCTCCTCAAGAAGCTCATCGCGCTCGTCGGCTTCCTGACCTTCGTCCTCAAGGTCGGCATCATCCTGGCCTTCATCGCCCTGATGCTGCTCATCGTCATCACCATCATGAGCGCGCGCAACCGCCGCCGCCGCGAGGCCGAAGAGATTTAGAGCCCGGCCTTGAACGACCGACCCAGACGCGTCGCCCGCCGCCTGAACTCCGCGAGGAGAGCCCAGGCGGCGGGCGTTTTTTATCGCGGGATAAGAATTATTAAGTTCCGACGGTTTGCAATCAAAAGACCCCTGTGGTAGGTTCTAGCTCCTTGTGCAGCCCCAAATCAGGCTCCCGTCTTGGCTGTATCTTCAAAAGGCGGGCCTCGGCAGCACTCTTCAGGAAGGGTCTCGCAAACAAGAAACCCGGTAATTAAATAGTTTTCGCACTCGTCGCCTTCTTTCGGCAGACAGTGCCTTTCGCGCTCATCCGTGTGCCTGCTCCCCCAAAGTGTGGCGCGCGGACGGGGCGCCCAAGGAGCACACTCCGATGAACAGAGACGAGCGTTTTTACGCTTTCATCGTTTCTACCACCTCGCGTTCACGTTCCTACGTCCGCCGCGTCTCCATCCACAAGCGCTGGGTCAAAGCCTCCGCCGTCGTCGTCGCCTGCCTTTTCTGCGCGGCCGCCTACGGCGTCTACGGCCTGACGCAGCAGGCCCTGCACCTGCGCATCGAGGAGGAGAACAACCGCCTGCGGGTCGAGAACGAGCGCCAGCGCCGGCAGCTCCAGAAGCTCGAAAACCGCGTGGACGCCATCGAGGACGCCTCCCGGCGACTCTCCGAGATGTCCGGCGTCCCGGCCGAGGGGCAGCAGGAGCAGCCGCAGGAGGAGGGCACGAGCCCGCACGGCGCGGGCGGCCCGGCGCTCGACGCCGCTTCGGTCGAGCTTCTGGAGCTGCGCGCCGCGCGGCTCGAGATGGACTTGCATGTCTTCGAGGCGGCGCTCAAGGAGCAGGCGCGCGTCCCCTCGATCTGGCCGGTTCAGGGCGAGTCCACCGACAGCTTCGGCTACCGCGGCAACCCTTTCGGGGGCGGCGGCTCAGAGTTCCACCCCGGCCAGGACATCGCCGCCCCGCGCGGCACTCCGGTCTACGCGCCCGCCGACGGCCGCGTCATCGAGGCCGGCTGGAAGAACGGTTACGGCCAGACGGTCGTCCTCGACCACGGCAACGGCATGACGACCCGCTACGGCCACCTGTCGAAGATAGAAGTCGCGGCGGGTCAGGAACTTAAGCGCGGCGAGGAGCTGGGGCTCGTGGGCTCCACGGGGCGCTCGACCGGCCCCCACCTCCATTACGAGGTGCGGCTCGGCGATCTGCCGGTCAGCCCGCGTCATTACCTGCCGGGGCGGTAGTTTCCCGAAGGCCCGGCGGGAGTAAGCCTTCGGGCGGCGTGAAATTTTTGTGTTGACAGAGATTACGGTTTCGCTTAGTATGCGCCGTCGTCAACCCGCCGCGGGCGACGTTTAACTCGCCCAAAACGTTAGACTTGCAAGCGTTAGCAATGAAGTTGCAGTGGTTCCGCCCTGTCCGCGTCCGATGAGTCCGAAAGGCTTCAAAGCCGTGGGCCGTCGCTCGCGGGCATTTTTTTGAGTGTTTGGGCGCGTCTTGTTGCGGGCGCGCTTCGGCTCGTAGGTAAACCTTGCGGGGACGGCGGCCGCCCTTGGAGTTCCGCCCGACCCTTTTCACCGAATCGTTAGGAGGATTCGTCAGCTATGCCTAGAATTACCGGTAAGGTCAAGTGGTTCAACAACGCGAAGGGCTACGGCTTCATCGAGCAGCCCGGCTCTTCCGACATCTTCGTTCACTACAGCGCCATCCAGGGCGACGGCTTCAAGACCCTCGAAGAGGGGCAGGAGGTCGAGTTCGAGGTCACGCAGGGCCCCAAGGGCCCGCAGGCCGAGAAAGTGATCAAGATGTAACCCTCCCCAACTGAACACTTCAGCTTTCGTTGAAGGCCACTGACCGCTTCCGGACTTAGCAACGAGCCGGCAAGCGCACTCAGCACTCAAGAAAGCAGTAGGCAGTACGCAGAAGGCAGTCAAAACCGTTTAGGTCTTGACTGCCTTCTGCTTTTCCGTCAACTGCCTTTTGCTTTTACTGCCTACTGCCTACTCCTTCTCCGCCTTCGCCTTGAACTCGACGCGGCCGTCTTTGACGGCGACGGAGAAGTGGACGCGCTCGCAGCCGGCGCGCTCCTTCAAAGCCTCGGACTTCTCGGTGACCATGCGGTGGAAGCGCGCGAAGGAGAGGTCTTCGGTCGTCTCCCCGCATTTCTTGCGGGCCTCGACGAGCGCGTCGAAGAGGCCGCGGACGGTGCGCACGTCGCCGCGCGGGTCGGAGCAGACGAAGGTGGCCGGCTGGGGTTCGGGCTCGGGCGCGGGCCTCGGCGCGGGTCGGCGGCCGCCCGAGCCGCGCCCCTCCTCGCGCTCCTGCATCGTGCGCCGCCAGAGCTGCATGAAGGAGGAGAAGCGCGCGGCCAGCGAGTTGTAGTGGTAGCGCTGCGCGAAGGTGAGCGTGCGCTCGTCGGCGAGCCGCTTGATGAGGGTCTCGACGCGCCCCTTCGTGTCGTAAGGCGGGCGCTTGGCGGCGCCGTTGAAGTAGATGTCGAACTCGACCTTGAGGCGGCGGATGTCCTCTTCGAGCCGCGCCAACTGCTCCTCCACCGTCGGCTGCTGGTCGCGGAACACGACCTTCTTCGTGTTCGAGTTCTCCTCGCGCTGCTGCCGCTCGCGCGCGCGCCGCGCGAACGTGTTCTCTCGAATCGGCACTCTCTTTACTCCTCACAAGGCCGCCCGCGCGGCCCCATTTCTAACATAGGGTTTCGCCCCGGAGGGTGTCAACAACTTTGAGGAAAGGGTTTTAGGTTTTGGGTTTTGGGTGCTGGTACGGGCACGGCCAATATCGAACAAACTAACACCCAAAACCTAAAACCCTTTTACTGCGGCGGCCACTGGATGACTTTGGCGCGGGGTGTGGCCTCCGGGGCGGGCGGGGGCGTCTGGTTCGTGGGCGCGGCGGTGGGCGCGGGGCGCGGCTGTAGGGGCTCGGGGGTGCGCGCGGCGCGCGGGGCACTGGGGTCTGAGGCGTTGTTGTTGCGCGGGGGCGCGGAGTCGTTCGCGTTGGCGGCCCTGCGCCCGGCCTGTCCCGCGTCCTGCGCGGAAGCGGCTCCGCTCTCGGAGACGACGGTCAACTCTCTCGGCACGTCGGTGGGGACGGGGGCGACCGGGCCCTGCGGGACGTAGTAGGGCTGACCGACCCCGCCCGGCGCGGGGTAGCCCTGGTCGTTCACGGTAATGACGGCCTGCGGGTCGGGCGTGGGGAAGGCGGGCGAAGGCTCGGGCGTCGGGAGCGACGGCGCGGGCGTCTGCTGGGCGGCCGCTTGCGGCGCGGGCGTTGGCTGTACGGGGGCGCGCGGCGCAGTCCTCTTCTGCACGAGCGCGAAGACCGCGACGCCGAAGGCGGCCAACAGGAGCAGTGCGCCCAGAGAGCCCTGCCAAGATCGCAGGAAGTCTCCGACCCGGAAGGTCGAGGCGGAAGGGCGCGCCGGGAGTTGTCCGCCGCGTCTAACGGAGACGCCCGCCGCCGTCGCGCTCGACGAACGGTCGTCTTCCTCCGCGTCGGGCGCGGGAACCGACGACTCGACCTCGTCCTCTTCCCCGCCCGCGTCACTCCGGCCGATGCGTCTCGAAAAGATTTCGACCTCGTCGGACGTCGCCTTCGTCGCGGCTGTCGCTTGAGCGACCGTCGCCTTCTCGGGCGCGTGCCTGACGGGGGCGGGCGGCCTCGACGCTTCGGCCTCGCGCAGAACCTCCGCCATCGAAGCGAAGCCGCGGGCCTCGGCCCAGCGGGCGGCCGTCGTGCCCAGACTCGTGCGCGCGTGGGCGTCCGCGCCGCGCGCGACGAGCAGCCGCACTACGCCCTCGTGCCCGAAGAAGACCGCGAGGATGAGGGGCGTGAAGCCGTCCGCGCGGCGTGCGTCGGGGTCGGCCCCCGCGTCGAGCAGGAGGCGCACGACATCCAGGTGTCCGCGCGCCGCGGCGCGCATGAGCGGCGTCTCGCCGCCGGGCTGGCGGCGCTCGTCCGCCGACGCGCCCGAGCCGAGCATCCGCGCCAGCGCGGCGGCGTCGCCCTCCTCGGCCGCGCCGAACAGCGTCGGCGCGCCCCTCAACTTGGTCGTGCTCTGTGAGTTCACGGTTTTCGGTTTCTCAACGGGGCGGCGCGCGGCGTAGAATACGGCGGCGCCTGATTAAACTTACCACTAACGTCTCGTCCCTGACTACCGGCTCGGCCAACATGCCCGACTCGACCCAGACAAAAAGGCTGCGCGCGCTCCCTTCAATCGACGCGCTCCTGCGCACGCCCGAGGCCGCCGCGCTCCGCGACGCGCTCGGCGCAGAACGCCTGACCGCGCTCGCGCGCGAAGTGACCGAAGGGCTGCGCGAAGAACTCCGCTCCGGTTCTGAGACGAGTACGAACGGCGAAGGCGCGCGCGCGTCGCTGCTCGCGGAGGCCGCGCGCAGGCTCACGCTGACGGCGGAGCGCGAGAGCGCGCGGGGCCTGCGCCGCGTCATCAACGCGACCGGCGTCGTGCTGCACACGAACCTCGGCCGCGCGCCGCTCTCCGAAGCAGCACGCCGCGCCGTCGCCGAAGAGGCCGCGGGCTACTGCACGCTCGAATACGACACGGAGACGGGCGCGCGCGGGCGGCGCGGGGGGCGCGCCGAAGCGCTGCTGGCGGAGTTGACCGGGGCCGAGGAGGCTCTCGTCGTCAACAACTGCGCCGCCGCCGCGCTGCTCGTGCTGACGGCGCTGGCGCGCGACGGCGAGACAGTCGTCTCGCGCGGCGAGCTGGTCGAGATAGGGGGCGACTTCCGCGTGCCCGACGTGATGGCGCAGTCCGGCACGTCTATGATCGAGGTCGGCACGACGAACCGCACGCGCCTCTCCGACCACGAACACGCGATAGGCGAACGCACGCGCCTGCTCATGCGCGTGCACCCCTCGAACTACCGCATCGTCGGCTTCACCTCCGCGCCCGCCCTGGAAGAGTTGGCGCGGCTCGCGCACGCGCACGGGCTGCTGCTCTACGAGGACGCGGGCTCCGGCGCGCTCATCGACCTCGCGCCGCACGGCCTCTCGGGCGAGCCCGTCATAAAAGAATCGATCGCGCGGGGCGCGGACGTTGTCACCTTCAGCGGCGACAAGCTGCTCGGCTCGGCGCAGGCGGGGCTCGTCGTCGGACGGCGGGAGGTAGTCGGACGCCTCCGCCGACACCCGCTCTACCGCGCGCTGCGGGCGGACAAGCTGGCGCTGGCCGCGCTCGAAGCGACGCTCGAAGCCTACCGCCGCGGCCAGGCGGCGCGCGAGGTGCCCGCCCTCCGGATGCTCTCCGCGACGCGCGCGGAGGTCGAAGAGCGCGCCCGCGCCTTCGCCGAACGCCTGCGCTCGCGTTTAGACCCGGGCACTCTCAACTCCGACATCATCGACGGCGACTCGGCCGTCGGCGGCGGCTCCGCCCCGACCACGCACCCGCCGACCGCGCTCGTCGCCCTCACGCACCCCGCGCTCTCGGCCGACGCGCTCGACCAGAGCCTCCGCCGACAAACGCCCCCGGTCGTCGCGCGCATACTCGAAGACCGCCTCGTCCTCGACCTGCGCACCGTCAGCGAGTCCGAAGAGGGCGAGCTGCTCGAAACGCTCGCACGCCTTTCACGGGCGTGAGAGTGCGCGTCAAGACCGTCGGAAAATTCATCTCTTGTTAACCCCGCGGCCGGCGTGGTAAGTTGAATTCGGGGGTTGTGCCCGAGCCCCCGCGAAGGAATTCCTGCCTCAGACCTACCCGTCCCCGTAAAGCCTTGAAAAGTCCGGTCTCTTTCTCCTTCAAATCGTTCCTGCTCTCGGCGGCGCTGTCGCTGGGAGTGTCGGCCGTGGTGGCGGGCGCGTGGGGCGTAGGGCTCCTGGCGTCGCCCGCGGCGCTCTTCATGTTCGACGACCCGGCGACGCCGAGCGTGCCGCCGCAGGCGTGGGTGGTGCTGCTGCTCGTGGCGGCGGCGGGCCTGGGCGGCGGGCTCGCGGCCGAGCGCATGGGCGCGCGCCGCGCGCTGCTGGTGCTGGCGTGCGCGCTCGCGGTGCTGTGCGCGGCCTCGCTGCTCGTCTCGCGCTTCCTGCACCTCGACATCGTCTTCGCGCCGATGATGTTCGCGGCCCTCGGCTCGCTCCTGACGGCGCAGGCGCGGCGTCTGTGGAAGATCGACTCGCTGCTGACGGAGAACGTCGAGCGGCTGGCCGTGCGCCGCTCGGCGCTCGAAGGGCGCGGCGCGGACGGGCGGCTGGTGAGCGGGCTGAAGCTTCTGAACACGGTGCTGCCGCTCGAAGAGGCGGTCATCTTCCGGCTCGACGAGTGGGGCGCGCCCGTGCAGGCCGCGCGTCTGCGCGCGCAGGCGAAGGCGGGCGCGCGCGACGACGGGGGCAGCAACTCGGCGTGGCGCGAGGGCGTGCGGACGTGCGAGCGCGTCATGCGTTCGCGCGAGCTTGAGGTGAAGGCCGAAGGGACGGATGAGGGCGGCGGGGCCTCGACGGTCGCGGTGCCGCTCTGCCATGACGGGCAGGCGGTCGGCGCGCTGCTTTTGCGCCTGCGCGGGAGGTTTGACGAAGAGGACAGGCCGCTGCTTGAGAACGTGAGCGCGCAGTTCGCGCGCAACCTGCAACGGGACGACGCGCGCGCGCTGGACGTGCCGCGCCCGCGCCAGACCTTCTTCTCCTCGCGCGCCGCGCGCCAGAGGCTCGAAGCCTTCGGCGTGGTGAGCGGCCTTCTGACTGAGCAGGGCTTCGCGGGGCTCGTGCTCTCCGAGGGGTCGGACGCTCACGCGGTCGCCTACCTCGACGGCACGCTCGCCTTCGTCAACCCGGCGATGCGCAGGTCGGCGCGGCTGGGGACAGCCGAGTGGCGCAAGCTCGACCTCTTCAGCCTGCTCGAACGCTTCCGCACGGGAGTCTTCGATGAGCCGCAGATCGCAGTCCGCCGCGTGCTCCAGACGGGGCAGGCGTACGAGCGCGAGCTGACCTTCATCGACCGCGACGAGACGCTGCTGCTGCGCATCGCGCTCGTGACGAGCGCCGCGGCCGACGAGCGCGAGGGCGAAGGGGCGGGGACGCCGCTCCCGCTCTGCCTCGCCGTCACCGTGCGCGACGTGACGCGGATGAAGGAGCTCGACAAGCTCAAGAGCGACATGCTCTCGCTCATGTCGCACGAGCTGCGCACGCCCGTCACCTCCATCAACGGCTTCGCCGAGCTGCTGATGGCCGACGACAAAATGCCCGAGGACGCGCGCGAGTTCCTCGCCATCATCCACACCGAGTCGCAGCGCGTCGCGCGCATGCTCTCGACCTTCCTGTCGGTGGCGAAGCTCGAACAGAAGGACAGGCAGGAGGTCTTCATCGCGCCGGTCACGCTCGACGACGTGGTGCGCGAGACGATCACGAACTACCAGCCGGTGGCGAAGCGCAAGCGCATCCGCCTGGTCGAGCGCGACGGGCAGCGGCTGCCGCCGGTCGCGGCCGACCGCGGCCTCATCACGCAGGCCGTCGCCAACCTCGTCGATAACGCCATCAAGTACAGCCCCGAGCGCACCTCGGTCACCCTCTCGACCGCGCTCGAAGCCGACGCCGTGCGCCTCACGGTCGAAGACCGCGGCTACGGCATCCCGCCCGAAGACCAGGACAAGGTCTGGGAGAAGTTCTACCGCGTCGCCCGCGACGGGAGAGTCAAGGAAGAAGAGTCCACGGGGCTCGGCCTCTCCTTCGTCCGCCAGGTCGTCGAGCAGCACGGCGGCCAGGTCTTCCTCGAATCCGAGCCGGGGCTCGGCTCAAGGGTCGGCTTCACCCTTCCCAGACTGTGATGAGTGATGGGTGACGGGTGATAAGAGAAAGGCGAGGCCCGCCTTCCGTCTCTTATCACCCGTCACTCGTCACTCATCGCTCCCTCATATAGGAGGCGACATGCAAAACGTCAGGTGCGGATTCTGCGGCTATGAGGCGGCCGGCCCCTACTGCCTGCGCTGCAAGGCGCGCGTGGCCCCGGCGGCGACGCGGCGCGACGACCGCGGCCCTTCGCCGCGCGGCGGACGTTCCGGCGGGCGCGCGCTGCGCCGGCTGGTCGTGCTGGCGCTGTTGGCCGCCGCCGGCCTCGCCGCCTACTCCTACAGGCATCGCATCTGGTACGGCCCCGGGGCGGAGTACGCGCTCGCCATCGGCGAGGCGGAGCAGTTCAACGAGCCGCTCTCGGTCAGGGCCAAGAGGAGCATCACGAAGGTGAGCGCCGTCCTCGGGGTTCCGACCGATGGGACGGACGGGAGCGACCCCGTCCACGTGCTCAAGGCGCGCGGCTACGTCGAGTTCGGCTCTGCCCGGACGGAGGAGCGCGTCGTGGGCACACATAAGCCGCCCCGGCCCCTCGGCCTCTTCGACAGCACCCCCGCGCCGGAGCCCGTCCAGATAAAGCAGACCTACGCCACCAGCACCGCCGCGCTCACGCCGAGCGGCGAGCAGGTCGCCGCCGGGTGGGAGGACTCCGGCGACACGTGGCGCGTGCCCATCGGCTCGCGCGAAGTCTACCGGGTGGACGGCTTCGATGAGGTCGAGGCGGCGGCGGGCGTCGAGGCCCGCGAGGTGGAGTTCTCCTGGCGTTGGCGGCCCAACACGGTCGGGGAGGCGTTCGACACGGACGGGAAGGTCTACGCCTCGCTGCCCGAAGGCGCGCGCGCGGCGGTGCTCAAGTTCAACTGGGGCAGCGCGAAGGTCTACCGCGCGGTCGCCCGCCTCGAACGCCGCCCCGGCGGCCCCTGGCGCGTCGTCTCGATAAAGAGGAGCGAAGACATCGACGAAGACAACGACCTGTCCGCCTTCTGAAAGGCCGTGAACGGTGAACCGTAAACCGTGACAAGGAAGAGCCGTGAACCGTAAACCGTGAACCGTGACAAGAGGAAGGCAACTCCTTCTTGTCACGGTTCACGGTTTACGGTTCACGGTTCACGGCTTATTAATCGTGCCGCGGCAGCCCTCGGCCTTGCAGCGGCAGCGGTAGTCGTCGGGGTGGTGGGTGGAGATGTAGTCGCAGGTGATCTCTTCGCCGGGGTTGATGTCGCGCAGGGCCATGAAGAGCAGGTGGCCGCGCGTGAGGCGCATGTAGCAGTTCGGCCGGCAGGAGTGGTTGATGTAGTGCGTGCCGTTGCCGCCGCGCGCGCCGTCGAGGTGGTGGCCCCGGTCGATGGCGCAGATGCGGTGCTTGCGGCGCTTACGCACGCGGCGCTCGACCTCGCGCTCCGAGATGAGCTCGCCCGCGTACTCGGCGATCTTCTTACCCTTGGGGAAAAACTTCGTCGCGAAGCAGCCCTTCCCGTCGATGGGCGACTTCTGGATGGCGAGGCCGGGTGCAAGCTTGAGAGGCATGGACTGATAAGCCGTGAACCGTGAACCGTAAACCGTGACAGGAGGAGGCGCGTGTCCTCTCCTTGTCACGGTTTACGGTTCACGGTTCACGGCCTTTTACTGTTTGAGCTTGAAGCTGCGCGCGATGGCGTCGGTCTGGTTCCGGATGCGGTGGAGCTTGTCGCGCAGCCCCGTGAAGTGGAGGACGTAGACCGTGCGGCCGTCCGCCTGGAGGTAGTAGACGCGCCCGGCCATCGGCTTGCCCGCGGCGGTGTACTCGTAGTTGAGGACGACGCCGCTCAGCCGCCCCGCGAAGCGCTCGTCCTTGCCGATGACGAAGCCCGGCTTGTAGCGCAGGTGGGTGTTGGCCTCGGCGTGCGCGAACTCCTTCAGGTCGGCGTTGCCCTCGACCACCTCGCGCCGCACGCGCAGGTAGCCGTCCGGGCGCAGGCCGTTGATGAACTCCATGTTCCGGCGCTCGCCGTCGGAGCGCGGGACGGCCTTCCAGACTTCGGAGGGGAGTTCGAGGCTGTACTCGTCCGTCTCGCTCGTGTAGGGCTGCTCCTGCGCCGGGGCGGCGGCCGCGCCGAAGGCTAAGAGCGCGAGCGCGCAGATGAAAAGCTTCGTGTTGCGTCGCATATTTTAGTCTTACTCCTTATCCGCGGGCGGCATGACGAGGGTTTTCCTGACTCCGCTCAGATGTCGCTCGCGCGCGCCCGTGTTGCCCGGCGCGCCCCGCCCTTCAGGACATCCCCTTCAGCTTCTTGACCGTCATCAAGAGTAAGCGCGGGAGTGCGGAGGGGGGTGCGAAGTTCTGACAGACACTTTCTCATGCTCCTTGAAGGGAATCGTGCCGACGCGGCAATCAGGTCAGTACCGCCCGCGGTGGCGGGTGGGTGTTTCGTTGACGGCCTGACGATTGAATGACCCCGGCACTCTCGTCAATCATCGGCCCTTATGTCGTGAGACCCGCCCGCTACCGAGGGCGGTACTGCCGCTATTGCTCGACGGCGGCGCGCTGGGCGGCGAAGAGCGTCTGGAGCCCGCCGCGCGCGAGCCCGAGCAGCGCGTCCATCTGCTCCCGGCTGAACGGCTCGCCCTCGGCCGTGCCCTGCAACTCGACGAAGCGGCCGTCGCCGGTGCAGACGACGTTCATGTCCACCGCGGCGCGCGAGTCCTCGTCGTACTTGAGGTCGAGGAGCGGCGTGCCCGCGACGACGCCGACGCTGACGGCCGCCACCTCGCCCGTGACCGGCGAAACTGAGAGCCTATTCTCCCCGACGAGCTTCCGGCAGGCAAGCACCAGCGCGACGTACGCGCCCGTGATGGCGGCGGTGCGCGTCCCCCCGTCGGCCTGCAAAACGTCGCAGTCGATGGTGATCGTGCGCTCGCCGAGTTTCGAGAGGTTCGTCACGGCGCGAAGGCTCCGGCCGATGAGGCGCTGTATCTCGTGCGTGCGCCCCGAGGGGCCGCCGCGCCCCGTCTCGCGCTGCGTGCGCTGCGGCGTGGCGCGCGGCAGCATCGAGTACTCGGCCGTCAGCCAGCCCTGCCCCGAGTTGCGGCGGAAGGGGGGGACGCGGTCGTCGAGCGTGGCCGTGCAGATGACGCGCGTCTGCCCCATCTCGATGAGCGCGGAGCCTTCGGCGTAGGGCATGAAGCCGGGCGTGATGCGCGGCTCGCGCAGTTGGTCGGGGGCGCGGCCGTCGGTGCGCGCCCGAGTGTTGCTAGCGGGGTTGAAGCTCATCGTGCCCCCAGACTTCGACGGCCTCTAAACGCCTCGGCGCGGCGCCGAGGAAACGCTCGGCGACGTGCGCGAAGCGCTCGGCCGCGTCCGTCACGTAGAAGTGGTCGAGGTCGTCGCACAGGTAGCGCGCGTGCGCGCCCGCCTCGCGCAAGTCCCTCAGCTCCTGCGTCGCCGTCCGCCGCAGGTCTTCCCTCTCGATCAAAGCCTCGACGGCCTCGGCCGCCGCCCCGCCCGAGTCGATGAGGCGCACGCCTTCGCCCACCGCCTCCTGAATCACGCGCCGCAGGATCGGGTAGTGCGTGCAGCCGAGGACGAGCGCCCCCACCCCGCGGCCGCGCAGCTCGCCCAGGTACTCTTCGGCGACCATGCGCGCCACCTCCGTCTCGGCCCAGCCCTCCTCGGCGAGCGCGACGAAGAGCGGGCAGGCGCGTTCGTAGACTTCCGCCCCGGGCGCGAGCCCCTTGATGGCCTTGCTGTACGCGCCGCTCTTGACCGTGGACTCGGTGGCGATGACGCCGACCCGCGCGGAGCCCCCGGCCTCGCGGACGGCGGCGCGCGCGCCCGCCCCGATCATGCCGACGACGGGGACGCTGACGGCGGCGCGGATCGCCGGCACCGCGAGCGCCGACGCCGTGTTGCACGCGACGACCAGGAGCTTCACGCCGCGCGAGACCAGGAAGCGCGCGTTCTCGATGGCGTAGCGCTCGACCGTCGAGAGCGACTTCGTCCCGTAGGGGACGCGCGCCGTGTCGCCGAGGTAGACGTAGCGCTCCGTCGGCAGCCGCTCGTGCAGCGCCCGGTAGACCGTCAGGCCGCCGACGCCGCTGTCGAAGATTCCGATGGGAAGGTTGCGATCCAAACTAAGCGAAGGACTCAGACGAAAATCTCTGTCACCTTGCAGCGGAAGCCCGGCACCACCTCGCCGCCGCCCAACTCGTCACCTTCCGACAGTCGCTCCACGTCCGTTGTCGAGCGGTAGACCATCACGACGCGCTTCTTCGGGTTAATGACCCACACGGCCCGCACGCCTGCCTCCAGCCAGTCCGTGACCTTCTCGTCAACTTCCCCGCGAGTGTCGCCGGGACTCAGGACTTCGACGGCGAGGTCGGGCGCGCCGGGCCAGAACTGTTTGGGAATGCCGCTTTTCGGAATACGCTCCCGGCTGATGAAAGCCACGTCGGGCGCGCGCACCGTGTCCGGGTCGGATTCAATCTTGAACCCGGTCTCCGCGCCGAAGCAGACGCCGAGTTTCTTCGCCCTCACGTATTGGCCAAGTAACACGGTGATGTTGACGATGGTCGCGCCGTGCTCGCTTCCAGAGGGGGACATCTTTCGCAGCTCTCCTTTCACCAGCTCGTAGCGGAAGCCGTCGTCCGGCATCTCGAAAAGCTCGCTGGCGGTCGAGCGCTGAAGTGTCTGTGTCATGTCAGCCCTCCGGGGCGGCCGCGCGGGTAAACGTGAAGCGGCCGGTTCGGGCGCGATGTTATCACAACGCGCGGCGAACCGGCCGCCGGCCGTTCGGTCGCGGGGGGTCTCAGTTCGAGGCGGACGCGCCCCTCTTCCGCAGGTTGGGGATGACGCCCGAGTCCACGGTCTCGCCCTTGCGGGTGATGACCTGGAAGTGCATCTCGTCCTTGGCGACCTCGAAGAGCATGAAGGAGAGGTCCGTGTCGAACGCCTTCTCGGTGAGCGGAGAGCCCTTCTTCACGTCCCCCTTGCGCAGCTTCCCGCCCGCGCCGGAGATGAAGTAGTAGATGCCCTTCTGCGGCTTGATACGCTCGTAGAAATGCTCGTGCCCGGCGAGGACGACGTTGACGCCGTATTTCACGAACAGCGGCTCGACCACCTCGCGCAGGGAGGTCGAGGAGCCGTGCTTGCCGCCGGAGGAGTAGGGCGGGTGGTGGAAGAAGGCGACCTTCCAGTCGGACGTGTCGGCTTTGAGCTTGCCCTCGAACCATTCGAGCTGCTTCTTGTCCATGTAGTTGCTGTTCAGGGCGTAGAAGCTGACCCCGCCCTTCTCGAACTGGTAATACTCCTCGCCCTTCATGTTGAAGTGGTCGTAGAAGCGCTGGTTCGCCTCGTCGTGGTTGCCGAGCGAGGCGTAGAACTTGACCTTGTTGTCGAGCAGGGGCTTGTACACGTCCTCGAACTTCTTCTTGTAGTCGGCGGCCTTCTCCGACCCGTACATGTTGTCGCCCACCATCAGCGCGAACTCGAACGGGAACGCCTGCCAGTAGCGCAGCATCACCGCGGCCAGCTCGTTCTGCTCGCGGCTGCCCGTGCCCGTGTCGCCGACGAGCATGAAGCGCGTCGAGCCTTCTTTCATCGGCAGCGTGAGCGCGACGGGCGCGGCCGCGACCTGGCTCCCGCGCGCCTGCGTCTGGCCGAGCGCGGGCGGGGCCGGCGCGAGGCAAGCAAGCGCGCCGGCCGTCAACAACGAAGCGAGAATGCGTCTCATGGCTCTCTCCACTCTGGGACTGTTCGTCAAAAGGTTACGGCAGGGCGTCGGGCATGAAATCTATGATGAGCCCGTTCTCCCTGTCCACCAGGAGCATGTTGCGCCCGACGTAGCGGAACTTGACCTGCTTCGGCAACTGCGGGAGCCGCAGCAGGAGCGCGGGCGGCATCTCCAACTGCTCCTGCGACTCCGGGTAGGGCTGGTTGACGCGCAGCGGGACGGCCTTGACCTCGGACTCGACCACCGTCTCGCGCACCTCCCTTTTCACCTTCGCCGGCATCTCGGACTTGATGACCTCGCGGATGTGTGCCGCCAGCACCGGCACGAAGAGGTCGCCCTGCTTGGCGGAGGCGCGCGCGGCCTGCACGCCCTTCTGGAGCGCCGCCTTGTGCCTCTCGATATCCTCCGGCTTCGCGTCCTTCGAGAGCTTCGGCAGCTTGTTGTCGATGGACTCGCGCAGCGCGACGTAATCCTTGACGCGCTTCTCGAAGGCCGCGAACGCCGCCTTGTGCTCCGGCGAGACGGCCGGTGCGGTCGCCGCGACCTGCGAGCCCGCGGGCGTCTGCGCCGACGCGGACGGCAACGCGGGCAACGACAGGCCGAAGGCGAGCCCCGCCGCGACGCTTGCGATTAAACTTCTTTTCGGTTTCATCGCCCGAATCAATTGCAAGCGCGGTGCCAGCGGGGGCGCCGCCCGCCGGGCCGCGCGCCGGGGCGTTTAGTCTTTACGGCTGAGTCGATTGGGGCGCGTGTGCGCGGGACACGCGGGCGAAGCGCGTGTCCGGCTGCGAACGTTTGTCGGACACGGGAGTCCTCTGAGATTACACTCAAAACGGAAGCGGCGGGGCTTCTTTGAAGTGAAGCCCCGCCGCCTTTCGTTCGATGGAGGCGCCGAGAATCGAACTCGGGTCCAAAGGCCGACGCCGGTGGAATCTACATGCTTAGCCGCTTCTCCTTAGCCGGTCTTGCTCCGGCGCGTTCGCCGCCCGCGGGTAAGTGAAGCGTCGAAGACCCCGCGTGCGACTAGCCCAGAATTTTCTCGCCCGGCGCGCCTGAGCACGCGCGCCCGGCCAGCTCAACTGTGTTACGCCCCGGCCCGCTTCGCTTGAGCAACTGGCGGCGGGACGCTCGCTATCTTCCTAAGATAACTTAGGCCGCGAGAGCTAACTCGTTAGAGTTCGCATTTGTTTTTTTCTACGCTTATTAACGGGCCGCATAGAACGCCCGGCATGCATCCGTCCGACGATCCAAGCCCCTGTCGAGACCTATCGCCCCCTTAACTCGCACACCCGTTTAGATGCGCGAGCCCGATTATAGATGCACGCCGCTTCCGCGGCAAACGATGAACGCGGAACGATGAACTGAAGGCAGCTTGTCTTTCAGTTCATTGTTCCGCGTTCATACTTCTAATCACGGCCCGAACCGCTGGCGGTACTCGATGGAGGTGATGAACGCCTTGACCATCTCGGCCTCGACGTAGTCGCCGTTGAACTGTTCGAGCTTGCCGAGCCAGTGGTTATAGCCGTCGAAGTTCGCGTCCGGCGACTCGTTCGGCGCGCGCCGCAGGTAGCCGAAATACTCCATCAGGACGAAGGCCCGGTTGAACTCGCGCCGCCGGAAGTCGGCGTCGTCCGTGAGCTTCAACAGCACCGACGCGCGGCCCGCGGCCGTGTTGTCGGCGGTCAACTCCGCCGCCAGCGCGTCGCGCTCCCCTTGCGAGAGCGAGCCGCCCGCGTTCGCGTTCAAGGCGTCCACGAACTGCGCGGGCGTCATCGCCGCCGGGTAGGCCGCGACGAACTCCGGCCGCTGGACGAAGTCGAGCGCGAACGCCCGCCTGTTCGCGGCCAACTGCTCCTCCCACGCGGCCGCGCCGACGACCACGCCGCGCCTGACCTCGCCCGCGTCGGCGAGGAACCGCGCCGCCGCAAGGCTCTCGCCCGAAGCGTGCGCCGCCTGGTGCAGCAGGTAGACGAAGTAACCCGTCTGCTGGAACTCAATCGAGAGGAAGAAGGCGGCCGAAACGTTGATGCGCCTGACCTCGCGGCAGCCCTGCCGCTCCGCCTCGGGTCGCGCCTCGCACTGCGTGATCTCGCCCTTCCAGAAGGCGAGGCCCTCGGCGTCGGGCTCGCGCCCGAGGAAGTCCGCGTAGTGCTGTCGGACGAAGAAGTCAACGTCGAACGAGGCGTCGGCCAGGGGGTTCGGCCCCGTCGCCGCGTCGTCGCTCGTCACCTGCACGGTCGCCGTGGAAGGCGTGCCCAGACTGACGCCGACCGGGTTCGAGAGGACGACCGAGAAGCTCTCGACCGACTCCTGGAAGCGGTCGTCCGTGACCTGAACGACAATCGACTTCGAGGTCTCGCCCGCGGCGAAGCGCAGCGTGCCGAAGACAGCCGTGTAGTCGGAGCGCGCGCTGGCCGTCCCGTCCGCGGTCGCGTAATCGACGCTCGCCGCCTGCGTCGCGTCGGTGCGCGTCACGGTCAGACCGGCCGAGCCCGCGGCCGACGCGTTCGCGGCCTGCCACCACTCCGCCTTGCCGAACGTCACCCCCGAGCTTCCGCCGCCCGCCCCCTCGTCCGCCTGCGCCGTTGACGTGGTGAACGAGACCGAGCCCAAAGGCGTCGGCGTCGGGCTCGGACTCGGCGTCGCCGCAGGCGTCGGAGTCGCGGTCGGCGTGGGAGTGGCCGTCGGGGTCGGCGTCGGAGTCGCGTTCGACGAACTGATGTCGAAGACGTAGGCCGCGCCGCGCGCGCCGTTCTTCGACGGTGCGCCCGCGACGACCGTCGAGCCGTCGAGCGCGGCACTCGTGCCGAGCGCGTCGGGCGCGGGGTCGTCGTGGATGAGCTTGTCGGTGCGCGCGAACGTCCCGGCGGAGCGCGCGAAGACGTAGACCGCGCCGTGGTTGGCGATGCCGGGGACGACCTCGTGCGCGGGCGCGCCGACGGCGATGGTGTCGCCTTCGATCGCCACGCTGCCGCCGAAGGTGTCGTTGCGCTGCGTGGCCTCGACGCCGAAGAGTTGCTGCTGCTGCGCCCAGTCAACTCCCGCGCGCGCGAAGACGTAGGCCGAGCCCTGGTCTGTCGTCGCGCCCACGTCGTCGAGCCGCGCGCCGACGACCGCCGTATCATTCGAGACGCCGACCGAGAAGCCGAAGGCGTCGCCGTTCGCCCCGTCGGACGCCGTCAGCTTCTTCTGCTGCGACCAGGACGAGCCCGAGCGCGTGAAGACGTAGGCCGCGCCGCGCCCCTGGTCGGCCGAGATGCCTAACTGCCCCGGCGCGCCGACGACCGCCGTGTCGCCGCTCACGGCGACCGAGTAGCCGAAGTAGTTCGCGAAGCCGCCGTCGTTCGCCAGGAGCTTCGCCTGCTGCGTCCACGTCGAACCCGCGCCGGTGAAGACGTAGGCCGCGCCCTGGAAGAAGTTCACGCCGTTGTTCTTCTGCAACGCGCCGGCGACGAGCGTGCCGTTATCGACGGCGAGGCTTGCGCCGAAGAGGTCGCCGTCCGCGGGGTCGCCGGGCGTGAGCTGCGTCGGGCTTTGCGTCCACGTCGAGCCCGAACGTGTGAAGACGTAAATTGCCCCGCGCGTGCGCGCGCTGTTGCCGACCTGCGTGAAGTGTCGGCCGACGAAGACGGTGTCGCCCTCGATGGCCACCGCGTAGCCGAACTCGTCGTTGGCGATGCCGTCCGAGGCGGTCAGCTTCTGCTGGAACGCCCACGTACTGCCGCTGCGGACGAAGACGTAGGCCGACCCCTGGTTGGGGTTGCTCCCGACCTGGTCGCGCGGCGCGCCCACCACGGCCGTGTCGCCCGAGACGGCGACCGAGAAGCCGAGGCTGTCCTGCGCCGCGCCGTCCGACGCTTCGAGCTTGCCCTGCTGGACGAACGCGCCCGCCGCCGCGCCCGCGCGCTCGACCGACAGCATGACCGACGCCGCAAACAACACGACTGCGGCGACGAAGAACACACGTTTACCCATTCCCTTCATTCGTTCACTCCTGGTTCGTGCGAGTTGAAATTGGGGTGTGAACGCAACCGGGTCAGAACCGCCCGCGGTAGCGGGTGGCCGTTACGAGTGCCGGACGATTGATGACAGAGCGACTCTCATCAATCAACAGGCCGACATCGGAAGGGCCACCCGCTACCGCTGGTGATTCTGACCTGACTCGCGTCAGTTCTTCTTCTCCTCGGCGGGGGGCGCCGCGTCCACGGCGAAGGCCGAGAGTTCTTTCGAGTTGCGGAGGTTGAAGACGCGGCCGGCCAGCTCGTCCACCTGGTAGTCGGGCTCCTTGTCCTTGAAGAGAATCTGGCGGTCGCCCTTGCCGGTCTCCATCTGCACGCCGACGAGGCCCGCGCCCTTCTCCTTGCCGTCCTTCACGGTCGTCAGGACGTAGACGTAGTTACCGGTCTGCTTCGTCGCGCTGTAGCGACGGCTGACGAACTGCTCGTAGGCGACGAGCGAGTTGATGCGCTGCCTGTTGGCCCAGCGGTTCTCGGCCGTGCCGTAGTAGCTGTTGGCGGCCGAGGCCGTGGCCGACGTGTAGGCGAGCGCCGTCAGCCCCGCCATCGCGATCTTCTGCCAGCCGGGCACGCCCGGCGCTTCGTACTTCACGGACCAGACGATGGCCCGCGCGCGCGGGTCGAAGGCGAGCAGGTGCTGCTTGCCCGCGACGACCACCGTCCCGTTCTCGCGTCGGTACAGGGCCACGGGCTCGTCGCGCGTGTCGCCGCCGCCCTTCCCTATCGCCCCCAGGCCCCCGAAGCCGAACTTCGCGACCTTCGCGGCGGTGCCGGCCGCGCCGAGGCTGTTCTTGAATTCGAGCTTGACCTTGTAGGACTCCCTGACCTTGCCGCTGCTCGCCGAGTCCAGCCCGATGAGGCTCCTGGCGTCGGCGACGAGCACCGTGTTCTGCTCGGGCAGCAGCGCCATGTTGGTGATGCTGTCGTCGGCCTTGTCGTAGTACCAAACGGTCGCGCCGGTCTTCTTGTCCACGGCGGCGACGCCGAACGGCTTCTTGTTGACGTACTCGCGCTTCGAGAAGTCGTAGAAGGCCCCGCCGAGGCGGCCGTAGATCACGTCGCCGCCGAGCTTCATCTCGGCGACCGCGCCGCCGAAGTCTTTGCCGACCCACCTGACCGCGCCGGTCGCCTTGTCGATGGCGCGCAACTGGCCCTTGGCCGACGTGTAGATGGTCTCGCCGTCGATGACGGCCTGCGCGTTGCCGCGCTTAATCGACCCTTCGGTCACGTCGTACTTCGTGCCCCAGACGAGCCTGCCGTCTTCGAGCGAGTAGCGGTGAAGGCCCGCGTACGTGAAGTAGACGGAGTCCGAGTCGTAGAGCGGCGGGTTCGCGCCGGAGAGGTCGAACTTCGGGAAGTACTTGCTCCCGCGCTCGATGCCGTAGAGGTCTACGTTGTCGGGGTAGTCGGCCTCCCACACGAGTTCGCCCGTCGTCATCCGCAGCGCCGTGATGCGCGGCTTCGCCTTGTTGGCGGAGTTGTTCTCGACGGTGACGAGCAGGACGAGGTCTTTCTCGTAGACGGGTTCGACCGCCACGGTCGCGCCCTTCAGCTTCTCGGTCTCCCAGATGTTCTGGCCCGAGAGCAGGTCGAGCGCGTAGAGCCTCGTCCCCTTCTTGAAAGTGCCGGACGTGTCGGAGACGAAGAGGAGCGGCGTGCCGGGGATGGTGTCCACCTCGAACTCCTCGGCCCCGGCGAGGTCTGCGCGCGCCCAGACCTGCTGCCCCGACTCGCCGTCGAGCGCGTAGAGCGCGCCCTTCGCGCCGACCAGCAGGCTGCCGACATCGGTCACGCGGTACCACTTGATGTCGCTCGCGGGCTTATGCGTCCAGAGTGGCGCGCCGAGGGCGGTCGTCGCCAGCAGCGCCCCGGCGAGGAGCGCGCAGACGAGATAGGCGAGCCCGTCGCGGGCCGCCTCGCGCGGGCTGCGCGCGGCCGGGGCGTTGACGGATTGCTTCGAGACCTCAACGGAGACAGGGGGCTGCGGGCGTTGGGACATCTTCCACCTCCAAAGTTGTGTTCGGGGTCGGCGCGGGCGCGTATCGCGCCCCTCAAAAATTAATCGCAAGAAAAACGGGCCGCGCGGTTCAAGGGGTGGATAAATTTTTTGTCAGGAGGGGCCGGCATTGATTAATATCTGCGGACTGACCGCCGGCATGGGGGAACAATCCACACAGGGCGTGACGAGACTCTTGCGCGAGGCGCAGGCCGGCGACCGGGCCGCGCTCGACGAGCTGCTGCCGCTCGTCTACCGCGAGCTGCGGCAGATAGCGGCGCGCCGCCTCGCGCAGGAGCGGCCGGGCCACACGTTGCAGGCGACGGCGCTGGTGCACGAGGTCTACCTCCGCCTCATCGACCAGCACTCGGTGGACTGGCGCAACCGCGCGCACTTCTTCGGCATCGCGGCCGAGATGATGCGCCGCGTCCTCGTCAACCACGCCGTCGGCCGCCGGGCGCAGAAGCGGGGCGCGGGCGAGACGCTCCTCTCGCTCGAAGAGGTCGTCAGCTTCCCGAACCGGCAGGACGTGGACCTGATCCTGCTCGACGAGGCCCTCACGCGCCTGGCGGGACTCGACCCCTTGCAGGCGCGCATCGTCGAGCTGAGGTTCTTCGCGGGGCTGACGGTCGAGGAGGTGGCGGAAGTCCTCGGCGTCTCGGACTCCGAGGTCAAGCGCGAATGGCGCAGCGCCAAGGCGTGGCTCACGACCCAACTGAAATAAGAGCGTGAACCGTGAACCGTAAACCGTGACAAGTAAGAACGGTCTCCTTCTTGTCACGGTTTACGGTTCACGGTTCACGGCCCTTCAACCATGACCCCTGAAAGCTGGAAGCAGATCAAGCGCATCTTCGACGAGGCCGTCGAGCTGGCCCCTTCGGAGCTGGGAGTGTTCCTCGACGCGGCGTGCGGCTCCGACCCTTCGCTCCGCCGCGAGGTCGAGCGGATGCTCGCGGCCGACCCCGCCGACGACCTCGAAGAGTCGGCCTTCTCGCTCTTCGACCGCGGCGAAGCGGCGGCCTTCCGCGGCCGGCGGGTCGGGCGCTACCGCATCCTCGAAGAGGTGGGCCGGGGCGGGATGGGCGCGGTCTTCGCGGCGGTGCGCGACGACGGCGAGTTCGAGCAGAGGGTCGCCCTCAAGGTCATCAAGTCGGGCCTGAGCACCTCGACCATCGTCCGGCGCTTCCGCCACGAGCGCCAAATCTTAGCCTCGCTCGAACACCCGAACATCGCGCGCCTGCTCGACGGCGGGATGAGCGACGACGGCCTGCCCTTCTACGTGATGGAGTTCATCGAGGGCGAGCCGATTGACGAGTACTGCCGCGCGCGGCACCTGGGCGTGCGGGAGCGGCTGGAGCTTTTCCGGCAGGTCTGCGCCGCCGTCTCCTACGCACACCGGCGGCTCATCGTCCACCGCGACCTCAAGCCGTCGAACATCCTCGTCACGGGCGAAGGCCGTGTGAAGCTCCTCGACTTCGGCATCGCCAAAGTCCTCTCGCAGTCGGACGGCGACGCGCAGAGCACGGCGACGCAGCTCGGGCTGATGACGCCCGACTACGCCAGCCCCGAGCAGTTCCGCGGCGAGACGGTGACGACCTCGACCGACGTTTACTCCCTGGGCGTCGTCCTCTATGAGTTGCTCACCGGCGTGCCGCCGTACGACCTGAGGGGACTGCGGCTCGACCAGATGTTGAGGCTGGTCTGCGAGACCGAGCCGCCGCGCCCGAGTCAGGCGATTGCGGACGGCGGGTTGCGGAATGCTGATTTGCAGACGAGGCCGATGACGGCCGGCGCAGGCGACGACAGCCGACCGGTTCTACGAATCAAGCCGCAGTCCGCAATCGGCAACCCGCAATCATTAAAGGGCGACCTCGACAACATCGTCCTGAAGGCGCTCAGGAAGGAGCCCGAGCGGCGTTACGAGTCGGTCGAGCAGTTCGCCGAGGACATCCGGCGACACCTGAACGAGCTACCCGTCTCGGCGCGCCCCGACACCTTCGCCTACCGCGCCTCGAAGTTCGTCAGGCGCAACCGGGTCGGCGTCGTCGCGGCGTCGCTCATCTTCGTCGCGCTGATCGCGGGCATCCTGGGGACGGCCTACCAGGCGCGCGTCGCGCAGCGCGAGCGCGGGCGCGCCGAGAAGAGGTTCGAGCAGGTGCGCAAGCTCGCCAACAACGTCGTCTTCAAGTACCACGACGCCATCGCCAGCCTGCCGGGGGCGACCGCCACCCGCGAGATGCTCGTCAAAGACGCCACCGAGTACCTCGACAACCTCTCGCAGGACGCGCAGGACAACCCGGCGCTCGCGCAGGAGCTGGCCCTCGCCTACCTCAAGATCGGGAACGTGCAGGGCGAGGCGTACCAGGCCAACGTCGGCGACACGGCCGGCGCGCTCGCCAGCTACCGCAAGAGCCTCGCCATCCTCGAACGGCTCGCCGCCGAACGGCCCGGCCGCGTCGAGTACCTCCGCAACCTCCACGCCGCCGCGCAGGCGACCGCCATCCACCTCGTCAGGCTCCAGCGCTGGCGCGAGGCCGAGGAGGCCGGCGAGAGGCAGCTCCAACTCGCGCGGCGGCTCGACGCCGCGGAGCCGGGCGCGCGGGAGAACCGCAACCTCCTCGCCCGCAGCTACCAGGTCAAGGGCGAGACGGTCGAGTTCTCGGGCGGCCACGAGGAGTGCGTCCGCTGGTACCGCCTCTCGCTGGAGGAGGCGGAGCGTGCGGCGGCCGAAGACCCCTCGGGCGAGGCGGCCCGGAGGGTGCTGGCCTCGGCCCTGCAACGGCTCGGCACGCGCCTCGAATACCGCGCCGCGATGCTCGGCGAGACGGGCGAGCCGCCGGCCGCCCTCGCGCCGCTCTACGCCGAGGCCGAGGCCGTGCACCGCCGCTCGTACCAACTGTGCGAGGGGCTCCGGCGCGACTTCCCGGAGAAGGCCCTCTACGTCCGCTTCGTCGCGGCCTCCTCGCTCAACCTCGGGACGGCGCTCGCGCGGACGGGGAAGGGGCAGGAGGGCATCCCGCTCATCGTGCGGTCTCTGGAGACGCTGCGCGCCACCTCCGAAGGCGACCCGAAGAACCAGGAGGCCAGGCGGGACGTGGCCGAGACGTGGCAGTACATGGCGTTTGCGCGCGAGGCGATGGGGCAGACGGACGAGGCCATCGAGGCCGACCGGCACTCGCTCAAAATCCTCGAAGAGATCACGGCCGGCGACCACGCCAACGTCGAGTTCCTCCGGCAGACGCACTCGACCTACAACCACGCGGGCGACCTGCTGGCGCGGCAGGGGAAGCTCGGCGAGGCGCTCGACTACTACCAGCGCGGGATGGCCTACGCGGCGCGCGTGTCGGCCGTCAACGACAGCCCGCAGGTCGCCTTCATGCGCAGCGAGTCGCACCGCAAGCTCGGCGAGGTCTACCTGGCGCTCGCCGCCGCGGGCCGCGACCACGGCGCGCTCGCGGAAGCCCGCGCGCACCTGCTAAAGGCGCACGAAGATTTACTCGTCCTTCAACAGCGGAACGAACTCGGCAGGAACCACCGGCATAAGCTGGCCCTGGTCGCGGCGGACATGGAGAAGGCGGCGCAACTGTCCACGCAGTCGCGGGCGAGCGCCCCGGGCCCGACGCGCGCGGGGAGTTAAAGGAAGGACGTTCGTCAGACCGGCGGGCGGTCAGGGGAGCTGGTAACTGACGACCTCCACGCTCGCGCCCGCGGGGTCGCCGCGGAAGATGAGCACGAACTCCTCGCGCGCGCGCACGGGCAGGAAGTCAATCGTCGTCGCGGGACGCTCCTCCCCTCCCGCGCCACCCAGCCTCCCCTCGACGCGCACCTGCCCGGCCGCCCCGCCGCCGACGTTCGTCACCGCGACGGCGAGGTGGAAGAGTCCCGCCTCCCGCCGCACCGCCCCGCGTTCGACGGCGAAGCGCGGCGGCCCCTCCGGCTCCGAAGCCCACAGCCACAGAATCACCCCGACGACGCCCGCCAGCAGCAGCAGCGACACCGCGAGCGAGACCCACTCGGCGAAGGTGCGCGGCCCCGACGCCGCCGCGCCGCCCTTCCCCTTCCCGCTCACAGCGCCAGCCTCCCGGCCGCCCCGCCCACGCTCGCCGGCAGCCCGAGCACCAACACGTCGCCCGCCCAGCGCGAGGGCGGCTCGGACGGGTCGAGGAGCTGGTAAAGCCAGAGCATCCCCGCGGCCATCAAGAGCGAGACGACGTAGGCCATCGCCGTCTCGACGAGCGGCGCGTCGAAGCCGCCGCCGTGCTCCCTGCGCGCCTCGGTGGCGACGAAGTTCGAGGCGAAGACGATCATGTAAGAGATGACGAGCGAGGCGGCGATGAGGCCCAGCAGGTGCGGATACCTCAGCCCGTTCGAGATGAGCGGAATCTCCTCGGTCGGCGCGAGCGTCAGCGCGACGACGGTCGCGCCCAGGGCCGTGCCGCCCGCGCGCACGACGACGCGACGGCGCACGTCCGCCGCCGACGGCCGGTCGGAGCTTTGACCGTCGCCCCCCTTCTTCCCGTCCTCCTCGTCCTTCTCGCCGAGCAGGAAGTCCGCGAGCCCGACGCCGAGGGCGAAGGGCAGCCCCTCCATGACGACGCGGCCGACGAGCGCGTGCAGCCCCGCCTCCGGGCTGAGGAATCCGATGAGGAACAGCCCCGCGGCCGCCGCGACGAGCCCCACGGCGAGCGCCTGCGCGCCCTCGGCCAGCGCGCGCGCGAGCGACGCGTCGCGCCCCGCGCGCCCGGCCGCGGCGCGTTCGAGCAGCACGAGCGCGCCGTAGGTCAGCCCGAGCGCCGCCAGCATCCTCGGCGGCCCGGCCGTGTTGCCGCGCCACCAGACCTCCATCGTGTAGAGGAACGGCATCCCGAACAGGAAAGCGCCCGCCAGCTCGTGAACCAGGTGGCGCAGTTCCCTCTTCCAAGGCGAGCGCGGCTTGTTCTTCGGCATCCTCTCGACCTCATTCGTAAAGTCACGGCGTCGTCATAGCGGTCAGTACCGCCCGCGTTAGCGGGCGGGTGCGTCAAGCTCAGAGGGGCTTTATAGCGTAAGACCGACACACCCGCTACCGCGGGCGGTACTGACCCGGTTGCCCCGCCGGCCTAGACACTTCTTCGCGCCCCCTTCCGCGACGCTCAACTCCCTTCGGGATAGCCTCGCGCGGCGCGCGGGGGTTAAGTTATAATCGCGGTCGCGACGTCGGCCTCCCCGGTCAGCAGGTGAAAGGCTTCTGAGAATCCCATGGCAGCTACACAGACGCTAAAAGACGGCCCGCGGGCGCGCGCCCTGGCGGCCCCCGTCCCCCGCAGGCGGCAGTTGCGCCGCTTCTGGTTCCCCGCGGTGCTCCTGCTCGCGCTCTCGGCGGGGGGCCTGACCGGCATCGTGCTCGCCTACAGCCTCAACTACTCGCGCGCGGCCGAGGAGGTCAAGGCGCTCGCCACCTACCGCCCGAGCGTGGTGACGCGCGTCTACGCCGACGACGAGGAGACCATCATCGGCACCTTCGCGCTCGAGAAGCGCGTCCCGCTCAAGTTCGCCGAGATTCCGCCCAACGTCCAGAAGGCCATCCTCGCCGTCGAGGACGCGCGCTTCTTCGAGCACAAGGGCATCGACCCCGTCCGCATCATGGGGGCGGCGTGGAAGAACGTCACGACCGGCAGCCGCGAGGGCGGCTCCACGCTGACGCAGCAGCTCGCCAAGCGCCTCTTCCTCTCCTCCGAGCAGAGCTACACGCGCAAGTTCAACGAGTGGATCGTCGCGCTCCAGATCGAACGCTACTACACCAAGCAGCAGATCATGGAGATGTACGTCAACAACATCTTCCTCGGCGCGGGCTCCTACGGCTTCGAGGCCGCGGCCGAGACCTACTTCGGCAAGCAGGCCAAAGACCTCTCGGTCGAAGAGGCGGCGCTGCTCGCGGGCATCCCCAAGGCCCCGAGCCAGCTCTCGCCCACCGTCAACATGAAGGCCGCCACCGAGCGGCGCGACCTCGTCATCCAGTTGATGGCCAACAACGGCTTCGTCACGCAGGGCGAGGCCGACGCCGCGAAGAGCCGCCCCATCAAGCTGCACGAGTCGGCCTACGCGCCCTCGCTCCAGTCGGCCTCGCCCGTCTTCGCCTACCCCGTCGAGGAGATACGGCAGGAGCTTGAGGACAAGTACACGACGCGCGTCGCGCAGGGGGGGCTCACGGTCTACTCGACCATCAACGTCGCCGCGCAGAAGGAGGCTTACTACGCCCTGCGCGAGGGGCTGCGCGACTACGACCGCGGGCACAGCGGCTGGCGCGGCCAGTTCCAGACCATCGGGCAGGTGAACCCCGACGGCTCCGTGCAGGTCACGCCGCAGCAGCTCGCCAGCTACCACCACCCCGACTGGTACGAGGAGCGCTTCAAAGAGGGCGAGTACCTGATGGGGCTCATCACGAAGGTTGACCGCGCGAAGAACGAGGCGACGGCGCACTTCGGCTCCTACGACGCCGTCGTGACGGCGAAGGACATGGGGCGCGCTACGGGCAGGCAGCCGAAGGACGAGTTCAAGGTCGGCTACCTCGGCGAGTTCAAGATCAAGTCGGTGGACGAGAGCGCGCGCAGGCTGACGGTCGAGATGTCGCAGCCGCCCGCCATCGAGGGCGCCATCCTCTCGCTCAACGCCAAGAACGGCGAGATCGTCGCGATGGTCGGCGGCTACGACTTCAACCGCAACAAGTTCAACAACGCGACGCAGGCCGACCGCCAGACAGGCTCCTGCTTCAAGCCTTTCATCTACACGGCGGCGGTCGAGTGGGGGATGACGCCCGACACCGTCATCTCGGGCGCGCCCATCAAGCGCGGCAACTGGATGCCGCACAACTACGACGGCTCGACGGGCAACGGCGACGTGCCGATGAAGATCGCCCTCGCCAAGTCTTTGAACATCCCGGCCGTCCACGCCCTGGACACCGTCGGCATCCAGACCGGCTCGCAGATGGTGCGCCGCTTCGGCATCACGCGGCCGATGGCCCCGTACCTGCCTTCGGCCCTGGGCGCGACCGAGGTGCCCCTGGCCGAGATGGTCTCGGCCTACTCGGCCTTCCCCGGCAAGGGCATCCGCCACGAGAAGCACCTCATCCGCCGCGTGCTCGACCGCGACGGCAACACCCTAGAGGAGTGGGAGCGGACGACCTTCAAGGTGATGAGCGAGTACGTCGCCTTGACGATGGTGGACATGATGCGCGGCGTGACCTCGGGCGGCGGCACGGCCCCCGCGGCCTCCTCCGTCGGCCACCCCGTCGCGGGCAAGACCGGCACGGTCAACGACCAGACGGACGTCTGGTTCATCGGCTACACGGCGACCTACACGACGGGCGTCTGGCTCGGCTACCCGGGCATGAAGAAGAGCCTCGGCGCGGGCATGACGGGCGGGCGCGGCGCGCTCCCCATCTGGATCGACTTCATGAAGGACTTCCTCAAGGACAAGCCGAAGGAGCAGTTCGACAAGGCCCCGAAGATGCCCGAGGACATCCGCGAGCTGCACCTCCAGCGCCAGCGCGAGCAGATGGAGGAGCGCAGGGCGTTCGCCGCCGCCGTCCTGAGGGGCGACGGCACGGCCCCCGCGGCGGGCGCGGAGACGAAGCTCGAACAGGTCACGCTCCCGCCCGCGGCGGGCGAGGGGCTGACGGCGACGACGCCCGCCGACTCCGGCGCGCCCGCGTGGACGGAGCCCGCCGCCCCGCGCGTCAACACACGTGACGACGACGCGCCGCCGCCGCCGGCGCCGCCGCCCGCCACGCGCCCCCGCGAGGTCGAGCCCCCGAAGAAGAAGGGCAAGAAGGGCGGGGACGATCAGTAGGCAGTAGGCAGATGGCAGTAAGCAGTTGAAGGCAGGAAGACTTTAACGAATCTTCCTCAATGAAGCGGGGGCGGCGAGTTGTCAATCTCGCCGCCCCCGCTTCGTGTAGCCTGCTTTTTGTCTTTACTGCCATCTGCCTACCGCCTACTTCTTTACAGCAGCTTATCCAGCCAGTACGGCAGCATCTTGCGCCACCAGGGCCAGTCGTGGTCTACGTCGTGGCCCCACATGTCGAGCGTGTGCGGGATGCCTTTGGCGCGGAGGATGTCGGAGAGCTGGCGGCTGCGCTCGGGGGCCTCCCAAGCCCCCTGCCCCGTGAGGATGACGATGGCGTCGGCGGCGCGCAGGCGCGGGAAGTGGTAGTCGTCGTTGAGGTTCGGCAGGTACTCGACGGGGTTGTTGAAGTAGACGTTGTCGTCGTGGTAGCCGTCGAACCACGAGCGCACGTCGTAGCTGCCGCTCATCGCGATGGTGCCGCGCAGAACGTCCGGGTGTTTGAAGTAGGCGTTGGCGGCGAGGTACGCGCCCAAGCTCGCGCCCGTCGTCAGCGGCGACTGCCCGCCCGCCTCGTGGCGGATGAGCGGCAGCACCTCGTCGGTGACGTAGCGGTCGTAGCGCTTGAGCAGCTCGCCCTTCCACGGCGGCGGCGCCTGCTCGTTCATCAGGCTGTAGCGGTTGACGCTGTTGATGGAGTAGGCGCGCAGCCGCCCCGCCTCGATGTGTGGGCGGATGGAGTCGATGAGGTGGAAGCGCTCGTATTCGAGGAAGTCGGCGGCGGCCGTCGGGAACATCAGGAGCGGGTAGCCCGAGTGCCCGTAGGCCACGAGCGGCATCTCCATCCCCAGGGCCGGGCTCTGCCACGAAGTCGTACGTCGCTGCATACAGATAGTCTCCTCCGCGAAGGTCTGCGCTGAACGGGCGGGCGCGAGTTGGTACTGCGATTTTGTGAACCCAGATAATCCCCCAAACCCCGCCCCTTTGCAACCGCCCGCGCCCGTTTGACACCCCCGCAAACCCTCTGCTATAAAATTCCACGGCCGCGCGGGATACTTCAATCCGCGCGGCCGTTACAATCCGCAGTAGCTCAATGGCAGAGCATTCGGCTGTTAACCGAAGGGTTGTAGGTTCGAGTCCTACCTGCGGAGTTAAAATAGAGACGGGGATGCAGCGTAACTCGCTACATCCCCGTTTTTATTGGACTTTTTCGCCAAGTGTCGTGCTGCCCACTCGTTCTCAGTTGATGCCCCGACGAGGATGCGCGCCGGCGTCCTACTCGCGAACAACTTGTCGAAGCTCTCTTTGTCAGTCTTGGTGAGGCGCTCGACGAGTTCGCCGTCCCCGGTCAGAATACAGACCCGGCGGGAGTTCTTGTGGGGGTCGATGCCGATACAGTCCGTGGCTGGTCTTAGCTCCTTCCTGCCGTCGTCTGCCGCAAAGTGTGTGAAGGATTATGTCACCACGCGACGTGGCGACCAGCCGCTTCATCCAAATCAGACCTCCCGTAGCGGCTCCTCTCATGACGCTCCCCGTCGAATGGCCCTTACGGCGCGGGCGCGAAGCCCTTCAGCAGGTTGCCGTAGAAGGCCTCGGTCTTCCAGGCGTTCTTGTCCCGCGGCCCGTCCTGGCCGTCGAGGATCGCGACGGGCACGACGACGCCGGGCTGCCGGTCGCCGTCCGCCCAACGCAACGTGTAGAGCACGGGGGCGCCGCCGGCGAGTTGGCCGTCGGGGCCGACGGCGAACTTGATCGAGCGCGACAGCTCGTCGTTGCGCAGCACCTTGATCTCGTACTCGCCGGGGTTCGCCGTCAGGTAGTGGGGTGGGGTCCTGTACTCGCCCCCCCTGTCGCTGAAGGGGACGTAGAGCTGGCACTGGACGAAGCGCCAGACGGGGGCGGGGTTGACCGAGCGTATGTAAGCGTCGCCGACCTCCAACGCGTCGCGGCAACTCGGCTCTTGGGCCGGGCCGACGTTCTTACCCCGGTAGAAGACGTGCGGGGTTATCCGGCCGCTGGCCCCGCGCACCCAGAACGCGGTGTAGAGGAAGTTCTCCTGGGGGCTGTAGTAGACGTAGCCGACCGGCAGGGCCCAGTCGTGGACGGGGAAGAACGAGGATTTCCTGGCGCGCTCGGCGGGCGTGCCGCTGTCGTCGGGCGCCTTGTCGATCCTGACCTTGCCGGCGAAGAGCGTCTGGTCTATGCCCCGCAGCTCGTTCCGCATCTTGATCGTGAAGGGGAAGACGCCCGTCGCGGTGACGCCCTTCTCCTCGGGGACGTTCGGGCCGCCGCACTGGTAAAGGTTAGTCGCGTTGCCCTTCCACTCGCAGTCCAACTCGATCCAGGGGGAGCCGTCGGGCAAAGAGACCACGGCGTAGAAGTGCGAGCCGTTCGGCGCCGCCCCCTCGTGGTTGAACATGACGGCGGGCGTCCAACTGTGTGTGCCGTAGACTCCCTTGTAGGACGTGACCGTTCTGGCATGCACCGCGACCGAATGTTTCAGGACGGCCGGCCCGCCCGCCGCCTGCGGTTGCGCGGGCGCGCTCGGCTGCGCGGACGGCTGAGTCTCGCCCGGCGGCGCGGTCGGCGCACTCTCGGTGGGCGTCGGGGCGGGCTGCGCCTTCTCGCGCTTCGGGAGTTTCAGGACCTTGATGCCGCCGGGCAGTTGCGCCGTGGCCGCGTGTGGGCCGAGGCAGCAGACGCTTAACAGGGCGGCGATGGCGAGTAGTTGTTTTTTCATACTATTGCTCCTTCTCTCTTCGGCAGAGCGGGGGACATGTCGCCTCGTCCTTCGGGGCGGCGCGTCTACTGGGGCGGCCAGTTGAAGCCGCTGAGCGGGTTGCCATACATGGCTTCGGTCTTCCAGGCGTTCCTGTCCCACGGCCCGTCCTGGTCGCCGTGGATGGCGACCGGCACGAAGTTGACCCACGGCATCCCGATGGAGGCGCCGAGTCCGTTGTTCAAGACCTGGCCGTCGCTCCCGACGGTGAACTTGATCGTGCGCGCCAGCCTCCCGTGGCGCAGCACCCTGACCTCGTACTCGCCGGGCTTCGCGCTGATCGCGTGGGCTCCCGGGTTATCCGCCGACGGCTTGAAGTCCGCGCCTGCCAGGTAGCAGTCAATGCGATTCCACTTCGCCCCTTGCGGCAGTGTGCTGGAGACGGAACGCACGGGCTCGAACTGGAGGTCGCTTGAGCAGCTTCCGCCCGACCGCACCTCGCCCGCCCAGTTCATCGTCACCTCCTGACCCCGGTAGAACAGGTACGGGACGAGGCCCGGACTGTCCCCGCGGACCCAGAACTTCACCCCCACTTTGTTGTACTGTTCGTTGAAGTAAACTTGCCCGATGGGCAGGTTCGCGTCGTGGTTGGCGTAGTAGACGAACATCTTGCTGGTCGGGGGGATGTTCCCGGTCGTGAGCGCCTTCTCGACCTTCGCCCTGCCGGTGAAGACCGTCTTGTCGGTTCCCTCAAGCGGGTTGCGCAACTTGATGGCGAAGGGGAAGACGCCGGTCGCGACGGTGCTATTCGCGTCCCGGTCTTCAGGCCCCCGGCACGAGTAGTTCTCACCGTTGTTCTCGCACCTGATCTTCAGCCACGCGCCGCCGCCCGGCTGCGCGACCTCGACGTAGTAGTGCGCGCCGCTCGGCAAAGACGCCCCCTCGGCGACGAACTTGACCGTGGGGACCCAGCTCCAGACGTCGTTATACTGTCCCTGGTAGGAGGTGAGCGTGTACGGCCAGAACTGGACGCGGGTCTTGACGAGCGTGGGGCCACCCGCCGGGGCCTGTGGGGCCGGCGCGGCGGAGTTAGTCGTGGCCGTCGCGCCCGGCCGCGGCAGCGCGTCAGGCGTCGTCGCCTCATCCGACGGCGCTGCCGGCGCACTATCGGCCGGGGTCGGCGTCGGCTGCGCCTTCTCGCGCTTCGGGAGCTTCGGAATCTTCAGCCCGCCGGGCAGCTGCGCCGTGGCTGTTTGCAGACTGAAACACGCGGCGATGAAGAGCGCGCAGACAAACACCGTAATCCTCCTCATATCTCTCTCCTCCTGACTCCTGTTAAGAAAAACTTGCGGGCTATTTCACTCCTCACCCGTACATGTGCGGTCCGCGGAAAAACTCCCTCAGGCCGCCGGATGAAGTGGTAAAATTCGCCGCCCGCCTCTTTCGGGGGCGCCCGTCGCGCATGTCTTCCGCCTCTGATCAGCCCGGCCACGTCACGCAGCTCCTGGAGCGTTGGGGCGGCGGCGACCGCTCCGCCCTCGACGAGCTGACGCCGCTCGTCCTCGGCGAGCTACATCAGGTGGCCGACGCCTACCTGCGCCGCGAGCGACCCGGCCACACACTGCAAGCGACCGCCCTCGTCAACGAGGCGTACCTGCGGCTCGTCGGGCAGAAGCAGGGTCGCTGGCAGGGGCGCAAGCACTTCTACGGCATCGCCGCGCGGCTGATGCGCCAGGTCCTCGTCGAGCACGCGCGCAAGCACGGGGCCGAGAAGCGCGGGGGCGGGCGCGAGGCCGTCTCGCTGGGGCACGCCGACGAGGTCGTCGGCTCGCCGGAGGTGGACGTGCTCGCCGTCCACGAGGCGCTGGAGCGGCTCGCGGCCTTCGACGAGCAGCAGGCGCGCATCGTCGAGCTGCGCTTCTTCTGCGGGCTCTCGATAGAGGAGGCGGCCGAGGCGCTCGGGGTCGGGCACGCGACGGTCGAGAGGGAGTGGGCGCTGGCGCGCGCGTGGCTGCGCAAGGAGCTGAGGTGACGGGCCCCCGCGCGAGGCGTGAGGGAGTTTAGGAGTGCTTTGCGCATGTACAGGTGGAGGCTGTAGCAGGATTCTGCTCTAACTTTAAGGCGGCGAGGGGGGCGGCATGACACCCGAGCGGTGGCGGCACATCAAGGAGGTCTTCCACGGGGCGCTGGCGCGCCCGCCGGCCGAGCGCGCCTCGTTCATCGACTCGGCCTGCGCCGGCGACGAGGCGGCGCGGCGCGAGGTGTCGCAACTCATCTCGGCCCACGAGGAGGCGGGCGAGTTTCTAGACACCCCCGCCTTCGAGGTGATGGCGGAGTCGCTGGCGGGCCCCGAGCCCGCGGGGCTCGCGCCCGGCCAGTCCCTCGGCCGCTACAGGGTCATCGGTTCACTCGGCGCCGGCGGGATGGGCGAGGTCTACCTGGCCGAAGACACAGACCTCGGCCGCAAGGTGGCGCTCAAACTCCTGCCTGCTTCCTTCACGGCCGAGACGGACCGCGTGCTCCGCTTCGAGCGCGAGGCCCGCGCCGCCTCGTCGCCTAACCACCCGAACGTCTGCACGATCCACGAGGTGGCTGAGGCCGAGGACGGCCGCCGCTACATAGTGATGGAGCATGTCGAGGCCGTGACGCTGCGCCGGCACATGTCGGGCAGGCGGATGGAGGTCGCGGAGATGCTTGACGTTGCCATCCAGATCGCCTCCGGTCTGGCGGCGGCGCACGCCGCGGGCGTGGTGCACAGAGACATCAAGCCTGAGAACGTCATGCTCAGGCCCGACGGCATCGTCAAGGTTCTGGATTTCGGCCTCGCAAAGCTGACCGGGCGACAGCCCTTTGCCGGGTCGGCCACGCCGTCGCAGCCCGGCGCGCGGACCGAGGCGGGCGTCGTTCTGGGGACGGCCGCCTACATGTCGCCCGAGCAGGCGCGCGGGCTCGAAGTGGACGCGCGCACCGACGTGTGGAGCTTAGGGGTGGTGCTCTACGAGATGGCGGCCGGGCGCGCGCCCTTCGCCGGTGAGACGCCGAGCCACGTGATCGTCTCCATCCTGGAGAGCGAGCCGCCGGCACTCCCTCTCGACGAAGAGGTGCCGGCCGAATTGTGGAGGGTCATCTCAAAGGCGCTCCGCAAGGATAAGGCGGAGCGCTACCAGACGGCCCGCGACATGGCCCTTGACCTGAAGGGCTTGAAGGAGGAGTTGGAGGTCGCAGCGAGGCTCAAACGGGAGCTTCGGCCGAACTCAGGCGGGAAAGAGTTAGACGCGAACGGCGGCGGATTCGGGGCGGCCGACTACGCGCGTGAACCGGCGGCGCGTACCGGTCACGTCGTCCCGGCGCGTCCGACGGGCAGCGTCGGATACCTGGCCGGCAAGGTCAACCGCCGTAAACCTTTCGCCGCCGCCGCCCTGCTCGTCCTGCTCGTCGCCGCTGTGGGACTGACCTACCTGGCGTCCAGCCGAAACAAGGCCGACTCAGGCGGGGCCGGTAAAAAATCGATTGCCGTCCTGCCGCTCAAGCCGATCAGCGCCGGGGCCCGCGACGAGATTTACGAAGTCGGCATCGCCGACTCGTTGATTCACCGGCTGAGTGCGGTCAAGGGGCTGATGGTTCGACCGCTGAGCGCGACGCGCAAATACGCCGGCATCGAACAGGACCCGCTCGCCGCCGGGAGGGAGCAGCAGGCGGACTACGTCCTCGCCTCGAATTATCAACTCGCCGCGGGGAAAATCCGCATCACCGCTCAACTGTTGCACGTCGCCAGCGGGCAGGTCGAAGAGACCTACAAGAGCGAGAAGGACGCGGGCGACCTCTTCGCGATGCAGGACGCGGTCGCCGACGAGGTCGGGAACCTTTTTCTGGCGCGGTTCGCGACCGGTTCGAGCAGCCCGAAGGCCGTGCGCGGGACGACGAACGAAGAAGCGTACCGGCTTTACCTGCAAGGGATGTATCTGGTGGAGAAGGAGAACCGGGCCGACTCGAAACGCGCGTTGGAACTCTTCGACCAGGCCCTGTCGCTGGACCCGAATTACGCCAAGGCCTGGGCCGGCAAGGCCCGCGCCCATTGCCTTTTCGCGCATACGGGCGGCAGCACGCCCGACGCGGAGTTTGCCACAGCCAAACCTGCCCTCGAACGGGCGTTCGCGCTCGACAACAATCTCCCGGAGGCTCACGCGGTTCTCGGCATCATCAAAAATGACTACGACTGGAATTTCGTCGAAGGCGAAAAACACTTCTTACGGGCGATAGAGCTTGCCCCGAATTCCGACATCTTTTACCGCTGGTATGCCCACAAGTTATCCATGCAGGGCCGCTCCGACGAAGCCCTCGCCCTGTCTAAAACCGCCATCGACCTTAATCCCAACTACGTCGTTCATCAGATTTGGTACGGCCACGCGCTCTATTACGCCCGGCGGTATGACGACGCGGTCACACAGCTAGAGCGTGTGGTCGAAATGGACTCAACCCGTGCCTACGCTCACAGCGTACTCTGGCGGTCTTATCACCTGAAGGGAGATCACCCGCGGGCTTATAAAGCCCTTATGAAGCTTCTGCAGTTAATCGGAACGAAGGACGAAACGCTAAAAAACTATGAAGCTTTATATGCGAAGAGCGGCTGGCAGAGTGTCTTGCTTAGGAATCTGGAAAGTCTCAAAGCCAACGACGCGAACGGCTCCGCCGCCTACCTCATAGCCCAGTTGTCGGCGCTCTCAGGTCAGCGCGAGCAGTCATTACTTCATCTTAACGACGCCGTGAAGAACCGTTCCTTAGAGACACCCAACCTTCTCGGCGACCCGGCTCTCGATTCCCTGCGCGGCGACCCGCGATTCGCCGAACTGGTCGAGCGCGTCGAGTCGCTGCGTAGGTGAATAAGTACGACTAATATGGCCACGGTCGAAGACGCGGTCGCCTTAACGCCCATGTCAGCTTCCCCACGTGTCGTTTTGAGCTGACACGCGAATCATCGCCGTACTGTCAGCTCGCGGACATTCCCGACTCCGAGCGTCAGGATGTTACCGGCCGAACCTGTCGGCCTTGTCACGACGACTTAAAAGATGTGCCGAAGTCGGGTTGTGGCACGCATTCTGCCCTTCTCCTCTACCCAAGCGTCATTCGTACCGAAACCGCGCAACCGGACTCGCGTCACGCAGAGTCCGTGTGTACCGCGGACGTTCATCGACAGTTGACGATTTGAGAAGGGTTGAAATGCGATGAGGCGAATTACAGCCCCGGCGCTTCTGCTCGCGCTCTCGCAGACCGCGTGCGTCGGCGGCGGGTACAGCAGCGAGGGCGGTTTTTTTCTGTGGCCGGGCAGCATCGTCATCACGATTGTGCTCGTCCTGCTCTTCCTCTTCATGAGGCGGCGCAGGCGCTGACGGGGTTACGGGTGACGCGCCCCGTTTTTGTGCCACGCGGGGCGCGGTAGAGAGGGCGGGGTTCGCTCCGCCCGGGGTAAGTTCGAGAGGACATAAGGAGAACCGATATTATGAGCAGACGACCGGGCGGCGAGCTGGCTTCGAGGCCGCTCCACTTCATCTGGATCGCGGACAGCTCCGGCTCGATGGAGCAGGACGGGAAGATACAGGCGCTCAACACGGCCATCCGCGAGGCCATCCCGCACATGCGGAAGGTCGCCGAGGACAACCCGAACGCGCAGGTGCTCGTCCGCGCCGTGAAGTTCTCGAACGGCGCGCAGTGGCACGTCTCGCAGCCGACGCCCGTGGCCGACTTCGCCTGGACTGACCTTCAGGCCGAGGGCGAGACCGACATGGGCAAGGCGCTCCAGCTCGTCGCCGAACAGTTGAAGATGCCGCCGATGAGCGAGCGGGCGCTGCCGCCCGTCCTCGTGCTCGTCTCCGACGGCCAGCCGACCGACGACTTCGAGGCCGGCCTCAAAGAGCTGATGGAACAGCCTTGGGGCAAGAAGGCCGTCCGCATCGCCATCTCCATCGGGCGCGACGCCGACCCGGAGGTCTTGCAGCGCTTCATCGGCAACACCGAACTCAAGCCGCTCGCGGCCAACAGCCCCGAGGCCCTCGTCCGACACATCAAGTGGGCCTCGACCGCAGTCCTGAAGTCGGCCTCGTCGCCCGCGGCGGGCGCGGACACGCCCGCGGGCGGGGCGACGCCCGTGCCCATCCCGACCGCCGCCCCGGCGTCGGGCGGCGCGGGGCAGGCCGCCGCGGCCGCGCCCGGCGGGAGTCAGATGCCCGTCGATGACGAGGCCGCCAACAAACAGCAGACCATCGACGACGTCTGGTAAGGAGTCGAGCCGATGGCCGAACCAAAGAGTCCCGCCGAATGGCGGGTGATGGGCGAGACCGTGCCCGGCGCGTCGCACCTGCGGGCGGGCATCCCGAATCAGGACTCCATTCTGCAAGTGCGCGAGTCGGGCCGAGGACTCCCCGTCGTCGTCTCGGTCTCGGACGGGCACGGGAGCGACAAGTGTTTCCGCAGCGACCGCGGCTCGGGCTTCGCCGTGCAGGAGGCCGCGCGACTCGTCGGCGAGTTCCTCGACGAGTCGCGCGGCCGCGCAGACCATACGGAACTTGAAAGCAGGGCGAAGGACTACTTGCCGCGGGAGTTCGTGAGGCGCTGGCGCGAGGCGGTCGAGGCCGACATAAAGGCGCGGCCGTTCACGGGGGCGGAACTCGAAGCCGTCGAGAAAAGGGACGGCCTGCGGGCTCTTAAACTGGTTGCGAGCAACCCGCTGCTCGCTTACGGGGCGACCTCGCTGACCGTCGCCGTCGAGGAGTCTTTCATCCTCTACCTACAGCTCGGCGACGGCGAAATCCTCAACGTCTCCGCGACGGGCGAGGTCGGGCGAGCGCTGCCGGAAGACGAGCGCCTCTTCGCCAACGAGACCACCTCGCTCTGCACGCCGGACGCGGAGGGGAACTTCCGCGTCCGGCTCCAACCGCTCGCGGGCGAGCCCCCGGCGCTCATCCTTCTTTCGACCGACGGCTACGTGAACTCTTTCTCCGACTCGGCCGGGTTCTTTAAAGTCGGGAGCGACCTTCTGGAGATGCTGCGCGCGGACGGCTTCGACCCCGTCAACGCGAGCCTCAAGGGCTGGCTCGAAGAGGCCACGCGCTCCGGCAGCGGCGACGACTGCACGCTCGGCCTCATCTGCCGCATGGACGCCCTGAGCAGGACGGACGGGGGGCCGAAGGCAGAAAGCCCCGAGACGATTGCGGCGCAGGTTGCGGCGGCGGCTACGACGAATGTAGAAGGCGCGGCGTCGTCGGCAGGCACCCCGCCGTCGGCGCACCAACCGGCGGACGCTTCGACCCCGACGCAGGAGGCCGCCGTCACGGCGCAGCCGTCCGAGCGGACTACCGACCCCGGCGACAAGGGCGCATGAACGATCAGCCGAGACAGAAGCTGCGGGAGATAGTTGCGCGCCACGGGCAGTCGGTCATCTATAACGCGCGGCGCTGCGAAGGACTCCTCAAGGACTACTCCGCGCGGCACCGCCGCGAAGTCTCCGTATTGGTGTCGGCGCTGGAAGAGCACGTGCCCGAAGACCTCCGCGCCGCCCCGGCGGGGTCGCCGCGCGGCGTCCTGCTCAAACGTCTCGCGCGCCGACTCTCGGACAACAGCGCCCTCTCCGAGCCGGCCGCCGCCTGGGCCGTCAACTCCTGGGCGCTCGCCCTGGGCCTGATCTCCGAAGACGAATTGAAAGCCATCGAAGAGGAAGCGGTCTCTGTGATGGCGGCGGCCGAAGTTTCGAGGGGCGACGGAGGTGGAGACCCGCCCGCGGGCGGGGCGGCGCGGACGCCCTCGAATAAATCGACCGTCGGCGCGCCCGCGGACGCCGCCTCCGTGGTGGCGTCCGCAGGGGGCGACGGCGATTACCTGGGCATCACGGAGGCGCTCGCCAACGTCGCGCCCGGGGGGCGCGTCCTCGTCCGGCCGGGGGTGTACGTGGAGGGCATCGTCCTCGACAAACGGGTCAACATCGTCGGAGACGGCCCGCGCGACGAGATCGTCGTCAGGGTCGCGGGCGCGAGTTGTCTGAAGTCGAATGCCGAGGCCGCGAGGGTCGCGGGCCTCACGCTGCGCGGTGCCGCGGGCGGCGGCTCGGGCTCCTTCGCAGTGGACGTGCTGCGCGGCGAGCTGGTGCTCGAAGACTGCGACATCTCGTCGGAGACGCTCTCGTGCGTCGCCGTCCACGGCCCCGAGGCCGCGCCTTTAATCAAGCGGTGCCGGATTCACGACGGCGCGGACTCCGGGCTCTACTTCTTCGACGGCGCCTCGGGCGAGGTCGAGGACTGCGAGGTCTACGGCAACGCCAACGTCGGCGCGGCGATCACCGGCGGCGCGCGCGCCGTCATCAGGCGCAGCAAAATCTACGGCGGCGCGAACGCGGGCGTGGTCGCATGGGGGGGCGGTGACGTCATCCTCGAAGGGTGCGAGGTCTACGGCAACCGCCTGGCGAACCTCGGCGTCAGCGACGGCGCGAAGTTGACGGCGCGCTCGTGCCACGTCCACGAGGGCGAGAACTCGGGCGTCTTCGTCCACCGCGAGGGCGAGGCCGTGCTGGAAAGCTGTGAGCTCTACGGCCACCGCGAGGCCGAGGCGGCGGTGACGACGCGCGGCAGACTGTTCCTGAACGGCTGCCGCGCCCACGGCGGCCACGACTCGGGCGTCCTCGTCCGCGAAGGCGGACAGGCGCTCCTGCAAGGGTGTGAGGTCAGCGACAACTCAGGGTCGGGGGCGTCGGTCGGCTCGGGCTCGGTGCTCGCCGTCGTCGAGTCGATTATCTACGACAACGCACGCTTCGGCGTCGAGGCCGCGGCGGGCGCGACCGCGCGGGTGGAGGACTCGGAACTGACCGGCAACGGGCTCGGCCCCTGGGGGGTGGAGTACGGCGCGGAGGTCGAGTCCGTAGGCAACGTTGATTAGACGGCCGAAGGGACGGGGCGAGGGGGTTTTAAGACAGGATGGATCAGATTCTCAGGCCGGGGCAGGCCGTGCGCTGCGAGCCTTCGGGGATGGAGTGCGTGGTCGGGGAGCTGCTCGGCGCGGGCGGGCAGGGCGAGGTCTACAAGGGCACGCTCGGCGGCGAGGCGGTGGCCGTCAAGTGGTTCTTCCCGCAGATGTCCACGCCGGAGCAGCGCGCCGCCATCGAGCTGCTCGTGCGCAAGGGGCCGCCGAGCGAGCACTTCCTCTGGCCGCTGGAGGTCACGACCGCCCCCGGCACGCCCGGCTTCGGCTACGTGATGCCGCTCAGGCCCAAGCGCTTTAAGAACATCGTTGACCTGATGAAGCGGCGCGTCGAGCCGACCTTCCGCGCGCTCGCCACCGCCGGCCTCAACCTCTCGCACAACTACCTGCTCCTACACTCGCAGGGCCTGTGCTACCGCGACATCTCCTTCGGCAACGCCTTCTTCGACCCCGACACCGGCGACGTGCTCATCGCCGACAACGACAACGTCTCGGTGGACGGCGCGGGCGTCCTCGGCGTGCTCGGGACGCCGCGCTTCATGGCGCCCGAGGTCGTGCGCGGCGAGGCGGTGCCCTCGACGCAGACCGACCTCTTCTCGCTTTCGGTGCTCGTCTTCTACATGCTGATGGTCGCCCACCCGCTCGAAGGCCGGAGGGAGACCGAGATCAAGTGCCTCGACCTGCCGGCGATGACGAAGCTCTACGGCACGGAGCCGCTCTTCATCTTCGACCCGCAGGACTCTTCTAACGCGCCCGTGCCCGGCGTCCACGACAACGCGCTCGCCTTCTGGCGCGTCTACCCGCAGTCCCTCCGCGACCTCTTCACGCGCGCCTTCACCGAGGGGCTGCGCGACCCGCTCCACGGGCGCGTGCGCGAGAGCGAGTGGCGCGGCGCGATGGTCTCTTTGCGCGACGCCATCTTCTACTGCCCGCACTGCTCACTCGAAAACTTCTACGACGGCCAGGCGCTCAAGGCGCGCGGCGGCGACCCCGGCCTCTGCTGGTCGTGTGCCGCCGCGCTGCGGCTCCCCCCGCGCATCCGCATCGGCAAGTCGGTCGTGATGCTCAACTTCGACACGCGGCTCTTCCCGCACCACGTCAACGAGCAGAGGCTCTACGACTTCTCCGCCCCGGCCGCCGCCGTCGCCGAGCACCCTTCCCGGCCCGGCGTCTGGGGGTTGAACAATCTGTCGCAGCAGAAGTGGGTCGTCAGCACCCCGGGCGGCGCCGTGAAGGACGTGGAGCCGGGGCGGAGCTTCACGCTGGCGGTGGGCACTAGGGTTCAGTTCGGCGAGACCGTAGGGGAGATCAGACTGTGACGGCCGTGAGTGGGCACGCGAGACCGGAAGCTCAGGGCGGACTCTGAGGAGCGACATGGAGCGATTGACCTTTACACTCTTCACCGACACGGGCGGCATTCTCCTGCTCGACGCGGAGGGCGCGGGCGCGCTCGGTGACGACTTCGTCGAACTGCTGAACGTCGTGCTCGACCCCGAAGGGGCCGCCGAGCAGGCGGCCGTGAGCGACGGCGATTGGGGGCAAGTCTGGTCGGAGGCGGTGGAGGGCTTACGGCGCTTGGGTGCCGGCGGCGGGTTCACCCTCGTCCTCTCGGGCGAGGGCACCTTCCACGTCAGGCTTCAGGCGGAAGGGCTCGACGAAGAGGAGCGCGGCCGCGTCGTCGCTTCGTTCGAGGAGCGCGTGCGTGTCCGCAGCGGCCGACTCGCCTTCACGGACGGGCTTGAGTTCTTCGGCGAAGAACTGCCCGGCGAGGGGGCGGTCTTCGCCGAGGTGCCGGAAGGTCTCTACTCGGTGCGGATTCACCACCTGGAGAGGCACCCTCTCCACACGCCCACGGTCGGCGTCTACGGGAGCGCAGAGCACCCGTCGCTCATCGTGCAGCTCATGCCGGCAGAGGCCGGCGCCGAGCCCACGCCGGAGGCCGGGCCATTCCCGCGCCTGAGCACTTCCCGCGAGGGTTATGAGGAGCCTCGTCTAGGCTGGAACTGCTACGCGCAGGTGACGGGTGTCGAAGGCGGGCGCGCCGCGCTGGAGTTGATGCTGACCGAGACGGTCTACTCCGGGCACGCGCGCATGGACGTGCCCGAGGGCGAGGTGCTCAGGGCCGGCGATTACGTGCTGGTCAGACTCGTCGAGGACGCGGGCGACCACTGGCGGGCCGAATGGCAGGACGATCCTTCTTAGGCCGGGCGGCGTCGGGCCACACGTTCACAAAGGGGTTTGTCGATGAAGGCAAAGGCAGAAGTTCGCGCGGACACTTTTGAACAGCTCGGCCTGGGCGAGCCGTTGCTCAAGGCGATAGCCGACGTGGGCTACGAAGCCCCGTCGCCCATCCAGCAGAAGACCATCCCGCTGCTCCTCGAAGGCCGAGACGTGGTGGGCCAGGCCCAGACCGGGACGGGCAAGACGGCCGCCTTCGCGCTGCCAATCCTCTCCGGGCTCGGCCCCGTCGGTGCCGGCGTGCAGGCCCTCGTGTTGACGCCCACCCGCGAACTCGCCATCCAGGTGGCCGAAGCCTTCCACACCTACGCGAAACACATGGGGGGCGTGCGCGTCCTGCCCGTCTACGGCGGCCAGCCCATCGGCCAACAGCTCCGGCGTTTGCAGAGCGGCGCGCAGGTCGTCGTCGGCACGCCGGGGCGCGTCATGGATCACCTGCGGCGCGAGACGATGGACCTCTCGGGGCTGAAAACCGTCGTGCTCGACGAGGCCGACGAGATGCTCCGGATGGGGTTCCTCGAAGACGTGGAGTGGATACTGGAGCAGACGCCGCCCGGCAGGCAGACGGCGCTCTTCTCGGCGACCATGCCCCGCGAGGTACGCCGCATCGCCGAACGCCACCTGAGCGACCCGGCGGCCGTCGAGATCGAGCACAAGACGCTGACGGTGCCGACCGTCGAGCAGCGCTACGTCAACGTCTCCGAGGGGCAGAAGCCGGACGTGCTGACGCGACTGCTGGAGGCCGAGGCGGGCGCGGGCGAGGCGGCGCTCATCTTCGCCCGCACGAAGGTCGGGGCGGCCGAGCTGACCGAGAAGCTCCAGGCGCGCGGCTACGCCGCCGAGGCCATGCACGGCGACATGAGCCAGGCGCAGCGTGAGGCCGTCGTCCGAAGGATGCGGGGCGGGCAGGTCGAGATCGTCGTCGCGACCGACGTGGCGGCCCGCGGCCTCGACGTCGAGCGGATCGGCCTGGTCGTCAACTACGACATGCCGAACGACGTGGAGTCCTACGTCCACCGCATCGGCCGGACGGGGCGCGCCGGGCGCGCGGGCCGGGCGGTGCTCTTCGTCACCCCGCGGCAGCAGCGGATGAAGCGCGAGGTCGAGCAGTACACGGGCCAGCGTATCGAACCGATGAGGGCGCCGACGCAGGCCGACGTCGCGGCGCGGCGCGTGGCGCTCTTCAAGGAGCGCGTCCTCAAGGCGCTCGAATCGGAGGAGCTGGACCTCTACCTGTCGCTCGTCGAGGAGATGGCCGAGGAGAGCGGGCGCGACATGGCCGAGATAGCCGCGGCTGCGGCGCGGCTGGCCGGCGGTGACAAGCCCTTAGAGGTCACGCTGGAGCCGGAGCCGGAGCAACTGGGGAGGGCGGGCGACGGCATGGTGCGCCTGTTCCTCGACGTAGGTCGCAACGGCAGGGTCGGCCCGTCCGACGTGGTCGGCGCCATCGCCAACGAAGGCGGCGTGCCGGGCAGAGAGATCGGGGCCATAGATGTCCACGACCGGTTCACAATCGTCGAACTCCCTTCGGAGTATGCGGAGCAGGTGCTCCGGCGGATGAAAGGTAGCCGCATACGCAACTACAACGCGAACATCCGCGTGGCGACCGAGCACGGGCGAGATGTTGAGCAGAGCGCGCGGCCCGCGAAGAAGGCCGGCGGGCCGAGAGCTAAGGGCGATAAAGGTAAGTCCCGCACCAGGTCTCGCGTGCGGTGAGCGGAAACTGGTCGTGACTGCCGCTTACTACTTACCGCTTTTCTCGGCGCCGCCTTGCGCGGGGGATTCTTCCTGGCTGAGGCCGGAGACGGCGAGCGGCATCAACTCCAGGAAGTGCGCGGAAGCCTTGAGACCGCGTGACGCCTCCGCCCCGGTGGCCGGGCGGATGGCCACCACCTCCTCTACCCCCTCCTCGAAACCGATGCGGAGCCTGACGGCGAGCCCGATGGCCTCGTCCAGGTCGCGGGCGAAGTAGCGGTTGTAGTGCACCTCGCCGCCCTCCGACACCGTCCAGTTGATCGCCTCGACGATGTGCGGCGTTTCCGCCACGCGCGCCCTCGCTTCGGCGTCGGCGAGCGCCACGTGCTCGAAGCTGTAGGTGGCGCCCGCGTGCGGGTCGAACGTGAATCCGCTCTCTAATTTTTTCACCTGCTCCTCCTGATGTCCCGGTCAATTCGCCTGACCTCCTCGACCCGGTCGCCCGGCTCGAAGAATGCCGCGCGGGTGGTGAGGGGATTTCGTCAGCACGTCTTTGGCGACGCCGCGGGTCAGCCTCCCCGTGCGCCGGTCTTGCTTTAACACTATGGCGACCGTGAGCCACGGTATGACGTCCTTGCGCCCACTGCCGTCCACGATTCATAGCCCCTCATTCGTCATCATACCCCAGGAAGTTGACGGCGTTCTGCTCCAAGTTCTCCCGCCCGTGGCTCCACTTCACCGACGGGGCCCGAAGCGAACAGACCTCAGACACTCGCAGGGAGAGCCGCAGCATGACGAGCATCAGCGCGTAGTCCCTCGCCCCGTCCGGCCTCTCACGGTCAGGTCGTGACAGCAGGTAGCGCACCTCCTTCGCGGAGAGCGCCCGCCCGGCGGGCTCCGACGGCGGCTCAGGCGGGGAGACCAGCTTCGTCGAGGCAGGGTTGAGCGGCACCGCCGCCGCGGCCGCGTCGCCCCCGCCGGCGGCGGAGACTCTGGTCCCGGGGTCGCCGTTTTGTGCTATGCTGTCGCGCGAAAGCGCGCGCCCGTCCTTCGCTTCGCCGCCGAACCCATCTCGCCCACGACGCGAAACCCCACGGAGGTGGCCGGTGTCTCCGATCCCCGATTACGAAGACGACCTCTTCATCAGCTACGCTCACATCGACAACCAGCCGCTCGTGCAGGGGCAGAAGGGCTGGGTCGAGACCCTCCACGAGAGCCTGCTCCTCCGCCTGAAGCAGCTCACGGGCGAGCCGGTCTCGATCTGGCGCGACCGCAAGCTCCAGGGCAACGACGTCTTCGCCGAGACGCTGCTGGTGCGCCTCTCGAACGTCGCGGTGCTCGTCACCGTCCTCTCGCCCTGCTACGTCAAGTCCGAGTGGTGCCTCCGCGAGCTGGAGGAGTTCACGCGGCGCGCGGCCGCGCGCGGCGGCCTCCAGCTCAGCGCCAAGTCGCGCGTCTTCTCGCGCGTCCTCAAGGTCGTCAAGACGCACGTCCCGCTGGAGAGCCACCCGCCGCCGCTGCGCGGGGCCATCGGCTACGACTTCTTCGAGTACGACGCAGAGCTCGACCGCGCCACCGAGTTCGGCAACGGCGTCACGCCGCAGGGCGACCAGCGCTACTGGCAGAAGATCGACGACATCGTCTACAGCATCCGCGACCTCTTCGGGGCGATGCGCGGCGGGGGCGGCGCCGTCGCGCAGGTCGGCGCGGCCCCGCCCGCGCGGCCCGCGGCCGGCGGCGGGGGCAAGGTCGTCTACCTCGCCGAGACCATCTCGGCGCTAGAGCAGGAGCGCGACCTCATCAAGCGCGAGCTACAGCAGCTCGGGCACGTAGTCCTCCCGGACGTGAAGCTCCCGGCGCACGGCGGGGCGCTGCGGGAGGCGGCGCGGGAGTTCCTCGGCCGCAGCGAACTCTCCGTCCACCTCGTCGGCGGCTACTACGGCGTGATCCCCGAGGAGGAGACCCGCTCGCTCGTCGAGATACAGTGCGAGCTGGCGGGCGAGGCCGGCGGGCGTCTGCGGCAGATCGTCTGGATGCCGGTCGGGCTTGAGCCGCGCGACGAACGGCAGCGCGAGTTCGTCGAGCGCTACCGCCTCGGCCTCAACGGGCGCCGCCAAGTCGAGGTGCTCCAGACGAGCCTCGAAGACCTCAAGAAGCTGATCGAGGAGCGCGTCAGCGCGCCCCCGGAGTCAAGGCCCGGGCCGCCGCCCGCGGCCGACGACGCGCCGCCGAGGGTCTACCTGCTCTACGACCGGGAAGACCTCGGCGACATCGCGCCCGTCGAAGACTACCTCTACCAGAGCGGCTTCGACGTCGCGCCGCCCGGCTTCGATGGCGACGAGAAGGAGATCCGCGAGTACCACCAGGAGCAACTGCGCGACTGCGACGGCGTCCTCATCTACTACGGGCGCGGGAGCGACACCTGGCTCCGCATGAAGCAGCAGGACTTGCTGAGGATACGCGGCCTCGGGAGGAAGAGGCCGTTGGCGGCGTGCGTCTACGTCGCCGCCCCGCGGACGACACTCAAGGAGCACGTCCGCGACAACCCCGCGGCCAAAGTCGTCAAGAATTTTGAAGGCGCTCCGCTCGACTGCCTGTCGGCCTTCGTCGAGCGCGTCAGGCAGGCCAAAGGAGGTCAGGGATGATCCCCGAAGATCTGCTCCGCGTCCCGGACACGGAGGCCCCCGCCAACCCCTTCCCCGGCCTCCGGCCGTTCGAGTTCGGCGAGCGCCACCTCTACTTCGGGCGCGACGGCCAGAGCGAGCAGCTCGTCCGCAAGCTCCGCCGGACGCGGTTCGTCGCCGTGGTCGGCACTTCGGGGAGCGGCAAGTCTTCGCTCGTGCGCGCGGGCCTGCTGCCCGACCTCTTCAGCGGCTACATGCCGGGCGCGGGCTCGCGCTGGCGCGTCGCGCTGATGCGGCCGAGCAACGACCCGCTCGGCAACCTGGCGCGTGCGCTCAACGCGCCGAGCGTCTTCGGCTCCGACATCGAGGAGAACGCCGAGATTCAGGCGGCCATCACGGAGGCCACGCTCCGGCGCGGCAGCCTCGGGCTCGTCGAGGCCGTCAGGCAGAACCGCATGCCCTCGAACGAGAGCCTGCTCGTCGTCGTCGACCAGTTCGAGGAGCTGTTCCGCTTCGCGAGCGAGTACGGGAGCGAGCAGTACCGCTACGACGCCGCGGCCTTTGTCAAGCTCCTGCTCGAAGCCTCGCGCCAGCGTGAGCACTCCGTCTACGTGGTGCTGACGATGCGCTCGGACTACCTCGGCGACTGCTCGATGTTCTGGGACCTGCCCGAGGCGATCAACGAGGGGCAGTACCTCATCCCGCGCCTCACGCGCGACCAGCGCACCGAGGCCATCGCGGGCCCCGTCGCCGTCTGCGGGGGCGAGATCACGCAGCGGCTCGTCAACCGCCTGCTCAACGACGTGGGCGACAGCCCCGACCAATTGCCCATCCTCCAGCACGCGCTGATGCGGACGTGGGAGAACTGGAAGGGCGATCACGCCGAGGGTGAGCCGATAGACCTGCGCCACTACGAGGCTATCGGCCGCATGTCCGAGGCGCTCTCGCTGCACGCCGACGAGGCGTGGAACGAGCTGCGCGGCGAGCGCGAGCAACGTCTGGCCGAGAAGATTTTCAAGGCGCTCACCGAGAAGGGCGCGGACAACCGCGAGGTGAGGCGGCCGGCCGAGCTGCGCTCGCTCTGCCTGCTGACCGAGGCCGCGCCCGCCGAGGTCGTCCCCGTCATCGACGCCTTCCGGCGGGAGGGGCGCTCGTTCCTGATGCCGCCCGCGCCCGCGCCGCTCGGCCCGGACTCGCTCGTGGACATCTCGCACGAGAGCCTCATACGCAACTGGTCGCGCCTGACGAAGTGGGTGGACGAGGAGTCGGTCTCGGCGCAAATCTACCGCCGGCTGGCCGAGACGGCCGTGCTCTACGGCCGCGGCGAGGCCGGGCTCTGGCGCGACCCGGACTTGCAGATCGCGCTTGACTGGCGCGAGCGCACGCGCCCCAACGCGGCCTGGGCCGCGCGCTACCACCCGGGCTTCGACGCCGCGATGACGTTCCTCGACGAGTCGGTCGCGGCGCGCGACGCCGCCCGGCGCGAGGCCGAGGAGCGCCGCCGCCGCGAGGTCAACCGCGCGCGCGTCGTCGCCACCGTCTTCTTCCTCCTCTTCATGCTCGCGCTGCTCGCCTTCGGCGTCGCCTACACCAAGACCATCCAGGCGCAGGAGAACAGCAGGCAGTTGCAGCAGGCGCTCCTGAGCCTCCGGCAGGCCAACGAGCAGGCGAGGGCCGAGCGCGACCGCGCCAACGAGCAATCGGCCATCGCCACCCGCAACGAGGCGAAGGCCAGGGAGGCCGAAACGGACGCGCTCGACAAGAAGCGGCAGGCCGACGAGGCCAAAGCCGACGCGCTCCGCCAGGCCGAGATCGCGAAGACGAACGAGCGCCAGGCGCAACTGGCGAAGGCCGAGGTCGAGAAGCAGAAGGTCGAAGCGGACAGGCAGCGCGCGACCGCCGTCGCCGAGGCCAACCGGGCCAACGCCGCCACGGCCGCGGCGACGGCCGAAGCCGAAAAGAACCGGCAACTCCTCTACGCCGCCGACATCAACCTCGCGCATCAGGCATACGAGGCCAACAACATCGCCCGCGGCCGCGCCCTGCTCGAAGCGCACGGCGGCGACGGCGCGCAAGGCTTCGACTGGCGCTACCTCTGGCGGCTCTTGCATCAGGAGTCGGACACGCTGACCGTCCCGGGCGGCGCGGTCAACGCCGTCGCCCTCTCGCGGGACGGGAAGACGCTCGCCACCGCGGCCGGAGACCTCATCACGCTGTGGGACGCCGCCTCTCGCCAGCCGCCGCCGAGGTGGGTCAAGTCGGGCGTCGGCCACGTCAACTCGGTGGCGCTCTCGCCCGACAAGAAGCTGCTCGCCGTCGGCGGCGCCGAGCCCGCCGTCAAGCTGACGGACGTGGAGACCAGGCGCGAGGTGGCCTCACTCGAAGGGCACACGGACGCCGTCAACGCCGTCGCCTTCTCTTCGGACGGAAGCGTGCTCGCCACCGGCGGCAACGATCACACCGTGAGACTTTGGGACGTGGCGACGCGTAAGGAGTTGGCGAAGCTCGAACGTTCGAGTTTCGTCCGCGCCGTCGCCTTCAGCCCCGACGGCAAGGAGGTCGGCGCGAGCTACGTGAACGGCGAAGTCATCATCTGGGACATCGCTTCGCGCGGCCTCGCGCACGTCTTCCGGCACGACGCGAACGTCGTCTCCATCGCCTTCTCGTCTTACGGGGGGCTGCTCGCCACCGGGAGCATCGACGGCACGGTAAAACTGTGGGTCTACCCGGTGGACACCGAGCTGCACAGGTTCACGAACAACAGCAAGCCCCCCGTCAGCTCCGTCGCGTTCTCCGCCGACGGCAAAGAGCTGGTCATCACTTACGTTGACGGCAGCCTCCGGCTGGCGCGCGTGAATACCACGAACCCCCTCCGCGCCGTGGTCGAAGACCTCGCCACGCTCAAGGGGCATCAGGGCTCGGTCAGCGCCGCGGCGTTCGCGCCCGACGGCACTCTCATCAGCGGCAGCTTCGACGGCACGATTAAGTTCTGGGACACGAAGGCGCGCGTGCTCGAACAGTCGCCGTTCAGTGGGCACACGAGCGAAGTCGCGTCGGTCGCGTTCTCGCCCGATGGCCGTTTGGTCGCCAGCGCCGGCGGGGACAAGACGCTCAGGCTGTGGCGCGCGGACACGCGCGAGGAGGTCTGTGCGGGCAGGGGTGGCGCGGGGGCTTTCAGGTCGCTCGCCTTCTCGCCCGACGGGGGTGTGGTCGCGACCGGCAGCGAGGTCAAGGCCAGCGACAAGGCTGCGGGGCAGGCCGGGCCCGTCGCGCTGTGGGACGCGAAGACTTGCAAGCAACTCGCCGCGCTCCGCGGGCACACGGAGACGGTCACGTCCGTCGCCTTCTCGCCGGACGGGCGGCTGCTCGCCACCGCGAGCCGTGACGAGACGGTGAAGATCTGGGAGGCCGCCACGCTCAAAGAAGTTACGACACTTGAAAATTTCGTCAGGCCCGTCCTCGCGGTCGCCTTCTCGCCTGACGGGAAGGCGCTCGCCACGGCCGCGGGCGACATCGGCGTCGAGCTGTGGGATGTGGCGTCGGGGAAGGCTCTGCTCGTACTCTGGACGGACAAGTCGGAGATAAACTCGCTCGCCTTCTCGCCCGCGCGGTCGGGGAGGCGTCTGCTCGCGGCGGGCACGGTGGACGGGAACGTGAAGGTGTGGGACGTGGGCGCGGGTCAGCCGAAGGAGTTGGCGACGCTCAAGGGACACAAGGAGGCGGTCGCCTCCCTCGCCTTCTCTTCGGACGGCCGCGTGCTCTCGTCGGGTAGCTTCGACTCGACGGTCAAGCTCTGGAGCACGGACTCCTTCAAGGAGTTGCTCACGCTCAAAGGCCACACGGGGGCCGTCAACTCCGTCGCCTTCTCGCCGGACGGAACCGTGCTCGCCTCGGGCGGCTTCGACAGGACGGTGAGGCTCTGGTACGCGGCCACGGACGCGGAGGTCAAGAGCGAGAGCGGCAAGTCCTACAGCGGGCGTTGATGAAGGCGCGCGCTACTCGAACTCGTATTTTAGAGAGAACTGGACGCGGCGGGCGGGCGTGACGGTCGAGGTCGCGCGGCCGAAGCCGGGCGCTTCGAGGAGGCGGACGGGGACGCCGAAGTTCGCGCGGTTCGTCAGGTTGAAGACCTCCGCGCGGAGGAGGAGGAGCTGCGCCTCGCCCAGCCTGACGCTCTTGATGAGGGCCGCGTCGAGCACGAAGACGTTGCCGGCGCGGAACGTGTTGCGGCCGACCCGCCCGTCCTCGCCCGCGCGCGCGCGCAGCGACGCGAGGTCGGAGGTCGTCAGCAGCAGAGGCCGCCGCCGGTCGCCTGTGACGAGCAGACCCGAAGTCGCGTCGAGCCGGTCGGTCAGGTTCCCGTCGAGGTTCACGTCGAAGAGGCTGTTGACCGTGAAGGGTTGACCCGTGCGGAAGCGCCCCGCAGAGACGAGCCTCAGCCCCCCGAACAGTCTGCGCGCCGCTTCGCCCCCGAAGCCGCCGAGGTCGTAGACGACGTAGTAGGAGGCGAGGTGGCGCGCGTCGTAATTCGCGGGGCCGTACTCGCCCGCGAACGTCAGGCTGTTCTGCGGCAGCGCCGACGCGCCCGCCAGCTCGAACACGTCCGACACGTCGTCCGTCGCCTCGGAGAAGGTGTAGTTGAAGAGGTACTGGAGCGAGTCGAGCGCGCGCCCGCGCAGTTGGAGTTGGAAGGCGTCGTAGCGCGAGCGCGCCGCCGTCTCGAACATGCTCACGCCGCCCACGCCCGGCACCGGCCTCCCGCCCGCGAACTGCCCGCCCGCCGTAAGCCTCGTCCCCGGAGCCACCGCGATGCCGTAGAACTGCGGCTCGAACGGCCGCGGCCCGACGACTTCCGCCTCGAAGCGGTTGACGAGCACCACCGCGTTCGAGCCGAGGTTGGGCGTCGCGAACCGCAGGAGCCTCCGGCCGCGCGTCCCGACGTAGGCGGCCGAGACGAGCGCGCCCGCGCCGAGCCGCCCCTCGAACGAGAGCGCGTACTGATGCGCGAGCGGCGGCAGGAGACGGCGCGCCGGCACGGTCACCTCCACGCCGCTCGCGCCCGGCATCGCGCCGCCCGCGCTGGCAATCGCGTTGACCTCGGCGACCGCGGCGGCGAGCGGCAGCCCCAGCGTGTTGAGCGTGCCGCCGAGCACGAGGTTCGAGTCGGCCGGGTTGAGGAGGCCGAGCGCGACGGGCGTGCCGCTGAAGAAGAGCGGGTTGGCGAGCCCGCCCGCCGTGTTGACGTTGAGGAAGGTGGGGTAGACGCTCCGCGACTGGCTGACGACCGCGCCGAGCACCTGGTCGCTGTAGAGCCCGTAGCCCGCGCGCACGACGGCCGCGTCCCCGCCGCCGAACAGCCCCGGCGCGTAAGCGACGCCGACGCGCGGCGCGAGGACGCCGCCCGTCTCGTAGATCTTCGTGCGCCCTTCGACGAAGCCGCCCAGCCCCGGGGCGAGCGCGAGCGCGGGGTCGTCGAACGTCTCCTCTATGCTCCGGCTCGCCTCGCGCGGCGTCGTGTTCACCTCGTAGCGGAGGCCGGCCGAGAGCGAGAGGTTCGGGCGCGCGCGCCACTCGTCCTGCGCGTAGAAGTCGAGCTGATAGTAACGGAGGTCGATGCCGGAGTCGCTGCCGGTCGTCAAGGTCTGGAAGAAGCCGCTCGCGGCGGAGGCGGCCGCGAGGTCTACCGGGCGCACGAAGTCGTCCGTGATGCTGAGTCCGCCGGTCGAGCCGGCCAAACGTGGCGCGCCGTTGAAGGAGAGGAGCGGGCGGAAGTTGCGCGGCAGCACGCTCCTCAGCTCCGTGCGCCGCACGTCGATGCCGGGGGCGAAGGTGTGGCGCGCGCGGCGCAGCGTCAGGTGGTCTGCGAACTGGTACGTGTTGTTGACGCGACGCTGCGGGAAGTTGAATACGTCCACGCCCACGGGGCTGTAGCCCGCGACGTTGACCCGGCCCAGAGGGCCGAGGCTCTCCTCGACCGTGCCCCCGCTCAGGTAGACCACGTCACCCGCGTTCGCCACGGCCGCGTCGCCGGCCGGCGGCAGGTCGGGCAGCGTGACGTTCGACAGCAGCGGCGCGTTCAGCAGGAACGGCTCGCCGGGGAAGAGACGGCTCGGGATGAGGTGCGCTTTGTCCCTCACCTCGTCGAAGCGCAAGCGCGTGCGGCCGTACGAGAGCCTCAGTTGGTTGAAGACCGAGAGGGCGGGGTCGGGGACGGCCGCGCGGCTGTTGAGGAAGAGGGAGAGGTTCTGCGTCCGCACGCGCGGCCTGAGCGTCGAGAAGAGCGCGCCGCCCGGCGCAGGGATGTCGCGCCAGTCGTCCGTGAAGTTGTAGCGCCCCGCGAGCGCGTGCTGCCGAGCGCCTTCGCGGAAGTTCGCGTCGAGCCTGCCCGAGAGGATGAGCCCGCGCGCGCCCGCGGGCAAGCCTTGCGTGTAGGTGTGCGCGCCGTAGACGCCGTCGGGGTTGTTCGGGAACGGGAAGAGGCTGAAGACGGCGTCGCCGCCCGCGGTGGTCGGGAAGGCGAAGACGGACGCGCCCGTGAAGGGGTTGGCGAAGAGGCCGCTCGCGCCCGCCCCGAACGCGCCGCGCTCGGCGACCGTGGGCACGGCGAAGCTCTCCTCGCGGCTCGCGTTGAGCACCTGCCGCTCGGCCGAGACGAAGTAGAAGAGGCGGCGCGGCCTGATAGCGCCGCCCAGGACGAACCCGCCCTGCCCGAGCGTCGAAGAGTCCTTCCCCCCGCTCCCGTTCCTCGACACGACCGGCGAGCCGCCGACCGGGTCGAAGTTGAAAGTGTCGAGGTTGAACTGCACGGCGGGCGCGGCGACGACGCGCTGCGCGCCCGAGCGCACCTCGACCGTGCCGCTGCCGTTCGCCGTGTCGAAGTAGTTGCGCGCGTCGAGCCGGCTTGAGTTGAAGAGGCCGAAGAGCGCGCCGTGCGTCTCGCGGCCGCCGGAGCGCGAGACGGCGTTGACCTGCGCGCCGACGTTGCGCCCGAACTGCGCGGGCGCGAGCAGCGTGATGACCTGGTACTCCTGAATCGACTCGACCGGCTGCGGCACGAGCGCGAGGAAGCCCTGCCTCCTGACCCCTATGTCTTCGTCGTTGTTGTCGGAGCCGTCCACGGTGAAGTTGTTGGCGCGCGAGCGCAGGCCGTTGACCGCGAACTGCCCGGCGGAGCCGACGCCCGCGCCGACGCCCGGCCCCGCGCCGCCCCCGACGGTCTCCGGCGGCGGCGCGACGCCGGGCAGGAGGAAGGCCAGCTCGTCGAAGGTGCGCGTCAGGGTCTGTCCGCCGAGCGGGAGCGACTCGATCTCTAGCCGCCTGAAGGAGCCGTCGAGCCTCGCGTCGGTCGCGTAGAGGTTGCCCTTGAAGATCGTCTCCCCCCCGCGGACGGGCTGCGGCGAGCGCGGCGCGTTGGCCGGCGTCTGCGCCGGGCCGCCGCCCGCCGCCTGAAGTCCGGCCGGGGTGAGGAAGAAGAAGAGCGTCCGCGTCAGCACGCCCGCGGGCGGCGCGGCGGCGAGCCGTCGGCGCGGACGCGGGAGGCCCGCGGAGAGTTTCTCCATCTCGACGGGGCGCGGCACGACCGGCGTGGTCTTGGCGATGAGCAGCTCGTTCGAGGTGACCGTGGCGCTCTCGTAGCCCTGGCTTGCGACGCGGACGGTGTAGGTGCCGGGCGGGAGCGCGCCCGAAAAGAAGTAGCCGAGCGTGTCGGTCTTCGCCGTTTTGACGACGTCGGTCGCCTCGTCGGTGATCTCGACGTACGCGCCGCTGATCCCCGCGCGCGTCACCTTGTCCCGGACGATGCCCTCGAACGCGCCCGTCACGGTGTCCTGCGCCCGCGCCGCCCCGGCCGCGAACGCCGCCAACAGTGCCGCCGCGAGCAGACGCCGCGGGGTGAGTGCTACGTTGTGTCGCATCTGGAAACCTTTAGAGCCGTGAACGGTGAACCGTAAACCGTGACAAGAGAAGGCGGCTCTTCTTGTCACGGTTTACGGTTCACCGTTCACGGCTCTTTCTCATCACTTCCCTTCGCGGCAGCGCGTCTCGGGGGGCAGGCCGAGGAAGCGGTTCCGGTACTCGTCGCTTAGGATGAACGCCTGCACCATCTCGGCCGCGCGGTAGTCGCCGCCGTGGTCGTTGAGCTTCTTCAGCCAGAAGTCGTAGCCCGCGCGGTTGCAGTCGGGCGGGTCGTCGGGGTTGCGCCGGAGGTAGCCGAAGTATTGCATCAGGACGAAGGCCGGGCTGGACTCCTTCGACGCCAGCCCCGGCTCCTTCGCCACCTTGAGCAGGACGGAGGCGCGCGTCTCCCTCTGCCCGAGCAGGCCGAGCACGAGTTGGGACTTCACGTCCGGGCCCGGCACGACCCCCGCGTTCGCGTAGAGCGCGTCCACGTACTGCGCGCTGTTCAGCGGTTCGTAACGCTTCTCGAAGTCGGCCGTCTGCGCGAACTCTTCGGCGAACGCCTTCTGGTTGAAGTCGAGCTGACCGCGCCAGTCGCCCACGAGCACCTGCACGTTGTGGTTGAGCTTGCCCAGCGCCTGCGTGAACTCGGCCAGCCGCGGCTGCCGCCCGTACGCGGCCTTGTAGAAGCGGTAGCCGAGGTAGCCCGTCTCCTGAAACTCTATCGACAGGAAGAACTCCGCCGAGACGTGCGCGCGCCGCGTCGCGCGGCAGCCCGCGTCGTCGCCGCACTCCTGAATCGGCCGCGTCCAGTAGTCGAGGCCGCCGCCGTCGGCCTCGCGGCCGAGGAAGTCGCGGTACTGCTGCTCGACGAAGAACCGGGTCGAGTCTATGAGGTTGCCGAAGTCGCTGATGTCCACGCGCGTCGTGCCGCCGGAGGGCGCGACCGCGCCGCCCGCCGCGTCCGTCAGGCGCAGGACGATGGCCTCGTCATCCTCCTTCACCTCGTCGGGTTTGACGCGGACGAAGACCGGCATCACGCGGACGCCCGCGGGGAACTCAAGCAGCCCCGGGCCCGGGCCCACCAGCTCGAAGTCTGACCCCGCGGAGGCCGTGCTCTCGCCGCCGACGACGACCCTCACCAGGCCCGCGCCCTCGGCGTCCGTGCGCCGGACTTCGAGCCGCAAGGTGTTGTCCGGCAGCCGCTCGCCCTCGAAGCTCACTGAGTAGGACGGCTGCGCGAACTCGAAGTCGGTGCGTTTGGCGACGCGGTAGTCGCTGAACTTGGCCGTGCCCGGCGGCTCCGCGACCGCGCCGACGGTGCCGGCCAGAAGCTCCGCCGCCACGCGCGTCGAGTCGCCGCCCGCGGGCGCGCACGCACGCCCCGTCCACTCCGCGCGGTCAACGCTGGTCTCGAACAGGACGAAGCCCCTGCTGTCGGCGGCGGCCGCCGCGGCGCACAGGGCGGGCGGGCCCGACGAGAGCTTCGGCTCGAAACGCAGACGCCAGTAGACGTGCCGCGTCCTCTCGTAAGCCAGCGCGCGGCTCCCCTGGAACTTCTCCCCGTTGACGAAAGCCTCGAAGAAGATCGTGGGCGCGCCGGCCGCGGCCGACTCCGGCGGCGTCGCGTTCGCGGCGGCGTTCGCGGCCCCCGCGCCCGGCGCGACCGGACACGGGTCGAGGTCGCTCGCCGCGTCGCCGACGCGCACGCGGAAGAAGCTCCGGCAGTCGCTCCCGACGGAGAAGACCGTCTGCGCGCCGCCCGCGGCGAGCGGCTGGTCTGCGCGCACGCTCACGCTCGTCGAAGAGTTGAGGTCGATGTCTCTGACCGACGCGTAGCCGTTGAAGTTCTTCGCGTCGGCCGCGGCCGACTGCGCAGCACCCTGCGCCGCGCCCTGCGGCGTGGCCGTGCCCGCCGTGTTAGCGACGGGCGTGATCTGGAGCTGCCCCGTCGCCTGCACGACGCGCACCGCGGGGTCGTACACGCTCGGGTTGAGCGAGAGGACGCCGAGCTTGAAACGGTCGGGGTCGATGGTCGCCCCCGTGAAGTCGTCGCTCGGGCCGGTCGGCTGCTGCGCCGCAGAGTCGAGCACGAAGTCGATGACGACCTCCGCGCGCCTGTCGCCGCCGAGGTTGTCGATGTCGGCCCCGCCCCTCCCGTTGTCGAAGGGGGCGGAGGCCGTGAAGGTTTCCGGCACGCGCGTCGGCGTCAGTGTGTAGTCGGGCCCCGTCGGGACGTTCTCTATCCTGTAGACGCCGCAGGCGGCGTCGCGGCCGTCGCACCCGTCGAGGGTCAGCACGACCGACTTCGGCCCGCTCAACGTCAGCGTCACGCCGCCGAGGCCGCGGCCGCCGCCGTCGGTGACGCGCCCCCTGACGGTCGCGAAGCGGTTCGTGAGCTTGGTGCCGACGAACTTGAGGCCGTCCACCGGCGCGTCGTCACAGGTCTTCGTGGTCAGGACGCGCGCGGCGGCGACGCTGACCTTGATGCAGGCGGGCTCGAACTTGTACGTGAACGGCGAGTCAAGGGGGACTGCGGGCCTCAGGGTGTAGTCGCCCGGCGGCACGTCGGCTATGAAGAAGAGGGTCTCGGCCTCCCCGCCCGGGTTGACGAAGGTGCGCGTGGCCGCGTCGCCCGTCAGCGTCAGCGTGACGCCGGGGATGCCCCGGCCCGTGTCTCCGTCGGTGACGGTGCCGCCGATGCCGAACTCGCTCTCGACCGCGCCTATGTCGAGGAGGTTGACGACGCGGGGCCGCCCGCGCTGGTCGGTTGAAAGCGCGGTCGTGTCGCCGCCCGCGTCGAGCGCGGGGCTGTCGTGGAAGAGCGCGTGCGTGTCGGTCGGGCCGCCGTTGTTTTGCAGCGGGCCGAGCCGCGGGTCGATGGCCGCGCCGGGCGTGCCCACCTTGTCGTTCTGCGCCGCGTCGAAGTCGGCGCCCGCGTTGTTGCCGACGAGGTTGAAGTTCTGCGAGCCGACCGAGCCCGACACGTCCGGGCCGGCGGGCGCGTTGTTGGAGGCGACGATTGTGCTGCGCAGGCCGAAGGCCCCCGCCGCGGCGTTGACGCCGCCACCCCGCACGCCCGCGGTGTTGCGCGCGACGGTGCTGCTCGTGACGCTCACGCCCCCGCCCCCGCCGTTGACGCCGCCGCCGTGCGAGTTCGCGGTGTTGCCCGAGACGGTGCTGTTGGTGACGGTCAGCGCGCCGACGTTGTCGATGCCGCCGCCGGACGCGGCCGTGTTGCCCGAGACGGTGCTGTCGGAAATCTCCGCCGTGCCCGCGTTGAAGAGGCCGCCGCCGGCCGCGGCCGTGTTGCCCGAGACGGTCGTGCCCTTGACCTTGAGCGTCCCGCCGTTGAAGAGGCCGCCGCCGCGCCCCGCCCCCGCGGCCTCGCCGCGGTTGACGGAGCAGTTGACGAGCGACAGGAAGCCCGCGTTGTGGATCGCGCCGCCGTCGCCGGCCGCGCGCCCGTTCGAGAAGGAGAGGCCGGAGATTTGCGCCGAGCCGGACGCCGTGACGCCGAGGGCGCGCGAGGCGTTGCCGCCGCTCACGGTCAGGAGGTTCGCGCCCGGGCCGTTGATGGTCACGCTCTTGCCGACGACCAGCTCGGACGCGAGCGTGATGGTGCCCCGCACGTCAGGGCTGAAGTCGATCCGGCCGCCCGCGCCCGCGCGGCTCAGCGCCTCGCGCAGAGAGCCCTCGCCGCCGTCGTTCGTGTTCGTGACGGTGAGGACGGTGGGGACGAACACGTTCAGAGTAAACGTCGCGTCGGTCGTCGCGCCGCAATTGTCGGTGGCGCGGACGGTGATGGCGTGCGCGCCCACGGGCGCGGCGTTGCTGAAGGTGACTGCGCCGGTGGCGTTGTCCACCGAGACCGTACCCGTGTAGGTGCCCTGCGACCGTAGGACGACGGACGAGACGCCGACGTTATCGCTCGGCCCGGCCGCCGGGCCGACGCTCGCCGAGCCGTCGATAGGGACGGGCGGGGGGTTCGCGTAGGTCAGCACGGGTGCGGCGTTGGCCGTGACGTTGACGGTCAAGGTGGCGGTCGCGCTCACGCCCGCGCCGTCGGTCACGCTCAGCCCGACGGCGTTCGCGCCGACCGTCGCCGCGCAGTCGGCCGCGACCGACGCCGTGACGGCACCGTCCGTGTTGATGACGATGTTCGAGACGGTGATGCCGGCCGGTACATTCGTCGCCGCGACGTGCAGACTGCCGGCCGCCGTCTCCGCGTCGCCCACGTGGGCGACGGTCGAGACGGATTGTGCGGTGCCCTGCTGTCGCGTGAGCGCAGAGGCGGCGTTGATGGTCGGCGGGGTGTTCGTGACGACCAGGTTAAAGGTCGCGTCTGTGGTCGCGCCGCAGTCGTCGGTGGCGCGGACGGTGATGGTGTGTGTGCCCGTCGGCGCGGCGTTGCCGAAGGTGACGACGCCCGTGGTGTTGTCCACGGAGACCGTGCCGGTGTATGTGCCCTGCGATTGAACGGCGACGGTGGTGACGCTGCCGTTGTCGCCCGGCCCTGTGGCCGGGCTGACGCTCGTCGAGCCGTTGAAGCTGAGCGGCGAAGGGTTGGCGTAGGTCAGCACCGGCGCGGTGTTCGCCGTGACGTTGACGGTCAGGCTGGCGGTCGAGGTCGCGCCGCCGCCGTCAATCACGGTCAGCTCGACGGCGTTCGCGCCGACCGTCGCACCGCAGCTCGCCGCGACCGACGCAGTGACCGTGCCGTTCGTGTTGACGACGTTCGTGACGGTTATACCCGCCGGCACGCTCGTCGCCGCGACGTTCAGACTGCCGGCCGCCGTCTCAACGTCGCTCACGGTGGCGACGGTCGAAACGGACTGGGCCGTGCCCTGTTGCCGCGTGAGCGACGCCGCAGCCGCGATGTTCGGCGGTGCGTTCTGAACGGTCAGGCTAAAGGACGCGTCGGTCGTCCTGCCGCAGTTGTCGGTGGCGCGGACGGTGATGGCGTGCGTGCCCACGGGCGCAGCGTTGCTGAAGGTGACTGCGCCGGTGGCGTTGTCCACCGAGACCGTACCCGTGTAGGTGCCCTGCGATTGGAGGACGACGGAAGAGACGCTGCCGTTGTCGCTCGGCCCGGCCGCCGGGCTGACGCTCGCCGAGCCGTTGGTAAAGATTGGCTGAGGGTTCGCGTAGGTCAGCACGGGTGCGTCGTCGGCCGTGACGTTGACGGTCAGGTTAGCAGTCGAGGTCGCGCCTCCGCCGTCGGTTACCGTCAACCCGACGGTGTTCGCCCCGACACTCGCCGTGCAACCGGCCGCGACGGAGGCCGTGACGTTGCCGTTCGTGTTGACGACGTTCGTGACGGTGATGCCCGCGGGTACGCTCGTCGCCGCGACGTTCAAGTTACCGGCAGCCGTCTCGGTGTCGCTGACGGTGGCGACGGTGGAGACGGACGAGGCCGTGCCCTGCCGCCGCGTGAGCGCCGCGCCCGCGGTGATGTTCGGAGGGGTGTTGTACGTCCCCTGAATCGAGAAGTTGTAGGGGTTCTCGTCCGCGTCGTCGTTGCCGATTGAGACGGTGGCCGTCCGCAGCCCCGACGCGGACGGCGAGAAACGTATCGTGAGGGCGGTCGTCCCGCCGCCCGGCGCGACCGAAGAGGCGGGCGGCGACGTGACGGCGAAGTCCGACGCGTTCGCGCCGCCGATGCTCACCCCCGACAGGTTGAGCGGCCCGTTGCCCACGTTCTCGACGACGAAGGTGCGCGTGACGGTGCCGGAGGAGACGGTGCCGAAGTCCGTGCCGTCGGCGGCCGAGGGCGTCGCGTCGCCGTCGGCGATGGACAGGCCGTTGCCCCTGACGTTCATCTCCGGCGGCGCGGTGATGTCGATGCAGGGGGAGAACTCGGAGGTGTTGCCGTTGGAGTCGGTGGCCGTCGCCGTCAACACGTGCCCGGCGGTCGTCGCCGGAGTCGTCGCCGCCGGAAGCGTCGTGCTGAATAAGACAATGCCGTGGTCCACGCCGCTGGTGGGCGGCGTCACCGGAATCGCGCCGAGGAAGACCTGACCTTCGCCGTGGTTCGAGGCGTCGCAGGAGGGGCTGGAGAAGAACTCGATGCGGAGCGGGGGTTGGCCGCCCGCGGGCGTGTTCGCCGAGTCGAGCCTGCCCTCGACGGCCGTGCCGCCGACGCCCGTAGAGGCGGACGCGAGCACGGGGAAGTTCTGGAAATTGTTGGGGCCCGAGTCCGTGTCGGGTAAGACGACGAAGTCGTTGAGGGTGACGCCGTCGTTGCCGAGGTCTATGCCCAGCCCGGCGCTCGACTGGATGGAGTTGCCGGAAATCCGGTTGCCGGTCGAGTTGCCGAACACGTTAACGCCGGGACGGGCGTTCGCCCGAATGATGTTGGCCGCGGCCGACGCCTCGCCGCCGACGGTGTTGTTCGACGACGAGTTGAGGATGATGCCCCCCGAAGTGCCGGGGAGCGGGCCGCTGCCGTCGCGCGTCGTGCCGATGTAGTTGCCGAGAATCTGGTTGGAGTCCGAGTTCAGCAGGTCGAGGCCGTTGGTGCTGCCCGAGATGAGGTTGCGCCTGTCGGGCGTCGTGCCGCCGATGATGTTGTTGTGCGCGCCGTCGGCGAAGACGCCGGAGGCGGTGTTGCCGAGGTCTGCCGTGCCCGCGGCGTCCGTGCCCAGGAAGCAGCCCTCGACCCTATTGTTGTCGGAGTTCAGGAAGATGGCGTTGCCCACGGTGAAGTTCGCCCCCCTGAAGCGGTTGATGGCGAGGCCGCGCACGGTGCTGCCGCCGCCCGTGATGTGCAGCCCGTTCGTGCCGAAGGGCGCGTTCACGCCGGTCAACTCCACGAGCAGCACGGCGTCGTTGCCGACGGCGAGCGTGTTCTGGCGCGAGCAGGGCGCGGGGGTGAAGAGGCAGGGCCTCTGCGAGTAGCCGTCGATGAAGACCGCTTCCGTGATGGTCGGCAGCGCGCTCCTCGGCGAGATGGTCTGGACGCCCGCGCCGGGGATTTGGAAGGAGATGATGTCGGGCAGCAGGGGGCCGATGTTGTCGTTGCCGTTGGCGTCGCCGATGGCCTGGCGGAGCGAGCCGAGGCCGGAGTTGTTCGTGTTGGTGACGTAGAGCTGGGCCCGCTGGCGCTCGTAGGCCCCGATGTCGGCCGCCCCGTTGTAGACGCGCGCGAACCCGCGCTGGTCGGTCGAGAGGTTCCCGAGGGCGTTGGTTGGCACCATGGCGCCGCCGTTGTCGAGGGCGGGGCTGTTGCTCTGGAGGGCGTAGGTCAGTGTCGGGCCGCCGTTGTTTTGCAGCCCCGACGGGTCGAGCAGCGGGTTGACGTTGCGGCGGTCGCAGCAAGACCCGACCCCCGAGACGACGAACGAGCCGCTGTCGTTGCCGATGATGTTGAAGCCCTGCGAAGTCATGAAGCCGCGCACGTCCGGCCCCGAGGGCGCAGAGTTGTTGGCGATGATGTTGTTGCGGATGGTGAGCGGCCCGGCGCTCCTCATCACCCCGCCGCCCTCGCCGTTGGAAGGCTCGGGCGCGCTGTTGTGGGCAATCGTGTTGGCGGTAATCTCCGCGGAGGCGGTGGAGTGAATCCCGCCGCCGAAGTTGGTCTGCGCGGTGTTGCCCGAGATGGTGCTGTTGTAAATCCGCAGCGTGCCGAAGGAGTTGACCCCGCCGCCGTTGACCGACGCCGTGTTACCCGAGACGGTGCTGTTGAAGATGCGCAGCTCGACGCCGCTGCTGTGAATCCCGCCGCCGCTGCCGCTCACGCTCTGGTTGTTCGAGACGCTACAGCCGTCGAGCGTCAGCGTGCCTTCGTTGAGGACGCCGCCGCCGTCGCCGCCGTTGGCGCGCCCGTTCGTGAGGGTCACGCCCGAGATTTGAACGTTTTTGTGGAAGGGGAAGGGGTTGGGGAAGACGTGTAAGACACGGAAGCTGTTCGTCGGGTCGTTCGACCCTCTGATGACGAGCACGTTCGCGCCGGGGCCGTTGATGGTCAGGCGCTTGTCGATTTGCAGCTCGCCGGAGGTGAGCTGGATGGTGCAGGCCCCGGTCGCCGCGACGCACCCGGGGGCGTTGGGCGGGATGTCGAAGTTGATCGTGTCGCCGCCGGAGGGGTTGGCGGCGGCGATGGCTTCGCGCAGCGAGCAGTGCGCGACGTTGCACGCGCCGTCGTTAACGTCGTCGGCCACGTTGACGGTGAGCAGAGCGGCGGCGGGCGCGGTGGAGGCGGCGCGCGCGAGCAGGAGCAGCCCGGCCAGCAGGGGCAGGAGGAGGAGGGGCGTATAAGACTTGCGAGGAGGGGTCATCGGTTCACTCTGCCTCCCGGCATACCCGGGTCGCGGGTCGTAAGGAAGAGGCTGTCGGTTGTTGTCGGCCGCGTCACTCACCCAACGGTTCGGAATGTTGACGCTCTCGCCGCGCGCGGAGATAACTTAGTAACGTGAGAAAGTTCCGGACGTAATGAAAAGGAATAGCCGGAGAGACTATCCGGGTCTGGCCGCCGAGTAAAGATAACGCCCCGCGAAAGTCCGGCCGCGGGGCCGCCCTGTGCGTGCCCGTAAGTTTATGCCTTCGGGTTCAGAAGTCAATGAAATTTCGTCGCCCACGGGCCGCCGCTTATAGCTGTTTGCATTTGAGGACGACCGATTCAGCGTTCGTTTAGAGGCGGGCCGCGGCCCGCCTCTAAACCGTCACACTCAAATGCAACCCGCTATAGCACAGAGGCACAGAGGCACGGCTTGAAGCGATATAACTTCAAGCCGTGCCTCTGTGCCTCTGCGTCTCTGCGTTAACTCTCCCGGTTACACTTCAACTGCAATAGGACGCTAAGGGGAGTTAGACCCGGCTCCGACGCCCTAGGCCGGCTCGTAGACCTCCAGCTCGATGATGCTGAGGGTGCCTTTGGCCCCGCCCTTGCCCGCGGCCGACTGCGGGTCGGGCGTGCCGGGTATCTCGATGATGTTGCCGAAGGCGTCGCGGTTGCCGGCGCTGCCCGGGGGCGGCGTGAAGCGCTTGCGGTACCACGCGACGCCGGTCGAGAGGTCTTTGATGTCCTTGCGGAAGGCGTCGTCCTCGTTCCAAGCGCGCGGCAGCGTCACCTCCTTCCAGCCCGAGTCGTCGAAGCCGGGCTCCTGCGCGCCCGCCGGGTCGCCGACGAAGAGCTTCCAGCCGGAGTTGAAGTTGTACTTCGCGCGCCGGCCCGCGGGCGGCCCGCCTGCGAAGACCAGGGTCGAGGCGCACAGCAGCGCCAGGCAGCTTTGAATGAACAGACGTCTCATCGCCTTATCTCGACGCCGCCGTTAATGAGGGCGGCGGGCAGTTTGAAGATGTTCGCTTTGAAGTGTGGCACGGCCGGGGATTTACGCACCCCCACATCCCGCAACCGTTATTCACGGCCGGAGCTGTGAGGCGGGGAGGATTTTTTTGTACGGGGGTTGATAAAGTCTTATGATGTGTCTTCCGTCGGCGTCAACTTCCCCCCGTGCGGGGTCTCTGACGGCAGGTGCTCGGGCGCGCGAGGTCGCCCGGGCAGGTCGAAGAAAGGCGGCTCACGATGGACTACTTGTCAAAGCCCTTTCTCAGCGCGGCGGCGGCCCTCCTCTTCGCGGCCTGCCCCGTCGCGGCACAGAGCACGGTGACGAGCGCCGCCGAGCGGGCCTCGCGCGAGCGGATGGCCAACGAGGCCGCCGATAGCGCCGAGCGCGAGATGACACTCGAACTGATCGAGCGTTATCACAGGTCGGGCGAGAAGCGCGAGCCGCGCCTGGCCCTGGCGCAGATCAGGGAAGACTTCGTGCGCCTACAGGTCGTCAACAACGACCTGATGAAGGCGGTCGCGGGCGGCGGACAGCTCGACCTCAAACTCGTCGCTAAGTCGGCCTCGGAGATTAGGAAGCGGGCCGAGCGCCTCAAGGAGAACCTGGCGCTGCCCGAGCCGGAGGGGGAAGCGAAGGCCCCCGCGGGCCTGACCCCGGCCGACCCTGAGCAACTGCGGACGGCGCTCTCAAGGCTCGACGGCATCGTCCTCAGGTTCGTGAACAACCTCCACGCGAAGGGCGTCGGGCGTTTCGACGCCCAGATGTCCGACAGGCTGCGGCGCGACCTGGAGGCGATCGTCTCCCTGAGCGAGCGCGTCAGGAAGAGCAGCGAGAAGCTGGGCGAGGCCGCCCGCTGAGGTCAGTCCTTCCTCCGCCCGGCCTCTTCGGACGGGACGCCTTGAAGGTTGATGAGTTGCTCGATGCGTTCGCGCAGCGCGCGGACGTAGCCTTCCGTCTCCGACTCCCTGTAGCCCGCCGCGCGGAAGGCCGTGCGGAGCTGTTCGTCGGTCAACTGCGAGAGCAGCGAGCCGATCCAGCGCGCGTGCTCGACGGGGATGCCGCGCATCGCCGCCTCCTTCTTCACCTCGCCGCGGTAGTACTTCGGGTGCAGCACGGAGAAGTGGCCGAAGCCGCGCGGCCGCGTGTCGAAGTCGAACTCCACCACGCCGTCGTCCACGCCCCGCACGAACTTCGTCGAGAGGAAGGCCGCGAGGTCGTTCTTAACGCGCTTGCCGCCCAGGCCCCCCGCGCGCCCCAACGTCGCGCCGAGGTCGGTCACGACGTAGCGCGCCTCGCGCCCGCCGGGGCCGTCGGCGTAGAGGATGTGGTTGTTGCCCTTGCGCGCGTCGAAGTTGTTCAGCAGGATCATCAAGACCTTGAGCCCGCTCATCTCGCGCGAGCCCTCGAAGGGGCTGTCGCGCCAGCTCCACTCCGGCCCCTCCTCGACGCCTTCGCGCCGCGGCTCGAAGCGCGCGCCGCGCACCGTCCTGCCCACGACGTACTCCCGGCCCCTTGAGAGGCGGGGTATGTTCGCCAGCTTCACCTCGTCGAAGTAGTAAGCCTCCTCCGCGAAGTAGCCGACCGCCCAGACCAGGCGCGTCGCCACGGTCTCGGACTGCGCCTCCGGCCCCAGCTTGACGCTCCACTCCACTCCGCGCGCGTCGCGGACTTTGAACTTCGGCGACTCGCCCTTCTTCACCTCCTCGACGAAGGTGTAGGGCGGCTGCGGGACGAGGTGCGGCGCGCCTGGCCCGTGGCGCAGGTCACGCGAAGGGATGTGGCCGGGGTCGCGCCAGAGGACGTGACTTCCGGCAGACTCCTTACCCTTCTCTGATTTCTGTGCGCGGGCGGGGGGCTGAAGGTAGAGACCGAACGACGCCAGTAGGAGGGCCGAGAGACTCAGCCTGAGTATTCTACGCATCAAAAATCTTCCTCCCCCATGACCCTCCCGCCCGGACGCGCGGGAGTTCTTTCTCAGTTTGGACTCGCTATGGAGCCGCCACTATGCGCACGGCGTGCCACGCCTTTAAATTAAGTTTGCTTACCACTTAAAGAGATAACTTCATTGACCTTGAATAGTACCAACCCGCGCGGCGGCGTACGCGGGCGGAGCCCCGCTGTATCATCAAGGTACAGGCCCCCTCCGGAAGTAAGACAGCCGCCTCGACGCCGCACGCTCCTGTGTTTACAAGGCTTGGCGGCTAAGGGTGCGGGCGGCGTCCAGTTGGCACCGCGTTTGCAACTTTGTCATCCGGAGTACAAAGGAGACGAGACGACGAGAGGGATTGCCCGTGATTCTTAAACGACACTACCGCTTCCTGCCACTGCTCCTTCTTCTCCTCCCGCTGCCGGCCGCGGCCCAGAAGGGCCCCTGCTTCACGAAGGAGGCGCGCGCCGCAGCCGAGCGGCGCGCGAAGGTCTGGCAGGAGCCAGACCCTTCTTACAACCCCGTCCTCGGCTACAGCCCCGACAAGGGGCCGGTCAAAGGCGCGCCGGAGGTTGACGAGGCGGGCCTGGGCAAGCCCTTCAAGTGCGTCGCCAACAAGGACCCGAACCCGGGCTCCGGCACGACGCCGAAGTTCCACTGCTCGGTCGAGGGCGTCGCGGACGCGGACGGCGACCCCGTCCGCTACAAGGTGAAGCCGCACTTCAAGGGGCAGTCGAAGGAGAAGCGCAACGGCGAAGTCTACGGCGAGTTTCTCGCCTCGCGCTTCTCGAAGGCGCTCGGCTTCTTCGCCGACGACGAGTGGGTGGCCGACGTCACCTGCCCCGACTGTGAGAAGAGTCTGACGAGCGACTTTCAGGGCGCGCGCTTCGAGCCCTTCCAGCCGGCCGCGGGGATAGAGCTGAACATCGGCAAGGGCATCGACGCGGACTGCGACGGCAAGGACTCGGCACCTCTGGCCGAGACGCTCGCGCGGCTCGGGCAGGGCGGGACGCCGCGCGCGCACGTTGACGCCTTCAAGCTGTGGCTCGCCTTCATCGACCACGGCGACACGAAGACCGACAACCAGAAGTTCACCTGCCTCAGTTGGACGAAGGGCGAGGGCGGCGCGCTCGTCTGCGAGGAGGGCCAGGCCGTCTACTACGTCAGCGACATGGGCTCGACCTTCGGCCACTCCTCCGACAGCGAGAAGAAGGCGCGGCTCGACGCGTGGAAGGGCAAGGACCCGATTAAGGTCAGCGGCGGGCGCTGCCAGACGACGGCCAAGGGCGTGGGCGACGAGAACGTGAGCGAGGAGGGGCGACAACTGCTCGCCGCCGGCCTCCAGAGACTGCTCGACGCGGAGGCGAAGGACGGCCTCATCACGAAGGTCTTCCGCGCCTCGCGCAACCACGAGCGCGACCAGCCGGCCGAAGCCTGGGCGGCGGAGTTCGTGCGCAAGGCCAAGACCATCATCGACGCGCGCTGCACGAACTGACGTGCGGCCGGGAGTCGCCGGCAGGAGAGAAGCCGCCGGGCCGCCCCGAGACTTCGGTCGGGGCGGCGCCGGCGGCGCGTGTTTGTGGAGGGGGAGGTTCGGCCCTCGCGGCCTCTATCCTTCCTTCTTCGATTCTGGCGGCCGCCTGCCGGCTGGTGTAAAACTCTCGAAAAGGGCGTAGACTTTGCGCGGGTGGAACCTAACAATGGGTCAGGTGACGAGGCGTATGACTGAACGGCGAATCGACGATAACCCCACCGAAGCCGATCCCGTGGAGGAGGCCGGGGAGACCACCGCCGCGGGCTCCGTCCCGACGCCGGCCGACGAACGGCCCGTCGGCGAAGGCACCGCCGTCGAGGTCGAAGGGGAGTGAGAGGCCGCGGATCGCGCCTGGGAATAGATGAGGAAGAGACGGACAGAGGAGTAGGAAGTGGAGACCGAAAGGCGGCCCGCCGCCGCCCACGAAGTCCCCGCCCCGCGGAATATATTTACGCGCGCGGGGATATAAGAGCATGGAGAGGCCGCTCTACATCCCGGTCATCCTCGGCACGGCGCGCAAGGGTCGCGCCAGCGAAGCGGTCGCCCGCTTCATGCTCGGCGAGGTGTCGAAGCGCGAGGGCGTCGAGACCGAGCTGATCGACATCCGCGCCCTCGGCCTTTCGGCGGACGACGAGGGCGAGGCCATCAAGGACGCGCGCTTCTCCGAACAGATGAACCGGGCCGACGCGCTCGTCATAGTCGTGCCGGAGTACAACCACGGCTACCCGGGGCTCCTGAAGCACGCGCTCGACACGAACCTCAAGGAGTACATCCACAAGGCGGTGGGGCTGTGCGGGGTCTCGGCCGGGGGCTTCGGCGGCGCGCGCGTCGTCCAGAACCTGCTGCCCGTGTTGAGGGAGCTGGGGCTCGTCACCATCTTCTGGGACATGAACTTCTCGGGCGCGCATAAGCTCTTCGACGAGTCGGGCGCGCTGCTCGACTCGGCTTACTTCAAGCGAGCCGACCAGTTTCTGAAAGAACTCATCTGGATGGCGAAGGTCTTGCGGCGCGGCCGCGAGAGCGTGGCGCTGTAAGGAGAGATCATGCCCGAAACCGACAAGATGCACTGCCCCGACTGCGGCGCGGAGATGAACCACCACGCCGACAAGCTCGACTACGGCTCCGCGCCGGACGAGGCCAGGCCAGACCTCTTCGAGGGCGTGCCCGTCGTCGAGGCGCACACCTGCCCCGACTGCGGTCGCACCGCGACGCGCCCCGCCGGCAGCTAAAATTTCACCACAGAGACACAGAGGCACAGCTTGAAGAGGATTACTCAACAAGCTGTGCCTCTGTGTCTCTGTGGTGAAATTTCAGAAGGAGAAGGTGCCGTAGAAGGCGCCGTTCTCGCCCGTGCGCTGCCAGGCGTCGCCGGCCGCGCCGCCCGCGTATGAAGCCGCGCGCGTGTAGCCGACCTTGCGCCCCTCGACCGCCACGAGCGGCGCGTACCAGACCATGTGCGGCATCCGGCAGCAGAGGTCGTCCGGCATCGCCTCCACGTCGAGCGTGGCCGCGCCCGCCGCCGAGACCTTGAAGGACTTCCCGTCCGCGACAAACCCGACGGGCGCGCGCCGCACCTCGACGACCCGGCCGAGCACCGCGCCGTAGGCGCGCTCGACGGCCCGCGCGAAAGCCCTCGCCTGCTCCGCGCTCGCGTTGCTGTCCACGACCAGCTCAGAGCGTCGCGCCGCCGCCGAGTCCGACAGGTTCGCCTCCGACCCCACGACGGCCAAGGCGCGCACGCCCGCCAGATCGACGCCGCCCCAACTCCCCTCCTTCACGTTCCAGGCCAGCACGGCCTCGCGCCCGGCGGTCGTCAGCTCGCCGTTGTAGTGGCACGCGCCCGCGAAGACGCTCGCCGTCCGCGCCTCGACGTAAGTACCCCTCACGCCTTCGCCCGCGGCCCGCGACGACACGAGCGCCGCCCCGCACGTCAACACCAGCGCCAGCCCGACGACCGACGGAATCAGAAATCTCCTCATCACAACACCTCCCAATCAATCGCCCAGGGCTGACACGTAGCACTCGCGGCCGGGGACGCAGCGCGCGGGCGTGGCGCGGCCGCCGTCGGGGCCGACGGCGAGTTGCGTGTGGCGGCACCAGCAGTGGTTGCTGGCGTCGAGGTAGTGCTCGGCCTCGGTCGCCAGCACGTCGCGCATGAAGAACTTCTTCGAGCGCAGAGAGCCGCAGAACGGGCTCTGCGCGGCCGTCCGCGGAGTCTCTTCCCTCGCCTCTTCCGACATCGACGGTCTCCCTTCCCGAACCATTATGCCGCCGCGCCGCCCGCCTTCGCCAGCGCGCGGCGGACGAGCGCCTGCGTCAGAGGAACCTTGTACGCGTTCTGTGAAAGCGGCTCTGCGCCTTCGAGCGCGAGCCGAGCCGCGCCCTCTAGAGAGGCGGCGTCGAGCGCCTTCCCCTTTAAAAACTCCTCCGCCTTCGGCACGCGCCACGGCACGGGCGCGACGCCGCCGAGTACGATGCGCGCCTGGCGGACGCGCCTGTCCGGCCCGAGCTCGACGGCCGCCGCCACCGAGGCGAGCGCGAAGTCGAGCGAGTCGCGCTCCTTAAACTTCAGGTAGGTCGAGCGCGCGGCGAACGGGGAGGCGGGGACGGCGACCTCCGTGATGATCTCGTCGTTCTTCAGGACGTTCTCGCGGCGGATGCTGCCCTCGTTGGGCAGCGTGAAGAATTTTTCCAAAGGTATCGTGCGCCGCCCGTCCGCGCCCGCGACGCTGACGCTCGCGCCCAGCGCGACGAGCATCGGGGCCAGGTCGGACGGGTGGACTATCCACGAAGGCCCGCCGCCGAGGATGGCGTTGTACTTGTTCTCCCCCGTCGCGGCGAAGCACTCCGACCCGCCCTTCTTGATGCAGACCGCCTCTTCGAGGCGGTAGTACCAGCAGCGCGGCCGCTGGCAGAGGTTCCCGCCCACGGTGCCGAGGTTGCGTATCTGCTGCGTCGCGACCGAGTGCGCCGCCTCGGCGAGTCCGGGGAAGTCTCGGCGGATGGCGGCGTGCTCTTCGACCTGCGCGAGCGTGACGAGCGCGCCGACGCGCAGGCCCTTCTTCGCGTCGCCTTCGATTCTGTCCAGCCCGCGGATGCCCTTCAGGTTGACGACGCGCACGGGGCGCGTCAGGTAATCCTTCATCGTCGTCAGGAGGTCTTGCCCGCCCGCGAGCGGGCGCGCGGCCTCGTCCATGTCACGCGAGGCCGGCGCGGACTTCAAGAGACTCACCGCCTCCTCGACGGTCGCGGGACTCACCCACTCGAAAGCTTTCACGCGCCCCTCCTCTCCTGCATCAGCCCCATCAGAATCTTGTCCGGCGTGATGGGCAGCTCCCGCACGCGCACGCCGCAGGCGTTGTAGGCGGCGTTGGCGAGCGCGCCCACGGAAGGGATGATCGCCGGCTCACCGACGCCGATGACGGCCTCGCGCTTGTCCTCGTCGTCGATGAGCGGCACCATCTCCGGCATCTCAAGCGCGCCGGGCATCTTGTAGTCGCCGAAGCCGGGGTTGAGCTGCACGCCGAGCCGCGCGTCCATCACGCGCCCCTCCCAGAGGGCCATCCCCAGCGACTGAATCATCCCGCCGTTGATCTGGCTCTCGACCGCGAGGCGGTTGAGCGGCAGGCCGATGTCCTGCACGTGAACCATCTTGACGGGCCGCACCTTACCCGTCTCCACGTCCACCTCGACCTCGGCGAAGCAGACGCCGTGGACGCCCGTCCCGGCCAGACTCGTCTGCCACACGCCGTGGCCCGTCACGCCCGACGAAGGCAGGGCCGCGCACGCCTGCTTCCAACTCAAAGTCTTCCCGCCGCCGGTGACGTTTCCGCCGCCGAACGTTATCTCCTCGGGCTTCGCGTTGTTGAGGAGCGGCGAGAGCCTCTCGGCCATCGCGAGCCGAGCCTTGGCGGCCCCATCCTTCACCGAGGGCGCGAGCGAGGCCGCGGTCGTCGAGCCGCCCGAAGGGTTCGACGAGCCGAGGCGCGAGTCGCCGATGCGCTCTGACACGTCCTTCAACTGGAGGCCGAACTCCTCGGCGACGATGGCGCGCGTGTACGTGCGCGTCCCCGTCCCCAAATCCTGCGTCCCGCAGGCGACCGTGACCGACCCGTCGCGCGCCACCGTCACGTCAACCTTGCACTGGTCGTTGCCGCCGCCGCCCCACGTGCCGACGCCGCAGCCCATCCCGCGCTTGAGCGGGCCAGCCCCTCCGCCCGGCGTCCTGTTCCGGCGCTCCCAGCCGATCTCGCGCGCGCCGCGGTCGAGCTGGCGGTGGTAGACCGTGTCCTTCAAGTTCTTCTTGCGGAACTCTACGGGGTCCATCCCGAGCTTGTAGGCCAGCTCGTCCATCAGCGACTCAATCGCGAAGCTCGCCTGCGGGTGGCCGGGCGCGCGCATCGCGCGCGAAGAGTCCTCGTTGGTGTGGACGCTGAGGCGCTCGCGGTACGCGTTCTCGGCCGAGTAGATGTAGGGCTGCCCAGCCTGCGAGCCGTCGCCCAGGCCCCCAAGCGCGTACTGCGTCGCGTGCAGCCCGACGAGCGTGCCGTCGCGCCGCGCGCCCGCCCTGAACTTCTGCCACGAGCCCGAGCGGTTGCCCGCCAGAAGGAACTCGTCCTTGCGCGTCAGCATCAGGTGGACGGGGGCCTTCGCCTGCTTCGAGAGCTGGCAGGCGAGCATCCCCTCGACGCCGATGCCGAACTTCGAGCCGAAGCCGCCGCCCATGTGCTCGACCACCGCGCGCACCGCGCTCTCCTTCAGCCCCAACTCCTCGGCCGCGTCCTTCGGGATGGAGAACGTCCACTGCGTCGAGGCGTAGACCGTGGCCTCCTGGCCGCCGCGGTAGTCCACGACGTTGCCGTGCGTCTCTAGGCTCGAATGGTGGATGATGGGCGTGCGGTACTCGGCCTCGACCGTCACGTCCGCGCCCTTCAGAGCCTCGGCCACCTTGTCGGCGTCGCCGCGCTTGTCGCGGGGCTCGACGTTCAACTCCTTCGGGTCGGCCGTGACCTTCGGCGCGCCCTCCTTCATCGAGTCCTCTGCGCGCACGACGTGCGGGAGGACTTCGTACTCGACGCGGATGGCGCGCAGGGCGTCCTCCGCGATCTCGGGCGTCGTGGCCGCGACGGCGGCGACGGGCTGGCCGGCGAAGAGGACGACCAGCTCGCGGCGCGCGGGCTTAGCGTCGCCCACGTCCGTGCGGTTCTGCTTCTCGGCCACTTCCGCCGCGCGGTTGCTGCCCTCGACGACCTCCTCGTCGGTCGCGCCGACGACCGCCTTAACGCCGGGGATGCGCCGCGCGGCCGAGGCGTCAACCTTCACGACGCGCGCGTGCGCGTGCGGCGAGCGCAGCACGCGGCCGTAGAGCATCCCGGGCAGGCGCTTGTCGTATGTGTACTCGGCCGCGCCGCTCACCTTCACGGGGCCGTCCACGCGCGGCGTGCGCTTGTTGAGGAGGGTGTGCCTGTCGTTCGGCCCCCACGCGACGCTGCTGTCGTCGTCAACCTCTATCTCGACGAGCGTGTCCACGCCGTTGACGACCCGCGGGACTTTGATCTTCTTCTTCTTCTTGGCCGGTGCCTGTTGCTGCATCGCTCACTCCGTTCGCTAGGACTGAGGACTGAGTTAAAACTCTTCCCCGCTCAGTCCTCAGTACTCAGTCCTCAGTACTTCCTTTTTTCGCCGCGGCGAGCGCCGCCTCGAAGACGCGCGGGTAGGTGCCGCAGCGGCAGAAGTTGCCCTTGCACGCCTCGCGCACCTCGGCGAGCGTCGGGTTGGGGTTCTTCTTGAGGTAGGCCGAGATGGTCGTGACGAAGCCGGGCGTGCAGAAGCCGCACATCAGGGCGTCCCGCTCGACGAAGGCGGCCTGCACGGCGTTCGGGCTCTCGGGCGTACCCAGGCCCTCGGCCGTCGTCACCTTCTTCCCCGTAGCGTCGGCGGCTAAGACCAGGCACGAGTAGACCGGCTTGCCGTCGAGCAGGACGGTGCACGCGCCGCAGGTGCCCTGGTCGCAGACGAGCTTCGGGCCGGTGACGGCCGGTTCGAGGTGGTTGCGCAGCGCGTTCAGGAGCGTCGTGCGCGGCTCGACCGAGACCGCGCGCCTACGGCCGTTCACGTCGAGCGTCAGGCTGAGCGCCGCGGCGGTCGGGCGTTTCGCGGCCTCCGCCTGCGCGACTCTGGCCTCGGCCTCGGCCGTCTGCGCGAGGTGGTCGGCGAGCGCCGCGCCCGCGCCCGCGATGCCGACGCCCTTGAGGAAGCGCCGCCGGCTCGGGTCGGGCGGCGACTCCCGCTGCTCGGAAGACTTCACGTCGTGCTCGTCTGCCATCGTCCCTCCTGCGGCCCGCGGGGCCGCGCGAGATGAGAACTGTCTGCGGAATCAAACAGGCGGTGCGCCTAGTTTAACAAAAGTGGCGCGGGCGGCAAGCGGAAAGCTGTGAACGGCACGTACGTGCTGTGAGCGGTCAGCTTTATTTCAAATTAATAAGGGTGTTGGGTGCTGGGTCTTAGGTGTTGGGTAAGAGTCGCTTCTTAACCCAACACCTGACACCCAGCACCCAACACCCAACACCCTTTCTTACCTCTCTTCAGCCTCTCGCCGCTTGTCCTTCTCGGCGACGCGCGCGTCGAAGCGCTGCTGCTGTTCGGGGGTGAGGAGGGCGCGGATGCGCGTGCGGGCCGACTGGCGGATGGCGTCGAAGCGCGGGCGCGCCTCCGACCGCAGGGCACGGTACTCGTTGCGCGTCTCGTCGAGTATCTTGCGCACCTCGGCCGACTGGCGTTCGTCTAGTTCCAGCTCGCGCCGCATCTTCTCGAACATGTGCTCGGGGTTGCGCTTGCCGCCCCGCCCCTCTTGGCGCGCCGCGCCCGCGCGCAGGCGATAGGCGCTGTCGAGGAAGACGCCCGTCGCACAGCCGAGCGCGAAGATGGCCGCGATGGCGAGCCAGAGCTTGAGCCGCGTGATGTTCTTCATCTCGCGCCCTCCCCCTCGCCGATGATGGTCGAGAGCACCTCGTCCTCGTCCGAGGGCGTGCGCGAGTCGGCCAGGACGACCTGCTCGAACTCCTCGTCGCGCTCGGAGAGCAGCGTCTCCGCGCCCAGGCCGAAGCCCGGGGTCATTTCGCCCGCGCCCGACGAGAGGAAGAGCCCCAGCGCGAAGACCGCGACGAGCGCCATCGCCGGCACCGCGCGCCACGCGACGCGGAAGAGCGCCAGCCAGCCCTCGCCCTCCTCGCGCCGCCGCCGCTCCTCCTCGATGCGCGCGCGGACGCGCGCGTAGAGGAAGGGCGAGGCGGCCGCCGCTTCGGCCTCCGGCTCGCCCGCCGAAGCGGCGCAAACGACCTCGCGCGCGACGCGCTCCAGCCTCTCCCTGCGGGCGTCCTCGAATTTTTCGCCTGCCATCTCTTTCACCTGCCTCCCGAATCCTGCGGGCTCGATTATAAGGACGACTGCCGCGGCCCCGCAGTTACAGAAACCTCTCCAGCACGCGCCGCAGGTGCGCCCGCGCGCGGTGCGCGCGCACCTTGACCTTCGACCCCGTCCAGTTCAAAAGGCCCGCGATCTCGGCGACCGACAGCCCCTCCACGTCGAGCAGGACGAGCACGAGCCTGTCCTCGGGGCTGAGGCGCGCGAGCAGTTTCGAGGCCAGGTCGCGCGAGACGGCCCGGCCTTCGGCGTCCGCCCCTTCGCCGCGCAGCCGCCCGGCCAGGGCCCCCGCCTCCTCCTCGGTCAGCTCTTCGAGCGCCCCCTCGGGCCGCCGCTTCTGACGGCGCAGCTCGTCGTAGCACGTGTTGAAGGCGATGCGCGCGAGCCAGGCGGCGAAGGAGGCTTCGCGGCCGCCCCCGAACTCGGGCAGGGCGAAGAAGGCTTTGGCGAAGCTCTCCTGGACGACCTCTTCGACCTGCTCGCGCGTGCGGAAGAAGCGCGCGGCGATGAGCGCGACCCTGCGGCGGTGGCGGCGGAACAGCTCCTCGAAGGCCGCCTCGTCGCCCGCGCGGGCGAGCGCGGCGAGTTCGGCGTCCGCGCGCTCCGCCTCGCGGGACGGCGCGGGGCCGGAGATGTCCGCCGTCTCGTCCATACTAAGCGCTAACAAATATCACACCGGCGGCGCGGAAAATAAAGCGGCGGCCCCTGAAGTTTCGGGGGCCGCCGCCCTTCGTGATTCGGGCGTGTCGGACGGGCGGACTACTGGAGTTCGACCTGCCCCTGTCCCGCGCCGCGGCGGTTGCGGCGCTCCTGGCGGCGTTGCTCGCGCTGCTGGCGCGCGGCCTGAAGCCGCGCCTTCTGCTCCGCGGTGAGCACGTTGTACATCTCGAACATCATGCGCGCCTGCGCGACCTCGCGCTCGACCTGCGCGTTGGCGCGCGCCTGCGCGGCGGCGCGGACGGCCCCCTCGTCGAAGGTGCCCGAGAGCGGGTCGAAGTCGCGGCGCTCCTCGCCGCGGTTCTCGCGCTGAGCCTTGAAAGTCGCGTGGTAGCGCTCCTGAATCTGGCGCATCTGCTCCTGCTGCGCGTCCGAGAGGTTCAGGTCGGCGAAACGGCCGAAGCCGCCGCGGCGCCCGCCGCCGCGACCTTCCTTGTGACCCCACGGGCGCTCGGCGCGGCCCTCGCCGCCGCCCTCGCCCTGCCCCTGCTGCGCCGAGACGCCGACGACGCCCGTCAGCGCGAAACCGGCGGCGAGGACGAGGCCGCCCACAAATTTACCCTTACCCTTGAGTCTCATCTGTCTTTCTTTCTCCGTGCTTTGGTGAATTACGGCGGGCCGCACGGGGACGCGGGGGAGATTGAACCCACTTGTCCGGCCATTCCGGAGCTAAGACGCGCCGGGGCGCGTTTCGGTTACATTTTTTCACCCGCGCGTGCGCCCGCACAAATTTTCGGAGGGCGAAATTGATAAGGCGGCGCGCGGTCGTTTATACTTGCCTTCGCTTAAGAAGTTTGAAGCCCGAGCCAAGGATGTACGTGAGAGTTCCCCTGTGACGATAGCCTCACAGCAAGAGGTGACCAGACTGCTCGTCCGCCTGACGGACGGCGACCGCGGGGTGCTCGACGACCTCCTGCCGGTCGTCTACGGCGAGCTGCGGCGACTCGCCGCGAGCTACCTGCGCAAGGAGCGCGTCGGCCACACGCTCCAGCCCACCGCGCTCGTCCACGAGGCGTACATGCGTTTGGTTGACCAGACGCAAGTGCAGTGGCAGAACCGCGCCCACTTCTTCGGCGTCGCCGCGCAGATGATGCGCCGCATCCTGGTTGACCACGCCCGCGCGCACGAGGCCGAGAAGCGCGGCGGCGAGTTCCAGAAGCTCTCGCTCGACGAGAACCTCGACGCCGCGGGCGGCGAGCGCGACGTGAACCTGGTCGCCCTGGACGACGCCCTGAACCGCCTGGCCGAGATGGACCCGCAGAAGTCGAAGATCGTCGAGCTGCGCTTCTTCGGCGGCCTCTCGGTCGAGGAGACGGCCGAGGTCTTAGGCGTCTCGGCCCCGACGGTCAAGCGGCAGTGGCGCATGGCCAAGGCCTGGCTCTACGGGCAGGTCAAGAGTGAGTAAATGGTGAATGGTAAATGGTGAATGGTAAATAGTTCTGCCTTCTCTCCGGAACTCTGGCCCGCCTCACACACGTACAACTCTCAGCCGCTGTTCGCCATCTAGCAAATACAATCGACCTTTTTGAGTTCACCATTTACCATTCACCATTTACTGTTCACCAAACCCGATGACCCCCGAGCGCTGGCGGCAGATTGAGGAGATGTTCCAGACGGCGGTGGACTTGCCGCCGTCGGAGCGCCCGCGCTTCATCCGGCAGGCGGCGGCCGGCGACGAGACGCTCTTCGAGCAGGTCGTCGCGCTCGTCAACCAGTACGAGTCGGCCGGCGACTTCATCGAGGAGCCCGCGCTCGACGCCCCGCAGTTCAACCCCACAGACCCCTTCGTCACCTCGCCGCTCACCGGCCCGCTCGACATGGTCGATCCGTCTATCGGCCGCCGCATCGGGGCGTACATCCTCTCGCGCGAGGTGGGCCGCGGCGGCATGGGGGCCGTCTACGAGGCGTTCCGCGCCGACGGCGAGTTCAAACAGCGCGTCGCCGTCAAGCTCATCAAGCGCGGGATGGACACCGACTTCATCCTCCGCCGCTTCCGCAACGAGCGCCAGATTCTCGCGACTCTCGACCACCCTTACATCGCGCGCCTCTTGGACGGCGGGACGACCGACGACGGCCTGCCCTACTTCGTTATGGAGTACATCGAGGGGCTGCCCGTCTACCGCTACTGCGACGAGCGGCAGTTGACCGTCTCGGAGCGGCTGCGCCTCTTCTCGATGGTCTGCGACGCGGTCAACTACGCGCACCAGAAGCTCGTCATCCACCGCGACATCAAGCCCTCGAACATCATGGTCACGCCGGGCGGCGTGCCCAAACTTTTAGACTTCGGCATCGCCAAGCTCCTCAACCCGGAGTTCGCCGGCGAGATCACACTCGACCCGACGGCGACAGCGATGCGCCTGATGACGCCCGAGTACGCCGCGCCCGAGCAGGTCAGGGGCGAGCCCGTCTCGCCCGCGACCGACGTTTATTCGTTGGGAGTGCTGCTGTACGAACTTCTCACGGGTCATCGCCCTTACCGCCTGCGCAACCGCTCGCCGCACGAGATGGCGCGCGTCATCTGCGAGGAGGAGCCACCGCACCCGTCCGTGCGCATCACGAGCCACGAAGACCTCCTGCCCGCGAACCCCGTCGGCAACCGCCGCGGCGACGAGGCGGACACGCTCGGCTACCTCTACTGGTGCCGCGGCGCGACGGTCGAGACCTTGCGGCGCGAGCTGGCGGGCGACCTCGACAACGTCGTGATGAAGGCGCTCAGGAAGGAGCCCGCGCAGCGCTACCGCACGGCCGACGAGCTGCGCGAAGACATCGCGCGCTACATGGAGGGCCGCCCCGTCTCCGCCCCGCCCTTCTTCCCCGGCGGCCCGGGGCGCAAGGAGGCCGCGCGCGACGACCGCCGCGCGCTCCCCGACGAGACCTCGCTCGCCGTCCTGCCGCTGAAAGTTCACGAATCGACCGGCGGGCTCGAAGCCGGCGGCGAGTACCTCGGCGTGGGCCTGGCCGACGCGCTCATCACGCGGCTCGGGAGCCTGCGCCGCTTCACGCTGCGCCCCACGTCGAGCGTCCTGCGCTACCGCGGCCAGGACGCGGACCCGCTCGCGGCCGCGCGTGAGCTGGGCGTCGCCTACGTCCTCGAAGGGCGCGTGCGCCGCGCGGGCCAGACCCTGCGCGTGACGATGCAGCTCCTCGACGTGCGCGCGGGCGCGGCCGTCTGGGCCGGGCAGTTCGACGAGGAGACGGCCGACGTTCTCCAGCTCGAAGACTCCATCTCCGAACAGGTCGCCGAGGCTCTAGTCCCGCAGCTCACGGGCGGCGAGCGGCTGCGCCTGCAGAAGCGCGGGACGGACAACGCCAGCGCCTACGAGGAGTACATGCGCGGGCGTTATCACTGGAACACCTTCACCGAGGAGGGCTTCGCGCGCGCGCTCGTCCACTATAGCCGCGCCGTCTCGCTCGACCCGGACTACGCGCTCGCCTACGCCGGCATCAGCGACTACTACAACATGCTCGGCGTCTTCGCCGTGCTCCCCTTCTCCGAGACGAGCGCGGCCTCTTTGGAGGCGGCGCGCAAGGCGGTCACGCTCGACCCCGGCCTGCCCGAGGGCTGGGCGGCGCTCGGCTTCGCCACGCTCACGCACGACTTCGACTGGGAGGAGGCCGAGCGCCACCTGCGGCGCTCGCTGGAGCTGAACCCGAACTACGTCGCCGGCCGCCTCTGGCTCTCCTTCTTCCTCGGCATGGAGGGGCGGTTCGACGAGGCGCTCACGGGGGCGCGCCGCGCGCTGGAGATCGCGCCGCTCACCCCGCTCGTCCGCTACACCGTGAGCTGGACGCTCCACTTCGCGCGCCGCTACGACGAGGCGATGGCCTCGTCGCGCGTGCTCATGTCCACCGAGCCCGGCTACGGGCTGGGCCAGATGCTCCTGAGCCTCTCGCTCTCGCAGGCCGGCCGCCACGACGAGGCCGTCGAGGCGTGCGAGAAGGCCGCCGCGATGCTCGGCCGCAGCCCCTACTCGCTCTGCTTCCTCGCCGCCCTGAACGCGCACGCCGGGCGCGACGCCGAGGCGCGGGCAGTCCTCGAAGAGGTCGGGCGGCTGGGCCAGACGCGCTACGTCTCGCCCTACATGCTCGCGCTCGCGCACTGCCAGCTCGGCGACGCGGAGCGCGCGTTGCAAGAACTCTGGAAGGCCGTCGAGATCGGCGACGCGCGGCTCGCGTGGCTCGGCGTAGACCCCCTGTTCGACCCCGTCCGCCACCTGCCGCGCTTCCGCGAGGTACTGCTCAGGACGAACAACCCCGTCGCCGCGCGCCCCGCGGACGCGCACCTCTCCGAGCCGCCCACGGGTCAGAAGTCGCTCGCCGTCCTCCCGCTCAAGGTCATCGCCACGCCGGGCGCGGAAGGCACGGGCGACGAGTACCTCGGCGTCGGGCTCGCCGACGCCCTGGTGACGCGGCTGTCGAACGTCCACCGCTTCCGCATCCGGCCGACTTCGAGCGTGCTCCGTTACCAGGGCGCGGCCGCGGACCCGATCGCGGCCGGCAGGGATTTGGGCGTTGACTTCGTCGTCGACGGAACCATCCGCCGCGCGGGTCAGACGTTGCGCGTCACCGCGCAGCTCCTCGACGTGGCCGAGGGCGCGACGAAGTGGGCCGGGCGCTTCGACGAGGAGTACACGGACGTGCTCCAGCTCGAAGACGTCATCTCGGAGCAGGTCGCGGCGGCGCTGCTGCCGCACCTCTCGGGCGACGAGCGGATGAAGCTCCAGAAGCGCGGCACCGACGACGCCGAGGCGTTCGAGGCTTACATGCGCGGCCGCTACCACTGGTACACGATGAGCGCCGACGGCTTCGCCAAGGCTTACGCCTGCTACCGCCGCGCCGTCACGCTCGACCCGCGCTTCGCCGCCGCGCACGCCGGGATAGCCGAGTACCACTGCTGGCTCGCCGTCTACGGCCTCGCGCCCCCGGCCGAACAGCTCGCCGCCGGCCGCGAGGCGGCGCAGCGCGCCATCGACCTCGACGACAACCTGGCCGAGGCCCACACCTCTCTCGGGCTCTCCCTCGTCACGCATTCGACGCAGTGGGGGATGGCCGAGGCGCACTTCCGCCGCGCCATCGAGCTGAACCCGAACTACACGCAGTCGCACGCGCACTACGCCTGCCAGCTCGCGATGGAGGCGCGCTTCGACGAGTCGATCAGGGAGGCGCGCCGCGCCTGCGAGCTGGACCCGCTCAACCCCTTCAACTTCTACTTCCTCGCGTGGTGCCTGTATCAGGCGCGGCGCTTCGAGGACTCGGCCGACGAGGCGCGCCGCCTGCTCCAGGGCGAGCCGCGCTACGGCTCCGCGCGCTTCGTGCTGAGCTGGAACCTGCGGCGCGCGGGCGCGTTCGACGAGGCCGTGGCCGAGGCGCGCCGCGCCATTGAGCTGGTCGGCGAGATGCCGATGCTCACGGCCAACCTCGCCTGCGCCTACGCCGCCGCGGGGCGCGTGGACAGGGCGCGCGAGCTGCTCTCGCAGATGCGCGCGCGCGACGACGAGGGGCACTTCGTCACGCCCTACCACCGCGCGCTCGTCCACATTCAGCTCGGCGAGACCCTGCCCGCGCTCGACCTTCTGGAAGAGGCCGTCGAGGTGCAAGACCCCTGGGTCGTCTGGCTCGGCACGGAGCCGCAGCTCGACTCGGTGCGCGCGCACCCGCGCTTCCGGGAGCTGCTGGCGCGGACGAAGAACCCCGCGGCCGCGCGCCCCTCGTACGTCTTCGGCGGGCCGTCGGCCATCGACCCGCGCCCCGCCAACACGGGCGGCGGCGACTCGACGCCCTCGGGCCGTCAGGCCGTCGAGTCCGGCGCGCTCCACTCCTCGCGCGGCGACGAGGACGAGGCGCGCAAGCTCTACAAGGCCGGCCGCTACTTCGTCACGCGCCGCACGGCCGAGGGCCTGCGCCAGGCCATCGAGCGCTTCGAGCGCGCCGTGCAGCTCGACCCCGCTTACGCGCTGGCGTGGGCCGAGATGGCCGACTCCTATTCGCTCCTGAACTGGTACGTCGAGCCCCCGCCGCCGGGCGCGTGGGCCAAGGCGAAGGAGTCGGCGCTGCGCGCGGTCGAGGCCGACGACGACTGCTCGGAGGCGCACGCCTCGCTCGGCTTCGTCCTCTTCAACTACGAGCGCGACTTCGCCGCGGCCGAGAGGGAGCTGCGCCGCGCGATTGAATTGAATCTCGACAACGCGGTCGCGCGCCGCTGGCACGCCTTCAACCTCTCGGCGATGGGGCGGCACGACGAGGCCGTCTCCGAAATCCGCAAGGCGCGCGAGATCGCTCCGCGCTCGCCAGTCATCGCGACGGGCGTCGCCAACATCCTTTTGAACGCGCGCCGCTTCGACGAGGCGGAGGAGGCGTGCCGAGACGCGCTGGAGCTCGACCCCGGCTCCATCTCGGCGCACATCATCCTGCGCTGGACGTACGAGGTGCGCGGGATGTGCGACGACGCGATGGCCGTCTTCGAGCAGGAGCGCGCCTTCGCCGGAGACACGCCGACGACGCGCGCCAAGCAGGCGCACGTCCTCGCCTCCTGCGGCCAGCCCGAAGAGGCGCGCGCCATCCTCGACGAACTCGTCGCCGACCGCGAGCGCGCGTGGGTGACGGCCTACGAGTTCGCCGTCATCCACGCGCTCCTCGGCGACGCGGACGCGGCCTTTCTGTGGCTCGCGCGCGCCGAAGAGGAGCACTCGGTCGGCCTCACGTACCTGCGCGTAGACCCGCGCCTCGACAACCTCCGCCCCGACCCGCGCTTCAACGAACTCCTCCGCCGCTTTTCAAAGTAGACAGTAGTCAGTAGCCGGTAGAAGAAAGAAGCGGCGCGCCCGGCCCGAAGGCTGAAGCGCGCCGCATGTTTTTCCTACCGGCTACTGACTACTGTCTACTTCCCTTCTCACCCGGCGTGCGACATGTACGCCTCGGCGGGCGCGAAGGCTTCGGCGCGCGCGCGGGTGGCGCGGCGGCGCTCTTCGCGGCGGCGCGCCTTGACCTTCTCGGCGCGGGAGCGCGCGCGCAGCGCCAGCCGGTACTCGACGCGGTCGAAGGCCGCCTCCAGCACGCGCGACACGGCGAAGGCGAAGCCCTCGGACGCGAACATCATCGCGACGCCGGACAGCAGGATGACCGCTATGATCTGAACCACGCTCAACATCTCTCTCACCCCCAACCCCCGCGGCACGGTGGCCGCGGGCTTTATAGCTTAATACTTTATTCAGTCCGTCCCGGTTCCCGACTTTCAGGCCGTGCGCCCGCCGTAGTTCGGCGTCTTGAAGCCCATCTCGCCGAGGAGCGCCGAGTAGTTCCGGCGGAACTCTTCGGAGCGCTGCCGGTGGTCGCGCACCCAGTCGGAGACGACCTCTTTGACCTCGCGGACGGCCGCGGCCGCCGTCTTGACGCCGGCGGGTTCCTGCGCCTGCGCCTCGCGCGCCGCGCGCCCGCCCTTGATGACCCGTATCCGTTTCGTCTGTTCCATTGTCTTCGACCTCCGGCCTTGAGGCGCTTGTGGTTTCCGCCTCTCGACCAGTAACGCGTAAAAAACGAACGGAGAGGGATAAGGTTTTTTGCGCCGCGGCCGTTTTTTTTTTCACACGCGCCCCGGCCGCCCCCTTCTCTTGTGCGGCGGGGGCGGCGGTGCTAACGTGCCCGGCTGGAGGAGAAGATGAGCCGCAACCCCTTTCGACGCCTCGCGCTCGCCTTCGCGGCCGCGCTGGCGCTCGCCCCGGCGTCCGACGCCGCGCGCGCGCAGGGCGGCCCCACCCTCCCGAGCCCCCCCGCGGGTAAGGCCCCGCCCGACGCGACGCGGAAAGACGGCCCCGTCTCCGCGGCCGGGAGTTGGAAGCTCAAGCTCACCCTGCGCGGGCACACGGGGGCGGTCTACTCGGCGGCCTTCTACCCGGACGGCGCGCGCGTGGCGACCTCGGGCGACGACGGCCTGATACGCGTGTGGTACGTGGCGACGGGGCGGCTCGTGAAGAGCGCGCGGGGGCCGGGCGGCACCGTCAGCGACGTGGCCGTCTCGCCCGACGGCCGCCTGCTCGCCTCCTGCACCGACAGCGGCGAGGGCTCGGAGATACGGATTCTCGACGCGCGCACGCTCCGGCCGCGCCGCACCTTCAAGGCGCAGGAGGACGGGGTCTTCGAGGTCGTCTTCTCGCCCGACGGCCGCCTGCTCGCGAGCGGCGGGCGCGACCGCGTCGTCCGCCTCTGGGACGTGCGGACGGGGCGGCTGCTGCGCTCGCTCGCCGGGCACGACGACGCCGTCACGGCGCTCGCCTTCACGCCCGACGGCCGCAAGCTCGCCAGCGCCAGCGCCGAGCACGACAGCACCGTGCGTCTCTGGGACGTGAGGACGGGCGCGCCGCTGCACACGCTGGCCGCGCACGGCGACTGGGTCACTTCGGTCGCCTTCGCGCCGGGCGGCGCGACCCTCGCGAGCGGCGGGCGCGACCACAAGCTCATCATCTGGGACGCGGAGACCGGCCGGAAGGTGCGCGAACTGCGCCAGCCCCAGATGGTCTACGAGATCGAGTTCTCGCCCGACGGCCGCGTGCTCGCGGAGGCCGGCGGCGGCGGCATCGTCCGCATCCACGACGCGCGCACCGGCCGCCTCCTCTCCAAGTTCGAGGCCCACCGCGAAGAGATCAACGAGGTTAAGTTCTCGCCCCGCGGCCTGCTCCTGCTCACGGCGAGCTACGACTCTACCGTCAAGCTCTGGGAGCCCGGCCCCGACGAGAAGAAGACCCCGGCGAAGTGGCTGGATTGAAGTGAGCAGTAAGCAGTGAGCAGTGGGCAGTGAGCCGCGAAGCGCCGGCAGAAGGTAGCCAGGGGCGCAGCCCCTGGTCAGCATTTATATAACTCATCGGAGCCCTGTAAGGGCGGCATAATCTGTCGCCCTTACAGGGCTCCGATTATTTAACGACGCGTTCCAGGGGCTTTCGCTCAGGCTTGCGCCTTCGCTGGCCCCTGGCTACCTTCTGCCGCCCCTCCGGGGCTCCACGGCTTCAGGCTACCGACCACTGCTTACTGCTCACTGCTCACTCTGCCTTCTGATGCGACGCGGGCGATCATCTCGCGGAAGGCGAGGAGGTCGATGATGGGTTTTGGCCAGTGCTCGTCGCAGCCGGCGGAGAGGACGCGCTCGCGGTCGCCGGGCATGGCGTGGGCGGTGAGGGCGATGATGGGCGTCGAGTCGAAGCGCGGGTCGGCGCGCAGGCGGCGGGTCGCTTCGAGCCCGTCGATGGCCCCGCCGAGGGAGACGTCCATGAGGATGAGGTCGGGCCCGACTTCGGCCGCGCGCCGGAGGCCCTCCTCGGCCGTCTCGGCCAGCGTCACGCCGTGCTCGTCTTCGAGCGCGAGGCGGACGAGGTCGCGGATGTCCGGCTCGTCCTCAACGAACAGTATCTTCGCCATCCGTAGGCTCCACCCCTAGTTCTTCCAGCGTCTCGCGCAGCCTCGAGGCCACGTCCGAGAGCAGAAGCTCGCCCTTGCGTATGACCTCGGCGATCTCGCCCGAGATGAGGCGGCGGTCTTCGTGCGTCACGTCCCTGCCCGTCACGACGATGACGGGCACGCCCGCCGTCTCCGGGTCGGAGCGGAGGCGCGCGATGAACTCGAAGCCGCTCATCCCGTTCGGCATCATCAGGTCGCAGAGCACCGCGCGCGGCCGCTGCTGCCCGACCATCTTCAGCGCCGTCTCGCCCGACGGCGCGCTGCGCGCGTTGAAGCCCGCGTGGCGGAGCGCCGTCGTCATAAGCTCGCGCACGCCGTGCTCGTCGTCCACCACGAGCACGTAGCCCTCGCCGCCCCCCGCCTCGCCGTCCGGCCCGCCGCGCACGCTCACGCGGTCGAGCGTGTCGGTGAGCGTCTGCGGATCGACCGGCTTCAGAATGTAGTCGGACGCGCCGAGGCTGTAGCCGAGCGGCCGGTTGTCCACGATGGAGCAGACGATGACGGGGATGCTGGCGAGGCGCGGGTCGGCGCGCATCGCCTGGAGCACGCGCCAGCCGTCCATCTCGGGCATCATCACGTCGAGCGTGACGGCCACGGGGTCGTGCTCGCGCGCGAGCCTCAGGCCCTCGGCCCCGCTCGCGGCCGCGAGCACGCGGTAGCCCGCCCGCTCGAGCGTCCCGCGCAGCAGCGCCGCCGCGTCCTCGTCGTCCTCGATGACGACGACGAGCGGGCGTCCGTCATCACTTTCAACCTCCCGCGCGCCCTGCTCGCCCGCGGCCGCCGAGCCTTCCGACCTCCCGGCGAACTGCGGCGTCTCCTCGCCGTCGCCCGCCTCACCCGCCGCGGGGGCGGAGAGCGGCAGCGTCACGGTGAAGGTCGAGCCCTCGCCCACCCTCGACGTGACCTCGATCTCGCCGCCGAGCAGGTCAACTATCTGCCGCACGATGGAGAGCCCGAGCCCGACGCCCGACGCCGAGCGCGTCATCGAGCCGTCCACCTGCCGGAAGCGCTCGAAGATGATCGGGAGCGACCGCTCCTCGATGCCGATGCCGGTGTCCCTGACGAGGATGCGGAAGTGCTCCCGGCCGTGCGCGCGGAGTTCCGCCTCGACGCGCCCCCTGGCGGTGAACTTCGCCGCGTTCGACAGGAGGTTGATGACGACCTGCCGGACGCGCAGCGGGTCCGTGTAGGCGAGCGGCAGGCGGTCGGGCACGCGCAGGCGGTACTCCAGGCCCTTGCGCTCGGCGAGCGACTGCAATTCGGCGAAGGCCCCCTGCACCACCTCGACCAGATCGACGTGCTCGCGGTGAATCTTCATGCGGCCCGCCTCGATCTTCGACACGTCGAGCACGTCGTTGATGAGGGCGAGCAGGTGCTGGCCGTTGCGCAGGATGCGCTCGAAGGCGTCGGCGTAGCGCTTCGGCATCTCGCCGTCGCGCCCCGCGGTGAGCTGCGCGAGCTGCGCGAAGCCGATGATGGCCGTCAGGGGCGTGCGCAGCTCGTGCGACATGTTGGCGACGAACTCGGCCTTGAGGCGGTTGTACTCTTCGAGCCGCTGGTTGGCCGCGCGCAGCTCCTCGGCCTGCTCGCGGTAGCGCCGCTCGCTCGCGCGCAGCTCCTCCTCGTTCTGGCGGATGCGGAGGAAGGCGAGCACGTTGGCCTTGAGCGAGGCGGGCTCGACCGGCTTGGCGAGGTAGCCGTCCGCCCCGGCGTAGAGCGCCTCGGCCTGGTGCTCGGCCGTCGTGTCCATCCCCGAGAGCATGACGACGAAGCTGTCGCGCAGCCCCTCGTGGGCCTTGATCTTCCGGCAGACCTCGACGCCCTCGCCGTCCGGCAGCGCCGCGTCGAGCAGGATGAGGTCCGGGCCTTCGGCGCGCGCGAGCCGCAGGGCGTCGTCGCACGTGGACGCCTCAAGCACCTGATAGCCCTCGCCCGCGAGCATGGCCGCGTGGCCGCGCCGCAACTCTTCGTCGTCTTCCGCTACGAGAACTTTCTGTTTCCTCATCGAGGCTTCAACCCCGCGCCGGGCCGACGGGGCCGCACGTTAGTCATAGACGGAGCTATTCACGCGTGTGTGTACGAAATGTGACAAGAGTGAGGCGTAAGCCGTAAACCGTGAACCGTGACAAGGGAAGGCAACTCCCTCTTGTCACGGTTCACGGTTTACGGCTTACGGTTGACGCGCCTTCTGCCTTCTTAGACGGCGGCCTGCCCCTCCTTGACGACCCAGCCGTCGGCGAGCTGGATGACGCGGTCGCCGTAGGCGGCGTTGGCCTCGGAGTGCGTGACCTGGATGATGGTCGTGCCGGCGGCGTTGAGCCGCTTGAACAGCTCCATGATCTCGCGGCCCTGGGAGGAGTGGAGGTTCCCCGTGGGCTCGTCGGCGAGGATGAGCTTCGGCGCGTGGACGACGGCGCGGGCGACGGCGACGAGCTGCTGCTGGCCGCCCGAGAGCTGGTTGGGGAAGAGGTCTTTCTTGCCGACGATCTGGAACTGGTCGAGCGTGTCGGCGACGATGGCCTGCGACTCCGCGCGCTTCACGTCGCGGTAGGAGAGCGGCACCTCGATGTTCTCCTGCACGGTCAGGCCGTCGATGAGGTGGTAGCTCTGGAAGACGAAGCCGACGTGGCGCTTGTGCAGCTCCGCCCGCTGCTTGTGGTTCATCTTGTGGACGGGCTGGCCCATGAAGTGGTACTCGCCGCCCCACGCGCTGTCGAGGAAGCCGAGGATGGAGAGCAGCGTCGTCTTCCCCGAGCCCGACGGCCCCATGATGGAGACGAACTCGCCCTCGCGCACGTTCATATCGACCCGGCGCAGCACGTAGGTGCGCCCCGCGCCCGTCTCGTAAAACTTTTCGAGGTTTCTCGTTTCAATCATCTGTTGGCCTCTTCGACGAAAAATAGGTCAGTACCGCCCGCGGTAGCGGGTGGGTGCGTGTGACTCAGCCGAGCCTTCATGCGTAAGACTGACCCACCCGCTACCGCGGGCGGTACTGACCGTTGTAGCGCGGAACTCCCATACCGATGCCCTCGGAGAAGGAAACCGCGTGCCACTTCTGAAAACGGACGTTTTCAAATGAAAGCGGACACCCTCTGCCCACTTGCGGGACTGGCGCGTCCCAAAAGCGGGATTCAGGCGGGCAGCCGCAGACGCGCCGCGCAGCCGGGGCTCCCGTGGCGGTTTTCGAGCGTCAGCGCCCCGCCGTGCGCCTCCGCGATCTGGCGCGAGAGCACGAGCCCGATCCCGGACCCGCCCGGCTTCGTCGTGAAGAACGGCACGAAGAGGTTCGAGGTGTTCGCGAGCCCCAGCCCCTCGTCCTCCACGCAGATTTCGACGTTCCCGTTCGAGGCGGCGCGCCACCCGAGGCGCACCCCGCCGCCCGTCACCAGCGACGCGTCGGCCGCGTTGCGCACGAGGTTGATGAGGAGCTGTTCGAGCTGGTCGGCGTCGGCCCGCACGGTCAGCTCCGGCCCCGGGACGACGGAGACGCGCACCCGCGTCTCCAGGCCCGCCACGCGGCGCACCAACTGACCCAGCCCGACGAGCGCCATCTTCGGCGGCGGCAGGCGCGCGAGCCGCGCGTACGACTCCATGAAGCGGCTCAGACTTTCGGCGCGCGCCGAGACCACGTCGAGGCCGCTGCGCACGTCCTCGCGCCAGTCCGCGGGCAGCGGGTCGCGCGCGAGCAAGGACGAGACGCTGCCGGCGATGGACTTGATGGGCGCGAGCGAGTTGTTCAGCTCGTGCCCGAGCACGCGCACGATGCGCTGCCACGCCTTCAGCTCCTCCTCGCGCAGGGGCCGGCTCAGGTCGCCGATGACGAGCAGTTGGTGCGGCACGCCGCGCTCGCGGAAGGTGCTGCGGCGCACGCCCCAGCGGCGCAACTGCCCGCCGTCGCCGGGGAAGGCTTTGGTGAGCGTGCGCGTCTCGTCGTTCTCGCGCACGCGCAGCACGTCGGCCAGGCCCAGCTCCTCCGCCGTGCGGCCGTAGGCGCGCTCCTCCGGCCTGGAGAGCAGCCGCTCGCCCGCGCGGTTGACGAGCCGCAAACGTCTCTCCGGGTCGAAGGCGAAGACGGCCACGTCGATCTCGGCCATCACCGTGCGCAGCAGCGCCGTCGCCTCGAGCGCGCCGATGCGCTGCTCGCGCATCGTCTCGCCCAGGGCGTTTATCTCGCGGATGACCTCGCTCAGAGCATCCTGCCCGCGGCCGCCGCGCGCGCGGAAGCTGTAGTCGCCCTCGCGTAAAGCGGCGAGTAAGTTTGAGACTGTCTGAAGCGGCCGCACCACGCGACCCTGCACCGCGAACGAGAAGCCGAGCCAGAAGCAGACGACCAAAGCCCCGAGCGTCCACACGACCTTCGGCGTGTACCCGCCGACCCACAGAAGCACCAGCGACACGACCACGCCCGGCGCGCCCGCCGCCAAGGCCATCAGGAGCACGCGCCGCTCGTGCGCCATCGGCTCGGGCCGCGGCGGGTGGCGGGCGTCGTCCCAGTGCCTCGGGGTGACGTGCGGAGAGTCCGGCCGCGTCGTCTCGTGGACGGAAGCCTCGACCCGCGCGGGCGGCGAAGAGTCGGCGGGCGCGTGCGGAGAGTCCGGGGGCGTCGGCGAAGGTTCGGGGGGCGCGGGTGAAGGAGCCAGGGTCGGGACGCGGCGCGGCCCCGCCGCGTCCACGCCCGCGGCGCCCGCCCGCCCGGAGACCTGCTCCTTGGATTTCATCAACCGAATTGTAAACCAGGTATAAACGAAGGACTACGTCCTGACGGGGCGCGGTCAACCTCCACGCGGTCGCGGAGGCGGCGAGGCTTCGGTGTGAGCCCCGGGGGGGCTGCATGTCTATGGCTCAAGGTTGATGGTCTGTTTACCAGGCCCCGGGGGCGGCACATGTGTGTGCATGCCATCCCTGCGGGGTTCAACCCTCTCAACCGCCTGCCGGCCACCGTCCCCTTCCCTCACCCTCGGCGTCGTTCGAGCAGCACCATCATGAGGAAGCTGAGGACGGCGCGGGTCTCGTCCGGCTCGCTCATCTCGGCGAGCTTCTCCATGCGGAACTTCCCCTCCATGAAGGCGGGCTGCTTGGAGAGGCGCATCAGCGGCGCGCCCGCGGCGTTCGACAGCAGGTAGCTCGGGTTGAAGACGTAGCCCGAGAAGATGCCGACGATGGGTATCTCGCCGAAGAGCGCGTCGCCGACCTTGACCCAGCCGTTCTCCTCCTTGATGGTCAGCGGCTGGCCGCCGCCGTCCTGGACTTCGTACTGCGCGCGCCAGAGCGACTTCCTGCCTTTGCGCGCGATGGCGCCTATCGAGCGGCCGGCGGCGTCGGCGATGTTGTACTTGGCGTTGAAGTCGAGCACGCGGTCGGCCTTGATGGTGTAGAGCGGCCGCGTCTGCTCCACGTCGGCGAAGACCGTCACGGCCTCCTTCAGCTTGAAAGCCTTCTGCTTCGTGTAGAGCACCACCCGGCCCGACGCGTCCGTCACCTTCACCTGCGGGCTGAGCGCAATCTTCTTAAAGGAAAGGTCGAGGGGGAAGTTCATCGAAGTCCTCCGTTCTCTGTCAGGGGATTTAACCGGACGCGCCGGGGGCGCCTCGGCGCAGCAGTCCCGCGAATTATCAACGCGCGCGGCCGGAAGGACAACCCCGACGTGAACCGTAACACGAGCGTGAACCGTGACAGGAAGGAATTGCTTTCCTCCTGTCACGGTTCACGGTTCACGGCTCTTCTTAAATCTCGTACTTCTGCATGCGGCGGTAGAGGGCGCTGCGGCTGAGGCCGAGGGCCTCGGCCGCCTGGCTGACGTTGCCGCCGAAGCGGCGGAGGGCCTTCTGGATGAGGAGGCGCTCGACCTCTTCGAGGCTCATCTCTTCGAGGCGGCGCTCGCCGCCGCCGCTGGCCGCCTGGAGGCCGAGGTCGGCCGTCTTCACCTCGTCGGAGCGCGCGAGGAGGACGGAGCGCTGGACGACGTGGTCTAACTCTCTCACGTTGCCGGGCCACGAGTAGGCCGCGAGTACTTCGAGCGCCGCGGGGTCGAAGCCGCGCAAAGGCTTGCGGTAGCGCTGCGCGTGGCGGCGGAGGAAGTGCTCGGCCAGCGCCGTGATGTCTTCGGGGCGCTCGCGCAGGGGCGGCAGGTGTATCTCGACCGTGTTGAGGCGGAAGAAGAGGTCCTGGCGGAAGCGGCCGGAGCCGGCCTCGTCCTTGAGGTTCGCGTTCGTCGCCGAGAGCACGCGCACGTCCACGCGGCGCGTCTGCGAGGAGCCGACGCGCTCGAACTCGCCGGTCTCGATGACGCGCAAGAGCTTCGGCTGGAGGTTGACCGGCACGTTGGCGATCTCGTCGAGGAAGAGCGTGCCGCCGTCGGCCAGCTCGAAGCGCCCCACCCGGTCCGTCTTGGCGTCGGTGTAGGCCCCGCGGACGTGGCCGAACAGCTCCGACTCGAAAGTCCCTTCGGCGAGCGCGCCGGCGTTGACGGCGACCATCGGCTTCGGCGCGCGCGGGCTCAAGGCGTGGAGCGTGCGCGCGACGACCTCCTTGCCCGTGCCGTTCTCGCCGGTGATGAGGACGTTGGCGTCCGAGGGGCCGACGTGGCGGATGAGGTCGAGCACGGGCTGCATCGCCTCGGACTCGGCGATGAGCAGCGGCTTCTCGCCGTTGCCGCCGTTCTCGCGCAGCATCTTGTTCTCGGCTTCGAGCCGCTCGCCCTTGCGCAGCGCCCTCGCCAGCTCCGTGTGCGTGCGCAGGATCGTGAGGAGCCGCGCGTTGTCCCAGGGCTTCTGCACGAAGTCGCGCGCGCCGCGCTGCATCGCCTCGACGGCCACGTCAACGCTGCCCCACGCGGTCATGACGACGACGGGGAGCGTCGGGTCCAACTCGCGCAGTCGCGTGAGGAGGTCTAAGCCCTCCTGGCCCGACGTGGTGTCGCGCGTGTAGTTGAGGTCGATGAGCGCCACGTCGAACGACTGGCGCGCGAGCGCCTCGGCCGCGTCCGCGGGCGAGGCGACGGCGCGCGTCTCGAACCCCTCGCCCTTCAGGAGGAGGCGCAGCGCCTCGATCACGGCCGGCTGGTCATCTGCGATAAGTACACGAGGCATAGTTTGTAAAAGGGCTACGGAGTCTGGCATCTGTTTGAGAAGAGTTTGACACGCGCGCCGTTGAGAAGCAAAGGGGAGAAGGGAGTGGCGAGCGACGAGTGGCGGGCGACGAGTCAGACCTTGTTTTTGCTCGTCACTCGTCACCCGTCACCCGTCACTTCATTCGTAGCGCAGCGCCACCAGCGGGTCAACCTTCATCGCGCGGCGCGCGGGGAAGTAGTTGGCCAGGAGCGCCACGAGGGCGAGCGCCAGCGAGACGGCCGCGAAGGTGGCGGGGTCGGTGGCCGAGACGCCGTAGAGCAGGCCCGACATCAGCCGCGACGCGGCGAAGGCACCGGCCAGGCCGAGCCCGATGCCGAAGCCCGTGAGCAGCATCCCCTGCCCGACGACCATCCGCAGCACGTCGCGGGGCTGCGCGCCGAGCGCCATCCGGATGCCGATCTCGTGGCGGCGCTGCGTCACCGTGTAGCTCATCACCCCGTAGAGGCCGACGGCCGCGAGCACGAAGGCGAGCCCGGCGAAGAGGCCGAGCAGCAGCGTCGAGAGCCGCCGCGCGGCGAACCTCTGCGCGAGCACGTCCTCCATCGTGGCGACGGCGTAGACGGGCTGGTGCGGGTCGAGCTGCTGCGCCTCGCGCCGCACCGCGGGGGCCAGCGCCGCCGGGTCGCCCTTGGCGCGCGCCACCAGGAAGACGCCGCCCAGGAAGTCCGGCAGGAACTTCTCCGGCACCTGCTTGAAGGCGTAGTAGAGCTGCGCCCGCGCCTGCTCCGGAGCGCCCACGCCGTAGTGGCTGACGTGCTCGACGACGCCGACGATCTCCGCGTCCGGCACTTCGGGGCCGAGCCAGTCGCTGTCCAGGCGCTGCCCGATGGGGTCTTCGCCGGGGAAGAGGATGCGCGCGAACTCCTCGTCTATGACGGCCACGTGCTGCGAGCCGCGGACGTCACTCTCCTCGAAGAAGCGTCCGCGCACGAGCCGGATCCCGAGGGCCTTGAGGTAGCCGGGGCTGGTCACGTAGAGCACGGCCTGCGGCGCCTGGCCCGGCTCGGGCCGCGGGCGGCCGGCGACCATGATGGACGTGTCGGGCGCGCCGAGGATCGGCATCCCCGCGGCGTAGGCCGCGGCCTCGACGCCGGCCGTCGCCGCCAGGCGCTCGCGCAGCCGCTCGAAGAAGTCGGCCGCGCGCGCCGGGTCTTCGCCCTTGCCGACCGCGCGCGTGATCTGCATCGTGAGGAGGTTCCGCGGGTCGAAGCCGGTCTCGGCCTGCTGCAAGCGCAGGAAGCTCTTCATCAGGAGCCCCGCGCCGACGAGCAGCAGCAGCGAGAGCGCGACCTCGGCGACGACTAAGCCCGAGCGCACGCGCTGGCGGCCCGCGCCGGCCGATTGGGTGCGCCCTCCCCCCTTCAGCACCGTGTTCAAGTCCGCCCGCGACGCCTGCAACGCCGGCGCGAGGCCGAAGAGCACGCCCGTCGCGACCGAGACCCCGAGCGTGAAGACGAGCACGTTCGCGTCGAGCCCGATCTCGGCCGTCGGCAGGCCACCCGGGATGAGCGAGCGCAGGTAGTCGAGACTCCACAGCGCCAGCATGAGCCCGCAGCAGCCGCCGCCGAGCGCGAGCAGGACGCTCTCGGTCAGGAACTGCCGCGCGATGCGCAGGCGCGACGCGCCCAGGGCCGTGCGCACGGCGATCTCCTGCTGCCGCGCGGCGGCGCGCGCGAGCAGGAGGTTGGCGACGTTGGCGCAGGCGATGAGGAGCACCATGCCGACCGCGCCGAGCAGGAGGAAGAGCGCCGGCCGGAGCCCGCCGACGAGCGTCTCGCTCAGCAGCCGCACGCGCGCGCTGTTGCCGGTGTTCGAGTCCGGGTACTGCTGGGCGAGGCGCGCGGAGATGGCCGCCATCTCCGCGCTCGCCTGCTCGAAGCTCACGCCCTCCTTGAGGCGCGCTAGCACGAAGATGCCAGGGTGGTAGCCGCGCGAACTGCGCATCTGGTCGTCGAGGGCCGAGTTGATGGGGACGTAGACGTCCGTCTGCGCCCCGTAGTGGAAGCCCTGCGGGAGCACGCCGACGACCGTGAACGGCTCGCCGTTGAGCGTGACGGGCTGGCCGACGACACGCGGGTCTGCGCCGAAGCGGCGCTGCCACAGCCCGTGGCTGATGACGGCGACGCGCCCCACGCCCGGCGCGTTCTCCTCCTCGGTAAAGAGGCGTCCCAGCGCGGGCTCGACGCCGAGCACCGGGAAGAACTCGGGCGAGACGTTGCGCCCGGCGAGGCGCTCGGCCTCGCCGCCGCCGCCCGAAAGGTTGTAGCTGTCGGTCTGCATCGCGGCCATCTGCTCGAAGGCGGAGGCTTGCGCGCGCCAGTCCAGGAAGTTCGGGTAGGAGACCGCCATCAGCGTCAGCTTCGCGCCCTGCTCCGTAATCCGCACGAGGCGCTCGGGGTCTTTGTAGGGCAGCGGCCGCAGCAGCACGGCGTTGATGACCGAGAAGATGGCCGTGTTCGCCCCGATGCCGAGCCCGAGCGCCAGCACCGCCACGGCCGCGAACCCCGGGCTCTTCGCCAGCGTGCGCGCCCCGTACCTGATGTCCCGCCACAGTGTTCTCATAAGCTCACTCCGTTCGCGTGAACCGTGAACCGTAAACCGTGACAAGTGTAAAGGCAGTCCTTTCTTGTCACGGTTCACGGTTCACATCTTTACTCGTATCTCAAAGCCACCATCGGGTCTACCTTCGTCGCGCGCCTCGCGGGGACGAGGCAGGCGAGAAGGGCGACCGCCGCGAGCAGCAGCGAGACGAAGGCGAAAATTCCCGGGTCGGTCGCCGAGACTTCGTAGAGCAGGCTCGCGAGCACGCGCGTGAGCGCGAAGCTGGCGGCCAGCCCCGCGAGGACTCCGCCGAGCGCGAGCGCCATGCCCTGCCGGACGACCATCCGGACGACGTCGCCGCCGCGCGCGCCGAGCGCGATGCGGATGCCGATCTCGTGCGTCCGCTGCGTCACCGTGTAGCTCATCACCCCGTAGACGCCGACGGCCGCGAGCAGCAGCGCGACGCCGGCGAAGGCCGTCAGGAGCTGCGCGTAGAAGCGCGGCTGCGCGACCGACTCGGAGAGTATCCGCTCCATCGTCTTCACGTCCGAGGCCGCGCGCGTCGCGTCCACCTCGCGCACGGCCCTCTGCGCGGCCGTCGTGAGCGCCGCCGGGTCGCCCTCGGTGCGCACGATGAAGGCGGACGAGAGCCACGGGCGTTGCAGGTAGCAGTCGTAAATCCGGATGCCGGTCGGCTCCCCGACCGACTGCTTCGTGTCGGCGACGACGCCCACTATCTCAAGCGGCACGCGCCGCTCCATGTAGTCGATGACGACGCGCTTGCCCAAAGGGTCTTCGCCGGGGAAGACGCGGCGCGCCATCGTCTCGTTGATGAGGGCGACCGACGGCGCGCCTTCGGCGTCGCGCTCGGTGAAGCCGCGGCCGCGCAACAAGGGGATGCGCATCACCTCGAAGTAGTTCGGGCTGACTGAGAGGTAGTCGGCCTGCGGCTCCTCGCCCGGGCGCGCGGGGCGGCCTTCGACGCCGTAGGAGAAGTTGAGCACCCAGTCGAGCGGGAGGCTCGAAGCGATGGCCGCGCCCCGCGCGCCGGGGAGCGCCGACAGCCGCTCCTGCATCTTCCTGAAATACTCCGCGCGCTGCGCGTTCTGCCCGTACAACTGCGTCGGCGCGCCCACGTTCAGCGTCAGGAGGTTGCGCGGCTCGAAGCCCAGCTCGGTCTGTTGCAGTCGTATGAAGCTGCGCAGCAGGAGCCCCGCGCCGACCAGCAGCACCAGGGTCACGGCGATCTCCGCCACGACCAGCAGGCCCCGCGCGCGCCGGACGCGCATCTCGGAGGAGGCGCCGCGGCCCGTCTCTTTGAGCGCGAGGTTGAGGTCGGGCTTCGAGACCTTCAGACCGGGCAGCAGCCCGACGAGGATGCCCGCCGACAGGGAGACGAACGCCGTGAAGGCCAGCACCCAGCCGTCCACGCGCGCCTCGTCGAGACGCGCGAACCGCAGCTCTTCGGGCACGAGCGCGAGCACGGCTTCGACGCCCCACAGCGCCAGCACCACCCCGAGCGCGCCGCCCGCGAGCGTCAACAGCACGCTCTCCGCCAGCAGTTGCCGCACGACCCGCCAGCGCGTCGCGCCGAGCGCCGCGCGCACCGCCATCTCCTTGTAACGCGCCGTCGAGCGCGCGAGCAGGAGGTTGGTGACGTTCGCGCACGCGATGAGCAGCACGAACCCGACCGCGCCGAAGAGGACGAGCAGGGCCGTGCGCGCCTGCGTCCCGACCAGGGTGTCGCGCAGGGGGATGAGGCGCACGCCCCAGTCGGCGTTCGAGTCCGGGTAGCTTTCGGCGAGCCGCGCGGCGACGCCGCTCAACTCCTCCTGCGCCTGCGCGCGCGTCATGCCTGACCTCACGCGGCCGACGACCGAGAAGTAGCGGCTCGTCCGCTGCCGCAGCTCGCCCGACTGGCTCGGCAGCGGCGTCCAGACTTCGGCGTAGGACGGATACCTGAACTGCTCCGCCATCACGCCGACCACGGTCGCGCTCGCGCCGCCGACGAGCGGCAGTTGCTTACCCACGACGCCGGGGTCGCCGCCGAAGCGGCGCTGCCACAGCCTGTGACTCAACACGACTGGCCGCGCCCCCGACGCGTTGAACTCTTCGGGCGCGAGCGCGCGGCCGAGCGCGGGCGCGACGCCGAGCACCGTGAAGAAGTCTTCCGAGACGCGCACGCCCGAGACCATCTCGGGCATCCCGCCCGCGTCGAGCGTGAGGCCGCCGCCGGTGTAGGCCGCCAGCCCGTCGAAGGCGCGGCTCTGCGCGCGCCAGTCTACGAAGTCGGCCGGGGCAACGCCGCGCACCTCCGCCGCGCCGCCGCGCTTATTCTCCGCCGCCGCGACGACCAGACGCTCCGGCTCGGCGAAAGGCAGCGGCCGCACGAGCGCCGCGTACACCACGCTGAAGACGGCCGTGTTGATGCCGATGCTCAAGCCCAAAGTCAGCACCGCGACCAGCGTCAGCCCCGGCCGCTTCGACAACGTCCGCAGCCCGTACCGGAAATCCTGAAGTAGTCTCTCCATCGCTTCTCCTTCGCCGCCTTATTCGTACCTGAGAGCGACCATCGGGTCTACCTTCGCCGCGCGGCGCGCCGGGATGATGCAGGCGAGCAGAGCCACGGCGGCGAGCAGCAGCGAGACGGCGACGTAGACTAAGGGATCGGCGGCCGAGACTCCGTAGAGGAGCCCCGCGATGAGGCGCGTGAGGGCCAGGGCGCAGGCGAGCCCGGCCCCGAGCCCCAGGAGCGTGAGCAGCATCCCCTGGCGGACGACGAGCCCGAGGATGTCGCGGCCCTGCGCGCCGAGGGCGAGGCGCACGCCGATCTCGCGCGTCCGCTGCGCCACCGAGTAGCTGACCACCCCGTAGAGCCCGACGCCCGCCAGCAGCAGCGCCGAGCAGGCGAAGCCCGCCATCAGGAACATCGCCACGCGGCGGTACGCGGTCGAGTTCGCCACGACCTGCCGCAGCGTCTTCACGTCGTAGACGGGCAGTTGGCTGTCGAGCGCGCGCACCTCCTCGCGCACGCGGCCGACGAGCGACTCGGGCTCCGCGCCGCGCGCGCGCACGACGAGCGAGAGGCCGCCCCACCCCGCGTCCTGCCGGTGCGGCACGTACATCTGGAGGGCCGCTTCCTTCGCGTCGAGCGAGTCCGGCTTCACGTCGCCGACGACGCCGACCACCTCGCGCAGGAACTTCTCGTCGCGCCAGATGTGTATGCGCTTGCCCAGAGGGTCTTCGCCCGGGAACGCCTTGCGCGCGAACGCCTCGTTGATGACGACGACCTTCGTTGACTCCATGTTGTCGCGTTCGTCGAAGGCGCGCCCGGCGCGCACGGGGACGCGCAGCGCGCGGAAGTAGTCGGGCGTGACGACGGCGTAAGAGGCGTTCTGGGCCTCCTCCGGCGTCTCGGGCCGCCCCTCGCGGATGAAGCCGCGCCCGACCGAGTAGTTACTGCCGCCGAGCGGGAGCGAGATGGTCGCGCCCGCCGCCTCGACGCCGGGCACGGCCTTCAAACGCTCCGTCAGCGCCGCGTAGAACTCCGCCTTGCGCGCCGGCTCCCTGTAGCGCGCGCCCGGCAGCGAGACGCGCATCGTGATGACGCCTTCGGGGTCGAAGCCCGGGTCTACGGCCTGCAACCGCGTGAAGCTCTTGACGAGCAGCCCGGCCCCCGCGAGCAGCAGGAGCGAGAGCGCCACCTCCGCGACGACGAGCCCCGAGCGCAGTCGGCTGCGCGAGCCGGAGAGGCCGCGGCCGCCCTCCTTCAAGGGCTCGTTGAGGTCGTAGCGCGACGCCTGCCAGGCCGGCGCGAGCCCGAACGCGACGCCCGTCAGCACGCTCGCCGCCACGGCGAAGAGCAGCACGCGCCAGTCGGCGCTGGCCTCCGCGAGGCGGGGCGTGTCCGCGGGGGCGAGCGCCACGAGCAGGTCAGTCAGCCACACGCTCAGGGCCGCGCCGAGCGCGCCGCCCGCCGACGAGAGCAGCACGCCCTCCGTCAACATCTGCCGCGCGACGCGCGCGCGCGACGCCCCGAGGGCGAGCCGCAGCGCGATCTCCCGCCGCCGGCCCGTGGCGCGCGCGAGCAGGAGGTTCGCCACGTTCGCGCACGCGATCAGGAGCAGGAGCCCGACCCCGGCGAGCAGCATGAAGAGCGTCGTCTTCAGCTCCCCGACCAGCTCGTCCTTCAGCGGGTCGAGGTCAACGCCCCAGCCCGCGTTCGTCACCGCGTAAGCGGCGGCGAGCCGCGCCGAGAGCGCGTCCATCTCGGCCTGCGCCGCTTCGAGCGTGACGCCCTCGCGGAGGCGGCCGACGACGTTGTAGCTGCGGTTGTCGCGCGGCTCGTCGCTCAGGTCGAGCTGGAGCGGCCCCCAGACCTGCGCCCGCTGCGGGAAGTCGAAGCCCGCGGGCATGACGCCGACGATCTCCCAGTTCCGCCCGCCCAACTGCACCGTGCGCCCGACCGCGCCGGGGTCGGAGCCGAAGCGGCGCTGCCAGAGCCCGTGGCTGATGACGACGGCCGCGCCCCCCGGCCGTTCGTCTTCGGGCAGCAGGGCGCGGCCGCGCGCGGCCCCCACCCCGATGACGCGGAAGAAGTCCGGCCCGACCCAGGCGGCCGTGACCCGCTCCGGCTCGTCCGCGCCGGTGAGGTTGGTGCCGCCCTGCACGTAGATGGCGAGCGCCTCGAAGGAGCGAGCCTGCTCCCGCCAGTCGGCGAAGTCTGGCGCGGACATGTTGCTCTCCTCGATGCCCTTCGACGGGTTGACGCCGTCGAAGGAGACGACGCGCTCCGCGCCCGGGTACGGCAGCGGGCGCAAGAGCACCGCGTTGACGACCGAGAAGATGGCCGTGTTCGCACCCACGCCCAGCGCCAGCACCGCCAGCGCCACGGCCGTGAACCCCGGCCGCTTCCAGAGCAGCCTCAGCCCGAACCGCACGTCCTGCCACAGTGTTCTCATAAGCTCACTCCGTTCGCTCGTGAACCGTGAACCGTAAACCGTGACAAGTAAAAAAATGCTCTCCTTCTTGTCACGGTTTACGGTTCACGATTCACGTTCATTCGTATCTAAGAGCCACCATCGGATCGACCTTCGTCGCGCGGCGCGCCGGGACGAGGCAGGCCAGCAGGGCGACCGCCGCGAGCAGCAGCGCGACGAGGCCGTAGACCGCCGGGTCTGCGGCCGAGACGCCGAAGAGCAGGCCCGAGATGAGGCGCGTCAGCGCGAGCGCGCCGACCGCGCCCACGGCGATGCCGCCGAGCGCGAGCAGCAGGCCGTGCCCGAGCACGAGCCGCAGCACGTCGCGCGTCCGCGCGCCGAGCGCGACGCGGACGGCGATCTCGTGCGTGCGCTGCGCGACCGCGTAGGAGACGACGCCGTAGATGCCGACCAGCGCCAGCAGCAGCGCGACGCACGCGAAGACGCCCGTCAGGTAGGCCGGGTAGCGGCGCATGAAGGCCGAGCGCGAGTTCGCGACCATCTGCTCAAGCGTCTGCACGGCGTAGACCGGCACCTCCGGGTCGAGCGCGCGCACCTCGCCGCGCACGGCCGGGGCGAGCGCCAGAGGGTCTGCCGCGTCCGCGCGCAGGACGAGCGCGGCGGAGTCGAAGTAAGAGTCTTGGCGCGAGTGGAAGTAGACGACGGGCGTGGTGCGCGCGTCGAGGCTCGTCACCTTCTCGTCGCCGACGACGCCGACGATCTCGAACTGCGCGTCGGCGGTGAACCTGAACGTGACGCGGCGGCCGACCGCCTCTTCGCCGGGGAAGACCCGCTCGGCGTAGGTCTTGTTGACGAGGAGCACGGGCGGCGACTTCGCGTCGTCGCGCTCGGCGAAAGGCCGACCCGCGACGAGCGGCACGCCCAGCACCTCGAAGTAGTTGGCGCTGACGGTGCGCAGGTGCGCCTCGGTCAGCTCCGAGGCGGGAGTCTGTCGCCCGACGACCTGCGGCGTGCCCGTCCCCCCGTCGCCCGCGAGCGGCAGGTTGCTCGTCAGCGCCGCGCCGCGCACGCCCGGCACCGAAGAGGCGCGACGCAGCACCTCCTCGTAGAAGCGCGTTGCCCTGTCGCCCTCGCCATAGCGCGCGGGCGGGAGCGCGACCCGCATCGTCAGAAGGCCCCGCGTGTCGAAGCCGGGGTCAACGCGGAGCATCGTCAAGAGGCTCTTCAGCAGGAGCCCCGCGCCGACGAGCAGGACGAGCGCGAGCGCCACCTCCGCCACGACGAGCAGGTCGCGCAGCCGCCGGCCGCCGCGCGAGACGGTGCTGCGCCCGCCCTCCTTCAGGGCGCTCTGCAAGTCCGCGCGCGAGGCAGAGAGCGCGGGCGTCAGCCCGAAGAGCACGCCCGTCAGGAAAGAGAGGCCGGCGGCGAAGAGCAGCACGTCGCGGTTGAGCGAGAGGCTTTGCAGGTAGGGCATCTGCACGAGCTGCGACGCCGGTATCAGAGCGACGAGCACGTCCACGCCCCACAGCGCGAGCACGAGCCCCGCAGCCCCCCCGACGATTGAGAGCAGCACGCTCTCCGTCAGGAGCTGCCGCACCACGCGCCAGCGACTCGCGCCGAGCGCGGCGCGGATGGCGACCTCCTTCTGCCGCGCGGCCGAGCGCGCGAGCAGGAGGTTGGCGACGTTCGTGCACGCGATGAGCAGCACGAACCCGACCGCGCCGAGCAGCACGAAGAGCACGGGGCGCACCGCGCCGACGAACTCCTCCTGAAGCGGGACGGCGCGCATGGAGACGCCCGCGTGCGCGCCCGGGTCGTCGCGCTCGATGCGCGAGGCGACGGTCGCCAGGTGCGCCTGCGCCCCTTCGAGAGTTACATCTTGCTTGAGCCGCCCGACCACCTTCACCCAGTGCATGTAGCGGCGCGCGGCGACCTCGGGCGGCGGCCTGAGCGGCGTCCAGACCTCTACGTCGCCGAGCAGCGCGAAGCTGAAGCCGGCGGGCAGCACGCCGACGACTGTGTAAGCCTGCCCGTCGAGCGTGACCTCGCGCCCGACCGCGCCCGGCTCTCCGCCGAAGCGGCGCTGCCAGAGTCCGTGACTCAAGAGCACGACGCGCCTGCCCTCGATCCCGTCCTCGCCCTCGACGAAGGTGCGCCCGGCGGCGGCACGCACGCCGAGCAGGTCGAAGAAGTTCGCCGTCACGGCCGCGCCCCGCGTGCGCGCGGCCTCGCCCCCCTCGGTGAGCGTCAAGGGCCGCCCCACATAGCCGGCCAGCCCCTCGAAAACCTCCCCCCCTTGCGCGCGCAGGTCGAGCAGGTCGAGGTACGAAGCCTCGCGCCGCTCGAAGTCGCGGCTGCGCTTCGACTCCCAGAGGTGCACGAGCCGCCCGGGCTCGCGGTACGGCAGCGAGCGCAGCAGCGCCGCGTCGATGACCGAGAAGATGGCCGTGTTCGCCCCTATCCCCAGCGCCAACGTCAACACCGCCACGGCCGCGAACCCCGGCTGCCTCGACAGCGTCCGCACCGCGTACCGCACGTCCTTTAAAAGAGTCATTGCTTCTCCTTAACCCGGGTCAGTACCGCCCGCGGTAGCGGGTGGGCGTGACGTACGCCGGATGATTGATGAGAGTGACGCGGTCATCAATCGTCAAGCCTTTGACGGAAGGCCCACCCGCTACCGCGGGCGGTTCTGACCTTTATTACTCGTACCGAAGCGCCTCCATCGGGTCTACCTTCGTCGCGCGCCGCGCCGGAACGAGACAGGCGAGCAGGGCGACCGCCGCGAGCAGCAGCGCGACGAGGACGTAGGTCGCGGGGTCGGTCGGGCTGACGCCGTAGAGCAGGCGCGCGAGCAGACGGGTCAAACCCAGCGCGGCAAACAGTCCCAGCGCGACGCCGCCCAGCGCCATCTTCATCCCGTGTCTGACGACGAGGCGCAGCACGTCGAGGCGTTGCGCGCCGAGCGCCATCCGGACGCCGATCTCGTGCGTCCGCTGGCCGACCAGGTAGGAGATGACGCCGTAGAGGCCGAGGCTCGCCAGCAGAAGCGCCACCGCCGCGAAGGCGTTGAGCAGGATCATCGAGAAACGCTGGCGCGCCAGCGAGTCTGCGAGCACCTCGTTCATCGTCTGCGCCCCGTAAACGACGTTGTGGCTGTGTTGGCCCTGGACGACTCGGCGGATCGCGTCGAAATGTGCCGTCGCGGCCCCGCCCTCGACGCGCATCACCACCTGCGCCTCGGACGGCCAGCCCAACTGTCTGAACGGCTCGTAGAGCTGCGCCTGAAGCGACTCCTCGTCGTTCGCCGCGAGGCTCCACTGCTTCACGTGCCCGACCACCCCGACGATCTCCATGGGGCCCCGGTCGTCCCCGAGGTTGATGCGCTTGCCCAGCGGGTCTTCGCCCGGGAAGTGTTGGCGGGCGAAGACCTCGTCAATCACGACGACGGGCGGGGCCCCTTCCTCGTCGTGCGCGTTGAAGAAGCGGCCCCGCTTGAGCGGGATGCCCATCGCCGTCAGGTAGCCCGGCTCGACCCGGTAGGTCAGCGCCATCTTCATCTCGCTCGTGCTCGCGGGCTTGGGCTGGCCGTCGAGCCAGAAGAAGACGTCGTCCTCGCCCAGGATGGGGAGCGCGCCCACCGAGAATGAAGCCGCCTTGACCCCCGGCATGGAGTTGAGGCGGTCACTCAGGTCGCGCAGGGCGGCGCGCTTCGTCTCGTCGTTGGCGGCGCGCAGCGAGGGCGGGAAGCTGAGTCCGAAGGTCAGAAGGTTGTCCGGGCGAAAGCCCGCGTCAACGTTCCAGAGCGCGCTCATGCTGCGGATCATCAGGCCCGCGCCGATGAGCAGCACGAGCGCCAGCGACATCTCCAAAGCGACCAGCAGCCCTTGCGCCCGCCCGCGCCCGCCGACCGACCCGCGGCCGCCGTCCTTGAGCGTTTCGGACAGACGCTCCTGCGAGGTCTTCAGCGCGGGGGCCAGCCCCGCCAGCACGCCCGTCAGCAGCGAGACGGCCAGTGTGAAGAGCAGGACGCGGAGGTCGAGCTCGACCTCTTCCGCGCGCGGCAACCCCGTTGGGAGCGCGTCGAGCGCGGCGCGCGTGACCCAGGCGGCGAGCAGCAGGCCCAGCCCGCCGCCCGCCAAAGAGAGCAGAAGGCTCTCGGTCAACGACTGGCGGAGCAGTCGCCAGCGCCCGGCGCCCAGCGCGGCGCGGACGGCGTACTCGCGCGTCCTCGCGGTCGAGCGCGCGAGCAGCAGGTTGCTGACGTTGACGCACGCGACGGCCAGCACGAACCCGACCGCGCCCAGCAGCATCCACAGAATCGGCCCGACGTCGCCGATCATCGTCTCCTTGAGCGGGATGACCGCCGCGCCGTTGCCCCGATTGGCGTCCGGGTACCTTTCGGCCAGGCTCCGCATGACGCCGCCCAGGTCGGCCCGCGCCTGCGCGAGCGTGACGCCCGGCTTGAGCCGGCCGATGCCGTGCAGGCCCAGGCCGGCGCTCCGGTTCTGCAACGCGCGATTGCCCCACTGGCCCATCGGCACGTAGACGTCGGCGCTGCGGAAGATGGCGAAGCCCGCCGGGAGCACGCCGACGATTGTGTAGCTCTTGTCATCGACGGTCAGGCTTCTGCCCACAACGTCCTGCGCGCCGCCGAACCTGCGCTGCCAGAGCCCCGCGCTGATGATGACGACGGGTTCGGCCCCCGGCTCGTCTTCGCCCGGCGCGAAGTTGCGCCCTAGCGCGGGCTCGACGCCGAGCACCGTGAAGATGTTCGCCGAGCACCGCCGCCCGCTGACGCGCTCGGCCTCGCCCGCGCCGAGCAGGGCGAAACTGGCCCCGCGCGAAACGGCCATCGCGGAGAAGGTCTGATTCTCTTTCTGCCAGTCCTGAAAATTCGGATACGGGATGGCCCCCGTGTCGAAGTTCGGCTTGCTCTGGTGGAGCGAGACGAGCTGCTCGGGCTGCGGAAAGGGGAGCGGGTTCAAGAGCACGCCGTTGACCACCGAAAAGAGCGCGGCGTTGGCGCCGATGCCCAGCGCCAGCGTCAACAACACCACGGCGGTGAAGCCGGGCTTCTTCCACAGCATTCGCGCGCCGTAGCGCATGTCTTGCCAGAGAGTTCTCATTGTTCTCACTCCGTTCGCGTGAACCGCGAACCGTAAACCGTGACAAGAAGAAGACGGTTTTAAACCCGTCACGGTTTACGGTTCACGGCTCACGTCATTCGTATCTCAAAGCCTCCATCGGGTCTACCTTCGTCGCGCGGCGCGCGGGGAGGTAGCAGGCCAGCAGGGCCACGGCCGTGAGCAGCAGCGGGATGGTGACGAAGGTCTGCCAGTCGGTCGCGCTGACGCCGAAGAGCAGGTTCTCCAGCAGCCCCGTCAGGGCGAACGACGCGCCCAGCCCGAGCGACACCCCGAAGGCCGCCAGCGCCGCCCCCTGCCTCAGCACCAGCTTCAGCACGTCGCCCGTCTGCGCGCCCAGCGCCAGCCGGACGCCTATCTCGTGGGTGCGCTGTGTGACCGTGTAGGAGACGACGCCGTAGGTGCCGACGGCCGCCAGCGCGAGCGCCAGCGCCGCGAAGAGTGCGATCAGCGTGGCGCGGAAACGCGGCTGCGCGACCGAGGAGGCGAAGCGCTGCTCCAGCGTGCCGACCTGCGACACGGGCAGCTCGGCGTCGAGCGACTTGATCTCGCGGCGGACGGCGGCGACGAGGCTCAAAGGGTCGGCCGTCTCGGTCTTGACCGAGAGGAACGCGTTCCAGGAGGCGGCCTGAGTCGTCGGCTGATAGATCGCGGGCTGCGTCTCGTCCCCCAGCCCCGTGTACTTCACGTCGCCGACCACGCCGACGATCTCCCACCAGTCGGGCTCCGCCTCGTCGGACGTGTTGATGCGCTTGCCGACGGGGTCTTCGCCGGGGAAGAACCGGCGCGCCAGCGTCTCGTCGATGATCGCCACCTGCGGGGCGCCCTCGGCGTCGGCGGGGCCGAAGTAACGCCCGCGCCGCAGCGGGACGCCGAGGGTTTGAAAGTAATCCCGGCTGACGCGGACGACGTAAGCTATCGGCGGGTTCTGCCCAGGGGCGGCGGGCCGCCCCTCGACCGTGAAGTCGTCCGAGAATTCCGTGCTGTCGGGCGGCAGGCTGTTGCTGACTGCGGCGGCGCGCACGCCGGGCAGCGCCCGAACCCGTTCGAGCAGGCTCGCGTGAAACGCCCCCACCTGCGGCGCGTCGGAGTACCTTTGGCCGCGCAGCGCGAGCTGCATCGTCAGCACGCCCTCCGTGCTGACGCCCGACTCGACGTGCTGCAACCGCCAGAAGCTTTTGACCAGCAGCCCCGCGCCGACGAGGAGCATGACGGTCAGGGCCAGCTCGGAGACCACCAGCAGGTCGCGCCACCGCCGCCTGCCCGCGCTCTCGGTCGCGCCCCGCCCGCCCTCCTTGAGCGCCTCGTTGGGGTTGAGCCGGGAACTCTGCCACGCCGGCGCGAGCCCGAAGAGGACGCCCGTCGCGAGCGAGACCAGCGCCGTCCAGCCCAGCACGCGCCCGTCAATCGCGATCTGGTCTAAGCGCGGAATGTTCTCCGGCGCGATCTTCAGCAGCAGCTCGACGCCCCAGGACGCCCACAGGGCCCCGAGCAGGCCGCCGACGAGCGCCAGCGAAAGGCTCTCGACGAGGAGCTGCCGGACGATGCGCGCGCGGCTGGCCCCGAGGGCGGCGCGGATGGAAATCTCCTTGACGCGCGCCGCCGAGCGCACCAGCGACAGGTTGGCGACGTTGACCGCGGCGATCAGCAGGACGAGCGTCACGGCCCCCAGCAGCACCAGCAGCGCCGTGCGCACGTCGCCGACGACGAACTCGTTGACGGGCACGACGTTGAAGCTGAACGTCTGGCCGCCGAAGCTCGTCCTCATCGCGTTCACCTCGGCGCGCGCCTGCTCAAGGGTCACGCCCGGCTTCAGGCGCGCCACGCCCGTAAGGAAGTAGGGGCCGCGCCGCGCAGGCTGCTCCAACCGCATCGCCGTCCAGAGCTTCACGTCCCCGTCGGGGAAGTCGAGGCCGGCGGGCATGACGCCGACGACGGTGTAGGGCTCGCCGTTCAGACTGAAGGTGCGCCCCACGGCCTGCGGGTCGGCGGCGAAATGGCTGCGCCAGAAGCCCTGGCTGAGCAGCGCGACGCGCGGAGCGCCCGCCCGCTCTTCGTCTGGGAGGAAGGTGCGCCCGAGCTGCGCCTGCACGCCCAGCATGGGGAAGAAGTTGGCGGTCACGCCTGCGGCCTGCACGCGCTCGGGCGAGTCGCCGCCGGCGTAGTTGTACATGGCGCGTTGGAACGCCCCCACGTCGGCGAAGGAGCGGCTCTGCGCCCGCCAGTCGAGCAGGTCGGCGACGGCGAGCGGCGTGCGGTCGCCTCCGGCCGCCTCCGCCCCGCGGTTCCAGACCAACACCAGACGCTCCGCGTCGGGGAACGGCAGCGGCCGCAGCAGCACCGCGTTGACCACGCTGAAGATGGCCGTGTTCGCCCCGATGCCTAACGCCAGAGTCAGGACGGCGACGGCCGTAAACCCCGGCTTCTTCCACAACATCCGCGCTCCGAAGCGAAGGTCTTGCAGCAGAGTTCTCATCGCTCCTCCTTAAGCCGGGTCAGAACCACCCGCGGTAGCGGGTGGCCCGTCATTACCCGAGCGCTCCGTCTCACCGAGGCCCACCCGCTACCGCGGGCGGTTCTGACCTGTATTACTCGTAACGCAGTGCCACCATCGGGTCTACCTTCGTCGCCCTCCGCGCGGGGACGTAAGAAGCTAAGAGCGCGACCGCCGCGAGCAACAAAGAGACGGACGCGAAGACCAAAGGGTCTGTGGCCGAGACGCCGTAGAGCAGGCTCGACATCAGGCGCGTCAGCGCGAACGCGCCCGCCAGCCCCAGCCCCAGGCCGAGGAGCGTGAGCAGCATCCCCTGACGGACGACGAGCCGCAGCACGTCTCTCCCTTGCGCCCCGAGCGCCATCCGGATGCCGATCTCGTGGCGGCGCTGCGTCACCGTGTAGCTCATCACCCCGTAGATGCCGACCGCCGCCAGAAGCATCGCCAGCGCCGCGAAGAAGCCGAGCAGCGCGACGTTGAAGCGCTGCGGCGCGACCGACTGCCCGACCAGCTCGTCCATCGTCCGCGTCTCCCAGATGAGCAGGTTCGGGTCAACGCCCTTCAGCGCCGCGCGCACCGACGCGGTGAGCGCCGCCGCGTCCTCGCCCCGAGTCCGCACGACCACCTGCGACACGGCCGAGGGTGCCTGCTCGAACGGGATGTAGTATTCGGGCTGCTCCACGTCGTTGAACTTCTGGAAGCGGACGTTGCCGACGACGCCGACGACCTCGCGCGGCGGCAGCGGCTTGTCGTCCGGCCCGTCGAGGACGACGTGCTGGCCGAGCGGCTCCCGCCCCTCGAAGAAGCGGCTGACGAACGCCTCGTTGACGACGATGACGCCCGGCGCGTTCTTCCCGTCCGCCGCCGTGAAGGCGCGCCCGCGCCGGAGGGGCACGCCGAGGACGCGGAAGTATTCGGGGCTGACGGTGTAGCTGCGCGCGGCGTTGCCGTAGCCCGGCGGGAACGGCTCGCGCCCGGCGATGTTAAAGCTGTTGAAGATGTCGCTGCGCCCGAGCGGGAGCAGGCGCGTCAGGCCCGCCGACTCGACGCCCGGCAGTTGGCCTATGCGCGCGACGGCCTCGCGGTAGTAGCCCGCGCGGCTCTCTTCGTCTTTGAACTTCTGCGTGTTGAGCGCGACGAGGACGGCGAGCACGCGCTCGGGCGAGTAGCCCGGGTCGGTCGTCACCAACTGGCGGAAGCTCTTAATCAGCAGCCCCGCGCCGATGAGCAGCACCAAGCTTAGCGCGACCTCCGCGACGACGAGCGCCGAGCGCAGGCGGTTGCGCCGCGCGCCCGCCGCGCCGCTGCGCCCGCCCTCCTTGAGCGCCTCGGCCAGATCGGTCTTCGAGGCCTGGAGCGCGGGCGCGAGCCCGAACACCAGCCCCGTCAGGACGGAGACGCCGAGCGCGAAGAGGAAGACGCGCGCGTCAATCGAAGTCTCGGCGAGCCGCGGCACGGTCGCGGGGCTCAGCTTGACGATGGCCTCCATGGCCCAGACCGAAAGCAGGAGACCGGCGGCCCCGCCCGTTAGAGAGAGCAGGAGGCTCTCGGTCAGGAGCTGCCGCGCGACCCGCGCGCGCGTCGCGCCCAGGGCCGTGCGCACGGCGATCTCACGCCCGCGCGAGGCGGCGCGCGCGAGCAAAAGGTTGGCGACGTTCGCGCACGCTATCAACAGCACGAGCCCGACCGCGCCGAGCAGGATGAGCAGCGCCGGGCGCACCTGACCGACGAGGTCTTCGTGCAGGCGCACGACGCGGGCGCGGCGGTTCGCGCTTGTGGCCGGGTACTCGGCGGCGATGCGGTTCGCGATGGTCTCGACCTCGGACGCCGCCTGCTCGGCCGACGCGCCGTCCCGCAGCTTCGCCACCGTCGTGATGAAGACCGCGCCGCGGTTGTTCATCGAGTCGGGGTCTGCCTTCACGTTCGACGCGACGAAGGACTCGTAGTAGTCAATCGCGTCCGCGTCGTCGGGCGGGAACTTGAAGCCGGGCGGCATCACGCCGATGACGGTCGCGGGGCGGCGCGTGAGCCCCATCCCCACCTCGCGCCCGACGACGTTCGGGTCGGAGCCGAAGCGCCGCCGCCAGAGGCCGTCGCTGATGACGATGACGCGGGGGCCGTCCTTCTCGTCCTCCTCGCGCGTGAAGAAGCGGCCCATGGCGGGGCGCACGCCCAGCAGAGGGAAGAGGTCGGCCATCGCCTCGACGCCGCGCACGCGCTCCGGCTCGTCGTCCTGCCCCAAGCTCATCACGGTGCCGACGCCCTGGTAGCCCGCGACGTACTCCAAAGACTTCGCCTGCGCGCGGTAGTCGAGCAGGTCGGGGTACGAGAGCGGCCCGCCCGGCGCGTTGGGGCCACGCCCCGTGTATAGCGTCACCAGCCGCTCCGCGTTCTCAAAGGGCAGCGCGCGCAGCAGGACCGTGTTGACGACCGAGAAGATAGCCGTGTTCGCGCCGACGCCCAGGGCGACCGCCAGCACCGCGACCAACGTAAACCCCGGGCTCTTCCACAAAGCCCGCGCCCCGTACCGAACGTCCTTCCAAAGCGTTCTCATAATTCCCCTTTATCATGGCCGGGTCAGAACCGCCCGCGGTAGCGGGTGGGACTTCATTACCCGGGCGAGCCGTATCGCCGAGGCCCACCCGCTACCGCGGGCGGTACCGACCCGATTACTCGTAACGGAGCGCTTCCATCGGATCGACCTTCGTCGCCCTTCTCGCCGGGACGTAAGAGGCCAGGAGCGCGACCGCCGAGACGAGGAGGGCGGCGACGAAGAAGGTCGCCGGGTCGTTGGCGGTGACGCCGTAGAGCAGGCTGTCGAGCAGCCGCGTCAGGCCGAGCGCGGCCAGCAAGCCCAGACCCACCCCGGCGAGCCCGAGCGCCAGGCCCTGACGGACGACGAGGCGCAGGATGTCTCTCGCCTGCGCGCCGAGCGCGACCCGGATGCCGATCTCGTGCGTGCGCTGCGTCACGTTGTAAGCCTGCACGCCGTAGATGCCGACCGCCGCCAGAAGCATCGCCACCGCCGAGAAGATGCCGAGCAGCGTGCTCATCCAGCGTTGCAGGATGATCGTCTGGTTCGCCGCCTCCGCGAGCGTCCTCACCTCGTGGACGGGCTGGTCTTTGTCAACGTCGAGCACGGCCTGCCGCGCCGCGCGCACGAACGACGCCGGGTCGGACGCGGTGCGCGCGGCCAGCACCATCGAGCGCTCGGGATTCTGCCGGTAGGTGTAGTAGAGCGTCGGCCGCGGCTCCTCGCTCAGGCCCCAGTGGCGCACGTCGCCGACGACGCCGACGACCGTGAGCCACGCCGAGTTCGGCATCTCCTCACGTATGCGTTTGCCGATGGGGTTCTCTCCATTGAACCAGCGGCGCGCGCCCGACTCGCTGACGAGGACGGAGCCGGGCCTGTCCGCGCGGTCGTCAGCCGTGAAGCCGCGCCCCGAGAGCAGAGGGATGTTGAGCGTGTGGAAGTAGTCTTCACTCACGACGCGGTATTCTGCGCTGACGCCCTGCCCCGGCGCGGCGGGCTCGCGCCCCTCTATACGGAAGACCGTGCTTGTGTTGCTGCCGCCCAGAGGGAGCTGACTGACCACGCCCGCCGAGACGACGCCGGGCGTCGCGCGCAGGCGCTCGGCCGCGCGCTCGAAGAAGGCCACGACCTTCTCGTTCTCCCTGTAGCGCGCCGAGGGCAGCGTCACCCTCATCGTCAAAACGTTCGACGTGTCGAAGCCCGTGCTCACGCCGAGCAGCCGCACGACCGTCTTGATGAGCAGCCCCGCGCCGACCAGAAGCACGACCGACAGCGCCACCTCCGAGACGACGAGCAGCCCCCGCACGCGGCCTCGGCCCCCCTCGCCGCCCGCGCCGCGGCCCCCCTCCTTGAGCGTCTCGCCGAGCGGGCGGCGCGAGGAGGCGAGCGCGGGCGCGAGCCCGAACAGCAGCCCCGTCATCAGCGAGAGCAGCAGCGTGAAGCCGAGCACCTGCGCGTCGATGCCGATCTCGCCGACCTGCGGCATCCAGTGGAGCACCTCCTGCGGCACGCTGCGGCTCAGAAGCTCGACGCCCCACAAAGCGAGCATGAGCCCGGCCGCCCCGCCCGCCAGAGAGAGCAGCAGGCTCTCCGTCAGGAGTTGCCTCACGATCCGCCAGCGGCTCGCGCCGAGGGCGACGCGGACGGCCACCTCCCTCTGCCGGCCCGCGGCGCGCGCGAGCATGAGGTTGGCGACGTTCGCGCAGGCTATCAGCAGCACCAGGCCCACCGCGCCGAGCAGCGCGAGTATGGCCGGGCGCACGTTACCGACCGTCTGCTCGCGCAAAGGGATGAGCACGACCTGGCGCGCGTTCGTGTCCGGGTGCTCGTCCGCGAGCCGGGCGGCGATGGCGTTCATCTCGGCCTGCGCCTGCTCGACGGTGACCCCGTCCTTCAGTCGTCCGTAGCTGATGAGGTAGTGCGCGCGCCGGTTCTGTGCGCCAGCGTCGTCGAAGGCGAGCGGCCCCCAAAGCTCCGCGCGCCTGTGAATCTGAAAGCCCGGCGGCATGATGCCGATGACGGTGCGCGCGCGGCCGTTGATCTGGAGCGTCTGCCCGAGGACATCCTCGCGCCCGCCGAAGCGCCGCTGCCACAACTCGTGGCTGAGGACGACGACCGCGTCCTTACCCGGCTGCGTCTCGTCCTGTGTGAAGGTGCGGCCGCGCGCCGCGCCGACGCCGAGCATCTCGAAGAGGTTCGGCGTGGCGAGGAAACCCCGCAGCAGCTCCGGCGAGTCCTGCCCCGTCATGTTCGCGCTCCAGAAGGAGAGCATCGACAGTTGCTCGAACGACTGCGCCTGCCGCTGCCAGTCGAAGAAGTTGCCCGCCGCCACCTCGTTGCGCTCCATCCCCTCGGGCCGCTCCCACACGCCGACGATGCGCTCGGGCTCACGGTAGGCGAAGGGACGCAGGAGCACCGCGTTGACGACCGAGAAGATGGCCGTGTTCGCGCCTATCCCTAACGCGAGCGTCAACACCGCCACCGCCGTAAACCCCGGCTTGCGCGCCAACACGCGCAGCCCGTAGCGAACGTCCTGAAGCAGAGTCGTCATGGCTTCACCTCACTCGTATCTGAGAGCGACCATCGGATCGACCTTCGTCGCCCTGCGCGCCGGGACGAGGCAGGCCACGAGGGCGACGGCGAGCAGGAGCGCGGCGACGAGGGCGAAGGTCAGGGGGTCTGTGGCCGAGACGCCGTAGAGCACGCCCTCCATGAAGCGCGTCAACGCGAGCGCGCCGCCCAGGCCCAGGAGGACGCCCACGCCGACCAGCAGCATCCCGCGCCCGGCTACCAGCCGCAGCACGTCGCGCCGGCGCGCGCCCAGGGCGACGCGGATGCCTATCTCGCACGTCTGCTGCGCCGCCGCGTACGAGACGACGCCGTAGACGCCGGTCGCCGCCAGCAACAGCGCCAGCAGGCCGAAGCCGCCCAGCAGCGCCGCCGCCACCCGCGCCGGGAAGAGCGACACGCCCATGTGCTCCTCCATCGTCTTCACGTCGAAGAGCGGCAGCCCCGCGTCGAGCGCGCGCACCTCGGCGTTCAAGGCCGGGACGAGCGCGCGCGCGTCGCCGCCCGCCGCGCGCACGACGAGCGTCGCGAAAGAGGAGTAGCGCTGCGCCAACGGCGAGTAGATGAAGGGCTGCGGCGCTTCGCCTATCGTCCAATACTTCCCGTCCCCGGCCACGCCGACGATCTCGGCCCACGGCCCGCGGTCGCCCGAGAAGCCGATGCGCTTGCCCAGGGCCTCGCGCGCCGGGTCTGCGCCGGGGAAGAAGCGGCGCGCCAGGGTCTCGTTGACGACGACCACGCGCGGCGACTCCGAGCCGTCGCGCCCCTCGAAGGGCCGGCCCGCCACGACCGGGACGCCCATCGCGTCGAAGTAGCCCTGCTCGATTGAGGCGACCATCGCGACCGGGACGTTCGCGCCGCGCGCGCCGGGCCGCCCCTCCACGTAGAGGTCGTTGCTCGTGTAGTTGAGGCTCAGGGGGAAGAGGTCTGTCAGCGAGGCTGCGCGCACGCCCGGCGTCGCGCGCACGCGCTCCAGCAGACGCCGCTGGAAGTCGCGCCCGCGCGGCTCGTCGTACCCCTGCAAGCCTAAATCGAACGAAGCGACGAGGCCGTGCTCGACCTCGAAGCCGGGACTCGCCGCCTGAAGCCCTCGCAGCGCGCGCACCGTCAGGCCCGCGGCGACGAGCAGCACGAGCGAGAGCGTGACCTGCGCCACGACCAGCCCGCCGCGCAGGCGCGAACGCCCCCGCGCGCGCGGCGAAGCGACGCCCTTGAGCGCGGGCACGAGGTCTGTGCGCGTCGCCTGCAAGGCGGGCGCGAGCCCGAAGAGCACCGTCGTCAGAAGCGACGCGCCGAGCGCGAAGAGGAGCACGCGCCAGTCCAACGGCGGCTCGATCCAGACGGGGATGTCCATCGGCGGGCGGTACGCGGCGACCAGCTCCAGCAGCCACGCCGCCAGCAACAGCCCTGCGGCCCCGCCCGCGAGCGCGAGCAGAAGGCTCTCGACCAACAGTTGCCGGACGAGCCGCCAGCGCGACGCGCCGAGCGCGACGCAGAGCGCGATCTCCTTGCGGCGGCCCGAGGCGCGCGCCAGCAGAAGGTTCGCGAGGTTCGCACACGCGATGAGCAGCACGAGGCTCACCGCGCCCATCAGCACGGCCGCGAAGCCGACGATTGCCCCGCGCAACTGCGGGATGAGGAAGCCCGGCGGGATGAGGACGACCTTGCGCCCCTCATCCGTGTCCGGGTACTCGCGCCCGAGCTGCCCGGCGAGGAGGTTGAGCGACGCCTCGGCCTGCTCGCGCGTGACGCCGTCTTTCAGCCGGCCGACGGCGAAGAGGTTCTGCGTCGAGCGCCGTTCGAGCCACGCGTTGCCCGGCTCGATCCACTCCTGCATCGACATCGGAATCCAGACCTCGGGCGTGTAGATGATCTCCGTGCCCGCGAACCCTTCGGGCATGACGCCGACGACGCGGAAGGGGCGGCCGTTGAGCTGCACGTCGCGCCCGACGAGGTCGGGGTCGCCGCCGAAGCGCCGCTGCCAGCAGGCGTGGCTGATGACGGCCAGCGGCGCGGAGAGCGGCGCGCCGTCGTCCGACTGCGTGAACGCGCGGCCGCGCGCCGCGCCGACGCCGAGCACCTCGAAGTAGTTCCCCGAGACGAGGTAGCCCCAGATGCGCTCGTTGCCCGCGCCGCGGCTCAGACTCATCGGCGCGAGCCGCTCGGCGAAGAGGCCGTCGAGCACCTGGTTGCGGTCGCGGAAGTCTTTGTAGGTGAGGTAGGAGAACGCCTGCATCGAGTCGTCCTTGCCCAACAGGGAGACCGAGACCAGGCGGCCGGGGTCTCTGACGGGCAGCGGCCGGAGCAGCACCGCGTTCAAGAGGCTGAAGATGGCCGCGTTCGCCCCCACCCCCAGCGCCAGCGAGACGACCGCCACCAGCATGAACCCCGGGCTCTTCCGCAGACGCCGCACCGCGAACTTCAGGTCTTGGAGAATGGTCATTCGCTCACTCCGTTCGCGCGTGAACCGTGAACCGTGACGAGTAAGAACTGCTTTACTCTTGTCACGGTTTACGGTTCACGGTTCACGTCATTCGTATCTCAATGCCTCCATCGGATCGACCTTCGTCGCGCGGCGCGCCGGGACGAGGCAGGCGAGGAGCGCGACCGAAGAGAGCAGCAGGGCGACCGAGGCGAAGGTCAGCGGGTCGGTCGGCGTGACGCCGTAGAGGACGCCCTCCGTGAAGCGCGTCACGGCGTAGGCCGCGGCGAGGCCGACGACCACGCCGGCCAGCGTCAGTGCCATCCCCTGCCGCAGCACCATGCGCAGCACGTCGCGGCGCTGCGCGCCCAGCGCCATGCGGATGCCTATCTCGTGCGTGCGCCGCGCCACCGACCACGCCAGCACGCCGTAGAGCCCGATGCCGGCGAGCGCCTGCGCGAGCAGCCCGAAGAGGCTGAGGAGCTTGGCGAAGAGTCGCTCCCTCGCGAGCGTCTCGTCGGCCTGCGCCGTCTGCGTCTTGACGCCGTTGAGCGGGAACCTCCCGTCCAGCTCGTGCACGACGCGGCGCACGGCGGCCGTCGCCGCCTCGGGCTCGCCCGCGGTGCGCACCTCGAAGACGACGCCGCCCATCGAGCGCAGCTCCTGGAGCCACGGCAGGTAGGCCGTCGGCGGCGTCTCGTCGCGCAGGGTCGTGTACTTGGCGTCGCGCGCGAGCCCGACGATCTCGACCTCGTCGGGCTTCTGCGGGTTGAAGGTGAGGCGGCGGCCGACCGGGTTCTCGCCGTTGAAGAACTTGCGCGCGAAGGTCTGGTTGACGACCGCCACCTTCGGCGCGCGCGCGTCGTCGCGCCCCGAGAGCGTGCGCCCGGCGAGCAGCGGAATCTCCATCGCTTCGAGGAAGTTCTCCCTCACCTGATGGATGTAAACGTCGCCCGTCGGCGGCGGGAAGCCGTCCGGCCCGGGCGCCGCCTTCAGGGCCTCCGGCAGGTAGAAGCTGCGGCTGCTCGAAGAGTGCGACAGCAGCGTCGTCCGCGAGAAGGTGACGGAGCGGACGCCCGGCAGCGCCTCCAGCCGCTCGCTCATGTCGCGGTAGAGGTTGACGAGCTTCTCGTCCTTGTAGCCGACGAGCCCCGCCTCGACGGGGAGGAGCAGGAGGTTCTGCGCGTTGAAGCCCATCTCGACGCGCTTGAGGTTGATGAGCGTGCGCAGGAAGAGCCCCGCGCCGACGAGCAGGAGCAGGGAGAGCGCGACCTGCGCCACCACCAGCGACTTCGACAGCCACGAACGCGTGACCGCGCTCGAACCTCTCGCGCTGTCTTTGAGCGCGGGCGTCAGGTCAACCTTCGTCGCGCGCCACGCGGGCGCGAGCCCGAAGAGTATCCCCGTCAGCAGAGAGAGCGCCGTCGTGAAGGCGAGCACGCGCAGGTCGAGCCGCGGGTCGAGCGCGCCCATGAAGCGCCCGCCCCAGTCGTCCACAGACATCAGCCCGTCCTTAATCCAGAAGGCGAGCAGCACGCCGAGCGCCCCGCCCGCCAAAGAGAGCAACACGCTCTCTGTCAGGAGCTGTCGTATCAGGCGGCGACGGCGCGCGCCGAGCGCGAGGCGGACGGCGATCTCCCTCTGCCGCGACGCCGCGCGCGCCAGCAAAATGTTGGCGACGTTGGCGCACGCGATGAGCAGCACGACGCCGACCACGCCGAGGAGGATATAGAGCGGCTGCTGGAAGCCCTGGCGCGTGTTCATCTCGCCCTGCGCGCCCGTGTCCGCGTCGAGCTGCGGAACCTCCTCGTCGGCGAGCGGCCGGGCCGCGGCCCTCTGCGCGTCGGTCTGCGCCAGCGCGTACCGCGCCGTGCGGTGCTCGACGACCGACTGCCGGAAGACCGCGTCCAGCTCGGCGCGCGCCTGCTCCATCGTCGCGCCCTCCTTCAACCTTCCCATCACGCGCAGCCACCACGCGCCCGCGCCCGCCATGCGCGAGCGCTCGGTGTTGACCTGCGGCTCCCACGTCACGGGGATCGTCACGTCGGGCGAGGAGCCGACCTGCATCGTCCCGTTGAAGCCCTGCGGCGAGACGCCGACCACCGTGAAGGGCACGCCGTTGAGGTTCACCTGCCGGCCCACCGCCTCGGGGTCTGAGCCGAAGCGCTTCTGCCAATAGCGGTGGCTCAGGACGGCGGCGGGCGCGGCCGACGCTCGGTCGTCTTCGTCCGTCAGCAGCCGCCCCGCGTGCGGCGCGACCCCGAGCGCCGCGTAGTAGTTCCCCGACACGGCCTGCCCCGAGGCGACCTCGGCCTCCCCGCCCACGTTCACGTTCAGCGTCACGTTGCCGAAGGCGAACACGTCCGAGACGGCCCCGCCCTGCCGCTCGCGCAGGCGCACGTAAGACTGGTAGGGGAAGGAGGTCCTGACCGTGCGCCCCGCGGGGTCGTTGCTGCTGTTGCCGCTGTAGCCGCCCGGGCTGAAGCCCTGCCCCGAATAGGACTTGAAGAGGAGGAGCCGCTCGGGCTCCTTCACGGGGAGCTTCTTCAGCAGCACCTCGTCCACGACGCTGAAGAGCGCCGTGTTCGCGCCGATCCCCAGGGCCAGCGACACCACCGCCACGGCCGTCACCCCCGGCGTCCGCGCCAGCACGCGCAGCCCGTAGCGAATGTCTTGCAGCAGGGTTCTCATAGCTCACTCCGTTCGCAGGTGTTGGGTTCTGGGTGTTGGGTTCTGGGTGAAGAACCGGGTTTTGCCCAACACCTAAAACCCAACACCCAACACCCATCACTCGTATCTGAGAGCCACCATCGGGTCTACCTTCGTCGCGCGGCGCGCGGGGATGACGCAGGCGAGCAGCGTCACAACGAGCAGCAGCGCGGAGACCGAGACGTAGGTGGCGAGGTCGGTCGTGCTCACCTCGTAGAGGAGCGAACGCATCAGCCGCGTGAGCGCGAGCGCGCCCGCCAGCCCCAACGCCGCGCCCGCCAGCCCGAGCGCGAGCCCCTGCCGGACGACGAGGACGAGGATGTCGCGGCCTTGCGCGCCGAGCGCGACGCGGACGCCGATCTCGTGCAGGCGCTGCGCCACCGCGTAGCTCATCACCGCGTAGAGCCCGACGGCCGCCAGCGCCGCCGCCACGCAGGCGAAGACGCCGAGCAGGAAGGCGCTGAAGCGCGCGCGCCCGACCGACTCGGCCAGCAGATGGTTCATCGTGCGCACGTCGGCGACCGGCTGCTCCGCGTCCATCGCCAGAATCTCCCTCCGGACGAGCGGGGCCAGCGCTTCGGGGTCGCCGCCCTCCGCCCGGACGACGAGCGACGTGAAGTTCATGGGGAGTTCCGCCAGCGGCCAGTAGACGGTCGGCCGCGGCTCCTCGTCGAGCGACTGCGACTTCACGTCGGCGACCACGCCGACGATCTCGGTCAGCGGCGGCTCCTGCTTCATGAAGACCCTGATGCGCTTCCCCAGAGGGTCTTCGCCGGGGAAATACTTCTTCGCCAGAGACTCGCTGACGACGGCCACGCGCCGCGCCTCGACCTGCTCCTGCGGGCTGAAGCCGCGCCCGCGCAGCAGCGCGACGCGCATCGCGCGGAAGTAGTTCTCGTCCACGACGCGCACGTCCGTGGTGGGCTCCTCGCCGGGCGGCGGCGCGGGGCGGCCCTCGACGTTGAAGCCGGTGACCGCGCCCGGCCCGGCGAAGGGCAGGAAGCTGACGGCCCCGGCCGACTCGACGCCGGGCAGCGCCGCGACGCGCTCCAGCGCCTGCCTTTGGAACCGTATGACCTTCTGTTCGTCGCCGTACTTCCCATACGGCAGATCGACGCGCATCGTCAGCAGGCCGTCCGGGTCGAAGCCGGGGCTGACCGACTCCAGCCGCACGAAGCTCTTCACGGCGAGGCCGGCCCCGACAAGGAGCATCAGCGCCAGCGCGACCTCGCTGACGACGAAGGCCGCGCGCAGGCGTCGGCTCCGCCGCCCGCCGGTCGAGCCCTTCCCGCCCTCCTTCAGAGACTCGCCCGCGTCGTGGCGCGCGGCTTCGAGCGCGGGGGCGACGCCGAAGAAGACCGCCGTCAGCAGCGACACGCCGAGCGTGAACCCGAGCACGGGCAGGTCGAGTTGGACGCTGCCGACATCGACCAGGTCGCGCGGGCTCATGGCGACAAGCAACTCGACGCCCCACCAAGCGAGCAGCAGCCCCGTCGCGCCGCCCGCGAGCGCCAGCAGCACGCTCTCGGTGAGGAACTGGCGCGCGAGCCGCTGGCGGCTCGCGCCCAGGGCGGCGCGGATGGCGACCTCCCTGCGGCGCGCGGTGGCGCGCGCGAGCAGGAGGTTGGCGACGTTGGCGCACGCTATCAGCAGCAGGAAGCCGACCGCCGCGAGCAGCACCCACAGCGCCGGGCGAATCTGCCCCGCGAACTGCTCGCGCAGCGGCGTGACCTCGACGCCCCAGCCCTTGTTGAAGTCCGGGTACTGCTCTTCGAGCCGCGCGGCGACCTGACTCAGCTCGGCCCGCGCGCGCTCCTCCGTGACGCCGTCCTTGAGCCGCGCGACCGTCGAGAGGTAGCGGCCGCGGCGGACGCGGTGCTGCGCCGTGAAGCCGAAGGGCGACCAAAGCTCCGCGGGCTTGCCCGAGAAGGAGTTCTGGCGGACGAACCACTGGAAGCCCGCGGGCATCACGCCGACGACCTCGGCCGGCGTCCCGTTGAGCGTCACCGCCCGCCCGACGACGCCCGGGTCTGAGCCGAAGCGGCGCTGCCAGAGCCCGTGGCTGATGACGACGACCGCGGGCGCTTCGGGCCGCGCGTCGTCGGGCGTGAAGTCGCGCCCGAGGATGGGCCGGGCCCCGAGGACGCGGAACAGGTTCGGCGTCGTGTACTGGACGGGCACCTCCACGGGCTCGCCCCCGCCCGTCAGGTTCGCGCGCCAGTCGCTGTAGGCGGCCATCTCCTCGAAGACCTCCGTCTGCTCCCGCCAGTCGATGAAGTTGGCGGGCGAGACGACGTTGCGGAGCTTCTCCTTGGCGCGGTTCTGCTCCCAGACCAACACGAGCCGCGCGGGGTCTCTGTAAGGCAGCGGCCTGATGAGCACCGCGTTGACGACCGAGAAGATGGCCGTGTTGGCCGCCACGCCCAGCGCCAGCGCGAGCACGGCCACGGCCGTAAACCCCGGGCTCTTCGACAGCACGCGCGCGCCGTAACGGATGTCATGCACGAGATTTTTCATGGCTCGCCCCTCACTCGGATTTGAGAGCAACCAGCGGATCGACCTTCGCGGCGCGGCGCGCGGGCAGGTAGCAGGCGAGGAGCGCGACCGACCCGAGCAGCAGCGAGAGCAGCGCGAGCGTGGCCGGCTCCAGCGGCCGGACGCCGAACAGCATCCCGGCCATGTAGCGCGTGAGCCCGAAGACGGCCGCGAGCCCGACGCCGAGCCCCGCGAGCGTCAGCACCAGCCCGCGCCCGAGCATCAGCCGGATGATGTCGCGCGGCCGCGCGCCGAGCGCGACGCGGATGCCGAGTTCGCGCCGCGACTGTGTGACGGCGTAGGACGTGACGCCGTAGATGCCGACGACCGTCAGCAGCAGGGCGAGCGCGGCGAAGAGCCCGATGAGCAGCGTGTTGAAGCGCGGCTCGGCGACGGAGATGGAGACGAAGTCCTCTATCGTCCTCACGCGGTAGACGGGGACGTCCGGGTCGAGCTCGCGCACCCGCTCGCGGACGGGGCCGGCGAGCGCGGCGGGGTCGGCCGCCGCGCGGACGACGAGCGTCAGGCCCCACATGGGCATCTGCGCGTCCGCGAAGTAGAACGCCGGACGGCTCTCGGCGTCGAGGCCGCGGTGCCGGACGTTGCCGACCACCCCGACGATCTCCCTCATCACCCCGGGGCCGGCCGTCGAGAAGCCCGGCTTGATGCGCTTGCCGAGGGGGTCCTCGCCGGGGAAATACTGCCGCGCCAGCGCCTCGTTGATGACGACGACGGGCGCGGAGCCGAACGTGTCGCGCCGGTCGTATTCGCGCCCCCCGAGCAGGGGGATGCCCATCGTGCGGAAGTAGCCGGGCGCGACGGACTGCACCTCGCCCACGGGCTCACGCCCCGGCTCGGCCGGGCGGCCCTCGATGTCGAAGCCGGTGGTCGCGGCCTCGCCCGAGAGCGGGAGGCTGGAGGTCGCGCTGGCGGCGGTCACCCCCGGCAGGGCCGCGACGCGCTCCAGCAGTCGGCTGTAGAAGTCGGCGCCCCGCTCGCGCGGGTATTTCGACGGGGGCACGGAGACCGACAGCGTCAGCACGTTCTCCGGGTTGAAGCCGGGATCGACGCGCCGCAGGTTGAGCAGGCTCTGCACGAGAAGGCCGGCGCCGACGAGCAGCACCATCGCCATCGCCACCTCGGCCACGACCAGCAGGCCGCGCAGGCGGTTGTGCCGGAGTCCGCCCGTGGAGCCGTGCCCGCCGTCGTTGAGCGCCTCCGTGAGGTTGACCTTCGAGGCGGCGAGCGCCGGGGCCAGGCCGAAGACCGCGCCCGTCAGCACGGAGACGCCGAGCGTGAAGAGCAGCACGCGCGCGTCGAGCCGCGCCTCCGCCACGCGCGTGATGCGCTCGGGGCTGAAGGCGACGAGCAGTTCCGTGAGCCAGAGGGCGAGCAGCGTGCCGAGCGCCCCGCCGGCGAGCGACAGCAACAGGCTCTCGACGAGCAGGTGCCGCGCGACCCGCCACCGGCTCGCCCCGAGCGCGACGCGCACGGTGATCTCCTTCCGCCGCCTGACGGCGTGCTCGATCAGGAGGTTCGCCACGTTAACGCAGGCGATGAGCAGCACGAAGCCGACCGCCCCGAACAGCAGCAGCATCGTCGGCCGCAGCGGCCCGACGACCGATTCGAGCAGCGGCATGACCCTGACGCCGACCTCCTTGTTCGCCTCCGGGTAGGCCGACGCCAGGTTCGCCGCCACCGAGTCCATCTCGGCCTGCGCCTCCTCCGGCCCGACGCCCTCCCTGAGCCGCGCCACGACCCTCCAGGTGCGGAAGCCGCGCCCCTCCATGATCGTGCCCGGCCCCTTCGGGCGCTCCGCATCGCTCGCCGTCGAGGTCCAGACCTCGGTCGGCTGCCCCTGCACGGGGAACCTGAAGCCGGCGGGCATCACGCCGACGACCGTGTAGCCCTTCTCGTTGAGCGTGACGGCGCGCCCCAGCACGCCGCGGTCGCCGCCGAAGTCGCGCCGCCAGCACTCGTAGCTGAGGACGGCCGGGCGGCCGTCGCCCCCGCCGCCCGGCCGCTCGTCTTCCGGGCGGAAGCCGCGGCCCAGGGCGGGCGTCGCGCCGAGCAGGTCGAACATGTCGTGCGTGACGACCGCCCCGCGCAGGCGCACCGACTCGCCCCCGCCCGTCCTGGTGAAGGTGGTCGTGTAGTAGGCGGCCATCCGCTCGAAGGCGCGGGCCTGCTCCTTCCAGTCGGTGAAGTTGCGGTAGGAGGTGTTCGACGGCGTCGCGCGGTTCTCGGGGTACGTCTGCCCCACCGCGACGAGCCGCCCCGACTCCGCGTAAGGCAGCGGGCGCAGCAACACCGCGTTGACGACCGAGAAGATAGCCGTGTTCGCGCCGATCCCCAGCGCCAGCGCCAGCACGGCCACCAGCGTGAACCCCGGGCTCTTCCACAGAGCCCGCACCGCGTATCGCACGTCCTGAAGCATGTGCTCACTCCGTTCGCAGGTGTTGGGTGTTGGGTGTTGGGTTCTGGGTGAAGAACCGGGTTTTACCCACCACCTAAAACCCAACACCAACACCCATCACTCGTATCTGAGAGCAACCATCGGATCGACCTTCGTCGCGCGGCGCGCCGGGACGAGGCAGGCCATCAGGGCGACGACCGCGAGCAGGAGCGCGACGAGGATGTAGGTCGCGGGGTCGCCGGGGCTGATGCCGTAGAGCAGGCTTGAGAGCAGGCGCGCGAGGGCGAAGGCCCCCGCCAGTCCCGCGGCCAGCCCGACGAGCGTGAGCGCCATCCCCTGCCCGAGCACGATGCGCAGGATGTCGCGCCCCTGCGCGCCGAGCGCGACGCGGATGCCGATCTCGTGCGTGCGCCGCGCCACCGTGTAGGCCACCACGCCGTAGAGCCCGACGGCCGCCAGCGCCAGCGCCAGCAGCCCGAAGGCCGTCGCCAAAGACGCCCCCATGCTCTGCGCCCAGAAGGCCCACGTCAGGTGCTGCTCTATCGTCCGCACGTTGTAGAGCGGCATCCGGGCGTCGATCTCCTTGACGGCCTGCCGCACGCCAGCGACGACCCCCTCGCCCCCGCCCGGCGCGCGCACGACGAGCGTCAGCCCGCCGCGGTAGGTCTGATCGACCGAGACGTACATCAAAGGCCGCTGCTTCTCGCCGAGCGTGCGCACCTTCGAGTCGCGCACGACGCCGACCACTTCGAGCGCCTCCGCGTTCTCGCCGCGCCCGAGCATCATGCGGCGGCCGACGAACGAACTCTCCCCGGGCCAGAGCCTCCGCGCGAGCGTCTCGTTGATGACGAGGGCCTCGGGCTTGACGCCCTCGCGCTCGCGGTCGTCGAAGTCGCGCCCCTCAACGAGCGAGATGCGCATGGCCTTGAAGTAGCCGGCGCTGACGGTCTGCGCGTGCGAGTTCAGCCCCTCGCCCGGCGGCGGCGCGGGCTGCTCGGCCGGGTAGATCGGCCCCCAGTCGTTCGAGCTGTCGCCGAGCGGCAGCCAGTCCGCGAACCCCGCGGCCTCGACGCCCGGCGTCGCGCGCACGCGCTCCGCGAGCCGCCGGTAGAAGTCGCGCCCCTGCTCCTTCTCGTAGCCGAAGAGGCCGGGGTTGACCGAGACGAGGAAGGCCCCGTCGGTCGCGAAGCCGGGGTCGATAGACTTCGCGTGGCGGAAGCTCTGCACGAAGAGCGCCGCGCAGACGAGCACGACCAGAGAGATCGCGACCTGCGCCACGACGAGCGCGTTGCGGAGCGAGAGGCGGCGCGCGCGCCCCGAGCGCTGCGACTCGCCCTTGAGCACCGGCACGAGGTCGGGCTTGGTGGACTGGAACGCGGGCGCGAGCCCGAAGACGACGCCGGTCAGGAGCGAGACGGCGGCCGTGAACAGGAGCGCGCGCCGGTCGGGCGACACGTCAACCGTGATGGGGTACTGAATCTTCGGGAAGAAGGTCGTCAGCGCGTCCGTCATCCAGAAGGAGAGGACGAGGCCGACGGCTCCGCCCGCCAGGCTGAGGATGACGCTCTCGGTCAGGAGCTGCCGCACCACGCGCCAGCGCCCCGCGCCGAGCGCGAGGCGGATGCCTATCTCGCGCCCCCGCGCGACCGCCCGCGCCAGCATCATGTTCGCCACGTTCGCGCACGCGACTAGAAGCACGAGCCCCGCCATCGCGAGCGCCAGCCCGCTGCTCAGGGAGACGACGCCGGCCATGTCGCTCCAGCGCCCTATGCGCTCCTCGGCGATGAGCACGCGCACGTTCTTGTTGCGCGCCTCCGGGTACTCCGCTTCGAGCCGCGCGGCGACGGACGTGAGCGCGGCCGCGGCCTGCTCCTCGGTCACGCCGGGCTTCAGACGCCCGAAGACTTCGAGCCAGTGGCTGCCGCGCGCCGTGATCCAGCTGTTCGTCCCGCCGCTCAACTGCTGCCTCATCATCAGCGGCACCCAGAACTTCATGCTGAGCGCCCACTTCGCCCCGTGGAACTCGGGCGAGGCGACGCCGACGACCGTCAGCGGCCGGCCGTTGAGCTGTACCTGCCGGCCGACTATCGAAGGGTCCGCGCCGAAGCGCTCGCGCCACAGCGCGTCGCTCAGGACGACGACCGGGTGCGTGCCCGGCGTCCTGTCCTCTTCGGGCAGGAAGCCGCGCCCCGACTGCATCCTGACCTTGAGCACGTCGAAGAAGTTGCCGGTGACGTACTGCCCCCAGATCACGTCCGTCTGGTCGCGCTCGCCGACGGCGGCCTGCACCATCGTGTGCGCGGTCAGCCCCTCGAAGAAGTCCGTGCGCGCGCCGTAGTCGAGCAGGTCGGGGTAGGAGAAGTTGTTGTAGCCGGGCCCGCCGTCCGAGTTCTCGAAGACCGAGACCAGCCGCCCGGGCTCCTCCACGCCGTCGAGCGGCCGCAGCACGAACGCGCTCACGCCGCTGAAGATGGCCGCGTTGACGCCGATGCCGAGGCCCAGCGTCAACACCGCCACCGCCGTGAACCCCTTGCCCTTCCACAGGACGCGCAGGCCGAACCGAACGTCTTTCAAGAAGGTTCTCATCGCTTCTCCTTAAACCGGGTCAGTACCGGGTGGTACTGACCTGTTTATTCGTAGCGCAGCGCCACCAGCGGATCGACGCGCGTCGCGCGGCGCGCGGGGAGGTAGCAGGAGAGGAGCGCCACGACCGCGAGCAAGAGCGCCACGCCCGCGTAGGTCAGAGGGTCTGTGGCCGAGACGCCGTAGAGCAGCCCCGCCATCAACCTCGTCGCCGCGTAAGCGCCCGCGAGCCCGAGCCCGAGGCCGATGAGCACCATCTTCATCCCCTGACTCAGCACGAGCCGCAGCACGTCTCGGCCCTGCGCGCCGAGCGCGACGCGCACCCCTATCTCGTGCGTGCGCTGCGCCACCGTGTAGCTGATGACGCCGTAGAGCCCGAGCGCCGTCAGCAGCACCGCCAGCCCCGCGAAGCAGGCCATCAGCGTCAGCACGAAGCGCCGCCCCGCGACGTTCTGCTCCAGAAGGTATTCGACCGTGCGCACCTTCCAGACCGGCTGCTCGGGGTCAACCGACCAGACGGTCTTCTTCACCGACTCGGCGAGGCTCAGCGCCTCGACGCCGCGGGCGCGCACGACGAGCGTGCCGAAGATGTGCGGGTTCTGCGCGTAGGCCGTGTACATCTGCGGCCGCTGCCGCTCGGCGATGTCGTACTGCTTGGCGTCGCCGACGACGCCGACCACCTCGGCCGTCACCTTCACCTCCGGCAGTTCGAGCCGCTTGCCCAGAGGGTCTTCGCCCGGCCAGAGCTTCTCGGCCATCGTCCGGTTGACGAGCAGGACGGGCGGCGTGTCGGGGCCGTCCGCGTGCGTGAAGTTGCGCCCGCGTATCAGCGGCAGCCCCACGGCCGCGAGGTAGTTCGGGTCGATGGCGTTCTCAAGCGCCTTCTGCTCCTGACCGGGCGGCGGCGGGGTCTGCCCCGGCACGAGGTAGGTCTGAGCGCCGCCGTTCCCGCTGAAGGGCAGGCCGCGCACGACGGCCGCCGACTCGACGCCCGGCAGGGCTCGGACGCGCTCGACCACCTCGCGGTGGAACGCCCACTGCTGCTCGCCCTTCGCGTAGCGGTTGCGCGGCAGGCGGTATTCCATCGTCAGAAGGTTCTGCGGGTCGAAGCCGGGGCTCGTGTTCAGCACGCGGTAGAAGCTGTTGAGCAGCAGCCCCGCGCCGACGAGCAGCACCAGGCTCAGCGCCACCTGCGAGACGACGAACACGCTGCGCAGGCGCGTGCGCTCGCGCCCCTCGCCGCCGCCGCGCCCGCTCTCCTTGAGCCCGCTCGTCACGTCGGTCTTCGACAGTTGCAGCGCGGGCGCGATGCCGAAGACGACGCCGGTCAGCGCCGACAGCCCCAGCGAGAAGAGGAGCACGCGCCCGTCGATGCCGACCTTCTGCGTCGCGGGCAGGTCGCGCGGGTTGAGCGCGAGCAGGGCGTCCACGCCCCACTGCGCGACGAGCAGCCCCACGGCCCCGCCCGCGAGCGCGAGCAGCATCGTCTCGGTCAGGAACTGCCTGAGCAGTCGCATGCGTGACGCGCCGAGCGCCGTGCGCAGCGCCACCTCCTTCTGCCTCGACGCGCCGCGCGCGAGCAGGAGGTTGGCGATGTTGGCGCACGCGATGGCGAGGATGAGGCCGACCGCGCCGAGCAGGATGAGAAGGACGGGGCGCACGTCCTCGACCGTCTGCTCGTGCAGGCCGACGACCTCGACGGTGCGCCCGCGGTTCTCCTCGGGGTACGCCTCTTCGAGCCGCAGCGCGATGGCGCGCAACTCCTCCTGCGCCGCCTCGCGCGTGACGCCGGGCTTCAGACGCCCGATGACCCAGTTGTTGTGTGCCGAGCGCGCGACCTTGTAGTTGGGCCACTTCTGCGCGGGCAGCAGAACGTCCGGCGCGATGGTCGGGTAGCGGAAGCCCGCGGGCATCACGCCGACCACGGTGTAGGGCTCGCCGTTGAAGGTGAGCGAGCGGCCGATGATCTCGGGGTCTGCGCCGAAGCGGCGCTGCCACAGCTCGTGCGTGATGAGCGCGACCTGGCCGCCGCCCTGCGCGTCGTCTTCCGTGGTGAAGGCGCGGCCGCGCGCGGGCTGGACGCCGAGGACCGGGAAGAAGCTGGAAGTGACGAAAGCGCCGATGACGCGCTCGGGCTCGGCCCCTGCGCCCGTCAGGTTCACGCTCTGCGGGACGAAGGTCGTGAAGCCCTCGAACGAGCGGCTGCCCGCGCGGTAGTCTTCGAGGTTCGGGACGGAGACGAAGTCGCGCGGCACGCTCTGCGTCGCCTCGTAGACGATGACGAGGCGCTCCGCGTCCTTAAACGGCAGCGGCCGCAGCAGCACCGCGTTGACGACCGAGAAGATGGCCGTGTTCGCGCCGATCCCCAGCGCCAGCGTCAACACCGCCACCAACGCGAACCCCGGACGCTTCGCCAGCGTCCGCACCCCGAAGCGGAGGTCTTGCAGTAGAGTCGTCATAACTTCTTCTCCAAACAACCGGGTCAGTACCACCCGCGGTAGCGGGTGGGCCTTGGTAATCCGGACGGTTCGTATCGCAAAGGCCCACCCGCTACCGCGGGCGGTTCTGACCCGCGCTTACTCGTAGCGTAGTGCCACCATCGGGTCTACCTTCGTCGCGCGGCGCGCGGGGATGAGGCAGGCCAGCAGCGCGACACAGGCCGTCAGCAGCGCGACGCCCGCGTAGGTCAGCGGGTCGGTCGCCGTGACGCCGTACAGGAGGCTCGACAGCCAGCGCGTCATCAGGAGCGCCCCCAGCAGACCGGGCAGGATGCCGAGCGCGGCCAGCCGCAGGCCGTGCCACACGACCAGCATCAGGATGTCCCGAGGCCGCGCGCCGAGCGCCACGCGCAGCCCCAACTCGCGCGTGCGCTGCGCGACCGCGTAGGCCGTCACGCCGAAGATGCCGACCGCGGCGAGCAGCAGCGCCATCAGCGCCAGCCAGTTCAGAAGCACCGCCGTGAAGCGCGGGCGGGCGAGCCGCAACGCCACCTGCTGCTCCATCGTGACGACGCGGCTCACGGCCATCTCCGGGTCGAGCGCCGCGACCTCTTTCCGCACGAGCGCGAGCGCGTCCGACGCGCTCAAGTTCGAGCGCACGGCGAAGTGGTTGAGGTAGGCAGTCCCCTGCATGTGCGGGACGTAGATGTCGAGCCGCGCCGCTTGCAGCTCGCGGTAGCGCACGTCGCCCGCGACGCCGACGATAGTGCGCCAGGGCTCGTCCTCGTCGCCGTCGAGCATGAGCCGGCGGCCGACCGCGCCCGCGGCCGAGCCGAAGTAACGTTCGGCCAGCGACTGGCTCACGACGACGACCGGCTCGGCGTCCGCGCGGTCGCGCTCGTCGAACTCGCGCCCGGCCTTCAAAGGGATGGCGAAGGTGCGGAAGTAGTGCGGGTTGACGATCTCGAAGTTCGCGTCCGGGTTCTGCCGCGCCGCGTCGGCGGGCTGACCCTCGGCGGCGAACTTATAGTCCCAGGCGACGACGCCTTCGAGCGGGCGCGTCAGCACGCCGCTGGCCGCGACCACGCCGGGCCGCGCTTCGAGCCGCTCAATCAGTTGACTGAAGAACTCGCGCCGCGCCTCGGGCTTGCCGTAACGCGAGCCCGTCAGGCGCAACTGCGTCGTCAGGACGCCGCGCGGGTCGAAGCCGAGCGGGACGCTGCTCAGGTTGAGGAAGCTGCGGAGGATGAGCGTCGCGCCGGCCACGAGCACGAGAGTCAGCGCGACCTCGCCCACGACCAGAGCGCCGCGCAGTCGGTTTCCGGTGCGCGCGTTCGTCAGCTTGCCGCCGGCCTCGCTCAGCGTCTCGCCCAGGTTAAAGCGCGAGGCCGAGAGCGCGGGCAGCAGTCCGAAGACGGCCGTGGTGACGAGCGTGAAGGCGACGCTGGCAAGCAAAGCCGCGCCGCTCAAGGTAACGTCTTCGAGGCGCGGGATGTCCGAGGGCGCGAGCGCCGTGAGCAGCTCGACGAGCCAAGACGCCAGCAGCAGGCCGGCCGCTCCGCCCGCGAGCGCGAGCACGAGGCTCTCGGCCAGCAGTTGCAGCGCGAGCCTGCCGCGCGACGCGCCGAGCGCCACGCGCACGGCCAGCTCCCTGCGCCGGGAAGTGGCGCGCGCCAGCATGAGGTTCGCGATGTTCGCCGCGCCGACCAGCAGCAGCAGGGCCGTCGCCGCGAAGAGCGCCCACAGCGCGGGCTTCGCGTCGCCGAAGAGGTAGTCGGCCAGCGGCGTCAGCACCACGCGCTGCCCGGCGGCCTCCGTCTCGGGGTACTGCGCGGCGAGGCGCGCGATGATCGTGTTCAGGTCGGCCTCGGCCTGCGCCTGCGTGACGCCCTCCTTCAGACGCCCGACGGCTTGCAGGTAGACGACGTAGCGGTTCTCCAGGCCGCGCGGGTTCGCCGACGCGAGCAGGGGAACCCAGAGGTCAACGCCCGCGGGGAAGTTGAACGCGGGCGGCATCACGCCGATGACGTTGAAGGCGGTCTGGTTGAGCGTGACGGCCTGGCCGACGACGCCCGGGTCCGCGCCGAAGCGTTCGCGCCAGAGTCGGTCGCTCAGGACGACGACCGGCGGGCCGCCGACGCGGTCGTCCGACTCGTCGAAGACGCGCCCCAGCGCGGCGCGCGCGCCGAGGACCTCGAAGTAGCGCCCCGTCACCTTCGCGCTCTCCAACTGCACCGGCTCGCCCCGCCCCGTCAGCACGTAGCCGTGGCCGTAGACGGTCGTCGGCATCACGGCCAGGGACTCGAAGCTCCGGCTCTGCGCCTGCCAGTCGCGGAAGTCCGGGACGGAGAGTTCGACGAACGGGTTGTTGGTCGTCGCATCGCGCTTCCACGCGACGACCAGTCGCTCCTGCTCGGGGAAAGGCAGCGGGCGCAGCAGCACCGCGTGGACGACGCTGAAGGCGGCCGTGCTCGCGCCGATGCCGAGCGCCAGCGTAATAACGGCGACCAGTGCAAAGCCGCGGCTCTTCAAGAGCACGCGGACGCCGTAGCGCAAGTCTTGGAGTAAGGCTCTCATCGCTTCTCCCACGGCGACCGGGTCAGAACCACCCGCGGTAGCGGGTGGGCCTTCATTACCCGGGCGCTCCGTATCACCGAGGCCCACCCGCTACCGCGGGTGGTTCTGACCTGACTACTCGTAGCGCAATGCAACCATCGGATCGACCTTCGTCGCGCGGCGCGCGGGGAAGTAGCAGGCCGCGAGCGCGATGAGCGTCAGCAGCAGGGCGATGGCGGCGAACGTCGCGGGGTCGGTCGCGCTCACGCCGAACAGCAGGCCGCTCATCAGGCGCGTCAGCGCCAAAGAGGCCAGCAGCCCCGCGGCCACCCCGATGAGCGCCAGCTTCATCCCCTGCCGGATCACCATCCGGGACACGTCGCGGCGCTGAGCGCCGAGCGCCATCCGCACCCCGATCTCGCGCGTGCGCTGCGTGACCGCGTAGGCCATCACCCCGTAGATGCCGAGCGCGGCGAGCAGCAGGGCGGCGGCGGCGAAGAGGCCGAGCAGCCACGTCGCGAACCTCTGCGACGAGACGCTGGCCGCCACGATCTGCTCCATCGTCTGGACGAACGAGACGGGCTGGTCGGGGTCGATCCCGCGGACGGCCTCCCGCACCGAGTTCGTGAGCGAGGCCGGGTCGGCGGACGACCGGACGGCGAGCACCATGCTCCGCGGGAAGGCGACGGGCTGCCCCTGCGCGAGCGGCGAGTCGGGGGGGATCGGCAACTGGAAGTAAGGCCGGTAGAGCTCGACGCGCGCGACTTCGTTGGGGCCGTAATGCCTGACGTGGCGGACGACGCCGACGATCTCCATCCACGGCGCCGGCGGCTGGCCCGGCTGTGGGACGCCGCCGAGCCGGATTCGCTTGCCGACGGGCGACTCGTTCGGGAAGAAGCGCTCGGCCATCATGTCGTCGATGACGGCGACGCGCGGCGTGCCCTCGCGGTCGCCGTCCGTGAAGTAGCGCCCCTCGACGAGCGGGATCTTCATCGCCTCGAAGTAGCCGGGGCTGACGGCGAGGTTGACCGCGATGGTCACGTCCTTGATGTCTTTCACCTCGTGCCCCTCGACCGTGACCCCGGACTCGATGCCGCCGCTCATCGGAAGGCCGAGCGTGACGCCTGCCGACTCGACGCCGGGGAGCGCCCCGACGCGCTGCAACAGGGCGCGGTAGAAGTTCTCGATCTGCGCGTTCTCCCTGTAGCGCGCCTCGGGGAGCGCGACCCGCATCGTCAGCACGCGCTCGGGGTCGAAGCCGAGGTCGGCCTGCCGGAGGTTGAGGAAGCTCTTGACGAGCAGGCCCGCGCCGACGAGCAGCAGCAGGCTGAGCGCGACCTCGGCGACGACGAGCGCGGAGCGCACGCGCTGGCGAGAGCCGCCCTCGCCCCCCGAGCGCCCGCCCTCCTTGAGCGTCTCGCTCAGGTTCGACTTCGAGAGCTGGAGCGCCGGGACGAGGCCGAAGAGCAGCCCCGTCAGGAGCGCCGCGCCGAGGGTGAACATGAGGACGCGCGCGTCGAGCCGGACGTTCTGCATGACGACAGCCGGCACGCTGTTCGAGACGGCCGAGGAGAGCGCCTCGACGCCCCACGTCGCGAACAGCAGTCCGAGCGCGCCGCCCGCGACTGCGAGCAGCAGGCTCTCGGTCAGGAGCTGGCGCGCGACGCGCCAGCGGCCCGCGCCGAGCGCGGCGCGGACGGCGATCTCTCTGGCGCGAGAGGCCGAGCGCGCCAAGAGCAGGTTAGCCACGTTCGCGCACGCGATGAGCAGCACGAAGCCGACCGCCGCCATCAGCAGCAGCAGCGACGAGCGGATGCCCTGCGTCGCGCTGCCCTGGAGCGTGTCGAGCGTGAAGCCGTTGCCCGAGTTGGTCGCCGGGTACTCCCGCGCGAGCCGCTCGGTGACGGCCCGCATGTCGGCGCGGGCCTGCTCGATTGAGACGCCCTCTTTGAGCAGCCCGACGACGTAGATGCCGGGGTGGTTGTCGCGCGCCTGCATCCGGTCGGCGCGCAGGCCGAGCGGCACGAAGATGTCAACGGGCGCCTGCCACTCGAACGTCTGCGGCAGGACGCCGACGACCGTGTAGCTCTCGTTGTTGAGCATCAGGGCGCGGCCCAGAACCCCGGGGTCGCCGCCGAAGCGCCGCTGCCACAGCCCGTGGCTGAGGATGACGGTCTTACCCCCGCCCGCCCGGTCCTCTTCCGGCAGGAAGTTGCGCCCCGCGGCGGGCGCGACGCCGAGCGCCGGGAAGAATTGCTGCGAGACTTCGCGCGCCGTCAGGCGCTCCGGCTCTCCCGCCCCCGTCAGCACGAAGCCGTTGGAGCGGAACGCCGCCAGCGCGTCGAACGACGTGGTCTGCGCCTGCCAGTCGAGGAAGTTCGGGTAGGAGACGGACATGTTCGGGACCTGCTGGCTCCACTCCGAGAGGAAGACCAGCCTGTCCGCCGTCCGGTAAGGCAGGGGGCGCAGGAGCACGCCGTTGACGACCGAGAAGATGGCCGTGTTCGCGCCGATCCCCAAAGCCAGCGTCAACACCACCACGGCCGTAAACCCCGGCCGCTTCCAGAGCATCCGCGCCCCGAAACGAAGGTCTTGCAGTAGGGTCGTCATAACTTCTTCTCCAAACAACCGGGTCAGTACCACCCGCGGTAGCGGGTGGGCCTTTGCGATACGGCAGGCTCGGGTAATCAAGGCCCACCCGCTACCGCGGGTGGTACTGACCTGCACTTACTCGTAGCGTAGTGCAACCATCGGGTCTACCTTCGTCGCGCGGCGCGCGGGCAGGTAGCAGGCGAGCAGGGCGACGGCCGCGAGCAGCAGCGGCACGGCGACGAAGACGCCCGGGTCGGTCGCGCCGACGCCGAAGAGCAGCCCCGAGATGACGCGCGTGAGCGCGAGCGCCGCCGCGACGCCCACGGCCACGCCGACGAGCGTCAGCGCCATGCCCTGCCCGATGACGAGCCGCAGCACGTCGCGCGGCTGCGCGCCCAGAGCGACCCGCAGTCCTATCTCGTGCGTCCGCTGCGCCACCGAGTAGCTCACCACCCCGTAGAGCCCCAGCGCCGCCAAGCCGGCCGCCGCCGCCGCGAAGACGCCGAGCAGCGCCGCCGTGAAGCGCTGCGAGGCGACCGACTCCGAGACCCACTCCTCCATCGTCCTGACGTTGCCGACCGGCTGATCCTGGTCGATCGAGCGCACGCGCTCGCGCAGGGGTGCCGCCAGCGCGTGGGGGTCGCCCGCCGCGCGCACCACCAGCGTCATCCGCCGCGAGGGCGTCTGCGTCTGCGGGAAGAACATCTCGGGGCGCGTGTCCACGTCCAGACCGCGGTGGCGCACGTCGCCTACCACGCCGACGATCTCGACCCACGGCGACCTGTCGCCCGTGCGGATGCGCTTGCCGACGGGCTCTTCCCCCTGGAAGAAGGTGCGCGCCATCGCCTCGTTGATGACGAGGACGGGCTGCGCGTCCCTGGCGTCAGACGCCGCGAAGCCTCGCCCCCGCTTGAGCGCGATGCCGAGGGCGCGGAAGTAGTCGGCGCTCACGTTGCGCCGGCCCGCGCGCAGGGCCTGCCCCGCGGGGAGCGGCGCGCGCCCCTCGATCTGGACGAAGTTCGAGTTGTCGTCGCCGGCCAGCGGCAGGACGCTCACCGCCCCCGCGGCCTCGACGCCCGGCAGCGCGGCCGCCTCTTGCAGGAGCCTCTCGTAGAAGGCCGTCACCCGCTGCGGCTCGTCGTACTTCGCCGGCGGCAGCGCCACGTCCATCGTCAGCACGTTACGCGGGTCGAGCCCCGGGTCAACCGCGAGCAGCCTTGAGAAACTCTTCAGGAGCAGCCCCGCGCCGACCAGCAGCACGAGCGTCAGCGCCACCTCGCCGACGACCAGGCCCGAGCGCAGGCGGCTGCGCGCCAACCCCTGCCCCGTGCGCCCGCCCTCCTTGAGCGCCTCGACGAAGTCGGCCTTCGACGCCTGCAACGCGGGCGCGAGCCCGAAGAGCAGCCCCGTCAGCAAAGAGAGCCCGAGCGTGAAGGCGAGCACGCGCCAGTCGAGCGTGACCTCGCCCGCGCGCTCGACGCCCGTCGGGTCGAGCCGGACGAGCAGCTCGACGCCCCACACCGCGAGCAGTAACCCTAGAGCCCCGCCCGCCGCCGAGAGCAGAAGGCTCTCGGCCAGGAGCTGCCGGACGATGCGCCAGCGCGACGCGCCGAGCGCCGCGCGCACCGCCACCTCCCTGCGCCGCGCGGCCGCGCGCGCCAGCAGGAGGTTGGCGACGTTGGCGCACGCGATCAGCAGCACCAGCGCGACCGCGCCCAACAGCACGAGCAGCGCCGTCCGCGAGCCGCCGACTATCTGCTCGTGCAGCGGCACGACCACGACCTGGTGGCCGACGTTCGTCCCGCCGAGAGACTGCTCGACGCGCGCGGCGACCGTCGCCATCTCGGCCTCGGCCTGCGCGACCGTGACGCCCTCCTTCAAACGCCCGAAGACGTTGAGGAAGTGGCTGCCGGGCCGCGCGCGGTCTTCGGCGTTGAAGGCGATGGGCCGCGCCAGCGCCGCGTTCTGCGGCAGGCGGAAGTCGCGCGGCAGCACGCCGACGATGGTGCAGGCGACGCCGTCGAGGTTGAGCGTCTGCCCGGCGATGGAGGGGTCTGAGTTGAAGCGCGTCTGCCACAGCTCGTTGCTCAGGACGACCACGTCGTTCGCGCCCGGCCTGTCCTCCTCTTCGAGGAAGGCGCGCCCCTGCACGGGCGTCACGCCGAGCAGCGGGAGGTAGCCGGCCGACAGGAGCGCGCCCGTCACGCGCTCGGGCTCGCCGCGCCCCGTGAGGTTGTACTGGGCCACGTCCGTCGCGGCGATGCGCTGGAAGGACTGCGACTGCTCGGCCCACGCCAGGAACTCGTGCGGCGCGATCTCGACGCGCGGCATGTTCTGGCGCGGCCGCGCCTCCCAGAGCTGCACCAACTGCTCGGGCGCGGGGTAAGGCAGCGGCCTCAAGAGCACCGAGTTGACCACCGAGAAGATGGCCGTGTTCGCGCCTATCCCCAGTGCCAACGCCCCCACGGCTACGGCCGCAAACCCCGGGCTCTTCAACAGACGCCGGACGGCGTAACGCATGTCTTGCAGTAAAATTCTCATCGCTTCTCCCACGGCGGCCGGGTCAGAACCACCCGCGGTAGCGGGTGGGCCTCCATTACCCGAATGCTCCGTCTCGCCAAGGCCCACCCGCTACCGCGGGTGGTTCTGACCTGTATTACTCGTACCTCAAAGCGACCATCGGATCGACCTTCATCGCGCGGCGCGCGGGGAGGAGGCAGGCGACGAGCGCCACCGCCGTGAGCACGACGGCCACGCCCGCGAACGTCGCCGGGTCTGTGGCCGAGACGCCGTAGAGCAGGCCCGACATCACCCGCGTCAGCGCCAGCGCGCCGGCGAGGCCGAGGCCGACGCCGACGAGAACCAGCGACATCCCCTGCCGGAGGACGAGCCTCAGCACGTCGCCCTTCTGCGCGCCGAGCGCGACGCGCACCCCTATCTCGCGCGTCCGCTGCGCCACCGTGTAGCTGATGACCCCGTAGATGCCGACGCCCGCCAGCGTCAGCGCCAGCGCCGCGAAGAGGCCCACCAGCGTCGTCGTCAAACGCTGCGACGAGACCGACTCGGCGAGCCGCTCGTCCATCGTCTTCACGTCGTAGACCGGCTCGTCCGGGTCAACGGCGCGCACCTCGCGCGCGACCGCCGTGGCGAGCGCCTTCGGGTCGCCTTCGGTGCGCACGACGAGGGTCATGAAGGGGAGCGGCGACTGGAGCAGCGGGTAGAACATCTCCGGCTTCGGCTCGGCCGCCAGGCCGTCGTTCTTCACGTCGGCGACCACGCCGACGACCGTGCGCCAGGCGGCGTCCGCAGTTCGCAGGCGCTTGCCCAGAGGGTCTTCGTCCGGCCAGAAGCGGCGCGCCATCGCCTCGTTGACGATGACGACTTCGGGCGCGCCCGCCGCGTCGCGCTCGTCGAACTGGCGGCCGCTGACGAGCGGCACGCCGAGCGCGCGGAAGTAGCCGGGGCTGGCGAGGTTGAAGTTAGCGTTGCGCCCTTCGCCCGCGGGGCGCGGCGGCTGGCCTTCGATCTCGAAGTAGCGCGAGGCCGTGTTGCCGGTCAGCGGAAGCCCCGCGACCGCGCCCGAGGCGCGCACGCCCGGCAGCGCCTCGACCCTTTGGAGGAGTTGTTTGGTGAAGGCCGCCCGGCTCGCGCCGTCCTTGTACCTCGACGCCGGCAGCGAGAGTTGCATCGTCAGCGCGTTCGCGGGGTCGAAGCCGGGGCTCACCTGCCGCAGCCGCACGAAGCTCTGCAACAGAAGGCCCGCGCCCACAAGCAGGAACATGGCCGAGGCGACCTCGGCCACCACCAGCAGCCCGCGCAGGCGGCTGCGCCCCCCCGCGCCCGCCCGGTCGCGCCCGCCCTCTTTGAGCGCGCCGTGCAGGTCGGGCTTCGACGCCTGGAGCGCCGGCAGCAGCCCGAAGACGAAGCCGGTCGCCAGCGAGACCAGGAAGGCGAAGCCGAAGACCCACGCGTCGGCGCGGATTTCGTGGACGCGCGGCGTCCCCGCGGGGCTGAGCGCGACGAAGAGGTCAACGCCCCACACGGCCAGCAGCAGCCCCAGCACGCCGCCGCAGACGAAGAGCAGAAGGCCCTCCGTCAGCAGTTGCCGCACGACGCGCCACCGCGACGCGCCGAGCGCCGTGCGCACGGCGATCTCCGCCTGCCGCGTGGCTCCGCGCGCGAGCAGTAGGTTGGCGACGTTGGCGCACGCGATTAAAAGCACGAAGCCGACCGCGCCCAGCAGCACGAAGAGCGACGTGCGCACGCCCCCGACGACCTCGTCGTGCAGCGCGAAGACGTTCGCGCCGTGCCCCGTATTGACCTGGTACTGCTGTTCGAGTCGGCCCGCGATGGTGTCCATCTCGGCCCGCGCCTGCTCAATCGTGACGCCGTCTTTGAGCCGCGCCACGACGCTCAGGTAGTGGCTGCCGCGGCTGCTCTGCTCCTGCGGGTCGAGCGCGAGCGGCGCCCACACTTCGGTCTCCGCTTCGGGGAACTGGAAGGAGGCGGGCATCACGCCGACGATTGTGTAAGGCTCGCCGTCGAGCGTGACCGACCTTCCCACGGCCGAAGGGTCTGAGCCGAAGCGACGCTTCCACAGGCCGTGGCCGATGACGGCGACGCGCGCCGCGCCGGGGCGATCCTCCTCGGCGGAGAAGGCGCGCCCGAGCGCGGGCTCGGCGCGCAGCACGCGGAACAGGTCGGCGGAGGCGAGCGCCCCCGTCAACTGCTCCGGCTCGCCCTGGCCCGTGAGGCTCGGGCCCCAGGAGTTGTAGGCGGCCACGGCGTCGAAGGTCTGGGACTGCGCGCGCCAGTCGATGAAGTCGGGGGCCGAGACGACGTTGCGCGTGCGCCCGAGTTTCAGCCGCTTCTCGTAGACGCGCACGAGCCGCTCCGGCTCCGCGAACGGCAGCGGGCGCAGGAGCACCGCGTTGACGACCGAGAAGATGGCCGTGTTCGCGCCGACGCCCAAGGCGAGCGTCAAGACGGCCACGGCCGTAAACCCCGGCTTCTTCCACAGCACGCGCGCCCCGTAGCGCAAGTCTTGGAGTAAGGCTCTCATCACTTCTCCCACGGCGACCGGGTCAGAACCGCCCGCGGTAGCGGGTGGGCCGTCATTACCCGGGCGAGCCGTATCGCCGAGCCCCACCCGCTACCGCGGGCGGTTCTGACCTGATTACTCGTAACGTAGCGCTTCCATCGGATCGACCTTCATCGCGCGCCGCGCCGGCAGGTAGCAGGCGAGCAGGGCGACCGCCGCAAGCAGCAGGGCGATGCCGGCGTATGTGACGGGGTCTGCGGCCGAGACGCCGTAGAGCAGGCTCGACATCAGGCGCGTCAGCGCCAGCGCGCAGACGAGCCCCAGGACGAGGCCCGCCAGAACGAGCGCCATCCCCTGCCCGACGACCATCCGCAGGATGTCGCGCCCCTGCGCGCCCAGCGCCACCCGCAGCCCGATCTCGTGCGTCCGCTGTGAGACGGCGTAGTTCATCACGCCGAAGATGCCGACCGCCGCCAGGAGCAGGGCCACGCCGGCGAAGATGGCGAGCAGGAGCATGTTGAGCCGCCTCTGGGCCATCATGCCGGAGAGGAGTTCGTCCAACGTCCGCACCTGGAAGACCGGCACCTCACGGTCGAGCGAGGAGACGGCGCCGCGCACGGCGTTGGCGAGGGCCGACGGGTCGGCGGCGGACGAGCGCACGACGAGCATCATCCCGCGCGCAGGGGCCTGCGCGTGCGGCAGGTACGTCTCCGGGCGCACGGCCGCGTCGAAGCCCGTGCGGCGCGTGTCGCCGACCACGCCGACGATGGTTATCCATTGGCCGTCCGAATCCGGCGGGCCGTACTTGATGCGCTTGCCCACGGCCTCCTCGCCGGGGAAGAAGCGGCGCGCGAAGGTCTCGTTGACGACGGTCACTGCCGGCGCGTCCTGCCTGTCCCGCGCGTCGAAGGCGCGGCCCTTCAGGAGAGGCACGCCCATCGCCCGGAAGTAGTTCGGCGTGACGGGGTCAATCGGAACTTCGACGCGCTCGTTGGGCGGGAAGGCGGGCCGCCCCTCGATGCTGAACCAGGACGAGTTGGGCGTGCTGCTCAGGAAGACCGTGCCGACGGCGGCGGCCGCCTGCACGCCGGGCGTGGCCTCTATGCGCTCGACGAGCTGCTCGTAGAAGGCGACGGCGCGCGCGCCCTCGCGGTAGTTCGTCCCCGAGAGCTGCACGCGCATGCTCAGCACGTGCTCGGCGTTGAAGCCCAGATCGACCTCCTGCAGGCGCAGGAAGCTCTTGATCATCAGCCCTGCGCCGGCCAGCAGGACGAGGGCCAGCGCCACCTCCGCGACGACGAGCGCGTTGCGCACGCGGCGGCCGCGCGCGCCCTCCCCGCCGCCGCGGCCGCCCTCCTTCAAAGACTCGTTCAGGTCGCCCTGCGCGGCCTGCAGCGCGGGCGCGAGGCCGAAGAGGAGGCCCGTCCCGACCGAGATGCCGACCGTGAAGAGCAGCACCCGGCCGTCCACCCCGACCTGATCCAGGCGCGGCAGGTCGCTCGGGGCGAGGGCGACGAGCACGTCCACGCCCCAGACGGCGAGCAGCAGCCCGAGCGCCCCCCCGACGAGCGCGAGCAGCACGCTCTCGGTCAGGAATTGCCGGATGAGGCGCGCGCGCCCAGCGCCCAGCGCGCGGCGGATAGCGATCTCGCGCTCTCGGGCCGCCGCGCGCGCGAGCAGAAGGTTGGCGACGTTGGCGCACGCGATCAGGAGCACGAAGCCGACCGCGCCCAGCAGCACCCACAGGGCCGTGCTCACGCGGCCGACCACCTGCTCGTGCAGCGAAACGACGTAGGCGCCGTAGCCCTGGTTGCTGTCGGGGAACTCTTTCTCAAGGCGCGCGGCGACGGCCGACAACTCAGCCTGCGCGCCCTCGACCGTCGCGCCCGGCTTCAGGCGACCGACCATGCTCAGCCAGAAGGACTGCCGCTGCTCTCGCAGGCTCGCCGGCGGCGCGAGCGGCACCCAGACCTCCGCCTCGGACGGGAACTTGAAGCCCTGCGGCATGACGCCGATGACCGTGCGGCTGCGCCCGTTGAGCGTGATCTGCTGGCCGACGATGTCGGGCTGGCCGCCAAAGCGCCGCCGCCACAGGCCGTGCCCGATGACGACGACCCCGTCCTGCCCCTCGGCCTCCTCCTCGGCCGTGAAGAGTCGCCCCAGCGCGGGCTGAACGCGCAGCGCGCCGAAGAAGTTGGCGGTCGCGCTCGCGCCCTGGAGGCGCTCCGGCTCGCCCCGCTCGCTCGTCAGCGTCGGGCTGGAGCTGGTGAAGGCCGCCAGATGCTCGAAGGCCCGGCCCTCGTCCCGCCACGCGACGTAGTTCGGGTAGGAGTTCAGGTCCTCGCGCAGCCCCATCACGCGGTTGTCCATCCAGACCATCACGAGCCGCTCCGGCTCCGCGAAGGGCAGCGGGCGCAGGAGCACGCCGTTGACGACCGAGAAGATGGCCGTGTTCGCGCCTACCCCGAGCGCGAGCGCCAGCACCGCCACGGCCGTGAAGCCCGGCGCCTTCCAGAGCACGCGCAGGCCGTACCGCAAGTCTTGAAGGAGAGTCTTCATCGCTTCACCTCCGACCTCAATTTACTCGTACCTGAGCGCGACCATCGGGTCCACCTTCGTCGCCCTCCGCGCCGGGGCGAGGCAGGCGGCGAGGGCGATGAATGAGAGGAGCCCGGCCACCGCGGCGAAGGTCAGGGGGTCGCGCGCGCCGACGCCGTAGAGCAGGCTTGAGATGACCTGCGTCACGGCGAGCCCGCCCGCGAGCCCGAGCGCGATGCCGAGCCCCGCGAGACCCAGGCCGCGGCCGAGCACCAGCCGCAGCACGTCACGCGGGCGCGCGCCGAGCGCGATGCGCACCCCGATCTCGCGCGTGCGCTGCGCGACCGTGTAGCTGATGACGCCGTAGATGCCGACGCCCGCCAGCGCCACGGCCACCGCAGCGAAGACCCCGAGCAGGAGCATCGAGAAGCGCCGCAGCGCGACCGAGTCGGCGAGCAACTGATCCATCGTCGCCACGTTGAATACGGCCAGTTCCTTGTCGGCCGCGGCCACCTCGCGCCTGACCGCGGCCGTCAGCGCCGACGGGTCCGTCTTCGAGCGCACGACCAGCGCCATGAAGGAGGTCGGGTACTGCGCCTCGGGCAGGTACATCTGCATCACGTCCTCGCGGTCGAGGCCGTACTGCTTCACGTCGCGCACGACGCCGACGACCGTCCGCCAGGGCTGCGGGTTCCGCTCCGAGCCGGGGAACTTGATGCGCCGGCCCAGGGGCGACCGGCCCGGCCAGAGCTTGCGCGCCGCCGTCTCGTTGACGAGCGCGACCGGCGACTTGTCCGCGGCGTCGTGCTCGTCGAAGGCGCGCCCTTCGACCAGAGGGATGCGCATCGCGCGCAGGTAGCCGGGCGTGGCGACGTAGAGGTCAACCGTCGCCTCCTGCCCGCGCGGCACGGGGTTCTCTTCGACCGCGAGCGCGCGCCCGTCGAAGTTGCCGCCCAGGGGCAGCACGCTCGTGAACGCGGCCCCCTCGACGCCGGGCAGCGACTCTATCTGCCGCGCGAGCCGCTCGAAGAAGGCGGCCTGCGCCGCGCCGTCCTTGTACCTCGAAGAGGGCAGCGCGAGGTTCATCGTCAGGAGGTTCGAGGTGTCGAAGCCCGCGTCCACGGCGCGCAGGCGCACCACGCTCTTGACCAACAGCCCCGCGCCCGCCAGCAGCACGAGCGCCAGCGCCATCTCGGCGACGACGAGCGCAGAGCGCAGACGCCCGCCGCGCCCGCCGCCCTCGGAGCGCGCGCCCGCCTTCAGCGTCTCGTTCAGGTCCGGACTTGAGACTTGCAGCGCGGGCGCGAGCCCGAACGCGACGCCCGCGAGCACCGAGACGAGCGCGGTGAACGCGAGCACGCCGTAGTCCACGCGCACGCCCGCGAGCATTGGCGTCACACGCGCACCCAGCGACTCGACGAGCCCGATGCCCCACAGCGCGAGCAGCAGCCCGCAGGCCCCGCCCGCGAGCGAGAGCAGCACGCTCTCCGTCAGAAGTTGCCGCACGATGCGCGCCCGTCCCGCGCCCAAGGCGGCGCGCACGGCGAACTCGCGCCGCCGCGCCGAGGAGCGCGCGAGCAGGAGGTTGCCGACGTTGGCGCACGCTATCAGCAGCACGAAGACGACCGCGCCGAAGAGCGCCAGCAGCGCCGTGCGCAGCCCGCCGACCGTGTCCTCGGGCAGCGTGACGAGGCGTACGCCGTAGCCCGTGTTGTACTCGGGGTGCGCGCGCTCAATGCGGGAGGCGATGACGTTCATCTCGGCCTGCGCCTGTTCGAGCGTGACGCCGTCTTTCAGGCGGCCTATCGCGCGCAGGTGTCTTGAGCCGCGCTCTATCTCGTCGTGCGGCTCGGCCACGGGCCTGTAGAACTGGCCCGCCGGGTTGATGAGACTCTGCGGGAGCGGGCGGAACTCTTCGGGCATCACGCCGACGACGGTGTAGGGCCTGCCGCCGAGGCTCACCGACTGTCCGACGACGTTCGGGTCTGCGCCGAAGCGGCGCTGCCAGAGGCCGTGGCCGAGGACGATGACGTTGTCCTTGCCCTCCTCCTGCTCTTCGGGGAGGAACGTGCGCCCGAGCAGAGGCGTGCCGCGCATGACGCGGAAGAACCCGTCGCCGACCTGCGTGCCCCACACGCGCTCGGGCTCGCCGCCCCCGAGGAAGGTCGCGCTCCAGTCGCCGAAGGTCGAGACCTCCTCGAAGACCGTGTTCTCGCGCCGCCAGTCGTGAACGTCCGTGGCCGAGACCTGGTTGCGGCGGTTGCCCTCCGCCCGCGAGTCGCCCCACAGCAGGACTATCCGGTCGGGCTCCGCGTACGGCAGGGACTTCAGCAGGATCGAGTTGACGACCGAGAAGATGGCGGTGTTCGCACCTATCCCGAGCGCCAGGCTGACGACCGCCGCCGCCGTCACCCCCCGGCTCTTCAAGAGCATCCGGAACCCGTAGCGCACGTCCTGAAGCAGCGTCGTCATCACTCCTCCTGCGAACAACCGGGTCAGTGCCGCCCGCGGTAGCGGGTGGGTCTTACTTAACCGAGCGCGCCGTACCACCGAGGCCCACCCGCTACCGCGGGCGGTTCTGACCTGATTACTCGTATCGAAGCGCAACCATCGGGTCTACCTTCGTCGCGCGGCGCGCGGGGATGTAGCAGGCGAGCGCGGCGACGGCGGAGAGCAGGAGCACGGCCAGGCCGACCGAGACCGGGTCGGCCGGCGTCACCCCGTAGAGCAACCCCTCGGCGAGGCGCGCCGCCGCGAACGCCGCCGGCAGGCCGACGCCGACGCCGACGAGCAGGAGCAGCGCCGCCTCGCGCAGGACGAGCCGCAGCACGTCGCGCCCCCGCGCGCCGAGCGCCATCCGGATGCCGATCTCGTTCGTGCGCCCCGCCACGCCGTACGACATCACGCCGTAGAGGCCGACGCACGCGAGCAGCAGCGCCAGCAGCCCGAACGAGCCGGAGAGCGTCGCCATCAGGCGCTCGCGCAGGATCGTGTTGTCAACCTCGTCCTTGAAGACGCGGAAGGTGATGTCGATCTCGGGCGAGACCTCGCCGATGGCGTTCTTAATTGAAGACGCGAGGGCGGCCGGCGAGGCCGTGCTCGTGCGGATGAGGAACTGCGCGCCCTCGGCCGGGCGCGACACCTGCGTCGCGGCGGTGAAGGCCACGGGCACGAACTCCTCGCGCAGGTCTCGGTACTTCGCGTCCTTCACCAGGCCGACGATCTCGTAGACGGTCTCGGGCTCCGAAGGCGTCCGCTCGACGCGGAACCTCTTGCCGACGGGGTTCTCGCCGTTCGTCAACGCGCGCGCGAAGGACTCGTTGACGACGGCGACCTTCGGCGCGCCCGGGGCGTCGGCGGCGCCGAAGTCGCGGCCCGCGAGCAGCGTGTTGCCCATCGTCTTGAAGTAGTCGGCGCCCACGCGGCTGAAGAAGGTGCTCTTTCGGCTGCCGGGGTCTGCGCCGTCGATCCAGACCTCGTTGTTCCAGCCCATCCCGCTTAAGGGGAGGATGTTCGTGTCCGACGCCGCCTCGACGCCGGGCACGGCCCTTATGCGTTCGAGCAGCTCGTTCTTGAAGGCGAGCCTTCGCTCGGCCGGGAGCTTCAGACGCGTGAAGCCGACGCCCGTCACGAGGATGCCCTCGCGGCGCAGCCCCGCGTCCTGCGTCGCCAGCTTCGAGAGGCTGCGCGAGAAGAGCAGCGCGCCCGCTATGAGCACCAGCGACAGAGCGATCTGCGAGACGACCAGCGCGCGCCGCAGGCCGAAGCGCTCGCGGCTCGCGGTCAGGCCGCGCCCGGCGGCCTTCATCGCCGCGCCGGGCGCGACGCGCGTCGCGCGCAAGGCGGGCGCGAGCCCGAACAGCACGCACGTCAGCACGGCCGCCCCGGCGCTGAAGGCGAGCACGCGCCAGTCAGTGTCGAGGTTGACGAAGAGCGGGTTGCGCTGCGTGCTCAAAAGCGAGACGAGGATTTCGCTGAGGTACTGCGCCAGCAGCGCGCCGAGCGCCGCGCCCACCGCCGCGAGCAGCATGCTCTCGGTCAACAACTGCCGCACCAGCCGCCAGCGCGAAGCGCCCAGCGCCAAACGCGTCGCCAGCTCGCGCTCGCGCGTCGTCGCGCGCGCCAGCATGAGGTTCGCGAGGTTGGCGCACGCGATGAGCAGCACCGTGCCCGCGACCGCGAGCAGGAGCCAGAGCGGGCTCTCGTAGTTGTCGCGCAGCTCCGAGACGCCCGCGCCGGCCGGGAAGGTCGTGAGCTTGAACTCGCGGTACCCCTTGATGCTTTCGGGCGGGTAGTTCGCGGGGAGCGAAGCCTCGAAGACGCCGGGCGAGATGGCGGCGAGGTGCGCGGCCGCGCGCTCCTCCGTCCAGCCCTCCTTCAGCCGGCCCATGACGGTGAGCCACCAGCCGGTGCCGAGGTTGAGCATGCTCTGCTCGCCGCTGAGCAAAGGCTCCGCGCAGAGCGGGACGGCCACGTCGAACTGGCGGCCGACCTCCATCCCGTAGAAGCTCGCGGGCGTGACGCCGACGACCTCGAAGGGGCGGCCGTCCAGACTCAGGCTGCGGCCGACGGCCGAAGGGTCTCCGCCGAACTCGCGCTTCCAGAAGGCGTGGCTGACGACGGCCGCGGACGCGCCGCAGCCCTTCTGGTCGTCGTCGCGCGTGAGCACGCGCCCCAACGCGGGGCGCACGCCGAGCGTGTTGAAGAAGTCGCCGCTCACCCACATCGCGCGGGCGAAGCGCGCCTCGCCGCCGCGCGAGAGGTTGAGCGTGTCCGAGCCCCACGCGAAGATGCCGTCGAACGCCTCCTGCCGGTCGCGCACCTGCTCCCAGATGCCGTTCGTCACGATGGGGTAGTCGCTGGTGAACATCCCCCGCGCATTCGACATGTCGGCGAGCCGCACCCCGACCAGCCGCTCGGGGTCTTCGACCGGCAGCGCGCGCAGCCGCACGGCGTCGATCAACTGGAAGATGGCCGTGTTCGCCCCCACGCCCAGGGCGAGCGTCAACACCGCCACCACCGTGAACCCCGGGCTCTTCCGCAACATCCGGACGCCGTAGAGCAGGTCTCTGAAAAAGCTTTTCATAGCTCCCCCTTCAGATCAGGTCAGAACCGCCCGCGGTAGCGGGTGGCCCTTACCTTATGCGGCCCTTGCGATTAACAAAGGCCCACCCGCTACCGCGGGCGGTTCTGACCTGATTACTCGTAACGAAGCGCTACCATCGGATCGACCTTCGTCGCGCGGCGCGCGGGCACGTAAGAGGCCAGCAGCGCGACCGCGGTGAGCAGGAGCGCGACGCCCGCGAAGGTCAAAGGGTCTGTGGCCGAGACGCCGTAGAGCAGCCCCGCCATCACGCGCGTGAGCGCGAGCGCCGCCAGGAGCCCGAGGCCGACGCCCGCGAGCGCCAAAGCCATCCCGCGCCCGACGACCATCCGCAGCACGTCGCGCGTCTGCGCGCCGAGCGCGATGCGGATGCCGATCTCGTGCGTGCGCTGCGTGACGGCGTAAGACATCACGCCGTAGATGCCCGCCGCCGCGAGCAGGAGCGCCATGCAGGCGAACAGCCCCAGCACCAGCGAGTTGAAGCGCGGCTGCGCGAACGACTCGCCGACCAGTTGCTCCATCGTCCGCACCTCCGCGACCGGCTGCGCCCTGTCCACCGCGCGCACGACCTCGCGCACGCCGGGCACGAGGCTCTCGGGCTCGACCGAAGAGCGCACGACGTAAGACATACCCGCGAAGGGGTCTTGCAGGTAGGAGGCGTATATCTCGGGCGCGGGCTCGCGGCCCGGCTCCTCGCTGCGCACGTCGGCCACGACGCCGACGATCTCCTTCCAGACGGGCTTCCCGTCGGGCCCGATGCCGTTGCTGATGCGCTTGCCGACGGGGTCTTCTCCCGGGAAGTCTCTCCGCGCGAGCGCCTGGTTGATGGCGAACACGAGCAGCGCGTCGGCGGTGTCGCGCTCGTCGGGCACGCGCCCTTTGACGACGGCTACGCCTGCGGCGCGGAAGTAGTCCGCGCTCACGCTGCGGTAGTTGACCGGCGGCCACTGGTCGCGCCTGACCAGCGGGCGGCCCTCGAACTGGATGCCGGAGGTCGGCCCTTTAACCAGGGGCAGGGTGTTGATGAGGCCGACGGCCTCGACGCCGGGCAGCGTTGCGACGCGCTCGGCCACGTCGCGGTAGAAGTTCGTGTACTGCGCGTCCTCGCGGAAGCGCTCGCCCGAAGGGCTGAGGCGGAAGGTGAGCAGGCTCTGCGGCCGGAAGCCGAGTTCGACCGCGCGCAGGCTGATGAAGCTGCGGAAGAGGAGGCCCGCGCCGACGAGCAGCACCAGGCTCAGGGCGACTTCGGAGACGATCAGGAGGTTGCGCAGCCGCCCGCCGCGCGCGCCGCCCGTCGAGCCGCGGGCGCCCTCCTTGAGCGCGCTGTGCAGCTCCGGCCGCGTGAACTGCAACGCGGGCGCGAGCCCGAAGGCCACGCCGGTCGCGCAGGAGACGAGGAGCGTGAAGCCGAGCACGCGCGGGTCAACGCCGATGTCCGCGAAGCGCGGGAACTCGGCGGGCAGCAGCCCCTTCAGGAGGTCAACGCCCCACCACCCGAGCAGCAGCCCCGCCGCCCCGCCCGCGAGCGCGAGCAGCACGCTCTCGACGAGAAGTTGCCGCGCGAGCCTCAGCCGCGTCGCGCCGAGCGCCGCCCGCACCGCCATCTCCTTCTGCCTTCCGGCGGCGCGCGCGAGCAGGAGGTTGGCGACGTTGGCGCAGGCGATGAGCAGGACGAGCGCGACCGCGCCGAGCAGGAGGAGGAGCGCGCGGCCGGTCTCGCCGACGAGGTTCTCGTGCAGCGTCTCGACGCGGTCGAAGCGCCTGCTGTTCGACTCGGGGTACTGCTGGCGGAGGCGCGCGGTGATGGCCTCCATCTCGGCGCGCGCGTGCTCCAGGGTCTCGCCCTGCTTGAGCAGCGCGATGGCGCTCAGGAAGCCGAAGCCGCGCGCCCGCTCCACGTCCTGCTCCGGGCTGAGCGTGGGCACGCGCGCGAAGGGCGGCACCCAGACCTCCGTGCGGTCGGGGTACGAGAAGCCTTCGGGCGCGACGCCGACGACCTCGTAAGGGGAGCCGTCGAGCGTGACGCTCTTCCCCACAATCGAGGGGTCTGCCCCGAAGCGGCGCTGCCAGAGCGCGTGGCTGAGGACGGCGACGGGCGCGTGCCCGGCCTTCTCCTCTTCGGTCAGGAAGAAGCGGCCCGCCCGTGGGCGCACGCCGAAGACCTCGAAGAAGGCGGCCGAGGTCATGGCGAAGTTGACGCGCTCGGCCTCGTCGCGGACGGCGAGGTTCGCCGGGCGCGTGAGGATGGCCGCCATGTGCTCGAAGGTCTTGGCCTGCTCGCGCCAGTCGAGGAAGTTGGCCGGCGTGACCTGGACGCGCCGCCCCTCGGGGTTCAACTCCTGGATGACGACGACGCGCTCGGCGTTCGGGTACTGGAGCGGCCTGAGCAGGACGGCGTTGACGACCGAGAAGATGGCCGTGTTCGCCCCCACGCCCAGCGCCAGCGCCACGACGGCGACCAGAGTGAACCCGGGGTTGGCGCGCATCGCCCGCGCCCCGTACCGCACGTCCTGCCACAACGTCCTCATGGCCCAAACCCCCCTGACTTGAAATAGCGGTCAGAACCACCCGCGGCAGCGGGTGGCCCTTGATTACACGGCACGTCCGGTCAACGACGACCCGCCCCCTACCGCGGGCGGCTCTGACCTGATTACTCGTATCGCAATGCGACCATCGGATCGACCTTCGTCGCGCGGCGCGCCGGGACGTAGCAGGCGAGCAGGGCGGCGAGCGCGAGGAGGAGCGAGATGGCGGCGTAGGTGACGGGGTCGGACGCCGAGACGCCGAACAGCAGACTCCCCAGCACGCGCGCGAGCGGCAGCGCGCCCGCGAGCCCCGCGCCGATGCCGAGCGCCGCCAGCAGCATCCCCCGCCTCAGGACGAGGCCGAGCACGTCGCGCCGGCGCGCGCCCAGCGCCACGCGCACGCCGATCTCGCGCGTCCGCTGCGCCACCGAGTAGCTCATCACGCCGTAGATGCCGACGGCCGCCAGCGCCATCGCCACCAGCGCGAACAGACCCAGCGCCGTCATCGCGAAGCGACGCCGCGCCAGCGAGTCCGACAGGCGCTCCGTCATCGTCTTCACGTCGTAGACGGGCACATTCGGCTCGATGGCGCGCGCCTCCCTCGCCAGCGACTGCGCCAGCGCGCCCGCGTCGCCCGAGGTGCGCGCCACCACGTACATCGTCCCCGAAGGGTTCTGCCCGTGCGGCATGTAGATGGTGACGCGCGAGTCCGTGTCGAGCGCGTACTGCTTGACGCCGCCGACGACGCCCACGATGGTCAGCCACGGCGCTTCGGAGTCCGCGCCGCCGACCTTGAGCCGCTTGCCGACGGGCTCCTGCCCCGGCCAGTAGGTGCGCGCCATCTTCTCGTCGATGACGACCACCTTCGGCGCGTCCTTCGCGGCGTCGCGCTCGTCGAAGTGGCGGCCGCCGAGGAGCGGCACGCGCATCGTCTCGAAGTAGCCGACGCCCGCGACGCGCATGTCGGCCTGGATGGCCTCCTGCCCCGTCGTCGTCGGCACGTAGCCCTCGATGGTGATGCCGCCCCAGCCGATGGTGCCGCTGAGCGGGAGGCTGTTGACCGCGCCCGCCGACTCGACGCCGGGCATGGCGCGGGCGCGCTCGAGCAACTGCCGGAAGAACTCCGTGCTCCGCTCGCCCTGGTATGGCGTGCCCGTCACCGCGAAGCGCATCGAGACGACGCCGCGCGGGTCGAACCCCGGCTCGACCTGCTGCACGCGCATGAAGCTGCGGACGAGGAGCCCCGCCCCGGCGAGCAGCACGAGCGAGAGCGCGATCTCCACGACGACGAGCGCGTCGCGCAGGCGCTGGCCGCCGCCGCCCGCCAGCCCGCGCCCGCCCTCTTTGAGCGTCTCGCCCAGGTTCACGCGCGAGCTGCGGAGCGCGGGCGCGAGCCCGAAGAGCACGCCCGTCATGATCGTCACGAGTGAGGTGAAGAGGAGCACGCGCGCGTCGAGCGTGATGTTCGAGAGGCGCGGGATGTTGCCGGGCGCGAGCGCGCGCAGGGCGTCCAGCCCCCAAAAGGCGATGAGCAGTCCGAGCACGCCGCCGGCGAAAGAGAGCGCGAGGCTCTCGGTCAAAAGCTGCCGCACGATGCGCCAGCGCCCCGCGCCGATGGCGGTGCGCACGGCCATCTCCTTCTCGCGCACGGCCGCGCGTGCGAGCAGGAGGTTGGCGACGTTGGCGCACGCGATGAGCAGCACGAAGCCGACCGCGCCGAGCAGCACGAGCAGCGCCGGGCGCACGTCGCCGACCACCTGTTCGAGCAGCGGGCGCGCGCTGAAGGAGAAGGCGCGGCTCGGCGGGTAGTATTCGGGGAACTGCTGCGCGAGGTTGCGCGTGGCCTGGTCGAGTTCGGCGCGCGCCTGCTCGAAGGTGGCGCCGGGCTTGAGGCGGCCGATGACGTTGTAGTTCTCGTCGCCCTGCCGCGCCCGGCCCTCGGCGTCGAGCGCGAGCGGCAAAAGCACCTCCGCCTGCTGCACCGAGCCGACGGTCGGCATCACCTCGTAGCCGAGCGAGAAGTCGGCGGGCATGACGCCGACGACCTCGTGGCTCTTCCCGTTGAGGGTGACGGCCCGCCCCACGACGTTCGGGTCGGAGCCGAAGCGGCGCTGCCAGAGGCCGTGGCTGAGGACGACGACGGGCGGCCTCCCGGGCGCGTCCTCTTCGGGCAGGAAGACGCGGCCGAGCAGCGGGCGCACGCCGAGCAGCGGGAACATGTTCGAGGTCGTGCGCACCGCGCCGATGCGCTCGGCCCCCGTCTCGCCCGCGAGGTTCTGGCTCGTGCCGTGCGCGAGCGCCAGCGACTCGAAGGAGTTGGCCTGCGCCTTGACGGCCTCGAACTGCCCCGGCGACGGCCAGTCCTGCGCCACGTTCGCGCCCGGCGAGTGCGTCCAGATGATGGCGAGGCGTTCGGAGTCGGCGTAAGGCAGCGGCCGGAGCAGCAGCCCGTTGACGACCGAGAAGATGGCGCTGTTGGCCCCGATGCCGAGGGCCAGCGTCACGACGGCCACGGCCGTGAACCCCGGCCGCTTCCAGAGCATCCGCACGCCGAAGCGTAAATCCTGAAGCAGGGTTCTCATCACTCGTACCTCAGGGCAATCATCGGGTCCACCTTCGTCGCCCTCCTCGCGGGCACGAGGCAGGCGAGGAGCGCGACGCAGAGCAGCGCCAGCGAGACGCAGGCGAAGGTCAGAGGGTCTGTGGCCGAGACGCCGTAGAGCAGGCTCTCCATCAGGCGCGTCAGCGCGAAGGCCCCCGCGAGGCCGAGCCCGACGCCCGCGAGCGTGAGGCCGAGCCCCTGCCCGACGACGAGGCGGAGGATGTCTTTGGCGCGCGCGCCCAGGGCCACCCGCACGCCGATCTCGTGCGTGCGCTGGGCGACCGAGTAGGAGATGACGCCGTAGATGCCGACGGCCGCGAGCAGCAGCCCCACGCCCGCGAAGGCCGCGATGAGAATCATCTGGAAGCGGCGGCGCGCGACGGAGTCGGCCATCACCTGCTCCATCGTGCGGACGTTGTAGAGCGGCAGGTCTTTGTCCAGGGCGGCCAGCTCGCGCCTCACCGCCGGGACGAGCGCGAGCGGGTCGCCCGACGTGCGCGCGACGAACGTCATGGAGCGCCGCCTGAACTGGAGCGCCGGCAGGTAGACCTGCGGGTACGGCTCCCTCTCAAGCCTGCTGCTCCGCGTGTCTTTGACGACGCCGACGACCGTCATCCAGGGGTTGGTCGCCGGGTTGCCGATGTTGAGGCGCTTGCCGACGGGGTCTTCGTCCGGCCAAAACTTGCGCGCCATCGTCTCGTTGATGACGCACGCGTCCGGCACGCCCTCCCTGTGCCGCTCGGTCAGCCGCTCGCCGCGGACGTGCCCGATGCCCATCACGTCGAAGTAGTCGGGCGTGGCCGTGGAGAACTTCGCGTCCTGCACCTTCTCGGGCGGGAGTTCCGGCCGCCCCTCGACGACGAACGCGAGGACGCTGCCGCCCTCCAGCGGCAGCGAGTCCACGAGCGCCGCCCGCTCGACGCCGGGCAGGGCCGCGGCGCGCGCCGTGAGCTGTTCGTAGAAGGCCGCGAGCTGCGCCTCCTCCTGGTACTTCGCGCGCGGCAGCGAGAGGTCGAGGGCGAGGATGCGCTCGGGGCGGAAGCCGGGGTCAACGGCCTGGACCTGGATGAAGCTGCGGATCATCAGCCCCGCGCCCGCGAGCAGCACGACGGCGATGGCGATCTCGGCGACGACGAGCGAGCTGCGCAGGCGGCGCGTCCCGCGCCCCGTGGTCGCGCCGCGCGAGCCGCCCTCCTTGAGCGACTCGCCGAGGTCGGCCTTCGACGCGCTCAAGGCCGGCAGCAGCCCGAAGACGACGCCGGTGGCGAGCGAGACGCCGAAGGTGAAGGCGAGCACGCGGGCGTCGAGGCCCACCTCGTCGAGGCGCGGGATGTTGCCGGGGCTGAGGGCCACGAGCAGCTCGACGCCCCACATCGCCAAGAGCAGACCCGTCACGCCGCCCCCGAGCGCGAGCAGCACGCTCTCGGTCAAAAACTGCCGGACGATGCGGCCGCGGCGCGCGCCGAGCGCCGTGCGCACGGCGATCTCCTGCCTGCGCGCCGCCGCCCGCGCGAGCTGGAGGTTGGCGACGTTCGCGCACGAGATGAGCAGGAGGAACCCGACCACCCCCATCAGAACCCACAAGGCCGGCCGCACGTCGCCGACGACCTGCTCGTGCAGCGGCACGACCTTGACATCCCACCCCAGGTTGGTCGCCGGGTACTCTTGCGCGAGGCGCGCGGCTATCCCCGACAGCTCGGCGCGCGCCTGCTCGATGGTGGAGCCGCGCCTGAGGCGGCCGACCACGTCGAGGTAGTCGCTCCGCCGCGCGTTCTGCGTCAGATTGTAGACGGTCGGAATCCAGAGCTGCGCCGACTCCTCCATGACCGGGGTCTTGAAGCCGGGCGGCGCGACGCCGACGACCGTGTAGGGGTTGCCGCCGATGACGAGCGTCTGGCCGAGCGCATCGGGCCTCGCGCCGAAGCGGCGCTGCCAGAGCCCGTAGCTGATGACGACGACGCGGTGCTTGCCCGACATCTCCTCCTCGGCCGTGAAGCCGCGGCCGAGCGCGGGCGCGACGCCGAGCACCTCGAAGAAGTTCCCAGAGACGAGTGCGCCGGGGAGGCGCTCGGGCTCGACGCCCTCGCCCGTCAGCGTCAGCGCCGTGTCGGCGTAGGCCGCGATCCCCTCAAAGCTTTTGGCCTGCGTGCGCCAGTCGTTGTAGTTCGGGGCCGAGGCCGGCTCGTCGGGGATTTCCCGGTGGGTCTCGCGCACCCAGACGAGCCGCTCCGGGTCGGGGTAAGGCAGCGGGCTCAGGAGCACCGCCTTCACGACCGAGAAGATGGCCGTGTTCGCGCCGATCCCCAGGGCCAGCGCCAACACCGCCACCAGCGTGAACCCCGGGCTCTTCGCCAGAGTCCGCAACGCGTACCGCACGTCCTGAAGCATGTGCTCACTCCGTTCGCGAGTGATGAGTGATGAGTGATGAGTGATAAGTAAAAACCGGGGGCTCCCTTTCCTCCCTCTTACCACTCATCACCCATCACTCATCACTCATCACTCATCACTCGTATCTCAAAGCGACCATCGGATCGACCTTCGTCGCGCGCCGCGCGGGGAGGAAGGCGGCGACGAACGCGACCGCGGCGAGCAGCAGGGCGATGCCGGCGTAGGTGACGGGGTCTGCGGCCGAGACGCCGTAGAGCAGGCTCGACATGAAGCGCGACAGTGCCCAGGCGCCCACGAGCCCGACGACGAGCCCGACGGCGACGAGCGCCATCCCCTGCCCCACGACCATCTTCAACACGTCCCGCCCCTGCGCGCCCAGGGCCATCCGCAGCCCGATCTCGTGCGTCCGCTGCGCGACCGAGTAGGAGATGACGCCGTAGAGCCCGACGACCGCCAGCAGCATCGCCAGCGCCGCGAAGACGCCGAAGAGGAACATCGAGAAGCGGCGCTGCGTCAGCGAGTCGGCCACCATCTTCTCCATCGTCGTCACGCGGAAGACGGGCAGGTCGCGGTCAACGCCCGCGATGGCGCCGCGCACCGCGGGCGCGAGCGAGGCCGGGTCGGCGTCGGTGCGCACCGCCACGAACAGGTTCGCCGACGAGGCGTTGCCCGAGCCGTAGGGGACGTAGTACTGCGCGCGCGACTCGCCTTCGAGCCCCTCGTTGCGGACGTGGCCGACGACGCCGACCACCTCGCGCCAGATGGGCTGCAGGGCGTTGAGGTCGTCGGGCCTGTTGGGGTCGGGGTTGCTCTCGAACGTGATGCGCTTGCCGACGGGGTCCTCGTCCGGCCAGTACTTGCGCGCCAGCGCTTCGTCGATGATGACGACGAGGCCGTTGGCCTCCGTGTCGCGCGCGTCGAAGTAGCGCCCCTTGACGAGCGGGATGTTCATCGTCTGGAAGTAGTCTTCCGAGGCGAGCCAGCGGCTGCCGTGGGGGTTGTTCACGCCCGGCGCCGTCTGCTGCCCCTCGATCCGGAAGCTGCCGCTCGAGTTCTGCCCGCTCATCGGCAGCGTCGTGGTCGTGCCCGCGAGCTTGACGCCGGGGACGGCGCGCACGCGCTCCAGCGTCTGGCGGAGGAAGGCGGCGCGCGCGGCGCGGTCGGGGTACTTGTTCGGCGGGAGCGACAACTGCATCGCGAGCACGCCCGCGGGCTGGAAGCCCGGGTTGACCTGCTGCAACTGCATGAAGCTGCGGATGAGGAGGCCCGCGCCCACCAGGAGGATGACGGCGAAGGCCATCTCCGCGACGACCAGCGCGTTGCGCACGCCGCGGCGCACCCCCACCTTGCCCGAGCGGCCGCCCTCCTTGAGCGTGTCGTGCAGGCTGACGGCCGAGGACTGGAAGGCGGGGGCGAGCCCGAAGACGATGCCCGTCAGGAGCGAGACGCCGAGCGTGAAGAGGAGTACCCGCGCGTCGAGGCCGATCTCGGCCGAGCGCGGGATGCGGTTCTTGTAGAGCTTCAGGAGGAGGTCAACGCCCCACATCGCCAGTAGCAGCCCGGCCCCGCCGCCGACCAGCGACAGTAGCACGCTCTCGGTCAGGAGCTGCCGCACGATGCGCCAGCGCCCCGCGCCGAGCGCCGTGCGCACCGCGATCTCGCGCTGGCGGACGGCCGCGCGCGCCAGCGTCAGGTTCGCCACGTTGGCGCACGCGATGAGGAGCACGAAGACGACCGCGCCGAGCAGCACCCAGAGCAACGTCCGGATGCGGCCGACGACGAACTCGTCGAGCGGCGTGATGAGCAGCGTCCAGTTCGTCGCGTCGGTGTTGGGCATGTACTGGCGGCGCAGCTCGGCGGCCACCCCGTCCAGCTCGGCCTGCGCCTGCTCGACGGCGACGCCCGGCCGCATGCGCGCGTAGACCGTCAGGTACTCGCTCGTCAGGCCCCGGATCGGGTCGAGCTGCTGCGGCGTGAAGGTGATGGGCGCCCAGAGGTCGGGCTGCTGCCCGCCGAACTCGCGCCCGAGCTGGAAGGAGGCGGGCATCACGCCGACGACCGTGTAGGGCTCGCCGTTGAGCGTGATCGTCTTGCCGACGACAGGCTGCCCGGCGAAGCGGCGCCGCCAGAAGCCGTCGCTCAAGACGACGACCTTGCCGCGCCCCGCCTCGTTCTCCTCGGCCGCGAAGGTGCGCCCCTCGGCCGCCTGCGCGCCGAGCGCCGGGAAGAGGTTGGCCGTCACCTGCTGCCCCGCGAGCCTTTCGGGCTCGCCCTCGCCCGTGAGGTTGACGGAGAAGCCCGTGATGGCCGCCACGTCGGAGAAGGACTTGACGTTGTCGCGGTAGTAGGCGTAGCCGGACGCCGAGACCGTCGCCTTCAGGTCGAGCTTCGGGTAGTGGTGCTGGATGAGGACGAGCTGCGCGGGGTCTTTATAACTGAGCGGCTTGAGGAGCACCGCGTTGACGACCGAGAAGATGGCCGTGTTCGCCCCCACGCCTAGGGCGACGGCGATGATCGCGATGGCCGTGTACCCCTTGCTCTTCAAAAGCACCCGCGCCGCGTAGCGCACGTCTTGCCAGAGAGTCATCTGCTCACTCCGTTCGCCGTGAATGGTGAATAGTAAATGGTGAATAGTAAGAGCCGTTTTTAACCATTCACCATTTACTATTCACTATTCACGATTATTCGTGTCTCAAAGCCACAAGCGGGTCTACGCGCATGGCGCGACGCGCGGGGACGAGGTTGGCCAAAAGCGCCACGGCCGCCAGCACCAGTGGGACGGCCGCGAAGATGTAGGGGTCTGTGGCCGAGACGCCGTAGAGCAGGCCCGACATCAGGCGCGTGAGCGCGAAGGCCCCGGCGAGCCCGAGGCCGAGCCCGACGAGTGTGAGCAGCATCCCCTGCCGGACGACGAGCCGCAGCACGTCTCTTCCCTGCGCGCCGAGCGCGAGCCGGATGCCGATCTCGTGGCGGCGCTGCGTCACCATGTAAGACATCACGCCGTAGATGCCGACCGCCGCCAGCACGAGCGCGACCGCGGCGAAGAAGGCCAGGAGCGTCGCCGAGAGCCTCTGCGTCGCGATGGAGCCCGCCATCACGTCCTCCATCGTGCGCACACGGTAGACGGGCTGCGCCGGGTCGATGGCTTGCGACTCGCGCCGGGCGGCGGGCGCGAGCGCGGCCGGGTCGCCCTCGGTGCGCGCCGTCACGAAGAGGCCGCGGCTGATTACGTCGCCGAGGAACCGCTCGGGTATCTGCTTGAAGGCGAAGTAGACCTGCGGCTTGACCTCCTCGGTCTCACTCACCCCGTAGTGGTTGACGTGCTCGACGAGGCCGACGATCTCGGCCGGCGGGATGCCCTCGGCCGCGAAGCCCGCGAGCCTCTGCCCGACGGGGTCTTCGCCGGGGAAGAGGGCGCGCGCCAACTCCTCGTCCACGACGGCGACGCGCTGCGACGAGAGCGTGTCGTGCTCGTCGAAGAAGCGGCCGCGGACGAGCCCGATGCCCATCGCTTCCAGGTAGCCGGGGCTGGTGGTGTAGCGGACGGCCAGCGACCCCTCGTACTGCTCGAGCCGGTGGCGACCATCGACCCCCGTAATCGTCACAGTCGCGCCGAGCTGCGGCAGCCCCTCGGCGTAGGCCACGGCCTTCACCCCGGGCAGCGCCCCGACCCGCTCGCGCATTCGGTCGAAGTAGGCGGCGGTGCCCGCGGGCGGCTGCCCCTTCCCCGTAAAGCGCGAGACCTGCATCGTCAGGAGGCCCGCCGGCTCGAACCCGAGCGGCGCCTCGCGCAGGTGAGCGAAGCTCTTGAGCAGAAGCCCCGCGCCGATGAGCAGCAGCAGGCTGAGCGCGACCTCGGCGACGACGAGCGCGGAGCGCACGCGCTGGCGCGAGCGGCCGCCGGTCTGCGAACGAGCGCCCTCCTTGAGCGCGGAGTTAAGGTCTGCGCGCGACGCCTGCAACGCCGGCACGAGCCCGAAGGCGAGCCCCGTCAGAATCGAGACCAGAAGCGTGAAGAGCAGGACGTTCGAGTCGAGGCCGACCTCGGCCGTCGGCGGCAGGTTCTCTGCGGCCGCCGCGCGCAGGAAGTCAACGCCCCACACGGCGAGCAGCAGCCCCGCCGCCCCGCCCGCCAGAGAGAGCAGAATGCTCTCGACCAGGAGCTGGCGCATCACGCGCAGGCGGCTCGCGCCCAGCGCCGTGCGGATGGCGATCTCACGCCCGCGCGCGGCGGCTCGCGCCAGCAGGAGGTTGGCGACGTTCGCGCACGCTATCAACAGCACCAACCCGACCGCGCCCAGCAGCACGAGCAGCGCGGGCCGCACGTCGCCGACGAAGTGCTCGCTCAGGGGCCTGAGCAAGACGCCGTTGCCCGTCAGCCTCGCGGCGATGGTCTGCATCTCGCGCAGCGCGCCCTCGGCCGTCACGCCCGGCTTCAGGCGCGCCAGCACGTAGATGCCCGCGTGGTTGTCGCGCATCAGCATCTGCCTGTCCACGAGCGAGCCGAGCGGCACGTACACGTCAACCGGCGAGCCGTAGACGAAGCCCCGGCGGGTGACGCCGACGACCGTGTAGGGCTCGCCGTTCAGGGTGAGCGCGCGGCCGAGGATGTTGGGGTCTGCGCCGAAGCGGCGCTGCCACAGGCCGTGGCTGATGACGGCGACCCGGCCGACGCCCGGCCGGTTCTCCTCCTCCGTGAAGGAGCGACCCATGGCGGGCTCGACGCCGAGCACCTTGAAGAACTCGGGCGAGACGTTGCGCCCGGCCAGACGCTCCGGCTCGCCCTCGCCCGAGAGGTTGTAGCCGCCCGGCTGCATGGCGGCCATCAGCTCGAACGAGGTCTGCTGCTCGCGCCAGTCGAGGTAGTTGGGGTAGGAGACCGACATCTCCGGAATCTTCTCGCTGTACTCGGAGAGGCGGACGAGGCGTTCGGGGTCTTTGTAGGGGAGCGGCTTGAGGAGCGCCGCGTTGACGACCGAGAAGACGGCGGTGTTGGCCCCGACGCCGAGCGCGAGGGCCGCGACGGCGACGGCCGTCACGCCGGGGCTCTTCCAGAGCATGCGCGCCGCGAACCTGAAGTCCTTCCAAAGCGTGCCCATGCGCAAATCCCCCTTCGCGAAACAACGGGCCGCGCCGCGGCTCACCTGTACTGCTTGAAGGCGAACTCGTAGCTGCCGACGGCCTCGGTCGCCTCGACCTCGACCGTCCAGACGCCGGCCTCCGACCGCATCACGTCGCTGTCCACGTCGTAGTTGGTGGGCTTCTTCGACGGCCCGAGGCGCGCCTCCTGAAACACCCGCCCGTCGGGGTCGCGGACGACGATCTTGAGTTCGCCCTGGCGAACCGTCGCCTTCACGCGCAGGCGCACGCGCGTGCCCTCGCCGGGGACGCGCAGCTCGTGCCGCTTCTTCTCGGTGGTCTTGTGGTCGAAGGAGTGCGACTCGACCGTCTCGCTGCTGCGCTCGGGGGAGGCTGCGGCCGCCGCGGCGAGCAGCGCGACGAGCGCCGCGGCCTTGAGTACTCTTCTCATCGCTTCACCCTCCTTCAAGGTAGAGGGCTCCCTGCCCTGCGCGCCTGCGGCGCGAGGGCCGAAAACCAACCGCTGACTGCTGAAAACCCTTAGAGCTTGAACCCGCTCTCTTCCAACTCCTCCTCGGCCTTCGGCTCGTGGGTCTCCTCGACGACCTGGCCGTCGAAGAGGTGGAAGGTGCGGTCGGCGTACTTGGCGTAGCGCGGGTCGTGGGTGACCATGCAGATGGTCGCGCCGCCCGCGTGCAGTTCGCGCAGGAGGTTCATCACCGCCTCGCCGTTGGTCGAGTCGAGGTTACCCGTGGGCTCGTCCGCGAGCAGGATCGAGGGGTTGCCGGCCACGGCGCGGGCGACGGCCACGCGCTGCTGCTGACCGCCCGAGAGCTGCGAGGGGTAGTGCTTCATGCGGTGCGACATCCCGACCTTGAGCAGGGCCTCCTCGACGCGCTCGCGCCGCTCCTTCGCGCCCATGTCGCGGTAGGTCAGGGGCAGCTCGACGTTCTCGTAGACGTTGAGGTCGCCGATGAGGTTGAACGCCTGGAAGATGAAGCCGATCTCGCGGTTGCGGATGCGCGCGCGATCCGAGAGCGAGAGGTTCGCCACCGGCGTCCCGTTGAGGATGTACTCGCCCTCGGTCGGCGAATCGAGCAGGCCGAGGATGGACAGCAGGGTTGACTTGCCGCAGCCCGACGGCCCCGCCATCGAGATGTACTCGCCCTTCTTGATGTCGAGGTGGATGCCGGAGAGCGCGTGCGTCTCGACCTCGTCCGTGTAGAAGACCTTCCGCACGCCGTCCAGCTTCACCAGCGGTTCGCTTGTAGCGCTCATCTCTTTTCCTTTCGTAAACCGTTCACGGCACGTGAACCGTGAACCGTAAACCGTGACAAGTAGGGGAACCGTCTAACTCGTGAACCGCAAAACCATGACGGGAAGACTTCTCTCAAGCGAACCGCTCGACTCGACACATCCGAGCCATCTTCTCGTCACGGTTTACGGTTTACGGTTCACGGCAGTTAATCGAGTCGGAGTCTGTCCACGCCGTCCCACTGCGAGGTGTCGGAGAGGATGACGGTGTCGCCCACGTTCAGGCCCTCGACGACCTCGACGTTGTTGACGGAGGTGCGGCCGAGCTTGACCTGGACGCGCGTGGCCTCGCGCCCGTCGGGCATGACCTTGAAGAGCGAGACGGTCGCCTGACCGCCGCCGCCCGTCGCGGGGCGTCCGACGTAGAGTACGTCTTCGAGCCGCTCAAGTTCGATGGTTCCGTCCACGCTCAAATCGACGCGCGCGCCCTGCGGCATCGGGCCTTCGAGCGTCACGTCCACGGTGAAGGTGCCGTTGCGCGCGGCCGGGTCGATGCGCTGCACGCGCCCGTTGACCGTCCCGCCGCCGCGCGTGTCGATGACGGCGGGCTGGCCGAGCGTGATGTCCTTGATCTGAGTCTCGGGAATCTGGAGCGCGGCCTTGAGGCTGGTCGGGTCGGCGACGCGCGCGATGTTGGTGCCCGGCGTGATCTGCTGCCCGACCTCGACCGTGACCTCCTGGAGCACGCCCGCGGTGCCGGCGCGAACCTGGAGCGAGGCGACCTGCTCCTGGTTGAGGCGGAGCTGCGCGCGGAGCTGCTCGATGCGCGCCTGCTGCGCGGCGACCTGTGCGGCGACCTGCGACTTGTTCTGCTCGATGCGCTTCTTCTCGACCTCGACGCGGTTGGCGAGCTGCTCGACCCGCACGCGCGAGACGCGCAGCGTGAGCTGGGCCACGAGCCCCTCCTTCGCCAACTCCTCGTCGGCGTCGAGCTGAATCTTGGCCTGCTGGTAGTCGGACTGCACCGACGCGAGGGTCGCCTGCTGCGCGATGCGGTCGCTCTCAAGGCGCGACTTGAGGTTGTTCATGTCGGCCTCGGCCGACTTGATCTGGTAGGCGACATCGACCGCGGCCTGTTCGAGCGTCGGGTTCGAGAGAGTGACGAGCACCGTGCCGGGGCCGACCGTCTCGCCGGGCTTGACGAACTTCTGCTCGACGCGCCCCTCGACGGGGGCGGCGATCTGGCGAATCTCCTCGGGGATGAGCGTGCCCAGGCCCCGCACGTTGCGGAGCATCTGCCCGCGCTTGACGGTGTCGGTCAGGACGGTCGAGCGCGAGACGCTCGGCGCGGCCTTCGGCAGGCGCGAGAGCCCGTAGGTGATGAGCCCGATGGCGAGCACGCCGAGCACGGCGTAGGCGACCATCTTCACCCGGCGGCGGTTCTTCCGCTGGGGGCGCTTGACGTCCATCGTCGAGCGCGGCGCGTCAAAACCGGGGCGCTTCACGTCCCCCGAGGGGCGCGGCACGTCCGTAGAGGGGCGTTTTACATCCATAGGGAGTTGCTTGACTTCTCTCATAAGGGTTGCCATTCGGCCACAGGAACACTTCCAGTCGCGAAGCCACTCAACAACCCTCGTACCACTTAAAAAATCGCACGTTTCCTGGGGTTTTCCGCCCGCGGCCCCGCCTCCGGTGTCCGTTTCCGAAAACCAAAATCCCAAAATCGAAAAAGGCGGGCAGCTTCCGGGCGGCCGGAGGCGGCCGCAGGCTCTCCGCGACGCCGGAATTTATCTATTGCGTCGGAGTCCGGCGCGTGTATAGAGTGGAGAGGCGGCCCCGCCCGCGCGCGCCGCCGGCCCGGACTCCCTTCCCTTTCCTCCACTTCAAGAAAGTACGCCGATGAGAGAATACGAAACGAGCGACCCCTTGAAACTGCCGCGCCGCGCGCTCGCGCTCTTCGAGTTTGCGTTCGCAGGCTTTCTCCTGCTCCTGGGCGTTGACGGCGCGACGACCGAAGTCCGCGGCGGCGGCTGCGCCAACTTCGGGGCCGGGCTCATGCAGGCGTTCTCTGTGCCGCTCCTGCTTCTGGGGCTGGCGGTGCTACTCTCCGCGTTCAGGGCCTGGAAGGGCACGCGCCTGTGGTGGGTCTGGCAGACCGCGCTGCTGGCGTTGTTCGTCGTCGGGCCGATGACCTTGATGATTGCGGCCTCGCTGGTGTCGGCCGTCCTCGAATGACCGGCCGCCCCTCAACGGCCGGAAGATAAAGCTTTAGACTCCTTCACTGCTCACGCCATATAATCCGTCAGGTCATGGCTCATCTGAAAACGCGCCTGCTGGCGCTGGCGATTATCGCGGTCTTCGCGGGGCTGATCTACGTCAACTGGCACGGGCTGAAGACCGAGGGGCGGTATTCGACGAAGCTGGCCGCCTTCGGGCCGGTCGGGGTGGTGGGCGGGCTGTTCCTTCTGCTCTTCCCCGGCAAGGGCGGGCGGCCCGAGACAGCGAGGGACAAGGTCGTCGCGCTGCTCGTCTTCGGCGCGGGGCTGGCGGCCGGGCTCTACAACTGGTACCTGATGGACCCGGGCTTCTTCGGGAGGTGAGGCGGAGGACTTCTGGAGGGGCGTCGGAAGGCAGTAGGCAGTAGGCGGCCGCTCCGCGTTTAGTGTGTTGAAGGATTAACTTCAGAGTTTTCGACAGCGAGGCATTAACTGCCTTCTGCCTACTATCGATTACGAGGGGGGGCGAACCTATGGGCAGGGGGGAAGGCGCGGAGGCGTGCCGGCGGAAGTTTTTGCGTTACTTCCCCGGCGGGTTCAGGGACGAGACTTACCTCGACTGGGAGCGCGACTACAAGTGGGAGGCGCACGAGCGTTGGGAGGAGGCGCTGGGGCGCGCCGAGTTCCGCAGGCTCCTCCGCGCGGGCGAGTTTTCCGAAGCCGCGGCGCGCGCCGTCCGCGTCGAGCAGCGCACGCGCCACAGCATGCTCTTCTCCTTCGAGAAGATGGCGCTGCGCGACGCCGTCAAGACGGAGCCGGGCGCGCGAACCTTCGCCGAAGGGCTCTACGAGCTGCTGCACGGCGGGGGCCGTCTTGAGCGGCGCTTCGGCAGATGGGTCGAGGCGGTCGAGGCGCTGCCGCGCCGCCAGACGCGCGTGCTGACGTGGCCGATGGTGACGGTCTGGGGCTTCCTCGCACAGCCTGAGACGCACATCTTCCTCAAGCCTACGGTGACGCGCGCCGCGGCCGCGAAGTACGGCTTCGACTTCGAGTACCGCTCGCGCCCCGACTGGGAGACCTACGCGAGCATTCTGGAGCTGGCCGAGCTGGTGCGGCGCGACCAGAGGGCCTTAGGCCCGCGCGACATGATCGACGTGCAGTCCTTCCTCTGGGTGCAGGGCTCGGACGAGTACCCCGATTGAGAATTTGAAATTAAGGTCTTGTGCGGCGGGGCGGAAAGTGATTCAATGCGCGCCGCTCCGACATCCTCGACGCCCACGGAGGAACTAACGAAGATGAGGCTCCGCAGATTGTCTTTGGTCAGGGCGCTCCTGGCCTGTCTGGCTCTCTCGTGTCTCGCGGGTCACACGGCCTCGACGGCCGCGCCGCCGCCGCTCCCGAACCCCGTCCTCTACCTGAAGATCATTGAAGCATACGAAGCCGGCGGCAAGAACTTCATCCGCTACCGCTACGGCGTCTTCAACTTTGCGGAATACCCGGCCGAGATGTTCGCCGCCGCGCCGCGACTCCCGCCCTGCGGCCAGAACGCGAACGCGTCGCGCACCTGGGTGGACTTCTACGACCAGCAGGGCAAGCGCCTCTACGGCTTCTGCGCGCTCTCCAAGCCCGAAGACCTCAACTCGATCTGGTTCGCGCTGGAAGAGGGAGTCGTCCCGCCGAGCTACGTCTACATCGAGCTGAACGACCGCGCCACTAACACCAAGTACAAGTCGAACCTCGCGGAGACGACGCCGTGAGGGCAGTAGGCAGTAGGCAGTAGGCAGTAGGCAGCCGCTCCGCGTTAAGGACGTTGAAGGATTAACTCAGGGTTTTCGACAGCCAGGCTTTAACTGCCTTCTGCCTACTGCCTACTGCCTACTATTCCTTCACCGCCTCCCTGATGACCGACAACAACTCCGCCACGTCCTCTTCGGTCGTGTCGAAGGAGCACATGAGGCGCACCTCATCGGTCTGCTCGTTCCAGACGTAGAAGAAGAAGCGCTCCTGCACGCGCGGGATTGATTCGCGCGGGAGGACGGCGAAGACCGCGTTGGACTCGACCGGCTGCGTGATGCGTACTTGCGGAATCGCGCGCAGCCCGGAGGCCAAGGTCTGCGCCATCCGGTTCGCGTGCGCCGCCGTCTCGCGCCAGAGGTCTTCGCCGAGCAGCGCCGTGAACTGCGCGGCGACGAAGCGCATCTTCGAGGGGAGCTGCGCGCACTGCTTGCGCACGAAGCGGAACCCCTCGGCTAAGCCCCGGTCGAAGAAGACGACGGCCTCGCCGTACATCATCCCGTTCTTCGTCCCGCCGAAGCTCAACACGTCGAGCCCCGCGTCCGCCGTCAGCTCCTTCAGAGAGACGCCCAGGTGCGCCGCCGCGTTCGCCAGCCGCGCGCCGTCCACGTGCAGGAGCATCCCGCGCCCGTGCGCGAAGGAGGCGAGCCGCGCCAACTCCTCGACCGTGTAGACCGTCCCCAGCTCTGTGGGCTGCGCGACCGAGACGACGCGCGGCTGCACGTGGTGCTGGTCTCCGAGGCGCGCGAGCAGCGGCTCGACCTGCTCAGGCGTAAGCCTGCCGTCGGGCGTCGGAAGGTCTATCAGCTTGCAGCCCGTGAAGCGCTCCGGCGCGCCGCACTCGTCCACGTTGATGTGCGCCGTCTCCGCGCAGACGACCGCCTGGAAGGGGCGCGTGACGGCGGCCAGCGCCGAGACGTTCGCGCCCGTGCCGCCGAAGACGAAGAAGACTTCGGCGCGCTCGCCGAAGCGCTCGCGGAAGAGCCGGACGGCCGTCTCCGTGTACACGTCGTCGCCGTAGGCCACCGCGTGGCCGTGGCCGGCCGAACGCAGCGCGTCCCACACGCGCGGGTGCACGCCCGCATTGTTGTCGCTCGCGAATCCGCGCTTGATCTGTGTCATCTCTTTTCAGCGGGGCGGACGCCGTCCGGCCCGAGCACCTTCGACCGCGCCGCGCCGGGGAGCCGCGCGTAGAGTCCGGTGAAGGCGGCATGCCCGCTACCGAACAGTTCATGCACGCCTCTTCGCACTTTTGACTGTCGCACCCGTCAAAGCATTTTCCTCATGCCCGCCCGCCTGTCAAACCCTTTCTGGCACCAACCTTGCTCAACTCAAAGCGGTAAGCGAACAAACTGAAGTAACTGAAGCGCCGGCGCGTACGGATGTGCGCCGCTCATGTTCGCTTAGGAAACAGCGGGGGTGAGTTTCGCAATGGCAAACAGGGACAAGGTCGGCGAGGGCAGCACCGGCAAAAGCTCCGGCGGCAAGGGCGGCGGGGGTGGACAGGCCGGCGGCGGACAACACGGGAGCAGCGGCGGCACGAGCAAAGGCGGCGGGCAGCCGGGCGGAGGCCAGAGCGGCGGCCAGGGCGGGAGCGGTCAGAAAGGCTGAGTGAGTTATGCAAGAAGAGAGGTTCACCAGGGAGGCGCGCGCGGCGGGGCGCACCGACACGGGTTGGAGCCCGGGGATGGGGCAGATTCTCGGGCTCGTCCTGTGCGTGATACTGCTGCTGGCGGTCATCATCCTCGGGGTGACGACCGGGATCGGGTTCGTCTTCGCCATCCCGCTCGTGCTGCTCGTGGTGGTCGTGGGCGTCCTCCTCTTCCGCGGCGGCACGCCGAGGGCCGAGACGGTCTGCCCCAACTGCAACGCGCGCGTCAAAGCGCCCGCGCACATCGCGGAGTTCAACTGCCCCGCCTGCGCCACGCGCCTCGAAGTCGGCGAGGGCGGTGACGTGCGGAGGCTTTAAGACTTAAAGACACGAGGGGGACTTAAACGAAGATGAGCGCAGACAGCGGCGGCAGGAACCAGGGCGACAGCGGGCACGTCGGCGCCACCCGCCAGAAGGGCGGCACCAGCGCGCGCGGCGAGTCGGGCGCGAAGAGCGAGGGCAAGGGCACGGGCAACAAGTCCGAGGGCTCCGGCAAGAAGAGCGGCACGCCCGGCGGCGAGCGCCACCACGACTGAAGAGGAGAGGAAGCGGATGGCTGAAGCGACTAAACAGGGTCAAGACCAAGGCATCGGCGAGGGCAACCTGCGCGACGAGCGCGGCGCGCCCCCTTACGCGGACCGCGCCTACGCGGGCGAGCGCGAGCCGGGCGGCGAGACCGGCACGAGCTTGGAAGGCACGGCCGGCGGCACCAACGTCTCGTCACAGGGCGGCTCCGCCGACAGCAGCAAGGCCGGCGGTAACGCCGGCGGCTCCGGCGCGCAAGGTCACGGCGGACGCTAGAAGGAAGACAGAGCCGCGAAGCGGCGGCAGAAGGTAGCCAGGGGCCAGCGAAGGCGCAAGCCTGAGCGCCGCCCCTGGAACGCGACGTTAAATAATCGGAGCCCTGTAGGGGCGGCATAATTTCTGCCGCCCCTACAGGGCTCACACTTTTATTCGACGGTGACCGGGGGCGTCGCCTGCGCCGCTCGCCTATGGCTCGCGTCTGCGGCTCGCCCCTGGCCTTATGCCGCCCCTGCGGGGCTCCGTTATTCCTTAGTGGCTCACGATCCACTCATATAGCGGCTTCCAGACAAGCTCCTTCGCGTTGTCGGCGAGGAAGAGGTCGGAGTGGCCGAACTCGACGGGGCGGCCCTCGGGGCCGTAGAGCTTGACGACGTTGGAGCTAACGTCCGCGCTGCCGAGGCGGCTTAAGGTGTCGAGCCCGTAGTCGCCGAAGCCGCCGCCCGCGCCGACGTAGTAGACGGGGACGTTAATCGCCGCGAGGTTGTCGTCGTACGGAAGCTCTTCGCCGCAGATGACGCCGTCGGTCTCGACCTGCTCGGTCGCGCTCTGGAAGGGCGAGGCCGACTGGTAGAAGTCGTAGAGGTAAGCCTCCGCGGTGAACTGCAACCCCGACGGGAGGCCGTTCGCGTCGAACGTGCCCGCCTCGAGGTGGTAGAAGGGCACGGGCGGGTACGGCGCGAAGAGCAGGTGCGTCGCCGTCCCGACGAGCAGCGCCGCCTGGCGGTTCGTCAGGCCGTCCATGCCCGGCACGGGCGAAGCGCCCGCGGGGTCTGTCGCGGCCAGCGTCCCGAAGGTGCGCACGCCGACGCCGAGCGGCGAGTGGTAGACGCCCGCCGCGAGCTGCTGCCGCCCGCCCGCGTAACGGGCGCACGCGCCCTGGCGCTGCTCCTCGTGCTCGGGCGCGAGTTTGAAGGCGATGTCCACGGGGATGAGCGCGTCCACCTGCCTCGACTGCTCGGGGATAGCGGCCTCGGCGTTCGCGTAGGCGTAGGCGACGGTGCCGCCGCGGCTCCAACCCAGGAGCGCTACCCGGCCGTCGCCGCTCCCCGTCGCGCTACGCACGGCGCGCGCGACCGTGATGCCGACGCCCACGTCCGAGACGTGCGTCGAGACGTTCCAGTCCTTCATGAAGTTGAAGTCGGTCGTGTCGGCGGCTACCTGCGTCCAGCGCAGGTCGATGCCCCACACGTCAACGCCTTGCTGCGCGAGGTAGACGCCGACCGAGCGGTCGCGCGCGACCGCCCCCGAGAGCGTGCTGCTCATGAACGCCTCGTCGAAGCCCCACAGGTCGCCGTGCACCATGAAGACCGCGCGCATGGACTTGAAGGGGACGCCGTTGGCGCGCTCGCGCACGACGCGATGCAGGCCGATCACGTCGTGAGCGCCCGCGCCGACCTTGAGCTTGAAGGAGTATTCAAACACGTCGGCGACGATGTGACGGCGCTCGACGCGCTCGACGCCGCAGGACGGACAGGCGGCCGACGCCGCCGCGCGCACGTCGGCGGGCTTCTGCGCCGCGGCGCAGACGAACGAAGAGAGAATCAGGAAAGAGAACAGGGCTATCCGGCTGAACAGTCGCATGAGGGTCTCCTTGAATTATGAATGAGTGCGGGCGCGACGAGTTCCGCGCCCGACATCTAACGCGCAGAAGCTCTCCGCAAAGGATCAGCCCGTGACGCGAAATTTTTCCCCGCCTCTCATAGTCCTTTAACGCTCGACAAGAGCCTGCCATTAAAGCCCCGAAGGGGCGTAATGAGAAAGCCAGGGGCCGAAGCGTTGGCAAAGCCTGAGCGCCGCCCCTGGTCAGGCATCAGAAAATAATTTGAGCCCTGAAAGGGCGGAATAACGGTTGAACATTTATTCCGCCCTTTCAGGGCTTACCTTTGTCTCTCGCTGCTAACCAGGGGCGTTGCCCCTGGCTTTCTCATTACGCCCCTTCGGGGCTCAGTTGATATTTAGTCCGACAACAGTGTGGCCGCATCTTCCGGGTCGTGGTCGGCGATGAGGTCGATGCCGTTGAGGGCGAAGCGGCGGGCGGCCGCGGCGGCGCGCGTGTCGCGCTCCTCAGCGAGCGACCACTGCGCGTGGCGCGTGAGGAGGGCGAGGGCGAGCGCGCGGCCGAGGGTCAGACAGAAGCGGCGCGCGCCGGCTTCGAGCGCCGCCTGCCCCTGTCTCGCGGCCGCGGCCAGCCAGGCGCGCGCGTGTGACGCGGCGGCGCGCGCCGCGCGTGCGGCGGGCACGAGTCTTTCGTCGTGAGCCGCGGCGGCGCAGCCTTCGATCTCCGCCTCAAGAGCGGAGAGGGCGACCTCGTCCTTCAAGGCCGTGCGCAGCGCGTCGAGCGAGAGGACGTTGGTCGTGCCCTCCCAGATCGAGAGCACCTGGCTGTCGCGCAGCAGGACGGGCAACCCCGTGTCCTCGACGTAACCCGCGCCGCCGAACGCCTCGACGACCTCGCTCGCGACGTGGACGGCCGCGCGCCCCGTGGTCAGCTTCACGAGCGGCGTCAGGAGCCGGAGTAGGCGCGTGCCGCTCTCGTCCAGCCCGCCCACCTCCTCGCGCCCCGTCAGTTCGGCGGCGTAGAAGGCCAGGTGCAGCGCCGCGTCCGCCTCCGCCTGCAAACCCGCCAGCGTGTCCGCGTGCAGGGGCTTCTCGGCGAGCGCGGAGCCGAAGGCCGCGCGCCGCCGCGCGTAGTCGCGCGCGAGCGCAAGGCCGCGCCGCATCAGGGCCGCCGCGCTGACGGCGTTCCAGAGCCGCGTCACGTTGAGCATCGGCGCGATGTCGCGGACGCCGTCGGTCGTGCCTTTGACTAACGTGGCGGGCGTGCCTTCGAGCGTCAGCTCCGCGGTCGGCACCTTGCGCGTGCCGAGCTTCTCTTTGAGGCGGTCGATGCGGATGTCGCGCGGGCGGCCCTCACGGTCGCGTGTCTCGACGAAGAAGAGCGCGAGGCCGCGCCCGCCGCCCGGGTTGCCCTCGGGCCGCGCGAGCGTCAGGGCCACCTGCGAGGCGGCGGCCGAAGTGAACCACTTGCGCCCGTAGAGCCGCCACGCGCCCTGTTCGTCGCGCCGAGCGACCGTCTCGGACGCGCCCACGTCCGAGCCGCCCGTCAACTCGGTCATCCACTGCCCGCTCGTCCAGAACCGCGCGGGGTCGCGCGAGGTGAGGCGGGGCAGGACGTTCTTGATGAGGGCGTCGTTGCCCGAAGTCGCCAGCACGCGCGCCGCGCCGTCGGTCATCGCGAGCGGGCAACTGTAGATGTCGGTCGAGGGCGTGAAGAGGTACGCGAGCGCGACCTGATGCACGCGCGAGTGCGCGCCGTGCTTACGTTCGTAAGCGGTCGCCACGAGGCCGCGCTCCGCGGCGATGCGTTCGGCCGCGCGCCACAGCGGCGAGACCTCGATGCGGTCAACCCTCTCGCCCCAGGCGTCCCACTGCGTCAGGCGCGGCTCGTTCAGGCGATCCGCGAGCTGCATCCGGTACAGCTCGCCGCCCGCCAGCCCGCCCAGCTCAAACAGCTCGGGCTCGACCTCCTTGAGCACCTCGGGCGGGAGCGCGCGCCTGAGGTAAGAGCGCAGCGCGCGGTCGTCTTCGTACTGGTTGCCGAGTCTCGGGGGCTCCTGTCGGAAGGGCATGTCCGTCTCCTTCACCTGACTCCACTTGACCTGGGGAGGGGGATTCGTCAATGCTGGCGGCAGGAATCATACCACCGGCGAGGTCATCGATGACTGAGACAGCGAGGGCGGCCGAAGGCGCCGCCCTGGTCGAAGAGATACGCTCACACTTCCCCGCGCTCGCGCGCTCGCACGCAGGCCAAAGGGTCGCATACTTCGACGGCCCCGGCGGGACGCAGGTACCGCGCGCGGTCGTCGAGGCGATGGCGGACTACCTCTACAACCACAACGCCAACACGCACTGGTCTTACCCGACGAGCGCCGAGACGGACGAGCTGTTGGAGCGCTCGCGCGGGTCGCTCGCGGACTTCCTGGGCGCGTCGCCCGGCGAGATAGCGTTCGGGGCGAACGCGACGACGCTCGCCTTCCACGTCTCGCGCACGCTCGGCCGCACGTTCGAGGCGGGCGACGAGATAGTCGTCACGGAGTTAGACCACCACGCCAACGTCGCGCCGTGGCAGGCGCTGGAGCGCGAGCGCGGGGTCGTGGTGCGCGTCGTGCGGATGACGGCAGAGACGGGCGAGCTTGACTGGGAGGACTTCGAGTCGAAGGTGAATGCGCGGACGAAGCTCCTCGCCGTCGGCGCGGCGTCGAACGCGCTCGGGACGGTGACAGACCTTGCGCGCGCGGGCAGGCTCGCGGAGTCCGCGGGGGCGTACATGTTCGTGGACGCGGTGCACTACGCGCCGCACAGGCTGGTGGACGTACGCGCGCTGCGGTGCGACTTCCTCGTCTGCTCGGCCTACAAGTTCTACGGCCCGCACGTCGGCGCGATGTTCTGCCGGCGCGAGTTGCTTGAATCACTTCCCTTCCCGAAGCTTCTGCCCGCGCCCGACTACGCGCCCGAGGTCGCCGAGACCGGCACGCAGAACCACGAAGGCATCGTCGGCGCGGCGGCGGCCGTTGAGTTCCTCGCCTCGCTCTCGCGCGGGGCCCCGACCGCGCCGCTCGAAGGCTCCGCCCGGCGCGAACGTCTGAAGCGCGCCTTCGACGCCCTGCACGCGCGCGGCGTCGAGCTGACGAACCTCCTGTGGGAGGGGCTCTCCGGGGTCGAGGGCGTGAGGCTCTACGGCCCGCGGCCGGAGGGCCAGCGGACGCCGACCGTGGCCTTCACGGTCGAGGGCGTCACCTCGACGGAGGCGGCGCGCGGGCTCGCCGCGCGGGGCCTCTTCCTCTCGCACGGCGACTTCTACGCCGCGACTGTCGTCGAGCAGTTGGGCCTCCGCCCCGAAGGTCTCATCCGCGCCGGGGCCGCCTGCTACACCACGCGCGAAGAGGTCGAACGTCTGGTCGCGGGCGTCGGCGAAATAGCGAGAGCAGTTCAAGCGTAGGCCGGCGCAGCCGGGCCGAGCCCCGCGCGCCTGTTCCGACGCCGCGCCGCGTCATTCTGACCGCGCGCGCGTGCGTTTTGCCCCCGCCCCAACCCGCCCCGACGCTAAACTGAGCATTTCCAACGCCAAGCGGGTCTGTACTGACGCCGCGCGCGCGTGTTCCAACCGCTCGCGCCAATGTTCCAAAGCCTCGCGCCGGTGTTCCAACCGCTCGCGCGCGTGTTGCGACCGCTCGCGCCGATGTTCCGACCGCACGCGCAACCGTTCCGACCGCTTGCGCGCGTGTTCCGGTCGCTCGCGCGCGTGCGCCGACGCCGCGCGCGGCCGTCCGAAGGCTCGCGCGCTTGTGCCGAAGGCTCGCGCGTCTGTTCCGATGGCTCGCGCGCTTGTTCCGGTGAGGCGCACGGGTGTGCGGACGCCGCCGGGGCGTGTGCAGGCAAGGCCGGAAGCCCTTCGGACGAGGCGGGAGACTGTTCGGGTAAGGGCGGAAACGTTTCCGGTCAGGAGGACGGCCGTTCGTGTGTGGCTCGGCCGGGGACCGGTCACGGCCGGGTGCGTGCCGCCGTAAAACCTTGACTACGCCTCTCCGCGGACGGCGTTGACGAAGTCGGCGAGCAGGCCGTAGGCGGTGCTCGTCAAATCCGGGTCGTGCGCGACGACGGTGAGGCCGGGCAGCACGTCAAGCTCGTAGTGGATGGCGAGCGTCGTCCCCTTGACCGAGGCGAAGGGGCCGCGCGGCCGAATCCGTTCGGGGCGGACGGAGGCTTCGACCCGGCCCTCTTCGCCGCGCCGGCCGCGCGCGACGAGTCTGTAAGGGCTGCCTTCGGAGTGCGCCGCGCGCACGTCCTCATCTTTCAAATCGCGGATGCCTTCCCTCTCCACTTCATCGAGCTTCAGACCGGCGTCCATCAGGACGTTCGCCAGCGCGCACGCCTTGACGGCCGCGTCCCAGCCTTCGACGTCGTGCGCGGGGTCTGTCTCGGCTACGCCTAACTCCTGCGCGCGGCGGACGCCTTCGTCGAAGGTGCGGCCCGCGGCCACCTCGTCGAGGATGACGTTGGTCGTCGAGTTGAGCACGCCCTCGAAGGAGAGCAGGCGCGCGGCGGGGAGCGAGCCGCGGAAGAGCGAGAAGACGGGGAACTCGGCGACGGCCGCCTCGTACAGAAACCTCCGGCCGCGGCTCCGGGCGAGTTCCGAAAGCTCCCGGTAGGCGTGGACGATTGCCCCCTTGTTGGCCGTGACGACGTGCGCGCCGTGCTTGAGCCCCGCGCGGACGTGAGAGACGGCCGCGCCGCCCGTTAAAGGTTCGAGCGAGGTCGCCTCGAAGAGCACGTCGCAGCGCGTGGCCGCGAGCCACTCGTTCACGTCCTTCGGCGCGGGCGAGACCTTCTGCGCGAGGCCCGCCAGCGGCGCGTAGACCAACTCCTCGTCCGGGAACCCCTCGGGGGCCGCGAGCCAGCCCAGACGGCGCGACGCGACGCCGGTGACGCGCCACGAGACGCCGAACTCCTTCCACAACTCGTCCCTCTTCTCGAAGAGGAGGTCGAGGAGGGCACAGCCGACGTTGCCGAAGCCGAGCAGGCAGAGGTTGAAAGTTTTCATGTTGCTTTTCCGGCGCGCTTCGGCGATGCTCTCAGGCACACATCGCTCATCGAAACTTTTAACACGCGAAGAGAGGCTGGAACCAACATGGCGCGTAAAGGTCGGCGCGGGGGCCGCTCGTTCGGCCGTCGTGAGTTTGTGCGTGCGGGTCTCGCCGGGGCCTTCGGCGCGGCGCTCGCCGGGTTCGACCACGGGGCGGCGGCGCGCGCGCTGGCGCGCCTGGCCGGCGAGCCGCAGGGCGGCGGAGGCCGCTTCGACTGGGAGGAGTTGACCGTCCGCGACGCGCAGGCCGCGATGCAAGGGGGCCGCGTCTCTGCGCGGCGTCTGACGGAGATGTACCTCGAACGCATCGAGCGCATCGACCGGCGCGGGGCGGCGCTCAACTCCGTCATCGAGACGAACCCGGACGCGCCGGGCATAGCCGACGCGCTCGACCGCGAGCGCAAGTCGGGGCGCGTGCGCGGGCCCCTGCACGGCGTGCCCGTCCTCATCAAGGACAACATCGACACGGCCGACAGGATGTTGACGACCGCCGGGTCTCTGGCGTTAGTGGGCGCGAGACCCCGCAGGGACGCCTTCGTCGTCGAGCGTTTGCGCGCGGCCGGGGCCGTCATCGTCGGCAAGACGAACCTGAGCGAGTGGGCCAACTTCCGCTCGACGCACTCTTCGAGCGGCTGGAGCGGGCGCGGCGGGCAGACCAGGAATCCTTACGCGCTCGACCGCAACCCCTGCGGCTCAAGCTCGGGCTCGGGCGCGGCCGTCTCCGCCAACCTCGCGCTCGTCGGCGTGGGCACGGAGACGGACGGCTCCGTCGTCTGCCCCGCGGGCGCGTGCGGCATCGTCGGCATCAAGCCGACGCTCGGGCTCGTCAGCCGCTCGGGCATCATCCCCATCGCGCACAGCCAGGACACGGCCGGGCCGATGGCGCGCACCGTCGCCGACGCCGTCGCGCTGCTGCTGGCGCTCGCCGCCGAAGACCCGGCCGACCGCGTCCCGGGCAAAGGCGCGAACGTCTCCGACTGGGCGGCGGGCCTCACGGGCTCGCTCGACCCCGCGGGACTGCGCGGCGCGCGCATCGGCGTCGCGCGAAAGTTCTTCGGCTTCAGCGACGCGGTGGACAGGCTGATGGCCGACGCCATCGACCTGATGAAGCGCGAGGGCGCGACCGTCGTAGACCCGGCCGACCTGCCCACGCACGGCAAGTTCGACGCCGCCGAGTTCGAGGTGCTGCTCTACGAGTTCAAGGCCGACCTCAACAAGTACCTCGCCTCCTTAGCGCCCGGCGACCACCCGCGCACTTTGAAAGAACTCATCGAGTTCAACGAGAAGAACCGCGACCGCGAGATGCCCTACTTCGGCCAGGAGCTTTTCGTCCGCGCGGAGGCCAAAGGGCCCCTGACCGACCGGGCCTACCTGAAGGCCCTGCGCACGAGCAAACTGATGTCGCAGGCGCAGGGCATCGACGCGGTGATGGTCAGACACAGACTCGACGCGCTCATCGCGCCCACGGGCGGGCCCGCGTGGACGACCGACCTCGTCAACGGCGACCACTTCACCGGCGGCAGCTCCACGCCCGCGGCCGTCGCCGGCTACCCGAACGTGCAGGTGCCCGCCGGCTACGTCTACGGCCTGCCCGTCGGCATCTCCTTCTTCGGCCGCGCCTTCACCGAGCCCAAACTCGTCCGCCTCGCCTACGCCTACGAGCAGGCGACCAAACACCGCCACCCCCCGCGCCTCCTGCCGCAGGCCGACCTGAAGGGCTGATTTGTTGGGTCTCCCGCGAAATGCATTCCGGCGGCCGGGCGGGTATAATTCGGGTTTCGTGCCCGCGAAGAATTTATCCCTGTGGGAGTGCACTTCAGCCGAATGATTAATTTCGAGACCTCGCCGGAGCGTTACCGGCACTGGAAGCTTGAGATCGAGGGGCCGGTCGCCACGCTCTCGATGGACGTGCAGGAGGACGAGACGCTTGCCGAGGGCTACAAGCTCAAGCTCAACTCGTACGACCTCGGCGTGGACATAGAGCTTTCGGACGCCGTCCAGCGCCTGCGCTTCGAGCACCCGGAGGTGCGCGTCGTCGTCGTCCGCAGCCTCAAGCCCCGCATCTTCTGCGCCGGGGCGAACATCTACATGCTCGGCACCTCGGCGCACGGCTTCAAGGTTAACTTCTGCAAGTACACGAACGAGACGCGCTGCTCCATCGAGGACGCGTCCCAACACTCGGGCCAGCGCTACGTCGCCGCCCTGAACGGCACGGCCTCCGGCGGCGGCTACGAGTTGGCGATAGCCTGCGACGAAATCTACCTCGTTGACGACGGCAACTCGGCGGTCTCGCTCCCAGAGGTTCCCCTGCTCGGCGTGCTGCCCGGCACGGGAGGTTTGACGAGGCTCGTTGATAAGCGCAAGGTCAGGCGCGACCGCGCCGACGTGTTCTCGACTTTGGCCGAAGGCTTGAAGGCGAAGCGGGCGCGGGAGTGGGGCTTAATCGATGGACACTTCCCGACGAGCAAGTTTCAGGAGGGCGTCGAGGCGCGCGTCCGCGAGATTCTGAAGGAGACCGAAGGGCGTGAGGCCGGCCCCGGCATCAAGCTGAGGCCCCTTGAGGTCGAGGCGGGCGACTCGGGGCGCGAGTACAAGTACGTCTCCCTGAAGCTGAACCGCGAGGCGCGCCACGCGGAGCTGACCGTGCGCGGGCCGGAAGGGGCGCAGCCCGCCACCGCCGAGGAGATTCACGAACTCGGCGACGCGTACTGGCCGCTGCGCGCGTACCGCGAGCTGGACGACGCGCTGCTCCACCTGCGGATGAACGAGCCGTTGGTCGGGCTGGTGCTGCTGCGCGCCGCGGGCGAGATCGGAGACGTGCTCGCGGTTGACAAAACTCTTGTCGAATACCGAGACCACTGGCTCGCCCGCGAGATCATCCTGCACATGGCGAGGGTGCTGCGCCGCCTCGACCTCACGGCCAAGAGCTTCTTCGCGCTCGCCGAGCCGGGGAGTTGCTTCGCCGGGAACCTGCTTGAACTGCTGCTCGCCTCCGACCGCAGCTACATGCTCAACGACCCCGAGCAGAAGGTGGAGTTGGCGACGAGCGAGATGAACGCGGGCGCGCTCCCGATGTCGAACGGGCTGACGCGCCTCCAGTCGCGCTTCCTCGCCGAGCCCGGGCGCGCCGACGAGGTGCTCGGTCACGTCGGCCGCTTCGACACCGAGGGGGCCGAAGAGGCGGGACTCGTCACCTTCGCGCCGGACGACCTCGACTGGGAGGACGAAATCCGCGTCGCCGTCGAGGAGCGCACCTCGCTCTCCCCCGACGCGCTCACGGGCATGGAGGCTTCCTTGCGCTTCGCCGGCCCCGAGACGCTCGACACGAAGATTTACGGCCGGCTCACGGCTTGGCAGAACTGGATTTTCCAGCGCCCCAACGCCGTCGGCCCGCAGGGCGCGCTCACGAACTACGGCAAGCCCACGCAGCCGCAGTTCGATTACAAAAGAACGTAGGTTTGCGGGACGCGGCAGTCCGCGCGGCGCGGCGCGCATCTAATCTTAGGGTACGGAGTCGCGGGGTTTATAAGGAGCCTTCATCAGCTTATGGAATTACACGAGCGCATTCCTAACAACGTGAACCTTTCGGGCGACAAGCGGCTCCAGCGGGCGCTGGAGAAGTGGCTGCCGAACTACCTCGACTGGTGGCGCGAGATGGGGCCCGAGGGCTTCCAGGACAAGGACGTGTGGCTGCGCACGGCCGTCTCGGTCGAGCCCGACGGGTGGGCGCACTTCGACTACGTGCGGATGCCGGACTACCGCTGGGGCATCTTCCTGAAGCCCGCCGACCCGGACGCGCGCGTCGGCTTCGGCGACAACTACGGCCAGCCCGCCTACCAGGAAGTCCCCGGCGAGTTCCGCAACGCCTTGCGCCGCATCGTCGTCACGCAGGCCGACACGGAGCCCGCCTCGGTCGAGCAGCAGCGCCGCCTCGGCCAGACCTGCCCTTCGCTCTACGACCTGCGGAACCTCTTCCAGGTGAACGTCGAGGAGGGCCGGCACCTCTGGGCGATGGTCTATCTGCTCCACGGCTACTTCGGCCGCGACGGGCGCGACGAGGCCGACGCTCTGCTCGAAAGGCGTTCCGGCAACCCCGACAAGCCGCGCATCCTCGAAGCCTTCAACCAGCCGTGCGACGACTGGCTCAACTTCTTCTGCTTCACGATGTTCACCGACCGCGACGGCAAGTACCAGCTCTCGGCGCTCGCCGAAAGCGGGTTCGAGCCGCTGGCGCGCACCTGCCAGTTCATGCTCACCGAGGAGGCGCACCACCTCTTCGTCGGCGAGACGGGCGTCGGCCGCGTGGTGAGAAGGACTGCGCAGTTGATGAAGGAGAACGAGGACGTGCGCCAGGTCGGCGGCATCCCGTTCGACATCATCCAGCGCTACATCAACTACTGGTTCTCCTACTCGCTCGACCTCTTCGGCGGCGAGATCAGCTCGAACGCGGCCGACTTCTTCGCCGCGGGGCTCAAGGGCAGGTATCAGGAGCAGAAGAAGTACGACGAGCACGTGCTGGCCGAGGGCTCGTTCACGCTGCCCGTGGTCGAGGACGGGCGCATCAGCGAGCGCGAGGTGCCGATGCGCAACGCCCTGAACGAGGTGCTGCGCGGCGAGTACGTGCGCGACTGCGAGCGCGCGCTCGAGCGCTGGAACAAGTACATCGCCGAGGAGGGCGTCAATCACCGGCTCCGCCTCCCCTCGACGCGCTTCCACCGCCACGTCGGCGAGTTCGCCGGCCACCACTTCGACCTCGACGGCAACCTGATTTCGGCCGAGGAGTTCGAGGCGCGCCGGGGCCAGTGGCTCCCCTCGCGCGAAGACCGCGAGTACGTCCAGAGCCTCATGCACCCCGTCACCGAGCCCGGCAAGATCGCCAACTGGATCGCCCCGCCCGCCACCGGCATCAAGGGCAAGCCGTTCGAGTTCGAGTACGTCCGGCTGTAAGGAACGAGAAGGCAGTAGACAGTAGTCAGTAGCCAGCAGGAAAACGCGCAGGCGATAAACGACGGCGCGCCTCCCATCATCGGTTGATGGGAGGCGCGCCGTTCTTCGTCTCTTTCTACTGGCTACTGACTACTGTCTACTGCCTTCTCGTTTTACTGCCCACTTCTCTCCAGCCTCCGGCTCCCGAGCCAGAGCAGCAGCGCGGCGAGCACGGAGGCCGCGGGGCAGACGAGCAGGCCGTAGCGCAGCATCTGCGGGTTCTGTCCGGCGCCGAGCGCGTCGTTGAGGCGGCCGACGAGCGGCGCGCCCACGACGTACGCGGCGAAGTTGACGGCGAAGAAGTAGATGGCCACGCCCAAACCCCGCAACTGCGGCCCCGCGATGTCGTGCACGTCAGCCGCCGCCGCGCCGAGCCACATCAGGGAGAGCGCGAGCAGAAAGAAGTTCGCCGCCAGAAGTACCGCCGCCCCGTTTGAGAAGAGCAGCGCCACCCACAGGGGGGCCGACAGCAGCGCGCACGCCGCCGAGAAGAGCATCCGCCCGCCCCTGCCCCTCCGGCGCAGGCGGTCGGCCAAAACGCCCCCGACAATCGTCCCCGGCACGCCCGCCAGAAGCGACAGCAGCCCGCCCCACAGCCCTATCAACTTCAGGTCGAACCCGTGCACCCGCGCGAAGAAGCTCACGCCCCAGATCGACAACTGGTTCGACGCCAGCCCGAACAGGGCGTAACCCAGGTAGTGATACCGCAGCGGCGCGCTCCTGAAGAGAACCTTCCAATCCCTCGCCGTGTAGCGCACCGGCTCGCGCTCGGTCTCGCCCCGCCTCGCTTCCCTTAAAGAGAGCACGAGGAAGCAGACCAGAAGTCCGGGGAAGCCGAGCAGGAAGAACGCCCAGCGCCAGCCCAGCAGCGCCTCCAACTGTCCGCCGAGCGCGAGCGCCAGCCCGCTCCCCACCGCGATGGCCGAAGAGTAGACGGCCGTCACGCTGGCCCTCATCCGCGTCGGAAAATAGTCCGAGAGGAGCGACAAGGCCGCCGGCCCCAGTGTCGCCTCGCCGACGCCGACCATCAGGCGGCAGAGGAACATCGTCTCGAAGCTGTGCGTGAACCCGGTCAGCCCCGAGAAGAGGCTCCACACGGCCAGCCCCCCGGCGATGAGTTTCTTGCGCGAGCCGCGGTCGGCCAGCCGCCCGAAGGGGATGCCGAGCAGCGTGTAGAAGATCGCGAAGGAGGTCGCGCCCAAAAGCCCGAGCTGCAAGTCCGAGAACTTCATCTCCGCCTTGATCGGCGTGAACATGAAGTAGATGAGCACGCGGTCTAAGAAGTTCAGCACGTAGACCAGCGTCAGCACGCCCAGCGCGTACCACGAGTGCGCCGGTATTTTTTCGGTCGCTTGAGTCGAAGAAGACATAGAAGAAGTAGGCAGCAGGCAGATGGCAGCAGGCAGTTAACGCCGGTTGAGTTCAGGTCGTGGCCGAGCCCCGAAGGGGCGGCAGAAGGTAGCCAGGGGCGAGCGAAGGCTTTAGCCTGAGCGCCGCCCCTGGAACGCGTCGCGTAAATAACCCGGAGCCCTGTAAGGGCGAAAGATTCTGTCGCCCCTACAGGGCTCCGGTGTTGTTATTCGGCGGTGACCAGGGGCTGCGCCCCTGGCTACCTTCTGCCGCCCCTTCGGGGCTCCGGGCCGGCTTCGTCGCGATAACGCTCGGAACTGCCTACTGCCGTCTGCCTACCGCCTGCTCACCAACACGACGGCCTCGCCCTCGACGACGCGCTCGCCGCGCTCGTTGGTGCAGTAAGTTTCGAGCGTGACGACGGGCTTGTCCTCGCGGACGTGTTTGACGACGACGCGCGCGGTGACGGTGTCGCCGGGGAAGACGGGCGCGGTGAAGCGGAGCGTCTGCGAGAGGTAGACCGTGCCGCGCCCCGGGAGTTCGTTCGCCAGCACGGCCGAGATGAGCGACGCGCCGAGCATCCCGTGCGCGATGCGGCGGCCGAAGCGCGTCTGCGCGGCGTACTCCTCGTCGAGGTGGACGGGGTTGCGGTCGCCCGTCAGCTCCGCGAACGCGCGCACGTCCTCGTCCGCGATGGTCTTGCGTATCTCGGCGGCGTCGCCGACCTTCAGGTTCATGCCCGCCCTCTCGGTCACTGCGAAAGGAACTTCAGGACGGCCGCGTTGAACTCCGCGGCCTTCTCGACCTGCGGGCTGTGGCCGCAGTTGTCGAAGACGACGAGCTGCGCCTGCGGCAGCTCGCGCTTGAACCGCTCGCCCTCGCGCGCGAGCGGCGTCAGCTTGTCGTCGCGCCCCCAGACGATCAGGACGGGCTGCTTGAGCGCCCCGAGCCTCCCGTCGAGCATGTCCTCGCCGCGGTGGATGGACTCGACCATGCTCTTGATGGTGTAACCGTCGCCGGCCGAGATGCGGTGCGCCAGCATCACGTCCACCGCCGCGTCGGTCTTGAAGTTCGGGTTGGTGAAGATCATGTCGGCGAGCAGCTTCGTCTGCTCGCGCGTCGAGGGGTTGAGGCCCGAGAGCGCCGCGAGGTCGAAGTCCTTCGGCGGCGCGAAGCCGGCCGAATTCACGAGCACGACACGGTCGGCCTTCGCCGGGTACCTGAGCGCGTAGAGCGCGGCCACCCAGCCGCCCATCGAGTTGCCGACGAGCGTCGCGCGCTCGACCTTCAGCTCCGAGAGGAACTTGTCGAGGAAGTCCACGTAGGTGCCGACGCGGTAGTTGATGAACGGCTTGTCGGACTGGCCGAAGCCGACCTGGTCGGGCACGATGACGCGGAACTTCTGCGCGAGCGCGGGCGTGTTGAAGGCCCAGTTCGCCGAGTTCCCGCCCAGCCCGTGCAGCAGGACGACCGCGGGGCCGCTGCCCGCCTCCACGTACTTGATCCTCTGCCCGAAGACCACGACCTCCTTTAAAGGCGGCGGTACGGGCGACTGCGCCGCGGCCGACGCCGCCGAGAGGAGAACGAACAGGAGTGCGGAGAACGCTTTTCTGTGTTGCCTCATACGTGGCTCCTAAAATCTCACGACAGACACGGAGACACGGCCTGATACATAGCTCCGTTCAAGCCGTGTCTCCGTGTCTCCGTGGTTAATCTTCATGCGTAAAGGCCCTGCAACACTTCGTGGAAGTTGCGCGCCACCACGTCGCGCTTGAGCTTGAGCGTGGGCGTGACTTCGTCGAGGTCGGGGCGGAAGTCGCGGGGGAGTATGACAAACCTCTTCACCGACTCGCTCGAAGAGACGCGGCGGTTGGCCGACTCGATGATGGAGGCGACGAGGTCGCGCATCTCTTGCGAAGCGGCCAGCTCCGCGAAACCCCCGTGAGCAATCCCGCGCGCGCGCGCGTACTCCTCGGCCTCCAGGGGGTTGAGCGTGACGAGCGCGACGAGGTAGCTGCGGCCGTCGCCGTGGACGTATGCGTGGCTGACGAGATGGTGCTCCTTAATCATGTTCTCGACCAGTGCGGGCGCGACGTTCTTCCCCGTCGAGAGCACGATCAACTCCTTCTTCCGCCCCGTGATCTTGAGGAACCCGTCCGCGTCCTGCTCTCCGAGGTCGCCCGTCAGGAGCCAGCCGTCGCGCATCACCTCGGCCGTCTTCTCGGGCTCCTTGTAGTAGCCTGAGAACATCATGCGGCTTCGGACGAGGATTTCGCCGTCCGGCTCCACCCTCACCTCGCAGCCGGGCATCGGCGGGCCGACGGTTCCGAACTTGTAGTCGTCGGGCCGGTTGAAGGCGACGCAGACGTTCTCCGTCAGCCCGTAGGCTTGCAGTATCGGCAGCCCCGCCGCGGCGAAGAACTCCGCGACCTCTAAGGGCAGCGGCGCGCCGCCCGAAGTCGCCACGCGCACGCGCCCGCCGAAGTAGTCTTTAACCCTTTGTAAGACCGGCAGCGCGTTCGACTCGTAGTCGTCAAGCAGTTCGGCCGGCACCTCCTCCTTCGACTGGCGCAGACGCACGACGCGGCGGCCCGTCTCAAGTGCTTGACGAAAGCGCCGCTGAGCTTCGTCCGGCTCGCGTTCGAGGTCGGCCATGACGCGCGCGTGTATCTTCTCGAAGAAGCGGGGGAGCGAGGCGAAGACCGTCGGGCGGACTTCGAGCATGTACCGGCCGAGCTTCAACAGATCGTCAACAAAGTAGGCGGGCGCGCCCGCGTAGAGGCGGTTGTAGAGCCCCGAGATGCGCTCGGCGACGTGGCAGAAGGGCAGGTAGGAGAAGGCCACGTCCGTGTCGTAGACGGGCACGACGCCGCGCAGAGACTCGACGCTGTTGATGACGTAGCGGTGGCTCAGGCACGCGCCTTTGGGAAGCCCCGTCGTCCCCGACGTGTAGACCATGACGGCCGTGTCGTCTGAGCGCGCGCCCTCCGCGCGCTCACGCAGCTCGGCCGCCGTCTCCTCCCTCCTCTCTTCTCCCAGACGCAGGAACTCCGCGAAGCTCAAGACGCCCTCGCGCCCCCGCGCGGCCTCTTCGTCGAGCACGACGAACTGCTTAACCTTCGTCAGGCCCTCCCGCACGCTCAACACTTTTTCGAGTTGCGCCGCGGCGTCCACGAAGACGAACTCCGCGTCCGAGTGCTCGATGATGTAGCGGCACTGCTCGGCGCTGCTCGTCGGGTAGAGCCCGCACGACACGCCGCCCGCCGCGATGATTCCCAGATCACAGACCGGCCACTCCGGCACGTTCCCCATCAGAACGCACACCGCCGCCCCGCGCCCCAGCCCCGACGCCAGCAGCGCCGAAGCTAGCGCGTGCGCGTCCGCGCCGAACTTCTCCCACGAACTCCCGCGCCACTCCCCTTCGCGGCGTATGTAGAACACGTCGCGCCCCGCGTACTCGGCGACGCGTTCGCGGAAGAGAGCGTTGATGTTCGGGTACTTCATGATTGCCGGTCTGTTACTTCGCGGCGCGCCGTTACTCCTTTATTGCGGCGCGTGTTACGCTCCTGCAACGTCTGCATGGTTTGTTGCAGGGCGTGTCTCCTTTATTGCAGGGTATGTTTCCTTCGTTGCAGCGTTTGCAATGAAGGAACAGCGTGTGTTTCTTTCGTAACACGCGCCGCAACGAAGGAACAGAACGTGTTTCCTTCGTTGCAGCGCGTGTTACGAAGGAGCGGCGCGTGCCTCCTTACCAGCGGAACGCGGCGCAGGCCATGTTGAGGCCGCCGCCGGAGGCGCACATCACGAACACGTCGCCGCCCTTCAGCTTCCCTTCCCGCACGGCGTCGTCCAAAACCATCGGGATGCAGGCCGAGCCGGTGTAGCCCCACTTGCCCATGACCGTGTGCGTGCGCTCCCAGGGGAGTTCCATCTTCTCCATCACGATTTTAATAGTGCTCAGGTTGACCTGCGTGAAGAGGAAGAGCGACACGTCCGCCTGCGTCAGCCCCGCCTTCGCCAGCACGTCGCCGACGATGGCCGGCCAGCCCTCTGTGTTGACCTCGGCCGGGTACTTCTTGGCGAAGCGCAGCTTCTGCCAGACGCCCTCGCGCAGCACGTCGTCGGTGATGGGAATGCGCGTGCCGCCCGCGTAGATGCCCATGTGGTCGTGGTAGCTCCCCTCGGCGACGAGCTTCGAGGCGAGGAAGCCGGGCCGCCCTTCGTCGGCGCGCAGCAGAACAGCGCCCGCGCCGTCGGCGAAGATGGTCGCCGTCTTCTTGTCCGACCAGTCGAGGTACTTCGACATCGCGTAAGCGCCGACGACGAGGACGTGCTTGTACGAAGAATCTGCGATGACGTACTTCGACGCCGCGTCGAGCGCGGTGACGAAGCCGGCGCAGGCGCTGTTCACGTCGAACGTGCCGGCGCGCTTCGCGCCGAGGCGGTGCTGCACGACGACCGACGTGGCGGGCGAGATGTACTCGGGCGTGTCGGTGGCGAGGACGACGAGGTCTAACTCTTCCGCCCGCAAGCCCGCGGCCTCCAGCGCGCGCCGCGCCGCCGCGGTCGCGAGGTCGGCCGTGCTCTCCTCGTCGCCGCAGACGTGCCGCTCACGGATGCCGAGCACGCCCGAGACGAACTCGTCCACGTCCTCGCCGAGCATCCGCGAGAGGTCTGCGTTCGTCAGGACTTTCTCGGGCACGTACGAGCCCGTTCCGATGATGCGCGCGTAGGTCATAGGAAGATTTGAAATTTCAGATTAGAAATTTGAAATTGTTCTGTTCGATGAACTCGACGACGGCGCGGTTGAACTCATCGGCCTGTTCGATGAAGAAGGCGTGGCTTCCGCCCTCGACGATTTTAAGCGTCGAACCGGGGATGGCGGCGGCGAGATTCAAAGAGTTCTCGTGCGGGACTATCGCGTCCGCGTCGCCGGTGATGACGAGCGTCGGGACGGAAACGCGGCCGACGCGCGCCGCGGCGTCGAAGGCGACGGCCGCCTGTAGCTGCCGCAGGTACAGGCGCTCGGGCACGTTGTTCTCCGCGCGGAGACTGACGACGCGCTCGACCTCCGCGGGGGTCTCGGCGGCGAAGCGCGGCGAGAAGGCGAGCGACCAGTTCTCGCGGACGCGCTCCGCCGTGTTGAGCCCCCTGGTCGAGGCGATGGCCGCGAGCGTCTCCGGCGCGGGCGGGACGTGCCCCGGCCCGCCGTAGCTCGTGCAGCACAGGACGAGCGAGCGCGTCCGTTCCGGGTGCGCCAGCGCGAACTCCTGCGCGACGAAGCCGCCGAAGCTCGCGCCCAGCACGTACGCGCTCTCGACCTGCAACCCTTCGAGCAGCGCGGCGAGGTCGTCGGCCAAATCAAGCATCGTGAACGGCGCGTCCGGCGCGTGCGAGCGCGCCACGCCCCGCGGGTCGAAGACAATGGTGCGGAACCTCTCGGCGAAGTCAGCGACCTGCCTGTACCAGATCCACAGCCCCGCCCCGAAGCCCGGCACGAGCACCAAAGGCTCGCCCCGCCCGTGCTCCTCGTAGTAAAGCCCCGCGTCTTTGACCTTAACAGTCGGCAATGAATGTCTTGAACCGTGAACCGTCAACCGTGACAAGACAAAACCTGTATTTCACTTGTCACGGTTTACGGTTCACGGTTCACGCTCCTAGAAGTTCAGCTTGAAGGCGAACTGGATGACGCGCGGGCCGGCGCTGGTCTGGGTGATGCGGCCGAAGGTCGCGGGCACCGAGATGTTGCCGTTCGGGTTGGCGAAGTTCGCCCAGTTGAAGACGTTGAAGAACTCCGTGCGGAACTCGCCGCGCACCGACTCGGCGAACGGCAGGTATTTGACGACGGAGAAGTCAACGTTCTTCTGCCCCGGCCCCGTCAGGATGTTGCGCCCCGCGTTGCCGAACGGCGCGCCCGGGTCGAAGAAGCCGCCCGTCAGGGTCGAAGAGACGAAGGCGTTCGTGTTGAAGTATTGCGCCAGCCTGTCCTGCGTCCGGCCCGAGCCCTCGATGCCGCCGGTGAAGCCCGGCCGCAGGTTCGCCCGCTGGACGGTGTTGTTGTCCGGCACCTGTATGACGGAGAACGGCAGGCCCGACTGGAACGTGGCGATGCCGTTCAGGCCCCAGTCGTTCAGGAGCCAGCGCGCCGCCGAGTCGTTGCCGACGAGGCCGGGCAGGTCGTAGACGAAGCTCGTGACGAAGCGGTGCGTGCGGTCGAAGTCCGAGCGGCCGCGGTTCGTCTTCCAGTTGCGCTGGTCGCCGGGCGTCGAGACCAGCTCGTTGACCGTGCCGCCCGAGTAGTAGTCGATGGACTTGGCCAGAGTGTAGGCCGAGAGGAACTGCAACCCGCGGCTGAAACGCTTCGTCACGCTCAACTGGAGCGAGTCGTAGTGCGAGTTCGAGGAGGTCTGCACCTGCTGCAAGCCGCCGGTCGCGTTCTTCTGCGCCGAGACGAAGGGCGCGAACGGCGCGGCGAACGTGTTCGTCGCGGGGTTGTAGACGGGCTGGTTGATGGTCAGCAGTTGCAGCAGCTTCGTGCCCTTCGACCCGACGTAGCCGACTTCGAGCAGGTAGTCGCGCGCGAACTCCCACTGCACGTTCGCGTTGTACTGCTGGATGTAGGGCGTCCGCATGTCGGGGTCGGGGTAGACGCCGCTGATGAGGATGCCGAGCGGCGCGAGCGGGCTCGGCACGGTCGCGTTGACAGGGAACGTGCCGGGCTGCGGGACGGCCGCGAAGGGCGTGGCGAGCGGGCGGAAGACGCCGACGCCGAGGCCGAGGTACGGGAAGTTGAAGAGCTGCGTGTTGGCGAAGCGCGTCGAGATGCGGTCGTAGTAGATGCCGTAGCCGCCGCGCAGCGCCAGCGTGCCGCTCTCATTCAGTCGGTACGCTAGCCCCACGCGCGGCGAGAAGTTGTTCCTGTCCTGCGGGACGAGCGTGTCCTCGACGAGCGGCACGCCGGGCAGGGGGTTCGCGGCGTTGCCCGCCTGCACGAAGCCGTTCGGCGGCTGCGCCGGGGCGGCGAGCGTGCCGCTGCGGAACTGCTCGGGGACGAAGTTGACGAGGCGTCCGTACTTCTCTTTGGGGAGCCCGTAGAAGTCGTAGCGCAGGCCGAGGTTCAGGGTCAGCCGGTTCGAGAGCCTCACGTCGTCCTGCACGAAGCCGCTCAGGTCGTTGACGCGGAAGGCGCGGTCGTAGACGCCCGAGCCGATGATCGAGACCGACTGGCCGAGCAGGAAGTTGGCGAACGTCGGGAAGATGAGCTGCCCGCGCGAGAAGGCGTTGAAGTAGAAGTTGACCTGCGAGCGGCGGTACTCGCCGCCGACCTTCAGCCGGTGGCGACCCTTCACGACCGAGAGCGTGTCCGAGAAGCCGAACGAGTTGATGCGCGAGGACTGGTCGGCCAGGGGCGACGAGCCGAGCGTGAAGAGCCCCGTCACCGTCAGCGTCGGCATGCCCTGGAAGAGGTTGCCCAAAGGGTTCGTGATGCCGAACTGCTGCGCCGTGAAGGGCTCTTCGGGGACGGAGGTCACGCGCAGGCGGCTGAAGCCGAAGCGCGCCTGGTTGACGACGTCGGGGCTGAAGACGTACGTGTCGGTCAGGGACGAGAGCGCCTGGATGATGTCGAGATCGCCGCCCGTGCCGGGCAACTGCTGCGGGCCGTTCCCCAATCCGGCGAAGTTGTAGTTGGCCTGGAACGTCGGGTTGGTGGCGTAGAAGTTCTTGGCCGAGAAGGTGTGCTTCTGATTAATCGTCCAGTCGATGTTGCCGTTGAACTGGTGCTCGCGGAACGTGGAGATGCCCGACTGCGGCGAGAGCCCCGAGGGCGTAGTCGCCGAAGGGATAGCGAACCCGCCGCCGGGGAGCTGCGCGTTCAGGATCGAGACCGCGATGGGGCTGATGTTGGCCGCGGGCAGCCCGAAGGCCGCCGCCAGGCCCGCGGCCGTGCGGTTGTTGTCCGTCAGCGCGGCCGGGATGACGGGGAACGTCAGGCTGTTGTTGAGCGACGCTCCGTTACGCTCCCTGGTGCCCTGGTACGAGGTGAAGAAGAAGAGTTTGTCCTGCACGACGGGGCCGCCGAGCGTGCCGCCGAACTGCTTGCGTTCGAGCACGGGGCGCGGGCGGCCGGCCGAGTTGAGGAAGAAGTCGTTGGCGTTCAGAGAGTCGTCGCGCAGGAAGGCGTAGAGGTTCCCGTGGAACTCGCGCCCGCCGGACTTCGTGACCGCCTCGACGTTCCCGCCCGCGTTCCTGCCCTGCGACGCGTCGTAGAGCGAGGTCTGCACGACGAACTCCTGCAAGGAGTCGGTGGCGGGGACAGCGATGTTCGGCGTCGAGTTGGTGCCGACGGAGTTCGCGTCGATGCCGTTGATGCGCACGCTGTTCGAGGTCGTGCGCTGCCCGTTCACGGAGATGACCGCGTCGCCGCGACCCAGCTCCGTGTTGTTCGAGACGCTCGAAGAGGTGCCCGGCGAGAGCGTCAGGAGCTGCTGGAAGTTGCGCGTCGGGAGCGGCAACTGGCTGATGGCGCGGCTCTCGACGACGCGCCCGACCTGCGAGCTCTCCTGCTGGACGAGCGTGCCCTGCGCCGTCACCAGCACGGTCTCCTCGACGCTCGAAGGTTCGAGCGTGAGGTTGATCGTGGAGGTCTGCGTGACGTTGACCTCGAGTTCCGTGACGATGGAGCGCTTGAACCCTTTGGCCGAGACCTCGACCTTGTAGCGCCCGGGCGGAAGCAGGGGCACGGCGAAGTCGCCCTCGCCGCCGGTCGTGACCTCGCGCGTGAGGGCGGTGGCGAGGTTCGTGACGGCGACGGACGCGCCGGGGACGACCGCGCCCGCGGCGTCCGTGACCGTGCCCGTGATCTGCCCCGTCGCGCCCTGCCCCAGCGCGTAAGTAGAAAGAGAGACGAGGACGAGGGTGAGCGCTAAGAGCCGCTTAGGGGAAAACATTTCGAGAGACCTCCTGCGAAGGCTTAACCGTGCTTGCGGGCCCGCCGGGCGCCCGGCTCAAATTAAAAACGAACGTACGTTTTTGTTTACCGACTCGACGGAAGCGGCGGCGACTTTTCTCACCGCATTCGCGTTCAGTTGGACTTAGATTTCGCTTGGGGCGAGGCCCCCGTCAACTCGCGCAGCTTCTCGGGGCGCAGGACGCCCCGGCAGAAAATCTCGGTCAGGTGCTCGACCACGCGGTCGTCCGAGAGCCCGAGGTGGCGCTTGCCGCCGAAGAGCTTCTCGACCAGGAAGTAGTTGAAGAACTGCATGTAGGCCGCCGTGAAGCCCACCGCCGGGTCCACCCCGTCGTAGAGCGCCCCCTCCTCCTTGAGCCGCCGGAAGTAGGGCGCGAACCGCCGCCTGAGGTTGGCGGCCAGCCCCTCGAACATCTTCCGGAAGTGGCGGTTCTCGAACTCCAGCACGTCGATGTACATCAGCAGCCAGAAGTCCGAGTGCGCGCTCACCAGCTCCTTGACCATCCGGCCGAACCGCTTGAGGCTCTCCGGGTGGAAGGGCTCCTCGACCTCCTCGAAGATCGTGCGGAGCCGCGCGTCGATCACCTTCTGGTAGCGGCCGATGATCGATTCGAGGATGTCTTCCTTCGTCCGGTAGTAGTTGTAGAGGTTGCCGAGCGAGGTGCCCGCGCCGGAGGCCACGTCGCGCATCGAGGTGGCGTGGAACCCGCGCCTGATGAACAGCTCGCGCGCCGCCTCCTCGATGCGGCCGCGCCGCTGCTCCAACGCCTCCTGGCTCAGTTTCGGCATACGCTCAAAAAACGAACGTCCGTTATTTTATTCAGGGAGCGCGTTCTGTCAACTGTTTTGTTCCGGCGTGTGAATTACAAAAGATAATGCGAATTACAAAAGAGGATGCGAAAAATACAAGAGTGGATGCGAAAATATTAGGGGTTTATGCGAATGAATATTTTGGGGAGAAGTAAGAGCCGCTGCGGCTCCTCACCCCTGAAGGCCGCGGCGGCTCCCGGCACAGGGACGTGGGTAAACAAGAAAGCCGCGCGTGAGTTCATCAAAGATAAGGAAGGCATAAGAAAGCCAAAGCGCGGTAAAAATGGCTAGGCGGCGGGAGGGGATTAAGATCAAGCGCGGCGCGTCCTCACGCGGCTCTGGACACTCAACAGCAATCACAGTAGGAATTTGAATCACCGCGCCCTTGCGGTCACTAGCCCCGATGCTGCCCTTATCAGCAAAGTAATCAAGGAGCGGAATTATTCGCTACCTATCGCGCTCCCGTGACGGCGTGCGGTTGAATAATTCCGTCAGGTTCACGCCGATTCCGAATCGGTAGTAGTCCCGATTCGTCTGCAAGGTCGGTGTAATGAAGACACCATTGCTCGTAAGGGTTACGTTTTCTGCCGTGCTGAGGGTGTCGAGGAACAGCGGGGTATCAATCTTGACCCCCCCTCCGCCGATCTTCATCATGGCGGTTCCGTACAGGTAGAGGTAGCTCGCCTCCCTGATAGGAAGCGGGTAGAAGGCTTCGAGTCGCAGCACGTACCGGCGCTCCCTGCCGATCACCCTCCCCTTCTCGTTCGTAATATCCGTCTGTAGGCGGCCGCCCGTAACGGCCTCGTTCTGGCCGATCATGACATCGAAGATCGCCGGGAAGCGGTTGATGAGCGTCCCGTCATCGTTGAAGTAGAAGGTCTTGAGCCTGACGCCACCGTAGAACTGGCGCAGGAACCTGTCCCGGTCGGGGAAGACGAACGCGATGTACTTGGCGTTGGCATCCACGGCCTCCGGGTAACGCTGCCTAAACAGCTCCCGCTGCGGGCTACCCTCGTCGGGCACTTTGAATATCTGGGCGGCGCTCCTGTTAGCTTCCCTCGATAGCGGGCTGATCGCCCCGCCCCCCCCAACAAGGTAGAGGAAAGTCTGATTCTTAACGCCAGGGATGAGGCTCACGTACGACTTGCCGGTGCCGAAGACGCGCGCCTCCAGCCCGGCCATGAAGTCGAACCCTTGCACCAAGTCATTGGTCAGCTTGTTTTCCACCAGCGGGCTGACAAAGTTGGCGGGCAGGGCGCCGAAGGTCGAGACCTGTTGCGGGATGGCAGCGAGGCGCACCTGCCCCCACGCCGAGACGCGCGGCAGGTCGTCGCCCTTCGGCTTGAAGCGCATCGGGGCGGTGAAGAAAAAGTCGAGGAACGGCTGCGTCTTGGTGTCTGCGGAGCTGGCCCCCGCCTGCTCGAAGCCAATGATGGCCCGCGTGTTCAAGCTGTTAGTGACGATCGTCGAGACGGGCGAGCCGCCCGAACGGCGCTCAATGTATAGCGTCTGAAGCAGCCTCTCGTTCAGCAGGGGCGGCGTCCCTTCCACCACTTTTGTCTTAGCCTTCTCAATATCATCCAACGTGTCCGTCGGCTCCTTGGTCACGTCATACAGCCTCACAGTTATCTTGTCGTCCGACGGGATGCCTATTAATTTGAGCGCACTGCCTTCGCCGTGGGGGAGGGTTACGACATCGTAGTCGCTCACCTTGGACAGGTCGCGCGTGGGGGAGACGACGTACAGGAGCTTGACGAGCTTGGGATCGTTCGCCGTGAGCGCTAGGGGAATGGTCGTAGCCTCACGGTTCACGAGGCGGCTATACGTGACCTGGACTCTCGGCTGCACGGAAGGTGCGTCGCCGGTGGAGATTGTAAGCGGTTTCAAAGTCTCGATGACATTCTCTTTATCGTCCCGGCCCTTTATGGTGACGAAGGTGGCCGCTCCCTCCTCCGCAGCCAGAGGTATCACCACGATGTACGGCACCCCTTTCGTCACCTCCAGAGGATCGGGGAAGTGGTTCTTTAAAGTGACCTTCGTCGCCGCCCCTTTGCCCTCCTCCTTCCTCTCCTCTTCCACGCTGATTATTACGTCCTTAATTTTCTCGTCGTTAACGACGATGGTAATCGGCGCTGAGGTGGCCCCACGCGCGACGACCTTGGGGGGTGTGACCTTTATCTTATCCTCGGTCTTGGCCTTTTCCTCGTTCTTAGTCTTTTCCTCAGGCTTGCTCTCGCCCCCCGTTCCTGATGTTCCCGGCCCTCCGCCCGGCCTACTTCCTGGCGTCGGCGTGGGCTGCGGCGCCGTCTGTTCGGGTACGCGGCCACTTTGCGTGGCGGCCGTAGATGACGCCTGCATCTGCTTGCCGCCGTTGCCGTTCCAGCCGTGGCCGTCGGCCGGCGGGTCGATGGGTTCGAGCGTCGGGGCAGGGCCGGGACGCGGGCCGCGGCCGACGCTCAGGCTGATTTGGAGCCTCAACGGCGATGGGTTGACCACCCCCTTGTCGATGACGTGGAGGCGGAACAGGTAGGGATGCGGGCGCGCCCTGAGCAGCGTCCCGAATACCTGCCCACTCGCCGGGTCGATGGTCAACCCCGGCGGCATTGGGCCAACGGCGGCCCACTCAAAAGCAGGCTGCTGCGACGCCCCCGTCAGCTTCAAGCGATACTTATCTCTAAGCACCTGAGCGATGTTGGCGCTGTAGTCTTCGCCTTCATAACCGTGATCTAAATTGATAAAGGCATACCCTGAAACCGGTGAGCTGGTTGCCCTTTGTGCATGAACTGCGAGGGGAGCGCTGAGCAGGATGAGACTTAGTGCGACACGTGTAAGGGGCGTGAGTTTCATTTAGTTATCCTGTGAGCTAAGGTCAGAATTCTAACGGGAATGTCGGGAGTATTCCCACGACTAGAGACGAGCGCAGATTACCCATCACGAAGGTGTATGTCAATGATTATCCGAAAATTTCTTGTCTTGAGGTAGATATAAATCCTCTCTGCGAGGACGGAATACACAAGCTAATTGAGCTTGATCCGTCCCTTCTTGGATGGATCGGCCCGCGGCGAATTGAAGTTCGCCGCGGGCCGATCCATGTACGCTGATACTGCCCCTTGTTAGCGCCTGCCCCGCTCCTTCGGAGTTACGCGTCTACTGTCGCTGGATGCTGGGCGAGAGTCAGGGTGTAGGTGTTATGAAAAGAGTTTGAGGATAAAGTAAGAGCCGCCACGACTCCTCACCCCTGAAGGTCGCGGCGGCTCCCGGCACAGTGCTTTGTCAGGTGGCGGCCTGATGAGGCGACCGTGCCAAGCTTATAGGTGCGGCCTATAGCATATTTATTCTCACACTTCAGCGGATATTTGCTGCCAGCCGACCTCCAAACAACCCTGCTTGGACCCGTTTCCGGGGCCGACTTATTTTGATTGTTTCTATACCAATCCGCCTTGGGGGGCGAGCAATGAAGGCGAAAGTGTCAAGGTGTTTATGCAGCGTGGCATGGAGGCTATCGCGTACGATGGGGAGGGGTTGGTAGTCATTGCGGACGACCCGGAATTGGACTGGCCGAAACGTGTCCTCGCGAATGTTCAGGCGTTCGCAATATCCCATGGATTTTTTGTGCAAAGGATGGTGCCTCGGTTACACTCTTATCATCTTGATGACGCGCCCAATCTCCGATCTTGTAACCTGATCTTCAAATCGATACCAGGCGATAAACAAATTCCGGAGAGCGTAAAGATTACGGACCCGGCGCAATTAAATCATTTTTATGGTAAGGACAACCCGCCGCGAGTTAGGTACGTCCGGGAAATAAAGCGATTGGATTACGGTAAAGCGCATGAGGACGAATACTCACTTGAATTGATGGAGTCTGAATAATGGCTGACATAATAAGACCTGGGCAGGGCGTACTTTACATGAAGGTCGGAACGCACGCTGGCGAGACGCTTGAGAATATCATCGAGCGTAAAACTCGCGAGATCGAGGAAGCAGGCATCGCACTATGGGGCTACGGCGGAGGGACATGCCATCCTCAAACTATGGTGCAGCCCTTCGCCAAAGAATACGAGCGGCGCGGCGGTACGATATATCTATGTATGGAACCAATGATATCTAACCACTTTGCTGAACCCGTGCGCGCGGATCAGTATTCGGTGGATGGGTTGAGCTGGATAGATATACACGAATCAATCAACGTGCTTGGCTCTCGTTATGCGTTAGTGATTCAGGATCTTCGTAGGGAAGATTTTGAGTTGCCGTTGGAGAGAACGAGGGTGGCCTTAGGCAACAGCATGGGGGCGCGCGGAAGCAGATACATCAGCGGCCGCGTGGACAAAGCCTGTTTAGAAATAGCGGAAGAGACAGTGCCCGGAGTTCCTGAGAGGAGTGTCCACATAGGACTAGTCGCTAACATCGTGAAACCCTATGCTGTATACGTCCGGAACAAACGTCGTTAGTTTGCGAGGATTTGTTGGGCGCCCCTACGCAGGTCATTGATGTAGCTGTTCAGGGCGTAGCTAATGTCTTCCAATGATACGTCACTACTACTACAACTAAAACAGATGGTTAGAGCCAGGTCAACTTTAGGCTCAGCGCAGACGGCGGCTCGTAATCGAGAACAGTTGCCCTCTGTGATTGACTGAAGTACTAACTGTTCAAGACACCTAACCTTGCCACATAATGGCCGTAGCCTCGTATCGACCTCTAGTAGCTCCTGCATTGCGTGAATAGCCCGCTTATCTCCCGTGTACAGTTGAGGCACCGCACGAGCGAGGAGCACCGCACACAACTGGCTTTCACCAATATCTAAAGCAACACCGGCTCGTTGGGCTGCTAGCTCGAAGTCAGCCGCCAAGAGCTGCTCGTCGGTTGTAGGTTCCACAACAGTGACACGTTGAATAAAAGCTTCGAGACTCCCGATAGCGTCCTCTTTATCTCTCTTTAGCGCGCTTTTCCGTATTTTTTTAGCTACTACGAAGCGAGCGGCACCGAGTATCCCTAGCAGATCGGTAGAAGAAACAATCTGCGAAAGCATTTCGTCAAGTAAGTCGTAGCAGGCCCCCTTCATCACTATGTCATTGTCTACTAAGGCTTCCATCACTGCGCGCGCGCCCCCATAACATTTTTCACATAGCGGGCTGTATCGTCTGGTAGTGATGAGAAGGAAAGTTGGCGCATCGCAATACTGTTGACCTCGCGCCAGACCGGTTTAGGGGAAGTGTAGATATAAGACAGTGCGCCTATTGCTATCGCCCAGTCTCCCGTTGAGTGGCCGAAACACAAAGCCAGAGTGCCTGGTTCAATCTGCAAATCTTCGGCTACGCTGAGTGCGGACTCTGCAAGACTGCGGGCCCCACCGCCGGGATTGGCGGGTAGTACGACAGGATGCGGATTTCCGGTCAGAAGTTCTAGGGCAAAGGCATCGGCCTCATCCTCTTCTGGGTCAGAAGAGTGTAATACCTTGAAAGACGTATCTGGCTCAAGATCAACTATCACTCCGTCATTTGCCAAATGGTGGAGCGATATATGCGCAAGTTCGTGAGCAAGGTAGAAAGCGATTTGAGCCGGATATAACGAGTCCCTGCCCAACAAAATTGCGTTTCTAGTTCCGACGCGCGCACACATTGCAGTCATGCGCTTCTGGCGCCAAGGAAATACACGCAGATGTATTGTCGGTATACCAACAGACCAGCAAAGTGAAAGCATGTCCACTAAACGAACGTAGGGCTGACGATTAAGAATTGCCGTGCGAAGATCGCTGGCAGTTCTCTCTTCAAGTGATGCTGACGCCTTAGTCGCCGCCAGAAGCATTCCTCCCAACGCCGTACCAAAGGAAGTAAGCATCAACTTTTGAATGTCAGTCTCTCCGGTTAAGTGTTTGAAGTGAGCTGTATCCTGCCAAACGAATCGGGGCGAATCATCGTCGTCGAGCAGTGAGCGTGGGTCTAACCCCAATTTTCGGGCGATGGAATAGCGCAGTTCGGCGCGTGCGGAAGGAGAAGCATCAGCATCATCACTCCACCAATCAGGCCATGCAGCATTAATGACTGAATCACTTAGGCCCATGATTTGTAGACGCCTGCGAAATCTGGGGGCGCTATCATCGAGCATTTAACGATCACCTCCTAAACGTTTTGCCGGAAGTAGTCCACCAGAGGCACTGATTATCTTAGCGATAGCCGCCGCATGCTCCTCTGAGCCATCCCAAATATTCTCAAAAGCTTTTACCACTTTTTCTTTTCCAGTACCGATCAAGATTTCATTTTGTAACTCTTGTTGAATGTAAATGAATAGCTTGGTCTTTGCTCGCCCCCGTCGCTCAATGTGCCCTCGTAACGCGCGCGAAACAGTCGATTGGCTCACTTTGGCGGCTTTTGCGATGCTTTTTTGAGAAAGCTGCTTACTCTCAATGAGGGCAAGTAACTGTTTCGCCAAAGAATCTTCTTGCATACTAATGCATACTAATGCATAATGCCTTTCATGCAAAGTGAATTCTTATCAGTGTTGCCAGACCTCTTCTGCTGGACGAGGTTCGGGAGTGAAGCAGGTGAATCGATTGAGCACATTCTTATTCGGAAGGAGCAGGAGCGTTTAGCAAACGGCGGACTATTTCTCTGGGGAATTGGAAACGCGGTAGGGCCTTCAATAAGTGAATTGACACGGCACACAGTCCGGCCACATGTTGTCTTTAGTCCAATAAAAACTGCCCCACGATTGAAGGACGTAGCGCCCCCTACAATTGTTATGTGGACAGAAGCGGAGGGATTAGACGGGAGCGATTTTACACTGCCGTCTAACTCGCTCGTCACCAGCAGGCATGATCCGGAAGCGCCTCGACATCACCACTATGCGCTCGTCTGTTACAGCTCCAGACCCCTTATACCTCTGAAGCCTGAACACAAAATAGGGTTCAGCCAATTGAGTAACCTGCGGACGGGGCGCCCTATTGGCGCCTCTCAGGTCACGGCTGTTGTCCGATGTGGTGGAACCGCATCAGAAAAATCACTCATGTACGATGTAGCTATCGTAGCGGAACTTGTACACCCGTACTTCGTCCGGCTGAAGAAGCCGTGCCAGCTACGGTCATCAAAGTGTGACTCGCCCCTGCCAAAGACTACATCGGTCCCAGCACAGATCGCGCTCTAGCGCTCAGGTACGCATGAAATAAGTCAATAAAAAGAGCCGCGGCGGCGTCCTCACCCTTGGGTGACCGCGGCGGCTCCCGGCCGTCCGGGTGGCGGCCCCGACGCGCCGATCTTTATCGGGGCTTATATCACGGCTGCCCTACCACTACAACGGTGAACTTATCCGCCCTGACTCCTCGGCGTTGGACTTACGCCCCCTTGCCGCGAATGCGGCGCCGTGAACGGCCGTTGAAGGCTCTCAGGACACTGCGCCCCCTAATGATGCTTCTAGTAGTTCAATACCTTTACCCGCCTGATTTTGATTATAGGGAAAGGAATACCCTTCAAGGCGTAGAGCCTGCGGACAGCAAGCCTTCTCATATTTCCATGCTGGAAGACGGAGACATCACCTTCCCAATCACTTATTGTGCTGATATGTGCATCCAATGCTTGGCCGAACTCTGTGAGAGACATTCCTAGACCCTCGCGGTAGACCTTCCATTCCGCCCCGCTGATCGGGACACCTTCATTAGCTTCGATGCGGCCGGCTCGTAAATCCTCAGCATGTTGTTCTATGGCTAGCCGCGCGAGCGCGGGATGCGCGAACATCGCCTCGCCCCTTTCTCGACGTGCGACTGTGTTCCAGTGAACGTCGAAGACGGTGCCTAACTCGGCCTGGGTGTAACGGAAGCGCTCGCGAGCCCTCTTCCATTCAGGGCCTCTGATAGGATTATCGCCTGTATATGCCTTCCGCGGCCCTTGTAGGTGTGCCGCGACGCGGGCGATTATCGCTCTCCTGCTTCTCATTAAAATTACTCTACTCCATGTGATGTTCGGCTTATTTTGATTCTAGCATCTGTTCTACTCAGCAAGCGTGAGGCTGCTGAAATACGCGAGCAGATATTACTGGAGGGGGTATGATGCCGACGGAAGTTTGCGAGCTGACATCAATTCCACATTACAGTGAAATTTGTGCTTCCTTGTAGGTATGATTTATGCAGTGGATACGGAGTACAGCCGAGCATGATTCCATTGAAGAGTTATTTTGTAGAATAGGGAAACGCTTGTATGAGAGGGCATGCTATCAAGCGGGTTGGCTCAGTGGAGTTAGTGTCCTGCGTATGTCCCAAATCTATTGCGGAAAGAGGATACTACCTCTCTGTCGTTTAGGCAGTTCGGTAACAAATTTCTGCATTGGAAGGAAATCCTCAGACATAAAATAACCCTTGCGCGGGTCATAAAGGCCAGCCGCTTGAAGTTGACGAGCTTCACGATAGAGCATCTGTTTGCGCTCGTGTGGGTCTAAATCGGAAGGACAGTATCCGACATCAGACCTAGATTTTATGTGCAGGTAAACATTGCCCAAAGCATGAGGATCATGATTAGCTCGCGCTAGGATTTGTGCAGCTAAAATATCGGCTTGACGCTCGATGTCATCGTTAAATTTTATTTTGTAGGGAGCAGAGCGAGACTTAAGTCCGCGGTAATCTATGTATCCAGGTTTTCCTTCAACAAAAGTATTGAGGATGCCTAATTCAAGTAACATCCAATCAATCTCCTCAACTTTTGGTAATTTAGCTGTGTAGTGTCGTAAAGCAATGTGACTCATTCCGTGAGCCATTAACCCTAATAACTCTCCTTCTCCCCGTGCTTTAATCATCGCGCCACGACTGATGTAAATTGCGCCGCCGGGAATCGAAAACACGGCAATCCCTGAGAAATCTATTATGTAGAAAGTATATTTGAAGTCACTATATCGAAACTCCGGGGGAATGCCTTTTTCAAGCTGACTACTCAATGTTTTTAAATAACTGATGAGGCGAAGATCAATGATTAGCGGTAACCTATCGTGTATATTTTTACTGTCTACTATTTCACTAATCTTCAGGTCAGTTTTGATGTCATGTTTATTTGTGGGAACTTTGATAGGGGTTTGTGCAGAGATATGAATAGTTGCAGATAACATTAAGATGCCACTAAATAAAGTACCGCTGATTGATTTAATCATAATTTTACTTCTTGACTATGCATGTTCGACCGCTTCTTACAATCTAATCACCCCTAAAGGTGACTTTTACAGTTATTGCCAGCAAACCGCAATTTATATTTTGAGGCATAGGACAATTCCACAGAAAGGTTCAAGTGTGGAATTAGTGACCTCACGGACTAGCTCTTTAACGAACGTATACCAATAGCGTTTGTTTTCAAGAGGGGCTTAACATTCTCAGACATCCCGAATACCGCAGTCATCCGACCTCTTGAGGCTCAGGGCCTTCAGGAAAAACCATCCGGTAATAAACCGCCCGAACCATCATCACATCTTGCAAACAGTATTCGACTATCAGTTCGTGGTTGCCGGCTAGAAACTCATCGTAAACGCGGCTGCCGTTCATGCCCTCCGTCTTAGTCATGCCGACTCCGAGAACGGCTGCAAGATGCGCAAGAGATATGAGCCCCGCGTGCGGGTTCCAGTGTGTCCACTCGCGCATTGTGTCATAGATGGGGGCGCTCCTGTACCGAGCGAAGTTGAGAAGAAGTCCGGGGTGAACCCGGTTGACGCGCGAGCGTTTGTAAAGGAACGGCAGATCGAAGTCCATGATGTTATGGCCGATTATCAGGTCGCGCCTCGCGTCGAAGTCCGCCAGTAATTTCCAAAAGCCGCGTAGGGTGCGCGCCTCGTCGAGATGAAAACGGTTCTCCCCGCGGTCCCGTCCTAAGACCCCACAGCGGATGACTTGTTGATCTTGTTCTATGAGCACTCCGATAGCGAGCACGCGACCGTATTCGGCGTGTAGAGCTAGGAGGCGAAACTGCTCGTCAGCGCACAAGTGAATCGCTTTAGGGGAGAGCTGTCTAATGAGAGCTGGTTTAATCGACGAGCGGCACTCTTCCGCCGGTGGCACGGTCTCGACGTCGATAAAGAATCTTCTGCCCATCTGTATACCTTGGGTTGCTAATGAGTAGACGTTACTTTCATCAATCCAGCTCTTCCATCTCATCAAATGGCGAGACTTCGGGAACGGCGCCATCAGAGGGGGCTTCGACAGGTGCTATGTCGTCAGGAGTCTTCGGTGGGGTAATCTGCTGGTGTCCTGACCGGCGCTGACTGGCGCGGCGCGCCCTCTTCGTCTCGCGAACCGAGGCAGCCTCTTGAGCGCGCATTCTTTCGTAAGCCTCGAATATCACGCTCTCGTCTACACTCTCTCTGCCTTCCTTTTCGAGCTGGCGGCGGACCTCCCGCAACTCCCAAATACTGATCGGTGGGTGCGACGTGTCCCGGTATGGGATCCTTGAATACTGCTTTAGCTCATCGTCGTAGAAGTAGACTTGGCTAATGTCCCGTGGGTCACGCCTGAAGGTGAATTGCTTCTTGCGGCGCGGGTCGTCGGGATCGGCGGCGTTAATAAATCGGCGCAGCACGTCCGAGTAGTAGTGAATCTCCTCGATCACAACTCCGTAACTCTGGATGGTGCGTTTGTCGTAAGGCATGAAATCCAGACGTAATCGGTCTTCGTCTACGATGCGCGCGGGAAGCCCTGTGCCAGGATTACCCTCAGTACCGAAGACTCCCTGCTCGTACTTCTTAATAGGGCTCATCTGTAGCGAGTTATGAAGCCGTTGATGGTAGACCCCGACGATGAAATTGGCGAGCCACTTCTCGAACTCAAACAATGTCATTGCGGCCTTCGCTTCGGAGTCGTATTCGCCCCGCTCGCGAGGGTTCGAGAAGGTCGTACCGGGCAAGCTGTGAATCTCCTTCAGCACGGTTCCCAGTAGCCTCTCAATGTGCCCGCCGTAGTGGGGCGTTGCCACGGGCCTAAATTTGAGTTCGATACCGTGCTCCTCGCAGCCGCGTTGGAGCATGTTGCTGTGGAACTCCTTGGCGTTGTCGGCGTGGATGGTCTTCATTACCCCCCAGCACGGCCAAGGGGCGGTGATGCCATAGCGGGCCAGCCACTTCTCCTTCGGCAGGATGGCGTGCGCGATGCACAGGCCGGTGGATAGGGCGCCCGGCGGGTCGAAGGACACGTAGAGGCCAGCAACCATCCGGCTGAACACGTCGATGGCGAGGGTAATCCAGGGCCGCCCGACCGGGAGGCGATGCACGTCGTCGACGAGAATGATGTCGAGGGGCGTATGGTCAATCTGGACAACGGCGAGGGGGTAATCTGCGCCGGGGAAATGACCCTTGACCGGCGCAAACTTCTCCCGCGCGGCCTTAGCATTAAGGCGTCGTTTCATCTTCACCTCTTCCGACAGTTGAGAGATTCTGAAGCGGACGGTGTTCGGGTGAGGGAAGGCGACGCCGGCATTACGGCAGCGTCGCCGAACTTCGTCAAATGTTTTCTGGGCGGAACGCTTTTGGGCGTTGAGGTAGTAGTCCTCTATGGTTTCTTTGAGGATGACTTCAGTTTCGGGGGGAAGACGGCTCTCGCCGCGGCCTCCAGACCTCTTCGCAGGTAACAGGTCCGAAAGGCGCTCGCGACGTTTGTAGATGTCGATCCAGCGGTAAATCGTGCTTAGGTGAACGCCGGCAGCTCGTGCCTGCTCGGCTACACCTTCTGTAGTGCGCCGCCCATAGAGTAGCGGCTGGATGATGCCATAGCGTCGTCTTGCCTCAGACCATTCCTCATCGGAGATAGTCGCAAGGTCCGAGTCGGCGGTGTCTTCGTCCGGCTTAGCGGTAACAGGGGTGAGGTCTTTGATGTAGAGCCGATCTTGTTTGCCGGTTCCTTCTTCCTTGCAGAGAACGGCTTCTAAATCGAGAACGTGAGTAATAGTGTAACGTTTGCCGTTGCTCTCGACGATGGCGTCGGGACTGATATTTAGAAACGTGGCTCCGGTCAATGTGACCGGAACGTAAGTATTTTCGCTCCGCATAGTAAATCATCCTTGATTCCGGGACGCGGATGACTCACAATAGCGGTGCGAGCGACTGATGCGGGGCCATCCGCGTCGGTCAAACATCGGACCCCGTCAGGTGCCACCCTGATGGGGTCTTTCTCTTTCGAATGCTGATTATAATTTTATCCGGCGCTGTCGGTAAGTGCAAGAAATTTAAGAATTTAACTATTCGCGTCAACTTCTGTAAAAATACAAACTCTTCGCATCAACTTCTGTGAAAATTCGCATCAACTTCTGTAGAAAAACTGGGTTTTAGGGAATCTATTCGCATTATCTTCTGTAATTCACACGGCGGGTACCGAGCCGGGCGCGGCGCGGCTCATTTGACGACCAGCGTCACGCCGAGCTTGTTCACCCCGGTCGCCGGGTCGTAGAGCGGACTGCCCTTGTGGGTCGAGGCGAAGCGGACGGCGTACGCGGTCACGTCGGGCCGTTCCGGGTCGGGCAGCATGACGCCGACCTCCCAGGTGCCGGGCGGGGCGGCGAACGTCTGCTCGAAGACGGCCTCCTCGCCCGGCAGCCAGTCGCGTACCAGCGCGCGGCCGGTGTGGGTCGCCGCCAGCGCCGTGTACCCGGCCAGAGGCTCGCCGACCGCGAGTTTGGCGTTGGCACCTTTTAAAATGACGTAGGCGCGCCGCGGGTTGTGCATCCTCGCCCAGCCCGTGTTCCTCACGCGGACGCCTATCGTGACCGGAGCGCCGGCCGCCGCCTGCGCCGGGTAGTCCACCGAGACGACCTCGAAGCGATAGCCCAGGCGGCTCTTTATCTCCCCGTAACACCCGCCCCCCTGCCACGCCGGCTTCGCGTCCTTCGCCCAGCCGCCGTTGAGGTAGGTCATGTGAAGGCCGGCCGGCTCGGACTGCCCGCCCACCATGTTCACGCAGTTCAGGTAGCGCCTCTTACCCACGGGGCAGGTCTCGCCGCCGAAAGGGACGTCCGCGCTGGCCCTCTTTACCCACCCGATGGCCTCGGCCACGGTGGCGAAGTTGCTCGGGTGCTGCTCTCCCTCGAAGTTCTTGTAAGTGTTCTCGTCGCTTTCGTTGGTCATGAAGCAGTCGTTGTAATAGCCGACGAGGGGGCCCATCTCGGGGTGTTGATCGGACACCTGCTTCGCGAAGACGGGGCGGCGCGCCCCGACGTGGCGGTCTATGCCCCTCCCGCGGTACGCTTTGATGACGTATGCGAGGAAGGCGCGCCGCTTCTCGGGGTCGGCTAGAGTGGGCGAGGTCGCCGGTTTGTATCCGGACCAGTTCCACTCGCCCCAGCGGCCGAGGTAGCCGGCCTGGACGAACGCGACAACGTCTTTGAAGTCCGCGAGCATCGCCGCGACCGCATCCACGTGGCCGCGCATGCGGGCCTCGGTGTCGGCCTCGAAGCGCTTGCAGCCGTTAGGCTCGTCCTTAGCAGTGTCGTAGCGCGGGCGGAAGATCACCTTTCGCCCCGCCTTGCGGTCGCCGAGCAGTTCGGACGCATAGTCTTTCAACACCTTGCTTGTGTCCGGGTCTGCATGGCCTTTCCAAACGAGGTTCTTATTGCAGTGCCCGTCGAGGCGCAGCCACCGCGCGACGAGCGTGTGCGGGTCGTCCGCGTTGACCCACTCGTAGTAGATGCCGCGCTCCGGGTTGGGCAGGTGCGGGTCGTCGAGCGGGGCGTAGTCGTTAACCGTAGCTCTCTTGACGGGGGGCGGGTCGCCCGCGCGCGTTGAGGCGGCGGGCGGCGCAACAGTCCCGGCCAGGAGGAGCACGAGCATCAGGCATTTGACCGGCAGAATCCCGCCCGCGGCGTTCCGCGTAGGTCGTTCAGGCTTCACGTAGTCTCCTATCTCTCGTGGCGGCCGCACGCCCCTCGGGCGGGGCATCGCGGGCGTCTGCCCCGTGGTAAGACCGCGAGGTGGTTGTAACAATGGGTTGAGAACGTCGGGACGCGAGTGGAACGGGCGGAGCCTATTCCGGCGGCGCTTGGTTGTCAAGAACGATGCCGCCGGGTCGCGGCTCGGAGGCGGCGCGCCCTTCAGGCTTGCAGGCCGGGAAGGCGGAAGGCGGCGCGGGCTTCACCGACCTCTTCGCCGCGGTGGTTGTGGAGGGTCTGGCGTGCGAACTTGGAGAGGGAGTTTAATTCGTCTCCGCCGAGGACGCCGAGCTGTCGGAGGGCTTCGACGGCGATGCGCGGGCGGGCGCGGTCGCCCTTGTCGCCGTCCTCGATCTTGCAGGCGAGGCCGAGCCCCGCGGGCCAGCGCTCGCAGGGGAGGACGCCGGCCGCGTAGATGCCTTCGGCCCCGACCTTCGAGACGAGGCGGCCGGGCGCGGCGCGCATCAGCTCCGTGTCCAGCTCGCCCTCGCCTTCGACCATCTCGGGGTGCGCCATCATCGCGCCCACGACGCGGCGCGCGGCCTCCGTTGACTCCGGCGCGACGAGGCGCGCGAGCATGAGGGCCACGCGGCCGACCGTCAGGGCGAAGGTCGGCGCGGCGCAGTTGTCCACGGCGTACCCAAGCTCCTCCGCGGGTACGCCTGAGAACTGCGAGACGGCGCGGAAGACTTCGCGCTGCGCGGGGTTCTCCGGCTTGTGATAGGTCTTCACGTCCGCGCCGAGGTGCGCGGCGAGCGCGAGCATCCCGGCGTGGTTGCCCGAGCAGTTGTTGTGGACGGCCGTCGGGCGGGAGCCTTTCGACTTCAAGGCTTCGGCCGCCTCCTTCGAGTAGGGCTCGTGCGGGCCGCAGTTGAGGTCGGAGACGTCGAGCCCGGCCTTCCTCAACATCGAGACGACCATCTCTGTGTGCGCGGGCGTCGCGTCGTGCGAGCCGCAGGCGACGGCCAGCTCGCGGTCTTCGAGCCCGAAGGCTTCGGCCGCGCCCGACGCGACGAGCGGCACGGCCTGAAAAGGCTTCGCCGCCGAGCGTATGAAGGCGACCGCGTCGGCCGAACCCAGCACGGCCAGCGTCCGCCCGCGCCCGTCCACCGCGACGACGTGCCCGCGGTGCACCGACTCGACGAAAGAGCCGCGCGTGACCAACACGAGCGGCTCCGCCACCGGAAGAGTTCTTGTCAGTTCAGCCATCGTAATTAGAAGTACTGAGTGCTGAGGACTGAGGACTGAGTGAAGAACGGGCTCTGTCTTTCACTCAGTCCTCAGTCCTCAGCACTCAGTACTTCCCCTTCACCTCCAGATGTAGCCCTGCCAGTCCTGGGCGGCGCTGCGGCGGGCGGCGGTGCCGGCGCGGCGGACGCCGACGAGGGGCGCGGAGACGGCCTCAGGCAGCGCGTACGGCTCTGACGCCGCGGCGGCCGCGGCCCTGGCTTCGGGGCGCGGGGCGAGCCCTTCGATGGTCTCGACCGGCACGGCCCCGAACTCTTCGAGCACGCGCGCGACCGGCTCGCGCTGGTCGTAGAACATGACGACGATCTCTTCCGGGCCGAGCCGCTTCAGCTCGCGCCTGAGTGCCTCCTCTTCGCAGAGCACGACCGAGCAGTCGAGCCACGGTGCCTCGTCGCTCACCACGCGGCGCATGAGTTCGGCGACCTCGCCCGAGCGTCGGCCGCGGAGGTCTGTGTCCTCCTTGATGACGACGCGGCCGAAGCCGCGGGCGGCGATGCGCGCGGCCTCCTCGATCAGCTCGTCCGAGCGGTCGCCGGGGACGCCGACGATGCCCGTCACGCGCCCCTTGTTCCAGCGCGCCGCCGACCGGCAGACGGACGCGAAGGCCGCGGGGTTGTGGCCGTAGTCGAGCAGGACGTGGCCGCCCGCGGGCAGCCGGAAGATGTTCGCGCGGCCCGGGTTGTCGGCCGCGGCGCGGAAGCTCTTGAGCCCCGCGGCGACCTGCTCGCGCGCCACGTTCAGCGCGCGGCAGGCGGCGACCGAGGCCAGCACGTTCGCCACCTGGAACTCGGCCGTGCCCCCTAAAGTCACCGGCACGTCGGACAGCGCGAGCACCTCCGACTGTTCGCCCCCCGCCGCCTCTATGACGCGGCCGTCGCGGACGAAGAAGGCCGTGCCGCCCGCGCCGAGGTGCTTGCGCACGAGCACGTGATCCGCGCGCAGAGAGAAGTAGACGACGCGCTTGAGGTCCGCGCGCACGCGCGGGCTCTCGGCCAGTCGCGCCAGCCGCTCGTCGTCCGCGTTCAGCACCAGCGTGCCGCCGTCGCGCACGCGCTCGGCGACGAGCGACTTGATGTAGACGAGGTCTTCGAGGTCTTCGATGCCGTCCTGCCCGAAGTGGTCGGCCTGGATGTTCGTCAAAACGCCCACGTCCGACCAGTCGTAGCCCAACCCCCTCCGCGTGATGCCGCCGCGCGCCGTCTCAAGCACCGCAGCCTCGACGGTCGGGTCGGAGAGGACGGTGCGCGCGGAGTGCGGCCCGGTCGTGTCGCCTTTCGCCACCTGGCGGCCGCCGACCCAGATGCCGTCGGTCGTCGTCACGCCTACGTTGAGGCCCGTCGAGGCGAGGACGTGCCCGGTCATGCGCGTGACGGTCGTCTTGCCGTTCGTGCCCGTGACGGAGACGACGGGGATGCGCCCGTCGCCGCGTGGGAAGAGCGTTTCGACGATCTTCCGGCCGGCGTCGCGGGGCCGCCCCTCGCTCGGGTGGTGGTGCATGCGCAGCCCCGGCGAGGCGTTCAGCTCGATGACGCCGCCGCTCTTGAACTCTTCGGAGATGTCCGGGACGACTAAGTCCACGCCGCAGATGTCGAGGCCGACGGCGCGCGCGGCGCGCACGCAGAGGTCTCTGACCGTGGGGTGCACTTCGTCCGTCACGTCGCGCGCCACGCCGCCCGTAGAGAGGTTGATGCCGTCGCGCAGCGTGACCGTCTCGCCCGCCGCCGGCACGTCCTTGAGCGTCCGCCCGTGCTTGCGCAGGTGCGCCAGCACTATCTCGTCAACGACGATCTTCGTCAGGGGCTTCTCGTGCCCGTCGCCGCGCAGGGGGTCTTGATTTGCGACTTCGATCAGCTCCGCGAGGCTGCGCGCGCCGTCCCCGAGGACGTGGCAGGGCAGGCGCTCGCTCGCGGCGACGAGTTCGCCGCCGACGACGAGCACGCGGTAGTTGCGCCCGACCAAAAGCTCTTCGACCAGCACGCTGCTTGAGAAGTCGCGCGCGATGCGGAACGCCTCGCGCACCTCTTCGTCGGTCGAGAGGTCTAGCGAGACGCCGTAGCCCTGCCGCCCGTCGAGCGGCTTGACGACGACCGGCGGGCCTAAACTTCGGAACGCTTCGAGCGCCCCCTCCTCCGTCGAGACCACAAGGCCGCGCGGGACGGGGACGGCGGCCTGTTCGAGCACGAGCTTCGTCAGGTCCTTGTCCGACGCAAGTTCCACCGCGACGGCGCTCGTCCGCTCGGACGTGGCGGCCTGCACGAAGCGGCGGTGCACGCCCCAGCCGAGCCGGACGATGCTGCCCGTGCCGACCCGCTCCCAAGGGATGCCGCGCCGCGCGGCCGCGTCCACGATGGCGCGCGTTGAAGGCCCGAGTTCCGTGCGCGCGGCGATGCGGCGCGCCTCCGCGACCTTCTCCGCGACGGGGAACGCCTCGCCGCGCAGGGTCGCTTCGACGAACAGAACCGCCTGTTCGAGCAGGTAGCGCGTGGCGTGCTCGGCCTTGTACTCGACGACGACGTTGTAGAGGTCGGGCTCGCGCTCGACGCGCGTCTTGCCGTGCGTGACGCCGACGCCCGCCAGGCCGGTCAGCTCGAGCGCGGCGTGCTCGACGACGTGGCCGAAGTAGGTGCCCTCGCGCAGGCGCTCGACGAAGCCGCCCGCGCGGCCGCGCGAGCACTGGTGCTCCGAGAGGCCGGGCAGCGCCGCGAGCAGCCGCGCCTCGAACCCGTCGAACTCGCGCGTCTCGCGCCCGGCCAGTTCGCAGAGGTCGAGCCTCAGCAGGAGCGCGGGCCGGTGCGTGTAGACGTTCGGCCCCGCGAGCGTGCGTATCCCTTCGATCCTCATCTACTTCCCCTTGCTCTTCTTCGCGGACTTTTTGGTTGAGGATTTGGAGGCTTGACCGGAGTGACTTTCGCCCTCGTCCGCCTTGCCCTTCTTCTTCGGGGCTTCGTCGTCCTTCTCGACGATGGGCTCGCGGCTGCTCAGGTCGAAGCGCGCGCCGGCCGAGAGGACGTGGACGCGCACGCCGTAGAGCGAGAGGCCGTCGCCCTTCTCCGAGTAGGGCAGGCTCGTGTAGGTCATCGCGCCGCCGTCGATGACCGTCACCGCGCCCTCGCCCGCGACCTCGAACTCGTTCCGGTGGACGATCATCGCCGTCCGCTCGTCGATGCCGATGCCCATGTCCTGCGGGTAGTGCGCGATGGCGGTGAGCAGCCGGCCGAAGCGCCCGCGCTGCGAGAAGTGCGTGTCGATCATCGCGCCGATGACCAGGTCCATGCCAGGGCCGATATCGACCCCGCCGACCTTCGGGTTCTCGTCCGACGCGCCGCCGAGGATCATCGAGTTCGACATCATGGCCGCGCCCGCGCTCGTCCCGCCGATGACCAGGCCCTTCTCGTAGCGCTGGTGGATGAGCCGCTGCATCTCCGTGCCGCCGATGAGGCTGGTGATGTGGAGCTGGTCGCCGCCCGTGAAGAAGAGGCCGGTGGCGTTCTCGATGGCTTCGAGCGCCTCGGGCTTCAAGGCGTCCGCGCGCGACGAAACGTCCACGACCTTCACGTCGTCGATGCCCAGGCGGTTGAAGGCGGCGCGGTACTCGGTGGCCGCGGCCGCCGGGTCGTCGGTCGCCACCGTCATCACGACGATGCGCGCCTTCGGCCCCTTCGCCAGCTTGATGAACTCTTTGAGGAGGGGCGCGTCGCCCTCCCTGATGTCGCCGCCGCCGATGGCGACGAGCCTACCGCGTGCCTCGCTCAGTTGCATGCCTTCACCGCCGTGTAAATGCCGGGCAGATTAATCTTCAGAAGGGGGCTTACCGGGGGCGGGGGCGACTATTACCGTGTAGATTTTGAAACTTTGTGTTTTCCGTCTAGACGTTTATATCCGGCGCGGGGGCGCGAGTCCGTCCCTTGTCGGACAGAAGTGGGCAGTAGGCAGTTGTTTTGAAGTTGTAACGTCTATGACATACGCCGCGTCAGCGGCGACCGACGCGTGGGCTTTAAATAACTGCCTACTGCCGTCTGCCTTCTGCCTACCGCTCCAACACCGGCACGCGGTTCTGCAAGTCGAACTTGTAGCCGGCGGGCAGGACGTGGATGCGGACGCCGCAGACGGCGAGCAGCTCGTGGCGCTCGACCTCGCCGAGGTTGGTGTGCGTCAGGCCGCCTGCGTCGATGACCGTGACCGAGCCGCTGCCGAAGACCTCGACGGTGTGGTTCTCGACGACGGCCGCCGTGTCCTCGTCGATCCCGAGCCCCAGCTCGTGCGGGTGCTGCGCGATGGCGGCGAGCAGGCGGCGGAGTCGGCCGCGCTGCTCGAAGTGCTGGTCAACGAGCACGCCCGGCAGGAAGCCGAGCCCCGAGCCCAGCTCGACCAGGCCCGCGCGCAGGGTCATCGTCGGCGAGCTGCCGACGATCATCACGCTCGACATCATGGCCGCGCCCGCGCTCGTCCCGGCGATGACCAGGCCCTCCTCGCGGCGGCGGTGGAGCGCCGTGTCGAGCCGCGTCCCGCCGACCAGCCGCGTGATGCGGAGCTGGTTCCCGCCCGTGAAGAAGACGCCGGTCGCCCAGCCGATGGAGAGCATCGCCTCCTCGCCGTTGGCGTCGCCGCGCGTCCGTATGTCGAGCGCGTGCACGTCGCGCGCGCCGAGGCGGCGGAAGGCCCGCTCGTAGAGCCCGTCCAGCTCCTTCGGCACGTCCGACGCCACCGAGATGATGGCGAGCCGCGCGCGCTGGCCGCCCGAGAGCCGCACGAACTCGCGCAGGATGTCACAGTTCTCTTCCCTGTCCTCCGCGCCCCCGATGACGACGAGCGGCCCGGCGCGCCTCTCCACTTTTCGCTTCGGCATTTTCGCAAAGAATACCGTAACGGTACCGCGAGCGGTAGCGAGCGGGTCGGCGCGACCCCGTGCGCACCGCACGCGGCAACACGCACCCGCTCGCTACCGCTCGCGGTACTGTTTTGGTATTCTTCGGCAGCACCCCCAACTCCGAGCGTAGAGAGGCCGCGGACGCACCCGGGAGCCGCCGCACACCGTTTTAAGCGTGACGACGATTCAGACCATCGTGATGAAGTTCGGCGGCACGTCCGTCGAGGACGCGGCGGCCTTCGAGCGCGTGATCGCGCTAGTCCGCGCCGAGCGCGGGGCGCGCCCCGTCGTCGTCGTCTCGGCGATGAGCCGCTTCACCGACGCGCTGCTCGCGGCCTTCGAGCGCGCGGCCGAGGGCCGGGGCGCGGGCGCGCTCGAAGACCTGGAAGAGCACTTCGCGCGACACACCGCGGCGCTGCGCACGCTGCTCTGCGACCTCCCGAAGAGGCAGGACTGCGACGCCGCGCTCTCGGAGCTTGAAGACGTCTTAGACGGCGCGCGCGAGGAGATCGGCCGCGCGTTCGCGGAGGCCGCCGAAGGCTCAAGGCCGCGGCCGCTGCTGCAAGACCTCGTCGTCTCCTTCGGCGAGCAGCTCTCTTCGTGGCTGCTCGCGCGTGCGCTCGACGCGCGCGGCTGCAAGGCGCGGCAGGTTGACTCGCGCCGCTGCGTCATCACGGACGACGAGCACGGGCGCGCTACGCCGCTCAAAGAAGAGACCGACCGCCACACGCGCGAGCGGCTCGAACCTTTACTCGCTGAGGGGTTCGTCCCCGTCCTCGGCGGCTTCATCGCCTCCTCGGCGGCGTCGGGCGAGACGACGACCCTGGGCCGCGGGGGCTCCGACTACACGGCGGGCCTGGTCGGCGCGGCCCTGCGCTCGAAGGAGATTCAGATCTGGACGGACGTGTCGGGCGTGCTCACGGCCGACCCGCGCGTCGTCAAGCAGGCGCGCACCATCCCGCGCCTCTCCTACGCCGAGGCGGCCGAGCTGGCCTACTTCGGCGCGAAGGTCTTGCACCCGAAGACCATCCTGCCCGCGGTCGTCCGCAACGTCCCCGTGCGCATCTGCAACTCGCGCCGGCCGAAGTCGCCCGACACCGTCGTCTACTTCGACGCCGAGATGACGCCGCGCACCGTCAAGGCCATCGCGCACAAGACGGGCGTCCACATCGTCCACATCACCTCGGCGCGGATGCTCGGGGCCTACGGCTTCCTGCGCGCCATCTTCGAGGTCTTCGAGCGCCACAAGACGGCCGTGGACATCGTCACCACCTCCGAGGTCTCGGTCTCGCTCTCGCTCGAAGACCCGGCGTCGCTCGACGCGATCACGGAAGACCTGAAGCACATCGCGGCCGTCCACGTCGAGCCCGAGCGCGCCATCGTCTGCATCGTCGGCGAGGGCCTGCGCTCGACGCCCGGCATCGCCGGCCGCGTCTTCTCGACCATCAGGGACATCAACGTCCTGCTCATCTCGCAGGGCGCGTCCAACATCAACCTGACCTTCGTCGTCGAGGAGCGGCACGCCGCCGAGGCCGTCCGCCGCCTCCACGAAGCCTTCTTCGAGTGCGGCACGGCGGAGTTGCTCGCGGAGATCGGAACGGCAGTAGACAGTAGTCAGTAGCCAGTAGAAAAAAACCATCGGCAATGAATCGTCCGGGTATCAATCTCAACGACCGCAACGCGGAGCGCCTACTGACTACTGTCTACTGTCTACTGCCTACTTTTCTATGAATTTATTCGAGCTGACAAGGACGCTGATGGACATCCCCTCGGTCTCGGGCGAGGAGGGGGAGGTCGGGCGTTTCCTCGCGTCCTATCTGGAAGGGCTCGGGTACAGGGTCGAGCTCCAGGAGGTCGAGCCGGGGCGTGCGAACGTGCTGGCGCGGGCGGGGGCGCGGGCGCGGGTCGTGCTCTCGACGCACATGGACACGGTGCCGCCGTTCATCGCCTCGTCGGAGGACGGCGAGTACATCCGCGGGCGCGGCGCGTGCGACGCGAAGGGCATCATGGCCGCGCAGTTGACGGCCGCCGGGCGCCTCCGCGAAGAAGGGGTCGAAGAGGTCGGGCTTCTCTTCACCGTGGACGAGGAGCTGGGCAGCCTCGGCGCGCGGGCCGCCAACGCGCACGCGTGGGGGCGCGGGTGCGAGTACCTCATCAACGGCGAGCCGACCGGGAACAGGCTCGCCGTCGGGTCGAAGGGCTCCCTGCGCCTGAAGCTCCTGACGGAAGGGCGCGCGGCGCACTCGGCCTACCCGGAGAACGGCGAGTCGGCGATTGAGAAGCTGCTCGACGTGCTCGCAGACCTGCGCGGCCTCAGTTGGCCGCGCGACGAGTTCTTCGGCGAGACGACCTGCAACATCGGCACGCTCAGAGGGGGAACGCGACCCAACGTCATCCCGGCCGAGGCCGAGGCGCAGTTGCAGATCAGGCTCGTGACGCCTTCGGGCGCGATCAAGGAGATCGTCGAGAGGGTGGCCGCCGGGCGCGCGCGCGTCGAGTACATGTCGGCGGCCGAGCCGGTGCGGATGCTCTCGGTCGAGGGCTTCGAGCGCGAGGTCGTCCGCTTCACGACCGACATCCCGTACCTTTCGGGCTGGGGCCGCCCGCTGCTGCTCGGCCCCGGCTCCATCCTCGACGCGCACACCGACGGCGAGCGCGTCTCGAAGCGGGAGCTTGAGGAGGCCGTCGAGCTGTACGTCCGGCTCACGAAGTCGCTTCTGAAGCGGGAGGGGGAGAATTTTTGATTTTAGATTTTTGATTTGCGATTTGAAGACCTTCGCTCCAACCCGCAAATCAAAAATCTAAAATCAAAAATCTAAAATTCCTATGAGGCTGGCTTTAATCGGTCACGGCGCGATGGGGCAGTTGGTCGAGCGCCTGGCGCGCGAGGCGGGCGACGAAGTGGCGACCGTGCTCGGCTCGCGCGAGGCCGCCTTCTCGGCCGAGGAGCTGGCCGAGATTCTCGGCGGCCACGACGCGGCCATCGACTTCACCGTCGCCGAGGCCGTCCCGCGCCACGCGGAAGCCTGCGCCCTCGCGCGCGTACCGTTAGTTGAAGGAACGACGGGCTGGCAGTCTCAACTCGAAGAGGTGCGCGCGGTCGTAGAACGCGAGAACGGCGCGCTCATCTACGGCGCGAACTTCTCGGTCGGCGTCAACCTCTTCTACCGCGTCGTCGCGCGCGCGGCCGAGCTGTTCCGAAGGTTCGACTACGCGGCCTTCATCGAGGAGGCGCACCACTCGCGCAAGCGCGACGCGCCCTCGGGCACGGCGCTGCGGCTGCGCGACCTCGTGACGGAAGCCTACGGCTCCGAAGTGCCCGTCGCCTCGACGCGCGCCGGCCACATCCCGGGCACGCACCGCGTCGGCTTCGACTCGGCGGCCGACACGGTCACGCTCAAGCACACGGCGCGCTCGCGCGAAGGCTTCGCCGCCGGGGCGCTGGTCGCCGCCCGCTGGATTCAGGGCAAGACCGGCGTCTACGAGTTTTCCGAAACCCTCGAAGAGATTCTTAAAGGAAGTGACAAACCATGAACGTCGAATGGATGCGCGCGTGCGCGACCGCTCTGGTCACGCCGTTCAAGTCCGACGGGGGCGTTGACGTCGAGCGCATGAAGGCGTTGGTCAAGCGTCAGTGCGAGGGAGGCGTGCGCGTGCTCGTGCCATGCGGGACGACGGGCGAGAGCGTGACGATGTCGGCGGACGAGAACCGGCGGGTCATCACCGCGACCGTCGAGGTCGCAAGGGAGCACGGCGCGCGGGTCATCGCGGGCGCGGGCAGCAACTCGACGGCGCACGCCGTCGAGAACGCGCGCGCCGCCCGCGAGGCGGGCGCGGACGCCGTCCTCATTGTCGCGCCCTACTACAACAAGCCGACGCAGGAGGGCCTGTTCCGGCACTTCAGCGCGGTGGCGGAGGCGGTCGCGGGGCTGCCCGTCGTGCTCTACAACGTGCCGGGGCGCACCTCCTCGAACATCTCGGCCGAGACGACGCTCAGGCTGGCGCGAGAGGTCGAGAACGTCGCCGCCGTCAAGGAGGCGTCCGGCAACCTCGCGCAGATCATGGAGATCATCCGCGACCGGCCCGAGGGCTTCCTCGTCCTCTCGGGCGACGACGCAATGACGTTCGCGCTGCTGGCGCTCGGCGGCGACGGGCTCATCTCGGTCGCGTCGAACGAAGCGCCGGGGCCTCTGTCGAAGATGGTGGACGCGGCGCTCGCGGGGCACTGGGACGAGGCGCGCGGGCTGCACTACCGCTGGCTCCCGCTGATGGACGTGAACTTCGTCGAGTCGAGCCCGGGCCCCGTGAAGGCCGCGATGACCCTGATGGGATTGATTGAAGAGAACCTGCGCCTGCCGCTCGTGCCCGTGACGGAGAAGACGCGTGCGCGCGTGCGCGAAGTGCTGAGCGAGTTGGGCCTGCTGGAGGAGTCAACGCATGTCGCTGCGTGAGCAGGTCGAGGCGCTGTACGCGAAGGGCGGCGGGTTCGACTCGTCCGACCGCGAGGTCTTCGAGGCGTTCAAGCAGGCGCTCAACCGCGGCGAGGTGCGCGCCGCCGAGCGCGACGAAGGGGGGCGCTGGCGTGTCAACTCGTGGGTCAAGAGCGGCATCCTCGTCGGCTTTAAGATGGGCGCGCTCTCGGACATGAGCGCGCACGCGAGCTTGAGGTTCTTCGACAAGGACACTTACCCCGTCCGCCCGACGACCATCATGGACAACGTGCGCATCGTGCCCGGCGGCTCAAGCGTGCGCGACGGGGCGTACCTCGCCCCGGGCGTAGTCTGCATGCCGCCGATGTACGTCAACGTCGGCGCGTACGTGGACGAGGGGACGATGATCGACAGCCACGCCCTGGTTGGCTCATGCGCGCAGGTCGGCAGGCGCGTGCACCTCTCGGCCGCGGCGCAGATCGGGGGCGTGCTCGAACCGGTCGGCGCTGTGCCGGTCGTCGTCGAGGACGACGTGCTGGTCGGCGGCAACTGCGGCGTCTACGAGGGGACGGTCGTGCGCGCGGGCGCGGTGCTCGCGCCGGGGACGATCCTGACGGGCGCGACGCCGGTCTACGACCTCGTGCGCGGCGAAGTTTATAGACGGACGGAGGACGCGCCGCTTGAGATTCCGGCGGGCGCGGTCGTCGTCCCCGGCTCGCGCGCGGTGACGACCGACCGGGGCCGCGGGTGGAACCTTTCGCTCTACGCGCCCGTCATCGTCAAGTACCGCGACGAGAAGACAGACCGCGCGGTGCAGTTGGAGGACTACCTTCGCTGAGGCGTCTCGCGCATGCTGGTCTGGAATCAGTATGAGTTCATCGAGTGCCTGGGCGTCCTGCCCGAGGTGGAGGAGTACGAGACCTCACACGTCTTCCGCGTCGAGAAGGACGGCCTGAGCCTGCTGCTGACCGTGTTCCAGTACGACGGCGACGTTCACCTCGAACTGTGCCGCGAAGGGATAGAGCCGCCGGTCTTCTCCATGAAGCTTATCGGCTGCGAGGGCGCGCGCTACGTGAGCGGCAAGGGGGCCGAGTACCTTGAGTTCGCCCCCGCGAAGAGTTTCGGAAGTCGGTACGACGGCACGACGCCGGTCCCGTACGGGGTGAGGGTCGGGGTGAATCCGCACGTCAGAATCGAGCTGTTCTAATGGGAATCACAGAGGCGGCCGGGGAGTTCCGGCCACCCGCGCGGCTGCGCGGCATACAGAAGAGCATGATCCGGCAGGTCTTCGACCGCGCGCGCCCGGGGAGCATCAACCTCGGCCTGGGCGAGCCCGACCTGCCGACGCCCGACGTGATACGCAGGGAGGCCGCGCGCGTCGTCACGGAGGAGCAGAACGGCTACACGACGCACGCGGGGCTCCCGCACCTGCGCGGGCGCGTCGCCTCCGACTACCCGCACCTGGGCCTCACGCCCGAGCAGGTCGTCATCACCGCCGGCTCGCAGGAGGCCCTGTACCTCGCGCTGCTGACGCTGGTGGACGAGGGCGACGAGGTGCTCATCCCCGACCCCGGCTTCGTCGCCTACCCGACGATTGTGCGGATGGCCGGCGGCTTGCCGAAGTCCTACAGGATGCCCGCGTCGGGTGACTTCGCGTTCGACGCGGAAGAATTCGGACGCGCGCTCACGCCGAAGACGAAGGTCGTCGTGTGCATCAGCCCGTCGAACCCGACGGGGCGCGTGCTGTCTCGGGAGGAGCTGGCGGCGATGGCCGCCGCGCTCGAAGGCTCGGGCGCGTACGTCGTGAGCGACGAGATTTACCGCGAGCTCTACTTCGGCGCGGAGCGTCCCGCGTCCCTCTCGGAGTTTCGCTCAGACCGCGTGCTCGTCATCGGCGGGCTGTCGAAGTCGATGAGCATGACGGGGTGGCGTCTGGGCTGGCTCTGCGGCGATACGGACGCGGTGCGGAGCGCGCTCGTCCTGCACGGCTACACGACGACCTGCGCCTCGACCGTCTCGCAGAAGGCGGGGCTCGCCGCGTGGACGGCCGAGGCCGCCGAGGCCCGCAAAACGTTCCGCCGCACCTTCCGCGAAAGGCGCGACCACCTGCTCCGCCTCCTCTCGAACGAATTAGGTCTGCGCGCCGTCGAGCCCGAGGGGGCCTTCTACGCGATGGCGGACGTGTCTGCGCACGGCGACTCGATGGCCGTCGCCGAACGCCTCCTGGAGGCCGGCGTCATCACCGTCCCCGGCGCGGCCTTCGGCGCGGAGGGCGAAGGCTTCCTCCGCGTCTCCTTCTGCGCCGACCTCGACGTGCTCGCGGAGGGCGTGAAGCGGATGAAAGAGGCTTTACAGCCCCGAAGGGGCGAAATGAAATAGCCAGGGGCAGAGCGAACGCCAGTGAGCGACGCCCCTGGTAGCAGCGAGACAAATATGCTGAGCCCTGAAAGGGCGGAATAACGGCCAATGTTATTCCGCCCTTTCAGGGCTCACTTATTTCATTGCGGCACTTACCAGGGGCGTTGCCCCTGGCTTTCACATTGCGCCCCTTCGGGGCTTCTTAAACACACTCTTTGGGTGACAAGCGGCGGCAAGGTGTTTTAACTTGTCACTCGTCACTTGTCACTTATCACCCTTCCGGAGGAGATATGAGCAGGAAGTATCGGGTCGGCATCCTGGGCGCGACGGGCACGGTGGGGCAGCGCTTCATGCAGCTCCTGGAGAACCACCCGCAGTTCGAGGTGGCCGCGCTGGCGGCTTCAGACCGCTCGAAGGGCAAGGCGTACAGCGAGGCGTGCGCGTGGCGTCTGCCGGGCGAGATGCCCGAGGCCGTGCGCGGCCTGAAGGTCGAGGCGATTGAGCCGCCGCTCGACTGCGACATCGTCTTCTCAAGCCTGCCCGGCGACATCGCGCGCGAGACCGAGGAGGCATTCGCGCGCGCGGGCTACGCCGTCATCAGCAACTCGTCGGCGCTGCGGATGGACGAGGACGTGCCGCTGCTCATCCCCGAGGTCAACCACGAGCACCTCGCGCAACTCGACGCGCAGAAGGCTTCGCGCGGGTTGGAGCGCGGGATGATCGTGACGAACCCGAACTGCTCGACCATCATGCTGGCGCTGGCGCTCGCGCCGCTCCACGCGCGCTTCGGGGTGGAGGCGTGCGTGGCGACGACCTTGCAGGCGCTCTCGGGCGCGGGCTACCCCGGCGTGCCCTCGCTCGACGCCGTGGACAACGTCATCCCCTACATCGGCAGCGAGGAGGAGAAAATCGAGACCGAGACGCTCAAGATTCTCGGCCGCTTCGAGAGCGGCGGCATCCGACACGCGCCCTTCAAGGTCAGCGCGCAGGTGCACCGCGTCAACGTCAGCGACGGCCACATGGCCGCCGTCCGCGTGAAGCTCGCGCGCCGGGCAACGGTCGAAGAGCTACGCGAAGCCTTCGCGTCTTTCACGTCGCTCCCGCAGGAGCTGCGTCTGCACACCGCGCCCGCGAGGCCCATCGTCGTGCGCGAAGAGCGGGACCGCCCGCAGCCGCGCCTCGACCGCGACGCGGGCGGCGGCATGAGCGTCACCGTCGGCCGCATCTTCCCCGACAACGTGCTCGACTACCGCTTCGTCGCCCTCAGCCACAACACCGTCCGCGGCGCGGCCGGAGCCGCCATCCTCAACGCCGAGCTGCTCGTCGCGACCGGGAGACTCTGAAGCGCGGCGGGCGGTAGAAACCCGTACTCCCACGAATCTCGCCCTGACGCCCGCGCAAACGTCAATCACGCGCCCGCGAGGACACAGCATGCCCACGCGCGGGCATGCTATGTCCTCGCGTGGGGATGCTATGTCCTCGCGCGGGCATGCTATGTCCTCGCGCGAGTATGCTATGTCCAGGCGTGGATATGCTTTGCTCACGCGCGGGCATAGCATGCCCGCACGTGGGCATGCTATGCCCGCGCGTGAGCATGACGTTCCCACGCATGGACATAACGTTCCCGCGCGCGGGAACGCGAATCACGCGCCCGCGAACGGCATAAAACCTTGTGTCTTTATCGGCCCCCGCCCAGACGCAGCCTCACGCCGACGCGGGCGAAGGCGGGCGGGCCGAGGGTGAGGACGGGCGTGCGCCCCACGTCGTAGCGCCGGCCGGTCAGGTTCTCGGCGGCGGCGAACAGTTCGACGCCGCGGCCGAGGCGGCGCGAGACGAAGGCGTCGAGCGCGAAGTAGCCGCCGAGCCGCAGGAGGTTCTGGTCGTCGTCGAACTGCGCGGAGGAGGCGCGGCCCTGCACGGCGAAGGTCGTGCGGCCCGCGCGGCGCAGTTGGAAACTCAACTGCCGGCGCGCGACCTGCGGCAGCAAGTTGCCTTCGAGTGAGGGGTCGGCGGGGAAGCTCTCGACGCGCGGGTCAACGAAGAGATACCCGGCGGAGGCCGTCCAGCCGCGGGCGAGGCGCTGCTCGAACTCCGCCTCGAAGCCGCGCGAGCGCGTGCGGCCGAGGTTCGCGCGCCGGCGCGTGATGAGGGCCGGCGTGACCGAGAGCGTCACGTTGGCGACGGGGCGCGTCACGTCCATCCAGAAGAGGTTCGCGCGCACCGCCGTCCCCCTTCGTGAAGAGTTGAAGAGTAGTCCGGCCTCGCCGCTCGTCAGACGTTCGGCCCGCAGGTTCTCTTCGGCCAGCGTCAGGACGTTGCCGACGCGGAACGAGCGGTACAGTTCGTTCAAGGTCGGCGCGCGGAAGGCGCGCGCGAAGGTCGCGTTGAGCGAGAGCGCCTCGGACACTTTGAAGACGGCCGAGAGCTGCGGGCTGAAGGCCGTCTCGTCGCGCTCTGCGAACCCGACGGTCGAGACCGCGCCCGCGCCCGTGAGAGCGCGCGTCGTCGCTTGCGCGCGGTAGTTGCGCCAGCGGTCAAAGCGCACGCCCGGCGTGACGACGAGCCTGCCCGTCAGCCTCAAGGCGTCGCGCGCGTAGAAGCCTAAAGTGCGCGCACGCCCGCCCGCGCCGACGAGGGACGAGGGCCGACCGGCGACGTAGACCAGCTCGTCGCTCGCGCCGCGCGCCTCAGACCACTCAAAGCCCGCGACGAGCGCCTGGCGCGCGCCCGCCGCGCGTGACCATTGAAAGGAGAGGCCGGAGCCTTGCGCGGGCACTCGTTGGAGCCGCGTCAGCGTCTCGCCCGAGCGGTCGGCGGCGACGGCGGTAAAACTCTGGTCGAAGACCTGCGCGGAGGCGTGCGCGCGCAGGTCGAAGAGTCCGGCGCGCGCCGTCTCCCACGTCGAGCCCGCGGCGAGCCGGCGCACGTGCGTGCGGTTGAACTGCAAGGGCGTGCCGTTGCGGCGCGACTCGCCGTAGTAGGAGGGGCGCGCGAAGACCCGGAGGCCCTCGGCCAGCTCGCGCCCGACGTACAGCTCGCCGTAAGCGTTGCGCGACGCGGCGGGCGTGTCCACGCGGCCCCGCTCGCGCTCGTCTACGAGGACGTAGCCGCCCGTGTTGAAGGTCTGCGCGGAGAGGGAGAGTTCCCAGCCAGCCCGCAGCGTACTCGCGTAGACGGAGGCGTCGGGCGTGCGCTGCGTGCCGTAAGAAGCCTCGAAGCGCAGTTGAGTCTCTTCGGCCCTGCGCGGGACGAACTGCACGACGCCGCCGAGCGCGCCGCTGCCGTAGAGGGATGAGGAAGCGCCGCGCAGCACCTCGACGCGCGCGAGTCCTTCACGCGGCACGCGCCCCCAGTAGACCCACCCGCCGAAGGGGTCGTTCAAGGGGACGCCGTCGTAGAGCACGACGGCGCGGCTCGCCCCGCTCGCGCCGACGCCGCGCAAAGATACGCCCTGCGCCGTCGGGTTGGCCGCGCGGCTCGACGTGCGCCGGAACAGTTGAAAGCCCGGTACCTGCCGCAGCACGTCGTCCGCGGCCAGAGCCGCGGCGCTCTCAAGCTCCTCCTCGCCCAACACGACGACGCTCGCGGCCGTCTCTGCCAGCCGCGTCTCAGTCCGCGCGGCCGTCACCGTCACGCGCTCGGCGAACCCGGCCGGCGTGAGCACGACGCGCAACTCGCCTCCGTCCCACTCGCCCTCCTTCCACACGCGCTCGAAGCGTGCGAAGCCCCCGGCCGTCACCGAGAGCGTGAGGGGGAAGCGGAAGGGCTCCTCGAACTCGAAGCGCCCTTCCGCGTCCGTCCTCACGCTCACAGACCCTCGTGCCGTCAAAGACACCGACGCGCCCGCCACCGGCGCGCCGTTCTCGTCAACGACGACCCCGCGCAACGCGCCCTGCGTCTGCGCACTCGCCTCGCACACAAGAGCGAAGAGGATAAGACAGACGGAGAATAATTTTGCAGGCACGCGCCGATGATAAAGCATCAGTGGCATAGGTGCGGAAGGCAGACAGCGTTCGTTTAGAGGCGGGCTCCGCCCGCCGACCCGAGCCGCGGTGGCCGAAACGGCGGGCGGAGCCCGCCTCTAAACAGTCACACTCAAATGCAATCCGCTATATGCTGCCCGCCAGCTTCGCGGCTCGTTGCGACCTTAATCCTTGACGCGCAACTTGCGCTTCCTGCCTTAACTGCCTACTGTCTACTGACTACTGTCTACTGTCTACTGCTATCATCGGCGCGTGAACCTCTGGCAGGAAGTGGTGGTCGCGGCGGCGGCGTTCGCGGCGGGGATGATCAACTCGATTGCGGGCGGGGGGACGCTCGTCTCTTTCCCGGCGCTGCTGTGGGTGGGGCGCGACCCCGTGCTCGCGAACGCGACGAGCACGGTGGCGCTCTGGCCCGCTTCGCTGGCGGGCGCTTACGGCTTTCGGGGCGAGTTAAAGGGCGACGGGCGCACGTTCCTGCTCTTCGCCGCGCCTTCGCTCGCGGGCGGCGTGCTGGGCGCGGTGCTGCTCCTGCGCACGCCTTCGGAGACGTTCGGGCGGCTCGTCCCCTTCCTCATCCTCTTCGCGACGCTGCTGCTCGCGGCGCAGGAGCCCGTCTCGCGCCGCCTGCGCGCGGGGCGCGAGGAGGGGCACAGGCCGACGCGCGCGTGGTGGGCCGGGGCGCTGGCCTTCCAGTTCTGCGTCGGCGTCTACGGCGGCTACTTCGGCGCAGGGATAGGCATCCTGATGCTGGCGGCGCTGGGGCTCCTAGGCTTCACGGACATCCACCGGATGAACGCCCTGAAGAACCTGCTCGCCATCTGCATCAACGGCGTGGCCGCGGTCTACTTCATCTTCTCGGGCTCGATCATCTGGGCGGACGTGCTGGTGATGACGTTCGCGGCCGTCGCGGGCGGCTACTCCGGCGCGCGCCTCGCCTACCGCCTCGGCCGCCGCTTCGTCCGCCTCGCCGTCATCATCATCGGCCTCATCATGAGCGTCTCGCTCTTCGTGAAGTATTAAGGTTTAAGTACTGAGTACTGAGGACTGAGTGAAGAACCCGCTGTCTTTCACTGAGTCCTCAGTACTCAGTCCTCAGTACTTCTAAAGGGCGCGTGTGCTGAAGGTGTCGCAGCGGCGGAGGTCGCCGGAGTCGAAGCCGGCGCGGAACCAGCGCATGCGCTGGTCGGAGGAGCCGTGCGTGAAGGAGTCGGGGACGGCGTAGCCCTGGGTCTCGCGCTGGAGGCGGTCGTCGCCGATGGCCGAGGCCGCGCCCAGCGCCTCCTCAAGGTCGCCCGGGTCGAGGATGTTGCGCTGCTTGGCGTAGAAGCCCCAGACGCCCGCGTAGCAGTCGGCCTGAAGCTCCAACCTGACGGAGAGGTCGTTGGCCTGCGACTCGCTGCGCGCGCGCCGCTGCAACTGCGTCACCTTGTCGGAGGTGCCGAGGAGTTGCTGGACGTGGTGGCCGACCTCGTGCGCGATGACGTAAGCCTGCGCGAAGTCGCCGGGCGCGCGGAACCGCTGGCTCAGCTCCTGGAAGAAGGAGAGGTCGATGTAGACCTTCTCGTCGCCGGGGCAGTAGAACGGCCCGACCGACGCGCCCGCGCGCCCGCACGCCGACTGCACCTGACCCGTGAAGAGCACCAGGGCGGGCTCGCGGTACTCGCTCCCGTTGCGCCGGAAGATGTCGTTCCAGGTGTCCTCGGTCGTGCCGAGCACGCGCCGGACGAACTGCGACTCCTCGTCCGTGGAGCGCTGCTGCTGCGGCCCCTGCTGCTGGGCCGGCGGCCCCTGCTGCGGGACGACCCCGCTGTCGAGCAACTGGCTCGGGTCAACCCCGAAGACGAGCGCGAGGACGACGATGATGAGCGTCCCGCACCCGCCCCCCACGGCCATGCCGCCGCGGCCCAAACCCATCCCCCGCCGGTCTTCGACGTTACCGCTCTCGCGCAGGCCACCTAGTCTCATGTGTTTGTGCTCTCCGTTCTTGAAAGGATGAAGTAGGAAGGCGGAAGGCGGAAGGGATAGCTGACCGCAGCGCCTTCATCCTTCCGCCTTCACCTTTTCCACCTCATCCTTCATCCTTCCTACCTCGTCCTTCCGAGTCGGGGGCGGCTCGCACAGCTCGCCCTGGCGCGCGACGCCCACGCCCTTGCGGAGCTTGTAGGCGCGTATGAAGAGCGCGAGCGCGATCCACGTGCCCATGAAGGCCAGCGGGTACGTGATGCCGCGCGGCCACTTGACGGCGATGATCGAGAGCCCGAGCAAAATCCCCCCGGCCGTCGTCATCAGGCGCGCCTCCGCGGGCCCGAGCACGCGGCGGTTCGTGATGGCCGCGCCCACGGCGCTGCCCACCCCGATGACACCCGCGGCGGCGCGGCTCGTGCTCCCCTTCCGGCTCGTGCGCTGCCTGCGCCCCTTGCGCGGACGTGGGGGCCCCAGCGGCCTCACGCGCCGCCGCTCGCTGATGACGATCTCGGTCGCGTGTTCGAGGTCGCGGCAGTACATCTCCTCCATCTGCTTGGCGAAGCCCGCGTCCTCGACCGTCACGTCCAGCTCCCAGTTCCCCATCCAGCTCGCGACGTTCAGGTTCGTCGAGCCGACCCGCGCCCACTTGCCGTCAACCACCGAAGTCTTCGCGTGGATCATCGGGCCGTTCCACTCGAAGACGCGCACGCCCGCCTCCAGCAGCGCGCGGTAGTTGGCGCGCGAGAGCGCCGAGACGACCGGGATGTCGCTCGCGCTCGGCACGAGCAGCCGCACGTCCACGCCGTCCTGCGCCGCCGCGCGCAGGGCCTGCACGTACATCGTCGTGCCGACGAAGTACGCGTCCGTCAGCCAGAGGTACTCGCGCGCGCCCGCCGCGACGAGCTGTTCGAGCCGGTAGAGCCCGACCGTGTTCGGCTCGGTCGCGATGACGCGCACGGCCACGTCGCCGCCCTGCCCGATCTCCTCGCGCGAGAGCAGCTCGGCCTCGGGAATCTTCTCGCCGCACGCCGTCTCCCAGACGCGCGAGAAGGCCGCGTCCATGTCCGCGACCGCCGGGCCGCGTATCTCGACGCCGGTGTCGCGCCACGGCTCGATGCCCTTCTCCGGCCTGCCGACCCAGTCGCGCCCGACGCAGAGGCCCATGACGAAGCCTACCCGGCCGTCCACCGAGATCATCTTGCGGTGGTCGCGGTTGAACCAGCCCAGGGGCTCGTCGTAACGCGGCGGGTTGAAGCCTTTGACCTCGACGCCCGCGTCGCGCAGGGAGCGCCAGAAACCCCGCGAGGTCTTGCCCACCGCGCCGAGCCAGTCGTAGACGACGCGCACGCGCACGCCCTCGCGTGCCTTCTCGGCGAGCGCCGCGGCGAACTCGCGCCCCACGTCGTCCTCGTGGATGATGAAGCTCTCGAAGTGGATGGTGCGGCGCGCCTCGCGGATGGCTTCGAGCCAGGCGGGGTAGTTCTCTTTGGCGTCCACGAGGAGCCGCACGCCGTTGCCCGGGACGAGCTGCGACCCCGCCGCGCGCGCGTACGCCTTCTCGACGACGCGGCGCACGGGCGCGAAGTCCCCCGTGTCGAAGGTGTCGTCGCGCCGCTCGCGCGCCTCCTGCTCGGGCTGATACAGCTCGGTCGTCATAAAACGAACATCTTAGCCGTCACGCCTTTGGGCAACTGTGTCCGCGAGTCAACAAATCTGTTGCGAGGGTTGGGAGAGGGCAACATAATAGCGCGTTTTCCGCCGCCGCGCGCGCCCGGAGGAGTCTTCTGATGAAGCGAATCGACACGGCAGGGCTTTTCCTCCCGCTCCAGCAAGAGCTCGTCTCCGTGCTGCGCGGGCTCTCGGAGTCCGACTGGTCGCGCCCGACGCTGGCGCGCGCGTGGACGGTGAAGGACGTGGCCGCGCACCTCCTCGACACAGACCTGCGGCGTCTCTCGGGCCACCGCGACGGGTACAGGCCGTCCGCCGCGAAGCTCGGGAGTTACGAAGAGGTCGTCGCCTTCATCAACCGCCTCAACGCCGCGTGGGTCGAGGCGGCGAGTCGCCTGAGCCCGCGCGTGCTGACAGACCTGCTCGAATGGACGGGGCCGCAGGTGGCGGGGCTGTTCGCGTCGCTCGCGCCCGACGGAGAGGCGGCCATCCCCGTCGCGTGGGCCGGCGAGGAGCGCTCGGCCAACTGGATGGACGTGGGGCGCGAGTACACAGAGAAGTGGCACCACCAGGCGCAGATACGCGAGGCGGTCGGGGCCGCCCCGCTCGACTCGCGCCGCTGGCTCGGCCCCTTGATAGAGCTTTCGATGTACGCGCTCCCGCACGCCCTGCGCCACGCCGGGGCGACCGCCGGCAGCGCACTCTCCGTCCGCGTCGAAGGCGAGGCGGGCGGCGTCTGGCACGTCGTAAGGGGCGACGGCAGTTGGGAGCTGCGCGAGGGCGAGGCCGCCGACGCGGCCGCGCGCGTGCGGCTCGGAGCCGACGCGGCCTGGAAGCTCTTCTTCAACGCGCTCGGCCGTGAAGAGGCCGCCCGGCTGGTCGAGGCGTCGGGCGACGCCGAACTCTGCGCCGCGTTCCTCGGCGCGAGGTCGGTGATGGTTTAGAGTGTCCGGGTTACACTTGGGCGGCGGGAGGGCGAAAGCGTTTGGACGCGAAGCAGAGGGCGGGGTTCAAAGCGGCGGAGCTGGTCGAGGACGGGATGCGCGTCGGCTTGGGCACGGGCACGACCGCCTACTGGCTGGTCGAGCGCCTGGCCGCGCGTGTGCGCGACGAAGGCTTGCGCGTGCGCTGCGTGCCGACCTCGCGGCGGACGGAGGAGCAGGCGCGCGCTTCGGGTCTCACACTCGTCACGCTCGGTGAAGTCGGGGAACTGGACATAGCCATCGACGGCGCAGACGAGATAGGGCCGGGCCTCGCGCTCATCAAAGGCGGCGGCGGGGCTCTGCTGCGCGAGAAGCTCGTGGCCGCGGCCGCGCGCCGGTTCGTCGTAATCGCCGACAAAGCGAAGCGGGTCGAGACGCTCGGCCGCTTCCCCCTGCCCGTCGAGGTCGTGCAGTTCGGCTGGGAGGTGACGGCGCGCAGGGTCTCGGGCGTCGTGAACGTCGAACCTGTGCTCAGGCGTGACAGGGACGGCGAGCCCTTCGTCACCGACAACGGCAACTTCATCCTCGACTTCCGCTGCGGAGAGATTCACGACCCCGCGCGTTTGGAGCGCGAGCTGAAGTCGCTCACGGGCGTCGTCGAGAGCGGCCTCTTCGTCCGTCTGGCGCGCCTCGCAATCCTCGCCGACGAGGAGGGCGTCGAGGTCATCGAACAGAACCGCGAGCGGTAGCGAGCGGGTGCCCTGGAACGAGGAACGATGAACGAAAGGCAGCGGGTCTGACAGTTCATCGTTCCTCGTTCCTCGTTCATAGTTTTGTTGACCCGCTCGCTACCGCTCGCGGTTCTGTTGTAACGCAAAGCGCACAAAGAATCCGCAAAGAGCGGAAAGAGTTCCGTTAGCATCGCGCGCGTGCTGAAACCCCTGACACTCCTCCTGGCGGCCTCGTCGTGGGCGCGCTCGCTCATCAACTTCTTCCTGAAGCTCGGCGTGTTCGGCCCCTTCCTGCTCGAAACGTTCGACTCGTCCTTCTTCTACATGCCGCTGGCGAACGAGCTGCTCCTCTTCGCGCTCATCCACGGCGGCGGCGAATCTTCGAGCTGGATGTGGATGGTCTACGCGGTGTCGGGCGCGGCGGGGACTGTGGCGGGCGTCGCCTTACTCGACCTCGTCATGCGGCGCGTGGGCGCGGGCGGCGTCGAGCGCCTGGTCGGGCGCAGGCGCTTCGGGAAGCTGAAGGCCAAGGTCGAGAGGAACACGGGCTGGGTCGTCTTCATCGCGTCGGCGCTGCCGCCTCCCTTCCCGTTCCGCTTCACGATGATGACGGCCTCGGCGCTCCAGTGCGCCCGGGGCCGGATGTTCGCCGCGGTCTTCGCCGGCCGCACGCTGCGCTTCGCGGCCGAGGCGTTGCTCATCCTCTACCTCGGCCGGCGCTTCCTCGACTTCATGAACTCCGACGCCTTCAACTACGTCGTCTACGCGCTCACCCTCGTCGCCGTCGCCGGCAGCGCCGTGACCATGTACCGCATGTTCTGGTCGGGACGCGGTAAGAAGAAGGTGCGGAGCCCCAAAGGGGCGGCATAAGGTAGCCGGGGGCGAGCGAAGGCTTCAGCCTGAGCGAAGCCCTTGGAAATGCGTGTAAATAATGATCGCGCCCCGGAGGGGCGCGGGGGCGTCTCTCATCACGCGCCTCCCCGCGCCCCTCCGGGGCGCGATTAAATTTTTTCGACGTGTCCCGGGGGCGTCGCCTGCGCTGCTCGCTCACGCTCGCGTCTTTGGCTCGCCCCTGGCTACCTTCTGCCGCCCCTGCGGGGCTCAGGACATGCCGCGCTTTGCCTCAGTGCAAACCGTCGCCTGAGGGGCCGCCACGCTCGGAGTCGCGCTTGCTCTCTTTGGGGAGGGCGCGCGGGGTCTTGGCGCCGCCCTTGCCTGCGGGGCGGCGCTTTCTTTCGCTGCGCGCCTGCGTCGGGGGGCCTTTGCGGCCGCGCACCTGCCGCTCTTCGTCGCGGCCGGCCATGTCTTTTCGCTCCGGCATCTTCTCCTCCGATCTGTTTCAGCCGCGCCGACGGTCGCCCGGCCCCTTCGCCGGGGGGTTGCCGGGCGGGGTCTGCAACGCGCGGCGGTCGCGGCTGGCGACGCCGGCCTGTCCCGCGGCCGTGCGGCTCTTCTTCGCGCCGCGCACGCGCCGGCCGGAGGTGCTGAAGGTCTCGATCAGCCCGTGCTCTTCGAGCCTGCGGTAGGCGTTGCGCACGATGTTGCGGCTACAGCCGAGCTGTTCGGCCAGCGCGCGCTCGGACGTGATGGCGTCGCCGCGCGTGAACTTCCCGGCGAGGATGGCGCTGGCGATCTGGTTGAAGATCTGCTGCGTCTTCGTCTCGTCGCTCCCCGCGCGGATGCGTATGTTTAAGTCCGGCATGTGTCTGTCTCCCCCTTGTCTCTCAGTAGGCAGTAGGCAGATGGCAGTAGGCAGTTGAAGACCCTGCTATCGGAAACTATGACTTAACCTTTCAACGCTCACGACGCGGAGCGGCTGCCTACTGCCATCTGCCTACTGCCTACTGCTCTCACATTCCCGACGGGTACGTCTCGGGCGGCTCCTCGCCCACGTGCCATTGCGCGCCCGGCTCCAGAGGCTCGACGGCCGTCGTCTCGTCGAAGTGGAGGACGGCGTCGAACTGCTCGGCGAGCCGCGCGTGGAAGTAGTGGCTCAGGCGCTCGGTCTCGGGCCGGTAGATGACGCCGATGGCGCGCTCAAGTCTCGGCAGTCGCAGAAGCTCGCGCGCCGCGCCCTCCTCGCGCAGGTCGAGCATGAGCCTCCCGACGCCCGCGTCGTGGAAGAGCGCCTCGTAGCTGCCTTCGAGCGCGGGGCGCACGCGGCGGCGGCGGCCGGGCTCGTCCCAGTCCCGCGCGGCGGTGACCGTGCCGCGGTGCGTCGTGAAGCCGACGAGGAAGGCTTCGCGCGGGTAGCGCTCGCGCACGAGCTGGCCGACGTTCCACTCGCCGCCCTGCCCCATCTCGGTGGCGCGCGCGTCGCCGAGGTGCGAGTTGTGCTCCCACACGGCGACCTTCGCCTCCTCCCCCTCGGACGAGAGGTGCGCGACCAAAGCGTGCAGCGTCTCGGCCATGTGCCGGTCGCGCATGTTCCAGGTGTTGACGCGGCCGCGGAACATCGAGCGGTAGTACTCCTCCGCGTTCTTGACGAGCCGCGCGTTCTGCTCGGCGTGGAAGAACTCGTCGCGCGCGACGCGCCCGTCGCGGTTCGCCAGCTCGGCGGCGCGGCGGCGCAGCTCCACGAGCTGCTCGACGACGGCCGGCTCGCACGACTCGGCCGCGCCGTAGGCGGCGGCGTACCCGTACGAGGTCGTGTCCTCGCCGAAGTGCTCGAAGCACGAGTAACGACTGCGCGCGCGGCGCGCGGCCTCCGGGTCAACCTTATCCAGATAGCCGAGCACGGCCTCAATCGAGGTGTAGAGGCTGTAGAGGTCGAGCCCGTAAAAGCCGACCTTCGCCGCGCCCTTGGGGAGCGCGTCGTTGTGCGCCCGCAGCCACTCGACGAACTCGACGACGACCGTGTTGCGCCACATCCAGGTGGGGAAGCGCTTGAAGCCGCCGAGCGCAGAGCGCGCGTCCCCGTCTTCCGACTCGCCGCGCACGTAGCGGTTGACGCGGTACGCGTCCGGCCAGTCGGCCTCGACCGCGACGGCCGTAAAACCCTTCTCCGTGATGAGCCGCTTCGTGATCTCCGCGCGCTCCCTGTAGAACTCGTGCGTCCCGTGCGAAGCCTCGCCCAGCAGCGCGAACCGCGCCCCGCCCATCCACTTCAGCAGCGGGTCGTAATCCCCGGGAGCGCCTTCCAACACGTGCGCCGCCCCGCGCACCACCTCCGCCGCCACCCGCGCGGCCTTCGCCTCAGCCATAACGCACCTCAAATAGTAGGCAGTAGGCAGTAGGCAGTTGAAAGACCTACTGTCGGAAGCTCCGTTTAAACCTCTCAACATCCGAGACGCGGAGCGGCTGCCTACTGCCATCTGCCTACCGCCTACTGTCCTCTCAGCTCTGCCCCGCGGCCCTCGACGACGGGCTGCCGAGGTCGTCCACGTCGGTCGTGCCGGACGTGCTGCTCGTCGCCGCGATGTCGCTTGCCGGCGTCGTCGTGTTCGGCGCGGGCAGCGCCGTGTCCATGCCGGCGAGCGGCGCTTCCGACGCGACGGGCTCGTAAGATTGCACGCGCAGGTTGTTCTGCACGTTCGAGACGCCCGAGACCGAGTCGGCGATGTTCTCGGCGAGCCGCTTGGCGTAGCGGCTGTCCACCATCCCCGTCAGGATGACTTCGCCCGCCACGACGTTGACTTCGACGCCCGAGGCGTCGAGCCACTCGTTGTCGGTCAGGCGGTCGCAGACCTCTTCGCGCAGGCGGTCGTCGGAGCGCCGGTAGTTCTTCGGCCCGAGCCCGCGGAACTTGCCCTCGCCGCGGCCCAGCGCGCGGCGCGACTCGTCCCCGTGGCGGCCGCGCTCGCGGTCGTCGTCGCCGCTGCCGAGCCAGGAGCGCACCTGGTCGGCCGCGCGGTCGAGCCAACTGCCGCCCTCGCCCCGGTGCTCGTCTTCGCGCCCGCGCACGTCGTGCCGCCTGCGGTCGTCGCGGTCGTCCTCGTCGTAGTCGTCGCGCCCGTACTCGTAGCCGCTGCGGCCGTAGAAGCGGCTCGTCGTGCGGCCGTAGTCCGTGTCGTATTCGCGCACCTCGTCGGCGTCGTCGTCGTGCCTGTAGGCGCGCTCGACGCGCCGCTCGTAGTCGCGCGCGGGCGGGCGCAGCACGGGCGGGCGACCGTACTCTTCGCCCTCGTGCCTGCGCGGAGCCGGCGAGTAGCCGCCGCGCTCGAAGACCTCGCGGCCGTAGCGCGAGCCGTACTCGCCGCCGCCGTACTCGCGCGCGCCGTAGCGCGGGCCGTAGTCGCGCGAACTCACGTCGCGCGAGCCGTAGTCGCGCTCCTGCCCGTACTCGCGCTCTTCACGGGCGCGCCCGCCCGCGTAGCCGCCGCGGCGCAGGCCGCCGTACTCGCTGCCGCGCTCGTGGCGGCCGCCCTGCGTCCGGTAGCCCCTCTCCGAGTCGCGCTCGTATAACCTCTCGTCGGTGCGGTCGTCCTCCGGGTCGCCGTAGCGCCCGTAGCCGCGTCCACCGTAACGTGATGACATCTGCAACCTCCTTCTCAACGTCTGCCGCCAAACAAAACCCTTCCGGCGTGAGGCGCGGGGGCTCGGGGAGAAGATTTCGATGAATGCGTTAAAGGATAGGCCCCCATTTCTGTTTGCAGTCGGGTGCGCCCCCGGCGATTTCAACCACGGAGGCACGGAGGCACGGCTTGTTGAGTTATGTCCTTAAGCCGTGTCTCTGTGCCTCCGTGGTGAAATCTCTTGCCGTCATATTCAACTGCAAACAGCTATTACCTCTTCTTCTGGTCGCCGCGGTCGCCCTGCCCCGACTTGACCTTCGTCTTGGCCTCTTTCTTCACGTCCTGCGAGAGCGAACGCCCCACGTCGTCAGACTCCTTGAACTGCCCCTTCTCGTCGCGCCGCACGTAACGCTTGTCCGTGCCAGTGTCGATCAACTCGCGGTCTCCCTTCCCTGCCATTCTCAAGTCACCCCCCTTTATCTTTATTCGTCAGGCGCGCTGCGCCCTCTTCTTCTTACCTCCCTCGAACAGTTCGCGCGCGCGCTCGAAGACGCCTTCGAGCCTCTGCCGCTTCTTGAGCACCGGCCCGAAGAGGTCGCCCTTGCGCTCGACGCGCCTGAGCATGTTCCCGATGTGGAAGTCCGAGGTCTTGATCTTCTTGCGCTCGACCTCCTTCCATTCGAGCGGTGCGGAGACGGTCGCGCCCGGCTTCGGCCGCACGGAGTACGGCGCGACCACCGACTTGCCCCGCGCGTTCTGCATGTGATCCACGTAGATCATCCCCGCCCCGCGCTTCCGCTTCGACCGCTCCACGGTCGCCACCTTCGACTGCTCGCGCGCGACGACCGTCGCCAACTGCTCGGCCAGCTCCGCGACCTGCCCGTACTCGTAGACGGGCTCGACGGGGACGTAGACGTGTATCCCGCGCGAGCCCGAAGTCTTCGGGTAGGAGTCCAGGCCGACGCGCGCGAGCAGGTCGCGCGTGGTGACGGCCACGTCGCAGATGGTCTCGAACGCGACGCCCTCGCCGGGGTCGAGGTCGAAGACGAACCAGTCCGGGTGTTCGAGGTCTTCGACGCGCGAGTGCCACGGGTGGCGCTCGATCGCCCCGAGGTTCGCCATGTAGAGCAGCGTCGGAAGGTTGTCGCCGACGATGTAGTCAACCTCGTGCCCGCCGCCGTCCTCGACTTCAAGGGGCACCGTGCGGACGAACGACGGGGCCTCGTTCACGTCGTGCTGGTGGAAGAACGGCCCCGCTATCCCGGCCGGGAACCTCTTCATGATGAGCGGCCGGCCTTTCAGGTAGGGCAGGATGTAGTCGCTCACCTCGTGGTAGTAGCGCACGAGGTCGCCCTTCGTGTAACCCTCGTCCGGCCAGTAGACGCGCTCAAGGTGCGTGAGCGGCACGACCTCGCGCCCCACCTTCACGCTCAAGTCGCCTTCGAGCGCCTTCCGCTTCAGAGCGCGCCCGACGGCCACGGCCTTCCCCGCCGACTTCTTCGTGTCGAACTTCCTGACGCGCCCCTCGCCTTCCGCCTTCTGCCTCCCGCCTTCCGCCCTCTTCTTCGCCTTCCCCTTGATGGTCTCGACGCCGTTCTCGGGCTTGCGCAAACGCAGCTCCCAGCCCGCCTCGGCGAACTCGTCCGTCCGCTTGAAGAGCAGCCACTCGCCCTCGCGCCGCTTCATCTTCACAAGCGAGAAGACGCCCTTCAGCTTCTCGCCCTTCAGCGCGAAGTCGAGCCGCCCCGCCCCCAACTGTTCGGCCGCCGTGCCCTCGCCCAGCACCTCGTACGTGCCGCCGTCCCAGCGCATGTGCTCGCCCGCGCCGTACTCGCCCTCTGGTATGAGCCCCTCGAACTTGAGGTACTCGACCGGGTGGTCTTCCGTCTCGACGGCCAGACGTTTTTCGGAAGGGTCGAGCGAAGGCCCGCGCGGCACCGACCAGGACTTCAGCACGCCGCCGACCTCAAGGCGGAAGTCGAAGTGCAGCTTCGACGCGTGGTGCTCCTGCACGACGAAGCGCCGCCGGTTCGCCTTCGACACGCTCCCCCGCGGCTCCGGCGTCCGCCTGAAGTCGCGCATCTTGCGGTAGGTCTCAAGCCCCATTAACGTTCAGCCTTTTGCCGCCAGTCGGTACACCTGTGTACGCGACCCGTTCACGCACCCGCGCGTGTAGTCTCGCCCCCCGCGCGGTGCTCTGACGCCCAACACCGCGTAGTTTCCAACTCTTCTACGCCCGCCCCCCTCGATGGAACCAGTTTCGCGTTAAGGGGCTTGCAACTTGCATGCTCAAGACGCCGAAGTCCTTTTCAGACAACCGAGTGTCCGGCAGCAGACCGAAGTGAGATTCTCCGAACTCGCCAACACCTACGAGCGCGTCAGCCGCGCCGCGAACGACCCCGCGCGCGTGCGCGCGCTGGCCGAACTCTTCCGCGGCGCGGACGCGCGCACGCTCCCGGCCGCCGGGCACTTCACGCTGAGCGAAGTCGTAGACCCGCAGCTCTCCGACCGCCTCGGCGTCGGCCCCGGCACCGTGCGCAACGTGCTCGCGCGCCTGTTCGACCTTGAGCCCGCGCAGATAGACGAAGAGGTCAGGCGCACCGGCGACATGAGCGAGGTCGTCGCCGCGCACGTCCGCGGCACGGACACGCTGGAGGTGGGCGGGCTCTGGCGGCGCGTCAACCGCGCGGTAGAGAAGGACGAGGAGAGAGAGGCCCTGGTCGAGCACGTCTTCCGTAACACCACGGCGCTCGGCGCGAAATACTTCACGCGCATGGTGCTCAACCAGATGCGCATCGGCGCTGGCGTAGGCACCATCGCCCGCGCGCTGGCCGCGGCCTTCGACGTTGAGGCGAAGGACGTGGAGCACCTCTACGCGATGACGAACGACATCGGCCACACGGCCGCGCAGGCGCGCAAAGGCCCGAAGGCTCTGGCGAGAGCGGGTCTCACGCTCTTCCGCCCCTACCAGTTCATGAACGCGCAGAAGGTGGACAACCCCGAGGAAATTTTCGAGAAGCTCAAAGGCAAGAAGATTATTTTTGAGGTGAAGTACGACGGCGCGCGCTTGCAGATACACCTGAAGCGGGGCCGCCCGCCCGAGATACGCACCTACTCGCGCCGCCTGAACGACGACACGGCCGCGATGCCCGACGTGGCGGCCGCCCTTGCGAAAGCCTGGAAGGGCGGCGACGCCGTCCTCGAAGGCGAGGCCGTCGCCTTCGACCCGACGCTTCAAGAGAAGCAGCCGTTCCAGGCCGTGCTCATGCGTCTGGGGCGCGTCCACGGCGTCGAGGAGAAGGCGCGCGAGATACCGCTCGTCCTGCACCTCTTCGAGATGGTCTACCACGACGGCGAAGACTTGATGAGGGTGCCGCAGTCGGAGCGCCGCGCGCGTCTCGCGAAACTCTTCCGCCCGACCGACCGCGTGAAGATGGCCGAGGGCGTCGTGACCGATTCGTTTGAAGAGCAGGCCGCCTTCTTCCGCCGCGCCATTGAGGAGGGGCACGAGGGGCTGATGGCGAAAGACCCCGACGCCGTCTACGTGCCGGGTCGCCGCGCCGAGAACTGGATGAAGCTCAAGCCCGCCTTCGAGACGCTCGACGTTGTCATCACGGGCGGCATCTGGGGCTCGGGCCGAAGGCGCGGCCTGCTGTCGAGCCTCATCGTCTCCGTCCGCGACCGCCAGGAGTTCAAGACCGTCGGCAAGGTCGGCACCGGCTTTTCAGAAGAGGCCCTGCGCGAGCTGACCGCCCGGCTCGAACCCTCCATCATCTCGGCCCGCGGCCGCGACGTGGAGATCGAGCCCGAGGTCGTCATCGAGGTGGACTTCCAGGACATCCAGCAGACCGCACGCTACCGCGCCGGCTACGCCCTGCGCATCCCGCGCTTCAAGCGCGTCCGCACCGACAAGAGCACCCGCGAGGCCGACGACCTCGCCCGCCTCAAGCGCCTCTACAAGCAGATGCACCCGTGAACTCTACTCCGAAAGGTCGATCACCCACGGCCGTTCGACGTGCCTCTCGACAATCATCCGCCCGAGGTTGAGCCAGCGCGAGACGCCGTCGAGGACGTTGGAGTCGGAGGTGACGGCGACGAGGTTCGAGTTGACGATGTCGCGGTCGGGGTTGAACTCGACGCGCACCTCCCACGGCCAGCCGCGCTCCGCGGCGACCTCGCGCACGCGCGCGGCGAGGCGGCCGCTGTTCGAGACGGGGCTGTCGAGCAGCCACAGCACCGACCCGGGCGCGAGCGCCGCGAGTGCTTCGCCGGCGAGCAGGATGGCGCGCTCCGTCTCCTCGACCGCGCGGTAGGAGCCGTGCACGCTTGAGAGGTCGCGCACGCACCCGTCGCGCCCGAGGACGAGCACGCCGCCCGACAGCGCCGCCTCAAGCAGTATGACGAGGTTGAAGCCGTCAACGATCAACCCCTCGCCCGCGACATCGTGTTCGTCCACGCGGCGCGCGAGCCGACGCGCGCGGCTCTCGTCGGCGCACGCCGCGCGCGAGACGGCGAGGCGCTGCCGCTCCGTCAGGTTGTGGCGGTCGCCCACTATCTTCAGCGCGGACTTCGTCTGATAGCCCCGGCTCAACAACCACGACAGCTCCGACACGGCGACTCGCAACGACGCGAGCCGCGCCGCCTCGAACAGCCGCGCGTCCTCCGGGTGCGCGCCCCTGTGCCTTCGCCTGTCGGGACTCAACTTCCCTACTCCCTCCGTCAAAACCGACGCCGCGCGCGTGCGCGTATTAGGGTTGTGAGGTGACATCCTGCCCTGGACGGTGGACGCATCATGGCAGACTACAGCTTCGTGACCCTCTGGCGCTTCCGCTCGCCGCTCGAACCCGTGTGGGATTCGATCTACCACTCGGAGGAGTGGCCCGCGTGGTGGCGCGGCGTCGAGAGCGTCGAGCGCGTCGAGGAGGGCGACGACCGGGGCGTCGGCTCGCTCCAACTCTACACCTGGAAGAGCAAGCTCCCCTACCGCCTCGCCTTCCACATGCGCCTCACGCGCGTCGAGCCGCTCTCGCTCATCGAGGGCGAGGCCGTCGGCGAGCTGACCGGCACGGGCCGCTGGCGCCTCACGCACGACGCGGGCTTAACGGACGTGCGCTACGACTGGAACGTCCGCACGACCAAGCCCTGGATGAACCTGCTCGCGCCCGTCGCGCGCCCCCTCTTCAAGTGGAACCACGACGTGGTCATGGGCTGGGGGGCCGACGGCCTCGCCCGCAGGCTCGGCGTCGAACGCCTGAACTGAAAGCAGTAGACAGTAGTCAGTAGTCAGTAGAAAAACTCTCTGACTACTGTCTACTGTCTACTGTCTACTGTCTACTTCCTTCTACTCATCGTTTCTTCTTTCCCCTCTTCTTCGCCGCCGTCTTCGGCCTGTCGCGCTCGCCGATGGTGTCGGCCTCGTGGCCGGGGACGGCGAACTCGTCGGGGAGTTTTTGGAGGAGCCAGAGCGGGCGGCCGGCCTCCTCGCGCCCCTTCATCTTGAAGAGCCGCCACGCGCCCCGCAGGCGCGCGCCTTCGAGGCGGAAGCGGAGCGAGCCCGCGCGCCAGCCCGCGGCGGGGTCGCCCTCCGGCAAGAACCTCCCCGTGTCCCAGCGGTAGACGCGCCCCGCCCCGTACGTCCCTTCGGGCAGCACGCCCTCGAAGTTCATGTAGGAGAGCGCGTGGTCGGGCACCTCGACGGCCAGACGCTTCGACGAAGGGTCGAGCGAAGGCCCCTTCGGCACCGCCCAGGACTTGAGCGTCCCCGCGATCTCCAGGCGGAAGTCCCAGTGCAGACGGCTCGCGTGGTGCTCCTGCACGACGAATCTTAAATCCCGCGCCATGGGCAGATTTTGCCACACCCGGCGCCCGCGGTCGCCGCGCGCCGCGCCCGTTCGTCACGGCCGGAGTCCGGTTTGTCACACAACGCTTCACAGGCGGCGCGCGCGCCCTTATTCTCGTCCTCTGCGCCCGACCGCGCCGCGCCGCGCCGACAGCGTCAACCGAGACATCAAGGGCAGCCCCGACGCCCCCGCGAGGGGGGACGGCCGAGGGCGCGGGTGCGCCGAAGAGGTAGGGCAGGGACTTTCCATCGATGACCAAAGCGGAGACACTCGACAGCGTCCGTCTCCCCGCGGACGAGTGGCCTGCGGGCGGTACGCGTGTCTGGCGCGCCCGCCTGCAGCGGTGGGCCATCATCTTCGCCGCCTGGACGGTGATCGGCCTCTGCTTCACGGGGCAGCTCTACTACTCGAACCTGCTAAGCGATAAGCCGCTGACGTGGCGCGAGGCGGCCTCGACGCAGCTCATCTACCCGTACCTTTGGGTGGTGGGCACCGTCCTCGTCCTGTGGCTCGCCGAACGCTTCCCAGTCGAGGGGCGGCTCTGGCGGCGCAATCTGCCCATCCACCTGCTCTTCGCCACGGCCTTCGTCTGCGTCATCAGCGGCGCGCTCCACGTCATCTACCACTTTCTGTTCGCGCACGCCCCCGGCAGGCCCTACAACCCGGTGGCGACGCTCCGCTGGATCATCTACAACTCGTCCGAGAACTACGGCATCTACGGGCTGCTGCTCCTGCTCAACCAGGTCTTCCGCTACTACCGGCGCTTCCGCGAGGGCGAGCTGCGCGCCTCGCGCCTCCAGACGCAGCTCACGCAGGCGCAGCTCGAAGCCCTCAAGATGCAGCTCCAGCCGCACTTCCTCTTCAACACGCTCCACTCCATCTCCGCCCTCCTGCACCGCGACCCGGACGCGGCCGACCGCATGATCGCACGCCTCGGCGACTTCCTCCGCCTCACGCTCGAGAACTCCGGCGCGCAGCAGGTCTCGCTCCGGAAGGAGCTCGAGTTCCTGACCTGCTACCTCGAAATCGAGCGCGTGCGCTTCCAGGACAGGCTCACCACGAGCGTCGAGGTGGACACCTCGGCCCTCGACGCGCCCGTCCCCAACCTCATCCTCCAGCCCATCGTCGAGAACGCCCTGCACCACGGCATCGCCCAGACGCGCGGGCCCGGCCGCGTCGAGATTTCCGCGAAACGCGAGAAAGGCTCGCTGCGTATACGGGTCTGGGACAACGGGCCGGGGCTTGTCGCCATCACAAGGCCGGACGACGGGTTGAAGGAGGGTCTCGGGCTCTCTAACACGCGGGCGCGCCTCGAACAGCTCTACGGGGCCGCGCACCGCTTCGAGCTTGAGAACGCGCCCGGCGGCGGACTCCTCGTCACGCTGGAGATACCCGCCGCGCAGGGCGCGCCCGCCTGATTTTTGGAACCCCGCCCACGTCCCCGCGTAAACATTTCTGAAACCCGAAGGTGTTTTGTGTCACAAACACCTTCGTTGTGGTGTTTTCTTTCCGTAAATCGTGGATCGTAAGTCTGAGGCCGACCCCGCTTTTTCATGGCCCCCGGCTTACCGCCGACTCCCCTGGCGTGCGGTCCGCGGTTTATAACTCTATTTACCTAAATTATGACGGAAGCCGCACAGGCGCCCATCCGGGTGCTGGTCGTGGACGACGAGCCGCTGGCGCGCGAGAAGATTCGGGGCATGGCGGCCGACGACCCCGACCTGCGCGTCGTCGGCGAGTGCACGAACGGCGCCGAGGCCATCGAGGCCGTCCAGACCTTGAAGCCCGACCTCCTGCTGCTCGACGTGCAGATGCCCGAGGTCGGCGGCTTCGCCGTGCTCGAAGCGCTGAGGGACGACGGGCTCCCGCCCGTCATCTTCATCACGGCCTACGACCACTACGCCGTGCGCGCCTTCGAGTTCCACGCGCTGGACTACCTCCTGAAGCCGTTCGACCGCGAGCGCTTCCGCGCCGCGATGGAGCGGGCCAAGCGGCAGATCAGGCGCGAGCAGACGGGCGGCGCGCTGGACGAGCGCATCATCGCGCTCCTGGAGCAGATGCGCGGGCAGCAGCGCTACAGCGAGCGGCTGGTGGTGAAGACCGGCGGGCGCGTCTTCTTCCTGAACACCGAGGAGATCGACTGGATCGAGGCCGAGGGCAACTACGTCTCGATCCACACGGGGAAGAAGGCGTACCTCCTGCGCGAGACCATCTCGAGCCTTGAGGCGCAGCTCGACCCGAAGGACTTCGTGCGCATACACCGCTCGGCGATTGCGAACATCAACCGGATTAAGGAGCTTCAGCCCTGGTCGCACGGCGAGTACCACGTCATCCTCCACGACGGGACGCAGTTGACCCTCTCGCGCAGCTACCGCGAGAAGCTCCAGGCGGCGCTCGGCAACAGCCTGTGAGGTGTCCGGAGGCGGACGCGGGGTCGGCCACCGACCGCTTCACCCCTTGTTGCGACCAGTTCATCACAAAAGCCTTCGCCCCAAGGCTTGCGCTCTTTAGAATCCCCTCGACACGGCGGCCTTTAAGCGGCCGCCGGCACCGTTGGCGCCCCCGCACGCATCTAATGGGCTGGGTCCCGATACTTAGCCCGACCTTACCCGAAGGGAGTTGTACCGAGTTATGCTGGAACAGAGACACTACGCGTTCAACCGGCCGGCCGAGCAGACGGAGCCCGCCGCCGCGACGCCGCCCGAGCAGGGCGCGGCAGTCCGACTCAAGACGCTCAGGGAGCTGGCGCTCGCGCTCCTCCAGGAGGTCGATTCCATCAAGGGCAGCGGCTCGCTCGAAGCGAAGCCGAGCGTGGACTTCTCCGAGGAGGTGCGCCGCTTCGAGACCGACCTCATCCGCTGGGCGCTGATGCGCACGGGCGGCCACCAGCGCCGCGCCGCCCGGATGCTCAACCTCAAGGTCACGACTCTCAACGCCAAGATCAAGCGCTACCGCATCCAGCCGCACGCCGCCCCGACCAGCACCGGCAACGTCGTCGGACTCTACCGCGACGCGGAGGGGCAGTAGGTCGGAAGGTAGACGGTAGTCAGTAGCCAGCAGTCCGTAGTCAGTAGATTTCAGAGCGGAGCGACCGGCGCTTGTCGGTCGCTCCGCTCAAATTTTTTCTAATAACTATTGACCACCCTCCCTTTTGCCTTTCGGCGACGGTTCGCGTATAGAAACTCGGATGAAGGTGCGCGTCGTCTTCCTGCTGCTCTGCTGCATCTGGGGCTCGACCTGGATGTTCATCAAGCTCGGCCTGCGCGACCTCCCGCCGCTCAGTTTCGCCGCCGCGCGGTTCCTGCTGGCCACCCTCATCCTGTCCGCGATAGTCGCCGCGCGGCGCGCGCGCCTGCCGAGCGGGCGCGAGTGGCTGCTGCTCGCGCAGACGGGCGTGCTGGCCTTCGGGCTCAACTACGGGCTGCTCTTCTGGGGCGAGCAGCACATCTCTTCGGGGCTGGCGGCGCTGCTCCAGGCGACCATCCCAGTCTTCGGGATGCTCTGGGCGCACCCGTACTTGCCGGGCGAGCGCCTGAACGCCCGCAAGCTGGCCGGCGCGCTGCTCGGCGTCGGGGGCGTCGGCGTTATCTTCTCGCACCAGTTGGGGGCCGAAGGCTCGATGGCTTTGTGGGGGAGCGCGGCCGTGGTGGCGGGCGCGGCCTTCGTGGCGTGGGCGAACGTTTTGGTGAAGGCGAAGGGCCTGAAGCTGGACGCGTCGGTGCTGTCGGCGGGTCAGATGGCGTGCGGCTTCGCGGCGCTCGCGTCGGCCGCGCTGGTGTTGGAGGGCAGCCCGTCGAAGTTGCGGTGGACGCCGCTCGCCATGGTATGTCTACTCTACCTGACGCTGGTCGGGTCGGTGGCGGCGTTCCTGCTCTTCTACTGGCTGGTGCGCCACGTGGACGTGACGAAGACGATGCTGATCGCGCTCGTCACGCCGCTGGCGGCCGTGATGCTCGGCGTCGTCGCGCTCGGCGAGGAGCTGTCCTGGAGGACGGTGGCGGGCGGCGTCGTCATCATGTCCGGCGTGGCGCTCGTCGTGCTGCGCCGCGCGCCGAAAGCCTCCCCGGTCGCCGCCGAGTCGCTCGCGCCCGAGGCCACCGGCGGCGAGACTTAACAGAACCGCGAGCGGTAGCGAGCGGGTGCGTGATACTTCTTAGGCTCGTATGAAGTATCACGCACCCGCTCGCTACCGCTCGCGGTACTGTTCTAAGGCAGCGCTTCGACGTTGAGGAAGAATTTGAACGTGCCGGTCTGCTGGACGCCGACCAGGAACTGGACGTTGATCTGGCCGCCGGGCGGGATCGGCGTCGCGAGCGTCACCGCGCCGGCCGAGAGCGTCGCGTTGAAGCCGCCCCCGAGGGGCTGTGCGGGCGGCGCTTCGAGCGTCGTCCCCTCGACCGCGCAGGTGTTGGCCGGGCAGGCCCCGTTCGGGCCGGTGATAAGGACGACCGCCGAGCCCGATGTCCGCGCGCGCAGGTCGGCGTAGTCGGAGGGCGCGGGGCGGGTCGTCACGTCGATGAGGCGGAAGCGCAGCCGCGTGACGGGCGACCCCGTAGTGTTCGTGACCGTCCTGCGGAACAGGAGCGTGCCGAAGAGAGAGTTGTTCGACGGGTCGGAGGTGAACGAGCGCACGCGGTTCGGCGGGCTGGAGGTGCCGACGCCGGGGTCGATGTTGGTGACGGCGAGCTGGCTGTTGCGCACGACGGGGCTCGAAAGGTTCTCCGGCCCCGGCGCGCCGAGCCTCGGCCACAAGCCGATGTTCTGGCCGTTCGTGGACACGTAGAGGAAGTCGAGCCCGTTTTCGTTCGTGTCCTTCGGGAGGCCGCCGGTCGGGCAGGGGCCGAGCGTCGTGGGCGATCCACCCTTGCCGCACGTGTCGCGGTAGAGGGCGTAGTCGATGAGGTACTGCGTCACGGGCGAGTAGCCCGTCCCCTCCCTGTAGAGCGCGTTGGCCTCGATCGCCGAGCCGACGGCGTCGAGCCGCGTCGAGGTCGAGTAGTTGAGCGTGTTCGCCGTGTTGAAGAGAGCGATGCCGGAGTTATTCGGGATGTTGTTGGTGTAGACGGCGTCGGGCGTCGCGGTCGCGCCCGGGCCCGCCGGGTGGCCGCCCAGGCTGTAGCCGTCGGAGTTGGCGCAGAGGAAGTGGCCGCGCGCGGGGATGACCGTCCCCGCGGGGATGGTGCAGCGCAAGTTTCCGTCCGAGGCCGCCACCGAGTAGCCGGCCGAGCCGTCGGCCGTCGCGACGGTGAGCGGCGTGTCGCTGTTGTTGTAGACCTCGACGAACTCGTCCTCGTTCGGCTCGGGGGCCGGCGAGCCCGCGGGGCCGTTGGGGCCGAAGAGGCGGAACTCCGAGATCAAAAGCTCGCCCGCCGCGGCCGGAGCCGTCACCTTCGCCCACCAGGTGCCCCAGCGCGAATCGTTCGAGTCGGTGCCGGTCACGCCGACGCGCGTCCCCGCGTACTCCTGCACTGTCCACAGGTCGCGGTCGTTCGAGGGGTCTACGACCGTGTGGCTGTAGTCGCCCCAGCGGTTGCGCGGCGAGCCGAAGGTCTTCTCGTAGTAGTCCTCGCCCTCCTTGTAGATGACCGGGTCGCGCATCGTGCCGGCCGCGTCCGTCCCTAGCCGGAAGGCGTAACCCGCGTCGGCGTAGTCGTCCGACTCGAACTCGGAGAAGCCCATCAGCACGTCGCCGTTCTTGTTGACGGAGAGCGAGGGGTAGGCGTACCACCTGCCGCCATTGGTGGCGTTGGCGGTGGGGTCTTCCACGCGCCCGCCGTCCACGTAGACGCCGGTCGCGGCGTCCACGACCGTCCACTGCGCGGCCGTGTGCCTCATGCCGCCGGGCGACAGCTCGACGGTCTGCGCGTAGTACACGCGGCCGTTGCGGAAGACCGGATTAGAGCGCACCTGCGCGTCGCCCACGTCGATCCTGCGGACGACCGCGGGGCAGACCTGCGTCGGCAGGCCGACGCCCGGGACGCACTGCTGCGGGAGGTCGTCGCCGCTCGGCTGCCACCAACCGCCGCCCGCGCGCACCTTGTCGTCGCCGAGGGCGAAAGAGGGCGTGCCGGGCGTGCCGGTGATCTTGTTGACCCTGTAGGTCGCGCTGCCGCTCGAACGGTGCTGGGCGAGGTAGAGCGTCTCCTCCGTCGCCGAGTAGGTCGTGACCGGGTGGTTGCAGAAGCCGATGGGGGTGTCGTTGGGCGGACTGTCGGGGGGGTCGCGGTAGATGGTGGCGACGGCCGCGCCCGCGCGCGCCGAAGGGTAGTCGAGCACGAGCACCTTGTTGTCGTTGTTCGTCGTCGACGCGAAGTCGAACATGTTCACCCCGACGGCGATCCAGTTCTTGTTGAAGCCGAGCATCGGGAAGTCGGCCCACTCGCCGCCCGGCGCGCAGCCGACCGCGCCGTTGTCGCAGCCGACGACGAAGCGGAAGACGTAGTAGCTGCCGGCCGGGTCTGAGGTCTGCGAGACCGCGATGTTAATCGACGAGTCCGCCTCCTGCGCGTCGGACACGATAGCGAGTATCCAGCGCTGGTTGTAGGGGTCGAACTGAATCTGCGGGTCGAAGAAGCCGCTCGCGCCCGTCGCGGCCCAGAACGTGTCGGTCGAGACGGTCGAGAGCGGCGCGCCCGTCGCCTTGTCGTGTATGCGGTAGTTCGCGTTCGTGTTCGTGAAGACGCGGTCGAGCCCCACCGCGCCGTTCGTGTCGGGCGGGGTGATGAAGGAACCCGTGCCGACCTTCGGCCCGTCCTCCTGCCCGAGGAAGCTCTGCGAGGGCGACGGCGACGGGACGAGCGGCCCGCCCGGGTCGTCCACCGCGGGCGCGTGTGTTGTGGCGTCGCCCGCCTTCGCGCCGGGCGTGCCGGGCGGCGTGTCGTCGATGCTTCCGGGTATCGGGGCCGCGCGCTCCGTCTGAGTCGCCGACGGCCGTGCCGCGCGCTTCGCAAGCTCGGCGAGCTGTTTGAAGTTGACCTGCGAGACCGAGACGGGCCGGATGCGTGCGGAGATGACCGCGACGGGCTTGTCCGTCAACACGGGCGCGCGCGGCTTCGTCAGCACGGGCGCGGGGGGCCTCGGCTTCGTCGCGGGGGCGGGCGGGGTCTGCGTGGCCCTGGGCTTGACGGCAGGGGGCGCGGCCGTCTGGACGGGCGCGCGCGGCTTCGCCTTGACCGCGCCGGGGCGCACCTGCGCGCGCGCGTGCGGCCCGGCCTGGAAGAGCGCGGGGGCCGCGAGCGCCGGCAGAAACGCGAGGAGGCCGAACCGCCGCACGGCCTTGAAACCTTTCCTTGTCATGTCGGGCCCTGTAACTGACGGTGGGGCGTTATCGCCGTTGACTTAATCTGCGCGGGGACGGAAGCGCGACGAATGATAAACGAAGGCCGCGGGGGCTGGCAACACCTTCACCTCTGACGCCCGGGGGGGCGCGCGGGCTCGGGCGGGCGCGGCCCGGCCTGACCGTAGCCGACCGTGCACTCGCCCGTGACGAGGTCTACCGCGCCGAGCACGACGACGGGCCCTCCGCCCCCCTCGTCCTCCTCCCCGATCTCGTCCGTCGTCTGCGAGCCGCCCGCGCGCGCGCGCTCCCGCCGCCCGCGCTCCTCAAGCTCGCTGCGTGCGCGCGCCTCGCGCCGGCGCGGGACGAGCGAGTGCGCCGTGAGCAGGAGCGCCGCGCGCCCCCCCGCGCCGTGCGCGCGGTACTCGACCTGCGGGCCTGTGAAGCGGCCGATGCAGCGGCGCATGAGGCTTTCGGCGCGGCGGCGCGTGATGGTGCGCGTGATGTCGCCGGTCTCGCCCAGCGTGGCGGCGACCGAGTGCGTGTCCACGCGCCGCGCCCCTTCGGTGTAGAAACCGACGGAGTCTTTGACGCTCGCCTCGTAGCCGCCCACCGAGAGCCGCCACACGACGCGGCGGTCGCCCGGGCGGTCTACGACGCTCTGCACGCGGAAGTGTTTGTCGAAGAAGGTGGGGCTCACGCCGGTCTTGATGATCGCCTCGCGCGAGCCTTCGACGAGCGCGCGCTCCGTAGCCGTCAACTCCCTCGGCGGCGCGGTCTGCGCGCCCGCGCCGGCTGACAGAGCCGCGACGGCCGCGAGCGCCGCGAGGACGCAAACCTTAACCCGGCAAACTGTGAACATACTCCTTCGCGGGGAGGAGAGACGGCGCGGGAAGCTTTGAAGGCTGAATGCGGGTTAGGGGGAGATGAAAGGCAGCGTGTCTCTCATCTTCCCCTAACCCGCATTCCGAAGTCCTCAATCCGAAATCGGCCTAGCCTGCGCGGAGGGTGCGGACGATGGCGTCGCGGAGGCGCTGGGGGGCGACCTCGGCGTCGCCCTCGCCCTTCTGCGGGTCGCGCCAGTTGTCGAGGATGGCGACCTTGTGCGCGCAGGCGACGGTGCAGAGCGGCGCGCACCACTTCTCGGTGTTGTACTCGCGCTCCACGTCGGCCTTCGTGTACTGCTCGACGGGGACGCCGGGCGTGCCGCGCTGCTGCGAGCAGTAGTGCACCAGCCCGTCCTCGCAGACGTAGAGGTAGCGCGCGCCCGAACGGCACCGCCACTTGTTCTCCTTGCCCGCCGCGAGGTTGTCCTGGAACCAGCCCAGACGCGCGTACTCGGACTTCGAGACGCGCTTCAGCTCGTCGTAGACCTTGCGCTCGCGCTCGCCCAGGGGCTTCAGGAGGCCGTGGCCGTCGTGGATGACGCCGACCGTCGTCGAGAAGCCGAGCTCCTGCGCGCGGCGCGCGATGACGAGCGCGTCCTCGGGGTTCTTGATGCCGCCGCCGATGACCGAGTTGATGTTGACGTGGAAGTCGGCGTGCCCGGCGAGGTTCTGCAACTTCTTGTCGAGGTTCTTCAGACTCTTCTTCGAGACCTCGTCGGGCTCGACGTTGTCGATGGAGATTTGGAGGTATTCGAGCCCGGCCTCGTTCAGCCGCCGGATGCGCTCGGGCGTCATGTAGTAGCCGTTCGAGATGAGGCCCGCGATCATCCCGCGGCGGCGGATGTGGCGGATGATCTCGTCCAGCCCCGGGTGCATTAAGGGCTCGCCGCCCGAGATGGTGATGACCGAGGTGCCGAGGCGCGCGAGCGCGTCCAGCCGGCTCTTCATCGCTTCGAGGGGCACGGGGTCGGAGGTCTTGTCGAACTCGTTGCAGTAGGTGCAGGCGAGGTTGCAGCGGCGCATGGGGATGACGTGCGCCAGGACGGGGTGGTCGGTGCGCATCAGCGCGCGGGTGATGAACCTCGCCTCGCGCAGCTTCAACTTCAGAAACGTGCTTCGTTTCATCAAGGCTGTTTCGTCTTAGCAGCCCGCGCCGCGGGCTTCACGACTGGCGCGGACTCTCCTTCGGGGAAATGACCGCTAGACAATACCGAAAGGCGGGGCTTCAAATCAAGCGACGCGGCGTCCGCCGCCGTACACCGGCGCTTCCGACTAAAAAAGGCGAAGGGCTCTGACCACTCACGGCGGGCAGAACCCTTCGCCTTGCAGACTTTCAAACGCTCGGGGCTTTAGCCCTTGACGATCTTCGTGCCCGCGGGCAGCTTGACTTCGATCTCGTCGAGCGAGATGCGCGGGTTGCGCTGGATGTTGGTCAGGCGGACGGTCGTCGAGTCGCCGTTCTTCTCGGTGACGCGCGACTGGATGGGCATGCCGTCGTCGGTCACCCAGACCTCTGCGTACTGGAAGCCCTGGTTGCCGCGCGGCACGAACTTGAGCCACCAGACGTGCGGGCTGCCCTTGTAGAGCTCGCCCTCGCCGACCAGCTCGACGTTGAACTGGCTCTTGGCCTGCGCGCCGCTCATGTTGAGCGCGAAGTTGAGCACGTTGCCCGCGGCGCCCTTGCCCTTGGTGTTCCTTGTCGAGCCCTGGAAGGCCTGACCGAGGCGCGGGCGGTAGAGCGTGTACTGGCCGCCCGTGACCGACAGCAGCTCGTTGACGGGCCGCTTCCAATCGACGCGGACGTTGGCGTCGCGCCCCTGGCCGGCAATGTAGGCCACGTCGCCGAACTGGTCGTCCGCTTGGCGGATCTGCGCGTTGTACTTCTGCATGTGGACGGATGCGCGCAGCGAGCCGAGCGAGCGGCGGTTGCGATCCATCTTGTTCAAAATGGAGCTGATGAGACCCGGCCCCTGCGCCTGCGCGCGGGGCGGTAGCACAGAGAGCGAGGCCAAAAGCATCAGCGCGGCGACGGCCGGCGCGAACATCTTCTTCATGCGAACTCCTTCAAACATTCGGGGAGAACTCCTCAGCCGGTTAACGAAACCGGCATAAAACCGGGTAAGTATAGGGATTTACCGCTCTATGTCAACCTCAAAAGCGACCGTCCGACCGTCCGTCGTCCTCTGCTCCCGCCAGCCTTTGACCCGGAGGTCGGGCTCGCCCGTTATCTTGCGCGCGCAGCGCTCGATCTCGTGGGCGTCGGGCTGGGCGGTCGCGGCCGCCCCCGTCGTACGGATAAGCAGCTTCTGTGCCGCTCCGAGTGCATTTTGATGCGCGGGTGTGCAGGCGAGTTCGCCCCACTCGAACCACCCTTTAGGCGTAAGAAATACGAAGGCGAGGATGGCGACGCAGAGCACGTCGTACTGCCAGGTCGTCCGCCCGTACGACCAGAAAATGACTTTTTTAAAGACGTTCAGGAGCATAAAAAATAAGACAGGTGACAACTGCCGAGGACACGAGTGATAAGAAAAGATTGCGATCCTCTTCTCACTCTACGACGGCCACCCGCCTTCTGGATTATATCTGTACACGGGGCCCGGGGGCAACGATTTGTCCGTCGCGCATCTGTATGATGCGCCGGCACATGGCGGCCGCCTCCGGGTTGTGCGTGATCATGATGATGGTCTGGTTGAAGCGGTAGTTCATCTCCTGGAACATGTTCAGGACGATGGCCGAGTTCTCGGTGTCGAGGTTCCCCGTCGGCTCGTCGGCGAGGATGATGGCGGGGCGGTTGACGACGGCGCGGGCGAGCGCGACGCGCTGCTGCTCGCCGCCCGAGAGTTCGAGCGGCTTGTGGTGCATCTTGTCTTCGAGCTGGAGCAGGCGGAGGATTTCGCGGCGGCGCTCGGGGTCGCCGCCCTTCTTGCCGTCGCGCCCGCCCGCGATACTTTCGGCGAGTTTCAGGTTCCCCTCGGCCGTGAGCGTCGGGAAGAGGTTGAAGCGCTGGAAGACGAAGCCGATCTTGCGGCGGCGGATGTCGGTGCGCTTGGCGTCGGTGGCGGCCGTCAGGTCTTCGCCGTCGATGACGATGCGACCCGTCGTCGGCGTCAAAAGTCCGCCGAGCAGGTGCAGCATCGTGGACTTGCCGCACCCGGAAGGCCCCATGATGGCGAGGTACTCCCCCTCCTCCACGTCGAGCGAGACGCCGCGCAGCGCGGGCACGTCCACGCTCCCCACCCGGTAGACCTTCGTCAGATTTTCCGCCTGTAGAATCGTTCTCATAGTGAATGGTGAATAGTAAATGGTAAATGGTGTGAAGACAAAAAACAGTCTCCATTTACCATTAACTATTTACCATTTACCTTTTACTCGTACGCAAGCGCGCTCACGGCGTCGAGGTTCGCGGCGCGGACGGCCGGGTAGAGCGCGCCGAGCGCGCCGCCGAGCAGGCCGATAGCCGCGGCCGTCAGGCCCCAGGCCCAAGAGTACTCGAAGGGCAGGGCGTAGGCGCGCTGGATCAGGTAGCCGGCCAGGAACGAGACGGCGAAGCCGGCGGCGACGCCGATGACGCTGATGAGCACGGCCTCCTTGACGATCTCGCCGACGATGAAGCCGCGCGTGGCCCCGAGCGCCTTCAGGATGCCTATCTCGCGCGTCCGCTCGGTGATGGTCGTGTACATCGCCAGCATCACCACCAGCCCGCTCACCAGCGCCGAGAGCCCGACCAGCGTGCGGAGGAAGACGCCGAGGTAGGGGATGCTCTTCTCGATGTTGGTGATGATGTCGCGCGTGAGCTGAATCTTGTTGCCCGGGAGCTGCTCGTCGATGCGGCGCGCCACCTCGACCGCCTGCTCCGGGTTCTTCAGCTTGACGTAAATCCAGGTGCACTTGTCCGGGGCCTGGAGCGCGTCCTGCATCGCGGCCAGGGGCATCTTGACGCGCGGCCCGGCCTCGGGCGTGTAGACGCCCGAGACCGTGTAGGTGTCGTTGCCGAAGAGCCGCAGTTGGCTCCCGACCGAGAGGTTGTTGTTGCGCGCCTTGGCCTCGTCGATGACGACCTCTTTGACCGTGGGCTCGCCCTGCTCGTTGACCTCGAAGCGCGGCGCGCGCCCCGCCACGAGGCTCATCCCGTTCATCGCGGCGAACTGCTCCCAGTCCACGCCCTCGACCTGCTCGAACCCGAAGCCCTTGCCGCCCTGCGAGACGTAGCGGATGTCGGGCACGGCCGTCGCCACGCCCTCGACCTTCAACAACTCCTCGGCGTACTTCACCGGCAGGTTGGCGGCCGTGCTCATCAACTGCGTCGAGCCCGCGTCGCGCGTGAAGACGATCTCGGCCTTCAGGTTCTGCGAGCGCCGCTCGAGGTCGTTCGACAGCCCGCGCGCCAGCCCCGTAAAGAGCATCACCAGGCACACGCCCAGCGCCACGCCCGCCGCGCTCACCAGGGCGCGCACCGGCCGCTGCCGCACGTTGGCTGTGACGAGACTCTCCATCTTTGGTGAATGGTGAATGGTGAATGGTGAATGGTGGGCGGCCATCTCGGAGCCGGGTCGAAGTAACTCAACCTGGCGCATGCTCAACCACTATTTACGATTTACCATTCACCATTTACTTCTTTACAGCGTCCAGGTCTACCTCCTGAAGGTTCGAGCTGTTCTTCAGGACGAAGATTTCGGGGTCGTACTGCTGGTCTACTTTGACCGCGCCGGGGTCCTGGAAGGCGAGGCGAATCGAGTAGTGATCCTGCGGCCGCGTCAGCTCGATCTGCGCGGGCAGGCGCAGGCGGCCCTCCTCGCCGAACGGCTGCGCGCTGCTGTAGAGCACGTCGGTGATGAGCTGCCCGCGCTCGCCGTAGATCTGCACCCGCGCGAGGCGCAGCGTGCCGACGCGGTCGAACCAGAAGCGGCGCGTGACGCGCGCGCGGTTCTGCGACACAAGCTCCATCTCCGTCAGGACGTAGTAGCCGCGCACGACGCGCGCGCCCTTCTGCGCGCCGGGGCGCATGTCGGCCTCCTCCTCGTAGGTCTCGGCCTGCGCGTAGACGTGTTTCGTGTCCTCGAAGGAGACGGGGGGGACGAGCACGGCGTCGGTCAGGTGCTGCGGGCGCAAAGATGAGAGCGCGCTCACGGTCGCGCGCTGCATCGCCTCCTCGCGCCGCCTGCCGCTCAGGTTGCAGTCGAGCGCGGCGGCCGCGCCGTTGGCGTCCAGCCTCTCGTACTGCGCGGCGTTGCGCCCCGTGACGAAGCGCTGGTACTTCTGGTCGCCCATGTAGACGGCCGCCCAGAATCGTTCGCCGGTCGAACTCATCTCGGCGACCTTCGAGTTGACGATGGGCAGTTGCACGGTCAGGTAGACCTGCCCCGGCCGCTGGACGACGAGGCGGCCGTCGGCCGTGCGGAACTTCTCGGCCAGCCCGCAGGGGGCGTAACTCGTGTCGAGGAACTGTATGTCAACGCGGCCGTTCAGGGACTTGACCGCGCCGAGGCGGTTGATCTCCTCGAACATCTGGGCCATGTCGGCCTCGACGAGCGGCGTCAGGGGCTGCGGGACGGAGATGCGCCTCGACGGCTTGAAGAGGCCGCACCCCGCGAGCAGCACCGCCGCCCCCAGCACGGCCGCCGCCGCCGCGGCCCGGACACACCCCCAGTTTTTCAGCCTGTGCATCGGAAGCAAAAGTCGAACGCGCGCCACCCGCCTGCCCCGCTAAGATTCACGAAATCAGTTAAGGGAAGCTAACAAAGGCGCTTCGGCCTTGTCAACGGAGGGAAAGGTTCCGGGTTCTGGGTGTTGGGTGTTGGGTTTATTTAACAACAAGCGCCTTCCGCCATAACGACTAGCCAACACCCAACACCCGGAACCCAACACCCTTTCAGTCGAGCAGCAGCGGCGGCTTGCCGAAGCGCGCGCGGAGGGCGTTGACGGCGCTGTTGACCCGGGGGCGGCTGACGATGCGCGTCTCGAGCCCGCGCTTGCCGGGGAAGTCGAGCAGCATGATGCCGAGCAGGATCGTGAGCACGCCCTGCCCCGGCACCCCGGGCAAAGACATGACGACGCCCGCGCCGACCAGCACCAGCCCGAGCAGGTTCTTCACGAAGATGCCGCAGGCGCGCAGGACGGGGTGGCGGTGGACTAAGAACTCGCGGTCGTGCGACGAGTGGAAGTAGTTCGCCGGCAGCTTCACCAGCACCACCGTCACCACCGCGATGCTCACGATGAACGTCACCACCGAGAGCCCCACCCCGAAGAGCACCTGCCCCCACGTCAGCCCCCACCCGTGAATCAGTCGCGTCAGCCAGTCAATCATAAGCAAGTAGGCAGTAGGCAGATGGCAGTAGGCAGTGCGCTCCGCGCTATAGATGTTACGAGATTAATCCGAGGCTTCCGGCAGCGGCGCTTTCAACTGCCTACTGCCATCTGCCTACTGCCTACTTCTCTCTTCCACGAGCGCCGCGACGGCCTCTCTGACGACCTCGCGGGCCGCGCCTTCGAGCCCAAAGTCGCGGTCGGCGGCGCCCTCCCAGAACTCTTCGAGGCCGCGCGAGCCCGCGCGCTCGAAGGCGAGCGCCTGCGCGAGCAGGTCGATGACGTCGGCCGCCTTGACGAGCCGCGCCTCAAGGCTCGCGCGCGACTCGTAGTCCTCGTGCAGCTCGGCGTACACGGCGGCCCCCGTCGAGCCGCGCATGATGTCGTCGAAGGCGGCGCGCTCGGCCGCGCGGCGCGCCTCCCTGCCGTAGTAGTCGGCGACGGTGCGCGGCATGTCGCCCGTCCGCGTCTCCTGCAAGTCGTGCAGCAGCGCGATGCGCAGCACGCGCCCCACGTCCACCCCCACGCCGCGCGCCGCGCACTCGTCCGCCAGCAGCATCGCCGTCAGAGCCACCCCGTACGAGTGCGCCGCCACCGACTCCGCCCCCGGCGGCAGGCCCCGCAAGACCCACCCCGTCCGGTCGAGCCGCTTCAGCCGCTGGAGTTCGAGAAGGACGCTGAGCATAAGAGCAGTGACGAGTGACGAGTGACGAGTTGGAAACAGGGCTTAATCCGTCGGCTCGTCGCCGTCGCTCAAGTCTGTCTGCTGACCGTAGTCGTTCGCCGCGGCGGCGGCGGCTGTCGTAAACATCTTCCCGGGGTTGAGAATGCCTTGGGGGTCGAGGGCGCGCTTGATGCGGCGCATGGCTTCGATGGTCTCGCCGCCGAGCGCCATACGCAGGTACGGCGCTTTGACGTAGCCGATGCCGTGCTCGCCGCTGATGGTGCCGCCCAGGTCAACCGAGGCCGCGAAGGTCTCGCCGACGGCCTCGCGCGCGCGCGCGACCGCATCGGGGTCGGAGCGCTCGCACATGAAGTTGACGTGGATGTTGCCGTCGCCGAGGTGGCCGAAGTTGACGACGAAGGTGTCGTACTTCCTCCCAATCGCCTCGACGCGCTCGATCAGCTCCGGCACGCGCGAGCGCGGGACGACCACGTCCTCGTTGAACTTGAGCGTGCCGAACTTCTTGATGGCCGGCGAGAGCGCGCGCCGCACGTCCCACAGGCGGTCTTCCGAATCGCGCGACTCCGAGCGCAGGATGTCGTAGCCGCCCAGGCCCCTCACCACGTCCTCGACCAGACGAATCTCGCGCTCGACCTCGGCGGCGGGGCCGTCCGCCGAGACGAGCAGCAGCGCGCCCGCCTCGGGGTCTATGCCGAAGGCGAACTCCGACTCGACGGCGCGGATGGCGTTGCGGTCTAAGACCTCGATGGCGACGGGCGTCACGCGCGCCTTCGTGAAGGCGGGCGGGCAGGCGCAGGCCGCGGTCATCGTCTTGAAGGTCGCGCGCACGGTGCGCGTCGTCTCGGGCAGAGGCAGCAGCTTGAGCGTCGCCTCGGTGATGATGCCGAGCATGCCTTCCGAGCCGCAGATGAGTCCCGTCAGGTCGAAGCCGACGACGTTCTTGCTCGTCAGTCCGCCTGTGCGGACGATCTCGCCCGTCGGCAGCACGACTTCGAGGCCGAGCACGTAGTGCTTCGTCACGCCGTACTTCGCCGAGCGGATGCCGCCCGCGTTCTCGGCGATGTTGCCGCCGATGTAGGAGTTCTTATAAGAGGCGGGGTCGGGCGGGTAGAAGAGGCCGACCTCCTCGACCGCCTGTTGCAGCGCGTAGGTCGTGACGCCCGGCTCCGTTATCGCGTAGAGGTTCTCTAGGCTGATTTCGCGGATGCGGTTCATGCGGTCGGTGCCGACGACGATGCCGCCCTCCACGGGAACCGCGCCGCCCGTGTAGCCGACGCCGCCGCCGCGCGCCGTCACCGGGAACCGCCGCTCGTTGGCGAGCCGCAAGACGCCCGAGACCTCTTCCGCGCTCCGGGGCAGCACGACCGCCTCCGGCGGGAACTTCTCCTTCAAAGCGTCGCCCGCGTAAGGCTCGACCCGCTCCTCGTCAACCAGGACGTTCTCCGCCCCGACGATCTCGCGCAGCCGCCCCAACACCTCCGGCTCGGACGCGGCCGTGCGCGCGCGCACACCTTTGTCTGCGAAGTGAATCGTCCGGCTCATTACTGTCTGGCTTTGCTCCTTCCCGACAATACTAGCGTGAGCGCCGCGCCTCATCAACACGCGGGCGGCAGTAGGCGGTAGGCAGATGGCAGTAGGCAGTCGAAAGCCCCGCTGTCGGAGCCCCCGATTTATTCTTTCAACTCCCTTAACGCGGGGCGGCTGCCGACTGCCATCTGCCTACCGCCTACTTCCCTCACAACATTTTCCTTCACAGGCGGGCCGAAAGTGTTTAGAATGCACGCCCATTACGGTCGGCCGCTGGCGCTCCCAGCTCAAGCCTCGCGGCCGACGCGCCCTCAACCCGACGGGGCGGCGTGGCCTCGCGGCGAGTGCATCACCTCTCAACCGTTTGACGCTCTCAGACACAAAGGGAACTAATATGAAAAGGGGAATCTGCCTCCTCCTCGTCTGCGTCTTTGCGGCTCCGGCCTTCGCCCCCGCGGGCACGGCGGCCGAAGACCCGCTGGCCTCCGTCCTGAAGCAGGGCGGCTACACCGTCTCGCTGGACTTGCGCGTGCGGAAGAAGAAGCGCGACTCTCTGGAGAAGGTCATCAGCGACTTCCTCGGCGACAACGGCCCGAACGCCTACGCGACCGGCTTCGTCGTCGGCGACGGGCTGGTGATGACGGCCTACCACGTCGTGAGCGGGGGCCTGAGCGCCGACAAGCGGCGGCAGCTCGGCTTCTCGGTCAACGAGCCGCTCGAAGTCGAGGCGTCGGTCAAAGGCTGCGTCGCCAGGGTGCTCAAGATCGACCCCGACGCAGACCTCGCGCTGCTCGGCGTCTGCGATTCGACTAAGACCCGCGGGACGCTCTCCTTCCAGGAGGCGCTCAGCCAGGACGAGGAGCTGCTCGTCATCGCGCGCCCGAACGGCAACAAGGCCGTCCGCCGCGGCGGCTTCAAAGGCCCCTACGTCTACCGCGGCAGGGAGTACTGGTCGGCTAAGATCGAGGGGCGCGACGGCTTCTCCGGCAGCCCCGTCTACAACGAGAAGGGTCAGCTCGTCGGCGTCTTCAGCGGCTACGACTACAACCGCAAGGTCGCGCTCATCAGCCCCGGCTCGCACGCGCAGAAACTCCTTCAAGACTACGCCTCACACCTCAAGCAGTGACCCGCGCACGCGCGGAAGAGAATTTAACCACAGAGACGCGGAGGCGCGGCCCGTCGAGCTGTTGCGACGGGCCGCGCCTCCGCGGTCAATCTTAAGGTTCGGCACACGCCCCGCAGACGACCCGTCCCCCACGCCTTCCGCGTGCAGTGGCCGACCCGCCTCCGGGGCGTGCTCTCGTTGAGATGTGAAAGGTTAGGCGGAGTTAGTCCCGACTTGATTACGAATCCGTTACATTGCGCTTGCGTCTGAGGGGAAAGTAGACAGTAGTCAGTAGACAGTAGAAAACAGAGGCGGCGCGTCTCCGGTATAACACGAGTGCACCGCCCGTCTTTTCTACTGTCTACTGACTACTGTCTACTGTCTACTGCTCTTACTCACCCGCAGTCGGGGTGGTGGCAGCTACAGGATATCTCGAAGTGGATGTTCTTCGCGGCGTCCGCGCACTCCTCGCTGCAATACTTGCTGCCCTCCTCCGCCGCGCAGCCGCAGGTCTCACGGGCGCACTTGGTCTTCGGCCTCTCGTCCGCCATCTCAACCTCCTCGTCTTCGACTGTTCGTGTTCGGGGGAACGTTGACCTAAGTTTCGTCCCGAGACGGCGCGGAGTCAAGGGGAGAAGTAGGCAGTAGGCAGATGGCAGTAGGCAGTTGAGGCAGTGGATCGAAAATTCTGATTTAACCTTTCAACTGCCGTGACGCGGGGCCTACTGCCTACTGCCTTCTGCCTACTTCTCTTCAAGGGGCTTGCTGGACGATGATGCGGACGCGCTCGCGGCCGACGACGACTTCGAGCGGGTTGCCAAGTTGGAGGGGGATGGTCTTGCCGTTGACGTTGATTTCGAGCGGCGGCACTCCTCCGGCGGGCGTCGTCGCGGGCGTGTCGGCCGGCGGCGGCGTGGAGGAGGGCGTGCCGGGCTCGGCGGGCGGGGGCGCGGTCTGCTCGCGCGGCTTGGCCACGTCGCCCGTGCGCGTCAGCAGGGTCGTCGCGACGATGCGCCACGTCGCGGGCGTGCAGGTCAGGCGCAGGCCCGGCGTGTCCACCTCGACCTGCTCGCGCGGCGCGAAGGCTTCGAGCTTCCAGAGCCCCTCGCCGCAGCGCACGCCGTCCTCGCCGTAGAAGGTCGCCCACCCCGTCACGTAGTTGTAGAAGACGGGGCTGCGGTTCTCGACCACGAGCCGCGTGTTGCGCACGGGGGCCTCGGGCGTCCCCGCCAGCGCCTGCGTGCGCAGCCGCCCGCCGAGCGCCTCGTTCCCCGCCACGTCGTACGCGACGGCCGCCTGCGCCAGGGGCACGTGCGGCTCGCTCGGCCTCACGTCCGAAGTCGTCGCCGCCGTCTGCTGCCGCGCCTGTGCGACGACGGCGCCGCACGCCGACAGCGCCAGGCAAAGAGCCGCGCGGACTACTCTCCTCATAAACCGTCCCTCCTGAGCGAAGCTGTTCGCTTACTCTAGCCCCAACGCATACGGGGCGCAACGGTGGCTTTAACTCGTGACGACGGGCATGTAGGCCGCGCCGCGCGGCAGCACGTAGCCGGGCGCGTCCTCGCCGACGCGCGCGAGCGCCTCTTCGAGCGTGCGCGCCGGGGTCATGCGCATCCGCTTCACGTCCTCTTCGGGGAGGCTTGAGACGAGTTGCACGCGGAACCGCTCGGCCTTCGTCAGGAGCGACCAGGCGGTCTGGCCGTTGACCTCGTACGCCTCGCGCAGGCGCGCTTCGAGGGCGCGCGAGTCCGGCGCGTCGAACCACTTGAGGAAGTCCGCGCGGCCGAGGCCGTCCGGGCACTCTGCGACGAGGACGATGTGGCCGCCCTCCTCGCACGCGTACGAAGCCGTCTCCAGGGCCTTGTGCGCCTGTATGAGGTTGAGGTCGAAGGGCGCTCCGCCGGCCGAGGCGACGACGACCTGGAGCTTCTCTTTAATCTCGACGGTGTGTGAGTCGGCATACTCGGCGCAGGCCAGGCGGTGCGCGGCGCGCCAGTCCCCGGCGTAGGCGCGGACTACTTGGCCGCGCGCGTCCGTCACGGTGTTGATGAGGAAGGAGGGCGCGGCCTCGGCCGCGATGCGCTCGCACTCCTCGTGGACGGCGTTGCCGTCCAGCCTCCCCGTGCCGACGCCCGCGCGACGGCCGCCCTGCTCGAAGTCGAGGGCCTGCAAGTGCGTCGCCTCAATCGCGCGCCTCGAAGCCAGGCCGGGGCAGACGCTCTTGCGCCCGCCGGTGAAGCCCGCGAAGTAGTGGAAGCCGACCGCGCCGGTGAGGATGACGTGCGAGTGGTCGAAGAGCGCGCGGTTCAGCTCGACCGGCGTGCCGCGCTCGGTCACGCCGAAGGAGACGTGCTGCGACTCCGCGTCCGGGTCGTGCGCGAGCGTGCGGACGCGCTGCACGATGAAGGGCGTGAGCAGCTCCGCCTTCTCCTCGCGCGTCACGGGCCGGTGGATGCCCGTGGCGAAGATGATGCGCAGGTCGTACGGCGCGACGCCCAGCGCGATCAGACGGCGCACGAGCAGGTTGACGACCTGCGCGCTCCCCGTCGCCCGCGTCGCGTCCGAGACGACGACGAGCACGCTCTCGCCCGGGCTGATAATCTCCTCCAACGGCTGCGAGTCAACGGGGTCGTCAATCGCCGCCCCGACCTCCGCGTCCGTCAGCGCCCGCTCCTCGCGCGCCTCCCCTTCGAGCACACGGAAGCGCCCGTCCTCGAACTCGAACGGGAGGGAGCCGCGGCCGTAACCCAGTTGAATAGTCATAAGAAAGTAGGCGGTAGGCGGATGGCAGTAGGCAGTTCGCTCCGCGTTCAGGAAGTTGAAAGGTTAAACCAAAGTTTCCGACGGCAGTGCTTTCAACCGCCTACCGCCATCTGCCTACCGCCTACTGCGGTCACACGCCGAAGCGCACCAGCTCGCGCTCGATGACGTTGAGCGAGGCGAAGTCGGTCTTGCCCGAGGCGCGCGTCTCGGCGAGCCAGCGGCGGAGCTGGCGCGCCTCGTCGAGCGTCTGGATGCGGCACGCCCCCGTCAGCGCCAGAGTCACCAGCGCGTCCGGCGCGCCGTGCGTCATCAGCGCCGCCTGCAAGGCCGCCTGCTCGCGCAGGTCGAGGACGATGAGAAGGCTGATTTCCATAGAAGCTGTCGGCGGTCAGCTCTCAGCTTTCAGCCGACCCATTCCGGAAGGCTCAAGCTGAAAGACGATACGGGCCGCTGGCGAAAGACAAAAGCTGAAAGCTGACCGCCGACCGCCTCCTCATTCCTTCGTCGAGCGGAAGCAGGCCGTGCCGGAGGTGCAGAAGTGGAACGTCTCGTCCTCGAAGTCCCCGGTCTCCATCTGGATGGTCAGGTGGTCTACGCCGAACTGGTCGTGGAGCTTGGCGCGCAAAGAGCGCAGCAGCTCGGCCGGCGCGGCGGCGGGCGCGTGGCGGACGTGCGCCGAGAGCGCCTCGCGCCCCGAGGTGATCGTCCAGACGTGCAGGTCGTGCACGTCCTCGACGCCGCTGGTCTCGAGTATCGCGTCCTCGACCGCGGCGAGGTTGATGTGCGCCGGCGTCCCCTCCAACAGGACGTTCGTCGCCTCGCGGATGAGGCTCCACGAACTCCACACGATGAGCACGGCGATGAGCGCGCTGAACAGGGGGTCGGCCGCGTGCCAGCCCTTCCACATGATGAGCGCGCCGGCCGCGATGGCGCCCACCGACCCGAGCGCGTCGCCGAGCACGTGCAGCCACGCGCCGCGCACGTTCAGGTCGCGCTCGTGGTCGCCGTGCAGCACCCACGCGCAGGCCAGGTTGACGACGAGGCCGCCCGCCGCGATGGCCGTCAGAGTGCCCGCGCGCTCGATCTCGGGCGGCGCGAGCCAGCGGCCGTACGCGTCGTACAGGATGAAGAGCGAGACGGCCGCGAGCGCCACCCCGTTCGTGAACGCGGCGAGAATCTCCAGGCGGTAGTAACCGTACGTCTTCGTCGGACTCGCCGGGCGCGACCCGAACCTCGCGGCCAGAAGCGCCAGCGCGAGCCCCGCCACGTCGGCGAGCATGTGGCCCGCGTCGGCTAGGAGCGCGAGGCTCCCGGTCCACCAGCCGCCCGCCGCCTCGGCCAGCATGTACGCGGCCGTCAGCAGGAGGACGAGGAGCAGCCGCCGCCGCCCGCGCTCCGAGAGCGCGTCGTGAGTGTGCGCGTGAGCGCCGTGCGCGTGCCGGTGTCCGTTCTCCGAGGCCATGACCTTTAGATTTTTTTCGACCGACTTGCCGCCCGCCGGAGACGTAAGCTTAGCAGATTTTCGGGCGCGTGTGTGGCTGCGCCGCCGCGCGCATTTTACGCTTCGGCCGCGAGTAATAATATTTTCGCTTAACGCCCGGAGGGCTAGACCCTCTCGCCGAATTTTTACGCGTGTGTCAGTGAGGGTCGCTGACGGCGAGACGCGGGCGGCCCCGCAATCATAACTTTGAAAAGGAGCAGAGACATGAAGAACCTCAAGCAGGCGGGCTTCACCCTCATCGAGATGGCGGTGGCGCTCACGGCCATCAGCGCCCTCGCGGCCATCGTCCTTCCGGCGGTGCAGTAAGGGAGTTGCTTCCTCGAAACGCGACGGGGGCGACTTTCGTCACCCCCTATCCTCCGACAAACGGAATCGCCCGCTCGCCGTCGTTGACGGTCGGCGGGCGATTCCTTCGCGCATGCGGCCCCACCGCGCGGCACAGACGTTGACTCGTCGGGCGTCTTCAAATATCCTCCCCACCACTTCACAGGCTTCGCCGTCAGCCTCGCGGGCACACCCTTACCGCGCCGTGCCCGGGCGTCCGCCCCTCGGCTCCGAAGGCCCTTCCCACGTTCGCACCGGCGTGAGAAAGGCGCCCAGGGAGGGTGGGGCACATCAAGGGTCGAGTGGGGGAAGAGCCATGCGTCTGAGCAGAAGATGGATGGTCGCGGCCGCCGCCATACTTTCCTTGCTGGGGTCGGCCTCGGCGCGACAGCCCGAGGCGGAGGCTCCCCGGGAAGAGGAGGTGGTCAAGGTCGAGGTAGACCTCGTGACCGTCAACGTCTCGGTGACCGACGGCGACAAGCGCCCGGTGAAGGGTCTCATGGCGGCGGACTTCCTCGTCTCGGACGAGGGGCGGGAGGTCAAACTCGAATTCTTCGACGGGCAGGGGCCGGCCAGCATCGTCTTCGTCATCGACACCTCGACCTCGATGAAGTATGAGAAGTGGTCGAAGCTCAAATCCGCCCTCAAAAAGTTCCTCTCGCGCGCCCGCGAGGGGAACGACTACACGCTCGTCGCGTTCTCCGACCGGCCGCGGCTCGTCGCCGAGTCGGTTAACGCCGAGGGGCTGTGGCAAGGCGTCCTCGGGCTGGAGCCGGAGGGCAACACGGCGCTCTACGACGCGGTGCTGCTCGGCATGGAGGCCCTGGGGCGGACGCCGCGCCGCCACAAGGCGCTCGTCCTGCTCTCCGACGGCCAGGACATAAAGAGCCGCGCCGGTCTCGCCGACGTGCAACTTGAGGCGCTGACCCGCCGCGCCACGGTCTACGCGGTCGGCATCACCCTCGACGCCAGACCCAGACTCATGCTCGAATTCGACCGAAAGGGCAGGGACGTCCTGAAGGGGCTGGCGGCGGCCACCGGCGGGCTGGCCTTCTTCCCCGAGCCCGACGACATCAGCAGGGTGCTCGACGGCATCAACGCCGACCTGAGCGGGCAGTACACGCTCGGGTACTACGCGGCCGACAAGGAGCCAGGCTGGCGCAACATCCAGGTCAGCCTGACGCCGGCCCAGCAGCGCCGCCGACTCCGCTACCAGCAGCGCTACCTGAGAAGGTGAAGGGCGGGCCGCCCTAAAAGCTAAACCCCGGAGACGGGGTTAATTACCGAACCTACAACTCGGCGAGGCCGAGGGCGCGGTTGAAGTCGCGGTAGAGTTCGTTGAGGTCGCGGATGTTCTTCTCGAGCGCGCGGGGGAGGTCGGCGACCTCCTTCATCTGGACGACGAGGTTGGCCCCGGCGAGGAAGGCCGCGTGCGCGTCGCCGGTGCGCGCCGTGTTCGTCAGGAGCACGAAGACCATGCGGCGCCGCTCCGAGGTGCGCATCGAGGTGACCTCGCGCCCCACCGCCATCGAGCCCTGCGACCGCGGGTCGAACTCCGGGTCGAGCACGAGCACGTCCAACTGATCCTCGCGCATCCGCTCGACGGCCTGCGCGGCGTCGGCCGCGACCGACACGTCGTAGCCCGTCTGGCTCAACGCGCGCGCCGCGTCGCCGCCGAAGGCGGAGCCCGCGCAGATGAGCGCGCGCCTACGCTCCCAGGGGCGGCGCGCGCCCGCCGTGTGGTGCTCGCCGCCGCCTTCGCCCGACGCCTCGCGCCGCAGCAGCGAAGCGAGCAGGCGCAGGACATCTTCGTTCGACTCCGCCGTCGGCGCGGGGGCGGGGGGGGCGGGCGGCTCACTCATCAGAGGGGCGGCGACGGCCGGCGCCGTGTCCTGCCGGGGCCGCGCCGACGAAGGCACGTCGCCGACGGCGGCCACCGCGTCGCGGTGCGCCTCCGTGGCGGGCGGCTGCGCGTTGACGATCTGCTGACACTTCGGGCAGCGCACGCTGAACGGGCGCGACGGAACCTTGGCCCCGTCGAGTTGGAGCTTCGTGGTGCAGTTGGGACAGGTGACGATCATGGGTGTTGGGTGTCGGGTGTTGGGTGTCGGGGGTTGGGTGTTGGGTAAAACCGGCTTCGTCCTACCAACACCTAAAACCCGGAACCCAACACCCTATTCGAGCATGTCGAGCATCGAGCCCGCCGCGGGGCGCGCGGGGGCCGTGGGGAAGGCGCGCGGGGGGGCCGCGGCGGCCGGGCGCTTCGCGGTGTAGGCGGTGCTTTCGGCCGGGCGGAAGTCGTCCGTGGCCGACATGCCCTTGAGCGCGAGTTGCAGGTTGTTGGGGTTGGTGGCGAACGAGAGCCCGTCTTCGAGCGTGATCGTGTCCTCCTCGATCATCCCCTTGATGACGGTGTCGAAGTCCTGCATGCCGTCGAGGCGGCCGTCGCGCATCGCGTCGAGCAGAGACTTGCCGTCCGACTCGCCCGCGGCGACGTACTCGCGCGTGCGCGGCGTCGACTTCAGGATTTCGACCGCGGCGACGCGGCCGTGCCCGTCGGCGCGCGGGATCAGGCGCTGCGAGACGATGTAGCGGAACGTCTGCGCCAGCCGCGTCCGTATCACCTGCTCCTCGTTCTTCGGGTAGAGGCCGATGATGCGGTCAACGGTCTTCGAGGCGTCGATGGTGTGCAGGGTCGAGAGCACGAGGTGGCCCGTCTCGGCCGCCTCCAGGGCGATCTCGGTCGTCTCGTAGTCGCGCATCTCGCCGATGAGGATGACCTTCGGGGCCTGGCGCAGTGCCGCGCGCAGGGCCGACGGGAAGTCGCGCGCGTCGGAGCCGACCTCGCGCTGGTTGATGGTCGAGTTCTTGTGCGCGTGCAGGAACTCTATCGGGTCTTCGATGGTGACGATGTGGTAGTGCTGCTGCTGGTTGACGATGTCGATGACGGCCGCGAGCGTCGTGGACTTGCCCGAGCCCGTCGGGCCCGTCACCAGCACGATGCCGTTGCGCAGCTCGGCGATGTCGGCGAGCTGCTTCGGCAGGGTCAGGGTTTCCAGCGTCGGGATCTCGGTCGGGATGACGCGCATCACGATGGAGTAGGTGCCGCGCTGCTGGAAGACGTTGACGCGGAAGCGCGTGCGCGAAGGCAAGGAATAGCTGAGGTCGGCCGAGCCCGTGTGGGCGAGGCGCTGCGCGGCGTCCGGGTTGCCGTGCATCAGCGTCATCGCGATGATCTCGGTCTGGTAGGGCGTCAGCTTCTGCAGGCCCAGCGGCTGGACCGGGCGCAACTGGCCGTTGACCTCCACCTGCGGCGTCTGTCCGACTGAAAAGTTAAGATCGCTGATGCCTTCGGCGGCCTTGAGCATCTGCTCGATGACGGGCGGCAGGTCGAAATATTTCATGCGGGGATGGCGACTCCGTTGGCAGGCGATAAGAACCGGGGGACGGGACTTTCAGGCTCGGAAGCCGGGAACGGGGCACTGCCCCCGGCGACCTTTTTCATAATGTCAGGCCAACGCGAGAAAAGCAAGTTAAAACTTTTAACGCTTAATATTTGAACACTTAGCCCTCCAGAGAAGTTTGCCGATCAGTCTACCTCCCGTTTAGAGGCGGGCTGTGCCCACCGTCGCGTGATACACCACGGCACGCCCCGGCGGGCGGAGCCCGCCTCTAAACGGTCGTCGATATGCTCATGCGTAAAACGCTCTAGTTTACTTTACAGGCGGGCCAGGAGGTCATGCGTGCGGCGGGTGATTTCGGCGGGGTCGGAGGTGTCGAGGAGGGCTCGGATGACCGCGACCGAGTCGGCGCCTGCTTCGAGGACTGCGGGCGCGGTCTCGGCCGTGATGCCGCCGATGGCGACCAGTCTGACGGCCGGGCCGACCGCCTCGCGCACCCGCCGCACGCCTTCTATTCGGACGACAGGGTCGGGGTTCTCCTTCGACTTCGTCGAGAAGACCGGCCCGACGGCTATGTAATCGACGGGGAGCCGCGCGGCCGCCGACGCCTGTTCGACGCCGTGCGTCGAGAAGCCGACGACCATCTTCTTGCCGACCAACGCCCGCGCGGTCGCCGGCGGCATGTCGTCCTGCCCGAGGTGGACGCCGTCCGCGCCGACGGTCAAGGCCACGTCCACACGGTCGTTGATAATCAGCTTCGCGCCGAAGAGGCGCGCCACCTTCAGAGCCTCCACCACCTCAGAGTAGAACTCCTTCGTCGGCAGCGCCTTCTCCCTCAACTGCACCAGACGCGCCCCGCCCTCGCACAGACGCGCGACCTGTTCGGCGTGCGTGAGCCCCGACAGACGCCGGTCGGTAATCGGATAGAGTTTCGGCAACTCGAACATAATAAGTACTGAGTACTGAGGACTGAGTAAGGATGAGTTGTTAACTCAGTCCTCAGTACTCAGTCCTCAGTACTTTTTCATCTCGCGTCGGGCGGGATGGCGTCGGCCTTGCCGTCGAGGTAGCGGTCGAACCAGTAGAGCTGCCAGTTGAGGCTCTCCACCAGGTGTTTCGGTTCGCCGGTGCGCGTGAGGTTGTGGTTCTCGCGCGGGAAGATGACGAACTCGGCCGTCGCGCCGAAGTGCTTCAGGGCGCGGAACCACTGCTCGCCCTGTTCGAGCGGGACGCGGTGGTCGTTCTCGGAATGGAGAATCAGGATCGGCGTCTTGACGTTCATCGCGTACTTGAGGGGCGAGCGCTCCCAGTAGAGGTCGAACTTCTCGAAGAGGTCGCCGCCGAAGTCGGCCTTGTGGCCGTAGGCCCCGTCGCGCGTGCCCTCGTCGCTGACGAAGTTCGTGACGCTGCGCAGCGTGACGGCCGCCTTGAAGAGGTTCGTGTGGCCGACGATCCAGTTGGTGAGGTAGCCGCCGTAAGAACCGCCCGTCACGCCCAGACGTTCCCTGTCGATCCACGGGTTGCGGCGCAGGACTTCCTCGACGCCGTTCATCACGTCGGTGTAGTCGTTGCGGCCCCACTCGCCCTCGATGCCGCGCTCGAACTTCTGGCCGTAGCCGGTCGAGCCGCGCGGGTTCGTGTAGAAGACGGCCCACCCCCTGGCGGCGTAGACCTGGAACTCGTGGAACCAGTCCACGCCGTACATCGCGGCGGGGCCGCCGTGGATGCTGAGAACCATCGGGTACTTCTTCCCCTCTTGCCACCCGACGGGTTTGACGAGGAAGCCGTCGATGTCCCAGCCGTCCGCGCCCTTGTAGGTCATGCGCTCCACGTCTGCCAGCCGGAGTTGCGGCCAGAGGCGCGCGTTGAGGTTCGTCAACCTCTTCTCGCCCGAGCCGTCGAGTTCCGCGGCGTAGAGGTCGTCGAGGCGCTTGAAGTCGTTCGCGGCGTAGACCAACAGCCGCGAGCGCTCCGCGATGTCCACGAGGCGGACGGCGCGCGCCCCCTTCGTCACCTGTCTGAGCTTCCCGTCCCTCGCGTCGACGCGGAAGAGGTGCGACTCGCCGCGCACGCCCGCCTCGAAGTAGAGCGCGCGCCCGGCCTCGGCCCAGGTCAGGTTCGAGGGGATGAGGTCGAGCTCGGGCGCGACGTTGCGCGAGGGCTGCCCGCCCGCGGCGGGCGCGACGTAGATTTTCGGGTGGTCGCGCTCCTTGACGCGGCCGAGGAAGGCGATTGACTTGCCGTCGGGCGACCAGCGCGGGCTGTTGTCGGCCTCCGCGTGGTCGGAGATTTTGCGGACGGGGCCGCCGGCCGAATCGACTACAAAAACATCGGTGTTGCGGCTCTCGTCGAAAGCCTTGCCGGTGCGGTCGGAGACGAAGGCGATGAAGTTGCCGTCGGGCGACCACTGCGGGTCCGTGTCGTTCCAGTCCTGGCCGGAGGTGATCTGCACGGCCGCGCCGCTCGCCACGTCCGAGACCCAGACGTGGCTGCGCTTGTCGTCGAACCAGCCCGTGTCGTTGAACTTGTAGGACGTGTGCTTGTAGTGGCGCACGTCGCTCGAAGGCGGCTTCGCGTCGCTCGGGCCGGTGCGCGTCAACAGCACGAGCCGCGTGCCGTCGGGCGACCAGTCGAAGGTGTTGACGCCGTTCTTCAGGTTCGTCAGACGCCGCGCCTCGCCGCCGTCGAGCGAGAGCGCCCAGACCTGCGCGCGCGGCGTCGCGTCCGGCGCGGCGGTCTGGAGCGCCGAAGGCAAGCCCGGCGGCATCTCCGCGCTGACGGGCACGGGCGTCGGCGAAGGTGAGGGCGTCGGCGAAGGTGAAGGCGTCGGCGTGGGCGTCGTGCTTCCCTGCTGCGTCGAAGGGGCAACGTCGGGCGCGGGCCTGGTGGAGAGGAAGGCGAGCGTGCGGCCGTCGGGCGACCAGCGCGGCGAGGTCGAAGACTGCGGGCTCGTCGTGAACTGCCGCGGCGGGCGGCCGCCGTCGGTGGCGGCGAGCCAGATTTGAGAGAGCCGGCGGTTCTGCCTCTGATCGACGGTCGTCAAGACGTAGGCCACCCAGCGCCCGTCGGGCGACAGGCGCGGGTCGGAGAGGAACTCGAAGGCGTAGTAGTCCTCGGCCGTGATGCCGCGCTGAGGGCGCGAGCCTTGCGCGGGCGTCGGCGCCACGCACGACAACAAAAGGGAGACGGCGAGCGCCCCCTTCAAAAACATTTTCATGCTTTCACCTTTGGGCAAAGAGTCTGACAGCCGCGGCATAGCGGTCAGAACCGCCCGCGGTAGCGGGTGGGCCTAACGAGTGCAGCCGGTGATTGAATGACAGCGTGCCTCTCGTCAATCAACAAGCCGTCAACGTAAGGCCCACCCGCTACCGCGGGCGGTTCTGACCTGGTTCTTTTGGGAGGGGCGTCTGTTTGACCGTCAGGCCCGCCTCCGGGTTGTCGGCGTCGTAGGTGACTTCGCGGCGCACCTCCTCGCGGAAGTCCTCGACCGCGAAGGTCAGGCGGCGGGCCTCGACCTTCATCTCGTCTTGCAGGGTGATGGGGGCCCAGCAGGACTCGTAGCGCTGGTTCTGCGCGCCGCGGACGCGCCACGCCGCGTCGAGCTTGAGCCAGACGACGTTGCACTCCACGCCCGCGCCGCACTGCCGGTCGTCCGGCGGCACCTTCGACAGGCCGCACACGTCGAGCAGCAGGTACGTGAACCCGCCCGCGCGCGCGACGAGAGGGGCCGACACCTCCTCGATGCGCATCGCGTCGATCTGCCCGGTCAGGTCGATGGTGTGCGCGCGGCCGCGCTCCGTCACGACGACCGAGCGCCGCCCCTTCGCGCGCACCTTCAACGCCCCCTGCGGCACGGCCGCGCCGGTCACGCACAGGGCGAACAGCGCGGCGGCGGCGACGACCGCGATCCGCTTCAAACTAATTCCCTCCCCCGTCTCACTTCGCGGCCCGCGAGGGCGCCAGGGCCGCGGCGAGTTTGGCGAGAGGGTCGCAAGGGTCTTTCTGTTCATGCCGAGACTCGGGACGCGGGGTCGGACGCCGAAGGGCCTTCGCGCGCGAAGGGCCGTGTGGGACAGCCCCCGGCCCGGCACATACTAACACCCCCCGCGCCGGCCGCCGCAAACGATTTCTCGCGGCCCCCGCCGCCTGCGCGCCGAACTGACGCTGCGCGCCGGGCTCATTTCAGGCACGGGTTCGCCGCGACCGCGGGCGGCCGGCCTTCGACGCCCGCCGGCCTCAGGATGGATTTGATAAATCCGATCCGCTCCTTCATCGTTTCGACGGCTTCCGCTCTGACCTTATCGAACAGGCCGCCGCGCGCGTCACGCTCCGTGCCGGCCGGCCGCCGCGCCCTCTTCTCGCCCAACTTCCTGACGCATAAGAGCCCCGCGATCCTTATGAGGTATACGGGGATGAACTCCTCCTCCGCCTCCCAGTCGCGCTCCTCCATGAAGAAGAAGAAGCGCCGCATCGTTTCGTGGATACACTGCTCCGCCTCGGACTCGTCGCCGAGCTGGGCCAGGCAGTAGCGCCGGAGCCTCGCGTAGTTCTCCTGGTAGACCCGGCCGACGTGTCGGCTCTGGTCTTCGCTGGCGTGAACGGTCGTTATCGTCATCTTATCGCCTCCCGCACCGCGGGCGCGGGGCCCGGGTCAACCCGCCGGTTCAATCAACCGCCTTCTATAGACGGAGACTCACGCCTTCGCTTTTTTAAAAACTTATTGCGGACGAAGCCCCGGAGGGCGGGCGGCGCTCCGGGGCTTCGCGGGGTCTCGGGCTCGTGTCACGGCCGCGTTCAGATCGCGGGCTCAAAACTCAGGCTTAGATGTTCACCCTCCTCGGACGATTGCGCCTCCTCTTCCCTCAGCAGCCGCAGGAGGAACTCGCTGTTTCGCTGACAAGCCTTCTTGATGCGCGCGTCCAGCTCCAGGTCGTACCCGCGCTTCAGCGCGCAGTGCCGGCACTTCTCGAAGTGTGCGTCCAGGTCGGCGAGGAACTTCCGGCGCTGCGCCGCGGTGATGCCCCTCCAGCGGGGGAACCTGACGGCGAAGTCCTCGTCCCTGAGGGCGAACGCCGCGGTCAGGAGCTTCACGTCGTTGGCGTCAACCCAGCGCCCGAACGAGTCGGGGTCAATGCACGCACTCTCGCGCAGGGCCTCCGCCTGGTACTCCATGCGGGACGCGAGCTCGGGGTCGGCCTCGGCGACCAGACGCGCGATAATGTCGCTAATGTCGCTAATGTCGGATTCCATCACACAACTCCTCTTGTTAGCTGCTATTCGATGACTGCGGTTGCATTTGCGGGAGGCAGCCCCGGAAGGCCGTCGCGCACGGCGCGGCGTGCTTCCGGGGCGGCGTGTGTGTGAAATACCGGTGGGACGGGTCGGCCCGCCGGGCGGGCCGCGGACGACGGTCGGTCGCAAGACAACACGACACCCGTGGCGCTGTGCCGGCGGGCGGGGATTGGGGTGCGATCAATCGGCCTCTCTTTATGCAACGAAGTTGTCACTCCTTTTCTTCAGGGCTGGTGGAACTCGCCGTCGCCGCCGCGGGCGGTCAGCGTGCTTTACCCCGGCGGCCGCCCGGCGGCGTCAGCCCGAGGTGCTTCTGGAGCTGGTAACGCACCTTCGCCCGCACGGCGTTAAGGTCGTAGCTGATCGCGCGCTTGTCCTCGTGCAGGCGGTCGGCGATCTGTTCGCAGCGAAGGCCCTCAAGGAAGAGGGTCAGCAGGGTCTTCTCGCGGTCGTTGAGTCGCCGCATGACGACCGCCAGGGCCAGGTGGTACTCGTCGCGCCTCGCATCGTCGTCGGCGTCTCTCTCGGGTGCGGCCATCTTCTGCAACTCCCTTCCGTCGTCGGTGTCGAAGCTGATCGTCGGGATTCGGCTCCGCTCCCTCACGCGCCTCCTGATCCAGTCCATCGACTCGTTGTGCACCGAGCGCAGGAGGTAGCTCAGCTTGTCCGCCACCGATTCGGGGTCGGGGGCCAGCCGGAGAATTTTAAAGATGGCGTCCTGCACGACGTCCTCGGCGGCGACGGCGTCGCCGGTCAGCCGGCAGGCGTAGGCGTGTAGGCGTGGGCGGTGGGTGGTGTAGTCGCTCGACCAGACGGCGCGGGCGTGCTCGCTCGTGTCTCGATCATCGTCGGGCATGTCCTCCTCCTTTGTTAATGCTAAGACCGGGGAGATAACATAATTGCTACCGGTCTGTTCGGAGGTGACTGACGCTGTCGAGCCGACCGCAACCACTGCGTCTCATCCTTTCAATTAGACAGACTGTCCCGCGGCGAGTTTCAAAAAATTAAATTTCCGGTCTTGAAGTTTGTACGGCGAGCGAGGGGGCGGGAATCAGACGTTAGGCGGGAAGACTGTCATGAAATCCAGACCTGCACACGCGTTCAGTCAATACCTCTTTATCCGACCTGAATTTTGCGGCAAAAAACCGAGCCTCCCCGTGCGATGCAGGACGGAGAACATCCCCCCGAGCCGGAGGGTGAAAAGGGAACCCAAGAAAGTGAGGGTCGATTGATGGAGAAGGTGACTTCAATACACCGTGACATGTACCTGGGCGAATACTGCGACCCGCGGGCGGTCGCGCGCGTCCCCGAAGGGCTGCCCTTCGCGGTCGGGGTCATAGCGACGATAGGGCTGCCGCAGATAATTCTGGGCGCCTACGGCGGAATCGTCGCGCTCGCGGCGCTGGCGGCGGCGGTCGTGGCGGGGCTCGCCGCGGGGCTGATCGCGTACCGATACCTGCCCTACCGGATGCCCCGCTGCGTCGAGGCGGAGACGGGCGCGCAGTCCCCGCCGGCCCGGAGACGCAGACTGAAGAAGGCCGCGTGACCTGACCGCGCGAACCTCGTCAGAAGCCGCTCGGACAAACAGCGCCGGGGAGCCGCATCGGCGGCTCCCCGGCGCTGAACACTTAGGAGGGACGGCGTTCGGCCGAAAAAACTCGGGACTGCTCTCGGGCACGTTTTAAAAACTATTTCTCTCAGTCTTTACGTGCGAAGCCCCGGAAGAAGAGACAACAGGTTACAGGGTCTCAAAGACAATGGAGGTTCCTATGGCTGAAAGCGACATTCCGAAGAACGCCATCAACAGGCACCACGGTAAACACCACAGGACTCACGTCCCGAAGGCGCAGCCCCACGACGGCCCCTCGAAGGACAGGCACTCGAAGACGGCAGACAAAGGCATCGGCAGGAAAAGAGACGGACGAAAGGAAGGAAAAATCTCATGAGGAATAAGATCACGCAGACTCTGTTCGGCCTGGCCGGCTCACTCGTGCTCGCCATAAGCTGCGCAACGGTCGCCGACGCGAAGGCGTCCCCGCTCGAGCAGGACGCCCTGACGATCGACTACGGCAAGCTCGACGTCATCCGGCTCGACGACAAATACATCGAGCTGACCGCCGACGACATCAAGCTCGACGACGACAACCGGTTCGTCATCAACTACAAGATCGCCGGCGATGCCAGACTCATCGACGTCGACAGGCAGATCAACGACGAGATCGTCGCCATCAAGATCGCCGACAACTACGTTCCGCTCGTGAAGGTTGACTTCAGCCAGGCCGTGGACGACACGTCCCGGGTCGCCGACCTCAGGCTCATCCAACTCGACGAGTTCGGGCAGGTTGACGTGAAGAAGTCGTACGACCTCAAGAGGCCGATCAACAGGACGATACGCTGAAGGCCCGAACGTCTCCGAGCACTCGCAGGTAAGACACACAGGGTCTCCGAACGTAAGCCGCGACGGGCGCGTTCGGAGACCCTGTGTGTTGTGTGTGCCCGCCGGGGCCTTACTCCATGATGCTGTCCAGCCCGCGGACGACGCCGACGAGGCCGCCGACTTTGCGAACCGCGAGGAGGGTGCCCTGGATGTATGGCTCCGCGCCGCTGCCGGCGTCGTGGCGGATGGTGAGGCGCTCGTCCTTCGCGCCGAAGATGGCTTCGACGGCGATGACGTAGCCGGGCAGACGGAGCGAGTGCACCTGTACGCCGTTCAGGGTCAGGCCGCGCGCCGCGCGCTCGCCTATCGTCTCCTCGACGGGGAGCGTGGGCTCGGGCCTTCTGACCTCCGAGAGCCGGAAGGCCAGCTCGCGCGCCGTGCCGCTCGGCGCGTCCCGCTTCGCGTCGGAGGCGTAGTCAACGATCTCCCACTGCGAAAGATACTTCGCCGCCTCGCGCGCGAAGCGTTGCAGCAGCACGGCCGTGACGGCGAAGTTGCCCGCGGCTATCACCCCGACCCCGTTCTCCGACGCGGCCCCGTCTATCTCGACGAAGTCCTCGTCCGTCAGACCCGACGAGCCGACGACGACGTGCACGCCCTTCCCGATAGCCGCCAGCACGTTCCCCTTCACCGCGTCCGCCTTCGTGTAATCGACCAGCACGTCGGTCGGAGTCTCTAACGCCTCCGCGACCGACCCGCTGACTGTCACGTCCGGCAAAGACTCGCCGGCGGCCTCCCTCAAACTCTTCCCCTTGTATGTGCGCGACACCGCCCCGACGAGACTCATGTCCGCCGCCGCCGACACGGCCTGACACAGGGGCTTCCCGACCCACCCGGTCGCGCCCGCGACGCACACCTTAATCGTCATACGTGCTCGCTCATCTCTCGTCGAGCCTGCGCCCGGCGTTGAGGTTGTCGAAGTTGAGGATGGCGTTGAAGACGAAGAAGTAGCTGCCCTGCGTCTCGCCGCGCCAGACCGGGTTGATCGAGAACATGAGGACGTGGCCGCGCTCGGTCGGCACGTCAACCACGGCCGCGTGCTGCGCCAGCTCGCCCCCGCCGTCGAGCAGGCCCGAGACGAGCAGGTCGCGCGCTTCGCCGTAGCGCAGGATGACCCGGGGACGCTCCGCGGGCGGGATGACGTAAGGGTTGTTGCGCCGCTGCTCGTCCGTGAGCGGCATCGCCTCCCAGACTTCGGCGCGCGGCTGCTCGGGAATCTCCGCGGGCGGGCGGCCCTGGACGACGTCCGGGTCTTCCGGCGTGCCGCGCCCTGTCTCGCGCTCGCGGTCGCCGGAAGGGCGGCGGACGCCGCGGCCGCCCGCCACGTTCGACAGGTTGAAGATGTAGCCCTCGTCCGCGTAGACCGACAAGGACTCGCCGTAGCCGTAGGCGACGGGGCTCGCCTCGTCCACGAGCTTCGAGCGCAGGATGCTCCCGACCAGCTTCATGCGCTGCGGGCGCGAGACCGAGACGCCCTGCGTGAGGCCGAACTGCGCGGCCAGCTCCGCCGTGTCCATCGTGGTGATGAGCACGCCGCCCCTCCGCGTGAAGGCGCGCAGGTTGGCGAGCCCGGCGGTGCCGAGCCCCGGCCGCATGTCGTCGGTCGAATCAATCTTGCCGATGTTGGGCGTGAGCGCGGTCGTCTTCCAAGGGATCGGGTTGCCCCACATCGGCATCCCCTGCACGACGGAGTTCGGGTCGCGGCCGACGGGGGCGAAGACGATCACGTCGTACTTCGCGTTGAGGTTCTCGTCGCGCGCGGCCGTCTGCGTGCTGATGTAGTCGTAGGGGACGCCCAGCTTGTCGAAGGCGAGCCGCCACCAGCCCTCGTTCTGCGTCGAGAGCCACGTGTGCATGAAGGCGACGCGCGCGGCGCGCACGGGGTGCGTCTTCAACTGCGGCGCGGAGGCCGCGGCGTAGGCGCGCAGGCCCAGCTCACTCGTCACCCTGTTCATCTCGTCGGCCGGGACGTTGCGGACGATGAAGGAGCCGCGGTTGAACTTCTGCCCGGCCGCGCTGAAGGGCTCTTCGGCCGCGTCGATGCTCGCGCCCTTCAGGCGGTAGCGCAGCGTGACGAGCGCGGTGTCGGCGTTGTGGTTGACGAGGTAGACGGAACCCGTGCCCGTGACCCCGCCGGGCGCGCGCACCGTGCCGACCACGCGCTCAAGCGGCGCGCGCAGGACGTTCGCGTCGGCGACGCGCGCGACCTGCGTGTTGTAAAGCTCGCCGAACGTCCAGCCCGTGTCGTCGTAGGGCCGCTGCTGCGGGTCGCGCGGGCTCCAGTATTGATAGTCTAGCAGGGCGTCGGCGATGCGGCTGTGCGGCTGATCCATGCGGACGACGTAGCTGCCCGCCGGGAAGGTGCGCGTCTCGACCGGCGCTGGCCTGGCCGTCGAGGCGGGCGGCTCCGGCCTCGGGTTCCTCTGCGGGCCGGCCTCGCGCCGCTCGCTCTGGGGGAGCGCCTGCTGCGCGGCCTCCCGCGTGACGCCCGCGGGAGTGTCCGGCGGCCGCGCCGAGACTTCGCGCGACTGTTCGTCCTGCGCGCTCGGCCTCTTCTTCGACCTGACGTTGACGGTGATGGGCGCGGTCGCGCGGGAGATTTCCACGCCTTGCAGTTGCAGCACGCGCAGCAGCTCGGCCTGCGCGCCGGGGCGCGGGTCGTCGGCCGGCAGCACGTAGGCCGCCGGGCCTTCGTTCTTCGGCTTCTCGACCGAGCGCTTGCTCTTCAGATAAAAGTTCTCGAGGAAGAGCTGGCCGTTGTTGGCGAAGTACTGGAGGGAGGTGAGGAGCCCGGTCTGCTGGTAGTTGTTGTTGTTGCGCTGCGACCACTTCACGCGCGGCAGCGGCGGGTTCTGCCTGTACCAGGTGCGCGAATACTCCGAAGGCTGGAGCGTGCGCTCGACGGTGTCGGCGCCGCCGTTGCCGAAGGTCTCGTAGAGGCGGCTGATGCCGTTGTGCGTGGCGGCGAGGAACATGAGATACCCCGGTGACCACGTGTCGAACGTGCCGTGCGCGAAGACGCCGGGCATGCCCATCCTCGTCATCTCCGAGACGTTGTTCCAGCCGATCATCTGCCACTCGTCGGTGAGGATCGGGTCGAGCCACGCGTTATACGGCCCGTCGCCGATGGTGTTGTCGTAGAGGTAGGGCACCGACTCGTGCAGGTCGTGAAGCACCTGCGCGTGCTCTTTGAGGTACTCGTTCAGGACGTTGCGCGTGAGGTTGAGCGTGAGCCCCATCGCGTCGCGGTTGTTGTCGTGCGCGACGTACTTGCCCCAGTAGACGAGCGGCGGGTAGTTCTGGCCGGGGTGCGCGACGTGCCACCTGTAAACGTCAACCATGCGGTCGCGCCCGTCCACCTCGACCACCGGCGTGATGAGCGTGATGAGGTTGTCGCGGATGTTGCGGACGTAAGCGCTCTCGTCAACTGCTAATCGATATGCCAGCTCCATCAGCGCGGTCGGCGAGCCGGTCTCGGGCGAGTGGATCGCGCCGGTGATGTAGTAGACGGGCGTGGACTGCTCGACGAGGCGGTCGGCCTCCGCGTCGTCGAGGTTGATGGCGCGCGGGTCTGCGAGTTTGGCGAGGCGCGCGCGGTTCTCGTCCATCCGCGCGAGGAGCTTCTCGGACGCGACCGCGACGGCGATCATCTCGCGCCCCTCCTCGGTCGTGCCTATCTGGAAGACCTTGACGCGCGGGCTGGCCTTCTCAAGCATCCGCATGTACCTGTGCACGTCCGCGGCGTACGGGAGGTGATTGGGCGCGCCCGCCACGTCGCCGAGCACGGCCTTCGGCGTCGGCACGTCCTTCGACGCCGGCAGGTAATCGACGAGCGGCGAGAGGAAGAAGGGCTCGGTCGTGTACTCACGAATCTTGCGCGTGTACTCCTCGTCCAACGGCTGCTGCGGGTCGCGCCCCGGCTTGAGCCGGCCCTGCTGCCCCGCCGCGACGGCGACGAAAGAGAGCGCGAGCGCGGCGAGCATGACGACGCGGACGAAAAGTTTTTGCGGGAGACGGTTTCTCATCTTTACCTTCGCTTGTGCCGAGCCGTTGAAAGATCAGTTTAACCACAGAGACACAGCTCGGAGCGCTATAACTTCAAAGCTGTGTCTCTGTGGTTAAATCCTTCTTCGTATCCACTCAGGTGAATATAGCCTTAACGCCTGCGCTCCCTGCCGCGCTGGGTGGTGGGCGGCGGGGCGTCGCCGGGCCGCAGGTTATCATCGAAGAGTCGGAGGATGCGCTTGTACTCGTCGGCCCAACTGTCGGCGCGGTCGAAGGCGTGGTCTTCGACGGGGTAGGGGGCCAGCTCCCAGTTCTCCTTGCGCAGCTCGATGAGGCGTTGGGCGAGGCGGACCGTGTCCTGGAAGTGGACGTTCACGTCCACCATGCCGTGGCAGATGAGGAGCGCGCCCTTCAGGCCCGCGGCGAAGTAGATGGGCGAGCTGCGGCGGTAAGCCTCGGGGTCGTCCTGCGGCTCGTTGAGGATGTTCGAGGTGTAGGGGTGGTTGTAGTGCGCCCAGTCGGTGACGGGGCGCAGCGCCGCGCCCGCGGCGAAGATGTCGGGCGTGGTGAACATCGCCATCAGCGTGATGAAGCCGCCATAACTTCCGCCGTACATCCCGACGCGCTTGGGGTCTACGCCGTGCTCCGCGACGAGGTAGCGGACGGCGTCCACGTGGTCGTTCAAATCCTTGCCGCCCATGTGGCGGTAAATTCCTGTGCGCCAGTCGCGGCCGTAGCCGGCCGAGCCGCGGTAGTCGATGCTCAAGACCGTGAAGCCGCGCTCCATCAAAAGGTGGTGGAACATGTGCTCGCGGTAGTAGGTTGACCACCACTTGTGCACGTCTTGAAGATAGCCCGCGCCGTGGACGAAGATGACGGCCGGCCCGCCCGCACGTGCGTTGGCGGGCTTGTACAGGCGGCCGTAGACGGTCGCGCCGTCGCGCGCGCGGAAAGATACAATCGGCGGGTCGATCCAGTCGTAGTTGAAGAACTCGGGCAGCGGCGAGTCCGTCACCTGTTTGACTTCCGCCTCGTGCCCGTTCGTGCCCCGCGCGCTCGCGGCCTGCGAGTTCGTCAGCGGCGTGCCCGGCGCTTGCGAGGTCTGTTCGGCCGCGGGGCGGTTCGGTTGCAGGTAAAGCTCGGGCGGGCGGTTCGTGTAGGAGCGGACGACGGCGAGCAGCCGGTCGTCGGGCGAGACATCCGCCTGGTTGTTGCCCGTCATCGTCGTCAGGCGCGTGCGCGCCGAGCCGTCGAAGGCCATCGAGTAGAGGTGTCGCTCGAAGACGCTCCCCTCGCTCGAAGTGAAATAGAACTTCGTCTTGTCGGCCGACAGGCGCACGTCCGAGACCTCGAAGCGCCCCTTCGTCAACTGCGCCGCCTCGCCGCCGTCCGCGCCCACCGTGTAGAGGTGCGCCCAGCCGTCGCGCTCCGAGACGAAGTAGACGCGACGGTTGTCCGGCAGCCAGCCCAGGGTGAACGCGCCGGGGCCGCCGACCCACGCGTCGTCGTGCACGGAGGCGAGCACGCGCGTCTTCGCCGTCGAAGGGTCGAGCGCCATCACCCAGCGGTCTTTGTTGTCCGAGGCGCGCGCTAGCAGCACCGCGCGCGAGCCGTCCTCGTTCCACTGCAACTGGAAGAGCTGCACCTCTCGGTCGCGCGCCTGGCTCGCCGCTTCCGTCTGCTGCGTGCGCTGCGGCTGTGCGGCCTGCTGGCCGCCCGTCTGCTGTTGTCCCGATTGTGCGCCCGTCTGCTGTTGCTGCGCGCCGGACTCGCGCTGCGCTGACTCGGTCGCGTTCTGCTCGGTGCGCTGCTGGACGCGCGGCGCGACCTCCGCGCGCAGCCCCGTCTCGACCCACTTGACCTCGCCCGACGCGACGGACGCCAGGCCCAGGCGCGTCCGGCCCTGCGTGTCGCCGACCTTCGTCCGCGACTGTATGTCTTCGGTGTAGCCCGCGTCGCCGATGAAGTTGGGGACGATGGTGTTCTTGCCCGCCGAGGGGTCTGCCACGGTCATGACGACGTACGCGCCGTCGGGCGAGAGCTGAAGGTTCGTGACCGTCTGCCCCTGCGTGAGCGTGTGCGGCTTGCGCCTGCCCTTGTCGCGCTCGCGGCGGCGGCGCTCCTGCTCCTCGCGCTGCTCGGCCCGCTCGCGCACCACGTCAAGGATTTTCCGCTCCTCCTTGCGCAGGTAGTCCTGGCTCTCGCTCGCGCGCGCCGCCGGCGGGGGCGTCGGGGCTCCGGCCGCGGGCGGGGTGGGCACGCGTATGTCCGTGAGCTGTTCGAGCGAGCCGCCGTCGAGCGACATGACGTAGAGGTTGCTCTGCCGCGTGAAGTAGACCGACCGCTGGTCGCGCGTGAAGCGCGCGTTCGACTCCGCCTCGACCGTGCGCGTCAACTGCCGCCGCTCGCCCTTCTCGTGGTCGTAGAGAAAGACATCGCCCTCTTCCGTGAAGACCGTCCATCTCCTGTCCTTCGACAGCTCGCCCGCGGCGGGCGGGCTCTTGCGCGCCTCGTCCTCCGAGAGCTTGCGCAGGCCCGTGCCGTCGGCGTTCACGACGTAGAGGTCTGTCTCCTTCAGGCGCGGCTCGCCCGCGCGCTTCCAGCGGAAGTAGACCCGCCTACTGTCCTGCGACCAGTAGACGCCCGCCGGCGTGTAGCCGACGAGGCCCGGCCCCCGCATGATGCTGTCCACGGTCAGCTCGAACGGCTTCGCCGCCGCGCCCTGCGCGCGCGGCTGTTGTTGGGCGAAGGTCTGCTGGAAGAGCAGCGCCGCGGCGAACGCGCAACGGGCCGCGCGGCGGAAAGTTTGTCCTCGCATTAGTCCTCTTCTTGGCCCGCGCCGGCACCGCGGGCGCTATACTTCCCCGAAGTGAAGTCAACGAAAAGTTAAGGGAGACTTTGAAGGTGAACGAGCGGCGGGATGATACAACAAAACCGGGGGACGAGTCGCGCCCCGAAGGCGGGCGCGGCCGCTACTACTACGACGACGCCACCGGCTACGAGACCTACCGGCCCGGGGAGGACGAAGAGGAGGAGGAGCCGGAGGACGGCGCGCGCACGGACGAAGGCTGAACCGGCGGCCCGCCCCTAACGCCGCGGCCGCCCCTGTCCGATCCGGCGGCGGTCTGAGAGCGTGTACGTGTCGCGCTTGCGCTGCTCGCCGTCATACTCGCTGTCCTCGTAGCGTGGGCAGTCGCAACGCTCCTCGTTCCCCGGCGCGAACGAGCACCCGCCCGCGATGGTGTGGTACTCATGCAGATGGCCGCAGTTCCAACAGACCCTGTCGTTCACGTCGCAACACCTCTGCCCGAATTTTAAGATTGACGCGCCGAACTTAAGTCGCGCTCGCCCGCCTGTCAAGCCTCTTTCTTCTTCGGCCGCTGGTTGGCGGCCAGCACCCGCTTGCGGAGCCGGATGGACTTGGGCGTGACCTCGACCAGCTCGTCGTCGGCGATGAACTCCAGAGACTGTTCGAGCGAGAGGTCTTTGACGGGCACGAGCCGCATCGCCTCGTCGGCGGTCGAGGCGCGCATGTTCGTCAGCTTCTTCTCCCGCACGATGTTCACGTCCAGGTCCACCGCGCGCGCGTTCTCGCCGACGATCATCCCCTCGTAGACGCGCGTCGTGGGCCTGATGAACATCGTCCCGCGCTCCTGCAGGTTGAAGAGCGCGTAGGTGGTCGCGTCGCCCGCGCGGTCTGCGACGAGTGAGCCCGTCGAGCGCCCGCGCATCGAGCCCTGCCACTCGCCCCAGCGCAGGAAGATAGTGTTGAGGAGGCCCGTCCCCTTCGTCTCCGTCAGGAACTCGCCGCGGAAGCCGATGAGGCCGCGCGAAGGCGTCTCGAACTCGAGGCGGACGCGCCCCGTGCCGTGGTTGACCATCTTCGTCATCTGCCCCTTGCGCCGCCCCATCGCCTCGGTGACGACGCCGATGAACTCCTCGGGGCAGTCCACGACGACCTGCTCGATGGGCTCAAGCGTCTTACCATTTTCGACGCGCGTGATGACCTCCGGCTTCGAGACCTGTAGCTCGTAGCCCTCGCGCCGCATCATCTCGATGAGGATGGAGAGTTGCAGCTCGCCGCGCCCCGAGACCTTGAACTGGTCGGGCGAGTCGGTCGCCTCGACCCTGATGGCGACGTTGCCCAGGACCTCCCTGTCGAGCCTCTCCTTAATCTGACGCGACGTGACGAACTTGCCCTCGGTGCCCGCGAAGGGAGAGTTGTTGACGCCGAAGATCATCGAGATGGTCGGCTCGTCCACGGCGATGACGGGGAGCGCGCGCGGGTTGTCGGCGCTCGTCACCGTCTCGCCGATCTCTATCCCTTCGACGCCCGCGAGCGCGACGATCTCGCCGAACGACGCGCGCTCGATGGACTCGCGCTTCAGGCCCTCGAACGCGTACAGCTCCTTGACGCGAATCTTCTCGACCGAGCGGTCGCGCTTCACCACCGCCACGGTCTCGCCCTGCGCGATCTCGCCCGAGAAGATGCGGCCGATGGCGAGGCGGCCGACGTACTCGTTGTAGTCGAGGTTGGCGACGAGCAGTTGCAGGGAGTCTTCGCGCAGCTCGCGCGGCGGCGGGATGGTGCGCACGATCTCCTCGAAGAGCGGGCGCAGAGAGCGCGAGTCGTCCGTCAGCTCCTTCTTCGCCACGCCGTCCCGCGCCACGGCGTAGAGGACGGGGAAGTCTATCTGCTCGTCGTTGGCGTCGAGGTCGATGAAGAGGTCGTAGATGTCGTTGACCACCTCCTCGGGGCGCGCGTCCTGCCGGTCGATCTTGTTGACGACGACGATGGCCGGGAGTCTCGCTTCGAGCGCCTTCCGCAGCACGAAGCGCGTCTGCGGCAGAGGGCCTTCGGCCGCGTCCACCAGCAGCATCACGCCGTCCACCATCTTCAGCACGCGCTCGACCTCGCCGCCGAAGTCGGCGTGGCCCGGCGTGTCGAGGATGTTGATCTTCACGCCGCCGAAGCGCACCGAAGTGTTCTTCGCCATGATGGTGATGCCGCGCTCGCGCTCCAAGTCCATCGAGTCCATCACGCGCTCGACGTGCTGCTCGTTCTCGCGCCACGTCCCCGACTGGTTGAGCATGGCGTCCACCAGCGTCGTCTTCCCGTGATCGACGTGCGCGATGATGGCGATGTTCCTGACGTCTTCTCTCTCTTTGTGCATCGAACCTTCCCGGCGGGCGGGCCCCGACCTTCCCGGAACACCCGGCCGCCCCCCTGTCTAAAATTGCCTGCAATTTCGGGCTGAATTTAAAGGGAAATTGTACCTTGGCAGGTGCGGGGCTGTCACCCGCGCCGGAGCGCGCCCGCCTGCCGGAGCGCCTCGTAGAGGGCTATCCCGACCGACGTGGCGAGGTTGAGGCTGCGCACGCGCGGGTTCGGCATCGGGATCGTGAGGCAGCGCTCCCAGTTCGCGCGCAGGAGTTCCTCGGGGAGGCCGCGCGTCTCCGGCCCGAACACCAGGCAGTCGCCTTCGGAGAAGGCCCACCCGGCGTAAGACCTTTCGGCCTTGGTCGTGAAGTAGAGCAGACGCGAGCCGGGCAGCGCGGCCTTCAACGCTTCGAGGTCGCGGTGTCGGTGCAGCTCGACCTCCGGCCAGTAGTCGAGACCCGCGCGCCGCACCGCGCGGTCGTCGAGGCGGAAGCCCGTCACGCCCACGACGTGCAGAGGCGTGCGCGTCGCCGCACACAGGCGCGCGACGTTACCCGTGTTGGGAGGTATCTCCGGCTCGACGAGCGCGACGTGGAACATGGGAGGCGGTCAGCAGTCAGCTTTCAGCTTTCAGCTTTTAACTTCATCTCGATGAACCCTGATGATTGTCTGACTTGCGCGATGAGGTGGCAAGCGGATGTGAACTCGGGCGAAGCGATTACGGCGAAGCCGGGAGCTGAGCGATGGGTGCCGACCGCTCAAAAATAATTTGGACGGCGTGCATCGTGTGCAGCCGCCGTCCTAATTAACGCCCTCGCGGGCGAAGAGTGTTGTGTGCGCCGTTGAAAGTTGCGCGTACTCCCCTTGGCTTGTGCTACCTCTTCTTCGAGCCGCCCTTGCCGCCGCCCTTCTTGGCGCCGCCCTTCTTCGAGCCGCCGCCCTTCGAGCCGCCGCCGCCGCCCTTGGCGCCGCCCTTTTTCGATCCGCCCTTCGCTGACTTCTTGGAAGTTGCCATAAGCTGTACCTGCTCCTTTTCTGAGTTGAAGTTCCTCACCACAAGATGCTGTGTCAATTTTCATCTTGTGGCCTAGAGTGAAAAGCGCACAACATGTTGGGATTTATAAACAGATTAAAATAAGAAGTCAATAACTTAATGCAATCGCGCAAAAAAAAATTTCGCGCGCGACGAAGAGTAAACATCTCTCCGTCGCGCGCGAACGTGTTTCGTGTGACGCGCGAGCCTCTCTCACCCGCGCCGCGGGCTCACCTGTAGAAGGGCGTGAAGACCCAGCGGTCGTGTCGGTCGATGCCGTAGTAGTTGATGATGGAGTCGCGGCGGCTGCGGCTGGCCACGCCGATGAAGGGGCCGCTGGTCGAGAGCGAGTTGTCCTCGCCGCCGTCGTCATCATCGGATGAGCCGATGCCGGTGACGAGGGCGGTGAGCTGCGGGAGCTGTTGCGCGAGCGCGTTCAGGGCCGGGTCGCTCGTCGCGGTCGGCGTCCGCCCGTCGGCGTACTCGCTGATGTCGCGGATGAAGCGCACCAGCGCCTCGTCGCGCAGCTTGATGGTGCGCCACTCGCCGCTCTCGGAGAGCGGGTCGCGCGCGGCGCTGGCGCGCAGCACCTTGACCTTCTTCGTCCGGCCGGCGGGCGACACCCCTTCGAGCAGCTCGTCCATCGAGGTCGGCGGCTGGCGCGTGGGGTTCATGGCGACGTACATGCGGATGGCCTCGGCCACCTCCTCGCCGCGGGCGATGGCCTCGAGTTCGATCTCGCGGCGCGACTGCTGGCGGATGCTCGGCGCGGCGGCCATCATGGCGATCATGAGCAGCGTCATCAGCGCGAGCAGCGCGATGAGCGCGTAGCCGCGCTCGCCCGGGCCGTGCTCAACTGTCGCGTGTCGTGCCTTCATCTGGTCTGGTTCGGGGCCGCTGAAGCTCAAGGCTCCTCGTCGCCGTCATCGGAGGGCGGCGGGGGCTGGATCGCGCCCGGCGCGCGCCCGGGCATGCCGGGGGTGCCGCGCGCGTCCACGAAGGGCATCGTGTGCTTGATGCTCAAGTCCTTGTCCACGACCTCGACGCCACGCTCGGAGATGTCGGCGACGCGGAAGCGCCCCTCGACGATGTCGCCCTGGCGGACGGTGTAGAGCTCGCCCTTCGAGTCCTTGAGGATGGCCGTGTTCCCGCGCTGGCGCTTGAGGAAGCCGACGTAGGTGTAGGTCGGCGACGGCGCCTGCATGACGTTGAGCGTCGCCTCGTTCGAGTAGAGCTGCCCGTCGGGCGTCCTCACCTGCACCTGGCGCGCGCCGGGGCTGGAGATGAGCGCGGCCGGGACGTTGGCCGAGAGCTGCTGCGCGCTCTTGTACTGCGTCGGCAGCTCCTGGCCGCCCACGTAGACGCGCGCGGCGGGGCCGAACTTGTCGCCGGTGAGCTGGAGCGTGAAGCCCGCCTGGCGCGCGAAGACGCTCTGCGGCATGAGGCCGGCGAGCATGAGCGGCGGCGGCGGCGTGGGCGACGGCGGCGCGACGGTCGGCTCGGGGGTCGGCGGCGGCGGCGGCTTGACGTAGAAGGCGAAGATGTTGCGGCCGGGGCCGTCGCCGAGGTAGGGCTCGGGGCAGCAGACGATGGGCACCACGTCGGCGACGTTGACTTCCACGTCGCCGGCGGTGGCCGCCGGGCCGGGCGCCTGCTGCTGCGCGGCCGTGGCGCGCTTTGTGTTCGAGTTAGCGGTCGTCGTCGGGGCCGGCCGGGAGGGGCCGGAGAACATGTAGAAGATGAGGAAGAGGGTGAAGATCGGCAGCGCGATGGCCGCGATCATCTTGTTGCGCTCGGCCGGCGTCTTTCCTTCAAAGAGTGCCATGACTTTACTACTGCGCCTCCGCGGCGGAGGCGGCGGCCGCGCGCCGGAAGTACGTGGCCATGTCGAGGCGCAGGCTGACGAGCGCGCCGCGCGTGGGGGCCTGCGCCTGCGGCGTCTGCGCCCCGGGCACCGCGCCGTTGGTGACGGCGGGCGCGAGTTGCTCGGCCGCGTTCGAGTCGGTGACGCCTTCGAGCTCGACCGCGTTGATGACGATGAACTGGCGGCGGTCGCCCTCGATGTCGCGGATGAAGCGGCGGAGGTTCGGGTAGGTGCCCTCGACCGTGAGCGTGACGCCGATGCCGGGGAAGATACTCTGCACGATGCGCTGCGCGCTCTGCTCGCCCGACTGGCGGCGCGCGCGCTGCGCGTTCTCGGCCCCGGGCACGGCCTCTTGCAGTTGCGTGAAGTTGATGCCGCCGCTGATGCGCAGCCCGTTCTTGGTGATGAGGCGGTTCAGCTCCTCGTAGAGCGTCTTCGAGCCGCTCGACGCGAGGCCGAGGTGTCCCGTCTCGAAGCGCTCGAGGCTCGAAAGGATTTCCGAGACGCGCTGCGCCGTGTCCTGGCTCGTCCCGATGTTGGTCTCCTGGCTGACGACGACCTTCTTCAGGCTCTCCGTCTCCGCGTCGAGCGACTGCGCGCGCGACCTCTGCGGGGCGAGGAGGAAGAGGTAGGAGAGCACCGCGGCGAGCAGGAGCAGCGCGGCGAAGGCGAGCGCGGCCAACTCGGGCAGGCCGACGGGGCCGCGGCGGCGCGCGGCGCGCAGCGTGTCGAGGCGCGTGCGCAGGGCCGCCGTGCGCGCGGCCGTCGTGCCCGTGACTGCGGTGTCGTTCTTCAAAGCTACTCGCGCCCCCCCGCGTCCTTAGTGTTATCCGCGCGCGCCGCCGCCGACGTGTCGGCGGGCGCGGCCTTGCCGCCGCCGCGCCGCGCGCGCTGCACGTAGGAGACGCGCAGCAGCCACTCGTAGCCCGACTCGCCGCGCCCGGACTTCTGGTTCTCGGTGACGGGGACGGCGCTGAAGGTGCCGGAGCGGTTCATCTCGTCGAGCATGCCTGTGACGTCGGTCGGCGTGCGGCCGACGACCGTCAGGTCGAGGTCGGCGCGCGTCTGGTCGCCGACCTGCGTGACCTCGCGGACGTTGATGCGCCCGACCCTCACGTCGCCCGGCAGGAAGCCTTCGAGGTCTGAGAAGAGCTGCGACCAGGAGAAGCCCTTGCGGCTGACGAGGGCGCGCGCGGCGTCGAGCGGCTGGCGCTGCTCGGCGGGAATGGTCTGCCTGATCTCGTCGGCCTGCCGCTCCAGTTCCTTCTGCTGCGCGCGCATCGCCTGCACCTGCCGCTCGGACACGTCGGCCTGCGCCCGCGCCTCGCTGTAACGGCCGAGGATGAGGACGAGCGCGACGAGTGAGACGGCCGAGACCGCGACGGCCAACGTCCAGGGCAGGGCGCGGTTCCGGAACGGGTCACTGGCTAAGTTGAGTCTGGAGATCACTGGCTCTTTCGCTTTCCGAAGAGGTGCGTCGTGCGGCGGCCGGGGGACTTCACCGGACGTTTGAAAGAATAACCCGCGGCATAACGCACACGCAACCGCCCCACGCCCGCCATTACACGCCGCGCCAGCGCCCGGGTTGCAGAAAAACAGAACCGCGAGCGGTAGCGAGCGGGTGCGTGATACCTCGGAGGTGCCTCTGCGTGTATCCCGCACCCGCTCGCTACCGCTCGCGGTTCTGTTGTGGTCTTACGGACGACCAGTCGCCTGGCTGACGACGCGCGAGTTGACCACTTTGCCCGCGGCGTCGAGCGTGAGTTCGATGACGGCGCCGGTGGTGTCGAGGACGCGGCGGACGGTCTGGCCGGAGGCGTTGGTCGTGTCGGCCCCCTGCTGCGTGAGCGAGTTGACGTTCCCCACGGTGCGCTGGCCGACGACCGTCCCTGCCGTGTCGAGCGTGCGCTCGACGATGTTGCCCGAGCGGTCAACGACGCGCTGGACGGTCTGGCCGAGGTTGTTGAGCGTCGTGCTCAGGAGCCCGCCCGGCTGCGTGACGTTGTTCAGGGTCTGGCCGACGGTGCCGACCGTGCGATCCACGACGCCGCCCGGTTGCAGCGCCGTGTTGGCGACGCCGCCGACCGTGCCGACCGTGTTGTCCACCGTCTGCAAGAGCCGTTCGAGTATCTGCGGGTTGCGGTCGATGGTCGTCAGCGTGCGGTCGATGATGGCGGCCACGTTGTCGAGCCGGACTTTCAACAGCGCCTCGGCGCGCACGCCCTTGATGGTCAGGTCAACGTCGTCGATGCTGGCGTCGGCGCCCGCGGTCAGTTGCAGGAGGTTCGCGAGCCGCGCGTCTAACGAAACCTTCGCGCGCAGGTTCTTCACCTTCAGCGTGATCTCCTCGACCGAGAGGTTCGGGATGTCGAGGAGCACGTCCGGGTCGCCGGAGGCCGCCGACTGCCGCCGCCGTTCGCTCGCCTCCTCCTGGCGGCGTATGTCCTCCTGCGAGAGCGGGCGGACGGGCGTGACGCCCGGCGGGCTGGGGCGCGGCGTCGGCTGCTGCCGGGCCGTGCGCGTGCCCGTGGCGCTGGCGTTGATCGAGGTGTTGTCGTCGCCCTGGTTCGTCGTCGTGGTAGTCGGCGTCTGCGCGTAAGCGCCGGCGCAGAGGGCGAGGAGCGTGACTGCCCCTGCTTGAAAGAGCTTCCTCATCGTTCCCTCCGAAAAAGTCTGATGAAAACCTCTGAAGTGCGGGCGGGGGTTTCGCTCATGAGTAAAACTTCGAGGGGGCTTACGGGGGCGGCGTCTGTCTCGACGTGCCGCGGCGCGCTTCGAGCAGGCGCAGCACGGGCGCGAGGCTCCCGCGGAAGCGGACGTGCCCGCGCACGCCCAGCAGGAGCACTTCGATCTCGCTCGCGCGCAGCGTGACGCCGACGCCGAGCCGCAGTCCGCCTGAGCCTTCGGTCTCGACCGCCGTCTCCGCGTAGAACTCCTTCTCGCTGATGCGGCGCTGTTCGATGTTCAGGTCGAACTCTTCGTCGGCCTCCGCGCTCGTGGTCTCCGCCGGCCGGGCCGCGTTCGCTTCGCCCGTCCGCGTCTGCGCGCCCGCGTCGGCGGAAGCCGCGGCGAGGAGCACGCACGCGGTCACGTATCGAAGCAGACGGGCGGCCGAAAGAAGATTCGCGCTTCTCAATTCCCCCTCCCCCTGCGCGCGGGCCCGCGCCTCTGCCGCGTCGCGGCGGCGCCGCTGGCGGAGGGTTGTGCGGGGGGAGTCGTCGGCTCTGCCGGGGGCGTGCTCGCGCCGGGCGGCCGAGGCTGAGGCGGCGTCGGCTGCGCATCGTCGCTCTTCGGTATTTCGCCGAGCGCCTCGGCGACGATGCGGTCGATGTCGGCGAAGACGCTCCTGATGCGGAGCGTGATGCCGATGTTGCGGTAGGTCTCGCCGGGGCGAACCTCCTGCGGCAGGTTCTCGCGCTCCGACTCCCAGGCGGTCTCGCGCCGGGGCCGCCCCGTGAACTCGACCTGCGGGTTCGGCACCTTCTCGAACCTTAAGGACTCCGCCGTCACGCGCGCCGTGATCGAGACGTCGGCGTTCGCGTCCGCCTCGCTCTCGCGCGGCGTCTGCGGCGCGGCCTGACGCGGCGGCGCGGGCCGCGTCGCCGCGGGGCGCGTCTGGCCTTGCGGACGCTCCTGCCCCTGCGCGGGCGACTGCGCCGCTGCGCCGGACGCGAGCCCCGCCGCCACGAACAGGACGGACACGAAGTCGAAGAAGACCCTGAGTCTCACTTTCATCTTGACCCTCGGAGCGACAGACCCGCGCGCCCTCGGAGGCACGCCCGCAGGGGAATTCAAAAGGGGTTTTCGGCGGTGCGCGTATGATAGCAGATTCTTTGTACGCCGCAAGACCTTTGCCCCCGACGCAAACGGCAGACAGTACCCGCAAAAGCCGACGGCATAGTGTGGGGGGGGGAATTCACTTTGAACTCACCTCATAAAGGTCGCCGGGCGCGTAGCCGCCGGCCTCTATCTGTTCGAGAATAGAGAGTAAGGGCGAAACGAGCGGCAGTAAGTGCTCGATCTTGTTTGAACGCGCGCGCAGGATGATGAAGGCCAGCGGGAAGCGTTTCAGGTTCTGCTGAAAGGGTATGCCCTGGTCGCGAGTCAGGAACACGTCGTAATCGGGCGCGACGGCCCGCAACAACGCACCGTTCTGGGTGCTACGGAAAGGGGTGTCTCTGGCGTGAACGAAAGTGTGCCCGGTCAGGTGTCGCAACAGGTGTCTGTTCACGCACTCGTCAACGAACACCATCATACGGTCAGCTCGCCGGATTCAATCAAGTCCGCGATGCGACGTAGCAGCTCGCGCGCACCCTCAACGCCGGCGCCGGGGAAGCCTTCGGCGAACTCCCGCAAAGCCTCTTCTGCTACCAGATGGTCGAAGAGCGCCTGGATGGGGACGCGCGTGCCGGCGAAGACGGGCGTGCCGCCCATCGTCTCGGGGTCACGGGAGATGATGTAGTCCTGGACGACTGAAGCTTTACGTCGTGACATGGCTCGTTACCTCTCGGGCGTGAGTATACACCCGCGTCCGCGCGAAAGAGTTGCCGCCGCGGGAGTGCTTCAGCGGGGCTGGCCTGGGCCGGGGCCGGCGTGGCGTTGGAGGTCGGGCGGGGAGACGCAGTAGGCGACGACGCGGTTGCGGCCGAGGTTCTTGGCGCGGTAGAGGGCCGTGTCGGCCAGCTCGACCAGCTCGATGGGGTCGCGCGCGTCTTCGGGGTAGGCGGCGACGCCGATGCTGATGGTGATGCGGAGCGTCTCGTCCGTCTCAGCGGGCGCGCCGCGGCGCGTGGCGGGGAAGCGGTGCGACTCGATGGCCGTGCGAACTCGCTCGGCGGCGACGAGCCCCTGCGCGCAGTCGGCGTTCAAAAGGAAGGCCGCGAACTCCTCGCCGCCGAAGCGCGCCGCCACGTCGCCCGCGCGCAGGGCCGCCGTGATGAGCGAGCCGACCTCTTCGAGCGTCTGGCTCCCGACGAGGTGGCCGTGGGTGTCGTTGACCGTCTTGAAGTGGTCGAGGTCCATCATCAGGACGCAGAAGGGCCACGCCTCGGTCTCGGCGCGCGCCGCCTCGCGCCGCAGCTCGGAGAAGAAGGACTTGCTGGTCAGGAGCCCCGTCAGCTCGTCGTGCGCGAGCAGGCGGTGAATCTGGCGCTGGTACTCGCGGTCGATGTCGTCGAGGAGGTCGAAGCGGAGGAGCTGCTCGCCGATGGTGAGCTTGTCGCCGTCCTGGAGGTAGGCGTCCGCGACGGGCTGGCCGTTGACGAGCGTGCCGTTGGTCGAGTTGAGGTCGGTGATGCGGTAGCGCACGTCGCCCGCCGCGGCGTCGCGCTCGACCGTGATGCGCGCGTGCATGCGCGAGGCGCGCGCGTCGTTGACGCGCACGTCGGCTTCGAGCGCGCGCCCCAGCGTCACCTCGTCGCGGTCGAGCGGGATGGGCGCGGCCAGAAGCTCGCCGCGCAGGAAGACGAGCGCGGGGTGACGCTCGCGCGGCGCGGTGAGCCGCGGCATCTGGACGGTCGTGTCTCCGGGTTCGCCTCTCATGCCCTGCTTAGGGCCGCATCTTAGCGCGCGCGGGCGCGCGGCGGGAAGAAATTTTCGCGCGGCGGCTCGGGCGTCGGCCCCCCGGCTGCCGCGCGCGCCTTCCTTGTCGCGCGCGCGCGCGGCTCATATAATCGGCGGCAAGGAGTACCCCGAAGTTGAAAGAAGAAGCGACACTGGACTGCCCCTGGTCGAGGCAGGCGACGGCGCTGACGGTCGAGCGCGTCTCCGCGGCGCGACTGCCGACTGAGTTCGGCGAGTTCCGCATCGCCGGCTACCGGTCGAAGACGAGCGACGAGGAGTTCGTCGCGCTCTACAAGGGCGAGATACAGGCGGACGTGCCGACACTCGCGCGGATTCATTCGCAGTGCCTGACGGGCGACGTGTTCGGCTCCCTGAAGTGCGACTGCGGCCCGCAGCTCCACGCGGCGTTGCGGCTCATCGAGGAGGAGGGGCGCGGGGCCATCGTCTACCAGCTTCAGGAGGGGCGCGGCATCGGCATCATCAACAAGATTCGCGCCTACGCCCTCCAGGACGAGGGCGCCGACACCGTCGAGGCCAACGAGCGGCTCGGCCTCGCGGTCGATTTGCGCGAGTACAGGCAGTGCGCCGAGGTGCTTTTTGATCTGGGCCTGTGCCAGGTGCGGATGATGTCTAACAACCCCCTGAAGCTGCGCGCGATGGAGGAGGCGGGCCTCCGCGTCGTCGAACGTATCGCCCTCGAAGTCGAGCCCGCAGACGCCGCCATGCACTACCTCCGCACCAAGAAGGCCAAGCTCGGCCACCTCCTCGACCACATCGAGTAGTCTTAAGACGGATTTAACCACGGAGACACAGAGGCACAGCTTGTTGATGGTTGTCTTCAAGCTGTGCCTCTGTGTCTCCGTGGTTAAATCCGTCTCACCCTAAACTCAACCCGACATCTACGGCCGCGGCTGGCCGGGAATGCCGACCTCCAGGCGGATGAGGCTCATGAAGGAATGCAGGCGGAAGGCGAAAGGGATGGCAGACCGCACTCCCTTCCGCCTTCTGCCATCCGCCTGCACTTCTACCGAAAATCTAGACTCGAATTCAGATTTTCGGATATGATGAGGCCGACCCAGGACAGCGGCGGCGAAAATTCTCAGGAAAGCCGGGCCGCGCAAGCCTCTCCCCGAGCCCCGTGCGCGCGGAACGTCAGTTGCTCAATTCGGCTGACGAACTCTGTCCTGCATCTTTCATCTGTTCTTCGTTCTGATCCGGCACAAGTTTTACGACCTGTCACAGACGCGGCCCCGCGCGCGAGACGCGCGTCAGGTCGCACGGCTCAGCAACCAGCCCAGGAGGCGAAAGATGAGAAGACCCGTATTTCCCCGCGGCCGCGCGACAGCCCTCGTCTGCGGCCTGCTTGTGTCGCTGCTCGCGGCCACGGCCGCGTCGGCGCAGACCGGCCGCTCGACCGTGCGCGGCACCGTCCGAGACCAGCAGGGCAACGTCGTCACGGGCGCGAGTGTGACGCTCACCGACGAGGCGAAGAACTTCACGCGCACGCAGACGACCAACGAGGAGGGCGCCTACACCTTCGCCGCCGTCCCGCCCGGCACCTACCGCGTCGAGGTCGAGTCGTCCGGCTTCAAGAAGGTGACGGTCGCCGCCGTGCAGGCGCTCGTCGATACGCCGATTGACGTGGACGTCGCGCTCGAGCCCGGCCTCGCGACCGAGTCGGTCACGGTCACGGCCAGCACCGAGGCCGCGCTCAACACGACGGACGCCACCCTCGGCACGGCCTTCGAGTCGCGCCGCATCGAGGAGCTTCCCCTGAACGCGCGCAACGTCGTCGGGCTGCTCTCGCTTCAGCCCGGCGTCACGCGCGGCGGCTACGTCAACGGCGGGCGCGCCGACCAGGCCAACGTCACGCTCGACGGCGTGGACAACAACGAGCAGCAGCGCGGCCTCGACGTGGTGACGGACGAGGCGTTCGCCTCGGTGCTGCGCTCGACGCCCGACTCGCTCCAGGAGTTCCGCGTCATCACGACGAACGCGAACGCCGAGCAGGGGCGCTCTTCGGGCGCGCAGGTCTCGCTCATCACCAAGTCGGGGACGAACGAGTACCACGGCTCGCTCTACCACTTCCACCGCAACACCGTTACGACCGCCAACGACTTCTTCAACAACGCGGCCGGCAGCTTCGGCCCCGACGACTTCGCCGTCCAGACCGGGGCGGCGCGCGTCGGCGACCCGCGCGCGCCGCGCCCGCAGCTCCTCCGCAACGTCTTCGGCGGGAGCTTGGGCGGCCCCATCAAGAAGGACAAGGCGTTCTTCTTCTTCACCTACGAGGGCTTCCGCGAAGCCTCGGAGACTCCGGTGGTGCGCGAGGTGCCGCTCCCGACGCTCGGGCAGGGCATCGTCCGCTACTTCACGGCCAACGGTTCGAGCGACGCGGGCTGCCCGGCCGGCACGCCCGCGGGCGTCAACTGCCTGACCCCGGCCGAGATTAACGCCGCCTACTCGGGCATCTACGGCGCGTCGCCGGGCCTGAACCCGGCCGCGCTCTCGGTGCTCGCCTCGGCGGCGGCGCGCTACCCGGCCAACGACGCCAGCGTCGGCGACGGCCTGAACACCTCCGGCTTCCGCTTCAACGCCAAGACGCCGGCCGAGCTGAACACCTACATCGCGCGGCTCGACTTCAACCTCACCGACCGCTCGACGCTCTTCGTGCGCGGCAACTACCAGCAGGACAACGTGACGAAGGGCACCTTCTTCGCCACCGACTGCTCGGACACGGCGCAGTGCTTCCCCGACACCGAGCCGCTCCGCATCTGGAACCACCCCATCGGCATCGCCGCCGGCCACGCCTGGACGATCAACAACAACCTCGTCAACCGCTTCACGTACGGCCTGACGCGCACGGCCTTCAGCGACTTCGGCGACCGGACGCTGCCGGGTGGCAACGGCGCCTTCACCACCTTCCGCTTCATCTACCGCCCGACCGGCTTCCGCTCGACGCTCTTCCGCACCACGCCCGTCCACAACTTCGTCGAGGACGTGTCGTGGATCAAGGGCAACCACAACCTCCAGTTCGGCGGCAACGTCCGCCTCATCCGCAACAACCGCACGGCCTTCTCCAACGCCTTCGACGAGGCCGTCATCAACCCCTCGTGGTACGACGTCTCGGGCGCCATCCTGACGCGCGACTCCTACGGCTCGGGCGCCTCGCTCTTCCCGTCGGTCGCGGTGCGCTCTGACCTGCGCGACGCGCTGGCCGCCGTCATCGGCCGCTTCTCGCAGTATTCGGCCAACCTGACCTACGACGCCGGGGGGCAGCTCCAGACTTCGGGGACGCCGACCCAGCGCAGCTTCGCCACCGAGGAGTACGAGCTCTACTGGCAGGACTCGTGGCGCTGGCGGCCGAACCTGACGCTGACCTACGGCGTCCGCTGGACGACGGGGACGCCCGTCTACGAGAGGAACGGCATCCAGGTCAAGCCGACCGTGAGCCTCGGCGAATACTTCGCGCTCAGGCAGGAGAGCGCCTTCGCCGGCACGCCGTTCAACGAGCCGATCACGCTCAACCGCGCGGGCAAGGCCAACGACCTGCCCGGCTACTACAAGCAGGACTGGAACAACTTCGGGCCGTCGGTGGCCGTCGCCTACTCGCCCGACTTCGGCGACAACTTCTTCGGCCGGCTGCTCGGCCGCAACGGGCGCTCGGTCATCCGCGGCGGCTTCCGCATGACCTACGACCGCATCGGCAGCCAGCTCGCCGCCAACTTCGACCTCAACTCGGCGCTCGGCTACACGTCGAGCCTGACCATCGGCGCCAACACCTTCAACGTGAGCGACAGCCTCGCGCCGCTGTTCACCGGCTTCAGCCCGAACGTCCGCGCCTTCCCCGTCTCGCCGGGGACGATCACGCCGACGCTCCAGTTCCCGCTCACCCTCCCCTCGGACGAGGCGCAGCGCATCGAACAGTCGCTCGACGACTCGCTGATCACGCCGAGCAACTACAACTTCAACGTCTCGTACGGGCGCGAGATGCCGAAGGGGTTCTCGTTCGAGGCGTCCTACGTCGGCCGGCTGGGGCGCGACCTGCTCGCCTCGCGCGACATCATGCACCTCAACAACATCCGCGACCCGCAGTCGGGGATGACGTTCTATGAGGCCATCAACCGGCTCATCGATCACCGCTACGCCCTCACGCCGTCGAGCCAGGTGCCCGTGCTGCCCTTCTTCGAGAACCTCTTCCCCGGCATCGCCGAGTTCGTCTGGGGCGACCCGGCCATCACCAACACCGAGGCGATGTACCTGCTGCTCGCCCGGCCCGAGGTCGGCGGGGCCGACATCACTGACTACACCTTCCTCCAGACCTTCCTGGACGACCAGCCGGTCTCGCGCTTCAACAACACCTTCTTCCACCCGCAGTTCGCGGCGCTCTCGGTCTACTCGACCATCGCGCGCTCGAACTTCCACTCGGGCCAGTTCTCCCTGCGCCAGCGCTTCCGCAACGACCTGGCGTTCGACTTAAACTACACGCTGTCGCACTCGCTCGACAGCGCGTCCGGCCTCCAGGCCTCGACCGCCTACTCGACGGCCGGGTTCATCATCAACGCGCTCGACCCGGACAGCAACTACGCCAACTCCGACTTCGACGTGCGCCACATCGTCAACGCCAACTGGCTGGTCTCGCTCCCCGTGGGGCGCGGCCGCTGGCTCGGCCACGGGATGAACGGCCCGCTCAACGCCGTCCTCGGCGACTGGCAGCTCTCCGGCATCTTCCGCTGGAACTCGGGCCTGCCCATCCAGACGCCCTACCAGGCCGACCGCTGGGCGACGAACTGGAACCTCCAGTCGAACATGGTGGCCGTCCGCCCGGTCGCATCTTCGCCGACGCGCAACGGCGCGGCGCGGGTCTTCACCAACCAGGACGAGGTCTTCCGCAGTTGGCGCGAGCCGCGCCCCGGCGAGGGCGGCGACCGCAACACCCTGCGCGGCGAGGGCTACATCTCGCTCGACCTCGGGCTGACGAAGCAGTTCAAGATGCCGTGGGAGGGCCACCGCCTCCAGTTCCGCTGGGAGGTCTTCAACGTCACCAACACCCAGCGCTTCGACAACGCCAGCCTCCAGGGTCTCGGCATCCAGCCCGACCCGTTCCTCCCCGACGTGGACAGCGGCCAGCCCATCAGCGCGCCGTCCGACTTCGGGACCTACACCGCCACGCAGACGCCGCTCAACGAGCCGCGCGCCGGGCGCGTCATGCAGTTCGCCCTGCGCTACACGTTCTGAACGTCCGCACGGCCGAAGCAGGAGGGGCCGGAGTTTTAAGAACTCCGGCCCCTTCTTTCTTCACCGTCGAAGACCGACCGAGCGGCCCTTTAGAGCGGTACGACTATGAGTTGACCTTTGAGTTGACCGTCTCCCGTTTAGAGGCGGGCTATGCCCGCCGGCCCGGCTCCCATCGCAGGGCGGGCCGGCGGGCATAGCCCGCCTCTAAACGGTTGATAAAGGGGTGCGCAATCCACTCTAGTCCTTACCCTTCTTCGCCAGCTTCTCCGCGTCCTTCGACGCGAGGCGGCTTCGCTCTATCACCTCGTTGAGGTCGCGCGCGGCCCTGGCCGCCGCGTCCGCGTCGAGCACGCCCGTGTTCTTGAAGAGCGGGCTGCGGACGAAGCTCATGATCGAGCGGTCGAGCGCGAGCAGCGCGGCCTTCATCCCTTTGGCGTCCTCGAAAGGCTTCGGCTCCGGCCTCTTCTCGTCCTTCTCCGGGGGCGCGGGCAGCGCCAGGTTCTCGCGCAGGCGCTCGGCACGCCGCCTGATGTCGGCCAGCGCGCCGGCGACCGTCTTGTAGTCGGGCTCGGCCGCGCGCATCGCGGAGGCCATCATCTTGTTGTTGACCTGCTGGAGGTCGCGGTAGTCCTCCGCGACCTCCGTCATCCGCAGTTCCTCGGACTTGCGCGGCGCGGGGCCTTTGCCCATCTCGCGCGACATCTCGTCCATCATCAACTGGCGCTCGCGGACGCTCGGCGCGCGCGGGATGGGGCTGGGCTGCGTGGGCTGCGGCGCGTGCTCCGCGTTCGTAGGACGCCCCTGTCCCGGCCCTTGCGCGAACGTGGCGGCCGGCCCGCAGAGGGCGAGACACAGGAGCGTCGCGCAAGCCGCGGCGGCCGGTAAACTTCTCGCGTGTGATAGCTTCATGAAGACCTCCTCGTGACGGACGGTGTTTCCCGCGGGTGTGCCGAAGTAGTATATTCACGTCGGCCCGTCACGACAAATTTTTCGAGGAAGAACGGCGACCCTTGTCCGAGCGCATCTACCGCGACCCCGTCCACAACATCATCCGCCTGCGCACGGACAGCGAGGAGGGCCGCCTGATGGTGCGCCTCGTCGATTCGTTCGAGGTGCAGAGGCTGCGGCGCATCAAGCAGCTCGGCCTCGCGCTCTTCACCTACCAGGGCGCGGAGCACTCGCGCTTCGCGCACTCTCTGGGCGCGCTCCACCTGATGACGCGTGTCCTCGACCGACTCTCCGAGCGCTACGCGATACCCGAGGAGGCGCGCGCCGCCGCCCGCGCCGCCGCGCTGCTGCACGACACGGGCCACGGCCCCTTCTCGCACGTGATGGAGAAGGTGCTCCACTTCCACCACGAGGAGTGGACGCGCCGCGCCGTCCTGAGCGAAGAGACCGAGGTCGGCCGAATCCTCCGCGACTTCTCGCCGGAACTGCCCGCCGCCGTCGCCGCCATCATCGAGGGCACGTTCCAGCCCGCCTTCCTCGCGCAGCTCGTCTCCTCGCAGCTCGACGTTGACCGCATGGACTACCTGCTGCGCGACTCCCTGATGACGGGCGCGAAGTACGGCAACTACGACCTCGAATGGATCATCAACGCCATCGAGGTTGACGAAGCGCGAGACCGCATCTACGTCTCGGCGCGCGGCCTCTACGCCGTCGAGGAGTATTTGCAGGCGCGCTACTACATGTTCCGGCAGGTCTACTTCCACCGGACTCTGCGGTCGGCCGAGGCGGTGCTGCGCTCGGCCCTCCGGCGCGCGCTCGAACTCATCAGCGCGGGCGAGCGCGTCTGGTGCGCGCCCGGCACGGCCTTCGAGAAGGTCTTGAGGCGCGCCCCGCTCACGCTCGCCGACCACCTCGAACTGGACGACTCCGAAGTCACCTTCCACGTCAAACAGTGGCAGCGCTCCGAAGACGCCGTCCTGCGCGACCTCAGCCGCCGCTTCGTCGGCCGCAGGCTCTTCAAGGCCATCGACCTCGACATGCCCGAGGCCGAGCGCGCCGACTTCCTCGAAGCGGCCCGCGCGACGGTCGCGCGCCGCGGGTTCGAGCCGGCCTACTACTTCATCGAAGACCACGCGGGCGACGTGCCCTACTACTCCTACTACACGGCCGAGGGGGCCGAGCCCAAGTCGCTCATCTACTGCGAGGACGGCTACTCACGGCCTACGGTGCGCGAGATCAGCGAGGTGAGCGACGCCGTGCGCGGCCTGCGCGGCTACCGCCTCCACCGCGTCTGCTTCCCGCCCGAGGTCAAGGAAGAGGTCTACGCCCTCTACCACCGCCACCCGAGCGCCGACGCCGCCACTTCATAGCCCCAGGAGATTCATCCATGACCCGGCGCGCACGCGTCCTGTTCTGTCTCGCCCTCTTCATCCTTCCCGCCACGGCCGCGGCGCGACAGCAGTCCCCACAGCCGACGCCGACGCCGCGCCCGAGCCTGCGCGACCTCGTGATGAAGCCGGTCGTCTACAGCGTCCCGGGCATGGACAGGGTCGCGGTCAAGACGAACCTGAAGTACACCAACGCCACAGACCCGAACCTCATGATGGACGTGTACGCGCCGCAGGGTTTGGCGAAGGGCGAGCGCCGCCCGGCCGTCATCTTCATACACGGCGGCGCGGGCTCCGAGAGCAGGCCGAAGGACTGGGGCATCTACATTACGTGGGGCCGGCTCGTCGCCGCGTCGGGGATGGTCGGCGTTACCTTCACGCACAGGCTCGGCTACCCGAAGCCCTTGATGCGCGAGTCGTCGAGCGATGTCGAGGCCGCCGTCAACTACGTCCGCGCCAACGCCGACGCGCTCGGCGTGGACAGAGACCGCATCTGCCTCGCGGCCTACTCCGCGGGCGGCCCGCACCTGAGCGCGGCGATGCGCGACCGGCCGCCCTACGTCCGCTGCCTCGTCGCCTTCTACGCCTTCCTCGACGTGCAACAGTCCGACTTACACAGACAGCATGAGACGCCGGAGACGGTGAAGGCTTTCTCCCCCATCGCGCAGCTCGGGGCGGACGCGAGCGGCATCCCGCCGCTCTTCGTCGCGCGCGCGGGGCTCGATGCAATACCGACGATGAACGACTCCATCGACCGCTTCATCCGCGAGGCCGTCGCGCGCAACGCGCCCCTGACGGTCTACAACCACCCGGGCGGCGTCCACGGCTTCGACAACCAGAACCCGGACGCGCGCTCGCGCGAGATCGTCCGCGCCGCGCTCGACTTCATGCGGACGCACCTCGGGCTGAACGAATTGAGATAGAGAGGCCGCGCGCCGTGCCCGACATGCTCGTCAACCTCCTGCGCCTGCCGCCGGTCGAGCCGGCGTTGGAGGAGTTGCGCGCGGCGGGGCTCGTCGTGCGGCGCGCGCGGCCCTGGGAGTTGACGCAGGTGCGCGGGTTCGTCCGGGATAATTTCGGCGAAGCCTGGGCCGACGAAGTCTCCGTCGGGCTCGTGCGTCAGCCGGTGACGGTCTTCGTCGCGCTCCACGGGGGTCGCCTCGTCGGCTTCGCCGCGTACGAGTGCACGCGCAAGAACTTCTTCGGCCCGACGGGCGTCGTCGAAGGGGAGCGCGGGCGCGGTGTGGGCCGCGCTCTGCTGCTCTCGGCGCTGCGCGGCCTGCGCGAGCTGGGTTATGCTTACGCCGTCGTCGGCGGCGTCGGCCCCGCCGAATTCTACGAGCGCGCGGTCGGCGCGCGCCTCATCCCCGACAGCTCCCCCGGCGTCTACGCAGACCCGCTGCGCCCCGGCGCGAAAGATTAAATGAAGTTTCGACTCGCCCTCGCCGTCTTATTCGTCGCGCTCGGCCACGGGCGCGCCGCGGCCGACGACCGGCGCGTGAGCGTGGGCCTCCTCGACATGGGCGGCACGCCGACGGCGGCGCGCGTGGCGGAGCGGCTGTCGAGGCTGATGTCGTCGCTTAAAATTAAGGGGGCGACGCTCGCGCTGCACGACCGCGGGATGAGCGCGGCGGCGGCGCGCGGGGTCGGCTACGCGGGCTCGCTCAACCTGACGCTCGCCGAGGCGCGGGCGCTCGGCGCGGCGCTCGGGTGCGACTTCTTCCTGACGGGCGACGCGCAGACCGTCCGCCGCTCGTCGTCCGCGCGACCCGTCTACTTCGAGTCTTACGCCTCGGTCTTCGTCGTCAGCACGCGCTCGGGGCGTCTCGTCCACTGGGACAGGCCCGCGGCCGAGGCCGACACCGCCGAGGCGGCCGAAGCCTCCCTGCTCGCGAAGCTCGAAGGCGCGGCCCAACTCTACGCCGGCGTCGTCATGATCGAGGACGAGCGCGAGGAGCGCGAGCGCTTCGCCGTTAACGAAGGCGAGCCCGCAGCCGTCATAGACCTCTCGACCGACGAGGGCGCGGCCTCGAATAAAGACCTGCGCGAGCCCGCGCCCTACCGCCGCCTGCGCCCGGCCTACACCGACGCGGCCGCGCGCGCCGAGGCCGAGGCGACCGTGGACGCCCTGGTCGAGATCGGCGCGGACGGCGAAGTCGCGGGCGTGCGCGTCGTGCGCTGGGCGGGCTTCGGCCTCGACGAGGAGGTCGTCGCGACCGTGCGCCGGATGCGCTTCCGCCCCGCGCAGCGCGAGGGCGAGCCCGTGCCCGTCCGCGTCCTGCTGCGTTATAACTTCCGCAAGCCGCCGAAGTCGTAATACACTTTTAGCTGAGGGTGTCGGATGAGGAAGTTCACCACAGAGACACGGAGGCACGGCTTGAGGTCTTATAACTTCAAGCTGTGTCTCTGTGTCTCCGTGGTTAATCTCTTCTGCCTGCTCCTGCTGCTTGCGCCCGCGGGAGGCGCGCGCCGCGCCGAGTACGCCTCGACGCCCGAGGGCCGCCTGCGCATCTTCGACGAGGTCTGGGAGCAGGTCAGCGAGCGCTACTTCGACCCGTCCTTCCACGGCGTGGACTGGAGTTCGTTGCGCGCGGAGCTGCGGCCCCGGGCGGCCGAGGCGCGCGGCGAGGCGGAGCTGTACGCGCTGCTCCGCCAGATGCTCGGCCGCCTGCGCGACCCGCACACGCGCGTCTACGCGCCCGGCGAGAGCACGGACTGGCGCGTGCACCGCTACGTCTCGGTCGGCGTCGCCGTGCGGGAACTCGACGGGCAGGTCGTCGTCACCGATGTCGAGCGCGACTCGCATGCGCGGCGCTCGGGCCTGCGCGCGGGCGACGCCGTGCTCGCGCTCGACGGCGAGCCCGTCGCGAAGCTCATCGAGCGCAGGCTCGCCGGGCAGAACGCGCCCGACTCTCCTGCGGCGCGACTCGCGGCGGTCGCGCACCTCTTCGACGGCGCGCCCGACTCCTTCGTCCACGTGACCTTCGCGCGCCCGGGCGGGAAGAAGGAGCGCGCGGCCGTCCTGCGGCGCGAGCCGCGCACGCGCCTGCCCTCCTTCGACGTGGAGGAGGAGGAGCACGGCGTGCGGCTCGTGCGCTTCAACATCTTCACGCCCGAGGTCGCGGCGCAGTTCGCGCGCGCGCTGAAGGGCGAGCTGCGGGGCGCGCGCGCGCTCGTCATCGACCTGCGCGACAACGGCGGCGGCGAGACGCAGTCGATGGCCGACCTCGCCTCGACGCTGCTGCCCGCGGGCTTGAGCCTGGGGCGCTTCACCGACCGCACGGGCGCGGTCTGGCTTGAGCCCTACACGCGGGCGGCGCTCGTCTCGACGGCCGACAGGTTCGAGCGCTTCGGCCGCCCCGTCGTGCTGCTGACGAGCGCGCGCACGGCGAGCGCGGCCGAAGTCTTCGCCGCGAGCTTGCGCGAGACGAACCGCGCCTCCGTCATCGGCGAGGCGACCTGCGGCTGCGTCCTCGGCATCCGCCGCCGCCACCGCCTGCCCGACGGCGGCATCCTCGACGTGAGCGAGATGGACTACCACACGGCCGCCGGCACGCGCCTCGAAGGCGCGGGGCTGCGCCCCGACGTCACCGTCGAGCCCACCCGCGAAGACCTCCGCCACCGCCGCGACCGCGCCCTCGAACGCGCCCTGGAGATTCTTCAGGACGCGAGGGACGAGCCATAGGCGGTCGAAATTCTTTCCCGAACCCAGGTTTTTCAGGCAAAAAGGGTGAAGATTGGGCCTCGGAGGCCGAAAGTCGGCTCTCGGAGGCGGAGCGGTGGGCTTACGAGGCGGAAGGTTGAGCCTTTTTACTCGAACACTGAGACTTTTTGCTCGGAGGTCGAGGCTTTTTTCTCGGAGGTCGAAGCTTTTTTCTCGGAGTCCCGAGCTTTTTTCTCGAAGCTCCGAGCACTTCTGCTCGAACAATCGAGCTTTTTTCTCGGAGTCCCGAGCTTTTTGCTCGGATGTCCGAGCTATTTTCTCGAACCTCCGAGCAATTTTCTCCAACGTCCGAGCTTTTTGCTCGGAACTCCGAGTTATTTTCTCGAACGTCCGAGCTTTTTTCTCGAACCTCCACCCTTTTTTCTCGGACGTTGAGGCTTGGTGACGGGAAGTCGGGTCTCGGAGGGGGGGCGGTTGCCGCCTACTTCTTTCTGTCCAGGTCGATGAGCGCTCGGAGGGCGCGCTTGAGGGCGTCGTCGCCGCCCCGCTCAAGCTCTTCGAGTTCTTCGGGCGTGGCCTGGCTGACCTTCTGCCAGAGGGCGTCGCGGGCGCGGACGTACTCCTCGGGGAGCGCGCGGCCGCAGTAGTTGCAGGCGGGGCTCCCCAGGGCGAGCAGCCGCCGCTTGCAGTACGGGCAGAAGCGGAAGTCGGGGGCCTCGCGCGCCGCGGCCGCCGCGCCGCAGTTCGGGCACTTCGCCGCGCCCTCTTCCATGACGCCCTGGCAGTAGTCGCAGGTCATAGGCATAAGTCTTCAGCGTCGGCGCGCCCTGCGCTTCGGGACGGCCCTGATGAACTGCACCTCGCTCGGGTCAACGGTCGGCGCGGGCTCGGGCGGCCGCCGGCTCTTGTGCCTCAGCTTGAGTTCCACCGTCAACTCTTCGCGGTAACCGCCGTCAATCGTCACGACGCGCGCGGGGGCGACGCCCCGCACCCCGGTGATGTAGCGCTTCGCGCGCTCCGCCCGCCTGAGCGCCTCGCCGCGGCGTGAGCGGCGCCCGCCGTAGGCGACGATGTAACCGACGAACTCCGGGTCATTCTGTAACTCGATGGCGTAGTTGTCGAGGCGCGCCTTCTCGTCCTCGAAGTTGATGTCGCCGTACTCGTCCACCTTGTCGTGAAAGATGACCAGCGGAATCCCCGACGTGCACGACGCCGAGTTCGCGCACGACTCGGGGAGGCCGCCGACATCGACCGTGGCCGTCACGCTAGAGTTGCCGGGGAGCCCGGTCGTATCGACGGTGACGGCGCTCGTCCCCTGCCCGCTGCTGATCGTCCCCGCCGAGACGATCCATTTGTAGGTGGGCTTCGCGTCGGCAGGCACGCTGTCGATGGAGGCGGTGAAAGTCGCGGGCTGGCCGGCAAGAATCGTGTCGGGGCAGGAGACAACGAGCTTCGGACACTGTCGCGCGCGTGGCGCGGCGGGGACACCGAGGGGAAGCACTAAAAGCAAGGCGAGCGCGATTGCAAGCACGAGTCTCTTCATCTTCGCTCGATGTGACGCGGGCGGGCACGCATGTCCCGCCCGCGTTGGTTGAAGCGCCCTTCGACTTCAGGCGGCCGTGCCGCAGTTGCCGCAGAACTTCGCGCCGGGCGGGAGCGGGTTCTCGCAGTTCTTGCACGCCTTCGGCTCGACCGACGTGCCGCAGTTGTTGCAGAACTTCGCGCCCGCGGGCACCTGCGCCTGGCAGTTCGGGCACTGGACGCCGGCCGCCTGCTGAGCCTGCACGTTCGCGCCGCAGTTGTTGCAGAACTTCACGCCCGCGGGGTTCGGCGTCTGACACTTCGGGCACGGCACGGTCTGCGCGGCCGCGCCGCCTCCGCCCTGTTGACCCTGCCCCTGCTGGCCCTGCCCGCCGCCGAACGCGTTCGCCATCATCTGGCCGTAGCCGAAGCCCATCCCGAGGCCCATCCCCGTGCCCGCCGCCCCGCCCGGCTGCTTCGCCGCGTCGGGCATCGACTCGGCCGCCTTGTACTGCATGTAGCGCCCCATGTCGCCGAGCGCCGACATCGACGCGCGCTCGTCGATCTTCTTCTGCACCTCCTCGGGCGGCGTGATGGCGGAGATGAGCATGTCCACCAGTTCGAGCCCCTGCTTGCTGAAGTCCTCCGCCACGCGCGCCTTCACGCCCGCGGCCAGCTCGTCGTAGTAGGCCGGCAGGTCGAAGACCGTCTTCAGGTTCTCGCCCAAGAGGTCGTTGAGGCGCGAGACGACGATGTCGCGCAGGTACTCGCCGAGCGTCTGCGTCGAGACCAGCCCGCGCGTGCCGACGATGGAGGCGACGAAGAGCTGCGGGTCTGCGACGCGGAAGCTGTACTTGCCGAAGGCGCGCAGCCGCACCATGTAGAGTTCCGAGTCGCGGAAGGGGATCGGCTCCTTCGTGCCCCACTTCATGTCCTGGAAGGTGTGGCGCGCGACGAAGACGACGGACGCCTGGAAGGGCGAGGTGCCGCCGAAGGGGAGTGAGAGCAGCTTCGTCAGCAGCGGCACGTTCAAGGTCGTCAGCGTGTGTCTTCCGGGGCCGAACGTGTCGAGCGCCTTGCCGTCGCGGAAGAAGACCGCCGACTGGTTCTCCTGCACGATGAGCTGCGCGCCTATCTTGATGTCGGCCGACCCCTGCGGCGGCACGCGCGCCACGATCTGCTGCCCCGTCTGGTCGAAAAACTGTATGACTTCGATTGCCATCGGCTCTCCTTTGAATAGTAGGCAGATGGCAGTAGGCAGTCGCTCCGCGTTATGCGTGTTGAAGAGTTGAACCGGAGCTTGTGGCAGTACGGCTCTCAACCGCCTACTGCCTACTGCCTACTGCCTACTGCCCTACTGCCTTATCCTGACACTCCCGTTGACCGTCCTGACGTTGAGCGCCGCGCCGCCGCCGCCGAGTTCCGCCTCGACCTTGCGCCCGCCCCTCTCTACCCTCACGGGGATCGCGCCGTCAACCTCGACGCGGCCGTTGGTGGAGGCGGCCGTCAGGTCAACCTCCGGCTCGCCGGGCAGGGAGACTTCCACGTCGCCGTTGACCACCGAGAACTCCTGCGCCTCCTCGTGGCGGCCCGTGTACGTGACGTTCGTCCTGCCGTTGACGACGCGGCTGCGCACCTTGCCGTCCGAGGCGACGTTGACGGTGCCGTTCGTCACGTTCAGCTCCAGGTCGCCCCCGAACTCGCTGACCTTGATGTCGCCCCTCTGCGCCGTCAGTTCGAGCTTGTGCAGCCCGCCCCGCGGCACGGTGATCTCGTAGGAGACGCTCACGCGCCCGCCCGCGCCCGGGCTCACCAGCATGACCCCCTCTTCGGACTCGGCCGCGAGCACCTGCGTCGCGGCGCGCTCCTCGACGCTCCCGCCGCGCTTGACGACCTTGACGACCGTCTCCTCCGCGTCCTCCGAGCCGACGACCGTCACGTTCCCGCTGACGACGTGCGCCGTGAAGGAGGCGTCGGGGTCGAGCGCGTAGGTGCGCGTGATGGTCGTGGCGTCGCCCGAGACGACCGCGCCCGCCTCGTCCAGCGGCAGGGGGACGCCGTGCCCCTTCAAAGCCTCCCTGATGCGCTCGCCGAGGTCGGCCGGTATCGCCGGCACCTCCGGGATCGGCGGGACTCCGGGCACGGCGGGCGGCGGCGGGGCGGTCTTCACCACCCTGACGACGGTGCCCGCGCGCCACCAGAGGAAGGCCGCCCCCCCCGCCACGCCGACGCCCAGCACGAAGACCGCGAGCAGCGCGAAGAGCCACAGCCCCCGCCTGCGCTTCGGCGCGGGCGGCGCGCCGACCGCGAGCGGCCTTGACCCGAACGGGTCGCCGACGAGCGCGGAGGTCTGCTGGCTGGCGGGCGGGTGGTACTCGGTCGGCCGCTGGGCCATGACCCCTTCGGTGCGCGAGCCCCCGCCGAGCGGCGAAGTGCCGACGGCCGGGGACGCCGCCCCCGCCTGCGCGCCCTCATGGAGGAGCTGCGTCGGGGCCTCGCCGCCCGCGGCCGCCACCACGGGCGTCCCGCAGCGCCGGCAGAACTGCTGCCCCCCGTACAACTCCGCGCCGCAGTTTGGACAACTCTCGTTCATAAATCAGTAGGCGGTAGGCAGATGGCAGTAGGCAGCCGCTCCGCGTCTCGGAAGTTGAAAGCTAATCCGAAAGTTTCGGCAAGGGTGCTTTCAACTGCCAACTGCCATCTGCCTACTGCCTACTTCCTTTCAGCTAAACATCGGCCGCCCCTGCGCGTCGTCGGGGCCGAAGGTTTCGATGGCGCGGTAGCGCTGGTCGAAGGTCTGGTTCAGGTCGTCGGCCGCGCGCTCGACGGCGGCGGCGGCCTGCTTGAGGCCGTCGGCCGTCGAGGACTTCGACGAAAGCTCGCGGGCCTGGCGCTCGAACTCCTCGACCTTCTCGACGAGCGCGAGGTCGAAGCGGTAGATGCGCTCTAACTGCGGCTCCTCGATCTTGACGGCGTCGAAGAAGCCCGCGTAGCCGTAGGAGGCGAAGCGGACGCGGTTCTCCACCTGGTCGAGCTTCTTCAGCACCCGATCGACGGGGCCGACCTCGAAGAGGCGGCCCGAGGACGAAAGCTCGCGCATCAGGTCGGTCAGGGGCTGCTTGGCCAGGCGGAGGCGTTCGGCCAGGTGCTCGCGGTGCAGCTTGTCCACGTCGCGGCGCCGCTCCTTGGCGACGTAACCGCTGTAGCCCGGAATCTTATCGCCCAAACGTTCAAGCCAGTTTCGCTGGTCGCTCATCTTTGTCTCCCGGAGGCGTCTCGTCCGAAGTCGTCGGTCTATGTACGTCGCCGCGCGGCGCGGGGTTCTTAGTCCGCGATTCTAACACCGCGGCGGGGCGGATAGTAGTTGCGCCGCCGACGCGCCGCCGACTATTATACGCGCGTCAGCAATCTCCCAAGCCCCAGAACAATTTTAAACCTATGAGCGCTGAAAACGAGACGCCGAACGCCGCGCCCGCGCAGGAGGGCAAGTACGTCTACTGCATCATCGAGACGAAGGAGCCGCGCAGTTTCGGCCCCATCGGCATCGGCGGCCGCGGCGACGAGGTCTACACCGTCCACCACGACGGGCTCGCGGCGGTCGTCTCAAACACGCCCATCCAGGTCTACGACCCGACGCGCGAGAACGTCTTCGCGCACGAGCAGGTCAACGAGACCGTGATGCGCGAGTTCACCGTGCTGCCGATGGCCTTCGGCGTGCTCTTCCGCACCGAGGACGACATCATGGAGCTGATGCGCGGCACCTACGACGCGCTCCGCGACGTGCTGGCGAAGATGGCGGGCAAGGTCGAGTTCGGGCTGAAGGTCAACTGGGACCGCGAGCGCGTCATCGGCGAGCTGGAAGAGGAGAGCGAGGAGATACGCAACCTCAAGGAGCAGATCACCTCGCGCGGCGGGGGCTCGACCTACTTCGCGCGGATGCAGCTCGGGCGCCTGGTCGAGACGGCGCTGGCCGAGAAGTCGGACGCCTACGTCCGCGAGGTCTACGACTACCTGCGCGACACGGCCGTCGCCTCGCGCGCCAACAAGCCCATCGGCGACAAGATGATCATGAACGCCGCCTTCCTCATCGAGCGCGACCGCGAGGCTGAGTTCGACGCCAAGGTCAAGGAGATCGCCGCCAAGTACGAGGGCAAGCTCTCCTTCAAGTACACGGGCCCGTGGCCCCCCTACAACTTCGTCCACATCCGCCTGAAGCTGGAGCGCGGCGAGGGCGCCGCCTGAGCGGCGACGCCCGCCACCGACATGGGCCGCTTTGAACTTGAGGGCTCAAACCATGACAGACGAAGAACGCCAGCGCACGATGGACTTCATCCTCCAACAGCAGGCGCAAATTACCGCCGGCATGCAGAGGTTTGAAGAAGGCATGCAGAAGTTAGAAGAGGCGGACGCCCGCGCCTCCAGGCGGTTAGACCGGCTGGAGCGCACGGTGGTTCTGATGGCGCAGCAGTTCCGCCGCGAACGCCGCGACCTGCGCGAGCGCATCGGCGCGCTCGTGGACGCGCGGGTGAAGGCGGACGAGAGGCATGCACACCTTGACGAAAAGATGAATGCCCTCATCGACTCACAAATCAGGACGGAAGAGGCACTGCGCTCGCTGGCGGCCGTCACCGAGCGCAACGGCAGGGACATCGCGGCGCTGACTAAGGTCGTCAAGCCTGACGGCGAAGACAGCGGCGGGAGCACCCCGTCCTGAACTTCGCCGCGGGCGACGCACAATACAAACATGTTCCTGATTGACGACATCCTGCTCGCGCCGGTGAACGGGTTTAAGTTCATCATGCGGCAGATTCAGCAGCTCGCCGACAAGGAGCTGAACGACGAGTCGGTCATCAAGGAGCAGTTGCTCGAACTCCAGATGCGCTACGAGCTGGAGGAGATTTCCGACGAGGACTACGCCGAGGCCGAGCGCGAGCTGTTCGCGCGCCTGCGCGCCATCAAGGCCCGCCAGCTCGAAGCCCTGGGCCAGGTGCACACGGCCGACACCTCCTCGATGGTCATCGAGGCCGGCGGCGACGAGGCGTCCGGCGACTTCTACGAGCCCGGCGGCGGGCGCTGACACGGTTTTAGATTTTTGATTTGCGATTGAAGTCATGGAACGAACTCCGCGCGCCTCCCCGAATCGCAAATCAAAAATCGCAAATCAAAAATCTCACCTCCCCGAGGATTTCCCAAACACGCGTTACCTCTTCTTCGGCGGCAAGGGCGGCACGGGCAAGACGACGGCCGCCGCCGCCACCGCGCTCGCGCTGCTCGACGCCGCCGAGCCGGGCTCCAGCCTCCTCCTCTTCTCGACCGACCCGGCGCACTCACTCTCCGACAGCCTGGGCGTCGAAGTCGGCGACCGCACGGCCGAGGTCGCGCGGCGCGGCCGGGGCGAGAACGCGCCGCGACTCTTCGCGCGCGAGATGGACGCGGCGGCCGCGCTCGAAGCCTTCAAAGAGAAGCACCGCGCGGTGCTGGCCGAGATTGCCGACCGCGGCACCATCCTCGACGAGGCCGACATCAACGACCTGCTCGACCTGAGCTTGCCGGGCATGGACGAGGTGATGGCGCTCTTCGAGCTGAGCGAGGTCGAGCGCGCCGGCGACTTCGCGCGCGTCTTGGTGGACACCGCGCCGTCGGGGCACACGTCGCGGATGCTGCGCCTGCCGGAAGTCTTCGCGCGCTGGGTCGGCGCGCTCGACGTGATGTCGGAGAAGCACCGCTACATGGTCGCGCACTTCGCGCGGCGCGGGCGCGTGCGCGAGGACGAGGTCGATCTTTTCCTGCGCGACCTCGCCGCGCGCGTCGCGGCCGTGCGCGCGATGCTCTTCGACCCGGCGCGCGCGAGCTTCGTCCTCGTCACCATCCCGGAGGCGATGGCGTTTGAAGAGACGGCGCGCTACTTCGCCTCGCTCCGCGCCGAGGGCGCGCCGGTCACCGACCTCGTCGTCAACCGCGTCGAGCGCGAGCACGACGCCTGCCCATTCTGCCGCGCGCGCGCGCGGATGCAGTCGCGCTGGCTCGGCGCAATCGCCAAGGAGTTTAAGGCCCTCCGACAAAGGCGCGTCCCGCTCTTCCCTTCCGAGGTGCGCGGGGCCAAAGCGTTGCGCGAGTTCGCGGGCGTGTTGTGGCAGACGGCAGGCGGAAGCCCGGCCGTGAGGGAGGGCGCGCGTCTTCCTTCAAAACGCACGACGGGAGGCGGAAGCCCTCCCTCACGGCCGGGCTTCCGCCTCGAACCAAAGAGCCTCGTCATCTTCGGCGGGAAGGGAGGCGTCGGGAAGACGACCGCGGCCGGCTCTTACGCGCTCGCGCTGGCGGAGTCGGACGAGGCGGCGCGCGTGCTCGTCTTCTCGACCGACCCGGCGCACTCGCTGTCGGACAGTTTCGAGGAACAGGTAGGCGAGTTGAAGAAGGGGGTGGCGGGCACGTCGAACCTCGACGCGATGGAGATCGACCCGGCGGCGCGCTTCGAGGAGCTGAAGGAGCGCTACCGGCGTTGGACGGACGAGTTGTTCGAGTCGCTGACGGGCGGCTCGCGCTGGGAGGTGCAGTTCGACCGGGAGGCGATGCGCGAGCTGGTCGCGCTCGCCCCGCCGGGCATCGACGAGATCGCGGCCCTCTCGACCGTCAGCGACCTCATCGACGAAGGGAGGTACACGACCATCGTCCTGGACACCGCGCCGACGGGTCACCTGCTGCGCTTCCTGGAGCTGCCCGAGGTGGCGCTCGCGTGGGTGCGGACTTTCATCAAGCTGCTCCTCAAGTACAAGAACGTGGTACGCTGGGGCGGCGTGGCCGAAGAGCTGGTCGCGCTCTCGAAATCCATCAAGCGCGTCGCGGCGCTGCTGACCGACGCCGAAGCCTGCGAGTTCGTCGGCGTCGCCATCCCCGAGCGGATGAGCCTCGAAGAGACGGCGCGGCTGGCGGCGAGACTCGAACACTTGCGCGTGCCCCTCCGGCGGCTCGTCGTCAACAACGTCCTCTCGGAAGAGGCCGCGCGCGCCTGCGACTTCTGCGCGGCGCGCCGGCGCTCGCAGACGCCGGTCGTCAGGGAGTTCGAGCAGAGACTCCCCGGCGTCGAACTCTTCCTCGCGCCCGAGCGACCCGGCGAAGTGCGCGGGCGCGACGCCCTGCTCGAACACTTCCGCGGCTGGAGTAAGGTTTGAAATTCTGAAGTGATGGGTAAGAGTCGGAATCAGGTTGAGGAGGGGCGCGGCCTCTACGTCTACTGCGTCGGCAGTTCGGCGGCGCTCGCGGCGCTCTTCGACGCGGAGCTGCCCGAGGCCATCGAGGACGAGTATAAGCTCCAAGCCGTCGAGGCCGGGGGGCTGGCGGCGGTCGTGAGCGCGGTGCCGCTCGAAGCTTACGGCGAGGGCGCGCTCGACGAGCGCCTCTCGGACGCGACGTGGACGGCGACGCGCGCGCTGAGGCACGAGCGCGTGGCCGAGCACTTCGCGCGCAGGGCGGCGGTCGTGCCGCTTCGCTTCGGCACCATCTATCTCAGGCGGGAGGGCGTCGCACGGATGCTCGAAGAGCGCGCCGCGCAGTTCCGCGACGTGCTCGCGCGCATCGAAGGGCGCGAGGAGTGGGGCGTCAACGTCTACGTCGAGCGCGGTCGCCTGCGCGGGGAGGTGACGCGGTTGAGCGCGCGCCTGCGCGAGATGGCCGAGCGCGCCGACGCCTCGACGCCGGGTCAGGCGTACCTCCTACGCAAGAAGATCGAGGGCCTGCGCGACGAGGAGGCGCGCGCCGAGACGCGCCGCGTCGCGCGCGAAACGGAAGAGACGCTCGCCGAAGCGTGCGACGCGGCCGCGCGCCTGCGCGTGCTCAAGGACGAGGCGACCGAGCAGGGCGAGCTGGCCGCGCGCCTGGCCTTTCTCGTCCCGGCCGAAGGCTTCGACGCATTCCGCGCGGCCGCCGAACGACTCGCCGAACGCTACGCGCCGCTCGGCTTCCGCTTCGAGCTGACCGGCCCCTGGCCCGCATACAACTTCGCGGTGGTGGAAGGATGATGGACGAAGAGCTTGAGCTTGAGCTTGACGAAGACGAGGAGCTGTCGCTGCTGGAGACGCTCGACCACGTGCTCGACCGCGGGCTGGTGATCGCGGGCGAGGTGACGATTGCGGTGGCCGACGTTGACCTCGTCTACCTCGGCCTGAACCTCTTTCTCGGCTCGGTCGAGACGGTAGACCGCGTCCTCGGCGAGCGCGAGCGGCGGGTGGAGCTTCTGCGCGGGCGTGTGACGCGCGCGGTCGAGTGACGATGAGCCTGTACGTCTACTGCCTGGGCGAAGACCTGCCGGAGTCGGCGTTCGAGGGGCTGGCCGGCGTCGGCGGCGCGCGCGTGCGGGCGTTGACGTTCGGCGGCCTGACGGCCCTGGTGAGCGAGGCGGGTGAAGAGGCGGCGGTCGTCAGCGAAGAGAACCTGCTGGCGCACAACCGCGTGAACGCGGCGGCGCTCGCCGTCACGACGCCGCTCCCCTGCCGCTTCGGCACGCGCGCCGCGCCGGAGCGCCTCGCCGAGTACGTCTCGAATAACGAGGCCGCGCTCTCGGCCGCCCTCGCGCGCGTCCGCGGCCGCGTCGAGATGAGCGTCAAGCTTATGGGGAAGGCGGAGGGGCAGAAGGCGGAAATCGAAACCGAAGGCGGCGGAACCCTCCGCCCGGTGGCTGCCGGCGTCGAACTCGGCGCGAAGGGCGCGGGCACGGCGTTCCTTCTGAAGAAGCGGCGGGAGATTCTGGGCGAGGAGGGCGCGCGGCGGCGCGCGGAAGAGGCGGCGGCGTGGCTCGCGTCGGGCGTGGGCGAACTCGCGCGCGAGACGGCCGAGCGCCTGAGCCTGACGAAGGCCCTCTTAGTCGGCGCCGCCCACTTAGTCGAGCGCGGGCGCGTCGAAGACTACCGCGTACGCCTGCGCGCGCTCGCCGCCGAGCGCCGAGACCTGCGGCTCCTCACCAGCGGCCCGTGGCCGCCCTACAGCTTCAGCGACATTAAACAGTAGGCAGTAGGCAGATGGCAGTAGGCAGTTAAGAGCCCGGCGGCGAAAAGCCGGGGTTAAATTTTCAATTCTCTTAACGCGGAGCGGCTGCCTACTGCCTGCTGCCTACTGCCTACTATCCTAGCGCGTCTGTTACAATGCGCGATACCTAAATCAGGTGTGGACACGTCGCGCGTTAACGGGGTACTCTTGTGGAGCCTTCCCCCTTTGATTCCCCAGCCCCGGCCGAGCCGGAGGTCGAGACAGAGCACACGGCGGAGTTCGTCGCGGAACTCCGGCGCGTGGCCGACCGGCTGCCGGAGCGCGTCAACATCGACGCCCAGTCGGTCGAGCAGGGGCTGGCCAAACTCGTCCTGACCCTGATTGAGCTGATCCGGCGGCTGCTCGAAAAGCAGGCCGTGCGCCGGATGGAGGGCGGCGGTCTCTCGCCCGAGCAGGTCGAAGAACTGGGGCTCGCGCTGATGAAGCTCGAAGAGAAGATGGCCGAACTCAAAGAGCACTTCGGCCTTCGGGACGAGGAACTGAACATCGACCTCGGGCCGATCGGGAAACTGCTCTAGTAGTCAGTAGACAGTAGTCAGTAGCCAGTAGGCTCCGCTCTGCTGACGTTGGGGATGACAAACGCACGGTTCGTAATAAGCAGGTTCTATCTACTGTCCACCGACTACTGTCTACTGACTACTGCCTATGTCTAGCGAGAGAACGAGCCTCATCACCGCGCGCCCGCCGGGTCTGGTCGACGTGCTCGACCGGATTCTGGACAAGGGGCTGGTGATCGCCGGCGACATCAAGGTCTCACTGGCGAACGTCGAGCTGCTGACGTTGCAGATCCGCCTCCTGGTCTGCTCCATCGACAAGGCCGAGCAGATCGGGCTGAACTGGTGGCGCTACGACACGAACCTGACGACGCGCGCGGCCGTCGCCGAGGCCGAGAACGTCGAGCTGCGCGAGCGCGTCGCCGCCCTCGAGCGCGAGATCAGGCAACTCGGCGAAGCGCCCGCGCGCTCTGAAGGTACGGCGCGCGGCGGCGCGAAGGGCTCGAAGGCCCGCGCGTCGCGCAGAAGGAAAGAATAAGGTGTCGGGTGTTGGGTGTCAGGTTTTAGTTAAAACCAACACCCAACACCCAACACCCCTAGTTTCAAATTTCTCGGAAGAGAGGAACCGTTCACATGGCTGTTGAGAGGGCACCCGGCGGAACCAGCCTGATTGACGTGCTCGACCGCGTGCTGGACAAGGGCATCGTCATCGACGCGTGGGTCCGCATCTCGCTCGTCGGCATCGACCTGATCACGGTCGAGGCGCGCGTCGTCGTCGCCTCCATCGACACCTACCTCAAGTACGCCGAGGCCGTCGGCCTGACGCCCGCCGTCTCGCGCCCGGCCATGGGGCCGGGGGCCGAGCCACTCGCCGAGGAGCCGCGCCGCCGGGTGACGGTGGACGTGGATCGGAGCTGAGGGGGAGTAGGCAGTAGGCAGATGGCAGTAGGCAGTTAAGAGCCCGGCGGCGAAAAGCCGGGGTTAAATTTTCAATTCTCTTAACGCGGAGCGGCTGCCTTCTGCCTTCTGCCTACTGCCTACTGTTTTATGGAACACCGCACGGCAGAGATCGGGCAGGCGTTCGACGCCCCGGCCGAGGGGGCGGGGGGCCTGCTGTCGCTGCACCAGTACGAGTTGCTCTTCGAGATGACAACGCAGCTCCTCGCGGCGCAGAGCCTCGACGAGCAGACCTCGCTGGTGCTCGACACGCTGACGGCGGGGCTCGGGCACGCGAGCGCCGCCATCGCCCTGGTCGAGCGACCCAAGGGCGTCATGCGCGTGCGCGGCGCGGCCGGGTTCGCCGACGACGCGGCGCTCGTCGGGCTCGAGCTGCCGCTCGACTCAAACGCGCCGCACGTGCGCATCGTGCACGACGGCCGCCCCGCCTGGCTCGCGCGCGAAGACGAGTCGGCCGCCGAGTTCCTGCGGCAGATCGGAGTCCGGACGGACCTGCTCGCGCTCCCGCTCTTCGGCGGGCAGCTCCACGCCGACCCGCGCGCCGAGCGCGAGACGACCGGCCCGCTGCGCGCCGAAGGCACGGAGCGCTTCTGGCTCCCGCAGTCGCTCTCGACCGGCGCGCTCTACGTCGGCGCGCGGCGCGGGGACCTGGACGAGGCGCAGCTCACCCTGCTCACGCGCTACGCCGACCGCATCGGCTCCATCCTCTCGAACACGGCCAACGTCGAGCGCCTCAGCTCCTCCGTGCGCAAGCTCCAGCGCGAGCGGCAGTGGGTCGAGTCGATCATGAAGTCGGTGGCCGACCCTATCGTCCTCACCAACATGGACAACGAAATCCTCCTGCAGAACCGGCGCGCCGAAGAACTCTTCAGCGACCGCCGCGACGCGAGCGAGGGCAAGCGCAGGGCGCTGGAGATGAACGACCTGCTCTTCTCCGCCTACCTTTCGAGCGCCGCGGTTGCGTCCGAAGAGGTGGTCGGCCGCGACCTCATCCTCGTAGACCCCATCGAGGGCTCGGACATACACTTCGAGGTCATCTCGACCCCGGCCCTGAACGCGCGCGGCGAGCGCATCGGCCTCGTCTCCATCTTCCGCGACGTGACCGACCTGCGCCGCGCCAACGAGGAGCTGGCGCGCAACTTCGTCAAGCTCCAGCAGGCCGAGTCCGAAGCGCGGCGCGAGCGCGACCGCCTCGACCTCATCCTCGAAAACGTCGGCCAGCCCATCGCGGTCTGCGACACCTCGGGCAAGTTCATCCTCTTCAACCAGCGCGCCGAGCTGCTCTTCCAGGAGCGGGACGAGATGCCCTGGGCGGCGCTGCGCGCGGTGCGCAACAACTCGGTCAAGCTCACCTCGTTCATCTCGGGCCTCGCCTCCGGCGCGGAGTCGGGGCGGCAGGCGGAGATCGAGCTCATCGACCCGGAGACGGCCAGCCGCCTCCCGATGGAGATCACCTCGGCCGAGGTCGCCGACGCGAAGGGGCAGGTGACGGCCGTCGTCTCGGTGCTGCACGACCTCTCCGAGATACGCGAGCTTGAGAGGCGCAGGGTCGAACAGCAGCTCTTCGAGTCGGAGAAGCTGGCGGCCGTGGGGCGGCTCGCGGCGTCGATCGCGCACGAGGTCAACAACCCCCTGGAGGCCATCAAGAACTCGCTCTACCTGCTCACGACGAGCAGGGACATGGAGAAGAACAGCAAGTTCCTCGAAGTCGCGCGCAAGGAGACCGAGCGCGTCTCGCACATCATCCGCCAGATGCTCGGGTTCGCGCGCCGCTCGGGCGAGGTCGAGTGGGTCGATGCGAACCAGCTCATCGAGGAGACGCTGATCCTGGTCGAGAAGAAGATGAAGCAGGCGCGCGTCGAGGTCGTCCGCCACTTCGACCCGCAGCTCCCGAAGGTTCGCGCGCGCGCCGACCAGCTCCGGCAGGTCTTCCTCAACCTGCTCCTCAACGCGCAGCAGGCGATGGAGAAGGGCGGGCGCATCACGGTGCGCACGTCCCGTTACGAGCAGGCGTTGCAGCCGACCGTCTCCGTCCAGATCAGCGACACGGGGCGCGGCATCGGCGAGGCCGACCTCGCGCGCATCTTCGAGCCCTTCTTCTCGACGCGCTCGAAGGGGACGGGGCTCGGCCTGTGGGTCACGCAGGACATCGTGCGCCACCACGGCGGCCGGATCGAGGCGACGAGCGAGGAGGGCGCGGGCACGACCTTCAACGTCATCCTCCCCGTGGACTCGCCGACCCTTTCGGAGGCCGATGCCGGAAAGAAGTTCTGAGAGAGCCGGGCCGACCAACGGCCGCCCGCCCGCCCGCCGCCCGCGCATCCTCGTCGTGGACGACGAGGAGAACGTGCGCATCACGACCGCCGCCATCCTAGAACAGGAGGGCTACGACGTGGCGACCGCGTCGGACGGGCGCGAGGCGCTGGCGCTGGCCGCGCGCCACCAGTACGACCTCGTGCTCACGGACCTCCGCATGGACGACATGGACGGGAGCACGCTGCTGCACGAGATGCAGCAGCGCCACCCCTCGGTCGTGACCATCGTGCTCACGGGCTACGCCTCCATCGAGTCGTCCATCGACGCGTTAAGGCAGGGCGTCTACGACTACCTCGTCAAGCCCTGCATGGTCGAAGACCTGAAGCGCACCGTCCGGCGCGCGCTCGAACACCGCCAGCAGCGGCAGCAGATCACGGAACTGTCGAGCCCCGTGGTCGAAATCTGGGACGGCGTGCTGCTCGTCCCGCTCGTCGGCACGCTCGACGACCAGCGCGCGTCGCAGATGTCTTCGGCGCTTCTCCAGGCCGTGCGCAGCGAGTGCGCGCAGGTGGTGCTCGTGGACATCACGGGGGCCGCGGTGGTTGACACCTACACGGCCGCGCACCTCATCAACACCGTCCGCTCGGTGCGCCTGCTCGGCGCGGCGACCGTCATCACGGGCGTCAGCGCGCACGTCGCCTCCGACCTCGTCAAGCTCGGCGTCGAGCTGGAAGACATCACGACGCGCCGCCGCCTGGCCGACGGCCTGCGGCTCGCCATAGAATTGGTGAAGCAGGGGCAGGCCGGATAACGCCTGCCAGCCCCGGACGCCCGACGCCCGACGCCCAACCTTTTATGTCCGACGAGACGACAACGCGGGACGCGGCCGCGGCTCCGGCGCGGCTGCTGGTCGTGGACGACGAGGAGAACATCGTCCTCACGATCAGCGAGGTGCTGCGCCTCGAAGGCTACGAGGTGGACGTGGCCTCGAGCGGGCGCGAGGCCGTCGCGCTGCTCGAGCGCGGCCCCGAGTACGACCTCGTCCTCACGGACCTGCACATGGACGAGGGCGACGGCCTCTCGCTCTTGCAGGAGGTGCGCGCGCGCGCGCCCCTGACCATCGTCGTCGTCCTGACGGGCTTCGCCGCGGTCGAGTCGGCCATCGCCGCGCTGCGCCACGGCGCGTACGACTACCTCACCAAGCCCTGCATCATCGACGAGCTGACCCACACGGTCGCGCGCGGCATCGAGCACCGCCGCCTGCTGCTCTCCGAGCGCGAGGCGCGCAACGGCTTAGAGGAGCTGAACCGCGAGCTGGAGCGCCGCGTCGAGGAGCGCACGGCCGAGCTGAGCCGCGTCAACCGCGAGCTGGTCGAGGCCAACCGCATGAAGGACATCTTCCTCGCCACGCTCTCGCACGAGCTACGGACGCCGCTGACGCCCGTGCTCGGCTGGGTCAACCTCCTGCGCGCGGGCGGCGCGGCCACCGACGCCTCGATGCTCGCGCAGGGGCTGGACGCCATCGAGCGCAACGCGCGGCTCCAGGCGCGGCTCGTGGACGACCTGCTCGACATCTCGCGCATCGTCTCGGGCAAGCTCCGCATCGAGTGGGAGCCGGTTGACCTCTGCGCCGTGGTGGGGCTCGCGACCGAGCCCGTCCGCGCCGAGGCCGCCTCGCGCGACATCAGGCTCGCGGTCGAGCTGCCCGACTGCCCGCTCGTCGTGCAGGGCGCGCCGATCCGCCTGCAACAGGTCGTGTGGAACCTCCTCTCGAACGCCGTCAAGTTCACGCCGCGCGGCGGGCGCGTCTCGGTGCGCGTGTGGCGCGAGAACGGCGAGGCGCGCGTCGAGGTCAGAGACACGGGCGTCGGCATCGAGCCCGAGTTCCTGCCGCACGTCTTCGACCGCTTCCGCCAGGCCGACGGCTCGACGACGCGGCAGTACGGCGGGCTCGGACTGGGCCTGGCCATCGTGCGGGCGCTCGCGGAGCTGCACGGCGGCTGGGTCGTCGCCGAGTCGGAAGGCGACGGGCGCGGCTCGCGCTTCACCTTCGGGCTGCCCTGCGCCGTCGCGGCGGAGGACGTGGGCGAGCCGGAGCCGGAGGTCGTGCCCGAATCGGAAGAAGAGGGCGTGCCCGTGCTCGTCGTGGATGACTCGCCCGAGACGCTCGAACTGCTTGAGATGCTCTTCACGCACAAGGGCTACGAGGTCTTCGGCGCGGGCTCGGCGGCCGAGGCCGTCCGGCGCGCGGGCGAGCGCCGCCCCGGCCTCATCATCTCCGACATCAGCATGCCGGGCACGGACGGCTACGCGCTGCTCGCGGAGCTGCGCCGCATGCCCGGCCTCGAAGCCGTCCCTGCCATCGCGCTGACCGGCCACGCCATGGACGAAGACCGCGAGCGCGCCCTCGAAGCCGGCTTCGCCGTCCACATCCCCAAGCCCGTAGACCCCGACGAGTTGCTACGAATCGTCCGCCGGCTAACTGCATAACAGAACCGCGAGCGGTAGCGAGCGGGTGCGGGTGACATCAACGGCACGATTGATGTCACCCGCACCCGCTCGCTACCGCTCGCGGTTCTGTTACTGCACACTTCCAACAACCGTCACTTCCTTCGACTCGCCCTTCCGCTCGGCCAGCTCGCGCTCCAGGCGGCGCTCGGCGCCGGTCTTGGGCAGCTCGCGGACTGAGGCCGCGCCGGGCATCGAGACCTCGGCGAGGAAGTAGCGGTCGCCGTGCCGGCGGAAGACGAGCGCGGCCGTCGTCGGGCGGCCTTCGCCCGTGTTGGTCAGGACGAGCGCCGAGGTACGGCCGTCCACGCCGCGGATGATGAGCGCGGTCTCGGCGTCAGACCTGACCCGGCGGACTGTGTAGATGCCGGCGGGCATCTGCGTCCCGCCCGCGACGAAGTCGAAGGGGACGCGGACGGCGACCCTGTTCGTGACGGCCTGCGCGTAGGCGGCGGCGGTCAGCGCGAGCGCCGCGGCCAGCCCCAGAAGTGCTCTCGAAATTTGCTTTTTCATACATCCTCCCTTTAGTGTCGAAAGTCCCGAACGGGCCGGCGTGTGCGGCTCGTATAAAGAGCGTCACACACGCTCGCGGGGAGTAACGCGGCCGGGGATCGCGGCGCTCATCAAAAGCGGGTCAAAGCGCCCCAAAATAGTTTTCAAAGAGTTATCAAAGAACTTTCAAAAGCGGTTTATGGCTGGCGAAATAAGGCACTTATACGAGTTCGACCGTTTCACCCTCGACGCCTCGGAGCGCCTGCTCCTGCGCGAAGGCAGGCCCGTCCGCCTGACCCCGAAGGAGTTCGAGACGCTGCTCGCGCTCGTCCGCGGCGCGGGACGCGTGATACGGAAGGAGGAACTGCTCAAGGAGATTTGGCCCGACACCTTCGTCGGCGAGGCGACGCTCGCGCAGAACGTCTTCACGCTGCGCAAGGCGCTCGGCGAGCCCGAGGGCGGCGGCGCGTTCGTCGAGACCGTCCCGCGCCGCGGCTACCGCTTCGCCGTCGAGGTGAGGGAGCGGCGGGAGGGGCAGAAAGAGTCGCACGCCCTCTCGGCCGCGCGGGTCGAGGATGAGGGCCGCGCGGTCGTCAACGCCGCGGCCGTCTCCGTACACGACACGGCGGCCCCGCACTTCCCTTCCCCCGAGAAAGAGCCGAGCGACGGCCACGTCCCGACCGCGTCACTCTCATCGACCGACACCCCCACCGCCCCTCCGCAACCCTCGGGCGGCCACCCCGCCCGCGCGGCCGTGCTCATCGCGGCCGCGGTGTTCGCCGCGGTCGCGGGGCTCGTCTACGTCATCTACCGAACCTCCGTGCGGCCCGACGTCGAGCGCGCCCGCACTCCCGCGCCCGCGGCCTTCCCCACCATGAAGCTGACGCGGCTGCCCGTGAGCGGCGCGGTGGGCGAGGCCGTCATCTCGCCGGACGGCAACTACCTCGCCTACGTCGCCGACGAGCCGGGGCGGCAGGGGCAGGGCGTCTGGGTCAGACAGGTCTCGGCCGCGAGCAACACACAGCAGGTCGTCGCGCCGGCCGAAGGGGCTTCTTACGCCGCGCTCGTCTTCTCGCCCGACAGCCAGCACCTCTACTACGGCGTGAGGCAGGAGGGCGCGCAGCCGCCCGCGCTCTTCCGCATCCCGGCGCTCGGCGGCCCGGCCGTGAAGGTGCTCGACGACATCTCCGCCGGCCCGGCCGCCCTCTCGGCCGACGGGCGGCGGCTGGCCTACCTGCGGGGTGAGTTCGGCCGCGAGCTGTCCCTCTACGTCGCGGACTCCGACGGCGCGAACGCGCGCGCGGTCGTCACGCGCAAGAGCCCGGACGCCCTCGGGCTGCCCGCGTGGTCGCCCGACGGGGAGACCGTCGCCTGCGCCTACGCCTCGCTCGACGCGCTCAACGGAAGCTCGCCCGCCATCGGCGTCACGACCTTTAAAGTCTCGGACGGCGCGGAGCGGCGCTTGACGGAGACGCGTTGGGTGGACGTGCGGCAGTTGTCGTGGCTGCCCGACGGCGCGGGACTCGTCTTGAGCGCGACCGAGGCGGAGCTGAGCCCGGCGCAGATCTGGACGCTCTCCCTGTCTGACGGGGAGGTTAGGCGCGTCACTAACGACCTGAACACGTACCTCGGCGCGAGCGTGACGGCCGACGGCTCGGCGCTCGTCACGGTGCAGACCGACCGCGTGCCGAACGTCTGGGTCGCGCCCGCGGGTGACGCGGCGCGCGCGCGGCAGATCACGACGGGTTCGGGGAAGTTCGACGGCTACTACGGGCTCTCGTGGACGCCGGACGGGAGGATCGTCTACGCGTCGATGGCGGGCGGCGGGTGGGACATCTGGTCGATGAACGCGGACGGGACGGGGCAGAGGCAGTTGACGGTCGGCGCGCGCTCGAACTACGGGCCTTCGGTCTCGGCGGACGGGCGCTACGTCGTCTTCGTCTCGAACCGCGCGGGTGGCCCCTTCAACATCTGGCGGATGGACGCGGACGGCGGGAACCCCCTGCGTCTGACCTCGGGGCGCGGCGAGAACTTCCCGCACGTGACGCCGGACGGCCGCTGGGTCGTCTACGCGACCTACGGCGGCGGGCAGGACTCGGCGGTCTGGAAGGTGCCGATCGAAGGCGGCGAGTCGGTTCGGCTGACGAGCCGCCCGGCGTCCTGGCCCTTCGTCTCGCCCGACGGCAAGTCCTTCGTCTGCACGTACGGCGAAGGGCCTTTCTCGGCGAACCGCCTCGCCGTCATCCCCATCGAGGGCGGCGAGCCCACCAGGCTTTACGAGGTCGCGCCGACCTTCCGCGCCAACACCGTCTGGCTGCCCGACAACCGCGGCATCGCCTACCTCGACGCGCGGACGGGGACGACCAATGTCTGGATGCAGCCGCTCGCGGGCGGCCGGCCCGTGCAGCTCACGAACTTCGCCGCCGACAACGTCGCCTCCTTCGACTGGTCGCGCGACAACCGCCTCGTCGCCACCCGCAGCGTCGAGACGACGAGCGTCGTCCTCATCAAAGACTTCCGCTAGGCGCGTGAACCGTGAACCGTAAACCGTGACAAGAAGGAAGGGCTTTCCTCTTGTCACGGTTTACGGTTCACGGTTCACGCGCCTTAGCGCGACGCGCCAGGGCGACCGTGTGGATGGAGACGGCGGCGATGATTATCGCCCCTCCCAACATGGCCCAGTTCGAGGGGCGCTCGCCGAGGAAGAGGAAGACCCAGACGGGGTTGAGCATCGGCTCGATGTAGCCGACGACGCCCGCGTCGAGCGAGCGCACGCCGCGCGCCATGCCCAGCGTGAAGAGCGTGTAGGCCAGCCCGATCTGCACGACGCCGAGGTAGAGCACACACAACACGTCCTTCGTCGTCAAACTCCCCGCCACGGCCGTGAACGACGGCAGCGTGACGAGGCACAGCAGAAGGTTCCCGTAGATGACCGACGAGGCGCGGTTGACGCCGCCCGCGCGCGCGCGTCTTAAGGATAGGAGGAAGAGCGCGAAGCAGACGCCCGAGGCGAGCGCCGTCAGGTTCCCCTCGACCTCCTGCGGCCGGAGCTGCCCGACGAAGAAGAGCGACATGCCGACGACGCACGCCGCGACGACGAACACGTCCGAGCGCCGGAACTTCTCTTTGAAGAGCAGCGGCTCGAGCACCAGCACGTAGACCGGCGCGGTGTATTGCAGGAAGATGGCGTTGGCCGCCGTCGTCAGCTTGTTCGCCATCACGAACAGCAGCAGCAGCGCCGCGTAGAGGACGGACGAGACGAGCGTCAGCCCCGTGACGCGGAAGCCCTCGCGCCAGGTCAGCAGCGCCACCGTCACGGCCGCGAAGAGCGAGCGCCCGAACGAGAGCTGGAAGGCGTCGAGCGGCGTCGCCTTGATGAAGAGCCCGCCCGTGCTCCACAGAAGCGCCGCCGCCAGCACGAAGAGGACGGGCGGGATGCGACTCTCGCTAGACAATCTTCACCGGCCTCGCGCTCAGGAGGGCCGCGCCGCCGCCGGGCCCTACTCCCACCCGAGTTCGGGCGGCGGGTCAACGGTCAGAAGCAGGGCATGTTTGCTGCCGTACTTAGAAGGCTCAAGGTTGTAGGCGACGGTGATGATAGTGCTCCCGGCCCTCTCCCTGAACTTATACCCCTTGTAGCCCGTTAGGTCCTCCTCCTTCTTCTGCCACGTCGGCAAGCACGACGTGATCCGGCTCGCCAGGCCGTACATCTGGCTCTCGGCCATCGCGGCCACGTCGGTCTCATACATGGTGTAGGAGGCCGGTCTCTTTGGCTTGACCGAGCCATAGGTCGCCCCGGGCAGCTCAATCGTCGTCTTGAACGAGGCGTAGGACGTGCCGGGGAAGATGGGCTCCCCGATGATGGAGTCGAAGCCCGTCTTGCTGGCCTCGACGAGTTTCGAGATGGGGCCGCACAGGCTGTTCGTGGCCGCCTCCGAAGTCAGATCGACGGGCGCGGCCTCGGCGGCGAAGAGGACGTTCGGGTTTAGCTGCGCCAGCGCCCTCACCCTGGCGGCCCAGCCCTCTTCGTCCCACTTGATGCCCTGAAACGGCACGGCCCAGGAGATGCCGACGGCGCCCTCTTTCAGCCCGCCGTTGGCGATCCCCAGGACGCGGCCGTTCGGGTCCAGGATCGGCGCGCCCGAGTGGCCCGGGAGGAGGTTGCCCTGGATGCTCATGACCTGTGTGAGGTGGTTCGGGCTCTGCCTGGCCCTCATGACGGAGAGGGGGGCCGCCGGGAGCAGCTCCTTCAGCTCCGTCGTGGGCGGCCTGCGCAGTTCGAGGGTCGTTTGCAGGCCGTTGAGCCCGTAGGGGTGGCCGTAGACCTCGATGCGGGTGAGAGTTTCCCAGGCGACTCTGTCCGCGACCTCAAGGCCGGCGGCCTCCTGCTGGGCCAGCTCCGGCGAAGAGATGAGGGCCACGTCGCGGCTTATATCGACTTTCTCGATGGCGAAGGGCTGCGTCAACACCGGCCCCCGCCTGACGCTCACCATGATCCGCTTGCAGTCCGCGACCCCGTGCAGGGCCGTGTAAACCCCTTTCGTCCCCCGCACGCGGAAGCCGGTCTGCGACCTCTCGACCGGCGCGTGGCCGCACTCGAACATCTTCACGAGGAAGATGTGTTCGCTCTGGGCGCGCCCGACCTGGGCGGAAGCCAGGAGAAGAATGAACAGGGCTATCACTTGGAATTTGCGCACGACCGACGCACCCCCGCCTTCAGGCAATCGAAACTCTTACAGGTTTGGGCCAGGCTCGTTAATTCGTTGGACGACGAGGAGGCCATCTCGCGCCTCAGCTCGTCCTCCGTGTCCGCGTTCCGCAGGCGGAGACATTCCTCCTGCGTTACGGTAAAGAGCACCCCCCGCTTGGAAGGGTCTTGAGTGACCGCGGCGGAGAACGCCGCGCCGCGCGGCGCGGGCGGCGGCCCCGCGGGTGCGCCGCCGCCGCCCTGCTTTTTGATTTTGGAGTCGCCTTGCGACTGTTGGCCGCCGCCCGCGGCCGCCTGCTGCTGCGGCGGCGGCGGCTGCTTCGGCTCTTCGGCGGTGACCTCTGCGCCGCGGCCGGGCGCGGGCGACGGCGGGTACAGGGTGTCGAAGACACGCCTCGTTATCTCCTGAGGCGGCAACCCGGTCTCACTCCACTCCTCGGCGAAGCTCTTCCCGCGAGCGCCCAGCCAGTCGTTCGTGCGCGCGTAGACGCCCACGGACGCGCCGCAGGCCAGCCCGATCACCATCAGCGCGACCGGCACCGGGTCGAAGGCGACCGGCAGCGACTTATGGCTCTTCGCGCCGCGGGGTTCCGACTCTCCTGCCGCCGCAGGCCCCTCTTCCCCGTCCGCCTGCCCGCCCGCGTGCAGCCCGGCGAGCGCGCTGGTGATGCTCACCACGACCGCCACGAGACTCGTCAGGATGGTCTGGATGACCGGCGAGACTGACAACCCCACGAGCCAGCCGAGCGCCAACCCGCCGGACAATAAGAAAAGGCCGTTCAACACTTGGCGGCCCGGATTGTTTTTACGCGGCATAGCCCTTGGCGATGAGCGGGGAGCGGTCTAAGCGGCCGGACGTTTAAACGACGCGTCCGCTCCGGGGTTCAATCCGAAAGTCCTGCTGGCGAGATGTTATGAGTGAAAAATACTAGCAAAGAAGGCCCTGAAAGCTGTCGCGGCGGGATTGTATACACTGCGATATGGGCTGTCAAACCAGGCCCCCGTGCAGCCTTGCCTCCTGTGCTATCATCTAAGTTGACGGCGCGCGAACAAGGGCGCGCGCCGCCGAGTTTTGACCCCTTCGGAGAGGGATTTTTCAGATGAGAGACTTTCAGTCGCAGAATCAACGTTTCGAGCAGCAACAGGGCTGGCAGCAGCAGCCGGGCGCGTGGGGCAGCTACGGCGTCGAGACGGCGGCGCAGGCGTCGGTCGAGGAGCGGATGGGCTTCATCCGCAAGGTCTACGCGCTCTTCTTCGCGGCGACGCTCTTCGCCATCGGGGGCGTCGGGGTCGCCCTGACGGTCGAGCCGCTCCAGCGCTTCGCCTTCGAGCACCCGTGGATCATGTTCTTCATCATGATCGGCGGCGTCTTCGCCGCGCAGGCCGTGCGACACGTGCGGGGCCTGAACCTCGTCGCGCTCTTCGGCTTCACGGCGCTGACGGGCGTGGTCATCTCGCCGCTCATCGGCTACGTCCTGGCCTACAACCCGGCGTCGCTGCTGGCGGCGGGCGTGCTGACCGTGGGCATCTTCGGCGGGCTGACGGCCTACGTCTTCGTGTCGAAGAGGGACTTCAGCTTCATGCGCGGGATGCTGATGACGGGCCTGATCGTGGTGATCTTGGCGGGCGTCGTCAACATCTTCCTCGGCGCGTCGGCGCTCGGGTTCGCGGTGGCGGCCGCCAGCCTGCTGCTCTTCTCGGGCTTCGTGCTCTACGACACGTCGAACATCATCCGGCGCTACCCGACCAACGAGTACATCGCCGGCGCGCTCGACCTCTACCTCGACGCCTTCAACATCTTCCTCGCGCTTCTGCGCCTCCTCAACTTGTCGCGGGATTAAAACAGTAACTTAACCACAGAGACACGGCTCGGGGCGCTTAGGCCCCGAGCCGTGTCTCTGTGTCTCTGCGGTTAAAATTAAAAGTCGAACTTGACCGCCAACTGCAACTGGCGCGGCGTGGCGAAGGTCGTCGTGCCCGAGGCGGGCGAGGAGAAGGTGCGCGGCGTGCCGAAGGCCGTCACGAAGGACGGCGCGGTCAGAGTGCCGCCGCCCGCGGTCGAGAAGTTGAAGGCCGTCGTGTTGACCGTCACCACGTTCGCGCGGTTGAAGATGTTGAAGGCTTCGAGGATGAGGCGGAGGCGCACCGACTCGTTGAACGGGATGTTGCGCGTGACGCGCGCGTCCAACTGGTAGACCGAAGGCGTCGTGAACTGGTTGCGCACCGTCCCCGGCAGGCGGTCGTTCGCCCGGTTGCCATCGTTGTTCGGGTCGTTCCCGACGAGCGCAGAGTAGGGCGAGCCGGACTGCATCTGCACGATGCCGGAGAGCGTCCAGTCGCTTAAGACGGCGCGCGCGAACGCGTTCTCGCTCCACTTAATCTTCCCGATGTCGTAGATGGGGCTGAAGACGAAGCGGTGGCGCAGGTCCGTGTCCGAGCGCGCGTAGTCGGCCGCCGGGTTCAACTGGTTCTGCACGATCTTCGCGTCGTCGGCTCCGACGACGACCGTCGTCTGGTCGGGGCGGTCGTCCTTGGCCTTCGAGTAGGTGTAGGCCGCGATGAACTGGAGGCCGCGCGTGAAGCGCTGCGTCGCCTGGAAGGCGAGGCCGTTGTAGAGCGAGCGCGAGGCGCTCTCGAAGACGCTGATGCGGTTGTAGGAGGTTCCCGTCGCGCGCGAGATGGGGCGCGCGGTGGGGAAGCGCTCGAAGGTGTAGACGGTGCCGTCCGGCCCCGTCGCGTTAAGCGCGACGGGCGCGGAGAGGTTCACGTCGCGCGTGCGCGTCAGGTGGACGCCCTTGTAGAAGAGGTAGGTGGCCGAGAGGCTCAGGCCGCGCGTCAGCTCGCGCTCGACGCCGAGGCGGCCCTGCTCGACGTAGGGCATCACGAAGTCGGGCGCGAAGTAGTAGAGGTTCGGGTTGGCCGAGCCGACCGAGGGCACGGTCGTCAGGATGTTCGGGTAGCGCAGGCCGAGCGTGTTAAGTTGCGCCGCCGTCAGGTTCACGCCCGTCACGTTGATGCCGTTCTGCGAGTGCGCCGTGCCCAGGACGATGGCCGGCGTGCGCCCGTAGAAGAGGCCGAAGCCGCCGCGGATGACGGTGCGCTCGTCGGGCGCGTAGGAGAAGCCCGCGCGCGGCGCGAGGTTGTTCTTGTCCTTCGGGCAGTTGCCGGTGTTGACGCCGTTGTTGAGGAGCAGCGGGTCGGGGTTCGTCACGGGGGGACAGGCCAAAGCCTCGTAGTCGTAGCGCGCGCCGAGGTTCAGTGTCAGCTTCGGCGTCACGCGCACGTCGTCCTGCACGTAGAAGGCGTACTCGGAGAGGTTCGGCTCGGTCGTCCCGCCTGACGTGCCCGCGCCCGCGAAGTTCTGCGTGTAGGCCGAGGGCGCGTTGTTGGCGAAGGCCGTGTAGGAGGGGAAAGTGTAGGAGCCGGAGAAGAGGCCGGGGAAGAAGTTGAGCACGCGGTCGAAGTTGAAGTCGATGCCGAACTTGTAGTTGCTGCGGCCCCGTACGAGCGAGACGTTGTCGATGAGTTGGAAGCGCTTGATGGTCGTCTCGCGCGGGCTGAAGTTGTTGCGGCCGATGGAGAGGTTGCCGGAGCCCGTGTTGATGACGGCCTCGGGCGTGTCGATGTTGGCCTCGCCCGGCTCCTTGTCGCGCGCGATCTGAAAGCGGAACTCGTTGACGATTGTTTTGGTCAGAACCGAAGAGAGGCTGCCGCTGAAGGTGTCGCTCTTCACGATGCTGTCGCCCGAGTGCTCCTCGGCCGAGAGCGGCCCGTTGTTCTCGTTGTTCTGACCCGTGAACCCTTGATGGTTATAGCGAAGCGACAACTGGTTACTCTGGTTCAGCGAGATGTCCGCCTTGCCCAGGAAGACGTCCTGGTTGCGGCCGACCTGATAGGTGTTGAGCTTGGGGACGAGGATCGCCTGCGCGGCGGCGGGCGCGGCTGAGAGGTTCGGCACGTCCAAGACCTGCGGGATGTCCGAGCGCTGGCCGTCGTAGCTGAAGAAGAAGAAGGCCCTGTTCTCGACGATGGGGCCGCCGATGCGCCCGCCGAACTGGTTGATGCGCGAGGCGGGGCGCTTGTTGGGCCGGCCGGCGCGGAACTGGTTCGCCTTCGTCACGGGGTCGTTGGCGTTCAGGGACTCGTCGCGCAGGTACTCGAAGAGCCCGCCGTGGAACGCGTTCGTGCCCGACTTGGTGACGACGTTGATGACGGCCCCGCCCGCGCGGCCGAACTCGGCCGAGAAGCCGTTCTGGTTGACCTGAAACTCCTGCACGGACTCTTCCGAAAACTGGTACGGCGGGCGCACGCCGCCGCGCCCCAGAGCCTGCCCGAAGAAGGTGTTGTTGTTGTCCACGCCGTCAACCTGGAGGCTGTTCAAAGTCCCGCGCTGGCCGCCGACCGAGAGGTCGCCGCCGCGCGGGTCGCGGATGACGCCGGGCGAGAGCGTGGAGAAGTCCTGGAAGTTGCGGCCGTTGATGGGCAGGTTCTGGATGGAGCGCTCGTTGATGGTCGTCGAGACGGAGGTGCGCGTCGTCTCGACCGTCGGGGGCTCGGCCGTGATGAGCACGGACTCCTTGACGCCGCCCGCCGCGAGGTTCAGGTCGAGCGAGGTCTTGCTGCCCACCGTCACCTGCACGGCGTTGGCGCCGACCTTGTTGAAGCCGCCGGCCGTCGCCTCGACCGCGTAGGTGCCGGGCGGGAGCAGGATGATGCGGTAGTTGCCGTCGCCGTCGGTGTTGGCGGTGCGCTCGAAGCCGGTCGCCTCGTTGCGCGCGGTGACCGTCGCGTTGGGGACGACCGCGCCGTTGGGGTCGAGCACGCGCCCCTCGATGTCGCCGGTCGTCGCCTGCGACTGCGCGCGGGCGTTAAGGGTTGCGAAGGCGAGGCACAGGCAGACCACGGCCAGCCGCGCGAGAACAGGGGGGATTCTCTTCGACATGGATTTCCTCTCTCGGATGTAAGCTTGATTCCGGATGCGAACCGACCCGCTTGAAGTCGCGATAGTATGCGCCCGCGCCGGGGCGGTCAAGGGCTCCGAGCGGGAGACGCTCACGGTGAGGAAGCCTGCGGGATACCGCCGTCGGGGTACTGATCCGGGTGCACCCTCCTGTAGTGCTCTTTCGCCTCGCTCGGCCTCAACGTCCTGTCGCACTTCACTGTGTGCCCGCCGCGGACTCTGGTGTAGGGGCAGCGGATGCGGTTGTACTGAAGGTAGCGCGTGACGATGACGGACACGTCCTTCCCCTTCAGCTTCTCCGCCGAAGGTGCCCCGCCGAGCAGGTCGTCGAGTTCCTCAAAGACTTCCTTCTGGAATTTCTCCGTCACCTTCGGCGCGTACATGTCGAACATCGCCTTGAACAGTTCGCCGTACTGCGCGTGCAGGCGCAGGGCTATGCGGTAGACGGCGAACCCGGCGGCGACGAAGCCGGCCGCCACCAGCAGGCTGAGGCCCGGGCCGGGGAGACGGTCGAAGACGGTGGCGGGGGCGGCGGGCAAGGCGGACGCGACCCACGGCAGGCGGGCGGCGAGGGGCGCCCGCGCGTAGGCCGAGGCGGCGTAAACCGCCCAGAGCAGCCCCGAGCAGTACAGGGCGAAGGAGGTGTAGACGGTGCTGTCGGCGAGCGCCTGGGCGTCGTCTATCTCGCCCCTCGTGTCTTTGTCGAGCGTCACCCAGATGCGGTACCAGTAGAAGACCGCGTCCATCCCGTAGGCGCGCGTCGAGTACCTCTCGTAGGCGGCCATAAGGTTGCCGAGGCGCGTGGGCCGCACGGCCCTGTACTCCTCGTACCCCTTGCCGTCCAGCGGGAAGGTGCGGAGGTCGAAGTACGCCTCGAACAGACCCTTGTCCGTGCGGCCGACGGCCTCCCTCACGAGGTCGAGCTTCTCGGCCGCACGTCCGCCCCGCCCCGCGACCGGCGTCCCGCCCGGCTCGGCCTGGCGCCGCGCGACGTAAATGCGCATCAGGTTGAGGACGCCAGTCTCGTGCGGCTTCACCACGGCCAGGTGGCGCGCCAGACGCCGCTGCTCGCGCCAGAGGAAAAACTTAAAGAGCGGGCCGGGCCAATACCGCCTACCCTCAAAGATGATGTAGATGGGCATGTCCGACACGGTGATGAGCCAGCCGAGAAAGACGACCGTGAAGCCGAGGACGTACTCCAGGCTCGCGTCCCAGCCGCCGTTGCTGACGACCGCCCGTATCAGAGGCAGGAAGCCGAGCGTGAGGATGACGCCCGGGAAGAGCAGTCTGAATATGAGCTTGATGCCGAAGTCGAAAGGAATCTTCATCGGAGGCTCGCGGGGGACGCGGCGCGGCCGCGCGCCCGAAATCTCTCACGGAATGTCCCCGGGGCCGTGCGGGCCGATAAACTTTTGTAAGACCTTGATGGTCGCCTCAAACTCCGCCCCGGAAGCCCCCTCCAGGCTCCGGCTGACCTCCGCGGCGTGACGCAGCGACTCAAGGCGCGCCCGCCGCGCCGCGAATCGGGTGATGAGGTAGGGGAGCGGGGCCGACATCAGCCCCGCCGTCGCCGCGAGCCAGCCGGCCCCGAGGCTCGACCGGCTCGCCAGGAAGAGGACAGCGAACAGCCCCGCGGCGTACAGAAGTATCACCGCGCCCTCGTAACGAGCGGCCCGCTTCTGCTCGGCGATTACCCTCCGCAGCAGAAGCTCGATATCTTCATGCCGCAACGCGCGCACTCCTACTCTCGGGGGCGGGGCGGCTCGCGGCCCGGCCCTCGGCCCCGACCGGTGAAGTCTGACCGGCGGCGCGTGACGGGCGCCCGCGGCGGTTACGGGATGACCGTGCCCTCGTCGCGCGGCCCGACCTCATCCCCGCCCGTGCCCACCTCCGTGTCCGGCGGCTGGCCGGGCTCATCAGGCGCTTCGCCGGAGTCGCCCACGGCGCAGGAGAAGGTGAAGGTGTCGCCCGCGCCCGCCGCGGAAAGGGCCGGGTTCCTCCTATCCCGCATCGGGATGACGGTGCCGGGGTCACGCGGGCCACGGGCCACGGCTGACGGGTCGTCGGCCCGTGCCGGCTGTGATTGTTCTCTGTAGACAGGGTCTTTCATGAGTAACTCCTTCGGGCTTTCCTGAAACTCGTGCGCGGCGGCGGGTTGCCGCCGCGCCTCACCCTTAACCGGGGCTCGGTCTATTCGGACAGGGCCTTCATCATTTTTTGCTTGAGGTCGCTCGCCGGAGCGCCTTGGACGGTGATGAGGAGGCTGTTGTCGGCCCGGCTCCGGCCGACCACGTATCCCACGATTACGCCGACGAGACCCGCGCCGATGAACGCGTAGGGCACATCCACCGCCGCGATGAGACCGGCGAATATTAACGAGAGCGTCGCGCAGAAGACCCGGACGTTCTCGCCGGAGCCGAATCCGCCCCTCATGCGCTTGAACACGCCGACGAGGGCCACGAGGCCGAGCCCCGCGATGACCCACATGAGTTGAGTTTTACTCTCCATACTCCCCCTCAACGCCCTAACACATGCGTCGCGCGCCGCCACCTCTTCTTACCGCCCTTCGCGCCGCCGCCCGTCGCTTTAGACGCTCCGCCCCTCCTGACTGCCATAGGGGTGGTTCTCCTTTATGTCGCCCGACGGGTAAAGAGTACCGCGCCGACCTGGGAGTTGAAGGTTAACGAGTTGCAGTAAAGAGCTAAGAGGACGCGACCCGGCCGGGCGCTGGTTAGAGCCTGAGAACGGGCATGACTTTATGTCCGGGGGGAGGGGTTGTCAATAGCGACGCGTAAGGCCGGCGAGGTCACCGAGCGGCTCTCGTCTCGCCGCGCCGGTCGGGGCTCGGGATCGCGCGGGAAAAATGTTGACAGCGAAATTGTATGGTGTATAGTAACAACGTACAATTCAAGGGGAGAGGATTGAGGGGGCGAGGCCATGTTCATCACCATTGACGAAGCGGACGCGCGGCCCATCTACGTGCAGGTGGCCGGGGAGATCAAGGCGCTCATCGCGCGCGGCGAGCTGGCCGAGGGGGCGCAGCTCCCGCCCGTGCGCCAGTTGGCCGCAGACCTCGGCGTCAACCTGAACACGGTGGCGACCGCCTACCGCGAGCTGCAGGGTGAGGGGCTCGTCCAAATCCGGCACGGGGCGGGCGCGGTCGTCGCGTCGCGCACCGCGCAAGCCAAGAGCGAGGAGGAGTTGCGCAAGCCTTTACGCGCCGCGCTGACGGGGCTGGTGCTGGCCGGGCTCCCCCGCGTGGAGATCATGAACCTGGTGCAGAGCGAGCTGCGCGCTCTGCTGAAAGGGGCGAAGTGAGATGAGAGACGACGTGTCGGCGGCCATCGGCCTGCTCGTGGCGGAGGTTTTGGTGCTGGCGGTCTTTCTTTGGATGCCGGTGATGAGGGGCGAGCGCGCCTTCTTCGGCGCGCGCGTGGACGCCGAGACCTACCGCGGCGAAGGGAGGAGGGCGCTGCGCCGCTACCGGCAGACGCTCTGCGGCGTCTTCGTGCTGGCGGGCGCGCTCGGCTACTACGCTTCGGTCAGTTTAGGCAAGCCGGTCTTCTCGGCGCTGGCGACGTTGGGGACGACCGCCGCGGCGTTCCTCGTCTACGGCCTCTACGCGCGGCAGATGCGGCCGTTCGCGTTGTCGGGCGGGGGCACGCGCTTCGCCTCCTCGGTGCGCGCGCGGCGTCTGTGCGACTTCACGCTGCCGTGGGTCGAGGCGCTGGTGGTGCTGCTCACGCTCGCGTCGTTCGCGGTGCTCGCGCACTTCTACCCACGGCTGCCCGAGATGATTCCCACGCACTGGAACGCGGCGGGCGAGGCGGACGACTGGTGGCGCAAGACGCTCGCGTCGGTCTTCTTCCTGCCCGCGCTCGGGGTCTACCTGCAAGTGCTCTTCTTCGTGCTCAAGCGCGACCTCGTGCAGGCGAAGATGACCCTGCCGGCGACGAACACCGAGGAGTACCTGCGGGGCAAGGAGCGGTTCCTGACGGCGAACATGCGCCTGGTAGACCTCGCGCGCGCAGGAATAGCGACGATCTTCTTCGCCATCGCGTGGCTCCCGGTCTGCACCTCGCTGCCGGAGTTCAAGCGCTACGAGGCGGTCGCGTTCGCCGCCGTCCTGTCCACGGCGGGCCTGTTGGTCGCCGGCATGGGCTACTTCCTCTGGCGGATGGTGGTCATCAACCGCGGGCTGGACGAGCTGACGGGCGAGGAGTACGTGCAGAGGCCCGAAGAGGAGGAGCACTGGCGGCACGGCGGGCTCACCTACTACAACCCGGAAGACCCGGCGCTCGTCGTCGAGAAGCTGACGGGCCTCGGCTACACGCTCAACATGGGGAACCCGGCGGTGCGGTATCGGCTGGCGCTGATGCTCGGGATTCCGCTCTTCGTCTTCTGGGCGCTCTTCAACCTGTGACGCGGGGGCGCGGGCCGAAAGCGCCGAAGAGGCGGCGCAGGCCCGCGGTCTGCAAGAGGCTCATCACGCCCATGTAGCCGTAGCCGAAGCAGAAGAGCGAGAGGAAAGGGATGGTGCCCCACATCCCCATGCGCGCGGCGTACCAGATGGCGAGCAGGAAGTAGAGGGCAAACGAAAGCTCGAAGGCGGGGAGCCAGCCGCGCCCGCGCCTGTACTTCTTCCGCTTCCAAGTGGCGTCTGTGACGCCTTCGACCCTGTACTTAGGCGTGCGCACGAACTCGGTCTTGATGCGGAGCAGCGCTTCCAGAACCGCGCGCGCGTTCGAGAAGGCGAGCCCGATGCCGAGCCCCATCACGAGCGGCAGATGAAGAAGCCTCTTCCTCGATTTCGGGCCGTCCAGGTACCAGATGGCCGTGCCGTAGAAGAGCACGACCGACGCGGTCGAGAAGAAGAGCAGCGGCAGGTCTAACAGTAACAGGTGCTGGAAGCCCTGGTTGTAGCGGACGAGAAGCAGCGGGAACTGCAACAGGCTCGTCAGAATCATCAGGGGGTAGCTGACGTTCCCCGTCAGCCGGAAGAACATCTCAAGCTTCACGCGCGCCGGGAGTTTGGAACGAAGAATCCGCGGGTAGAGCTTGAGCGCGACCTCCGTTACGCCCTTCGCCCAGCGGCGCTGCTGCGCCTTGAAGGCATTAATTTCGACGGGCACCTCGGACGGTGCGTCCTCGTCCAAAAGATAAACGAAACGCCACCCCATCAACTGCGCGCGGAAGGAGAGGTCCGTGTCCTCCGTCAGCGTGTCGTGCTGCCACCCGCCCGAAAGCTCTACCGCCCTGCGCCGCCAGAGCCCGGCAGTCCCGTTGAAGTTGAAGAAGCCGCCCGTGCGGTTCCTCACCGTCTGCTCGACGACGAAGTGGCCGTCGAGCAGGATAGTCTGAAGGCGCGTGAGCAGGTTGTAGGAGCCGTTGATGTGCGACCAGCGCATCTGCGCGCAGCCGACCAGGGGGTCTGTGAAGAAGTGGACGAGCTTGCGCAGGCAGTCGGGGCGCGGGACGAAGTCCGCGTCGAAGATGGCGGCCAGCTCGCCCTTCGCCGTCTTCAGGCCGTTCTCCAGCGCGCCGGCCTTGAAGCCCGTCCGGTCTTCGCGGTGGACGTACGTGATGTCGAACCCCTCGGCGCGGTAGCGCTCGACGGCGCGCGCCGCGGTCTCGCGCGTCTCGTCGGTCGAGTCGTCGAGCACCTGTATCTCAAGCCGCTCGCGCGGGTAGTCTATGCGTGTGACCGCGGCGAGCAGGCGCTCGACGACGTAGACCTCGTTGAAGAGCGGGAGCTGCACCGTGACGCGTGGCAAGTCCGCTTCGGCGAAGAGGGCTTTCGGCCGGGGCTCGACCCTGCGGTAGCGCCAGAAGTCCACGACCTGCTTGATGCGGTACGCGCCGTAGAGCGAGAGCAGGAAGAGGACGGCGAAGTAGACGGAGAGCACCGTCCAGTCGAAGGCGTCGAGCCGGTAGAGCGGGCTGACGTTCTCGGCCGTCTTGGCGACGGCCTCCCCGATGTACTTGCTGAAGAGCGTGTCAGTGGCCGGCGGGGACTGGAGCAGGGCGGCGAGTCTCATCTTCTCTCATCTCTGACCGACACGGCGCGGCGGCGGCGGGCCCCGCGCAAACGGCGAACGGCGCGCCCGAACCAGCCGCGCCGCCCGCTTGGATGCACGGATTGTAGCCGAAGGTACGCCGGAGGCAAAAGCAGTAGATAGCAGTCAGTAGCCAGTAGGAAAATCGTCATCGCTCGAACCTTACGGTTGTCATCGACGACTTCCGCGAAGCGGAGCCTACTGACTACTGACTACTGTCTCCTGACTACTGCGGGTTCCCGTAGCCGCCGCCGGGCTGGCCGTAGCCGCCGCCGCCGGGCGTGCCGTAGGTGCCGGGGCCGCCGGCCGCGGGCGGCGGGGGCGGGGGCACGCCGGGGCCGCCCTTGCGCTTCTCGAAGATGGCGACGCCGAGCAGGCCGCCGACCGCCGAGAAGATGACCGCGCAGACGCTGTAGATCAGCGCGTTGAGGATGGCGCGGCCGATGCCCGTGCCGGCCGCCATCGCCTCCTGGAACTGCGCCGCCTGGTTCGGGTCCACGCTCTGGATGTAGCCACTCATCATCGACGACATCGCCGCGCCGAAGATGAGCGTGAGCGGGATGCCGACGACGATGATGAGCACCGAGCCGACGACGCCCGCGATGGCGCCGACGATGGCGCCGTCGGCCGGCGTGACCGGGTTCGGCGACGCCTTGATGTAGAAGTTCGCGGCGACCAGCCCGCCGACCAGGGCCCAGATGCAGCAGCAGGAGTTCACCGCCGGGATGGCCGACAGGATGCCCAGGATCACGCCGCCGATTATCGCCGGCTTAAGTTTGTCGTTCATGTCCGTCTACACCTTCAGTTGGGAGAAGATTGGAAAGCTTCGGTTGAGAGTTGCGTTTGCGTCCGAAGAGAAGCGGCCGCGGCGCGAGCGCCACGTCCACCGCGCCCGGCACGAAGTAGAAGGCCACGACGACGCCCAGCAGCGACGCCGTCAGGAAGCGCGACGCGTGGGTGTTCTCCCACACGCCGAAGAACCCGAGCGCGAAATCTATCGAGGTCGGCACGGCCGCCGCGAGCAGCCACCCGCGCACAGGCAAGTCCCTGCGCACGACCGGCCGCACGAACGGGTAGACGAGCGCGCCCAGGAGCGCCCCCGCGTACAGCCCGAAGCAACGCGCGCACACGGCCATCTTAAAGCCCGCGACGTGGAACGAGCGCTCATCCACCTGGTGGCACAGGAGCGCGAGCGCGCCGTACACGGACGCGGCCGCCGCCTCGAACCCGCCCGCCTTCGACAACGGGGCCCCGACAACCAGCGTCACGAACAGCGCCGCCAGCCCCGCCGCCACGGCCCACCCCGCCCGCGCACGCCGCCACGTCCGCGCCGACTCTGCGTCATGCACCAACTGCGGGATGTATTCGGAGATTGCTTCCGGCATGGAATTTTCGATTTTAGATTTTTGATTTGCTACTTAAAGAACGCCCGCCGGGGCCGACGGTTCAAATCAAAAATCTAAAATCGCAAATCTAAAATCTGATGACCGTGTCCGGGCCGCCCTCGACGTGGACGGTGTCCACGAAGCGTATGTGGCGCGACTCGGTCGTCATGACGAGCGAGTGCGTGCGGTGCCCCGCCCCGAAGAAGCGGACGCCGCGCAGGAGCGAGCCGTCGGTGACGCCCGTGGCGACGAAGATGATCTTCCTGCCCGGCGCGAGGTCGTTCGTGTCGTAGACCTTGTTCGGGTCGTTGATGCCCATCTCGCGCAGGCGTTCGAGCACCTTCTCGGCCGGCGGCACCTTCGACTTGTCCACGTCCAGACGCTCCGGGTCGAAGACGAGGCGCGCCTGTATCTCGCCGTTCAGGCACTTCATCGCCGCGGCCGTCAGCACGCCCTCGGGCGCGCCGCCGATGCCCATCAGCGCGTGGATGTTCGTGCCCGCGACCGCGGCCGAGATGCCCGCCGAGAGGTCGCCGTCGCCGATGAGGCGGATGCGCGCGCCCGCCGCGCGCACGTCGGCGATGAGCTTCTTGTGGCGCGAGCGGTCGAGGACGATGACGGTCAGGTCTTCGATGTCGCGCTGTAGTTTGCGCGCGATGGCCTTGAGGTTGTCCTTGACCGGCGCGTCGATGTCGATGGCCCCTTTGCAGGAGGGGCCGACGACGATCTTGTCCATGTAGATGTCGGGCGCGTTGAGGAGCCCGCCGCGCTCGGAGGCGGCGAGCACGGCGATGGCGTTGTTGGCCCCGAGCGCGCAGAGGTTCGTGCCTTCCAGGGGGTCAACGGCGATGTCAACGTCGGGGTAGGCTTCCGGGTCAACGTCCTCGTGGTAGCCCTCGCCGACCTCCTCGCCGATGAAGAGCATGGGGGCCTCGTCGCGCTCGCCCTCGCCGATGACGATGCGGCCGCGCATCGGCACGCCGTCCATCTTCTCGCGCATGGCCTCGACGGCGACGTGGTCGGAGAACTTGCGGTCGCCCTGCCCCATCGTCCGCGCCGAGGCGATGGCCGCCGCCTCACACACGCTCAGGAAATCGAGGGACAGATTGACGCTGTTAAGCTCCTGCGGCATGAGAGCGACACTCCCGAGACTAAAGTTTATAACCGCCGTGAAATGAACGCTTGGGCGCTTGGAAAGGCAACCGAATACTACCAGAGAGCGCGGGGAATTGATAGGGGGAAGTAGGCAGTAGGAAGTAGGAAGTAGGCAGTTGAGGCGATGAAGTAGAGAAGACGCGGAGCCTCGCAGGGGCGGCAGAAGGTAGCCAGGGGCGAGCGAAGGCGCAAGCCTGAGCGAAAGCCCCTGGTAGCGATGATTAAAATATCTCGGAGCCCTGTAAGGGCGACAGATTCTGCCGCCCTTACAGGGCTCCGATGAATTATACGGACGCCGACCGGGGGCTGCGCCCCTGGCTACCTTCTGCCGCCCCTGCGGGGCTCCGCGTCGGCTGACCATCCGGCCGCTTACTGTGTCTAACTGCCTACTGCCATCTGCCTACTTCTTTATCTCCGGGCGCAGATTTAAATTCCGAATCAGGCGGTGCAAATAATTCGGGTGGACGCCGAGGAGGCGCGCGGCGGCGGTGAAGCTCCCCGAGGACTGTTCGAGGGCGCGGAGGATGAGTTGGCGCTTGGCCTCGCGCAGGGCATCGTGGTAGCGGGTGACGGGCGGCTCGGTGCCGGGCGCGGAAGGGTCGGGGGCGGACTCCAAGACCGTCTCGGGCAGGTCTTCCGGCAGCACGCGGTCGGTCGAGCCGAGGACGACGGCGCGCTCGACGGCGTTCTCAAGCTCGCGGACGTTGCCGGGCCAGTCGTAGTTCGTCAGGCACTCGCGCGCCTCCGCCGAGAGCCCCGTCACGCGCCGCTTGAACTTCGCGGCGTACTTCGAGACGAAGTAGCTGGCCAGGAGCGGGATGTCCTCGCGCCGCTCGCGCAGAGGGGGCATCTCGAAGGAGACGACGTTGAGGCGGTAGTACAAGTCCTGCCGGAAGCCGCCCGACCTCACGGCCTCCTCCAAATCCCTGTTCGTCGCGGCGACGACGCGCACGTCCACGCGGATGGTGCGCGTGCCGCCGACGCGCTCGAACTCGCGCTCCTGCAACACGCGCAGGAGTTTCGCCTGGATGGCCGAAGGCATCTCGCCGACCTCGTCGAGGAAGAGCGTGCCGCCGTCGGCCACTTCGAGCTTGCCCTTCTTCTGCGCGAGCGCGCCGGTGAAGGCCCCGCGCTCGTGGCCGAAGAGTTCTGATTCGAGCAGCGTCTCGGTGAGCGCCGCGCAGTTGATGGCGACGAAGGGGCGTTCGTGTCGGGGGCTGTTCTGGTGCAGGGCGCGGGCGGCCAGCTCCTTGCCCGTGCCCGACTCGCCGCGCACGAGCACCGTGGTGTCGGCCGGCGCGACGCGCGCGATGAACTGGTAGACCTTCTTCACCGCCGCGCTCTCGCCGACCATGCCGTGCTCGACCGTCGCCTCGGCGCGCAGCAGGTCGTTCTCGCTCTCCAACTGCTCGACGTGGCGTGCGTTGTTGAGCGCGACCGCCGCGATGCTGCAAACGGCCGTGACGAGCTGGAGGTGGCCCTCGTCGAAGTGCGTCGAAGGGTCGGCGGCCGTCAGGTAGACCGCGCCGAGCGCGCGGCCGTAGAGCATGAGCGGCGCGCACAGCAGCGAGCTGAGCCGCGCGGCCCGCAGGCTCTCGACCGTGTCGAAGCCGCCCTCGATGAGGTCGCCCGCGAGCACGGCCGTCCCCTCCTCCAAGACCTGCCGCAGGACGGTGCGACTCACCTCCACCGCGCCCGAAGCGTCGCCCGCGCGGTCGAGGCCGAACTCCGAGACGACGCGGCCGTCTTCGCCGACGAGCAGGATGGCGCCGCGCTCGGCGGGCACGGCCTCGAAGACCAGGCGGAGCAGCTCGCGCTGTAGCTCCGCGGTCTCGCGCACGGAGTTGACCGAGGTGCTGACGCGCACCAGCAGCGTGAGGTCGCGCACGACGTCGGCCAGCGTCTCCTCTTCGGCGGGCGGGCGGAGGTAGCGCGCCTCCTCCGCCTTCAGACGCACGGTCGAGTGCGCCTGCATGTTGCGGTCGCTGAGCGTGACGGGGTTCGAGGGCGACTCGGAAGACCCGCCCTCGCCGGAGAGGAAGATGAAGCAGGACTCGCCGACCGTCACGCGGTCGCCGTCCGCGAGCGCGTGCTCGCGCACGGGGCGGCCGTTGACGAAGGTGCCGTTGAGGCTTTCGAGGTCTGTGAGCACGTGGCGCTCGCCCGCGCGCGCGACGAGGCAGTGGCGGCGCGAGAGGAGGGAGTCGGCCAGCCGGACGACGTTCGTCGAGTCGCGCCCGACGGACAGGGCCTCCTCGCCCAGCTCGAAGGCCGAGCCCTTCAGAGGCCCCGCGATGAAGACGACTCTCGGCTGCATAGGCGGAAGCGACAAATAACACTTCGCCGCCCAAAAGTCACTACCCGACTGCCGGGCAGCGCCCCAACTAACCTGTCGGATAGCCGCCTATCTTTTCGGATAGCCCGCGCGCGCAGCCCGCGCGGCGACGAACGGCGAGCCGCGCCGACGCCCGCCCGCGCTTAAACCTAACTGGGGGAACCCTTTCCCTGGGTCGACGCGCCCGACCCCGCCTCTGCCGCGCGCCGCGGCACGCCGGTTGTTATGAGAGTTGTCAGGAGGAAAAGGACATGGGGAAGCATTTATGTGTGGGCGCGTTGGTGCTGGTGATTCTGACCTCGTTGGCCGTGCTGCCGGTTGCGGTGATTAAGCTGGCGTACGACATAAGGACTCTGGTCACACGCGACTTCCGCGCCGCGGCCGCCGACTCGCGCTGAACGCTTTCGGGCCGAAGGGGCGTCCCCCTCCCGAGGCCCACCCTTGAAGCTCAATCACCCGCCCAAACCATTGAGCTTCAGCACGGGGCCGGCGGCACTACCCCTTCCGGTGCCGCCGCCCCGAAAGCATTCGCCGAAGTAGTCAGTAGACGGTAGCCAGTAGTCAGTAGAAGAACCTCTACGAGCAGGGCCGTCGGCCTCACCCCGCCAACGCCCGCCGAGTTAAGTCCTACTGACTACTGACTACTGTCTACTGACTACTTTTTTTTCTTCGCACGGTAATATCCGGCCGCGTCTCCGTCTTCAACCCGTGTGTGGTTTTGAATCTGACCGCTGAACGGGAGGAGATTTCTTCATGAGACGTTTGATCGGACTCGCAATACTCGCCGCGCTCTTCTGCGCCGCGCCCGTGTGCCTCGCGCAGACCCCGCCTTCGGAGGGGCCGACGCCGCCGGAGGAGCCGGGGCTCAGCTCGCGCTACGTTGACCTCTCGACCGGCGTGCGCATGCACTACGTCGAGAAGGGGCGCAACGACAACCGCGGCAAGGTCGTCATCTTCCTGCACGGCTACACCGACTCCTGGCGCTCGTTCGAGCGCAACCTGCCGCTGCTCTCGGACAAGTTCCACGCCTACGCCGTCGATCAGCGCGGCCACGGCGAGTCCTCGAAGCCCGCCTGCTGCTACCGCGCGCAGGACTTCTCGGACGACCTCGCGGCCTTCATGGACGCGCTCCGCATCCCCAAGGCGACCATCGTCGGCCACTCGATGGGCAGCCTCAACGCGCACAAGTTCGCCATCGCGCACCCCGAGCGCGTCGAGCGCCTGGTGCTCGTCGGGAGCGCCACCACGCTCGCCGGCAACCCGAACGTCGTCGGCCTCTACAACGACGCCGTCCGGCACATGGAAGACCCGCTCTCCCTCTTCTGGGAGGAGTTCATCTACTACTTCCAGAAGAGCACGTTCGCGGGCGAGCGTGGCGCGCCCGAGGAGTTCCTCCGGACGGCCGTCTCCGAGAGCCTGAAGGTCCCGGCCCACGTCTGGAAGCAGGCGCTCGAAGAGATGCTGGTCGAAGACCACACGGCGCAGCTCCCGCTGATAGACGCGCCGACGCTCATCCTCTACGGCGACTTCGACGGCATCTTCTACCGCTCCGACCAGGACGTGCTCGACGCGCTCATCCCCGACTCGACGCTCAAGGTCTATTACCGCGAGCTGGACTCCCCTCACCGCGGCTTCCCCGGCCACACCGGCCACGGCCTCCACGTCGAATGGCCGCGGGAGTTCGTGGATGATTTGGAAGCGTTCGTGAAGTGAACGGTGAGCAGTGGTATGGCTGTTAGCGAATGCGTGTGACCGTTTAGAGGCGGGCTATGCCCGCCGGCTCGAGACTCGCGGCCCGGGCCGGCGGGCGCAGCCCGCCTCTAAACGGTGGATGAAACGGTCGCGCTCACATGCTAACCGGTCTAAGTAAAAACGTTTGGTTAAAAATTCGGAGGCCGCGAGATGAATGATTCTCGCGGCCTCCGGTTTTTAACTGCTCACCCCTCACTCTAATCTGCGGCGACGGCGTCGCGCGATTCGGAGGGTCTGTAGGGCGGGAGGGTCTTGCGCGCGGGCTTCTCGCCCTTGAGGCCGAGCGCCCAGTCGGCCTGCATGAGGGTGTGTATGTCGCGGGTGCCCTCGTAGATGACCGCCGCCTTGCAGTTGCGCAGGTAGCGCTCGACGGGGTAGTCGTTCGAGTAGCCGTTCGCGCCGTGGACTTCGATCGCCATCGAGGCGGCCTTCTCGCTGCGGACGGTCGCCTGCCACTTCGCCAGAGAGGTCGCGCGCGCGTTCGGGCGGCCCTCGTTCTTGAGCCAGCCGGCCCTCAGCCAGAGCAGGTGCGACATCTGGTAGTCGGCCTCCATCTCGGCGATCTTCTGCTTGACGAGCTGGTGGTTGGCGATCTTCGTCCCGAACGTCTCGCGCTCAAGCGCGTAAGCGACCGACGCGTCGCGCGAGGCGCGGATGACGCCGGTCGCGCCGGCCGCGACGGTGTAGCGCCCCTGTTCGAGCGCGAACATCGCGATCTTGAAGCCCTCGCCCTCCTCGCCCAGCATGTTCTCGTGGGGCACGCGCACGTCCTGCAAGGAGAAGTAGCCGGTGTTGCCCGCGCGTATGCCGAGCTTGCCGTGAATCGTCCCCGAGGAGAAGCCGGGCATCGAACGTTCGACGATGAAGCAGGACATCCCCGAGTGGTCGCGCTTCCTTCTCTTCTCTTCGTCAGTCCAGCAGAAGAAGAGGAAGTTGTCGGCCACGTCGGCGAGTGAAATCCACATCTTCTCGCCGTTCAGGACCCACCCGTCGCCCTCGCGCCGCGCTGTCGAGCGCGAGCCGACCACGTCGGAGCCCGCGCCCGGCTCGGTCAAACCGTAGGTGGCGATCTTCTCGCCCTTCGCCTGCGGCACGAGGTACCTGCGCTTCTGCTCCTCCGTGCCCCACGTGTAGAGCGACATGGAGTTCAGCCCCGTGTGGACGGACATGACGACGCGCAGGAACGTGTCCACGGCCTCAAGCTCCTCGCAGACGAGGCCGAGCGAGATGTAGTCGAAGCCCGCCCCGCCGTACTCCTCGGGGATGCAGACGCCGAGCAGCCCGAGCCCGGCCATCTTGTCGAGTATCTCGCGGTTGAACTGCTGCTTCTCGTCCCACTCCTTGATGTGCGGCGCCACCTCGCCCCGCGCGAACTCGCGCACGGTCTGGACGAGCGCCCGGTGCTCTTCGGTCAACTCGAAATCGATCATTGCGTCTTTCCTCGGAATTGATTTTTGAACGTGCGCCCCCTTCGCGAGGGTTCCGGCGGGCGCGCCGTGGTTTACTTTTAGCGGAGCTTTAAAAAAGTAAGCGCCATCTTACAACACGGCGCGCGAAAGTCACAGACGCCCGCCGCCTTCGATAAGCTCGCGCGCAGCTGCCTTCGCCTCTTCGAGCGTGCGGACGCGGTTGTCGAGCTGAAGCTCGTAGACGGCGCGCTGAATCTCGCCGACGAGCGGCGAGGGCTTGAGCCCCATCCCAAGCAGGTGACGGCCCAGGAGAATCGGCTCGGGCGGCCTGCGCTCGATCGACAGCTCGCGGGCGCGCGCAATGAACCACTCCTGCGGCTCCGCGTCGAACCACCTCTCCGGCGGAACCCACGGCGCGTTACGGCCCAAGCTGTCGGCCTTCGCCACGCGGTACAGAAGCTCGAGCTCGCAGCGGCGCGCGAGGCGGCGGAAGGCGCCGTCGGTGACCTCGTCGCGCTTGCGGTAGAACTCGCCGGGCTTGAGGTGCTCGCGCACGAGCGCCGAGACTTGCGCGCGCACGTCGTAGCCGTCGAGCGTGAAAATCTTCAGCCGTTCGAGCAGCGCGAGCGTCGGCGCGACGCCCGCCTCGTCGTGCCCGCGCGAGCGCACGCGCCCCTCGACGAACTTGGTCGTCGAAGGCTTCCCGAAGTCGTGGCACAGAGCGGCCAGCATCACCGTCACCCGCCGCGGGTGGTCGAGGTCGTCGATCAACTCTCGCGCGCGGTCGCAGACGAGAAGGGTATGAGTTAACACGTCCCCCTCGGGGTGCCAATCTTTTTCCTGCTCGACGCCCTTCAGCGCGTGGAGTTCGGGGAAGAGCTGCGGGGTGACGCCCAAGCGTTCGAGCCAGCGGAGCCCGACTGAAGGGTGCGGCGCGGCGAGGAGAATCTTCTCCAGCTCGCCCCAGACGCGCTCGGCCGGGAGGTCTGTGAGGTCGATGGAGCGGCAGAGTTCGACGGTCTGCGCTTCGACCTCGAACCCGAAGCGCGCGGCGAACTGGGCGGCGCGCAGGACGCGCAGGGAGTCCTCGACGAAGGTCTCGGGCGAGACGGCACGCAGCAGCCTCGCCCTCATGTCTTCGAGCCCGCGGTGCGGGTCGATGGTCTCGCCCGCGAGCGGGTCTTCGAGGATGGCGTTGACGGTGAAGTCGCGGCGGCGCGCGGCCTCCTCGAAGGACATCGAGGGGTCGCCTTCGATGTAGAAGCCGCGGTGGCCGCGCCCCGTCTTGCGCTCGCGCCGCGGCAAGCTCACGTCCAAATCCTGCCCGAGCTTGTAGACGGTGAAAGCCTCGCCGACGACGTTGACGCGGCCGAAGCGCCCGAGCAGCCCGCGCAGGGCCGCGGGCTCGACGCCGTAGACCTCCACGTCCCAGTCCTTCACCTCGCGCCCCAGCAGGCGGTCGCGCACGCACCCGCCGACGAGGAGCGCGCGCCCGCCCGCCTCCTTAACGGCGCGCGCCAGCCTCAGAATCTTTTCGGGGACGGGAGATGTCATCGGGAATTTAACCACAGAGACACGGAGACACAGCTAAAACGACAGGCTGTGTCTTAAGCTGTGTCTCCGTGGTTAACCTCGGATTATCTATGCGCGCGGCACTGCGGGGGGTTCGTCGTCATCGTCGTCGTCGTACTCGTCTTCGCCGATGTCGTCCTCGTCCGCGTAGTCGTCCTCGTCATCGAGGTCGTCGTCCTCGTCGTATTCTTCGGGGTCGTCCACGAGAATGTGCACGCCGCGGGTCGAAGGGAGGCAACTGATGATCTGCACGCGGTCGATGCGCGTCATCTCGGACGAGGAGTGCCAGAGCTTGACCCAGAAGCTGCGCGTCTCGCCGTGCACGACGAAGGTCGAGCCGTCCATCATCACAGGCACCGGCGTCGCCTCAGTTCCGTCGCGCAGCTCTTCGAGCAGTTCGGGCACGTACTGCCGGAACTGCTCGAACTGCAGGACGACCGCCGACTCGTCCACCTCCGCCGGCGGAAGCTCCACCGGCTCGTCGGATTCGAGGAGCAGCCGCGACTCCGTCTGCTGATTTCTCTTCTTGACTACGGGCATACGCTCAGCACTTGAGTCCTAATCTCTTCTTCAAATAGTCCGCCAGCTCTGACGCCTTGACGCGCTCCTGGCTCCAGGTGTCGCGGTCGCGGACGGTGACGGCCTCGTCTTCGAGCGACTGGTGATCGACGGTGACGCAGAAGGGCGTGCCGACCTCGTCCTGGCGCGCGTAGAGCTTGCCGATGCCGCCCGTGTCGTCGTAGACGGCGCGCATCGAGGGCTGCAACTCCTTCTTGACGGCCTTCGCCATCGAGACGATCTCGGGCTTGTTCTTCGCGAGCGGGAGCACCGCCACCTTGATGGGCGCGAGTTCCGGGTGCAGCTTCAAGACGACCCGCGTCTCGCCCTTGTCGGTCGTGCGCTCGGTGTAGGCGTCCATCAGGAAGGCGAGGAGCGAGCGGTTGACGCCCGACGCCGGCTCGACGACGTGCGGGTAGAAGCGCTCCTTCGCCGCCTCGTCGAAGTACGAGAGGTCTGCGGTCGAGTCGGCGTTGCGCCGCTTCCCTTCCGCGTCCTCGGGCTTGTTCGAGTGCTGCTTCAGATCGAAGTCGGTGCGGTAGGCGATGCCCATCAGCTCCTCCCACTGCCGCGCCTCCTCCGGGCGCTCGGGGAAGTAGCGGTACATGATGTCCACCGTCCGTCGAGAGTAGTGCGCCAGCTTCTCCTGCGGCACCTCGTACAGGAACAGATTCTCGCGCGCGACCCCGAGCCCCGTGTACCAGCCGACGTACTGCTCGACCCAGTAGTCAACCAACTGGAAGTGCTCGGCGTCGGGGCGGACGAAGTATTCCATCTCCATCTGCTCGAACTCGCGCGTGCGGAGGATGAAGTTGCCGGGCGTCACCTCGTTGCGGAAACTTTTGCCGACCTGCGCGACGCCGAAGGGGAGCTTGCGGCGGGTCGTCGTCTGAACGTTCAAGAAGTTGATGAAGATGCCCTGCGCCGTCTCGGGGCGCAGGTAGGCGAGCGACGAAGGGTCTTCCTCCGCCACCGCCCCGAGGCGCGTCTGCAACATCATGTTGAAGGGGCGCGGCTCCGTCCAGTCCTTCGCGCCGCACTTCGGGCACGGGATGCCGGCCAACTCCTTAACGTCGCCCGAGCCGAACTCTTCGGCCAGCTTGTCGGCGCGGAAGCGCGACTTGCACTTGCGGCAGTCCACGAGCGGGTCGTTGAAGGTCGCCTCGTGCTCGGAATACTTCCAGACCAGCCGGTTGAGGATGATGGACGAGTCGATGCCCTCGATGTCGTCGCGCTCGTAGACGAGCCAGCGCCACCACGCGCGCTTGACGTTGTTCGCCAGCTCCACGCCCAGCGGGCCGTAGTCCCACGCGCTGCCCAGCCCGCCGTAAATCTCCGACGAGGGGAAGACGAACCCGCGCCGCTTCGAGAGCGACACGACCGTGTCGATGTTCGGTGCTGCCAATGTTCCTCTCCTGAAAGGCGTGAACCGTGAACCGTGAACCGCGACGAGAAAAAGCGCGCCCCCACTCGTCACGGTTTACGGTTTAGGGTTTACGAGAATACCAGCCGCGCGGCGCAGTTGAAAAGAAGGGAGGGGCGACGCCGCGGCGGGCGACTCCCCTCCCCCTTCTGTTTTAACTGCCGGCCTCGCTACTTCGTCGCGGGCGCCTGGACGTTGACGTCGATCTCGGTCTTCTTCGTCCCGCCGCCGAACATGCCGCCGCGCCACGCGAAGAACGCGGCGATGACGACGATCAGAAAGATCACCACGATGGCGACCACACCGGTATTGCTTGAGCCTTCACCTTCGGCCATTGTCTTTGAATCCTCCCGGAAATCCGTTCTTTTTAACGACGCCCCGTCGGGGCTCCAAGCGAGGTTAAAAGTTCTGAAACTACACAACGAAATGGTATGGAGCGCCCTCCCTCGTTTCATAACCGTACGCGCTCGAACGCTCGCACGGATGTTAAAGAAAAGGCCATGCCACGAAGGCGCGCCCCTTTCCAGCGGACGAAGGCCGGCGGGCCCTTCAGCGCTTGACTCGCCTCCGCCTGAGAAGCCACGCCGCGCCGCCGCCCAGACCGAGAAGGGTCAGGCTGGCCGGCTCCGGCGTCGCCGTCGCGTCGTCGAAGCGGTAGGTGACGGACTGCGTGACTAAGGCCGAAACGGGCGGGGTGGTGTCGAGCCTGCGAATCACCGCCTCAAGCGAGCCCCGGCCGGTGAACGAACCCGAGCCGAAGAGTTCGCCGGTCATGTTGTTGCGGATGCTGTAGCCGCCGCTGGCCGTGAACGGGATTACGATGGTGAAAATCTCCGGACTGTCCGGCGGCACGATTATCTGCACCGGGTCGGCCCGGATAGTCAAACTCGCGATGGTGAGGAATTGCGGCCCGCCGTAAGGCACGCCCCCCACGGTCAGACCCAGGGAGCGGGGCGGGAAAATATTCTGCTGGTTATCCCAAGATAGCGTGTCGTTAAAACTGACCACCGTGCCGGAGGGGCACGGGTCGCACGGCGGGGTTCGTTGCGGAAAGCGGGTGCCGGTCAGGTGAAACCCGTCCCCGCTCACGTCGATTGTCCAGGTGGCGCTCGCGGAGGAGGTTCTCACGAACTGCGCGGTCCCGCCGGTGATGGCAACCGGGTCGAAGACGACTGGGTCGGCGTGCGCCGACGCCGCGAGAAAGAGAACGAGTAGAAACGCGGGCGTGAGTAGGCGGGGCGGCATGTCTTCACCTCCGGGTCTTGGCGAATGTGCAAAGCGCCGAGCGCCTCGGTCGGAGGGGCTCGGCGCTCGCCGTGGTTCAGGATGTACTCGGCCTTGTCATTGGCTCGGGGTCGGGCGCGGTGCCTCGGCCCCCTGCGGGACGACCCACAACTCGAAGCTGTTCGACTCACGCCGGCCGCCGTTGATGAAGACGAGGCGGTCGCGGCTGATGCCGCGCGTGTTGGTCAGGTAGTCGGCCGCGCGCTTCGTCATGCGGTCGGCCTCGCCCGCGCGGCTGTTGCGCCCGGCGTAGGCGATGACGTAGCCGGTCGCGCCCGGGTTGTTCTGAAGCTCAATCGCCAGGTTGTCGAGCCGGGCCTTGTCGTCGTCGTGAGCGACGGACGGGAACTCATCGAAGCGCTTGGGCGGCGTGATGGTCGGCAGCCCCGTGACGCCGGTCGCGGCCTGCGCCGTCTGCCGGCACGAGCGGTCTCCCGAGCCGTCGTCAACGACGAGGATCGCCGTCACGCGCCTGTTGCCCAGGCCCGAGGAGTCAACGGTGATGGTCGGCGTGCCCACACCCGACATGATGCGCGCCGCGGGCGGGCTGACCGTCCACGTGTAGTTGAGCGCCGAAGGCCCCTGGTAGCCCACGTCGGCCGTGAAGGTCACGATGTCGCCGTCGGCGACCGTGGCCGGCGCGGTGACGTTGACCGGGTACGGGCAGGGGCTGGCGGCGATGGCCGGGACCTCGATGGTGCGCGGCCGGTAGTTGAGCGCGATGCAGTTCTTGCGCCCCGCGATGATGTTGAAGGTCTGCGCCCAGCGCGTGTTGTTCGGGAAGAGGATCTCGACGGTGTGTTGCCCGGGCTCTAACTCGATGGCGCGGACGTAGTCGGTCGTCTCGCCCGCGGGCTGGCCGTCGATGGTGATGGGGTAGCCGCCGGGCTGCGTCGAGACCTCGATGCGCCCCGTCGTCGGCTGCTGGTTCTTCTTGTTCTGCTTCTTCTTGGCCTCGACGCCCGCGCTCAGCAGCAGCGCGGCGCAGGCGGCGAGCGCAAGGAGGGCGGCGAAGGCGGCTCTCGGTCGCGTCATCTGTTTAGACCTCCTCCGTCGTCGCGCTGAGGTTCGACTCTTCGTCACGCCCGCGGCCGTAGCGGCGGCGCGCGCTGGCGCCGACGGCGAGCAGCCCAGTCCCGAAGAGGAGCAGCGAGATCGGCTCGGGGATGGGCGTCTCGGGTCCGGGGGTCGGGGTCGTGGTCGGGGTCGTGGTCGGCGTCTCCTCGTCGCCGGCGCAGATGCCGCTCACGCAGATGAGCGGGATGCCCGCGAGCGTCCACCAGGGGAAGCCGCCCGGCCGGATTTCGTCGGGCAGGGGCGGAATCTCGCCGCAGTCGCAGACCGTGCCGGTCACGTCGCCGAGGTCAACGGTCTCGACCCTGCCGCCGCTCTGCGAGAGCGTCGGGTCGGCCGAGGCGGGGGCAGAGACGTCGGACGAGCCGTTGGGCGCGCCCACCTGCTGGCCGGCGGCCTGCTGCTGCTCCTGTGAGGCGGCGGGGCCGCCCTGCGTCGCGCCGACCTGCGCCGTGGGCTGACCCTGCGTGGCAATGCGCAGACGCACGTCGAGAGCTGGGCGCAACTGGCCGCCCGCGCCGGCCGTGCGCACCGTCTCACCGTAGGTGATGGTGCCGGCCTGCACGGCGGGCGCGGCCGCGAACATGGCGCCGAGCATCAGAGCGATTGTGCGGAATGCTTGATGCCTCATTGCGGGGTCGTCCTCCTTGAACCCAATCCCCCTCGACCTGCGTCCAGAACTTGAATGACTTCGGGGCAATTCGGGCGAATCTTCTTTAACGGGTGCGGGCCTCGAATCGGCGTCGGGGACGGCAAAAGGGCCATCGGCGGCGTCGCCTCCGGCCTCGCCTGTCCCCGTATCTGCCCGCTATCTGAAAGACTTGCGGCGAAACCTCTTCCGGTTTACCGCAAAGGGAAGAGACTGCGAATAGCCTTTGAGTTCCAATTTCGGCAGCCCATTAAACCCGCGCACGCGCCGCCCTGTCAAGATAAAAAAGGGCCGCCCCGCGGGGCGAACCCTTTTTCTCTCAAAAATTAACCGCCGGGGCCTCCCGAACTAGTCCGAGTCGCCTTGGCCGGCGGCCTGGGCGCTCTCGCCCTTGCCCGATTTCTGCTTCTCGTCACGGAGCACGGCCTTGCGGGAGAGCTTAATTTTGTTGCCCTCCTTGCCGATGCACTTGACGAGAATCTGCTGCCCCTCCTTGAGTTCGTCGCGCACGTCGCGGACGCGGTGCTCGGCGATTTCAGAGATGTGCAGCAGGCCGTCGGTGCCGGGGAAGATTTCGACGAACGCCCCGAAATCGACGATGCGCGAGACCGTGCCCAAATAGGTCTCGCCGATCTCGGCCTCGGCGGTCAGGCCCCGGATGCGGGCCACGGCCGCCTGCGCCGCCTCGCCGTCGGAGGTGGCGATGAAGATGGTGCCGTCGTCCTCCACGTCGATCTTCGCGCCGGTCTCCTCGACGATGGAGCGGATCATCTTGCCGCCCGGCCCGATGACGTCGCGGATGCGGTCGGGGTTGATCTTGATGGTGATGATGCGCGGGGCGTAGGGGCTCAACTCCTCGCGCGCGGCCGGGATGGCCTGCTCCATCACGCTGAGGATGTGCATGCGCCCCTTCTTCGCCTGCTCTAGGGCCTCGGCCATGATCTGCGCGTTGATGCCGGCGATCTTGATGTCCATCTGGAGCGCGGTGATGCCGTCGCGCGTGCCGGCCACCTTGAAGTCCATGTCGCCGTAGTGGTCTTCCGCGCCCGCGATGTCGGAGAGGATCGCGTAGCGGTTCCCCTCCATCACGAGGCCCATCGCCACGCCCGCGACCGCCGACTTGATGGGCACGCCCGCGTCCATCATCGAGAGCGAGCCGCCGCAGACGGTCGCCATCGAGGACGAGCCGTTCGACTCGGTGATGTCCGAGACGATGCGGAGCGAGTACGGGAACTCCCCCTCAGACGGGAGCACGGGCTCCAGAGCGCGGCGCGCCAGGGCCCCGTGGCCGATCTCGCGGCGCGAGGTGGAGCCGAAGCGGCCGACCTCGCCGACCGAGTAGTGCGGGAAGTTGTAGTGCAGGAGGAAGCGGCGCTTGATCTCGCCCGACTCGAGGTCGTCCATGAACTGCTCGTCTTCCTTCGTGCCCAGAGTCGCCGTGACGATGGCCTGCGTCTCGCCGCGCGTGAACAGCGCCGAGCCGTGGACGCGCGGGAGCCAGCCGACCTCGATGTCGATGGGGCGGATCTCGCTGAACTTGCGGTTGTCCGGGCGGCGCCGCTTGCCGAGGATGTCCTCGCGGAAAATCTTCTCCTTGAGGTGGTCGTAAATCTTCTTCGCCTGCTGGCGCTGCTCGGGCTGGTCTTCGGGGTAGGACTCGACGACCTCCTTCTTCAGCGCGTCCACGGCGGCGTAGGAGGCGATCTTGCCGAGCGCCTCGGTGTTGAGCGCGTCGCGCAGGCGCTCCGAGTAGTTGCGCTCGATCTCGCCCAGCATCTCCTCGTTGAGCACCGGCGGCTCGACGGGCCGCTTCTGGACGTCGAGCGCCTTGTAGAGCTCCTTCTGCCAGCGGCACAGGCGGTTGATCTCCTTGTGCGCGAGCATGAGGGCCTCGACCATGATCTCCTCCGACACCTCCTTGGCGCCGGCCTCGACCATGACGATGGCCTCCTCGGTGCCGGCGACGACGAGGTTCAGGCGCGACTCGCGCACCTCGTCGTAGGTAGGGTTGATGACGTAGCGGCCGTCGATCAGGCCGACGCGCACGCCCGCGATGGGCTGCGGGAACGGGATGTCCGAGAGGTAGAGCGCCATCGACGCGCCCGTGATGGCGAGCACGTCCGGGTCGTTCTCGTCGTCGGCCGAGATGACCGAGGCGATGACCTGCGTCTCGTTGCGGTAGCCTTCCGTGAAGAGCGGGCGGCAGGGGCGGTCGATCATGCGCGCGGTCAGGACTTCCTTCTCGCCGGGCCTGCCCTCGCGCCGGAAGTAGTTGCCGGGGATGCGGCCGGCCGCGTAGTTGTGCTCGCGGTACTCGACCGTGAGCGGGAAGAAGTCGATGCCCTCGCGGGGGCTCCCCGCGCCGACGGCGGCGACCAGCACCATCGTGTCGCCGTAGCGGACGATGACAGAGCCGTGCGCCTGCTTGGCGACGCGGCCGACCTCGACCGACAGCTCGCGGTCGCCCAGTTTGATCTTCTCTCTCAGTAATTTCTTGGCTGCCATTTTTATCTCGTCTCCTTCGGGCGGGCCGCGCTCCTGGCGGAGGCGGCCTGTGGATTTGCGCGACGTCTCATCCGCCGCGCCGCGCCCGGAAATGTTCGTTCGGTCGGGTCGGGCCCGTCGTCCCCGCTACGTGAGGCGGGGGCGCTGCCCGTGCTCCTGAAAAGAAAAGGCGGCACCCGCTCCAACCGTGAAGCCGGTGCCGCCTTCCGCTAGTCCGCCAAAGGCTGCTCCCCGAAGTCCGCGCGCGGGAGCTACGGCCGTCACGTTCGGCCACTCCCGCCCGCCTGTCACTGGACGCGGGGCGTTGGTAAAGAGGATTTCGTCCTCGTGCACTTAGTCGCCGTGAACCCACAAGGGCGCGCGGCCGGTGCGCGGCTACCGGTTAGCGACGCAGGCCGAGTTTGCTGATGAGTTCGTGGTACCCCTCGATGTCTCTACGCTTGAGGTAGTCGAGCAGGCTCCTGCGCTGCGAGACCATCTTGAGCAGCCCCCGCCGCGAGTGGTTGTCCTTCTTGTGAGTCTTGAAATGCTCGGTCAGCTCGTTGATGCGCTGAGTGAGCAGGGCGACCTGCACCTGCGGCGAGCCGGTGTCGCCCTCGTGCGTCCTGTACTGGTTGATGATCGTTTCCTTGACTTCCGTTGCTAACGCCATGACTGTTCTAGATGGCCCTCCCAGACCGCAGTAGACCTGACCCTATCCTCAGGCAACCGCTAGAGTTAATTTACTAACCCGGGAAATTTAACACGCCCCCGCGCGGGGTGTCCAGCGATCACGCGGACGCTTAAATCCGCCCGCGTTCACTCTTTCTCTTCTTCGTCAGCCCCTTTGGCGGGTGGCAGGCGGCGTTCAAATTTCAGTAAGGCGACTTGAAGTTGCAGCGCAAGTTTTTCGCGCTCGGACGCCTCGCGCTCCTCCAGCATGTCGAGCCTGTTCTCTATCTGCACGACGCGGAGGATGAGCGCCTGCATGTTCTGACGCAGTTCCTTGGTGTCAGCGCTGTTCCGCTCCAGTTCTTTGCTGAGCGTGAAGAGTTTCTGGACGTATAAGCCGAAGTCACTAATGATGCTCATGCCGCTTTCCATCGCGAGATGGCGGCACGCGTTTCCTCCTTAAGTCGGTCGATTTCTTCCCGGTCTTTGCGCATCCGCTCGATGGAGCGGTCAAGCTCGGCATTCATCCGCCGTAACTCTTCTCCAAAGGCATCTTCCAGAACCTCTTCCAGGGTCTCAAGAGTCAGTGGGGCCGTCCGTGTTCTCTTTGGCCTCTTACGCTCTGCCACGGCACTTACCTCCGGGTTTAATTTTGCAAGGGGAAGCTAGACTTACTGCTTGGCGGGTGCGGTCATTATACAGCGGCGCAACTCAAATTTCTACGTCTTTAACGCTTCCGGCTTCGAGACGCACGCCGGACGCCTTCGCTCTTGGTCGGGTTCGGGAGCAGGTCGGGCAAGTCTAGCTCGTCGTCAATCAGCACGTCGGTTGAGATACCAACCAGGCGCGCGTACTTCAAAAGAACCGGAAGGGGAGGCTCACGGTTTCCAAGTTCGTAAGCGGAGATTCTGCTCCGAAAGTATTCTTCAGTCAGACCTAGCCGTTCTAACATGCCGTCCTGAGAAAGACCTAAAGACAGCCGAATTTGTTTCAGCTTCTCGGCAAGGCGCTCAGGCTTCTGACGCGGTGCTCCCATCAGGAGAGACCTCCTGACTGAGCAGCGCCCTTGCCTTTAGACACAACAGGGTCTAATATGTGCCTGCGTAACTGATTCGCCGTGAGTAGAGACCTCTCCTGCTCAACGGCGATGCTCATCTCTCCGGCGGTTGAGGGTGAGCTACGCGACGCATCCGACCCGTTGCCTTATTTTCAAAGACGAGAACGCGCGCATGATAGCAAAGCCGGCCGTCATCCTCTACGTCGAACAGAACCGGATGCTGCTTCAGACCGTGCGCGACGTGTTGGAGTTCGCCGGGTGGTACGTCAAGCCCTGTTCTGACGACGGCTACGCGGTGGCGTACGTCGAGAGCAAGGAGCACTTCGACTTGCTACTGCTTGATCATGATTTCCGCGGCCTGTCGGGGCTGAAGCTGACAGAACGCGCGCGCCGACAACCTCATCGTCGGAGCACGCCTATCGTCCTCATCTCGCTCGAAGACATTGCCGACGAGGCGCGGCGCGCGGGCGCGGACGCCTTCCTGCGGAAGCCGAACAACCTCATCGAGCTTGTAGACACCATCAGGCGGCTGCTCGCCGCGCGCGGCGAAGAGGCCGCCTAGCACGGGCTCTCACTTCTTCAGCTCGTCCTCGATGAGCGCGCGCAGGTCGTACTGGCTGAAGCGCGCGAGCTGGCGGCCGTTAACGAAGAAGGTCGGCGTCTTGTTGACGCCGAGCGACTGGCCGTCGCGCCGGTCGCGCTCGACCTTGGCGGCGTAGCGGTTCTGCGCGACCGCGGCGCGAACCTTCTCCACGTCGAGCCCGAGTTCGGCGGCGTAGCGCTCGAAGAGGACGGAGGGCTGCTCGCGCCGAACTTGCGGCGCGGCGTGGCCGCCGTGCCCGTGTATCTCGCCCCAGTCGGGCTGGCGGCGGAAGAGAAGCTCCTGCATCTCCCAGTACTTGCCCTGCTCGCCCGCCGCCTCCGTCACCGTCGCCGCCAGCACAGAGTTCGGGTGGAAGGGCATGTATCTGACGACCAGCCTGACCTTGCCCGGGTAGTCGTTTAGAATCCGCTTCAGCGTCGGGTGGAACGCGCCGCACGACTCGCACTCCGGGTCTAAAAATTCGACGACGGTGACGGGCGCGTCCGCCGGCCCCAGCGCGGGGCTGTCCGGCCGCACCAGCGCGTTGTCGGAACTGGCGGCGGGGCGGCGCACCTCCTGCACGGACTTGCGGTAATAGCCGGCGCCGAGGACGGCGGCGACCACCACCACCATTGCAATCAGGACCAGTATCTTGACCTCTTTCCGCATACTCACTCACTCTCCGTATCCGGTCTGTATAGGAGCAGGCACAGGGCCACCGCGGCGAACGACGCCAGCCCCATGAGCGGGATGGTGACGAAGCCGAACCACTCGATCTGCCGCTCCGTGCACGACGCGCCCTCCGAGCAGGGCGTGAGCGTCTCGGGGATGACGCCGTAGTAGAGCAGGTTGTGATAGACCGCCGCCGCCAGCCCCGCCAGGGCTAGCGGCAGCGCGTAGGCCCGCACCCGCGCGTCACGCGTGACGATCCCCGTCGCGATGACGGGGACGAGCGGGTACATCGCTATGCGCTGATACCAGCACAGGACGCACGGCGGCAGCCCCATCACCTCGCTGAAGAAGAGGCTGCCCACCGTCGCCAGGAGCGCGATCACCCACGCCGCGTACAGCAGGAACTCACGTCCGCCTGAAGGCATGCGCATACCATAACAGAAGGGAGCCCTCTACTTCATCAAGCGGGCCCGCCTCACCCGCCGCCGGCGCGAAAGGGGTGTGCCGGAACGAACTTGTCTGCTACCATGCGACCATTTTCTACGCACCAATCGACGGGGGACGTTTCATGGACGCGAGCGAAGAGAAGGTCGAAGAGAGGGCGCGCATACTGGTCGTGGGCGGCGGGTTCGGGGGGCTGTTCACGGCGCTCGACCTCTCGGGGGCGGGCGACGTGACGCTCGTCGCCGGCGAGGATCACTTCCTGCACACGCCGCTCCTCTACGAGTACCTGAGCGGCGAGGTCGAGGCGTGGCACATCGCGCCGCACTACCGCGAACTGATCGGCGACGACAAAGTCCGCTTCGTCCAGGGCGCGGCGACCGACATCGACTTCGACCGCAAGGAGGTCTCGGTCGCGGGGCGCGTCCGCAAACTCCCGTACGACTACCTCGTCCTCGCCGTCGGCGGCATCACGAACTTCTGGGGCATCGAGGGGGCCGAGCAGCACGCGCTCCCCTTCCGCAAGATTCGCCACGCCGACGAGCTGCGCGCTCGCATGATCGCCGCGCTCGACCGCATCCCGCCCGAGTCGGCGCCGCAGGACGCGCGCCGCGCCTCGACCTACGTTGTCGTCGGCGGCGGCGCTTCGGGCGTCGAGCTGGCGACGAAGATGTCCGACCTGCTGCGCGACGCCTTCAGGCGGCGCGGCCTGCGCGGCGAGCCGCGCGTCGTCGTCGTCGAGATGGCCCGGGAGGTCGTCCCCGGCATGGACGAGAGCATCCGCGAGGCCGTCGTCCGCGTCCTCCAGGAGAAGCTCGTCGAGGTCTTCACCGAGACGCGCGTCGTGCGCGTCCAACGCAACGGCGTGGAGCTTGAGCACGCGGGCGCGAGAGAGACCATCCAGGCCGCGGCCGTCGTCTGGACGGCCGGCGTGCGCGTCAACCCGCTCATCGAAAGGCTCGACGTAGAGAAGACGCAGAAAGGTCTTCTCGTCGTCGAGCGCACGCTCCAGGTGCGCGGCCGCCCGGAGGTCTTCGCGCTCGGCGACATCGCCTACTACCCGCACATCCCGCCGAGCCTCGCCGGCACGGCGCAGATCGCCTTCCAGCAGGCCAAGCTCGTCGCGCGCAACGTGCAGGAGCTGATCGACGGCGGCGTCCCCGCGGCCGGCCACTTCGAGGAGTTGGGCGAGGCCGTCAGCCTCGGCACGGACGACGCCGCGGTCCTGACCGCCGGCCGCGTCGTCACCGGCGAGCTGGCGCGCCAGGCGCGCTTCGCCCTCTACACGACGCGCCTGCCGACCTGGCACCACCGCCTCCGCGTCGGCGCCGCCTGGTTCTTCGGCGGCAAATCGCCCCGCCCGCTCGGGCTGCAGGGGGATATAATCAAGGGGTGAGGGTGAGCTTATGTCGTCTTTACCAGACTACTACCTGAGCCCGGAAGAGTACCTGAGCCTTGAGCGCCGCGCCGAGTTCAAGAGCGAGTACGTTGACGGCGTGGCCTACGCGATGTCCGGCGGCAGCGCGCGGCACAACCTGATCACGGGCAATCTCGTTACCGAGTTGAATAATCAGCTCAGGACGAGAGACTGTCAGGTTTACCCGAGCGACATGAAGGTTCGCCTGCCTAACTCGAAGAAGTTCTTCTACCCGGACGTTTCGGTCGTCTGCGGCGAGGCGCAGTTCGCCGACGAGAGGCAGGACGTAATCTTAAACCCCGTCCTTATCGTCGAGGTGCTGTCCGAGAGCACGGAGGCTTTCGACCGCGGGAGGAAGTTTTCCTCCTACCAGCAGATCGAGTCCCTGCGCGAGTACCTGCTTGTGTCGCAGGGTGAGTTCGTCGTCGAGCACTTTCTCAGACAGGAGACCGGCTGGCTCTACACGAAGGCGGCCGGCCTAGACGCTGCACTCACCCTCCCCACGCTCGACTGTCGAATAGCCTTGAGCGATCTCTACAACAAGGTGACGTGAGGGGTGAGTGTTGAGCGGCCACGCGTTCAAGGCGGGCGGGTTCGTCGGCGTCATCTCGGACACGCACGGGCTGGTGCGGCCGGAGGCGGTCGGGGCGCTGAGGGGCTCCGGGCTAATCATCCACGCGGGCGACGTGGGCGGCCCCGAGGTGCTCGAAGAGTTGGGGCGGCTCGCGCCGGTCGTGGCCGTGCGCGGGAACAACGACCGCGGGGCCTGGGCCGAGGCCCTGGCCGAGTACGAGGCCGTCGAAATCAACAAAGCCTTCGTCTACGTCCTGCACGACCTCAAAGAGCTGGACATCGCGCCCGCTCCCGCGGGCTTCCGCGTCGTCGTCAGCGGCCACTCGCACAAGCCGCTCGTCGAAGAGCGCCGCGGCGTCCTCTACCTCAACCCAGGCAGCGCCGGCCCGCGCCGCTTCAAACTCCCCGTCACCGTCGCCCGCCTTAGGCTGGACGGCGGCGACGCGAGCGCCGAGATAATTAACCTCTTATAAGAAGATGTCAGATGGTCGCGGCCTCGCAGGAGTCGAGGACGGGGGCCTCTTCGTCGGGTTCGGGGCCGCCTTCGCCGAGGTAGGGGCGGCCCGACGCGACCGTCTCGAAGTATTCGGAGATGCGGTCTAAGACCTCCGTGACGGTGTGCGAGTGGTAGATGACCTGGCGGAAGCGCGCGCCGCCGTGCAGGCCCTTGGTGAACTGGCCGGCGAGCTGCTTCATGCGGCCGATGGCGGCGAACTCGGGCATGTCTGCGCGCAGCAGGTCGAAGTACTCGATGAGCACCTCGCGCTTGTCGTCGAGCGTCGGCTGATAGGGCTCGCGCCCTTCGAGCGTGTCCTGAATCTGGCGGAAGATCCACGGGTTCGCCATCGCGCCGCGGCCGATGAGGATGCCGTCGCAGTTCGTCTCGCGCCAGCGCTTGAACGCCCCCTCGATTGACACGACGTCGCCGCTGCCGGAGACGGGCACGGAGACCGCCTCCTTCACCTGCCGCACCAGGTCCCAGTCGGCGAAGCCTTTGTAAGCCTGCTCCTTCGTGCGGCCGTGGAGCGCGATGTGCTCGGCCCCGCAGGCTTCGGCGAGCCGCGCGACCTCGACCGCGTTGCGGTGGCTGTCGTAGAAGCCCGCGCGAATCTTGACGGTGAGCGGGATGGAGATGGCCTTCTTAATCTCTTTGAGGATGGTTTCGAGCCGCGGCAAGTCTCTGAGGAGCCCCGACCCGCCGCCGTGCTTGACGACCTTCGGCGCGGGGCAGCCGCAGTTCACGTCGAGGATGTCGGCGCCGACCTCCTCGGCCATCTCGGCGGCCATCGCCATGCGCGCGGGCTGGCCGCCGAAGATTTGGACGGCGAACGGCCGCTCGTAGTCGTGGAAGCGCATCTGCCGCTTCGACTTCGGGTTGTTGCGCGTCAGGCCCTCGACCGAGATGAACTCCGACACCGTGAGCCCGATGCCGCCGCGCCGCTTCAACAGCGCCCGGAACGGCACGTCCGTCACCCCCGCCATCGGCGACAGCACCAGCGGCGGGGAGATTTCTACGTCTCTAATCTTGAACGGCTTCATAACAGAGGGTTTTGGGTTTTAAGTGTTGGGTGTTAGTAAAAGCCGGTTCTTACCAACACCCAACACCTAAAACCCAAAACCTATCCCCCTACTTCCAAAGCTCGACGCCCGTGGCGAGGAACGTGACCTCGTTCGCGGTGCCGTCGGGGTTGGTCTTAATCTTCGCGCCGTCGTCTTTGACAAGGTGCTCGACCGTCTCCTTGCTCAACGTCTTGAGCTTGAGCGTGCCCTCGGCGCGGAAGTTCATTTTGGAGGAGTCCTTCGGCACGGCGAACTTGTGGTCGAAGGTGACGCGGACGCTCTCCTCGCCCTCGGCCTTCGGGCCGATCTCCATCCAGCACCCCTCGGCCTGGCAGACGCGGCGGACGACGCCCTCGATGACGACCTTCTTGCCGTCGAACTTCTGCGGCTCCTTGAGTGCGTCGGCGAAGGGGACGCGCTGCGTGTCCGCGCCTATCGGGTCGCCGCGGAGGATGCGGCCGGACTCGTCGGCGGCGGCGGCCGTGGCCTCCTGCTTCTGTTGTTGGCCGTGGTGCGCGTCCTGCGCGGCGGCGACGCCAGCGCAGACGCAGAGGAGCAGGGCGGCGAAGAATGTTTTCATGGCGGAAATGCGCTATCCTTTCGCAACGAAGCTTGCCGTTACACTTAACCGGGGATTTTCCGAACGCGGAAGATTATAGCAATGCGGCACAGGCTCATCCAGTGGGTCGGCATCGCGTGGACGCTCGTTTACGCGGCGCTCGTCGTGTGGCTCTACGCGGCCGCGCCGCAGTCCATCGCCGAGGTGAGGACGCAGGCCAGCGTCGCCGCCGGCACTTACGAGGTTGACCGCGCGCGCTTCGACGCGGGGCGCGACCTCTTCCTGCGCGAGCAGTACCGGGCCGCGCGCGGCGAGTGGGAGCGGGCCGACCCCGCGCGCCGCGACGCGCGCACGCAGTTCTACGTCGCCTACTCCTTCTACCGCGAGGGCTGGGGGCGCGTCTACAACGACGACGCGCTCTTCCGCCGCGGGCTCGAAGCCGCCGACCTCGCCCTCAGCCTTTCGTCGGGCGCGACGCTCACGGTCGAAGACCCGGAGCTGAAGCTGCATACCGCCGCCGAGCTGAAGGCCGAGCTTGAGCAGGGACTGGAACGGACGGCCGACGACTTCAACCCTTTGAAGGTCTTCCGCGAGCGCAAATGAGCCGGGCGACCAACCGCGCGCTGCTGAGACACCTGCTGCTGCCGACCCTCTTCCTGACGGTGGCGCTGCTCGGGGGCGTGCGCGTCGGGGCCGAGTCGCGCGCGCTTCTGTTCGTGCCGCCGCCGCTCGTGGCCCTGATTCTGGCGGCGATGCTTCTGGCCCTGTTCGCGCGCGGCGGCGCGGCCAGAATCGGGAGCTGGCTGTCGGCGGACAACGGGGCGGTCGAGAACGTCTCGCACGCGCTCACGCTCGGCACGCTCTTCTTCGCGTCGGCGCAGGCTTTCAACTCGGTGCTGCCGGACGCGGGGCTGCCGCGGCTCGTGCTCGCCTCCTTCTTCCTTTGGACGCTCTGGCAGAATCAGTTCTCGGCCTTCGACGCGCGGCGTCTGCTGCGAAGCCTGGCGGCGCTCTTCGGCACGGCCTTCGTCGTCAAGCACCTCCTGCTCGCCTCGCTCACAGACCCGGCGGGCGGCTGGCTCCGCCGCCTGACCGCCGCCGCGCTCGAAGGCGTCGCGCTCGGCGGCCCTCCTTACGCGGCCTCGACCGGCTACGTCTCCTTCTTCGCGCTCGCACTCTACGTCCTCGGCCTCTTCATCCTCCCGCCCTCGCCGACGCTTGAAAGTGACGGGGACGAGAACCGCGCCGCCTTACTCGTCCGCGACCTCAAACAACTCCCCGCGCGCGAGCGCGCGCTCGTCATCGAAGAGCTGACTCAAGAGACGGAGGGCGAGCGGCTGCTCCCCGTTCACGAAGAACGCGGGCCCAAGAACTTTTGAACGTCGGGGCCGGGCGCGAGGTCTTTCGTCCAACCGAAGCTCCCGCGGTCGAGCATCTCCGCCCCGGCGCGCAGCAGCGCCGTGAGGGCCGCGCGCGCCAGCGCCCCGCCGGTGCTGACCCGCCTGACGCCGGCCTCCGCCAACTGCGCGACCGTCACCCCCTTCAGCATCGGCCCCAGCACGTTCACCGGCCTCCGCAGCGCGCCCGTCACCGCGCGGACTTCGTCGAGCGTCGTCAGGCCCGGCGCGTAGAGGACATCCGCCCCGGCCGCCTCGAACGCCTGTAGGCGGCGAATTGTGTCGTCGAGGTCTTGCCGGCCGCGGAGAAGGTTTTCGGCGCGCGCCGTCAGCACGAACGGGAAGTCAAGCGAGTGCGCCGCCTCGGCGGCCGCCTGCACCCGCTCGACCGCGAGATTGAAATCATAAATCGGGTTCGAGGGGTCGCCGCCGTAATCCTCGATTGAGCCGCCGACCAGCCCCGCCTCAGCCGCGAGCCGGATGGTCTCGGCGGCACGTTCGGGCTCGTCCGCGAAGCAGTTCTCCAGGTCGGCGCTGACGGGCAGGTCGGTCGCCGCGCAGAGGTCGCGGCAGTGTCCGAGCACCTCGCCCGGCGAGACCTGGCCGTCCAAACGCCCGAGCGTCCAGGCGAAGCCGGCGCTCGTCGTCGCCAGAGCCTCGAAGCCCAGGCCCTCCAACAGCCGCGCCGAGCCCGCGTCCCAAGGGTTCGGGATGACGAAAGCGCCCTCGCGCTCGTGCAGCGCCTTGAACCTCTCCGCCTTCTCCTTCTGAGTCGCAGCCATGAGCACACTCCGAAGCTACTGGAATCGACTGTCGCCCGCCGATTATAGAGCAGTTTGCCAATCAGTTTACCCTCCGTTTAGAGGCGGGCTCCGACCGCCGCCGCCAGTTACATCGCTGCCGGCGCCGGCGGGCGGAGCCCGCCTCTAAACGGTCGTCGATATGCTCACGCCAATAACGCTCCAGACCCGCATCTTAAACGGAGTCGCCCCGTTTAAGTAGACAGAGAAAGAGGGCCGGGACTGAAGCGCCCCGAGCCCTCTTTTCTTCCTCCCCTTCGCAAAGGAAAACTTACCAGTTGACGACGAGCGCCTGCTCGGCCTCCCAGACGGGCACGTCCTCGCGGATGGCGACGCGTTGGAGCCGCGGCTTGTCCGAGAGCAGGTGCCCCGCGCCATGCGCGACCGCCGCGAGCGGGTCGTCGGCCACGGCGACGTGCAGGCGCAAGTCCTTCTGCAAACGCTCGGCCATCCCGCCGAGGAGCGCGCCGCCGCCCGTCAGGATGAGGCCGGTCTGGTAGATGTCGGCCGTCACCTCGGGCTTCGACTCCTCGATGGCGCGGCGCGCGCCCGCGATGATCTCCGCGACCACGGGCTCGAGTGCCTCGCGCACCTCCGAGGCTTCGAGCTCGACGACCTTCGCCAGGCCGTCGGTCACCTGCTTGCCGACGATCTCCAGCTTGCCCTCGCAGTCCGGGCCGACGTTGCCCAACTGCTTCTTGACGTTCTCGGCCGTGCGCTCGCCGAGCTGCATCTCGTGCTTCGCGCGGACGTAGTCGATGATGGCCTGATCCATCGCGTTGCCCGCGGCCGGCAAGGAGTGCGAAGAGACGACCGCGCCCGAGGCGATGATGGCGACGTTGGTCGTCCCGCCGCCGATGTCAACGACCAGGTGCGCGCGCTCGTCGTCCTGGCGGAGCCCCGCGCCGAAGGCGGCGCACAGGCCCTCGTCAACTAAATCGACTCGCGTCGCCTTGGCGTCGCGCGCGGCGTCGCGGATCGAGCGCTGCTCCAGCGTCGTCGAGGAGCCGGGCACGCCGATGATGACGTGGCTGCGGCGGTGGCCGCCGCCGAGCGCCCGGCCGATGAATGCCTTGAGCATCTTCTCGACCGCGTCGAAGTTATCGATGGCGCCGCCGCGGACGGGGCGGAAGACTTCAACGTCCTTCGGCTCGCGGCCGAGCATCTTGATGGCCTCCGCGCCCACCTCTAGAACTTCGCCCGTGTAACGTTGGATGGCGACGGCCGACGGCTCGTTGAGGACGATGCCGCGGTCGGGCGCGTAGATGAGCGTGTTAACCGTGCCGAGGTCGATAGCCAGGTCGTCCGTAAAGATACTGCTCAGGATATTCATAACTCCCCCACTTGTCCTTACTGCTTCGCTTGTGGACGTTATACGCCGAGGTCACCTGAGGCTGGGCAAGTGGCGTTCCACTAGAAAGAGGCGCATATCCGCCGCTTTTCCAAAAAACGTCCCCGCGCCCCGCGTTTCGTTTCCAGACGAACCCGCGGACAGAACCCGCCGCGGGCGCGCGGAAGGCGAACGCAAATGGAACGATGAAGTATGAACGCTGAACGGCGGGCTGTAAGAACCTTCTGTCAGGTGTCGGACAGTTCGGCGTCAGCGTTCACCCTTCATCGTTCACATTGATGTCGCTGACGACTTCGTAGAGGGAGGCGGCGTCCGCGCGGGAGACCTGCTTTGACTGCGGGAGCGTGAGGGCCCGGACTGTGAGGAGGCGTCCGCGGCGGTTGACGGTTATCTCGTCGCCTTCGCGCACCGCGCGCGACGCGCGCGCCGGAGCGCCGTTGACCGTGACCGCCCCCGCCTCGCACAACTCCTGCGCGACCGTGCGTCGCAGGACGAGGCGGCTCGCGCGCAGGAAGAGGTCGAGACGCATGGGTAGTGAATGGTGAATGGTAAATAGTAAATGGTGAATGGAAGGGGCAACCTCCATTCACCATTTACTATTTACCATTCACTGAGCAGTTACTGCTTCTTCGACTTGTCCTTCTTCTCGGGCGTCTTCTCGCCGGAGGCTTCGGCCGTCTGCTGCTTGTCCTTTTCGAGGAGCGGCTGGATGGCGTCCTTGAAGGCTTCGGCCGGCTTGATGAAAGCCTCGTTGCGCAGCGTGCGGAGGTACTTCTCGCGCTCCTTCTCGGCGCGCGCCTGCGTCAGCGCGCCGCGGACGAAGTTCTCCTTGAAGGAGTCGTCGCGCTCGTTGACGCGCAGTATCATGTAGCCCTCGTCGGTCTTGACGGGGTCGCTGACGCCGCCCGCCTTGAGGTCCTTGACGGCCGCCGCCACGTCCTTCGAGAGGTCTGCGACGAGGAACCAGCGCGCCTTGCCGTCGTTGTCGGCCAGCACGCCCTTGAACTTCTTCGACGGCTCGTGCTCGGAGTTCTTCTCGACCAGCTCCTCGAAGCTGACGCCCGAGCGGGCGCGCTTGGCGAGGTCGGCGGCCTTGGCCCTGACCTCGTCCTCGGTGCGCCCCGCCAGGCTCAGGAACAGCTCGGAGAGCGTGACGCTCATGAAGCGGTCGCGGTTCGCGTTGTAGTAGTCCTGAAGCTCCTTGTCGGTCAGGCCGTAGTAGACCTTCGCGTCCACCTCTCGCTGCAACACCGCCTGGCGCATGAACTGGCGGCGGATGGTCTCCTTCACGTCGGCGAGGATGAGCCCCTGCTTGCGCATCTCCTCCTCGAGTTGCTCGATGGTGGAGATGTTCGAGTCGCGGGCCACGCGCATCACCTCGCGGTTGACCTCGGCCTCGACCTCCTCGGGGAGCCGCGGCATGTCCTTGCCCTTCTGGACGAGGAGCGCCTCGTTGATGAGGTTGAGGATGATCTCGGGCTGCCTCTTCTGAAGCTCGGCCTCGGCCTGCTCGGGCGTCATCCCGCGCTGCTTGACGAGCACCTCGCGGAACTCTCTGTTCTCGCGCTTGAGCTGCGAGAGCATGATGACGTAGTTGTCCACCTGCGCGACGGGCTCGTCGAGCACGACGGCCGGGGCCTCCTCCTGCGCGCGCGCGGGGACGGCGGCAAAGGCCGCCAGCAGCAGCGCCGCGAAGGCAAGGCCCAGGCGCGCCGAGATTTTTTTCAAAAGCACTTTCATCACTCCTCTATCGTTTGACGTTCGAGCGCGGGTCGTTGCCGGGCGCTACGGTCGGGAAGCAAGGCCCCTGGCGAAGTCGCGTATTCTAACCTCACGCACGGATGCCGAGCAACACGCCGCGCGCCCGGTCGATGAGACCGTCCCCTGCGGCCTCGACCTTCAGGACGCCGCTCGGGCTGAAGGTCGCGCCCTCGCCCTTGCCGACCAGCGCCAAAAGCTTGTCCGGCGAGACGCGCGCCGTCTCCTTCATCTTGAAGGCGAGCCCCGTGGGCGTGCGGTCGATTGAGACGACGCCCGTCTCCTCGGCCGTCCGCCGCAGGCGCGCGTAGGCGAAGAGGCGCTCGACCGACTCGGGCGGCCGCCCGTAGCGGTCTTCCGTCTCGCGCCGGATGACCTCCAGGGCCTCGTCGTCGCGCGCCGACGCGATGCGCTTGTAAGTCCGCAGCCGCTGCCCCATGTCGTTGATGTAGTCCTCGGGGATGGCCACGTCCACGCCGAGGTTGATCGAGACGGAGGTCTCGTCCTCGACCTGCTCGCCGCGCAGCTCCGCGACCGTCCGCTCAAGCATCTGCGTGTAAAGATCGAAGCCGAGGGCGTCCATGTGTCCCGACTGCTCGCCGCCCAGCAGGTTCCCCGCCCCGCGCAGCTCCAAGTCCAGGGCCGCCACGCGGAAGCCCGCGCCCAAATCCGAGAACTCGCGGATGGCCGCGAGGCGTCGGCGGGCGATGGCGGTCAGCTCCGCCTCGGACGGTATTAAAAGATAGGCGTACGCGCGCCGGTTCGAGCGCCCGACGCGCCCCCGGAGCTGGTAGAGCTGCGAGAGGCCGTAGTTGTCGGCACGGTTTATGATGATTGTGTTGGCGCGCGGGATGTCTATCCCGTTCTCGATAATCGTCGTGGCGACGAGCACATCCGCCTTAAAATCAACGAAATCGAGCATCACCTGCTCCATCTCCTTCTCGTTCATCTGCCCGTGCGCCACCGTGACGCGCGCCTGCGGCACGAGGCGTTTGACGAGCGCCGCCACCGTGTCGATGGTCTCGACCCGGTTGTGGATGAAGAAGACCTGCCCGACGCGCCCGAGTTCCAGCTCGATCGCCGACTTGATGACCGACTCGGAGAACTGCACGACCTGCGTCTGGATGGCGAGGCGGTCGCGCGGCGGCGTCTCGATGACCGACATGTCGCGCAGGCCCATCAGAGACATGTTGAGCGTGCGCGGGATGGGCGTCGCCGAGAGCGTGAGCACGTCCACGCGCTTCTTCAACTGCTTCAGCCTCTCTTTATGAGCGACGCCGAAGCGCTGCTCCTCGTCCACGACGACGAGGCCGAGGTCGCGGAAGGCGATGTCTTTGGAGAGCAGGCGGTGCGTGCCGATGATGACGTCGATGTCGCCCGACTCGACGCGCTTGACGATCTCCTTCTGCTCCTTCGCGGAGCGGAAGCGCGAGATGAGTTCAATCGTCACGGGGAAGGCGGCGAAGCGCGCGCGGAAGGTCTCGTAGTGCTGGTAGGCGAGGACGGTCGTGGGCGCGAGCACCGCGACCTGTTTGGAGTCCATCACGGACTTGAACGCCGCGCGCATGGCGACCTCGGTCTTCCCGTAGCCCACGTCGCCGCAGAGCAGCCTGTCCATCGGCGTCGTCGCCTCCATGTCGCGCTTCACGTCCTCGATGGCCGTGTCCTGGTCGGCCGTCGGCACGTACTCGAAGGCGTCCTCGAACTCTCGCTGCCAGGGGCTGTCGGCGGAGAAGGCGTAGCCCTGCACGAGCTTTCGCTCGGCGTACAGCTTCAGAAGCTCGTCGGCCATGTCGCGCATCGCGCGCTTGGCCTTGGCCTTCGTCTTCTGCCAGCCCAGGCCCCCGAGGCGGTCGAGCGTCGGCTCGTGCCCCTCCGCGGACGAATACCTCTGCACAAGGTCGAGCCGCTCGACCGGCGCGTAGAGCTTCGCGTCGTCGGCGTAGTAGAGCAGCATGAACTCGCCCTTGCGCCCGCCGAGTTCCAACGTCTGCAAGCCGCCGAAGCGCGCCACGCCGTGGTCGATGTGGACGACGTAGTCGTTGACCTTCAAATCGCGGAAGTCGGAGAGGAACGCGGCCGTCTTCGACTTCTTCCTGCGCGCCGAGGCGGTCGTCGCGCCGCCCGTCCCCGCCGCGCGCTGCTCGACGCCCGCGCCGCTCGCCTCGTCGAAGAGGTCTGTCTCGACGTGAACCTTCAGGCGCGCGCCCGGCAGCTCGAAGCCGCCCGACAGACGCCCGACCGTCACGACCGCCGAGTAGTCATCGACGTTCGCGCCGCCCTCGCCCGCGAGCGCGACGCGCGCCGCGACGTTGTAGTCCGAGAGCATGTCGCCGACGCGCTCGGCCACGCCCGCCGAAGGCATGGCGAAGAGTGTGAGCGTCCGGCCTTCGGCGCGCGCGTGGCGCACGTCGGCCGCGAGGTCGGGGATGCGCCCGTGGTAGCGCTTCGCGGGGAGCGAGCGCCACTCGACCTCGGGCGCTTGCTCGACGGCCGGGAAGAGGAAGAGCGGCTGCGCGGTCTTGCGCGAGCGCCCGATCTGCGCGGCGGGCTGTTCCGACTCGCCGACGAAGCGCTCGTCGGTCGCCGCGGCCGCGCGGCCCAGCGCGCGGAACTCGACGCGGGCGACGCCGCCCAAGCCCTCGCGCAGCTCTTCGGGCGTCAGGTAAAGCTCCTCGGGGCTCAGACCGATCTCGCCCGCCGCGTCGTTCTCGGCGTGGCGCGCGGCGACCGTCTCAAGGCTGTTGCCGAGGTGCTGCTCGACGCCCGCCGGCTCGTCCACGACGAGCACCGCGTCGCGCAGGTAGTCGAAGGCGGTCGCGTCAGATTTAACGACGAGCGAGATGAGCCACTCCCAGCCGGGGAAGGTCTCGCCCTCGTCGGCGTAGACCGTCCGGTCTTTGAGCGCGCGGGCGTGTGCGTCGTCGCCCCAGCGGTCGCGCGCGAACTCGGCCCACAGGCGGAAGTCGTCGCGGCCGACCGCCAGCTCGCGCATCGGCACGACCTCCGTTGACTGCAACTGTTCGACGGAGAGTTGCGTCTCGGGGTTGAACCTCCTGATCGAATCGACCGTGTCGCCGAAGAACTCGACGCGCACGGGGAAGGGCTCGCCGGGCGACCACACGTCGAGGATGCCGCCGCGCATCGAGAACTCGCCGACCGCGCCCACGGGGTCTTCGCGCACGTACCCCGAGGCCAGAAGCACCTCGACCAAATCTTCCGGCGAATAGTCCTCGTCCCTCTTCAGAGACGCGCCCGCCTCAAGCAGCCGCGCCGGCTGCACCGTCCGCCGCGCGAGCGCCCTCGACGACAGCAGCACGAACCGCCCGCGCCCGCGCGCGAGGTTCCAGAGCGTCAGCGCGCGCCGCTCCAGAGTCTCCGCGTGCGGCGAAGCGCCCGCGTACGGGTCGCCTTCGGACGCGGGCAACGTCAACACCGCCTCGCAGTCCCCTTCGCCCACTCCGAGCGCCGCGCACCAGAAGGAGAGGTCGCGCTCCCAGGACTCCATGTCTCGGTTGGCCGCGACCAGCACCGCGAAGCGCCGCGCCGTCTCGCGCTGCAAAGCGGCCAGCGCCAACGCCCGCGCCGGGGCGGAGGTCAGCCCCGCCACCGACACCACGCGCGCGCCGCCCGCGACCGCAGCCGCCAGCCGCAGATACTCCTCCCCCTCCACGACGCGCCGCAGCGCGCCCTGCAAGACCGGGACTGATTCGACCGACTTACTCATCGCTTGTTACTGCTCTGACTCTTTCGATAATTCCCGTCGTGGATGCGCCTTCCACAAACGGTAAGGCGAGGACGCGGCCGCCCGCCCGTTCGACCTCTTCGCGGCCGTGTATCTCGTCGAGCGCGTAGTCGCCGCCCTTGACGAGCACGTCCGGCAGAACTTCCGAGATGAGCCCGCGCGGCGACTCCTCGTCGAAGACCGTCACTAAGTCAACGGAGGAGAGCGCCGCGAGCATCTCGGCGCGCTCCGCCTCGTTCATCACGGGGCGGCCCGGGCCTTTGAGCGCGCGCACCGAAGCGTCGCTGTTGGCGGCGACGAGCAGCGCGTCGCCGAGCGCGCGCGCCGCCGCCAGGTAGCGCACGTGCCCGACGTGCAGGATGTCGAAACAGCCGTTCGTAAAGACGAGCCGCCGCCCCGCCGCGCGCAGTTCCGCGCGGACGCGCAACAGCTCCCCCCTGTCGAGAATCACTTTGCCGCCCATCGGTTTTAAGTGAATGGTAAATGGTAAATGGTAAATGGTAAATCGCCGGGGCCGAGTTTTGTCTATTCACCGTTAACCATTTACTATTTACCAATTATGACGAGCAGGCTTCCGGAAGAGATCGTCCCCGACAACGACCAGACGCGCGCGCGCCAGCAGCACCTCGCACAGATTCAGGAACTCGTCGGCAACGCGTACCCGAACAAGTTCGCACGCACCTCACTCACCGAGAGCGCCGAGGGCGAGGACACCATCGCCTCCGTCACCCGCGCGTTCCGCAAGCACGAGCCCGAAGTCGGGGAGGGCGGGAAGCCCGCGCCCGAGCAGTTGGAGGCGGCCAACGCGGAACTCGAAGGTTTCAAGGTGCGCGTCTCCGGCCGCCTGGCGACGCCGCCGCGCGTGATGGGCAAGGCCGCGTTCGTGCATTTGTCGGACGGCAGGGAGCGCCTGCAAATCTACGTGCGCAAGCAGGAGGCGCGCGCCATCAGCAACGACTCGCTGCGCGAGGTCGAAGAGGCGGAGAGCGGCTGGAAGCTCTTCCAACTGCTCGACCACGGCGACTTCGTCGGCGTCGAAGGGAAGTTGTTTGTGACGAAGACGGGCGAGCTGTCCGTCCACGTCGAGACGATACAATTTTTGTCGAAGGCGCTGCTGCCGATGCCCGACAAGCTGCACGGCATCAGCGACCCCGAGATACGCCAGCGCCAGCGCTACGCCGACCTGATCGCTTCGAGCCTGAAGGTCAGGACGGACGAGGGGCCCGACGGCCCTCAACATGAACTCTCGACGCGCGAGGTCTTCGAGCGCCGCTCGAAGCTCGTCACGGCGATGCGCCGCCACCTCGACGAGCACGGCTACATCGAAGTCGAGACGCCCATGCTCTCAACCGTCGCCTCCGGGGCCGCCGCGCGGCCGTTCGTCACGCACCACAACACGCTCGACATAGATTTATACCTGCGCATCGCGCCCGAGCTTTATCTGAAGCGCCTCCTCGTCGGCGGCTTCGAGCGGGTCTACGAACTCAACCGCAACTTCCGCAACGAAGGCATCTCCACCCGCCACAACCCCGAGTTCACCATGCTCGAATTCTACACGGCCTACAAGGACGTGAACTGGATGATGGACTTCTGCGAGGAGATGCTGCGGCAGACGATTGTGACGGTCACGGGCGGCACGACCGCCACCTTCGGAGAGACGGAGCTTGACTTCGGGCGCGGGTTCCGGCGGCTGACGATGCGGGAGGCGATAGCCGAATACGGGCCGGACGACGTGAAGGATGTCGGCGACGAAGCCGAAGCCGGCCGGATCGTGGAACTGTTCGAGCAGCACGCCGAACACAAACTGCTTCAGCCGACCTTCATACACGACTTCCCCAAGGCCGTCTCTCCTCTTTCCAAAGGCTCGCCGGACGACCCGGCGGTCGCGGAGCGGTTCGAGCTTTACGTGATGGGGATGGAGGTGGCGAACGGGTTCTCGGAGCTGAACGACCCGGCGGAGCAGTTGGAGCGCTTCGAGGAGCAGGCAAGGCAGCGCGAGGGCGGCGACGAGGAGGCGATGCAGACCGACCTCGACTACGTCCGCGCGCTCTCCTACGGGATGCCGCCCGCCGCCGGCATCGGCATCGGCATCGACCGCATGACGATGCTTTTGACCAACCGCCGCTCCATCCGCGACGTGATACTCTTCCCGCACATGCGGCCCCGCGCGGCGCAGGCGGAAGACCCCGAAGAAGAGGCGGGCAACCCCTGAGCGGCGCACGCCCTCAATAACTCTTGCACAGACCCGATACTCGACAAAGGAGCGTTGAAGATGATTCGCAAAGTTTCCCTCGTCGCGGCCGCCGTCGCGCTGGCCGCCGCCTTCGCCTACGCGCAGGGCGAGCAGAAGAGCTTGAAGGTGACGGGCTACGTCATCGACAACATGTGCGCCGGGATGCACGGCAGCGAGGAGGAGGCGGCCAGGCACCCGAACGGGTGCGCGCTGATGGAGAGCTGCCAGAAGAGTGGCTTCGCCGTCGTCTCGGGCGAGAAGACCTACAAGCTCGACGCCGAAGGCAACAAGCTCGCCGCTGAGGCGCTCAAGGCCGCGAAGGCGAGGAAGGGCCTCAAGGTCGATGTCGAGGGCACACTCGAAGGCGACACCCTCCACGTCGCCAAACTCGCCGAGGCGAAGTAGGCGGTATAAGTTCAAAGTTATATCGGTTTGCATGTGAGCGCGACCGCTTCACCCTCGGTTTAGAGGCGGGCTGTGCCCGCCGGCTCAAGACCCGCGGCTCGGGCCGGCGGGCACAGCCCCCCCCTAAACAGTCACACCCATTTGCAAACAGCTATAAAAAGTTCAAGGTTCAAAGTTGAGAGTTACGGTCTTCAACTTTGAACCTTGAACTTTTTAACTTTGAACTTCTCATCAGAGCCGTTTGAGCGCCTTCGCGGCGAGCGCCTTCGCCCTCTTCAGGTTCTCGGCCTGCACGTCGGGGCCGCCGACGAGCGTGACGCGCACGACCCTCTCGCGGCGGAGCACGGCGAGCGTCCACATCTTCTGATTGCCCGACCAGTAAGCCTCCTCGCCGACGCCCGCGACGCGCTGCGGCCGCCAGTGCTCCTCCTCGCGGTTCTTCTTGCGTCGCCCGCCCTCCCTCACCTGCCCGGCCTCGCGCTCGCGCTTCAACTCCTCCTCACGCAGCAGGCGCGCCTCCTCCTCGCGCCGGCGCTTGAGTTCGCGCTCCTCGACGGCGTTGGGGTGGAAGTGCTTGCGCCAATACTCCTTCAACGCCGCGGCGTCCGCGCCCTGCGCCGCGCTCACCACTTCGAGGTTGATCGACTTGGCGAACGTCGGCAGGCGGTAGAAGCACTGCGACATCGAGAGCGGCCCCGCCGCGTGCTCGCTCCCCTGCGCCGACACGGGCTCCTCGCCCTGCACCTCTTTCAACTCCTCGCCCGTCAGGAGTGTGCACGTCCTGCTCTCCGGAATCCGGGCGACCGGCGCGGGCGTCGCCGCGGGCGTCGGCGTCGCCTTCGCGTTCTGCGTGTCGCCGCGCGCGCCGCACGCGAGCGCCGAAGGAAGAGCGCAGAGTAGAAGTGTCAGGGTCGTCAGACGCATTCGTTCTCCCCCGTAAAATTGGCGACGCGCGCAGCCGGGTCAGAACCGCCCGCGGTGGCGGGTGGGCGTTACATCAAAGGCTTGTTGATTGATGACAGCGCGACCCTCATCAGTCAACAAGCCTTAATCGGATGACCCACCCGCCACCGCGGGCGGTTCTGACCTTATTTGGGTGACGACGGTTCTGTCTTTTTGCGCAAACTCTCGACGCGCGCGCGCGCCCAGTCGGGGGCTTCGCCCGCGCGCGACATCGCGCGGACGTAGGCTTCGGCCGCGGCGAGCGCTTCCCGGTCGCGCCCTTCCAGCTCGCGGACGCGGCTGAGGTCGAGGTAGAACTGCGGGCTCTCTTCGCCCGCCAGCTCGGCGGCGCGCGCGAAGGCTTCGCCCGCCTCGCCAACCCGGCCCATGTGTTCGTAGACGCGCCCGAGGTGGTAGAAGACGAGCGGGTGGCGACCGCCCTCCCTGCGCGCGACGGCCAGCAGGGAGGCGGCCGCCTCCTCGTTGCGCCGCAGGCCGACGAGCGTCAGCCCCAGCTCCATGTTCGCCGGCGCGAGGTAGCCGCCGCCCTCGCGGATGGCGCGCCGGTAGTATTCGACCGCCTCCTCGGGGCGGTCGGACGCGCGCGCCGAGCGCGCCTTCAAGAGTGAGTCGTAGGCGGGCTTCTCCACCACGAACGCCGCGTGCGCGCCCTTCGACGCGCGCGCGCCGCGCAGGAGAGTCTTCGAGTCGGGCAGCGCGTCCGCCGTCTTCCGGCCGCCCTCCGCCTTGCGGCTCAGGCGCGCGACCGCGTTGACGTTCGCGGCCGCGACGACCTCGCCGCGCGCGATTGTGACCTCGCGCGCGACGGCCGCGCCGCGCAGCCTCGCGCGCGCCTCGTAGGCGTCGAGCACGGCGAGCGCCTGCTCCGCGTCGCCGCCTTCGGCCAGCGTGCGCGCGAGCGCGGCGGCCGCGTCGCCGTGGTCGGGCTTGAGCTTCAGCGTGCGCGCCCACTCGGCGGCCGCCAGCCCCGACTCGCCGCGCAGCGCGTGCAGGCGGCCCAGGCTGTAGCTCGCCTCGGCGTACGTCTCGTTCTCCAGGCGCAGCGCCGCGCGCAGGGCGCCCTCCGCCTCCTCCCAGCGGCCCAGCCGCGTGAGCACGACGCCGAGGTTGTGCTGCGCGCGCGCGTAGTTGCCGCGCTTCTGCGCGACGGCCTTGCGGTAAGCCTCCGCGGCCGCCTCCGCCTCGCCCAGACGCGCCAAGGCGTTCCCCGCGTTGTAGAAGAGCTGCGGGTCGAACCTCTCCTCGGAGATTAAATCGCGCACGAGCGCGACCGCCTCCTCACGGCCGCCGCCCTCGGCCAGCGCCTCGGCCAGCGACAGACGCAGGCGAGCGCGCTCCGAAGGGTTCGACGCGCCTTCCGCCTTCGCGCGCAGCGCCTCAACCCCTCCGCCCGACGCCTCGTGCGAGACGCGCCTCACCCGCACGGCCTCGCCGCCCGCGGACGCCTCCGCCTCCTGCGCACGGGCGCAGGGCGCATACGCGAGGAGCAGCAACGCCGGCACGGCCTTCAAGAACTTATTCATCACGCGACCCTCCGTCCCTCAGGGCGACGACTGTCCCGCCGAAGCCGACGGCCCACGCGCGCCGCCCGACCGTGTGGATGCGTTCGAGCGAGTGCGTGGTCAGGCGCTGCGCGTCCGCCCACGTGCGCCCGCCGTCGGTCGTGTGCAGCATCGCGCCGCCGCGCCCGACGGCCCACCCTTCGGACGCGTCGAAGAACTTCACGTCGTAGAGGTCGTCGCCGACGCCCGACCTTTGCGGCCGCCAGGTGCGCCCGCCGTCGTCGGTCGCGATGATGACGCCCTCGCCGCCGACCGCCCACCCGCGCTCGTGGGAAGCGAACCAGACGGCGTTGAGCCTGCGCCCGCCGACCTGCCGCGTCTCCTGCTCGAACTGCTCCGTCTCGACGCGCACGGACTCGTTCGGCCGCTGCGCGCCCTGCGCCGGGAGGAAGACCGTGCCCGCGCGCCACGTCGCGCCGCCGTCCGAGGTCTTCAGCACGGTCAGCCCGCCGCCCGAGAGCCAGCCCGTCTGCGCGTCGAGGAACGCCGCCCCGAGCAGAAGGTGTCTGGTCGGCACGCGCTGCCGCGCCCACGTGCGGCCCCCGTCGGACGTCGTGAAGAGCGCGCCCATCTCGCCGTAGACCCAGCCGTGCTCGCGGCCGGCGAAGCGCAGGCCCGCGAGCTTCAGGTCAACGTCGGCGCCGCGCGTCACCTCGACGCGCGACCAACTCGCCCCGCCGTCCGTCGTCTTCAGGAGGTAGGAGACCGACTCGTCCTTCTCCATCGGCTTGAAGATGCTGCGCTCGCAGACGAGCCAGCCCGTCTCCGCGTCCTGGAAGAAGATGTCGCGCAGCGCGTCCTCCGTCGGGCGCTTCCTCAACTCCCAGGTCGCGCCCCCGTCCCGCGTCGAGAGCAGCGCGCCCTTGCTCCCCGCGGCCCACCCCCTCCGCTCGTCCACGAAGAAGACCGCGTGCAGCCACGCGAACGTCCCCGTCCGCTGCCGCTCCCAGGCCGCGCCTTGCGCGGAAGGCAGAAGGCAAAGGGCAAAAGGCAGAAGGCTAAGACAGACAAAAGCCCTGCGCGCGTAAGCGCGTCCGAACTTCTGACTTCTGACTTCTGACTCCTGACTCCTAATGTCAGAACCCTCCCGTGAAGATGCGCGCGAAGCTGAGGATGGGGGCGAGCTTGATGATCGACTCGACGCGCTTCCACTTGTTGCCGGGGACGAAGATCTGGTCGCCGGGGCTGAGGAAGTAGTTGTCGGCGGCCTTGCCTTTTTCGATGGCGGCCACGTCGATGGGAATCTGCCTGACCATGCGGTCGGCGCTCCAGTGGAGCACGACGACCTTCTTCTTGTCGCCGGTGCCGAGGACGCCGCCCGCCTCGTTGAGCGCTTCGAGCACGCTCAGGCGGCGCGTCATCACGCGCACGCCGGGCTGCGCCACGTCGCCGATGACGCCGTAGCGCATCGACATCGCCTTCTCCAAAGAGACCGTGACCTTCGGGTCGATGATGTACTCGTCGAGGTGGCGCGCGATCTCGTCGGCGACCTGCTGCGTCGTCTTCCCGACCACGGTGATGCCGCCGCGCACCATGTAGTAGTCGATGCGGCCGTCGGGCGGGACGACGATGCCGGCGCGCGAATACTTCGGCAGGTCGAAGACGTTGACGGAGATCACGTCCTCGGGGCCGAGGCGGTAGGAGGAGAGGAAGTTGTTGTAGGAGGGTATCTCCTCGGCCTCGGCCTCGCCCACGCGCTCGCGCCGGTTGGCGAGCACCTCCTCTGGCACGCCCGCGCGCACCTCTCGCCGGTCGTCGGGCTCCAGGCGCTCGCCGGCCTGTGCTTTCGGCTGCGCCGACTCCTTCTTCTGCCGCGCGTGCGAGGCGGCGGGCGCGAGCGCGACGAGCGCGAGGAGGAGCGTGGCGGCGACTTGCGGTTTCGACTTCATGACTTCAAACCTCCGAAGTTGACGACTGCGTCCGGGCGGCCCTCATGCGCCGCGGCCGAAGAGGATGGTCTTGACGGTCTCGAACAGGATGATGGCGTCGAGCACGAGGCTCTGGTTCTTGATGTAGAAGAGGTCGTACTGCAACTTCTGGCGCGCGTCCTCGACCGACGCGCCGTACGGGTACTTGATCTGCGCCCAGCCGGTCAGGCCCGGCGGGATGAGGTGGCGCTGCTCGTAGTACGGGATCTCCTCGGCCAACTGCTTGACGAAGTGCGGGCGCTCGGGTCGCGGCCCGACGAAGTTCATGTCGCCGCGCAGGATGTTCCAGAACTGCGGTATCTCGTCCACGCGAATCTTGCGGATGACGCGGCCGACGCGGGTCGCGCGCGCGTCGCCCTCCTTGCTCGCCCAGACGGGGCCGTCCCGCTCGGCGTCGGTGCGCATCGAGCGGAACTTGTAGACGCGGAACGTGCGCCCGTTCTTCCCCACGCGCTCCTGCGAGTAGAGCACGGGGCCGGGCGAGTCGAGCTTAATCAGCACGGCCGTCAGGAGCGCGATGGGCAGCGAGACGAGGCCGCCGACGAGCGCCACGCCGCGGTGGAAGAGCGTCCGCAGCACGGCCGAGCGGCGCGCGAGGCGCGCGCGCGAGGAGAAGATGAGCCACGACGGCCGCATCATGTCCAGCGAGACGCGCCCCGTCAGACGCTCGTAGAAGCTCGCGCACTCCTCGATGTGCACGTCGCCCGAGAGGCTCAGGTCTAAGAGCTGCTGGACGGGGAACTGCCCGCGCCGCTCGGCCTGCGCGACGACGATGCGGTTGATGCCCTCGCGCCGCACGATCTCGGGGAGGTCGTCGGTGAGGCCGATGACGCGCGGGTTGAGCAGGCTCTGGCCGACCAGCTCCGGCCGGCTGTCCACGAAGCCGACGATGCGGAAGCCCGCGTCGCGTCTCTCCAGGACTTCGCGCGCGACCTCGACGGCCGACGCGCCCGAGCCGACGATGAGAATCTTCTCGCCCACGCCGGGGTGGCCGAGCAGCCAGTGCGCGCCCGCGCGCCACGCGACCATCAGCGCCAGCGCGAGCGGCAGCGCGTATAAACTTACGCCGCGCCCGATCTTCAGCTCCGGCACCAGGTAGATGGCAATCGCCAGCGCGACCCACGAGAGCCCGAGCGCCTGCACGAGCCGCAGGACGAGCTCGCGCCGGTCGTGCATGACGACGAAGTCGTAGAGGTCGTAGAGGTAGAAGGCGGCGAGGCAGAAGGCCGTGACGACGCCGGCCTTGAAGTATCCGTTCTTCTCGCTCAGCTCGTAGTAGGCGTCGGCCCAGCCGAGGCGCAGGTAGGCCGCCGCCACCATCGCGAGGAAGATCAGCAGAGCCTCCGCGACGATGAGCAACAACGTCCGCACGTTCAGGCGCGTCGAAGCCAAACCCCTAAACCTTCCTCCTTACTCCTCCCCCCCCTCGCCGCGGCGGGCGGAGGAGTAGCGGCGGTAGTAGTAGTTCTGCTCGTTCAACTGCTCGTCGGAGCCGTTGAGGATGACGCCGAGCAGGCGCTCGCGCGGGAGCGGCTCCAGCAGGCGCTCCAGCGCCGCGTAGCGCGTCTTGCCCGCGCGCGCGACGATGAGCGCGGCGTCGGCGCGGTTGATGAGCACCGTCGCGTCGGTGAAGATGCCGAGCGGCGGCGCGTCGATGATGACGTAGTCGAACATGCGCCGCACCTCCTTCAAGACCGAGAGGAAGCGCGGCCCCGAAAGCAGCTCCGCCACGTCGTCGCGGGCGGAGCCGCCGGGCAGGATGTGTAAGCCCGCGGGCTCAAGCCTGACTATCGCCTCTTCGAGCGCGGCGTGGCCCGCGAGCACTTCCGACAGGCCCACGGGCGCGTCCAGGCCGAGGTAGTCGGCCGCGCAGGGGTTGCGCAGGTCGCCGTCGATGAGCAGGGCCTTGACTCCGTCGGTCTGCGCGAGCAGCCACGAGAGGTTGACGGCCGTCAGGGTCTTCCCCTCCATGATGCCCGCGGAGGTGATGACGAACGCCTGCATCTTGCGCCGCTCGCCCGCGTGCAGCACGCGCGTGCGCAAAGACCGGTAGCGCTCGGCGTGCGAGGAGCGCGGCTGCGTGATGGCGACGAGGTGTGGTTCGACGCGCGCGGCGGAGACGTCTAAAGAGACGAACTCCGGCGTGCGCGCCGAACCGGCAGCGCCCAAAGTTGCCCCAGCAGCACGCGAAGCCTGCCCGGCGGGGAGTGCCGACCCGTCGGACGCCAACGTCTGCTCATTGGGCGCTGGTGTGTGCGCCGTCTCCGGCGACTGAAACTGTCTGGGTGCGCTGAAGAGGTACTCGGGCGCGTGGCCGTTCCCGTTGCCGTTCGGCTCTGGGTGTACGGCGACCGCCTTCTCCTCGGCGGCGGCCGGGGCTCCCTTGGCCCTCGACCCGCCCTGCTCGGCCGCGCGCTTCAGTGCTTCGTAGACTCTGCCCATCACGAATCTCCCTTGCTGTCCCAACTGCGGAAGGCGCGGCCCACTTCGTCCGTATCAGGCGCGCCGTCGCCCAACTCCCGCTCGACCTCCCGCTCGTGGCTGACCTGCGCGGCGCGCCCCACGGCCGAGGCGTCCGCGCCCGAGCTGCTCGCCTCGGCCGCCCAGAGTTCGGAGCGGCCCGCGGCGGTGAAGATGCGCGCCGACGCGGCGCGCTCCTCACCCGACTGGCGGCCGCGCTGCGCGTTCGGCAAAAGGTCGAAGGTCTCGGCCACCTCCTCGACGATGTCGCGGCCGACGTGGCGCGCGCCCGCGGCGAAGCCCGCGAGCAGAGAGTTGTCGCAGATGTTGTTGATCTGCCGCGGGATGCCTTCGGAGCAGCGGAAGACGAGGTCAACGGCCGCGGGCGTGAACACGTCGGTGCGCTCGGCCCCGGCCGCGAGCAGGCGCGAGGCGATGTAGCGCGCCGTCTCCTCGATGTCGGGCAGCGGCTTGATCTCGCAGCGCAGCGCGACGCGCTGCTTGAGCTGGCGCAACTCGGGCTGGTTCAAAACGTCGCGCAGCTCGGGCTGGCCCGTCAGGACGATCTGCAACTGCTTGGCCGAGTCGGACTCGAAGTTCGACATGAGCCGTATCTCTTCGAGCACCGACGGCGAGAGCCCGTGCGCCTCGTCGATGACGAGCACGGTGCGCAGGCCCCTTGAATGTCGAGAATCTAAAACCTCCCCGAGGCGCAGGAGCAGCTCCGACTTGCTCTCCCAGCGCGGCACGTCCAGGAGCCGGGGCGAGGAGATGTACTGGTAGAACTCCGAGACGGTCATCCGCGGGTTGAAGAGGTAGGCGACGAGCACCGTGCGGTCGAGCCGGTGCATCATCCAGCGCAGGATGGTCGTCTTCCCCGTCCCGACCTCGCCCGTGACGACGATGAGCCCCTTGCCGCTCTCGATGCCGTAGTGCAGGTTCGCCATCGCCTCCGTGTGCGAAGGCGTGAAGTAGATGAACCGCGGGTCGGGCGTCAGCGCGAACGGGAGTTCCTTCAGTCCGTAGAAGTCCAGGTACATCCTTATGACCTCCGGTCAGTAAATGGTGAATGGTAAATAGTGAATGGTTAAAGGCAGCTTCTATTTACTATTCACTATTCACCATTCACCCCTTCTCACCCTCTCGTCGCCACCATCTCGATGATGTGGAGGCGGCTGAGGACGAAGGCGAGCGCGGGGGCGCTGACGACGGTGGCGAGAACGGCCGCCAGCGCCAGCGCCGCGCGGCGCAGCTTCAGGTTGCGCGCCTCGCGCGCCGTGAGCAGGACGGGGAGCGTGACGAGGACGGGCAGGCCCGTGTAGTGCTCGGCGTCCTCGCTCGTCTGGACGGTGAGGAGCCGCGGCACCTCGAAGGTGGCCGCGAGCACGACGCCGACTCCGAGGCCCGCGACGAGCCCGAGCAGCATCAGCAGCGGACGCTTCGGCGCGACGGGCTGCTGCGGCAGACTCGCCGGGTCGATGACGGCGATTGACTCGCCCTGCGCCCGGCCCGCCACCTGCGCCGCCGTGTCGGCCTTGCTCTGCTGCGCGACCAACTGGTCGTAGATGCCCTTCTCGGTCTCGTACTCGCGCTGGATGGCTTCGAGCGCGACCTCGGTGTCCGGCACGCCGCTCAACTGACTGCTGACCGCGGCGATGTCGGCCTCGGTGCGGTCGAGCTGCGCCTGCTGCCGCCTGGCCTCCGCGTCGAGGCGCTGCACCTCGGCCTTGTTGAAGCCGAGGCGCGGGTCGCTCCTCTTCTCGATGCGCTCGCGCGTCTCCTCGACCTTGCGCTTGTGCTCCTCGTCCAGCCTGTCCATCTGCCGCTGTATCTCGTCGATCTGCGCCTGCACCGACCTCACCTCGGGCGCGGCCGGGCGGAAGGTGTTCAGGAGTTCCGCCTTCATCGCCTCCAGCTCGGCCTTGCGCTTGACCCACTCGGCGTAGGAGTTGGTGCTCTTCGGGTCCTGCATCAGCGCGATGGCCTCGTCGCCCGCCTGCTGGTTGGACTTGGCGAGTTCGGAGGCGGTGCGGTTGAGGAAGGCGATCTGATCCCTGACGCGGCCGATCTCCTGGATGCGCGCCTTCTGCTCCTCGCGCAGCCCGGCGAGCTGGCCGACGAGCGCCTGCATCTGGCTCGGCAGGCTGCTCACGCGCGACTGCATGGCCGCGAGGCGGCGGCGGTCGATCTCGTCGAGCTTCTGTTTCTGCGCCTCGACGCGCTCCTTGAAGAAGTCGGCGGTGAGCATCGCCTCGTCGCCCGCGGCCTTCGACTGCGCGTCCACGTACTTGCGCGCCAGCGCCTCGGTCACGGCCTGCGTCGAGCGCGGCTCCGACCCGCGGAACGAGAGGAAGAAGCCGTTGGTGATCTCGTTGCGCGAGGTGTTGAGCGTGATCTTGAGGTCGCGCGCGCGCATCCGCTCGACCAGCTCGTCCATCGAGTCGCCGCGGGCGCGCTCGCGCGCGTAGAGGCCGTAGCGCTCGATGAGCGGCTGGAGCGTGCTGCGGCTGGTGACCTCCTGCGTGATGTTGTTGATGCGCAGCGTCAGGTCGCTGTCCGAGAGCTGCGCGACGGTGCCCGTGACGATGCTCGCCGGCCGCACGGTCAGAAGCGTTGTGGACTCGTAGACGTTCGGCAGCCGCCAGACCACGTAGGCCACCGCCACGGCGACCGCCGCCGTCGGCAGCACGATCAGCCACTTCCTCCGCCAGACCATCCGCGCCAGCTCGCCCGGCGTCCGCTGCCTGAAATCAACACTCATCTTGCTCACTCCGTTCGCGTAAATGGTGAATAGTAAATAGTGAATGGTTGAAAACCGGTTCTTCCATTCACCATTTACTTATTCACGATTCACCGCCTTAAAGGCTTTCCAGCGTGCGGCGCACCTCGTCCAGGGGGGTCGGGGTCGGGGGCTTGTTGGGGCGTTGCTGCTCCTGCGCGGCCAGTTCGAGGGACTTTTGCAGCTCGCGGCGGGCGGCCGGCTTGTCGCCGCTCGCGGCCAGCGCCGCGCCGAGGTGCCAGCGGTAGAGCGAGTTGTCGCCGCCCCTCTTGACCGCGCCCTCCACGGCCCGCTTGAGCTGCTCGGCCGCGTCGCGGTAGAGCCCGCGGCGGTAGTAGACCCAGCCGAGCGTGTCGGCGAAGCCGGGCTCGTTGGGGTAGCGGCGCGCCACGTCCTGGGCGAGGCGGATGGCCTCCTCGGGGTTGCCCTTGCCGTACTCGCCGTACATGGCGGCGAGGTTGTTGGCCGCCACCGGCTCGTCGGGGCGGATGGAGAGGACGCGCCGGTAGTGCTCGGCCGCCGCGTCGAGGTTGTTGCGCCCCGCCTCGATCAGCCCGATGTTGCGGACGGGGACGAAGTCGTCGGGGCGGCGCTCGGAGACCTTCCGGTAGGTGTCGATGGCGCGGTCGGGCTGCTGCGTGCCGATGTAGATTTCGGCGAGCGCCATGTAGGCCATGACGAAGTCGGCGTCGAGCTCAATCGCGCGGCGCAGCGCCGCCTCGGCCCGCGCCGCGTCCGGCGGCTCGGCTTGAGTCCCGCTGCGGTACGCCTGGCCGAGCATGTACTGGAGCTGTGCGTTGTTGGGCTGCTCCTGCGCCAACTGCTCGACGCGCGCGCGCACCTCGCCGACCTTTCCGGTGGCCGCGCCGAGGTTGACGAGCCCGGTCAGCGCCTGGAAGTTCGTGCGGTCGAGCGCGAGCGCCTGGTCGAGGTGCTGCCGGGCCTCGTCCCACTTCTGCTCGGCGGCGGCGGCGTCGGCGAGGTTGACGTGGGGCGTCGGCGAGTTGGGCACGGCCTGGCGCGCCGCCTCGAAGTCGGCGCGCGCCGCGGCCACCTGTGCCGGCGACGGCCGGGCGTGGCGGAGCGCGGCCTTGCCGCGCAGCAGCAGCGCGTTCGTCTTCACGTCGGCGAGGAGCTGCGGCGTCACGTCGCCGCTCGGCGCCGCGTCCTTGAGCTTGCCCAGCAGCTCGTCGGCCGCGCGCTTCGCCCCCTCGGCGTCGCCCGAGTCCAGCCCGATCTGAATCTGCAAGAGCTTCGCCGGGAGGAAGTCCTGGTAGTAGCGCTCCAGCTCCCCGGCGCGCGCGCGCGCCTGCTCCAACTGCCCGTCGCGGTAGAGCGCGTCGGACATGAAGTAGAGGCCCAGCTTCGAGCGCGGCTCGGCGTCGAGCACGGTCTTCAGGTCGGCGACGGCCTCCTTGTACCTGCCCCTGTTGACGTTCGTGCGCGCGCGCAGGAAGAGCGCCTCCGCGTCCTTCGGGTTGCGCTTGAGCATCTCGTCGGCGTGCGCGGAGGCGGTCTGCGCGTCGCCGCGCTGGAGGCTGATCTCGCCGAGGCGGTAGTGGCCGCGCGCGTAGTCGGGGAAGGTCTTGACGATCTCGTCGTAGAGCTTCGCGGCCTCGTCGAAGCGGCCGACCGTCGCGTAGTAGTCGGCGAGCCGCGCCTTGCCCTCGGGCTTCTCCCAGTCGAGCTGCGCCCACTCCCTGTAAGCCTTCTCGGCGAGGTCGAGCTTGTTGTTGACGAGGTAGTAGCTGGCGAGCACCCAGCGCACGTCGCGGTTCTCCGGGTCAACCTCGACGGCCCTGCGGAACTGCGCCTCGGCCTCGCCCGTGCGCCCGGCCTGCGTCAGGAACTTGCCGTACTCGACGTGCGCGATCGACGAGCGGTCGTTGACCGCGATGGCCTCGTTGAAGACGCGCTCGGCGTCGGCGGGGCGGTTCGTCTGGAGGTAGAAGCGCGCGAGCCCCATGTGCGACTCGACGCGCTTCGGGTCGAGCGCGACGGCCTCCTTGATCATCTGTTCGGCCTTCGCCGTGTCGCCCTTGAAGAAGACGACGTTGGCGAGGAGGATGCGGCCGTCGGGGTTGTTCGGCTCGCGGGCGGCGATCTCGTTGGCGAGCCGCTCGGCCTCGGCGAGGAATTCCGCATTCTTGTCGCGGGCGAAGGCGGCGAGGTAGCCGTTGGCGAGCCGGACGCGCGCGGGGACGTTCGCCGGGTCGAGCTTGACGGCGCGCTGTAGCTCCTCGATGTACTCGCTGCCACGGCCGAGCTGCTCGTAGGCCTGGGCGAGGCCCCAGTGCGCGGCCGCGAGGTTGTCGTCGATCTGGAGGGCGTTGCGGAACTCGATGGAGGCTTCCTGCCAGCGGCGCTCCTTGAGGAAGGCTTCGCCGCGGGCGACGTGTTCGGCCTTCGCTTTTTCCGGGTTGGAGCAGGCGGCCGCGAACGCGACGAGGCAGGCGAGCAGGACGGCGAGCGGCGCCCGGAGGCTCCGGGCGCGAGGGCACTCTTGAAGATTCATCTGACTGGCACTCCTTGAACGGGTTTGACGGCCGACGCGCGCGCGCCTCACAAGACCGGGGCTAGTGGCCTCCCGGGCGCGAACCCTATGCGCGACTCCGCCGCTTTCAACCGACCGTCCCGGCCTCCCTCATCCGTCGGCGGCGGGCAAAGCCGCTTGCGGGATTCTCCGGTGGCCGTCGGTTTTCGTCCGCGCCCTCCCGGCGGGGCATGCCGGCGGGAACGACGTTGAAGTGAAACGTCTAAAGACGCCCCACTTCCTCTAAAATGCCCTACCCGAGGGGTAAAAGCAAGGATTTCAAATTTCAACCTTGAAATCTTTAGTCGGGCACGTAGGCCGAGAGATTCGGGGCGACCCGGGCGGCGAACTGCGCGGCCGTCGCCTCGGCCTCGCGCTCGTTCTCGCGGAAGGGGACGAGTATGCGCACCATCGCGCCGTCGGAGCGGCGCAGGCGGATGCTGTCGAAGACCGTGTAGACCTTGTCCGCGTACTCGCTCGCCACGGCGCGGCCGCGCCCCTGATACCAGTAGAGCATCAGCATCCGTTCGGGGCCGTGCTCGATGACGTAGCGGTTGGCGCGGAAGGGCTCGCCGCCGGCCGGCCTGACCTCGACCGTCGAGTGCTCGCCGAGCACCCACCCCGAGCCGGGCAGGCAGTTGAGCGGGCTGTGGTAGGTGGCGCCCGTGCCCTGCGTCCGGTAGTAGCCGACGTAGAGCGAGGCGAAGCGCCCGCCCTCACCCGCGTAGTCGCGCGCGACGTAGTCGTCGGCCTTCAGCACCGCCTCGGTCGCCGCGTCGAAGCGCGCGTCGCGCCCCGCCTGCCGCCACCCGCCTAACTCGGCGGGGAACTCCGCCAGGGCTTGGCGCGGCGCGCGCGCCTCGCCCGTCATGGCCCAGAAGTTGACGACCGCGCCGCCCAGCACGAGCAGCGCCGCCATCGCCCAGAACTGTGTAGACTTCATCATCTCTGTAGACCTGCCGTCCCCTCTCCGCCTACGGGCAGCGCAGCCGCCGGCACTGCGCTCTCGACGACCTCCGCCTTGGCCCCGGCTTCCGCGGCAGGGGCCGCGCCGCCGCCGCGCCCGCCGCGCCGCGCTGGGTTGAAGCGGTCGAGCACCCAGCCGAAGGCGAAGAGCAGGAGGAAGGCGACGACGTAGATGACCCAGCCCGAGAACTCGTGGAAGAAGCCGTCGGCGACCCCCGTCCCGTAGTAGCGCGCCAGGATACCCGTGCCGCTCACGCGCGCCGCGTTGGTGATGATGGCGATGGGCACGGCCGCCAGCACGATGAGCACGGCGCGCAGGCTCCGGAAGCGCTCGAACCTGCGCCCGCCCTTGCCGCCGTCGTCCGAAGGGCTCGTGAAGTACGCGAAGACGACGGCCAGCGTCACGAGCGTCATCAGGCTGCGGATGCCGCTGCACGCCTCGACGACCTCCAGCTTCTTCGTCGTCGTCGAGCCCAGCGGGTAGAGTTCGATGACGTTCCCCTCCCTCAGCACGGGGATGTCGAGCGCGCGCATGGCCCAGACCGCGCAGCGCGACGCGAAGAGTTGGAGCGGGAAGGCGACCTTGTTGAAGACGATGGTCGGGATCGGGATGGCGAGCGCCAGCAGCAGCAGCGGCACGACGAGTGCGCGCAGCAGCCGCCAGCCGTGGAAGTAGACGACGAGCCCCGCCAGCAGCAGGAGGAGCGACGTGCGCTGCGTGAACAGCTCGGCACCGGCCGTCCCCACCCACAGCATGAGCAGCGCCAGGACGACCGCCCCCGCGCCCAGGAAGGCGTGCGGCCGCGGCGCGACCGAGGCCAGCCGTCCGCGCTCCGCCCAGAGGATGTAGCCGATGACGAAGGGGATGAGTAGGCCGTGCGAGTAGTTCTCGTCTTCCCACCAGAAGCGCCCCAGCCGCAGGAGCACGCCCCAGTAGACGAAGACGACCGCGGCCGCGATGACGAGCGGCTTCCAGACTCTTTCGAGAGAGATGTTGGTAGGGGGCATGCCTGAAAAATCTTTGGGCGTTCGGGGCAAACGGTGTACGCGGCCGGACGGGGAGCCGCGCCGACACGTTCCAGCTTACCGCAGGCGCGTGCGGGCGGGCAACAAAATAGTAGGCAGTAGGCAGTAGGCAGTAGGCAGTTAAGACAAACAGGAGGCCGCAAAGAATCGGGAGAGTCGAGTCACGAAGGTCGCCTCCCCGATGTTTTCGACTACTTTGTTTACCAGCTAACTGCCATCTGCCTACTGCCTACTGCCTACTGCTCCTCCGAGCGCGCTAGCGCTGCCTGAAGCGGTCGCGGTACTCGGTGGAGGAGAGGAAGGCTTTGACCATCTCGGCCTTGACGTGGTCGCCGCCGAACTCTTCGAGCTTCGAGAGCCAGTGGTTGTAGCCGCCCTGGTCGGGGTCGCGGCGCAGGTAGCCGAAGTATTCCATCAGCACGAACGCCTTTTTGAACTCGAGCCGCGAGAACTCCTCGTTCTCGATGACCTGCGCCAGCACCTCGGCGCGCGAGGTGCCGCCGCCCAAAGACGCGACCAGCGCGTCGCGCTCGGCCGAGCCGGGCGCCACGCCCATCGAGGCGTAGAGGGCGTCCACGAACTGCGCGTTCGCCAGGCGGTCGTAGCGCGTGCGGAACTCGGCGCGCTGCACCCACGCCTGGTAGAAGGCCGCCTTGTTCGCGGCCAGCCGCTCGCGCCAGCCCGTCGCGCCGACGATGACGCCCCGCCCGACCGCCTGCGTGTCCGAGAGGAACTCGTTGAAGAGCACCGTGCGGCCGAGCGAGCCGCGGTAGAGGCGGTAGATGATGTAGCCCGTCTCCTTGTTCTCGATCGAGTGGTAGTAGGCGGCCGACACGTCGATGCGCATCGCCTCGACGCACTGCGCGCTCGCGCCGCAGTTCTTGATCTTGGAAGTCCAGTAGGCGCGCCCCTCCTCGTCGGGCTCGCGCCCGAGGAAGTCCACGTAGTGCTGGCGGACGAAATACTCCGCGTAGTCCACCGGGTTCTCGACGTTGCCGTAGACCATCAGCACGTCGGCCAGCTCAAGGGAGTCGATGGCCTTCTGGAGCGACGACTTGGCCTCGGCCAACTGGTTCTGACCGGCGTAGGTGCTGGCCGCGGCGGCGTAGGTGAGCGCGTTCGACAGCGCGGCCTCAGCGCGGCCGGCCGCCGGGTAGAGCGCACGCTCGGCCGTGAGGTCGAGGTAAGCCTGCTGGATGGAGGCGACGACCGTGGCGATGCCGTCGGCCGGGTTCATGACGAGCGCGCTCGTCCCCGGCGCGCCCGTGACGCCGAGCGCGTTGCTCAAGTCCTGCGCGCCGCGCCGCGCCGCGCGGAGGCTGCGCTGCGCCTTGGGCTCGGGCGTGGGGGCGGGCGTCGGCGTGGCCGCCGGCGTCGGGGTGGCCGCCGGCGTAGGCGTGGGCATCGGCGTCGAGACAGGGGTCGGCTCGGGCGTCGGCGCGGGGGTCGGGGTGGGGGTCGCCGTCGCGCCTTGCGTGCGCGCGCCGACCGCCGTGCCGTCCGTCCCGAGGAGTCCAGCCGCCGCCGCCTGGGTGGCGGGGAAGTAGTTGCCGGCGAGCCTCTGCTTCGACCACTCGGGGGCCGCGACGAAGGCGTCGCCCGCCATCGCCCACCCGGAGGCGAAGGTGTTCATCGCGTCCGCGCCGAATGTCCCGCCGTTCCCGAAGACGCCGTACTCGCCGTGCGGCAGCAGGTTGTTCGTAAAGACGAGCCCCGCGTGCCTGAAGCCCGGCAGCGTGTCGAGGATGAGGGCCGAGTAGACGCGCCCTCCGACCGTGTTGTGGTCGAACGAGACGTTCTCCGACCCGCTCAAGACCTGGAACGCCTTGCCCTCGCCGCCGTGCGCGCCGAGGTTCTCGATGACGTTGTCGCTGACGGTGACGCGCCGCATCCTGACGTGCGTGTCGCCGTCGTCCGCCCCGCGGAGGTTGATGCCGTTCGAGGCGTCGCGGATCGTGTTCCGCGTGAACCGCACGTCCTCGACCACCTCCCAGCCGCCGTCGCGGAACGTGTTGAAGATGACGGCCCAGCCCGTCTGCGCGTCGGGCCAGCTCTCCTCCATCAGGTTCTGCTCGATGACGACCCGGCGGGCGTTCTTCAGCTCCAGCAGGTTCTTCACCGTGTAGACGCCCTTCCACTCCAGGCGCTTGGAGAAGTGGTTGTTCCTGATGGTGATGTCGGAGGGGACGAGGTTCGGCACGGGCGGCTTCGCCCCGCCGAAGAGGATGTTGATGCCGGCCGCCTCAAGGTAGTTGTTCTCGATGGTGAACGGCCCCGGCCCGTTCCAGCCGCCGAGGGCGTGCGTCTCGACCCCGGCCCACTTGATGCCGGAGACGTAGGAGTTCGTCACCGACGTGGAGGCCGAGTTGAGCGTGACGCCCCTCTGCGCCGCCGTCCGCTCGTCCCTGGCGTGGACGTAGAGGCGGTCGAGCTCGAAGTGGTGCGCCACGCTCTCCGGCGTCTTCTGGTTCTCGTACGGCGCGCCCTCGCCCAACTGAATCAGGTTGTAGCCCCACTCGCCGACCGAAGGCCCCTGCGTCACCTCAAGGCACTGCAAGCGCCAGTGATGCGACCACGCGGGCGCGGAGATTACCGGCATGACGTTCGGCGTCGCGAGCCGCGCCATCATCGGCGACGACTCGGGCGAGACGCGGGCCCCGGCGGCCAACTCCCCGCAACGCGACGAGCGCACGGTGACAAACGCCCCGCCCGGCTTGACCGGCAGGACGAAGTTGCCCGTGTAGGTCGCGCCCGCCTGAAGCACCACCTCGTCGCCGGGCTGCGCCGCGTCGAGCGCGGCCTGGAGGTCTCCGCCCGCGGCCACGTTGATGGTCGCGGCGCGCGCGCCGACCTGAAGGATTGCGAGAAGCAGAGAGCAGATGAAGAGTCTGCGGATAAGAACGTTCTGGAAGATGGACGGAGAGGAGACGGGGAGGAGGCCGGCGACGGCCACTCTCGGATTAATCACGGCTAACACTCCTTCGGTAACCGGACGATCTCGGCTAAAGCCGACCGAGACTCCTGGCTTTGCGGACCCGCCTCGCGACGGGGGTGCCTTTATCGGTAATGTGCTGCGTCAAACGGCTGGCGCAGATAAGAGGATGGGAGACGATGGTCGAGCCGGATGAGGGTGCGGGCGGTCGGGGCGTTGTGCGCGACCCCGGCCGTAATCCGCCGGCTGAAAAGGTAGACCCGAGTTGTAGGTTGAAGGGGAGCTGGGTGTGTCGGAGAGTCGGGGGCGACGTTGACAGAAAAGGGTGGCGCCCGCGCCCGGTTCCGGCCTCAAATTTACGGAGACCTTAACGCTCTCTCCGATAGCCTTCGGCGACCAGACAATCTTCCCGCCGGGCGTCTCGGAGGCTGTAAAGCGCCGAAACGTTGGAAGACTCACGGCTTTGTGCCCCCGCCTCACGACGGGTTTACCTTTTCGTGTGCAATCGTCAAATTCCCAAAGAGCTGAGCCGCTGAGGAGGCGGCTAGGACAGTAAAACAGGTTTACCCGGTGCTTGTCAAATGTTTTTACTTTTGCCGATTGTTGACCACCTGCGCCGCGATTTTCCTGTGGTTTTCAGCGTTGCGGGTGAAAAGAATTAACCACAGAGACACAGGGACACAGCTTGTCGAAGGCTAAAGCCGAAGCCGTGTCCCTGTGTCTCTGTGGTTAATTCCCTCTTTGGGCGGTGGGCGGGTAGCTCACCTCATAAATCTGATACTCCGCGTTCCGGAAGACGCAGACGAAACGCATCTCTTCGACCTGTGTGGAAGAGCAGTCGGAAGGGAACTCCATGAACTGACGCAGCTCGCCCCGGTTCGCGTAGACCAGGTGGGAGGGGCGACGGGAGCGCAGGTAGGGGAGAAGCTCCGCGAACTTCCTCTTCTGCTTTTCCGGGTCGGTGCGGTCGGGTATCACGAAGGCCCTCTCGCTCTCAAGCAGGGGCAGGCCCGCCACGTGCGCGATCTGGTTCGTCTCGTAGTTGTAGTCGTCGAGGACGACCGCGCCGTCCGGCCCGAGGTGCGCCCTCAGATACTTCCCCGTCTCTTCCAGGTGCGGCGTGAAGTGCAGGACGGGGGCCACCGAGCGCGCCTTGTTGATGAAAGGGTTGCCGACGATGCTGAGCAGGGTCAGGGCGACGAGGTTCGCGGCCAGCACCGCCACCAGCACCTTCCAGCGCGGGAAGCCGTGGTAGAGCCCGACCCCCGCGAAGACCGCCACCATCGCGCCGAGGGTCAGCGTGTAGCGGGCGTAGGACATCGTGCCGCCCGCCGCGATCTGGTAGAACTGAACCGCCGCGAAGAAGGCGAGGACGAACGCGAACTCCGCCAGCGGCCCCCTCTTCTTCCAGACCCGCCGGCCGGCGAGGAAGAAACCCGCGACGCCCAGGGGCGTGAGGGCGATGAGCGTGACCCCGAGCGGCAGCAGCAGGCGGTAGGCCAGCGACAGCCCGTAGAAGTCCAGGTCGTTCTTCACCCAGGTGTAGTTGAGCGCGGGCGAGTAGAGGGGGTGCCCCCGCGTCACCCACTCGTAGGCCATCCAGAAGGCGGGCCAGAGGCACGACGCGGGCAGGAAGACGGCCAGCCGCTTGAACTCCCTCCGGTAGAGCAGCACCGCGTTGAGCGCCGCGATGACGACCCACGCCTCGTAACGAATCCCCGCGCCGAGCGTGAGCGACAGGCCGCCGAGTATCAGGAGCAGGTGCCCGCCCGTCCGCCTCCCGCGGAAGAAGAGGGCCGCCCCCGCCAGCACGAAGAAGAGGTAGGGCACGTCACAGGAGGAGGTGGCGCTGTAGGCGACGTGCAGGCTGTAGAACGAGAAGACGATTGACGAGAAGGCCGCCGGCCCTTCCCCGTCCAGCTCTTCCGTGAGAGCCCACACGGCCCACACGGAAGCGACCCCGAGCAGCAGGCTCAGGAGCCTGCTGCCAAGCTCCACGTCCCCGACCAGCGCCGAGAGAGCGCCCATCAGCCAGAAGTGGAGCGGCAGCCACACGTCGAAATGAAACTCAAGCCCCGGGTTCCGCAACCAGAGGGCGGTCAGCTTGGCCCGCGCCAGCGCGTCCCCGCCCGCGTTCTCGGAGAGAAGAAACGACGCCGCGCGGAGCACGGCCGCGACGGCGACGATGACGGGCAGGGCCTTCGCGCCGCCGGACAGTCGTCCTGCCGCGTCTGTGCGCGGGCGCTCTTTGACAGCTACGTTCATACTCTGATGATTAAGAAGGACGGGGTCAGAGGGTTCGAGTCGCGCAGCTCGCGCCGGATTTCAAGCCCGCGGCGCGCGAGTTCGCGGCGCAGTAAGCCGACGGTCTGAAACGTCTCGCGGCTCGGCAGGCGCGTGCGCGGCTGCCGCCCCGTGAGGCTGTAGACGAGCCCGGCGGCGAGGACGCGCCCGGCGTGCAGCGCCGAAGGCAACTGCCCGGCGCGCAGTCCCGCCCGGAGCTTGCGCGTGTAGTAACGCGCGTGGTGGACTTTGAGCAGGAGCGCGCCGCCCCTTCGCAGCACGCGCGCCAGCTCCGACAGGCAGCGCGCGTTGTCCGTGTAAGGGAGCGCGAGGCGGCAGACAACCACGTCGAACGAGCCTTCGGCGAAGGGCAGCGACTCGGCCGCGGCGCGCGCGAAGTGGACGGGGGCGGAAGGCGCGTGTGCGGCGTACAGCTCGCGCCCGGCGCGCCCGGCCTCCGGCGTCACGTCCACGCCGACGCACGCCGCGCCCAGCCGGGTAGCGAACGGCAGAAGCTCCTGCCCCGCCCCGCAGCCCACGTCGAGCACGCGCCGCACTTCGAGTCCGGCCACAGCGTCGAGCGACGCGCGCCCGCGCCCTTCGTCGCGGACGAACATCTCCCACTCGGCGCTCACGTAGCTGTCGTACTCGCTCGACATTAACTTAATCGGGTTATCGGCGACGGCCGACCGTCGCGCCGTCTGCCCCCTTCAGACGCGCCGCCTCGGCCTCGCCCCGCGGGAAGGAATTGCCGGGCGGGTAGGGCTGCGTCACGTAGTCAGGCTTGTCGTAGAGCGCGTTGCCGGCGAACGTCCAGCGGTCGGCGAAGCGGTCGAGCGCCGCCGCGCCAAACGTCCCGCCGTCGCCGAAGACGCCGTACTCGCCGTGCGGCATGAGGTTGTTCGTGAACGCGAGGCCGGCGTGCTTCGCGTTCGGCAGGGCGGTCAGGAGGAGGGCCATCCTGACGCGGCCCTTCACGGTGTTGTGGTCGAAGGTCACGCCCTCCGACCCGCCGACCATCTGAAAAGCCTTCCCCTCGCCTTCGTACGCACCCAAGCCTTCGAGCAGGTTGTCGGAGACGCGGACGCGGCGCAGCCGGACGTTGACCTTCTCGTCCGGGTCGATGCCGTTCAGGTTGATGCCGTTGGCGGTGTTGCGGATGACGTTCTGCGAGAAGGTCACGTCCTCGACGACCTCCCAGCCGCCGTCCCTGAAGGTGTTGAAGATGACGGCCCAGCCGGTCTGCCCGTCCGCGTAACTGTTTTCGAGGACGTTGCCGGTGATCTGCGCGCGCCTCGCGCTCTTCAGCTCTAAAAGGTTCTTGACGGCGTACCCGCGCCCCTTCCACTCGGGGCGGATGAAGAGCGTGTTGCCGCGAATCAGGATGTCCGACGGGACGAGGTTCTTCACCGTCGGCGTCGCGCCGCCGAAGAGGATGGGGATGGAGGCCGCCTCAAGAAAGTTGTTCTCAATCTGGAAGGGGCCGGGGCCGTTCCAGCCGACCAGCGCGTGCGTCTCGATGCCCTTCCGCTTGATGTCCGAGACGTGAGAGTTCCTGACCGTCACGTGTGCCGCGTTCAGCACCACGCCGTTCTGCGCCTCGGCCGCCGCGTCGCGCGTCCTGACCAACACCCGATCCAGCTCGAAGTGGTGCGGCACGCTCTCCGGCGTCTTCTGGTTCTCGTACGGCGCGCCCTCGCCGAGTTGAATCAGGCTGTAGCCCGCCTCGCCGACCGAAGGCCCCTGCGTCACCTCAAGGCACTGCAAGCGCCAGTGGTGGGACCGCGCCGGGGCACGCACGGCCGGCGAGACGTTCGGCGTCGCGAGCCGCGCCATGAAGGGCGCGGACTGTAAAGAGACCCTCTCGCCCGCGGCCAGCTCAACGCAGCGCGAGGAGCGGACGGTGATGTAGTCTTCGCCGGACTTCACGGGCAGGACGAAGTTGCCCGTGTAGGTCGCGCCCGCCTGAAGCACCACCTCGTCGCCGGGCTGCGCCGCGTCGAGGGCGCGCTGCAAGTCGTCGCCCGCCCTCAGCGTGACGGTCTTCCCGCCCGCGCCGCCGACCCTCCGCTGGCGCACCGCCTGCTGCTGCGCGAAGGCGTAAACCAGGTAGAGCGCGGGCAGCGCCGCCAGCGCCAGCAGCGCCGCGACTCCCCTCTTCACGTGCCGCGTCATACGCTCCTCCACGGCCTCACCCCAACACCTCGCGCAGAACCCCTGCGAACTTCTCTGCGACGGCCGGGGCCTCGAAGCCGCGCCGCGCCTCCGCGTCGCCCCACGCCGCCGCGTGCTTATGACCCCGCAGGAAGGCGATGAAGCTCTTGAGCGTCTCGGCGATGGCCGCCGCGTCCGAAGGGTCTGCGACCCAACCGCCCAGTCGTCGGACGACCCGCGCGGCCGTGCCCTCCGGGGTGATGGCGCAGACGGGGCGCGCCGCGCCGACGTAGTCGATGAGCTTCGAGGGGAGGAAGACGCTCAGCTCGGCCGGCGCGTCGATGACGAGCAGGCCGTCCGACTCGCGCATCAGCCGCAGGCTTTCGAGGTACTCGACCGAAGGGCGCGACACGACCAGCCCTTCAGGCAGCGCGCCGAGGCCCGCCGCTGCGAGCTGCCCCTCGCCCTGCGTCCCGACCAGCTCGAAGCGCACGCCCGCGAGCGCCGCCGGGTCGGAGGCCGATAGGCGGCGCAGCGCCTCGAAGAGCGGGGCGGGCGAGCGCGGGCCGTAGAGGGCCCCGAGGTGGCGGACGACCAGGCGGGACTCGTCGCGCGTCGCGGTCTCGTCGAACAGCGCGGGCTCGAAGGCGTGCCCGAGCACGCGCGACTTCTCGGCGACGGCGCGCCCCTGCCGGGAGGCGACGAGCTCGACCGTCTCTTCGGAGGTGAAGACGAGGCGGTCGGCCTCGCCGAGCACGGGGTTTTGGAGCGAGCGGTTGACCCGGCGGCTCAGCCGGTCGTAAGGGACGAAAGGGTTGTCCAGCCAGGGGTCGCTGAAGTGCGCGACCCAGGGCACGCCCAGCCGCCGCTTGAGCGCGAGCCCGATCAGGTGGTCGCTCATCGGCGAGCCGAAGGTGACGAGCACGTCCGGCCTGCGGCCGCCCCCGTTCAAAAACCTCTCGACGGCCGAGAGCACGCCCGGCCTCCACGACGTGAACCGGTCGGGCGACCTGTCCACGAGCGGCAGGTCGAGGCGGTACGCGACGCGGGTCAGAAGCCTCCTCGGCGCGGAGCGTTTGAAGGGGACGCGCAGGCAATGCGCGAGCGGCGCTTCGGCCCCGCGGACGAGCGTCGGGTCAACGCGGTCTTTCGCGTCGTCGTAGTCGGCGCAGACGAGGGTGGTCTTGACCTTGAGGTGCTTGAGGAGGCGCGCCACCTGCACGGCGCGCGGCGAGGCGGCGGGCGGGTAGTGGAACGAGACGGCGAGCAGCTCGCGCGCCGCGAGGTCGTCCCCGACCGCGACGCCCTCATCCGTCATCTCGTCCAGCTCAATCACGGATCGCCTCACCCGCCCCGACGGGCTCGGCCGCCTCCGCCGCGGGGCGCTCGGACATGATGGGGCGCAGGCGGTAGTCGCGGTACCGGTGCGGGTCGCCGCCGTGCCCGTCCACCGCGGCCATCAAGATGTTGAAGGCTTCGCGCGCGCTCGCGAAGTGGATGCGGTAGCGCCCCGTGCGCTCCGACTCTTCGAGCGCCTCCGACCAGAAGCGGCGCGCGCCCTCGCCGATGCACGCGTTCTGGTCGTGCGTGAAGAAGCCGTGGCAGTAGAGCTTGAGGAAGACCCACTCGGGGCGGCCGCGCACCGCGACGCGCGCGCCGGCCCAGCGTTCGAGCCTCCGGAAGTCCGTCTGGTAGTTCGCGGCCAGCACGCCGTCGTCGATGCGCGGCACGGGCAGGCCCTTTATGCGCCGCGACCAGATGAAGACGAGCGGCCCGGTGAAGATGACGGGGAGCTGCGGACGGCGGCCGACTCTTAAAGAAGGCCCCGAGCGGTGCGGCACGGCCTCTTCGAGCGGGCGGCCGCACTCGTAGACGGCGTTGAGGCGCGGCACCTGCGGCTGTTGCGGCGCGGCCGGCAGCGTCATGTCTGCGTAGCAGCCGGTCTCGGCGAGGACGCGCATCTCCGCGTCCACGCCGCAGAAGCGCCCGCCCGCCGAGTTCGCCAGCGCGAGGTTGCCGTGGACGAACGCATACTTCGGCTGACCGCCCGCCTCTTCTCTCGAAAGGCAGCCGTGCTCTTCCGCCAGAAGGTCTCGGAACTCGACGAGCGCGCGCCTGAGGTTAGACTCCGTGTCGGGGCTCTCGACGCCGTGGTGGAGGTGCACCTCGACCTCGCCGAAGCCTTCGCCTTGGAGCGCGGCCATCGTGTCGAGCAGCGGCGCGTGGTACTGCTCGGCCGGGTAGAAGTTCGTGTGGCGGAAGGGCGTGCCGTCCACGTCGCGGACGGCCGCGCCGGTCGCGCGCGCCACCCGGCACCACTCGTCGAGCCGCCGCCGCTGCTCGTCGAGCGGGAGGAAGCCGCCGCGCTCGCTCCACGCGGGCTCGAAGTGGTTGGCGACGGTGACGACGAGGTGCAGCGGGCCTTCGGGCTCGCGCGCCCGCCTCGCGGCCGCGGCCGCGCGCCAGAAGGGGTATCGCGCCAGCCACGGCAGCGACCACGAAAGCTTATCCAGCAGTCCCGCTTCCCGCTCCATGTCACCCTCTGCCGCCGCCGTCGCGGACGAAGACGAACTCGTTGCAGCCGAGCCCCACGTAGCCGCACTTGAGCCTGGTCAGGGTGAAGCCGCGCGCGCGGTAGAAGTCGAAGATTTCGTCGGGCGTCGCCACCTCGTAAGGGTAGCCGCCGACCCAGTCCACGATGTCGCGCCAGCGGGACATCCCTCGGTTCTTGTCGTAGCCCGTCCAGCGGCGGACGTACTCGCCCGGCCGCAGCCTGACGAGCGCGCGCAGCGCCGGCTTCAGCTCGTCGGGCGCGATGGCGAGCGCGGCGAAGGGCGGGCGCAGCAGGCGCGGCAGGCGGTTGTAGGTCTTCTTGATCCACTTCCAGCGCGCGGCCTGCGTGCCCGTGTCGTTGTAGATGGCGACGAAGAGGCGGCCGCCGGGCGCGACCGGCAGTTGCGCGTTCTCAAGCGCGCGCCACATCTCGCCCGTGTGGTGGAGCACGCCCCACGAGTAGACCACGTCGAAGAGGCCGAGCGAGCGGATGTAGTCGGCGTCGAGCGCCGAGCCCTCCTCGACCTTCCACGCGGGGTCTTCGGGGAAGTAGCGGCGGCGCAGCTCGCGCGTGCAGGCGACCGAGCGCGGGTCGTAGTCGAGCGAGTGGACGCGCGCGCCGAGGCGGCGGGCGGCGAGGCTGAAGAGGCCGCTGCCCGAGCCGATGTCGAGGAAGCTGCGGCCTTCGAGCGACTCGACTTCGAGCATCCGCTTCAGGGAGTCCTCGGCCTCTCGAATCCGCTCCTCGTCGAGCGCGGCGAGGAAGCGGCTCCAGTTCTCGCCGAACTCGAACCGCTCGCCGCGCGCGACCTCGCTCGCGTGTAAACTCATCTCCATATCTCTTGCCCCCGGCGATTGTAAACCAGTCTCGTCAACGTTCGGCCCCCGTCATCTCTTCGTAGAGCGCGAGGACTGCGGCCATGTTCTCTTCGCGCGGTTCGCCCGCGGGCGCGCGGCGCGCGCCGTTACCGAGGCACTGCTCGGCGGCCTCGCAGACCGCCGCGAGGTCTCCGGCGGGGACGACGCGCACGCCCGCGGGTCGCGGGGCGCGGTCGGTGGCTACGACGGGCACGCCGAAGTGGACGGCCTCCCGGACGGCGATGGAGTCGCCGTCGTAGAGGGTCGTGCGCAACATCAGGTCGCTGTCGGCGATGACGCGCAGCGCGACCTCGCGCCCCACGTCGCCGCACAGCAGCACGTGCTCGCCGTAAGGCGCTGCGTCCGCGCGACGGCGCAACTCCTCCCGCAGGCTCCCCGCGCCGACCAGCACCAGCCCCGCCGCCGGGAACTTCTCGCGCAGACGCCCGAGCGCCTCCAACTGGAGCAGCGGGTCGTACTCCCTTTCGAGCCCCCCGACCGAGACGAGCACCGGACTGTGCTTCTTAAGGAAGGAGCGCAGCGGCTCGGGCGGCTCTGCGGCGGGCGGCCCTGCGGGCAGCGCGTACGGGCTGATGAGCCTTATGCGGCTCGCCTCGACGCCGACCTGCCGGAACCACGCCACTATCTCCTCGTTGACCGCGACGACGCGGTCGAGTCTGCGCAGCGCGAAGCCGCGCAGCGAGCGCGGCCCGGCGGCGCGCCCCTCCGGCGACGAAGGGTAGCCGCCCGAGTGGAAAGTCAACACGGCCTTGCGCCCGGGCAGGAGGCCCGCGAGCAGCGCGAGGAGGACGAGGCGCGTGTGGAGTCGCCCGCCGACGTGCAGGTGCGCCACGTCGTAGCGCAGCGTCAACAGCAGCCGCGCCACGCCGAGCCCGCCCGCCGGGCCGTAGACGCCCGCGCCTTCGCCGCGGCGGTTCGGGCTCAGGTCGATGACCTCGCACGCGACGCCCCGCCCGAGGAGATATTCGCGCAGCGCCGTGACGTGCGCCTGCACGCCGCCGCGCGGCGGCGAATAGGGGCCGATGAGGAGGACTCTCGGGGGCGGCATCGTCGTAGCGGGTTTATTAAGAGCGTGGCGCGAGCGCCGCGAGGTGTCGGCGGATTTCGTCGAGCCGCGCCTCCCAGCTCTCGGGGCGGATGGCCTCGCTGCGCGCGCGCGACGGGCCGGGGTCTTTGAGCGCCTCTTCGACCTCGCGGACGGTCGCCGCCGCGCCGTCGGCGATGCGGCACATGCCCAGCACCTCGACCTCGGGAATCGGCGTCGAGACGACGGGCAGCCCGGCCGCGAGGTACTCGCGCACCTTCAGAGGGTTCGCGTTGAGCGTCAGCTCGTTCAGGCGGAAGGGCATTAAGGCCACGTCGAAGCCCTTGCAGTAGGCGGGCAGAGACTCGTAAGGCTTGCGCCCGAGGATGTGAACGTTCGGCAGCGCTTCGAGCACGGACACGTCGGTCGTTACCTTCCCCAGAATCACCATCGAGCCGTGCTTGAAGTGCTTAGCCACCTCGGCCATCAGGTCAACGTCCACCCAGTCGGCCACGAGCCCGAAGAAGCCGATGACGGGCCGCGGCAGCGTTGCCACCTCTTCGGGCACCTCCGTCTCGGGGTCGAGCGCGCGGCTGAAGTGCGTGAAGTCAACGCCGTGGCGGACGAGGACGGTGTGCGGGTTGATCCTGCTCTTCGACTGCAAGAGGCGGTCGGCCGAGACGATGGCGAGGTCGGCCATGCGCAGAAGCTTCTCCTCGAACTCGGCCATCGCTTGGCCCGAGACGCCGGAGAAGGCCCCGTACTCGTCCACGCACTGGTAGATCAACTGCTCCTCGCCCAGCTCGCCCGCGACGACCGCGGCCGGCGGGTTGAAGACCCAGTTGATGGGACGGCGAAACCCGAGCTTCCTCATCGCTCGTTTGACCTGAAGCTTGAGGAGGTGGCGGTTGAGCGCGCGCGCGCTCGCGCGGTTGTAGACGGGGACGGCCAGCGGGTTCAGGACGTAGATGTTCGGCTCGGGGTTGCCGAGCGGGCGCGTCGCGGCGGCCAGCTTCTTGAAGGCGCGGCTCGCGTCGGCCTTCGAGACCGTCGGCGTGCGGTAGCCGATGGAGTTGACCCAGAGCACGCGGTTGTCGCGCGCGAGCAGGCGCATGAGGTGCGTCTTCGAGAGCGGGTCGCCGCTCCAGTCGTGGCTGAAGCAGAGGATGTCGCGCCCGCGCAGGACGCCGCTCAACTTTCCTTCTCCGTTCGTCTGTCCCATAGGAGTTCGGCGGGGTTTAGTGCGCGGCGAGGGCGGGCTCGGCGTGCGCCTCCCGCGGCTCGGCGGCGGGCTCGCCGTCGATGAAGCGGCGGAGCCAGACCTCGAAGTTGACGAGCGTCCAGAGGCGCTCGGAGTGGTCGCGCTCGCCCGAGACGTGCTGGCCGACGACACGCGCGACGAAGTCCGCGTCGAAGAGACGGCGGGCGCGCGCTCGCTCGCTGGTGACGTACTCGTCGAGGACGTTGCGGTGTCGCCCGCGCAGCCACGCGCCCAGGGGCACGGGGAAGCCCATCTTCGGGCGCGTCAGGATGGCCTCGGGCAGCACGCCCTTCATCGCGCGGCGCAGCACGTACTTCGTCGTCCAGCCGCGCAGCTTCAGCCGCTCGGGCAGGCGCGCCGTGAACTCGACGAGCTTGTGGTCGAGGAAGGGCACGCGGCTCTCGATGGAGGCGGCCATGCTCATCTGATCCTGCTTCATCAGAAGCTCGTGCAGGTAGGTCTTCGTGTCGGCGTAGAGCAGGCGGTTGAGCGGCGTCGAGGCGTCCGTAGCGTTGACGAGTTCGCGCAAGCCGGCGTAAGGGTCTGCGCCACGGCCCGCGCGCTCGACCGTCTCGGGCGTGAGCAGGCCGCGCTGCATGGCGCGCGGGAAGACCGCGAAGTTATCGAAGTATAAGCTTTCGAGGTCGGCGGGCAGGCAGACGAAAGTCCTCTCCAGCTTCTGCCGGACGCGCGAGCCCGCGCCGAGCGAGCCGACCGCGCCCGCGACCGCGCGCCTCAACGCCGCGGGCGCGAGCGAGTGGTAGCGCCGGCCGAGCGCGAGGTTGTAGACGGTCTTGCGGTAGCGCCCGTAGCCCGCGAGCATCTCGTCGCTCCCCTCGCCCGTCAGCACGACCTTGACGTGCTTTTGCGCGAGCTTCGAGACGAAGTAGAGCGGGACACTGGCGAGGTGGGCGAGCGGCTCGTCCTCGTGCCAGACGAGTTGCGGGAGCGCCTCGAAGAACTCCTCGGGGCTGACGACGACCTCGTGATGATCCGTGCCGAGACGGGCGGCGACCATGCGCGCGTACTCCAGCTCGTTGGCCTCTCGCTCGGCGAAGGCGACCGAGAAGGTCTTGATGGGCTCGTCCACCAGCCCGCTCATCACGGCCGCGATGGCCGACGAGTCGATGCCGCCCGAGAGGAACATGCCCAGGGGCACGTCGGCCATCAGACGCAAGCGGACGGACGTGCGGAACAGCTCCGCCCACTCTTCGATTAAATCCTCTTCGCGGCGGCCAACATTCTCGCCCGCGAAGGTAACGTCCCAATACTTCTCGACCTTCAGCCCGCCGTCGCGCCAGAGCAGGGTGTGGCCGGGGAGCAGGCGGCGCACGCCGCGGTAGAGCGTCTCCTCGCCCGACGGCGCGTGGTTGGCGAGGTAGTCGGGCAGCGCCTCGTAGTTCAACTCCGCCCGCACCGCGCCCGCTTCGAGGAGCGACTTTATCTCCGAGGCGAAGTAGAGCGAGCCGTCTTCCGTGTGGACGTAGTAGAGCGGCTTGACGCCGAGGCGGTCGCGCGCGATGAACAGCTCACCCTTGCGCGCGTCCCAGACGGCGAAGGCGAACATGCCGCGCAGGACTTCCACGCAGCGCGCCCCCTTCTCCTCGTAGAGGTGGAGGATGGTCTCGGTGTCGCAGTGGGTGCGGTAGGTGTGGCCGCGCGATTCGAGCCAGGGGCGGTGGTCGGCGTGGTTGTAGACCTCGCCGTTGTAGACGATGCGGAGCGCGCCGTCCTCGTTCGTCATCGGCTGCTGCCCCGTCGCCACGTCCACGATGGAGAGGCGGCGGTGGCCGAGGCCGACGCGGCCGTCGATAAAGAGGCCGCACTCGTCCGGCCCGCGGTGCGTGAGCACGTCGCGCATGCGTTCGACGAGGCCCGCCTCGACGCGCCGTCCGGACCTGCTCGACAGGGCTATCCCGTTAATGCCGCACATAAGTATTTAAGACCCTCGGCGTGAGTGAGGCGTCTCGGCCGTCTCCCGCGCGGCCGGGCCGCGCCCCTCCTTTGACAGCTTATCACGCCGCTTGAGCGCGCCGTCAACAATTACCTCGTCGCCGTTCTTACCGACCGCATCCCTCTCGTCGAAGCCCTCCGGCTCCGACTGAAACTCCAAGCGGCCCTCGACCGCGCGCCCGACCGCGCAGCGCAGACGCCGCCCTGAGGCGAGCAGTTCGCGCCCCCCGAACGTGAAGCGCGTGCCGCCGCCGACGAGCACCGCCTCCGACACGCGGCCATCCGAGCCGAGCCGCACCCACGTCCACGCGAAGTCGGTGACGAACTGCCGCGCGGAGATAACTCTTCCGGCCCGGCCGACGACGAGCAGGTCGCGCGCGCCATCGGCCTCGACTTCGAGAAAGTGCGCGGCCCCTTCCTGCTCCAAGCTCGACACGCGCGCGGCCCCCGCCCCGGCCGCGCGCGGCAGGACGAGCGTCAGGAAGTCCTGCGGCCCCTCGCCCTCTGCCTCGAACGTCCAGACCGGCGCGGCGACCCGGGCGCCGTAGCAGGGCGAGACCCAGTCTTCGCTCTCCCGCCAGCGGCCGCCCCCGCCGCGCGCGTGCAGCTCGACGCCCGGCGCCGAAGGGTCGCGCAGGCGGACGGCCGACTCCCCACTCTCAACCTGCGAGGGGGCTTCGGGCGCGAGGTGGAAGCGCAGCGCGTAGCGGTGGCGCGCGCGCGCGTCCGCCTCGTCGCGGATGACGAAGTAGTCGCCCTTGAGGAAGAGGACGGAGCGGCGGTGCGTCACGGGGTCGGGCAGACGCCTGTAGCCGTCCTGCTCGCCCTCGAAGAAGTCGAAGCGCGCGCGGCTCAGCCACTCGCGCGCCTCGCAGCGCGCCGTGCGCGTCCAACTGAAGGTTCCGCCGGCGACCGAAGAGGACTCGCCGTCAACGACGAGCGCGTTGTGCGCGGCCGTGTGCCGGAAGTGGTCGCGCAGCTCGCGCGAGCCCGTGTAGCTGCACGTGCCGCTGTCCACGAAAAGCGTGCGGCCGCGCGCGGCGAGCGTGAACGAGAGCGCGTCGGCGTGCGCGTGCCCGCCCTGCATCGCGCCGTGCGGGCCGCAGTCGAGGAGCAAGTAGTTCGACTCCTCAGTCCAGCCGTCGCGCATCACGTAGTAGCCGCCTTCTGCGAAGGCGCGCGAGCCTTCGGCGGGCGGCCGCGCGTCGAGCGCGTCGAAAGCCTCAAGCCCCGCGGCACCGCAGAGCCACAGCGTCTCTTCCGAAGCCGACCCCGCGACGTACTTGTAGTCGGCGCGCGCGTGCAGGACGGCCGCGGTCACGAGCGTCGCGCGGAAGTCCGCGGGCGGGCGGTCGTCGAGCGGCGCGAGTCGCCCGGCGTCGTCGTCGCCGTAGAAGGGCGTCGTGCCGTCGGGCGCGGTCAGGTGCATCAGGTGGTCGCAGAGCGCCGCGAGCTTCGGGCTCACCTCCGCGTCCGCGGGCTCGCCGGCCGCGCGCGCGAGCAGGAGGAAGTGCGCGTAGAAGTCGGCCGTGTAGCGCTGGTAATAACTGGCCTGCTCGAAGTAGACGCCGTCGGGCCTGACCTGTCGCGCGAGTTCTCCGACGAGGACGCGCCGGCCCGTCTCGCGCCAGCGCGCGGCGCGGCGCAGCTCCGGCAAGCAAGCGCCGAGGTAGTAGAGGCCGAGCGCCTCGCCCGTCAGGTGCGTGTTCGGGCTGTAGTAGGTCGAGAGGTAAGTTTCGAGGTGGCGGCCGTTGAGATAAAGATACTTCAGAGCGCGCGCGTAGAGTTCGGGCGTCAGGTGCGGCGAGTCTTTGAAGAAGTGGAGCGCCCAGAGCCACGAGATGGAGCGGAAGGCGACTTCGAGGCTGCTCATCCAGTTGACGCCGAGCTTGGGCGGGTGCTGCTCCATCCACGACGCGAGGTGCGCGGCGAAGGCGCGCGCGTGCGCCTCGTCGCCCGTGTGCCAGTAGGCGCGGCCCAGGGCGAGGAAGTGCTGGTGGCGGTTCAGCTCCCAGATGATCTTCTTGTCGCCGGCCGTCTCGGCGTCCAGCTCGACGAAGCCGCTCCAATGAATCATCGGCGAGCGCTTGCCCGCGACCGGCTCGAAGTTCCAGTCCAAGGGCTCGCCGAAGGAGAGGTCTTTGTGGCCGAGCAGGTCGAAGCGCCCGGCCGCCGCGCGCTCCGCACGTTCCGTAACGACAGTCGCGTCGAAGCGACGGCGCAACTCCGCGCGCGTGGCTTCGGGGTCTGCGAAGGCTTTGAAGAAGGCGCGCGGCGCGCGGCGGAAGTGCGCGAGCAGGCTTTCGGCGTCCGCGCGCTCCGGCCCGTGTGGTGCTTTGAGAAGGAGGCGCGACAGCTCCTCGTCGCTCGGCAGGCGCGCCCCGACGCCGAGCCGCTCGGCGCGCGCGGCCAAAGCCTGCGCCCCGCGCACGCGCAGCTCGTCGAGCCCGCGCCCCTTCAACTTCTCAAGTTTCTTCAGCGCGCCCTTCATCGGTCACTCAGTAAGCATCGACGGCCGCGGGCCTGTGGCCGCGCAGGCGGTTCTTCAGCTCCTCGAAGCCGCTCGTGCTCTGTACGAAGTGCGGCAGGTCTGTCTCGGCCGGGACGCGGCGCAGCGTGAGCGGGTCTGCGGCGCGTCGGTCGTTGAGGCCGGGCACGGTCGTCACGGCGCAACTGTACCCCGCGCCCGCGGTCTCGCGCCGGACGCGCTCGTCGCACGCGCCGTTCGGGTAGCAGAAGAGTTTTACGTCGCGCCCGAGTTCGGCTTCGAGCCGCGCGCGAGAGTCGCGCAGCTCGCGGCGGAGTTCGTCGTCGCCGGTCGTCGTCAGAATCGGGTGCGAGACCGTGTGCGAGCCTATCTCGACCCCGCCCGCGTCCATCTCGCGCGCCTGCTCCCACGTGACGGGGCCGAACTCCGCGGGCGGACGACGGGGCAGCTCGACGCCGTGCGCTCCGGCGATGCGCTCGATGGCCTCCTCGCGCTTGGCGGGCGCGAGCCGCTTCAACTCAGAGTTGACCCGGCCCGCCGCGTCGAGCCGCGAGTCGCGTCCCTTAAGCACTAACTCAAAAGAGCGCCCGCCGACTTCCGCATTGAGTTGTTCGGCCGACGTTGTGAGCGCGACGTGGCGCAGCTTGTCCGTCCACATCCACGCGCGGCCGTCGAGGAAGTCCGTGATGACGAAGAGCGTGGCGGGCACTCCGTGTCGCTTGAGCAGCGGGAAGGCTATCTCGTGCGCGTCGGCGAACCCGTCGTCAATCGTCACGCACGCGGCGCGCGCGGGAAGCTCCTTCGCGCCCGCGTAGTGCTCGGCGACGCGCGAGAGCGGGACGGGCGTGTAGTGCTCTTTCAAATAACGAAGGTGCGCGTCGAAGTCGGCCTCGGGCGTGGCGAGCGCGTCGCGGCCGCGGCTGAAGCGGTGGTATGTGAGGATGAGCACGCGGCCGCGGTTCGCCGCCCGGAAGGGCGCGAACGCCCCTGCGCGCGCGAGGAGTTTGAGCGCGGACTGTTTCATCGCCCCTCCGCGTCGGCGGCGCTGCCCCGGGCTGCCGCCGCGGCTTCACGGCGGCGCGCGCGCAGGCGGCGGCGCAGCTCATCCTTCTCGCGCTTGGTCGGCAGGCGGTAGCGCCTGCCCTGCGTCGTGTCCTGCGGCCGCGCTTCGTGCGCGCCTTCGGCGATCACACGGACGGCGCGCGCCATCAGCTCGGCCGAGCGCGCGCGCAGGCGCGACGTGTACGCCTCGATGAAGGCTTCAAAGTCGTCGCCGTGCGCGTCGTCGTAGGCGAGCGGCACGGCCTCCTGCAAGAGTATGTCGCCGGTGTCCACCTTGGCCGCAACGAAGTGGACAGTGAGGCCGACCTCGCGCTCGCCGTTGTAGAGTTCCCAGAAGACCGGCGGCCCGCCGCGGTAGAGCGGCGCGAGCCCCTGGTGAAGGTTGATCGAGCCGAGGCGCGGGAGGCCGAAGACGGACTCGCGGATGATGTTCGTCCCGTAGACGACCCCTAGGTCTGCCCGCGCGCCGCGCATCAGTTCGATGGCTTCGTCGGTGTGGTAGTTGGCGATGAGATGAAGAGGGACGCCGCGCGAGTCGCACATCTCGCGCAGCGCGTCGCGCCCGGCCTCCGAAGTGTTCGCGCCCGCGCGGCGGCCGAGCAGTTGGCCCGCGAGCTTCGAGGCGGTGGCCGCCCAGCCGTCGTAGCGCACCGAGCGGCGCAGCTTCTCGCGCAGGCTGCGCCGCGGCGTGGTCTCCGTCTCGACGAAGACGCCCGCCACCTCGACGCCCTCAAGGTCGAGCAGCCGTCCGAGCACGAGCTCGGCCCCGCCGTGCGTCAGCAGGATCACGCGGAACTTCTTGTCGCTTTCCCCAGTCATAACTTCTATATCGGTTTGCATGTGAGCGCGACCGCTTCACCCTCGGTTTAGAGGCGGGCTGTGCCCGCCGGCTCAAGACCCGCAGCCCGGGCCGGCGTGCACAGCCCGCCTCTAAACAGTCACACCCATTTGCAAACAGCTAGAACAGTACCGCGAGCGGTAGCGAGCGGGTGCGTGTCACCGTGTAGAGCCCGCATCATGTAACTAACACCCGCTCGCTACCGCTCGCGGTACTGTTTTCGAGCAAGCGTTCGTAGAGCGCCTCGGTGCGCGCGAGCTGCGCGTCACACGAAAACTGTTCTTCGACGCGCTCGCGCCCGCGCTCGCCCATCTCCCGCGCGCGCGCCGGGTCGCGTAAAAGGTCGGTGATGCGCGCGGCCATCCGCTCGTCGTCGCCCGCGGGGACGATGTGTCCGGTCTCGCCCTCGACGACGGCCTCGCGCGCGCCGCCCACGTCGGTCGCGACGACAGGGCGGGCGGCCGCCATGTATTCGAGGATGGAGTTCGAGAACCCTTCGGCCGTCGAACTCAGCACGCACACGTCCGAGGCGGCGAGCAGCGCGCCGACCCGCGTGCAGCGCCCCGTGAAGAAGACCACGTCGGCGATGCCGAGCCGCGAAGCAAGCCCGCGCAAAGGCGCTTCCAGTTCGCCCTCGCCCGCGAGGACGAAGACGGCTTCGGGCACCTGTTCGTGGACGCGCCGCGCCGCGCGCAGGAAGGTCGGGTGGTCTTTGACGGCGTGGCGCAGGTTGGCGACGAGCGTGACGAAGCGTCGGCCCCCGTCCGTCGGGAGGCCGAAGGCTGCGAGCGCCTCCGCGCGCGCGAAGTCGGCGGGCGGCCGGACGCGCGCCGGGTCGAGGCCGTTGTAGACGACCGCCACTTTGCGCCCGGGCACGCCGTCCTCCGTCAACTGCCGCTTGACCGCCTCGGCGTTGGCGACGACCGCGTGCGCGAGGCGGAAGGCGAGCAGCTCGACGCGCCGCTGCATCGCCGTGCGCATCCCGCCGGTCTCGCGCTTCGAGGCGACGCGCGCCGGCACGCGGGCGAGCGACGCGCCGAGCATCCCGAAGACGTTCGAGTAGAAGTCGTGCGTCTGCACGAGGTCAACCCTCTCCGCGCGGAGGAAGGCGGCGAAGCGCCTGAGCTGCGCGACGAACCGGCGGTCGTAGAAGGAGGCGAGCGGGTAGGCCGGTATCTCGCCGAGGCCGAGGCGCTCGACCTCCGCGCGCAGCACGCCCTCGGGGTTGAGGCACGCGATGCGGACGCGGCAGCGCTCCGACTCCGCGAGCAGGCGCGCGAGCTGTACGGCCTGCCGCTCTGAGCCGCCCTGGTTAAAGCTGCCGACGAGTTGGAGTACGGTGCGCTTCACTGTTGGATGGGTTCTAAAGCAGGTCGGCGGGACACGCGGTAATACTTCTAGGTAACGCGCAGCTTGTACAGCCTCTGTAACAGGCGCGGCGCGACGCGCAGCCAGAAGAGAATCAGGCGCAGCTTCCGACTGCGGAAGTAGTCGTTCGCCGCGGCGATGGACGACGCGGCGGCGGTAAAGTCGCCGTCCAGCAGCCGCGCCTTCCCGCGCTCCAACTCGACGCTGGCGCTCCGGAGGGCGACCGTCTGCTCGAGGGCCTGACGCTCGCCGGGCGTCAGGTCGTCGCGGCGCGAGATTTTGTCGAACACCTTCAGCAGGCCGCCCCCGACCGAGTTGATGGAGCTGGCGCTGAGGCTCGTCCGGTGCTTCCGGTGACGCAGCAGCACCCTCGCGCTGTAGGTCATGCGCGCGCCCGGCCGCTTGGCGAGCCGCGCCCAGAGGTCGAAGTCCTGCGAGTTCTTGAGACTCTCGTCGAACAGCCCGACCTCCATGATCGGCTCCCGCCGCGCCAGCACGCCCGAGGTGATGACGTGGCACCGCTCGGCGAGCAGACTCTCAAGCGTCACCGCGCCCACGGACGGGCAGGTGTCCGTGTACTTAGTCCCGGCGAGCGGCGAGTCGCCGAAGAGCATCGCGTCCGCGTAGACGAGGTCGTAGCCCCCCTCGCTCTCGACGAGGGCGACCATCTCGGAGAGGAAGTCGGGCAGCCAGAGGTCGTCGCCGTCGAGGAAGGCGACGTAGCGCCCGCGCGCGCGGCGCAGCCCGTTGTTGCGCGCCGCCCCCGCCCCGCGGTTCTCCTGCCGGACGTAAGTTATGCGTTCGAGGTAAGGGGCGAGCGCGCGCTCCAGCTCGGCCGTGTCGGGCGACCCGTCGTTGACCACGATGACCTCGTAGTCCTTGAAGCTCTGCGCCAGCACCGAGTCGAGCGTCGCCGCGATGTAGGGGGCGACCATGTACGCCGGGATGATCACGCTGACGGAAGGCGCGCGCGTGACGGCCAGACTTGAAGCTGTCTGTGTTTGTGCTGTCACCCTTCTCCCTCCGCCGGGGGCAAAGCCGTCCGAAGGTTAGCACGCGGGCCGTCGGCAGGCGACCGGCCCGCGCCCCGAGTCACGACGCGAGCGCCGCGGCCGGGCGGGCGGCCGCCGGCTCCGCGTCAAAAGCCTCCGAGAGCACGCGCCCGGTCATGCCTTCAGCCTTCGGCAGCCCGAGCAGCGCGAGCAGTGTCGGCGCGAGGTCGAGGTTGTCGCACTCCTCTACGCGCGCGCCGGGGCGGACGCCCGCGCCGTAGAGGATGAGCATCCCGCGCGGGTCGTGGCAGCCGGACTTCACCTGCCCCGTGTGGTAGACGAGGTCTTCGTAGGGGAACGACTCGCCCGCGTGCGGGAAGAAGCAGCGCGCCCCCTCCCCGACCTCCTCTTCGAGCCGCAGGTTGACCGTCACTCCGCGCTCGACCGTCGAGACGTAGAACATCGGGTGCTCGGGCGTCCCGACGTAGGCGGCGCTCAAGCGTTCGACGACGAGGGCGCGCGTCTCGTCCGTGTCCGGGTAGACGTTGAACTGGTCGGACATGGTCGAGAGCGCCTCGGCCCGCCCCTCGACGCCGAGTATCTTCAGCAGCCGGTCGAGCGAGCGCACCTGCGCGATGCGCTTGCGCTCGCGCTCGGTGAAGGGCTTCTGGCCCATGCTCGAGGCGACGACGAGCACGGTCTCGTCGTCGAGCAGCGAGGTCATGCGCCGCAGCAGCTCGTCGGCCGTCCGGTAGCCGTGCTCGATGGCCCCGCCGTGCGCGCGCCGCTCCTCCTCGCTCGTCCCGGCGGCGAACAGTTCGGGGCGCATCGCCTTCCAGTAGGTGTGCATATAGTGCGCGACGTGGTTGGTGTGGAAGGAGGCGAAGTCGGGCCGGTGTCGCCGGTATAGTCGGCTGAAGAAGTCGAAGTTGACGAAGGGCTGAAGCGCGACGCGACGCCAGCGCGACGTGGGGTCGAAGCGCTCGCGCGCGAGCTGCGCCGTGACGCGCGCGGCCGTCCCCGCCGAGAGCCCTAAGCGGAAGAGCTTCGCGCCGAGCTTCGCCTTGAACGTCACCCCGTCCTGGTCTGAGGGCAGGCGCACGGAGCGCGTGTAGGTCAGGTTCAGCTCCTGTATGGGCCGCAGCTCCGCCGGGTGCGTCGCGGTGTCGGGCGCGAAGGTGTCGGGCACGTAGAAGCCTTCCACGGGTTGCGGCGGCCAGGAGCAGAGGCTCCCGTAGACGCCGACCTTGAGGCCACGCTCGCGGCACAGCTCCCAGACGCGCGCGGCGTGGATGCTCTCGGGCGGCTGCTGTAGGAAGTAGACGTTGTGCTCGGCCTGCGTCCGGCCCGTGTAGACGGTCGTCCAGGTGATCCACGGGTCGAGCTGCGGCGGCATGTCCACGCTCAGCGGCGCGCCCCACGCGCCCTCGCGCTTGAGTCGCGCGAAGGTCGGCAACTTCCCCTCCCCGATCCACGGGTCGATCAAGTCCCACGTGATCTCGTTGATCTCTGCGAGCAGAACTTTCCTGCGTTTCATCAACTCCCCCTTAGGCTGACACGGGAACGGGCCGTGACTCTTCCGAAACAGGCCGCGCGGGCGCTTCGTCGGCGAAAGACCTCTGCCACAGCTCCAGGATGAAGAGCGCCCAGAGCGCGTTCGAGTGGTTGCGGCGTCCGCGCTCGTGCTCGGCGAGCAGCACGTCCACGTAGGCCGGGTCGAAGACGCCGCGCGAGCGCGTGCGCGCGTCGGCGAAGGTGTCGCGGATGCGGTCGCGCAGCTCACGATTAATCCATTCACTAATAGGCACGCCGAAGCCCTGCTTCGGCCGGTCGAGTATCTCGTCGGGGACGAGCCCGCGCACGGCCCGCTTGAAGACGTACTTCGACTGCCCGCCGCGCATCTTCAAAGAGGCCGGCATGCGCGAGACGAACTCTATAAGTTTATGTTCGAGCAGCGGCACGCGCGCTTCGAGCGAGGCCGCCATGCTCATCCGGTCAACCTTCGTCAGGATGTCGCCCGGAAGATAGGTCTTCGCGTCGAGGTAGAGCAGGCGGCCTACCGCGTCGTCCGTGCGCGCGGCGTGCGCGTGGAAGATTTCGGCGGCCGTGTCGCGGCCCGCGAGCGCCCGCCGGAAGTCGGGCGTGTAGAGCGCGCGCTTGGCAAGCGCGTTGAAGGTCGAGACGTTGTCGAGGTAGCGCTCGGCGGGGTCGAGCGCGACGTTGTGGATGAAGTTGCGGCCGCGCGCGCCGTGCGGGAGCTGCGAGGCCAGCGGGGCCATCAAGCCGCGGCGCACGACGCGCGGCAGGCGCGCGAACCCCTGGCGGCCCTGTTCGACCGAGTAGCGCGTGTAGCCCGCGAACAGCTCGTCGCCGCCGTCGCCCGAGAGCACGACCTTGACGTGCTCGCGCGCGAGCTTGGAGACGAGGTAGGTCGGGATGGAAGACTGGTCGGCGAACGGCTCGTCGAAGTGTCGGACGAGTTCGTCCACAAGCCCGCAGACCTCGGGCGTGACGATCAGCTCGCGGTGGTCTGTCTCGAAGTGGCGGGCGGCGAGGCGCGCGTACTTCAGCTCGTCGAAGCTGTCCTCGCGGAAGCCGATGGAGAAGGTCTTGACCGGGGCGTTGGTGGCGCGGCTCATCAGGCCGACGATGGTGCTCGAATCGACGCCGCCCGAGAGGAACGCGCCGAGCGGCACGTCCGCGACGAGCATCATCCGCACGGACTCTTCGAGGCGGGCGCGCAGCTCCTCGACGTACTCCTCCTCGCCCCGCGGCGGCTCGTCCGTCTCGGTGGGGAAGTCCCAGTAACTTTCCGTCCTGACGCTCCCCTTCTCGACGGCGAGGCGGTGGCCCGCTTCGAGCTTGCGGACGCCGCGGAAGACGCTCAGAGGCTCGGGCACGTAGCCGAGCGTGAGGTACGCGTCGAGCGCCGACGGGTCTGTCTCGCGCTCGACCTCGGGGTGTTCGAGCAGGCACTTCAGCTCCGAGCCGAAGACGAAAGTGCCCCGCGGCGTCGTGGTGTAGTAGAGCGGCTTCTCGCCCGCGCGGTCGCGCGCGACGAAGAGGCGCTCGGCGCGCGCGTCCCAGACGGCGAAGGCGAACATGCCGCGCAGGCGCTCGACGCAGGCGTCGCCCCACTCCTCGTAGGCGTGAACTATCGTCTCGGTGTCGGAGCGCGTGTGGAACTTGTGGCCGCGCGCTTCAAGGTCGCGCTGCAACTCTTTGAAGTTGTATACCTCGCCGTTGAAGACGAGGCGGACGCGCGGGTCGCAGCCCGACATCGGCTGGTGCCCGCCCGCGAGGTCGATGATCGAGAGCCGCCGCATGCCGACGGCCGCGCGGCCCAGAACCTCCGCGCCCTGCTCGTCCGGCCCGCGGTGCGCGATGCTTTGGCACATGCGGTCGAGGAGCGCCGCGCGCTCCTCCGTTGGGCGCGCCGCCCCGACACTCTCCACGAATCCGGCGATGCCGCACATGACCCTTACTCGTTACCTCCGCAGGTGGCGACGGCGTAAGCGCCCTCGCCCGTCTGGCGCACCTCGAACCGCACGCCGTACTCGTCCGACCAGCGGTTGAGCGCCTCCTGCTCGTCGGGCCGCTCCGCGTCGTCGAGCAGGACGACCGCGCCCGCGGGCAGACGTTCGTGCATGACCGGCAGCAGCCCGTAACGGCCGCCCGGCGTCGTCCACGGCGGCCCGTCGCACACGACGAGCCGGAACGCCTCGGGCATCTCGGCGAGCGGCGGGTCGTACCAGGAGAACGCGCCGTAACTCTTCAGCGGCGCGAGCGCGACCCGCGCCCGCGGGACGTGGTGCGCGTCGAGCGCGGAGGCGACGCGCTCCCGCCACTCCGGGTGGTGTTCGAGCGACCACGTCTCGAAGCCGCGGCGGCCCGCCAGCAGCCCGGCGAGCAGAGTGGTCAGGCCGCTCCCGCATTCGAGCACGGGGCCTTCCACGCCCGCCGCGCGGCGCGACACCTCTTCGAGGTAGTCGAGGTCGGCGACGAACCCGTCGTTGCTCCAGCCGGTCAGGAGGTCTGCGAGCAGAGCGCGCGAAGGCGTCTCGCCGGGCCGCAGCGCCGCGACGCGGCGCACCGCGCGCCGCAGGGCCTGGTCGAGCAGCGCCTGGCGGGCCGCACGCTTGACGCCAGCGGGCATCAACTTCTTGACCGGCCCGAAGCCTTCGAGCACTCTGTTGATAACGCTCATCGACTCAAACCCCCTTCAACCGCGCGCGGGCGCGGAACGCCCCGGCTTAAGAATCAGAAGCACCTTCCCCGCGTCGTGCAGCGCGCGCCGCCCCGCCGGGATGACGAGCAGCACCGGAACAGCCACCGCGCCCGCGACGACGGCGGCGGCGGCGAGCTGCGACACGGGGCTCTCGAAGAGCGCCCACTGCCGGAAGCCGTAGAGCGCCGCGAGCACGCAACCGGAGGCCGCCGCGGCGGGCAGGATCGTCCGGTAGAAGTCGAGCATGCGCACCGGCCCCTCGCGCCCGACCCACCAGTAGAGCAGCGGGTCGAAGACGAGGACGCGCGCCAGCGAGTAGGAGGCGGCGACGCCGACCGGCCCCCACGGCAGACCCGCGACGATGGCCGCCACCGAGATGAACCCGCCGACGAGCCCCCACTGCACGAAGTGGCGCGCGCGCCCCTGCGAGATGAAGAGCCACCCCGTCGTGTTCGCTATCGGCTGGAAGAGCCCGGAGATGCCGAGCAGCGTGAAGATGCGCGCCGTCTCGCCCCACTGCGGCCCGAGCACCACGCGCACGATCCAGTCAGAGCAGGCGATCATGAAGGCCATCAGCGGCATCGTCATCATCGCCACCTTTTCGAGCAGCCGCAGGTATGCGCGCCGGTAGCGCTCGGGGTCGTCGTTCAAACGGCTGAGCGCGGGGACGGCGACCCCCGTGATCGGCTCGTTGACCTGGTCGAGCGGGAGGAGGAGGAGTTGGTACGCCTTCGCGTAGAAGCCGAGCGGCACCGCGCCCCAGACGCGGCCGATGAGCAGGTTGTCGAGGTTGCGCGCGAAGTAGTTGACGACGGTGAAGCCCGTCAGGTCGCGCCCGAAGGCGAGGAGCGCGCGCACCTCCGACAGGCGACCCGGCCTGCCGGGCCGCCAGCCGCAGACGCCCCACAGGCAGACGGCGTAAGACGCGCCCATCGCCAACTGCCCGTAGACGAGCGCCCAGTAGCCGAACCCCAGCCACGCGAGCAGGACGGTCGAGCCGATGTTGACGACGACCGCCGCGACGTTGGCCCCGGCCAGCGCGGCGAAGCGCATCCGCCGCCGGAGCAGGGCCTCGGGCTGGACGGCGAGCCCGCCGAAGACGAAGCCGGCGGCGTAGGCCACCGTGACCGCCGTCAGGCGCGGCTCGCCGAAGAACCACGCGACGAGCGGGGCGGCGGCGGCCGTCACGAGCGCCACGCCGACGCTGAAGCAGAGGTTGAGCCAGAAGAGCGTGCTCACCTCGCGCTGGGTCAGCTCCTCACGCTGGATGATGGCCGAGGCCAGCCCGAGGTCTTTGAAGAGCGCGACGAAGCCCATGACGATGGCGACCATCCCGACGAGGCCGTAGTCCTGCGGCGTGAGCAGGCGGCCGAGGACGGCCGTCCCCAGAAGCATGATGGCGAAGCGCAGCCCCTGCGAGGCCATCGTCACCACCCCGCCGCGAGTCGTCCGCGCGCCCAGCTCGGCGCGCAAGTCGTCGGTGCGGAGGTGCTCGGCCCCGTGCGGCCTCTTTGTGACGGTCGCTTCGTCCATAAACCTCTTCTTCAATAACTCGCGGCGTAGTAGACCATCTTGACGTACTCGCCGCCGACCTGCCGCCAGCCCGCGGCCGAGAGCCACCAAGACCACGCCCCCGGCGTCCTAGCACCTTCGGCCGGCTCAAGCCCGACTTCGATTCCGCTCCCGCGGAAGACCCGCCGCCACGTCCACAGCGCCCGCCGCGAGTGGTAGGAGGATGTGACGACGACGAGCGACCGCAGGCCCTGCGAGTTGGCGTAAGCGCGCACCGCTTCGGCCTCGTCGTAGGTGCTTGTCGGGCGCGCGCCGAGCACCTTGACGGACTCGGCGGGGACGCCGCCGCGTTCGAGTTCGGCCGCGGCCAGCTCGACGAAGCGCGGGTTGCGCTGCTCGGCCTCCGACCAGCCGCCGAGCACCCCGTCGTCGGTCAACAGCACGAGCGGCGCGCGCCCCTCTCTATAGAGCGTTGCGGCCTCGGCCGCGCGCTCCCTGTACGCGGCCGAGCCGCTGAGGACGACGAGCGCGTCCGCCCTCCCGACTTCGGCCCTCACCACCAGCCCGCGCGCCGCGCCCCACGCCGCGAAGGGCCACAGCAAAAGTGCCGCGGCCGCCAACTGCCAGCCGCGCCACGCGACCCGCGGCCATGCGGACGGCCGCGCGAGAACCCTCTCGGCCTCAAGCGCCATCGCCCCCCCGCGCCGTCTCCCAACGCGCGTAGCGCTCGCCGCGCAGGAACTTGTAGAAGGCGAGGACGCACGCCAGGTTGGCGAGCACGAAGTAGGCCGGGAGCGCGAGCGGACGCGCGCGCACGCCCGCCTTCGTCAGAAGCCACCCGGCGAGCGCCGCCGCGTAGAAGAGCAACTGCCCGGCAAGTATCGCGGCGTAGAACCGCGAGCCCGGCGCGAGCGCGGCCGACGCCGCCAGGATAAGGAGCAGGAAGAGCGGCACGAGGTATCGCATCACCTTGTGCGAGACGAGCTGGATGGCGTAGAAGCCCGCGCGCAGAGGGTTGAGCATCGCGCGGTGCCGCCACAGGTCTGTGAGCGTCTGCGCGATGACGCGCACGCGCATGCTCAGCTCGCGGCCCGGCCGCCGGTTCGTCTCCTCCGTGCAGACGGCCCGGGGCTCGTAGACGGCGCGCAGGCCCTGCTCGACCATCTTCGTCGCGATGATGAAGTCGCTGCACGCCTCGTGGTAGAGCGGCACGTAGGCCGAGCGCCGCACGGCGTAGAGCGCGCCCGGCGCGCCGATGAGCGAGCAGGCCAGGCTCTCCTGACGGCGCAGGAAGGTCTCGTAGCCCCAGTAGGAGCGCGCGCCCTCGCCCGTCCCCGTCCGCGCAGGGTCTACGTAGACGAGGTTCCCCGCGACGCAGCCGACCGAGGGGTCTGCGAAGTTCGGCGCGACGGCGCGCAGCACGTCACGCTGGTAGAGCGTCGTGGCGTCGGAGAAGAGGATGACCTCGCCGCGCGCCAGTTCCACCGCCGCGTTCTGCGCGGCCGTCTTCCCCAGACGCTCGGGCTGCCGGTGGAGGCGCACGCCGCGCTCACCGTACGCGCGCACGATCTCGTCCGTGCGGTCGTTCGAGCAGTCGGAGGCGACGAGGATTTCCACCTTCGCGGGGTCGTAGTCGAGCTGGAGCGTGTTCTCAAGCTTGGCGGCGAGGTCGCGCTCCTCGTTGTAGGCGGTGATGAGGACGGTGACCGTCGGCTCGAAGGGGGCGGCTCGGACGGGGCGCGGCCGCAGGCGCGCAACCGCCCACACCAGCACCGGGTAGCCCGCGTAGGCGTAGAGGAGCGCGGCGGCGCTCGCCCAGAAGATGATCTCCGCGGCCCGGCTCATAAGGTTAACCCCGCGGCCGACGGGGCTGCGCCCCCGGCCGGCGCGAGCGCGCCCTCCCCCTTCTTTCTCTCGCCCAGCGCCGCCCCCGGCTCGCCGAACTTGAGCACGTAGAGGCGGCGCAGGCAGACCGCGTAGGCGACGAGGTAGTAGACGTACCAGATGTGCGCGACCGAGGCGAAGAAGCTGCACACCATGTAGCCGACGAGGCTCGCCTGCATCCCGACGGCGAGGTGGTAGAAGGCGGCCCGGTCTTTGTCCTTCGCCCCGAACGTCTCGCGCTCGACCTCGCGCAGCCGCCTGAGCGGCGAGACCATGAAGAGGAGGTAGACGGCGAGCGCCCCCATTCCCATCTCGGCGGCGACCTGCGTGTAGGCGTTGTGGCTGACCTGGTTGCGCTGGCCCTGGTGGTGGAAGTTGCCGAGCCCGATGCCGTTGACGGGGTGGCGGAGCGCCACCAGCATCGAGCGCCAGAAGACGTCGCGGCGTGCGTCGTAGGAGCCCGTCGCGTCGCCGCCGAACATGGAGCTGATCCGCTGCCCGTAGCCGCCGGGCGCGGCCGCGATGAAGACGACCAGCGCCGCTGTCGTCAGCGTCATCACCACGACCCGCCTCTTCCGGCCGTACTTCCAGGCGAGGACGCCGCCGCAGGCGACGAAGCCCAGGAAGCCCCCGCGCGAGAAGCTGACGACGATGCCGGCCGTGAAGAGCACCGCGCACACCAGGTAGACGGCCTTCCTCAGCAGGCCGCGCCGCGCGAAGGCGAGCCCCACGGCGAGCGGCACCATCGTGACGAGGTGCAGGGCCAGGTCGTTCGGGTTGTCGAACATCCCGCCGAGCATCCCCTTGACCCGCTCGCCGCGGAGTTCGAGACGCCCCGCCGCGTAGTCGCTGTAGGCGTTGAAGCTCAGCATCAGGCTCGCCGCCATGACCAGGACGAGCAGCCCCCGCAGCCGCCGCTCGGTGCGCACGACGTTGACCGCGACGACGAAGATGAGGATGACCTTGCCGAACTCTAAGGTGTTGTCCCACGCCTCGCCGGGGCTGACGGCCGTCGGCACCGAGAGCAGCGCCGCGGCGAGCAGCAGCAGCGCGAGGACGACCTCGCGCGGGCGCGCCGTCAGGTTGCCCTCCGCCGAGAGCTGGCTCGGGAAGTAGGCGAGCAGCGTGAAGATGGCCAGGAACTGCGCCCCGTAGTCGAGCGCCGGGAGGGCGAAGAGTTCGTACGGCCGGAAGTAGACGAAGAACGTGAAGAGGAAGAGCCCGGCGTACGTGACGAGGTGGCCGCGCCGCGCGACCCAGTTGTCGGCGCGCAGCTTCGAGGGCCGCTCCTCTTTCCGTTTGCGACGCCCGCGCGCCTGCGGCCCGGGGGGCGCTTCGGGGGCGGGGGCGGCCTCCTCGCCGGACACGGCCGCGCCCCCCGCGTCCGGCTCCGCCCGGCGCAGGGGTTTGACGGCTTCGTAGTCGGCTAACACATGGCCGTCCCTCATCGCGGCTCCCCCGGAAGTCGAATTTTTGATTTTAGACTTTTGATTTGCGATTTTGTTGAGACGGGCTGGAAGCGGCCGATCAAAAATCTGGAATCAAAAATCAAAAAGTCATCGCGAAGGTTATCACGCCGGTGGCCTGCGCGCGACGCTCTGTCAAACCCCGAGGAGCGCGTCGAGGATGCGCTCGGCCGCGCGCCCGTCCCAGAGCGGGGGGACGCGCGGCGGCTCCTTCTGCCCGTCTCGCGCGAGCGCCGCCTCGGCCTCCGCGACGATGCGCGCGGGGTCTGTGCCGACCACGCGGTTCGTGCCCAGCTCGACCGTCACGGGCCGCTCCGTGTTCTCCCTGAGCGTCAGGCAGGGGATGCCGAGCGCCGTCGTCTCCTCCTGTATGCCGCCCGAGTCGGTCAAAACCAGCCGCGCCCCGCTGTAGAGCCGCAGGAAGTCGAGGTAGCCGAGCGGCTCGACGAAGCGCACGCGCCCCTCGTCCCCTCTGAGCAGGCCGAACTCGTCGAGGTTCTTCCGCGTGCGCGGGTGGATGGGGAAGACGACGGGGAGGCATTCGCCGATGCGCTTGAGCGCGGAGAGGATGCCGCCGAGCACGCCCGACTCGTCCACGTTCGACGGCCGGTGCAGCGTGACGACCGCGTAGTCCGAGCCCGCGACCTCAAGCTCCTCGCGCACGCGCGAACCGGCCGCGCGCTCCAACTGCTTGAAGAGCGAGTCGATCATCACGTTGCCGACGAAGCGTATGCGCTCGCGGGGTATGCCTTCGGCGAGCAGGTTGCGGTCCCCGTCTTCCGAAGGGGTGAGCAGCAGGTCGGAGATTTGGTCGGTGAGGAGCCGGTTGATCTCCTCCGGCATCGTGCGGTCGCGGCTGCGCAGGCCCGCCTCGACGTGCGCCACCCTCACGCCCAGCTTCGAGCAGACGAGCGCGCACGCCAGGGTCGAGTTCACGTCGCCGACGACGAGCACCCAGTCGGGCTTATGCTCTAAGACGACCGGCTCGAAGCGCTGCATCACGGCCGCGGTCTGCTGCGCGTGGGAGCCGGAGCCGACGCCGAGGTGCACGTCCGGGTGCGGGAGCCCGAGGTCGCGGAAGAAGGCGTCGCTCATCCGCTCGTCGTAGTGCTGCCCCGTGTGCAGGACGACGGGCGCGAACTCCGAGGGGCGCCGCCGCATCGCCCCCACGATGGGGGCGACCTTCATGAAGTTCGGCCGCGCGCCCACGACGTTAATGACCTTGAGCATGTCCTCTGATGAAAAAGGGGGCTCGCGGCCCCCTCCGCCCGCGGGCGGGAACTCAGGCTCGCGCCGGGGCTTCAGACGCCGGCGTTCACCTCTTCGTTGACGAACAGGTTGACCCGCTCGCGCAGCGCCGTCTCGAAGCGCCGCGCCTCCTCGATGCCGTTCAAGGAGAGGGCGCGCAACTGCTGCTCGATGCGGCGGCGGTAGTCGGAGACCAGCGAGTCGGAGACGTTCAGGCGCGCCGCGGCTTCGAGCTGCGTGATGTGCGCCGGGCTCAGGTAACAATACCACAGCACGCCGAGCATCCGGTCGTACTGCTTCGACTTGCCGCGCACGGCCGCGTGCAGCCCGCGCAAAAACTCGTCCACGAAGTTGGCCGCCTCGTCCTCCGACTCGCGCCGGAGCAGAGACTGCTCGGGGTTCTCGTGGCCGTCCACGGGCTCGAAGCCGCGCCCCTCCTCGTCGTCGCCGCCGCCGATGGGCACGAGGTAGATGTCCATCACGGGCAGGCGCGACATGACGAGGCTGCGCAGAGTCCGCACGTCCACCGGCGAGTCGCAGGCTTCGAGGACGGAGACGATTAAGTCTTCGAGGTCGGAGTTGCTGATGATGATCTGCGCGTCGCCCGTGCAGCCGACCATCCGGGTGTCGCGCTGGCGGACGGGGATCATGTGCACGCGCTCTTCGAGTTCCGCCTGCGCCCGGCGCTGCTTGTCGGCCCGCCACTCGCGCAGACCGTAGACGCGGTCAACCAACCTGCGGTGCGGCTCGTCCTCGCCCGCGCCCGAATCCACCCGGCGGAAGTTGGCCGAGGACTGGATGATGGTCGAGATGCGGCGGGCGAGCCTGTAACTCTCGGGGTGGCGCTTGCGCAGCTCGGCCGTCAGCAGGTTCGTCAGCTCGATCTGGCTGACCTCGCACTCGATCTCGGCGTCGGTCATCTCCGAGTCGAGGTAGTGCTGGAAGCGAGACTTCGAGAGCAGCGTGACGAAGAGCTCCTGCGTCAGGTCGAGGTAGGCGCTGCCGCGGTCGCCCTCCTCGACGAGGAGGCCGGCGCTGTAGGAGGCGCGCACCAGCGGGTGGTTGACGACGAGGCGTTGCAGCTCCGCCCAGAGGCGCGAAACGTCCGAGCGCCTCAAGGTCTCGACCCACGCGCCCGCGCGCCGCTCGCGCTCGTACGCATGGGCGCGGGTGTGCCCCTGCGGGGTCGGTGATGTTTCTTCGTTAGACCTCGTCATGGGGTCGTTCAAGTGGTGATCTTGGTCGGCAGATGTGGCAGCCATGTTACCGGTTCTGGACGGTTGGGAGCAAGGCCGGAGGTCTAATAGATTACGTCCGCTGAGGAGGATGGGCGAATGGGTTACGCCGGGGCGTCTCTTTGCTCCTCGGGCCATCGAAGTTTCTCGGCCGGAGGCGAGACGAAATTATCCGGGGGGACATCTGCGCTCCGCTGGCTCTTTGGTTTTGAAGATTGACCTTGCAGGGAAGCCCGCCGGTTAGGCCGCATAGGGGAATGGGCGCGGCCACCGTGAAGGGGTTCGGGACAGACGCCCCGGACACAAAGAGATAGTAACAGCAATCCCGCGACTTGAGCAACACCTTTTTACAAATTGGCCAAGGCGTTGAAAAAACAGGGGAAATGCGCCAGAGGGGGCGCACTCGGGGGGGCAAAAGTTTGGAAGTGCGTCGGGATTGGTACTTTAAATCCGGTGCACGAGAGAAGCGCCCGCAAAGGGGCCCTCGACAGCCGGCCGTCTGGAAGGAGCCGCACGGCCGGCCAAGTTTAAGCCCGCCTCGCGCCCCGCAGCACTATCCAGATCGGCGCTTCGCCTGTGTGGTCAGGCCCGCGGTCACCCCCCGGCGGCGGGCGGCCAGAAAACATAAAGACTGCGAGGAGCACTCATGCCTTCTTCAACGACAGCACGTTTCCGTAAGCTTCGGACTTGCCCGCAGGCCGAGACGCTGCTCACCTCCTCGGCGGGCGCGACGCGCGGGGGGCGCGTCGCGGAGCACGTCAGTTCGTGCGACTTTTGCGGCGCGGAGATGCAGCTACTCTCCCGGCACGCGCCGCCGGCCGACACTCTCCCCTTCGCCGCCCCCCTGACGATGCCGGCCGCCCTGCGCCGCCTCGCCGAAGACATCCTCGCCGAGCCCTCCGACAACCGCGCCCGCTTCGCCGAGTCGCTCATGGAGATCGAGCGCCTGACGCTCACCGACGCGTGAGCGTCGCGCGCGCGGGAGACGGAAGACGGCCGCCGCCGAACGGCGCGGCCGTCAGCGAGCCGCAGCCCGCGCCGCGCACTCCTCCCCTAACGGCTCCTTTACCTCCCCCCCTAACGGCGCCGCCACAACCATCCTCAGATAGCCGACGGCCTTGGAGAGCTTGCACGTAATGAGTTGCAGCAGCTCCGCCTCGCTCGGACCTTCCTCGCGGAGTTCGGTGATCTCGTCGAATCTGTCCCGGTACCTGGGAGGATTATTCAGCAGTTTATGCTGTTGAGTTTGGAACATGTTATCCAAGACCTGACCACACTCCGCTTTCCAGCCGTAGAAGGCATTCTTCTTTGACTTGTAGCTGTCAGGTCTGTCCATGATTTTTTTCCCCTCCTCGATTAACTCTCTCAACTGTTTTTTTTGCAGCTCGAACTCCTTCATGGAGTCTTGATTAACTATCAACTCCGTCGATTTGTCCTGAAGTATTATGTAGGGGCCGCCCGGCGGCTGGCTGGGCACTAAATTTTCGCTACTCCCTTTGGGGCCACGCGGAGAGTTATCGCCGGGCATCACCCTCTGCACCGGCTCTCGGAGGAGGGAGAGCGATACCTGCCAGTCCTCGTCCCTCATGACTTTCATCATGTAGTTAATGGCGAGCGCCCGCCCGCCCCCCCCGGGCGCGCCTTCCGTCGCCATCCCGAGGAGTATGCCCCACTCGTCGAAGACGGGCGCGCCGGAAAACCTGCCTTCATGGGGGGTGGTGGTTAAAAGGAACATCCTGTCGTTCCCGCGATCGACGTGCTCCTTAACCTCGCCGGACTTGCACCACCACCCACGGCCGAGCGGGTAGCCGATTGTCGCCAGCTTACGCTTCGGCATTACGGCTGCGTCCCGGCCGACGTTCAGAACCTGGAAAGCGGGCAGCGGAGCCCCGCTGCGAACCGACTTCGAGACCGCCACCACGGCGAAGTCGGCCTTGGAGCTGGTCGCCTTAAGAGCGCCGGGGAAGTCACCCCCGGACCTCGGGTCGAAAAACTGCACCCGAATGTCTTGCGATGTCGCGACGACGCGCCGGGCGGTGAGAATAAACACCTCACTTTCGGACGCGCCGAAGACGAAGCCCATGCCGGTCTCGGCACCGCTCCCGACGGCGGCCTTTTTGCGGGCCGTTATTTTGACGACGTTGCTGTTCAGCGCTTTGATCGCGTCACTCCCGCAGCCCGACGCGGGGTCATTGTTGGTTGCGGGACGGGAGGGGCCGCCTTTAGGCAGGCTCGGCCGAGCCTGCCCCCGAGTCGTGCGGCGCGGGGACGAAGGCACGCGCCCGCCCCTCGTTTGAGGCAGTGCGTGCGCGAACGCAGGCCAGAGCAGGCTCAGGCAGAGGAGCGAAGCGGTTAAGTGACGCTTCGCAGGCGTGAAGGGCAGTCTCGGCCCGTGGGCAGCCGTGCGAGTAAAGAGGCTTACCATGGGAGACGGGCGGCAGGGCAATTTAGGGCGCCGCCGAACCGCCGCTTCACACGAAGCGACGAGCCTGTTGTCGTTTAGGGCATGGTTGGCCGCGCAAGACGAAGGCACGCCCGCGCAGTGTCACCTTTACAAAAATGATACTGCAACTACTCTCAAAAAGCCACGCGGCTCCCGCACGGCGGCGGGACGGTGACACCGCCCGGCGCTCCGCGCAGAGTCGGGCCCGTTCGCGCGCGCGTGGCGCGGCAGCATGGCTTCACGTTTTGCGTTTGGAGTCGCGGCCCGGCGTGGGCGGGCGCTTCTATTCGGCCGCGCCCGCCGAGAGGACGGTTCGGGCGATACTTAAGATGCAGACCCCGCGCACGGCCGTGGCGCTGAGCCTTGAGGCGATGCCGATGGAACGCTCCAGGTCGGCCTGCGCCAGCGGCGTCACGGCGTCCCGGAGCCCGTAACCGGCGCGGAGGCGCGGGAGAGTAGCCTCGGCCACGTCGCCCAACCCTGTCTCGCGCGGCGCGGACTCGTCGAAGGGGTCGAAGTGGGTGTCGGCGTTGAGGGCCGTGATCGACTCGTCGAAGGCTTGCATGGCGCGCGCCACGTCAACCGGCGCGAGGGCGGCGACGAGGCCGAGCCGAACGCGCAACGCCGCGGGCGGGAGGTCGTCGCGCTTCAGCAGCCTGTCGGCCTCCGACAAGAGTTCGAGCGCGCGGTGACGGCGCGCGAGCGCCGCGCCCTCCCCCTCCCCGGCAGGGCGCGCCGCGGCCGTCCGCCGGGCCGCCTCGACGAGGATGATTGAGCGGTGTAAGGGGGCCGCCTCGGCCGAGAGCCTCACGGCCGCTTCGGGCTGGCCGCCTTCAAGGTTCGACAGCGCGGCGCGGTAGAGCAGAAACGAGACGACCTGCCGGCGCAGGTCGGTCTCGTCTATCTTATCCGCAAGCTTGCGCCCGCGCTCCAACTCCTGGGGCGTCGTCGCCATCGCGGCCCTGACGAAAGCCAGCTTCCGCGCGACCGGGTCGGACTCTTGCGCCGCCGCCTCTTCCAACCCGTCAACGTAGAGTCGGTTGAACTGCCCCTCGTCGGCGTCCGACTTCAACCGCTCGCGGGCGGCCGCGGGCAGACGACCGTCTGCGCGCGCCGGCGCGAGGTCGGGGGCCACGCGGTTCATACGCTGCGCGACCGGGAGCCACAGTTCGGGGGCGTATACTTTGAACCCTTCGGCGAGGGAGCCCGACAGCGTCATGAACTCCCACGCCGACTGTGACGGGTTCGGGGTCAGAGAGGGTTCGGGGGAGGAGAGCAGAATCCCCTGCATGACGGCCAGGAAGCGATGCGTGCGGGCCGGGTCGGCCTCGGCCGGGGTCAGCCGAAAGGCGGGCGCCTGCGTCCCGACGGCCAGCGCCGCCGTCCTCCCGCTGCCGGCGCTCAGGACGCGGCCGGGCGTGAAGAGGTAAGAGGCCAGAACTTGCCCCTCGTCGGGGCGCGTGTGACCCCTCCCGAGCCTTTCGAGCGCCGCGTCGAAGACGCGGTTGGCGGCGGCCTCGTCGCGCGCCCGCAGGGCGAGCAGAACGCTTTGAAACTGAAAAGAGACCCCGTCGGAGAGGCTCCGCTCGGCGAGGCCCGCGGCGACGGCCGGGTCGCTCTCCGCGAGCGCCAGCGCCATGTTGAGCAGATGTTCGCTCCGCGCGGTGCGGTCGTCGAAGACGCCGCGCCGCGCCGCGCCGCCCGACTGCTCGTCCTCCGCTGCGAGTCTCTTGAGAAAGGAGTCGGCGAGTTGGCGGTCGTGCTTCTGCGCGGCAGTCAGGACGGCGGCGCGCGCGCGCGACCGCGGCGAACTGCTCCTGAACCGGCGGACGGAGCTGTCGGCGTCCTCGTCCGGGAGCGTGTCGGCGAGTTCCCACGCGCTCCTCAACCACTCGACGCAGCGCTCGGGGTAGTCGGCCCACAGGAGATCGGCCGCGTCCGAGAGGACGCGCACGGCCGCCTGCCTGTCGTCCCACTTGAGCGCCTCGACGGCCGTCGAGGCGGCGAGGTCACGCGCCCTGGCCCTCGCCTGCGCCCGGAGCGCCGCACGGCTCTGGGCTTCGGCGGCGGCCTCGGCGCGCCGGACGCTCGGCGGCGACCGGCGTTCGTCCTGCGCGGGCACGAGCGCGGCGGATGCCAGGATGAGGGCGGCCAGGAGAGGTGCGCACGTCTTCATGGGTGTGCTCGGTAAGGGCCCCCGGAAGGTGTCGAAGCTACTCCTGCGAGCGGCCGCCCGAGACGGTTACGCCCAGCGGCTTCTCCAGCGCCAGCGAGGGCACGTCCCTCCTCGTCCAGCGGAACGCGCCCGACCGGGTCAACTCCATCCGCACGTTAGCGACGCCGCTCAGATAGAAGTCGGGCCCCCAGGCGGGGTTGACCCTTCTGACAACGTTCCTGCCGAGCTTGCTGTCGTGAATCCTCACCATCGCGTCCAGCCAGACGATCTGCGGCTGCCGCCCGGCGTTCTGCATCCGCCTGAGCAGGTCGCCCTGAACCCTGACCGAGGTGCTGAATCGACGTTTCTCGGGGTCCCTCAGATCGCGGTCGCGGCGCGTGAAGGAGTCCTGGCTCAGGAGGACGCCGACGCCGTGCTGTCTCGCGGAGTCTTCACCTTCCATCGACCACCGGTCGAACTCCTGCTTGTCCGCCATCCGCCACTTGTACGAGACCTCCCAGACGCTCCCCGCGTTTTTGATCCCCGGCATGTCCTGGAGTTCAAAGGTTAGCGTGAGGTGCTTGGGCGTGGGGGACGTTCGGCCTACATTTTGAGCGCTCGCGGTGGTCGCGGCGAAGAGGAGGGTTATCAGCAGAAGTAATGTGAGTCTCATAGTAGAGGATACTTTCCTTACCGGTTCAGTGGATGCCGAGTTGTCGGTACAAATCGGCTTCGTCCCGGGTCACGCCGCGACGGGCCGCGGTGATCAGGCCGTCTTCGAGCAGTAGCGTGGTCGGGAAGTGATGGATGTCCAGCGCCCTTATCAACTGGGCGTTAGCGTCGGTCAGCATCGTGAACTTGAGGTCGAACTCCTTAACGAAGGTCGCCACCTGCGCCGGCCGCTCGAAGCTGACTCCGTAGATCTTGAGGCCCGGCGGGGCGGCGGCGTGGAGCCGCGCAATGATTTTAGCCTCTTCGACGCACGGCTCACAAGAGGTGGTCATGAAGACCAACAGCACGCGGCCGCGGGACAGGTCGTCGGCCGCGACCTCCTGACGGTTAAGGTCCAGCAGGCGATGAGACGGCAGGGGCCGCCGCGAGGTTGCTAGCGCCCCGGCCGACGAGCCGCCTTTATCGCTGGCGTTCAGCCGGGAGGTAGACAACCAGACCGACGCGACGAGCGCGGCGAGGACGCCGAAGAAGATGACTCGTTTCTTACCCATAGAGGAGTTCCGGGTCCCGGGCCTGAGAGCCCGCGGCGGCACGTCGCCCGCCCGCGTGGGCGGGTCGAATCCTAAGGGCGCGGGCGGGAAGAGGCCCGCCCGCGCCGGCACTGCTCACGAGACGGCACCACCCGACGAGGCGTAGCAGTCATAGTAGCAATAACTGTCGTCGGCCCCCGACAGATAGCACGTGTAAGTTTTGCCGTCGCCTAGCCTGTCCGTACGCAGGCTTGAGGGGCACGAGAACGCCGTGGGGGGAAGGGCTAAGGCGATGGCTCCGAGTAGACAAAGGACGATTCTCGATCTGAGGGGATTCACTTTGGGGCTCCTCCGCAGGCTGTGAGGCCTGAGCTGTAAGGCAGTCCGCGGGACGAAGAAATCTGTTCACAGTCGTCCCAAACAGTTGTGGGTTACGTCCGCCTGGCGGGACTCGCGGCTGCCCGCCAGATGAGTATACTTCCCTGGATGTATACCTTGTACACCTACAACTCGTTTCAAGATGCCCGCTAGCGCACCTACCGGCAGCGAACTTCAAAGAAAGTTTCTCGGCTCGCCGCACCGGCGCCGGGCAACGCATGAAAACCGGCTCTACCCGCCCTGCGTGTTAACTACCTTGAACTAATCCCCGGGGCGTTGGGTTGAGGCTGGGGAACAGCACAGGCCGAGGGAGTAAGTATGTATCGAGCATGATACCCGGCCTGACGGAACCTTTGCGAGGCAACCATAATGCCGGGGGGCATTATATGGATTCCCGTTTTTTTTTCAAGAAGAATCTTCGCCCCCTGTTCCCCGCGGTTGACACCTGTCGCCCCGGTGCGACGGCCGGCCGTTCCTGGAAGTTTTAGGAAGAACTTCCATAAGCTTTCAAGGGAGAGCCGACCCGACCGTCCGGGCTAGCCTTCCTTAGTGGAGCCGCCGTCGTACAGCTCCTCGATGAGGCCGCTGTACTTCTCGTCGATGACGCGGCGCTTGACCTTGAGGGTGGGGGTGAGTTCGCCGCCGTCGATGGAGAAGTCGTCGGGGAGGAGGGCGACGCGGCGGACGCGCTCGTAGTCCTGGAGCGGGCGGGTCAGTTCGGCCACCTCGGCCTGGACTAACTTGACGGCCGCGGGGCTCCGGCTCCACGCGACGCGCAGCGTGTGCTCCTCGGCCTGCGGGGTGGGGAGCGCCGAGGCGAGCGCCTCCCAGTCGGGCACGATGAGCGCGGCCGGCTGCTTGCGCCCCGCGCCGACGACGACCACCTGGCTCACGTACTGGCTCTGCTTGATGAGGCTCTCGACCAACTGCGGCGCGACGTATTTGCCGTTCGAGAGCTTGAACAGCTCCTTCTTCCGGTCGGTGATGTAGAGGCGGCCCGCCTCGTCGATCCTCCCCACGTCGCCCGTCCTGAACCAGCCGTCCTCGGTGAAGACCGCGGCCGTCTCCGCCTCGTGGCCGTAGTAGCCGGTCATCAGGTTCGGCCCGCGCACGAGTATCTCGCCGTCCTCTTCGGTCTTAAGTTCTATCCCGGGGAACGGCGGCCCGACCGAGCCGACGCGGTTGTCTTCGGGCCGGTTCGCCGAGACGACGCACGTCTCGGTCATGCCGTAGCCTTGCAGGATGTTGACGCCCGCGCCCAGGAAGGCGTAGGAGAGCGCAGGCGAGAGCGGCGCGCCGCCTGAGACGAAGAAGCGCAGGCGGCCGCCCACGCCCTCGCGCCACTTACTGAAGACGAGCCTTGATGCGACCTCCTGCTGAATCTCCAAGAGCGGCGGCACCGTCTCGCCCTTGTCCTTCAGCTCAGCGTAGCGCTGCCCGACGCCGAGCGCCCAGTTGAAGAGCTTCGCCTTCCAGCCGCCGTCGGCCGTCCCCTTCTTGACGATCTTGTGGAAGACCTTCTCGAAGAGGCGGGGCACGGCCGTCATGATGGTCGGCCGCACCTCGCGCAGGTACTCGCCGACCACGTCGAACGAGGGCGCGTAGGCGACCGACACCCCGTTCCGGCAGAAGACGTAGAAGACGACGCGCTCGAAGATGTGCGAGAGCGGCAGCACCGAGAGCGCCACGTCGGTCGAGAAGATGGGGAGCGCGGCGGAGATGGCGAGGACGTTCGAGACGAAGGTGCCGTGCGTCAGCATCACGCCCTTCGGCTCGCCCGTCGTCCCCGAGGTGTAGATGACGGTCGCGAGGTCTTCCGGCGCGACGGCGTTCAGCGCGCGACTGAAAACTTCGGGCTCGGCCTCGTCGAGCTGCGCGCCCGTCTGCTCAAGCTCGAAGAGCGTGAGCGCGCCCTCCGTCCCTTCGGCCGCGTCGGTGTCGAAGAAGACGACGCGCTCCAGGGTCTCGACCGGCTCGACGCCGGGGCGCGCGTGGCGGAAGACCTTCCTGCCCGAGACAAAGAGGACGCGCGCGCCCGAGTCTTCGAGGATGTAGCGCACCTGCTCGGGGGCCTGCGTCGTGTAGATGGGGACGTTGACCGCGCCGAGGCTGAGGATGGCGAGGTCTACGACCGACCAGTCGGGGCGGTTCTCCGACAGGAGGGCCACGCGGTCGCCCTTCTTCACGCCGAGCGCCGACAGGCCGAGGGCCACGGCGCGCACGCGCTGGATGATCGCCTCGCCCGGGATGTAGAGCCACTGCCCCGCCTTCTTCAGGCTCAGCGCGTCCGCCTTCGCGTGCCGCCCCAAAGCCTCCAGACACATCCCCGGCACGCTCGCCGGGACATCTGCGTGTTGTGTGTCAGCCATAAGATTCGTGAACCGTAAACCGTAAACCGTGACAAGTAAAGAGCGGGCTCTCACCTGTCACGGTTCACGGTTCACGGCCTTTTGATTCTTCCCGCGAAGTATTCGACCGTGCGCTTGAGGCCGTCTCTGAGCGGCACCGTCGGCTCCCAGTTGAGGAGCTCGCGGGCGCGCGTGATGTCGGGCCGGCGCTGGCGCGGGTCGTCCTGCGGCAGCGGGCGGTACGAGACCCTGACCTCGACGCCCGCGGCGCGCCCGACCTCCTCGGCGAGCTGCCTCATCGTGAACTCGCCCGGGTTGCCGACGTTGACCGGCTGGTGCACGTCGATCCCCGGGTGCGCGCCCTCCTCGACGTTCATCAGGCGGATCATGCCGTCCACCAGGTCGTCCACGTAGCAGAACGAGCGCGTCTGCTCGCCCGTCCCGTAGAGCGTCAGCTCCTCGCCCCTGAGCGCCTGCACGATGAAGTTCGACACCACCCGCCCGTCGTCCTCGAGCATGCGGGGGCCGTACGTGTTGAAGATGCGGATGATGCGCGTGTCCACCCCGTTCTGCCGGTGGTAGTCCATCATCAGCGTCTCCGCCAGACGCTTGCCTTCGTCGTAACAGTTCCCGCACGCCGCAGCGCGACCGTTGCGGCGTACGAAGATGACGTGATTTTTGACGTTGACGCAATAAACCTTGCCCGCGTAAGGGACGCGGTCGGGTTTCACCAATCTTGCTCCGACTGGCCGGCGGATGTTGACGCGATAAAGGTCACGACCGATGGCGTGCGAGACTACGGTGGCGGCGAAGCCACATCGCAAGGCTAATTCCTGCACGTCGTCGGCCAGGCGCTTCGACTTCGTGTAGTAGGTGTAACAATTTCCACGTTGCGAGCCGTCGCCGAGTATCAGTGCGTCGAACAGTATTTTCGACTGCCGGCGCGAGAGGCGTAGGAACTCGCGCGGGATGTACTTATCGCCCGACTTACCGAGCGGGGAGAGGATTGCGGCGAGCTGCTTGCTGCAAATGCGGAACTGGTGGTCGTCGGACTGGAAGAACTTGAAGCCGAGCTTCTCCAGACACGCGGCCATCTTCGCGCGTCCGGCCGGGGTCTCCTGGGCGATGAGCACGTTGTAGTCGGCGACCTCGTAGTCGCGCCCGCCGACCGCGCGCGCCCGGTGCCGGACGTGCACACAGCCCTCCGAGATGTAGTAGCCCAGGAACTCCAACCACACGTCCATCGGGACACGCTCAACGTTGACCTTCGCGTTCACCGGCGGGGCTCCGAGTTCAAACCACTCCCGCTCCTCGCCCGCGAACTCGCCGCCAGTCATCACGTCGTAGTGATGCCAGCCCACCTCCTCATCGGCCCGCATGAACCTCGTCCGGCCCCAGCGGTCGCGCACGTACATCTTGTGATCCGGGGTCACGCAGAAGTCGAACTTGGAGTTGGCGAACCTTAGTAACTCGCCGACGTAGGGCTGAGCGATGTACTCGTCGGGGACGTGATACTCGACCTCGCCCTCGGGGTTCAACGTCGCGACGCGCACGCCCGGCTTCAATTCAGGGAAAGGCACCCACCCGTCCTCGGTCAGGATCTGCGTCTCCGAGTCGTAACATGACCGAGGCCCGATGCAGTTGACGTGGCCCACGTAGTCTTCCGTCTGGGGGTGGACTTCGGGGTCGCCGTAGACCTCGGACGTAGAGGCTTGGAGTATCCGGGCGTGGACGCGTTTGGCGAGGCCGAGCATGTTGATCGTGCCCAGGACGTTGGTCTTCACCGTCTTCACGGGGTTGTACTGGTAGTGGACGGGCGAAGCCGGGCAGGCGAGGTTGTAAATCTGATCGACCTCTAAGAGTATCGGCTCGATGATGTCGTGCCTGACCAGCTCGAAGCCCTTCGAGTCCATCAGGTGGTAGACGTTCTCGCGCCGGCCCGTGAAGAAGTTGTCGAGGCAGAGAACGCCGTGCCCCTCGCCCAGCAGCCGCTCGCAGAGGTGCGAGCCGATGAAGCCCGCCCCGCCCGTCACCAGTACCCGCATCTTCTCTCCAGCCCGAAAATTTATCCGCCGGGGTTTCGTCGCGCCCCGGCATTGTAACAGCGGCGCTCAGGCGGCCGCGCCCTCTTTTTCCGGCGCGGCGCTCTGCCGCCCGGCCTCGGCGTCGCTCTCGTCCTGACCCGCGTGCCGTCGTCTTCGCCGTCGGCGGCGTTGCGGCATCGCGTCCGGGTCTTCGACGCGGCCGTCGGCCGTCGCCAGCGCCGCCAGCAGCAGGAACATGAGCGCGTTGGCCGTCGTGTGCAGTGTGAAGTCGAAGAAGCTGTGGACGAGCGCGCCCGCGCAGCCCGCGAGCGCCCCCAGCGCGACCCCGCGCCGGAAGCGGTCGGGCGACTGCATCCGCCGGAGCGCCGCGCCGAAGAGCACCAGCAGGAAGACGAGCCCGAGCAGCCCGCCCACGACGCCCGCGTCGGAGAGAATCTGCAGGTAGTCGTTGTGCGCCTGCTCTAAACGGTAGCTCCCGCTCGCCGTGTCGTAGAGCGGGTAGGCCGCCGGGAACGAGCCCAGCCCCGTGCCGAGCAGCGGGTGATCCCTGATGATGCCGAGGGTGCCCCGCCAGAAGTGCGCGCGCCCGGTCGTCGGGTCTTCGCTGTTGACCGTGCCGACGAGGCGGCTGAGCGCCCCCTCCCCGCCGAAGTAGAGAGCGCCGAACACGACGGCCACGATCAGCAGGAACCCGAGCCCGACCCTCAAGAGCGCCGCGCGCGCGCGCCCGCCCCGGCCCTCCCCCTCCTCCTCGCCGCGCCCGCGCCGGCCCAGGCCCGCCGCCACCAGCGTGAGGAAGATGATCTCGCAGACCATGCTGAGCATCCCGCCGCGCGAGTTCGTCATCACGAGCGCGACCGCCATGATCAGCGACGCGAAGGCGTAGAGCGGGACGCGCTCGCGCCCGACCGCGCCCGCGAAGAGCAGGCCCAGGGGCATCGCCAGCGTCAGCTCCATGTAGCCGGCGAAGTGGTGGCGGTTAACGTACGGGCCGAACGGCTGCGCCTGCTTCGGCTCGCGCACCCAGAAGATCGTCTGCGGGTTGACGAAGTGCTGCATCAGCCCGTAGACGGCGAGCAGGAAGCCGAAGATGATGACGACCCGCGTCATCATCTTCAGCCGCCGCGGGCTGTCGATGAAGGCGAGCGCCGCGGCGAAGTAGACCGCGAGCCCCGCGAGCTGCGCCAGCACCATCCGCGTCGAGTGCGGGGCCGCGGTCAGCGTTTCGCCCGACCCGCCGAGCGGCAGCAGTTGGACGAGCCCGACGGCCAGGAGCCCGAGGAGCGGGAGTTGCAAGAGGTTCCGGCTCACGCGCAGCACGCCCGTGCGCCAGGCGTCCACCATCCAGAGCGCGAAGACCACCCCGGCGCTCAACTGGAAGGCGGCGAGAGACCACGCGTGCACCGTCCCGAACGCGAGCGTCGTCGTGACGACCGCGAGGCAGAGCATGAGGATGATGAAGCGGCTCCAGAGCGTGCGGGGCACCTCCGCGGCCGGCGCGCGCGCGCCGGCGAGCGGCGCACCGGCGGGCTGTGCGACGAGGTCAGCGCGCGTTCGCGCGCCCGCCTGTGCGTTCGAGGTGGAAGTCGTCATACCAGATTTTTCCGTAGATGGGGCACGTCCCCTCGGCGCACGGCACGCGCGTGATCCTGATGAGCAGGCCCTCGGTCTTCGGCCCCGCGGCGACGTCGAACGAGACCCTCTGCCAATCGCTCGTGCCGGCCGGCGCGACCGATGACGTGGTGATGGGCACGACGGGCGGCCCCGCGTCCGCGACGAAGACGAGGAGCGAGGCCGCGCTCCGGAACTCCTCGGTCTTGAAGGAGAAGCTCAGGCGGTAGCGCGCGCCGGGCTCGACCGGCACGACCTGCGAGACGTGCGCGAACTCGACCTGCGTCGAGGCGTTGAAAGCGATGCGCAGGGAGCGCCGGCCCGCGCTCGCCGCGCGCGCGTCGATGGCCGTCTGCGCGCCCTCCGCGGGCGTCACGTCCCAGCGGAAGAGCTGCGCCCCGGCGCGCCCGATGTCCGTCTCGAAGCCGGCGTTCGAGACGTGCCCCACCCCGAGGTCTTCGGCCCCCGACTCCTTGAGCACGCGGACGGCGCGCCCGTAACGCCCCCCGGCGTAGAAGGCGCGCGCGAGCGTCTGTCCGACCTCCGGATGGGCGCGCCGCCCCCCCTCGCCCAGACCCTCCCAGACCGCCGACGCGTCTTCGAGGAGCCCGCGGCCCGCCAGCACGGCGACCAGCTGCGCGCGCGCAGGGGTGGTCTTCCCCACGGCCTCGACGACGCGGCCGACATTCGGCCCGTAGACCTGCCAGGCCATGTTGAAGACCTGCGCCTGGTAGGTTTTGGGGTCGGCGTCGGAGGCGCGCCGCAGCTCGGCGAACGCCTCGTCGGCGCGGCCCGCGCGCAGCAGCGCGTTGCCGAGGTGCCAGCGCGGCGCGGCGTAGTTCGGGGCCAGCTCGGTCGCGCGCCGGAGCGCGGCCACGCCGCCCTCGGGGTCGCCGAGCGCGCTGCGCGCCCGCCCGACCTCCATCCAGACGAGGTAGTCGTTGGGCGCGAGCGCCGCCGCCTCGCCGTACGCCCGCAAGGCGTACCGGACGGCCTGCGGGTCGAAGGTGGCCTGGTTGATCCGCGCCAGCATCAGGTGCGTCTGCGGGTCGCGCGGGGCGAAGCGCACCGCGGCCTCGGCCGACTCGATGGCCTCGGCCGGGTCGGTCTGGAACGAGACCGGGGCCGACTCGGAGAGCGTGCCGCCGATGCCGTAGCGCGCGCCCTGCCACGCGACCCACAGCGCCGCCGCCGCCAGCAGCAGCAGCGGCGTGCGCGCCCAGAGGGGGCGGAGGTTGATGAAGACCACTTGCTGAGACATCAGTTGACAGAAGGCAGTAGGCAGTAGGCAGCAGGCAGTTAAGACTGTTTATAACGAAGGCCCTGATTAACCCTTCGCCTTACATAACGCGGAGCGACTGCCTACTGCCTACTGCCTACTCCTTAAAATTCGTGCCCGATCAGCTCGATCTCGATGCGCATGCGCTTGAGGGTGACGCGCGCGTCCTCGCAGTCGCGCAGTATCTCGCGGACGCGCTCGTCGCCGAAGCGGGAGCTGGAGATGAGCACCTCCTCGACCTTCTGCTCCTCGCAGATGCGCCCGAGGTGGCCGTTGCCGCCGTAGACGCGCAGGCCGTGGATCATCTTCCCCTTCTTGAACGGGTCGTCGTCCACGAACCCGACCGGCGTGTACTGGAGCTGGAGGTTGTTGCGTATCTCGCGCAGCAGCAGCTCGCCGGCGTCGCCCGCGCCGTAGATGAGCACGCGGCGGCCGCCCGTGTCCGCGCTCGGCAGGAGCCTCCGGAAGAGGCGGAAGGCCACGCGGCTCCCCGCCAGCATCATGAAGAAGATCATCGCGTCGAGGGCGAAGACGGCGCGCGAGAAGCCCTCGAAGCGGAAGGCGAAGAGCAGCGCCAGCACGCTCGCCACCGAGCCGGCGGCCACCGCCTTCGCGTAGACGATCAGGTTGTCGAGGCCGACGAAGCGCCACAGCCCCCGGTAGACGCCCGCCGCCAGAAGCGACGCCATCTTCAGGAAGATGAGCACCGGCACCGTCGAGAGGAAGAGCGCCCACAGCTCCGGCCCGAGGTCGGCGCCGAAGAGCATCACGTACGAGAAGTAGTAGGCCAGGATGACCAGCACCACGTCGAGCAGCACCTCGAAGATGCGCCGCTTGTAGGAGAGGTCTACCAGGAACGAGACGAGCGGCTTCTCGCGCGCGGCCCGCACCTCGTCCTCGTCGTAGACCTGGACGCGGGCGAGGTAGACGCCGATGAGCGTCAGCACGACGGCGAAGCCCACGACCATCGCGATGCCGGTGTGATACTCGAACCGGCGGACGAGCATCGCCAGCAGCCCCGAAGCCCCCGCGAACCCGTAGAGCATCCAGACGGCGCGCCGCTCCGACAGCCCCAGCGCGACCAAACGGTGCGAGGCGTGGTCGCGCCCGCCCTGCGACGCCGCGCGCCCCGAGAGCTTGCGCACGACCGTGACCAGGGTGGTGTCGAAGATCGGGATGAAGAGGATGAGGACGGGGACGGCGATGACGACGATGAAGCTGCGGCCGCGGTCGCCCGAGGCCGAGAGTAGGGCCGAGCTGGCGAGGAAAAAGCCGACGAACATCGACCCGCAGTCGCCCATGAAGATGGAGGCCGGGTTCGCGTTGTAGGCGAGGAAGCCGAGCAGCGCCGCGGCGAAGACCGCCAGCATCACGGCCTCGGTCACCTGCCCGTTGTCGGCGAAGCTGGCGGCGATGAAGACGGCCGCGATGGCCGAGATGCCCGCCGCCAGCCCGTCCATGTTGTCGAGCAGGTTGATGGCGTTCGTGATGCCGATGAGCCAGAAGATGGTCACCGCCATCGCGACCGACGCGCCCCAGCCCCACGGCAGCAGCAGCCCGAAGTAGACGACCGCGCTCGCGCCGAAGACCTGCCCGATCAGTTTTTGATAGGGCTTGATGTGGAGGAAGTCGTCCACCAGCCCGACGACGAAGAGCGCCGTGCTCGCGCCCATCACGACCCAGCCCTCGCGCGTGTGCGGGACGAGGAAGAGGTAGGCCAGGAGCACCGAGAGGTAGATGGCGACCCCGCCCATCATCGCCGTCGGCTTCTTGCTCCAGCGGTCGCCGCGCGGCTTGGCGATGACCCCCCTGCGCCGCGCGAACGCGCGCACCAGGGGCGTGAGCGCGAGCGAGAGGATGAGCGCCGCCGCGGCGGGCAGGAGGTGGCTACTGCTGAAAGGCATTACGTACTTCGGCGCCGCTTAGCGGGCCTTCCGACGAAGTTTGGAACTCAAGAACCTATTAAATGTGCGGCCGGAAATCAAGCCGCCCCCGGACACTTCCCTCACGCGGCCGCGCCGTTCTGCCTCCCGGAGTAGTACTCGATGACGGACTGTAAAATCTCGTCGAGCGTCACGGTCGGCTGGAAGCCCGTGAGCTTCGAGACCTTCGACGTGTCCGGCACGCGGCGCGGCATGTCCTCGAACCCCTCCTCGTACGCCTCGTCGTAGGGGACGGTGACGATCTCCGACTTCGAGCCCGTCAGCGCCTTCACCCGCTCGGCGAGCTGCATGATGGAGACCTCCTCCGTCGAGCCGATGTTGAAGACCTCGCCCACCGAGTCCTCCGCCTCCATCAGCGCGACGAGCGCGCCGACCACGTCCTTCACGTAGCCGAAGCAGCGCGTCTGGCTCCCGTCGCCGTAGACGGTCAGCGGCCTTCCCGAGAGCGCCTGCTTAACGAAGGTCGGGATGACCATCCCGTACTGGCCGGTCTGGCGCGGCCCCACCGTGTTGAAGAGCCGGACGACCACGGTGGGGAGCTTCTTCTCCCGCCAGTAGGCCAGGGCTAGAAATTCGTCGATGGCCTTCGAGCAGGCGTAAGACCAACGCCCCTTGGTCGTCGCCCCCATCACGAGGTTCCCGTCCTCCTTAAATGGCACCTCCGAGGAGAGCCCGTAGACCTCGGAGGTCGAGGCCACGAGCACCTTCTTCTTCTTCTTGTTCGCCTGGGCGAGCACCACCTCCGTCCCGCGCACGTTCGTCTCGATGGTGCGCACCGGCGACTCGACGATGAGCTTGACGCCGACGGCCGCGGCGAGGTGGAAGACCACGTCGCACTGGTCTACCAGCTCGGCCATGACGGGCTGGTTGTGCACCGAGTCGATGGTGTAGTTGAACTTCGGGTGCCCCTTGAGGTGCGCGATGTTGTCGAACGAGCCCGTCGAGAGGTCGTCGATGCAGAAGACCTCGTCGCCGCGCGACACGTACAGGTCGGAGAGGTGCGAGCCGATGAAGCCCGCCCCGCCCGTGATGAGTACTCGCAAACTATTCTGTCCCTCCTTCAGAACTTGAGCAGCGCCGACTCGGCCGCCGCCGCCGCGCCGCCGCCCGCCAGACGCCCGTAGAGCCTCTGCACGTCGGCGAGCAGACGCTCCACCGAATAATTCCGCTCGACGTACTCGCGGCCCCGCTCGCCCAGCGCCCGGCGGAGCGCCGCGTCGTCCGCGGCGTGCGCGAGCGCCTCGGCGAAAGCCTCGGGGTCTCCGGGCCGCACCTGTATCCCGCGCTCGCAAATCTGCCAGGGGTGCGGCCGCCTCAACTCCTCTTCGGCGACGCCGCCGAGCAGGTCAACGACGCCGCCGACGGCAGTCGCGACGCAGGCGCGCGCGTTCGCCATCGCCTCGATGAGCGTCAGGGGCGTCCCCTCGTTGCGCGAGGTGAGCGCCACCACGTCCAGAGCCGGGTAGAAGTTTTCGGGGTCGTCCCTGAGCCCCGCGAATAATACATCATCGCGCAGCCCGAGCGCCTCCGCGTGCAGCTCCAAATCGGCGCGCAGGTGGCCGTCGCCCACGACGACGAAGCGGACGCGGCCCGCCGCCTGCGCGCCGCCCGACTCGGCCTCGAACGCGCGCCGCATCTTTAAGAGCGCGGCCGCTTCGAGGAAGAGCCTGTGGTTCTTGACCTCGGTCAGACGCCCGACGATGCCGACGAGCACGTCGCGCTCGGACGCGCCCCACTCCCCCCTCAGGAGGTGGCGGCGGGCCGGCGCGTCGTCGAAGGCGCGCGTGTCGAGCCCGAGCGGGATGACCTCGAACTGACTTCTCCTCCCCACGCGGAAGCGGCCGTGTATCTCTTCGAGCTGCTGCGGGCTGATGACGACGATGCGGTCGGTGGCGAGCCGCGCCAGCGCCTGCTCGACGAGGAGGAAGAGGCGCGTCTTCCAGCGCCCGTAGTAGCTGTGGAAGATGTGGCCGTGGTAGGTGTGGACGAAGCGGCACGCGCGCGGCCTCCCCCACAGCGCCGAGGGGGTCAGCCAGCGGTAGAGCATCCCGGCCGCGCGCCCCACCGTGCCCGCCTTCGCCGTGTGCGTGTGCACCACGTCGGGGCGCTCGCGCCGGAAGAGGCGGTAGAGCTTCCAGACCGTCACCGCGTCCTTGGGCGAGACCTCGCGGCTCATCTCGGGGATGACCTGCCAACGCACCCCCAGCCGCTCGGCGAAGTACGACATGTCGTCCTCGCCCGGCGGCACCACGCCCGCCACCAGCAGCGACTCCACCCCGCGCCGCCTCAAGCCCGCTTCGAGCCACGCGACGTGGCGCGCCGGCCCCCCGACGTTCAGACGCGCGATGATGCGAACAACTTTCATGAAACAGTAGGCAGAAGGCAGTAGGCAGTACGCTCCGCGTTCAGGACGTTGAAGGGTTAGCTCGGGACTTCCGACAGCGGGGCTCTCAACTGCCTACTGCCTTCTGCCTACTCTCCTCAGTCCTCCACCCGGAAGACGGTGTCGGGGTCGTCCTCGTGGCGTATCTCGTCGACGGGGTCGCGGCGGCCGCGGCCCGCGTAGAGGCGGTTGGGCAGGTTGACGACGACGCCGGGAGAGTCCCCCACGTTCCTGTAGGCGTGGACGACGCCCCTTGGGATGAGCACGGCCCTGGGCTCGTCCTCGCCCGCGAAGACCGTCATCACGTTGCCGTAGGTCTCGGACTCGGGGCGGTTGTCCCACATGCGCAGCTCGAAGGTCGAGGGGCCGATGAAGCAGAAGTGGTCGGCCTGATCCGCGTGCTCGTGCGGCCCGCGCTGCACGCCCGGCAGGGTCGCCGAGATGTAGGCCATCGCGGGCAGGTACTCCTCCGCCAGCTCGTCGTCGCGGAAGAGTTCGGCCAGCCAGCCGCGCTCGTCCGCGTGCTTCTTCAGGTCGCGCACCACCACGCCGGCGATGTCGCCGCGTTTGAAGGAGGCGGGCGGCGCCGCGCGCCCCGCCCCTGTGTCCGACCCCGCCCCCGGCCGCGTCATTTCGCCTCCCCCGCGCCGGCCGCCGCGCCGCCGGCCGCGGCCGGCTCCACGTCCAGCTTGTTGGCCCCGGTCTCGGCGACGAGGTTCGAGGCCCTGAGCAGAGACTCGAACGTGCCGGCGTCCGTCCACCAACCTTCCAACTCGTCCCAGGTCATCTCGCCCCGCTCGATGTAGGCGTTGTTGACGTCCGTGATCTCCAGCTCGCCGCGCCCCGAGGGCTTCAAGGTCTTGATGATCTTGAAGACCTCCGCGTCGTACATGTAGATGCCGATGACGGCGTAGTCCGACTTCGGCTCCTTCGGCTTCTCCTCGATGCGCAGGACGCGGCGGCCGTCCAGTTCGGGGACGCCGAAGCGCTGCGGGTCGTGGACTTTCTTCAGGAGTATCTTCGCGCCGCCGCCCTGGTGGCGGTAGGCTTTGACGGCCTTGCAGATGTTGCGCTCGATGATGTTGTCCCCGAGCACGACGCAGATGGGGCCGCCCTCGGCGAAGTCCTCGCAGAGGTCGAGCGCGGCGGCGATGCCGCCCTCGCCCTCCTGGTAGGTGTAGTTGAGCCGCTTGAGCCCGAACTCGCGGCCGTCCTTCAGGAGCTTGAGGAAGTCGCCGGCCGCGTTGCCGCCCGTGACGACCATGATGTCGCGCACCCCCGCGTTGACGAGCGCCTGGATGGGGTAGTAGACCATCGGCCGGTCGTAGACGGGCAGCAGGTGTTTGTTCGTCACCGCAGTCAGAGGCCGCAGCCGCGTCGCCAGCCCTCCGGCCAGTACGATACCTTTCATTCACTCCTCCGAGTAGACAGTAGACAGTAGACAGTAGTCAGTAGAAACGCGGTCGCCAATGGGTCGTCCGTTTGTCACCGTCAGCGTGAGCGAGGTGGAGCCCTACTGACTACTGACTACTTCTTCAATCGATGAACCTCTGGAACCAAAGCTCAAGCATGAGCAGCGTCCAGAGCGGGTGCGAGTGGTCGCTTGCGCCGCTCGTGTGCTGCTCGACCATCCTGCGGACGGCCTCGGGGCGCAGCAGGCCGCGGCGCGCGAGCCGCTCCGAGAGCAGGTGCTCGCGCAGGAAGGGCTGCATCGGGCCGCGGAACCAGCGGCCGATGGGGACGCCGAAGCCCATCTTGGGGCGCGTCAGGTTCTCCGCCGGCAGGAGCCCCCGCAGCGCCCGCTTGAGGAGGTACTTCGTCGTCAGCCCGCGCAGCTTGAGCCCCGCCGGCAGGGAGGCCGCGAACTCGAGCACGTGGTGGTCGAGGAAGGGCGAGCGCGCCTCCAGCGAGACGGCCATGCTGGCGATGTCCACCTTGACCAGCAGGTCGTTCGGCAGGTAGGTCATCGTGTCGGCCAGCAGCGCCGCGTCCACCACGCCCGCCCCGTTGGCCCGCGCGAACCAGGGCGCGATCCAGCCTCGCTCTTCGAGCCCCGCCGTCTCGCGCCGGAACTCGTCCGTGTAGAGCCCCTCCTTCTCCTCCGGGGAGATGACGCCCACCCAGCTCAGGTACCTCTCCACGGGCGGGAGCGAGGCCCCGCGCAGGAAGCGCTTGAGGCTGCGCACGCGCCCGCCCCTCCTCTTAGACGTGGGCAGCAGGCCGACGGTCTGACGAATAACCTTCTCGCGCAGCACCTCCGGCAGCCGCCGGTAGCGCTCGGCGAGCTGCATCGCCGCGTGGCGCTCGTAGCCGGCGAACGCCTCGTCGCCGCCGTCGCCGTTCAGCGCCACGGTGACGTGCCGCCGCGTCTCGCGCGCGACGTAGTAGGTCGGGATGGCGGACGAGTCGGCGTAGGGCTCGCCGTAGTGCTCGACGAGCGTGGGCAGGACTTCGAGCGCGTCGGGCCGGACGACGAACTCGTGGTGCTCCGCGCCGACGTGCTCTGCCACGCGGCGCGCGTGGTGCAGTTCCGAAAAGTCCTGCTCCTCGAAGCCGATGGAGAAGGTCTTGACGGGCGTCGGGCTGGCCTCGCTCATCAGCGCGACGACCGCGCTCGAATCTATCCCGCCGGAGAGGAACGCGCCGAGGGGAACCTCCGACATCAGGCGGACGCGGACGGCCTCGCGCAGAAGCTCAACCGCGCGCTCGCCCGCCTCCTCCTCCGTGACCTTTATCTTACTGTTGATGTCGAGGTGCCAGTAGCGCTCCGTCCTGACCTCGCCGTCGCGGGTGAGCGTGAGCGTGTGGCCGGGCTCTAGCTTGCGTATGTCGCGGTAGGCCGTGAGCGGCGCGGGCACGCACATGAAGGTGAGGTAGTGGTGGACGGCCTCGCGGTCAACCTCGCGGCCGACCTCCGGGTGGCGGAGCAGCGCCGTGAACTCCGAGCCGAAGACGAAGTCGCCGCCCGGCCTGTAAGAGTAGAGCAGGGGCTTCTTGCCGACGCGGTCGCGCGCGAGCAGCAGTTCTTCCTTGCGCTCGTCCCAGACGGCGAAGGCGAACATGCCGCGGAAGTGTCGGGGGCAGTCCCTGCCCCACTCCTCGTAGGCGTGGACGACCGCCTCGGTGTCGCAGTCGGTGCGGAAGCGGTGCCCCCGGCCTTCCAGCTCCGCCTTCAGCTCGCGGTAGTTGTAGATTTCGCCGTTGTAGACGACCCAGGCCGTGCCGTCCTCGTTCGAGATGGGCTGCTGGCCGCCGGCGAGGTCGATGATGGCGAGGCGGCGCATCGCCATCCCCACGCGCCCGCGGAGGTACGTGCCCTCCTCGTCAGGCCCCCGGTGGAGGATGGCCTCGTTCATGCGCGCGAGCAGTTGGCCGTCGGCGGGCCGCCCCGCGGGCCGGACGATTCCGACTACGCCGCACATTCAGAAGTCCACCCTTTCGCCGAGCGAGCGGGCCATCTCCTCGTACTCCGGCTCACGCGACTGCTTCCAATCCTGGTAGCGGCGCATGCCCGCGCGATGTCTCGCGGCGGCGGCGGCGGCGGCCTCGGCCTCCGCGATCTGCGCCCTGCGCCTGTCCTCGCTCCGCTCCTTCAACAGCACCGCCCCGACCGAGACGAAGATGAAGTAGAAGACGAGGAGCTGCGAGCGCTGCCGGTAGGCCGTCCCGACGTTGCCCTGGAAGACCGAGTAGGCCAGGGTCAGCATCGCCGTGAAGATGAGGATCGGCAGGGCCTGCCGCAGCCGGTGGCGCAAGGTGAACCACGTCCCCATCACCAGGAGCGGGAACGAGGCCCACCACACCAGCATCTCCGGCAGGGTGATCAACTGCCTGAGGCTGGCGAGCTGCCACGGGAAGGGGGCGAAGAGCAGGTACGTCATCCCTATGGGGATGGCGGTGAGCGCGCCCCGCGTGGTCGAGACGTCCACGTCCTTGCCGAAGCCCGACCCGGCGGAGGTCGCCAAATCCGCTCGGCTCCGCTGCACCGCCTCCAGGTTCCCGAACCTCTCGAACTGATCGCCGGCCGTGCGCAGCACGCCGACGTAAGTCAGCCCCAGCCCCACCACCACGACCACCACGAACTGGCGGGCCAGGCTCTGGCCCGTCACCTTCCGCATGCCGATGACGAAGGCGCCGGCCACGGCGGAACACAGCATGTAGAAGACGTAGAACCGCAGCGTCAGCATCCCCAACAGCGAGACCAGGAGCAGCGTCAGGTATCCCGGGCTCATCCGCTCGCCGAGCTTGAGGGTGGCGAGCATGGCGAGGGCGAGCAGGAAGACGATGGGGCCGTCCTTCAGCCCCTGCGACGACCACAAGACCAGCGAGGGGTAGAAGGCGACGGCGAAGGCCGAGAGGCGCGCGACCCGCAGGTTCCCGAAGATGTGGCGGGCGCAGAGGAAGATGACCGGCGCGGTGGCCGCGCCGACCACCGCGTTGAACATCTGCACCGCCAGCATGTTTGCGCCGAAGAGGTAGTAGATGTAGGCGACGAGGTAGCCCATGCCCCAGCCCGTGCCGCTCTCGCGCCACGCGCGCATGAGCGCGTCGTTCCCCTCGCGGCTCTGCCAGATCGACAGGAATTGCCGGCCCATGGCGTCGTATGTGTACGCGTCGCCGCCGAAGAACTCTTGCAGCTTGAAGCCGTAGATGATCGTCCCGATGAGCACCCTCACCAGCAGCCCCGCGGCGAAGATCTGAATGAGGAACCGCCGCTGGTCTTCGACGACCAGGCCGCCGAGCCTGACGACCAGCAGCGCGAGGCAGACGCAGAAGAGCATCGCCGCCGCCCCGCCTTCGACGAAGAGGGCGACGGCTCCGCAGAGCATCAGCGAGAGGACTACCAGTAACGCGTTCATCTATCCGGGCCCGTGGGTTCGCCCCTCATAGTATTCAGTAAGCCCACCCGCCGCAACCGCGCGGCGGCCGTCAGCGAACCACGAGATGGTCTTCCAGGACGAGGGCGTCGAAGTTGGCCCCGAGGTACGTTTTGACGGCGTCCTCGGGGCGGCACACTATCGGCTCCTGGATGTTGAAGGAGGTGTTGAGCAGGACGGGCACGCCCGTCAGCTTCGCGAACTCGTTAATCAGGGCCCAGTAGCGCGGGTTCACGTCGCGGCGGACGGTCTGCGGCCGGGCGGTGCCGTCCACGTGGACGACCGCGGGTATCTCCGCGCGCCGCCCCTCCTCGACCCCGAGCACCGTGATCATGAAGGGGTCGTAGTGCGGGCGGCCGAATAGGCTCTCGGCGTGCTCGGCGTGCATCGAGGGCGCGAGCGGGCGGAACCACTCGCGCAGCTTGACCTTGTGGTTCAGAAGCTCGCGCATGTCGGCGCGGCGCGGGTCGGCGAGGAAGCTGCGGTTGCCCAGAGCGCGCGGGCCGAACTCCATCCGCCCCTGGAACCAGCCGACGATGGCCCCGTCGGCGATCATCCGCGCGACGCGCGGCAGCATCTCCTCGTCAGGCAAAGTCTCAAACTTAACGCCCGCCGCGCGCAGCGCCTCCGCACACTGTTCCGAAGTGAACGAAGGGCCGTAGTAGGCGTGCTCCATGCGGAAGCCGCGGGGGCGGCCGAGCTTGTGGTGGTGGACGAGCAGCGCCGAGCCGAGCGAGCAGCCCGCGTCGCCCGCCGCGGGCTGGACGAAGAAGCGCTTGAAGGGCGTCTCGGTCATGATGCGGCCGTTCATCACCGAGTTGAAGGCGACGCCGCCCGCCAGGCAGAGGTTCTCCGCGCCGGTCTGCTCGTGGAGCCCGCGCAGGAGGTAGAGCACCGTGTCTTCGAGGACGCGCTGCGCGCTGGCGGCGATGTTCTTGTGGCGGTCGGTCAGCTCCTCCTCGGGCCTGCGCGGCGGCCCGAGGCTCTTGACGGCCTCGTCGCTGAACTGGTAGTGCTTCGCCAGGTGGTGGTCGAGGACGCGTATGTTGAGCTTGAAGTCGTAGCTGCCGTTGGTCGAGAGCACGCGGCGCTTGAAGAAGTCGTAGAACTCGGGCTCGCCGTAGGCGGCCAGGCCCATCACCTTCCACTCGTCTCCGCCGAACATGTCGAAGCCGAGGAAGTTCGTTACGGCCGAGTAGAACTGCCCCAGGGAGTGCGGCAGCTTGATGCGCTTGAGGGGCTTGATGCGGTTGCCCTCGCCCTGCGAGAAGAGCGTCGTCGTGTCCTCGCCCGTGCCGTCGAGCGTCAGGATGGCCGAGCGCTCGAAGGGCGAGACGAAGAAGGCGCTCGCGGCGTGCGCGAGGTGGTGTTCGAGGTAGTGGAAGCGGAAGCCGCTCGGGCCGAAGTGCTCGCGCAGCCGAGCGGCGTGGCGGAACATCTGGAAGTAGTTGTCGCGCACCTGCACGACGCCGCGGCCGACGCGCGCCTTGTACATCTCGCGCGAGATGAAGCGGGACTTGAGCGCCTGGAAAGCCTTGTGGCGCAGCACCCACGGCTTCCAGTAGAGCGAGACGTGCTCGACGTCCGAGAGCTTGATGCCCGCGTGGTCGAGGCAGAACCGGACGGCGTTGAAGGGGAAGCCGCTGTGGTGCTTCTTGCGCGAGAAGCGCTCCTCCTCGGCCGCGGCGACCAGCTCGCCGTCGCGCAGCAGCGACGCGGCCGAGTCGCCCAGAGTAGTCAGACCCAGTATGTACATAAAGCCAATCTGCGACAGCCCTTTGTGCCTGATTTGTCCCCACGGTGGGGCATAAGGACAACGTCGGAAAGGGTTGAACGTACCAGAGTTTAGCCCAAAAGTAAAAAGCGCCGGGAGCCGCCCGCGGCGCGACGATACAGGTCAGAACCGCCCGCGGTAGCGGGTGGGCCTTTCACGACATGGCGCGCCCGGTTAATCGAGGCCCACCCGCTACCGCGGGCGGTTCTGATCGCTACGGCGTGGCATCCGTTTGCACACGGCTGTAGCGCGCCTCACGCAGCGCCGCGGCCAGCTTTTCCGCCTGCGCCGCGAGCCCGTAATGTTCGAGCGCGTGGCGTCGCCCGGCCTCGCCCATCCGCCGCCGCCGCGCCGCGTCCGAGAGGAGCGCCGCGAGCGCCGCGCGCCACTCTTCGGGCGTCCGTGCCGCGAGGTGCGTCGCGCCCGGCTCGCCCATCTCGGCGCAGACGCCGACCGGCGTGACGACGAAGGGCACGCCCACCGCCATGTACTGCACGGCCTTGAACCCGGACTTCCCCGCCAGCCACTCGTTCGGCGCGTTGCCGAGCGTCGTCAGGGGGTAGAGCCCCACGTCCAGAGAGCGGAAGTCCTCCACCTCCCTTTCGAGCTTCCAGTCCAGATACTCGACCTCGACGCCCGGCAGCTCCGCCCGCCGCGCGCCCGCTCCGACGACCCTCAGCCGGAAGCGGTGGTCGCGCGCGAGTTCCTGCAAGACGGGGAAGATCGATTCGAGGAAGGGGAAGGTCGAGTGCGTGCCGACCCAGCCGAGGACGGGCGGCGCGCCCGCGTCAGCCTTCGGCGCGGGGCGGAAGACGTTTGTGTCCACGACCGTCGGGATGACGACGGCGCGCGTGCCCTTCGAGGCGACGTACTCGGCGATGTTGCGGTTGCCGCAGGTGACGACGCGCGCCCACCGGATGAGGTCGTCGGTCTTCCTGAACCACTTGAGCGCCGCGCCCACGCGCCCGTAGGTCGGGCTGTCGTAAGGGACGTAGGTCGCGTCGTCTAAGTCGAGCACCACGGGGACGCCGCCCAGCTTCATCGAGAGCCACTCGACGACCGGCGGCCCGAAGATCATCGCCTCGCGCTGCACGAGCAGCACGTCCGCCCGCCGCGCGCGCCAGATGTCGCCGAAGCGTCGCGCGGCCGCGAGCGCGAGCGAGGCGGCGATTCGTGCTTTACCCTCGCGCTTGTAGAATGCGCCGAAGAGGCGCGCGTCCATGAAGGGGGCGAGCTCGACCTCGATGCCGCGCTCGGCCAGCGGCGCGACGAACTGCGCGACGCGGAAGCGGGTCGCCGCCGCCTCCACGGGGTACGAGGCCAGGGCCAGGACTTTCATCTCACGCGGCTTCAGCGTACAGCTCCCTATAAATCCTCTCGGCGTGCTTCACGTTGCGCTCGCGGTCGGCGACGGCGCGGACGCGCGCGCGCAAAGCTTCGCGCGGCGACTCGTTAAGCAGCGCGTCTATCTCTTCGACCGCGCGCGCGTAAGCCTCGGGCGTGAACTCTTCCAACACCGCGCCGATGCGGTTCTCGCGGATGATGCGCGAGTCGTCGCCGATGTCGCGCGGGATGACGACGGGCAGGCCCATCGCCCAGTACTCGCCGTCCTTGACCGAGGTGCAGTAGCGCTTTGTCGGGACGGGGCGCACGGGGTTGACGGCGAAGTCGCCGAGCGCCATGTGGCGCGGCACGTCGCGGAACTCGACGAACATCGACGTGACGACCTCCCGGCCCAGGCCGGAGGCGTCGGCCAGCTCCCGCACGCGCCCGGGCGGCGCGTCCGTCAGCATCAGCACGCGGAAGCGCTCGCCCCAGTGCTCGGCCGCGGCCCTGAAGAGGTCGAACATCTCGCGCTCAAGGTAGATGCCGCCGACCTTGCCGGCGTAGACGCAGACGAGCTTTCCTTCGAGCCCGAGTTGTTTTCTAAGTCCCGCGTCGCGCGCGCTCTCCGGCGAGAAGCGTTCGAGGTCTACGGTCGCGGGCTTGACGTAGAAGCGCTCGAACTCCGCGCCGTACTTCTCGCGCGCGTAGTCGCGCACGCCCCGCGTCGTGGCGACGGCCGCGCGCGCGCGGCGCGACTGCAAGCCCTCCAGGGCGAACATAAGCTTGAAAGCCCTGCTCTCCCTCGTCCACCAGCCGACCTCGACCATCGACTCGGCGTGCGGCTCGTAGCTGTCGAGGACGAGCGGCGCGCCCGTCAGTTTCGAGAGGAAGTAGCCGACGCCGCCCGCGGTCGGCCCCCACGCGTGCAGGTGGCGGACGCGCTCTCTCACGCACAGGCGGAGCAGACGCGGGACGAGTCCCGACAGTCTCGCCGCCGCGCGCGCGCCGAAGCGCGTGTAATCGACCGTCAGCAGGCGCACGCCCTCGGCCGACAGACTCTCTTCGGCGCGGCGGCGCTCCTCTTCGGACATGCGCAGGTGCGGCTGCTCGGCCGTCAGGAGGAAGATTTCGCTCCCCTCGGGCAGCGCCCTCCGCATCATCCTCAGATAAGGCATGACGGCGCTCTGCACGAGCGCGTCCCTGTAGCTCCAGTAGGTGAGCGCCAGCAAGTTCCGCCTTTTGGGGTTCTTCGCCAACTTTTAAACGTCACGCCGCGGCCGTGCGCTCGCGCGGCGCGGCGCGCGCGTACATCGCGTCCAGCTCCGCGGCCATGCGCGACTCGGGGAAGAGTTCGAGCACCGCCTCCCTGCCGTTGGCGGCCAAACGCCGCCGCAGGTCTTCGTCTTCGAGCAAAGTTTCGACGGCGCGCGTGACGGCCGCCGCGTCGCGGTAGGGGACGACGAGCGCGTTGCGGCCGTCCTCTATGAAGTCGTTCGCCACGCCCGAGAGCGTGAAGACAGAGGGGACGCGCATCGCCAACGCCTCGACGTAGACCTGCCCGAACGCCTCGTACTCGCGGCCGACGGGGACGTGGACGAACACGTCGAAGGTTCGGTACAGCTCGAAGACGCGCTTCTCGAACTCGACCTGCACGTACTGCGAGGGGTCGAGCTCGCCCAGGAGCTTTTCGATCTCCGGCTTGTGCGGCCCGAGCGCGTTGGCGAGGACGAGCTTCGCGTCCGGGTATTTCTTCGCCAGCTCTTTGAAGGCGGGCACGACGTACTGCACGCCCTTCCAGTGGATGTGGCGGCTGATGACGCCGACGACGGGGCGGCGGCCTTCAAGCCCGTACTTACGCCTCACCTCCGCGACCAGAGACTCGTCCGCGCGGAAGCGTTCGAGGTCGAAGCCGTGGTGGATGATCGTGACCTTCTCGGGCGCGACGCCCTCCATTTTGGTCAGCACGTCGAAGACGACGCGCGAGATGGCGACGACGTGCGTCGAGAGCCGGTTGATGACGCGGTCGTAGTAGACGCCGTGCGGGTAGTCGTGGTGCGTCTCGACCGAGTGGTGGCGCGTGTGCACGCGGCGCGCGACGCCTTTCAACTTCGCGGCCGTGAGGCCAGCCAGCGAGGCGTTGACGAGGTGCGTGTGGACGACGTCGGGCTTCAGCTCGCCGAAGAGGCGGGCGAGCCCGAGCGTCGCGGCGGGCAGGTCGCGCTTACCGCGGCAGCGGACGAAGCGCGCGGCGAAGCCCTCGGCCGAGAGCTTCCGGTAGAGGCTCGGCTCCCTGTCGCCCATGAAGACGAACGTGACCTCGTACCGCGCGGGGTCGAGCGCGCGCCCCATCGTCTCGATGAGGTGGCTCGTGTCCACGTCCGACACGACGATGCAAAGCCGGGTCTTCATCGCGCGCTGCTCTGGGCGGGCAGGTCTTCGGGGCTGAGGATGACGTTGAGCGTGTCCCCCGGCGGGATGGCCGCCAGCACCGCCGCCGTGTCGGGGAACCTCTCGAACGACGCCTCGTCGAAAAAGTTGTAGCCGAGCGACGAGAGGAACTCGACCATCTCCTTGATGTCGTCGCCCGCCCCGGCGAGCAGGTGCGGCCCCAGCTCGATCAAAACCACGGGGCGGTCGGCGGCGAGCGTCCGCGCCGCGCCGCGGATGACCCGGAACTCGTGGCCGTCCACGTCGAGCTTGACCATGTGGACGCGGCCGAGGCCGCGGCTCTCGACGTAGCCGTCGAGCGTGTCGAAGGGGATGGTGTCGCGGCGCAGCGACGACGGGTCGCTCTCCTCGCCGCTCAGCCAACTGCTGCGGAAGTAAGCCTCGCGGCTGCCGGGGCTGTCGGAGAGCGCTACGGCCTCGACCGTGATGTTGCGGAAGCCGTTCAGCTCGATGTTGCGGAGGAGCTTGCCGCGAGCCCAGGCCATCGGCTCGAAGGCGACGACGCGCCCGGCCTCGCCGACCAGCCTGGCGAAGCGGAGCGCGTGGCAGCCGACGTTGGCCCCGATGTCTACGACGGTCATGCCGGGGCGGCACAGGCGGTTGATGGCGGCGGTCGTGTCCGGCTCGAAGCAGCCGCCGAAGTAGATGGCGGAGTCGATGTACTCGCCGAGGTCGAGCTGGTAGGTGATGCCGTCCACGGTGGCGACGACGCGCCGCCCGCGGTTGGCGCGCTGGTAGGCCACGTAGCCGCGGCCGAGCAGCTTGCGCAGGGGGCCGGGCAGCCTTCGGCCGAGTTGCAGCAGTTTATGGAAGCGTCCGTTCATCCTGATTCGCGCGGCGCGCGGCTACTCGACGCCGAAGCCGCTCCATTCGCCGCCGCGCGCGCCCCGCGCGGCGAGCCTCGACTTCAAGACCCCCGCGGCCCAACCCGCGAGCCAGAAGGGCGAGCGCAGCGCGTCGGTCGTGAAGCCCTGGCGGAAGTAGTCGAACGCGGCGGCGGGTCGGCGCCGGGCGTTGACGACGGCGTTGCGGAACATCGTCACGGCGAAGTAGCGGCGGAAGCCCGCGCGGTCTACCCCGGCCACGCCACCCCAGTAAGCCTTCGACGCGCGCGCCGTCTCGTAGATGAAGCGGTCGCCCTCCGAGACGGTCTTCGAGGCGGCGTGGACGCGGAACCTCGTCGTCGGCTCCGCGAGGTAGACCGCCTCGAAGCGCTTACTGACGCGCAGCACGAACTCGTAGTCGAAGGAGTAGCGGAACGACTCGTCTATCGGCCCGACGGCCTCCAACACCTCGCGCGTGTAGAAGGTGCCGGGGTCGTTCCAGCGCACGCGCCCCGACCAGAACTCGATCAGCTCGCGGTGCGTGACGTTTTGCGGCTCGAAGACGCGTGACTTCCCGGTGCCGTCGAGGAAGTGCTCGACGGGCGAGACGAAGAAGTTGTGCGGCTTCTCCCTGTAAGCCTCCGCGAGCCGGCCGAGCGCGCCGGGCAGCAGCAGGTCGTCGGAGTTGAGCCACGTGACGATCTCGCCGCGCGCGACCGCGAGCCCCTTGTTGATGGCGTTGGCCTGCCCCCTGTCCTTCTCGCTGACCCAGTGTGCGAGCCACGGCTCGTACTTTTTGAGGACCTCGACGGTCGAGTCGGTCGAGCCGCCGTCGATGACGATGATCTCGACGCGCGGGTAGTTCTGCAAGACGACGGAGCGGATCGTCTCCTCGATGTAGACGCCCTGGTTGTAAGAAGGGATGACGACGGAGACGAGCGGCGCGTCCGCCGACGACGGGCCGTCGTCGGCGTGCGCCTCCCACGGCCAGCCGCGGCGTCCGGCGGGCGGGCCCGGTATCTCGCGTGAAGTGTCGGTCAACATCAATGCCCCTGTGCGCCCCCGCGTGCGCCGAGCACCTCCTCGGGCTCGCGCGCGGAGAAGAGGTGGTTGGCCTCGCGGCTATCGCCCACGTACGGGCGCGGCCCCGCGGCCTCCAGAGAGTACGCGCGGTAGCCGAATTCGGCGAGGAAGTCGAGCATCTCCGGCCCCGGCCCGCCCCACACCTCGCAGATGACTTCGGGGCGGTCGCGCCGCAGCGTCTCGGCCATGCCGCGCAGCACGTCGAGCTCCGCGCCCTCCACGTCGATCTTGACCAGCCCGACCCCCCGCAGACCTTCCTCCCTCACGAGGTCGTCAACGGTCGTCACGAGCACCTCGAACGAGTTGACCTCCGAGCCGGGGGCGAAGATTTCGCGCGAGAGGCCGCAACTGCAAGGGATGTCGGTCTCTCCGTGGTAGAACTCGGCCACCCCCTTGGCCCCGCCGACGGCGCTGTTGACGGCGACGACGTTCGGCAGGCCGTTCAGCGCTATGTTCGCGCGCAGGCGCGCGAAGGTGACGGGCATCGGCTCGAACGCGTAGACCCTCCCCGCGGGGTTCGCGTGCCCCGCCAGCAGCGCGTAGAAGCCGACGTGCGCGCCGAGGTCGAGCGTCACGCTCGAACGGGCGGCGAGCCCGTAGAAGAGCGGCGTGGACTCCGGCTCGTAGCCGCTCCACCCGCGCCAGAAGACCTGGTTCGAGACCCAGTCGTCGCCCCGCGAGCGCAGTCTGAGCGTCCGGCCGTTCGGCAGCGCGGCGCTGACGGTGCCGGAGCGCGGCAGGTGCTTGACCAGCCACTCGGAGGACGAGCCGAGGCACGCGCGCCCCACCGAGGTCGCCAGCCAGTTGAAGGGCTGCGAAGCCCTTACCCTGGTCAGTCCGCTTTTGATGTCGAAACCCATAGGCGAACAAACGGGAGCGCCGCGCTCTTCAACGGTCGGCGGGCGCGCTTCGGTCAGTCCTCCCCTTCTTCCCCAAAAGCCCCTCGGCCGCCTCCGTGAAGCGGCGGCAGATGACCTCGTGCGCGAACCGCTCGCGCGTGCGGCGCGCGAGTTCTTCGGGCGGCAGAAAGTCTTCGCGCCTGAGCCCCGCGACGACGGCCTCGGCCAGCGCCGCGGGCTCCTCCTTCGGGACGAGCAGCCCCGTCCCTTCGCCGACGTACTCGCGCGGGCCGCCGCAGTCGGTCGCCACGACGGGCACGCCGCAGGCCATCGCCTCGGCCCCGCTCCGCCCGAAGGTCTCGTAGAGGCTCGGGATGACGACGAGCGCCGAGCGCCGCATCAGCGCCGCGAGTTCCGCGGCCGGAACCCACGGGAGCAGGTTGACGGTGTCGCCGAGCCCCAGCTCCGCGATCTGCGGCGCGAGCAGTTCCACGTCCGGCCCGATGACATCCAGGACGGCCGAGCCGCCGGTGCGGCGCGCGACCAGCCCCCACGCGGCGAGCAGGTTCGGCACGCCCTTGCGCGGGTCGAAGTGGCCGCGCGTGACGCAGAGCACGCGGCGCGGCTCGGCGTCGGGGCGCGTCCCGTCGGGGCGGAAGACGCCGCAGTCGATCGGGTAGTCCAGCTTGCCGTCGGCCGAGGCCCCGTAGACCTCGGCTATCTCGCCCGCCAGGCTGTCGCTCACCGCCGTCAGGTAATCGACGCGGCGGTAGGTCTGCTCGACCACGGCGCGCATCAGCCCGCGCGGGACGGGCGGCTCTTTGAGCCAGTCAACGGCCGGCCCCCAGTGCTCCGTGAGGATGACGGGCGCGCCGAGCAGCCGCCCGGCGAGGAGCGCGGCCGGCCCGGCCGGCATCACGATGTGCGCGAAGACCACGTCGGGCCGCCACTCGCGGCTGAGCCTCCGCCAGACTTTGCGGAAGGCCCCGAGGTAGCTCAGCATCCAGCTCTTCGCCAGGTGCGGGTACGTGTAGTTGACGAGCCGGATGCGCGGCTCCAACATCTCGTCGGTGAAGAAGGGCTCGTCGCCCACCCCGGGCCGGCCCAACTGCTGCGGGTAGACGACCGTCACGTCGTGGCCGAGCGCGAGGCTGCGCGCGAACTCGTGGACGTAGTTCCCCTGCCAGTTCTCCCGGCGCGTGGGGTAGGACGAGGGGATGAGCAGTACCTTCATCGGCCGTGCTACTTCGCCGCCCCGCCGCGCCGCCTGCTGAACATCCAGAAGTAGGTCGGGTCGCCCGGCTCGACCATCTCGCCGACGTATTCGAGGTTCGGGTTGGCCTCGATGAACGGCAGGAGGTCTTTCGAGGTCACGGCGTCGCCGTTCTCCAGGAACCAGATTTCGCCGCGCGGGGTCAGGTACTCGTGGCAGCGCTCGTAGAAGGACCTGTGCAGGCTCCAGTCGGCGTCGTACTTGGCGAGCCGGCGGGGCACGAGCGGGTCGGTCGTGCGATCCTCCTCAAAGAAGTGCGGCGGGTTCGAGACGATGATGTCGAACTGCTGACGGGCCGGGACGTTCTTCAGGCTGTCGGAGAGCCAGTAGTTGATCTGACTCCCGACGAGCGAGTCGAGCCCGTTGAGCTTCAGACTTCTTTCGAGCGAGTTGATGTTGAAGATGTTGATGTCCACCAGCCCCAGCTCCTTCACGGTGCCGTCGTCGCGCAGCTCGGAGAAGATCGTGAGGCCGATGACGCCGCAGCCGCAGCACATGTCGAGCACGCTCAAGTCCTTCAGCCCGCGCTCGCGGATGAAACGGATGGCGCCGCGGCCCGTCAGCTCGCCCTGCGGCTCGTGGCCGACGCTGCAAGGGTCTGCGTCGTAGGTTATCTGCCCGACCGTGAAGCGGTTCTTCGGCGGCTGTATCCTGCGTAACTCGAACCCGACGCCGCGCAGCGCGGACTTGATCATCTCCTTCATGTGCGTCTCCTGTGGGGTAACTAATCTTAACTCCGGCGCGCCTCAGCCCGCCGGGAGCTTCTCGCCCGGCGCGGCGTCCGAGCCCCGCTCCCTCTCGCGCGAGAGCCCCTCCTGAAAGCCCGCGTAGATGGCCCCGGCGATGGCGAGTCGGTAGAGCCGCCAGAGCACGGGGCTCCACGGCAGGAACCGCTCGAAGGCCCCGCACGCGCCGACGAGCGCGGCCTGCCCGGCGCGACTCCCCAGCACCGACTTGACCCTCTTCCAGACGCGGAGCCGCGCGGGGTCGCGCCGCCGGTCGGGCGGGAGGTTCTCGCGCACCAGGCGGATGCGCTGGTACTCGTCGCCGTACTTGCGCCAGAAGAGCGGCTCGGTCTGCGTGTAGAGCCGCTGCCGCAGGCAGTAGTCGCGGATGGACGACCCGGCCCAGTCGTCCTGCACGACGACGATCCCGGGGTCGAAGAGGATGCGGATGCCCGAGGCCCGCGCGCGCATGGCGAGTTCGCGGTCTTCGCCGCTCGCGGTGAAGAAGCTCTCGTCGAAGCCGCCGAGGCGCTCGAAGTCTTCGCGCGGCGCGGAGAACGTCTGCCCCGTCAGCCCCTCTGACTCGCTGAGGCCCGCCTCGGGCGGGACGAAGGGGTGGAGCCACTTGCGGTAGCGCCCGAAGGCCGTCGCCTCCTGCTCCGGCAGGTTAACGACCTGCCCGACGAACCAGCAGCCGGGGTTCGCCTCAAGGTCGTCGAAGTGGCGCTGGAGGAAGTCGGGGGGGGCGAGGATGTCGTCGTCCATGAAGACGAGGTAGCGCCCCGCGGCGGCCGCAGCGCCGGCGTTGCGCGCGGCCGCGGGGCCGGGCACCTCCCGCTCGTGCGCGAGCCGGAGCGGCGCGGGGAACGGCTGGCGGGCGACGACCTCGTCGGTGTCGTCCGTGCAGCGGTTGTTGACGACAACCACCTCCCAAGCCCCGGCGAACTCCTGCCCGGCCAGGCGCGCGAGCGTCTGCGCCAGGCGGGCCGAGCGGTTGTAGGTGGGGATGACGACGCTGATGTCCATCTTGCGTGCGCGCGGCTCCTCGCTCAGTCTTCCTTGCGCACGAGGTGGCCGCCGATGGCGAGCCACCTGAGCCCCGACTCGTCGAGCACGTGCAGCGCGTCCTGCGGGTAGCTGACGATGGGGAAGCCGTGGAGGTTGAAGGAGGTGTTCAGGATGACGCCCCGCCCCGTGAGGCGCTCGAAGGCTTCGAGCAGCGCGTAGTAGCTCGGGTTCCACTCCCTGTAGACGACCTGCGGCCGGATGGTCAGGTCGTAGGGGTGGCTCGCCCCGCGGAACTCGCCGATCCTCTCCGTCGAGTCGAAGGCGAGGATCATGTAGGGGGCGGGCACGTTCTTCGGGTTGACGAAGTAGTCGGCGGCGCGGCGGTCGAGCACCGAGGGCGCGAACGGCATCCAGAAGTCGCGCGACTTGATGGCGTCGTTGATGACCTTGACGACCTCGGGGCGCGAAGGGTCGGCGAGGATGGAGCGGTTGCCCATCGCGCGCGCGCCGAACTCCTCGCGCCCGTTGAAGCGCGCCACCACCTCGCCCGAGGCGAGGAGTCGCGCGACCGCCTCCTCCATGTCGTCGGGCTGCGTGACCGAGACGCGGTGCTTGAACGCGTACTCCTTAAGCGCGCCCGCGATCTGCCCGTCGGTGTACTCCGACCCGGTGTAGAAGTCGCCGAGCGGCTGCATCGTCTGACAGCCCGCGCGCTCGGCGTAGGCGTTGTAGGCCGCGCCGATGGCGTTGGTCTCGTCGCCGCACGAGGGGAAGACGAAGAGTTCGTCCACCTCGGGCAGCTCCATGATGATCTTGTTCAGCTTGACGTTCATGAAGAGGCCGCCCGAGAGCGCGACCTTCCTGATACCCGTCGCGCGGACGCAGTTGCTCACCCACTCGCTGATGAACTCCTCGATGAAGCGCTGCACGCCTCCGCAGACCCAGTCGAAGCGCTTCAGGTCGAAAAGCTCCTTGAGGAAGTCGTAGCTGCGGTAGGTCTCGGGGCAGGGCTCGCGGCGCTTCCAGACGATGCGGTCGCGGCCGTCGAACTCGAAGAGCTTCTTGAGGTCGGAGCAGACCCTCTCCGCGCCCTTCACCTCGGCGTAGGGGGCCATCCCCATCACCTTATACTCGTGCTCCAACGGCACCATGCCGAGCAGGCACGTGACCATGCCGTAGAGCATCCCGACCGACTCCCACCAGTGCACCTCGGCGAGCCTCTCAATCTTGCCCGCGCGGCCGACGTTGACGGTCGCGCAGAGGCTGTCGCCGCCGCCGTCGTTGGTCAGGACGAGGATGTCCTCGTCGAAGCGCCCCCAGCCGTAGTAGGCGGCCGAGGCGTGCGCCATGTGGTGCTCGACGATGACGGCCTTCTCCTCGGGCACGCCGAGCGCGAGGACGCCGCCGACCCTCTGCCGCCAGCGCTCGCGGTCGCGCTGCTTCCAGAGATTCGTCGCGTGGTAGAGGTCTTTCAGCTTCCCCTTGTAGACGGCCTCGGTTAGCGCGCGCTTGCCGCGGTCGAGCGCCCCGCTCTTCGAGTTGCGGAAGGTGTTGATGATGTCTTCGCGCGAGTGGTAGGGGTAAGGGTTGACGAGCCCCGTCAGCGCCACGAAATCCACCTCTTCCAGCCGGCGGCCGCCGATGCGCAGGCACTCGCGGATCGACTGCTCGGGGAAGCCCATCCAGTTCTTGACGCGCTTCAGGCGCTCCTCGGCCACGGCCGCGACCAGCCGCCCGTCCTCGTAGAGCGCGGCCGTTGAGTTATGGCTATCACTAATGCCTATGACGAGCAATGTTATGTCCCCAGAAGTACGCTTAGAATTATGAAAGCGCGCGGCCTGACGCTCACGCCCTGTGCTGCCCGCCCGCCAGCCTCGTCAGCGACTCGGCCGCCGACCGCGTCAGCGAAGACGAGTAGAGCTTATAGAACCGCTCCCTGCTGACGAAGGGCGCGGCGCAGGCGCAGGCCAGCCACTTCACCCTGTGCCTCGCGTTCGCGTCCCTGACCGCCGCCCGGCAGAGCCGGAAGGCGCCCGAGGCCCGCTCCCCCTCCATCACCTCTTCGACGCCGAGGAGCCCCTCCTCCTCGGCCGCCAGCTCCCTGTTCACGCGCAGGACTTCCGCGCTGAGCGGCATCCCCATGATCTTCCGGCGCATGAGCAGTATCGCCCCGAGCAGCCTCCGGCCACTGCTGCGGCTGGCGCTCGCCGGGTGGCACCTGACGAGCGCGTAGGTCTCGTCGAAGACCTCGTAGTGGAAGCGCGCGCCGAGCGCCGCGCAGCGTATCCAGAACTCCCAGTCCTCGACGGGCGAGAGCCGCTCGTCGAAGTCGCCGACCCGCTCGACGACGCTCCGCCTGACCAGCGCCGTGTTGATCGGGATGGGGTCTTTTCTGACCAGCGCCGCCACGACCGCCTCCCCGCTGCCCGAGACGGTCGGCGCGCGCTCCTCGTCGCGGCCGTTCGGCATCAGGTGGCGCTCGCGCATCTCGTCGTCGCTGAAGTAGCGCGCGTCGCCGTAGACGACATCAATCTCGGGGTGCGCTTCGAGGTACTCGACCTGCCGCTCGAACTTCCGCGGCTCGACGAGGTCGTCGGCGTCGAGGAACTGGAAGTAGTCCCCGCGGCTGTGCCGCATCCCGTTGTTCCGGGCCGCGGCCTGCCTCCGGTTCTCCTGCCTGACGTACCTGATGCGCGCGTCGCTCGCGGCGTAGCGCGCGACCACCTCCGCCGTGTCGTCCGTCGAGCCGTCGTCCACGACCACGCACTCCCAGTCCGTGTAGGTCTGCGCGCGGAGGCTCTCCAGGCTGTGGCCGATCAGCCGCCCGTAGTTGTAGGTCGGGACGATGACGCTGACGAGCGGCCTTGAGGCTGTGCGGGCTGTTCCCGAGGGCATAGGAGATACGTCAGAGGTGATAAGGGTCGGGAGGCCGGTTCCCCGCTTGCTTCAGTTGCTCAGCATCCGCGCCACGTGCCACTCGATTCGGTAAAGGCACTCGCGGCTGATGAAGTTGTACTTGCCGGGCGCCAGCTTTATCAGCACCTTCTGGAGCGGCGTCACAAAGCCCCCCCCGTCCCACTCGGAGAGTTCGCCCACGTAGCGCCGCGCCTCGGCGATCTTGCCCTCCTCGACGAGCGCGGAGATGAGGGCGCGGTACAGGTCGCGGACGACGCGACGCGCCTCCCTCTCCCCGGCGAGCGGGCTGTGCCTGCGCGCGACGGCGAGCATCGGCTTGAGCAGGCGGCTGTCGGCGTTCATCATCGACGACGTGTGGCGGCGGTAGCGCGCCAGCCTCTCCCTCATCCCGAAGAACGTCGCGCCGCGCGCGGCCAGCTTAAGCCACAGGTCGTAGTCCTCGCAGTTCTGATACTCGCGCCCCTCCTCGAAGAGCCCGACCTCGTCCAGCGCGCGCCTGCGCGCCAGCACCGTCAGCGTCGGGATTCTGTTGTAGGCGAACAGGAGCTGGAACGCCTCGGCCCCGCCGCGCGCGCCGTAGATGAACTCCGGGCAGATGGCCGAGAACGTCAGGCCCTCGTCCGCCGTCTCGTCCCCCACGAAGATGAAGGCGTCGCCGAAGACCACGTCCGCGCCGGACTCGTCCAGCGCCGCGACCTGGAGCGAAAGCTTCTCGGGCTCCCAGAGGTCGTCCGAGTCGAGGAACGCGACCAGCTCGCCGCCCGAGGCCCTGATGCCCGCGTTCCTCGCCTTGCCCTGGCCGCCGTTCTGCTGAAAGAGATACTTGACGCGCTCGTCGGCGGACGCGAACCCCTGCACGACTTCCGCCGTCCCGTCCGTCGAGCCGTCGTCTACGACGAATAGCTCCCAGTCGTCGCAGGTCTGCCCGACGACCGAACGGATCGACTCGGCGACGTACCTCTCGGCGTTGTACGCCGGCATGATGACGCTGATGCGGCGGCCCATAAAACTACGCGGCGCTCACGCCGAAGAGTCCTGCTTGCTCCCCCCCGGAACTGTCACGGCGCGCCCCAGGCGGTAGGACGCCGAATTCTTAACCCTGCGGACGACCGGCATGATGTCTAAGTGCTTCACCATCGACAGCCTCAGATGCCAGTGGCCGGGGCTCAGCGGCGAGGGCCAGTACTTCGCGGCCTGCCTCCTCATCTCCGCGTTGTACTTCTCGAAGTTGTCGCCCGTCTTGGCCGCGTCGTGGTAGGTGGCGTAGGAGAGCACCGCGTCCACGTTCTTGAAGGCGAAGTGCCTCGCGATCCTCACCCAGTAGTCGAAGTCCATGATGTAGTGCTGGGCCTCGTCCAGGAACCCGACCTTCTCGAACACCTCCCGCCGCCAGAAGATCGACGGCTGGTGCATGTGATAACCCTTCCAGAATTGCAGCAGCCGCCGGAGACCTTCGTACCGCCCCTCGCCCTTGTGGGGCGGCCGCCCGTCGGCGAAGACCTGCACGCAGTGGCCGACCAGCGCGAACGCGCCCGTCCGGTCGGCCAGGTTCTCGGCGACGGTCTTCAGCGCGCCCGGCGCGTAGTAGTCGTCGCTGTTGAGCCAGCAGATGATCTGCCCCGTCGCCCGCCGGAAGCCCTTGTTGATGGCGTGCGACTGCCCGCGGTCGGGCTCGCTCACCCAGTGGGCGAGGTGCGCCTCATACTTCCTGATTATCTCCGGCGTGTCGTCCGAGCTGCCGCCGTCGATGATGATGTATTCGAGGTTGGGGTAGCCCTGGAGCAGCACCGACCGGATGGTCTGCTCGATGAACTCGCCCTGGTTGTAGGAGGGCGTGATGACGCTGATGCGGGGCCACGCCCCTGCGCCGGGCGGGGGCGCGCCCGCCTCGCCCGTCCAGGGCCAGCCCGTCTTCCCCGGGGGTGGGTCTGGCAGCCCAACCGGACGCCCCGAATCGCTCACGCCAAATCCTTTCGCCTGCTCCGAAACCGCACTCAAGTCAAAAGCATAATATAGCAAAAGCCCACCCAACCTGCTAACGGGGCGCGCCGCCGCGCCCGGCCGGCGGCTCGGGTAAGGCCCGGCTTATTTCTGACAGAAGAAGACTTTCCGGTAGTTGGTCGCCAGCGGGTCGGCGCTCAGGCGCGGCGGCTTCAAGACCATCCTCCTGACCAGCGAATCGTCGAAGTCGTTCTCGTCCACGGCCCGCACGCGGAAGCCCGCCGCCCGCACCCTGTCCACGAAGTCGTCGCCGTAAATCCGCAGGTGGTCCCACTGGCCGAAGGCTCTCTCCCGCTCCTCCGGGCTCGTGATGGACGGGTCTTCGTAGGTGGTCGCGGCGTGATCCTTCTGTGGGACGGTGAAGATGGCCGTCCCGCCGCTTCTCAAGATGCGTCGGAACTCCCGCAGCGCCGCGGCGTCGTCCTCGACGTGCTCCAGCACGTCGCAGGCGACGGCCACGTCGAAGGACTCGTCGGCGACGGAGTCCATCCGCGTCAGGTCGAGGTTCAAGTCCACGTCCGCGCGGTTGAGGTCGGCCGTCACGTACCTGCGCGCGAGCCCGCGCAGGTACTGGCTGACCTGCGACTCTGGGGCGACGTGCAGGATGTCCTTGCCCGCGAGGAGGCCGCGCGGCGAGTATTCGGGGAGGTGTTGGAAGCTGGCGAGCAGCAGCCGGTGCCTCGTGTCGCTCTGGCACTGCGGGCACATCGTGCCCTCGTGCCAGAGGTCGTCCGCGAAGCGCGCGCCGCGCCACGCGCAGGCGGGACATTTGACGCCGCTGCCCAACAGGTCGCGCAGCGCGCCGACGGCCAGGCGGCCCGCCCGCTTGAGGGGCGCCGGCGCTAATTGTCTGATCTGCATCTTGAATGTAACCCGGTAGAAACCTGGCGGGAGAGGCTCAGAACATGATCCTGGAATCCCCGGCCTTGAACTTCTTCTCGACGAAATCCCAGCGCACGACCTTGCCGCTGTAGCGCCAGCGACGGGGAACCGCCCTCCACGAAGAGTTTAATAAACGCTTCGTGAGGCGGTTGAGCTGCGCGGGGCGCAGGCCCGTCCGGACGCCCGCCCTCTCCCGCGCGCGGCCGAGCGCACGCGACATCTCCTCCAGATACTCCGACAGGTGCATCCCGCTCTTCGAGTCGTGGCGGCCCCTGAACCCGCCGAGCGGGGTGGCGACGGCGTACAGCTCCGCGGACTCAAAGAACCTGGCCCACAGGTCGGAGTCGATGGCGAGCCGCAGGCCCTCGTCCAGCGCCCCGCCGGCCCTCTGCCACAGCTCCCTCTTCCAGAAGGTTGACTCCTGCTGTATCCATTGTAGCGTACGCCCGTCGTAAAAGTTAGCGTAGTAGAGTTCGCGGTTGTAGGGCTGCGCCGGGACGACGGTGACGAACCCCAGCTCGGGCGAGTGCCCCATCGGGAAGAGCGTCGTCAGCCACTGCATCTCGGGCACGTCCGCGAAGCAGCGCGCGGCGACCTCGAACGCCCACGGGCAGTACATGTCGTCGGAGTTCAGGTAGGCCAGAATCTCGCCCGTCGCCCTTGAGAAGCCTTTGTTGTAGGCGTGCGCGAACCCCCTGTCCTTCTCGCTCTCCCAGTAGGCGAGCTGCCGCTCGTACTTCTCGATGATCTTCTGCGAGCCGTCGGTCGAGCCGCCGTCGATGACGATGTACTCAAGGTTCGGGTAGCGCTGGTCGAGGACACTCTTGATGGCCTGTTCCAGGTACGCCGCGCCGTTGTAGTTGGTCGTCACGACCGAGATCGAAGGGTGCATGGTTGCGGCCGACGACGCCCGCGCCGGCTAGGCCGTCGGCGCGGTCTTGAACTGCTCCTCGCGCTGCCGGCGCGACGCGTAGTAGTGGTGCTGCCTGAACCGGCCGGACTCCTTGACGAACGCCATGTCTACTTGTGAGAGCGCGTTGTCGAGTGGACGGTATTGCAGGTCGTATACGTCGTAGGCGACGAACCCCTTCGACCGCATGAACTCCACCACGTCGTGGAGCTGCGGGCCGCCCTCAAAGAACTTGAAGAACGAGACTTCGAGGAGGACGAACTCCGTCTCCCGAAGGTGCCTCTCGAAGCCGGAGAGCACGTCCAGCTCCGCCCCCTGCACGTCCACCTTGAGCAGGAACGGGGGCCTCAGCCCGCGCTCGTCCACGACGTCATCCAGCGCGACGGTCTGCACCGTGCGGGGGACTCCGTTGACGTTCGCGACCTCCTCCTCAAGGTAGAGCGAGGAGCCCATCAGGTCGGGGTGGACGTGGATCGTCAGCTCGCCCGGCCGCGCCGCGGCGGCGGCCCGGACGAGACGGGCCTGCGACGGGTGCGCGCCGACGAAGGCGTCCAGGTGGGGGCCGTACTCCTCAAGGGGCTCGACGAGCACGTACTCCGCCTCGGGGAAGACGCCGTGGCACTCGGTGGCGAACCACCCGAAGGCCGCGCCCACGTCGATGACGGTGGCCGGGACGAAACCCTGCCCCCTAGCCTGGCGCAGCACGCCCGTGAGCGAGCACCTCGGAGACCCGGCGGCCGCGGGCGCGGGAGTCCCCCCGGAGCCCTTCCGGCGCACCTCGAGGCCGACCACGCCCAGCGCCCTTTTGACGCCGGCTTTCAGCACGTTTGGAATCATAAAAGTTCGAGCGGCGTAGGCGGCGGTCTCAGCCCTCGCCCTCCTCGCGCCGTAGAGTTTTCAGCCACGCGACGGTGCGGGCTATCCCCTCCTCCAGCCCGACCTTCGGGCTCCAACCCGTCTCGGCGTGCAGCCTCGACGAGTCGAGCACGTTGACCGGCACGTCGAACCCGCGGGTCGGCTTACGCACGACCTCGGGCAGCGGGCCGAGCTGGTCGCGGAGGATCGAAATGATGTCGAGCACCGAGTGGCCCCGGCCGCTGGAGACGTTGAAGACGCGGTGCGGGCCGCGGTAGCCGAGCAGCGCCAGCGTCGCCGCGGTCAGGTCATCGACGTGGAGGTAGTCGCGCAGGCCCTCGCCCGTCCCCCACAGCTCCAGCGGCTCGCCGCGCAGCGCGCGGTCGGCCATCACGCCGATCACCCCCTGCCCGATGTGCAGCCTCTGCCCCGCCCCGTAGACGTTCGACGGCCGGATGAGGCAATACTCGACGCCGAACATTGACGCGTACATCGAGACATACTTCTCGACGGCGAGCTTGGTGATCCCGTAAGAGCTGATGGGGTTCGTCTGGTGGCCCTCGTCGATGGGGTTCGACTGCGGGACGCCGTAGACCGTCCCGCCCGAGGAGAAGTAGAGCACCCTGCGGACTCGCGTCTCGCCGAGGCGGCTGAGCCACCGCACCGACGCGATGACGTTGCTCGTGATGTCGTACTCCGGGTCGTCCATCGACGAGCCCGGCACCGTCGTGTGCACGAGGTGGACGACCGCGTCGGCGTCGGCGACGGCGTGCAGCACGTCGTGCGGGCGCGAGATGTCGCCCGCGACGACCTCGACCTCCCGCTCGAAGTCCCGAACCAGCTCGCGCGAGGCGTACAGCTTGTCGAAAATCCGCACGGCGTACCCGCGCGCCGACAGCTCGCGGCAGATGTGGCTGCCCATGAAGCCCAGCCCGCCCAGCACGACGACGCGCCTGCCGGCGGCTTCCGAGTCGGGTTGGAGGGTGGAACTCATGCGTCAACGTCGCGCCGAAGCACCTGCTCGTAATAGGGGATAAGATTATCGATATAGGTGTTGATGTCAAACTCCTCGACGGCCGTCCGGCGCGCCCCTTCGGAAAGCCGCCGCGCCAGCCCCGCGTCTCCGGCGAGCCGCAGCGTGCGCTCGACGACGCTATCGTTGTCGCCCGGCTCGCAGAGGAAGCCGTTGACGGCGTCCCTGACGGCCTCGGGCTGCCCGCCGACGTCCGAGCTGATGATGGGCACCCCGCAGGCCAGCGCCGCCAGGCAGGTCATCGAAAGGTTCTCGGCCTGCGTGGGGTAGAGCAGCACGTCGCACAGGTTGAGCGCCGTCGCCAGCTCCTCGTCGCCGCGCAGGAAGGGGAGCGTGGTCACGGGCATCTCCGGCGTCTCGTACTCGCGTGCGCGCTCGCTCGAATTGCCCACCACGAAGACCTCGATCCGGCCGGGCACCTCCAAGGCCCGCGAACGCAGCAGTTCGAGGAGCGGGAAGAGACCTTTGCGCTTCTCGTCCATGAAGCTGTGGAACAGGCCGACGACGAAGCGCCGCATCGGCCGCACGCCGAGCGCGGCGGCGCACGCCCCGCGCTCCATCGGGCGGAAGACCCTGGTGTCCACGCCGTAGTGGATGCGCGTGATGGGCCGGCTCCCGACGAACGTGGAGGCGTAGTGGCGCGCGAGGAAGTCCGTGTGGACGAGGATGTTGAACTCGGACTCGGTCAGGGCCGCCCTCTTCATCCTGAGCAGGGCGCTCGTCGAGTCGCGGTCGATGCCCGGGTAGGGCAGGTCGAGCTGCGGGCAGTTGCCGCACGCGTCGCGGTAACGCTCGCAGCCGAGCGTGTAGGGGCAGTAGCCCGTCGAGAGGAACTGATCGACCGGCGAGAGGACGATGGGGCGCTTCCGGCTCTCGGCCGCCAGCCACGGGATAGAGACGTAGTGGCCGTGCAGGTTGTGGAAGTGCCAGAGGTCTGCGTCTTTAATCCAGGGGCGACGCCCGAGCGCGAGGGTCGAGGGGAAGAGGAAGTCGTTACGCCCCGTCACGCTCCGGAACTTACGCTCGACGAACCGCTCGCCGGGGAAGAGGGGGAACTCGTGGACGTAGGGCGCGCCCGTCACGCGGCGCAGCGCGTAGAGCCTCGCGTCCACGCCGCGCGCGATGAGGCCCTCGACCGTCTGGCGCACGAGTGTCTCGGCCCCGCTGGAGCGGTCGAAGACGTTGAAGAATGCGACTCTCAAGTGTTCTGCTTCCCCGCCCCTCACTTGACCGCTTCCATGAATAACGAATCGGGTTTGTAGGTCGTGCCGTCGGGCTCGGTGTCGAGTTGAAAGCCGGCCCAGCCCTGTATACGGCTCTCGGCCGCGCCGACGACCCGCGGGTCGCGGAACCCCGCCGCGCGCAGCGCCCGCGCCAGCGAGTGCCGGTCGTACATCCAGAGGTGAACCTCCCCGCCGCGGCGGAAGCGCCCCAACCGGAGCAGCTCGTACTCCTCGCCCAACAACTTTCTTATAGCCGACTCACGCCGGCTCGTGCTCGACTCGCGCCGGAAGGAGGGCCGGCGCACCATCCCGTAGAGCCGCCGGAGCACCGCGCCCGGCGAGCGTCGTTGCGGCGGCGAGGCCCCCGCCGGCACGGACTCTCGGGACTGCGCGGCGCTCTCGATGATGCGCTCCGCCTCGACGCCCACGCGGCCGATGACGAACTCTTTATTAGGTATCTCTTCTTGGAGCAGGTAGGCGGCCATCTCGCCCCCGCTGCGCTCGCGCACCGTCTGGTCGTACAACTCAAGCATCATCCAGTCGTAGTTGTCCCGCCAGGCGTCGTCGCCCCCCTCCGCCTTCTCCAGCGCCTGCAAATAGACCCTCGCCGCGCGCTCAAGGTCGGGCACGGCGACGCGGACGACACCGCCCGGCTTTAAGACCCGGCGGCACTCCTTCAGAAAGGGTTCGGCGTCCGCCTTTGAAAAATGTTCCAGCACGTGAGAGTGGTAGACGACCTCGAACTGTTCGTCGCCGAACGGGACGCCTCTCCGCAGGTCGTGTGCGACGACGGACGGGTCGCCCGCTACGAAGTCCACGTTCGTCCAGGCGGGGTGGAACCGCAGCCCGCAGCCCAGGTTCAGGTACGAACTCATACGCGGAAGGCGAAGATGTTGAGCTGCATGTCCATCCCCAGGCAGAGGTTCCGGCGCAGGAACGGCTGCGGGGAGACGTTGATGGGCTGGAAGTGCAGGCGGAATCCCGCGTCAGCGAGACAGTCGATGAGCTGCCGCAGGGTCTGCGGCTTCACCTCGAAGGAGTGGTACTCGACGAACAGGTGATGCACGTTGTGGAGCGGGTCGGCGCAGTCGGCGGTGACCTCGGCCTCGGCCCCCAGCATGAAAGCTTCTATTTGCTTTTCAGGGTTATGCGCGGCTGACGTTCCGCTAACTCACTTTAAGCAGACAGGGCCATTTCAGCAGGCCCACGCAGGTGCGGAGTCCTGGCGTCAGACCGCGGGCAATTAATCACCCCCGGTTATGAACAAAATGGCGTGCGATCGCCTGAATCGGCCGGAGTCGGAGATAAGCCGCTTCGTCGCCAGACGCGGCTCGATCATAGGTCTGCTCTAACACATCCATATTGAACCAGTCACTCATACGTTGCCGCACCTCATTGACCGGCCATAAGGAATCTTCGCCGTGGGCCTGCAGCGCGTCGGTCTGTATCGTGTTGCTGCCAATGTCGGGCGAGAACTCTTGGAAAGGCCCGCGGCGCAACTGTGTGGGCAATTTTAAAGCCACCCTCTGCTTGACCAGATACTTCCCTCCCTTTTGAATCACCTCCCCGAAAGTACCGCCGATGAGCGCCATCGATGGGTAGTAGCGGCGCAGCATCTCTTTCTGCAGACGACGGTTATCTAAAGCGCAGCGGGGCAGTGACAGACAAAACTGTGCCAGCGACCGATTCATGAAGGGCGTCCCGACGCCTTTCCAGTAATCGTACATCATCGGCTGGTAGTAGGAGAAGCCGAACACATGATTCCACTGAAAGATCAGCCAAGCTCTCTGGAAGAGGCTCCCGGGGATCGCGCTCTCCTGGGCCCCCAGCTCCGCATTGATGGCATCTAGGGCATCACTGAAACCGGCCTTGAGAAGCCGTCTGGCATCCTCGATGGAGCAGCACTGCCATTTATCCATGAGCCTTTCCAACATCGGCCTATCGGCTGATCCGGACATCATGATAGCCGTCTGCGCTCCGGCTAGAGGGTCGCCGGTGAATCCGGTGGTGATCGGCAGATGAACCTCGCGCACGGCCTCTAAGAAGGGCATTTGATACATGCCGTGACAGTGAGTCGCAGAGCCGAACCACTCGAGCCACATACGTGTGTGGCGCGCCAGATGATCCGGATCGATGGGCACTCGTCGCCAGGGGAGTTGAAGCGCTGTGGCGACTTGACGAGCGTATATTGTCTCTATCCAGTCCTTCCGGCCGTAAGTGTAAGCGTGCAGTTCTGCACCCGTCTCGGCGCCGACGGCGGCAATGAGACGTGAGTCCAGACCGCCCGACAACGGCAAAATCCAGGCCGGCTGCGTCTTCAGTGCCTCAGCGATGGCCCGGCGGAACAGGTCGTGCATCTCCTCGACGAGATCATCCCACCCACTCTCCCAACGCTCGGTCGTCGGCTTGACCGTCCACAAGCGCCTCCAGCTAAACCTCTCCCCTTCCCATTCCGCCGCGACATCAGGCGGAACGACTTTCATATCTTTGAAGAGAGTCCAGTCGCCGAGGAAGTGGCCGTTGAGGAGCAACGAAAGAAGGCCCGGCAGGAAAAAATCATCCGGTGAATAGTTGCCCGCCGCGACGACCACCGGCTCTAAGGTGCTGGCGATGCGCCCCTTCCCGACTCGGGCGTGGAAGACCGGAATGCTGCCCGCCCAGTCGTTCCACATTGTCCAACGCCGTCCGTCCGAACTGACCTTCAGCAAGGTGACACGGCCGTCGCAGGGCAACGTAAGACCATCCGCCGCGGCGTCGCTCCGGAACAGCCGCTCGAAGGAATTAACCGAAATATCTCCGACCGGCGAGCCGATGATCACGAGCCGCTCGCCGCCTCCGGTCTCGATCACTAATTCATCGATACGCCCGTGGCCCCATACCTGTAGACAACTCGCGCCGATCTTCAGGCTGCGCGATTGAAGCCAAGGGAAATAGCTCAAGGCGCGGAGCAGTGCGGAGTGTTGGCGTTCACGGGCAGCCGGGTCTAGTTCGAGGTGTATGGAAAACCCAATAATAGAGTTCATCAAGCCCCCCTGAGTTCGACATGCCCCCGCCAGCCCTTAGCCAGTTGAAAATTCAGGAAGGGGTCCGAGGCGTTGGACATCACGGAGCGAAAGGGAGCGAAGTTGGAACGGACGGGAATATCGGTGAGCCCGCCCTCCCAGAGCTTGAGCCAATCTCTCTGCAGCCCTTCCGCGAGCATCTTGATCTTCAGCGGATCGAGGCCCATGAGTCTGCTCGCCACGGCATCTACCGCGAGTGGATTGAAGCCGGCTAAAATGACGCCGCAGGATTTGGCTGTCGGGGCTAACGGCCCCTCTTTCTCGCCGCCAACAATCCCGTCAATGACGGAGAAGAACTTCCGCTGGGGCTCGCGACAGACCTGCCCTTCTCGATCTGCATGAAGAACGATCCGAGTCAGGTCGAGCGCCATTCGCCAGGCCGTATCATTTCCATGCCAACTCCCCCCGACGATGTTCCCCAGGTACTGATCTCCGTACTTACGCCAACCCCTCCGATCAAGGGCGCTCTGCCCGGCGCGGTGAAGACGCCCTAGAACTTTGTAGGCGAGATCGGCCGCCCGATTTTCATGAGCTAACAGGCCGGTATAGAGCCACATCCGGTACCGGTTCAGGGTGTTCTGCAAGAGGCCCAGGTCCGGATGCTCATCGCCGCCCCGTGACGGGGAACCGATGCGATGATGCGGAATGTAATTTTTGTCGCCCTGCGTGCCCACCATCCCCTTGATATTGAGCGTGACGCCCACCTTTTGATGGACCTTCAGCTTGGGGACAGAGATGAAGACGTCTGAGTCAAGGACCGTTTTAGCGACATAGTAACGGTGCCCGTTGAGGTGATGCCTTACGGTCTGCTCTCGTTTGAAATCAGAACCGTACATGAGTCGTACATCCCGGGTGCTAAAACCCGTGAACTCGCTGTCGCCGTTTAGATCAACTTCCACGTACCCGGCCGGGTCGCGGACCTCTCGCACCCGAAGATGAGAGGGGGCGTAGTTAAGGTCGTAATCCCACGGGACGTACAGGTTGCGCAGGTCGAGCACCGGAATCTCGAAGCCCAGACGCTCGCGATACAGATCAACCACAGCCTGAATCCCCGTGACCTTCACCCAGTTGTCGAAGTCGCTGTGAGCCAATGGCGCGTCGGCGATGACAATCCTGCCCCTCCCCCCCAGGGCCTTGTATACATAGTCAACCACTGCCCGCAGCACTGAGCCATGTGTGATGCTGGCGAAGACCGACTCGCCCCGGTTCATGTTTATGTCCATCACCGCGTTGGGCTTGATTACTACATTGGCGCCCGGTTGAACCAGCATCTTCAGCGGGTTCCAGTCCCTAGAACCGAAATGCTCCGCATCAAGGCCGAGGAGTGCAAGAGATTCGCGCACCGCGCCGTATACGCCGTTCGCCGAGCTAACACAAGCTTGGCCCGCCAAGCAATATTCCGGGTACTCCTGATCGGGATGAAATGGAGGGGCTTCAGGGTAGCCCACCAGCGGATCGCTAAAGGCAGAAACTATAGGACTCTCCAACACGTCCGATCTCCTTACCTGGCAGCTTACGAGGCGACAATGTGTGCGTCCTCTTTATATGTTCTCACGGATGATTGCGTCGAGCTGTTCGGCCCGTCGGTCGAAAGTATGATCTCGCAGCGTGCGTCGCTGCCCGGCCGCGGCAATGGCTCGTCGCTCGCTCTCGTGCCCGAGCAGGTATCTCACCTTTTCGATGGCTTCTTTGGAGTTGCGATACGTTACCACTTCCACGTCCGGCTCGAAAAGTTCGGCGAGGTTCGCCTTCCAATCAGTCAGCAGACAGGTGCCCACACCCGTGGCCTCGTACAGACGCATGTTGGAGGCGCTAACGGGTGAGGCATCGATGTGCGTATTGAGAGCAACCCTGGAGTCATGAAGCTGCTGAAACATCGCCAGGCCGAAAACCGGCGGGCGCGCGCGACGGGCAATCCGGCGATCAATGTTGTGTGAAAGAGAAGGGCGCGCCTCCCAGCGGGTCACCTTTCGCACAAACGGCGCGGCAGACAGGAGAGTCCGCGGGATACCCACCCGTTGCGCCATCTGCACGGCATCATAGGCCCACTGGCGGACGGTTATGTGGCGATCTTCCTGCGGCAATGCGCGGGGTACATCCGACCAGATTCGAAGGCCCGTCGCTTTCACGAGATCTACTAAAAGCCTCTCCCTCTCGTTATGAAATTGATCAAGCTTAACGATCGAACCGATGAAGGAGAAATCCACGTTGGGCGACGACCTCGCGTCAATTCTTCCTAGGACGCGCCCCTCGAAGGCGTGATTGATATGGTAGCAGCGGTGACCTTTCTCCCGGAACTGCGGGACGAATTCCGGGATGCAGGTGAGGACCATGTTATATTCACGGAACACTGATGGATCGTTGTAAGGAGCACCACACCAGCCCAAGATGAGGCGGATTGAGCGGCATTCGGATTTCAACTGTCTCAGGAAAGCGGCGGTGAACGTGACGTAATCATTAACGAAAAGAATATCGGGCTGGAAAGCCTTTACCTGAGCTGCGGCGATCTTAAGCAGATAATCGGCGTCACAGTACGTCACCCCCTTCTCTTCCGCCCAACGCTTTTGCATCGCCTCGGCGTTGGCGACAACTTCATCCGTCTCGTGGCCCAACCGGCTCAGCGCCACCGACCAGAAGTCGGCCCCGCCGTAGCAGTCGGCCATGAGGGCGGCGTGTTGGACGGCGTAAGACTGACTACCCAGATCAGGATTCCGGGCATAAAACTGCTCTATGTACGCCGGATAATTGGTCGTAATCCTTTGTAAACGCAAGTTTCGCATACTACGAGGAGCAGCCCGGCAGCGCCGATAAGTTCCGCAGCAGGTTCAGGCCCCGGTGACCACAGCCGAGCTGTGCAAGAGTAATCGTATAGCTTTCCTTTTGCGGAATGTCTATCGCCAGAGGTGGGCGTGGAGGAATACCCACACTCTCGCGGCCTCATCCCACGCCCAGGCTTCGCCGCGGCCCCGACACGTAGTAGAGCGGCTTGATGCCGAAGCGGTCGCGCGACAGGAAGAGGGTGCGCTCGCGCGCGTCCCAGACGGCGAGCGCCCACATGCCGTTGAACTTGAGTTGACAGTCGGGGCCCCAGCGGTCGTAGGCGGCGAGGATGACCTCGGTGTCGGCCTGCGTGCGGAAGGAGTAGCCCAGGCCCTCAAGCTCGCGCCGCAGCTCGATGAAGTTGTAGATTTCGCCGTTGTAGGTGATCCAGTAGCGGCCGTCGGCGAAGCTCATCGGCTGGCGGCCGGCCGGGCTGAGGTCGAGGATCGCCAGCCGCCGGTGGCCCAGCCCCAGCGCGCCTTCGACGTGCACGCCCTCCCCATCCGGCCCGCGGTGGGCCAGGGCGCGCGTCATCGCGCCGACCACCCCGCCGTCAGCCGGACGCCCGTCAAGATTCAGGAGGCCGGCGATTCCGCACATCCCTCTTACCCCGTTCCTTTCTCCGCCGCTCGCCAGGATTTCGCGGCCACGATTCTACACGCCGCGCCGCGCCGAAGCACCCGGCCGGGGCGCGCTCAGGCCCACCCCTCGATGCGCGAAAGCGACTCGACCGCTATCGGGCTCAGGCGGGCCGGGCTCTTCGCCTCCGACGACAAGACCCCGCCCAGGATTTGCGAAGCGTCGAAGATGGTCTGGACGTTGACGCGGGAGATGTGGCGGTCGGTCGAGTAGTCGTCCGTGGGGGCCTGCGGGGCGGGCGCGGGCCTGAGCGTCCTCCTGGCCCGCCGGGCAAGGCCGTACAGGAGGTCGTTGCTGCGGACGATGTTCCCCGCAGTTCTCCTGAGCGACGCGCCCAGACTCTCCGCAGCCTTGTCGGGCCCCGCGGCCGCCGGCTTCGGCTTCGAGTCGCGGTGCTCTTTGAGCAGCGCGTCGAACGCCTCGTCGCCCCCGTAGTAGTCCCTCATGTAGCCGGCCAGGGTCTGAAGCTCCTCGGAGATGTCCTCGTACGCCTCGAAGGACATCAGCTCCGTGAAGAGGGACTTCAGGTAGGCGTCCATGTTGGGCGGGCTGGTGAAAGTCTCCGGGTAGATCTGCTGGAACTTCCGGTACGTCGCCAGGAAGTAGGGGGCGTTGAGATACCTCATCGGGTAGGGCACGCCCTCTATCAGGTCCCGGCCGAAGAGGGAGATGTAGTTCTCGAACTTCTGCTTGCGGTCGTACTGGATGCCCGCGTTGCTGATGCGGCTCACCCCGCAGATGTAGAGCGGCAGGTCGAGCAGGTGGTAGCTGTCGTCGATGCCGAGCAGGTGGCAGGCCGCGGAGTAGTCGGGGAACGGGGGGAGGAAGAAGTAGCCCGTCTTCTCTTTGCACCGGCGCAGCACCGAGCTTGCCACCGCGCAGTTGAGCATCTTGGGCAGGATGCCGTACGTCCTGGTGTCGAAGTTGGAGAAGGCGTCGGCCACCGTCCTGGCCTTCACCTCGTAGAGGTTGCCCGAGCGCCGCTCGCAGAAGAAGGTGCACCGCAGGTTGTCGTCGGGGATGTCGGCGTGCTGGTAGTAGCCCCGCTCCCAGACCAGGGTGTTGATCGAGAACCTGCTCAGCGTCTCGTGGGCGTAGGTGAGCGCGTTGGCCGCGAGCGCGTCGTCGTCGCTGAGGTAGAGGACGTACTCGCCTGCGGCGTGCGACAGGACGTACTCGAAGTTGTCGCACATCGAGAGGTCGCGGCCGGGGTTGACGTACCTCACCCGGTCAGAGTCCCGCATGAACCCTTCGACGACCTCCCGGGTCTCGTCCTGAGAGTTGTTGTCGGAGACGACGATTTCGTAGTCCGCGAACTCCTGGCTCACGGCCGTCTGAAGGGCCGACCGCAGCAGCGAGGCGCGGTTTCTGGTAGGCATCAGGATAGAGAAGAACGGCACACTAACCTCCCCCGTGACTGGGCCGCCCGCCCTCCGGCGGCGCGGACTCACCCCTCACGAACACGCGACCCTCCGTCGGATGGACTGTGGGAATTCTTTGAGGCCCGAAGCGGGACTGAAATTATGTTTACTCTTCGACAACGCTGAACCGATCCTGCCGCGCGGCGCTCAAACTCGCGCCCGCTACGACGGGAGCCTTCTCAGCCAGGCGCCGGGCCAGTGAGTGATGTTCTCGGACAACTCACTCTCGTTGAAAGGCCAGGCCGGCTGCTCCAACACGAACTCCGCGTGCCGTCGCGCGAATTCGGCCGCCGCGGCGGCCGGGTTGTCCCCGGCCCACTCGGGCCGGCCCCGCGGCACGTCGTACAGGTCTTTCATCGACCCGTCGGTCGCGACGATGTAGGAGCCCGGCGTGACCAGGTCGTGGTAAGCCTCCAACTCGTCGAGGACGTGCTGCTTGGTATGGTTTGAGTCGAGGATCACCATAACAGATTCACCCTCGGCTATCAAAGAGTGCACGTGCCGGACGACCTCCGGCGCGGTCGAGCTCCCTTCCACCAGCGTGATGAGCGGGAACATCTCGTGCGCCTCGATGGCCCGGCGGTTATGCGGGCGTATCTCCACGTCCACGCCGACGACCCTCCCCCTGCCCGCCGCCTTGCACAGGCTGGCGTAGAAGATGAGGGAGCCGCCGTGGGCGACGCCGGTCTCGACGATGACGTCGGGCCGCACGCGGTAGACCACCTCCTGCGCCCGGATCATGTCTTCGGGGAGCTGGATGACCGGCCTCCCCATCCAGCTAAAGGTGTAGGGGTACTTCTGGTCCCAGCCGACCCTGACCCACTGGCGGGAGATCAGCTCGAAAGCCTCCTTCGAGTACAGCTCCATGACGCGGACTTCGCCGTCACGCTCTTCGGTCAGAGTCCGCTCCGTCGTGTCTATCGTTAGTCTCATACCCCTCGCGTCAAACGGGCTCGTCAAAAAGCCGCCATTATGCCACGGCCCGCCGGTTCCTCATAATTGACGCGAGCCCGCCTCGCGCGACCTCCACCACTCGATCGTCTCCTCCAACCCCTCGTCGAGGCTGTAGCCGGGTGACCAGCCCACCTCTTCGCGCAGGCGCGCGACTTCGGCCGTCAGCGACGGCGGCTCGCCCGCCGGGGCGGGCACGGCCCCCAGCCGAACCAGGTGACTCCGCCCGAGCCTGACGGCGACCTTGTCGATTACCTCCGCCAGCGAGACCGGGCGACCCGATGCGATGTTGACCGCCCCCGTGACCTCCGACCCGAGCAGCGAGACGAACGCCGCCGCCACGTCCTTCACGTAAAGGAAGTCACGCACCTGTCGGCCGTGCGAGCAGAGCGCCGGTTCGTCCCGCAGCAGCGAGCGGACGACCGAGGCGACCAGCCGCGCCGGGTGCTCGTGCGGGCCGTAGAGGAAGAAGATGCGGCCCCAGGCCGCGCTGAACCCCGCCCGCCCGGCCAGCGCTTCGAGCATAATGCGGAGCGCGTGCTTGCAGGCCCCGTAGGGGGTCGCGGGCGCGAGCGGCGTCTCCGCCTCGGAGCAGTGGCCGCCCGCCCGCCAGTCGTACTCCGCGCACGACCCGGCGACGACCGAGCGCCGCCCCCCGCGCGCCGCGAACTCTTCGAGCAGGCGCAGGCTCGCCCGCGCCCAGCGGAAATTTTCGAGCGAAGTCCAGTACCTGCCCGGCTCCGTGTACCAGGCGAGGTGCAGCAGGTGTGTGGGGTTGACGGCGGCCAGCAGGCGGGCGGCCTCCTGCTCGTCGAGCAGGTCGGTCTGGTGCCAGTTCACGCCGGGGGCGGCGCCTTCCGGCGCGCCCCGCGAAGAGACCGCGTGGACTTCGGAGCCGCCTTGCAGAAGCAGCGGGAGGCAGTGCCGGCCGACGAAGCCCCCGGCTCCTGTGAGCAGAACCCTTCTCATCCCTGAAAGTCGGGGTACTCCCTATCCCTGGCGATGATGATGCGTTCGCCGGGCGGCCACTCGATTCGGAAGGCCGGGTCGTCCCAGCGCACGCCCCTCGCGCTCTCCGGCGCGTAGACGTCCGACATCTGGTAGAAGACTTCCGACCCGTCCTCCAGGGTCTGGAAGCCGTGCGCGAAGCCTTCGGGGACGTGGAGCATGAGCCGGTTCTCGGCGCTCAGCTCCGCCGCCACCCACTGCCTGAAGGTGGGCGAGTCGGGGCGCAGGTCAACGATCACGTCGTAGACGGCCCCCATCGTGCACCGCACCAGCTTGGCCTGCGCGTGCGGGGCGAGCTGGTAGTGCATGCCGCGCAGCGTGCCCCGCCTCCGGTTGAACGAGATGTTGCACTCAACCAGCCGCGCGCTCAGGCCGCGCGCCGCGAACTCCGCGCCCGACCAGCTCAGCGCGAAGAAGCCGCGCTCGTCCTCGAACCGCTCCGGCTCGACGAGGAAGGCTCCCTTGAGCTTCGTCTCGGTAAAGATCACGCCGCGCCTCCGCCGCTGTGTTGTTGAGAGAAACGCCGTCCGGCGTCAGACGACTCTCAGTTCGGGAATCGGGACGATGAACCGGCCGCCGCGGCGGCGGTACTCGGCCTGCTGCTCCAGAATCTCGTCGGCGAAGTTCCACGTCAGCAGCAGGCAGTAGTCGGGCATCTCTTCGAGCAGCCTCTCGGGCGGCGAAATCAGAAGGTGCGTCCCCGGCGTGTAGTAGCCCTGCTTGACCGTGCTGCGGTCTACGACGAAGTCGAGCGTCTCCGCGCCGAGACGGAAGTAGTTTAAGAGCGTGCTGCCCTTGGCCGAGGCCCCGTAGACGGCGATGCGCTTGCCCCCGGACTTCAGCCCGGCGAGGAGTTCGAGCAGTTCCCGCCGCAGGCGCTGCACCTCGGCCCCGAAGCCGCGGTAGAAGTCGGCGGAGCCGACGCCCCACCCCTCCTCCTCCCGCAGCATCTCGCGCACGCGCCCCGCGCCGCCTTCGCCCGAAGAATCGGCGGCCCCTTCCCTGCCGACGAAGACGCGCAGCGTCCCGCCGTGGATGGGCAGCCGCTCCACGTCGCGCACCGCCAGCCCGTGCCGCCGGAAGAGCGCGTCGAGCGCCGTCAGGGAGAAGTAGCAGAGGTGCTCGTGGTAGATGGTGTCGAACTCGACGCCGTCTATCATCTCCTTCACGTAGGGCACCTCGATGACCGCGACGCCGTCATCCTTCAAGAGCAGCGCGAAACCCTCGACGACGCCGTTGAGGTCGGCGACGTGCGCCAGCACGTTGTTGGCGTGGATGACGTCGGCGCGCTCGCCCTGCCGGCTCAGCTCCGCGGCCAGCGCCTCGCCGAAGAACTCGCAGAGGGTGCGGACGCCGCGCTCTTCGCGCGCGACCCGCGCGACGTTCTGGGCGGGCTCGATGCCGAGGACGGGGACGCCGCGCCGCAGGTAATACTGAAGCAGGTAGCCGTCGTTGCTGGCGACCTCAACGACGAGGCTGTCGGGGCCGAGGCCGCGCTCCGAGACGAGGCGCGCGACCGTCCGCTCGGCGTGCCGGAGCATGGTGTCGGAGAACGACGAGAGGTAGAGGTACTCGCGGAACAGCTTCTCGGGCGGAACCGTCTCTGTGATCTGGAGCAGCGAGCAGCGGCCGCAGAAGGCCAGGTCGAGCGGGTAGGTCTCCTCCGGCCCGGAGAGCTGTTCTGCCGTCAGCAGCGAGTTGGCGAGCGGCGTCCGCCCGAGGGAGAGGACGAGTTCGAGACCATTCGCGCCGCACGAGCGGCAGACGGCCGTGACGCCCGCGGCCCCGCTCATACGGACGCCCCCAGGAAGGACTTGTACCAGTCGATGGTGCGCCGCAGCCCCTCGTCCAGTGTGAAGAGCGGCCGCCACCCCAACTCCTCCCTCGCGCGCGCGGCGCTCAGGTACTGGTGGCGAATTTCGTTGGTCGCCTCGTTGCGCACGTCGGGGCGGAGGTCGGAGCCCATCAGCGAGAGCACCTTCTCGGCAATCTCAAGCACCGTGACCTGTATCTCGTTCGAGAAGTTGAAGGCGCGCCCCGAGAGAGCGCGGTCTTCGGCCAGCCGCTCGGCCAGCAACGTGTAGACGGCCGCGCCGTCCTCGACGTAGAAGTAGTCGCGCACGAACTTCCCGTCCGAGCGGATGACGGGGCGCTGCCCGCGCAGCACCGAGCGGATCGTCCCCGGCACGATGCGGTTCCAGTTGAGGTCGCCGCCGCCGTAGAAGTTGCCGCAGCGCGTGACGACGACCGGCAGCCCGTAGCTCTGCGCGTACGCCTGCGAGATGATGTCCGAGCAGGACTTGCTCGCGTCGTAGGGGTGGCGACCGCGCAGCGGCGTCTCCTCGTCGTAAGGGAGCGCGTCGTGGTCGCCGTACGCCTTGTCGGAGGAGGCCATCACGATCTGCTTGACGGTGGGCGTGCGGCGGCAGGCTTCCAGGACGGCCCACGTCCCCTGCACGTTGGTCTCCCAGGTCGAGACGGGGTTGCGGTTGGCGATGCCGACGATGGTCTGCGCGGCGAGGTGGATGACCGTGTCCGCCTCGTACTCGCCGAGCGCGCGCTCCAGCACGGCCTGGTCGCGCACGTCGCCGCGCACGACCTTGACGCGGTCGGCCAGAGACGACCGCACCAGCTCGCTCTGCGGAACCCAGTCGCGCACCAGGCAGACCACGTCCGCGCCCAGCTCGACGAGGCGGCGCACGAGCCACCCGCCGACGAGGCCCGTCGCGCCTGTGACGAAAGTGGGGCGGTCAAGCCAGAAGGTGCCCATCGATAATTATCCCGCCTTAAAGCTTAAAGAAGACTCGGCTACCGCCACACCTTCCACGGCGCCTGGTGTTCGCGCCAGAGGGTTTCGAGGTAGCGCTTGTCGCGCAGGGTGTCCATGCACTGCCAGAAGCCCTCGTGGCGGTAGGCGGCCAGTTGCCGGTCTTCGGCCAGCCGCTCCAGCACGTCGGCTTCGAGGTTGGTGTCGTCGCCCGCGATGTAGTCGAAGACCGCGGGCTCGAAGACCATGAACCCGCCGTTGATCCAGCCCTCGCCGACCTGCGGCTTCTCTGTGAACTCGGACACCAGGTCGCCGTCGAAGACCAGGCCGCCGAAGCGGGCGGGCGGGCGGACGGCCGTCACGGTGGCGATGCGCCCCTGCGCGCGGTGGAAGGCGAGCAGCTCCCCGAGGTCGATGTCGCACACGCCGTCGCCGTAGGTGAGCAGGAAGGTGCCGTCCTTCAGCCACGGTTCGAGCCGCTTGACGCGGCCGCCCGTGTTCGTCTCCTGCCCCGTGTTCTTCAGGTGCACGTACCAGTCTTCGCACTCGCTCTCCTGCGACTCGACGCTGCCGCGCCGCAGATCGACCGTCATGCTCCCGCTCAGCGCGCAGTAGTCCACGAAGTAGCGCTTGATGACCTCGCCGCGGTAGCCGAGCGCGATGAAGAACTCCTTGAAGTCGAAGTGCGAGTAGTGGCGCATGATGTGCCACAGTATCGGGCGCCCCCCGATCTCGACCATCGGCTTCGGCTTAATCTCCGTCTCCTCGGCGAGCCGCGTGCCCAGCCCGCCGGCGAGAATGACGACCTTCATCCGGCAGCGTCCCCCACGGCTAAAGATGCCTCCTCGTCCCGCGCGCGGGCCGGCCCCGAAGTCCAGTTGAAGGTCGGCCTGACGACGCCGGGCATCGCCCCCGCGTAAGGCCCGCGCGCCGAATCGCCTTCGAGGCTGTCGATGACCTGGAAGGCCACCGCGTCGCGCTCCAAAAAGTGCAACGTCGGCGTCGGGTCGTAGGAGCTGAGCGCGACGCTGACGATGAGCGTGCCCTCGGCGAGGAAGTTGCCCGGTATCCAGACCGTGCTCACGTGGCGGCCGAGTGGGCGCGGGCTCCGCGCCCACTCGGTCTCGAACTCGTGCGTGACGAACAGGTGGAGCCCCTCCTCGTTGAAGAAGTGGTAATTGGGCACGAGCACGTGCCCCGGCTTCAGCACCTCGAACTCCATCTCGACGCCTACGGGGCGCCGGATGTCCACGGCGTCGCAGACCTCGCCCTCCTCCGTCCTGACGCGCACCGCGCACAGCCGCGCGATCTCGTTGCCCGGGGCCTTCGCCGGGTCGGGCCACGCGCGCGCGGCCGTCGTCCCCAGCCCCGTGTTGAGGTACGCGCTCACGACCTCGTAGGAGGGGCCGTCCGCGAGGACGCGCCCGCCGTCGAGCAGGACGGTGCGCGGGCAGAGGCGCGTCACGGCCGGCATGTTGTGCGAGACGAAGAGCACGGTGCGCCCCTCGTGCCCCACGTCCTCCATCTTGTTGAGGCACTTGCGCTGGAAGCGCGCGTCGCCCACCGCCAGCACCTCGTCCACCAGCAGTATCTCGGGCTCTAAGTGCGCGGCGACGGCGAAGGCCAGGCGCAGGTACATCCCCGACGAGTAGCGCTTGACCGGCGTGTCGATGAACCGCTCGACCTCAGCGAAGGCGACGATCTCATCGAACTTGGACTCGATCTCGGCCTTGCGCATCCCGAGGATGGCCCCATTGAGGTAGACGTTCTCGCGCCCCGAAAGCTCCGGGTGGAAGCCCGTGCCGACTTCGAGCAAGCTTCCGACCCGGCCGTAGAGCTCGACGCGCCCGCGCGTCGGCTCCGTGATGCGCGAGAGCACCTTGAGGAGCGTGGACTTGCCCGCGCCGTTGCGGCCGATGAGGCCGACCACCTCGCCCGGCCTGATCTCGAAGCCCACGTCCTCCAGCGCCCAGACCTCCTCGGCCCCCGCCCCCGCGCCGCCGCGCCTGAACGGAGCCCTGACGGCCTTCGTCAGCGTCTCGCGCAGCGTCTGGTAGGGCTCGCGCCCCAACTCGATGACGTACTTCTTGGCGAGGCCCTCGGCCCTGATGATCGGCTTCATGGGAGCTTGTTAGATGACGTCGGCGAACTCCCGCTCGACCCGCCGGAAGAGGTAGGACGCGCAGACGAGCAGCGCCAGCGTGAAGGAGGCCGAGACCGCGAGGGCGTACCAGTCGAACTCGCCGCCGAGCACCGCCGCGCGGAAGCCGCTGACGATCCCGACCAGCGGGTTGAGCGCGTAGACCCCGCGCCAGCCCTCCGGCACGAGGCTCAGCGGGTAGAGCACCGGCGAGAGGTACATCCAGAGCTGCATCAGGACGGGCAGCGCCACGCCCATGTCCCTGTACTTCACGTTCAGCGACGAGGTGAGCATGCCGCACGCCAGCGCCAGCAGCGTCGTCATGACGAGCAGCGGCGGCAGCGCCAGGAGGGCGGCCGTCGGCGCGACGCGGTAGTAGACCAGCAGCCCGACCAGGAGGAGGGACGACACGGCCAGGTCGACGAGCCGCGCGCCGACGGCCGCCGCCGGGACGACGCCGCGCGGGAAATAGACCTTGGTGATGAGGTGCGCGTTGCCCACCAGGCTCGCGCTGCTGTTCATCACCGAGGACGAGAAGAAGCCCCAGATCAGCAGGCCGATGTAGGCGAAGAGCATGTAGGGCGTGCCGTCCGAGGGCACGCGGGCGAGCTTGCCCAGGAAGATCGTGAAGACGGCCGTCATCAGCAGCGGCTGGATCAAGACCCAGGCGAGGCCGAGCGCAGCCTGCTTGTAGCGCACCTTCACGTCGCGCCAGATGAGGAAATAGAGCAGCTCGCGGTACTCCCACAGCTCGCGGAGGTCGAGTCCCGCCCAGGACTTGCCGGGTTCGATTGTGACCAGCGGCTCGTCGGGGAGGGCGTGCGGGGCGACCCCGGTCGCCGCCGGGGCCTTTGCGGGGACGCCGGCCGCGGGGGGCACGGCCCCCATCGCGCCCGCGTTGTTGCTTGTGGTAGTACCCATCGAGTGTGTGTTCCGGCCGTCCGTCCACTGCGGGGCGCGGCGGCCCCCTCTTAAACCTCAATCGCGGTTGAGATTTTATTGCCTGAGAGGGATTTGCAGTCTAAACAGGCGGGGCAGGTTCGTCAAGCGACGCCGCCCGGCAGGAAGTCCGCGTCGCGCGCCGCGCCGCAGATGGGCCGGAGCCCCCGCGGCCGCCTCTGACTTCGAGGGGCCGCGGGGGCTCCGGGTGGATGAGTCTCTTGAAGAACGGGGCAGGCCCGGCCGGGTCTAAACCCCCGGCCCGGCTGTCTCGCTCTACTTGAACTTGAAGTTCGCCGTGTGCGTCGAGCCGTCGTTGAGCTTGACGGTCAGGACGCGGCAGGTGCCGGCCCACGACTTCTCGGTCTTCCAGTTGTACTGGTAGATGTCCGGGGTGTACGTGAGCGTGCTGGCGCCGGGCGTCTCCGTCTCCTCCATGTCGTTGATCGGGACGTTGTCCGCGCAGCCGACCTGCTGCGACGCCGGGAAGCCCGCGGCCAGAATCCCCAGCCCCTTGTTCCCGCTCAGGCTGAACTTCATCGGGACGGTCTGGCCGCCCTTAACCTGGTTGAGAACCGGCGGGTTGTCCACCGGCGAGAAGAAGCCGGTGAAGTTGTAGAGCACCGTCACGGTGAAGGTCCCCGTCGTCTGGTTGCCCACGGCGTCGGTCGCCGTCACCGTCACCGTCGTCGGGCCGACGTTGAAGACCGTCCCCGACGGGTGGGTGTAAGCGATCGTCACCGTGCCCGAGCAGTTGTCCGTCGCCGTCGCCGCCGGGTACGTGACGGCCATCGAGACGTCCGGCGTGTTGAGCGGCAGGTAGACCGTGACGTCCGCCGGCACGTTCAGGGTCGGCGCCGTGCCGTCCGCGACCGTGATAGTCTGCACGTCCGAGGCCGTGTTGTTGGCGGCGTCCTTCGCCGTGAAGGTGCGCGTGATCACCTTCGGGCTCGTGGCCGAGCCGACGCCCGTGGCGGCCTCGCTCACCGTCACCGTCACGCCGCAGTTGTCGAACGGCGAGGCGCTGAAGATGAGTTCGCCGTTGGCGTCGCGCAGGAACTGGCCGTCGGCCCCGACGGCCGGGCCGCGCGCCTGCGACGGGCTGGCCGCGGGCACCTCGCTCAGGCAGGTGTAGGTCGCGTCGTCCGGGGCCTGGATGATGGGGGCCGTGTCGTCGATCACCGTCACGACCTGCGTGTCGGTCGCCTCGTTGCCGGCGGCGTCCCGCGCCTTGTAGGTCAGCGTGTAGGTGCCGGGGGCGAAGTTGTTGCCCGGCGGCAGGCCGGTGATCGTGACGGTCACCGCGCAGTTGTCGCTGACCTCGGGCTGGCCCAGCTCGCCGGCGAGCGCCACCGTGCAGCCGGTGTTGTCGGAGCCCGTCCCGACCGTGACGTCGTCCGGGGCCGTGATGGTCGGCGGCGTGGTGTCGCCGGCGCAGGTGTTGTCGGTGACGATGACCTTCTGCGTGCAGGTCGCCGTGCGGCCGTCCACGTCGGTGACCGTCCAGAGGATCGAGGTGATGCCGACCGGGTACGGGTCGGTCAGCGGCTTCGGCTGCGCGGGGGTGATGACCTCGCCCTCGGCGTCCAGCACGGCCGGCGTGCTGTCGCTGCGCAGGCCCGTGACTGTCCCGCCGCCCGAGGCGGTGTGGGTGGGCGTGCCCACGGCCACCGTCTCGTCGCCGGAGTCGTCCGCGTCGGTGGCGAACTTGTCCGCCGGGCACGAGATGGTCGGCGCGGGCGTGTCAACCACCTTGATGCTGAAGGTGCAGCTGCCGCCGCCCGTCTCCGAGGTCGAGGTGATGGTGTGCGTGCCGACGGGGAAGAACCGCAGGCCGGTCGTCTCGTCGGGGGCCGGGCTGTTCGTTACCGCCCCGCAGTCGCCGGAGACGCCCGCCGCGGAATACTTCACGAACGCGCCCAGGTCGCCGCCGACCGTCGTGTTCGCCGTCGCCACCACGTCGGCCGGGCAGGTGAGCGCGCAGAACGAGTTCGGGTTGACGACACCGACGCTCAGGAAGATGGCGTCCGCGTTGGAGAAGGGGCGCGGGTCTTCCGTGTCGCTCTCCACCGTGGTCAGCGCGGCGATCTTCGTCCCGTCCGCCGCCGTCACGTTGTAGGTCGCCACGAACTTGGCGAAGCCGCGCCGCGCGAGGGTCTCGATGGTGCACGGGCCCTCGCAGTCCGCGCCGTTCGCGGGCGCGAAGCTCTGGAGCGCGAGGCCCGAGTGGGTGGGCGGGGTGACCACGACGTTCTCCGCGTCGTCGGGCCCCGAGTTGAAGACGTAGACCGTCGCCGTCACCGGGTCGCCCGAATTGACCGTGCTGGCGCCGTCGATGCCCGCGACGATCTGGAGGTCGGCCGCCGGGGTCGGCGCGGAGACGTCGAAGAAGACGGAGGCGCGGCGCGCGCTGGTCAACGTCGAGAGGTCGGCGCGCCAGGTGCCGCGGTTGTCGAACGTCTCGTCGCCGATGATGGTCTGGGCCGTCGAGGGGAGGGTGAAGGAGAAGGTCTGCGTCAGCCCCGACACGCCGAGCGAGCCCCGCACGACGTTCGCCGGCCCGATGATGTTGATGCCGCGCCGGCCCACCAGGATGGCGAGGGGGACGCTGGCCTTCACGCACACGGTGTCGCCCAGGGTGAACTGCTCCTTGGGCGTCATGCAGTCGGAGTCGTAGGTCTCGACGGACTCTGTCGTCAACTGGAAGAACGCGGCCAGGAAGAGGCCTGAGGCGAAGTCGCGCTCGGCGACGGGGGCGGCGGAAAGCGCGGCAGCGTTGTACGCCGCGGCGCGCGGGCCTGTCGGCCAGGCGTATGAGGCGGAGGTATTAAGAACCGTGAAGATGGCGGCGAACAGCGCGAGGACGATGGCGCGGCCCGAGGGCCTGAAGGCCGCGCGCGTTCGCGCGGAAGATGATCTTGTCTTGTCGGGGTGGCGATAATCTGCGTAGTAGTGGGTGGCGGGGCGCATAGTGATCCTCCGAGTGTTACTGTGCTGAGTTGCCCGAGGTGGCGGGGAGCGGAATCAAGGGGCGCAGGGCTGATGCCGAAGCCCGCGTTAGTTTCCGCCACGAGGTGAGCAATTCTGTCGGCCGGCCGCCCCCGCGCGGGGGCGGCCGGCCGACTGGTAGGGGCCCCGCGGCCTACTGCGCGGGCGTCAACTGTATCGACCCGCCCGAGATCGTGCCGGTGATGTTGTTAGTGCCGTACGTCTTGACGGCGTTGTTGAGGGTCATGCTGATGGCCGTCCCGTTCTCGACGAAGGTCGAGCCGCCGAGGTTGGTGGCGCCCGAGTTGTTGATCAGGCCCGTCCCGTTGTGGCTGACGACGGTGTTGATGACGTTGGCCGTGGTGCCGGCCCCGGTCCCCGCCGCCCCGAACAGGGTGATGCCGGACGTGCTGCCGAAGGTGACGGAGGAGTTGTTCAACGTGGCGTGCGCGTTCGTCCGCAGCCGCACGCCGTCAACCTGGTTCGCGATGGTCGAGTTGTTCACGACGGCCGTCACGAAAGGCCCACCGGAGTTCAGCAGGTCGATGCCGCGGTTGGTGCTGTAGATCGACGTGTTGGTGACGAACACGCTGGTGCCGGTGTTGTTGGTGACGCCGGTCTGGTTGACGTTGATGCCCGCGTTCGAGAAGTTGAAGATCTGGCAGTTCTCGACGTTGAGCCTCCGGCCGGACGTGAAGTTGATCCCGTTCAAGCCGAGGGTCGTCCCCGCGCCGTTGATCGAGATGTTGCGCAGCGTGACCGAGATGGTGTTGGGAGAGGCCGTCGCGCTGTCGTTGATGTTGACGCCGTTGGTGCCGCTGGCGAGGATCGAGGCCCAGCCCGAGCCCTTCCCGCCGTCGAGGGTGATGTTCTTCGTGATGGTCACGGCGCCGAACCCGCCCGGATCGAGCGCGTCGATCTCGCCGCCGGCCGCGGTCTTCGAGATGGCCCCGGCGAACGTCTTGCAGGGGGCGGTGCGGCTACAGGGGTTGACGTCGTCGCCGACGCCGGACACCCAAGTCCTCGTGGCCTGGGCCTGCGCGACCGCGGAGAGGGCGAAGATGGCGGTGAGAAGGACAAAAATCTTCAGAGGGGTTCTCTTGTTAAGCATTTCTTTGGTCTCCTTGCTTTCTCGGCAAATTAGGGATGGTGGAAGCGGCGGCGAGGGCGTGCCGGCGCCTGCGAAGGATGGGGCGGGCTAGGCTTAAACGGGAAGCCAAGTAAGATGTCGACTCACCAGAGGCTCTTCCGGGCAGCACCTCCGAATCCGACCGTTAGAAGCGGGGAGAGGTTTTATGATAAATTCGCCGAGTTGTCAATGGGCAGTCGATTTTTTTTTCCGGGGACGGCCCGCACGCCGCAGGCAATCGGAATAAGAGGGGCGTTGCCACACCCGTGGCAACCGCGCGCTGGCCCTTCGTGACCGCGCTCTTACGTCCCGGCGTCCCTTCAACAGCAGCTCGCGCATGACCAAGAAGGCTCTGATCACCGGCGTCACCGGGCAGGACGGGAGCTACCTCGCCGAGCACCTGCTCGCGCTCGGCTACGAGGTGCACGGGCTCGTGCGGCGCGTCGCGCTCGAGGAGCCTGAGCGCAGGCTGGCGCGCATCGCGCACCTCGGCGGGCGGCTGCACGTGCACCCGGCCAGCCTCGAAAGCTACGCCTCGATCTTTCACGTCATCAGCCGCCACGACTTCGACGAGTGCTACCACCTGGCCGGGCAGTCGTTCGTCGCCGAGTCTTTCGCCGACGGCTTCTCGACGATGAACACGAACATCAACGGGACGCACTACATGCTGGCCGCGCTGCGCGAGCTGCGCCCGCGCTGCCGCTTCTACTTCGCCGGCTCGTCCGAGATGTTCGGCAAGGTGCGCGAGACGCCGCAGAAGGAGACGACCCCCTTCCACCCGCGCTCGCCTTACGGCATCAGCAAGGTCGCGGGCTTCGACCTGACGCGGAACTACCGCGAGGCCTACGGGATGTTCTGCGCCTCGGGCATCCTCTTCAACCACGAGGGGCCGCGGCGCGGCTTCGAGTTCGTCACCCGCAAGATCACCTCGACGCTCGCGCGCATCAAGGCCGGGCTCGCCGACGAACTCCGCCTCGGGAACCTCGACGCGCGGCGCGACTGGGGGCACGCCCGGGACTACGTGCGCGCGATGCACCTGATGCTGCAACAGGACGCGCCCGACGACTACGTCATCGCGACGGGCGAGACGCACACTGTGAGGGAGTTCTGCGAGCTGGCATTCGCCGAGGTGGGGCTCGACTACCGCGACTACGTTAGGGTTGACGAGAAGTTCTACCGCCCGGCGGAGGTTGACCTGCTGGTCGGCGACGCGGGCAAGGCGCGCTCCGCCCTCGGGTGGCGGCCCACCTACACGTTCGAGGAGATGATCAAGGAGATGGTGCGGGCCGACCTGGAGGCCGTCTCGAAGGGGGCGGGCGGGATGTTGCCGGCCCCCCTCCCCGAGTTCGCGGCCGTCCCGGCCCCCGTCGCAGACAGAAGCGAATGAAACCCGAGCCACAAGTGAACGCCCCCCGCCTGTCCGTCGTCGTCCCCGTCTACAACGAGGAGGCGACGCTCGGGGAGGTCGTCGAGAAGCTGCTCGCGCTGCCGCGCCTGCTGGAGGTCGTCGTCGTGGACGACTGCTCGACCGACGGCACGCGCGAGGTCGCGCGCGCTCTCGCGGAGGCGCACCCGCAGGTGCGCGTCGCGCGCCACGAGCGCAACCGCGGCAAGACCGAGGCGCTGCGCACCGGCTTCCGCCTGACGCGCGGCGAGATCGTCATCGTGCAGGACGCCGACTTGGAGTACGACCCGGCCGAGATACCGCTCGTCATCGAGCCGATCGTCAACGAGCGCGCCGACGTCGTCTACGGCTCGCGCTTCCTCGTCCGCCGCGCGACGCGCGTGCTCTACTTCTACCACTACCTCGGCAACAAGTTCCTGACCTTCCTCTCGAACCTGCTCACGAACCTCAACATGACCGACATCGAGACCGGCTACAAGGCGTTCCGCGGCGAGGTCATCCGCAACATGCGGATCACCTCCTCCGGCTTCGGCTTCGAGGTCGAGGTGACGGCGAAGGTCGCCAAGCTCGGCTGCGCCATCTACGAGGTGCCGATCAGCTACTACGGGCGCACCTACGACGAGGGGAAGAAGATCGGGCTGCGCGACGGATTGCAGGCGCTCTGGCTCATCTTCCGCTTCAACCTCTTCTGCTCGCTCGGCTCGTCGTTCACGCGCGTGCCCGAGCTGAAGCGGGTCGAGCCCCGCCGCTTCGCCGCCGCGCCCGGCGCGCAGACCTACGGCTGAAGGCGCGCCGTTCATCATCAAATCCCGGAGACATAATGGAGAACATGCGACGAATTTTCGTGACCGGGGGTGCGGGCTTCATCGGCTCGTGCTTCGTCCGGCTCCTGCTCGAAGAACTGCCCGGCTGCGAGGTCGTCAACTTCGACGCGCTGACCTACGCCGGCAACCTCGACAACCTTCAAGAAATTGAAGACGCACGTCACCGCTTCGTCCGCGGAGACATCTGCGACCCCGCGGCCGTCCTCTCCGCTCTGGCGGAAGGCACAGACGCGGTCGTCAACTTCGCCGCCGAGTCGCACGTTGACCGCAGCATCCACTCGGCCGCCGAGTTCATCCGCACCAACGTCCTCGGCACGCAGGTTCTGCTCGACGCGGCGAGGGAGAGGGGCGTCCGGCGGTTCCTTCAGGTCTCGACCGACGAGGTGATGGGGAGTCTGCCCGAGCGCGACGACGCGTTCTTCACGGAGGAGTCCCCCTTCGAGCCCAACAGCCCGTACTCGGCCTCGAAGGCCGCGGCCGAGCACCTCTGCCGCGCCGCACGCCACACGCACGGCCTCAACGTGGTCGTCACGCGCTGCGGCAACAACTACGGCCCGCGCCAGTTCCCCGAGAAGTTCCTGCCGCTGATGCTCTCGAACGCGCTGCGCGACGAGGCCATCCCCGTCTACGGCGACGGCCGCAACGTGCGCGACTGGATTTACGTCGAAGACCACTGCCGCGCCATCCTGGCCGCGCTGCTGCGCGGGCGCGCGGGCGAGGTCTACAACGTCGGCGCGCGCAACGAGCGGCGCAACATCGAGGTCGCCGAGTCCGTCCTCGACGCGCTGGGCAAGCCGCGCTCGCTCATCAGGTTCGTCAAAGACCGCCCCGGCCACGACCGCCGCTACGCCATCGACCCGGTCAAGGCGGAGACGGAACTCGGCTGGAAGCCGCGCGAGACCTGGGAGTCGGGCCTCGCGAAGACCATCCGCTGGTACGCGGAGAACGGGGAGTGGGTCGAGCGCGCGCGCAGCGGCGCCTACCGCGAATACTACGCCAAGCAGTACGGGCAGGAGGTCGGCGCGGGCTGAGGCGGCCCGGCCCGCACGCCCAACGTCCACACTTATGCGAGAGGAACTCCCGCCCGGCGCACGCGCGCCCGAAGACTCTTTCCGCCGCTGGCTCCGCGCACACCGCACGGTCGTGCTCGGGCTGCTCGTCGCCGCCTTCGCGCTGCGGCTCTGCTTCATCTTCGTCGCGCCGCACCCGGCCAGTTGGGCGGGCGACGTGCGCTACCACCTCTCGGCGTCGAACCTGCTGGCCGGCAACGGCTACTCGGTGGACGAGGCGCCGCCCTACCGCCCGAGCATGGCGAGCGCGCCGGGCTACGCGCTCTTCATGGCCGCCGTCTACGCCGTCGCGGGTCAGCGCGGCGACGCCGTCCGCGTCGCGCAGGCCCTGCTCGACCTCCTGACCTGCCTGCTGCTCGCCTACGTCGCCTTCCGGGCTGCGCCGCCCGGGCTCAAGGAGCGCGCCGCCTTCGCCGGCCTCGCCCTCTACGGGCTCGTCTCCTGGTACACGATGGTCTGGACGGCCTGCCTGATGGCGGAGACGCTGACCCTCTTCTTCACGACGCTCACGCTCGCGCTCGCCGCGCGCGGGATCGAGAAGGGGGGGCGCGCCGAGTGGGCCGCGGCCGGGGTCGCGTGCGCGCTGGCGATTTTGACGCGCCCCGACTCGGTGCTGCTGGCCTTCGCCGTCTTCATCTTTCTGGGCGCGCGGCTCCTGCGCAGGCGCTCGCGCGCGGCGCTCCTGACGGCCGCCGGGTTCTGCGTCGCGCTCGGCCTCACGCTCACGCCCTGGACGGCGCGCAACTACGTCGCCTTCGGCATCGTCGAGCCGCTCGCCGACGAGTACGGCTGCGCCGCCGGGTGCTACTTCCCGAAGGGCTACCTCCACTGGGTGCGCACGTGGCTGAGGGACGAGACGCACTTCGACTACGCCTTCGAGGCGGCGTGGCCGACGGGCGTCACCGCCTTCGACGCGGCGCACCTGCCGCGCGACGCCTACGACTCGGAGGAGGAGCGCCGGCGCGTCGTCGAACTCATCGGCCGGCACAACCGCGCCGGCCAGATCACGCCCGACCTGGACGCGGACTTCCGCGCGCTGGGGTGGGAGCGCGTGCGCGCCGCGCCGCTGCGCTTCTTCCTGACGCTCCCGCTCTACCGCCTCGCCTCGATGTGGCTGACGGGCTTCAGCACGAGCCGCCCGACGCCCTACATGATGCTGCTGCGCGTCCTCTCCGTCCTGCCGCTGCACCTGTGTGCGCTGGCGGCCTTCGCGCTGTGGCTGCGCGGGCGGCCGCTGATGTGGCTTTTGCTGCTCGTCGTCGTCGCGCGCAGCGCCTTCTTCGGATTTCATTACGCGCCCGAGACAAGATATATTGTCGAGGCATACCCGCCAATGCTCGCCGCCTGCGCGGTGACGGCCGCGGCCCTGTGGGGCTACCTCCGCGCCCGTCTGCGTCCGCCGGCGGGCTGGGCGTGAAGCGGGAAGGGCCGCGGCCTCTGTCTCGGGCCTCTTAATACCTTATGAAAGTTCTCATCACGGGCGCGGGCGGGATGGTCGGCCGGCTGCTCGCCGGACACTGCCGCGCGCTGGGCGACGAGGTCGAGGCGTTCGACCACGCCGGGCTCGACATCACCGACGAGCGCGCCGTGCGCGAGACGTTCGCGCGCCTCAAACCCGACGCGGCCATCAACTGCGCCGCGTGGACTGAAGTTGACGCCTGCGAGTTAGACCCGCAGCGCGCCTTCCTCGTCAACTCGCAGGGCGTCGAGAGCCTCGCGACGGCGAGCCGGCTGGCGCGCGCCTGCTTCGTCACCGTCTCGACCGACTACGTCTTCGACGGCCGGCGCGAAAATTATTTCTACACGCAGCGCGACGACCCGCACCCGCTGAGCGCCTACGGCGCATCAAAGCTCGAAGGCGAGCGGCGGGCGCAGGCGGCGTCGGCGCGCACCGTCGTCGTGCGCTCGGGCTGGATTTTCGGCCCCGGCGGGAGGAACTTTCTCGCGACCGCTCTGGAGCGCGCGCGCCGCGGCGAGCGCCTGCGGGCCATCTCGGACTCTTACGGCACGCCGACCTACGCGGTTGACCTCGCGGCCCGCCTGCGCGAGCTGGCCGAGTTAGACCTGCCGGGCGTCTTCCACGTCGTCAACTCGGGCGCGGGGGCGAGTTACGAGGGCTTCGCGCGCGCCGCGGCCGAGGCCGCAGGGGCCGCCGGGGCCGAGGTAGAGGGCGTCCCGGCCGACTCGCTCAAGCGGCCCGCGCCGCGCCCGCGCAACTCGCGCCTGCGCTGCCTGCTCTCCGAAGCCATCGGGCTCGCGCCCCTCCGGGACTGGCGCGAAGCGCTCGCGGAATTCGGCAGGCAGTAGGCGGACAGAACAAGTAGACAGTAATCAGTAGTCAGTAGTCGGTAGCGCTCCGCGTGTCGGACGTTGAGGATGAAAGTCGCAAGGTTCGTCATGAAGAGGATTTCTCTACTGACTACTGTCTCCTGACTACTGCTTTTTCCTGATTTGCCTCGAAGCAAGTCTCTGTATATCATTACGGCGCCGGAAATTAGCCGACGTGTGCGCGGTCTGTGCCGCCCGCAAGAGACCCGTCAGGTGAACCACAGAAATAAGAATTATGATGTCGCAAGATAACCGCCTGCTGCCGCTCCCGTCGGAGCAGCTCGACCGTCCACTGCGCGACCTGGCGGCGGCGCCCGTCCCCGTCCCCGCCATCTCGACCGAGCAGCCGCACCTGCGCGAGTACCTGGCCGTCGTCCTCAAGCGCAAGTGGCTCATCCTCAGCCTGGTGGTCATCGTCACCAGCCTCGTCACCATCCACATGTACCGGATGCCCTCGGTCTACCAGGCTTCGACGCAGATCAAGATCGAGCAGAAGGCGCGCAGCGTCGTCGAGACCGGCCGCGGCGGCGCCATCCAGATCCGCAGCAACGACCCGAACTACTGGAACACGCAGCTCCAGATGCTCAAGACGCAGAAGCTGGCGCGCCAGGTCATCCTGCGGCTCGACCTCCAGAACAACCCCGCCTTCCTCGGCGCGCCGCAGGGCACGGGCGTCATCGCCGGCCTGCGCCGCCTCGTCTCGGGCGGCAAGGCGCAGCCGCAGGCGCAGCCGGACGCCGCCGCCGGCGTCCCCGTCGTCAACGACGTGGAGCTGACGGCCGACCAGCTCAGCCCCGAGATGACGAAGAAGCTCGAGCCCTACGAGGACGCGCTGAGCAACAGCCTGATCATCGAGCCGATCGAGCGCACCAACCTCGTCAACATCCACTTCCAGCACACCGACCCGCAGGTCGCCGCCAACGTCACCAACACGCTGGCGACCATCTTCAGCGAGAACGACATCCGCGCCGAGACCTCCGGCTCGCAGAAGGCCGAGGACGTGCTGGCCAACCAGATCATCGAGCTCCAGTCGCGCATCCAGGCCAACGAGCAGAAGCGCATCAACTACAAGCAGGATAGGGGCATCCCGCTCACCGACAAGCCGGGGGCCGACTTCGTGGCGCTGCGCCTGAGCACCTACAGCTCGCAGTTGCAGGACGCCGAGGCCAAGCGCAAGGACGCCGAGTCGGTCTACTTCGCGGCCATGAGGACGCGCGAGGTCTCGGGCGTCTGGTCGATCCCCGAGGTCATCAAGAACGACAGCATCCAGAAGCTGCGCGCCCGCATCAGCGAGCTGGAGGAGCAGTTGGCCGCGCTGCGCGTCGTCTACACCGAGGAGTGGCCCGCGGTCATCAAGCTCAGGAAGCAGGTCGAGGAGCTGAAGGCCCAGCTCGACAAGGCCCCCGAGGAGGTCTTCATCGGCCTCCAGACCCAGTACGAGGCCGCGAAGAAGAAGGAGGCCGAGCTGCGCACCGCCTACTTCTCGGAGCGGGCGCAGGCCGCCGCGCAGGGCATCGCCGTGACGGGGCTGACCGACCTCAACCAGCAGATCGAGACCGACCGCCAGAACCTCAACCTCTACCAGCAGCGCCTGAACGAGCTGCGCGTGACGAACGGCGACCGCGCGGCCGGCAACGTCTCGACGGTCGAGGAGGCGCGCGTCCCGCGCGAGCCCATCGGCCCGCAGCGCGGCCGCAACATCATGGTCGCGCTGCTGCTCAGCCTTGGCGTCGGCGTCGGGCTCGCCTTCCTGCTCGACTACCTCGACGACTCGCTCAAGTCGGTCGAGGACGTTGACCGCCACCTCCACGTGCCGACGCTCGCGCTCATCCCCGCGCCGCGCGAGGCGCGCCGGCTCCTGGGCCGCGGCGCGCCCGAGCCCGAGCCGGGCGCGGCGACCGCGCTCGCGCTCATCAGCGACGTGCGCTCGGCGGCCGCCGAGGCGTACCGCCACCTGCGCACCTCGCTGCTGCTCTCGAGCGCCGGCCAGCCGCCGAAGACCGTGCTCGTCACTTCGAGCCAGCCCTCCGAGGGCAAGACGACCACGGTCGTCAACCTCGCCACCATGCTCGCGCAGACCGGCGCGGAGGTGCTCGTCCTCGACTGCGACCTGCGCCGCCCGCGCGTCCACGCGCACTTCGGCATCGCGAACACGAAGGGCGTGACGAACTATCTCTCGGGCGAGTCGAACGTCTCCTCGCTCATCCAGTCTTACGACAAGCTGCCGAACCTCAAGATTCTGCCCTCGGGGCCGGTGCCGCCCAACGCGGCCGAGCTTTTGGGCTCGGACGAGATGCGCAAGCTCCTCTACGTGCTCTCGGAGCACTTCACGCACATCGTCATCGACTCGCCGCCGGCCATCTCGTTCACCGACGCCTCGATCCTCTCGACGATGGTGGACGGCGTGATGCTGGTCGTCCACGGCGGGCACACCTCGCGCTCGACGGCGCGCCGCGCCAAGCAGCAGTTGCAGGACGTGGGCGCGCACCTCTTCGGCATCGTGCTTAACAACGTGAAGCTGGAGGGGACGGACTACTACTACTCGGGCTACTACTCGGGCTACTACGCGGCCGAGGAGGAGGACGCGCCCGAGGGGGCCGAGGCCGCGGGCGGCGGGGCGCGTTGATGGCGGGCGAGTTCTGCCGCGTCGCCTCGGACGTGGTGCTCGGGCGCGACGTTAAGCTCTACGCCTTCGTCAACCTCTACGGCTGCCGCGTCGGCGACGAGACGCGCATCGGCACCTTCGTCGAGATACAGAAGGGCGCTTCGATCGGCGCGCGCTGCAAGATTTCGAGCCACACCTTCATCTGCGAGGGCGTCACGCTCGAAGACGAGGTCTTCGTCGGCCACGGCGTGATGTTCACGAACGACCGCCTGCCGCGCGCCGCGCGCCCCGACGGCACGCCGCAGACCGAGGAGGACTGGACGCTCGAACGAACGGTCGTCCGCCGCGGCGCCTCCATCGGCAGCAACGCCACCATCCTCTGCGGCCTCGAGATCGGCGAGCGCGCCGTCGTCGGGGCCGGCGCGGTCGTCACCAGAAGCGTCCCCCCCGGCGCTGTCGTCGCCGGCAACCCGGCGCGGATAATCAAAAGCCGTGAACCGTGAACCGTGACAGGAAGGCTCCGCCTCGTCACGGTTCGCGGTTTTCTCTTGTCACGGTTCACGGTTCACGGTTCTTCCTATGCCAGTCCCGTTCGTAGACCTGCAAGCGCAGTACCGCTCGATGAAGGCCGAGGTTGACGAGGCCGTCCAGAGGGTGCTCGACACGTCGGCCTTCATCCTGGGGCGCGAGGTCGAGGCGTTCGAGCGCGCGTTCGCCGAGTACGTCGGCGCGAGTGAGTGCGTCGGCGTGTCGAACGGCACGGCCGCCATCCAGCTCGCGCTGCAGGCGTGCGGCGTCGGCGCGGGCGACGAGGTCGTCGTCCCGGCCAACACCTTCTTCGCCACGGCCGAGGCCGTCTCGACCGCGGGCGCGACGCCCGTCTTCGTCGATTGCGACCCCGTCACCTACAACATCGACCCGACAAAGATTGATGAAGTCGTCACGGAGCGGACGCGCGCCATCATCCCCGTCCACCTCTACGGCCAGCCCGCGGACCTCGACGCCGTGTTCGAGGTCGCCGAGCGTCACGACCTCATCGTCATCGAGGACGCGGCGCAGGCGCACGGCGCGCGCTACAAGGGCCGGCGCGTCGGCGCTCTCGGCCGCGCCGGCTGCTTCAGCTTTTACCCCGGCAAGAACCTCGGCGCGTACGGCGAGGGCGGGGCCGTCGTAACGAACGACCCGGAGGTGGCGCGCCGCCTCCGCATGCTGCGCGACCACGGCTCCGAGCAGAAGTACCGGCACGAGCTGGTCGGCTACAACATGCGGCTCGAAGGCATCCAGGGCGCGGTGCTGAACGTCAAGCTCAAGTACCTCGACGACTGGAACGCGCTCCGCCGCCGGCACGCGGCGCGCTACCGCGAGCTGCTCGCGCCGCTCGCCCCCCCGCTCACGTTGCCGCAGGAGGCCGACTACGCCGAGCACGTCTACCACCTCTTCGTCGTCCAGACCGGCGGGCGGGACAAACTCCAACGATACCTCTCGGCGGCGGGCGTGCAGACGGGCATCCACTACCCCGTGCCCGTCCACCTGCAACCGGCCTACGCGTCGCTCGGCCACGCGGAGGGAGACTTCCCCAACGCCGAGTCGCAGTCGGCGCGCGTGCTCTCGCTTCCGATGTACGCGGAGCTGACCGAGCGCCAGATCAAGTACGTCGCCGACGCCCTCGCGGACTTCTGCGCCGAGACTTCGGCCGCCGCCGGTTGAACCACGCCCCCCGCGCGTTTATTGTATCGGGAGCCCGCGGGGCTCTCTTCTTTTGCCATGACCATCTCCGTCGGTGTCGTCGGCTGCGGCTACTGGGGGCCGAACCTGATACGCAACTTCGCCGAGAACGAGTCGGCGGCGCTGCGCTGGGTCTGCGACAAGGACGCGCGCCACCTCTCGAAGGCCGCGCGGCGCTACACGGCCGCGCGCGCCTCCACGGACTACGGGGAGCTGCTCGCCGACCCGCGCCTCGACGCCGTCGCCATCGCCACGCCCGTCGCCACGCACTACGACTTCGCGCGCCGCGCCCTGGAAGCGGGCAAGCACGTCCTCGTCGAGAAGCCCTTCACGGCGAGCGCGCGCGAGGCCGAGGAGCTGATCGCGCTGGCCGAGCGGCGCGGCCTCACCCTGATGGTCGATCACACCTTCATCTACACGGGCGCGGTCAGGAAGATTAAGGAGTCGGTGGACGCGGGCGAGCTGGGCGAGCTGCTCTACTTCGACTCGGTGCGCGTCAACCTCGGGCTCTTCCAGCGCGACATCAACGTCGTGTGGGACTTGGCCCCGCACGACTTCTCCATCATGGACTACGTGGTCGGCCGCGAGCCGACGGCGCTCCTGGCGACGGGCAGCAGCCACATCGAGCCCGGCATCGAGAACATCGCCTACGTCCAGCTCCGCTTCGGCGACGCGCTCATCGCCAACTTCCACTTCAACTGGCTCTCGCCCGTCAAGATTCGCCGCACCCTCATCGCGGGCAGCCGTCGGATGATCGTCTACGACGACATCGAGCCGACCGAGAAGGTGCGCATCTACGACAAGGGCGTCACGCGCAACGCCTACTCGACCGACGAGGAGGAGGCGTACAAGACGCTCGTCAGCTACCGCACCGGCGACGTGTGGGTGCCGAAGCTCGACCCGACCGAGGCGCTGCACTACGTCTGCGCTGAGTTCCTCGACTCCATCCGCGACGCGCGCCCCTCGGCCTCCGACGGCCGCGCGGGACTGCGCGTCGTCCGCCTCCTCGAAGCCGCGCAGCGGTCGATCAACGACGGCGGCAAATGGATTAAGCTTTAAGGCGTGAACCGTGAACCGTAAACCGTGACAGGATTAAAAACCGTTCTCCTCTTGTCACGGTTCACGGTTCACGAGGAAAGAGATGTCTACGACCGCACCGAAAATGCAGGTTCCCTTACTCGACCTGAAGCAGCAGCACGCGGCGCTGCGCGACGAATTGCGCGACGCCTTGACGCGCGTGCTCGACTCGCAGCAGTTCATCCTGGGCGAGGACGTGCGGCTGCTCGAAGCGGAGCTGGCGCGTTACACGCGGGCGCGCCACGCGGTCGGGTGCGGGTCGGGTTCGGACGCGCTGCTACTGGCGCTGCTCGCATTAGACGTGAAAGAAGGAAGCGAGGTCGTCACGACGCCCTTCACCTTCTTCGCCACCGCGGGCGCGGTCGTGCGCGCGGGCGCGCGCCCCGTCTTCGCGGACATCGAGCCGCGCACCTACAACATCGACCCGACAAAGGTTGAGGAGGTCATCACGGAGCGGACGCGCGCCGTCGTCCCCGTCCACCTCTACGGCCAGATGGCGGAGATGGACGAGATTCTGAGCGCCGCCGCAAAGAGGGGCGTGCGCGTCATCGAAGACGCGGCGCAGGCCGTCGGGGCCGGGGACTCCGAGGGGCGTTCGGCCGGCGCGGTCGGCGACGCGGGCTGCTTCAGCTTCTACCCGACGAAGAACCTCGGGGCGGCGGGCGAGGCGGGTCTGGTGACGACGAACGACGGGGCGACGGCCGAGCGCCTGCGCCGCCTCCGCGTCCACGGCGGCGCGACCGAATACCACCACGACGAGGTCGGCTTCAACAGCCGCCTCGACACCTTCCAAGCCGCCGTGCTGCGCGTGAAGCTCCCGCACCTCGACGGCTGGTCGGGCGCGCGCGGGGAGAGGGCCGAAACTTACACGCAGTTAATTAATGACGCCGGACTCACGGAGTTCGTCACGCTGCCGTTCATCAACCGCGGCGCGCGCCACATCTTCCACCAGTACGTCGTCCGCGTCGCGGCCGCGCGCCGCGACGCGCTGCTCGAACACCTCAAGGCGAACGGCGTCGGCACGAAGGTCTACTACCCCGTCCCGCTCCACCTGCAACCCTGCTTCGCCGACCTCGGCTACAGGGAGGGCGACTTCCCCGAGTCCGAGCGCGCCGCCCGCGAGACGCTCGCGCTCCCGATGTATCCGGAGCTGACGCGCGCGCAGCAGGAGTATGTCGTCGAGACGCTCCGGCGCTTCTTCGCATGAAGGACAGTACCGCGAGCGGTGCTGACGGGAGGCCGTGATGATGAGGCTCAGGCTGACGACGCTCCTGCTCGCGCTCTCGACCCTTATGCTCTCTCCCGCCGCACTCACGGCGCAGGTCAACCGGCGCGAGATGGCGGCGCGCGTGCGCGCGGAGTTCCTGCACGCGTGGCGCGGGTACGAGCGTTACGCGTGGGGGCACGACGAGCTGAAGCCCCTGTCGAAGACGGCGCGCGACTGGTACGGCGAGCCGCTCTACATGACGCAGGTGGACGCGCTCGACACGCTCTTCGTCATGGGCCTCCGCGACGAGGAGCGGCGCACGCGCGAGTTCGTCGTCAGCCGCCTCAACTTCGACAAGGACATCTACGTCCAGAACTTCGAGATCACCATCCGCCACCTCGGAGGGCTCCTCTCGGCCTACCAGTTGACGGGCGACCGCAGGCTCTTACGTCTGGCCGAAGACTTAGGCAACCGACTTCTCCCCGCGTTCGACTCGCCCACGGGCATCCCCTACCGCTTCGTCAACCTCCGCACCGGCAAGGTGCGCGGCGAGGTGACGAACCCGGCCGAGGCCGGGACTCTTTTGCTAGAGTTCGGCACGCTCTCGAAGCTCACGCGCAGGCCCGTCTTCTACGACAGGGCGAAGCGCGCGCTCGTCGAGACCTACAAGCGCCGCTCTGAGATCGGGCTGGTCGGCAGCCGCATCAACGTCGAGACCGGCGAGTGGGTCGGCCGGACGAGCCACATCAGCGGCGGCATCGACTCCTACTACGAATACCTGCTCAAGTGCTGGCTCCTCTTCGGCGACCGGGACTGCCGCCGGATGTGGCTCGAATCCGTCGCCGCCGTCAACAAACACCTCGCCGACGGGGCGGGCGGCGAACTCTGGTACGGCCACGCGGACATGCGCACGGGCGGCCGCACCGCGACCGCGTACGGCGCGCTCGACGCCTTCTTCCCGGCCGTCCTCGCGCTCTCCGGCGACCTGGAGCGCGCGCGCCGCCTGCAAGCCTCCTCGATGAAGATGTGGCGCGCGCACGGCATCGAGCCCGAGCGGCTCGACTACCGCACGATGAAGGTCACGAGCGCCGGCTACCCTCTGCGCCCCGAGATCGTCGAGTCGGCTTACTACCTCCACCACTTCACACGCGACCCGCGCTACCTCGCCGAGGGCGCGGAGATGTTTGAAGACTTCGTCCGCCACTGCAAGACCGAGGCCGCTTACGCCGCGCTCAAGAGCGTCGAGACCAAGGAGAAGGAGGACAACATGGAGAGCTTTCTCTTCGCCGAGACCTTCAAATACTTCTACCTCCTCTTCGCCCCGCCGAAGACGCTGGACTTCCGTACCGTCGTCTTCAACACCGAAGCCCACCCGATTAGAAAGACCTGGGAGAAGAGTAGGCAGTAGGCAGTCGCTCCGCGTTCCGAACGTTGAGAGGTTAACCCGAAGGTTCCGACCGCAGCGCTTTCAACCGCCATCTGCCTACTGCCTACCGCCTACTGCCCGGTTGCATGCCGCGAGGCGGCGCACGTATTCTCGGCGGATGAGTCGCCCCGCCACCCACACAGTCGCCGACGTAGCGCTCGTCGCGCTCGGGATACTCTCGGCCGCCTTCGGGCTCAAGGGCTTTCTGCTGTCGAGCCACTTCATCGACGGCGGGGTGACGGGCGTCTCGATGCTCCTCTCGCAGGTAGCGGGCTGGCCGCTCGCGCTCCTCATCCCCGTCATCAACCTCCCCTTCATCGCGCTCGGCTACAAGCAGGTCGGGGCGAAGTTCGCCTTCAAGAGCGCGGCGGCCATCGGCGGGCTCGCGCTCTGCCTCGCGCTCGTCCACTTCCCCGACGTGACGCCGGACAAACTTCTGACGGCCGTCTTCGGCGGCTTCTTCATCGGCGCCGGCATCGGGCTCGCCATCCGCGGCGGGGCGGTGCTCGACGGCACGGAGGTCGCGGCGCTGCTGGTGAGCAAGCGCAGCAGCCTGCTCCGCGTCGGCGACGTGATCCTCATCCTCAACGTCTTCATCTTCTCGGCGGCCGCCTTCTTCCTCGGCGTCGAGACGGCGCTCTACTCTATCCTCACCTACTTCGCCGCGTCGAAGACCATCGACTTCCTGCTCCACGGCATCGAGCAGTACACGGCCGTCGTCGTCGTCTCGGAGCGGAGCGAGGAGATCAGGCAGGCCGTCATCCGCGACCTCGCCCGCGGCGTGACCATCTACAAGGGCCGGCGCGGCTGGACGGACGTCGAGCAGAACATCCTCTTCTGCGTCGTCACGCGCCTGGAGATCGGCCGCGTCCGCGCCCTCGTCGCCGACTACGACCCCTCGGCCTTCATCGTCGTCTACCCGCTCTCGGACGTGCACGGCGGCGTCGTCAAGAAGTCCGCGCACCACTGAAGCGCCGCCGTGCTATACTCGCGCTTACTCTTGCCGCGGGTTTTCGTTCACCCTTATCGACCGAAGCGCCGACACAATGAAAGAAGAGAACCAGACAGACGCCCTCACGGGAACCGTCAAGGGGCCGGGCGAGCGGCCGCACGAGTACCTGTTCATCACGGCCGACAACGCGCGGGCGCGCATCGGCGAGTTCGTCTACTACGCGGCGCGCGACGGCCGCGAGGAGCGGCGCATCATCGGCAACGTCACCGAGCGGCGGCTGGTGCGCAACCTGCCGGACACGTTCCTCTCAGACCCCGAGACGCCGCCCTCGGTCGTCTCTTCGCTCATCGGTCTGGACGGCGAGGGCTGCGAGCTGTACGAGATCACTGTCGAGACCATCGGCTATTTCCACCCATCCTTGGGCGACTTCGTCAACCCGCGCATCCCGCCGCGGCCGGGTGACCCGGTCTTCCTCGCCTCGTCCGAGACGCTCTCGCGGTGCCTGAGCCCAAGGCGCGCGGGCGAGGTCGGCTCGGCGCACGTCGGGAGCCTCCTGACGCGCGAGGCGAACGAGGTGCCCGTCGTGCTCTCGATTAAGGACGTGGTCTCGACGCACCTCGCCATCCTCGCCTCGACGGGCTCGGGCAAGTCTTACACGGCGGGCGTTCTGGTCGAGGAGTTGATGCGCCCTTACAACCGCGCGGCCGTCCTCATCGTAGACCCGCACGGCGAGTACGACACGCTGCGCTCCATCGAAGACGACCCGCGCTTCCGCGACGAGGGCGACGGCTACAAACCCGAGGTCAGGGTCTACACGCACGAGCGCGTCAAGGTGCGCTTCTCCTCCCTGACCGAGGCGGACGTGAAGTACCTCCTGCCCGAAGGGACTTCGGAGAAGATGCTCCACTTCCTCTCGCAGGCGTTCCGCCAGCTCACGGCGACGCGCCGCGGGGAGCTTTGGGGCTACCACGACCTGCGCGACGAAGTGAAGGCGCAGAAGTACGAGGGCTCAGACCGCGGCGACTCCGGCAACGCGAGCTCGATTGAGGGCCTGCTGTGGCGCTTGGACTCGCGCTTCGACAAGCCGAACTCCATCTTCTCCGACCACGAGCACATCCCGCTCGCCGAGATGTTCAGGCCCGGCCGCTGCACGGTGCTGCAACTCTCCGACATCGAGCAGAACGAGCAGCAGGTCGTCGTCGCCACGCTCTTGCGCCGCGTCAACAAGGCGCGCATGGCGACCGTCCGCGGCGAGTCGCAGGAGGGCACGGACAGCCACCTCCCCTACCCCGTCTTCACGCTCCTCGAAGAGGCGCACCGCTTCGCGCCCGCGGGCCAGACCGTGGTCTCGACGAACATCCTCAAACAGATTCTCTCCGAGGGGCGCAAGTTCGGCGTCGGCATCGGCCTCATCACGCAGCGGCCGGGCAAGCTCGACCAGGACGTGCTCTCGCAGTGCATGACGCAGGTCATCATGCGCATCGTCAACCCCGTAGACCAGGACACCGTCGCCAAGTCGGTCGAAGGCGCGGGCCGCCAACTGCTGGACGAGCTGCCCGCTTTGACCAAAGGCCAGGCCGTCATCTCCGGCGTCGGCGTCAACACCCCCGTCATGTGCCGCGTCCGCGAGCGCATCACCAAACACGGCGGCGAGACCTTCGACGCCCCCACCGAATGGGCGCGCTGGCACGCCCCCGACTCACGCGAGCACCGCGACCAGGACGCCGCCGTCCTCGCCGCCCCCCCCGCCAAACCGAAGAAGCCCGAGCGCGTCCGCGGCTTCCAGATTTGACCGGAGCACACATGTCATCCTCACCCTTAAACAGAGCACCCTCTACCTTCGTCTGCGCCTGCGACAAGTGGGCCCGCTCCGCCTGCGAGGGACTGCCCTTCTTCAAAAAGCATCAGGGCAGGCCGTACTGCGTACTCCACTACCCGGCCAGGGATAAGGTCGCGGCGTTCGACGAGGTGTTGCAGAGAAAGCTCGACGCCGGGGACTTCGACTTCTGCGGCGTCTGGTTCCCCACCAACGCGAAGTTCGGCAAGTTCAGGTTCAACGCGCCCGCCGACTTCACCTACGCCACGTTCAGCTCAAGCGCCAACTTCAACTACGCCGTCTTCGCCGGGATGGCGGACTTCAGGTCGGCCACCTTCGGCGCGGAGGCGTACTTCGGCTCGGTCACGTTCTACGGCGGGGCGAACTTCTACTCCGCGATGTTTAAAGGCGGCGCGTTTTTCATCTCCGCCACCTTCGAGGCCGAGGCCGACTTCTTCTCCGCGGCCTTCAGGGCGACGGCCGACTTCGGCTCGGCGACCTTCAAAGACTACGTCAGGTTCGCCGGGGGCGAGACGACTAAATTCTTCGGTGACAGGTCGTCGCTCAACCTCCAGTTCGTCAGGGTCGAAAAACCCGACCGCTTCTCCTTCCATACACTCACGCTCCGCCCTCACTGGTTCGTCAACGTGGACGCGCGCAAGTTCGAGTTCATCAACTTGAACTGGAACTACGTCGGCGCGCCGCAGGAGATCGAGCACATCGGCGAGAAGGACATCCTGTCGGCGCACATCCTGCTGGCGACCGCCAGCCGGAACCTCGCGGTCAACGCCGAAGAGAACCACCGCTACGAGGAGGCGTCGGGCTTCCGCTACATGGCGATGGAGGCGCAGCGGCTGGAGCGCTGGCACGGGTTCGCGTTCTGGACGTTGGGGTGGTGGTACTGGCTGGCGAGCGGTTACGGCGAGCGCGTGCTGCGCGCGTTCATGGTGCTGCTCGCGGTGTGGCTGCTCTTCGCCGCGCTCTACGCGCAGGTCGGGTTCGTGCGTTGGGAGCCGAGGGTGACGAGTGAGCAGGAGGCGGCGGAGGCGAGGCGGGATGAGGTCGGGCGGCCTCTGCGTGGGTGGAGGGCGCTGACGTATAGCCTGGGCGTGATGACGCTGCAAAAGCCTGAGCCGCACCCCGCCACGGATGCGGCTCAGGCGGTCGTGATGTTGGAGACGATTCTCGGCCCCGTGCAGGCGGCGCTGCTGGCGCTGGCTATAAGGCGGAAGTTCATGCGTTGAGGCGCGCGGTCGCCGCCGTCGCGCCGGAACAGATTCATTCGGATGTGAGGCGTCGCTCGCCCGAGAGTTCGGGCGGCGGCGCTCTCGCTTTTTTGCCCGCCTTTCGCGCGCAGCCTGTGGAAAAGTTTGCGCCCGCCTGATCCTTCCGTTGGCGTCTGTACGCGTATGTCAGTGGGGACGACACCAAACGCGTAGAAGGGCGCGTGTCCCCCCTCCGGGTCATCCCGGGGGAGAGAAGGGACAATCATCTCGGAGTCATAATTATGTTGAGAAGGGCACATCTGCTTTCTGCGGTCATCTCTCTGTCTCTGCTCGGCGGCCAAGCCGTCGCGCAATCCACCCAGCAGGGCGCGCAGCCGCCGGCAGCGGCGCCGCCCGTGACGGCTTCAGCCGACGGCGCGGGCGCGCGCTTCACGGCCCCCGAGGGCGTGTCGCAGGTGCGCCTCGAAATCTACACGCAGGCCGGCGAGCGCGTCTTCGACACGGGCATGCGCCCGGGCAGCGTCCTCGACTGGAAGGCCGCCGACGCCCGACTGGCCGACGGCTCCTACCTCGCCGTGTTGACGGTCAAAGACCTCCGCGGGAAGCTGAGCCAGAGGGTCGGCTCGCTCTCCTTGCAGGCCGGGCAGGTCTCGCTCTCGCGCGGCGTCGCGGCGAGCGCGGCGCAGGCGCAGGCGCTGTCGGCCGAGAGGCAGGCGCGCAAGATCGAGCAGGCGGACGACGAGGCTCTGACGGTCGTCACCACCGGCAAGGAGCGCGCCCTGACGCTTTCGACGCACGACGGGCGTGACGGCCAGGTCGCCTCGACCTCCGGCTCCCTGACCTTCGGCACGGGCGACGTGCTGACCGGCGCGAGCAGGGAGCAGATGCGCGTGACGCCCGAAGGCCGCGTCGGCATCGGCACCGCGGCCCCCGAGGACACGCTCGACGTGGCCGGCACCATCCGCGCGCGCGGCGGCATCCGCTTCGACGACGGCACGGTGCTGACCTCGGCCTCCGGCGTGAAGTCTTCCAACCAGCTCTTCGCGACGAGCGCCGCCGCGCCCTCCGACGGGCAGACGGCCGCCGCCCTGGCCGGCACGGGCACGGTGAACCGCCTGTCGAAGTGGATGGACGGCTCCGGCACGCTCGGCGACTCGGCCATCCTGGAGACGAACGGCCTGACGGTCTTCGGCCGTACGACGCCGCTCTTCCCGAACGCCTCGGACTACCACCTCGTCGAGATGGCCGCGCCGGGGACGAAGACCCCGCTCACACTCGTCGGCGGCAGCGGCTCGGCGGAGTTCTGGAAGGACACGGCGGGCCCGGGCGGCGGCCCGAGCGCGGCCGTCTCCTTCGGCATGGCCGTGCCGGGCGCGGCCGCCTCCAACGACATCGTCTTCTCGGCCTACAACCCCGCCTCGGGCTGGGCCGAGCGGCTGAGGGTGGCGCAGGCCGGCAACGTCGGTATAGGCGTGAGCGCGCCGGCCTCGAAGCTGACCGTGGCGGGGGACGTGCGGGTCATGGGCGCGGGCAGCGGCATCATCTTCGCCGACGGCTCGAAGCTCTCGACCGCCCCGGGCGGCGGCCCCGTCTCGACCCCCTCGGGCACGAGCATCGTCTCGGCCATCAACGACCCCACGACCGCGGGCCTCATCAGCGAGGCGCGGCTGTCGCCGAACGTCGCGAAGCTCAACGGCGCCAACACGTGGTCGGGCGCGAACGTCTTCGGCGCGGGGCTCTCGGCGAACAACTCGCGTGTCACGAACGTCGGCAACCCCGTCAACGCGGGCGACGCGACGAACAAGGCTTACGTTGACGCGAGCTTCGTCAAGTTCGTCCCAGGCGCGGAGCAGCTCTCGGTGGGCGACGCCAACGGCACGGCCCCGATGATCAACCTGCGCGGCGGCTCGACCTGCTGCTCGGGCCCCGGCGGCCACACGCCCGCCTGGTTCAAGGTCTTCCAGAACGGCAGCTTCGTCGCCACCGGCAACCTCGGCATCGGCGTCTCGCCGATGCAGGGCAAGGGCTACCGCACCTCTTGGGACTCGTACAAGGGCGCGTTCCGCTCGGGCTACGCCGACAACGAGTGGGACGACGCCAACGTCGGCTTCTTCTCGTGGGCGGGCGGCTCTAACTCGACGGCCATCGGCCTCTACGCGCTCGCCTTCGGCGACACGAACTCGGCCGAGAGCACCTCGTCCATCGTCTTCGGCAGCGGCAACCAGGTGAAGGGCGCGGCCGGGTTCTCGGCCGGAGCCGGCAACCGCGTCTGCGACACCTACGGCGTCGCCTTCGGCAACAAGGCGCAGTCGGGCGGCCCGCTCATCAACGGCAAGTGCGACCCCGACACCTTCAACATCCGCGGCCTCGCGGCGGTCGCCATCGGCTACAACGTGACGGCCGACCAGGATCACACGACGGCCATGGGCAAGTTCGCCTCGAACAACGGCTTCACGGGCACGTTCATCTGGTCGGACGGCGCGGCCCAGCAGAGCGCCGACACGTTCCGCAACACGGCGAACAACGAGTTCGCGGCGCGCGCTACCGGCGGCTTCCGCTTCCGCACGAACCTCGGCGGCACGACGGGCTGCAACCTGCCCGCCGGGTCTGGGGTCTTCAACTGCACTTCGAGCCGCACGACGAAAGAGAACTTCTTCGACGTGAACGGCGACGACGTGCTCGCGCGGCTCCGCAAGGTTCCGGTCTCGACCTGGAACTACATCTCCGAGGGGAGCAGCGCGCGCCACCTCGGGCCGATGGCGGAGGACTTCTACTCGGCCTTCCAGCTCGGCACGAGCGACAAGGCCATCGGCGTGCAGGACGCGGTCGGCGTCTCGCTCGCGGCCGTCAAGGCGCTCGACGCGCGCACCCTTGAGCTTCAGCAGAAGACCGAGGAGGTCGAGCAGCTCCGCTCCAAGGTGAACACGCTCGAACAGCGCCTCGCCGCGCTCGAAGCGCTCGTCCAGAAGCAGGGCGAGGGGCAGGAGAAGTAAGACTCCCCCGACTCTCCCCCGACGCGCGGAGGGCGCGGCGACTGACTCTCAGTCGCCGCGCCCTCCGCGTTTAGGTACGCGATGGTATTGACTTAGTACGTAAATTTGGACTATCGTCCCCTGCCACAGGCAACGAGGCACGGGCCGCAGTAGAGTTTTAGACGAGCCCTCGTCTCTTACCCGCCCGGCCGCGTCCTTTTCCTACAGTTCGGAACGCACACCTTTCAAGAGGAGGGACTGTCCCAATGTTCCACGCACGCACGCGCACCCCGGCGCCCGCCGGAGTCGCGCTCCTCCTGTTCGCCGCCTTCGCGCTCCTCCCGACGGCGCTCTCGCAGACGGCGCGCAAGCCCGCGCCCGCCCCCGCCGACCAGGCGCAGGACGAGCCACCCTTCCACGCCTACAAGGGCGTCCGCATCGGCATGACGGCCGAAGAGGCGCGCAAGCTCCTCGGCAGCCCGACCGACAAGGACGACAAGCAGGAGGTCTTCGCCATCAGCGACGACGAGTCCTGCCAGGTCTACTACGACGCGGCCAAGAAGGTCTCGGCCGTCTCGGTCACCTACTTCAGCACCAAGGCCGTCCCCGCGCCGAAGTCCGTGCTGGGCGAAGAGCCCGAGGCCAAGCCGGACGGCTCGCTCTACAAGCTCATCCGCTACCCGAAGGCCGGCTTCTGGGTCTCCTACACCCGCACCTCCGGCGACTCGCCGATGACCATCATCGCCATACAGAAGATGGAACAGCACTGAGGCGAGCCGCCGGGCCGCCGCGCCGCGGCCGTTCGTGCGACGACGCGCCGGGGGCACACACGCCCCCCGGCGCGTTGTTGCTTTTGACCCGCCGGGTGCTAAGATAAGCGCGACTTAAAAACGCCCCTTTCAAACGAAGCGCGCCGCAGTCCGTCCCCCCTCCCACGCCGGGGGAGTTGTGTCGGCGCGCACACGCCGGGGCCTTCCAGAAGACCTAGAGAGGGCGCGGGCGGCCGCGCCCGTACGCGAGGACTTTACATGGCGGACCAGAACGATTCGGCGCGGGCGGGCGAGCGGCGCATCGCGGCGCTCCTCGCCAACCGGCGCGACGAGATTCTCAACCTCTGGATCAAGGAGCGCCTGGAGAACGACGAGTTCCGCGACGAGCTGATCTCGAAGAAGGACCTGCGCCAGCAGTCGCGCCAGGTCTTGGACATGCTCTTGCAGGGCGTGCAGGACTCGTCGGGCGGCGACTTCGAGCACCCGGCCTTCGACGACCTGCGCCACTACCTCAACGAAATCTCGCACCTGCGCGCCGTCAAGGGCTACACGCCGATGGAGAACGCGACCTACATCCTCTCGCTGCGCAACGTCATCAGCCCGCTGCTCGCAGAGGAGATGGAGGGCGACGCCGCCTCCCTCGTCCCCGAGATGAACTACTTCACGCGCCTGCTCGACAGGCTCGGGCTCGTCATGGTCGAGAACTTCATCCGCTCGCGCGAGGAGATCATCCGCCAGCAGCGCGCCGACATGCTCGAACTCTCGACGCCGGTCATCAAGGTCTGGGACAAAATCCTGACGCTCCCCATCATCGGCACGCTCGACTCGCGCCGCGCGCAGATGATGATGGAGGCGCTGCTGCAAAAGGTGGTCGAGACCGGCTCGACAATCGCCATCCTCGACATCACCGGCGTGCGGACGATGGACACGCTGGTCGCCAACCACCTCATCAAGACCGTCACGGCCGCGCGCCTGATGGGGGCGCGCTGCATCCTGACGGGCGTCTCCCCCGCCATCGCGCAGACGATGGTGCAGCTCGGCATCGACCTCACGCAGATCACGACCCGCGCCCAGATGTCGGACGGCATCAAGCTCGCGCTGGAGATGATCGGCCGCACGGTCGTCCCCACCCGCACCCTCGCCAAGCTCCAGAACGGCGCCAACGGCGACCAGCTCCAGAAGGTCGTCAAGCAGACCGAGACCATCACGACGGGCGGAGAGAAGAAACAGGAGGCGTAAACCGTAAACCGTAAACCGTGACAGGTGAAAACCGGTTCTCCTTGTCACGGTTTACGGTTTACGGTTTACGAGAAAACATTGGACGGATACACACGCATACCCATCCTGAAGGTCGGCCGCGTCCTGATCGTGCCGATTCAGGTGGACATGGACGACCAGACGGTCATCCACTTGCAGGAGCGCATCCTCTCGGAGCTGGAGCGGACGGGGGCGCGCGGGGTGCTCATCGACATCTCGCTGCTGGAGATGGTGGACTCCTTCATCGGGCGCGTGCTCTCGGACATCGCGGCGATGGCGCGCATCATGGACGCGCGCACCGTGGTGGTCGGGATGCAGCCGGCCGTCGCCATCACGCTCGTCGAGCTGGGGCTCGAGCTGCGCGGCGTGGACACGGTGCTCAACGTGGACGAGGGCATCCGGCTCCTGCGGACCGAGTTCGCCATGGACGAGGACGAGGAGGACGCGGGCCTCGGGGGGGCAGGAGCCTTTGCAGAGCAGGTCAATCGCCCTTGAGAGCGAGCACGACATCATCATCGCGCGCAGCGAGGTGCGCACCCTGGCCGCCAGCGTCGGCTTCCGCATCATCGACGTGACGCGGCTCGCCACCGTCACCTCGGAGCTGGCGCGCAACGTCGTCAAGTACGCCAAGCGCGGGCGCATGATCGCGCAGCCGCTCGACCCCGCGCAGGGCCGGGCGGGCCTGCGGCTCATCTTCGAGGACACGGGCCCCGGCATCCCCGACATCAACGCCGCCATGCGCGACGGCTTCTCGACGGGCCGGGGGTTGGGCAAAGGGCTCCCGGGCTCTAAAAGGCTGGTTGACGTTTTCGAGATTGAATCGACGGTCGGCGTCGGCACGCGCGTGACCGTCGTCCGCTGGCTGTAAGGAGGGTGTTGGGCTTTGGGTTCTAGGTGTTGGATAAAAACTTCGGGTCTTTACCCAACACCTGAAACCCAGAACCCAGCACCCTAGTTCTGTATGCGAACCTTCCACACGCAGGAGATCAAGGAGGAGCCGCAGGTCGGCGCGGCGCGGCGCGGCGTGCGGCGGTTCGCGTCCCAGTTGGGCTTCTCGGACGACCGGCTTGAGGAGATAGCCATCGTCGTGCAGGAGATCGGCACGAACGCCGTCCGCTACGCGACCGGCGGCGGCTGCCTGCACTGGGCCGAGACGCCGGGCGAAGAGCCGGGGCTCGAGCTGTTCTACGTAGATAAGGGGCCGGGCGTCTACGACCTCGACCGCGCCCTGCGCGACGGCGTCTCTTCGGGCGGCAGTCTGGGGACGGGCTTCGGCGCGATGCGCCGCCTGCTCGACGAGTTCGACGCCTACTCGACCGTCAAGGGCACGACGCGGCGTCTGACGACCCAGCGCCGGATGACCTACGGCACGGCGCTGCTCGGGCGCAAGTGGGTCGCGCCCCCGACGACCGAGGAGCAGCGCGAGCGGGCGAGGCGTGTGACGCGCCGCGTTGGCTGCTGGAGCCGGCCGCGCCCGGGCGAGGAGACCAACGGCGACGCCTACTTCATCAAGGAGCACGACGGCGAGACGCTGCTCGCGGTCGTGGACGGGCTCGGGCACGGGCGCGGCGCGCGCGAGGCGGCGCAGGTCGCGCTCGACACCCTGGAGCAGTGGGAGGGCGAGCCGCTCGACGAGCTGATCCTCGGGACGCACGACGCCCTGCGCACGACGCGCGGCGCGGTGATGGGCGCGGTCGTGCTCGACCACGAGCGCGGGACTTTCAACTACGCCGGCGTCGGCAACGTCGAGGTGCGCGTGCTCGGCGCGTCCGAGCCGGCGCGCCCGATCCCCTCGAACGGCACGCTCGGCGCGCGCCTCTCGCAGGTGCGCGTCTGGCCGCACCGCTGGGACGAGGGCGCGACGCTCGTCATCGCCTCCGACGGCATCAGCGCGACCTGGGACGCCGCCGCCTACCCCGGGCTCCTGACGAAAAGCCCCCAACTCCTCGCCGGAGTCCTCCTGCGCGACTTCGCGCGCAACTCCGACGACGCGACCGTGCTTGTATATAGGTGAACAGAACCGCGAGCGGTAGCGAGCGGGTGCGTGCTCCGACAGCGGCAACTCTGACGTAACTGCGACCCGCTCGCTACCGCTCGCGGTTCTGTTTGAGCCCGACCCCACCGGGGCTTTGAACTTCGGACTTTGAATCCTGTACTCTAAATCGGTATGCAGGGCATCACCTCGACAAGGCTCGGCGACATCTACGTGCGGCGCGAGGCCGACATCGTCAAGGTGCGCGAGCGCGTCCGGCGGCTCGCGCGCGAGATGGGCTTCGACTCGACGACGCAGATCAAGATCACGACGGCCGTCTCGGAGCTGACGCGCAACATCTACGAGTACGCGCGCGCGGGGGCCATCACGCTCTCGCTCGCGACGCGCGGCGCGGCGGCCGCCGGCCTCCAGATCACCGCGCGCGACGACGGCCCCGGCATCGACGAGGCCAAGCTCCGCTCCATCGTCCGCGGCACGTACCGCTCGCCCTCCGGGCTCGGCGTCGGCCTCATCGGCACGCGCCGCCTGATGGACGAGTTCGACATCCAGTCCAAAGAGGGCGAGGGCACGCGCGTCGCGGTCGTCAAGTGGCTCCCGCCGCAGGAGGCCGAGGAGGTCAGGGGCCGCGCCGACTACCTGCGCGACTTCGTCAGCACGGACGAGGACGACTCGGCGCTCGAAGAGCTGGCGCGGCAGAACCGCGACCTCGTGCAGGTGCTGGGCGAGTTGGAGGAGAAGCGCGAGCAGTTGGAGCGGCTGAACACCAAACTCGAAGAGTCGAACCGCGAGCTGAACCAGGCCAACGCGCAGTTGCGCGAGCTGTCGGCGATGAAGGAGGAGTTCCTCGCGCTCACCACGCACGACCTGCGCTCGCCCCTGACGGTCATTAGCGGCGTCATCAACTTCTTCACCTCGGGCCGCCTCGGCGACATGACGCCCGAGCAGAAGAACATGGTCGCGATGATGGAGCGCAACACGCAGAACCTCATCGAGCTGGTCAACGACCTGCTCGACGCCTCGAAGCTGGAGTCGGGCACGATGCGGCTCGACCTCTCGACCATCGAGCTGCGCGGGCTCATCGACGAGCTGCGCCAGCAGATGCAGCCGCTCGCCGCCGAGAAGGAGATCGCGCTCGAGGTGGACGTGGCCGAGGGCCTGCCGACCCTGCGCGCCGACCGCGCCAAGCTCCGCCGCGTGCTGGTCAACCTCGTCTCGAACGCGCTGAAGTTCACGCCGCGCGGCGGCCGCGTCTCCCTGAGCGCCGCGCCCGAAGCGCAGCAGGTGCGCGTCTCGGTCGCGGACACCGGCGTCGGCATCCCCGAAGAAGACCTCCGCGACATCTTCGACAAGTACGCGCAGGCGCGCTCGCGCGCCACCCGCAGCGAGAAGGGCACGGGGCTCGGCCTCTACATCACGCGTCAGCTCGTCGAGCTGCACGGCGGCCGCATCGAAGTCCGCTCCGAGGTCGGCAAGGGTTCGACCTTCTCGTTCACCATTCCGGTGGCAGACGGAGAATCGGGTCAGAACCGCCCGCGGTAGCGGGCGAGCCTACATTAACCGTGCGCGCCGTATCACCAAGCCCACCCGCTGCCGCGGGCGGTCCTGACCCGGCTGTCAATCGCTCTTAATCCAATCGCTGCGGTCTTATTACTCATCACCTATGCACTACCATCTCATCGGAATCTGCGGGACGGCGATGGCCAGTCTCGCCGGGATGTTGCAGGCGCGCGGGCACAGGGTCACGGGCTCGGACGAGAACGTCTACCCGCCGATGTCCACGATGCTCGAATCGCTGGGCATCCCCGTCATGCAGGGGTACGAGCCGGAGCACCTCACCACCCCCGCGCCCGACTGCGTCGTCGTCGGAAACGCCCTTTCGCGCGGGAACCCGGAGGTCGAGGAGACTCTGAACCGGCGGCTCGTCTACCGCTCGCAGGCCGAGGTCGTCAAGGAGGAGTTCATCCGCGGCCGCCGCTCGCTCGTCGTCGCGGGCACGCACGGCAAGACGACCACCACCAGCATCGCGACGTGGGTCATGGAGCGCGGGGGCCTGAACCCTTCGTTCCTCGTCGGCGGCGTCGTGCAGAACTTCGGCGCGAGTTTCCGCGTGACCGACAGCGACTACTTCGTCATCGAGGGCGACGAGTACGACACGGCCTACTTCGACAAGGGGCCGAAGTTCATGCACTACCTCCCCGAGATCGCCGTCGTCGGCAACATCGAGTTCGACCACGCCGACATCTACAAAGACCTCGACGCCGTCAAGACGGCCTTCCGCCGCCTGGTGAACCTCGTCCCCTCGCGCGGCCGCCTCGTCGCCGGCTGGGACAGCCCCGCCGTGCGCGAGGTCGTCGAGTCGTTCGGGGACAGACTCCACACGCGGCTCGAGACCTTCGGCACGGGCGAGGACGCGCGCTGGCGCGCTGCGGACGTTGACTACTCGGGCGCGCTCACGCGCTTCAAAGTCCTGCGCGAGGGCGAGCCGTGGGGCGAGTTCGAGACCCCGCTCATCGGCGACTTCAACGTGCTCAACTGCCTCTCCGTCATCATCGCTGCCGACGCGTGGGGCGTCCCGCAAGAGACGATCAAGGGTGCGCTCAAGACCTTCCAGAGCGTCAAGCGGCGGATGCAGGTGCGGGGCGAGGAGCGCGGCGTGACCGTCATCGACGACTTCGCGCACCACCCGACGGCCGTGCGCGAGACGCTGCGCGCGCTCGGCGAGAAGTACAAGGGCCGCCGCCTCGTCGCCGTCTTCGAGCCGCGCTCGGCCACCTCCCGCCTCGCCGTCTTCCAGGAGGAGTACGCCTCGGCCTTCGACCCGGCCGACTACGTCGTCCTCTCCTCGGTCTTCGCGCGCGAGAAGGGCAGCGCCTACGGCCGCCTCCTCGACACGGACGAGCTGACCGCCGACATCGCCGCGCGCCGCGACCGCCCCGCCCTCTGCCTCGACGGCGCGGACGCCATCGTCGAACACCTCGCGCCCGTCCTGAGGGAAGGCGACGTCGTCGCCGTCATGTCCAACGGCGGCTTCGGCGGCATCCACGACAAACTGCTCGATGCCCTCAAGGGCGCTTAGCCGTCGGGTGAACGAAGTTCAGACGGGCGCGGGCGTCGTCCGTCACCATTAGACCGCCGGCCGCGTCAACCTTCTTAAGTTCTCTCTCGCCTGAGCCGTCCAGTAGCTCGACGGCAACGACAAGCACTCTTCGTATGATTTGATCGCCCTCTTACGATCACCTTTCAGCTGGTAACACACACCCAGAAAGAGATGGCTATACGTGTCCCGCGGCTCTTCGGCGACGTACCTTTCGGCGAACCGTATGGCCTCATCCACCCTGCCTAACTCGCAGAGAATCTGCCCGCGCCGGTGGAGCAGTTGCGTATCCGAGGGACGAAGAAGCCGCTGCCGGTCGAGCAACGTGAGCGCCCTTTCAAAGTCCTCGGTCACTTTCGCGGTACGCTTCGGGTCTCCGCTGTGACAGTGGCCACGAATCCAATAGGCTGCGTACGCTTCCTCGCCGTGTGGCTCAAGGGCGAGAACCCTGTTACAGATTTCGACGGCCTGCTCCGCCTCGCCTTCATTCGAGTAAGCGATCGCGAGGCTCATCAAATTTTTCGTATTGCCGGGCGCGATTGAGATGGCCTTCTTCAGGTCGGCGATAGCTTCTCTCCGGTACCCGAGCTCGAAGTAACATCTGCCGCGGTCGCTCAGGTCTTTGTGGTTTGACGGCTCAAGGTAGAGGGCCTGTGTCAGGAACTTGACCGCGTTAAGGTAGTCGTGGGCCTTCTTCCGTTTGATACCTTCTTTACGAAACTCCTCCGCCAGCCGCCGCCTGCCGACCGAATCCTCCCGCGGCTCTTCGCCGCCCTCCCTCGCAAAGACCTCGCGGACGGCCGCCAGGATGCCGAAATCGGCGGCGGACAGACTCCGATGCCTGCCCTCCCGGTAGCCTCTGATTAACTCGTCGAGCAGGGCCAGCGTCAGGATGTGGGCTAACCCTTCGGGAGTGGAAAATCGCGGGGACTTCAGTGACAGGCTCTTGACGAAGGCGTCGGCCTCGGCCCCCCGCTCACAGTCCTTGATGAATATGAGGCAAGGTTTGCCGGCCGCTCTGGCGACCTCGTACTCACGCATAACGGGCGGCGAGACGGTTTCGCCGATGATGAGGATAAAGACGTCACACTGCTCCACCTTACGCAGGTAGGAGTCTTCCACTTCTTCGGAGGACGGCGGGGTGAACTCGAAAACCCAGGCCCTTGCGACGGGTATCTTACTTATCGCGTTCAGCGCGCTCCGACGTTCGGCGCTTAGCTCGTCAATCCTTGAACTTACGAAAATAGTCAGCGGGGGCTCGCCTTGCGTCACACTTAACTCCGACGCTTTTCTGACCCCCAACAGTCTTTCGAGCTCGCCCGCCTCCCGCTTATAAGCCCCGACGCCTTTGCCTAAAAAACGTGCCAGCTCGGTCAGGCGGTTGGTGCCGAAGAGTAGCGCGACGATGGTGAGGAGGATGAGGATTTCCAGGATGCCCAGATTCACTCAACTGCTCCCTTAAGTCCGTGACGGAGGAAGAGCCCGCGGCCGGGCCGATAGTAGCGCCTTTATCCGCCGACTGACAACAACTCGCCCCCGGCTGGTATGAACGGGACGGCCCCCGCTGCGCCTCGCTCTCAACATTTTCAATAAACATTCGCGACGCTGGCGAAGATTAGAGTTACTACAAAAAGGCCGGGCGCGCCGCCCGCCCCGGGGGCGCCCGCACCTTGCCATGAGAGAGTTTTCGATGTTCGAGCAGGCCGTGGCCTTCGGCGGCGAGGCGGTCGAAGACCTCGGCACGGTCACGCACGTCTCGCGGCGCGACTTCGACGAGCGCGCGGCCTTCCGCTTCCGCGCGCAGGCGCCCGCCCTCGAATACCTCTCGCTGCTCATCGAGAACGCCGTCCTCCTGCGCACGCACCGCGGGGGGAGGCTCTACGCCGGGTTTGAAAAACTCTCCCGGATGGAGCCCGTGGTAGACCGCTACATGCGCATCGCCGACGTGTCGGAGCGCGTCTACGTCTTCGGCGAGCCGGACTGGAAGCCGCCGCGTCACCCCAACATGCGCGTCATCGAGTTGGGGGGCTCGCCGCGGCTCGCGCGCGAGTGGTTCGTCGTCGCCGACTCGCCCGCCCTGCGCGTCGCGCTCGTCGCCTTCGACGATGAGGGCCCCGACGCCCGCGCCGTCCCCGAAGAGCGCGTCCTCTCCGCCCTCAAGACTCACGACCCGAAAATCGTCCGCCGCCTCGCCGCGGCGGCCGAGAGCCTCGTTGACGAGACGCTCAACAACTAAAACAGAAGACTGCGCCCGCCGCCCAGGCAGTACCACCCGCGGTGGCGGGCGGGCAAGTCTAACTCTGAGCGACTCTGACGATGCCGGCGAGACCCGCCCGCCACCGCGGGTGGTACTGCCTGATTTCTTCGTGCTACATTTACAGCCGCTCAACGAACAACTCGGGACAGCACGGGACGGATGAGGGACGAGCGGTAGCGTGCTTCTCGTCATTCATCGCTCATCGTTTTCTTCTTATGTCTATACTGCAACGCATACGTCAGCGCGCGGCGGCAGACCCGCAGCACATCGTCCTGCCCGAGGGCGAAGACCCGCGCACGGTCGTCGCCGCCTCGATTGTCGCGCGTGAGCGCATCGCGCGCGTCACGGTGCTCGGCGACGAGGAGAAGGTGCGCGCGCACGCGCGCGCGGCCGGGGCAGACCTCGGCGGCGTGGGCGTCCTCGACCCCACGAAAGCCTCCGACTTCGAGCGCGTCGCCGCCCTCTACCACGAGCTGCGCAGGGCCAAGGGGCTCATGCCCGACGAGGCGCGCATCGCCGTGCGCGACCCGCTCTACTACGGCAACCTGCTCGTGCGCGAGGGCAAGGCCGACGGCTCGGTGGCGGGCGCGACGAACACGACCGCGCACACCGTGCGGGCCGCGCTCCACTGCATCGGCATCCGGCCGGGCTTTAAGATCGTCAGCAGCTTCTTCGTGATGGTGCTGCCCGACCCCGCGTTCGGCGCAAGCGGCGCGCTCATCTACGCCGACTGCGGCGTCGTCATCGAGCCCTCGGCGGCCGAGCTGGCCGAGATCGCCATCGCCTCGGCCGACTCGTGCCGCGCGCTCCTCGAAGCCGAGCCGCGCGTCGCCATGCTCTCCTTCTCGACCAAGGGCAGCGCGAAGCATCCGTTGATTGACAAGGTCGTCGAGGCGACGCGCACCGTGCGCGCGCGCCAGCCCGAGCTTGAGATAGACGGCGAGCTGCAGGCCGACGCGGCGCTCATTCCCAAGGTCGGCGAGTCGAAAGCGCCCGGCTCCGGCGTGGCGGGTCGCGCCAACGTGCTCATCTTCCCGGACCTGCAAGCGGGCAACATCGCCTACAAGCTGACCGAGCGTCTCGGCGGCGCGACCGCCATCGGCCCCGTCCTGCAAGGACTCGACCGGCCCGCCAACGACCTCTCGCGCGGCTGCAAGGCCGAAGACATCGTGGACGCCGTCGCCATCACCGCCGTGCAGGCGCAGGCGAGGAAAGCCGTAAACGGTGAACCGTAAACCGTGACAAGTAAGAGCTGCTTTTTATCTTGTCACGGTTTACGGTTCACCGTTCACGCGAACGGAATGAGCCATGTCGGACGAACTCGAAAAACTCTTCCGCGAGTTGCCGGAGCGCAGGCGTATGCCGCAGACGTTTAGGCTGGGCGGCACGGTGCGCGTGCTGTCGGGGCCGTTCGCGTCGTTCACGGGTAAGATCGAAGGCATCAACCAGGCGAAGCGTCTGCTCAAGGTGCGCGTCGAGGTCTTCGGCCGCGAAACGCCTCTGAAGCTCGGCTACGCCGATGTCGAAACGGTTTCGTTCAAGTGACCTTAGACCTTTTCAAGAATCCGAAGCCGGTCGTCGCCGTCATCCACGTCGGCGCGCTGCCGGGCACGCCCGCGTCCGCGCTCACGGTGGACGAGTTGACCGAACTCGCCGTGCGCGAGGCCGCCCGCTACCGCGACGGCGGCGCGGACGGGCTGATGGTCGAGAACATGCACGACGTGCCTTACCTGCGCGGCTCGGTCGGCCCCGAGGTGGTCGCGGCGTTGGCGGTCGTCGCGCGCGCGGTGAAGGCCGAAGCGAGGCTCCCCGTAGGCGTGCAGATTCTCGCGGGCGCGAACGTCGAGGCGGTCGCGGTCGCGCACGCCGCCGGGCTCGACTACGTGCGCGTCGAGGCGTACGCGTTCGCGCACGTGGCGGACGAGGGGCTCATCCAGTCTTCGGCCGCGGAGGTTCTGCGCTTCCGCAAGAAGATAGGCGCGGACAACGTGCGCGTCTGGGCCGACGTGAAGAAGAAGCACTCGGCGCACGCCATCACGGCGGACGTTTCTCTGGGCGAGACGTGCGCGGCCGTCGAGTTCATGCGCGGCGACGCGGTCATCGTCTCGGGCTCGGCGACGGGCGAGCCGCCGCGCGCCGCGGACGTGAAGGAGGCGAAGTCGCACTGCCGCATCCCCGTCCTGCTCGGCTCTGGCGTGACACCTGAGAACGTCGCAGAGTTCTACGACGCGGCCGACGGCTTCATCGTCGGCTCCTACTTCAAGGAGGGCGGCCTCTGGTCGAACACGGTTGAGAAAGCGCGGGTCGAACGTCTGGTCGGGGCCGTGCGGCGCTTGGGTTCGGGCGAACGTGCGGGGGTTCGCGGCGCATCACAACCGGCGGGTTCCGAAATCTAGTCCCTCCGAGGAGTCTCCATGTCTTTACGCCGCCTGCCGAACTTGTTAGCGAGCGCGCTCTTCGTGCTCCTGCTCGCCGCGCCGCTGTGCGCGCAGAGCGGGGTGCGCCCGCGCCCGACGCCGACGCCCGACGAGGAGGAGACCGAGAGCATCTTCACCGAAGAGGTGCGCATCCCCGTCTTCGCCTTCGACGAGAAGGGGAACTTCGACGCCGCGCTCGCCACCGACGACGTGCTCGTCGTCGAGGACAACGTGCCGCAGCAGGTCAAGAGCGTGCGGCGCACGCCCGCGAGCGTCGTGCTGCTGCTCGGCACCGGCTGGGACTTAGACCCCGCCGTGCGCGCCACCACGACGCGCGACGTGGCGCTCTCCGTCATCCGCAACCTGCGCGAGGGGGACGGCCTCGCCGTCGTCCAGTTCAACGGCAAGGTGGACACGCTGCAAGGCTGGACGGCCGACAAGCTCGAAGCCGTGCGCGCCGTGCGCTCGAAGCTCGCCTCGGGCGAGGGCTCGAACCTGTCGCGCGGCATCAGGCGCGCCTCGGAGCTTCTGGCCGAGCGCCCCGTCGGCAACCGGCACCTCGTCATCGTCACCGACGGCATCGACACGGCGGGCTCGAAAGATTACGAGGAGGCCAAGAACCGCCTCATCGCGTCGCAGACGACGCTGCACGTCCTCAGCTACACGGAGGTGGCGCGCGAGGCGATGAAGCAGCCGTGGTGGAAGACCCCGCCCGAGAAGCCGGGCGCGGCGCAGTCGCGCGCGGATCAGGCGACCGTCGGCATCGACCCCACGCGCCCGCCCGGCATGCGCGGCCCCGGCATCAACCCGACGGACGTGAACTCCGGCATCACCTTCGACCCCGGCCTGCGCCGCCGCCGCCGGGAGGCCGAGCGCGAGATGCAGCGCGGCCAGGCGCGCCTGAAGAACCTGACCGAGGAGACCGGCGGGCTCCTGCGCCAGCCCGCCACGGAGGAGGGCATGTCGGTCGAGGCCGCCGCGGTCGCGCGCGAGATAGACTCGCAGTACGTCATCACCTACAGCCCCAAGCGCCCGCTGCGCAGGGCCTCGGCCACGGAGTACCGCCGCATACACGTCGGCGCGCGCCGCCAGGGCCTCACGCTGCGGGCCCGCCGCGGCTACATCGTCGGCACGATGAGACAGCCGGAGGGGAAGAAGTAGGCAGTAGGCAGTTAAGACAAGAACGAAGCCCGATAAATAAAACGAGGCGGCCGAGTCTCATCCGACCGGCCGCCTCGTTTTATCTTCTCTGCTTTGCTTTGCCTTTAACTGCCTACTGCCGTCTGCCTACCGCCTACTTCCCTTCAATGCGCCATCGCGCCGGAGCCGGTGTAGAGGTGCTGGGCGACCTGTTCGACGCGGCGGGAGGTGGCGATGCGCTCGCGGGCGGCGAGCGAGCGGCGGCGGATGGCGTCCCACTCCTCGCGCGGGACGCGGCGGAAGGCTTCGACGACGCGTGGGTCGAACTGGCGGCCGGCGTACTCGTTAAGCTCTGCGAGCGCCTCGTCGTAAGAACGCCCCGCCCGGTAGACGCGGTCGCTCGTGATGGCGTCGAAGGCGTCGGCGACGGCGAAGATGCGCGCGTTGAGGTCGATCTGCGCGCCCCGCAGGCCCAGGGGATAACCGCTGCCGTCCCACTTCTCGTGGTGCTGCGCGACGACCCTGGCCGCGCCCTCTAAGAACTCGATCCCGCGCAGAATCTTCTGCCCGTGCAGGGGGTGCTCGCGCATCCGCACCCACTCCTCCTCGGTCAGCTTCGCGGGCTTGCGCAGGATGGCGTCGGGCACTCCGATTTTGCCGATGTCGTGGAGGAGTGAGCCGAACTCCAAAGAGCGCATCTGCTCCGCGTCGAGCCCCAGCTCCTGGCCGAGCCGCAGGCTGAAGTTGACCACGCGCTCCGAGTGGCCGTGCGTCTCCAGGTCCCTCGTCTCGAGCGCGGCGGTGAGCGCCTTGAGCGTCGTGCGGTAGGCGTCGCCGAGCGAGTGCAGGGCCTTGTCGAGCTCCTCGGTCCGCTGCGCCACCATCTCTTCGAGGTAGGTCTCGTAGCGGCGCTTCTCGACGCGGAGGAAGTGGTGTTCGAGCGCGCGGCTCACCGCCGCCTCGACGTGGTGCAGGTCGAACGGCTTCATCACGTAGTCGAAGGCCCCGGCGCGCAGGGCGTTGATGGCGCTCTCGACCGTCTGGACGCCGCTGATCATGATGACGACCGTGTCGGGCGCAAGCTCTTTCACGCGCGGGATCAGGTCGAGCCCGCTCATGCCGCCCATCATGATGTCGCTGATGACGAGGTCGTAGCCGCCGGCGCGCAGCCGCTCGAGCGCCTCCTCGGCCGACCCGACCGCCTCGCAATCGTAGAGGGGGGTCAGCAGGTCGGACAGGACGTGCCTGATCTCCGGCTCGTCGTCGGCGACGAGGATGCGCGCTCTTCCGCCCAGAGTCTTATCCATAGATAAAAGTCTCCACAGACCTACGGGGAACCTTCGGGTGAAACTTTGAGGTGGGAGAGGTCGCGCCCCGCCAAGCCCCAACGCATGGCGGTAACGACGAAGAGGCAACTCATATTAACGCCGTCTGATATTTTAGACAAGCGTTTATCCGTGCGAATTCATACGAAGCGCGCCGCCCGGCCTCAAGTCCCGCCCGCGGCGGGCGTACGGCCCTTGTCTGCCGCGGGGCTTTCTTCTACCATGCCGGGCGCGACCAGCCCGCCTCGCCTCTTTACAACCGAGCCGCCGAAAGGGGGTCGAAGCAGATGAGTCTGCCGGCGAGCACCGTCACCGTCGAGCGAGCGGGCGCCTCCTGCACGGTCGTCTGCGGCGACAGCCGCGAGGAGCTGAAGGCTTACCGCGGGCAGGTAGACCTCATCGTCACCTCGCCCCCTTACGCCGACGCGCGCCGCACACACTACGACTCGGTCCACCCCGACGACTTCGCCGCCTGGTTCATGACCTTCCACGAATCTTTCTGGGGCGCGCTGAGACCTTCGGGCAGCCTCGTCATCAACATCAAGGACAAGGTGGTCGGCGGCGTGCGCCACCGCTACGTCTGGCACACGATCGAGGCGCTGGCCGGGGCCGGGTGGCACTGCATCGAGGACTACCTCTGGCACAAGACGAACCCGATGCCCGGCTACTGGCCCACGCGGCTGAGGGACGGCTGGGAGTACTGCTTCCACCTCTCGAAGTCGAAGCGGCCCTACATGAACCAGGACGCCGTGCGCAGGCCCGTGGGCGGCTGGGTCGAGTCCCGCCTGGCGAGGCTGGGCGAGCACGACCGCTGCCGGCAGAACTCCGCGAACGCGAGCGGGTTCGGCCGCGACATCTCGCACTGGGTGAGCAAGCGGACGGTGCTGCCGCCGAACGTCCTGAGCCTCCCCCTGATCGGGAAGAACGTGGGCCACCCGGCCGTCTTCCCCGTCGAACTGCCGCTCTTCTTCATACGCCTGCTCTGCCCCGAAGGCGGGCTGGTCTGTGACCCCTTCGGCGGGAGCGGCACGACCGGCCTGGCCGCGCTCGCCGCCGGCCGCCGCTCCGTGCTCATCGACAACAACGAGGAGTACTGCGAGGCCGCCCTCAAGCGCCTCCGAGAGGACACGCCGCCCCCACACGCCGGTTGACTCGCCCTCGCCCCAACACCTATCATCACTCCCGAGCCGGGGTGGTGGAATCGGTAGACACGCGGGTCTCAAAAACCCGTGGCCGCAAGGCCGTGACGGTTCGAGTCCGTCCCTCGGTATTCAGTTTCGTTTATTCCTTCCCGCGAATGTCTCGGTCTGAGAGTGACAGTTCGGACACAGGAGCCTGAGGTTCTCAATCCTGTGGTCGAACTTATCCCCGTTGACGTGGTCTAGCTGTAAGGAAATCGGCCTCCCCTTCCACTCCGTCAAGCCGCAATCTTCCTCATGACATTTAGCTTCTAAGAGCCCCTCCCTCAACAGGCGGATTTTCAACCGCGCGACATTCGTGTAGGAAGAGTTTTCAATCAAAACCTCCGACAGCGGGATACACCTATAACGGTTATAGCTCGGGCCGGTACTCAGACCATATTCAATCATGTGGTCAGTAGGTAAATTCAACTCCTGCGCCGCCGTTCTCAAGACAACGTAGCCGCCGCCACTCTGATTCCGTCCTAACTTCTTTGCGACCTCACCAACTGTCCTACTTGTCAGCCACGCCTGAATGAACTCTTCCTGAGTGTATTTCCTTTTCTTCCAGTCAGCTTTTCTCATGGTTGCACCAAGTTTGTCGGGATAAGGTCTAAGACATACCCTGGCGGGGGCGTGACTTCGGCGCAAAGGACAAAGACTTCAGAACTCGCTCGGGGCGGCCGTGCCGGCGAGGCTGGTGACGGCGTCGATGAGGGCGGCGGGTTCGACGGGCTTGGGGAGGTGCGCCTGGAAGCCGGAGCGGAGGGCGCGCGCGCGGTCGGACTCGCCGGCGTAGGCGGTGAGGGCGACGGCCGGGGTGAGGCCGCCGCGCTCGGGCGCGAGCGCGCGGACGCGGCGCAGAAGCTCGTAGCCGTCCACCTCCGGCATCCCGATGTCTGCCACGAGCACGTCCGGGCGGAAGCGTTCGAGGGTTTCGAGCGCGGCGGCGGCGGACTCGGCGCGCGCGACCTCCGCGCCGGCGCGTCGGAGGAAGAGTGTGAGCATCTCCAAAGTGTCCTCGTCGTCGTCCACAACGAGCACGCGCACGCAGACGAGCGGGGGCAGAGACTCTGCCGCGCCCTCGCGCGCGGCGGGCGGAGTTTGGGAGTCGCCGGGCCTCGCCGTCCCCTGCGCCTGCGCGGCGGGCGCTTCGGCGCGCGGCACGGGCAACTCGGCCTCGGCGGGCAGCGGCAGGTCTACGGTGAAGGTCGAGCCCAGCCCCTCGCCCGCGCTGTAGGCGTGCACGCTCCCGCCGTGCGCCTCGACCAGGTGGCGCACGATGGAGAGGCCGAGGCCGAGGCCGCCGTGCTGCCGCGTCGTGCCCATGTCGGCCTGGCGGAAGCGGTCGAAGGCGTAGGGCAGGAACTCCGGGAGGATGCCCTGCCCCGTGTCGCTCACCTCGATGCGCACGTGCGTCAGCAGGCGCTGAACACTGGCGCGTACCTCGCCGCCCGCGGGCGTGAACTTGACGGCGTTGGCGAGCAGGTTCCAGACGACCTGCTGGAGCCGCGCCGCGTCGCCCGTCACCGCCGCCAGGGGGTCGAGCGAGGAGCGCAGCCTCAGCCCCTTCGCCTCGGCCGCGGGCGCGATGGTGTCGAGCGCGGCCTGCACGACCGGCGTCAGCTCGACCAGCCCCGACTCGAGCCGCAGCTTGCCCGTGATGACGCGCGACACGTCGAGGATGTCTTCGACGATCTGCTTCTGCTGGAGCGCGTTCCGCTTGATGACGGCGACGGCGTGGCGCGCCGTCTTCTCTTCGAGGCCGTCCGTTTCGAGCATGTGCGCCCAGCCGAGGATGGCCGTCAGGGGCGTGCGCAGCTCGTGCGAGACCGTGGCGAGGAACTCGTCCTTCAGGCGGTTCGCCTTCTCGGCCTCGGCGCGCAGCGTCTTCTCGCGCACGAGCATCCGGTCGCGCTCGGCCTCTGCGCGCCTGCGCTCGGTCACGTCCTCGATGACCGTGAGCGCGCAGGGCTCGCCCGCGATCTCGATCTGCTCGGCCGAGAGCATCCCCGTCAGCTCCCTGCCGTCCTTCATGCGGAAGCGGTACTCCACGTCGCGTATGCGCCCGTGCCGCGCCACGACGGCCAGCTCCGCCGCGCGGTCGGAGGGCTCGGCCCACAGGCCCAGTTCGAGCGTCGTGCGGCCGACCGCCTCCTCGCGCGTGTGGCCCGACAGGCGCGTGAAGGTCTCGTTGACTTCGAGCAGCCGCCCCGTCTTCAGGGACGTGATGGTGAGGGCGAGCGGGCTCGACTCGAAGGCCTTGGCGAAGCGCTCCTCCGACTCGCGCAGGCGCTGCTCGGCGCGCTTGCGCTCGGTCACGTCGAGGATGGCGCTGACGAAGCCGGTCACCCGTCCCTCTTCGTCGAACTCCGGCGCGTAGGCGACCCACATGTGGCGCGCGCCGAGCCGCTCGTAGGGGATCTCGACCTCGTACTCCAAGCGCTCGCCGCGCAGCACCGCGTCCACGTAAGGCTCGATGGCGGCGTAAGCCTCCGGCCCGAGGAACTCCTCGATGGAGCGGCCGGTCACCTGCGACGGGCGCAGGCCGAAGCGCTCGGCGTAGGGCTCGTTGACGAACCTGTAGATGCGGTCTGCGCCGCAGTAGGTGATGAGGACGGGCGCGTGGTCGGCGACGAGTTGGAGGCGCGCCTCCGATTCGCGCAGGTTCCGGAGCAGCCCCTCCTGCGCGCGGCGCGCCGCCTCGGCCTCGGCGCGCGCGGCCGTCGCGTGGGCCAGTTGTTCGTTGCGCTCCTGCTCGTGCTGCGCGAGCAGCGCGGCCGAATCTGTCAGCGCGCGCCCGAGCTGCGCCACCTCCTTGACGTTCGAGGTCAGAGGCGCGGGACGCTCGCCCCGCGACATCGTCTCGGCCGCCTCGGCCGCGGCCAGCAGGCCCCGCCGCACGTGGCGCGAGATGACGAAGGCCCCCAGCGTGCTCAGCGCGAGCAGCCCTAAGCCCAGCCCGAGGACGGCCGTCGTCTTGCTGCGCGCGGGTGATTCGGCCACCGCGGCGGGAACGGCGACCACCGCCGTCCAGCCCGTCGAAGGCTCGCGGCTGAAGGCGACGTAGACCGGCGTCCCGTCCCGCGCCACGTCGTAGAAGAGCCCCTCGTCCGCCCCGCGCATGCGCTGCGTGAAAGACTCCTTCACGGGCGTGCCGACGAACTTCTCCTGCTCGCGGCTGCGCGCGACGATGATGCCCTGCGCGTCCACGACCGCCCGCGCCAACTCCTCGCTCGGCTGCCCGCGCAGGCCGACGACGCCCGCTAGCGCGTCCGGCGTGATGACGGCCGTCAGCACGTAGCGCGTCTCGCCGCCGCGCAGCACGGGGACGCGCACGGGAAAGCCGAGCGCCTGGTTACGCCTCCCGCGGGTGAGGCTGCCCACGACCGGCCGCTTCTGTTCGACTACGAGCCGCAGGCTCTCCGGCTCTGTCGCCTCCGGCAGCGGCGTGCCCCAGGGCGCGTTCGTGTTGACCAACTGCTGCCCGTCCGGCTTGAGCAGGATGAGCGTCAACCACGCGGGCTGGGTAGAGACCACGCGCTTCGCCTCGACGTGGAACGCCGCGAGGTCGGCGCGGTCAAGTTCCTCGGCTTCGGCGACGGCCCTTAAGGTTCTGATGGTGGACTGGAGTTCGCGGTCGAGCGACAGCGACACGTCCTGCGCCGAGCGGAGCAGGCGGCGGTCGGTCGCGGCGCGCTCGCTCTCCGCCAGGCGGTAGACGACCACGGCCGCGAAGACGACCAGCGGCAGGAGCGCGCCGACCACGAGCAGCACCAGGTGCCACCTGAGCGCCAGCGCGCGGCGCGGCGGCGGCGCGGACTGCGCGGGAGCCCCTTTATCGTCGGAGTCGGCGGTCACGTAAACACTTCAACTGCGGGTAAGACCTGAGCGCGGGACAGCGGATTGCAACGCACGGCTCGGGGTGGCATCATCACATTTCCCAACGCTTCGTTCAAGCAGACTCGGAGGATGCCTTTGGACTCGGATTCGACAGCGTTTCCCGTTAACGAAGGCGCGAGCCCCGTCGAGGCGGTCGTCGTCACGCGCGCCCGCGAGCTGGTCGAGGGCTTCAAAGTCCGGCGCGTACTTCCGTCGGTCAAAAGACGCATGGTCGGCCCCTTCATCTTCCTCGACCAGATGGGGCCGGAGATACTTCGCGGCGGACGCGGGCTCGACGTGGCGCCGCACCCGCACATCGGGCTCGCCACCGTCACGTACCTGTTTGAAGGCGAGCTGCTGCACCGCGACAGCCTCGGCACCGTGCAGCCCATCCGCCCCGGCGAGGTCAACTGGATGACGGCCGGCGGCGGCATCGCGCACTCCGAACGCACCCCGGCTGAGTTAAGGCGCGGAGGGTCGGAACTCTTCGGCATCCAATCCTGGGTGGCGCTGCCCCTGAAGGACGAGGAGTCCGCGCCCGACTTCTTTCATCACGACGCCTCGGAGCTGCCCGTCGTCGAGGGCGACGGCAAGCGCGTGCGCCTCATCGCGGGCTCGCTCTACGGCGCGCGCTCGCCCGTGCGGACGCTCTCCGAGATGTTCTACGCCGACGCGACGCTCGCGCCCGACCGCCTGATTGACGTTCCCGCAGAGCATGAAGAGCGCGCGGTCTACGTCGTCGAAGGCTCGGTCGAAGTCGCGCCCGAGCGCGACGTGTACGTGGCCGGCCAACTGCTTCTGCTGAGGCCCGGCGCGGAGGTCTTGCTGCGCTGCGCGTCCGCGAAGCACGCGCGCGTGATGCTCCTGGGCGGCGCGCCGCTCGAAGGCAAGCGGCACATCTGGTGGAACTTCGTCTCAAGCTCGCCCGAGCGCATCGAGCAGGCCAAGGAGGACTGGCGCGCGGGCCGCTTTGCAGACGTCCCCGGCGAGACCGAGCGCATCCCTCTGCCCGAAACCGGCCCGGCGGTCGTCCGCTACCCTTAACTCATTTCAAAACTTCGATACGCGTGACCGGGTGCAGCTCCCACGCGGTCGCGCGCCAGTTGCCCTGCGCGCCCGGCGCCGTGTTCTCCGACTTGTCCGCGTGCTCGCGGTCGAACATGAGCCAGCCCTCGAAGCGGCAGCGCCGGCCGACCAACTCCTCCTTCAGCGCGGCCGCCGACCAGTCCCGGCCCCACTCCGCCGCCCAACTCCTCGTGCGCGGCGTCACTTCCAACACGAGCCATTCCCTGCGCGGGGCGTCCGGGCGCGCGGCGACGTGTATGTGCACGTCGCGCTCGCGGGACGAGAAACAGTTGGCCGCCTCCATGCCGCCCTCGACGACCTCGACGACGTAACCCTCGACCCTCCCCGCGCGCGACTCCGACCAGCGCCCCCGGTCTTCGCCCGGCGACAACAGGGTTTCGAGCGTCACGCGTTCGTCGAAGTCCTCCCGTGTCGGCGCGCCCACACGGTTCTTCAGACGCATGAAGGCGCGCCTGTCAGGCGTGAAGGCGACGCCCTCCGCCGGGCACGGGAGGTGCGGCAGAAACCTGAGCGCGCCGGCCGTCAGCAGGGCGAGCAGTAAAAGAGTCAGGCCGGCGACCTTGAGATGTTTCGACCGGATCATCTGTTAAGGCCGGTAGTCGTAATGCCACGGCTCGCGCGGCGACGCGAGCGGCCCCTTGAACTTCGTGCTCGCGCGCGCGACGGCCGCGCGCACCTTCTCGGTCCAGCCCTCGCTGTCCCATCGCCCCGCGCCCGAAGGCCCCGCGATCAACTCGCCACCGCGCATCACCTGAAAGTCGAACGCGCGCGACTGCCCGTGCGGCGACAAGCCAGGCACGGCCAGCGGCGGCGTCATGCTCGTCGTCGCGCCGCGCAGGAAGAGCCCGAACTTCTCCACCTCAAACGCGGACGGCACCACGGCGTAAGGCCGCCCGTCCAGCTCCGCGCGCGCCCCAGCAGCTCCTCGCCCGCGCGCGCCACCGAGTCGTTATCGTTCCACTTACTCAACTGCTCGTCCAGACTCCGCACCTGCGTGTTGACGCGCAGCGTGTAGCCCGGGTTCGCGCGCTCGAACTCGCGCCTCACCTTCTCTATCTCCGCCAGCGCCGCCGCGTACTCGGGCGACTTCTCGTAAGCCTCGATGCGCTCCCGCGACCAGGCCCAGCGCGTCGCCGCACTGTCGCCCGCGCGCAGGTAGCCGCGCAGCGCCAGGAGCCTCCGCCCGTCCCCGTTGACGCGCCCCATCGCCTCCCTCTGCTCCTGCGCGAGGCCCGAGGTCGCCGCGCTAATGTAATTATCAAGCTTGCCGGCTTTGAAAGCGGCCAGTCCGGAGGGCGCTGCCGGGGTCGGGCTCGCCTCGGCGGTCGCGCGGTTCGCTTTTGCGGCCGCGGACGAGTTCGCCGCGGGCGCGTTCGCCGAAGGCTCGGTTAGACAGCCCGTGAAGAGAAGCGGGGCAAGCGCCAGCGCACGCGCCAGTTTTCCCGGTCTCATATGAACCTCCCCGAGTGTTTAACACACCGTCCGCGTTTGGACATTCTAACCCAAAGCTTCTTAAAGACTTGTACCGAACTTTTACGGTCAAATAGATAGTTAAAAATGTTCAACCTTGTGTTGACAATTTAGAACCATTTGTTAAAATCCGCCCATCCAGAACCCCCATTCTGGGCGTGAGCGTGATTTTTGCCCCAGTCGCTTGAGCCCCGACCAAGACGACCGTTAGGCCAATCCTCAAAGCTGATAGCTGTTTTTCGGCAGGCCCGCCACGGCCTCTGTCTATCTATCTGTTTCAAGGAATTATGTTCATGCGCCGTATTGCCGTCCGGCTCTTCCTCGCGCTGTGCCTCGCCACGTCGGCGTCCGTGTCGCTGGCCCCGCCCGCGCGCGCGCAGTTGCTCGAAAGTGTTACCGGCACTCTGAATCAAACTCTGAGTCAAACTCTGAACTCCGGCCGCAAAGTCTCGGCCGAGATCATCCGCAAGGTCAACAACGGTCAGGGCTCGGAGCGCGTCCGCGTCATCGTCCGCCCGCGGGGCGACTGGTCGGGCGAGTTGGACACGTCGCTGCTCCTCAGCGGCGGGAGCGACGTGAGGCAGTTTCAGAACTTCGACTTCCGCGCCGTCGACCTGCCGGCGGGCGCCGCGGCCGCGCTCGCGCAGCGCTCGGACGTGGCCTACGTCGCCATCAACAAGGAGGTGCGCACGCTCGGCCACGTCTCGGCGACGACGGGCGCCGACGCCGTGCGCGCGACCGCGGGCACGAACGTCTCGGGGCTCGACGGAACGGGCGTCGGCATCGCCGTCATCGACTCCGGCATCGACACGACGCACAAGGCTTTCCTCGACAAGTCGAACGGCCTGCGCGTCGTTGCGAGCGTGGACTTCACGGGCGAGGGCCGGACGGACGACCCTTACGGGCACGGGACGCACGTCGCCTCAATTGCCGCGGGCAACGGCCGCATCTCGAACGCGGCCTACACGGGCGTCGCGCCGAACGCGAACATCGTCAACCTGCGGGTGCTCAACTCGCAGGGCGCGGGGACGACCGCCTACCTCCTGCGCGCGCTCGACTGGGTGCTGACGAACCGCGCGCGCTACAACATCCGCGTCGTCAACCTCTCGCTCGGGATGCCGGCCATCGAATCCTACCGCGACGACCCGGCGTGCCAGGCCGTGCGGAGGGTCGTGGACGCCGGCATCGTCGTCGTCGCCGCCGCGGGCAACAACGGGAAGGACTCTGCGGGGAACAAGGTCTACGGCCACGTACACTCGCCCGGCAACGAGCCTTCGGCGCTGACCGTCGGCGCGGCGAACACCTTCGGCTCGGACGCGCGCGGCGACGACGTGGTGGCCAGCTACAGCTCGCGCGGGCCGACGCGCAGCTACCGCACGGACGCCGACGGGGTGAAGCACTACGACAACCTGATTAAGCCCGACGTGGTGGCCCCCGGCAACAAGATCGTGGACGCGGCGGCCGCGAACAACCGACTGCTCGCGCAGCACCCCGAACTCGACGCGGGCGTGAGCCCCGTGGACAATCGCCGGCAGATGTACCTGAACGGCACCTCGATGGCGACGCCCGCCGCGGCGGGCGCGGCGGCGCTCATCTTGCAGGCCAACCCGACCTTGACGCCCAACCTCGTCAAGGCCCTGTTGATGTACACGGCGCAGCCGCTCGCCGGCTTCAACTTCTTCGAGCAGGGCGCGGGGCTCGTCAACGTCGAGGGCGCGATCCGTCTGGCGAAGCTCGTCCGCACAGACCTCTCCTCCGCGACGCCGCTCGGCGACCCGCTGCTCGTGGGCGCGCCGCCCGCGCCGCAGACGACCATCGCGGGCCACACCTTCAACTGGTCACGCGGCCTCATCCTCAACTACAACTACGTGACGGGCCTCGAACTCATCACGCGCTACCAGAGAATCTACGGCCTCGGCGTCATCACGGGCGACGGGGTCATCACCGGCGACGGCGTGATTACCGGCGACGGGGTCATCACGGGCGACCGCACGATGATCACCGACGGGGTCATCACCGGCGACCAGATCATGACCGGCGACGGCGTCATCACCGGCGACGGCCTGGTCTTCCTCGCCTCGTCGGCGCTGCTGCTCGGAGGGGGCACGCACCTGGAGGACGGCGACATGTTGAGCGACGGCGTGATTACCGGCGACGGCGTGATCACGGGCGACGGGGTCATCACGGGCGACCTCTTCCTACAGGCGCAGTCGGCGTCGGTCGCGGGCGACGCGACGGAGTCGATGGCCGCCGCGGTGGACGACGGCGTTGACTGCCTCGACTACTGAGTCCGTCCGAAGAGTTGGACGGTCTCAAAGGGTCTTAGTTAAACGACTTCACAGTTTGAAGACTTCACAGATGCCTCTCTCCCCGTACGAGGCCCGCGCCGGACTGCGCGGGGCCGACCATTGGACAAGCAGTAGAGACAACGCAGGAGGAGCTGTGGAGGGCAGAAGAAATCCCGCTCGGCCGTTCATGTGGGCCGTCATCGCGCTGGGCACGGGGGCGATAGTCTTCTCCGCCGCGTCGCTGCCTTTGGGGCGGCTCGACGCGCGCTTCCTGCTGCTGGGCCTGCTGGTCTGCGTCGGCTCGCACGGCGCGGTGCGCATCCCGCGCGTGAGCGGGCGCATCACGGTCTCGGACACGCTCGTCTTCCTCACCCTCCTGCTCTACGGGGGCCCCGCGGCCGTCATGCTCTCGGCGCTCGAAGGCGTCTACGCCTCGCTGCGCATCAGCCGCAAGCCCGTCACCATCCTCTTCAACGCGGCCGTGCTCGCGCTCTCGACCTTCCTGACGGCGACGGCGCTGCGCGCGCTCTTCGGCGCGGCCGACGTGGCGGCCAAGGACTACACGGCCTCGGCGCTCGCGGCCGTCTTCGTCATGGCGCTCGTGCAGTACGCGGCCAACACCGGCCTCATCGCCCTGGAGAAGTCGCTCAAGCTCGGCGAGCGCTTCTGGCCGACGTGGAAGACCTACTACCTCTGGACTTCGGTGACGTATCTGGCGGGCGCTTCGACCGCGGGGGTGACGGCGCGGCTCGTCCAGTCGGTCGGCTTCTACGCGGTGCTGGCGACGCTCCCCATCATCGCCATCATCTACTTCACCTACCTGACCTACCTCAAGAACATCGAGGACTCCGAGGCGCACGTCGAGGAGCTATCGCGCTACCTGCGCGAGCTGAAGGAGAGCGAGGCCGAGCGCGAGAAGATTCTGCTGCGGGAGCAGGCCGCGCGCGCCGAGGCCGAGGCCGCCAACCGCCTGAAGGACGATTTCCTCTCGACGCTCTCGCACGAGCTGCGCACCCCGCTCACCTCCATCATCGGCTGGACGAACCTGATGCGCGCCGGGCAGGTGCGCGGCGAGGTGCAGGCGCAGGCGCTTGAGACCATCGAGCGCAACGCCAAGACCCAGTCGAGACTCATCGACGACCTGTTAGACATCTCGCGCATCATCTCGGGGAAGCTCCTGCTTGAGACGCGCGAGGTCGGCCTCGACACGGTCGTCTCGAACTCCATCGAGGTCGTGCGCCCCGCGGCCAACGCGAAGGGCATCCGACTGACATACGAGTGCGAGCCGGGCGGGAAGACCGTCTCGGGCGACCCGGCGCGACTTCAGCAGGTGGCCTGGAACCTCCTGTCGAACGCGGTGAAGTTCACGCCCGAGGGCGGGCGCGTGAGCGTGCGCCTCGCGCGCGAAGGGGCGCGGGTCAGGCTCTCGGTGAGCGACACGGGGCGCGGCATCCCGGCGGAGTTCCTGCCGCACGTCTTCGACCGCTTCCGCCAGGCCGACAGCGCGACGACGCGCGCCCACGGCGGGCTCGGCCTCGGGCTCGCCATCGTGCGCCACCTGGTTGAGCTGCACGGCGGCGAGGTGAGGGCCGAGAGCGCGGGCGAGGATCGGGGCTCGACCTTCTCCGTCGCCTTCCCTCTGGCCCAGGCGGCGGCCGCGCCGTGCTCGTGCCAACAGGCCGAGGCGGCCGTCCTGGGTCTGGACAGGCCGGACGGCTTGGCGGGCGTCCGCGTCCTCGTGGTGGACGACGAGCAGGACACGCGGAGCCTCATCAGCATGGTCATCGCGCAGTCGGGCGCGGAGGTGACGGCCTGCGCGTCGGCGGGCGAGGCTTTGGAGAAGCTGAAGACCTGGCGGCCGCACATCCTGATGAGCGACATCGGCATGCCGGGCGAGGACGGTTACGCGCTGATTAAGCAGGTGCGCGCGCTCCCGCCCGACCGCGGCGGCCGCACGCCCGCCGCCGCGCTCACGGCCTACGCCCGCGACGAAGACCGGGGCCGCGCGCTCGCCGCCGGCTACCAGCTCCACATCGCCAAGCCCTTCAACCCGGGCGAGCTGCTCGCGGCCGTCTCAGATTTACAGGGTTACGTCGTCGCTTCTTAGTAGTAGACAGTAGACAGTAGTCAGTAGCCAGTAGCAAGACAAAGCGGCGCGCCCGACCTGTAGGTTAAGGCGCGCCGCCTGTTTTCTTCTACCGGCTACTGACTACTGTCTACCCCTTCAGTGAGGCGATGTCGATGACGAAGCGGTAGCGCACGTCGCCTCTGACGGTGCGTTCGTACGCCTCTTCAATCTTCTGAATCGGGATCAGCTCGATGTCGGAGGCGATGTTCTTCTCGGCGCAGTAGTCGAGCATCTCCTGCGTCTCGCGGATGCCGCCGATCATGGAGCCGGCGAGCGAGCGCCCGTTGGTGATGAGCGAGAAGGCGGCAACCTCCAAAGGCTTCTCCGGCGCGCCGACGAGCGCGAGCGCGCCCTCGCGCCTGAGCAGGTTCAAATACAGGTTGATGTCGTGCGGCGCGGAGACGCAGTCGAGGACGAAGTCGTACTTGCCGTTGAGCGCGTCCGACCAGCCCGGCTCGCGCGTGACGACGAAGTCGTGCGCGCCCAGGGCGCGCGCGTCCCGCTCCTTGCCCGGCGACGTGCTGAAGACCGTCACGCGCGCGCCCATCGACGCCGCGAGCTTCACGCCCATGTGCCCGAGCCCCCCGAGGCCGACGACGCCGACCCTCTGCCCCTCGCCCACCTTGAAGCGGCGCAGGGGCGAGTAGGTCGTGATCCCCGCGCAGAGGAGCGGCGCGGCGTTCGCGAGCGGCAGAGACTCGGGGACGCGCAGCGCGTAGTCTTCGTCGATGACGATCTTCGTCGAGTAGCCGCCGTAGGTCGGCGTCTTCTCGTCCTTCTCGGTCCCGTTGTAGGTCGAGACCAGATGGTTCTCGCAGTACTGCTCCTCGCCGTCGCGGCAGTTGCGGCAGGTGCGGCAGGAGTCCACGAAGCAGCCGACGCCCGCGAGGTCGCCCTCCCTGAACTTCGAGACCTCCGCGCCGACGCGCGCGACGCGGCCGACGATCTCGTGCCCCGGAACCATCGGGTAGATCGAGCCGCCCCACTCGTCGCGCACCTGGTGAATGTCGGAGTGGCAGACGCCGCAGAACTGTATGTCGATGAGCACGTCGCGCGCGCCCACGTCGCGCCGCTGGAACGAGAAGGGCTCAAGCGCCGCGCCCGCGTTCGGCGCGGCGTATCCGTTCGTCTTAATCATGGAGACATTCTAACCCTTTCACCCGCGCGCTTCTTCGCGGGAGTGTGGCGCGCGCCTCACGACACGTTGGCGGCCGCGCGCTGGCGTACAGAGGCGACGATCTCGAAGGAGCGCAGGCGCGCCGCGTGTTCGTGGATTTGCGAGGTCAGCATCAGCTCGTCGGCGCGCGTCAGTTCGGCGAAGGCTTCGAGGCCGGCACGCACCGTCTCGCCGGAGCCGACGACCGAGTAGCGGAGCGCGTGCTCGACGCCCGCCATCTCCAGCTCCGAGGCGAAGCCTTCGAGCGTGGCTTCGTCCAACGGCGGCGGGAGTTTGCCGGGTCGGCCGCGCCGCAGGTTGACGAAAGCCTGTTGGAGCGAGGTGAAGAGCCTTCGCGCCTCCGCGTCCGTCTCGGCCGCGAAGACGTTGAGGCAGGCCAGGGCGTACGGCTCCTGCAACTCCGCGGAAGGGCGGAAGCCCTCGCGGTAGACTTCGAGCGCGTGCAGGAGGTAGTCGGGGGCGAAGTGCGAGGCGAAGGCGAAGGGCAGCCCCAGCTCGGCCGCGAGCCGCGCGCTGTAGAGGCTCGACCCCAGGAGCCAGACGGGCACGCGCAGACCTTCGCCGGGCACGGCCGACACCAACTGCCCGGGTCGCGCGGGCGCGAAGTAGGCGCGCAGCTCCTCAACGTCGCGCGGGAAGTCTTCGTTGGCCGCGGCAAAGTTCCGACGCAGCGCCCGCATCGTCAACTGGTCTGTGCCGGGCGCGCGACCCAATCCGAGGTCGATGCGCCCGGGGTAGAGCGCTTCGAGCGTGCCGAACTGCTCGGCGACGACGAGCGGCGAGTGGTTCGGCAGCATCACGCCGCCGGAGCCGACGCGGATGGTCTGCGTCCCGCCCGCGACGTACCCGATGAGCACCGCAGTCGCGGAGCTGGCGATGCCGCGCATGTTGTGGTGCTCGGCCAGCCAGAAGCGCCCGTAGCCGAGCGCCTCCACACGGCGCGCGAGTTCGAGCGTGTTGCGGAAAGAGTCCCGGACGTCCGAGCCCTCGGGCACGGGCGCGAGGTCGAGGACGGAGAATGGTATGCGGCTTAGGTCTGTCATCTGCCCTCAGTCTAAAACATTAACCACGGAGACACAGAGACACAGCTTAAAGGCAAGAAGCTGTGTCTCTGTGTCTCCGTGGTTAAATTTTCTTGCTCTGAACGCGCGCCGGGACTACTCAAGCACTACCTCATCCCCTACGCGGACGCGCCCGGCGGACTCGACGCTGGCGTACATGCCGAGGCTCTGCCCGGCCTCTTTGACTATGGTGCGCAGGACGCGCGGGTCTTTGGGGAGGCCGGCCTGCGCCTGGATGGTCATGCTGCAACGCGGCGCGGGCATCTCGCACTTGAGCGTCAGCGCGCCGACGCGCAAGGCCCGGCCGCCCCAGCCGGACTCGACCAGACCTTCGACGCCGTCGGCCGTCTCGATCAGAAAGTTCGGGCGGAAGCGGCGCGCGTCCCAGGCCGTGTCGGGGGCGTGGCGCGCGAGCGCCGCGAGCGAGGCGGTCGTGAGCAGGTGGAGGGGGAAGGCGTCGAAGTAAGTGCCGGGCGGCGAGGTGAACTCGAAGATTTCGGCGGGGAGGGCGGAGAGGTCGGGCAGGGGCTCGCCCGGCTCGCGCCCGAAGTCCTCGCGCAGCTCCTTGTCCTTCCCCGCGAGCCGCATCGCGCCGATGGCGAGGCGGCGGAAGTTGCGCGAGCGGCTCAGGAAGCCGACGACGCGCGCCGCGGGGATGGCGCGCCGGTAGTGCGCGAGGTCGGTCGCGGGTCGGAGCGGCCAGAGCGTGACCCTGCGGCCGAGCAGTTCCGACAACAGTTCGTTAATCTTCGGGTCGTCGGTCGAGGTCTCCGCGCCGTCGGGGAGCCTGATGTCCGCGTGCGGCGGCGCGCCCTCGGCCGCAGGCTCGTCGCGGTATCGCGCGGCGCAGAGCATGAGCTTCGGGCTGATCTTCGCGCCGCGAATCTCGCCTGCCTCCTCGTCGCGCAGGGCCCAGCCGCGGTCGCCCCACAGCCCGCGCGCGCCGACGGACGCGGCCTCCAGCCGCTCGCCGGCCATCGACTTCAGGGGGTATCGCCAGACCTCTTTGACCCTTCCGATGAGCATGGCTCAGACCCTCAGCGTGTCCGCGCGCCAGCTCTTGACGGCGCGCTTGATCTCGTCGGGCTTCGTCAGCCGTCCTTCGAGCACCTCGCGGACGAGCCCTTCAAGCTCCTCGTCCGAGGCGAAGCGCAGCGCGATGGCCTGCGCGGTCGTGAGCGAAGCGGCGCGCTGCGCGAGGTCTTCGGGCAGGAGCTGGTAGTAACGCAGGCTCTCTTCGAGACGGATGACCCTGTCCTGCACCTTGAGCGGGTTGATGCGGGTGAGTGCGCCCAGCACCACCAGCGCGATTGAGACGACGAGCCACCACCCCCTGTCCAGACCCGGGTCGCGCACCAGTTGGACGACGGCGATGAGGACGTTCGTCAGGAGCACGGGGGCCACGAAGAAGTGGAAGGGCGCGTGCCAGCGCGTGTGGTTCTCGTAGGACTGGGGAACGTCTGCCACGTCTGTCTCTCTCCTTTAAAGGTTCGCCGGGGGCGGCGGGGCCGACACGGGGCGCGGCGGCTCGGGCGTGAAGTCCTCGCCGGGGTTGATGAACTGGTTGCGCTCGAAGTGGTACTGCTTGTCGTAGAGCTGCCGGTAGCGCCCGGCCGCCGCGAGCAGCTCCTCGTGCGTGCCGCGCTCGACGATCCGCCCCTCTTCAAGGACGAGTATCTGGTCGGAGCTGCGGATGGTCGAGAGGCGGTGCGCGATGACGAAGGTCGTGCGCCCGCGCCTGAGCGTTTGCAGGCCGTCCTGGATGAGCGCCTCGCTCTCGCTGTCGAGGCTCGACGTGGCCTCGTCGAGAATCAGAATCTTCGGCCCGGCCAAAATCGCCCGCGCGATGGCGACCCTCTGCCGCTGCCCGCCCGAGAGCTTCACGCCGCGCTCGCCGACGACCGTGTCGTAGCCGTCGGCGAACCCCTTCACGAACTCGTCGCAGTGGGCGACGCGCGCCGCCCGCTCCACCTCTTCGCGCGTCGCGTGCGGGTTCGAGAAGCCGATGTTGTCGGCGATGGTGCCGTCGAAGAGGAAGTTATCCTGGAGGACTGCGCCGAGCTGTTCCCTGTAGTCCCTGAGCCGGACGGTGGCGAGGTCGCGGCCGTCGATCAGCACGCGCCCCTCGCGCGGCCGGTTGAAGGCCATCACGAGGCCGATGAGCGTACTCTTCCCCGACCCGCTGGAGCCGACGAGCGCGGTCGTCGTCCCGGCGGGCGCGCGGAAAGAGACGCCGCGCAGGACGGGCGCGCCCTCCTCGTACTCGAAGGTCACGTCCTCGAAGGCTATCTCGCCTTCGACTTCGCCCAGCGGCTCCCTCTCCCCTTCGCCCTCGTCCTCGGTCGCCATCCTCTTTATCTCGCGGATGCGGTCGAGGCCGGCGAAGGCTTCCGTGATCTGCGTCCCGACGGCGGCGATCTCGACGAGCGGCGCGGCGACGAGCGCGGTGAAGAAGATGTACATGAAGAAGTCGCCGAGCGTCATCTGGCCCGAGAGCACGGCGCGGCCGCCGACCAGCGTGAGGATGACGCCGATAGCGCCGACGATGACGGTCGAGAAGGCCGTCACGCCGGAGACGCCCGTCATCGACCGCGCCACGTTGCGGAACAGGCGGTGCGCGCCGCGCGCGAACGTCAGGGTCTCGCGCCGCTCGGCCGAGTAGGCTTTGACGACGCGGATGCCGCCCAGGGATTCGGCCAGCCGCCCCGTCACCTCCGCGTGTATCTGCCCGCGCTCGTGGAAGAGCGGGCGCAGGCGGCTGAAGGCCAGGGACATCATCGCGCCGAAGAGCGCGAGCGCGACCAGTGTGATGAGCGTCAGGCTCCAGTTCAGGTAGAAGAGCACGCAGAGCGCGAGGAGCGAGGTGACGAGCCCGCCGACGAGCTGGACGAGCCCCGTCCCGACGAGGTTGCGGATGCCCTCGGCGTCCGTCATCACGCGCGAGATGAGGACGCCGGTCTGCGTCGAGTCGAAGAAGCGGACGGGGAGGCGCGCGACGTGCGCCTGCACGCCCTTGCGCATCTCGGTGATGGCGCGCTGCGCGGCGACGCCCAGGACTTGCGAGATGGCGAAGGAGGTGACGGCCTGCACGACGGTCGCCGCGCCCGCCGCGAGCGCGATGGTCGTGAGCAGCTCGGCGCGCTGCTTGATGATGACCTCGTCAACCAGGTACTTCGAGCTGGCCGGCAGCACCAACCCCACCAGGCGGTTGACGAGCATCAGCGCCATCCCGAGCGACAGCCGCCCGCGGTGCGCCCACACCAGCTCCCTCGCGTCGCGCCACGCCTGCGACGGCGAGAACTTCTTTTTCTTCTCCTCTTCCGCCATCTGAGATAAAGGCTACGCAAGCATCCGCCGCGTCAGCGGCGTCTACGTCTTGGCCAGCAGCTTGCCGATCTCGCGCCAGGTGACGAGCTTGACGTTGTGCTCTTTGAGCAGGCGGCGGAAGGCGTCGCTCGTGACGAAGTCGAAGTCGCGCTGCCGCCAGGCCGAGCCCCAGTCGGGGTGGTCGAGCGCGACGGCGCGCATCTCCTCGTCGTCGTAGGCGAGGTGGACGATCAGCTCCGTCACGCCCGGCTTCAGGCTCTTGATCACGTCCGTGTAGAACGCGGCCCAGCGTTCGGGGCTGACGGAAGGGTCTGCGCTGACGAGGCGGTCGAGGACGATGCCGTCGGGGCCGAGCGCGGCGGGGAGGAAGGGGGCCTGCGCGAACCACTCGCGCGAGACCATCACGGGCAGCCGCTCTTCGCGCCCGACGCGCAGGAGCATCTCGAAGAGCGGGCGCGTCGTGTAGAGCGTGCGCATGTGCGAGTCGAGGTGCGTCGGCCGGATGCCGAAGGCGCGGGCGCGCGCGATCTGCGCGCGTATCTCGGCCTCGGCCTCGCGCACGTCGATGTGCTTGGCGGCCACGTCCTCGGTCGGGTAGAGGTAGCCGTCCGGGGCGTAGAGCGTGGGCGCGCGCTCTTTCGAGAGGACGCCGCCCCAGCGGTAGGTCTTCCACTCGCTCGTGAGCGTGAGGTGCAGGCCGAGGTCCGCTTCGGGGTGTCTGCGCGCGTAGTCGGCCACCTCGGGCAGCCACGGGCAGGGCACCATGACGCTCGCGGAGTTGACGAGGCCGGTCTCCAACGCCTTGAACGTCGCGGCGTTGACCGTGTGCGCCGCGGCGAGGTCGTCGGCGTGCACTATAAGCAGCTTCGCGTCCGCGGGGTAGCCGAGCCGCGCGGCGAGCGACTTCACCTCGACCGCCTGCGCCGCCGCGACGCCCGCGCAGAGGTGTGCGAGAACGAACGCGAGGATGAAGCTCGAAAGCTTTGCTCTCATGAACTCTCTTCCGAAGATTCTTCGTCCGCCCTCTTCATCTTGAGCACGACGGAGTTGATGCAGTAGCGCAGGCCCGTCGGGCGCGGGCCGTCGTTGAAGACGTGGCCGAGGTGTGAGTCGCAGGTCGCGCACAGGACTTCGGTGCGAATCATCCCGTGGCTCGTGTCGAGCTGCGTGCGGACGTTGTCGCCCTCCTTCGGCTCGTAGAAGCTGGGCCAGCCGCAGCCCGAGTCGAACTTGGCGTCCGAGGTGAACAGCTCCGCGCCGCAGGCCGCGCAGAGGTAGGTGCCCGCGTCCCTGTTCCGGTAGTACTCGCCGGTGAAAGGCCGCTCCGTCCCCTTCTCGCGCGCGACGCGGTACTGCTCGGGCGTGAGCTGTCGCCGCCACTCCTCTTCCGTCTTGATGACCTTCTCTTTCAACCCGTCTTTCCTTTCTTGCGCGGCCTGGGCTTCGTCGAGGGCGGCGGCGCAGTCTGCGCGGGCGCCGCCTCCTGCCGGGCCGCGACCGTGTCCACGATGCTGAGCGTGCTCGGGCCGTTCCTGTCCATGCGCACGACGACGCTGAAGCCGCGGCAGTCGAGCGCGCGCGAGTGCTTCTCGGCGTCCGACGAGGGGTCGCCCCATGAGTCCAGCGGGACTGCGAGCCGCTTCGACGCCTGCTCGGAGAACTCCAACACCTGCCGCCAGGGCACGGGCTGGCGGTAGCGCACGTCGATGCGGTGGAGCGTGCCGCCCTGGAAGGTGAGCAGCAACTCGCTCACGTCCCCGAAATGATCCCTGCGCACGCCCAGTTCGAGCCCGCCGAGCGAAGCGACGAACGGTTTTTCAGCCGGGTCGGCCGGAGCCTGCGCGGCCTTCTGCAAGTCCTCCGAGCCGGGGAACATCTGCGACAGCTCCGCAGGCTTCATGCCGAGCATCACGCCGCCGTAGTCGGGCGCGACGGCGCGCTCAAGGCGGCACGGCTCGGCCTGCGCGGAAGCGTAGGGCGCGGCGAAGGCGCAGCACAGGAGCGCCGAGGCGAGGGCGAGGGTGTTCCCGAGGTGTCTCTTCATCTTTCGGGCGGCGCGCGGTCAGTCCTTGATCTGGTCTCAAGCCGGGGATTGTAACACCCCGTCCGAAGAGTTCACCACAGAGGCACGGAGGCACGGCTCGGCGAGTTATGACTTCAAAGCCGTGCCCCCGCGTCTCCGCGGTTAACCCACCGCGCTTTACTCAAGGCGCGCGCGCACGTAACATGCGGGGCGCACGCCCAACAGACACCGCAGACAGCTTACGGAGGAGACCATGCACCTCTTTGGCAAGCCCGCCGGCAGCAGACTATTCTGCGCCCTCGCGCTCGGACTGGCCTTCGCCACGCACGCCGTCGCGCAGCAGAGGGCAGACGAAGCCTACGCGGCGAAGATTAGAGAGTACACGACCGAGAAATACTTCCTGACCGAACTCGTAGACCACCTGCCCGCCGACGCGCGCGTGCCCTCGCCCGACAAGGTGCTCGGCTACGTCGTCGGCACGCCGGGCAGGCTCACGTACACGAAGGACATCCACCGCTATTTCCGCGAGCTTGCGCGGACGAGCCCGCGCGTCAAAGTCTTCAACGCGCCCGAGAGGTCGGAGGAGGGGCGCGAGCAGATTCTGGTCGCCGTCGGCGACGAGGCGGCCGTCGCCCGGCTCGACCGCTACAAGGAGATCACCGCGCGCCTCGCAGACCCGCGCGGCCTGTCGGATGCCGAGGCGCAGAGACTCGTCGGCGAAGGGAAGGTCTTCTACTGGGCCTCGGGCTCCATCCACTCGCCCGAGACCGGTTCGCCCGAGATGCTGATGGAGCTGGCCTACCGGCTCGCCGTCGAGGAGTCGCCGTTCATCAGAGAGGTCAGGAAGAACGTCGTCGTCCTCATCACGCCCGTCTTAGAGGTTGACGGCCGCGACAAGATGGTTGACCTCTACAACTACCGCAAGGCCAACCCCGACCGGGCCGTGCCGCCGCTCGTCTACTGGGGCAAGTACGTCGCGCACGACAACAACCGCGACGGGCTCGGGATGGCGCTCGCGCTCACGCGCAACATGATGAAGACCTTCCTCGAATGGCACCCGGCCATCCTGCACGACCTGCACGAGTCGGTGCCCTTCCTCTACACCTCGACGGGGACGGGGCCGTACAACGCGTGGCTCGACCCGCTCGTCGTGGACGAGTGGCAGGTGCTCGCCCACCACGAGGTCGAGGAGATGACGAAGCGCGGCGTGCCCGGCGTCTGGACGCACGGCTTCTACGACGGCTGGGCCCCGAACTACATGTTCTACGTCGCCAACGGCCACAACGCCGTCGGGCGCTTCTACGAGACGTTCGGCAACGCGGGCGCGGACACGCTCGACCGGACGGTGACGGCGCAGGCGCAGCGCGCCTGGTACAGGCCGAACCCGCCGCTCCCGCGCGTCCGGTGGTCGCTGCGCAACAACGTCAACATGCAGCAGTCGGCGCTGCTGTTCGCCATGCACTTCGTCTCGCAGAACAAGGAGCGCTTCCTCCAGAACTTCTACCTGAAGAGCAAGCGCGCGGTGGCGAAGGCGACCAACGAAGGCCCGGCCGCCTACGTGCTGCCGGCGGACGACCCGCGCCCCGTCGAGGCGGCCGACGCCGTCAACCTCCTGCGCCTGATGGGCGTCGAGGTGCACAGGCTGCAAGTCCCTTTCAACCACGGCGGCCGCATCTTCCCGGAGAACTCCTACGTCGTGCGCATGGATCAGCCCTACTCGCGCATGGCCGACATGATGCTCGACACGCAGTTCTATAACACGAGCGACCCGCGGCCCTACGACGACACGGGCTGGACGCTCGGCGCGATGCGTAACATCCAGACCGTGCGCATCACGGACAGGGAGATACTGAAAACCTCGATGAAGCTGCTCACGACGGACGCCGGCGTGCAGGGGCGGCTCGACCCGCTGATACCCACCCCTTCGACGGTCGCCTACGTCATCAACCACAACACGGAGAACACGCTCGCCACGCTCCGCTTCAGGCTCAAGGACGTGCGGATGCTGGCGGCCGAGGAGCCGTTCAAGGCGGAAGGCAGGCAGTACAACGCGGGCTCCTTCATCATCAAGGTCGAAGGGAACCCGGCGGGCCTTGAGCCGCGGCTGCGGGCGGCCGTCCTGGAGCTGGGGCTCAGGGCCGACAAGCTCGACAAGCTGCCGGACGTGAAGACGCACGAGATGCCCGTCCCGCGCATCGCCATCGTCCACAGTTGGATCAACACGCAGAACGAGGGCTGGTATCGCATAGAGTTCGACCGCTACAAAATCCCTTACGCCTACATCTCCGACCACGTCCTGCGCGACACGCCGAACCTCCGCTCGCGCTTCGACGTGATCATCTACCCGCCGGTGGGCGGCTCGGCGCAGCAGGTCGTGCAGGGGTTGCCGATGCGCGGCGAGCCGATCCCTTGGAAGCAGTCGGAGCTGACGCCCAACTTCGGAACCTCGCCCGACCAGACCGAGGACATGCGCGGCGGGATGGGGCTGGTGGGCCTGAGCAACCTGCAAAGGTTCGTCGAGGAGGGCGGGCTCTTCGTCGCCGTGACGAGCAACGCGCGCATCCCCATCGACTACGGGCTGGTCTCGGGCGTCGCCGTGCGCGACACGCCGCAGTTGCAGGCGCGCGGCTCCATCTACAACGCGACCTTCGCCGACCGCAAGAGCCCCGTCGCCTACGGCTACGGCGAGACGCTGCCCGTCTACTTCAACCAGACGCCGGTCTTTCAGGTCGCGGCGGGCGACGGCGTCCCGGCAGGGGGCGGCGGCGCGCAGGCCGCCCCGACGGGGCGGCCCTCGGGGCGCGGGTCGCCGACAGACCCGGACGTGATTCAGGCGATGCCGCAGGCTTCGCCCACGCCGCGGCGGAGCCCCGCGCGCCCGGGCGAGGAGCAGTTGACCGACGAGCAGAGGCAGCAGCAGCGGAGCCCCTTCTACACGCCGCCCGCGCAGCGGCCGCGGGTCGTGCTGCGCTTCGCCTCGGACGAGAAGAACCTCCTGGTGAGCGGGATGCTCGCGGGCGGGTCGGAGCTTGCGAACGCGCCCGCGGTCGTGGACATCCCTGTCGGGCGGGGACACGTCCTGCTCTTCGCCACCAACCCGATGTGGCGGCACCAGACGCAGGGAGCCTTCTTCCTCCTCTTCAACGCGGCGCTCAACTACGACTCGCTCGGGGTGGGACGTTCGCCCGAAGCATCACCGGCGCGCGGGCAGTCGGATGACTACGTTCAGCATTAAGTTCAGGGCCGCCCGCTACCGCGGGCGGTTCTGACCGCTATTTCACCGTGACGTGGATGGTCTGCGAGCCGCAGGAGGTGGCGAAGCGCACCGTGTAGAGGCCGGGCCGTTTGCTGACCGACTTGACCGTGTATCTCATCCAGCCTTGACGGCCGGCGGCCGGGCCTTCCGAAAACACTACGACGTCGGCCCAGTTCGGCGTGCTGACCGTGACGGGGGACTGTCCGGGGCCGCCGACGACGAGGAAGGCCGCGCCGCCGCCGCGCATGGTTAGCGAAGAGGCGCTGGCGTAGAGCGCGCACGGCCGCTCCCGGCGGACTGCCCCTCCCGACGCCGCACTCTCACGAGCCTCCCGCGGCGGGGCGGGGCGCGGGCTCGCCTCCCGCGCGGCCGGCGTCGGCGGAGGCGTCGCGGCGGGCTGCAACACGCGCCCCTCGACCACGACCGCCGCGGGCCCCTCGAAGGCCGCCGGGGCGTCCGCGGCCTCGACCGATGGTTGTAAGGCTTTGCTTTCGTCTGCGGGCGGGGGGGCTTCCGAAGCGGGCCGCGTGCGCGCGGCGCGGGCGGCGGCGGCCGACGAGGCCAGCAGAGAGTTGACCCAGATGCCGCAGGCGACGCCGAGCGCCACGGCCACCGCGACCGCGAAGACGAGGGTCGTGTTCTCCGAACGTGCGCGCGCGGCGGGTGCGACTGCAACGGCCGCGTGCGCTTCGGAACTCATGCCGACCGCCTTCCCTTCGTCGCTCATAGACCCTAATCCTCCAGAAGCCCCCCGCCGAAGAGCGAGCGCCCGCCGAGCGAGACGCGGAAGGCGTAGACGGCGAGCGCCAGCGTGACGGCGAGCGCCAGCACGAAGTCGCCCGCGTACCACGCCGTGAACTCGGACGTTATCGGGTAGAAGATGTTCAGGTGCAGGAAGAACGTCGCGGAGATGGAGGCCAGCAGCCCGTAGCGGTACAAGACCCAGACGCCCATGAAGGCCGCCGCCGCCGCGAACGGCGCGCCGGGCGTACCGGCCGTCAGGCTGAGGGCCAGCGCCGCGAGTGCCCAGAGGACGAGCGCGGCGAGTCGCTCGCTGCGCAGGATGATGTGGAACAGCAGCAGGAGGAAGAGCAGGATGAAGGGCTGAAGGAGGCTGGCGTAGATTTGCAGCGTCAGGCCGCGCGCGAACGAGCGCACCCCGAGCAGTTGCGTCGCGGGGAAGTCGAACCAGGGCTCGCGCGGCGGGTAGCCCAGCCAGCGGGGGACGAGGTCGGCGAGGAAGAAGTTGCACAGGATGATGCCGGCGCCGAAGACCGCGCCGACGAGCAGGTCGCGCCCGACGAGCGGGTCGCGGAAGTCGCCGGCCAGCAGCCTGCTCCAGGAGACGATGCGCCCCGGCCAGCGCCGCCTGACGAACGGCTCGAAGGCGAGGTAGACGACCCAGAAGAAGCAGGCGACGAAGAGCGTCCCCCGCAGCTCGCCGAGGAAGTTGGACGCCTCCTCCTCGGTCGCCACGTGGTGCGCCGAGAAGAGCCAGTCGAGCATGAAGACGGCGAAGACGAACGCCGCCAGGCGAAACGCCCCCTTGCGGTCGCCGCGCCCGAGCCGCAGGTTCCTCCACGCCAGCAGCACGCCGCCGACGATGGCGATGATGAAGACGGAGAGCAGCAGGATGCCGAGGGCGCGCTCCCTCGTGCTGCCGAGGTCGTCGGCGGGCGCGGGCGGGCGATCCCAGGGGTCTATCAGCTCGAAGTAGACGGGCCTGCCCGCGTAGGACGCCGCCTCGACCCTGACCTTCATCTCCGGGTGCGCCGGGTACGCCCCCTCCCAGGCCGCCCGCGCGTCGTAAGGGTTCGGCGGCACCCAGGAGGACGGGGAGGGCTGGAACCGCGCCGGGTCGAGGCCCGCGTCTGCGAACAGCGCGTTCCAATCGGCCGCCGTCCCCGACACGGCCGCGGCCCCGTCCACGCGCGGCGGCACGGCGCGGAAGGAGCGCAGCCGCCCCGACGTGTCGAGCGTGACGGTCGCCATGCCCGGGGTCGTCTGGTAGGGCGCGTTCTCCGACACGGCCCCCCCCGTCTGCCACGCGTCGAAGGTGTGTGGGCTCTGCCTGTACCAGAAATAGATGGCGGCGGGCTGACCCGACCTCAGCCGCGCCCAGCGGCCGGGCGAAGCGTCCGTGGCGATGACGTGACTTAAATACCCGCGGTCGCTGCCCATGCCGTAGGCGCTGTCGGCGGGGGCCGAGTAACCCAGCCTCTTGACGAGTTCGGCCGCGCGGTCGCGCAAGACCTCGGGTGACTTGTCGAGCGGAACCATGCGGTACAGACCCACGTCCTTTGAGAGGAAGCAGATGATGCCGGTTAAGACGAAGAGTGAGGCCAGCAGCGAGACGGCGACGGCGGGACTGAGCGCGCCCTGCTTGGGGGCGGCGGCGACCATCTCGGGCGAAGGCGTCTCGCCCGCGGCGAGCGCGGCGGCCAGAGGGTCTCCGCCGGGCAGCGCCGCAGCGACTTGCAGCGCCGTGGCGGGTCGCCTGTCGGGGTCGCGTTCGAGGCAGCGGAGGATGGCGCGCTCGACCGCGGGGTCGAGGTCTTTGACGTGGCTCGAAGGCGAGGAGGGCTGCGTGTCGCTCTGCCTCAGGCGAATCAGCTCGTGCAGCGACGCGGCCTCGAAGGCGCGCTTGCCCGTGAACAGCTCGTAGAGGACGAGGCCGAGCGAGTAGATGTCGCTGCGCGCCGTCAGCTCCCCGCCCGCCAACTGCTCGGGCGACATGTAGGCGGGCGTGCCGGCCAGCGCCTCGGCGCCGCGCGCGTCGCCCGCGAGCGCGGCGATGCCGAAGTCGGTGATGCGCACGTCGCCGCGCTCGTCGAGCATGACGTTGGCGGGCTTCAGGTCGCGGTGCAGCACGCCCGCGTCGTGGACGGCCGCGAGCCCCGCGCAGAGCTGCCGCGCCGTCTCGACCGCCTTGTCTTCGGGCAGCCGCCCGATGCGCTTGAGCAGCGACGACAGAGACTCGCCGCGCACGTACTCCATCGAGATGAAGTGCGAGCCCTCGGCCTCGGCCACGTCGTAGACGCGGCAGACGTGGCGGTGCGAGACCTGGCGGGCGACGCTCACCTCCTGGTAGAAGCGCGCGAGCGCCGCGCCGTCATTCGATAAAGCTTCCGGGAGGAACTTGAGCGCGACCGGCTGCTTGAGCTTGAGGTCGTCGGCGCGGAAGACCTCGCCCATCCCGCCGCGGCCGAGCAGGCCGACGACGCGGTAGCGGCCCGCGAGCACGTCGCCGGGGATGAACCTCGACTCGTCGATGGAGGCTGAGTCGAACGGCCCCGCAGACCTCTTCGCCCCGTCGCGCGAGCGCGCGGGTTGCGGGGCGCGCGCGCCGATGAGCGCGGCGGCGACGCCGAAGACGGGCGTCTCGATGAACTCCTCGGCGCGCTCGTCGAAGCGCAGCATCTCTTCGACCTCGCGGCGCAGCGACGCGTCCGAGGCGCAGGCCGCTTCGAGGAAGCGCGCGCGCTCCGCCGGGGCGCGCTCCAGCGCCTGCTCGAAGAGGTCGTCCACCTGCCGCCAGCGCTCAGACTTCACCGCCGCCGCCCCCCTCGGCAATCGCCCGGTACAGCCAAGCCTTCGCCCGCCGCCACTCGCGCCTGACGGTCGTCGGCGAGATGCCTAAGACCTCCGCCGTCTCCTCGATGCTCAACCCCGCGAAGTAGCGCAGGGCCACGACGCGCGCCTTCTGCGGGTCAACCTCTTCCAGGCCGCGCAGCGCCTCGTCGAGCGCGACGAGTTCGGCCCCGCCCTGCCCGGCGGCGTTCGCCGCCTCGTCAAGGGGGACGTGCACGGCCCCGCCGCCGCGCTTGTCGCGGGCGTGCGCGCGCGCGTGGTCAACCAGGACGTGACGCATCACCTGCGCGCAGACGGCGTAGAAGTGCGCGCGATCCTGGACGGCCGGCCCGTCGCCGCCCGCGAGCCGCAGGTACGCCTCGTTGACGAGCGCCGTCGCCTGGAGCGTGTGCCCCTCGCGCTCGCGCCCAATCTGACGGCGGGCGATCCGACGTAGTTCTGCGTAGACAAGCGGCGCGAGACGTTCGAGCGCCCCGGCGTCGCCCGCGTTCCATTCCGCGAGCAGCCTCGTGATCTCCTGCGGCGAGAGGGTCTCCATCGGGTCGGGGCTTCGGCTCCTGGGGGTTTCAGAGTGCCGGACTGCGGCGCGGATTTTACCACCCGCCGCGGTGACTCCTCAGACGAATTTCTCCGCGGCGAAAAAAAATTCCGGGGGGTGGACGCTTTCCGCGCCGGGCGTCGCTTCCACAGTTGAAGGAGGGAAAGGAAGATGAGACAGACTACTCGCACCGGGAACCGGGCCGAGACCACGGCCCTGCTCGCCGCCACGCTGGCCTGCTACCTCGCGGGCTTCGCCTTCGTCTTCGCCTTCGGCTACTCGCTGGCCTCGCTCGCCGCGCCCGGCCTCGCCGACAACGTGCGCGCCGCGGTCGAGCGGGGAGCCCGCCCGTAACAGCCTACTCGCGGCCGACGCCGAGCGCGTCGGCGACGCGGTTGATGTAGTTGAACCAGGAGGCGATGAGCGTGATCTGTAGGATCGCCTGGTCGTCGAAGCCCGCTTCGCGGAGGCGGGCGTGGTGTTCGGGGCCGATGCGCGTGGCGTCGCGCGTGAGCTGCGCGACGTAGTCGAGCATGAGGCGGTCTGCCTCCGAGACGGGCGCTTCGCGGTAGTCCTCTTGCAGCGCCCTGACCAACTCTTCATCGAGCGTGACGCGACGCAGAAACTCTGCGTGAGACTCGATTCAATAGTGGCACCGGTTCACGGCCGAGACGACCGTGGCGATCATCTCGTGCTGCGCGCGCTTGAGCGGCAGCTCCGGCGACATCAGCACGCCGAAGGTCGAGAAGGCGTGGTAGAGCGCGTCGGGGATGAGGCTGTGCGACGCCACGATGCCCGAAGACCCGCCGTCGGGCGTCGGGTGGACGGGCGTGGCGTACTCCTCGGGGTAGAGCCCGCGCTGCGACTCCATCGCCTGACGCAAGCGTTCGTCGGCCTCTTCAAAAGGGACGGTCTTAATCCAGGTCATCTCTTCGCTCCCTCCTCCTGCGTAAGACAAGATAATAGACGGGCAGGCCCAGCGCCACCACCGCGACGCCCGCGAACGCCTGCCGCGGGCTCCCCGCCGCGAGCAGCAGCAGGAGCCCCGCGCTCAACACGAGGTAGACGGCGGGCGTCAAGGGGTAGAAGGGCGTCATGTACTCGGCCGGCCCGCCCCTGCGCCGCAGCACGAAGAGGCCGGCCACCGTCAGCGTGACGAAGAGCACGACGGCGAACATGAAGTACGAGATGATCTCGTCGAACGTGCCGAGCAGCACGAGCGCGGACGCGAGCGCGGCCTGCAACACGATGGCTCGCACCGGCGCGCCCGTCCGCGGGTGGAGCCGCGCCGCGGCCTGTAGAAAGAGCCGGTCGCGCGCCATCGCGAAGTAGACGCGCGGGGCGGACATCGTGTAGGCCGCGAGGCTCCCCAGCACCGCCACGACGACGACGCACGTGAAGAAGAGCGCGCCCGCGGGCCCGAACAGGGCCTCGCCCGCCTGCGCCGCGAACGCCTCGCCCGAGGTCACGCGCTCCGGCGCGACGAGGTAGAGGAAGGCCGCGCTCGTCAGGACGTACACGGCCGTCACGACCAGCACCCCGACGACGAGCGCGAGCGGCAGCGTCCGGCGCGGGTCGCGCACCTCGCCGCCCAGCTTGCTCAAGTCCCACCAGCCGCCGAACGAGAAGAAGGCCGAGACGAGCCCGCCCGCCAGAGCCCCGCCGAGCGCGGGCGAGCCCGCACGCCTCTCCGCGAACGGCGCGAAGTGCGACCAGTCGCCCAGAGAGAGCCCGAAGCCCCACGCCAGTATGAAGAGCAGCAGCGCGAGCTTCAACACGGTCAGCCAGCGCACGACCCACCCGCCGAGCCTCACGCCGCCCGCGTTGACCGCCGCCAGCCCGAGCACCGACGCCAGGGCCAGGGCCTTCACCCCCGCGGGCTGGAGCCCCGCGGCGTAGCCCACGTAAGAGGCCGCGCCGACGGCGAGCGCCGCGGTCAGTCCGGGGTCGAGCACGAGGAGCACCATCCAGCCGTAGAGGAAGGCGAGCGGCGCGCCGTACGCCTCGCGCAGGTATACGTAGCCGCCGCCCGCCGCCGGGAACCGCGCCGCCAGCTCGCCGTAACAGAGCGCGCCCGCCAACGCCATCACCCCCGACAAAAGCCACACGACCAGCAGCAGCAGCGGCGACCCCAGAGACTTCGCCATCGCCGCGGGCGTCAGAAAGATGCCGACGCCCACGACCTCGCCCACGACGACCGCCGCCGCCGTCCAGAGCCCGATCTGCCGCTTCAGCTCAGCCATAGAAAATGCCGTGAACCGTTAACCGTAAATCGTGACAAGATAAAACCTGTTCTTCACTTGTCACTTGTCACTTGTCACGGTTCACGCTCTTAAAACGTCACGCGCGCCGCGAACTGGAAGGCGCGGGGGCCGCCGGAGCCGAAGACGCCGCCCGCGGTCGTCACGGGGCGGCCGAAGGAGTCGGAGCGCAGGAAGCCGGGGCTCGAAGGGTCCTGGCTGTCGCGCGCGAGCACGTTCGAGAAGCCCGAGTAGTTGACGTTCGAGACGCCGAGCACGTTCGTCACGTTGAAGAGGTTGAAGACCTCGGCGATGGGCTCCAGGCGGACGCGCTCGCCGAGCTTGAGCGGGCGCGACAGGCGCAGGTCGAAGGAGTTGAATGAGTCGCTGAAGCGCGCGTCCTCGCGGACGAGCGGCAGGCGGCGCGTCGGGTCGGCCGTCGCCGCGTTGAGCTGCGCGATGAAGGCGTTCAGCTCAGAGCCCGTCTTGAACAGGCGGCCGCCCGCGTTGCGCTGTAAGGCGGGGACGCGCGAGCTGCCGTCGGGCAGAAGGATGTCCATCGGCACGCCCGAGGCCAGCGTCCAGAGCGGCGCGAGGCGGAAGCCGTACGGCGCGTCGAAGACGCCCGCGAAGGCGAAGCGGTGGCGCTGGTCGTTCGGCGTCGGGCCGTATTCGAGCTGAAGGTTGTTCGGGTCGATGGGGCCGTTCGAGAAGGGTATCTGGTCGTCGTTCGCGTAGTTGAAAGCCTTCGAGAGCGTGTAGGAGGCGCGGAACTGGTAGCGCCCCGCGCGCCGCCGCTCGAAGCTCATGAGCAGCCCGTCGTACTTCGTCTTCACGCTCGACTCGAGGTTCTGGACGAAGTCGGGCCCGCCGACGACGGGGTTGAAGACCTGGCCGATGGTGCGGCCGATGATGAAGTGCGTGCCGAAGTTGTGCAGGTAGTCGGCGCGCAGGACGAAGTGGCGGCCGAACTGCCGCTGGAGGCCGACGTTGAACTGCTGCACCGACGGGTTCTGCAAACGGTCGTCGATGATGTTGATGCCGCCCGCGCCCGCGCCGGGCAGCAGGAAGCCGGTGAAGGGGTCGGCGAGCGTCGGCGCGGGCGGCGGGAACTGCCCGCACGCGGGGTTGAACAGACACGCCTCGGGGATGAAGAAGAGGTTGCCGGCCCGCACCTCGACGGGCAGCGCGCGGCCGTCCAGGCCCCGCTCCAACGACTGAATCTGCAACGTCACGCGGTCGTAGTAGACGCCGTAGCCGCCGTGGACGGAGGTGTCGCCGTCCGACGTAGACCAGTTGAAGCCGGCGCGCGGCGCGAAGTTGTTCCGGTCTGCCTTGCGCCCCCCGCGCAAAAACGGCCGGACGAGCGGGTTGATCCCCTCGGGGTAGCGGCTGACGTTCTTCACGTCCGTGTCCAGCTCGTAGCGCAGGCCGAGGTTGAGCGTGAGGTTCGGCGTGACGCGCCAGTCGTCCTGCGCGTAGGCGGCGAGGTAGGTGTTGTCGGCGTCGGGGATGACGAGGTCGCGGTCGGGGAAGGCGCTGCGGAGCGTGACGGCGAAGAGCAGGTCGTTGTCGTCCACGCGCCCGTCGCCGTCGCGGTCGAAGTCCGGGAAGTCCTCGATCAGCTCGACCCTCCCCTGCCGGAAGACGCCGAGGTCGAAGTCCGAGAGCACGCGCTGCACCTCGCCGCCGAAGCGGAAGTCGTGCGTGCCGCGGAGGGTCGTGAAGTTGTCCGTGAACTGGAAGCGTCGCTGCTTCGTCGCCTGCGGCACGCGGAACGAGACGCCGTCCTGAATCGAGGGGAAGGTGAGCTGCGGCCCGGTCGTCAGCGGCACGGTCGTGTTCGAGAAGGTGCTGTAGCTGAAGAGGAACTCGTTGACGCTGACGGGCGAGAGGACGTTCGTGTAGTCGGCGAGGAGCGAGTGCGTGCGGTTGCGGCCCGACTGCCGCTGCGAGGCCGAGCCGATGGAGCGGATGAGCGTGCTGGCCGAGACCGCCTCCTCGCGCTGGACGGAGTAGCGGAGGCCGAGCCGGTGCGCGTCGCCCAACTGCCAGTCGAAGCGCTCGGTCGAGAGCAGGTCGTCGAGCGGCGCGTCCGCGAAGCCGCGCGTGATGGTGCGCCGCGCCGTGTCGCGCGCGCCGACGAGCACCGCGCCGTCCTGGTTGCGGTATTCGAGCGAGCCGAAGAACCACGCGTGATCCCTCTTCAAGGGGCCGCCGAGCGTGAACGAATACTGCTCGCGGTCGAAGGGCGGCTCGTCGTTGAGCGTGCGGTCGAACGTCGCGGGCAGGCCCTGGAAGAGGCTCCCGCGGAAGTAGGCCGCGGCCGAGCCGTGAAACTCGTTCGTCCCCTGTTTGGTCACGACGTTGACGACGCCGGAGCCGGTGCGGCCGAGCCGCGCGTCGAAGCGGTTGGTGGCGATCTGGAACTCCTGCACGGCGTCCTGCGAGACGTTCTGCACCGCGCCGCCGACCACGTCGTCGTTGGTGTCGGCCCCGTCCACGGTGACGCTGCCGCCGCGCCCGAACTGGCCCGCGGAGGAGATGACGACCGTGTTCGTCTTCGTCGGGTCGAAGTTCGGCGCGGGTGCGTTGCCGGGGGTGAGCAGTGAGAGTTCGAGGAAGTTGCGCCCGTTCAGCGGGAGGTTCTCGATCTCGCGCCCGTCGATGACGCGGTCAACCTTGGAGGTCTGCGTGTCCACGAGCGGCACGTAGCCGACGAGGTTGACCACCTCGCCGATGGAGCCGACCTGGAGCGGCACGTCGAGCGTGACGGTCTGCCCGACGCGCAGGGCCACGGGCGACTCCGAGGTCTCGCTGACGAAGCCTTTCGCCTCGACCCTCACCTCGTAGTCGCCGGGCGGGAGGTTCGAGAGCGTGTAAGCGCCCTCGTCGTTCGTCCGCGTCTCGCGCGCGGCGCGGGTCGCGACGTTGGTCGCGCGGACAATCGCGCCGACGACGACCGCGCCGTTCGGGTCGGTGACGACGCCGCGCAAGCTCGCCGACGCCGACTGCTGCCGCGCCGCGGCCGGGGGCGCGGAGAGCAGGAGCGCCGCGCAGACCGCGAGCGCCGCGGCCGCCTGCCGTATCTTTTGTCTCATCGGGGTTCGCCTGTTCTCGGGCTGAAGAGCGTCCTGTGGAGCGTGACCGCGTATTACTCGCACAACTCCGGCGCGCTGTCATGGTGACAAGGTTGGAGGCGTGAGTCCGCCTTTAGTTTGAGGAAGGCAGTAGGCAGTAGGCAGTAGGCAGTAGGCAGTAGGCAGTTAAAAGACCTGCCGTCGAAACGCCCGATTCAACCTTTCAACGTTCATCACGCGGAGCGACTGCCTACTGCCTTCTGCCTACTGCTCTAATCCGCCACGCGGTACTCGATCAGGAAGCGGCCTATTTGTATGTTGGCCTTGCCGCCGACGGGCGGGTTGATGAGGAGCGAGCGGACGCCCGTGCCCTTGCGCGTGCTGCGGCGCGCCTCCACGTCGCCGACCGCTTCGCCGGTCGCGGCGCGGTAGAAGCTGACGCGGATCGCTTCGTCGGACGCGCGCGCGTAGCCGAAGACGTACTGCCCGGCCGGCATCTCCAACTCGCCCACGCGCAGAGGGGCCTGCGTCACGAAGAAGTGCGAATACTTGCCCTCGGCCGAGTAGCCGGCCGTAATCATCACCACGCCCGCGATGAAGCGGCCGCGGTTGTCGATGACGCCCGAGGCCGTGCGGAACTCCGTCTCGATGTTCTCCCTGATGACGGGCGCGCGCTCGGGGATGACGCGGCGCAGCTCGTCGGCCGTGGCCGTGCGCCAGCGCGCGCGCGGGGGCGCGGCCGCCGCCGCCACGGCCGCGAGGGTTAACGCCGCAACGGCGGCGCAGAGTTTCGCGTTCCTCATCCTTCTCCTCCGATGAATGCTCAAGCGTTGATGAATGCGACGGGAGTGGTCTTCCTTTATAATCCGGCGAAGATTCCGGCAGCGGGTTCGGCGTCCGAGCCCTTCGTCAAAGATGCGCCTAACGTCCCGCCGCGCCAAGTGTAGCGCACTCCCACTCAAGTTGCTCATCCCCGTGCTGCTCCTCTGCGCGGGGGGCGCGGGCGGGCTCGACCCCGAACGCCCGACCGCGGAGTTCGCGCGCCGCGCCTGGCAGACCGACAGCGGGCTGCCGCAGAACACCGTCCACTCTATCGCGCAGACGCGCGACGGCTACGTCTGGGTCGCGACCGAGGAGGGGCTGGCGCGCTTCGACGGCCTCACCTTCAAAATCTTCGACCGGCAGAACACGCCCGCGCTCAGGAGCAACGACGTGCGCGCGCTGCTCGCGGGCGCGCGCACGGGCGATCTCTGGGTCTGCACCGCGGCCGGCGTCGCGCGACTCACGCCCGAAGGCGAGTGGCGGACGTACACTGTCGCCGACGGGCTGGCGGGCGACGACGTGGCCTCGGCCTACGAAGACCGCGCGGGCAACGTCTGGTTCGCGACCGCGGGGGGTTTGAGCCGCTACGCGGACGAGAGGTTTACGAGCTACACGAAGAAGGACGGCCTCGAAGGCGGCGGCGTCCTCGCCGTGGCAGAGGACGCGGAGGGCGGCCTCTGGGTCGGCACGGACGAGGGGCTGAGCCGCTTCCACGCGGGCGTCTTCACCACCGAGACGACGGGCGACGGCCCGACGCGCGCGGTCACGGCCATCGCGCTCGGCGGCGACGGCTGCCTCTGGCTCGGCACGGCCTCGGGCCTCTCGTGCCTGCGCGAGGGCCGGCCCCGGAATTTCACCACCGCCGACGGCCTGCCCAACGACCGCATCACGGCGTTGCGCGCGGGCGCGGGCGGCGAGATGTGGGTCGGCACCGCCGGGGGGTTGGCGCGCTGGGGCGGCGGCCGCTTCGAGACCTTCAAGGGTGAGGAGGACGGGCTCTCCGGCGGCATCATCCTCTCCATCTTCGAGGACGCCGAGGGGAGCCTGTGGGTGGGCACGGAGTCGGAAGGTCTGACGCAACTCAAGGACAGGAAGTTCACGACCTACACGACGCGCGACGGCCTCGGCTCCGACCTCGTCAAGTCCATCTACGAAGACCGCGCGGGCGGCGTCTGGGTCGGGACGTACGGCGGGGGCCTCAGTCTTCTCAAGGATGGGAAGGTTAAGACGTACACGACCGAGCAGGGCCTGGCGAGCAACATCGTGCTCTCGCTCGCCGAAGGCGCGGACGGCGCGCTGTGGGTCGGCACGCCCGACGGGCTCTCGCGCCTGCGCGACGGCCGGTTCGAGACCTACACCTCGGCCGAAGGCTTGCCGAACGACTTCGTCCGCTCCATCTACGCCGACCGCGCGGGCGCGCTCTGGGTCGGCACGCGCGGCGGGCTCGCGCGCCTGAAGGGTGACGAGTTCGAGACCTACACGACGGGCGAGGGGCTGCCCGACAACTTCGTCGGAACCATCTACGAGGACGCGGGCGGGGTGCTCTGGGTGGGCACGCTCGGGGGCCTCAGCCGCTTCGAGTCGGGGCGCTTCAAGACCTACACGACGCGCGACGGGCTCTCCGACAACGTCGTCATCTCCGTCCACGGCGACGCCGAGGGACGACTTTGGATCGGCACGAACGGCGGCGGGCTGAACCTTCTCAAGGACGGCCGCTTCCACTCCTTCACCACGCGCGACGGGCTGCCGAACGACACCATCTACCGCGTGCTCGAAGACGGGCGCGGCCGGCTCTGGATGAGCTGCAACAAGGGCGTGTTCCGTCTGGACAAGTCCGAACTTGAAGAGTTCGCGGCCGGGCGCGCGCGCGCGCTCAATCCGGTCGTCTACGGCACGGCCGACGGCATGCGCACGCGCGAGTGCAGCGGCGGCGGCCACCCTTCGGCGTGGCGCGACCACTCGGGCCGACTCTGGTTCTCGACCATCAAGGGCGTCGCCACCATCGACCCCGAGCACATGCCCACGAATCTGCACCCGCCGCCCGCGGCCGTCGAGCAGGTGCGCGTGGACGGCGAGGCGGTCGCGCACGGGGTGAGCCTGCCGCCGGGCAAGAGCCGCTTCGACTTCTACTACGCGGGGCTCAGTTTCGTCGCGCCGGAGAAGGTGCGCTACCGCTACAAGCTCGAAGGGTTCGACGAGGACTGGGTTGACGGCGGCGACCGGCGCGTGGCCTATTACACGAACCTCGGGCCGGGCGACTACAACTTCCTGGTCGTCGCCTGCAACAACGACGGCGTCTGGTCGAGCCGGCCCGCGACGTTCCGGTTCCGACTGAGGCCGCACTTCTACCGCACCTACTGGTTCTACGCGCTCGTCGTCGTCGGCCTCGGGCTCCTCGGGTGGCAGCTCTACGCGCTGCGCCTGCGGCAGGTGCGCGAGCGCTACTCCGCAGTTCTACAGGAGCGCAACCGCATCGCGCGCGAGATACACGACAACCTCGCGCAGGAGATACTCGGCATCTCCGTGCAGTTGGAGATAGTCGCGCGGACGATGGCTTCGGCCCCCGACGCCGCGCGCAAGCACCTCGACCGCGCCCGCGCCCTCGTCCGCAGCAGCGTCGCGGAGGCGAGAAGGTACGTCTGGGACTTACGCTCCCAATCACTGGACGAGCGCGACCTACCCGCGGCGCTCTCCGAGATGACGCGGCGTCTGACGGCCGAGAGCGGGGTGCAGACGCAGTTCTCGGTCGGCGGCACGTTCCGGCCGCTCGCGCCGCAGGTCGAGAACAACCTCCTGCGCATCGGGCAGGAGGCCGTCGGAAACGCCGTCCGCCACGCGCAGGCGACGACCCTCTCGGTCAGCCTGGACTTCGGCCCGCGCGAGGTCAGGCTGGAGGTGAAGGACGACGGGCGCGGCTTCGACGCGGCCACATACGACGGCGGGCGCGGCGGACACTTCGGGCTCGTCGGCATGCGCGAGCGCGCCGAGCAGATGGGCGGCGAGGCCGACATTAAGAGTGAGCCCGGCGGGGGCACGCAGGTGGTGGTGCGCGTGCCGATTGAGGCTTAGAATGTGAATGAGATGGGCAACGAAAAGATTCGCATAGTCGTGGTGGACGACCAGGCGGTGGTGAGGCAGGGCTTCGTCTCGCTCATCAACACCGTCGCCGACATGGAGGTCATCGCCGAGGGCACGGACGGCCGCCAGGCGGTCGAGCTTTACCGGAAGCTCCGGCCCGACGTGCTCCTGACAGACCTGCGCATGCCCGTGATGACCGGCGTCGAGGCCATCGCCGCCATCCGGCGCGAGTTCCCCGGCGCGCGCGTCATCGTGCTGACGACCTTCGACGGCGACGAGGACATCTACCGCTCGCTCCAGGCCGGCGCGCAAGGGTATCTACTCAAGGACATGTTCTTCGAGGAGCTGGAAGACGCCATCCGCACCGTCCACGCCGGTGGCCGCCGCATCCCCGGGGTCGTGGCCGAGCGCCTGGCGGGGCGCGTCGGGGGCTCCGACCTGACGGGGCGCGAGCTGGAAGTCCTGGAGCAGATCGTCTTCGGCCGCAGCAACAAGGAGATCGCGGCCGCGCTCGACATCAGCGAGGCCACCGTCAAGAGCCACGTCAACAACATCCTCAGCAAGCTGGGCGTCGCCGACCGCACGCAGGCCGCCACGACGGCCATCCGGCGCGGACTCGTCCGCCTGCCGGACGCGCCCCCCGGCTCCAACTAAAGTTGGAGCGTTGGCACCATCTTCATTCCGATGACAGGCGGCGGGGCGGGTGGTACTTTAAAGTCCCCTGGATTGATATCCCGGCCTGGGGCGCGAGTGAGCCGGCGGCCATCCCGCCACGACCTGTTGCTGACCGACCTAACACCGGCAGCCGGCCCACGACCAGATAAGCGCCCCGGCCGGGCTTCCCTTTTTAAGGCACTTTGCGTTTGAATTTACCGCCGACCGTTTAGAGGCGGGCTGCGGCCCGCCGGCCCGACTTACATCGCAGGCCGGGCCGGCGGGCCGCAGCCCGCCTCTAAACGGTCGGTAATGAGATATGCAAACCGCTCTATAGCGGATGCCCGCACGGGGAAACGCTCCCGCCCGCACTTTCATCAAATTTCCAGTCTAATTCCGACACGAGGAGGCTCTTTATTTCATGAGTTTTCGAGATTCCATTATTCAGAACAGACGTACGGGCGGGCTCCTGCTTTCGACCGCCCTGGCGGTCGCCGTCGCGGCCTTCGGGGGCGTCGCCGCGTCGGCCGACGCGGCGGCGGCGGTTGAACCGGCCGCGGCCTACGCGCAGAACTCTTACGCCGACGTGCTCTCGCGCGTCACGCCCGCGGTCGTCACCGTCCGCGCGTCGCGCCGCTCGCGCGAGGCCCGGCAGTTCCCGTTCATGGACGACCCGACGCTGCGCGAGCTGTTCGGCGACCGCTTCCGCCAGCAGATGCCGCGCGGCGAGGAGCGCCTCGAGCGCGGCCTCGGCTCCGGCGTCATCGTCAGCGCCGACGGCTACATCCTGACGAACCACCACGTCATCGACGGCGCGCAGGAGATTCGCGTCGAGCTGAACGACGGCCGGACGCTCGCCGCCAGGGTCGTCGGCTCGGACGCACCCTCCGACCTCGCCGTGCTCAAGGTCGAGGCGACGGGGCTGCCCGTGCTCACGCTCGGCGACTCCGACAAGGCGCGCGTGGGCGACGTGGCGCTGGCGGTCGGCAACCCCTTGGGCGTCGGCCAGACCGTGACCTCGGGCATCATCTCGGCCAAGGGGCGCTCGACGGGCATCTCCGACGGCAGCTTCGAGGACTTCATCCAGACCGACGCGGCGATTAACCGCGGCAACTCTGGCGGCGCGCTCGTCAACACCTCGGGCGAGCTCATAGGCATCAACTCGCAGATCTTCTCGCCGACGGGCGGCAACATCGGCATCGGCTTCGCCATCCCCTCGAACATGGCGAAGGACGTGATGGGGCAGTTGATTAAGACGGGGCGCGTGCGCCGCGGCATGCTCGGCGTCAACATCCAGAACGTGACGGCCGACCTCGCGTCGAGCCTCGGGCTCGGCCAAGCGCGCGGCGCCATCGTCAGCGGCGTGCAGGCCGGCGGCCCGGCCGACCGCGCGGGCGTCAGGCGCGGCGACGTCATCACGGCCTTCAACGGCACGCCCGTCACCGACAACAACACGCTGCGCAACGCCGTCGCGCGCACGCAGCCCGGCGCGGTCGCGACGCTGACCGTCTCGCGCGACAACCGCGAGCAGCAGCTCCGCGTCACGCTCGGCGAGCTTCCGGCCGCGGGCGCCCGCGGCGAGAGCGAGGAGTCCACGGCCGCGCAGGAGGAGTCGGGCGGGCTCGGCCTGAGCGTCCAGCCCGTCAGCCCGGCGCTCGTCCAGCGCTTCAACCTGAAGGGCGCGACCGCCGGCCTCGTCATCACCGACGTGGCGCAGGCCGGCGCGGGGGCCGAGGCGGGCTTGCAGCCGGGCGACGTGATCGAGGAGGTGAACCGCCGGCCCGTCCGCACCGCGGCGGAGTTGCAGGCGGCGCTCAAGGCTTCTGGCGAGCGCCCCGCGCTCCTGCTCGTCAACCGCGGCGGCGACGCACTCTTCCTCCCCGTCCGCCCGCGCGCACAGACGCCGACGCGCTAACACAAGAATTAACCGCAGAGACACGGAGGCACAGCTTGAAGCGATATGACTTCAAAGCTGTGCCTCCGTGTCTCTGCGGTTAAATGTTCTTTAGAGCGGTTTGCTTTTGAGTTTACCGTCTCCCGTTTAGAGGCGGGCTCCGCCCGCCGGCCCGGCTACACCGAAACTCGGGCCGGCGGTCGGAGACCGCCTCTAAACGGAAGGTAAAGTGATAAGCATACCGCTCTAGAGCAAATGCTCGTGGCCGGACTCTCTGGCGAGCGTATGCAGCTCCTTCAGGCGCTCGGCCTGGTCGCGGCGTGCGACGAGGAGGCAGTCGCCCGCGTCTACGATGACGAGGTCTGAGACGCCGAGCGTGAAGACCGGCCGCCCCGCGGCGGCGTGGATGAGGCAGCCCCGCGTGTCGAGCGTGACGACTTCGCCGCGTGTCGCGTTAGCGCCTTCGCCTTCCGCGCCGAGTTCGTAGACCGCCGCCCAGGTTCCCACGTCGCTCCAACCCGGGTCCGTGACGACCGTGGCGAGCCCGGAGGCTTTCTCGAAGACCGCCGTGTCGATGGGCTCGCGGTCGAGCCCCGCGAAAGCCTCTTCCATCGCCTCCTGCTCGCGCGGCGTACCTATGTGCGGCTCAAGCTTCATGAGCGCCGCGTGGTGCGCGGGCTTGTGCAGGCGTATCAGCTCAAGCAGGCGCGAGGCGACCCACGCGCTCATCCCGGGGTTCCAGTAGTAAGAGCCGTCGTCGAGGAACGCTCGCGCGCGCTCCCGGTTCGGCTTCTCCTCAAAGCCCGCGATTGCGTACGCGCCGTCGAACTCTTCCAGGGCCGCGCCCGCGCGGATGTAGCCGAGGCCCGTGGTCGGGTGCGTGGGGCGGACGCCGACGATGACACCCGCCGTCGCGCGCGCCGCGCGGGCGGCCTCGCGCAGCACGCGGCGGAACTCTCCGCCGTCTTTGAAGTACGAGTCGGCCCAGCCGACGAAGATGACGGCCTCCGGGTCTCGCCGCGCGACGTGGAGCGCGCCCAACCCGACGGCGAGGTTCGTCCCCAGGGGGAACGGCTCGCCGATGACCTGTCGGGGCGGGACCTCGGGCAGTTCCGCGCGCGTCTGCCCGACGTAGCGCGCGCCGGTGACGACCCACACGTCCCGCGCGTCGATGACGGGCAGCACGCGCTCGACCGTCTGCCTCAACAGAGACGCGTCACCCGCCAGCGCATGGAACTGCTTCGGGCTCGCCTCGCGCGACAGCGGCCACAGCCGCGTCCCAGCCCCGCCCGCGATGAAGACCGCTTTCAAACCCTCCGCCATCTGGTCGAAGTCACCTCCCGCTTTCGTCCGCGCCCGACACGACCGTCTTGTCGCCCGCGGCGGCCGCCTCCTGGACTCACTCGGCGGCGCGCCACGGGCCGGCGGACGCTGGCGGGTGAAAGCCTCTCTAAAAGTCCTGTCAGGCCCCGGCGGGTCGGAAGTGGGCGCTGGGAAGGCCGCATCATAGACGCCCGCCCTGCGCGCAGTCAACGCCGTGCGCCTTCGCCCCGCGGGCCGGGCGGGACGCCTTGTTGCGACATGAAGTCGAGGGCGCTTTTGGCCGACGCGCGCAGGGGATGATTCGTGTCGGCGCGTTCGACGAACCGCCGAAGGTACGCCGCGGCCTCGCCGTACTTCGCCCTGTCGCCCGACTGGAAGAGGCCCAGTCCCGCGCCCATGGTTGCGTCCAGGTTGTCGGGGTCTTCGGCGAGGACTCTGCGGTACTCCTCGGCGGCCTCCGCGCCGCGCCCCGCGTCGAGCAGCATCTGCGCGGCGGACAGGCGCGCCTTCAACCTCTTCTCGCCGTCCGCCTCCGCCTCCAGGTATTCGTTGGTCGCGGCCAGCGCCTCGTCCGCCCTCGACCTGTCGAACCTTGAGGCGAGCAGGCGCAGCGCGTCGGCCTTGGCGGCGAGGGCCGCCCGCCTGTTCGACTCGTACGCGCCGGCATCCCTTCCGGCCTCCGGGGCGGACTTCAGACGGCCGACGGCCTCGGCGGCGAGCGCCGCGGCGTCGGCGATGTCGCGCCGCGCGGCCTCCTTCCCGGAAGCCCTGGCCTGCTCGTCGGCGAGTTGGATCGCGTCGTTGTAGCGCGCGCCGCCGCGCATGCGCAGCGCGAGGGACTTGTCGGTGAGGAAGGTCGGGTTGCCGGGGCTGAGCGCCAACCCCTCGTCGAACCGCCGCGCGGCCTCGTCGTAGTCGCCCGCCTTCAGGGCCTCGATGCCCGACTGTAGAATCCGGTTCAGCCGGTCGTGATCCCGGCGCGAAGGCAGGCGGGTGCAGCCCGCCCCCGCCGCCGCGAGGCAGAGCGTGACGAGCGCCGGGAGGAGCGTCCGATGTCTCATCCGGTTAAGGCACGGGCTGCGGGGTGTAGGTGGGGCCGCGGAGTCGCGGGCCTTGCGGCGTCCAGTCGAGGCGGTCGATGCAGAGCTGCCGCACCTTCATCGCCTCGTCCCAGGCGTGGTAGACGAAGTAGTCGGTCACGCCGTCCGGCCCTTTGACGATGCTGTGGTGGCCGGGGCCGCGCACGCGGCCCGGGACGCCCTTCAGCACGCGCGCCTCCGTGCCCTCGCCCGTGTAAGGCCCGGTCACGCGGTCGGCGACGGCGTAGTCCACGCCGTAGTTCGGCGTCTGCCAGTTCGAGCCGCTGTAGAAGCAGTAGTAGCGGCCGCCGCGCCTGCGCACGAACGCGCCCTCGATGGTGTGCCAGTCGAAGGTGCGGCCGTAGACCTCCATCCGGCGGTTCGCCTCGTAGAGCGTCCAGGGGTGGCGGGCGCGCAGGACGACCTTGCACTCGCCCGCGAGCCTCGTCATCCCGACCAGGCGGTCTACGACGAGCGCCGTGCCCGGGTGCGCGCCGCCCTCCGTGTCGGGGAAGTTGCGCGCGTAGAACATGTACCAGCGGCCGTCGGCGTCCTTAAACGGGTGCGCGTCAATCGTGAAGCGGTTCTGCTCGCAGTCGAGGAGTTTGACGCCGGCGTCCTTGTAAGGCCCTTCGGGGCGTCGGCTGGTGGCGACGCGCAGCTCGAACTTCTCCTCCTCCTTGCCGCCCATCGCGTAGTAGAGGTAGAAGGTGCCGCCCTCGTATGCGACCTCCGGGGCCCAGAACTGATAAGCCCTGTCCGCGGTCGGCTCGGCGAGCGCGCCGCCGAGTTCACGCCAGTTGACGAGGTCGTTGGAGCGGAGCAGCGTGAAGATGCGGCCGTCCGACTTGCGCTCGCCGCCCGTCGTGCCGAAGGCGTGGTAGACGCCGCGGTGGCGAAGCACGAAGGGGTCGGGCATCGAGCCCTCGTAGACGGGGTTCGTGTAGGTCTTCCGCGCGTACGCCCCGGCTTCGTCTAAGCCAACGACGGCCGCGCCCGCGGCACACGCGCCCGCCGTCAGTTGCGTCAGGAACCTCCTGCGCGAAACGCCCGCCGCGAACGGCTCACCCGGCCTCGGCATACTTTGTCTTGACTCCTCCCCCCGCCTTCTGCGGTATCATGTGGCGCGCCCCGGCGTGGACGTGTCGGACGGGGCTGGCGGCTTGCGAACTTATATCACACCCGCGGAGGCCGTTCGGCTTGCACAAACTTTTGATGAGGGCGCTGGCCGTCGCGGCGCTCCTGTCCACCGGCGTCGCCGTCGCCCCGGCCGCGCCGAGGCTGAGGGTCGCGCCCGGCGGTCGGTACTTGATGAAGGAGAACGGTAAGCCCTTCTTCTACCTCGGCGACACGGCCTGGGAGTTGTTCCACCGCCTCGGCCGCGAGGAGGCGGACGAGTACCTGCGAGACCGCGCCGCCAAAGGGTTCACGGTCATCCAGGCGGTCGTCCTCGCCGAACTCTCCGGGCTCGACGTGCCGAACGCCTACGGCCACCTGCCGCTCGAAGGGCGAGACCCGGGCCGGCCGAACGAGGCTTACTTCCGGCACGTGGACTACGTCGTCAACCGCGCGCACGAACTCGGCATGTATGTCGGGATGCTGCCGACGTGGGGCGACAAGTGGAACAAGCGTTGGGGCGTCGGCCCCGAAATCTTCACGCCCGAGAACGCCGAGAGGTACGGCGAGTTTCTCGGGAGGCGCTACAGGGAGAGTCCCGTCATCTGGATTCTCGGCGGCGACCGCAGCCCCGAGTCGGGCGCGCACCTCGCCATCGTCCGCGCGCTGGCGCGCGGGTTGAAGAAGGGTGACGGGGGCCGCCACCTGATGACCTACCACCCGATGGGCGGGGCCAGCTCGTCCAGGTGGTTTCACGGCGACGACTGGCTCGACTTCAACATGTTCCAGTCGGGCCACGGCGCGAAGGACGCGCCGAACTACGAGCAGACGGCCGCCGACTACCGTCTGTCGCCCCCGAAGCCCGTCCTCGACGGCGAGCCGCGCTACGAAGACCACCCCGTGGACTGGAAGCCGGAGCGCGGCTGGTTCGACGACTTCGACGTGAGGCAGGCGGCCTACTGGTCTCTGCTCTCCGGCGCGTGCGGCCACACCTACGGCAACCACAACGTCTGGCAGATGTGGCAGCCCGGCCGCGAGCCCGTCTCCGCGGCGCGCACGCCCTGGCGGAAGGCCCTCTCACAGCCCGGCGCCGCGCAGATGGGCCACCTCCGGCGGCTCTTCGAGTCGCGCCCCTTCGACCGGCTCGTGCCCGACCAGACGATGCTCCCGGGCGGGCCCGTCGAGGGGCCCGCCCACCGGAGGGCCGCGCGCGCCGCGGACGGCAGCTTCGCCCTCATCTACATGCCCGAAGGGGGCCCTTTACCCTTCGTGGCGGTTAAGCTCGGCGGGAAGTTCGTCAGGGCTTACTGGTATAACCCACGCGACGGCACGGCCGAGCCCGCCGGCCGCTTCCCCGGCGGACGCCGCGCGCGCTTCGGCGCGCCGCCGACGGGCGGGCGCGGGCAGGACTGGGTGCTCGTCCTCGACGACGAGTCACGCAACTTCCCGCCGCCCGGCGCGAAGAAGAGTTGAGGAGGTGTCAATGCAGGTTGAAGACTTGACCATACGGCGCGCGGAGCCCGACGACTCCTCGGCGCTCTACGAGATGTTCAAGAGCCCGACACTTTACGCGAACACCCTGCAACTGCCCTACCCTTCGCGCGAGATGTGGCGGCAGAGGCTCGCGGAGCCCGGCGACGGCCGTCACAACCTCGTCGCCCTCGCGGAGGGCCGCGTGGTCGGGATGTTCAGCCTCCACGCCTTCACCCGCCCGCGTCGGCAGCACGCCGGGGCCATCGGCATGAGCGTGCACGACGGCTGGCACGGCAAGGGCGTCGGCTCGGCGCTGATGCGGGCGGGGCTCGACCTCGCCGACAACTGGCTCAACCTGACGCGCCTCGAACTTGAGGTCTACACCGACAACGAGCCGGCCGTCCGCCTCTACGAGCGCTTCGGCTTCGAGCGCGAGGGCCTTCTGCGCCGACACGCCTACCGCGACGGCCGCTTCGTGGACTCCTACGTGATGGCCCGCCTGCGCGACGTTAATTCGGGGCCCGACAGCCGTAGCTGATGACGCGCGAGATGCGCCACTCGTCGCCAGTCTTACGCCAGATCATGACGAACTTGCAGACGCCGTCGAGCGTCTCCTTCCGCCCCTTCTGCGTGAGGTAGAAGCGGTGCTCGCCGGTCTGCACGGCGCCGTAGTCGCCGATGGGCCGCACCTCCATACCTCCCTGGACGAGCTCCCTCCGCAGGTGGTAGCCGCCGCCCGCGCAGAGGTTCTTCCTCATGGTCGAAAGCGTCGCGTCGCGCGTGAGCGTGAGCCCGCCCTTCTCGTGGTAGAACTCAAGGTCTTCGGTGAAGAGCGTCCCGACCTTGTCGATGTCGCAGCGGTTGTAGGCGTCGAACAGCGCCGCGTCGAGCGCGGCGATTCGGTCGTACAGCTCCTGCGGCGACTTCGCGTCCTTCCCCGCCTGGGCGTGAGCCGAGCCCGCCGACAGTAGGCAGACGAGTAACAGAATCGACGCCCTTAACGAAAAGCCCTCCGCCCCCGGCGGGGCGAGCCCCTTCGACATTCTCTTCATTATCACTCGCGCCTCCCCCCTCCGAAACGCGGTGGGTGGTTCACAAGTTCCGACTTCCGTTCGACGCGAGAAAGGCGGGGAGGTAAAGCCCCGCCCTTCCCGTCATCCCTTTAGCACGGCCGCCTACTGCCGCGTCCACTTCAGTTCTATCTCAAGCTCCTCTTCGTCGCCTTCGCGCTGGTACTCGAACTCGACCGTCACGCGCGGGGGGACGCGGACGCGCTCGCCCGCGACCTGTATCTCGAAGGTCTTCCCCTGTTCCAGCGCGTCCGCGAGACGCCGCAGCTTGGCGGCCACGCCCCTGTTCGAGTAAGACTTCTCCACGTCCTTTTCAGTCGCCATCAATCTCCTCCTGCAAGTTGTACGCGTCACGAGCGGGAAGATTCTCGCTCAGGTCTCCCGGCGCGCGCAAAGGATTGGCGCGCGCACGCGACACGGGCTTAAGGCAAAGGCTTCCCGCCGGTGACGCCGATGACCTCGCCGCAGACGTAGGAGGACTCCCGCGAGGCGAGGAAGACGAAGACGGGGGCGAGCTCCGAGGGCTGCCCCGGGCGCTCTTCGGGCGTGTCCTTGCCGAACTCCTCGTACTTCTCGTGCGGCATCGTCGAGGTGATGAGCGGCGTCCAGACGGGGCCGGGCGCGACGACGTTGACGCGCACACCCGATTTCATCGCTTCGGAGGCGAGCGCCTTCGAGAAGGTGACGATGGCCCCCTTCGTCGCCGCGTAGGCCAGAAGCTCGGCCGAAGGCTGGTAGGCTTGAATCGAGGCCGTGTTGATGATGCTCCCGCCCTCCTTCATCAGCGGCAGCGCCGCCTTGCACAGGTAGAACATCGCGTAGACGTTCGTGCGGAACGTGCGGTCGAACTCCTCCGGGCTGATCTCCTGAATGCTCTGGCGGGTCATCTGGAAGGCGGCGTTGTTGACGAGGACGTCCAGCCGGCCGAACTCCTCGACCGCGCGCGCGACGAGCGAGCGGCAGTGCGCCTCGTCGCGGATGTCCCCGGCCGCGCGGACGCAGCGGCGGCCCGCCGCCTCGACCGCGCGCGCAGTCTCGGCCGCGTCTTCCTCCTCCTCCAGGTAGGAGACGAGCACGTCCGCGCCCTCGCGCGCGAAGGCGACGGCCACGGCGCGGCCGATGCCGCTGTCGCCGCCGGTGATGAGGGCGGCCTTGCCTTCGAGGCGGCCGTGCCCGCGGTAAGAGTCGGCCCCGTAGTCGGGGCGCGGCGTCATCTCCGATTCGATCCCGGGCGGCTCCTGCGGCTGCTCCTCGAAGGGCGGCTTCGCCCCCTGCTCTTTCGGGTCTTCGTTCATCTGCTGTTTTCCCCCTTGTTTAGATTGAAAGCATTTAATCCTTGGCCGCGGGGTCGTGCCAGCCGCCGATGTCGGCGGTCAGCTCGTCGGCCTCGCGCGGCCCCCACGTCCCGGGCTCGTACTCGTGGACGGGCGTCACGTCGCCGAGCACCGGGTCTACGACGCGCCACGACGCCTCGACGGAATCTTCGCGCGTGAAGAGCGAAGAGTCGCCCTTCATCGCGTCGCGCAGCAGGCGCTCGTAGGGGGGCGTGTCGTCGCCGGGGTCTTCGTGCGCGACCAGCTCGATGTCCTCGCCGGCCATCGGCTCGCCCTCGACCTTCGCGCGCGCGCCCAGGGAGATGACGATCTCCGGGCTCAGGCGGAAGCGGAAGTAGTTCGAGTGCGGCGAGACGACCTCGCCGAACATCGACACCGGCGGGCGCTTGAGCGTGACGAGCACCTCGGTCGCCGTCAGGGGCATCCGCTTGCCCGCGCGGATGACGAACGGCACGCCCGCCCAGCGCCAGTTGTCCACGTGCAGGCGCACGGCGGCGAAGGTCTCGACCTGCGAGCGGTGCGCGACGCCCGGCTCGTCGCGGTAGCCGCGGAACTGCCCGCGCACGACCGAGTGCCTGTCGAGCGGGCGCATCGCGCGCAGCGCGGCGATCTTGCAGTCGCGCACGGCCTCGGTCTCGTAGGACGAGGGCGGCTCCATCGCCAGGAGCACCGCGACCTGGAGCAGGTGGTTCTGCACCACGTCGCGAATCGCCCCGACCTCGTCGTAGAACTTGCCGCGCCCCTCGACGCCGAACGCCTCGGCCATCGTGATCTGCACGCTCTCGACGTAGTGGCAGTTCCAGACGGGTTCGAGGAACGAGTTGGCGAAGCGGAAGTAGAGGAGGTTCTGGACGGGCTCCTTGCCGAGGTAGTGGTCGATGCGGTAGACGGAGCCTTCGGGGAAGAACTTGTGTATGCAGCGGTCGAGTTCCCGCGCCGATTCGAGGTCGCGCCCGAAGGGCTTCTCGACCACGATGCGCGCGCCTTCGGCCGACCCCGAGTCGGCGAGCCCCTCGGCCACCGTCGTGAAGAGGCTCGGCGGGATGGCGAGGTAGTGGAGCGGCCGCCGGGCGTCGCCCAGCTCTTTGCGCAACCGCTCGAAGGTCGCGGGGTCGCGGTAGTCGCCGTCCACGTACCGGAGGTTCGCGGCGAGCCTAGCGAACGCCTCCTCGTCCACGCCGCCGTTCTCCTCAAGGCTCTTGCGGGCACGCTCCTTCAACTGCTCAAGAGTCCACCCCGACTTCGCCACGCCGACGACCGGCATCTCCAGCCGCCCGCGCCTGGTGAGCGCCTGGAGCGCCGGGAAAATCTGCTTGTAGGCGAGGTCGCCCGTCGCCCCGAAGAAGACGAACGCGTCCGAGTATTCAGCCAAAGCCTTACGCCCCTTTACGAAAATTAACCACAGAGACACAGAGACACAGCTCGGGCGCGGCTAAAGTCAAAGCCGTGTCTCTGTGTCTCCGTGGTTCAATTCATCTTCACTATATCTCAATCTTCGACAAGCGCCACGCGCCGACGCCGAAGACGAGAGGAGGGGCGCGGAAGTTATCCCGCGCCCCTCCCCCGTTACCCCTCGGTCGTTGTGCACCTGCGGCCGCTACGGCGCGCAGCCGCCGACGGCGTAGTTCACCCCGCTGTCCACGGCCGGGCCGGTCCTCGGCACGAAGACCTTACGCACCGCCGTCGCCACGTTCCCGCTCGTGTCCTTGACCTTGAGCGTGATCGTGTAGACGCGGCCGTCGCCGCCGCCCGCGCGCTCGGCCCGCAGTTGCAGGGACTTGCAGTCGGGGGCGATGACGATGTCGTTGACGGTGTTGCCGTCGCCGTTGCCGGCGGCGTTCTCCTGCTCGTCGCTGGTGGCCTGCGAGATGACCACGTCGTTGATGTCAACGCTGGCGTCGCAGCCGTCGCTGACGCCCGCGACGAAGTCGGAGACGGAGAACGTCTGGTACTGGTGGTTCGGGGGCCCGAGGTTAATCGTGCCCGTGGTGAGCGTGATGACCGGCGGCGTCGCGTCGTTGACCTTGACGGTCTGGAAGGCCGTCGCGGTGTTGCCGGACGCGTCGGTCGCCGTCCAGGTGATGGTCGTAATCCCGACGGGGTACGGGGCGTTCAGCGCCTGCATGTCGCTGCGCGCGCCCGCCACGTTGACGCCGGGGCAGTTGTCGCCGGCCGAGGCCGTGCCCGGGTCGAGGCTCACGCTGCAAGAGTTCGGCGGCGCGTTGACCTCGATGTTGGCCGGGGCGGTGACCGTCGGCGGCGTGTTGTCGATGACGGTCACGCTCTGGAACGCGTCCTTCGTGTGGCCGTGGCCGTCGTCGGCCGTGTAGGTGACGACGGTCGTGCCGACGGGGAAGTTGTTGCCCGCGGGCACACCCGAGCGCGTGATGGTGACCGTGCCCGAGCAGCCGTCGGTGGCGGTCGCGTTGCCGAGCGTCTCGTCGCTGACGAACGCGCCGCAGGAGGTCGAGCCCGGCCCCGTGTAGACGGTCACGTTCGGCGGCGGCGTGATCGACGGGGCGAGCGTGTCCTGGATGGTGACGTTGACCGTGTCCTCGCCGAAGTCGCCGCTCGGGTCGGTGACCTTGAGCGTGATGACGTGCGGGCCGAACGAGAGCGACGTGTTGAGCGTCGCGCCCGTGCCGAGCACCGCCGCGCCCTCGCGCCACTCGTAGGTCAGCGTGTCGCCGTCGGCGTCCGCCGAGAGCGAGCCGTCGAGCGAGACGGGCGTCAGGCCGCCGCCGCACTCGATGGTCTGGTCAGCGCCGGCGTTCGCCACCGGGGGCGTGTTGCAGCCGCCCTCGTTGGAGGTGCCGTTCTCGGTGTTGCCGCGCAGCTCCCACACGTCCTGGCCGATCTGGCCGGCGGTCGCCGTCTCGACGACCATGCTCAGGTGGTAGTCGCCCGCCTGCTGCACGCCGAAGAGCAGGTGCAGGTTGACGGACGCGCCGGGCGCGAGCGGCGTCGCCAGCGTGATCGAGCCGACGCCGAGCGACGAGTTGATGCTGCCGCCGCTCGGTTGCGCGGGCGGCTGTTCGAGCGTGGTGCCCCTCACGGTGGCCGGGCCGCCGCTCGTCGCCACGACGGTGTCGAGCGAGGTGAGCGCGCGCAGGTCGGCCGTGCCGGGCACTATCGGGCCCTTCACGTTCGTGATGCGGAAGCGCAGTTCTGTGACGTTGCCCCCGGTGTTGTTGGTGAACGTGCGGCGGAAGTCGATCGTGCCGTTGGCCCCGTTCGGGACGACCGTCGCGTCGCGGACGGTGTTCGGCGCGGAGCCGAGCGCCGCCGCCGCGTCGAGGCGAGCCCTGCCGAAATTGGGCGAACTCACCACGTTGCAGGGCACGGGGCCGCGCGCGCCGGTCGAGTTCTCGGGGCCGGGGGCTCCGAGCGTCGGCGCGGCGTTGTCGCCGACCGGGGTCGCTGGGGTCGTCGAGACCACGACGAAGTCGGACGCGTTGTCGTTCGTGTCGGCGGTCGCGCCCTTGTCCACCTTGCGGACGAAGCTGTGCTCGGAGGCCGAGCCCGCCGCGGGCTGGAGCGTCGCGCCCTCGCGCAACAGGTCGCAGTTGCCGCCCGTGTTCGTGCCGAAGCCGACCGCGTCGAGCCGCCCGGCCGTCGAGACGTTCGACAGGTCGGAGGTGTTGAAGAGCGCGACGTTGCTGTCGTTCTCCAGGTTGAAGACGAGCGCCTGATCGCCCGCCGCGTAAGCGCCGAGCGAGTAGGCCGAGCCCGTCACGAGGTAGTTGCCGCGCGCCGGGATGACCGTGCCGTTCGGGATGACGGCGACGACGACGGGCGTGTCGCCGCACGTCGCGCCGGACTTAACGAGCGCCCAGCCCGCCGAGGCGTCGGCCGCCGCGACCGTGATGGGCGAGTCGGTGTTGTTGAGCAGCTCGACGAAGTCGTCGTCCGCGCCCGCGGGCCCGGAGGTGCGCAGCTCGCTGATGATGAGCGTGCCCGGCGTGCCCTCGGGCTTGATGGTGCCCACGGCCTGAGCGTCGGCGATGGAGCTGTTGGCCGAGTTGTTGACGAGGTTGACGAGGAAGGTCTCGTCCGTCTCGGAGGCGTCGCCGTCGGCGAGCACCGGCACGGAGACGGTCTGCACCGTCTGGCCGGGGTTGAAGGTGAGCGTGCCGGTCGTCGTCGTGTAGTCCGACCCGGCGGTCGCGGGGTTCGCGCCGCCGCTCGCCGTGGCGAAGTCAACCGTCACCGTGTGCGTGTAGCTGTGCGAGAGCGTGACGGCGAAGGCGGCCGTGGCCGAGCCCGAGGCGGGCTCCGCGACCGTGGCGTCCTTCACCGAGATGCTCGGCGGGGTCAGGATCGGCGTCACGGCCGTGTTGGTGTTGGTCGTGGTGAAGTTGTCACCCGAGACCGTGCCCGTGTTCGAGACCTGCGGCTGCGAGCCCGTGAACGGGTTGTTCACGGTCACCTGGAACTGGATGTGGACGGTCTTGCCCGCGGGCAGCGTGCCGACGTTGGCCGTGACCGTCTCGCCCGAGAAGGGCTGGACGACGCGGGCCGCCGCGGCCGCGCGCGGGGCCTCTGCCAGCGGGGCCGAAGAGTCGGACGCCGTGTGGCGCAGCGCCATGCCGGCCTTCCGCTTCGAGGTCGGCAGCTCGAGCTTGCCGCCCGCCAGGGAGCGCTCGCCCTTCGAGGTCACCCCAGCCAGCAGCGGCGCAGCCTGCGCGGCCGCCGCACTCGCCGGCGCGGAGGGCGCGTCGCCGAACGGGCTCGTGAAGAAGGCGAGGTCGTCCGCGCGCCGGCCCGGCTCCGTCCTGAAGAACGAAGTTTCGTCAGGCGCCGTGCTGCACGAGACGTAGTTGCTGCCCGAGAGGCTGGCGGCGCCGCCCGTGCCGAAGCTGCCCGAGGCGCTGCCCGGGTTCTGGCCCGCCACGTACGTCGAAGCCTGCGCGCCCGTCGCGGGCGACGGGGTCAGGCCCTCGATGCCGAAGTCGTTGGTGGTGGCGACCGACCCCTGCTTGCGGATGTTGATGCCGGGCGACGTGGTGACGCCGTTCGAGCTGCCCGCCGTGGTGTTGTTCCGCAGGTCGAGGCACATGTTCGTGTCGCCCAGGGTGGAGCCCGAGTCCACGCGGATGCCGGCGCGCGCCGCGGTCGTGGTGGTCGGCGCGGCCACGGTGTTGTCCGTGATCCTCGTGTTGATGGTGCACAGCGAGTTGCGGGCGATGACGTTGATGCCCACACCGTCGGTCTGGCTCACGTTGTTGCCGTCAACGACCAGGGTGAGCGTGCCGTTGTCGGTCGTCGTCGTGTCGCCGTCGGCGTCGCACCCGAGGCCGATGCCCGGCGAGGCCACGGCGTTGTTAACCGCCAGGCGGTTGTCGTTGACGTTGGCGCTCATCGTGCCCGCGCCGAAGTTCGACAGCTCGATGCCGACGCCGTCGATCTTCTGGATGGGGCTGGCCGCCGTGCCGTTGTTCGACACGTCGAAGGCGGCGGTGCCGCGCCCGTTGAGCGCGCCGGTGACGAAGCGGTCGGGCTGGTTGTTGATGCCGCCGCTGCCGCCGTTGAAGAGGTTGCCGGTGACGCTGACGACATCCGTCGTGCTGTTCGCCGTGCCGTAGGTGACGGTGTTCGTGCCGCCGACGTCGGAGTTGCCCTGGAGGACGAAGCCCGCCCCGGCGCGGAAGTCGAAGATGCTGTTGTTGTCGAGCGACGCCTTCGTCAGGACGGCGCTGGACGCGGCGGTAGAGTTGACGATGATCACGACGGCCGAGCCCGGCGTCGCCGTGTCGCCCTTGTCGTTGAACAGGTTGTTCGAGATGTTAACGTCCGAGAGCGTCCCGCCGTAGTTCTGGATGTTGATGCCGTCCGCCTCGGTCTGCGTGCACTGGCTGTTGGCGAACGTGAACGTCCCCGTCGCGTTGACGGCACCCACGGTCGAGAAGTTGGCGCAGCCCTCGGTGTTGCCGTCGCCCGCGTCGTTGATCTTCCCGTAGGTGAAGCTGAAGTCCGACACGCCGTTCGTCCCCTTGATGCCGTTGCCGGCCGGGGACTGGATGTTCATGTTGTTGAGCGAGACGCCCGCGGCGTTGCTGAGGGAGACGGCGTCGCCGCTCGTGTTCCGGATGGTGCCGCCGGAGTTGTCGCCGCCCTGTGACGTATTGCCGCCGCCGGTGACCGCGAAGGTGCCGGTGGTGTCGGTCAGGACGATGCCGTTGGCCGGGTCTGCCGTGGCGTCGTTGTTGCCCGCCGAGATGCTCTTGAAGCTCGCGGCGAGCGCGCCGTTGGTCAGGCTGACGGCGACGCCGGGCGTGGTCGTGTTGCTCACGATCACGTTCTCCGAGACGGTCAGCGCGACGAAGTTCGCGCCGGTGATGCCGGTGCCCGTCGTGTTCACCACGCTCAGGCCGTGAATCGCGTCGCTCTGCGCGACGGTGATGCCGGTGCCCGCGGAGGTGATGGCGGGGTTCGCCCCGCCCGTCGAGGGCACCCCGACGCTGTCGGGCGCGAGGGTGATGCCGGCCAGCACCGCGAGCGACGAGGTCGCGCCCTGCCCGATGAGCTGCTGGTTGTCCTCGAGCGTCAGCGGGCCTGTGTAGTCGCCGTCGCCCGTGTAGAGGAAGATGGCGTCGCCGGCCGCCGGGTCGCCCGGGCCGCCGGCCCCGTTGTCGGCCTCGAAGGCGGCGAGGGTCGTGTACGGGTTCGTCAGGCGGCCGTCGCAGTCCGACGAGCACGCGCCCGCGGCGTTGTTGACGAACCAGACCCTATCGGTGACGGTGAGCACGACGGTGCCCGTGTCGCTGCCGCCGCCGCCGCTGATGGTGTAGTTGAAGCTGTCGGTGCCGGTGAAGCCGCGCGGCGGGTTGTAGGTGAAGGTGCCCGTCGTGGTGTTCATCGTGACTTCGCCGCCGCTCGCGCTCGTCGCGTCGAAGGCGGTGACGGTGAGGCCGGAGCCCTGGTCGTTGGCGAGCACGCTGTAGCCCGTCGTGGCCGTGTCGATCTTGACGTTGCCGGTGGCCGAGCGCATGTCGTCAACCGCCAGCGGCTTCACGCCGAAGCTGAAGGCGTAGTCGGCGGCCATGTTGTCCGGCGGGTCGAAGGTGTCGGCGTCGGTGATCCCGGCGGCGAGGACCTTCACCGTGCAGGTCGTGCCCGCGGGCAGGTCGGCCGTCGGGTCGAGCGTGAAGGTCGCCGAGGGCGAGGCGCTCAGCGTGAAGGTCTGGGGCGAGCCCGTCGGGCACTCGATAGAGAAGGAGCCGGTCGTGGCGTTGACCGACTCGCTGAAGGTGACGGTGACGTTGGTGTTCTGCGCGACGCCCGTCGCGCCGTTCGCGGGCGTGGTCGCGGTGACGACGGGGCCGTCGTCCACGTTGATGGTCACGGTCGCCGAGTCGTTCGGCGTCAGGCCGTTCGCGGCCGTGTAGGTGAAGGTGTCGGCACCCTGGAAGCCCGTGGCCGGCGTGTAGTTGAAGCTGCCGTCGGCGTTCAGCGTGACGGTGCCGCCCCCGCTGGTCGGGCCCGAGGAGATGGGCTGGGCCGCGGGCGCGGGCGTGCCCGTGTCATTGGCGAGCACGCCGGGCGCGGGGACGCTCAGCGCGGTGTTCAGGGCCGCGCTGTAGGCGTCCGCGAAGGCCAGCGGCGAGACGCGCAGCGAGCCCGGCACGAGCGTCGTGTTCGGGTCGATGGTGTCCGTGAAGGTGACCCCGGTGGCGTCGGCCGCGCCGGTGTTGGAGACGTTCACGTCGTACGTGAGCGTCTGGCCGGGCTCGGCCTTGCCGTCGGGCGTCGCCGAGTCGTCCCACGAGTCCGCCTTGGTGGCGGAGACGATGGTCGTAGCCGGCGCGAAGGCCGGGTTGAAGCTGGCGAGCGCCGTGCCCGTGGCAGCGGGCACGACCGGCGTCACCAGCAGGACGCAGGCGACGAGAAGGGCTGTAAAAGTCCTCAAGTTACAGGGGCGTTGGAGGGGGTGAAATGTTTTCATGACGCTTCCTTTGGTAGGGATACAAGCTTCGGGAACGCACCGAGACAGATAGGGCGGGTGCGCAAGGGCAATTGAGCTTGGACGATTGGTCGGCAACGGGCCCGACTGACTAAGCGCGCGAGGTCAGCGGCAACTCAGCGGCAACTCTGCGGCAACTCTGCGGGACGAAACTGAAGAAGACCCTGGCTGCTTTTCAAATCTGTTCAGACGGAAGGCGGCACACTACCACAGAAAGCCGGGACGAGCAATATTTTTGATGACCGATGGGTGTCCGCTTTTCCGGCAGTCCCCGGCGCCGCCCACCCGCGTTGGTTCCATGGGCCGGCAGTTCCCGCGGAGAGACGACGCCGCGCCCTCCTGAAGCGTTTATCGCATGAGCTTACCGACGGCCGTTTAGAGGCGGGCTGTGCCCGCCGGGGCGTGATACCTCGCAGCTCGAACCGGCGGGCCGGAGCCCGCCTCTAAACGAGAGGTGAGCTGAATGGCGAGCCGTTCTAAAAATTTTTTCTGCGGGGTGGACACTTCCCGCCGGTTTCGTCGCTTAAGTCATCGGGAAGGAAATTCACTCGGAGGAGGAACGTTATGAGAAGCGGCAACACCTTGAGAAGAGTCACGCTCGCGCTCGCGGCGCTGGCCGCCTGCGCGCTCTACTCGGCGGCACTGGCGGCGGGGGGCGGCGCGGACGAGGCTGCGATGCGCGAGAACGTGAGGCAGATGGAGGCGGGCTGGAACGCGAAGAGCGGCGCGCAGTTCGCTAGGCCCTTCGCCGACGACGCCGACTACGTGGTCATCAACGGGACGTACATCAAGGGGCGGGAGGCCATCGCGCAGGCCCACCAGGGCATCTTCGACACCATCTACAGGGAGTCCACGCTCAGCCTCTCGGTCAAGCAGGTGAGGATGCTACGGCCGGACGTGGCCGTCGTCCACGCGAACGCCACCAACAAGGTTCCGAACGGCGCGGAGACCCGGACGATGGAGGCGATCATCACGCTGGTGATGACGAAGGAGGCCGGCGCGTGGAAGATCGCGGCCTTCCAGAATACGCAGGTGGCCGCCCGGCGCTGAAGCTCCGGGGCCGCGGCGGCAGGGCTCACGGGTCGATGAACTCGGGCCAGTCCTCCCCGCTCGCGCGGGCGGCCGCCGCCGCGGCCTCGTTGACCTTGAGGTCGGCGATGCGCTTGAGCATCTCGATGCTCCAGTGGTCGGAGCGGTCGCGGAGCGCGGCCAGTTGCAGCAGGAGCGCCGCCAGCACGGGGTCGTCGTCGCGCGTCGCCTCGTCAGCCCACGCCGTCAGAACCTCTTTGCCTACCAAAGCCTTCTCCTCGGATTAAACTCTGCCCTTCTCTCAACAGACAGGCTTAATGCGGGGCGGCTTCCATTCAAACGGCCGCGCGCCTCAGCTGCAGTTGGTGACCGGGCTGGAGCACTGATCCTCCGGGTGGAGCCAGCCGACCAGGTTCTTACGCCTGACGCGCATCCAGTCCCCTTCGCACCCCGCGATCCTCACCTCGGCCTCGGACGGGAGTTTCCCCGCGGCCTTCCGCGCGCGGACTGGGGTAAAGTTTGACGCCCTTGCCGTCGTAACCGCGCGTCGCGATGCCGAGCATGTTGCCGGAGACCCAGCCCTTCTTCCCGTCGAAGACGACCGCACCCATGATGGTCTCGGCGCGGTCGATCTGCACCCAGCCGCTCGCATCGGACGCCACGATGTGGACGTTCGTCCCCTCCCCGTCCAGCGGGATGGTCGCGACGACCCTGCCGTGCACGCCCGGCGCGTCGCGCACGTTCAGGCCCTTCGGGTCGGGGTCTACGACGTAAGCGTCCACGTCGCAGGCGGCGGGCGCTGCCGCCGACTTCTGGGCGGGAGCAGCGGGCGACGTTCCGCGGGCGGAAGCCGTGGCGATGAAGGCGAGCGCGGCGACGCCGAACGTTAAGAGGGTTCTGTTTCTCATGACGGGCGAGGACTGTACGACAGTTCGGGGCGGAACGCCACACCCCTTAAAAATTTTAGTTCGGTATCTGAAATTGTTAAGGCGCGTCTCCGCGTCGAGCCCTCCTCAACTCATAGGACTGGTCGCGCACCACGGCCGTCTCCGGCTCGAAGCGGACGAAGACGTAGTCCTCGTCGTCGAGTATCTCGACGAAGCGCGGGTCCCAGGAGTCGCGCCCGCCCATGTAGCGGCCGAGCAGGCGCTCCATGCGCGCGGGGTCGTGCGGCGCGAGGCGGGCGCGCCCGCGGAGGCCGATGTGCTGGACGAGACCCGAAGCCGCGTCGAAGTCCACGACGCCGACGGCGCACCTCGGCTCGCGCTCGATTCTTTGAGGGAAGGTGTCGGTCTTGTAGTTGCCGATGATCCAGAGCGCGTTATCCTCCCAAAGGAACCAGACCGGCGACTCGCGCGGGCCGTGCTCCGAGGCGGTGGCGAGGTGCGCGAAGAGCGGGCGCGAGAGGAGGTCTGCGAGGAGCCTCTGCGCGCCCTCGTCGCCCAGGTCGAAGTGGCTGCCCGTCTCGCGGACGATCTTCATATCAACAACGACGGTCGAACGTCTGAGGCCCGCCTACTGACGCATGCCCGGCCGGGACTAATCCCTGAATCCCGCCGGGGTCAGACGAATCCGTCTGGCCCGCTCCTCGTCGCCGGGCCAGTAGAAGTCGAGGAAGGCGAGGGCCTCACGGCGGAGCCCTTCGACGGCGGCACTGTCGCCGCGCTTCACGGCGTCGCGGTACAGGACGAGGGAGGCCACCGTCTGCACCGCCGTGTTCTCGTCCAGCAGTTGCCGGTAGCGGTCGTTCGTGCCCTGGAAGTAGGCGTTCTTCAGCAGCGACTCGCGGAACTGCCGCACGATGTCGCGCTCCTGCGCGGGGCTCGCCGCCCGCCCGCCGGAGTAAATCTCGTAGTAGCTGGCGAAGGCCAGGCCGAGCGAAGAGGCGACGTCGCGCTCGCCCAGCCCGCCCCGCCGCTGCGCGTCGCGGAAGCGCTTGAGGTTCTCGTTGTAGACCCCCGCCAACTCCCTCCGCTTCGCGGCGTCGGCGCTGCGCGAGGCGGCGAAGGCTTCGGCCAGGGTCGGGGCGAGCGGGCGGTAGTTGACGTTGGCCCGGCCGGCCCTGATGCGGGCCTCGCCCCTTTTGACGACTTCGTGCCGGTCGCCCATGCCCGCCTGGGCCATGTTCTGGTTGAAGGCCCAGAGCGAGAGGCCCATCCTCTCGCCGTACTGCGAGAAGTTCAAATCCAGTTGGTTGAGGAAACCCTCGGTGCCGCCCGTCTGCGCCGCGGCGGCGGCCGCGGCCAGCACGACACCCGACAGGCTGAGCGAAAGTCGCCTTCTCATCGTCCGACCCCTTTCGTAAAACTTACCGGGGGAGTCAAGGGTAGATACGGACGGGCAGACCCTGGTTTATCCCGTCGGCTAAAACGTCGATCAGGCCCACCTCTATGTAGTGGTAGGCCGCCGTGTAGAAATCTTCCGGCGCGGGCGCGTCCCAGTTGACCGGCTCGGCCGCCTTCCACGCCGCGTGCTCCCGGACGGCGGCCAGCATCTCCTCAGTCAAGTCCGACCAGCGCGCGAGCCCGACAGACATCGGCATGACCGTACCCCTCAGCAGGCGTGCTGGCGGCGGCGGCGCTCCCACACCTTCGGGAGCACGAGCGCCAACTGGCCGCCGACGTAGAGCAGGGCCACGGCCGCGAAGCCCAGCTTGTTGCCGGCCCACAGCCGCTCGGCCAGCGCGGGCGCGCCGCCTTCCGAGGCCGTCAGATGCTCGGCGACCCGGTAGTTGTAGAACGAGACCGCGCCGAGGCACGCGCTCGCGGCGAAGTCCGTCCTCGCCCCCGCGAGCAGGTAGCCGACCGCCGGCCAGAAGAAGAAGCCCAGGCCGAGCGGGTAGACGCCGATGGCGGCGAAGACCTCCCAACGCATCGACTCCGGCGCGACCGGCCAGCACAAAAGGGTGAGGGCCGCGGAGAAGACGAACCCGACCTTGAAGAACTCAGTTTGCTCCTCGCTCAACGCTTCGGCCCGCCTTTCACTCCCCTTGACGTTACCGCCCGCGCGACGCGCCGTCACGAGCCGGCCTCCCGCAATTCTGCCACCGAGACGTACTTCGCCGCTATCTTCGGGAGCAGCTCCCTGTCCTTCACGTACAGCTCCGCGTGGCCGCACGCGACGCAGACGTAGAGCCCCAGCGTCGCGACCGAGAACGCGCTCAAGGGGATCGACAGACTACTCACGTCCGTGACATGGACGCTCTCCGCGCCGCACCCGGGGCACCGCCCGTCGCTCATCGCCCGACTCCTCTCCGGCGGAAGTTCCGACAACCATACTCTACGCGCGGCGGGGGGCGTGCGCCAACTCTTCCCGCCGCGGTATCCTTCCGTCCCGATGAGACGCGAGACTCCGCACGACCCGCCGAGGGTCATCAACAGCACCGCGCCCGTCCGCGTCTGCGACAACGGCGGTTGGACGGACACCTGGTTCGCGCGTCACGGCAAGGTCTTCCATATAGCCGTGCGCCCGCACGTCGAGGTGCAGGTCGAGGTGAGCCGCCGCACGGGGCACGCGCCGCGCGTCCTCATCAACGCCGAGAACCTTCGCGACTCGGACGAGGGCGAGCCGCTGGTAGAGGCCGCCGTCGAACGCGCGGGCGTCCCCGAAGGGCTCGCCGTCAGGGTCAACATCTTCTCCGAAGCGCCCGTTGGGGCCTCGACGGGCACGTCCGCCTCCGTCACGGTCGCGCTGCTCGGCGCGCTCGACCGCCTCACGCCCGGCCGCATGTCGCCCCGTGAGGTCGCCTACCTCGCGCACTCCGTCGAGACCGAGGCGCTCGGGCGGCAGTCGGGCATCCAGGATCAGCTCTGCGCGGCCCACGGCGGCGTCAACTTCATCGAGATCGACGGCTACCCGCACGCGCGCGTCTCGCGCGTCGCGGCCCCCGTCGAAGTGCTTTGGGAGTTGGAGCGGCGGCTCTCGCTCGTCTACCTCGGCAGGTCCCACTGCTCGTCGGACGTGCACGAGAAGGTCATCCGCGAGCTGGCGGACTCGGGCCCCGACTGCAAACGACTCGAAGACCTCCGCCGCACGGCCGAGGCGTCGAGGGACGCTCTCTTAGAAGGTGACTTCGCCGCGCTCGGGCGCGCGATGGTCGAGAACACGGAGGCGCAGGGGCGGCTCCACCCCGAGATTATCGGGCGGGACGCCGCGCGCGTCATCGAGATCGCACGCGCGCACGGGGCGCCCGGGTGGAAGGTGAACGGGGCCGGGGGCGAAGGCGGTTCCGTGACGATTCTCGGCGGCGACTCGTCCGCGCGCACGCGCGCCATGCTCGCCGAGGTGGAGTCGGCCGACCCGCTCTTCAGGCGCGTCCCTGTAAGCCTCAGCCCCGAAGGGCTGCGCGTGTGGGAGAGAAGGAGTTAACCGCAGAGACACAGAGACACAGCCAGGGACACAGCTAAAACTTACAAGCCGTGTCCGAGCCGTGTCTCTGTGGGTAATAAGTGAAGCCTGCTCTACGCGCCCTTCTTGATGATGCTCTTCAGACGCTTCTCCGCCGGCCGGCGCTTCTCCAGAAGCTTCCGGTGTCTGAGGTTCAGCATCGAGAGGAACGTCTGGTGCCGTATGCCGAGCAGCTTGGCGGCGCGCGTCACGCTCCCGCCCGCCTCGTCCAGAGCCCGCGCGATGAGCTTGGCCTCCAGCTCGTGCACGGCGGCGAAGATCGTGAAGTTCTTGTCGCCGAACTCCACACCCGCGAGCCTGCGCATCACGCCGCGCGCGCACGCCCTCAGCCGCTCGAACGCCTCCGGGTGCTGCGCGTCCTTCAGAAGCCTGTCGGCGCGCAGGTAGAACTCGTAGACCTCCTCGGGCGCGAGCGCGCGCCGCTCGCCGTGCTCCTCGATGAGCGTCAGCGCCGCGAGCCCGGCCCCGACCGAGGCCCCGGCCTCCTCCGCCACCTGCACGGCCCGGCGCAGGACGCCGATGGACGCGTCGTTCCTCCCGAGCCTCGCCCACACGAGCCCCTGCGTCGTCAGCGCCTCCGAGAGCAGCGCGGACGCGCCGCCCCCCTCCAAGGTCTGGACGGCGCGCGTGATCACCCTCTCGGCCTCGCCGTACTTCTTCTCCTCGACGAAGACGCGGGCGCGCGTCTCGTCCACCTGCGCCAAAAGCCCCGCGTCCTTCAGCCTCCAGAGAATCTTGCCCGCGCGGTCGAGGTGTTCGTGCGCCTCCCTGTACCGCCCCATCTTGCGGAGCAGGTTGGCGAGGTTATTCTCGTTCGTCGCGCGGTAACGCTCGTGCCCCGCCCTCTCCTGGTGATAGATGGCTTCGGTGTACTCGATGACGGCCCTGTCTAAATAATCGGGACGCCCCTCCGCGTCTCCCAACTGCTTGAGCACGAGCGCCAGGAGGTTGTGGAAGTTGCCCCGCAGCGCGTGGCTGACCCTGTCGTCGAAGGTGAAGGCGTTGTCCTTCAGGATGTTGAGGGCCGCGTTGTAACGGCCGTCGGAGAACTCGACCGTGGTGAGGCGCAGGACGGCCTTCGCGCGCCGCGCCACGTCCTTGAGCCCGCCGAGCGCGGACGCGAGAAACACGCGCGCCTCGTCGTAAGCGTCCTCGCGCCAGTAGCAGAGCGCCAACTCACTCTGCGCCGCAGCCGCCAGCTCCGCCTCCCCGAGCGACTCGAAGAGAGAGACGCTTTCGCTGATGAGGTCTTTGGCGTCCGCCTGCACCCCGGGCGCGTGCCTGCTCGCCCCGAGCCAGCCGGAGAGCGCGCCCGCCAGCAGCAGAACCTCTGCGGCGACCCGCTCGCCGAGCCCTTCCACTTGCGGGCGCTGACCCACGCCCCGCCACAGGTCGCCCAGGGCCTCGCGCGCGGCCTCATACTGCCCTTTATCAACGCAGTCGGCGGCGACGCGACACCGCAACAGGGCCCGCTCACTTGAAGTGAGTGAAGGGCTGTCTAGTTCCTTCAGGCGCTCATCTGCTAAATTCATGTGAGGCCAGCCTTTCCATTGTGTTCGCCAGAAATCTGGCGGGCATAAAAAAACCGTCAGCCCGAAGGCAGGATGCGACGGTTAATCCGGCTACAAACCCCATAAAGGAATAGAGTTATGCGAAAGACTTTCTCTGCTTTGGTCTTGGTGTTGGCGCTCGGCGCGACCGTTTTCGCGGGTGACATCCCCAGTCCGCCCGCGCCCACCTCCGGCAACAGTACCAGCAAGCCGTCCGCTTCGGAAGAGACCAGCCCTACGCCGGGCGCGTCCGATTCGGCCGATTACCAGACCGCCGACCTCCTCGCAGAGGCCGCTCTAACCGTCCTCGATAGCGTGCTGGCGCTGTTTTAAACGGCACTCACACGACTGTCCGGCCGAGTGAGCTGTCCCTAGTGGCGGCTAGGTGTTAGTGTGTCTCGCGGGCGGAATGCGGAGGCGGAGCCCGCAGCCCGGAGATTAACCCCGCGCGGCGGAGAATGCAACTATTTTTGCCCGCGGGCCGTCGGCGGCCGCCCCGCCGACCACAGACCGACCGGCCCGCACAAGCCCGCCGCCCGACCGCTCAAAGATTTTAGCGCGCGCGGGCCGCGCTTTCTGTTCTACCCTACCGCCGTTCGTCTACGCACTTGAAGAGAAGGAGTCACAAAGGAGCTGTCATGAAGATGAGACTTCTATTCCTCGCGGCCGTCGTGTTGGCAGTGTCGGCCGTCTCGGCCTCGGCGCAGACCGCGGACGCCGAAGCGTCCGCCGCGCGCGTGCCGCTCGAAAACTACCTGCGCGGACACGCGACGGGCGACCCGGAGTTCATGCGGAAGGCGTTCCACACCGAAGGGAGCCTCATCTTCATCCGCGACGGCAAGTACACGACGCGCAGCTTCGCCGAATACATCGCGGGGATGTCGGGCAAGCCCGCGCCCGACGAGGAGAAGCGCAAGCGCTGGATCGAGTCGGTGGACGTGGCGGGGAACGCGGCCTTCGGCAAGATCATCCTCGACTACCCGACGGTGAGGTTCGTGGACTACATGACGCTGCTCAAGATTAACGGCGAGTGGAAGATCGTCAACAAGAGCTTCCACGCCGAGCCGAAGGCGGCCCCCGCCAAATAACTTGGCGCTCCCTCGAAGAGGGTTTAAGCTGCGCGGCGGCCTCGGGCGGAGAGAGATGGAGCAAGTCCTTGAGAAGACTGCCGCGAAGGGCGGGGGGGCGGCCGCCCCCGCTTGGCTCTTCGAGCGCTTCCCCACCTTCTGGCAGGTGCAGCTCGCCGGGTGGGCGCTGTACCTTCTGATGATCTACGTCACGTTCCTGACGGTCGCGGCCCCGGGCACGCTCTACGCCCTCTTCCTCATCAAGCTCATCCGCACGCTGATAGGCTTCTGCCTGACCTGCGTCATGCGCGTCGTCTACCGCCGCTTCGGGACCGACCGGCCCATCCAGCAGGTCGTCCCCCTGGTGCTCGGCTGCTCGTTCGTCTTCGGCCTCGCCTGGACGCTCCTGGAGATGTGGGCGGCGTGGATGAGGAGCCCGAACTTCGCCTTCGCCGGCAGCCTCCCGCGCATCCCGCGCAACTCCCTCGACTACGGGCTGACGCTGACGGCCTGGAGCGCGCTCTACTTCGGCGTCAGGTACTGGCGGCAGTGGCAGGCCGAGCGCGAGCGCGCCATCGCCTCCGCGGCGTCGGCCTCCCGCGCGCAGTTGGAGGCGCTGCGCTACCAGCTCAACCCGCACTTCCTCTTCAACTCGCTCAACTCCATCCGCGCCTCCATCGACGAGGACGCGGCGCGCGCCAAGCGGATGGTGACGCAGCTCTCCGAGTTCCTGCGCTACTCTTTGCTCCACCACGGCGCGTCCGAGGTCGCGCTCGGCGAAGAGGTCGAGGCGGTGCGCAACTACCTCGCCATCGAGAAGACGCGGTTTGAAGAGAGGCTGGAGGTGGAGTTCCGCATAGACGAGGCCGCCGAAAGCTTGCCGACGCCCTCCTTCCTCCTCAACCCTTTGGTCGAGAACGCCATCAAGCACGGGCTGAAGAGTTCGGCGCGCCCCCTGCGCGTGCGCGTCTCGGCCAGGGTCGAGGGGGGCGCGCTGCTCCTCGAAGTCGCGAACACGGGGAGCCTTTCTCATGACGGCGGCGGGACGGGCGTGGGCCTGAGGAACACGCGCGAGCGACTTGAGAAGGTCTACGGCGGTCGCGCTGGGTTGGAACTCTTCGAGGAGGGCGGGTGGGTGCGCGCCCGCGTCCGGATAAGTTGAGGCTCGAAGCCTTGATCGTTGACGACGAGCGGCTGGCGCGCAGGGAGCTGCGCACGCTGCTCGCCGCGCACCCGGAGGTCTCGGTCGTCGGCGAGGCCGACTCGGTCGCCGCGGCGCTCGCGCTCTTAGAGAGCGAGCGGCCCGACCTCGTCTTCCTCGACATACAGCTCGCGGGCGAGACCGGCTTCGACCTTCTGGAGAGGGTCGGGGCCGCCGACTTCAAGACCGTCTTCGTCACGGCCTTCGACGCCTACGCCATCCGCGCCTTCGAGGTGAACGCGCTCGACTACCTGCTCAAGCCCGTCAACCCCGCGCGCCTGAAGAAGGCCATCGACAGGCTCCTCCTGAACGAACCGGCCCCGCCGCCGACGCCGCTCCGCCCGCTCGACCTCGACGACCGGATCTACCTAGAACTCGGCGGCCGCTCGGTCTTCCTCAAGGTCGGCCGCGTCACGCACGTCACGGCCGCGGGCGACTACAGCGAAGTCTTCACGGCCGAGGGGCAAAAATTTCTGGTCGAGAAGCCACTGCGCGAGTGGGAGGCGCGGCTGCCCGAGAAGTTCTTCGCGCGCATCCACCGCAACTGCATCGTCAACCTCGAATACGTCGAGCGGGTCGAGAGCTGGTTCAACCGCTCGCACCAGCTCTTCCTACGCGGCTACGCCGAGCCCCTCACCGTCAGCCGCCGCCACGCCGCCCGCCTCAAGGAGAAGTTCGGCTGAGCCCAGTCGCCGTCAAACTCTTGACTCGCGTCGGCGAGGTGTTGCATGCTCCGCGCATCTCTCCCTATCAAGCGTTGAGCCGACGGTCAGAGGAGGTGGAAGAGGTATGAAGAAGGTCACCATCTCGGCCTTAGCGTTCGCCTTTCTACTCGCCGCGGCGACCCCCGCGGGCTCACAGTCCCGTCCGCGCCGCGTCAACCCGGCCCCCGACGCCTACTCGGAGTCCGGCCCGCGGTCTCGGACGTACGAGCGCGTGGAGGGCGAGCGCCCGAGGAGGAGGAGCCGCTGGGGCCGTGCGCTGCTCGGGGTGGGACTCGCTGCGGTCACCACGCGCGTGGGCGGCAGTTGCACCCCTTCGAGGCGGGTCTTCCCTAGGTTCCCCCGTTAACCCGCCCGGGAGTTCTGTCTGCGCTCGGGCGTGGCCGAGCGGAATTAACCGCAGAGACACGGAGGCACGGCTTGAAGAGGATGAGTCTTCAAGCCGTGCCTCCGTGTCTCTGCGGTTAACCCATCTCCAAACCTGAACTTCACACACCTTCCCGCGCCGTTTGCTAAACACCCCCGCAGCCTTTAGCATATTCGTTTATTTCTACGGCAGGATTTCTGCCCTTTGTTCGCATACATGGAGACAGACCGATGATCGGATTCGGCAAGAGACTTTCTTACGCCACCCGCTGCTTCTTCTCCGTCCTCTCGCGCGGCGAGGTGCCCGAGGACATCGCCCCCGAGGTGGTCAGGAGCGAGCCCGCGCCCGAGGCGCAGACGCTCCCCGCCGGGCGCGTCGAAGAGAAGCCCGCCGAGGAGTCGCCCGACCGCGCCGTGCAACTGCTCGCGCTCTTGCAGCGCGAAGGCCGCCTCGTGGACTTCTTCAGCGAGGAGATCGCGCCCTACCAGGACGCGCAGATCGGCGCGGCCGTGCGCGAGCTGCACGCCGGCTGCCGCAAGGCCCTGGCGCAGTATGTCACCCTTGAGCCGGTCATCGACGGCGAGGAGGACAGGCCCGTCGCCGTCGAAGAGGGCTTCGATCCGGCCGCCGTCAAACTGGTCGGCAACGTCACGGGACGCCCGCCGCTGCGCGGCCTGCTCCGCCACCGCGGCTGGCGCGTGTCATCGATCAACCTGCCCATGCTCCCGCCCGCAGGCCCCGGCCGCAAAGTCGTCGCCCCGGCCGAGGTGGAAATCCAGTAAAGCCGTGAACCGTGAACCGTAAACCGTGACAAGAAGAAGACGGTTTTATCTTGTCACGGTTTACGGTTCACGGTTCACGCTCTTATGAGGTGCACTCATTTGGACACACGTTTCATAGTCGGAATTGATCTGGGCACGACCAACTCGGCGCTGGCGCGGTTCGACACGGCCGCGCCCGAGGAGGAGGCCCGCATCACGGTCGAGGCAGTCCCGCAGTTGACCAACCCGAACGAGGTCGAGGAGCGGACGCTGCTGCCCTCCTTCCTCTACGTGCCGGGCGAGTTGGACTTCCCGAAGGGGGCGTTGGCGCTCCCCTGGGAGCGTGACCCGCAGGTCTTCGCCGGAGAGCTCGCGCGCAAGCGCGGCGCGGAGAACCCTTCGCGCCTCGTCGCGTCGGCCAAGTCGTGGCTCTCGTACGCGGCCGTTGACCGCGCGTCGGCAATCCTGCCGTGGGGCGCGCCCGAGGAGGTGCGCAAGCTCTCGCCGGTCGAGGCGTCGGCCGAGTACCTGCGCCACCTCCGCCAGTCGTGGGACGCGCGCGTCAACGCGAAGAAGAACCCGGAGCTTGCGCTCGGGGCTCAGCAGGTGATGCTGACCGTCCCCGCCTCCTTCGACGAGGAGGCGCGCGAGCTGACACTGCGCGCGGCGCGCGAGGCGGGCCTGACGAACGTGACGCTGCTCGAAGAGCCGCAGGCCGCCTTCTACGCCTGGATCGACGCGCAGGGCGAGGCGTGGCGCAAGCGCGTGAAGGTCGGCGACCTCATCCTGGTGTGCGACGTGGGGGGAGGGACGACCGACTTCAGCCTCATCACGGTCTCCGAAGAGGACGGCTCGCTCTCCTTGAAGCGCGTCGCCGTCGGCGAGCACATCCTGCTCGGCGGCGACAACATGGACTTGGCGCTCGCGCGACTCCTCCAACAGCGTCTCGAAGAGGAGGGGCACCGCGTAGACACCTGGCAGTTGCAGGGGCTCTGGCACCAGTGCCGCCTGGCGAAAGAGAAGCTGTTCGCCGAGCCGAAGAGCCAGAAGCAGCCGGTGACTCTTCTGGGCAAAGGCTCGAAGCTCGTCGGCGGCACGATCAAGACGGAGCTGCGCCGCGAAGACCTCGAGCGCGTCCTCGCCGACGGCTTCTTCCCCGTCGTCGGCCGCGAAGAGATGCCGGCCCGCGCGCGCCGCATAGGCTTTCAGGAACTCGGCCTGCCCTACGCGGCCGACCCGGCCGTCACCAAGCACCTCGCGCGCTTCCTCGCGCAGCAGGCTTCGGGCGGGGCCGAAGGCGACCAGATACGCCGCGGCCCGGGCGGCTTCGCCTGCCCGACGCACGTCCTCTTCAACGGCGGCGTGATGAAGGCGGGCGTGCTGCGCGAACGCGTCGTCGAAGTCATCAACAACTGGCTTCAGGCGGAAGGCTTCGAGCCGCTCGCCGTGTTGGAAGCGCCCGACCTCGACCACGCGGTCGCGCGCGGCGCGACCTACTACGGCCGGGCCAAGCGCGGCCGCGGCGTCCGCATACGCAGCGGCGCGCCCCGCACCTACTACATCGGCATCGAAAGCTCGATGCCCGCCGTGCCGGGGCTGCCCGCCCCGCTCAAGGCGCTCTGCGTCGTCCCCTTCGGCATGGAAGAAGGAACCGAGGCCGCCATCCCGGGCCGCGAGTTCGGGCTCGTGGTCGGCGAGCCGGCCGAGTTCCGCTTCCTCAGCTCGACCGTGCGCAAGGCCGACGAGATCGGGAGCCTCGTCGAAAACTGGGGCGACGAGATAGAGGAGTCGAGCCCGCTCGAAGTCACGCTCGACCTCGAAGGCAGGGAGGACACGGTGCTGCCCGTCCGCCTTGAGACGCGCGTGACCGAGGTCGGCACGCTCGAAGTCTGGTGCGTCTCGCGCGACGGCTCGCGGCGCTGGAAGTTGGAGTTCAACATCAGGGAGCAGGAAGAGGGTTAAACCGGTCGGGCGTGTACCGGGTGAGGGTTTAACCACGGAGACACAGAGGCACAGCTTGTTGAGCTATAACTTCAAAGCTGTGTCTCTGTGTCTCCGTGGTTAATCCTTCTAGAGCAGTTTGCCGATCAATCTACCACCCGTTTAGAGGCGGGCTCCGCCCGCCGGGGCGTGACACAACGCAGCCAGCGCCGGCGGGCACAGCCCGCCTCTAAACGGTCGTCGGTATGCTCACGCGAATAACGCTCTAAGCTATATGGAAGCCTCAAGCCGTTTCCTCATCGGCATCGACCTGGGCACGACGAACTCGGCCGTCGCTTACGTGGACACGGGGGAGAGGCCGGCGCGCGGCGCGCCGCCGCCCGTCCGCGTCTTCGAGACGCCGCAGCTCGTCGGCGAAGGCGAGGTGCGCGCGCTCACGTCCCTCCCCTCGTTCATCTACTTCACGGACGAGGCGGAGGACGCGGCCCCCGGCCTCCGCCTGCCTTGGGAGGAGGAGACGGACGGCGCTCTGGTCGGCGTCATCGCGCGCGAGCGCGGGGCGCTCGCGCCGGGGCGGCAGGTCGCCTCGGCCAAGTCCTGGCTCTCGCTCTCGTCCGTTGACCGCACGGACGCCTTCCTCCCCTGGGACGCCGAAGGCGGCGACAAGGTCTGCTCGCCCGTCGCGGCCTCGGCCCGCTACCTCACGCACCTGCGCGACGCGTGGAACCATGCGAAGGCGAGGGATGAGGGCGGCCGGGTCGTAGACGAACTCAGGTTCGAGCGGCAGCAGATAGTCCTCACCGTGCCGGCGTCTTTCGACGAGGAGGCGCGCGAGCTGACCGTCGCCGCCGCGCGCGAAGCCGGGCTCGAAAACCTGACGCTCCTGGAAGAGCCGCTCGCGGCCTTCTACGCGTGGATCGCGGCGCAGAAGGGCGGACTGAAACGTCAGCTCAAGGACGGGCAGCTCGTCTTAGTCTGCGACGTGGGCGGCGGCACGACCGACTTCAGCCTCATCCGCGTGCGCGTCGAGTCGGGCGAGGTGCGCTTCGAGCGGACGGCCATCGGCGAACACCTCCTGCTCGGCGGCGACAACGTTGACCTCGCGCTCGCGCGGCTCGTCGAGGAGAAGCTGGGCCGGCCGCGTCTTTCGCTCAGGCAGCAGAACGCGCTGCGCCGCCAGTGCTGTGCGGCCAAGGAACAGCTTCTCGGCGACGAATCAAAAGAGAGCGCGCCCGTCACCGTGCTCGGCGGCGGGCGCTCGGTCGTCGGCGGCGCGCTCTCGACACGGCTCACGCGCGCAGAGGTCGAAGGCGTTCTGGCCGAAGGCTTCCTGCCCGCGAACGCCCCTGACGATTTGCCCGCCTCCGAGCGTCGCGCCGGGCTGCGCGAACTCGGCCTGCCCTACGCGAGCGACCCGGCCATCACGAAACACCTCGCCGCGTTCCTGACGCAGGCGGCGCTGGCGATGAAGGCGTCGGACGAAGAGTCGGCACAACACGACGACCTCAGGACGATGGCGCGCCCCGACGCGGTGCTCTTCAATGGCGGCTTCTTCCACCCGCCGCTCGCGCGCGAGCGCGTCGTCGAAGCAATCGCCGGCTGGTTCCCACAACAAGGCAAGCGCCGGCGCCCGAAGGTGCTCAACAACGAGACGCCCGAGGCGGCCGTCGCCGTCGGCGCGGCCTACTACGCGCGCGTGCGCCGCATGGGCGGCGTGCGCGTGAGCGGCGGCAGCGCCCGCGGCTACTACATCGGCGTCCAGGGGTCTGGTCAAGAACTGCTGACGGCCGTCTGCGTCCTGCCGCGCGGGACGGAGGAGGGGACGCGGCTCGAACTCGGGCGCGAGTTCACGGCGCTCACCAACCGCCCCGCTGCCTTCACGCTCTACAGCACGACGACGCGACAGGACGCTTTAGAAGAGGTTGTCCGCTTCGGCGAAGGCGAGCTGCACCGACACGCGCCGCTCGTCACCGTGCTGCGCTACGGCAAGCGCTCGCGCCACATCGAGCTGGACGTGCGGCTGACCGCGCACTTCACGGAGGTCGGCACGCTCGAACTCTGGTGCGAAGCGCCGAAGACGGGCCACCGCTGGCGCTTGCAGTTCCAGTTGCGGGGCGCGGAAGGTTTAGAAGAAGAGCAGGTCGAAGGGGACGAGCCGGAGGCGCAGGAGGAAGAGGCCCCGCGGGTCGTCATTCCCGACGAAGCGGTGGCCGAGGCCGAGAAGTTAATTCGTGCCGTCTTCGGCGGCCCGCGCGACGCGTTGGAAGGCGAGACGCTGTCGCCTGAGGCGCTGCCTGGCAGGCTCGAAGCGGCGTTAGGTTACCGCAAGGACTCCTGGCCGACCGAAGTCATCCGCAAGCTCTCGGACGCGCTCGCAGACCTCGCGGCCGGGCGCAAGAAGGGGCGCAACTACGAGGCGCGCTGGCTCAACCTCTTCGGCTTCTGCCTCCGCCCCGGCTTCGGCGCGACGCTCGACGAGTGGCGCGTGACGCGCGCGCGCAAGGTCTACCACGAGGGGCTCTCGTTCGAGCGCGACGTGCAGTGCCAGGTCGAGTGGATGATCCTCTGGCAGCGCGTGGCGGGCGGGATGAACGCGGGCCAGCAGCTCGAAATCTACGAGCGCCACAAGGCGACGCTCGGCGTCGGCGGGAAGAAGACGAAGGGCCGGCTCAACCGGCAGGTCGAGCGCGAGGGGCTGCTCATGCTCGCGAGCCTCGAACACCTGCCGCCCGCCCTGCGCATCGACCTCGGCGAAGAGATTCTCGCGCGCATCGCGGAGGAGCCGGGCAACAAGAGTTTTACGTGGGCGCTCGGCCGCCTCGGCGCGCGCGTCCCCTTCTACGGGCCTTTGAACTGCGTCGTGCCCGCCTCGGCCGCCGCCCGCTGGGCCGCCGCGCTCCTCGCCCTGCCCGAGCTGACGCCGCAAGTCGCCACGGCCGTCTCGCAACTCGCCGCGCGCACAGACGACCCCCTGCGCGACGTGGACGAAGGCTTCAGGGCCGAGGCCGTCTGCCGCCTCGAACAGTCCGGCGCGGGGCGCGACGCGCTCGAAGCCCTGCGCACCTACGTCCCGCGCACGCGCGCGGCGGCCGTCCGCCTCTTCGGCGAATCTTTGCCGGAGGGCCTGCGCCTCACCGTGTAGCCGCCTTCAGCCTTTCCAGCTCGGCCTTCAACGCGCCGAGCGCGGTCTGCGCGGCCGGGTCGTCAATCAGGTTGCGCATCTCGTGCGGGTCGGACGCGAGGTCGTAAAGCTCGTCCATCCCTTCCAGCTCCGTGTAGCGTATGTACTTCCAACGCGTCGTCCTCACGGCCTGCCACGCGGGCGCGCGCGGCGCGACCTTCTCAAGAAAATATTCGGCGAGGAACGACTCGCGCCACACCGCCGGTTCGCCGCGCAGCAGCGGCACGAGCGAACGGCCGTGGACGTTCTCCAGCGGCTCCGCGCCGGCCAGCTCCAGAAGGGTCGGCGCGACATCGACGTTGAGCGCGAGGGCTTCGACTTTCGTCCCGCGCCTGACGAGCCTCGGGTAGCGGACGATGAAAGGCACGCGGATCGACTCCTCGTACGCGAAACGCTTGTTGTCGAACTGGCCGTGCTCGCCGAGCAGGTAGCCGTTGTCGCTCGTGAAGACGAAGACCGTGTTGTCGAGCTGCCCACGCCGCCCGAGCGCGCGCACGAGCGCCCCCACGCCCTCGTCCACCGCGGCGAGCGTGCGGAGCTGGTCGCGCACGACCGCGTCGCGGTCTGTGCCGCGCCCGCGCCTCGACTCCGGCGGCTCCGGCGCGACGCCTTCGAGCGTCGTCCAGTCCACCGGCCCGACCGCTCGCCGCAGCACGGGCTTCCCCAGCAGGTCTTCGTCGGCCGAGGCGGGCGGGGCGTACCTCGCCCCCGCGTAGAGCGACTCGTGCCGCTTCGCGGGCAGGTACGGCGTGTGCACGGCCTTGTGCGCGAGGTAGAGCAGGAAAGGCTTCCGGCGGGGGCGGCTGACGAACTCCAGCGCCCAGCGGTTGAGCCAGTCGGTCATGTAGCCGTCGAGCTGAAGCTGTCTGCCGTTGACGTTCACGACCGGGTCGAGGTAGACGCCCTGCCCCTTGAAGCTGATCCAGGTGTCGAAGCCGGGCCGGCGCGAGTCGTCGAGCCCCATGTGCCACTTGCCGACGAAGGCCGTCTCGTAGCCCGCCTCGCGCAGGCGGCGCGGGAAGGTCACGAGCGTGTGGCTGATCGCGTCGAGCCCCACGCGGTCGTTGTTCGTCACCTTGTGCGCGCGCGCGTACTGGCCCGTGAGGAAGCTCGCGCGGCTCGGCGAGCAGAGCGGGGTGGTCGCGAAGAAGTTGGTGAAGAGCGCGCCCTCCCGCGCCAGCCGGTCGATGTTCGGCGTCCGCGCGTAAGGGTGGCCCGTCACGCCGAGCGAGTCCCAGCGCTGGTCGTCCGTGATGACGAAGACGATGTTCGGCCGCCCCGCCCGGGCCGAGGCCGCGGGGCAGAGTCCGCCCGACAGCAGCAAGGCACAAGTTAAGAACGCGAGCGCGGCTCTTACGATACCCCTCACCAAAGCCCCTTTCGACTCCCCCTTCGTCGTTTCACGCTCCGCGATCATACCACCGGCCGGCGTGTGGTCGCCCGGCAAGCCCGGGATGTCTCCGGGGAGGTGTTGAAAGAGGCGGCGGGCGGGGGCATTATACGCCGGGGCTGCGAATGAGGTCGGGTCGCGGCCCGCCCGCTTTTACTAAAAGGAGAGTTATCGCCGCCGGTATGAAGCACATGACGACTGAAGAACTGGAAGCGGGGCTGGACGAGATCCGCCGCTCGCCTAAGGATGCCGGCCGGCTGGTACTGATCGTCCGGCGGCCTCGCGTCGATGAGCGGGAAGTCCTCGCCGAAGGGGAGCTTAACACCTCGGAGGGGCTCGTCGGCGACGGCTGGAAGGATCGCGGCAGCTCCCGCACCCCGGACGGGTCGGCCCACCCCGAGATGCAGCTCAACATCATGAACGCGCGGGCGATCGCGCTGTTGGCACAGGGCGAGGAGAGGTGGCCGCTGGCCGGGGATCAGCTCTACCTCGACCTGGACTTGAGCGGCGAGAACCTCCCGGCGGGGACGCGGCTGGCGCTGGGGGAGGCCGTGATCGAGGTGACGGCGCAGCCGCACACGGGGTGCAAGAAGTTCGTGGCGCGGTTCGGACTGGAAGCGATGAAGTTCGTCAATTCGCCCGTGGGGCGGGGGTTAAATCTGCGCGGGATCAACGCGCGCGTCGTACGGCCGGGCGTCATCCGCGTCGGCGACGTGGCGAGGAAAATCTAGCGCGCCCACGACCGAGTGATTCGGGCGCCTGACAAAGGCTTGCACCCGCCCGCCGACGCGAGGCTCGCCGTCCGACCTGATCCCTCAGGCCGGCCCCTTCCGCGTTATCTGTCTGAAGGGGGATTTTACAGTATGGCTTTGCACGAGATCGCGCCGGACGTCTACCGCATCTCGACCTACGTGCCGGAGATTAACCTGCAGTTCAACCAGTTCCTCGTCGCCGACGACGAGCCGCTCCTCTACCACACGGGGATGCGCGGCCTGTTCCCGCGCGTGCTGGAGGAGGTCTCCCGCGTCATCGACCCGTCGCGGCTGCGCTGGGTCTCGTTCAGCCACTTCGAGTCGGACGAGTGCGGCGCGCTCAACGACTGGCTCGGGGTCGCCCCGCGGGCCGAGCCCGTCTGCGGCTTCGTGGGCGCGGTCGTGAGCGTCAACGACTTCGCGACGCGGCCGGCGCGGGTGCTCGCCGACGGCGAGACGTTCTCCACGGGCCGGCGCCGCTTCCGCTTCCTGCAGACGCCGCACGTGCCGCACTGCTGGGAGGCCAGCCTCATGTTCGAGGAGACCGAACGCACCCTCCTCTGCTCCGACCTCTTCACGCACGGGGGGGATGTCGCGCCCTCGACCGAGTCGGACGTGGTCGGGCCGTTCCGCGCGGGGCTCACCGCGGACCTCGGCGGACCGATGGCGAACGCCTACCCCTACACGCCGCAGACCGAGGCGACGCTCCGGCGCCTGGCCGAGTTCCGGCCGAAGACGCTCGCCCTGATGCACGGCTCCACCTTCGTCGGCGACGGCCGCGGCGCGCTGCTCGACCTGGCGGCGGCGATGCGCGAGGTGCTGGCGGCCTGAAGGGACGGACTTCGGGACGAGGGGTTAAGAAGCGCGAAGGGGCCGCGGCGGCGACCGGTGTGTCGCCGCCGCGGCCCCTTCGCGTGCGGGCACGGGCTCTCCTCACGCGGGACGTTGTCGCCCCGCGCGGCTCACTGCCACTCGCAGAGCGACTCGACGTACCGGGCGGAGCCGTCGCGCAGCCAGCCGTCGAGCTGCGACTGCTCCTTGAGCTGCTGCCCACGCATCCGGCCGACGGCCACGAACTCACAACTGAGGTCGGGGAGCGCCGTCATGTCGCCCAGCAGCTTCTCGAACTGCGCGACGGGCAAGACGTCCTCCTGCCCGTAGCCCCAACGCTTCTTCACCTCCTTGAGCGTGACGTAGGTGGGCATCCGGGCGGCGACCGCCCGCAGACCTTCGGCCACCGCCGCCTCGTCGCCGAGCGCGTCGCGCGTGAGGCCGAAGGCGGCGAGGAGCGGGTCGATGCTCACCCAGATCGTCAGCGTCGAGTAGTAGGAGAGCTCGAACTCCTTCTCCTCCCTCGGCATGGCGAGGCCCTCGACGAGCCGGAGGCGGCCGTCCACGCGCGCGAGCCCGCCGCCCCTGTCCTCGACGCGCCGCGGGATGACCTCGAAGGTCATCGCCGCGCCCCGGCCGATGTGCAGGCCGAGGAGCGCCGGGTCAACGTCCGCGCCCACGGTGTCGATGTTGTGAACCAGCAGGTACTCAAGCTCCGGCTGGGCTTCGAGCAGCCGCGCGAGCGTGCCGTTCTTCAGCATGTTGGGTATCTCGTACCAGTGGCCGACGGGGTGGAGGCACTGGCTCGGCACGTTGTCCGTGTAGTCGCTCGCCTCGCCGCGGGCGCGCGCCCAGTCGATGAGCGCGGCCTGGAGGCTCTCGCGCATCTTCTGCGCTCGCTCGTCGAGCAACTGGTGCGCCGTCTCCTCCCAGGAGAAGCGCAGGTCGCGCACCGTCGGCACCATCCGCAGACCTATCGAGCGGCCGGGCGAGAGGACGAGCGGGCCCGGGTAGCCGTAAGACCCTTCGGCCTCCAAGTAGTCCTCTACGGGCTTGTGCGTGAGGTAGCTCGTGGTGAAGACGTGCGGCGGCGTGCGGCCGCACAGCCTTCCCGTCCGGCGGCTCTTCGCCAGGTGCACCTCGACGAAGGTGCGGTGGCGGCCGCCGAGCTTGGCGAAGGGGTGGAGCGCCTTGACCACGCCCGCCCCCTGCGTCCAGCGGCTCCCGACCCCGCCCGCCATCGAGACGACGGCCACGCGCCCTTGCGCCAAGGCGTCCGTGCCGAGCCGCCGCATCTCGGGCGTTAGGCCGTCGATGGCGTCATGTACGTCGCCGGGCTCCACGTCGCTTATCTCCGTGTTGACGGGTAGGCGGTTCTGCGAGAGCCCGATGCGGCCCGCCTTGAGGTTGGCGCGGATCTGCTCGTGCTGCACGCGGTCGAACCCGTACTCTTCGAGCAGCTCCGGGAGCACGCGCCCGCCCCCCTCCTCGCGCCGCGTGCGCGGCAGGAGGCGGTCGAAGAGGGCCTGCACGACGCTCGAGAGTTCCGGCCGGGAGCGTGAGGCGGCGGCGAAGGCGTCGAGGTCTGCGCGGCGCGAGGCGGTCAACTCCTGCGGCCTGAGCCTGACCAGGCGGGGCGCCATCATGAGGTAGTAGCCCGCGGGCAGCAGCGCCGAGTCCGAAGCCGTGAGTTCGGCGACCGTGCCGCGCTCGTTGACCCGGAAGTCGTAGACGACCGGCTCCATCGCGAACGGCAGCGCGTTCTCAAGCCGCCTCTTCGTACGGGACATCATCTCCAGCAGACGCTCCTGCGCCTCCGCCTTCCGGCGGGGCTCGAAGATGAAGCCCATCCCCCCGCCCGACATCCCGCCGAGCATCCAGAAGCCTTGGAAGTCCTCCCCGAACGCCTCGCGCACCTGCGCGATGAGCGTCTCCGTGTAGAGGTTGCTGACCCACGGGATGATCGTCTGGAGCGGGCCGAAGAAGTTCCGCGTCGTGGCCGCGCCGACCGAGGCGACATCCCCCCGCCCGAGGTGCGCGAGTATCTCGTCGAGAATCTTTCCCGCTTCGAGCCGCGCCTCCCACTCGGGCTTCGAGCGCAGCAGGTGCTTCTCCGTGACCATCTCAAGGATGGGGCCGACGTTCTGCGCCATCCCGCCGTGCACGAGCACCAGGCTCTCCTGCAAACGCCGCCGGCTCTCAAGCGACACGTCCTCCAGGCCCAGGACGCGGTGGGTTGGGAGCAGACGCCCGCGGGTGGTTCCGTACTCGGGGTCGCCCTCGCGCGCCTCCTCCCCCTCGATGAGCTTGATGCCGGGCCAGACGCCGCCCGAGTCCTGCCAGCCGCCGCCGGAGCCCGCGAGCCACTCGCCGAGGATGGCGCGCGCCGCGACCTGCCTTCGGTCGTGCTCTTCGAGCGTGCCTTCCAGGTTGCGTATCTGACCCGTGGCGCGCATCAGAACGCCGATGAGCGAGGCGAGGAGGTTGGTCGAGACGGCGAGGCGTGAACCTTTGGGGATGCCGTTGACATTACTCACCAGCTCAATCCCGCGGCCGGGGCCGACCAGCCTTGCGAGGAGGTCGGCAAGGCTCTGCCCCGACCCTTCGAGACCCGGCGGCACTACACCCGACGCGATGAGCGCAGCTTTAAGGAGCCCGAGGTAGTCGCGCGCGAAGTCGAAGACCTCATCCAACTCGACTATGTCGGCCGTCGCGGAGAGGTCAACGCTGGCGAGCCTCAGCAGAGGCTCGTCGATGACGCGCAGGTACGCCTCCACCGGCGGCCGGGGCCGCTCGTCGCGCCCGCGCACGCCGAGGTCGATCGAGACGTTGAGGACGCGCGCGCCTTCGGGGTAGTCCATCCCGAGAAAGAAGATGTCGCTCCAGGCGCTGTGCGTGAGATCCATGCGCACGGGCGTCGCCTCCCGAAGCACGGGGAACGAGGAGTCTGCCGAAGGCCGGCGCAGCAACTCTTCGCGGACGCGCAACGCCTGGTCGAGCGGGTGCCCCACACGGAACATCCACTGGTTGCCGCGGGCGGAGCGGACGCTACGGCGCACCTGGTCGGCGAGGTTCTGAAACGCCAGCTTGTGGTAGGTGGCGGCGAGCGCGCTTGAGAGCGCGTCGCTCGGCCCCTCCTCCGCCTGCGCCGTCAGGAACCGCTCCACCGCCTCCTCGAAGCGACGCCCGAGGAGATGCAGGTAACCCTCGTACGGTATGCGCCCGCCCCCTGGGAGACCACGTTTCGCCGGCAGGTGGAAGCGGTGAATCGCGTAGAGGAAGAAGCAGGCCCGCACACGCTCCAAAAGATTAGGGCTCGCGCGGCGGAAGCTTTCCAGCTCGGCGCACTGCCCGAGCAGCTCTCGCAGTGAGGCCCGCCGGCAGTATTCGTCCAGGGGGCTGTTACGCACCCGCGGGTCGGCCGAGGTGATGACTTCGACGAGGCGCTCCATCGCTTCAGCCCTCACCCGCCCCCGTCAGCTCGCGCTGCGCCAGCAGCTCACAGAGTCCCGCCAGCACCTCTTCCCGGTCGCGCCCCGAGAGCGCCATCGCCAACTGCGCGTAGAGGAGGCCGTACCGCACGTCAACGGGATACCTCCGCCCCCGCGCCTCAAGCGCCAGGTACTGCTCGCGCCGCGCCAGCTCGTCCAGGACGGGCGAGAGCAGCACCGCACGGTCGCCCGCCCTCTCGGCCACGTGCCGCCCCAGCAGTTCCATCACCGTCGGCGTGAGCACGTGCATCCCGAAGAAGCAGAGGTAGTGCCCCGCGCGCAACCCCGGCACCGCCAGCGTCTGCTCGGCCTCCGTCGGCGTCGGCTTCTCGACGACCTGCTCGACCTGGTACAGGTCCTTCGTCCCCGAGACCCTGCGGCCCCCGACCGCGCCGAAGTAAGGCAGAAGGTTCTCCCGCGTGGCCTGCACCCCCGAGACCGAGCAGTTGCGCGCCTCGGCCACCTCCACGAGCTGCCTCGCGCAGCCCCGCTCGCCCGTGCTCACGTACACGTGGTCGCTTATCAGATGGAGGAAGGGCTCGTCGCCCACGAACTCCCGCGCGCAGTAGACCGCGTGTCCGTAACCCAAAGGCTCACGCTGGTGAAAAAAGCTGAGGCGGCCCGCGTGCTCCCCGGCCGCCTCCCCGTACGCCCCCTCGTCCTCCGGGCAGACGACGACGCCTATGTCCTCCACCCCGGCGCTCAGCGTCTCCTCGACGATGATGTTGAGCACGGGCTTCTGACGCCCGTCCCTATCGACCATCATCTGAAGAGGTATCGCCCGCTGGTTCCTCGCCGCCGCCGTGATGACGGCCCTTCTCACCTTCATCAGCCTCTTCCCCGTTAGTGAAGCACCGGCGTCATCCACAGCATAAAGTTCTTACCCACTCACCTCCGCCCCGGCCGGGTAAGGATACATTAAATCTGCGGAAACGGCCGCCGCATGTTTCGCCCCTCACGCCCACCCGCGCGTGAAAGATTTTGAAATGTTCTGAAAGGCGAGGCCGGGAGGACGTTAGCGCCAGTATAAAGTGAGGATTGGTAAAGTATGAGCCAAGAAAGCCTGTTGGGCTTCCGGTCATTTCCGCCGCCCGCCTCGCGCCGACTGCTCAGTCGCGGCAAAGAGTTCGACCAGCGGGAGCAACCCGGGCTCTCGCTTTATCAGCTCGCCGATGAGGGCTATCAGCTCCTCTCGGCTGCGCCCGGCGAGCAGCACCGGGAGTGGCGGGATAGAGCGGAACGACCGCGGCTCGTGGACGAAGGTGAGAAGAAGGGCAACGACGTGCTTGCAGACGCCGCCGTAGTCGTAAGGGCAGGTGCACCGGCTGCGTAAAACTAAGAGGGCTTACCGGGGTTGCAACCCCGGTAAGCCCTCCACCCTCCACGAGACTGCATAGAGAAGGGTTCACGTTATCGCAGAGGATAGCACAAGTGTGTCCGCAGGCAAGGTCTCCCCGCTCCGTGTGACATTCATGAGGGCTTAATCAAACTGCGCCTCGGGCGCGAGGTGCGACCGCTCTCCGGGCTAAAGGTGGAGTTCGCATGGTGGGCCGAACGGAAAGGGGACTGGGGGCTTGTGAGTGCAAAGCCGCCCAGTCCGTAACCCGTAAGTCTTAGTTCACCCCCCAGCCGGCGGTCGTCAGCGCCCCCTCGTGCTGGCGGGTGCGCTGCTCGCGCTCGGCCAGCCTCATGTCGCTTTCGACCATGATCTTGACCAGCTCCTTGAAGCTGACCTTCGGCTCCCAGCCGAGGATGGTGCGGGCCTTCGTCGGGTCGCCGAGCAGGAGGTCTACCTCCGCGGGACGGAAGTAGCGGGGGTCGATCTCGACGTACCTCTCCCAGTCGAGGCCGAGGTAGCCGAACGCCTCCTCCAGGAACTCCCTGACCGAGTGCGTCTCGCCCGTCGCCACCACGTAGTCGTCCGGCTGCTCGGCCTGCATCATGAGCCACATCGCCTCGACGTAGTCGCGCGCGTAGCCCCAGTCGCGGCGCGCGTCCAGGTTCCCCATGTAGAGCTTCTGCTGGAGCCCGAGCTTGATGCGCGTCGCGGCGCGCGTGATCTTGCGCGAGACGAAGGTCTCGCCGCGCCGCTCCGACTCGTGGTTGAAGAGGATGCCGTTGCAGGCGAACATCCCGTAGGACTCGCGGTAGTTGACCGTGATCCAGTAGGCGTACGCCTTGGCGCAGGCGTAAGGCGAGCGCGGGTAGAAGGGCGTCCGCTCGGTCTGCGGCGTCTCGACGACCTTGCCGTAGAGTTCCGACGAAGACGCCTGGTAGAACTTCGGGCTGATGCCGGCCTCGCGGATGGCTTCCAGGAGGCGGACGGTGCCGAGCCCCGTCACCTCGCCCGTGTACTCCGGCACGTCGAAGCTGACGCGGACGTGCGACTGCGCGCCGAGGTTGTAAATCTCGTCCGGCTGAATCTGGCGGATGAGCGTGTTGAGCGAGCTGGAGTCGTTCAGGTCGCCGTAGACCAGGCGCAGGCGCGTGCCCGGCTCGTGCGGGTCCTGGTAGAGGTGGTCGATGCGGTCGGTGTTGAAGGACGAGGAGCGGCGGATGATGCCGTAGACCTCGTAGCCCTTCTCCAACAGCAGCTCCGTCAGAAATGATCCGTCCTGCCCGGTGATGCCGGTAATAAGCGCGCGTTTCGTCATTAACTACCTCGTACGATTAATTGTTCCGTCCCCGACTGTCGGCGGCCAAGTCGGTTAGCATACTTCCAAAGAACTGTTTTTCCAAGCGGCCGACGCCCGGCCGCCGGAGCGCCGCGGCCTCGCGTGAGCCGCGCTACGCCGCGACTAGCCGTCCTTCTTGATGATGCTTTTCAGACGCCGCTCGGGCGGAGTCCTCTGCGCCTGGAGCGAGCTGTGCCTGTTCTTCAGCATGCTGATCAGCGACTGGTGCTTGAGGCCGAGCAGCTTGGCCGCGCCCGTGACGCTGCCGCCCGACTCGGCCAGCGCCTGCTCGATGATCTTCTCCTCGAAGTCCTGCACCGCGCCGTAGAAGGAGAAGTCACGGTCGTGCAGGCCCAGGTCGGCCAGACGCCGCATGACTATCTGGGCGCACGCCAGCAGCCTCTCCTTGTCTTCGGCGTCCTGCGTGCTCTTCAGGAAGTGCTCCGCGCGGAGGTACAAGGCGTACAGCTCCGCCCGCGACAGCGTGCGCCCCGCGCCGTGCTCCTCGATGAGCGCGAGGGCGGCGAGCCCGGCGTTGGTGAGTGCGCCCACCTCTTCCGCCATGCTCATGGCGCGGCGCAGGATACGTACGGACTCCTCGCCGGCCCCGAGCCGCGCCCGCGCGACGCCCTGGATGGTGAGCGCGTCGGAGAGGTAAGCGGACGGGCCGGCCCTCTCCAGGGTCTGGACGGCGCGGGTGATGACGCGGTCGGCCTCGCCGTACTTCCCCTCCCCGATGAAGACGCGGGCGCGCGTCTCGTCCACCTGCGCCAGCAGCCCCGCGTCCTTCAGCCTTAAAAGGGTCGCGCCCGCGCGATCCAGGTGTTCGTGCGAGTCCCTGTACCGCCCCAGCCTGTAGAGCAGCATGGCGAGGTTGTTGCGGTTGAGTGCGCAGTACCTCTCGTGCCCCGCCTGCTCGTAATGGTAGATGGCGGCCGTGAACTCTATGATCGCCCGGTCGGTGTAAGAGGTGTCCCCTTCGGCGTCGGCGAGCCTGGCCAGGACTATGCCCATCTCCCCGTGCCAGCGGCCTTTGAGCGCGTCGCCGGCGGGCTCAAAAAAGGGCCGCGCCTCGTTCAGAATGTCGAGGGCCTCGTGAAGCTTGTTCTCGGACGACTCGACTATCGTGCGCCTGATCAGGATTTTCGCCCTCAGCTCCAGGTCGGCGTCCGCGAGGGGCTTCAGCGCCTCACGCAATATCACGCGCGCCTCTTCGTAAGCGCCGAGCCGCACGTAGCAGACCCCCAACTCGTACTGTGCCTCGGCCTCCTTCGCGCCTCTGCCTTGTGACCGGAACAGACGGAGGGCCTTGGTTATCAGGTCCTGGGCCTTCTCCTGCGCACCCTCGACGCTCCTGGCACGGCCGAGCCAGCCCGTGAGCACCCCGCATTGAAGGATGACTTCGGCGGCCGTGACCGGCGGCAGCCCCTTCACGTCCGGCTCTCCGCCCACGCCCGGCCACAACTCACCCAGGGCCTCCCGCGCGGCCTCATACTGCCCCCTCTCAATAAGGTCTGAGGCGACGGCGCAGCGAAGCAGGACGCGCTCGTCCCCGGTCACCAGGGGGTTATCTAGTTCCCTCACATATTCGTCTGCTAAAGTCATGTGAGGCCAGCCCTTTCTTGGTTCATGTCACTTTCGCGACATGAGTGGCAACGCCGCCGGGGGAGAGAAATTCCGGCGGCGAATGTGTTCAACCCTCATAAAAATGAAAGGTGTAAGGAGATGGCTAAAGCTGCCCTAGCCTCCGTGTTGATACTGCTGCTCGCCTGCTCCGCGCAGGCGGGATGGGGACATAACGACGTGGCCGCCCGGCCACCCTCGTCACCGCAGACGAGCGCTGTTCAAGAGCCAACGAACGCAGCCCGGGAGCCGGCGGCCGGCGCTGTGTCTGACGACCTGTCGGACGGGCTGACGGAAATCGCACTAGACCTGCTCGCGGTTCTGCCGTCGCTGGTGTAAGTCCCGCGTTAGTCCTGTCAGGAACGAGCCGCCTGACGGCGGCCAGGTATTAGTGTGTCTTGCGGGCGGCGGAAAGCGGAGGCGGCGCCACCGCCGGGAGAGTACCCCCCCGCACCGGAGAACGCAATAGCATTTGTAGCAGAGTTCGGTTAAAAATACCCGCCGTCATAATAATCCGAACACCCGCGACGCCCGAAGAGGAAAAGGATGACACGTCGGAGATTGCTGCTGCTGTTCGCCTGAGTGCTCTTCGCGCCGGCGTCCGTCCGCGAGGCGGCCGCGCAGACTACGGGGCTGCCGAGCGAGACGCCCGCGAAGTTCACGCCGACCAAAAAGGGGTTCGACTACACGCGCCGCGCGGTGGTGGTCCCGGTGCGGGACGGCGTGAGGCCGCACACGGTCATCCTCGTCCCCGGAGGCGCGAAGGGCGCGCCGATACTCTTGACGCGCACGCCCTACGACACCATCGAATGGTTAGTGAAGATCGGCGGCGAGCCGTCGGTCAACCTCAAAGCCTCGGCGGGCCGCCGCGCGCGCCGACGGCACGTTGATGACGAACGACCGCGGGCGCGCGGGGGTCAGGGCTTGGCCGAGGCCGCGATGGCCGCGAGCCTCTTCTGTATCTCGTCCTCGCCGAGCCAGCGGCCTCGGGCCATCACGCCCGCGCGACGGGCGACGTTGGAGAGGTCTTTCAGAGGGTCGCCGTTGACTAAGAGCAGGTCGGCGCGGCTGCCCGCCGCCACGGTGCCGAAGCGCGCCTTGGCCTTGTGGTACTCGCCCGCGTTCCTCGTCGCCGTCAGGAGGATCTGGTAGGGCGTCAGGCCCGCCTCCAGCATCGAGGCCATCTCGCGGTGGACGGAGAAGCCCGGGACGCTGAACTGCTGCGGCGCGTCGGTGCCGAAGATGACGGGGACGCCGCCGTCGTGCAGAGCCTTCAGGATGCGTTTGCGGTTGGCGGCCGTCTGCTCGACCTTCTTGCGGTCGAACTGCGGCGCGGCCTGCCGCGCGCGGTGCGCGTTCTCCCAGTTCTTCACCTGCTGTGCGGGCATGTAGGCGAGTTCGGGGTAGCCGAGAAGCTTCTCGATACTCGTCACGCCGAGCAGCGTCTCCCAGAGCGCCATCGTCGGCACGATCCACGCGCCCGACCTCTTCGTCAGGCGGACGACCTCCGCGAGCTTCGCCTCGTCTAAGGGCGCGCCCTCCGCGCCGAGGTACTCGACGTAGCCGTCCACGTGGTCGATGGTCTCCTGCCCCATCTCAAGCGCGTGCGCGAGGCCGACATCCGCGGGGACGTGGCCGGCGAACCTTATCCCGACCTCGCGGGCGGTGCGCGCCATCGCGTCGTACTCGTCGCGCGTCAGGCCCGGGTGGACTTTCAGCAGGTCCCACCCCTCGCGCTTCTGCTGCCTGACCATCTCGGCCGCCTGCGCGGGCGAGCTGACCGACTGGCCGTTGAAGCTCGGCCCCGCGAGATACAGCGTCGGCGAGACGATCTCGAAGCGGTTCGCGCGCTCGCGCAGCTCCAGCTGCCCCGGCGCGCCGAGCATCCCGCGCACCGTGGTGACGCCGTTGGCGACGTAGAGGAAGAGCACCGCCTCCGTGAACTCCCGTGGGGCCTGCGGCGGCGGGACGTGGCCGTGCATCTCCGCCAGCCCCGGCAGCAGGTACTTGCCGCGGCCGTCGATCTGCACGGCGCCCGCCGGGACTTTAACTTTTTTCGCCGGCCCGACCTCGACGATCTGCTCGCCGCGCACGACGACGGTCTGGTCGGCCAGCACCCGCTCCGAGTCCATCGGGACGACGTTCACGTTCAGGAAGGCGACCACCCTCCTGTCCGGCTGCGTCTGCGCGTCCGTCGTCCCCGCCGTGGGGCCGCCGCACCCGAGCAGCAGCAGCGCGACGACACATAGTTGCGTCAACTTCTTTCCCATCTCTTCACCCCGAAAGTTTTGTCGTCGATGTCGCCGACTAATTTAACTTCAGCCGCAGAAGAATCAAGTCGCCGAGCTTCGCGTCGGGCCGGAGCTTGCCGCCCTCACCCATCTGGTCGATGTGCGTGTTCGCCATGTAGAAGAGTTCGTCGCCCACGACGACGCCGGTCGTCGGCAGCGCGTAGTCCGGGCGGTTCGACTCCAGCACCTGCGCCCTCTCCGCCCTACGGCCGTCGGCGCTGAGGAAGAGCCTGACGACGCGGTCCGGGGCGGGCAGCGCGTTCTGCACGGCGACGAGGCTGCCGCGGTAGAGGTAGAGCCCGTCCACGCCGGTCGTGGCGACCCCCGCGGGGCGCGCCAGTTCGGCGACCGTCTTCGCGCCGATGTCCACGAGCGCGATGCCCTCCGCCGAGGCGACGTAGAGCCGCCTCTCGTCGGCCGACAGCGCGACGCCGTTCGGGTAGACGCCCCCCGCGAACTTGACGAGCGGCCGCAGCTCGTCGGTCGCCGCCGGTATCTCGTAGACGGCCGCGCCGAGGCTGTCGGTGACGTAGGCGTCGCCGCGGCGGCTCAGCGCGATGTCGTTGAACTGGCGCTTCGCCGGCCGCTCGTCGAGCGCGTACTTCTTGACCAGCCTCCCCGAGTCGAGCGCGTACTTGTGGACGTAGGCCGCGCCGTCGCGCGTGTTGCTGCACACCCAGAGCAGGCGGCGGCGCGCGTCCACCCTCATCCCGAGCACGCTCTCAAGGCCGTCCTCCCCGCTCGCCTTGAAGTCGCGCGTGCGGCCGCCCGCGTCGAGCGCGACGATCTTGGACTTGTAGAGGCTGCCGAGGTAGAAGGTGCGGCGGCGCGGGTCGTAGGCGATGCCTTCGGGCAGGAGTTCGGGGTCGGGGACGACGAAGGCCGTCCGGCCGCGGACGACGGGCGCCCGGGCCGCCGCGAGCCTTCCATTCAACTCGGGCCACACGGGCGCGGCGCGGAGCGGCTTGAAGTCTTCGCTGCCCGCCGGATCGACGCCGACGCCCATGTCGGCCAACTCGCCCAGCAGCTTCGCCGCCTCTGCGGTTCTGCCGTTCAGGACGTAGGCCCGCGCGAGGGCGTACATCAGCCAGGGGTGGCCGCGCGGCCCCGCCCGCACCGCCCGCTCGACGTGCTCCAGATACGTCGGGTAGTTCTTCGCCCTGTACGCTTCCTGCGCCCTCTGGCCGTGGCTCATCCACGACTCGCCCTTCTCGCCCTGCGCCGCGGCGAAGGCCAGCGGCGCGGCGAGCAGGAGGGGGAGCAGCACGAGCCTGTGGAGGACTCCCTTCGACGACGTGCGACCGTTCTTCCGCATGGCCCTCAAGCTTTCGGCCCCGGCGCTCACTTCTTCTCTTCGGCGACGCCCGCGGCCTTCGCCTTCCTGGTCAGCTCGGAGACGCGGTCGAAGTTCGTCTTGTAGACGTTCGTGTTCGGGTCGTTCGCCCGCGCGCCGAGCTGGTGCGCCTTCTCGTAGAGCGGGAGCGCGAGGTCGAGCTTGCCGCCGCGCTCGTAGGCTTCGGCGAGGCTGTCGTAGACGTTGGCCGAGCCGGGGTAGCGCTCGACGTTGAGCTTGAAGGCGGCGACGGCCTCCTCCATGTTCCCCTGCCCCAACAGTTGATACCCGACCTGATTCATCAAAGCCTCGGGCGGGAGCACCGCGTACCTCACCCGCTCGGAGAGCTTCTTGTAATGCTCCTCGACGCCCTTCAGGCCGCCCGAGACCGCGCCCGTGTTGGGGTCGCGCGGGAACTGCCAGCCGTCGTAAATCTTCCTCAGCCCCGCGTAGTGGCTGCGCAGGACGACCGACCCGTGATCCTCGTCGTCGTAGTTGACGGCCTCCCAGACGAAGCCCTTCACCTGCTGCCGCTTCAACTCGTCGCGGAACATCCCGAAGGCGTCGCCGATGTCGCCCGGCTCGTTGCCGAGCGAGGCGAAGAGCGTCCGGTCGTACTCCTTCCGCGTCTTGAAGAACTCCTTGGCGCGGTCGATGAGCACGTAGTTGTCCCACTGGAGAGAGGGGCTGACGGCGATGTAGGAGTTGAACAGCTCGGGCCTCGTCAGCATCGCGTGGACGGCGAAGAGGCCGCCGAAGGAGTGGCCGGCGAGCGCGCGGTAGGGCTGCGTGCGGTACTTCGACTCGACGAGCGGGATCAGCTCCGTCTCGATGAACTTGAGGAACTTGTCGGCCCCGCCGCTGGTGGGGAAGCGCACGTTCGGGTTGCCGGGGAGCTGTTCGACGCGCGTCGGCGTGAGGTCGCGCGTGCGGTCGGTGTTCGAGATGCCGACGACGATCATCTCGGGCATGCGGGCGTTGCGCGCGAGGAACGAGACGGTGCCGCTCGTGTGCTGGATGTGCGCGTCGCCGTCGGTCATGTAGAGGACGGGGAAGCGCTCGCCCGCCCGCGCCGCGTAGCCGGGGGGCAGACGCACAAGGACGCTGCGCTCCTCGCCGAGCACCTGCGACTTGATCTGGACGCGCTCGGGCAGCTCGTAGGGGGGCGGCGTCTGCGCGCGCGCGGCCGCGCTCGGTAATAAGGACAGCAACATCAACAGGGCGACGTTGAAAGATTTCGTTCTCATGGGGTCTCTCCTTAAAGCGTGTGTGGCGGCCGTAGCCCGGCCCTCCCACTCGAAGGCCGAAGGCTCTGGGGTGTTGAGGCATAATACGCGACCCGGGGCCGCGCGGGTTCGTCTCGGAGAGAAACTTTCATCAGCTTTCACGTTTTTTCACGCCCGCTTCCCGGTCGTCGGACGTTCTTCCAATCCGTCGGACGAAGGCGGGGGCGTGGAGAGCAGAAGGACGGCGAAGGTCGCCAGCCAGTGCTCGCCGGCGTAGTCGCCGCTTGAGACGTGCGGGAGCGTGGCCTCCGCGTGGCGCGCGGCCGCGTGCGCCAGGATGCGCCGCGGGGGAGAGTCCTCCGGCAGAGCCGAGGCGATGCCCCTCATGCACCACGCGCGGCTCAGGTTCAGGCCGTCGAGGTGGACGAGCTTGGGGTCAGAGCGGTCGGTCACCTCCGCGGGGTTGAGCAGGTTCGGGTAAGCCCCCGCCTCGACTCCCGGCAGGAACTCGTCGAACCAGCGCGCGAACTCTTCCGCGCCGAGCACACGCCTCATCAAGTCGGCCTCGATCAAACTCGGCGAGAGGAAGTCGTCGCCGCCGGGCTCCCAGGCGGCCGGGTAGTCCCTGTCCCCCGCGAAGTATGTGAGAGCCCGCTCGGCGACGAGCGACTTCAGACGCCCGAGGCTTTCGAGGGCCGCCGCGTCCAGACTCTTCCTCCCGCCGCCCGAGAGCGTCAACGCGTAGTCCAACGCGAAGGAGAGGCCGAAGGCGGTGTTGAAGTGCGTGCCGACCCGAATCGGGTAGGTCTGTTTCGGGAAGAACGAGAGGTACTTCGACGTGACGGTCTCGGCGAGCGGCCGCAGGGCGTCGAACCAGCGTCCGGCGTCGGGGTCGTCCCAGAGGTACAGCTCCTCGTGCAGCTTCAGCAGCCAGGCCCAACCGTAAGGCCGCTCGTAGGAGGCGCGCCCCGGCTCCCTGAAGTATTCGTCTTCGACCCTGACGTTCTCGGCCGTCAGGTTCGCCGACAGCGCCGCGCGGATGTCTGCCTCCGGGAGCCCGCCCGCGCCTTCGCTGAGCAGGCGGATGAGCAGCCAGTGGCCGTGCACCGCGGAGTGCCAGTCGTAGCAGCCGTAGAAGGCGGGGTGCAGCTCCCTCGGCGACCCGACCTGCGAGGCGTCGTTCATCAGGTGGTCTATCTTGTTCGGGTACTCCCGGCGGATGCCGTTGAGCGCAAGCCGCGCGAAGCTTGGGACGTGTGCACCGTTAACCGTCTGACTCAACCACTCACCCTCCTCTACATAGCGGTCAGTACCACCCGCGGTAGCGGGTGGGCGTGGCATAGGCCGGATGATTGATGACAGCGCGACTGTTATCAATCATCAAGCCGTCATCGTAAGGCCCACCCGCTACCGCGGGCGGTTCTGACCTGTATCTCAGAGCAGGCGGATCATCAGCCACAGCACCAGCACGTGCAAGACCCACATCGTCAGGGCGAAGGGTATCTGGAACTTGATGACGCCGTACTGGTCGCGCATGTTCAAGAGCGCCGCCGGCACGATGTTGAAGTTCGCGGCCATCGGCGTCATCAGCGTCCCCGTCGAGCCCGCGGTCAGCGTAACGATGGCGGCCATCGCCGGGTCAACGCCGAACGGCCTGACGATGAGCGGCACCAGCACGCCCGCCGTGATGACGGGGAAGGCCGCGAACGAGTTGCCCATGACGAGCGTGAAGAGCGTCATCCCCAGGCAGTTCGCCGCGACCAGCAGGAAGAGGCTCTCTTCGGGGATGACCCCTTTGATCCCCGCCGCGATGAGGTCGCCGACCCTGCTCGCCGTGAAGATGACGCCGAGCGAGGCGAGGAGCTGCGGCAGGATGATGACCGAGCCCATCGAGTCGTTGAGCCTCCGCCCCTCCTCGAACGCCTCGCGCGCGCCGCCCCTCGTCAGCCAAAGCCCCGCGAAGAGCGCGGCCGCCCCGCCGAAGCCGAGGCCGACGAGCGCGCCCCGGCTCGTGTCGCCGCCCGCCAGACGGAAGACGAGCGCGAAGCCGAAGGCGAGGGCGGGGATGAGCAGCACCGGGAGGAATATCTTATTACCGAGAGTCGTCTCTTTCTGCGCGGCCTGCCCCGACTTCGTCGTCCCCTCGGCGCGGGCCTTGTGCCCCACGCGCCCGGCCCCGTCCAGTCCGACCATCAGGAGCACCAGCAAGCCCGTCAGCCAGTGCGGCATCACGCTTCCAAGTATGAATATAGCGCCGAGGGTGAGCCAGAAGAGGGCGCTCCCCCTCCGGTTGGCGTTGTCGCGGTCGCGGAAGTTGAGCGCCGCGAAGACCCAGAGCACGAGCCCGGTCAGCACGTAGACCGCGTCGAGGCTGAAGACGACGGCCGAGATGTTAGTCAGCGACGGCACGGGCACTCGTCTCCTCTAGACCGGCCTTCGACAGGCGTCTGCGCAGGAGCCTGTCGAGCAGGAAGAACTGCGCGGCCGCAACCACGACCGAGAGCGCGGCGATGGGGATGGCGTAGAGCACGATGCTCCAGAGGCTCACGGCGTAGCCCAAAGCGGGCGCGTTCAGCGTCCCGTAGACGAGCAGGACGCCGGCCTGCACCGGCGAGAGGTTCTGCCCGTAGAAGTTGCCGTAGTTCTCGCTCGCGGCCGACGCGGCCTTGATCCGCTCGACCTCCCTCTCGGGCAGGGCCTCGACGCTCTGCGCGCCCGCCCCGGCCTCCGCCGCCCCCAGGGCCATCGGGAAGACGAGCGGGCGGACGAAGGCCGGGTGCCCGAGCAGGCGTATGCCGAGTATGCCCATCAGGACGCGGAAGAGTTGGTAGGTTATCAGGAGGCGGCCGACCGTCGCGGCGCTGACGCGGCGGATGAAGCGCGCCGACTGCTCCTGCAAGCCGTAGCGCTCGGCGAGCCCGATGGCCGGCAGCGTGACGATGAAGAGCGTCATCAGGCGGTTGTCGGCGAAGGCGCGGCCCAGGATGTTGACGATGCCCTCCTGGCCGGGCTTGGTCAGGACGGGGACGCCCTCGAAGAGGCCGACGCCGGAGAGGAGCGGCAGCCCCGCGAGGAGCCCCGTGACGAGCCCGGCCGTCACGACGACCAGCGTCGTGCGCAGCCGCAACGCGAGCCCGACGACCACGATCAAAACCCCTGCGAGCTTGAAGATTTCCGGCACGTTCAAGTTCTCCTTCCGGTGGGCCGGGGTCGGCCCGGCTTTAGCCCTCGACGGCAGAATCTCACATCCGGTGGAATCGCGACACCTTGAGACGCGTTTACGCGGCCGACGCGCCGTCGGAAAAATTTTTGTCCGCGACGTGATCCCGTTAGCCGCCTCCTTCCGCGTTGTCTAGCGGGATACCCGGGGTGCCCCTTACCGCTGTGGTGTCTTGCCCTGCCCCTTGTCATTGAAAACAGTCGCCCGCGGCTCGGCGCTTCGTGCGTCGCCGGGCGCGTGTGCTTTGGTACGTCTCACGAAGAGGGGGTTCACTTGTGAAGGACATTTCCAGACGCGCTTTGTTGAAGGGAATTTTTGCGACTTCGGTCGTCGTCGGCTTCGACCTGGCGGGACGCTCCTGGGTGACGAAGGCGAGCGCGGCCGGCCCGTTCGCCGAGTTGCCGCCGCTCGACGGCACGCTCAACACCGACCCGGCCTCTCTGGCCGCGGCGGCCGACGACTTCGGCCACATCGCCCACCGCACGCCCGTCGCAGTCCTGCGGCCGGGCTCGGTCGAGGACGTGGTTAAGGTTGTGCGCTTCGCGCGCGAGCACGGCATACGCGTCGCGGGGCGCGGCAAGGGGCACACCGCGTTCGGGCAGTCGCAGGCCGAGGCCGGAGTCGTCATCGACATGACGACTCTCAACCAGATTCACTCCGTCTCGGACGACCGCGCCGTCGTGGACGCGGGCGTCGTCTGGCGCGACCTGCTTTTGACGACCGTGCCCGTGGGGCTCACGCCGCCGGTGCTCACGGACTACACGCGGCTCACCGTCGCGGGGACGCTCTCGGTCGGCGGCGTGAGCGGCCGGAGCTACGTCCACGGCGCGCAGGTCGATAACGTCTTGGAGCTACAGGTCGTCACGGGCGAGGGCGAACTCGTCACCTGCTCCGAGTCGGAGAACCGCGGGCTCTTCGAGGCGGCGCTCGCCGGCCTCGGCCTGTGCGCCGTCATCGTCCGCGCGACCGTGCGCCTCATCCCGGCGCGCGAGCGCGCGCAGACGCAACGCTTCTTCTACCCGGACGCGCCGTCGATGCTCGCAGACCTCCGCTTCCTCATCGACGAGGAGCGCTTCGACCACATCCGCGGGATGAGCGTGCCGACGCCTGCCGGCTTCGCCTTCTTCCTCGAAGCAACGTCCTTCTACACGTCGGCGGCGGAGCTTCCCTCCAACCCGACCCAGGGGCTCAATTTCATTCCCGGCTCGCAGCAGACGGAGGACATGACCTACTTCGAGTACACGGACCTCGTCGTCAAGCTCATCGACCACCTGAACGAGGCGGGGCTCGGCGGCTTCCCGCACCCCTGGCTCGACCTCTTCGTGCCCGGCTCGCGGATCGACGACTTCGCGTCGCGCACCGTCGCGGCGCTCGACCCCGCGCTCTTCCTGCCGGGCTCGCTCATCCTCTTCTACCCGTTCCGCAAGTCGAGGCTCAAGCGCCCGATGCTCCCCACCCCCGACGAGGAGGTCTTCTTCCTCTTCGACATCCTGCGCACCATCCCGCACGAGGCAGTTGACTCGGTGCTCGCGGAGAACCGGCGGCTCTACGAAGAGAACCGCGAACTCGGCGGCAAGTTCTACACCATCAGCGCCGTCCCGATGGAGACGCACGACTGGCAGAAGCACTTCCAGCCCTTCTGGGGCCACCTCGTCAGCGAGAAGAGCAGGCGCGACCCCGACAACGTCCTCGGCCCCGGGCCGGGCGTGTTTGCGTAAAGGGAGTTAACCACAGAGGCACAGAGGCACAGCTTGAGGTTATAACTCAACAAGCTGTGCCTCCGTGTCTCTGTGGTTAAAAACCCACAGACTTTTGCAACCGCAACCTGCTGCTTGCGCGCTTACCCCCGGCGGCGGATCGAGTAGAGGCGGCCCTCCGTCCGTATCAGCAACCGCTCGCCGACCAGCGCCGGCGACGCCAGCGCCATCTCGTCCAGCTCGTTCACGTGCAGGAGCTGGAACTTCTCGCCGGCCGCGACGACGAACGTCTGCCCCTCCTCGCTCAGGCAGAAGAGCTTGCCGTTGTAGGCCCAGGGCGAGGTCGTGAAGGCCGACGCCCGCGGGTCAATCCGCGTCTTGTAAGTCTGCTCGCCCGTCCTGGCGTCGAAGCGCGTCAGGATGCCCGTCTCGGTCAGCGCGTAGAGGGCCCCCTCGTAGGCCACCGGCGTCGGCAGGTAGGTCCCGCCGCGCGGCTGCGACCAGACGACGAACCCGTTCGAGGTCTGCCCCTCCTTGAGCGAGATGTCGCCCGCGGCCCCGGGGCGGAGCGCGAACAGAGGCTTCCCGCGCCCGCCGTCCACGTACAGGAGCCCGCCGTAGGCGAAGGGCATCGCGACCGGAGACTTCGCCATCCCCGACAGCCGCCAGAGCTCCTTCCCCTTGAGGTCGTAGCTCACGGCCACGTCCGGCCCGACCGTCACGACCTCCGTGCGCAGTTGGTTGCGCCAGACGTAGGGCGTCACCCAGCTCGAACGCTGTATCGGCTCGGTCATCCCGCCGATGTCGCGGTTCGTGCGCCAGACCTGTTTGCCCGTCCGCTTGTCGAAGGCGGCGATGAACTGCTGCCGCTGGTTGTCGTTGTGGATGATGAGCAGGTCGCCGGCGAGCGCGGGCGAGCTGCCCGTCCCCAGGTCGAGGTAGATGGGGTGCGCTTCGAGCGGCGTCGCCCACGCCTGCTTCCCCTTGAGGTCGAACGCCCACAGCCCGAGGTTCGCGACGTAGACGTAGACGTGCTTCCCGTCGGTCACGGGGCTCTCCGAGGCGAAGCTGTTCTTGCGGTGTCGCCCGCCGGGCGGCTTCCCCGCGTGGAACTCCCTCCGCCACTCCACCGCGCCGGTCTTCAGGTCGAGGCAGTAGAGGAAGTAGTGGAGCACGACCTCGTCCGGCATCTCGATGTCGCGCGCCTTCAGCTTCTCTACGATCTGCTCCATCGGGAGCCCCTGCCTCGCCAGCTCCGCGGCGTACTCGTTGCTGTACTCGGTGCCGATCTGCGGCTGCTTGGACTTCCCCTCGGTCGTGGCGGTGGTCAGGTAGACCCTGCCGCCCGTCACGACCGGCGAAGACCACCCGCGCCCGGGTATCTCCCGCGACCACTCCACGTTCTCGGTCTTCGACCAGCGGTCGGCCAGCCGCGCGTCCGCGCCCACGGGGTTCGAGTCCGGCCCGCGGAACTGCGGCCAGACGTCGTCCGCGCCGCGGGCCGCCGGAGGCGCAGAGAGCAGCAGGCACGCCAGCGCGGCCCGGCGCAGGAGGGGGAAGGGTTTAAGCATCTTCGCGTGTTCCTTTCGGTTAGGGACGGCGTGTACTCGTCATCCCTCCTACGTTCGGGGCCGGCAACAGGTTTCGCCCCGCGCCCGTGACGCCGCCGCCCTTCGCCTCCCGGCAAGGCCGACGCGCGTGCCTCAATCACGCGAATAACGCTCTAAGAAATTAACCACAGAGACACGGAGGCACGGCTTGTTGCGGGATAGCCCGACAAGCCGTGCCTCCGTGTCTCTGTGGTGAAAGCCTTGCTTACCGCTTAGGGGTGAGCTTCCAAAGCTCGCCGTTCCTCTCGTCCGTGACAACGTAGAGCGCGCCGTCCGGCCCCTGGCGCACGTCGCGGACTCGCTGGTCGCGGTCGGCCAGGAGGTGCTCTTCGCCCACGACGCGGTCGCCTTTGATGACCAGCCGCACGAGCAGCTTCTGCACGAGGGAGCCGACGAAGAGGCTCCCGCGCCAGGCGGGGAAGGCCGACCCCGTGTAGAACTCCGCGCCCGAGGGGGCGATGACCGGGTCCCAGTAGTAGACCGGCTGCTCCAAACCCTCGCGCGCCGTGATGTCGCCGGGGATCGGCTCGCCCGAATACTCCTCGCCGTAGGAGATGATCGGCCAGCCGTAGTTCAAGCCCTTCCTGACCAGGTTCAGCTCGTCGCCGCCCTTCGCCCCGTGCTCGACCGTCCAGAGCCTCCCCTGGTCGTCGAAGACCGCCGACTGCACGTTGCGGTGGCCGATGTCCCATATCTCGGGCAGAGCCCCCGCCTGTTTGACGAACGGGTTATCGTCGGGCACCGAGCCGTCGGGGTTGATGCGGACGACCTTGCCCGAGTGGCTGTTCAGGTGTTGCGCCTGCGGGCGCGTCACCGCCTTGTCGAAGCGGTCGCCGAGCGTGACGTAGAGCTTGCCGTCGGGGCCGAAGGCGAGGCGCGAGCCGAAGTGGAGGCCGTTGGAGTAGGTCGGCAGGGCGCGGAAGATGATGCGCACCTGCTCGACGTTCCGCCGGTCTTCGGTCAAGACCCCGCGCACGACGCTCGTCCCGTTGCCGCCTTCGCGCGGCTCCGTGAAGCTCCAGTAGATGGTTCGGTCGCGTGCGAAGTCGGGGCTCAAGGCGACGTCGAGCAGCCCGCCCTGCCCGCGCGCGTCCACCGGCGGGAGGCCCCCCTGCCCGCTCGCGGCGGAGACGCCGCCCTGCCCGACCGGCAGCAGGCCGCCGATGGGCGGGCCCACCTCGCCTTTGGCCGAGACGACGCGCATCCGCCCCGGCTTCTCCGTGACCAGGAGGTCGCCGCCCGGCAGAGGCTCGACCGCCCAGGGGCGCTCCAGGCCCTTCGCCAGCACCGTCACGTCGAAGGCCGCGTCCGCCTTCACGCCGCAGGCGCGCGTCTGCCCGGGGAAGGCCGGCTTCTGCTTCGACGCGTTCGGCTCGCTCGTTTCGAGCGGCGCGCAGGGCGAGCCCGGGGCGTTCGAGGCGGAAGGCTTCGCCGGCTCGCGCGTGTTCTGCGCGCAGGCCGGCCCGGCGGTTGTCAGCAAGAGCGTCAGGGTTAGTGCGGTTAGATTTCTCTTCATCAAAGACGTCCTGAAAATTTTGGTTTGGAGTTTAAGTCTCGGCCGGTTTCGTGCCGCGGCTGAATCGGCCGTGTCAAGGTTTTATCATATTCCGGCCTCGGGCCGGTCGTGCGGCCCCGTTGACCTGCGCCCTCAATTCGCGTAGAAAACTTGTATAAGCCGCCAGCCTTCGGGGGAGAACGTTTATGTGGACGTGCGTCAGTTGTGGTGAGACGGAGAACGAGGAGACCTTCAAGTTCTGCTTCTCGTGCGGGGCCCCGGGCCCCGCCGCGGAGGGGCAGGCGCAGGAGGAGCGGCCCGGCCCGCCCCAGACGCGTGAGTTCCCTCCCGCCGAGCCCGAAGCGGAGCAGCCCCCCGAAGTGGAAGCGCATGAGCACGGGTTCAGGCTCCCGAAGGCGCTCACCTCGCTCGGGCAGAGGCTCCGGCAGGCGACCTCCGCGGGGGGCGAACAGGTCTTAAGCGTCAAGGTCTCGGAGGAGGCGCAGGAGGCGGTCGAGCTGCTCCTCCAGGCGGGCCGTTACGACAACGCGGCGGACGCGGCCGGCTTCCTGCTCGAAGAGGGCGTGAAGGCGCAGTCGGAACTGCTGTGGGTGATCCGCGAGAAGCTCTCTGAGATAGAGCGGCTGCGCGCCGAGCTGCGGAGCATCGGCGGCCGGCAACAGTAGGCGAGACGAACTCTGGAACGCGGGCTCAACGGCCCGGACTTCCCTGTGGGAAGTCCGGGCCGTTGATGCGGAAGAGGACGCTGTCGCGCCCCGTCGCGTCGGGCCGCGTCCCTTCGCGGACGCCGCCTATCTTCTCGACGGCCCTCTGCGAGCGGTAGTTCTCGGGGCCGACGAGGAAGACGACGCTGCGGACGAAGCGGAAGGCGTGTTCGAGCATGAGCCGCTTCATCTCGCCGTTGTAGCGCCCGCCCCAGTGCGAGCGTGCGAGGAACGTGTAGCCGATCTCGATCTCACTCTTCTCTTCGTCATAACCGAGGAACCGGGTCGAGCCGATGCAGCGGCCGTCCGCGCGGTCTAAGACGACGAACGCCCCGCCGGACTCCAACGCCCCGCGGAAGAACTCCCTGAAGACCTCCTCCCTGTAACGGTCGCTCGCCGGGTGCTGCTCCCAGACGAGCGGGTCGGAGGCCGCGGCGTAGAGTTCCGCGAAGTCCTCCGCGCGGAGCGGCCGGAGTTCCAAGAGTTCGCCACGGAGGGTCGGCTGAAGGTCGAAGGTCATCCGAAGGTGCTCCCTCACGTCCGCAGTGTGAACGGGTTGAAGTCCGTGCCCACGTCGTAGAAGTCCTCGCGCTCGGCGCGCTTGAGGAACCCGACGACCGCGTAGGTCAGAGGCGTCATCAAGGTCTCGACGCCGACCTTCACGAAGAAGTTCGAGGTCATCACCGCCGCCACGAGCTGCGGCGGCCAGTCGCCCCAGAAGGCGAGCGGGTAGAAGATGGCCGAGTCAACGGCCTGCCCGACGACGGTCGAGCCGATGGTTCGCATCCAGAGGAAGCGCCCCTCGGTCTTGAGCTTCAGCTTGGCGAGCACGAACGAGTTGAGGAAGTCGCCGGCCCAGAAGGCGGCGAGCGACGCGGCCACGATGCGCGGCGTCGAGCCGTAGACGAGCGCGTAGGCCGCCTGGTGCGGCCAGTCCGGCGCGGGCGGCAAAGCGATCACCGCCTGGCTCATCGCCGACGCGAAGAGGAGCGCCGCAAACCCGGCCCAGATGACGCGGCGCGTGCGCGCGTAGCCGTAGACCTCGGTCAGGATGTCGCCGAAGATGTAGCTGACGGGGAAGAAGAAGACGCCCGCGCCGACCGAGTAGCCCGCGATCTGGCAGACCTTGCCGACGCCGATCAGGTTGGAGCAGAGCAGCACGGTCACGAACGCCGCCATGACGAAGTCGAAATACTTGTAGACGCGCCTCGGCGCGGCGGCTGCGGCGGGCTCTGTCCCCAACAGTCTTCTCCTCCCTGACAGGAATTTGAAATCCCTAGAGCGTTATGGCGGTCAGTTTACCCTTCGTTTAGAGGCGGGCTATGCCCGCCGCGGCCAGTCCCATCGCGGCACGCGGCGGCGGGCCGCAGCCCTCCTCTAAACGGTAGAAGGTGAACTCAAACGCAACCCGCTCTAAAGGCTATGCGTCTGTGTCTCCGTGGTTGATCTCTGAGCCGAGGAATATCCTGACCAGCCCTTCCAGCCCCTTCGCGTCCTCCTCGTCGAAGCGCCCGGCGGAAGGGCTGTCGAGGTCGAGCACGCCGAGCAGCTCGCCGCCTTTAATCAGCGGGACGACGACCTCGGAGTTCGAGGCCGCGTCGCAGGCGATGTGGCCGGGGAACTCGTGCACGTCGGGGACGATGACCGTCCGCCGCGCCGCGGCCGCCGTGCCGCAGACGCCGCTGCCCAGGGGGATGCGGACGCAGGCGGGCCTGCCCTGGAAGGGGCCGAGCACCAGCTCGCCGCCCTTGAGCAGGTAGAAGCCCGCCCAGTTCAGGTCGGGCAGTGCGTGAAAGAGGAGCGACGAGAAGTTCGCCGCGTTGGCGATGAAGTCGTCCTCGCCCTCGACGAGCGCGCGGAGCTGCGCCGCCAGCTCCGCGTAGGTCTCGCCCTTGGTCTGCCCTTCCGCCGCCGTCACCGTGTGCATCGTCCGCCGCTCCTTCTAGGTGTCTACCAGCTCGATCCTCTTCTCCTCGAACCACCAGTCCTCATCCGACACGGGCGCGCCGCCGTCGGCGTTGTAGTTGATGGTCAGCTCCTCGTCCGGGGCGATCTCTCTGGCGGCTATGTAACGCAGGAGGAGGGAGCCGCTGTCAACCTCGTACCGCAGATTGGAGGGGTTGGCGTGGTTGTAGAGGCTCCCGTACCCCAGCGCGAGGGCCTGCGTCTCGGCCGAGCCCTCGGGCACGGGCCAGTGGAAGACGACCGTCTTCAGCTCCTTGTGCAGAACCTCGTAGGGCTTCTTGAACAGGATGACGGGGCACACCTCGACGACCTCGCCTTGGCCGAAGCGGCGGGCGGCGAAGACGCCCCTCCCCTTCGGCGTGCCCGTATCCCTGACGTAGACGCGCGGCGGCTCGATGTGCATGAAGACCTCTGTCAGGAGAGATTCAACCCGCACGCCTCTGCCCGTGTCAAATGTTCGGGCACACAGTTCGCAAAGGCGTTCGCCGGAGGTTTCAGCCCAGCCGTGAGCGCACCCGTCAGAATCAAGAGACTTCGCCCCGGCGACGACACGGAGACTTACTGCGGGCGGTGTAAAGCCGAACGCACGCACCAGGTCGTCGCCCTGAATGCGGACGGCACTCCCGCCACCGTCATCTGCCGCACGTGCGGCGGCCAGCACCGCTACCGCGAGAAGAAGGAGCCGTCGGCTCCCACGTCAGCGAAAGCTACCGGACGCAGGATCACGGCGAGCGCCGAGCCGCGGCGAGAGGTTCCGACGGGGGGCGTGCGCTCCTACTCGCCGAAAGAGGTTTACTCCGCGGGGGACTGGATCGATCACCCGAAGTTCGGACAGGGGAAAGTGGTGCAGGCGCGGGACGGCAAAATCGAGGTGCGTTTCGAGTCAGGAGTTCGACTGCTCGTGCACGCCGGGTAGCGTCACCCTACTGTGGCGGGTCGAAGGCGGCGCGCCGCACCCGCTCAAGGTAGTCGCCCGCGGGGTTGCGCTCGCCCCTGCTCAGGGTGGAGTCGTAGGAGAAGAGGATGACGCCGTCGGCCCCGACAGCGCGCGCCGCGTTGATCTTCTCGACCGCGGACTCCGCGGTGATGCGGTACGCGCCGATGCCGGCCCAGACGCGGCGGCCCGCGGCCGCGGCCGAAGCCTTCGCCACCTCGATCTGCCTCCTGAAGGTCTCGGTGTCGGGCGTGTAGGCCATCGGGCAGACCACGTCGAGGACGCCCATGGCGAGCCAGCGCCGCCAGTCCTGGAACCTGCGCGCGTGCGCGTTCTCGTCGTTGGCGAAGACCGAGGCGGAGACGACCGTCGCGGGGCGGCGCTTCTTCACGCCGTAGTAGATGCGCTCGACGAGCGAGGTGACCTGCTCGCGCTGGAAGTCGGCGAACTGGTCGCGGTAGGCGTCCGCCGCGGCGAGCGGGTCTGACTTGAGCGCCGTGTCGAGCAGGCGGCGCTCGGCCGCGGAGAGGCGCGGCTCGAGCCACGCGCGGAAGCGTTCGAGCGAGGCGCGGCTGTAGTCGAAGTCGGGGCTGGCGAAGCGCACGTAGTCGAAGTGCAGGCCGTCGAGGTCGTAGCGCTCCAGCAAGTCCATCCAGATCGAGTAGACGTGCTCGCGCACGGCCGGGTGCGCGGGCGCGGTGTAGACGCCTTCGAGCTCGCCGCGGTTGGCCTTCGACCACTCGACGATGCGCGCGCGGTAGCGCGGGTCTGTGGGCGAGACCGCGTAGAGTTCGGCGGCGACCGCGCGGGGCACGGCCAGCCACTCGGGGTGCGCGTTGTAGACGTGTTCGGGCTCGGCGGGCAGCTCGTCGAGGTTCGCGAGCAGGTTCGTGTTGACCCACGCGTGAACCTTGAGCCCCCGGCCGCGCGCCTCCTTGATGGTGAAGGCGAGCGGGTCGAAATCTTTCGACTGCTCCTTCAACGCGGCGGCGCGCGGCTCCCAGCGCGGGCGGTAGTAGGCGTCGCCGCGCCCGCGCACCTGCACGATGAGGTTGTTGAAGCCGTTCTCTTTCGCGGCCCCGACCATCGCGCGAATCTTCTCTTTAGAGGTGAGCGTCGTCCGCACGACCCACAGCGCGCGCACCTCGCCCGCGGGCGGCGCGGCGCGCACGGGCGGCGGGGTCGGCGTCGGAGTCGGCGTCGGGGCCGGCGTCTGCGACCGCGCGGCGACGGCGTAAGTCAACAACAACAGGGCAGCGGCCGTCTGTCTGGCAGTTCGAGTCAACTTATCTTTCCCCGTCATTCTTTCTTCAAACGTTTTCCGAATAGGGCCGGAGCACTTTTAAACCCCGCCGGTCGGTACCGCAAGTGGGCGGGCGCGCGACCTTCTTCGCCCCGTCGCCGAAGGAGGGGTTGCGCCCTCCCGGGTGACGCCGCGTGCGCGATAAAGCGGGAGCCGCCGCGGCGTCCTCGCCCCTGAGTAGCCGCGGCGGCTCCCGCGCCGGGCGGATGGCCGCCCGGCCCGTGCCGAACCCGAAGAAGGTCGTCTACCGGCGGAGGACGAGGAACACGTCCCACGCCCAGCGGTTAACCTTGGCTCCCTTGGCGTCGTCCACCTTGGCGCGATAGCGGAACTGATTGCCGTGTTCGTCAGTCGTCTTCGACTCCTTGTAGTCGAGGTGCATGCGGGCGATGCCGAGCGACCGCAGGGTGCGCAGCTCTTGCTGCTCCGAAACGCCGTCGCGGTTGACATCCTGCCAGAGGCGGAGGCTGGCGAAGACGGCGTCCCCGGCGTCAATCACTCCGTTGCGGTTGCCCCCGCTCTCCGCCTTATCGTACTCGGCAAGCGCCAGGAAGCCGTTCCTGTTACCGGATTCGGGTTGCGGCGTGAAGTTGCCGAACAGTTCTTTGCCGCTGTCGATTCTGCCGTCGGCGTTGCGGTCTAAAGCGAGCCACGCGTCGTCGACGTTGGCGGCCGTCCAGGATAGCCGCTCGGTCGTCCCGTCGCCGTTGATGTCAAACGCCACCCCGTCGGCGGCACTCGTGAGCCTGAACCCGTCCCCGAGTACATCGACCAGGACGGGGGACGATTGGCATACGATACATCCCCAGTCGTCAAGGTCCGTGTATCCGTTGCAGTCGTTGTCCCGGCCGTCGTAGCAGCTAAGACACATGCCGTACCCGTTGTCACTGCCTTCCTGCGACATGTCGGCGAGGCACGGGCACGACTCGTCAGGCTGGAGCCTCTCGTGCGTCGTCATCTCCGCGCAGTTGATATTCGGGTCATCCACCTGGGGGTAATTCTCTTCTTCGCAGAGGCCCACGACCGGCACCGCCGTCTTCGCGCCTGTGAAGTCGCCGGCGCCCAACTCCTTCTTCTTACGGCAAAGGGACGACTCGTTGCAGGCGGTAGTAGAGCGACCGGCCTCCTCCTCACAGCGGTCAGAAGACTGCCTGGGGGGCTCGGGGAGGGTAAAGTCCGTGAGGACAAACCGCGCCTGCGCGCCGCGCACGGTCGGCGTAAAGGCGGCCTTCAGGAACTGCGCCGGCCGCCGGAGTTCGCCCGCCTCGGGTGGGGCCTTGTCGTCGATCACTCGCCACATGTTAGGGTCGGCGGGGTCTGGGCGGAGAAACTTACCCCTGTGCCACTGGAGGTCGGGGCTGAATGTGACGTTCTCGACTGAGATGGTCACGTCCGAGAGGTCGGGGTCTTCGCCGTACTGGCTGAAGACGTCGGCCATCGGCTTCCACACCCGGTCGTCCACCAGGAGGTCGAGCTCCTCGCCCGGCTGTAGCGGGCCGCCCTTCCTCTGCCTGAAGCGCGAGAGGGGCAGGCTGAACATTTGTCCCGTGGCGGTAGACTTAAAGTACAGGTAGGCCCGCAGCCCGAGGATGGGCCGGCCGGAGACGTTGCGCACCGTGGCCCTGATGCGCCTGAACCAGCCGGCGTTCTCCTTAAATTTTACGGTGTCGAGCCCCTCGCCGTTGCGCCTGGACTTGGCGACGACCTTATCTTTGACCGGCTGCCCTCCGATCTTGAGGCCCACCAGTTCTAAAGGCTCGCCGGGATACCGTTCGATGTCCAACGATTTCTCGGCGTCTTGCGCGGCCGGCCTGCCGGCACGGGTGATCGAGCCCGACATGAGGCTCGCGACAGAGATGAGCAGCAGGACGATGAGCGGGAATGAGTATTTTGAGCGCGGCATGGTTCTCCTCGTATGCCTGGCGGCACTTAAAAGCGGTGAGAGGTTGGCGCTGTGGCCCGACGCAGCGCGCGGCCAGCCGGGGCTGCCGGTTCGTCTTCGGAAGACTCTGCTCAGGGAGGAGGTAGGGGCCGGGAAATACTACCTAAAGCTGACGAGGCACGCGCCAGCAGGGTTGCGAGGTCAACGCGCGGGATGATACGCCCGGCCGGAATCGCCGTCAAGAATTCCGCCTTCCGGCCCCGCTTACGACTTTCGGATGTGGGGGGGCCGTCTGGAGGCCCGCAGGCGCGGCGGCGCGGGGGACTGCCGGGTCGGCCGGCCTTTAGTTCGCGGCCACGATTGCCTGAGCCCCGAAAGCGGAAGGGCGGGAGCCCGGCAGCGCTCCCGCCCTCTCGCTCGTGCGCGGGCCGTCAGTACTGGTAGCGGAAGGAGAGCTGCACGACGCGCGGGCTGTAGGTGTTGGCCGTCTGGATGATGCGGCCGAAGGTGGCGGCCGCCAGGTCGCCCACGGGGAAGGAGTACTGCACGTGGTTGAAGGCGTTGAAGAGGTCGGCGCGGAAGTGCAGACGGTGCGACTCCCAGGGCATCCGGAAGGTGCGGTAGATGCCGAGGTCAACGTTCTGCACGCCGTCGCCGAAGAAGGTGTTGCGCCCGAGCATGCAGCAGCCGAAGTCCGAGACGCGCGGCGCGCGGAAGGCGGTGGGCTCGATGAGCCGCGTCGTCCCCGCGGCCGGCCGGTCGAGGTTCGCGCCCAGCAGCGAGAGGTCGAGCGGCACGGGGCGCGTCTCGGTGAAGCCGTCGAAGTTCAGGTCGCCGAAGCCGCCGCTGTTGATGACGGAGAAGGGCGTGCCCGAGGCCAGCTTGACCACGGTCGAGACCGTCCAGTCTTGGAGGAAGGCGCCGAGCTTCAGCCCCTTCTCGTCGAGTAGGCCGCGCGAGTCACGGAAGAAAGGGAGCCGGTAGGTGGCGAAGGCCGTCAGGCGGTGGCGCGTGTCGAAGTGCGACAGTCCGCGCGAGACGCGCGCGCTGTTGCCGAGGATGTTCGAGTCGTTGCCGGAGCTGGCGGCCACGCCCAGGTTGGTCGCCTCCGAGGTCGTGTCGATGGACTTCGACCAGGTGTAGGAGGCCTGGAAGCTCAGCCCGTGGCTGTACTTCTTCTCCCACTGCGCCTGCAACCCGTTGTAGTAAGTCCAGGCGTCGTTGCTGACGAAGGTGTTGGTCGTGAACCGCGGGTCGGGGCGGCGCTCGTTGACGCGCGGGAGCCGGACGCTGTATTCGAGCGGGCCGATGGGCACGGCCACGGGGCAGAGCGCGGTCGTCGGGATGCTCGGCAGCCCCGTGCCCGCGCACATCGGGTCGGCCGCGAGCCGCAAGACCTGCCCGCGCGGGTCCACGCGGCGCGGGTCGTTGGCCGCGAGCCCCGTGAAGCTGTAGAGCACGTTCGGCGCGTTGTTCGGGTGGTTGACGACCGCCACGTCGCCGGTGAGCGGCAGGTTCTCCAGCGAATACTTGATGAGCCCGATGCCGCGGTTGCCCGTGTAGCTCAGGCGCAGGGCGGAGCGCCAGGGGAGCTGCCGCTCGAAGCTCAGGCTCCACTGCTGCGTGTAGGGCATCTCCAGCCCCGGGTCTACGTGCGCCTCGGGGTGGCGGCTGGCCTGCGGGCCGGGGACGAAGACGAAGCCGTTGGTCGGGTCGGCGAGGTTGTTCGGGTTGAAGGTGCCCGTGGCCACGCCCGACTGGTTGTAGAAGAGCGCGTTCGGCGGGTTGAAGCGCACGGTCGCGCCCGACTGCGAGAAGATCGACTGGAAGAGGCGGCCGTGGTAGATGCCGTAGCCCGCGCGGACGGACGAGTCGCCCGCGTCGCCGAAGAGCGTGCCGAGGAAGCCGCCCTTGAACTCGGGGCTCCAGGCGAAGCCGACGCGCGGCTCGATGTTGTTGTCGTCGGCCTCGAAGCCGTAATCGATGCGCCCGGCCGCCTCCTCGGGCGCCGAGACGTACTCGTAGCGCACGCCGAGGTTGAGCGTCAGGTTCGGCCGCACCTTCCAGTTGTCCTCGGCGTAGAAGTTCGCCTCGCGGATGCGGTTCTCGAGGAAGAAGGGGCCGTAGCCTTTCTGGTAGTTGGCGACGCAGCCGTTCAGGAAGGCGTTGTAGGAGGTGCCGTAGTTGACGCCGTTGCACGTCGCCGCGGTGCTGTAGAAGCCGCGCGAGAAGTTGTCGGCCACGTCGTCGAGGCGCTGGCGGCGGACGTCGGTGCCGGCCCTGAGGAAGTGGTTGCCGGCGAAGAGCGACGAGATGTTGTAGACGAACTGGTGGTCGGTCTGCCAGCGGTTGATGGGGAAGGCCCCGGCGTTGCCGATGATGGAGCCGGAGACGGGGCTCGCGCCGAAGCGGATGATGGGCGTGTCGTTGCCCGCCTTGATGCCGACGAGCGTGGTGCGCAGGCCGAGCCCGTAGCGGAACTCGCCGACGGTCGCGTTGGTGAACATGTGCGTCCACGTCAGGCCGATGTTCTGCTGCTTGTTGTTCTGCTTGGTGGCCTCGCCGATGATGATGTCCTCGTTGTCGAAGACCTGGCGCGTGTACTGCCAGCGGACGAAGACGTTGTCCGCCTCGCGCGCGTTCCAGTCGAGCCGCCCCGAGTAGTCCTTGAGCGGCCGGTCGAAGCCGACCGCCCCCGTGAAGGTGCGCGCGTTGCGCGGGTCGTTCGGCGTGAGCGACGAGGGGAAGCGGTCGAGCACGGACTGGATGAAGGCGCGGTTGGCCGGCGTGTTGTTGGCCGGCGTCTGCTGGAACCAGTTCGCCGGGTTGCGCTCGGCGGCGAGGAAGAGGTCGCGCGTGTAGCCGCCCGCGCCGCTGTTCTGGACGTGGTCGAAGCTGACGAAGCCGAAGAGCCGGTTCTTAAACAGGGGGAAGCCCGAGGTGAAGCCGTACTGGTTGCGGCGGTTGACCGGCTTGCGCGCGCCGGGCGTGAAGGCGTTGTTCGCGGCGTTCAGGGCGCTGTCGTTGTGGTAGAGGTAGACGTCGCCGTGCAGCTCGTTTGTGCCCGACTTGGTCTGGACGAGCACGACCGCGCCGTAGCCGCGCCCGAACTCGGCCGTGAAGTTGTTGGTGATGACCTGGAACTCTTTGATGGTCGAGAGCGACGCGCCCTGCCGGTTCTGGTTCTCGGAGGCGTCGTCGTTGTTGACGCCGTTGATCTGGAAGGTCGCGCCGCGCGTGCCCGTCCCGTTGAAGTTGATCGAGGAGCCGGAGGAGGAGGTCGGGTTGTTCTGCCCCGAGGTCGGGTTCTCCTGGAAGCCCGTGAAGGTCTCGGCGAGCGTGAGGAAGTTCGACTGGTTGAAGGTCGGCTTGTCGAGAATCTCCTGCTCGGTCAGCCGCCCCTTGATCTCGGCGTTCGAGGTGTTGATGGGCTCCTCGTTGGTCGTGACGGTGACGGTCTCGCCGACCGTCGGGCTCAGGGAGAAGTCGGCGTTAACGGTCTGGTTGAGCGGCACCTCCACGCCCTCGCGCTTGACCGAGCCGAAGCCCTGCCCCGAGCCGACCACGTCGTAGCGGCCGACGGGCAGGAAGGTGGCGATGTAGAAGCCCTCGCCGTTCGTGACGAGCGTCCGCTCCTGCCCGGTCTCGACGTTGTGGATGACGACGGTCGCGCCGGGCACGACCGCGCCGTTCGGGTCTTTGACGGTGCCCTGCAACGTGCCCGTCACGGTCTGCGCAGAGACGGCCGCGCCCAGCCAGAGGACGCAGGCGGCGAGGGCGACTAATCGTTTGGACATGGTTCTCCTCCAAATGCGTCTACGGGATTGTGGAACGTCGCCGCTCCCCCGCCGTGCACCCCGAGAGAGCCCGACACAAACCGGCACCCACCCTGGCTCGGAACCTTACGCCGTGAGTTTGAAACCTTTGAAGGGAAGAAAGGACGCGCGAACTCTTTCGCCGCGCTTCGGCCGCCATTTTATAGAGCTACCGCGCAATAATAAAAACTAAAAGATTTTATGAAAGCCATAATGAATTTTGGCGGATGCTGGACGGCCCGGCGGCGACTGTCGCGGGCGTTGCTGGCGGGAGGAGGCGGGAGGGAGCGACCCCGGGGCGGGCTTATCTCGCCCGCCCCGTGCCTTCTTCAAAGACTGTCCCTAACGGGCTGACGGCGAAGCGCCGCGGTCACGGGCGCTGCCACATCTGCGGCGGCGCGCCGAGCGACTCGACGGCCACGCGGCTCGGGTCGGCCGGGTCGAAGCGGACCTGCACGCTCGCCCCCGGCATGACCATCCCCGTCTGGAAGCGGCCGACGAGCATCGTCGTCTCGGCCACGAAGGGCGGGCGCGTCGCCGGGCGGACTTCGAGCGTCAGACGCGCCTGCGGGCAGTCGTTGACGGTGACGCCCGTGTCCACGACCGAGACGATGACGGCCTGCGCCGCCTCGCCCGTGGCGAGGATGGCGCGGTTGCGCGCCGAGTTCTTAAACAGCCGCACCAGGAAGAAGCCGGAGATGATCAGGACCGGCGCCGCCACGAGCAGCGACGCGAGGACGACGACGAGCGTGATCCAGAGCCCGGAGTCGGGTGACATGAGTTTTAATCTTCCCCTTCTTTTGACTCACCGCGGCCGCCGACCGCACCGCGGTGGCGAGGCTTATACCACGGGCGCACGCATCCTTCAACGGCGGACTGAACCCCGCGGCGGGGCGCGGCGGCCCGGGGCTGAGAGTTCCGCCCCGGCGGGCGAAGAATTTTCTGAAGAGATGCGTTAAAGATTCGTGACCTTGTGCGGGTTTAATGACCCGCGTCCGACGAGTTTGGGGGAACTCGGTCGGGCTCCTTTACGGGTCTGGCGGGCCGCTTTGGGGGAGGCGGCCCGCCTTCCTTTTGCGGCGCGCGGGCGCGGGGGGCTTATGCGCGAGGAAGACGAAGGGGGCGGCCGGGCGGGGCCGCGCGCGGAGGCGGACGCGAGGGCGGAGTACCTGGCGGAGATAGCGAAAGCGCTCGGCGAGATCGCCTCCGAGCTGCGGGAGGTCAACACCTCCCTGAGGGCCATCGCCAGGAGCCAGGCGCAGCAGGCGACGCACAAGCGCACGCGCCCCGAGTCCTGAGGCGCCGCGCGCCGGGCCGTTGACGAGCGAGGGGTTTTAGCATGTCTTTAGACCCTTGGCGGTTGTCGCGGCGCTTGCGGCGGCTCGTGCGCCGCGCCGTCTGCGAACGCTTCGGCCACAGTTGGAAGTTCGCCGCCGACACCTTCCACTGCCGCGCCTGCCGCATCACGGGGCGGGACGCCTACTACCGCCGCCGCCGCTGAGAAAGCAATAACCACGGAGACACGGGGGCACAGCTAAATGCTCTTAGCTGTGCCCCCGTGTCTCCGTGGTTAATCGTATGCCTGTCAGCTCGTCTTCCGGCCCGTCCGGCGCAGGAGCGAGGAGTATTCGAGGAGCTTGCGGCTCATCTTGTCGCGCCCGCGGTCGGCGAGCGAGCCGGTCACGCGCAGGAGGTCTTCCGAATCGGCGCGGGTCTCCTCGTCGCCGGGCTGCGCGGCGCAGTAGGCGAGCGTCGCCGCGCGCGCGCCGGCCACGACGTTGACCGCCGCCGCGTAGTCGCCGCGATCCATGTGGGAGACCGCCTCGCGCCGCGCGCGCGCGTTCATCAGAAGCCGGACGGCCTTCGTCACCTCCGGGTTCGCGGGCAGCGCTTCGACCTCGCGGGCTTCGGCGAACTCGACCTCGAAAGCCTGCTTCAAGACTTCGGCCGAGCGCGCCTCACGCGGCGTGTAGCCGACGCGCAGGTCGAGGATGCGCATCCGCTCGCCCGCCGCGCGCGCGGGCAGGTGCAGGCGGAGGACAACGTCTAAGGGCGAGCCCCCCTGCAAGTCGGGCAGGCGGTAGCGGCCCGTCTCGGTCAGCTCGAAGTCGTTGAGCACGTCCGAGACGCGCACGCCGTCCGAGGGGACGAGCCCGAGCGTCGCGTCGTGCGCGAACTGCGCGAGCAGACCCTCCAGCTCGACGGCGAAGATGCGCCGCATGTCCGCGGCCTCTGCGACGTGCCAGGCGTTGCCGCCGCCCGCGCGCGCCATCGGGATGAGCAGGTCTTCGTTGAAGTCCTCGCCGATGCCGATGGTCGAGGTGCCGACGCCGCGCTCGAAGAGCCCCTTCGCCTGCGAGACGATCTCGTCCGTGTTCGTCAGGCCGACGTTGGCCAGCCCGTCCGTGATGAGCAGCACGCGGTTGACCGCGCCGCCGTCGAGGTGCTCGCTGACCTGCATCCCGCCGCGCACCCAGGCCTCGTGCAGCGCGGTCGAGCCGCGCGCTTCGACGCCCGCGATGAGCCGCTTCAGGCCCGCCTTGTCCTCGACGGGGCCGCTCGGGATGAGCACCTCGACCGCGTCGTCGAAGGTGACGACGCTCAGGCGGTCGGCCGCGAGCAGTTGCTCCACGCAGTACGCGGCGGCCTCCCGCGCGCGGCCCATCTTCGCGCCGTGCATCGAGCCCGAGCGGTCGAGCACGACCGCGAGGTTGAGCCGCCGCCGCGTCGCGCCGTCGCTGCCAAACTCGGGCGGGGTGACGCGAACCAGCACGTCCACGGTCTGCTCCCGCCCGGCGGCGAGCCGCGCGCGCTCCGTTAGCACTTCGACCTTCAACTGCTCTTGCGTCATACCTCTTACTTCCTTCCGCGCCGCGGCGAGCCCGCGCCGAGCGCCTTCAAGACGTTCGTAAAGATTTGCGACAGCCGCCTGAGGGCGCCCTCGCCCTGCGGCGCGCGGTACGCGTCGCTCACGTGGAGTTCGAGACCCGGCTCGAGCTCGACCCGCGACCAGGTCCCCGTCAGCGCCCCGGAAGGCGGAGACGGAGGAGCCGACTGGTAAGCCTGCGGCGGCGGCGCCTGGCTCGGGAGCGGGGCCGAAGGGCTCCTCTGCAAGAGAGACTCGAGGTAGCTGAGCGCCTCGCCCCTCGCCGAAGGCCCCTGGGCCTGCCCCTGCTCCGCGGTGCCGAGCAGCCGCTCCAACTGCCGCTCGGTCTTCCCCGTCACCAGCTCGCGGATGGCGCGGATGGGGAGGCCCCCGGCCTGTAACTTCTTAACGACCAGGAGCTGTAAAAGGTGCCGGAACTCGAAGACCGACGCCGTGCCCTGCTTCTCCTCGGCCGGCGGGACGAGCCCTTCGGTCAGGTAGTACCTCACCGTCCGCTCGTCCGGTAGCTCCGTGACGGTTCCGCGCCCCTGCCGCGCCGCGCCGCTCTCGGCCAGGATGCGCGCCGCCGCCTCGGCCAGGCCCGCCACGCCCACGTACTTCCCCTGCCGCTCGGCCTCCAGCCACTCCTTCATGGCGCGGAGTATAGGGCGGACAGAAATTGTTGTCAACAGTAAATACTGTCAAAAGAATCGTGAGTTCTCTGCCCGTGGTTTACGCGCTCTTGCGGCGTCCGGAGCGTTATTCACGTGAGCATGCCGACGAGCGTTTAGGGGCGGGCGGCGGCGCGAGGCGGTCGAAAAAAAGAGGGGCGGGACTCGTCCGTAGAGAGTCCCGCCCCGCGTCCTCCGTCCGTCAGGCCCGGAGCTTACTTCCCTGTGTTCACGAACTGGATGCAGTCGCCCTGGCTCTTAAACCTGGGCGTCCAGTTCTGCCAGCCGCCGTTCTTGCACTGCTCCTTGTTGCTCGGCGGCGCCGTCGGCGAGTCGCAGGCGTCGCCGACGCCGTCGCCGTCGAAGTCTGCCTGGTCAGCGTTGGCGATGAGCGGGCAGTTGTCGTCGTCGTCGTTGACTCCGTCGGCGTCGTCATCCGTGTCAACACAGTTGGGACTGTTGTCGCCGTCGGTGTCCGTCGCCTTGGAGCCGGCGTCGAACGGGTTGGAGCCGCAAGCGATTTCGTCAACGTCCGTCTGAGCGTCGTTGTCGTCGTCCGGGTCGGAAGCGTCCGGCAGGCCATCCCCGTCGTTGTCGGCCGTGACCGTGATGGTGACGGTTGAGACGTTCGAGTGGAGGGAGCCGTCGCTGGCCCTGAAGTCGAAGCTGTCGGGCCCGTCGTAGTCGGCGGCGGGGGTGTAGGTGACGGTCGCGGTGCAGTGGTCGCCGGAGCAAGAGGTTGCGCTGACGGCGCCGAGCGAGCCGTGCTGCGGGCCGCTCACGATGCTGAAGGTCGGCGTGTTGTTGTTCGGCCGCAGAGCCTCCAGAGTTATCTGGACGGGCGTGTCCTCCAGGGTCGAGGCCGACTGGTCTTCGGTACCCGGCGTGTTGACCCCGTTCGTCCCGCCCTCGATGCAGCCCTGCACGTCCTCCGGCAGGTTCGAGAAGAGGTCGTAACCGGTCAGCGCCTCGACGTCGTCAACGGTCGTGATGTAGTTCTCCCACGGGTTAGTCCTGATGCCCTGAACGTTCGGCATGAGCACGGCCAGCGTTCTGGATGAACAACTCACTCGCGCGAGGTCGTCGCTCCCCTTCGGAATTATCAACGCGACCTTCCAGGTTTGAGCCGGGACGGTCACGTTGCCGCCCGCAATCGTGGTCGCGGCCCCGTTGCTGCCGACCCCGCCCGTGCCCGCCCCGCCCGCGACGATGTAAATCTCGTTGGCGGGCGTGAGCGTCCGCAGATAACCTTCCAGAGCCGCCCAGGGGCCCTGGTTGTTGTCGGGGGACTGCGGAATGATGTTGGTCATCAGGAACGTCGCCTGATTGATCGGGGTCGAGGTCTCCTTGTCCCGGTCGGCGTTCGGGACCATGTGGCCGCGGTCGAAACCGGAACCGACGTAATCGAAGCCCGACACGCGGTACCAGTCCGCCGGGATGGCGGGGTCGGCGCGGAAGCTATCGACGCGGGCCAGGGTGCCGACCCATTCGTCCGACAGGTGCCAGCTCACCCAGTTCGCCGTCCCGCGAGACCGGTTGTACGAGAGGGTGAACTCCGGCTTCTCCATCAGGTAGTTATTCTCGTCAACGGTGTCGGCGCCGCTCGGGTTGCCCATCGCCGTGTGAACGCTGGCGGGGTAGGGCGGCGCGGTGCCGGTCGCGACCGTGAAGGTGAAGACCTTGTTGGCCGGGAGCGAGTCGGCGTTGGCGCCGGTGTCGTCCGCGTCCACGTCGTGGATCGCGTCCTTGAAGATGGTGACCGTGCACTGCTCCCCGGCGAGGAAGTTGACGTTGGGAGTGATCGTATAAGTCTCGCTCCCGAAGAACGACCGGACGGTCGCATCGTTGTGGTTACCGGTGGTAACGCAGTTGATGTCATACCAGCCGCTATCCACCGTCACGGGCTCGGTGAAGTCGATGGTGATGGTGGCGTCGCGCGGCGCGCTGGTCGCCCCGTTGCGGGGATCGGTTCTGAATACTGACGGGCCGATTTCGACAATCGGCGACGCCGGGGTGCGTCCGGGATTCGGAGTGCCCGTGACGAAGTCCGCCGAATTGTTGTCAGTGTCCCTCGCCCCGTTATTCTTCCGGAGCAAAGCGGTGCTGTTCGAGGGAGCCGGCGCGGCGGCTGTTTCAGAGCAGTTCGCCGAGCCATAGCCGACGAAATCAACAATCGTGGGATTTCCGAGCGGGCAAACACCGACCAGCTCGTCGAAGCTGCTGACCAGGGCGACCTTGCCATTAGTCGCACTCATATTGATGTCGCCCGGGACATTGGCCGGGGGCACCGGCGCTCCGACGCCACTGTTGTTGGTGCCCAAACTAATCAGGTAGTACTCGCCCGGAGCGATCGAGCCGCCGAGCGGCTGCACCTGCCAGACATCGCCGGCGGCCGAGGTGTATTGGAGCGACCACCCGGTCAGGTCGAACGTCGTTGTATGCGGGTTGTGAAGCTCCACGAAGTCCCGATTGAAAGCGGCACCACCATTCCCGCCGCCGCCGTAAAGCTGACTGATGGTGACGTGGTCGGGAACCAGCGGCAGCACACTCAACACGATATTCGTGCTGGCCGAGCGGGCCTGGGCGTCCGTGATCGTCACCGGCAGAGACTTCATCCCGGTCGGGTTGTTCGCCGGTATCGTCGCCACGAAGGTGAACGTGTTCGGCCCCCCGCTGAAGACCTGATTGGGTGACCCGCCGATTTGGGAGAGGTCGGCAGTCACTGTCACGCCGGTACTCGACGGGTTCTGGGCCGGGGCGACGTACACGGTGAGGGTGGTCGTCTCCCCCTGCAAGACCGAGCCGGGATTCGCAGAACCGAAACCGGTAAGCCCGGTGCAGTCGCTGAATGAAGATGAAGTGTTACGCGGGGCGGGATCGCCCACAAGGAAGTCCTTCGCGTTATCGTCGGTGTCGAAGCAGCCGTCGTCCTTCCTGTGGGCGGCGGTAGTGTTTGAAAGCGTCGGCACCGGCCCCGAGCCTTCAAAGCAGTCCGCCGTGCTGCCGGAAGTATTACCGTAGCCGACGAAATCGATAATGCCGGAGCCGCTCGGGCAAGACGCGACCAGCGGGGTGGTGTTACTGACGAGCGCCACCTTTCCGGAGGTCGAACTTACCGGAATGTTCCCGACCGCGTCGGGCGTCGGGAGGTTTTCGGTCCCGCCCGCCCCCTGCGACTCCTGAATCAGGTAGTACTGCCCCGGCTGCAAAACTACGTTGGTGAGCGGAGTTACGCTCCAGGACGAGCCCGTCGTGGCGCGGGCCTGTACCGACCAGCCGCTCAAATCGACCGGGGCGGAACTGTGGTTAAGAATCTCGATGAAGTCATTCTTAAGGGTGGAGCCCGTGTTCCCGCCCCCGCCGTACACCTGACTGATGACGACCGAGCCCGGGGCCACTTGAACCGTCACCACGACGGTGCAGGTCGCCGTCTGGGGGGTCGGAGAGTCGTTGTTCGTCCACTGAATATCGACGTTGTAAGTGCCAAGCGCAGTCGTGCCGGCGACATTCAACGTTGCCGACGCGGCGCCACCCGGCGCTCCGGCGGGGGCGAAATTGTCCAGGGTTATGCCGGCGACAGGCGCGCTGATGATACTCGCGCTCGTGACGACGCCGTCCGGGTCGGTTGCGCTGACGCCCGTTGACCCCGCGCTGCCGCTATTCACGGTCAGCGAACCGGGGCAACTCGGCGCGACAGCTTGATTGGGCGGAGCGACGGTGACAACGACGGTGCAGCTCGCAGTCTGCGGCGTCGGGTCGTTATTGGAGTATTGAATGACGACGTTATAGGTTCCCGGCGCGGTGGCGTTCGACACATTCAACGTCGCGCTGGCCGTCCCGCCAACCGAGGGCGCGGGCGTGAAACCGTCGAGGGTAATGCCGGCAACCGGCCCACTCGTGATGGTCGCGCTCGTGACGGTTCCGTCAGGATCGCTCGCGCTGACGCCCGCAGACGCAGGCGTGCCCTGCACGGTGTTAACACCGGCGGGGCAATTAGGCACGATGGCCTGATTGGGAGTCCCGCAAGGGCTGAGCGGCGAGGCGGCGTTGCGCGGGGCCGACGGGCTCTGGGCGGCGAAGTCCGCGTTGTTGTTGTCCGTGTCGGTGCAGCCGGAGTTGAGGCGCGCGCGGCTGTTGTTGGCGGTCGGAACCGCGGTCACCGTCCCTTCGACGAAAGCGTTGGTCGCCGAGCCGTAGCCGACCGAGTCGATGACTGTGCCCGTGTTGGCCGCGCCGTTGCGGATGGCGAAGCCGCCGCCCGCAGCCGCGAAGGCACCGGTGGCGCCGGTGTTGTAGGTGGCGTTGGCCGCGGCCGCCCCGTTATAACCGGTGGAGTGGGCGATCAGGTAATAGCCGCCCGCCGGAACGATGGTGCTCGCCGTCCAGTTTACGATTGACACGTCGGTCACGCCCGCGGCCGAGCGGTAGACGAGGCGATGGCCGTTCAGGTCTAAGGGAGTATTGCCGATGTTGTGTAACTCGACGAACTCGTCGGCGGCCGCGGAGGCGCCGTCGCCGGCCACCTGAAACTGACTGATTACAAACGTGGATGAAACGGCCTCGGCCGTAGGAATAACGGGTATGAATCTTGTCGGAATCGCTAAGGCAAGGAGTGAAAAGACGAGCAAGAGAGCGACAAGGCGGAAGCGCACAGGTGCATACTTCGGCCCACTGGCGGGTGGGTACATCGAGAGTCCTTTCGTGGAGTCAGGTTAAAGGTCGGCACCATCCAGAGGGCAGCTCAGAAGGTGCGTGGGCGCGAAGGTCGAGGCGATGCTTTTACTCGATTTTCGCTGTCAGGTCAAGCCCGCTTGCTAGTGAACCCGCTTGAGATGAACTGCCCCCGAGGGCGGTTGCCCGGGCGGCGTTAAATGCGGCTTAAGTTACAGTTAAATTGTTATTTACGCGGGCCTTCCAGGGCGGGCGCTAAAGCTCTCTGGTCATGAAGACGCTGTGGGGGTCTTCCACGTAGCCGTCGAAGGGGCCGCAGTACCGGAAGCCGAAGCGCGCGTAGAGTCGGCGGGCGGGCTCGAAGGCTTCTGCCGAGCCGGTCTCAAGGCTCAGGCGCGTGTAGCCGCGGCGCGCGGCCTCTTCGAGGATGTAGGTGAGGAGGCGCGCGGCGATGCCCTTCCTCAGGTGGGCCGCGGCCGTGCGCATGGACTTGATCTCGGCGTGGCCGGGGTCGAGCTCTTTGAGCGCCCCGCAGCCGAGCAGTTCAGCGCCCTCCCTGACCGTCCAGAAGGTTATCTCGGGGCGGCGCAGGCCGTCGAGGTCGAGGGCGTGCACGCTCTCGGCCGGCGAGTGCAGGTGCATGTCCCGCAGGTGCTCGCGCAGAAGCTCGTGCACTTCTGGGCCGCTCAGGTCGTCTACTTTAATCTCCACGGCAGGTCTCCGTCCGTCTCAGCGGCAGGGGGCCGCCGCCGGTTCGCGCCCGGCGTCGAAGTGTACGGGCTCGGCGGCGACCGGGTCTACCCACAGGAGGCCCGAGCCGCGCCAGCGCTCGCGCAGCTCCTCGGCGAGTTTGCGTGACTCGTACCAGGAGGAGGTGATGACCTGGAGCGTGTGCCCGCCCGGGGCTATCGTGTTGGCGAAGCGCGGTGAGCCTTCGGGGACGACGCCGACGCCGACCACGACCTCCGCCTCGTAAGTCGCGCCCGGCCGCAGCGCGACGAAGGCCCCGCCGGGCCTGCGCCCGCCCAGGGCCTCGGCCTCCGCGTCGTTGAAGCGCGAGTTGGTGACCAGAACTTCGTAAGGCTTCCCCGCCCCGCCGCGAATCCTTGTCTGGTAGAAGAGGTTCTTGCCGCGGTAGACGAGGAGCCGTCGGCTCCCCGCGTTCCGGTAGCGCAGGCGGACGCGCAACTGAAGGATGTTCAGCCCCTCCCCGCCGCAGTAGCGGCTGCCGACGACCTCGGCCGCGAGCCGGAGCGGCCGCCTGTCGTCGGGCTCCGCCGCGCGCGCGCAGGGCGCGAGTAGGGGCAGACACAGAAGCGCGCGGTAAAGTCTCTTCATCTTCCAACCACGTCAGCGGCGGGACAGCAAGGCGATCAGCCCCCGCGACAGGGAGCCGCGCCAGCAGACGGCGTCGTGGCGTCCGTTGAACTCCGAGTATGTCACCTTGTACCCCTTCGCCTCCAACACGTCGCGCAGGCGGCGGTTCTCGTGGAGCAGCGAAGGGGTCTCGTTCACCTCCATCAGCCCCGCCTCCAGGTAGAACCGAATCGGCAGCCGCGCCCGCTTGACGAAGCTGCGGACGAGAGACGCGGGGTCTTCGTGCCCGTACTGGAACGCGCCCGACTGCGAGAGGACGCCGCCGAAGACCTCGGGGTGGCGCATGGCCGTATACGCGGCCGCGACCCCGCCGAGGCTGAGGCCCCCGACGACCGCCTCGCGCGGCGAACGCGTGACGTGATAACGCGCGCGCACCCAGGGCATCAACTCCTTCGCGACGAAGTCGGAGAAAGGAGGGTTGAGGTATAACTCCCTCACCCTCTCCCTCTGGTCGATCATGACGGCCACGGTCGGCGGGATGGCCCCGTCGGCGATCATGTTGTCGAGGATGGTCGGCGTCGGGATGACGTGCGCGTACTGCCGGCCGTCGAAGAGGACGAGCAGGCGGTAGGGGCGGCCCGTCGGCCTGTAGCCCGGCGGGGTGTAGACCCACACGCGCCGCCCGCCGCCGTTCGCGCCGCCGCCGTAGCGGAGCAACTCGACGCGCCCTCTGCCTACGCCCTCGCGCTCCCGCACGAACGGCTGCGGCGGCGCGCCCGGCAGCTCGACGACGGAGCCGACGTGCGGGCTTCCGCCGGGCGACTCTTCGTCGGGGGGCTCGACGAAGAGTCGCGGGTTGAGCGGGTCGGGCCGCAGCCCCTCAAGCCAGCCGCCCGCGCCCGCGGGCTCCCGCGCGGCGAACGGCGCTAAGGAGTCCTGGGCGGAGAGGAGGTACTCGAAGCGCGCGTCGCGCCCGAGCCGGTAGCTCCTGTACCAGAGGTCTGTGCCCTCCAGCCGCGCGAAGAGGTGCGGCAAAGGGTTGACGCGCGCGAGCGGGAAGACCGCCACGAACTTCGCGGCCGCGCCGTCGCGCCAGAGGAAGGTGACCAGAAGGTTCCGTTCGTCACCCTGAATCGGCTCGACCAGCGGCGCGCCCCCGCGCGCCACCTCGCGCCAGAACTCTTCGAGCGCCGCGCCGCGCCCGGACGCCAGGGCGCTCTTCAGCTCAAGGAGCCTCGGGCTCTCGGGCGTCGCCCGCGCCGCCGCCCCGGGCGCGGCGGCGACCAGAAGCAGGGCGAGCAGCATCGCGCACACAGGCCGTCCCTTCATCCAGACGCTTTCACCTCCGCGGGTCGGGCCAGAGACGGCGGGCCGCAACCCGCCTCTAAACGGTCGTCGGTATGCTCTTGCGAAAGCGTGTGGGTCTTTGTCATATGGCGCCGCCGTGTCGCGTAGACCCACCCGCTACCGCGGGCGGTTCTGACTGGTCTGCGCCAGGCTGACCCTTCCTTCCAAACGCACGTCGCGCGAAGAGGAGCCGACCATGACGGTGAAGTCTCCCGCCTCAAGAACCCAGCCGCCCTTCGCCGGGTCGTAGAAGGAGAAGGCGCTCGCGGGCAGCGTCAGCGTCAGTCTCTTCTTTTCGCCGGCCTTCAGGAAGACCTTCGTAAAGCCTTTCAGCTCCTTGAGCGGGCGCGGCAGGCTCGACTCCTCGTCGCGGACGTAGACCTGCGCGACCTCCGCGCCGTCGCGCGGGCCCGCGTTCCTGACCTCGAACTCGGCCGTCACTTCGTCGCGCCCGCGGGTCAGCTTCAGCCCCGCGTACTCGAAGCGCGTGTAGGAGAGGCCGTGGCCGAAGGGGAAGAGCGGCTCGATCTTCTTCGCGTCGAACCAGCGGTAGCCGACGAGCAGACCTTCCGTATAACTGACGACGCCGTCGCGCCCCGGGTAGCGGCCGAAGGCGTGCGAGTCCTCCCAGCGGCGCGGCCAGCTCGCCGGGAGTTTCCCCGAAGGCGACGCGTCGCCGAAGAGGATTTCCGCGAGGGCGCTGCCGCCCTCCTGCCCGAGGTAGAAAGCCTGCACGAGCGCGGGCACGCCTTCGAGCCAGCCGCGCGGGACGACGGGCCCGCCCGAGTTGAGCACGACGACCGTGCGCGGGTTGGCGCGGACGACCGCCGCGATCAACTCATCCTGTCCTTCGGGCAGGTTCAAGTCCGGGCGGTCGAGCGCCTCGGTCTCGGTCGCCTCCGACAACCCCGCGAAGACGACCGCCGCGTCCGCGCGCTTCGCCGCCTCGACCGCCGCGCGCAGCGTGCCTTCTTCGATCCGCCGCCACCCCAAGCGCGCGTCCGCGTGGCCGCGGCTCTCGTAGTGCTCGACGCGCAGGCGGCGCGGCTCGCCCGCCTTGAGTTCGACGACCGCGGCGCCGGTGAGCGTCGCGTGGTCGGCCCAGAGGTCTACGACGAGCTTGTCGTCGAGGTAAAGCCTCCCGCCGTCGTTGCTGCTGAGGCTGAGCGAGTAGCGGCCGGAGACCGAGGCGACGAGGCTGCCCGTCCAGCGCGTCGAGAACTGGTCGTCGGGGAACCCGGGCGCGGGCGAGCCCGTGGCCCAGCGGAAATCGACCTGCGGGTCAACGCGCCGGATGGCGGGGGAGCCTGACAGTTTGACGTTCGTGAAGTATTCGCCTTGCAGCCCGTTCGACTTCCCGTCCGGCGTGCGCAGGTTCTCGGCGGGCACCGCGTCCGTGTCTTCGAGCGCGACCACGCCCGGCGCGTGCTCGACGCGCACCTTCTCCCCGACCCTCCTCTTAATCCCTTCGAGCGGGCTGACAGAGTAGGGCGGGACGACCTGCGCGCTCCCGCCGCCGCCGAGCCGCGCGACCGCGGCGTTCGGGCCGATGACGGCGACGGAGCGGAGTCTGTTCGTGTCTAAGGGCAGGACGGCGCGCTCGTTCTTGAGGAGCACGATTGAGTCGCGCGCCGCCTCGCGCGTGAGGCGGCGGTGCGCGGGAGTGTCCGACTCGCCCCCGCCGGGCACGGCGCGTTCGAGCAGCCCGAGCGATACAAGCGCGCGCAGGGTTCGTCGCACCTTGTCGTCTACCTGCGCCTGCGTTACCGCGCCGGAGGCGAGCGCCTTCTTCACCTCGGGCGGGTTGAGGAAGAGGCCCGTCGGCATCTCCAAATCAAGTCCGTGTTGTAAGGTCGGGACGGTTGACTTGACCGCGCCCCAGTCGGACATGACGAGGCCGCGGAAGCCCCAGCGCCTCTTCAGCACTTCGTTCAGAAGGTACTCGTTCTCGGTCGCGAACGCGCCGTTGACCTGGTTGTAGGCGGCCATGACCGACCACGCGCCGCCCTCCCCGACCGCCGCCCTGAAGGCCGGGAGGTAGAGTTCGTGGAGCGTGCGCTCGTCCACGCGCACGTCGATGGTGTGGCGCTCGCGCTCCTGGTTGTTGGCGGCGTAGTGCTTGACGGCGGCCAGCACGTTCTCCGACTGCACGCCCCGGACGTAGCCGACCGCGACGCGCGCGGCGAGGAAAGGGTCTTCGCCGAAGCTCTCGAAGTTGCGGCCGGCGTGCGGCGCGCGCTGGATGTTGACGCACGGCGCGAGCAGGACGTTCTTGCCCTGCGCCTTCGCCTCGCGCGCAATCGCCGCCCCGACCCGCCCGACCAGCGCGGGGTCGAAGCTGGCGGCGAGCGCGACGCCCGCCGGGAACGAAGTGGCCGGCCCCGTGCGGATGCCCGCCGGCCCGTCGGTCATGCGCAGCGCCGGGATGCCGAGGCGCGGGACGGCCGCCGTGTCGAAGCCCGTGCCCGACAGCAGCGAGAGCTTCTCGTCGAGCGTCATGCGCGACAGCAGGCCTTCGACGCGCGCCTCAACATCAGATGACGAACTCTTCTGCCCTCCCGCCGTCGCCGCGAAGACAACGACGAGTGCCGGAAGTAGTAGAAGCAGCGCACGTCTGGCGAGTCTCACAGTCCCCTCTTTCAGAGTTTGTTTGAAGAGTCCGGGCGGGACGGAATGTTTATAGCGCGGCCCGTAATTGACGCCCTCCCGCCCCGGTGTTATTACGTCTTCCCTGCTCGAAGGGTGTCAGACCTTGTTCAGTCCGAGGGGAAGCGCGCGACATTCTGTATGAAACTCTCTCCTAAATCTAGCCCTAAATTCAGCCGCGCCGTGCGGGGCGCGTTCGTCTACCTCCTGCTCGTCTCGTCCTGCGCGCACGCACTCGCGCGGCCCGTTAACGGCCGGCGCGGCCTGCCGCGCAGCACGCCGGAGCGGCAGGGCATCTCGTCGGCCGCCGTCCTCGCGTTCGTCGAGGCGGCGGATCGCGAGGTCGAACAGATGCACAGCCTCATGCTCGTGCGCGGCAAGGGCGTCAACTGATTCCCTCGTCGTGGGTCGAAGGGGCGACGGCGCGTTCGGGCAGTTCTGCATCGTCCTGCCCGAGCTGGACGCGGTCGTCGCCGTCACCGGCGGCACGCGCGACATGGCTCGCGTGATGAACCTCGTCTGGGACAAGCTCCTGCCCGAGATGAGGCCCGGCCGCCTGCCCGAAGACGCCGCCGCGCGTCGAAAGCTCGAAGAGAAATTAAAGGGACTGACCGTCAGGTACCAGACGGGCCGACCCGCCTCCGCCCTCGCCGCGAAGGTTTCGGGGCGCTGGTACGAGTTCCCAGAGAATGGGCGCGGCATCAAGGCGCTCGCCTTCGACTTCCGCGGCGACCCGCCCGCGCTCCTCGTGCGCACGGCCGCGGGCGAGACGCGCACGCCCGTCGGGTTCGAGTCCTGGGCGAAGAGCCGGGGCGGCTTCGCCAACGGGCTCGAACGCGCGTTGGGCGTGCCCGCGCGCCCCCTGTCGGCCGCGAGCGGCGCGTGGACGGGCGAAGACACTTACTCGTTGAAGCTCGTCCTGTACGAGACGCCCTACCACTCGACGCTCACGTTCAAGTTCGAGGGCGACCGGCTCCTGCTCGACTCAGAGCACAACGTCTGGTTCGGCCCGACGAAGCAGCCGCAGTTAATCGGCCGCGCCGCCCGCTACTGCGTCACGACCGTCCCCATCCTCACCACCTCGAAGTCCGAGCCCTTGATGCCCTTCAGGGTGTTCAGCTCCGAGTCGTTCCAGCGCGGGTCGGGCGCGCCGCTCACGTACCAGTTGCTCCCATTGTCGGCGAGGATCATCCCGTACTTCTTCAGCGCCCGCAGGATGACCTGCATCGCGGGCGAGTAGCCGGAGATGTTGACGGACGCCTTCAGGCGCACGCGCATCCCCATCGGCGGGAGGTTCGGGTCGGTGTTGCTGCTGGCGAAGTGGCGCGCGGGGGCGACGTACGCGCGGCGCGTGCGCGACGCGGTGAAGCGGAGCGCGTGCGTGATCTCCCCGCGCCCGAAGACCTCGTCGTAGCGGACGAGCCCCGGGAAGATGGGCAGCCCCGCGGCGTCGGCCGAAGTCCAGCCGGCGGGCCTCAAAGCGTTGGAGTTGAGGTCGAAGACCGCGCCGCTCTCGGCGTTCCACCCCGCGCCCGAGGGGAAGGCCCTGTAGAGTTCGTAGAGCTTCCAGTTGTCGCGGTCGATGACGATGACGTGGCGGTCGCCCGTGCCGTTGGGCCCGCCCTCGATTGGTGCGTCGGAAGGAACGGGGTATGGGCCGGGGTCGCTCTCGTCGCCGTAGGCGGTGAAGGTGATGGGCACTTTCGCTTGCGAGCCCGAGACGACGACGTAAGGGATGCCGTTCGGCGCGCCGTTCCAGACCGTGCCGAAGTCCGGGTGCAGCGAGGTCGTTAGCCCCATGCTCGCTATGAGGTTGGCGGAGTTGGGGTCAACGGGCTCGTTCGAGATGTCCTGGTTCCAGGCGTTGTCCGCCGGGAAGAGACGCTTGCCGTTGAGGCTCGCGCCCGCGCCGAGGTCGGGCTGCCGAGAGCCTACGCGGAAGCGCACGCGGTTGCTCGCGACTCCGCGCAGCGTGACGCCGACCAGCACCTCACCCGTCGCGTCCGACATCTGGTTGCTCAGTCTAAGGACGACGGAACTCATCCACTCGAAGCCGGGCACGGGGTCTACGCGCTCGACCGTCAGGGGGTAGACGCTGTGCGCCGCGTCCTCCGCCGTCGCCGTCAAAACGCTCACGCTCTCGCCGGGGAGGAGCTGGACGTTCCGCGCAAACAGCATCACGCGGGTGCGCGCGTCCGCGCCGAACGTGATGAGTTGCGTGAAGGGGAAGGGGTCGCGGGCGCGCGTCACCGGCTCGACGGCGACGGCCGCGTCCGTCCCCTCCTCCGCGATGAGCACGGGCGCGGCCGCCTGCGCGCGGGCCGAGCGCGCGGGAGACAGACACGCGCACAGAAAGAGACACAGCAGTACCGCCACGCTGCGACGGAACATCGAGAGACCTCCGGCTTGGTTTCAAATGTGGGGCGCTACTTTGGTCGGGGGCGTGAGAAAGGGGGCTTTCAATCTCGGCAAGGATTCTAACCCGCCGGGGCGCGAGGCGACAAGGGGTTTCCCCGGCCCGCGCCGGGGCGCAACTCTCCTATTGACGGCCGACAGGTCGGCGGCTATACTGCGGCTCCTATCGGCGGGCGAGAGGAGAATCATGGGACTCAACAAAAGAACCGACCTGTTGCAGCAGGGGGCGCTGGAGCTTCTGGTCTTGCGCCTGCTCCGTTCGGGGGAGCTGAACGGGTGGGACATCATGCAGCGCATCCGCGTCGTCTCGGGCGACGTGCTGAGCGTGACGCCGGGCGCGCTCTACCCGGCGCTCCACCGGCTAGAAGAGCGCGGGCTCGTCCGCGCCGAGTGGGCGGCGTCGGAGAACAACCGGCAGGCGAAGTTCTACCGGCTGACGCCCGCGGGGCGGAAGCAGTTGGAGGCGGAGCGCGAGACCTGGGAGCGCTTCACGGCGGCGGTGGACGCCATCCTCCGCGACGCCTGAGAGGGAGGGGCCGATGCTTGGAAGGCTTTGGAGGCGACTGCGCGCGCTCGTCAGGAGTGACGAGCTAGACCGCGAGCTGAACGAGGAGCTGCGCTACCACCTCGAACGCGAGGCCGAGCTGCGCGCGGCGGAGGGCATGACGCGCGAGGAGGCGCGCCTCGCGGCGCTGCGCGACTTCGGCGGGGTGACGAGGGCGAAGGAGGAGTGCCGTGAGGCGCGCGGCGTGCGCCTCGTCGAAGACCTCTGGCAGGACGTGCGCTACGGCCTGCGGACGTTCCGGAAGAAGCCCGGCTTCACGCTGGTCGCCGTCTTAACGCTCGCGCTCGGCATCGGGGCGAACGCGGCCATCTTCTCGGCCGTCAACGGCGTGCTGCTGAAGTCGCTCCCCTTCCCGGAGGCGGAGCGTCTGGTCGCGCTCTACGAGACGAACGAGTCGGGCCGCGAGATCGCCGTCGCCTACCCGGACTACCGGGACTGGCGCGCGGGCCAGAGCGTCTTCGAGGAGATGGGGGCGCGCATGCCCGCGGGCGGCGTGCTGACGGGCGAGGAAGGGCCCGAGCGCGTCACGGGGCGTTGGGTGACCGCGAGCTTCTTCCGCACGCTCGGCGTGCGCCCCGCGGCCGGGCGCTTCTTCACGGAGGAGGAGGACAGGCCCGGGGGCCCGCCCCTTCTGGTGCTCAGCCACGGCCTCTGGCTGCGGCGCTACGGGGGCGACCCCGGGGTGGTCGGGCGCGACGTGACGTTCAACGGCGCGAGTTGGACGGTCGCGGGCGTCATGCCGCCGCAGTTCGACTTCTACGGCGAGAACAACCTCAACAACCAGTTCTTCGTCCCGCTCGGCCAGTTCTCCGACCAGAAGTGGATGCACGAGCGCGCCTCGCACGTCGTCATGGTCACGGCGCGCCTCAAGCCCGGCGTCACGATGGGGCAGGCGCGCGCGCAGATGGAGGCGCTGGCGGCGCGCCTGGCCGGGCAGTTCCCCGAGACCAACGGCAGCACCGGCGTGCGCCTGCGTTCGTTCCTCGACGACTACGTAGGCGAGGCGCGCCCTGCGCTTCTGATGTTGATGACGGCGGTCGGGGCCGTGCTCCTGATAGCGTGCGCGAACGTCGCCAACCTGCTCCTGGTGCGCGCGGCCGCGCGGCGGAAGGAGATCGCCCTGCGGGTCGCGCTCGGCGCGGGGCGCGGGCGCGTCGTGCGGCAGCTCCTAACGGAGAGCCTGCTGCTCGCGGCGGGCGGCGGGGCGTTGGGGCTACTCTTCGCGTGGTGGGGCGTCGGCGCGCTCCTCCGGCTCGCGCCCGACGTGCTGCCGCGCATGGAGAGCATCGCGCTCGACGGGCGCGCGCTCGGCTTCACGTTCGCGCTGACGCTTCTGACCGGCGTCGCCTTCGGCCTCGTCCCGGCGCTGCAAACGTCGAAGGCCGACCTGAACGACGCGATGAAGAGCGGCGGGGCGGGCGGCGCGACGCGCGGGGGCGGGCGGTGGCTGCGCTCGGGGCTGGTCGTGACGGAGGTCGCGCTGAGCCTCGTGCTGCTGGCGGGCGCGGGGCTTCTGCTCCGCAGCTTCTCGCAACTGATGCGGGTCGAGCCGGGCTTCGAGGCGCGCGACGTGCTGACGCTGCGGCTGCGCCTGCCCGACGCCAGGTACACGGACGGCGGGCAGATCGCCGCCTTCCTCAAGGAGGTCAAGCGGCGCGTCGAGGCGCTGCCCGGCGTGCGGCGCGTGAGCGTGGCGACGGGCTTCCCCTTCGGCCGCGCGGCCGAGAAGGGCTACTGGCTCGAAGGCATGCCCGAGCCGCGGCAGTCCTCCGACTGGCCGGACGTCTACGCGCAGTGGGTGAGCCCGGAGTTCCACCAGACGCTCGGCATAGGGCTGCTCGCCGGCCGCTACATCGAGGAGCGCGACGTGGCCGACTCGCCCCAGGTCGCGCTCGTGGACGACGAGTTCGTCCGCAGGAACTTCCCCAATGGTTCGCCCCCCGACGCGCTCGGCAAGCGGCTGCGCTTCGGGGGCGACGACGAGCCCTGGTTCGAGATCGTCGGGGTCGTCAGCCACGTGCGGCAGAACGGGCTGGACGAGGAGGGGCGGCCGGGCGTCTACCGGCCCTGGGCGCAGATCGGGCCGCGGCAGTTGGCGGCGGGCTACACGCGCGCGATGGACTTCATCGTGAAGACTTCGGTCGAGCCGACGCAGCTCGTCGAGCCGATCCGCGGCGCGGTGCAGTCGCTCGACCGCGACCAGCCGCTCGGCAACGTGCGGACGCTGGAGTCGCTCGTCGAGCAGACGGTCGCGCCGCGCCGCTTCAGCATGACGCTCGCGACCGTCTTCGCGTGCGTGGCGCTCGTGCTCGGCGCGGTCGGGCTCTACGGCGTGCTCTCGTACACGGTCGCGCAGCGGGCGCGCGAGATAGGCATCCGCATGGCGCTCGGCGCGCGGCGCGCGGACGTGCACCGGCTCGTCATCTCGCAGGGGATGGCGCTGGCGCTCGCGGGCGTGGCGGCGGGCGTGGCGGCGTCGCTCGCGCTGACGCGCCTGATGTCGGGCCTGCTCTTCGGCGTGAGCGCGACCGACGCGCCGACCTTCGTCGTGATAACGCTGCTGCTCCTGCTCGTGGCGCTCGTCGCCTGCTACCTGCCGGCGCGCCGCGCGTCGAAGGTAGACCCTTTGATCGCGCTGCGCTACGAGTAGCAGCGGGCAGTACCGCCCGCGGTAGCGGGTGGGCCTTACGCCGACGGCTCGTCGATTGACGAGAGTCGCGGTGTCGTCAATCATCCCTGACCCGTCACGCCCACCCGCCACCGCGGGTGGTACTGACCCGGTTGCAATGAAAGGGCGAAGAGATGTTGGGAAGGTTGTGGAGACGTTTGCGCGCGCTGCTCCGTAGAGACTCTTTAGACAGTGAACTCGACACGGAGTTGCGCTACCACATCGAGCGGCAGGTCGCGGAGTACGTCTCCGAAGGGATGACGCAGGAGGAGGCGCGGCGCGCGGCGGTGCGCGACTTCGGCGGGGTCACGCAGTCGAAGGAGCGCTGCCGCGAGGCGCGCGGCGTCCGCCCCCTGGAAGACCTGCGGCAGGACATCCTCTTCGGCCTGCGCGTGCTGCGGCGCAACCCCGTCTTCAGCCTGGTCGCCGTCGTCACGCTCGCGCTCGGCATCGGCGCGAACACGGCGCTCTTCAGCATCACGAACGCGGTGATCTTCCGGCCGCTGCCCTTCCCCGAGCCCGAGAGACTCATGACGCTGTGGGAGTCCGCCCCGAAGTCGGAGGAGGCGCGCAACATCGTCTCGCCGGCCAACTACCTCGACTGGCGCGCGCAGACGCGCTCGTTCGAGGAGATGGGCGCTTACACGGAAGACTTCTACAACATCTCCGAGGACGACTCGCGCCCCGAGCGCGTCGCGGGGATCAACGCGACGCCGAGCCTCTTCCAGACGCTCGGCGTCCGTCCCCTGCTCGGGCGCGTCTTCCGGCCGGAGGAGGGCGAGTACGGCGCGCCGAACGTGGTGATGTTGAGCTACGGCCTCTGGCAGCGCCGCTTCGGCGGCGACCCGAACGTCGTCGGGAAGACCGTTAAGATGAACGGCCCCGAGTACACGGTGGTCGGGGTGCTGCCGCCCGACTTCATCCTCTCGCCGCGGCGTTACGAAGTTATCCGGTCGATAGTCTTCGACGACAGGCAGAGGGTCAACCGGCGCGGGCGATACCTGACGGTCGTCGCGCGACTGCGGCCGGGCGTCACGCCCGAGCAGGCGCGCGCGGAGATGAGGGCCGTCGGGGCGAGGCTCGCCGAAAGCTACCCGGACGAGAACGCGGGGCGCAGCGCCACCACCTACCCGCTCGACCGCTGGATCACGTGGGGCACGCGCGCGACGCTTTTGACGCTGCTCGGCGCGGTCGGCTTCACGCTGCTCATCGCGTGCGCCAACGTCGCCAACCTCCTGCTCGGTCAGGCCGCCGGGAGGCGGAAGGAGATGGCGGTGCGCGCGGCGCTGGGCGCGGGGCGGCTCCGGCTCGTCCGACAGATGTTGACCGAGAGCCTGACGCTCTCGCTGCTCGGGGGGCTCGCGGGCCTTTTGCTGGCGAAGTGGGGCGTGAGGCTGCTCGTCTCTTTGAGCCCCGCGAGCCTGCCGCGCGCGGAGGAGGCGGGGCTCGACCCGTGGGTGCTCTGCTTCACTCTGGCGGTCTCGGTCGTGACCGGGCTCGCGTTCGGGCTCGCGCCGGCGCTCCAGGCGTCGAAGGTGGAGTTGACCGACGCGCTCAAGTCCGTGAGGTCAACGGGCGACGGGCGGCGGAGTCTCGCGCGCGGCGCGCTGGTGGCGGCCGAGGTCGCGCTCTCGCTCGTGCTGCTCGTCGGCGCGGGGCTCCTCGTCAAGAGCTTCATACGTTTGACCGAGGTCGAGCTGGGCTTCGACCCGACCCACGTCGTCGCGGCAGACATCTCGCTCCCCTACCGCTACAACACGCAGGAGAAGCGCACGGAGGTCTACCGGCAAATCCTGACGAGGGTCGAACGGCTTCCGGGCGTCGCCTCGGCCGCCGTGGCGCAGAGCGTCCCGCTGAGCGGCGAGGAGCACGGCGCGCAGTTCATGGTCGTCGGTCGCCCGCCCGCGCCGGACGGGAGCGACCGGCACGGCTCCATCTACCACCGCGTGAGCGAGGGGTACTTCAAGACTCTGGGCGTGCGGCTGCTCAAGGGGCGCTACCTGAACGAGCGGGACACGGCCGGGGCCCCGCGCGTCGCCCTCGTCAACGAGTCGCTGGCGCGGCGCGTCTTCCCCGGCGAAGACCCTCTGGGCAAACAGATCATCCTCGCCGGCGACTCCACGCCGCGGCCCCGCGAGATCGTCGGCGTGGTCTCCGACACGAGGTACGTGGCGCCCAACATAGAGCCCTTTTCGCAGATATACGTCTCCTACCTCTCAGAGCCCTGGTTCCACATGTCACTCATCGTGCGCGCGACGGGCGACCCGGCGGCGCTCATGAACGGCCTGCGCGAGGAGGTGTCGGCGGTGGACAGGGAGGTGCCGCTGGCGAACGTCAAGGAGATGGAGCAGTACGTCTCGGACTCGCTCAGCCCGCAGCGCTTCAGCGCGCTGCTGCTCGCCCTCTTCGCGGCGGCGGCGCTGGGGCTCGCGGCGCTCGGGGTCTACGGGGTCATCTCGAACTCGGTGGCGCGGCGGACGCACGAGATCGGCATCCGCATCGCGCTCGGCGCGCGACGGCGGGACGTTTTGCGGCTCGTGGTCGGGCAGGGGATGCGGCCGGTGCTTCTGGGTTTGGCGGCGGGCCTGGCCGGGGCGCTGGCGCTCACGCGCCTGATGGAGAGTCTGCTCTACGGCGTCAGCGCCTTCGACCCGACGGTCTTCGCGGGCGTCTCCCTACTGCTCGCCGCGACGGCGCTCGTCGCCTGCTACCTCCCGGCGCGCCGCGCCACACAGGTTGACCCGATGACCGCGCTCCGGCACGAATGATATAAGCCGCGGATTCACGCGGGTTGGCGCGGGCGATAATTCAACGGGGGCGCGTTATCTTTGCACCGTGACCAACGCCACTTGTCCTAGCTCACGCCCCAGGAGGTCGAGGTCTAAGCGTCGCAATAGATCAACGGTAATCGGCCTTTTAGCGTCCCAGAATACGAAAGATTCGAAGAACGCCTTGGCCTCGGCGGAGTTCAATATTGAAGCAATATGCTCTGCCTCCGGCTTAGTCTCGCAAGGGATGAAGTAGGACGTGTCATCAAGCACGGTGGGCTTTCCCTCATGGCTCCCGATGACCTTGAAATTCAGCCTCTTATAAAAGCCTGATATGGCAACTTTCCACTCTGCAAAAGAATATTCGCCGACGCCGAAGACAGAGAATCGAGGGCGATCCTTGTAGATCGAGCTTCCGCGCTTGTCGAGCAGGTGCCCGTAAGTTTCCAAGTATTTCCACGTCTTCGGAGCCACATCCCTGATCCGCATAGTATCTTCCCGCACGGATCGCTGCGGAACGAGCATCCAGCGTTTTGGCGTCAGCTCTGCGTCGCTGGCGATCTCAGAGCTTTTCATCATCGGGAAAAGATAATCAGGCTCCAGGCTGATGAGCGCGCCGAGCCCGTTGCGGTACAGGTCGCCCTCTTTCGTAAGCTCCATCACTTTCGAGCAATCGTGTTTTATGCCCGACCGCCATTTATGATTTTCGAGACCGCGTAGGTGCTTCCAGAGGTTATAGCTTTCAACCGAAGCAATAACTTCGCCGTCTCGGTATCCAATGGTTCGCTCTGGCTTTACTGCCGTCAAGCTATTAAAAACGTGCGTATCGAAACTGCGAGCCGCCGGCGCGAACACGCAGAACAGGAGGCACGCGTCCACCGAAGCGCCGAAGTGCTCGCGTGCGTCGATGCGGTAAATAGCGGACTGAGCAATCGCGATCCCGTGTTTCCACGCGTAAGAGAGTGCCTTGCGCGCGACGGACGTTTTGCAAAGCATGGCCAAGGCCGCGTCTTTGCCATCGAGCCAACGCAAAATTTGAATGAGTATCCACTCCGAAATATCGAAATTACTTTTGCCGGTAATCGCATCGAGACCGTTGTGCTTCTGAAAGTTTGTTTTCTCCGGAATGTTTGCGCTTCCAAGCGCGCTCAATTCTGCGTTGGTAACCCAGGGCGGATTCCCTATCACGAGCAACGGGCCAGGCAGGGGTTCTACGAGCGAACCCCAATCGGTATCGAAGAAATTGCCCTGCACTATTCTAACGTCTGCGGTGCCGGTCGCTTCTTGCGCTGATCGGCGTTGTGCTGCCGCCACGTAATCGGGGGAAACGTCCAGTCCTATGGCGCGGCGCACGGTCGTAAGCTGCTTGAGCGCGGCAAAAAGAAGGTTGCCTTCCCCACAAGTCGGCTCAACGAGGGACGCGGGTTTGCAGCCGAGCCTTGCAAGCAGGGCGCATATTTGCGCGGCGAGCGGCTCGGGGGTCTGGAAGTCTCCGAACTCTGCTTTCTCTTTGGTCTTTGCCATTATCCCGGCCATCTTACCGAACGCGAACAATTCCGCTTACCTGTCCGGCCTGTGCAATAACCCTTGAGTATTGGAGTCGCCACTGTAGTGCGTTGGAAATGGTGAGATAGCCTTCGATGAGGGGTTTCCCGCCGAGCAGCTCCTTCGCTATGTTCGCCGCCTCAATGTCATCAAGCGGCAGATTTCGCTCAAACATGAACGCTATAAGGTCGTCTTCGTTGGCGTCGTTCGCCAACATCCGCAAAAGCCCGATGGTGGTCTGGTAGTCGCCGGTGCGCTCTTTCTCCACGAAGATCGTATGCAGAACGTTGAGCGTACCGGTCTGGGCTGCCGGGTCGTCGTGCTTTTCATACACGAATACTAGAAGCGAATAACCTAAGCCGAAGATTTTTTGACGAGCGGCTTTGAAAGGGCAGGAAGATTGCGGCTGTGTGATGCTCGTCACCTTTATATCTACGTTCAACTCCGGCAGGTCGATGCCTGCGGCCGAACTGCCCGATACAAACTCATATTTGCCTGCTAAGAAAGCCTTGAACTTATGCTCTACGTAAGTGCCGATTGCCTTACCGTCCGTCACGCCGTACAGGGACGGCTCGGGGAACGTTGACTCAGCGTCTGCATACGCACGAGCCTCCTGCTGCAAGAGTTCGATGGTGAGTTTCGGTTTCTGGATGGTGTTTTCCATAAAGGGTCAGGAGCGGTAGGGCTCGCGGCCGACGCCCTGGACGGGGATGCCCTGCGAGGCCAGCACGTCGTGCTGTAAGGCGTACATGCAGGCGGCGGCCTCGTCTATCTTGCGCGTGAAGGCGATGGAGCCTTGCAGGATGGGCCGCAGCTTCTCTTTGTCCTGGATGCGCGCCTTCGGGTACTCGTGCTCGACGACGAGGTGCGTGTTCGGGATGTCGAGTTCTAACAGCTCGCGCGCGGCCAGTTGGTGGTCGAGCCAGTCCACGCTCCGGTTCTGCAAGTAGGCGAGCGGGTCGTGGCGGGCGGTGCCGGGCAGCTCGTGCTCGGCGAGCACGGTCTGCTTCTTCCAGGCGTTCGCCTGGTTGACTGGGTTCTCGGCGGGCAGCCCCGCGATCCAGTCGCCGCGGTTTATGGTCTGCCCGCCGTAGCCCCACGCCGCCACGCCCTTCGCGTTTATCACCTGCCCCTTCACGTGGAAGCCTGCGACGAGAAAGTTGTAGCCCGCGTCCTTCAGGTACTGGAAGACGGAGCGCGTGTCCTGCCCCATCAGGACGGCGTGCGACGGGTCGTAGTGGATGCGGAACTGTTCGCCGACGCCGTGGCGCTCGCAGATGTGGTGGAGCGCGATCCAGGTGCCGGGCGTGTAGGCGAGGTTGTTGTGGAAGCTGTCGCCGACCGTCCAGCCCGGCATCGGGCACTGCTCGACGCGGTAGACGAGGCCGCGCGCCTTCGCCTCCTTCAGCAGGGGGACGAAGTGCTCCTCGAAGTCGATGAGGTTCTCGTCCATCCCGAGCCGGAAGTTGCGGCCGACGAAGCCGCAGACGGCCCCGACGCCCAGGAGCGCCGCCGCGTCGAAGACGCGCAGCATAAACTCATGCTTCTTCCTCCGCAGCGCCGCGTCGTGGTGGAGCAGGTTGTCGAAGTATGCGAGGTCTGAGAGCCCGACCTTCGTGGCGTCCATCGCCGCGAGCACGCGGCGCGCGCGCGCGTCGTCGAAGGGCTCGCGCAGGTCGAGCGTGTTGGCGACGGGGTCGAGCAGGGCCTCGGGCGGCACGTCCGCCTCCGAAGGGTGGAGCGCGGCCGAGAGCTGTATGTTATCGACGCCCAGCTCGCCCGCGAACTCCAGCCACTCTTCGACGGCGCGGTCGGGGTCGCGGTCGCGCACCTCGCGCGGGGTCAACTCCTGGAGCGCCGCCGTCAGCACCCCGACCTGCATGAACTGCGGCCGAAACTCTTTGACAGACATATTCTCTCTACCCGTGGAAGTGAAAGGGTCGCCCGCGCCCTGTATAGCACAGACCCGAGGAGGAGTTAACCGCAGAGACACGGAGGCACGGCCTGAAGACGGCAATGCTCCAAGCCGTGCCTCCGTGTCTCTGCGGTTAACTTCCCGTGAGTATATGGCAGAGCTTCGCGAGGTCTATGTTGCCGCCCGAGACGACGCACACGACCTTGCCCGCGCCGGCCGCGCCTTCGAGCGCGCAGGCGACGGGGCACGCGCCCGCGCCCTCCGCGATGACGCGGTTGCGCTCGGCCAGAAGACGCAAAGCGGAGGCGACCTGTTCGAGAGTTGCGACGAGAGAGCCGTCGAGAAGCTTTTGCGCGCGCTCGAACATCGCGGGGAAGACGCCGCGGCCGCCGATGCCGTCCACGAAGGAAGGCTCGTAATCGACCGCGCGCGGCGCGCCCGCTTCGAGCGAGGGGGCCAGGGGCGCGGCCGTCGCCACCTCGGCCGCGTAGAGCCTGCACCGCGGCCTGAGTTCGCGCATCGCCGCCGCAATCCCGCACGCCAGCCCGCCGCCCCCCCACGGGATGACGACCGCGTCCACTTCCGACAGGTCTTCGAGGATTTCGAGCGCGATGGTGCCGTTGCCGGCCATCACGTCGGGGTCGTCGAAGGCGTGGATGAAGTGCCCGCCCGCGCCCGCGTAGGCGCGGCGCTCGAAGCAGTCCCACCACTCACCGAACGGCACCTTGATGACGCGCCCGCCGAGCCGCTCGACGGCCCGCACCTTCGTCTCGGGCGCGGTCTCCGGCGCGACGACCGTGCACGGGACGCCCAGCTCGCGCGCGCGCCACGCGACGCCCTGCGCCATGTTGCCGGCCGAGGCGGTGAGCACCCCTCCGGCCAGCTCCTCGCGCGCGAGCCGCGCCATCGCGTTCGCCGCGCCGCGTATCTTGAACGAGCCGATGGGCTGTAGGTTCTCCAGCTTGAGATAAATCTCGGCCGGCGTGTCGAAGACGTTCAGCCGCACGAGCGGCGTCCTCACGGCCGCGCCGCAGATGCGTCGGCGCGCCTCTTCGATGTCCGCGAGCGTCGGCAGCACGTGCGTCATCTCTTTAACCTTCAGAAACTCACCCACGTCCCCGCGCCCGTCTCTCGACACCTGTCGTAGAGGTACGCGGCGGCCGCGAGGTCTTCGATTGCCAGGCCGAGGGATTTGAAGAGCGTGATCTCGCCGTCGGAAGTCCGGCCCGGCCTCTTCCCCGCCAGCACCTCGCCCAGCTCGGCGCGGACGTGTTCCGGCCCGACGGCCCCTTCGCGCGCCGCGAGCAGGTAGTCGCCGGACTCGTTGACGAGCGATTCGACGCTGTCCACGAAGAGGCTGGACGCGGCGACGGTCGCCGCGTCCAGCTCGCGCGCGTGAGGCTGACAAGCGCCGACGGCGTTGACGTGCGCGCCGTCCGAGACCCACTCGCGCCGCACGACCGGCTCGGCCGAGTTCGTCGCCGTCACGACTATGTCCGCGCCGCGCACGGCCTCCTCGACCGTCTCGGCGGCTTCGACGGGGAACGCGTAAGCGCCCTTCAGCTCTTCGGCGAGACGGCGCGCGTGCTCCGGACGGCGGCTCGCCACGCGGCAGCGCCGGATGGTTCGTGCGTGGGCCATCGCCTCGACGTGCGCGCGCGCCTGCACGCCCGCGCCGACGACGCACAGGTCTCCCGCGCCCTCGCGCGCGAGCGCGCGCGTCGCCGCGCCCGAGACGGCGGCCGTGCGCACGGCCGTCAACGCCGACGCGTTGACGAAGGCCAGAGGCTCGCCCGTCTCCCCGCTGAAGAGCAGCACCGCCCCCTGGTGCGAGTCGAGGCCGCGCGCGGGGTTTTCGGGGAAGACGCTGATGGCCTTCAGGCCGAAGGCGGGGCGGTCGGACGAAGCGTAGGCGGGCATGAGCCCCAACACCCCTTTAGCACCGTGCGGGCGCACGATGGTACGTAAAGGCTGATGCACACGCCCCTCTGCGAGCGAGACGAGCGCTTCACTCATCAAGCGGATGCACTCGCCCATCGGGAGCAGCGCGGAGACCTCTTCGTGGCCGAGGAGAAGGACTCTCATGTCGTTGACACTCAACGCTCGGGCAGAGCGTATGCGACCAGCGTATCAGAAAGCACGGGGCTGAGCGCGCGCAGGAAACCGCCGCCGCCCGCGGCGATGACGACGAACTGCCGGCCGCCCTTCGTCGCGTAGGTCATCGGCGTGGCGTGCCCGCCGGCTTCGAGTCTCGCCTGCCAGAGCACGCGCCCCGTCTTCGCGTCGAAGGCGCGGAAGAGCCGGTCGGTCGTCGCCGCGATGAAGACGAGCCCGCCGGCCGTCACCGTCGAGCCGCCGAGGTTCTGCGTCCCCGTGTCGCGCACGCCGCGCGCCTCCAACTCTTCGACCGTGCCGAGCGGCACCTTCCAGACTATTCGGCCGCGGTTCAAATCGACCGCGCTCAGAGTCCCCCAGGGCGGCCGCTGGCACGGCCATCCCTTCTCGTCGCGGAACCACGCGTACTCCTCGAAACGCCCCTGACGCATGTAGGGCACGGCCGCGCCCGGCGCTTGCGGCGTCATCTCGCCCACCGCGCCGTCCTCGTTCATGTTCACGTAGAGGAGCCCCGAAGAGGGGTCGAAGGAGCCGCCCGACCAGTTGCCCCCGCCGTGGAAGCCCGGGAAGTTGAGCGTCGGGCTGAGGCCGACCGGCGTGTACATCCCCTTGTTGACGAGGCGGTCAAAGAGCGACGTGCAGAAGCGCTCGGACTCAGGCGTGACCCGGCTGACCTCGTCGCGCGTCATGGACTGCCGCGCGAGCGCGGGCGGCTTCGAGGGGAACGGCTGCGTCGGCCACGTCGCCTCGCCGGGCACGTCCGATTGGGGCACGGGTCGTTCTTCGACGGGGAAGAGCGGCCTGCCCGTCCGCCGGTCGAGGACGAAGACGAAGCCCATCTTCGTGACGACCGCCACGGCCGGGACGTTGCGGCCCTCCCCCTTCCACGTGAAGAGGACGGGCTGCGCCGGGAGGTCGTAGTCCCAGAGGTCGTGGTGGACGGTCTGGTAGTACCAGACGAGTTTGCCCGTCGCGGCGTCGAGCGCGACCAGGGAGTTGCCGAAGAGGTTCTTTCCTTTGCGGTCGCCGCCGTAGAAGTCGTAGGTCGGCGAGCCGACGGGGAGGAAGACGAGGCCGCGCTCGTCGTCCACGCTCATCATCGACCAGACGTTCGTGCCCGCGCGCCCCTTCCACGAATCGCCCTCCCAGGTCTCGTGCCCCGCCTCGCCCGGGCGCGGCACGGTGTGGAACGTCCAGACGAGTCTGCCCGTGCGGACGTTGTATGCGCGCACGTCGCCAGTCGGCCCCTTCGGGGGCGACTCGGGCAGCCCCCAGCCGACGATGACGAGGTCTCTGTAGACGGCGGGCGGCGAGGTCACGCGCGCGCCCCACGTCGGATCATCGGCCCACGCGCCCGCCCCATCCGCGCGCAGGTCAACGAAGCCTCCGTTGCCGAAGTCCGGGTACGTCTTCCCCGTCTCCGCGTCGAGCGCGTAGAGCCTCCCGTCAACCGTGCCGTAGAGGATGCGCCTGTCCCTGCCCTTACCGTCTTCCCAATAGGCCACGCCGCGGTGCGAGTTGAAGCCGCGCACTTTACTCCCGGCCTGCGGGTCGAACTTCCACAACTCCCTCCCCGTCTCCGCGTCGAGCGCGACGACGCGGCTCGAAGGCGTCGTCAGGTACATCACGCCCCCGACGACGAGCGGCGTGGTCGAGAAGGAGGCTTGAAAGGACGCGGTCTTAAGTCCCAAGTCCAGCTCGCCCGTGTGGTAAACCCAGGCCCTCCGCAACCGCGCGACGTTGCTGCGGTCGATCTGCTTCAAAGGGGAGTAACGCGTGCCGCCCCGGTCGCCGCCGTAGAAGCGCCACTCGGTCGCGCGCGCCTGCGCGAGACAGGGGAGCGAGTTGCAGACCGCGACGAAGAGAGACAGCAGCAACGCGCGCGCGGGTCGAGCCCTGAGCATTCCTAGAACCTCCGACCTTAACGCGCCCTTGAACGCTCGCGCAGCGTGAGCGCGAGGTGGAGGAGTAGCATCAGCGCCGACGCGGCGACGACCGCCAGTAGCCCCGTGCGCACGTCGCCCGCGGCGCCGCCCGCCGCGCTCGAAATGTAGCCGACCGCGGGCGGTATCAGGAGCAGCCCCGCGAACCCGACGGCCATCACCAGGCTGATCGCCGTCCCGGCTATCCCTGGCACGAGCGCCGACGCAAGGCCCACAGAGGTCGGGAAGATCGGCCCCATCCCGAAGCCCGCGACGACCAGCCACCAGCGCACGCCCCCGGGCGTGTCGGAGGTGAACGCCAGCGCGAGCCCCAACGTCGTCAGCGCCGACCCGAGCGTGAGCAGAACTAAGCTGTTCACGCGCGCGACGCCCAGCAGAAGGCTCGAAGCCAGGCGGCCGGCGAGCAGCGCGAAGGCGAAGAACGACAGCGTCCTCAGCGCGTAGGTCGCCACGCCCACCCCCGCTGGGTCGCGCTCGAAGAAGGCGCTCAAACCGTCGGGCGACGTGCGCGCAAGCTCTTCGAGTCGCGCCGCGTCTAACCCCGCGCCCGCCAGCAGCCGCGCGTCCCTCTCAAGAAAGGTCACGACCCACTTCCCCACAGACACCTCCGCCCCCACGTACATGAAGAGCGCCGCGGCCAGCAGCCAGAACGAGGGCGCGCGGAACAACTCGCCCGCCTCCTTCAGGGGGAACGACTCGGGGTGCGCCGGCCGCGGGAACTTCGAGAAGAGGACGCCGAGCGCGAGCAGCCCCGTGACGACCACCATCAAGGTGAAGACTAGCCCGAGCCCGCCGCGCGCCTGTACCGACTGCACGGCCAGCGGCAGCGCGGCCAGCCCCAGCCCGAAGCAGATGTCCAACAGGTTGAGCGCCGCGTTGCGCCCCGCCGACGCGATGTCCGCCACGAGCGCGTGGCCGGAGCTGACGACGGCGTTGGCCCCGAGGCCGAGGAGCAGCGAACAGAGGAGGATGGAGACGAGCGCGGCCGACGGCGCGACCTTCGTGACGGCGAGGCCGAGCCCGGCGAGCGCGGCGGCGGCCACGAGCGCGCCGCCGCCGAGCGCCGCCTTCATTCCGACGCGGTCGATGACGGGGCCGCTCACGAGGTACGCGGCGAGCGCGCCGACGGCGTTGACGAGCAGAAAGGTTCCGACGGCGCTGTCGTCCGGGAGGTAACCGCCCCTCTCCAGCGTCGGGAGCACCGACCCGGGCAGCGCCGAGATGAGCCCGTAGACGAAGATGCCGAAGAAGGCGAGCGCGAGCAGCGTCAGGTCGCGCCCCGTCAAAGAGCCGGTTCTTCGTTCCGACAAACCTCTCCTCCTAAGACAATCAGGTCAGAACCACCCGCGGTAGCGGGTGGGCCTTGATTAACCGGATGCCCCGTATCTTAAAGGCCCACCCGCTACCGCGGGTGGTTCTGACCTGGTATTAAACCTTCTCCCAACAGCGCGAAGCCGCCGCCCTTTCGACGGCGTCGAGCACCTTCTGATTCTTCACCCCGTCCTCGAAGCTCGGCGAAGGCGTGCGCCCCTCGTCCAACGCGAGCAGGAAGTCGAGCACGGTGTGTGTGAAGGTGTGCTCGTAGCCGATGATGTGTCCGGGCGGCCACCAGGCCCGCACGTAAGGGTGCTCGGCGTCGGTCACCTGCACGGTGCGGAAGCCGCTCTCGGGCCCCTCCTCGAAGTAGAGTTCCAGCTCGTTCATCCGCTCGAGGTTGAAGACGAGGCTCCCCCGGCTCCCGTTGACCTCGAAGCTGTTGTAGTTCTTCCGCCCCAGGGCGAAGCGCGTGGCCTCGACCGTGCCGACGGCCCCGCCCTCGAACTTCAGGAGCGAGAGCGCGGCGTCGTCCACATCGACCGGCGCCGTCTCGTCCGACCCGGGCAGCGGGCGCTCGTTGATGAAGGTCTGGAGGTGGCCCGCGACCTCCTCGATCTCGCCGACGAGGTGACGCGCGAGGTCGATGGAGTGCGAGGCGATGTCGCCCAGAGCGCCCGAGCCGGCCTTCGACTTCTCCAGACGCCAGACGCGCGGGAACTGCGGGTCAACGATCCAGTCCTGCAAGTAGACGCCGCGGAAGTGGTAGACGCGCCCGAGCCTCCCCTCTTCAATCAGGCGCTTGGCGAGCGCGACGGCCGGGGCGCGCCGGTAGTTGTGGCAGACCATGTGCGCGACGCCGGCCGCCGTGACGGCCGCGAGCATCCGCTGCGCCTCGGCCGTCGTGTTGGCGAGCGGCTTCTCGCAGAGGACGTGCTTGCCCGCGAGCGCGGCCGCGACCGCGATGTCCGCGTGCGTGTCGCCCGGCGTGCAGATGTCCACCACGTCTACGTCTTCGCGCGCGACCGTCTCGCGCCACGAGACGGAAGACTCCTCCCAGCCGTTCTGCCGGGCGGCGCGTTCGACCTCCGCGGGGTCGCGGCCGCAGACGACTTTCAGGGCGGGCTCGAAGGGGGTCTCGAAGAAGCGCGCCACCTGACGCCAGGCGTTGCTGTGCGCCTTGCCCATGAAGCGGTGGCCGATCATGGCGACGTTCAGTCTTCTCATGCGCTCAACTTGGAGAGGCTGTCTCTGCCGGCGTTTGATTTCGTCGCGCGGAACCATTCGAGTACGAAGCCGGCGGCCGTGAAGCCGAGCGCGGCGTCGAGCGGGAAGAGAGAGCGCGAAAGCTCGCGGCGGGCGGCCCGCGAGAAGGCCCGCTCGATCTGCGCGTGCGCCGCGTCGAGCCCTTCGACGATGGTCGTGTCGAGGTCGCGCCCGCCGCGCGCGCGCCGCCAGGCGAACTCGTAGAGCCGCATACGCCCCTCGTCCTCGGCCGCGCCCGTGACGACCGTCAAGAGGTGCGTCGCCTCGGTCTCTTCCACTATCTCGGCGGCGCGGCGCGCGAAGGCCGGGGTCAGGTCGCCGTCGCGCGAGACGACGATGAAGGAGCTGCCGCAGACCTCCGCGGCGAGGTAGGACTCGCCGTGCGGCGTCGGGGGGCCGGTCGAGATGTCGCTCTCGGGGACGCCGAGCGAGCGCACGATGCGGTAGACGCGGTTGGCGAGCCAGCCGCCGTCGGCCAGCAGCGCGACGGCGAGGCGCGAAGGGCTGAAGGTCTCTTCGACCACCTCGTCGGCGACGGGCGCGGCGCAGAGGCTGCACTTGGCGCGGCTGATGGTGACGGCGGCGAGCGAGTCGGGCGAGGGCAGGTCGAAGAGCGCGTGCCCGTGCTTGCGACAACTGACCCTTATCTCGCGTTCGAGCAGTCCGGCCTCGGCCAGGCGCTCGATTGAGACGTGGCCGCGCGCGTTCGCCTCGGCCAGCATGCGGCGCGGCGTGTAGCCCTCGCGCCTCAGCTCCTCGATGCGCTTGAGGAAGTCGCGCACGGCGCGCTCCTCCAACATCTCCGACGCGCGCACAAGCTCCCGGCCGCCGCGCAGGGCCGCCGCGGCGCGGACGAACTCCTCCGGCTGGATGGCCGCGAAGCGCGCGAGCCCGTGCTGCGCCGAGCGCGCGCGCGGACGCCACAGGGGAAGCAGCGTCTGCGACTCCGACTCGGACGTTGAGGTCGCTTCGGGGCTGACTGAGCCCAGCGCCTCGTGCACGTCGCGGCAGAAGCGCTCCAGGCGCGGGAGCGGCTCCGCCGTGTTGAGGTCGTAGACGACGCTCGCCGTCGTCTCGCCGCCGCCCGGGCCGAAGACGAGCGCGAGCAGGCAGTCGCCGCCTCCGAAGAGTTCGCCCGGCGTGTACGCGCCCTTGCCCGCGACGCCCGCGCGCTCCGCGCACAAACGCTCCAGCTCGGCGGCCGACGCCCCCCCCGCGAGCGCGCCGAAGAGCCGCCGCCGCGTCGGGCGCAGAAGAGGCTTGAGCCCCCGGCCGGCCAGCGCGTCGAGCAGACGCAGCCGCCCGCCTTCGTCGGGCGCGAGCGCGAGACTGTTGCTCTGGATAAACAGCATCGAGGTTAGTCGAAGGCCATGTAGAAACACGCCGCTCCGCGGCGATTTATGGTCAGCTTTGAACTAAACGCGGGACGCCTGCTTCGGCTACGGCTTTACTCTTATCTTCACGCGCTCGCCGCCGGTGAAGTTCGCGGGGTAGCTGCGCTCGCGCGCCATCTTCAAGGCGACCGCCTCGTAGGGGGCGGCGCCGGGGCGCGGGTTGAAGACGCGCGCGTCGGTGACGCGGCCCTCCTTCACCTCGACGAGGACTTCGACGACGTACTCGCGCCGCGGCGCGGGCACGCCGTCGAACCTGCGCGAGCCGACGACCGCGGCGGCCGCGGGCACGGGCGGCGCGGGCTCTGGCGCTTCGGCGCTCGCGTCTGTGTTCGAGTTCGCGCTCTGCGTCGGCGCGGGCCGGGGGGCGGCGGCCGTCTGTTCCTGAACGGCGGGCCTGTCGGCCAGGGGCTCGGCGCGCGGCCCGAAGAAGGGGCCGTAGAGGACGTGGAGCGTCGTGACCATGCTCAAGCCCACGAGGAAGCCGATGAGGACGGCGTAGGCCAGGCGCTCGCGCGAGAAGCGGCGCGCGGTCTGTTCGATGGCCCCCTCGACGGCCAGCAGGCGATCCTGGAGCGGCGACAGCAGCTCCTCCGCGCCGGGGCCGAGCTGGAGCGGCGCGCGCTCCGGCAGGGTCGCGTGCTCGCGTGTGGCGGGCGTCGTCCCGCCCGCCACGCGTACCTCGGCCAGCCCCTCGCGCCGCGGCGCTTCGACGAGGTCGCGTATGAACTGCTGGCCCTGCCGGTCGATGTTGCGCTCGGGCGGCCGCACCAGCGGGTTGAAGTTGAACGAGCCGCCTTCGAGCGCGAGCGCCGCGTAGAGCGCCTCGACGCCGCGCAGCTCGCCCAGGCGCGCGTCCACCATCTGCCCGTCCTCGAAGAAGAAGGAGCCGGGGCCGTCCGCGTACTCGACCTGAAGGCGGCCCGACTTGCGCTGCACGCGCAGGCGGCGGATGAGGTCGGGCAGGGGCTGCTCCTGTGTGTGGCCGGTCAAGACCACGAACTGCGTGCGCTCTATGTTTTCCACTCGAAGGTTCCTGACTGAAAGGTCGGCCGCGGCCGCTCGACGGGAGAGCAATTTATACCAACGCTGCAAATAACGGAAGGGGTAGTAGACAGTAGTCAGTAGTCAGTAGTCAGTAGAAGAATTTTCCGAAGAATTTTCCGTAGTTTGTACCCTGTGCTTGTCATCAGCAACGACCGCGACGCGGAGCGCTACTGGCTACTGACTACTGTCTACTGTCTACTGCTTTTGCCTTCCCGCCGCCGCTGAAATATAATCCGGCTCGTACTGTGGTTTGACGGCACTCTCCCGCCGAAGTTAGTAACGTCCCCTACAACAGAAACCACCCGACGCCACACGCGCGAGCGAACGGATGCCAGACCCTCGCCCCGTCATCGCACACACGCGGAGGAGTGCCCGCGCGCCCTCCCGAACCACCGCGCCCGCGCGCGCCCTTCCCCCTACAAACTCGCTTCGACCGCGGGAGACTGTCTGCCTTATGAAGAAGATTGCTCTGCTCATCCTCATCGCGTGCGCGGCCGCCTCGAACGCGGGGGCGGTGCAGCGGGACGCCCAGGTCTACGCGCGCGACGGCGCGCGCTTCGCGCTCGAAGGCCGCCTGGCCGAGGCGGCGCGCTCCTTCGAGCAGGCCGTCGCGCTCGACCCCTCGAACGGCAACGCCTTCTACGCGCTCGGGAACGTCTACGCCGAGATGGGGCGCTGGGCCGACGCCATCAACGCCTACTACAGGGCCGTCAGCCTCAACAAGGAGGACGTCGAGGCGCTCAACAACCTCGGCGTCGCGCTCGGGATGCGCGGCCAGCACGTGCAGGCGGCCGGGGCCTTCCAGCGCGCCATCAAGGTCTACCCGAAGTGGGCCGAGCCCCACTACCACCTGGGCGTGGCGCGCCGCGCGCTCGGGCAGGAGGAGGAGGCGCGCGAAGCCTTCGAGCGCGCGTTGAAGCTGCGGCCCGACTACGCCGCGCGACCGCCGCGCCCGTTCGCGAAGGCGGCCCCCGCGCCGCGCCCCGCCGGCGGAGTCCTCGAAGCCATGCGGGCGGTCAACCTCGGCGACAGCCTCCCGGAGAGGGTCGCCGCGACGCCGCCGTCCGCGTCGCCCACCCCCGCCGCCGAGCCCGCGCCACGCGCGCCGAACCCGAGCGCGACGCCTCCACCTGCCGCGCCGTCCGCCCCCACGCGAACCGCTTCCACCGCCACGGCCGAGTCGCCCTACCAACTCGGCGTGCGCGAGGCGCGCGCGGGGCGGCACCGCGAGGCGGTCGCCGCCTTCCGCGAGGCCGTCGCGCTCGAACGCCGTAACGCGGCCGCGTACCGCGCGCTCGGCGACGCCTACGCCGCGCTCGAAAACTGGGGCGAGTCGGTGGACGCCTACGAGCAGGCCGCGCGCCTCGCCCCCGGCGACGCAGAGACCTACCAGAAGCTCGGCCGCGCCTACGCGAAGCTGCGCGAGACTGCGCCCGCGCCGTCCGAAACGTCCGCGGCAACGCCCGCGGCGCGGCCGAGGCCCGCCGCCACGGCCGGCGCCGAAAGACCTTCGACGAATGACCCCGACCCGACGGCCGTCTACCGCATCGGCCCCGGCGACGTGCTCGACGTGCGCCTGCCGGGCGCGGGCGCGCGCCGCGCGGCCACGTACGAGGTCACGCCGTCGGGGCTGCTCGACCACCCCGCGCTTAGGGAGCCGGTGGCGGTCGCCGGCCTGACTACGGAAGAGGTCGGCGCGCGGCTCGCGTCGGCGCTCGGCCTGCGCACGCCGAACGCGGAGGTCGCCGTCGGCGTCAGCGAGTACAGGAGCCACGCGATCATCGTCGGCGGGATGGTGAAAGACGGCGGGACGAAAATCCTCCAGCGCGAGGGCGTGCCGCTCTACGTCATCGTCGCCTACGCGCAGCCGCTCCCCGGCGCGGGGCAGGCCGTCATCGTCTCGCGCGCGACCGCCAGCGAGACGGCCGTAGACCTCACGGACTCGGAGGGGATGAAGACGCTCGTGCGGCAGGGCGACGTGGTCACGCTGCGCGCGCGGCCGCGGCAGTTCGTCTACGTGGCGGGCGCGGTGCGCGAGCCCGGGCAGAGGGAGTTCCACGCGGGGCTCACGCTCACGCAGGCGCTGCTCGCGGCCGGGGGCGCGACGAGTCCGAACGCGGCCGTCGTCAACGTCACGCGGCAGGCGGCGGACGGAAAGCTCTCGACCTCGCGCTACGTGCTCGCGGAGATCAAGTCGGGGAGGACGCCCGACCCGACCTTGCGCCCGGGCGACCGCGTGGAGGTGCTGCGTTGAGTAACGCTTCGACGCCCGAAGGCCGCGGGCCGGAGAGGCCGCACGACGCCGAGCCGTTCTTCCCCTCGGAAGGCACCTTCAACCCCGTCGTCCCCTTTTCGGAGATAGGCGAGACGCCCGCCCCCCTAACCCTCCCGGCGGTTGACCCGGCCGACGTGGGCAAGCCGGCCGAGGCCGCCTGGGCCCGCGAGGCACACCGCGCGGGGCGGAAGGAGGAGGAGGAGACGCTCGTCCCTTCGCGCGCCGCACGCGCTCCGAGGGGCCGCCCGTCGTGGCTCGTCCCGGCGGTCGTCATCGCCATCTCGGTCGTCGCGGGGCTGGCCTCGGGCTCCTACCTCATCTGGTCTGCGCAGCGCGCGCGCGAGGCGACACCGCCCGCACAGGTCGCGGCCGAAGCGCCGGCCCTTCCGCCCGCGCCGCCCGCGGAGCAGGCGGAGTCGCCCACGAAAGTTGAGGAGGTGAGAGAGCCGGTCGAGGACAAGAAGTCGGGCGAGGTCGCAAAGGCCGAGAAGTCCGCCGAGCCCTCACCCGCGCCGAAGCCTGCGCCTTCACCCCAACCCGCGCCGCGCGCCGAACAAGTCGCGCGCGCCGCCGAGGCCCGGGAGACTAAGCCCGCGCCTAGGCCCGCCCGCACCCCGAGCGCGGCCCCGGCGCGCCCACGCCTGACGACCGCCGCACGACAGCCGCCCGCCCCGCCGATCTCTTCGCCGCCGCCGACCTCCAAATCAAAGAAGGTCATCCAGTGGCCGTAGGTGAAAACAGTAGGCAGTAGGCAGTCGGACACAGGAGGAGGCCGAGAGCGCAGTCGTCAAGCTGCCGCCGGAGGCGGCGGCAGTAGAGCCCGGCGTTGCGCTACGCTCCACGCCGGGCTCTACTCTGTCCGCCCGCTCCGCGGGCTGGGTGCGGCCTCAACGCTTAACGTACGACTAACGCTGCCTGCTCTAGAGCGGTTTGCACATGTCATTTACCTATCGTTTAGAGGCGGGCTCCGCCCGCCGGCTCGACTTACATCGCAGGGCGGGCCGGCGGGCGGAGCCCGCCTCTAAACGATAAGAGGTAAACTCAACCGCAAAGTGCCTTAACTGCCTACTGCCTCTCCCCGTTTGTCAAAGTCGCGCCGTCTCTGGTAGCCTTAAGCCCCTTTCAAGGTTAGAAGGCGACGCCCGACCGTCACCAGCGTCTCTCGAAGGCCCCGCTCATAGTAGCTCCACGGCGCACCCTCATGCGCGCTTCGCCCTGACCCGGACTCGGGCGGGGGCTACTCTCATTCTATTTAGACCACACACCGCATCGGAGGGACACTTATGCGCAAGATGCTGCTCACGGCGCTGCTGGCCGCCGCCCTTTTGGCGACGCCCGCGGCCTTCACGCCCAGGTCGGACGCGGCGAACCCTCTTCGCCAGGACGCGCCGGCCGCGGGGAACCGCCCCACGCCTCTTCCGAACTACGACATACGCCTCATTAACCGCGACGAGTTCGACGACGCGGAACTCAACACCGACGCCGGCCGCCAGAGGGCCGCGGGCAGCGCCAACGCCGCTTTGCGCTCGCGCGCCTCGGCCGTCGAGAACTTCCGCGGGGGGCTCGCCGCCCGTTCGCGCCGCAGCCTGCGCGCGGAGGTCAACGAGACCGGCGCTCTGAAGAACTTCTTCGTAGACGGCGGGGCCCTCTCCGCGCCGCAGTCGAACGCGCCCGACAACGTCGCCCGCGGCTTCCTGAAGAAGCAGGCCGCGCTCTTCGGCCTCTCCAACGCCGACGTGAACGCGCTCAAGAAGGAGAATGAGGACAACGACCAGGGCACGACCTTCCTCGACTACGCGCAGACGGTCGGCGGCCTGAAGGTCTTCGAGGGCAACGTGAAGGTCGTCGTCGGCCGCTCGGGCGAAGTCCTCAACGTCCGCCAGGGCTTCGTCGTCAGAGGCCAGAAGGTCAACACCAACCCCACGCTCTCCGAGGCCGAGGGCATCGCCAAGGCGTTCGAGCACGCGGGCCGTCAGGTCGCGCCCTCGTTCGCGGAGATGCGCGGCCGCGCCAACCCGAGCGACAGCGCCGCCTTCGCCAACCCGCTCAACCCCGCCTACGAGGACGTGCTCTCGGAGCTGAACGTCGTGCGCGTCAAGGACGAGGCGCGGCTCGCGTGGCACGTCTACGCCGAGGTCGGCCCCGAGGAGTGGTACGAGATGCTGGTTGACGCGCACACGGGCGAGTTGCTCCTGCGCCACAACCTCGGCGCGCACCAGGCGCAGGGCACGGTCTACATCGAGGCGCCCGACAAGGGCGCGCGCCAACTCGTCTCCTTCGTCGGCGACACGACCATCAACACGGCCGCGGGCTGGATGGGGACCTCGACCCTGACGACGGGCAACAACGTCGAAGCCTACCTCGACCGCGACGCCAACAACGCGCCGGACACGACGAGCGGGAACGGGCTGTCGAGCGGCCACGCCTCCTCCTCCACTCAGAACTTTACCTTCCCCTTCGACACGACCGTCGCGCCGACCACCGCCACGAATCAGGCGGCCGTGGTGACGAACCTCTTCTATTACAACAACGTCATCCACGACTACTCCTACACGCTCGGCTTCACCGAGACGGCGCGCAACTTCCAGACGAACAACTACGGGCGCGGCGGCACCGGCAACGACTCTGTGCGCGCCGAGGCGCAGGACGGCTCGGGCACCAACAACGCCAACTTCTTCACGCCGCCCGACGGCCAGCGGCCGCGCATGCAGCAGTACATCTTCACCTCGCCCAACCCCGACCGCGACAGCTCGATGGACGGCGACGTGGTCTTCCACGAGTACGGCCACGGCATCTCGAACCGCCTCATCGGCAACGGCTCGACCGCGCTTTCGGGCACGCAGTCGGGCGCGATGGGCGAGGGCTGGTCTGACTACTGGGCCGCGACCCTGAACGGCGACGGCGCGGTCGGCGAATACTCCACGGGGAACCCGAACGGCATCCGCCGCGCGGCCTACACCGTCCCGGCCAACGCCGTCCACGACTCCTACGCCGACGTGTGCGCGGGCGGCTGCCAGGTGCACCGCGACGGCGAGGTCTGGGCGGCGACGCTCTGGGACTTGCGGACGCAGCTCGGCGCGGCCACGACCGACCGGCTCGTCCTGAACGGCATGAAGTTCACGCCGACGCGCCCCTCGTTCCTGAACGCGCGCGACGGCATCCTGCAAGCCGACCAGAACCTGAACGGCGGGGCCAACCGCTGCGCCATCTGGACGGTCTTCGCGCGCCACGGGATGGGCGTCTCAGCCGTGGGCAACGACGGCACGACGCACACCGCGGCGAGCGACCTTCCCTCCGACTGCGGCGGCACCTGCACCTACTCGATCAACCCGACGAGCGCGAGCGTCGCGGCCGCCGGCGGCTCGGGCACCGTGAGCGTGACGGCGGGCGCGGGCTGCGCGTGGACGGCCGCGAGCAACGCCTCGTTCATCACCGTCACCGGCGGCGCGAGCGGCTCCGGGTCGGGGACGGTCACCTACTCGGTCGCCGCCAACACCGGCACCACCTCGCGCACCGGCACGCTGACCATCGCGGGCCAGACCCACACCGTCACGCAGGCCGGCACGGGCGGCGGCGGCTGCACCAACGCCGTCGTCAACCCCGGCTTCGAGTCGGGCACGACCTCCTGGACGCTCTCGGGCCAGGCCACGCACAGCACGGGCGCCTACCCGCGCAGCGGCATCGGCTACATGATCGTGGGCGGGGTCAACAGCACCACGGGGACGGTCTACCAGACGGTGACAATCCCGAGCGGGTGCTCCAACCTCTCCTTCTACCTGAACATCACGACGAGTGAGGCGGCGGGCGCGGCCGTCTACGACCGGCTCTTCATCGAGGTGCGCAACACCTCGGGGACGCTGCTCGCCACGCTCGCCACCTTCAGCAACCAGAACAGCGGCACGGCCGGCGCGTACGTCCTGCGCGGGCCGTACAATCTGAGCAGTTGGGCCGGCCAGACCGTCAGGATTCAGTTCCGCGGCACCAACGACGTCACGCTGCCCACGTCCTTCCGCATAGACGACGTGTCAGTCCAATGACACCCTGACGGACGAAGGGCACGGCCCACTTGAGAGGCCGCGCCCTTCGCTCAAACTTAAACTCATCCGCGCGGCCCTGCCGGTCAGTCTTTCGTGACCAGCAGGGTCGCCGTGTATTGACCCTGTGAGATTTTGCGGTTGCTGCGCGGCTGCGGGCTCAGGGCTTCGAGCCTGACCGTGTAGCTCTCATAGCCCGCCTCCGCCTCGCCCGTGTTGGTGTTGAGCAGGAGCGTCCGCTTCCCCCTCCAGCCCCTCCCGCCGACTTCAATCAACACCGCCGCGCTCCCGGCCCACACGCAATCCACATCGACGGGGCAGCGCGAATCCTCCGCGACCCGCGCGAACCTCAGCCGCAACTTCCCGCCGTCGAGCATCACGACCCGCCCGACCTTAACCTTGAACTCGCGGCCGACGCGCGCCGTCTGCGCCGCGGCCTCGGGGCGGCCGGCGAACAGCGTGACGCCCGTCAGGGCGAGCCACGCCAGGCCGTAGAGAGGTAGACGTTTCATGTCGTTCACCGACGCCTCCGGTTGAGGATGGCAGAGGCGACGTAATCCTTCGAGCCCTCGTGCGAATAACGGTAGCCGAGCTGCCGCGCGTTCAGACGTTCGATGACGACGCGGCCGCGCGGCGAGCACTTCTCCGCGCCCTTCGTGATCGTCTCGCGGAAGACGGCGCGCGTGCGCGACACTTGCAGCAGCCTCCAGCGGCCCGCGCATTCGAGCGAAGGGTACTCGGCCGTGTACCGGCCGCGCCCGAACGTCAAGACCATCGGCCACGTGCTCTCGCTGTCCGTCTGGTAGCCCGTCCCCGCCCACTCCCCGCGCAGCCAACCGCCCCGCGTCTGCCCCGCGGCGCCGCCCGCCGCCAGCGCGACGAGCAGCAGAGCCGTCAAGCATCTCTTCATAAGCGTCTCCGACGTGAAAGAGTTTAAGAACGAACTTACCGACTCAGCCACAGCCACTCCGGGCTGCACCCCTCGGCCGAGCGGCGGCCGTAGAGCGCGACCTCCGACCGCGCCTTCACGGCCGCCTCAAGCAAGGCCCGCGCCGCCTCCTCGTTGCCGTAGACCGTCACGACCTCGCGCCCTTCCGCAGAGTCCGACACCACGCCGAAGGAGCCGAACCACGCGACGGGGCTGCACACGACTTCCGTCCCGCCCGCCCTCATCGTGAGCCTGATGTCCTCCGACCGGCTCACGTCCGCCCACTCGTACGAGGCGAGCGTGCCGCGCAAAACGGGCGCGGACGTAGAGAGGTCGGGCGTGAAGGGCTTGCGCCCCGGCTTCGGCGCGACGGGACGCCGGTTGGGGCGGTGCGTGAACCTCGTGTAGAGCGGGTAGGTGCGGCGGCCGCGCACGCCCTCGACGCGACGCCAGCGCCCGCCCCGGACTTCGTAGAGGGTCGTGACCCAGTAGCCGTCGTCGAAGTTCATGTAGAGCAGCTCGGCGCGGCCGTCGCGGTCGATGTCCAGGAGGTCGGCGACGCCGCGCTCGTCCTCCTCGAAGTAGCCGTCGGCCTCGAAGGGGACGGGCCGCCCCTTCTCGTCGAAGGTGAGCGCGAAGAGGTGGCGCGTCGGCGCGAGCCCGTTGCCGCCCGTGGGCGAGACGATGACGAGGTCTTGAACGTCGTCGCGGTCGAGGTCGGCCGTGTAGAGGTTAGCGCCGGCCAGGGTCGTCAGGTCGCCGAGCCGCACACGCCACGCGGCGCCGCCCCTGTCTTTACCCTTGACGACGGCCCGCCCCTCCTCGTCCATCTCGAAGCTCGCGCCGGAAGGGCCGACGCCCACCCTCGCGGGCGCGGGCGAGCCGTCGGCCCCAGTGCCGAAGTAGCCGGGACGGCCGCCGCCCGTCTCGCCGATAAATTTGACGGGGAAGCGCCGGCCGGTCTCCGCGCGCGACAGCGGGAGGTAATCCCGGTTCTGCGCAAGGCAGGGCCACGCGCAGAGGAGGAGCGGCAGGAGGCTTAAGGGGAATAGTCTTCGCATCTCTTAATCGTGCTGCGTATATTGCCCGCCGCCGGGCCGCGCGGGCAAGAGGATTTAAATTCAAATCTGAAATTTCAAATTTCAAATCCTCCGGGCTTCGTGTAAGTTACACGGCCATGCGTCGCACACTCCCCCTTTTAACGCTCGTCGCCCTGCTCTCTTGCGCCCACACGGCCGCGCGCGCGCAGAAGGTCGCGCGGGCGGGCGCGGCGCGCGAGCGGCAGGTCGCCGTACGCTTCGCCCCCGTCTTCCGACAGGCGCTCGGCGACCACCCGCGCGCCGACTACGTCACCAACTTCGACTTCGACGGCGACTGGCGCGGCGACAACAACTGGAAGAACGCCGACGACCCGCGCTTCCCGCTGCGCGCCTACGTCTACTTCGCCGTCGCCGAGACCGCGACGCACTTCTACGCGCACTACGCGGTCTTCCACCCGCGCGACTACAAGGGCGGGAGCACGGCCGGCCCGCTCCTCTCCGACGCCATCCGCGAGGGCGTCCGCCGCGGCGGGCGCTACGACCCGACGGGGCTCTCCGCGGAGGCGGTGCTCGCGCACGAGAACGACATGGAGGGCTGCCTCGTCGTCGCCGAGAAGGAGGGCGAAGACCCCGCGCGCGCCCGCGTCCTTCTCGTGGAGACGCTCGCGCACGACCGTTTCCACAAGTACGCGCCCGAAGGCGTCTCGACGCCCGCCTCTTTCAAACGAGTGCGGCTCGAAGGTCAGAGCCCGCTGCTCTTCATCGAGGCCAGGGGGCACGGCGTTCTCGCATACGAGGGCGGCGAGAAGCAGGAGCCGCGCCGCGGCACGCTCGTCTACACCTACGCCGGCCGCGCCGAAGACCCCGAGGCAGACGGCAAAGGGAAGGAGACGGTCGGCTACGAACTCGTGCCGCTCTACGACACGATCTGGCGGCGCGCCCTCGCGGGCTCGAAAGAGACCTTCGGCGAGGTGGCGGACTACGGCGCGCGCTCGTTCGAGGCGGCGGGGGCCAGGAGGCCGTCGAAGCGTTCTAAGAAGTTGGGGAGGCTCGGGGCCTCCTTCCTCGGCGACTTCGGCGCGCCGAACGCCGCGCGGCCGCCGTGGGGCTGGTTCGACCGCTCGGAGCGCGGGCGGCCCCGCGGCGAGTGGTTCTTCGACCCGGCCGCGACCGCCAGGCGCCACCTCGGCCGCGGCGCTGACTTCTCGATTGCGTACCTCCACGCGCCCTTCCTCGGCCTTTTCCGGCGCTAGGCAGAAATTTTGACATTCAACCTCTTACGGCGTTAAGCCAAATTTTTGGCATGGCACTGGAAAAAAGTGCGTTTTAGTGCTTTACTACAAGTCCCGACAAGCCCCATCCACTCTTGCCCTGAAGCCTCATCTCTTTGCGCACGCGCCTGTCCGCGCTTCCCCCGTCGCGGCCGCACGCATCTACCCTGGGGGAAGTCATGCAAAGCTTCAGAGTCCGGCCCGCGGCGGACATCCTCAAACGACCCGAGGTGCCGACGATCAAGTCTCTGATGTCGGCCCTGCGCTCGCACGACCCTTACACGTACCGGCACTCTCTGCGCACCGTGCGCCTGAGCCTCCTGCTCGGGCGCGCCTGCGGCGTCAACACGCACGCGCGCCTGCGCGTCCTCACCCTGGGCGCGCTGGCCCACGACCTCGGCAAGATATTCATCCCCGGCGGGGTGCTGCATAAGGAGGGGAGGCTGACCCCGGCCGAGTGGGCGGCCGTGCAGCGGCACCCGCTCGACGGCGCGCGCCTGCTGATCGGCGTCGCCGCCTCGGAGGGCGTCTGCCGCGTGGCGGCCGAGCACCACGAGCGTTGGGACGGCCGCGGCTACCCGGCGGGGCTGAGCGGCGAGCGTATCGACTTCAACGCGCGCGTCGTGGCGGTGGCCGACGCCTTCGACGCGATGACGAGCGAACGCGCGTACGGCCCGGCGGTCGGCTACAAGGAGGCGGCCGCCGAGCTCGAGCGCTGCGCCGGGACGCAGTTCGACCCGGAGGTAGTCCGCGTCTTCCTCCGCGCCCCGCGCTCTCTGCTCGAAGCGGTCATCCGGCCGGGCCGGGAGTGACCCCGAAACTTCACCCGCGCCCGCGCCGTAAGGGTTCCTGACCTCAAGCCTTTTATGAGCCTTTGAGAAGGAGCCCGCACGATGTTCCCTGCACGCCTCTGCCTGTTCGCTCTGATGGTCGCCGCGCCGCTCGCGGCGTTCGGACAGACCGGCAACTTCGAGACGGTCAAGCTTGCCGAGGGCGTCTACGTCGCGCGCCGCACGGAGCCGCCGGGGCTGACCGTCAACGGCAACAGCGTCTTCATCATCAACGAGGCGGACGTGGTGGTCGTGGACGCCACGCTCACGCCCGGCACGGCGCGCGAGGGGCTGACGGCGCTGCGCAAACTGACGGACAAGCCCGTTCGCTACGTCGTCAACACGCACTGGCACGACGACCACGTCATGGGGAACGTCGTCTACCGCGAAGCCTTCCCCGGCGCAGACTTCATCGCCCACGAGAACACGCGCGAGTACCTGCCGACTACGGGGCTGAAGAACCGTCAGATGGCGATGTCGCCGGGCGGCTACCCCGGCTTCATCGCCGCGCTCAAGCGGAGGCTTGAGAAGAACGAGAGCGTCTTCGGCGGGCCTCTGGACGAAGAGGAGCGCGCCGTCATAGCGAGCGACATCAAAATCGGCGAGCGCTACATGGCCGAGAACCCTTCGGCCGCGGTCGTCCTCCCGACCGTCACGCTCCGCGAACGCCTCACGCTCCACCGCGGCGCGCGTGTCATCGACATCCTCTACCTCGGCCGCGGCCACACGAGCGGCGACATCGTCGTCCACCTCCCCGCCGAGGGCATCCTCATCGCGGGCGACCTCGTCATCCACCCCGTCCCGTACGTCGGCAACCCGCAGTCGCACCCCGGCGACTGGGGCGAGACGTTGGAGAAGATGCTCGCGCTCAAACACATGATGATCGTCCCCGGCCACGGGCCGGTCCTGCGCGACGACTCTTACGTGAAGCTGATGTCGAACCTCTTCGCCTCGATGAAGCGGCAGGTCGCCGCGGCCGTCGCGCGCGGCGAGACGATCGAGCAGGTGAGGAAGTCGGTCAACCTCGACGAGTTCCGCAAACAGTTCGTCGGCGACTCGCGCGTGCGCCGCGACATCTTCGACAGCTACGTCCTCGGCGCGGGGATAGCAGCGGCCTACGCCGACGCGACGGCGAAGTAATACAGGTCAGAACCGCCCGCGGTAGCGGGTGGGCCTTACTTTGACCGCTTGTTGATTGATAAGAGGCACGCGGTCAGCAATCACGCCACATACGCCACGCCCACCCGCTACCGCGGGCGATTCTGACCTGTATATGCGGCGGCGCGGCCGAGCAGCACCTCGCGCTCGCGGGCGTTGCGCGTGAGCGCGGCGGCGCGCTCGAACTCGGCGCGGGCTTCTTCGCCGCGGCCGAGTCTGGCGAGGAGGTCGCCGCGCACTGCCGGGAGCAGGTGGTAGGACTTGAGCGTCGGCTCAGACCCGAGCGCGTCCACGATTTCGAGCCCCGCCGCGGGCCCTTCGGCCATCGACACGGCGACCGCGCGGTTCAGCTCGACGACCGGCGAAGGCGTGACCCGCGCAAGCTCGCCGTAGAGCGCCGCGATGCGCGCCCAGTCCGTCTCGGCGGCGGCGCGGGCGCGCGCGTGGCAGGCCGCGATTGACGCCTGGAGCACGTAAGGCCCCGGCTCCCCGCCCAGGCGTTCGGCGCGTTCGAGCGCGGCGAGCCCGCGGCCTATGAGGAGCCAGTCCCAGCGCCCCCGATCCTGTTCGAGCAGCAGCACGGGCTCGCCCCCCGGGCCGACGCGCGCGCGCAGGCGCGACGCCTGTATCTCCAAGAGGGCCACGAGGCCGTGGACTTCCGGCTCGTCGGGGGCGAGTTCCGCGAGGACACGGCCCAGGCGGAGCGCCTCCTCGCAGAGCGCGGGTCGCACCCAGTCCGACCCTTCGGTCGCGGCGTAGCCCTCGTTGAAGATGAGGTAGACGACTTCGAGCACGGAGGAGAGGCGCGCGTCCAGCTCCGCGCCGCGCGGCACCTCGAAGGGGACGCGGGCCTCCGAAAGCGTCCGCTTGGCGCGGACGATGCGCTGCGCGACGGTCGGCTCGGGCAGGAGGAAGGCGCGCGCGATCTCCGCGGTCGTCAGGCCCCCGAGCAGCCGGAGCGTGAGCGCCACGCGCGCCTCGGTCGAAAGAACGGGATGGCAGGCGGTGAAGATGAGGCGCAGGAGGTCGTCGCCTATACGGTCGTCGAGCGCCGCGTCGAAGTCGGGCGCGGCCCGCTCCAGAGCCTCAAGCTCGCGGCCCAGCTCCTCGTGCTTACGCTCGAGCATCGTCCTGCGGCGCAGCAGGTCTATCGCGCGGTGCTTGGCCGCGGCCATCAGCCACGCGCCGGGGTTGTCGGGCACGCCCGACTCCGGCCAGCGCTCGAGCGCCGCGACGAGCGCGTCCTGCGCCAGCTCCTCGGCGAGCCCCACGTCGCGCACGACCCGCGCGAGACCCGCGATGAGCTTCGCGGACTCCATCCTCCAGACCGCCTCGACGGCGCGGTGTGTGTCCGTTGGTGTCACGGACACACATCACACCATCAAGAAGTGACCGGCGCAAGCCGGGCTGCGGCCTTCGCCGGGAGCGCGGGCATCCTGCCCGCCGAAGCGTGCTCCGGCACGCTTAGCAGAGAGGCGGTATCACTCGACGCTTGAGTGATACCGCCTCTTCGCATACGCGCTCTCGCGCTCATGGCGGGCAGGATGCCCGCGCTCCCGGCGCACACAGCCGTTCTCGCGTGAGCCGCTTCAGGACTTCTTCTGCTGCTCCTCGATCTGCGCGCGGAGGCGCTCCTCCTGCTCCCTGAGTTCGGGCGTGAACTCCGCGCCGAAGTCGGCGGCCTCGAAGACGGGCCGAATCTCTATCTCCGAGACCTCGCCGTAGCCGGGGTCGCCCTCGTGGGGCGCGGGGATGCGCTTGACCCACTCGACGGCCTCCTCCAAAGAGCGCACCTGCCAGAGCCAGAAGCCCGCGATCAGCTCCTTCGTCTCGGCGAAGGGGCCGTCGATGACGGTCTTTTGCGTGCCCTCGAACCTGACCCGCTTGCCCCTAGAACTCGGGTGCAGCCCCTCGCCCGCGAGCATCACACCGGCCTTCACCAGCTCCTCGTTGAACTTGCCCATCTCGGTCAACATCTTCTCGCCCGGCAGGACGCCCGCCTCCGAAACCGCGTTCGCTTTGATAATCACCATCACTCTCATCGCGTCTCTCTCCTTAAAAGTTAATCTGTCTTTCAAACCCCGAGCCGGCCTCAAACCCGCGCTCTACATACACGACGAACGGCCGGGCGCAGAATCGACAACGGCGCGAAAATTTTTTCGACTTTTTTTGACACGCCGGCCCGCGCGTTGCTACCGTCGCCTGCGCCCCCGAGCCCCACGGTCTTCCAACACACGCCAGGCCAGAAAGGATGCGTATGCCCAAAACCTTTATGCGCCGCGCGGGCGCATGGCTGCCCGCGTTGTCGTGTCTTCTGCTGCTCGCTTGCGTAAACGCTTACGCCGCGCCCAACACCTTCACCGTCTCGGCGAACAGGCATTACTGGCTGAAGAACGGCGCGCCGTTCGTCACCATCGGCTTCAACCGCTACGACGTGTGGAACACGACCGACTCGGCCAACGACGGGCTGACGGTCACGCAGTACGTCCAGCGCATGGCGCAGAACGGCGCGAACGTCATCCGCGTCTGGGCCGAGCAGGGCGACCAGAACGCCTCGGGCGACTACTGGCTCGAATACCCGGCGGGCGTCTACCGACCCACCCAGGCCGCGCGGCTCGACGAGCTGTTCGACGCCTGCGACGCCAACGGCGTCTACGTCATGATCTGCCCCTGGGACACCTGGAACATGAAGAACAACTGGGCCGCGCACGCCTACAACGCGGCCAACGGCGGGCCGTGCAACACGGCGGCCGAGGTCATCACGAACGCGAACGCGCGGGCGCGCGTCAAGAGCAAGATTCAGTACATGTACAACCGCTGGGGCTCTCGGCCGAGCTTCTTCCTCTGGACGTTCAACGAGATCGACATCCTCAACACGAACTCGGCCGCGCAGCAGGACTTCGCGCGCGACATCGGCGCGTACATCAAATCAATCGACCCCTACCACCCGTTCACCGTCTCCTTCACGGGCTCGGGCGCGGGCAACCCGGCGGTCGTGTCACTGCCCGAAGTCTCGGCCGCCGACATACACTTCTACGGGGCCATCTCCGGGACGGGCGGCGCGGCGAAGGAGAACGAGACGGCGACGATCCGCGACGGCGGTTATTTGAACTTCGGCAAGCCTCTGGTCTTGAGCGAGTGGGGCGTGGCGAGGCAGGCGAACTCGGACGACCTTGTGAACGCGCTCGCGTGGGGCGGGATAGCCATTGGTTCGAGCGGGGCGGGGATGGTCTGGACGGACAAGTACACCTACGGCGGCATCAAGGCGAGCCACCTCGCCATCTACAAATCGCTCCGCGACTTCACCGCGACGGTCAACTGGCCGGCCTTCATGGACAATCACCACGCCGGCTCCACCGAAGTCACGGACACCGCCTCGGCAGTCAACACCTACGCCTGCCTCAACGCGACGCAGGCCGTCGTGCTGCTCGTCCACAACCGCGTCGGCTCTTCGACGGCGACGACCGTCACGGTCTCCGGCCTCAACCCCGGCACATACACCGTGGACATCTGGCGCACCTACGCGGGCGGCAAGTACGGCACCGTCACGGCGGCGACGAACGCGCAAGGCAAACTCGTCATCAGCGCGCCCGCCATCCCCACCATGCAGGCGCTCTACATCCATCAGTAAAGTTTACCGCGGTAAACTTTACCGAACGTTTAGAGGCGGGCTATGCCCGCCGGCCCAAGTGCCGAGTCTTGGGCCGGCGGGCATAGCCCGCCTCTAAACAGAGTAAGGGGAACTCCTAAGTGTCGAGAGCTTACTGGACGCGCGAGCGGCGGCGGCGGCCGACGCCGATGCGCTCCTGGACGAGCGCTTCGACTTCGAGGGGGACGCCCTCGGCGCGCGCGCGGCGGATGAACTCGGCGTCGATGTTGAAGATGCGCATCTTGACGAGGTCTTCGATGTGGAGGTTGTTCAGCCCCTCGCCGCGGACTTCGGCGACGAACTCGGGCGTGACCTTGAAGATGCGCATCTTGACGAGGTGCTCGAACGGCTCCTTGTCGAAGCCGAGGCGCGCGGCCTCGCGGAGGAAGTCGGCGTCGATTTTAAAGATGCGCGCCTTGACCAACTCCTCCATGCGCAGCGGGTAGCCGCTCGCCTTCATCTCGCGCATGAACTTGGAATCGACCTTGAAGATGGCCGCCTTGAAGAGGTCGTCCACGTCGAGTTGGCCGAAGTCGGCCGAGAGCAGGTCGTCGGCGAGCGCCGTCGTCACGTTCAGCATCGCCGCGGCGAAGAGCTTGTCCTCCGGCTCGCCGCGGTCTCCGTCCCGCATCGAGATGTTCTCGAAGTCGAACCCGCGGCTCTTCATCGCCCCGAGGAAGTTCCGGTCGGGCGTGAAGGTGAACGTGCCCGAGCCGCGCCCGTTCTGGAAGCTGCCTTCGAGGTCTACGCGCCCGGCCTCGCGCACGAGCGCGAAGCGGACGGGGCCGGTGCCCTGCGCCTGCTCGCGCGTTAGCCCCTGCAACTCCGAGAAGCCGAAGGTCTGCCCCATCTGGTGACGGCCGCCGCGGTCGCTGCGCCGTTCGAGTGACAGGTGGAGCCCGTCCCGCTTCTCGTCATCCTTCTGCCAGTCGTTCTCGTCCGACTTCTCGTACTTCCTGCCGTGCTTCTTGTCGGCGTGCCTGTCGCCGAACGAGGCCGTCCAGGTGCCGGTCAGCGTCTCCTGCGCGTGCGCGGACTGCGCGCCCGCGGCCAGGACGAAGAGGGCCAGCGCGAGCGCGGTGCGCGTCCAAATCCGTAGACTAATTTTCATCACGACATCTCCCGGGAAAGAATTTCTGCGGCGCTTGCGAACAGGAAACACCGCGGCCCGGGAGTTTGTGACACAAAAGTCTTCCGCGTTTCGGGGCGGGCGGAAATAATTGAAGCCTGCGCGTAAATCGCCGCGCCCGCGGCGATTTACGCGCAGGCTTCCGACAACCCGGACTACCTGGCCAGGTAGTTCCTGTGGAACCACGCCCCGCCGCTCTGCATGTCGCGCGTCTCGAAGAAGACGGCGCGCTCGCCCTCGCGCTTGACCATCCGCGTGCGCCGTGTCACCTCCCGCGCCTCCTCCCGCCCGCGCCCCGCGTCCACGAACAACTCCTCGAAGGCGTCGGCCGTCGGCGCGCCGAGTTTGTCGGCGGCCGTCCTCTCCGCCAACGCCTCGACCGCCGAAGCCTTCAGGAGTTTCGGCCAGAGCCTTCGGAAGAGCGCGGGCGACGCGTAGAGGTCGGCGCTGCTCACGCGGCCGTTGACGGCGAAGGCGAAGCCGAGCACGTCCCGCTTCCCCTCGACTACGCCGGAGAGCGCCTTGACGTACTCGTCGGCGCTCGCCCTCACCTTATCGTTCTCCAGACTCAACTGGTAGCTCGACGCCGACGCCGACGCGCGCACGTCGGCGTTCGTGCTCGCGCTCAGCTTCGCCTGCGCCTCGTCCACCCTGGCCCAGACCTCCGCCTGCGAGTGCTGCTGCTTGGCCGCCATCTTCAGCTCTTTGGTCGAGGCCATCTGCTCCGAGAGGGTGAAGGCCGACGCGGGCTCTCCGCCCCGCGCCGTCCAGCGCCCGTGCTCGACGCAGAAGGCGTCAACGGGGACGCGCCCCGAGCGAGCGGGGACAATGAGATCGACGGCCAGCATGCGATCCTGCTGCCCGCCCTTGACGATATCGCCCGCCTGTATGAAGACCTCCTCGGTGCGCGAGACGTTCTCCACGGCCAGCTCGTTCACCTCCTCGGTCTCGTGGACGATGACGACCTTGCGCGCCATCGCCTCTTCGAGCGTGAGGAAATGTTCGCCGGCCGGGCCGGGCGTGCCGTGAATCAGAAAGACCGTCAGGTTCTCGTGCGTGTAGGGGCCGGAGAGCGTGTAGTCGCCGGCGCGCCAGTCCTGCTTCTGTTTCTGTTCGGGCGCGGCCGCGGACGGCGACTCGTGCCAAAGGCGCAGGCCGGCTACCTTAGCGACGACGACCCCGGCGACGAGCGTGAACGCGCCGACCAACAAAGCGAGCGTCTGCCTCTTCATAACGGCCTCCTCGGTTGGAGAAAGAACTGTCGGGGAGCTTGCCCTCGGGATGCGAGGCACACACTTCCCTCGCGCGGCGCGGGCGCCCCGCGTCGCCGTCAGGGAAATGTCAGCGACGGCTGTATAGACGCCCGGCCCGCGTCGAAGTTCCGCGCGGGGGCAGACCCCGGCCTTAGAAAAGGAGGGTGTGAGGCTGTTGTGTGTGACGTGCCGAAGCTACTGTAGGGAGACGCCCAAAATCTTCGGGTCGCGCGCGAACCTGGCGAGCGCCTCCGGGTTCACCTTGGCGCGGATGACGGTCGCCTGAGCCCCGCCGAGCGTCACGACCATCAGCTTGATGTTGTCACCCGCGTCCCTCACGTAGACGTGAGTCTGCTCGGCCCCGCCGCCCGCGCGTATGCGCACGAGCGGGCGCCACTCCGGCCCGAGCGACTGCCCGATGGCCGCGCCCAGGCCCGACACGTCGCCCGAACGCGTCACGTCTTCAAAGACGGCGAGCTTGAAGCTCTTCACGCCGGCCGGGCGCACGATCTTAGTCGCGAAGCCGGCCAGCCCGAGGAAGGGGATGCGCACCTTCTTGCCGCCGCACGCGGCGCGCACGTTCTTGACGACGGAGTCGAACTCGTCGGCCCGGGCGGTCGCCGGCTGGGAGAGAAAGAAGGCGAGCAGAAGGCACGTTAAGGCTGCGTATCTCGTGGCGCGGTTCATGGCGTTCACTCCTGCCCTTCCCTGTAGAGTTCGAGCCTCGGCACGCTGAAGCGCCCCTCCAACGCCCTGAGCCTCTCGATGTCGATGTCGCCGGAGACGTGGACGTAGACCAGCTCGCGCGGCGCGGCGACGACCACGGCCAGCCCCTTGATCAGTTCGCCCGAAGAGGCGAGGAACACGTCCACGTTGCCGCCGTCGTACTTCCGGCTGCGCACGCCGACGACCCTCGACCACTCGGGCGAGCGGAAGCGCGACCGCAGCGCCTCGGCCTCGGCGGGCTGGTAGACGCCCTCGCGCTCGAACTTGAAGGCGCGGACGTAGACGCCCTTGAGCCCCGCGACCAGCTCCTTGACGGCGCGCTCGTCGGGCTTCCGGTCGGAGAGGGCCCTGGTCGCCAGCCGGAGCACCTTGTCGTCGATGGTTATCTCCACGGAGTCGGTGGCCTGGGCCTCGTACTTTTCGAGGCCCGGCGGACGCGGCGGGGCCGTCTCCTGCCCGTTGGCCGCGTGCGAAGGAAGCATTAAGAAGGTGAACGCGAAGAACGTCAGCACGCATCCCGGAAGTCTCATAACCTTTTTCTCTCCCCCGATTCGCCGGACGGTGGGGAGGTGACCGGCGGGTTTGGTCTTACGGGTCTTAAAGACGCGGCCGGCGGCGGATGCGTTAACACACTAGAGCGTTTATCGCATGAGCTTACCAACGACCGTTTAGAGGCGGGCTATACTGATCGGCTAACTGCTCTAGTCAGCGTGAGTCTTTGAAGAGGACGACGTCGCTCGTGGTGAGGCCGTTGGCGAGCAGGAGGCGGCCGTCCTGCGCGATGTCGAAGGAGTAGAAGATTTCGCGCTCGTAGTTCGTGATCTGCCGGGCCTCGCCGCCTTCGAGCGGCTGGAGGCGGAGGTTCGTGACGCCGTCTTTGTAGTCCGTGTAGACGAAGGCGCGCGCGTCGGTCGTCCAGTGGATGGACGACATGCCGTTGGCCTCGTTCTGCGGAACCTCGTAGACGCGCGGCTCGCCGCCCTCGGCGGGGATGACGGCGATTGACCACGGCGCGCCCGGCTTCTCCTCCTTGTGCCAGTAGGCCACGACCCGCCCGTCGGGCGAGACAGAAGGGCGCATCGAGAGGTCTTTGGTCAGACGCTCGGGCGTGCCGCCTTCAATCGGCACGCGCCAGAGGCTCGTCCGCGAGTTCGGCCCCGCGTGCTCGTAGACGACCCAGCGGCCGTCGCGCGACACCTGCGGCCAGTTGCTGTTCTCCTCTCCTACGGTCAGGCGCACGGGGTTGCTGCCGTCCCTGTCCATGCGCCAGATCTGCCACGTGCCCGAGCGGTTCGAGTGGAAGAGGACGTAGCGCCCGTCCGGCGAAGAGACCGGCGCGTAGTTGCGCCCCGCCCCGGCGGTCAACTGCACCTGCCCGCTCCCGTCCGCCGACATCTCCCAGATGTCCGAGTTCCCCGAGGCGTCGGACGCGAAGAGCACGCGCCCGTCCGGCGTCCACGAAAGGTCAACGTAGCGCCCCGCGCCCGAAGTGATCTGCGTCCGGCGCGCGTAGTCGTTTGCGGGCGCGAGGAAGACGGTGGTGAGCGTCTGGCTCTGCACGCCCGCGAGCGTGCGCGCGTCCGCCGAGAGGCTGAGGTCGCCGTAGTCGGTCAGGTCGTTCGTCACCCTCGCCGCCGTCCCCGCGGGGTAGGCGACGCGCCAGAACTGACGCATCGAGATGGTCTCGTCCATGCCGGACATCAGCAGTTCCGACCCGTCCGCGAGCCACGCCAACTGGCCCACGTCGCTCCAGCGCTTGCCCGGCGTGAGTTCCCGAAGCGCGCCGCCCTCGACTTCCGATTCCATGACCTTCAGAAAGAAGCCGTTCGCGTCCGAGGTCTCGACGACGAAGGCCACGCGCTCGCCGTCGGGCGAGAAGACGGGCGCGACCGCCGCCGAGAAGTGCTCGGGGTAGTCGCGCGTCGTGACGGCGCGCTCGCCCGTCCCGTCCTCGTTCGCCACGTACAGCGTCTCGCGCCCGGCCCGCGCGTCCGCGACGAAGAAGGCGAGGCGCTTCCCGTCGGGCGAGACGCCCACGCCCCCCCCTATACCCTGGCGTATGCGCCGCACCGAGCCGCCGAGCGCGGGCACCTGATAGAGGTCGAAGCCCGCGCCCTCCTTCGCCGCCACCGTGTAGTAGATGTAGGTGCCGTCGCGCGAGAAGGTGATGGCGCGGTAGTAGGCGTCCGCGGGCGGCACGAGTCGGACGCTGTTCGAGACGGCGACCTGCCGCACCCACAGGCCCTGCTTGCCCGCCTCGTCGATGACGTAGGCCACAATCTTGCCGTCGGGCGACAGCGCCGCGCGCCGCACGTTCCCCGCGGCCGTGACCTTCGACACCGCCGCGTTCTGGAAGGCCGGCCGCTCGCCCGCCTTCCGCCCCGAGTACCAGACGCTCACCCCCGCCGCCAACACCGCGACGAGCGCGAGCGACAGCACCGCGGGCGTCAGGATGCTGCGGCGGCGCTGAGGCTCGGCCGCGCGCGCCGTGCTCTCGCGACGCGCGACCGCGTCACTCTCGTCAACCATCGGAGACGCGGGCACGACCTTCGTCGGCCGCGAAGGCGAGGTCGTGTGCACCGCGTTCGCGCCCGCCTCCGTCGCCTGCGGGGCCTCCCACGAGCCGACGCGGCGGAGCAACTCCGCGAAGCGCGCGTCATTGCGCACGCCGTCGAGCCGCGGGTCTACGCGGACGAAGGCCAGCCCGACGGCGTGCTCCTCGGCCGCGCGCCCGAGCCATTCGAGCGCGCGGTCGGCGTCGCCGAGCAGCGAGTAGACGACCGCCACCTCGTAACTGAGCGCGCCGCGCGCCGCGCCCTCCGAAATCATCTTCTCAAGCTCGGCGCGCCCCTCCGCCTTGCGCCCGCACGACGCGAGCACGTGCGCGTACTTGGCGCAGGTCGTCGGCGAGTCGCCCGCGAAGGCGCGCTCCTGCTCGTAGACGGCGAGCGCCTCGTCGCACATCCCCTTCCGCTCGTAGCACCAGCGCAGGACGATGTGCGTTGACATCGAACCGGGGTCGAGCTCCAGCGCGCGCCGGCACTGCTCAATCGCCTCGTCGAAACGGCCCGCGAGGAAGAGGACGTTCGCCACGCCCGTCGCCACCACGGGCGAGCGCGGCGCGCACTCCCGCGCGCGCTCGATCTCCGCGACGGCCGCGTCGTGCCGCCCCATCGCCGACAGGTTGAAAGCGTGCCAGCGGCGCGCGACCGCGCTCTCCGGTTTGAGTTCGACGGCGCGCGAGAGCTCCCTCTCCGCGCCCTCCCAGTCGCGCTCGTAGTAGAGCTTGACGAAGCCGAGCGAGGCGTGGGCCTCCGCCAGAGAGTCGTCTGCTTCGACTGCCCTTAGAGCGGCGGCGACCGCCTTCTCCCACGCGCCCGCGGGCGGCGGCTCGACGTACCAGTTCATCAGCGCGTAGCAGTCGGCCAGCTCCGACCAGGCCAGCGCGAAGCGCGGGTCGCGCTCGACGGCGCGCTCAAGGCGTTCGACCGCCTGCCGCATCCCGTCGGCCGTGCGGCGCGTGGAGAAGTAGCGCCCGGCGACGTAGAGCTGGTGCGCCTCCTCGTCGTCCGTCAGGCGCGGCCCCGTGTTCGGCGTCGTGTGGATGCCCTGCGAAGGGATGTGCGTCGGCCCCGTCGTGCGCGGCTTCAGGGGGTCGCCGGTCGTCGCGCCGGGCTCGCGCGCGGGCAGGGCTTCGGACGCCGCGGCGCGTCCGCGCCCCAAACCGTCGCCCGTCAGGTGCGGCAGCAGAGCCTTCGCCACCTGCTCGGAGACCGAGTCTTCGACGGCGAAGAAGTCCGTGAACTGCTCGTCGAACTTCCCGGCCCAGAGCGGCGCGCCGTCGCGCGTGCGGACGAGCTGGACGGTGACGCGCACGCGCTCGCCGCCGCGCTGGATGCGCCCGTCGAGGACGTAGTTGACCTCAAGCTCGTGGCCGGCGAGCGCGGCGTTCTGCTCGCCGTCGAAATACTTGATGACCGAGCTGGTGGGCCTGACGATGATGCCGCCGACGTTCGAGAGCTTGGTGATGATGGCGTCGGCCATGCCCATGCCCAAAAACTCGTCGCGGTTCTCCTCGTGGCTCAGGGTCTTGAAGGGGAGGACGGCGATGGACTTCGCGCCGGTCTCGGACTCCGGCTCGCCGAGGCGCGTGTCGGCGGTGACGGGGAAGTAGGCGGGCGCGCTCACGGGCCGCCCTTCGAGGTAGTGCTCGATGTCGCGCGCGAACTCTTCGACCGACTGGTAGCGCCGCTGCGGCTCCTTGCGCAGGGCCTTCAGCACGATGTTGTCGATGCTCCCCGAGAGCTGCCTTCTTAACTTCTCAAGGCTCCCGTCGCGGACGCGGCTGACGGAGTCGGGCGTGATCTCGACGGGCTCGCGCCCCGCGGAGGGGATGACTTCGATGAGGTTGACGGCGACGCTCGGGCGCTCCGGCTCCTGCTCGCAGATGACGCGCGCCACCTCCTCGGGCGAGCGGCCGCGGAAGGTGTAGGGGCGGTGCCCCGTCAGCAGGTCGTAGAGCAGGACGCCCAGGGAGTAGACGTCCGAGACCATCGTCACCGCCTCGCCGCGCACCTGCTCGGGCGAGGCGTACTCGGGCGTCATCATGCGCATGGCGAGCGTCGTCGGGTCGAGCGCGCGCCCGCCCATCTCCGGGTTGAGGAGTTTGGCGATGCCGAAGTCCAGGAGCTTCGGCGTGCCGTCGGCCAGCACCATCACGTTCGACGGCTTGAGGTCGCGGTGGATGACGAGGTTGTGGTGCGCGTAGGCGACGGCCGCGCAGACCTTGAGGAAGAGCCGGAGGCGCTCGGGCGTCGAGAGCTTGTGCGCGTCGCTGAACTGGTTGATCGGCAGCCCCTCGATGTACTCCATGACGAAGTAGGGCAGGCCGTCGTCGGTCGTCCCGCCGTCGAGCAGGCGCGCGATGTTCTGGTGTTCGAGCGAGGCGAGGATCTGCCGCTCCTGCCGGAAGCGGCGGAGGATGAAGTCGGTGTCCATCCCGCGCTTGACGAGCTTGATGGCGACGCGCTTCTGGAACTCGTCGTCGGCGCGCACCGCCAGGTAGACCGCGCCCATGCCGCCCCGGCCCAGCTCGCGCACGATGCGGTAGGAGCCGACGCGGCGGCCGATGAAGGGGGCCTCCTCTAGCTTGCCGGGGTCGCCGATGACGCCCGCGACCGCGGGCCGCTCGATGAAGGAGCCGGCGTCGTCGTGCGAGCGGATGAGCAGCTCGACCTGCCGGCGCAGCTCGGCGTCCCCGCCGCAGGCAGAGGCTAAGTAGGCGTCGCGCTCGGCCGCGTCGAGCTCGATGGCGGCGTCGAAGACGCCCTCAATCTGCTTCCAGCGTTCGGGTGTCAAGGGGGAACCACTCTAACAAAGGGGCGGCCCGGCCGGACTGCCTTCGCCTCCGGCCCGCCGCCCACGAAAAAACATCGCGTGAATGTCAGATGATTTTCAGGATGTGGCGGATGCTTCCAAGGAGAGGCAAGACATTTTCAGACGCGCGCCGATTATAACAAACGAAGTGGGCAAGAGTTAACCGCAGAGACACAGAGACACGGCTTGTTGACTTTAACCCTCAACAAGCCGTGTCTCTCTCTGTGTCTCTGTGGTTAACTTTTCGACCTACAGCGTTATTCGCATGAGCATACCGACGGCCGTTTAGAGGCGGGCTGTGCCCGCCGCCGCTTGAGACATGGCAGCTCGCCCCGGCGGGCACAGCCCGCCTCTAAACGGAAGGTAAACTGATCGGCTAACTGCTCTAGGAGACGAAGGTCAGGTAGATGTGCGCCTTCTGGCGGAGGTAGGTGAGGGCTGCGGGGAGGTCGCCGTCGCGGAAGGCGAGGAGGATGTGCGGGGGCGCGGCGTACTTCTCCTTGAGACACTTGTAGGAGGCGACCCACTCCTTGGGGTTGCCGGCCGCGCCCGCCGCCATCGCCGCCCAGACGCGGTAGAGGTCGGCGTAGGTCTGCACGGCGAGGCGGAGCGCCGTCTTCTTCTGGCACTCCGGCAAATCCAAGAGCGTCCGGTTCACCTTCGAGAGCGCGAGCATCACCTTCCGCTTGTACTCCTGCCTGTCCACGCGCTCGGGCGGCAAGTCCTCGCCCTCCTCGTCAACGAAAGAGCGGCTGAGCCTCTTCAGCGCGGTGACGCCCGCGCGGATCGACTTCGTCTGCGTGAGCGAGAGCGCGAACTTGTCCTCGTCCTCGCCCTCGACCTCCGTGTAGCGGACGCCGAAGCCGACGCCGGGGAACTGGTTCGTCACCTCGCCCCAGACCTTGATCCACTCGCCGTCGTGCAGCTCGACCTCCAGACGGATCAGCTCGCGCAGCGTCGTGTTCTGCTCGCTGAGGACGAAGCAGCCGCCGGCGCTGATGTCCGAGAGCGTCCCCTCGTAGTGGCCGAAGAGCCCCTCCCAGCGCACGCGCAGGTAGATTTGAATGCGCTCGTGGCGGCGGCGCTCGATGGGCTCGATCTCGTCCACGTGGACGACCGCGGTGTCCGGGCCCAGGCCCTCGGCGTTGCGTGCGCGGACGGTCGCGTCTTCGGTCGTGTCGGCTGCGGTCGGCATGGCTCTCTCCGGCTCACTCCCCCGGTCTCTCCGCGGCGTGCGCCTGCACGCCCCTCAGCGCCTCGCGCATCCCGACGTGGTGGATGAGCGTGCGGAGGTACTGCGCGAACTCGTGCAGCACGTTCTCGAACTCCTCCATCTCCTCGAAGGCGCGCTTCACGTCGTCCACGTAGCGGCCGAACTCGCCCCAGTCCTTGTACATGAGGAAGTGCATCGTCTCCTCGCGGAAGTGTTCGAGGTGGCGGACGAGCGAGTGCTTGAGCAGGATGCCGCTTGAGCCCTCGGCGGCGGAGACGGTCTGGAGGAGCGCCTGCAGCTCGCGGTAGAGCGTGAAGGAGTTCTCGACCTTGCTGCGGTAGTCCTCGAACAGCTCGTCGCCGGTGACCTTCGGCTTGAACGCCTGCGCGAGCGTGATGGCCGTCTGCTGGATGCAGTTGTGCAGAAGCCCGTAGGCGCGGCTGAGGTCGGCGCGCGTGTAGGGGCGCGACTCGTCGGTGAGGCCGGGGAACTCGTGGCGGAAGACCTTCGTCAGCTCGTGCCCGAGGACGAAGCGCATCCCGTCGAGCACGTCGTGGACGCGGCTCGGGAGGCGCGCGCCGCCCGAGACGGCTTCGGTCACCTGCGCGAGCAGCGAGGCGCTCTGCGACCGCACCTCCTCGAAGAGCAGCCCAGTGCGCACGGCGCGCGGCTGCGACAGCGCGCGCTCGATGACGGCGAGCGTGTCGAGCGTCTTGAGCAGGCGCGCGAAGGTCGAGCCGACCAGCTCGCGCAGGTGGGCCGGCACCCTGCCCGAGAGGATTTCGGCGAAGGCGTGTGGGAGGTCGTGCGGGGGCCGCGCGGGGGCAGGCTGAGCCGGCGGGTGCGGCTCAGCGGCGGGCTGCGTGACTGCCTGCGGCGGGTGCGTCGCGGTTGCGGAGGGCGAAGGGTTCGTGTCGGGCTGCGGCGGGGGCGTCGCGTTGGCCTCGAACTCCGGCGCGGGCGCGGGCGCGGGGGGCGGGGAGTCTTCCCAGCGCGCGGGCGTCGTCCACTCCAGCTCTCCGAGGTCTATCTCGACGACGAGCTCGTTGTCGTTGGTTGTGTCGCTCACATCGGTTCGGGGGATCGGGTACACGTGTGTCCCCGGTGCGGCCCGCGCGTCGGGGGCGGGCCGCACCGGGGACGGAAGCGAGGTTGAAACTTGCGCCCCCTTGCTACTTCCCCCGGCTACTTCGTCTCGGAGAGCGCCGCGATGTAGCAGCCGCGGGCGGTCGCCGTCAGAGGGTCGGAGGCCATGCGCACCGCGGAGAGCGTGACGGGGAAGTCGCCCTCGGCGCGCAGGAGCTGTTCAAACTTCTGGAGGAAGCCGGCGGGCCTGGCCGTCCCGCCCGCGAGCACGACCGTCATCGGGCGGTCAACCTTCGGCAACTGGCCCGACTTGGCGAACTCCGACCGCAGGCGGTCGATGAGCGTGTGCATCAGGTCCTCGTAGAAGATGTGGAGCGCGCCGGTCATCTCGTCCCTCGGCGGGCGCGAGAGGTCGAGCTTCTCCTCCTTGAAGAGGCGCACCTTGGTCGTGTTGGCCTCGCCCATCACCTCGGCCACGTTGCGGTCGATGTAGTCGCCGCCCTTCGGCACGCTGAAGGTGATCATCGGCATCGACATGAACGAGACCGAGACGTTGCACATCCCGCCGCCGAAAGAGATGCCGATGCCGGTGAAGTTCTCGTCCTGAAGCTCCGAGAAGACGACGGCCTGCCCCTCGTTGACCGACTTGGCGTTGTAGCCGAGCGACTGGAGGAAGTTCTTCAGGATGGCCTCGTGGTAGACGAGGCTGCCGACGCCCTCGCCCTTGCCGGGGACGCTGAAGCAGAGCACCTCGTTGCGGCGGGCGCGCGGCACGAGCATCTTGATGATGCTCTGGATCATCTGCTGGCTGTTCTCCTCGCGCGGGTTGATGAGGCCCTCGCTCATCGGGCGGCGGGCGTCCGTGTCGAGGAAGCTGGCGAAGAAGTCGGAGTCGTTGCCGTAGACGAAGAGGTTCTTGCAGTTCTTCTCGTAGACCATCCCGCGCTGCTTGAGCATGTTCTCGGCCATCTCGGAGACGGGGACGGGGACGAAGGCGTTGAGCTGCGAGCGGCGGCGCTCGCCGTCGGGGCCGTCGGCGACGACGATGCGGCTCGTGCCGATGTCGAGCCCGACGGGGCCGGACTTCACTTCAGCTTCCGTCTTCGCGCCAGAGGTGGGGGCCTGATTCTTCTCTTCCATTTTCATCTCCTCGGAGGTTCTTATATTTTTCTTTTGGGGACGGTCTTCAGGAGCAGACTGTCGGCGGAGCCGGTGGCGGTTCCGCCCGGCGTCGCACACCGGGCTTGCAATGCGTGTGCCCTTACCGGAACCGGGGAGCGTGAGTTCCAGGAAACGGTCTGGGGTGACTTCCAGAAAAGTGTCGGGTGGCTTTCAGGACTCGGGGCCGGCCTCGGCCGTCGAAGATTCTTTGGACTCGAACCGCTCGGCGCGCAGCACCGCCCTCTGCGCCTCCATCCGCTCGCGGTAGACCTTCTGCATCCGCCCGCGCAGTTCCTCGGGCTTCGTGCCCTGCGTCTCGGCGCGGCGCGCGAACGCTTCTTCGCCGGCCGCGACGCCCGGCCACATACTCCCGCCGAGCAGGGAGGCCAGCTCCGGGTCGTAGCCGAAGCCGAGTTCCGAGACGCTAGCGGGCGCGATCTTATACTTGTCCGAGAGCCCCATCGCCTCGAACGGGAAGCCGCGCGCCCAGTCGTGGTGGAAGGCGATGCGGCCGTTCGAGGGGTTGACCGAGACGAGCCCGTGCGTCGTGACGTTGGCGTCGTCGATCTGGTGGCGGCTGCGTAAAACCTGGGTCAAGAGCCTCCCGGCTAAAACCTGCGCCTCGGTCAACTGCTCGCCGCCCTCGGCCACGTCCGCCTTCGTCTCGAAGCAGACGCCGAGGAAGCTCTCGTTGAGGCCCGTGTAGACGACGCGCCCGTCCGACCAGACGGAATTGCCCGCGTGGAAGGCCGCGTCCTCGTCGCGCACGACGCGGTAGACCTGCCCGAAGCGGTCGATCAAGTAGTTGTAAGACTTCCGGTCGCGGACGTAGGCGAGCAGGTTTTTCGAGCGGAACTCGATGGAGTCGCTGTTGCCCTCGACGAACGGGAGCAGGACGCTCTCCGAGGTGTGGTAGACGATGCCGACGGGCGCGGACTGTGGGCCGCCCTGGACTTCGGCCCCGCCCGGCTTGTAGACGAGGTAACGGCGCGGGCGGTTCGCGGTCGCGTAGGTGTTGTTGATGCGCGCGCCGTTGCTGTAGCGCTCGAAATCCGGCCCCTGCTCGACCAGCCAGACCTTCTCGGGCTGGTAGGAAGGCAGGTGACCGGCGAGCCCCGCGGCGGCGTCCCTTTCGCCGGAGTAGATGCGCTCGACGCTCTTGTAGCGGCCGGAGAGGTACTCGTTGGCGCGCGCCACGCCCCAGGCCGCGCCGCGGTAAGCGGCGAAGCAGAGCCCGACGAAGACCAGCGCCGACACGACGCAGAGCGGGCGGCGAAACTGGTAGCAGCGGAAGAAGATGCGCGACGCGAGCGGGGCCTGCTTGCACAGGCCCAGAAGTCCCCGCTTCCCGCCCGAGTCCGACGGCAGGAGGTGTGTGACCTCGCGGAAGATCAGCGCGTAGAGCGAGAAGTCGAGCAGCTTCTCGAAGAGCCCGTACCTCCTCAGAAAGGCCCAGCGGCCGAGCATCTCCTCCATGCGGGCGCTGCGCTCCGCCTGGAGCGCGAGCGTCTTGTTGAGGAAGCGCAGGCGCACCTCGGGGCGCGCGAAGAAGAGCGCGTAACTCTCCACGATTTTGAAGTGCGAGGCGGCCGTCTCGGAAAGCGCCCCGCCATTCAGCACCTGGTGCGGCAGAACCGTGGCCATCTTCAACCCTCTGGCTAAACCCCTGGAAAGTTCTCTACTTCTGCACGGGGACGACGAGGGCGGCCGAGGCCGCGCCCTTCGCGCGCAGGGCGGCGACCGTCTTGGCGGCCTCACCCCTGTCGGCGAAGCGGCCGACCTGCACCCTGTACCAAGTGCCGCGCCCGGGCAGTTCCGCCACGACGGAGCGCGCGTCGAACCCTGCGGCCCGAAGCGAAGAGACGCGCTCGTTGGCCTCAGACTGACTGTTGAAGGAGCCGACCTGCGCCGTGAAATTCCCTCCCCCTTCGGCCGCCGGCGCGGGCGTCTCGACGCGAGGTTTTTCATCCGCCTTCGGGGCGGCGGCCGTGCCGGGCCGGGGCTCGGGTTGGGGGGCCGCGGCCTGCGTTGGGGCGGGCGCGGGGGCGTCGTTCGCGGCCGTCGTCTTCGGCCCCGAAGCGCCCGCGAGAGAAGCGCTCGCGGGCGCGCCCGCCTCCGGCTTCGCGGACGCTTTCTCGGCCTTTGCGGCGCGCGCGTCGTTACGCTTCGAGGGGAGCGATTCGGCCTCGCCGGTAGACCTCACCCAGCCGAGCGTCATGACGAGCGCGGAGCAGCAGACGGCCGTGAAGAGCAGCCAGGCGGGCGCCATCTTGAGCACGCGGACGCCGACCGCGAACGGGTCGGCCGCGGCGGCGCGGGGCGGCGGGGCGGCCTTCGCGGGTTTCGGTTTCGGGCTGGTGACGGGGGGGGAAGCCGGCACGTACTCGATGACGGCGCTCTCTACCACTTCGAGGGCCTTCTCTTCGTCCACGACGGCCGGGGCGGGGCTTTCGTCTTGGGTCATGGCAAACTCCAAAGTTCTCTGAGCGAGAATCAAAATGGGTGACGAGCGCTGCGAGAGGCGCACTCGCGCGGCTACACTTCCAAACTGACGGTAACAAGTTTCATGCCCCCGCCCGCCCGAAAAAATTTCCGCCCGCCCTTGCATCTGACGCGCCGTCGGCGGTCTTTTGCCCTTTCGACCTCGCCCGAGGGGTGACGCGGCGCGTGCCTGTGACGCGGTTTGTCACCGGCCGGCTGCCGCTATTTGTCACCGCGTCACCCGCCCGACGGAAGTAGCCCCGCCCATACCGCTCAACCCCGCGCTTTGTCCGCCCGCCGACACACTTCTCGAAAACCCGTCTGCGGGAACGAGCCTTGCTTAAGAATCGGTGGTTTTCCCTCCCCGCGCCCCGACCGCGGAGCGTGGAGCTTTAACCTTCGACGTGAGTGAGCGGCACTCCGTCCACCTCGCCCCTTCTATGAGAACACCCGCCAGCCCTTCGCGGCAGAGACAGGGATAACCCTTCAGATGATTCTGACATACACGAAGCGCCCGGCCCGCGCCTACGCGCTCGCGGCCGCCGCACTCGGGGTGGCCGCGCTGGCCGTCTCGCTCCCCGCCTCGGCGCGCCTGCTCTGGGACGCGCGTTACCTCATGCTCGCCTTCTGCGCGCTGACGGTCGGCACGCGCCTCTACGTCAAGGTGCCGCACGCGGCCAACGCAGTCCCCGCCTCGGCCGCCTTCGTGCTGCTGGCGGCGCTCATCTACGGCTTCGGCGCGGCCGTGCCTCTCGCGGCCGCCGCGGCCGTCGTCTCTTCGCTCAGGCTCTCGCGCCGCGGCTCGGCGCTCCTGTACGACTCGGCCCCCGCGGCGGTCGCGACCCTCCTGACGGGCTTGTGCGCGCACTGGCTCGGGCTCCTCTCGCCGAAGGCCCCGGCGTTCGCGGCCGGGTTCGGGGCGCTCCTCTTCTCCTTCCTCCAGTCGGCGTTCGTCTCGGGGCAGCTCACGGCCTTCGGCCGCGGCGGCCAGGGGCGCTCGGCCGTGCGCGCCTTCCTCGACGCCCTCACGTGGACTTTCACGGCCTACCTCGTCATCTCCTCGCTCGCCGCGCTGGCCTCGCAGGTGCCGGCCGGCTTCGCGCTCGATGCGCTGCTCGCGTTGGCCTCGGCGGCGGCGGCGGCCGACGCGCTCTACCAGGCGAACCGCGGCAACTCCTCCGTCGAGCGCAAGTGGCCCGGGCACCGCGGGCGCGAACAGTTCTCTTCGACCCACGCCTTCGGCGCGGCCTTCGAGCACGCGGCCATCGGCATGGCGATCCTTTCGGGGAAGGGCAACCTGCTCTGGGTCAACCGCGCGCTCAGCGACTTCCTCGGCTACCAGGAGTCGGAGCTGATGCATTCGAGCCTGAAGGCGGTCACGCACAGGGACGACCTGGTGACGGCGACCGCCGGCCTGAAGAGCATGCTCAAGCGCCAGTCGGACTTCCTCCAGATGGAGGTGCGCCACCAGCGGCGCGGCGGCGAGCAGGTCTGGGCGCTCTGGAACGTGGCGCGCTTCACCGACGCGAGCGACGACCAGACCTACCTCATTCTCCAACTGCAAGACATCACCGAGCGCAAGCAGTCCGAGGAGCGGCTCCGCCACGACGCCTTCCACGACGCGCTGACGGGGCTGCCGAACCGCGCGCTCTTCGCCGACCACGTCAAGCTCGCCATCGCGCGCGCCAAGCGCCACGCCGAGCGCCGCTTCGCCGTCCTCTTCTGCGACCTCGACCGCTTCAAGGTCATCAACGACTCTCTGGGTCACGTCGCGGGCGACCAGCTCCTGGTCGAAGTCGCGCGGAGGCTTGAGAGCTGCCTGCGGCAGGGCGACACCGTGGCCCGCGTCGGCGGCGACGAGTTCACGATCCTGCTCGACGACCTGGCCAGCGACGGGGAGGCCACGGTCGTGGCCTCGCGCATCCAGCAGGAGATCTCCGCGGCCATCGTGCTCAGCGGCCGCGAGGTCTTCACGACGATGAGCATCGGCGTGGCCGTCGGCACCGGCGCTTACTCAGACCCGGAAGACATCCTGCGCGACGCCGACACGGCGATGTACCGCGCGAAGTCTCTCGGCAAGGCGCGCCACGTCGTCTTCGACCACAGCATGCACGCCTCGGCCGTCAACCTCCTTCAGATCGAGACCGACTTGAGGAAGGCGCTGGAGAAGGAGCAGTTCTACCTGCTCTACCAGCCCATCGTCTCGCTCGACAACTTCAAGCTCTGCGGCTTCGAGGCGCTGGTGCGCTGGCACCACCCGGAGCGCGGCCTCGTCTCGCCGCTCGACTTCATCCCCATCGCGGAGGAGACGGGGCAGATCATCCAGCTCGGCGAGTGGGCCCTGGAAGAGGCCTGCCGCCAGATGCGCGAGTGGCAGGAGAAGTACCCGGAGGCGTCCCCCTTCTTCATGAGCGTCAACCTCTCGGCCAAGCAGTTCAACCACACGATGCTGATGGCGCAGGTGGACAACGTGCTCCGTAAGACGGGACTGAACCCGCGCCAGTTGAAGCTCGAAATCACGGAGGGCGCGGTCATGGAGAACATCGACACGGCGACCGAGATGCTCCGCCACCTGCGCGACCTCGGCGTGCAGCTCGCCATCGACGACTTCGGGACGGGCTACTCCTCCCTGAGCTACCTGCACCGCTTCCCCATCGACACCCTGAAGATCGACCGCTCCTTCGTCACGCGCATGGCGCAGAACCTTGAGAACGTCGAGATCGTCCGCACCATCGTCATGCTCGCGCAGGTGCTGGGGATGGACGTGGTGGCCGAGGGCGTCGAGACCAAGGATCAGCTCAAGCTCCTGCGCGACCTCAAGTGCGAGTACGGGCAGGGCTACTACTTCTCGCGGCCTTCGAGCCCGGGGGACGCCGAGAAGATCATCATCGAGACCAACGAGAAGGTGCGGAAGGTGCACATGCCTGCGGAGGCTCCGCCCCCGCCCGCCCCCGACACGGCCGTCAAGTCGCTCGGCCTCGTCCCCGACGAGCCCGCCCCCGACGAGGTCAAGTCGATCCGCCTGGTCTCCGCCGACTGAAACGAACCCGAAGGGCCACACACCGCCATGAACGACGCGAGAAAAAAGACGCGCTTCCTCTCCGAACTCTCCTGCGCCTTCGGGCCGACGCCCGACGCCCCGCGCAGCGGAACCATCACGAGCATCGGCCTCAAGGAGTGTTTCGTTAAGACCAAGGCCATCGTCATCGAGGGGCAGAACCTCCACGTCCGCGTCTGGACGCCCGAGAACCGCTGGCTGCGCCTGCGCGGCCGGGTCAAGTACCACATGGAGGGCGTCGGCTTCGGCGTCGTCTTCCAGGACTTGACCGAAGACCAGCTCGCCGACCTCGCCCGCCTCGTCGAACAACTCCGCCGCGCCCACCTCGTCGAGCAACAGGAGGACACCGCCGCCGACGTCCCCGCCGACGTGACGACCGTCAACTGAGATAATCAGGTCAGAACCGCCCGCGGTAGTGGGTGGGCCTTTGTTACCCGGACGTGCCGAATAACAAAGGCCCACCCGCTACCGCGGGCGGTTCTGACCTTTTTGATACCGTGCGCCTCCCTTTTGCGCGTTAAAGACTGAGGCCGGAGTCCCGGCCTTTTGTCCATGACGTTGACGAATCAAGGAGGCTCGCCCGTTTTGACCCGCATTTCCAGACAGCTCTTATCCGCCGCCCTTCTCCTGTGCCTGACCGCGGCCGCCGCCCCGGCGCAGACCCGCAGAACGCCCGCCAGGACGCCGACGAAGCCGGCCGCCTGCTCGGCCGCCTGGACGGGCCTCGTCAGCTACACGCGGACGCAGACGCAGACGAACAACAAGACCGTCCCGCGCGTCTCGGGGCGCGGTGAGGACACGACCGACTGGCAGATGCGCTACAACTACAAGGCCCGGGTCGCCGTCCTCGAAAGCCCGGAGCGGAACGGTTCGAGCGTCGGCCGCGCCACGGTCGATCACAAGTTCACCTCGGACGAGACGGTCAGGGCGCGCGAGCGCAACTCCTGCGACCGCGGCAAGACCTGGCAGGTGATGACCGGCACCTCCACCTCGAAGACCGAGACTTCGGGCAGCGCCTCCGGCCTCGAAGCGAACGTCCACGCCGGCGTCAACGCCGACGGCACGTACACGGTCAGCGTCGGCGTCCCGCAGATCAAGGGGCGGACCTCCGGCAAGCAGACCAGCACTTACAGCGGCCAGTGCACGCCGAAGGAGGGCAAGAACCTGACGATGCCGCCGACCGAGACGACCATCGACGGCAACTCTCTGACCTCCGACGGCTCGCACCGCGTAGACCCCAACGACCCGAACCGCCTGAGCGGCAGCTACTCGCGGACGTGGCAGAACGTGACCGAGACGATCAGTTGGAACCTGCAAAAGTGCGGCGCGCCGCTGCGCCTCGTCGAGCTCGCGTTCGAGCACCCGCGTTACCCGAACTTCGACGACTGGCAGGAGATTAACGAGCAGACCGGAACCATCGACGGCAACCTCGTTAAGATCAAGGCGACGGTCTTGAACGCCTCGGGCGAGACGAAGTTCGCCGACGTGAAGTTCAAAGAGACCTACAAGGGCGACAAGTGGGACGGCGCGCGCCCCGACGCGCAGCTCAAGGACTCGGTCGTCTCCGTCCGCGTCGAGTCGGGCGAGGCGCGCGAGGTCGAGCTGGCCTGGGACTCTTCCGGCTACGCCTGGTACGACGACGGAAGGCCGCGCCTCGTGCAGCGCATCAAGGCCGAGCTGGAAGAGTCCGGGAAGAAGACCGACGAGCTGACAAAGAATTTGAAGGTCGCGCCCAAGCCCGTCGTCTTAGTCCACGGCCTGTGGAGCAACTGGCGCGCGTGGGAGTCCTGGCAGAACATCCTGACGACCGCGCACAGCTACGACTGGAAGGCGTTCCCCGTCGGCGAGCGCCCCGAGAAGGGTGTGATGAACACGGGCGGCGAGTTCCTCTCGTCGGGGCCAACGAACGGCATCTTCGAGAACTCGCAGGAGGTCGGCAAGTACGTCCGCTACGCGCAGGAGGATCGCAACGCGTGGCACGTCGATGTCGTCGCCCACTCGATGGGCGGGCTCATCACGCGCCACTACGTACACAACTTCATGCCGCCGAGCCCGGACGGGCGGCCGCAGGTCGCGCACCTCGTCATGCTCGGCACGCCGAACATGGGGAGCCCGTGCGCCGACGTGATGAACTCGACGTTTGAAGTGTTGGGAAAGAACGTCGAGGCCGTCCGCCAGCTCAAGCCGTCGGTCGTCGCCGAGTTCAACCGCGTGACGACGAACCGCAAGGGCGTCAAGTTCTCGGTGCTCGCCGGCAACCCCCTGCCCGTGATGTGCAAGACCGTCGTCTGGAACGACGGCGTCGTCCCCGTCGAGTCGGCCCTCTGGCAGATTCGCGACAACGCGCTCTCGCGGAACGTTCACACGGAGCTGACGGGCACGGCCGACTTCTCCGCCTTCGTCAAGCCGCGCCTCGCCGTCGGCCCCAGCGGCGACCACAACCCCGAGCGGCCCGACGCCTCGCAGCTCCCGGGTCAGATTAACCAGAACACACGGGACATTTCGACACCGGCCTTCATCAACGCGGCTTACGTCTCGCCCTCCGGCTTCACACTCACTGCCGACGGAGACTTCCGCCCGTCGTTTGCAAAGGAAGTAAAGCTCGCGCCGAAGCAGACCATCGAGGTCGAGATTCCCGTCGCGGCCGGCGCGAACTTCGGCGTGACCTTCATGGCCGGCGCGCTGGTCTCGGCCACGCTCTCGGACGAGCGCGGCACGGCGCGGGGCTCGAACCTCGCCGGCTCGCCCGAGTCGCGCGGCTTCTTCCGCACCATCTTCGTCGACAAGAACGTCACGGCCGGCACCTGGAAGCTCAGGCTTGAGAACACCGACACCCTCGAAGCCACGGCCGTCATCGCCGCCTGGAACGACGCCGCGACGAAGAAGTTCTGAACGATGCAAAGAGGCAACGGGGTGTCGGACTAACCATTTAGGTTAGTCCGACACCCCGTTGCCTCTTAATTCTTCCGGCCGCTATACTGTCGGCATGGAAGCAGTGAGCGTTAAAGACGAAGCGCGCCGCCTGATTGAACGTCTGCCCGAGGACGCCACCTGGGACGACCTCATGCACGAAATCTACGTCCGGCAGGCCATCGAAGCCGGGCTCGAAGACAGCCGCGCGGGGAACCTGACGAGTGTCGAAGACGTGCGGGCGCGGCGAGAGTTGAGCCCCGAAGGGGCGTAATGTGAAAGCCAGGGGCAACGCCCCTGGTCTACAGCGACACAAGGACGTTGAGCCCTGAAAGGGCGGAATATGTTCGACGGTTATTCCGCCCTTTCAGGGCTCAACGTATTATCACGTTGTCACCAGGGGCGGCGCTCCGGCTTTGCCTTCGCTCTGCCCCTGGCTATCTCATCCCGCCCCTTCGGGGCTTTCCAACCTTTCCTTACTGCCGCGTCAGCTCTTCGGCGAGGGGGGCGGCGTCGTAGAGCTTGCGGAGGGCTTCGAGGACGGCCGACGAGTGGACGGCGACGGCGCGGCCGCCGTCCGATTCGTCAACGTACCAGTAGCGGTTCGGCAGCTTCTGGATGTTGCTGTCGAAGTTGAGGCCGACGACTTCGGCGTCGCGGTTGACGACGGGGCTGCCGGACATGCCGCCGATGGTGTCGGCCGTGTAGACGAAGTCGAGCGGGGTCGAGAGGTCGAGGCGCTCGCGGCGCTCGCGGAAGCGCGGCACCAGATCATAAGGCGGCTTGCCCCCGAACCCCTCGGCGCGGTCGTAGAGGCCGTAGAAGGTCGTCTTGAAGGGGACGAGCGTGGTGTCCTCCTCGTAGCCCTTCACCGTCCCGTAGGTCACGCGCATCGTCGAGGTCGCGTCCGGGTAGGTCGTCTTCCCGTAGACCGCGAAGCGCGCGAGCGCGATCCTCTGCCCCGCCGAAGCCTCCACGCCCTTGACGTGCGACTCCTCCCACGCGCGCAGCTCGCGGTAGATCGGCTCCATCCTCCTGGCGAAGACGACGAGCGGGTCGTCCGACTTCTCGACCGCTTCGGCCCCGCCTTCGAGGAGCGCGCGGCGGACGCCGACGTCGGCGAGCTTCGTCCCCGCGACGAGCTTGCGCGCAGCCTCTTCGGGCGTCGAGCCCCCGAGCGCGGCGCGCACGAACGGGTCTTCGGGGCCGAGCGCGGCGCGCGCCTCGGCGAACCAGGCGGCGAGCACCGCCTCCTCCATGTCGGCGTAGACGGGCGCGGGCGAGAGGATGCTGATGGAGAGCGCGGGCAGGCGGCCTTCGCGGAACTCGGCGTAGCGCTGCGCGTCGGGCTTCTTCAACTCTTCGGCGCGGCGGACGAGGTTCGAGGCGATGGTGCCGAGGCGCGAAGGCGCGAGCGTCGTGAACGCGACGCGCTTCGCCGCCGCAGGGTAGTCGCGGTAGGCGGCCTCGATCTCGTCCCACGCCGACGCGTACTCGCGCCTCAGCTCCTGGCGCGCGGCGACCGCGTCACGCAGGGCCTTCTCCGCGGCCTCCTTGCGCTCGAAAGAGCGCGGGTTGCTCAGTCCCTCCTGCTGACCCACGAGCCGCTTGATGGAGTTCTCCAGCGAGCGCTTCGCCGACTGCGCGCGGCGCGCCTGCTCGGGGCCGCGCGCGGCGAAGCGTTCGAGCGCGTCGCGGCGGGAAGTCCACACGCGCATCTGCAAGGGGTTGCCGGTGTCGCGCTGATAGCGGAGCTGCGCGACCGTCATCAGGCGGTCGGTCGAGCCGGGGTTGCCGGGGGCGACGACGAACTCGCCCTCCTTCGGCCCCGCCTTCGACCACCTCAGAAAGTTCTCTGTGCGCGCGGGCTGCCCGCCTTCGTAGACGCGGAAGAACGACACGTCGAGCGCGTAGCGCGGGTAGGTGAAGTTGTCGTAGTCGCCGCCGAAGAAGGCCGCCTGCTCCTCGGGCGCGAAGACGAGGCGCACGTCCGTGTAGCGCTTGTAGCGGTAGAGCCAGTATTCGCCGCCGCTGTAGAGCTTGACGACGCGGCTGCCGAGGCCCGTCTTCTGCGCCGACTCTTTCTCGACGGCCGCGATCTCCGCTTCCCGCTGCGCGTTCGCCTCGGCCGGGCTCGCGCCGGGCTTCACAGCGCCCTGCACGCGCGCCGTCACGTCCTCGTAGGAGGCGAGCACGCTCACCTCGTAGTCGGGGCACTTCAACTCCTCGGCCCGCGTGCGCGCGTAGAAGCCGTTTTTGGTGAGGTCGCGCTCCGGCGTCGAGAGCTTCGCGATCTGACCCGCGCCGACGTGCTGGTTCGTCGCCACCAGGCCGTCCGGCGAAACGAACGCGCCGCTCCCGCCGCCCGTCGTCGTCCCGACCTCCGCCAGCCTCACCGACGCGAGCCGCAGGCGTTCGAGCCAGGCCGCCGTCGGCTCGAACCCGTAACGCTCCTTCCAGAGCTTGAGCGGCGGGTTGTCGAAAGTCCACATCCCCTCGTCCGCCCGCACGCGCGGCGCGGCCGAGACGGCCAGCACCGCGGCCGCTAACAGAAGCTTCGTCGCCTTCAAATAACTACTCTTCAAAACATCCCTCCTCAACAATCAGAACAACTAGAGCGGCGTGCAGACGGACGCGACCGCCCCGTGGCAAGGCAGGTCAGAACCGCCCGCGGTAGCGGGTGGGCCTTGGCAAGACGGAGCGTCCGAGTAATCGAGGCCCACCCGCTACCGCGGGCGGTTCTGACCGCTATGGCGTCGCATCCATCGAAGTGCCGGAGCCCCGAGTTTATAACGGATGCGCCCCCGGCCGCAGCGGCGAGGGCGCGCCCTCTCTGTCCGTTCGCGGACGATAACTGAACATGGTTTAAACATTCAGTACCGATTCCTGACGCGCGCGCCGCCGCCGCCGCGCGACTTTACGGGCGGAGGCCGCTGGCACGTCAGTAGCAATACCGGAGGGCGTGCGCTCTCCCTTAAGCCGCAACATCACCGAGGAGGTGCCGAGGGTTGGAGCTGAGGGAGAGGGGTATCTACAAACTCGCAGGGTGGCAGGAGGTGGTCGCGTCGAAGGGTCGCGACGGGCTCTTCTGCCTCTTCACGCCGGAGCACTGGCGGGCGCGCGGGCCGCTCGACTACAGGGTCATTCCGGACGGCCGCCTCGTCTACCACGGCGCGGCCACCCAGTGGCGCGTCGGCGCGCTCGCCGACACGGGCCGCACCGCGGAGAAGATACGTTAGAAAGCGCGGAGGGGGCGCAGAGTCTCAAGTCTCTGCGCCCCCTCCGCGTCCCCCGCGCCCGGTGGCCGGCCGCCCTCGCAACGGCCGCACCCGGCACCGGGGAATCCTTAAAGCCTCTGCGCCAACGCGGGCGGCGGCTCGGCGCCGACGCCGTCGCTGTTCGGAACCCAGAACTCGCCGTCGCGGGTCTCAACTCTCTTGAGCCCGTGCGCAGGCAGGCGGCTCTCGGGCAGCCCGAGGTATGTGAAGTGCGGGCAGTCGCTCCGCACGGTGCGGAACCAGCCGTGGCGCGCGAGTATCTGGCGCACGCGCGCGTCGCCGTACTCGGCCGCGTCGAAGGCCAGGAGCGAGAGGTGCTGCGAAGCGCCCGGCGCGGCGACCGAATAGAGAATCGACTTCGAGAAGTCCTTGCTGAAGTAGACGCCCGCGCGTTCGAGTTCGAGCACCGCCCCGACCTGCTCGCGCACGGTTAAACGTCTGACCCGCTCGACCTCCGCCTCTGACAGCCGGCCCTGCCCGCGCCAGTATTCGAGCGCGGGCAGCAGGCGCGAGTTCCAGAGCCTCACCGTGTCCGCGTAGCCGCGGCGCGCCGACTCCGAGCCGTCGCGCGGGGTGATGTCGAGCCCCTCAGCTTCCGCCTCGACGCGCGCGGCCAGCAGGGCGCGCATGGCGGCCGGCTGGAGTTCGATTGTGACGCCGCCGATCTGCTGCGCCGAGACCGTCGCTTCGCGCTGGAACGACTCGACCTCTTCGGCCCCCCCGAAGATGCAGACCGGCGGCGGCAGCGCCCCGCCCGAGGCGAAGAAGACCGCGCCGTACTCGTTCAGAATCCGGCGCGCGACGGGGTCTCGGCCGTCGCAGGGGACGCGCGACGCCGCCCCGCGCCGCGCGAGCGCCGCCGAGAGCGCCTCGTCAAAGTTTGCAACCTTCATGTTCGTAATCCCCCGCGAGGGTGCGGGATTAGGTCTCCTGCCTTCGTCGCCTTCGCCGGCCGCGAGAGCGCGCCCGCCCACAAGCACGACCAGCAGGGCCGCAAACGCGACTTTCGACAGGACGTGCATTGTGGCCCTTCTGCGGGACGCTGCTCTCATGGCCTCTCAAACCTCCGCCGCCGGGAGCGACTTCCCTTGGCGGCCTCACACGTAACGCGTGCCCCGCCCGCCAAACGGATCACATGAGAGCAGTAGTCAGTAATCAGCAGTCAGTAGTCAGTAGGAAAACAGGGGCGGCGCGTCCGGTTATAAAGCCGGCGCGCCGCCTGTCTTTCTACTGACTACTGACTACTGACTACTGTCTACTTGTTTTTACTGCTTCGTCTTGATGAAGTCGTAGACGGCTTCGAGCATCTGGCGCTGGCGCGCGGCCCCGCCCGCGATGTCCACTTCGAGGTTGAGGTAGGGGATGTTGTTGAAGGCGGCGTGGACGGAGAGCGAGCCGTCGTCCACCGCGCAGCCGGGCGCGCGGAGCTGCGCCGCGGGCTTCTGCACGATGACGTTGAAGCCGCGCGCGGCGAAGGGCGCGAGCAGGCGCGGCTCGGTGACGATGATGAAATTGTCCTCGTCCTCCTCCGTGTTCGAGAGGTAGACGCCCGCGGCCGACTCCTCGAACGCGCCGCGGAAGGTCGCGCGCGAGCGCAAAGGCTTCACGAAGGCGACCGCCGTCAAATCCGAGTCGCGCTCCGCGGCCGCGCTCTTCTCCACGTCGCCGTTGTTGTGGACGGCGACGAAGAGCGTCTCGCCCGCGCGCAGGGAGCCGCCGCCGGGCGCGAAGAGCAGCGCGAGCAGGCTGTCGGCGAAGGCCTTGACCGCGGCCTCCGCGTCGGGCGGGAGGTTGAGGCACTTGCGGCCGTTGGGGGTGTAGATGCGGTTGGGGTCAACGCTGAAGGCGCGGCCCCCGACGCGGAAGCGCAGGCGGCGCGCGGGCGCGCCCGCGTCGTCGAACGCCTCGACCTCGACGAAGCGGCCGCCGCGCGCGGCGACCATCTCCCTGCCCGCCCGCACCGCGCCCTGCTCGTTGTGGTGCGGCGAGAAGAGCGTCACCGAAGCGCCCGCGCGCTCGTAGACGTTGACGCGAACGTCCGTCTCGCCGAGCTTGAAGGTCTTGACCGTCTTCGCCGGCTCCTGCGCGTGGGCCGCCAGCGAAAGGCAGCAGAGGGCGGTCACCAAAAGAAGCGTGCGGCGCACGCCGTCGGGCGCCGCCGCACGCAGAGTGCGTTCAATTAATCTTCGTTCTCTCACGTTCATCGCCTCGGCTATTCGGCGCGGTAGCAGACCTCGTTGCCCTTCGAGGATGTCAGGCAGAGGCGGCGGCCGCCCTGCTCGTCGGAGAAGCGGAAGGTGTAGGTCTCGGGGTCGAGCTTGCCCGGCTGCGTCTTGTTCATGCTCGACGCGCAGTTGTTGGTCTGCTGCCACTTGCTCGTCTTCGGCATGATGGTCAGGCGGTTGCCCGCGACGCTGTAGGTTCCGGCGACCGGGTTGAAGAGCGTCGTCGTGCAGTTGTACATGGTCGTCTCAAGGTAGCCGTTATACTCGAACCGGCCGCCCGGGAGGAACTTGTACTGCATCGTCGTCCCGCGCCCCGGGCGCGACGAGCCGGTGATGGTGTTCTGGTAGCTGATCATCCCGATCTCGGACGACCGCCAGGCACCGAGCAACTCCGCGGCGTCGCCCCCCGACGCCGCCGCCTCGGCCTGCGCCTCGCCCCGCGCCGCCGCCTCGCCGCCCGCGCGCGATTCGTAGACGCCCAGTAGCAGGCGCGAGAAGTCGGTGGCCTCGGCCCGCGCGCCCTTCAGCACCTCGGGCAGCACGGCCGCGCGCAGCTCCGCGTGCTTCTCCTTCGAGACGGTCAGCAGCTTGACGTTCAGCGCGCCGAACTGCTGTGCGGCCTCGATCTCCTTCCGGTCGTTGGCGCGCCACGTGGCGACGAGGATGCGCTCCAACTCGCGCCGCTCGGCGGGCGTGAAGCGCGTCTCGAAGAGCCAGCCGAAGAATTCGGCCACGTCCTCCACGGTCGCCGCCGTCAGCGGCGGCTCGCCCCCGGCGAGCACCGGCGACTGCGCCGCGGCCGAGTTGAAAGGAGTCAAGAGCAATAGAAAGAGCAGTGCGAGCGTTAAGAACCTCATCCGTTTCTCCGTCCTTGAAAATGTTCGGGCAAGAATTTGCACCCGAACATTAACGCGCAATCCGCGGACGAAACGGCTCAACGTGGGCAATCAGGTCAGAACCGCCCGCGGTAGCGGGTGGGCCTAGCGAGTGCAGCCCGATGATTGAAGACAGCGCGTCTCTCATCAATCATCAAGCCGTCGTCGAAAGGCCCACCCGCTACCGCGGGCGGTTCTGACCGTTATTTCCTTGAAACAATCGCCTGCTGCGGCGAGGCCGGGAGCTGGTGGGGTTCGCTGCTTGAGAAGCCGGCGCTCGTGAACATGCGTTCCAGCTCGGGGTAGGTGTAGGCGTCGCCGGCGGGCGTGCCGGCGAGCATCGTCAGCGAGAAGGCGGCCGAGAGCGGCGGCGTGACGCGGTCTTTGTTCGGCACGAATTCGAGCGTGAGCGCCGCCCCGCCCTCCCCGAGCGCCGCGTGGACTTTGCGCAGGAGCCGTTCGCAGGTCGGAGGGTCGAAGTGGTGCAGGAAGTTCGTGAGCAGCACCACGTCGTAGCCTCCGCCGAACTCCGCGCCGAAGGCGTCGCCCTCGATCGTCGAGTAGCGCCCGTCGGCATTCATCCCCCGCGCGTTCTCCTTCGCCACTTCGAGCACGGACGGCCAGTCGAGCGCGACGACCTCGGCCTCCGGGTTGTGCCGCGCGAACGCCAGCCCGTAGAGGCCGTGGCCGGCGGCGATGTCGAGCACCTTGTACTTCCCTTCGGTGGGCGCGCCGACGAGCGGCGGGAGTTGCCCCGCCACCGGCGCGGCCATCGGAGCCATCGCGCGCGCGAACTTCACCCAGACGGGGTTCTCCGCCGAGACCGTCCCGCCTTCGGGGACGACCGTGCCGCCCTTGCGCACCGCGCCCGCCAGATCCTCGAAGCCCTTGAGGAGCGTGGGCGCGAGCAGGAACTCAAGCGCGCCGCCCATGTAGGCCGGCGAGCGCCGGTCGAGGAAGACGGCCGAGTCACGCGTCAGCCCGTAGCCGCCCTCGTCCTTCGTCAGGAAGCCGTCGATGACGAGGAAGTCGGAGAGGATGCGCACGCCGCGCTCCGAGGCCCCGCAGCGCTCGGCGATGGACTTCGCGTCGCGGTTGCCTTCGGCGACGGCGGTGAAGAGTTCCAGTTCGACGGCGGCCTTGAGCGCGGCCGCGTGCTGGTACGAAGTGGCAGCCTGGAAGAAGTGCTCGGGGGAAGGTTGACCGGTCTGCGCTGACATTATGGCCTCCTGCTGTTAAGAGTCTCGGGAACGGCGCGGCATCTTACCCGCCAACGAGAAAGGATTCAACCATGTGGCTTCAGCCCCGAAGGGGCAGAATGTGAAAGCCAGGGGCAACGCCCCTGGTCAGCAGTCGGAAAAAGACGCCGAGCCCTGAAGGGGCGGAATACGTTCGACCGTTCATTCCGCCCTTTCAGGGCTCAACATATTTACCCGACGTGACCAGGGGCGGTGCTCAGACGCTACGCGCCAACGCTTCGGCCCCCTGGCTATTTCATTCCGCCCCTTCGGGGCTCTGTACTTAATGCTGCCGCCGGTCGTGGGGGACGACGATGTCGGCGGCCGCGGTCGAGGTGTTGCCGGCCTGGTCGGTGAGCGTCGCCGTGACGCGGTAGAGGCGGCCGTCGCGGTCGTCGCCGCGGCGGCTGGCCTCGACCGTGAGCGACTCGGCCCACCCGGCGGAGTTGCCGGAAAGCGCCCGCGGGTCGATGGAGAGCGGCGCGCCGTACTCGTCCGTGACGACGTAGGTGACCGCGGCGAGCCCCGAAGTGGCGTCCGCGCCCGAGCCCCCGACGCTCACCTCGAACGGCTGATTGTTGGCCGGCCAGATGACGTCAGGCGTGGCGCTCAGGGAAAGGGTCGGCGCCGTCTTGTCGATCTTAACGACGAGGCTCTGCGCCGTCTCCGCGTTCCCGGCGGCGTCCGCCGAGCGGTAGAGGACGACGTGCGTGCCGTCGTCCGTCAGGCTGAAAGCCCCCGCGTACGGCTGCCACGTCTGGCCGCCGTCGGTCGAATACTCCGTCGAGGAGACGCCCGCGCAGTTGTCCGAGGCGTTAAGAGTCAAAGAGACGTTCGACACGTACCAGCCGTTCTGCCCGTCGGGCGTCGCGGGCTGGGGCGCGGCGACGGTCACGGGCGCGAGCGTGTCGCGGACGGCGTCGGCGACGACACCGGGCATAACGTTGAAGCAGAAGTAGGAAGAGCCGACGGTCGCGCGGTAAGAGCCCGGGTCGAGGTCAACGGAGCCGAAGAAGCCGTTCCCGTCGGTCTTCGTCGAGCGCGTCGCCTGCGTGCCGAGGTTCTCTATCTGGACGGTCGCGGTGTCGAGCGGTCTGTTATCTGCGTCGAAAGCCTCGCCCCGCGCGTGCCCCTTCGTCGGCGCGAGTTTCCACGAGAAGGTCGGGATGTTCGCGGCTTCGGCGAAGATGGGCGTCTGCCCGGCCGGCTCGTAGAGCGTCGCGCCGTTGACGGACTTGCCCGTCGTCAGCCCCGACGCGAACTCGGCGAACGAGCGCGCGAGCGTGGGCGTGGGCGTGGGGAGGGCGTAGGGGTTGATGGTCGGGTTCGTGGTGGCGACGTTGCTCGTCGCCATCGAGTAGAAGCTGATGCCGGAGAGGTTCGTGTCGGGCGTGAGCGTCCGCCGCGTCTGGCGGAGCGTCCCCTCGATGGCGTTCGAGAGCCCGCCCTGCCCCAGGATTCCGGCGCGGTTGTAGAGGTGCGTGCGCAGCCAGGCGTTCCACTGGTCGTACTGCGCGGCCTCGCCGGCGTTGTGCTCCCGCTTGTAGGCCATCGGCATGGCGATGTCGAGGATGCCCTCCTCCGTCCACGCGCGCCAGTCCTGGTAGACGCGCCAGTACGCCTCCGCGTTGTTCCAGGTCGCGTCGTTGGTGTTGGCGATGCCGCCGAAGGCGATGAGCGAGGCGGAGACCTTCACCTGCGGCTTCTCGGCCATGACGCCCAGGTAGAGGCGGCGCACGAAGTTGGTCACCTGGTCGCGCCGCCACTGCTTCCACTGCGCGTCGCTCGGGAGCGGGTTCCCCGTACTCCCGTAGTGCTCGTTGAAGCGCCGCACGCTCGTCTTGTTGTAGCCGACGTTCGTGCCGTTCGCGGCCGTCTGGCCGCTGGCCGCGAACTCCGGGTAGCGGATGCGGTCGAGGTGCAGGCCGTCGATCTCGTACTTCCTGACGAGGTGCATGAGCACGTCGTGCGTGTACTTGGCCGCTTCGGGGTGGCCGAGGTCGATCCAGAACTCGGCGCCGAAGCGCTGGCCGTTGAAGCTGATGTTGGGCGGCGTGGTCGTCTGGCAGGTGAGCTGGTGCGCGTTGGTGTCGGGCAGCAGCGTGCGCGTGAGCCAGTTGTCGTCGCGGTTCGGGTCGACGTTCATCACCGACGGGGTCGGGTCGAAGCCGCCGTGGGAGAGGAAGGCGTGGCCGGCCGGCGGCTGGAGGTTCGCGCAGCGCGGGTCGCGGTTCCAGAGGGCGCCGACGATGACGAAGGCGTGCACCTCCAGGTTGTTCTCCGGCTTGTGCGCCTCCGTGATGAGGTCGAGCAGCGGGTCGAAGTCCGGCGCCATGGCCGGCCGCCGGTCGGCGCGCGGCTCCAGCGAGTCGAGGTACCACGAGTCGCCGCGCCGGCGCACCTGCACGAAGACGGCGTTGGCCTTCGCCAGCTTGGCGCGCGAGATGACGTCGAGCACCTGCGCGTGGTTGTCGAGCGCGGTGTTGAAGGTGTCAACCCAGAAGGCGCGGTACTCGGTGCGCGTCTGCGCGCGCAGCGCGGCGGGCGCACACACCACCAGGAGCAGCAGCGAGAAGGCGGCGGACGCTAAGCGCGCGCGTCCCCCGCGTACGTATTCAATGTTCATGTTCTCCCTCGGCGGCGGACGCCGCTCACACCTGTAGCGAAGTGAGATTCGGGGCGTCCTTGTCGAAAAATTAAATTCCGGAACTGCTGGGGCAGCGGTTTTCTACTACCCGCCCGCCGAGGTTGTCAACATCAACCGTTTTTATAGCGGTCAGTGCTATCGGCTATCGCGTGTGGCACTGACCGGCCGCCTCCGCAAACAACTCTTTACGCGGGGCGCGCCCTTCTCTTATGCTGCGGCGCATGAGAAACAGAATCATGCTCGCCGCGATGCTGCTCGTCTCGCTCCTCTGTCTGGTCGGGTTCGCGCGCCAGGCGCAGGAGGCGCGGACGCGCTGGGAGTACCAGACGACCTGCGCCCACACCAGCCCCGCCAACCTCAACCGGCTCGGCGAAGAAGGCTGGGAGCTGACGGCCGCGGCGCAGGACGGCACCGTCACCTGCCTCTACTTCAAGCGCCGGAAGTAGCGCGCCCTTCAGTCGGCCGTCAGAGGGAAGGCGGGCCGGAGCGGCCCCGGCGCGGGGTCGCCTTCGTAGAGGACGCGTTCGAGGAAGAGCCCCGACGGCGGCGCCGTCCACGCGGCGGGCGCGTTGGAGTACCTCTGTAAGAGCGCGCCGAACCCATCCGCCGAGAGGTTCCCGCGCCCGACCTCGACGAGCGCGCCCACCAAGCGCCGCACCATCTTCCAGAGGAAGTGGCTCGCGCCGATGCGGAAGAGGACGAGCCCGCCCGCCTCCGCGAGTTCCGCGCGCCCGACCTCGACGAGCGTCGAGCGCTGCTCCCCGGGGCTCTCGCAGAACGAGCTGAAGTCGTGACGGCCTTCGACGAGCCGGCACGCTTCCCTCATCGACTTCACGTCCAGCCGGTCACGCACCCACCAGACGAAGGGCTTGCCGAAGGCCGTCCGCCGCGTCGCGATCTGGTAGACGTAGAAGCGCGCCCGCGCGTCGTGGCGCGCGTGGAAGCCGGGCGGCGCGTCCGCGACGCGCAGGACGTTCACGTCGTGCGGGAGGAGTTTGTTCAGGCCCGCCTTCAACTGCGAAGCTTCGGGCGCGCGGCCCCGCGGCTTCGACTTCAGGTGCGCGACCTGCCGGAGCGCGTGGACGCCCGCGTCCGTGCGCCCCGAACCGCCGACCTCGACGCGCGCGCCGAGGAACTGCTCGGCCGCCTTCGACAGCTCGCCCTGCACCGTCCGCGCGTGCGGCTGCGCCTGCCAGCCCGCGTAGCGCGTCCCTTCGTACTCCAGCTCAAGCCTCCACACACGCATCGTGCCTGTATACTAAACCGAACCGGCGTGAAACAGAGACTGTGGCACATGAACGCGGACTTCGAGGCCGAGCTGGCGCACGACGCCACAGCCCCGGCGCGCCCCTACCGCCGCACGCAAGCCTTCGACGCGCTCAACCGGCGGCTCGCCCCGCACCTCCTGCGGCTCGCGCTCCCCGGCGACGGGTTGCTGTTTGAAGTGCCTTGGACGGACGCCCTCGTAGAAGAGGCCCGTCGGCGTGAGGTCGAACTCGTCTCGCCGCGCGCCGCCCGCTCGGGCCGCACGCCTCAGACGAGCCGCCTCTTCACGCCGTGGGGCTGGACGCGCACGGCCGCGTCCGAAGGGTCGGACGCGGGGGCAGACGTGCGACCTTTAGACTTCGATGTGGTCGCGCGCGTGAACTCGAAGCTTTGGAGCCACGCGCTCGAAGTCGAGATGGGTTGGGCGCTGCCCGGCGCGCGCGTCGCGCACGACGCGGAAGAGTTGAAGGAGGCGGCGGCGCGCGCGTGCCCCGGCGCGGAGGACAAGTGGGTCGTCAAAAGCCCTTACGGCTTCGCGGCGCGCGAGCGCGTGCTGGGGCGCGGCCCGTGCGTCGAAGGGGCGCAGGCGGCGTGGGCCTTCAAACGGCTCGCGCGCGGCGAGCCGCTCGTCTTCCAGCCGTGGCTTGAGGTGGAGCGCGAGTACGGGGTCGTCGTCGAGGTCTCAAGCCGGGGCGCGCACCGGCTGCTCGGCGTGAGCGACCTGCGGACGAACGGCGCGGGCACAGGCGTGGGCTACGTGCTCGGCCGCCCGCCGACGAAGGAACGCGTGAAGGAGCTTGAAGCGGCGGCCGCGGTCGTCTGCGAACGGCTGCGCGCCGAAGGCTACAGCGGCCCGGCGGGCTTCGACGCCCTAGAGCACGCGGGGGGACTGCACCCCCTGCTCGAAGTCAACGCGCGCTACACGATGGGCTTCGTCGCGCTCGCCGCCGAGCGCGAGCTGCGCCCCGCCGGGCCGACCTTCTGGGACACGAAGACCGGCGTGCCCGGCGGTTGAGGCGCGCGCGCGTTTCGCTTATGCTGTCGGCCGCACGCTGCCGCACGGCTCCCGCGGCGGCGAACTCAACTGACCACACGACAGGAGACTTTCGAGTTGCCTCAGAGTCGTAAGCGGCACACCGCCGGGAGGTCGCACACGCGCCGCAGCAACGTCGCGTCGCAGCAGAGGTCGGAGGCGCGCCACGCCAAACAGAAGCGGACGCGCGTCATCGCGGCCGTCGTCATCGTCGCGCTCCTGGCCGCGGGGGCGGCCTTCCTCTTCGTGCCGGGGCTGCCCGGCGGCGGCGCGGGCGCGGAGGTGACGACCGCGTCCGGGCTCAGGTACACAGACCTCGCCGTCGGCAACGGCCCGAGCCCGCGCCCGGGCCAGACCGCGGTCGTCCACTACACCGGCACCCTCCTGAACGGGACGAAGTTCGACAGCTCGCGCGACAGGGGCCAGCCCTACTCGTTCGCGTTGGGCACGGGCAGTGTCATCAAGGGCTGGGACGAAGGCGTGGCGACGATGAAGGTCGGCGGGCGGCGTAAGCTCGTCGTCCCGCCCGCGCTCGGCTACGGCGCGACCGGGCAGGGCACGATACCGCCCAACGCGACGCTCGTCTTCGACGTAGAACTGCTCGACGTGAAGTGATGAGCAGCGGACTTCAGACACGGAAGGGGCCGGCCTACCCAGCCGCGCGCAAGGTGGCCGAGGGGGTCGTCGGCCACTTCACGCGCCGCGCCGAGGCCGCGCGCGCGGCGGGCAAAGGGGGGCTCGCGCCCACGCCCGACGCCGAGACGGTGGAGTGCGTCATCGACGCGGCCTTCTGGGCCAGCTTGCGCCGCGAGGAGGGACGCCCGCCGAAGATTTCGCTCGCCTACCTGCCGCCCGAACAGGCCGAGCGGCCGGTGAGGTTCGCGCGCTCGCTCCCGCTCGACCCCGCCGCACTCGCCAAGCTCGCGCCCGCGGTCGAGCGCCCCGGCATACACCTCGGCGTCTGGCGCTGCGACGAAGACGGGGAGTTGTGCGTCTGGGGGATGACGCGCGTCATCCCGCGCCTCTGCTTCGTGCTCGAAGTCGTCGAGCCGGGCCTGCTCGTCGTCAAGTACCGGCGCGGGAGCGACGCGGGCAAGTTCGCCAACGTCGTCGTGCTGCGCGGCGACGAGGTGAAGGTCGTTGACATGGGCGCGGCGCAGCCCGACTGCCCCGGCATGGTCGCGTCGCTGGCGGGCTTCGGCGCGGCGTCGGGCGGGAACGCAGACCAGACGGATGTGCTCGTGCAACTCGCCGTCTCGATGCGCGCGCACGGGCGCGGGGGCACGCTGCTGGTCGTGCCCGCCGGCTCCGACGCGTGGTGCGACTCCATCCTGTGCCCCGCGCCTTACACGGTCGAGCCGGCCTACCCGGAGCTGGCGGAACTGCTCTCGCGCCCGGAGGCCGAACGTGACGACGAGTGGCAGGACGACCTGCGCAGGGCCGTGGAGGCGGTCGCGGGATTGACGGCCGTGGACGGCGCGGCCGTCGTCAACGACCGCTCGGAGCTGCTCGCCTTCGGCGCGAAGATCGTCCAGGGCCGGAGCGGGACGGAGGTCGAGCGCGTCGTCGTCACCGAGCCGGTCGAGGGCTCCGACCCGCAGGTCGTAGACCCCGCGGAGCTGGGCGGGACGCGTCACCTCTCCGCCGCGCAGTTCGTCCAGGACCAGCGCGACGCCGTGGCGCTGGTGGCCTCGCAGGACGGCCGCTTCACCGTCTTCGCCTGGTCACCCTGCGAGGCGATGGTGCACGCCCACCGCGTCGAGACCCTGCTGCTTTAGGATTAGCCGATAAGTCTACCTCCCGTTTAGAGGCGGGCTGCGCCCGCCGGCGCTGGCTGCGATGTATCACGCGACGGCAGGCGCAGCCCGCCTCTAAACGGTCGTCGGTAAGCTCATGCGATAAACGCTCTAGTAGACGACCCGCGTCTTCAGAGTCTCCTTCGCCTCCCGAAGAATACTCACGGCCTCTTTCGAGATCGTTGTATCCACGTCGAGGATGACGTAGCCGACGCGGTCGTTCGTCTTGAGGTACTGGCCGAGGATGTTGACGCCGCGCGCCGAGAGGCGCGAGTTGATCTCGGCGAGCACGCCGGGGACGTTGCGGTGGATGTGCAGGACGCGGTGCGTGCCCTCCTGCGGCGGGAGGGAGACGGGGGGCACCGTGTGCGAGCCGGAAGACGTGCCGAACTCAAGATACTGAATCAGCTTCGACGACACGTCCACGCCGATTGACTCCTGCGCCTCCTCGGTCGAGCCGCCGACGTGCGGCGTCAGGATCACGTTCGGCAGGTTCTGCAAGACCGTGCGGAAGGGGTCGCCGCTCCTCTCCGGCTCCTCCGGGAACACGTCCACGGCCGCGCCCGCCAGCCTTCCGCTTTCGATGTGCCTCCTTAAGGCGTCGAGGTCAACCACGTCGCCGCGGCTGTAGTTGATGAGCAGCGCGCCCTCGCGCATCCGCGAGAGCGCCCCGTCGTCGATCAGGTTGCGCGTGCCCGCGCCGCCGGGGACGTGGAGCGTGACGACGTGCGACTCCGAGAGCAGCTCCGCGAGGTCGCGCGCCTGCCGCGCGTTCCCCAGAGGGAGCTTCGGCACTACGTCGTAGTAGACGACCTTCATCCCCAGCGCCTCGGCCAGCACGGAGACCTGCGAGCCGATGTTGCCGTAGCCGACGACGCCCAGAGTCTTCCCGCGCAGCTCGTAACTGCCCTTCGCCTCCTTGAGCCAGACGCCGCGGTGCGCCGCCGCGTTCTTGTCGGGGATGCGGCGGATGAGCATGACGCACAGGCCGACGACCAGCTCGGCCACCGAGCGCGTGTTCGAGTAGGGCGCGTTGAAGACGGCCACGCCCGCGTCGGTCGCCGCGTTCAGGCTCACCTGGTTGACGCCGATGCAGAAGGCCCCGACGGCGAGCAGGCGGTCGGCCGCCGCGAGCACCCTCTCGGTCACCTTCGTCTTCGAGCGGATGCCGAGGATGTGAACCCCGCGCACCGCTTCGACCAATTCATCCTCCGGAAGCGCGCGCGACAGGCGCTCGACGTTCGGGTAGCCGCTCCGCGTGAACGCCTCGGCGGCCGTCCCGCTCACGTTCTCCAGCAGCAGGACTCTGATCTTCCCCCTCGGGTAAGAGGTCTCTTCGTTCTTCATGTTTCGGGATGCTTGCGTCACGGGGGCGATTCTGCCACAGGGAAATCCACTTGTGGAAAAGCCCGCGCCCGCCCTGTGGATTTCGGTGGCGGCGCGGGCGGCCCCGTGATAACCTCTGTCGCGCGTTACCCGAATCTCCCCGCTCCAAAGTCGAGCCGACCTCTGACGCGAACTCTCTTCTAACCCGGAGCCCATAATGTTCCTCCCTCGCCGCTTCTCGCCCGCGGGGCGCACGACCGCCCGCGCCCCGAAGACGTTCCTGTTCACGCTCGCGGCCGCACTCGCCTGCGGCCTGCTCCTCTACACGTCTGCGAACCCCGCCGGGGCGGCCGTCGCCGCCGCGCCGACGCCGCTGACCGGCCTCGTCAACGTGACGACGACGGGCGCAAGCTCCTGGCAGGGCGCGGGCAGTGCGTCGATCACGCCGGACGGGCGCTACGTCGTCTTCGTGAGCAGCTCGCCCGACCTCGCGGTGAACGACTTCAACAGCCCCTTCCTCAACCTCGACGTCTTCGTCCGCGACCGGCGCGCCGGCCGCACCCTCCTCGTCAGCGCCAACGCGGCGGGGACGGCCCCCGCGCAGGGCGCATCCTTCGCGCCGGTCATCAGCGCCGACGGCCGCTACGTCGCCTTCGTCAGCAACGCCACCGACCTCGTCAGCCCCGACCCGGGCGGGGACGGCTTCCAGAACGTCTACCGGCGCGACCTGCTCACGAACCAGACCGTGCTCGTCAGCCAGACGCCCGCGGGGCGGAGGGGCAACGGCTCCTCCTCCTCCCTCGGCGGCTTCGGCATCATGACGCCGAACCTCTCGATCAGCGCCGACGGCCGCTACGTCTCCTTCGTGAGCACCGCCAGCGACCTCGTGTCCGGGGACACGAACAACCAGCAGGACGCCTTCGTCCGCGACGTGCAGCAGGGGGTCACGCGCCTCGTCAGCGTCAACGAGGCGGGCACGGCCTCGGGCAACCGTTCGACGGCCTACGCCCTGATGACGCCGAGCGGGCGCTTCGTCGCCTTCGTCAGCAGCGCGACCGACCTCACGCCGAAGGTGACGCCCCCGGGCAGCCAGGTCTACCTGCGCGACCTCCAGGCGGGCACGACGAAGCTGGTCTCGGCCAACCGCATCGACGGGTCGGCTAACAACAGCTCAAGCGACTCACAGCAGCAGGGCGACATCGACGTGAGCGACGACGGGCGCTTCGTCGCCTTCGTCAGCGAGGCCCCCGACCTCGTCGCCGGTGACAACAACGGCCGCGGCGACGAAGGGCAGGACGTGTTCGTCCGCGACACCGTGGCGGGGACGACTCACCTCGTCAGCGTCAACAGGGACGGGACGGGGAGCGGCCGCGGCCCTTCCGGCGGGCTCTCGATGACGCCGGACGGCCGGTTCGTCGTCTTCATCAGTTCGGCCGACGACATCGTCGCGGGGGACACGAACAAGGTGCAGGACGTGTTCGTCCGCGACCTACAGGCCGGCACGACCGCGGTCGTCACCGCCGACACGGGCGGCGCCCCCGCAGGGATTCAGAACCCCGTGTGCGACGGCAGCTTGGGCTCAGGGTCCACCACCCTCTTCAACGCGTCGCAGCGGCCTGCCATCAGCGCCGACGGGCGCTTCGTCACCTTCGTCAGTTCCGCCGCCGGCCTGTCCGCGACGCCCGACACGAACTGCCTCGCCTCGCCTCCGGGCAATCAGGACGGCTACGACATCTTCGTGCGCGACGTGCAGGCGGGCGCGACGCGCCTCGCCTCGGTCAACCGGACGGGCGAGGCCGCTGGCGCGCACCGCTCGTCCTCCACTTCGATCACTCCGGACGGGCGCTACGTCCTCTTCAGCAGTAACGCCGACGACCTCGTCGCCCACGACACGAACGGGCAGGGCGACCTGTTCGTCAACGTCAACCTCCCGGCGGCCGGGCAGGTGCGGTTCGCGCAGCAAGCCTTCACCGTCCCCGAGTCGGCGGGGCAGGCGGTCGTCACCGTCACGCGCACGCCCGGCGCGACCGGGCCCGCGACCGTCGCCTACACGACCCTCCCCGGCGGCACGGCCACGGCCGCGGCCGGGGGCGACACCGCGCTCGCGGCGGGCACGCTCAGCTTCGCCGCGGGCGAGGAGTCGAAGCAGTTCACCGTGCCCGTCCTCGACGACGCGACGGACGAGGCCGACGAGACCGTCTTCCTCAAACTCACGGACGAGGCCGGGGGCTCGGTCGGCGAGCCGGCGCACGCCGCCATCGTCATCGCCGACGACGACCCCTCGCCGCGCCTCACGGTCTCGGACGCGCGCGTGGGCGAGGGGGACAGCGGCGGGCCCGACGTGACCTTCCTCGTCACGCTCTCCGAGCCGAGCCCGCGCACCATCACCCTGAACGTCGCCACGCAGAACGGCACCGCCACGGGCGGCACCTTCGCGGCGCCGGGCGTTGACTACGAACCCCTCCAGGGCACCTACACCTTCCCGCCCGGAACCACGCGCGGCCTCCTCCGGGTCAGGGTGAGCCCCGACACCCTGGCCGAGCCGGACGAGACCTTCTCGGTCGTCTTCTCGAACCCGACGGCCGTCGAGATAGAGGACGGCGTCGGCGTCGGCACCATCGTGGACGACGACGGGGCGACCTTCACGAAGGTGCGTCTGACCGCGAGCGCCTACACCGTGGCGGAGGCGGCCGGGCGTCTCGACGTGGAGGTGACGCGCTCGGGCGACCTCTTGGCGCCTTCGAGCGTCGGCTACTTCTCGATCCCCTTCAGCATCAACCTGTCGCCGCGCACGGACTACACCGAGCCGGCCGGGGTCGTCAGGTTCGCCCCGGGCGAGTCGAAGAAGACGCTCACCGTCTTCATCACCGACGACGCGTTGCGCGAGGAGAACGAACAGTTCATGCTCATCCTCTTCGAGCCCGAAGGCTGCACCCTCGGCGCGCCGCACTTCGCGACCGTCACCATCCAGAGCGATGACGCGGCGGACGGGCCGAGCCCCGCGCGCCAGGAGGGCAGCACGGCCTTCTTCGTCCGCCAGCACTACCGCGACTTCCTCGGGCGCGACCCGGACGCCGAGGGCCTCGCCTTCTGGACGGGCGAGATCGAGTCGTGCGGCTCGGACCAACAGTGCCGCGAGGCCAAGCGCATCCACGTCTCGGCCGCCTTCTTCCTCTCCATCGAGTTCCAGGAGACGGGCTACCTCGCCTACAAGAGCTTCAAGGCGGCCTACGGCAACCTTCAGGGCAAGCCCGTCCCCATCCAGCTCTTCTGGTTCCTCCACGACGCGCAGTACCTCGGCCGGAACGTGGTCGTCAACCAGGGCGACTGGCGCGGGCAGCTCGAACAGAACAAGCGCGACTACTTCGACCACTTCGCCCGCAGCGAGGTCTTCAACCTCGCCTACCCGGCGTCGCTCGCGCCCGCCGAGTTCGTCGCGGCGCTCGACGCGAACGCCGGCTCGGTGCTGACGGCGGGCGAGCGCGCGGAGTTGGCCGCCGCGCTCTCGTCGGGCGCGAAGACGCGCGCCGAGGTGCTGCGGGCGGTGGCCGAGAACGCGGAGTTGTCGCGCCGCGAACTCAACCGCGCCTTCGTCCTGATGGAGTACTTCGGGTATCTGAGGAGGAACCCGGACGACTTCCCCGATTTAAACTTCGCGGGCTACAACTTCTGGCTGGGCAAGCTCGAAGAGTTCGGCGGCAACTACATCAACGCGGAGATGGTGAAGGCGTTCATCTCTTCGGACGAGTACCTGAAGAGGTTCGGGCAGTGAGTCTGCGGCCGCGCGACGTCAGGGCCACTCGACCCGTTCGGCCCCGACGAAACGCGCCAGCTGCTCGGCTGCCTCCTTCAAGCCCTTCAGACGCTCGCGGGTCGCGCGCACGCCCCGCTCCCAGTAGACGCGGCTGACCTTGAGCAGGCCCTCCGAGCGCTCGAACTTCGGGTCGATGCGGCCGACGAGGCGGTCGCCTTCGAGCACGGGCAGCACGTAGTAGCCGAAGCGTCGCTGCGGCCCGGGCACGAACGCCTCGAAGCGGTAGTCGAAGCCGAACAGGCGGAGCGCACGCGCGCGGTCGCGCAGCACGGGGTCGAAGGGGCTGAGCAATCTTGTCATCCGCGGCGGCTCCGGCAGACGCTTCAGGCGACGCCCCCAGTCCGGCAGCGCGTAGGCCGGACGCGGCTTCGACCCGTCGGGAGGCTCGACGAGCACCGGCACGACCCTTCCTTCAAGCGCCGCACGCTCGCACCACCCGCGCGCGCGCGCAGGGTCTATCGACGCCCAGAAGTCAGACAGCTCCTTCGGCGTCGCTATCACCAACCTTTCAATTGCGGTCGAGCAGGCCCACTCCGTGTGCTCCTCTTCGGTCGGCGCGGGCGCGCGGTGCAGTTCGGGGAAGACGCGCTCGGTCAGGTCGTAGACCTTCTGAAACTTCTCGCGCCGCACTACGACCAGCTCGCCCGTGTGCCAGAGGTATTCGAGCGCGGCCTTCTGCGGCTTCCAGCCCCACCACGCCGACACCTGCCCCCGCTCGTGCTCGAAGTCCTGCGAGCGCAGAGGCCCTTCGCGCTCGATGCGCTTGCGCACGGCGTCGATGTGGCGGTCGGCCTCGCCGCCCATGCGCTCCTGCCACCAGGCGCTCCCGCGTATGCGCGCGGCGGCGCGCGCGAAGCGCGGCTTCCAGTGCGCGAACCACTCGGTGGGGACGGCCGAGGCGTCGTGCGTCCAGTGCTCGAAGAGGCTGCGGTCGCGCTCAAGCAGGCGCGCGAGGTGCTCGCGGCGGTAGTCGAAGAGTCTGCTGAAGAGCGTCAGGTGGTGCGCGCGCTCGACGTAGTTGATCGAGTCGAGCTGCACGAAGCCCATCCGCCGGACGAGTTCGAGCACGGCGGCCTTCGGCGCCGCCCGTCCCGGGTCTGAGAGCAGGCCCTGCGCCCCCATCAGAAGCAGACGCGCCTGCGCCGCCGACACGCGCGGCACGGAGGAGGTTTTAACTGTGGTCTGCGGCGGCAAGCTTTGAACTTTAATGTCCGCGCCCTCTTTTCTCAACCGCCCTGGAGCGGTTCGCGTTTGAGTTTACCGCCGACCGTTTAGAGGCGGGCTCCGCCCGCCGGCTCGGCCTGCGATGTCAGTCGGGCCGGCGGGCTGAGCCCGCCTCTAAACGATAGGTAATGAGATAGGTAATGAGATATGCAATCTGCTCTAAAGCTTTCTCTCACTCTGGAAGTGAAGTTCCCGGCCGGAGAGCGGGTCGCGGAAGGAGACGGAGCGCGCGAGGAGTTTGAGCGGGGCGTTGAAGTCTTCCGGGGCGTCGCGCAGCACCTCCGGGTAGAGCCTGTCGTTCAAGATTGGCGCGCCGAGCGCCGCGAGGTGAAGGCGCACCTGATGCTTGCGTCCCGTCAAAGGACGGGCCTCGTAGAGCGTCACTTCGCCGCGCGACTCAAGCACGTCCACGCGCGTCTCGGAGTTCGGCTCGCCGTCCGCCTCTCTCATGCGGAAGAAGGGCTCGCCCGCGACGACGCGGCTGCGCCGCGTGAGGGGGAAGTCGAGCGCTGGACGGCCTACACACAGAGCCTCGTAGACCTTCGAGACCTCGCGCTGCTGGAAGAGCGAGGCGTAGCGGCCGCGCGTCGAGGGGTTGACCGAGAAGACGACCAGCCCCGCGGTCTCGCGGTCGATGCGGTGGACGGGGGCGAGCGTGTCGAGGCCCGTCCTCCTCTTCAGGCGCACCAGCAAAGTCTCTCGCAGGAAGCGGCCCGCGGGCGCGACCGCGAGGAAGTGCGGCTTGTCGGCAACGAGGATGTGTTCGTCGAGGTGGAGGACTCTCTCTTCAAAAGGGACGCGCGCCTCCTCCCCCGGCTCGCGGTAGTAGTAGACGCACGCGCCCGCGCGGTAGGGGCTCTCGGGCGTGAGCCCGCGCCCCGCCTCGTCAACCACGCGCCCCCCGCGCATCCGCGCGGCCCATACTGCCGCGCCGACAAACGCGTGCCGCTCCGACAGGAAGTCGAGCACGGTGGCCCAACTCCCGGCGGGCAGCGTCTGCCGGCTCGGGGCCACGCCGTCCACGGTCGGCAGCGGCCGTCTCGAAACGTCCCTCTTCATCGTTCAAACGTCCCGCCGCATCACGATGTCCCTCTGCGGGTCGGAGCCGAGCCGGAAGATGTGCTCACCGACCTCCTGGAAGTCCCACTTCCGGTAGAACGCCTGCGCGCGCGGGTTGCGCTCCCAGACCCCGAGCCAGATGGTTCGGAACCCCATCTTGCGCGCCTCGTCGATGCACCGCCGCATCAGCGCGTGGCCGACCCCGCGCCCGAGCCACTCCTGCGAGACGTACAGGCGCACGAGTTCAACCGGCCTCTCCCCCTCGACATAGCCCGGCGCTTCGCCAGCGTGAAGCTTCGCGTAGCCCGCCGGGCTGCCCTCAACTTCGGCGACGAAGAAGACGGAGAGGGGGTCGGTCAGCTCCTCCGTCAGGCGTCCGACGCTGAACGAGTCGGCCAGGTAGGCGGCCATGTCCTCGGGCGAGTTCTCTTCGGCGAACGTCTCGGCGAACGTCTGCGCCCCCAGCTCTGCCAGCAGCTTCGCGTCTTCGACTGAAGCGCGCCGGACGTTCGGGGCCGTGCTCTGTCCCGTCATTCTTCGGGCCAACCTTTCACGAGAAGTGTCAGCTTACTTTCCCCCGGCGTGTGCGTCGTAGGCGGCGCGCGCGACCTCCGCGATGAGGTCTTCCTGCTGTTTGGCCGGGAGCTTCGAGCCGTCGAGCAGCACGGCGACGGCCAGGTGCCCCTTGTCGCCGGGGAGCGTGATGAGCCCCACGTCGTTCGTCGTCGAAGGGCCGGAGCCGGTCTTGTCCGCGACGGGCGTGCCCGCGGGCACGCCCGCGCGCAGGCGGCGGTCGCCCGTGACCGTGCGCGCCATGACGGCGAGCAGCACTTCGCGCTGCGGCGGCGCGAGCAGCTCGCCCTTCTGTAGCATCACCAGCAGCCGCGCGAGGTCGCCGGCCGCGCCCGTGTTCGGGTGCGCGTCCCTGCTCTTCAAAAATTCCTTCACCGGAGAGCGGACTTCGATGTTAGCCAGGCCCGCCGCGCGCATGCGGCGCGTGACCACGTCGGGGCCGCCGACGAGTTCGAGCATCTTGTCGGTCGAGGTGTTGTCGCTCCGCGCGATGGAGTACCCCAGAAGCTCTTCGAGCGGCCGCTCGGACGACTTGCGCCAGAGCGCCGAGTTCTCCTCCGTGCCCGGCACGGTCTCCTCGGGCTCGACCTTGACCTTCCGGTCGAGGCTGAGCCTTCCCTCCTCGACCTCCTTCAGCACCTCGATTGCGAGCGGCAGCTTGAAGACGCTGTAGAGCGGCAGCGGCCTGTCCCCCTCGAAGGCCGCGCCCCTCCCCGTCTCGACGTGCACGACGGCCACGCCGCAGCGCCCGCCCGACTTTTCGCATATCTCCTTCAGGCGCGCACTCAGCCCTGCCTCCGCGCCCTGCCGCTGCGGCGCGGGCGTGCCCGCCACTTGCGGGCTCGCAGCGCTCGCGGCCGTGTTCTGCGCGGGCGTCTCGGCCTTGTTCAGACATGCCGAGAAGAGAACGGCGAGAGCGATGATGGAGGCGAGCGGGATTCGATTACACAAGGGCGACTCCTTAAAGGTTGTAGTTGCGTGAGTGGATGGAATTTTACCACAGAGACACAGAGGCACGGCTTGGAGCAGATGACGCAACAAGCCGTGCCTCTGTGTCTCTGTGGTTAACCCTCAGCCGCCGGTCTTGCGAGCCGCGCGTCGGGCGACGACGAACTCTTTGTAGCGGTCGTAGCGGCGCAGGATGTGGTCTACGTAGTTGACCGGTTCAAGGCCGCGGCAGAAGCCGAACTTGACGACCTCGTCGCTCGAATACTTCTGCGTGGACTTCTGCAGGAGCCAGTACGAAACGTCGTCCCAGCGGAGCGGGTCGCCGCCGTACTTCGCGGCGAGGCGCTGCGCGTCCTCGACGTGGCCGGCGCCGGTGTTGTAGGAGGCGAGGATGAACTTCAGGCGCTCGCCCTCGTCCTCGATGCGCCCGTCCCAGAACTCTTCGAGCCACTTCAGATACCTGACCGCGCCGGCGACGTTCTCCTCCGGGTCGAAGGCGTCGCGCACGCCGACCTGCCGCGCCGTCCCCGGCATGAGCTGGAGCAGCCCCTGCGCGCCCGCCCAGGACTTCGCGTCCGGCTTGAAGCGCGACTCCTGGTACATCTGCGAGGCGAGCAGCCGCCAGTCCCAGTTGATGGCGGGCGCGTGCTTCCTGAGCAGGTCGTCGTAGGGGCAGAGCTTCCCCGTAGAGGAGGTCAAAAAGTCGCTCGTCGCGCGCTCGACGTGCGCCTTCATGTCGACGAAATACTTCTTGTAGAGGCGCGAGAGGAGCCCCTCGTTCTGCTTGTCCTCGATCCAGCGGTTCAGCTCCGCGAGTAGCTCCGGCGAGTTCTTGCGCACGGCCCAGGCGACGCTGTGCTTGCGCCCGACGACGGGCCTCACCTTGAGGTTGCTGAACTCGGCCTCCTTGAGCGCCGCGAGGTTCGACTGCATCACGGTGAACTCGACCTCGCCGCGCGCGATCTTCTGCGCCAGCGTCTCGTCCTGCACCTGGCCCAGCTCGACGACGTGTATGTCGCCGGAGATTTCGTCGGCCAGCTCGATGAGCGTGCGCATGTAGGGGGACTTCTCCGGCAGATCGACGCGCTTGCCCGCGAGCTGCGCCGGGGCCGTGACGAGGCGCGCCGGGATGTCCACCTCGGGGACGGGGTCTGCCGGGCCGGGGGCCATCGCCTTCTCCGCGACCTTCGAGGCGGCCGCGGGCGGCTCGGCCTGCTGCACGAGCGCGGGCTCGGTCTGATAGAGGGCGCGCGTGAAGGCGGCCTGCGCCTCGGTCTCGGGCGTCGCCACGAGGCGGGAGGCGGCCACGTCGCCCTCGCCCGAGTTGAGGAGCGGCAGGAGGCTCTTCGGGTCCGTGACGACGACCATCTTCAGCCTGAGCCCCTGGCCCTCGGCGAAGGCGCGCAGCAGCTCGTACTCGTAGCCGAACGGCTCGCCGCGGTAGACGAAGTAGGTCGTCGAGTTGTAGGGCGCGAGCACCGTCAGTTCGCCGCGCTCGCGCACCTCCTTGAGGTCGCGCTTGACGGGCTCGGGCGGCGGCGGCACACCCTGCTTGCGCACGATGGGGTCGAAGGCGTCGAGCTTCGTCGTCGGCCCGCGGTTGCAGGACGCGGACGGGAAGCAGAGCAGGCAGGCGACAAGCAGCAGGCAGAGCAGTCTACACGTCGGGCTCATCAGGATTAGTCCAACGGGCGGGGACACCCTTCGCTCGCTCAGGGGGAGGGACTCGGGTTGCGGGGTACGATAGCGAACTTTGTACGCCAGAACCGCCCCCGAGTCAAACGGCCCGGCGCGTTCACTTCTTAAACGCCTCGGGCAGGCTGTAGGTGACCTTGCCCGACTCGTCGAGGAAGGCGATGCGGGGGTTGCCGTCGGCCGCCACCGAAATCCTGATGCGCGGGCGGCCCTTCGCGTCGGAGAGGGTCATGAGGGCCGACCTGTCGCGCCCGCGCCCGACCAACAGGCGGTTGACGAGGAAGTCGCCGCGCTCGCGCATCTCCCCGAGCGCGGCGTTGCGCGCCGCCTCGTCGGGCAGGCGCTTGGCGGCGTCCACCCTGGACATCAGCTCGACCGTCGGGAGGTTCACGTCGTTCAGGGCCAGCCCCGCGAAGTACTCGCCGTTCGCGCCCTCCTTGTGCTGGAGCGCGACCGTCTGGTCGCCGCGGAACTTGTCGAACGTGAGGGAGCCGTACTGCCCCTCGCCGGTGTTGCCGTTATAAATCAGGCCGCCGACCTCGTCCCCCTTGTCGTTAAAGAAGATGAGCCCGGGCGACCTCTCGCCCGCCTGGCCGAACGTCTTCCCGTCAACCACGACGGGCGTCTGCCGCCCCTTGTTCGAGATGACCAGCTTCACGCGGCCGTCCTTCTCGACGACGTTGATGCGCTCCACGTCTATCTCCTCGAACCTCTGCCTGCGGTTCTGCGCGGCGAAGGCGGAGAGCAGAAAGGCCGCGCAGAGGAGCGTGAGCACGGCCGCGTATATCTTCAAGAGACGGACTTCCCTTCCGAGCCTGTTTTCCATCGCCGAGACCTCCGTTCGAGCAAACTCTTTACGGGCGCGCACGCGCACGACCCGCGGCCCGCAATATAACTCAAGAGCCCCCGGGGTGATCCTTTTTGCCCGTGCGTTGCGCGTACGCAGGTGGGGTAGGCAAGGGTTCAGAGTCGAGAAGGGAGACCGGAGGGTATGACGAGAGAAGAGATCATCGCGGCCAACCTGGCCGCCGTCGAGGCGCACTTCCACACGGAGGCGACGGGTGAAATCGACGAGGCGCTTGAGCTTTACACGGACGACATCGTCTGGGAGTCGCCCGCGCGCGACCTCGTCTTCCGGGGCAAGGAGGCGACCGGCGCGATGTACCGGCGGATGTTCGAGTCGTTCAAGGTCGAGGAGTTCCGCCAGCTCCAGCGCTTCGCGACCGAAGACCGCGTCGTGGACGACAGCGTCGCGCGGGTCGTGCTCGTGGGCGACGGCGTCATCAACGCGCCCGCGCCCGTCGGGGCGACGGTCGAGATCAGGCTGCTGCACGTCTTCGAGATGCGCGGGGGGAAGATTTCGCGCGAGCTCGTCTTCGAGACTTGGCGTACAATCGAGGAGGCCGCGGGCCACATGCCCTACGCGGACGCCTCGCAATACGTCAGCCCCGTCCACCCCGCGTACTGAGGCGGGGCGGGACTCGGAGGAGAGAGAGATATGGAGATAACTCTACGGCCCGCGGGGCCCGGCGACGCCGGGGAGTGCGGGCGCATCATCTACGAGGCTTTCAAGGGCATCTCGGGGCGGCACGGCTTCCGCCCCGACTTCCCCTCGGTCGAGTCCGCGACGGGGTTCGTGAGCGCCTTCATCGCAGACCCTTCCGTCTACGGCGTGGTGGCCGAGAGCGGGGGGCGCGTGGTCGGCTCGAACTTCATCTCGGAGTGGGACGAGATTCGCGGGGTCGGCCCCATTACGGTCGATCCGGACGTGCAGGCGCGCGGCGCGGGCCGCCGCCTGATGGAGGCCGTCATCGAGCGCGGGCGCGGCGCGGCCGGAGTCCGCCTCGTGCAGGACAGTTACAACTCCGCCTCGCTCTCGCTCTACGCCGGCCTGGGCTTCGACGTGAAGGAGCCGCTGGCCCTGATGGAGGGGAGCGTCAAAGGGGAAGTGCCCGAGGGGTTTGAAGTCAGGCGGATGAGGGAGGAAGACCTCGGCGCTGTCAACGAGCTGTGCCGGAGGGTGCACGGGTTCGACCGCGCGGGCGAGCTGAAGAGTCTCGCGCCGGTGCTCAACCCCTTCGTGGCCGTGCGCGCGGGGAGAGTCACGGCCTACGCCTCCGCGCCGACCTTCTGGGCGCTCGGCCACGCGGTGGCGGAAGAGGACGGGGACATGCAGGCGCTGCTCGCGGGGGCGTCGGCGCAGGGCGGCGCGACGCTCTCCTTCCTCCTCCCGACGCGGCAGGCGGGGCTCTTCCGCTGGTGTTTGAGCAGCGGCTTGCGCGTCGTCAAGACGATGACGCTGATGGCGATGGGCGAGTACGTCGAGCCGCGCGGGAGTTTTATTACGTCGGTCGGGTATTAAGGGGTTATGTGAAGAAGCCCCGAAGGGGCGTCATGAGAAAGCCAGGGGCAGAGCGAAGGCAAAGCCTGAGCGCCGCCCCTGGAAAGTGCCGCCAAAAAAGTTGAGCCCCGAAAGGGCGGAATATCGGTCGAACGTATTCCGCCCTTTCAGGGCTCATTATTATCTTACGATTGTTACCCAGGGGCGTTGCCCCTGGCTTTCATATGCCGCCCCTTCGGGGCTTTTTAACTACTGTCACTGCCCGGCGGGCTCGCCGTCGGCGTTGAGGCGGATGACCTCGCCGAAGCCGAGTTCGCGGACGCCCTTCTCGACCTTGCGGAGGTCGCCGACGACGATCCAGATGACCTCGCCGGGGCGGACGAACTTCTTCGCCGCGTCGTTGAGCTGCGCCTCGGTCAGGCCGCGCACCTCCCCTGCGTAGCGCGCCCAGAAGTCGGCCGGGAGGTTGTAGTTGATCATCCGCACGGCCGCGCCCTCCAGCGCGTCGAGCGTCTCGAAGCGCGCGGGCAGCCGCAGCGTCATGTTGCGCATGATGCTCGCGAACTCCTCGCCCGCCAGGGGGCGCTCGCCCGCGAGCCCTTTGATCTCCTTCGCCACCTCGACCATCGACTCCTTCGTCTTGTCGGTCTGCACCGGCGCGATGACGATGAAGGGTCGCTGGCCGCGCGCGTCGAAGATGGCCCCCTGCGTGCCGTAGCTCCAGTGCTTGTCGAGGCGGAGGTTCCGGTTGAGCCTTGAGGTCGCCATCCCGCCGAAGTTGCGCATGACGGTCTCGATGGCCTGCTCGCCCTCCTTGCCGCCCGGCTCCGAGAGGTGCGCGGCGATGATGGTTGACTGCGGCGCGTCGGGCTTGTCGATGAGGTAGACGCGCCCGCCCGCCGTGCGCGAAGCAGTGCCGATGTTCTTCGCCGGGGCCTTGCCCGGGGCCCACGCGCCGAACGCCTCTTCGAGCGCGGGCAGAACCTTCTGCATCGTCGTGTCGCCGGTGACGATGACCGTGGCGCTGCCCGGCTTGAACCACTGCGCGTGCCAGCGCGCGAGGTCTTCGCGCGTGACGGGCTCGACCGACTTCTCGGTGCCCGAGCCGGACAGGGGCTTGCCGTAGGCGTGCGACGCGCCGTAGAGGATGCCGGGCAGGACGCGCATCGCGGCCGCCGTCGCCTGCGCCTTCTCCTGCCCGATCTGCGCGAGGCGGCGCTCCTTCTGAATCTTGAACTGGTCTTCGGGGAACGAGGGGTTGAGCACCACGTCGGCGAGGATGCCGAGCGTCGGGCGAAGGTTCTCGGAGGTCGCGCGCACCTTGACGAAGGAGAGGTCGAGGTTGCTGAAGGTCTGGAGGCGTGCGCCGAGAGAGTCGAGTTCGTTAACGATCTGGAAGGCGTCGCGCGTCTTCGTGCCCTCGTCCATCAGGTCAACCGCGAGCGAGGCCGCGCCCGCGCGCTCGGGCGTGTCGGAGGCGAAGCCCGCGTCCACCGCCAGCGTCACGTTGACGATGGGCGCGGAGTGGCGTTCGAGCAGCATCACGTTCAGGCCGTTCTTCAAGGTCGCGCGCTGCACCTCGGGGAACTTCACCTCGGGCGCGCCGCCGAGCGCGGGCAGCACCTTGCGGTCAACTGCGGTCTTCCCGGCCGCGAGCTTGGGGAACGGCTTGACGAGCATCGTGTAGTTGTTCGCGCGCAGCCACTTCTGGCCCGCCGCGCGCACGTCGGCGGGCGTCGCCTTCGCCATCGTTTCGAGCCCGTCGAGGTACGCGTCGGGCGAGCCGGCGTAGGTCATGCTCTCGGCCAAAACGTCCGAGCGCCCGCCGAAGCCGCCCAGGCGTTCGATGCCGCGCAGGAAGTCCGCGAGCGTGCGGCTGCGCGCGCGCTGCAACTCGTCGGCGGTCGGCCCCTTCTCGACCAGCTCGTTAATCACGGAGTCCATCTCGCGCTCGGCCTCGGCCGGGTCCGCGCCCTGCTTGACCGTGACGGTGACGAGGAGGAGGCTGCCCAGTTCGCCCCGGTTGTACCCCGCGCCGACCGCCGTCGCCAGCCCCTTCTCGTAGACGAGCCGGCGGTCGAGCCGCGCGCTCTTCGAGCCCGAGAGCACCTCGGCGAAGAGCGCGACGTGATCGCCCTCGGGGTCGGCCCAGGCGGGCGCGTGGTAGACGCGGTAGATGCGCGCCTGCGGGACGCGATCCTGCATCTCATCGCGGACGTTGCGCTCGAGGCGCGGTATCCACTCCCGCGCGCGCGCGAGCGGCGGCCCCGGCGGGATGCCGTCGAAGTATTTCTTGACGAGTTCCAGGGCGCGCTCGGGCGTGATGTCGCCCGCGAGCGAGATGACGGCGTTGTTCGGGCCGTAGTAAGTCCTGTACCACTCCTTCACGTCTTCGAGCGTGGCGGCGTTCAAGTCCTCCATCGAGCCGATGGGCGACCACGAGTAGGGGTGCGAGGCGGGGTAGAGCTTCGGCAAGATCTCGGTGAAGACGCGGCCGTAGGGCGCGTTCTCGCCCTGCCGCTTCTCGTTCTGCACGACGCCGCGCTCGCGCTCGAGCATCTCCTTGTTAATGCGCCCCGCGAGGAAGCCCATGCGGTCGGCCTCAAGGTAGAGCGTGCGCTCGAGCGCCGAGACCGGCACGTCCTCGAAGAAGTTGGTGCGGTCGGTGTCGGTCGTGCCGTTGCGGTTGTTGGCGCCGAGGTCGTCCATCGCCTCGCGGAAGCCGTGCGGGTAGTTCTCCGAGCCGTTGAAGAAGAAGTGCTCGAAGAGGTGCGCGAAGCCGGTCTTGCCCGGCTTCTCGTTGCGCGAGCCGACGTGGTACCAGAGGTTGACGGCGACTACGGGGACGCTGTGGTCTTCGTGCACGATGAGCGTCAGGCCGTTATCCAGCACGAACTTCTTGTGCGCGATCAGGTAGCGCGAGCGGTCGAACGCGGCGGCCGACGGCGCGGGGGCCGCGGCGGGCGCGGTCGCGCGGCGGCGCTGCGCGTGGGCGGCCTGCGGCGCAAACTGTAAAAGGATCGAAGCCGTCAACGCGGCGGACAGGAGTAGCCTCTGCTTCATAAGAGAACCTCTTGGGTGGATGGGTTTATGCGCGCTGAGATTCGGGACGCGACGCCTCTCGGGGGCGCTGCCTCTCGCTTGACGATTGCGAAGTTTACGACGCGACGCGCGCTTTCGGCAACGCCCAAACGCCGGATTCATTTTCGTGTATTTATTCGACAACTCTGTTGCGACCCTCCCCGCGCCGAAAGGGCCCCGCGGGCAGTCTTCATGAGCACGCAACGCGGTCGCAACCAACGGCCGCGCGTCCGCGGTTATCATCCTTCGCAGTTAGAGGCGACACTCCCTTGAGTGTCCGGGTCAACGGAAGCGCCGGGCTGTCGAAGTCCGGCGCTTCTTTACACAGCGGGCGAGTGGGTTAAGACGGATTTAAAGGAAAGGGGGTTCTTTAATGTCTGCGATTTACGAAGAGGTTAAGTTGGAAGACCTGAGCCCCGAGGAGAAGCTGCGGGGCGAGGCCGAGTGGGAGATCGAAGTCCCCGCGCAGAAGCCGGAGAGCGCAGAGGTCAGGAGGGAGCTGAACCCGAACACCGAGTGAAGCAGGGCCGGCGGGCCCCGCCGCAACACGAAGGCGGGGCCGCTGTAAGAGGCGAGAAGGGGGTGGAAGATGTCGAATCGACACGGGGCTCGGGTCGAGTGGCCCGAGCCCCTCTCTATTTCCGGCCGGCGCGGGATTGCTTTCCATAAAATTCGCCGGCGAATTCTCTTGACATGCGCCGAACCGTCCTTATAATGCGCGGTTGCTACGGCGAGAGCACTGGCGAGAAGGCAAGTCGCCGCCTCCCTTCCCTACGGCAACACGTGACTCCTATCACAGACAAGCTCAACACCCGCAATTAACCTGAGACGACCGCCGCGCGAAGAGCGCCGTCGAACGCCGTCTCGCCCCGCGGTCTCAGGCCGTACTTCATTACCCGGCGGCGCCGGAATCGCCCGACCCCACGCCCCCTAGGAGATACCAGAATGCCCCGCCCCCTTACGCGCAACGACTTCGGCCGGCGACGCCGGAATCTCTTCCTCCTGCTCGCCGGCCTCGCGCTGACGGCCCTGTGCCTCCCGGGCTCGCACCAGCGCCCCGCGCAGGCCGCGACGACCTTCACCGTCAACACCACGACCGACGGCCCCGACAGCAACCCGGGCGACAACGTCTGCAACGACGGCGGCGGCGGCTGCTCGCTCCGCGCGGCCATCACGCAGGCCAACGCCACGGCCGGGACGGACGCGATCAACATCAACGTCGTCGGCGTCATCAACCTGACCGGCCCGCTGCCCGCCATCAACACGAACATGACGATCAACGGGCCGGGCTCGGCCTTCCTCACAGTCAGGCGCGACACCGGCGGCGCCTACCGCATCTTCACCATCTCCGGCGCGGCGACCACCGTCGAGATTTCCGGGATGAAGGTCACGAACGGCCTGTCGCCGGACGGGACGCCTGGCTCCTTCCCCACCCAAGGCGGCCCCGGCGGCGGCATTCTTAACGGCGGCGTGTTGACGCTGACCGATGTCGTCGTCACGGGCAACAGCACGGGCAGGGGCGGCAGCGGCGGCAGCTTCGGCGCTTTCGGCGGGTTCGGCGGCGGTATCTCCAGCAGCGGCACGCTGACGATGAGGAACTGCACCGTCAGCGACAACACCACCGGCCAGGGCGGCACCGGCAGCTCCGGCAGCACCGGCGGTTTCGGCGGCGGCATCCAGGTCACCGGGACGTTGAATATGTCGAACTGCTCCGTCACCGGTAATCACACCGGGACGGGCGCCGTCGGCACCAGCAGCAACGGTAGCAACGGTAGCGGGGGTAGCGGGGGAGGCATCTACGCCGGCGACGCCACAAGTTTCAACAGCGCCACCTTCAACTTGACAGACACGGTCATCAGCGGCAACCGCACGGCGGACACTGGCGGCTTGAACATGGACGGCGGCCACGGCGGCGGCATTGCTTTCGAGAGAGGCACGGGCACGCTGACGAACTGCGTCATCAGCAACAACACCACCGGCAAAGGCACGGGTTCCTCCGGCCAGGGCGGGCGGGGCGGCGGCATCATGACCCACGGGAAGTTGACCGTCATCAACAGCCTTATCAGCGGGAACGTCACGGGCACGAACGGGTCTAGCGGCGGCGGCGTGGGCGGCGGCGTGTCGAACGACGACGTGCTGCACATGGTCAACTCCACCGTCAGCGGCAACTCCACCACCGGGGTCGGCGCCTCCGGGGCCGGGGTCTGGAACTCGGGCCAGGCGACGCTGATTAACTGCACCGTCGCTTTCAACTCCGGCGCGGGGGCCACCTACGGCGGCGCCGGCATTAACACCTTCAACATCTTCACCCTGCGCAACTCCATCGTCGCCCGCAACACCCTGTCCGGCGGCCAGAACGGCCCGGACGTGGTCGGCAGTATCACCGTCACCGGCTTCAACCTGATCGGCGTCGCCGACTCCACCAGCAGCGGCTTCGCCCACGGCGCCAACGGCGATCAGGTCGGCTCACCCGCCACCCCCCTCGACCCGAATCTCGGCCCGCTCGCCGACAACGGCGGCCCCACGCTCACGCACGCGCTGCTGGGGTCGAGTTCCGCCATCGACAGCGGGAGCAACACGCTCGCCAAGGACGCGAACGGGAACGCCCTCGGGACAGACCAGCGCGGGGCGGGGCGCTACGGCGGCGCGGGCCGCGTCGTGGACAAAGGCGCCTACGAGTTCCACCCGTCCCTCGAAGACGTGGCGGACAAGAGCACGAGAGAGGACGTGCCGCTCTCGCTCCCCTTCGCCGTCGGCGACGGCGGGGCCGCCGTCACGTCCGTCACGGCGACCTCCGACAACCAGGCGCTCGTGCCCGACGCGGGGCTCGGCGTCAGCGGCAGCGGCCCCGTGAGGACTCTGCAAATCACCCCGGCGGCGAACCAGTCGGGCACCGCTAACATCACGCTCACGGTGAACTATGCGGGCGGAGGGTCGGCGAGTGATTCTTTCCAGCTTACCGTGACGCCGGTCAACGACGCGCCCTCCTTCACGAAGGGGGCCGACCAGACGGTCGCCGAGGACGCAGGCCCGCAGACCGTCACGGGCTGGGCGACCGGCGTCAGCCCCGGGCCGAACGAGTCTTCGCAGGCCGTCTCCTTCCAGGTGACGGGCAACAGCAACGCGGCGCTCTTCTCCGCCGCGCCCGCCGTCAGCGCCTCGGGCACCCTGACCTACACGACGGCCCCCAACGCCAACGGCAGCGCCACCATCACCCTCGTCGCCAAGGACGACGGCGGGACGGCCAACGGCGGCCAGGACACTTCGCCCGCGCAGACCTTCGTCATCAACGTCACGGCAGTCAACGACCCGCCCGCGGCGCAGAATCAGTCCGTCACCACCTCGGAGGACTCTTCGAGAACCATCTTCTTCACGGCCACCGACCCGGAGGGGGGTGCGCTGACCTTCACCGTCGTCTCCGGCCCCTCTCACGGCACGCTGACCGGCACGGGGTCGAGCCGCACCTACACGCCCGCCGCCAACTACATCGGCGACGACAGCTTCACCTTCAAGGCCACGGACTCCTTGGGGGCCGAGTCGCAGACCGCGACCGTCTCGATCACGGTCACGGCCGTCAACGACCCTCCGGTCAACACCGTCCCCGGCCCGCAGGTGACCGACCAGAATGTGACCCTCGTCTTCTCCGCCGCGAACTCCAACGCCATCTCGGTGGCCGACGTTGACGCGGGCGCCGACCCCCTGCGCGTCACCCTCACGACCACGGGCGGCACGCTCACGCTCGGCGGGACGGCGGGGCTGACGTTCACCGTGGGCGACGGCACCGACGACGCCACGATGACGTTCGCCGGCACCATCTCCGACCTGAACGCGGCGCTCTCGGGCCTCGCCTTCAAGCCGACCGCGGGCTTCAGCGGACCGACCTCGCTCCAGCTCTCGACGAACGACCAGGGCTCGACCGGCTCGGGCGGCCCGCGGAACGACTTCGATATCGTCGGCATCTCGGTGAACACCGGCATCATCGAGTTAAAGCAGTCCTCCTACACCGCCGCCGAGGGCGCAGGCCCGCTGGCCGTGGTCGTGCGGCGCACGGGGGACACCTCGACGGCCGCGTCGGTGGCCTACGCGACCGACGACGGGAGCATCCCGGGCGTCTCCGTGCCCTGCTCGGCCACGGCGGGCGCGGCGCTCGACCGCTGCGACTTCACGAAGGCGCTCGGCCGGCTGGTCTTCGCCCCGGGCGAGACGGAGAAGACCATCAACGTCCTGGTCGGCGACGACTCCTACGTCGAGGGGCCGGAGACGGCCGTCATCCGCCTCAGCAACGTCACCGGCACGACCATCTCGCTCGGCCTGCGCGCCGTGGCGACGCTGGAGATCACCGACGACCCGCAGGAGTCCGCGGCCAACCCCATCGACGCGACCGCGAGGTTCGTCCGCCAGCACTACCAGGACTTCCTCAACCGCGAGCCGGACGCCGAGGGGCTCGCCTTCTGGACGGGTGAGATAGAGCAGTGCGGGGCGGACGCGCAGTGCCGCGAGGTCAAGCGCATCAACGTCTCGGCCGCGTTCTTCTTATCCATCGAGTTCCAGCAGACCGGCTACCTCGTCTACAGGCTCGACAAGGTCGCGTTCGGGAACATCTCGGCCGAGAGGCCCGTGCCGCTCACGCTCACGGAGTTCCTGTCCGACACGCAGAACATCGGCCAGGGCGTCGTGGTCGGGGCCGAGGGCTGGGAGGATAAGCTGGAGGCGAACAAGCGCGCGTTCATCGACGCCTTCGTCCTCCGCTCGCGCTTCCTGACCCGCTACCCGGCCTCGACCACGCCCGAGGTGTACGTGGACAGCCTGAACGCCAACGCCGGCGGCGCACTCTCCCAGGAGGAGCGCGACGCGCTGGTGGGCGACCTGAAGGGCGGCACGAGGACGCGCGCGCAGGTGCTGCGGGCGGTGGCCGAGCACGCGACCGTGACGCGGCGCGAGTCGAACCAGGCGTTCGTGCTGATGCAATACTTCGGCTACCTCCGGCGCAACCCCGACGACGCGCCGGAGCCGGGGCTCAACTTCAACGGCTACAACTTCTGGCTCGGCAAGCTCAACGAGTTCAACGGCAACTTCGTGCAGGCCGAGATGGTCAAGGCGTTCCTCGACTCCATCGAGTACCGAAGGAGGTTCGGGCAGTAGACCGCCCGGCGACTGCGTTACCAGGATGATTTGGCGCCGAATACTGCCCCGGAGGAACTAAACGTGAACCCCCTCGTCAGACTCTGCTGCGCACTGGCCGCGCTCACGCTCGTCGCGGCCATCTACACGAACACTGCGGTCTCGCCGGCGGCCCACGCGCAGGCGACGCCGACGCCCTCGCCCACGCCCTCGCCCACGCCGACGCCGACGGGAATCACCGTCAACTCCCTCTCGGACGTGGCGGCCAACGACGGCCTGTGTACGCTGCGCGAGGCGATCACGTCGGCCAACACCAACGCCGCCTCCGGCCCCGCGCCGGGCGAGTGCGCCGCGGGCGGCGCGCTCGACGCGGTCAACTTCTCCGTCACCGGCACCATCACCCTGACGGGCACCCTGCCGAACATGACGACGGCGATGGCGCTCAACGGGCCGGGCGCGCGCCTCCTGACAATCAGCGGCAACAACACGACCCGCGTCTTCTTCGTCACGGACACCGCGACGGTTCACCTCTCCGGCCTGACGGTCTCGGGCGGGAAGGCCAACGGCGCCGCCGGCATCGCCAACAGCGGGACGCTGACGATCAGCGAGTGCGCCATCACGGACAACCATTCCACGGCCTCGGCCGGCGGCATCAGCAGTTGCGGGACGCTGAGGATAAGTCACAGCACCATCTCGAACAACACCGCCGCCGAGCACGGGGGCGGCATCCTGAGCGGCGCGTGCGGGGGCGGCTCGGTCACCCTCACCAACACGACCGTCTCCTCGAACAGCGCGGCCATCGGCGGGGGCATCTCCAACGCCCACGTGTTCACGATGAGGTATTCGACGGTCACCGCCAACAGCGCGACGAACTTCGGCGGCGGCATCTACAACCCCGGCATCGGCGTTCTAACTTTCGGCAACACGATCATCGCCGGCAACTCTGCCGCCTCTTCGGGGCCGGACGGCTCCGGGGCCAACTTCAACTCCGAGGACTACAACCTGGTCGGGAACACGAGCGGCCTCAGCATCATCGGCACCACGGGCCATAACGTCACGGGGGTGAGCGCCGGCCTCGGGCCGCTGGCCGACAACGGCGGCCCGACGCAGACGCACCGCCCGCTCTACACCAGCCCGGCCGTGGACAAAGGCAGGAGCGTCAACGCGGGCTTCGGCGTCATCAACGACCAGCGCTGGCTGCCCCGCCCCGTCAACTTCACGGAGGTGGCGGACGCCGCGGGCGGCGACGGCTCGGACATCGGCGCCGTCGAGTTGCAGGGCGACGATCAGCCCGAGAGCGGGAACCCGCCTTTCGTCGTCAACTCGAAGGCCGACACCAGCGACGGCTCGTGCGACGCTCTCGGCACGGGCACGGGCAACCAGGACTGCACGCTGCGCGAAGCGTTCATCGCGGCCAACGCGCGCGCCGGCTCCGACACGATCAACTTCGACCCGAACGTCTTCGCTCCGCCCGGCCCCCACACCATCGAGCTGACGGCGACGCTCCCCACCGTCAGCACCAGCGTCACCGTCAACGGGCCGGGCGCGGGCGTGCTGACCGTGCGGCGGGGCACGGCCGGGTTCTACCGACTGCTCTTCATCACCGCGACCCCCGTCCGTCTGTCGGGCCTGACGCTCACGAACGGCAGGGCTCCCGACGGGTCGGACTCGGCCGGCGGCGCCATCGCCAACGGCGGTGGGACGACGCTGACCGGCGTGCGCGTCACGGGCAACAGGAGCGGCGACGGCACCGCGGGCTCGCCCTTCGGCGGGGTCGGCGGCGGGGTTTTCAACTACGGCACGTTGACGCTGGTCAACTGTCTGGTCGGCGGGAACACGACGGGTAACGGCATGACCGGCAGCGGCCAGAGCGGCAACGGCGGCGGGGGCGGAGGCATCTACAGCTCCGGCACGTTGACGCTGACGAACAGCCTCGTCAACGGTAACAGCACCGGCACCGGCCCGAACGCGGGGGGCAACGGCGGGGGCGTCTACGCCTCCGGCACTGCCACGCTGACGAACACCACCGTCAGCAACAACACGACGGGCGCGGGCGGCTTCTTCCCCAGCGGCGGCGGCGGCGTCTACGCCAACGGCCTGACGCTGAGGCTCACGAACTCCACGATCACCGGCAACGTTGCCCGGACCACGTTCGACCACGGCGTGGGCGTCGGCCCCAGCCAGGCGTCGATCAGCGTCGGCAACACCATCGTCGCCCGCAACGGCACGGGGACGCAGTCGGACTTGTCCCCGTTTTCAAGCTCGTACACCTCACGCGGGCACAACATCATCGGCGTCGCGGGCCACACCGGCGGCGGCAGCGCCTTCACCGACGGCGTGAACGGAGACCGGGTCGGCACCCCCGCCTCGCCCTTTAATCCGCTCCTCTCCGCGCTCGGCGACTACGGCGGCCCCACGCAGACCTTCGCGCTGCTCCCGGGCAGCCCCGCCATCGACGCCGGTTCGAGCGCCGGCGCGCCAGCCGCGGATCAGCGCGGGGTCGGCCGTGTGGGCGCGGTGGACGTCGGAGCCTTCGAGTCGCGCGGCTTCCAGCTCGCGGCCACGGCCGGCACGCCGCAGAGCGCGACTATCTTCACCGCCTTCGCGACGCCGATGTCAGCGACCGTCACGAGCGCCTTCGGCGAGCCGACCGCCGGCGGGCTCGTGACCTTCAGCGCGCCCGCCGGCGGCGCGTCCGGCACGTTCTCGGGCCCGCCGACCGTCAGCGTTAACGCCGGCGGGGTCGCGACCGCGCCCGCGTTCACGGCCAACGGGACGGCCGGCAGCTACGTCGTGACCGCGTCGGCCAACGCCTACTCGACCACGTTCGCTCTGACCAACCTGAAGAGAGACACGGCGACCGCAGTCTCTTCTTCCGCGAACCCCTCGGTCGTCGGCCAGAGCGTCACGTTCACGGCGACGGTCACTTCGCCCGCCGGGGGCACGCCGACCGGCACCGTCCAGTTCAAGGTTGACGACGTCAACCTCGGCTCGCCGGTCGCGCTCGGCGCGGGCGGCACGGCCAGCCTCTCGACCAACGCGCTCGCCGAGGGCCAGCACACGGTGACGGCCGTCTACGGCGGCGACGCGACCTTCAACGCCGGCAGCGGCTCGCTCCCGGACGGGCAGTGGGCGCTCACCTTCTCCGGCCTCCTCAGCTTCAAGAGCGAGGGTCACGAGCCCAACGACCTCGACTTCGCGGTCACGATGTCGCCCGCCGTCACCTTCCCCGTGACGATCAGCTACACTACCGTGGACGGCACCGCCGCGGCGCCCTCCGACTACGAGGCGAAGAGCGGCACGCTGACCTTCATGCCCGGCGACGGGAGCAAACACGTCAACGTCAGAATCAACGGCGACACGGCGTACGAGGAGACCGAGGAGTTCTACATCGACTTCTCGCTGGGCGGCGCTCAGGCCGCGCGCAGCCGGGGCATCATCTTCAACGACGACCCGACCGGCGGCGTCATCGAGTTCGAGTCGGCCGCCTACGACGTGGCCGAGGGCGGGAGCATCACGGTGAAGGTCAAGCGCGCCGTCCAGACCGGCCTGCCCGCCGAGGTCGATTACACGACCGACGACGGCAGCACGCCCTCGGTCGCCGTCCCCTGCTCCGCGACGGCGGGCCAGGCGCTCGACCGCTGCGACTACACGAAGGCGCTCGGCACGCTCCGCTTCGCCGCGGGCGAGACCGAGAAGACCTTCACGCTCCTCGTGGGGCAGGACTCCTACGCCGAGGGGCTTGAGACGTTCCAGCTCAAGCTCTCGAACCCGAAGGGGAACGCCGCCGTCGGCCCGAAGGGGGCGGCGACCGTCACCGTCACGGACGACTCGCCGGAGACCGCCGGCAACGCCAACGACGACACCGACAACTTCATCCGCCAGCACTACCTGGACTTCCTCAACCGCGAGCCGGACGACGAGGGCTTCCGGTTCTGGCGGGACGGCATCACCGTCTGCGGCGAGGACTCGCAGTGCCGCGAGGTGAAGCGCATCGACACGAGCGCCGCCTTCTTCCTCTCGATCGAGTTCCAGGAGACGGGCTTCCTCGTCTACCGGATGTTCAAGACGGCGTTCGGCGACGCGACCTCGCCGAACGTCCCCGGCACGGTGCCTGTCGTCCGCTTCAACGAGTTCATGCCCGACACGCAGCGCATCGGCGACGGCGTCATCGTCGGCGCGGACAACTGGCAGGCGCGGCTCGAAGCGAACAAGCAGGCGTACGCCCTTGAGTTCGTCCAGCGCCCCGAGTTCCTCGCGGCCTTCCCCGCGACGCTGACGGCCGACGAGTTCGTCTCGAAGCTCGACGGGAACGCGGGCGGCGTGCTCTCGGCCGACGAGCGCGCGCAGCTCGTCGCCTCGCTCGGGGCGACGCCCTCGGACGCCGCGAAGCGGGCCGCTGCCCTGCGGCAGGTGGCCGAGCACGCGACCCTGCGGCAGCGCGAGACGAACCGCGCCTTCGTGCTCATGCAGTACTTCGGCTACCTGCGGCGCAACCCGGACGACGCGCCGAACGCGGACTTCTCCGGCTGGAGGTTCTGGCTCTCGAAGCTCGAAGAGTTCGACGGCGACTACCGGCGCGCCGAGATGGTCAAGGCGTTCCTCTCCTCCATCGAGTACAGGCAGCGCTTCGGCCAGTAGACGGCCCGGCGACGAACCGCGCCGGAACAGACGAAGGCGCCGCGGGAGCAGTCTCGCGGCGCCTTCGCCCGTCGATAGCTCTTACCTGGAAGCCACGGCGGGCCGCTTGTCATGCCGGACGGCCTCGAACAGTCTCGCGGCCAGTGCGGGGTCGATGTCGCGGAGCGCGGCGTGCTGGCCGAGCGCCGCGTCCTTCCTGCCGAGCGAGAGGTACGCGAGCCCCAGATTCAGTCGCGCCTCCGCGGCGTCGGGCCTGAGGCGGACGGCCCGCTCGAACGCCTCGACGGCCTCGCCGCCCCGGCCCATCCCGGCGTAAGCCAAGCCCAGGCCGTTATGTGCGGCGGCGTAATCCCCCTTGAGGCGGAGCGCCGACTGAAAGGCGTCGGCCGACGCCGCGTAGCGCCCCAGGCTGTAGAGCGCGTAGCCGAGGTTATGCCGCGCCTCCGCGTCGTCCGGCTTGAGGCGCGCGGCCTGCGCGAAGGCGTCGGCCGCCTCACCAAACCGCCCCCGGTTGACGTACACTTTCCCCAGGCCGTTGTGGGTCGCGGAATGGCCCGGCCTCAGTTTGAGAGCCAGCTTGAAGGACTCGGCCGCCCGCGCGTAGTCGCCCGAGTCCGCGTACGCCACGCCCAGGTTGTGGTGCGCCGCGGCGAAGCCGGGGCTGATGCGGGTCGCCCGGAGGAGCGCGGCGACGGCCTCTCCGTGGCGTCCCATCTCCGCGTAGGCGTTGCCGAGGTTGTTGTAAGCCTCCGCGAACGAGGGGTCGCGCCGGACGGCCTGAAGGTAAGCCTCGACGGCCTCCGCGTAGCGGCCCGCGCCGTGACACTCCACGCCCTTCTCGTAGTAGGCGGCGGCCGACCCCTCCTCGCGCGGTTCGTCGGCGCGGGCCTTGGCGGAAGAAGCGTAGACGGTTATTAAGAGCAATGCCAGCCAAAGAATGTTAATGCGTCTCATCGGGAACTCCTTTCGGACATGGTGCGTTTCCGGCTCTGACGGCACCGACCGTACGCGACGGGGGTCGCGGCCGTCCTGTGCGCGTGGTTAGAAAGTTCTTAGGGATTTCTTAGAATGGTTAAGGTCATGGGTGGCAGGCGGTTGTACGAGTTCGGGCCGTTCACGTTAGACCCGGCCGAGCGCGTGTTGACGCGCGAGGGCCGGCCCGTGCCCCTGACGCCGAAGGCGTTCGACCTGCTGCTGGTGCTGGTGGAGCACGGCGGCCGCCTGCTGGGCAAGAAAGATTTGATGGAGGCGGTCTGGCCCGACAGTTTCGTGGAGGAGGGGAACCTGACCTTCACCGTCTCCTCCCTGAGGAAGGCGCTCGGCGAGGATCGGAAAGAGCCCCAGTACATCGAGACCGTGCCGAGGAGCGGGTATCGGTTCGTGGCGGACGTGCGCGTGCTGGAGGGTGAGCCCGGCGCGGAGGAGGCGACGGGGAACGAGGCCCGCGTCCACGACGAGAAGGCGGCCGAGACCCCCGTGGCCGTCGCCGCCCCGCCCCGCGCGGAGGTTGTCGGCGGGGGCCGGACTCGTAAGTTTCTAATACCTCTGGCCGTCCTCCTGGCGGCGGCCGTCGCCGCGGGACTTTACGCGTTCGCGGGCCGGGGCCGGCCGGGCGTCGAGTCCTCGGACTTACTGCGCGGGGCGACGGTCACGCGGCTCACCACGACGCGCAACGCCGTGGACGCCGTCATCTCGCCCGACGGGAAGTACGTGGTCTACGTGGTGGACGAGTCGCGGCAGCGGAGCCTCTGGCTGAGGCAGGTCGCGACGAACAGCCACGTGCAGATCATCGCCCCGTCGGCCGCCGCCTACCTGGACATGTTCTTCTCGGGCGACGGCCATTACGTCTACTTCGTGCAGACGGACGGGAGCACGCGGCCGGCGCTCTACCAGATACCCGTGACCGGCGGCACGCCGCGGAAACTTCTGGAGAACATGACGGGGCCGATAGGGCTTTCGCCCGACGGGAAGCGTTTCGCGGCCGTGCGCCACGAAGGGGACGGCTCGCTCGTGCTGACGGTCGCCGACGCCTTCGACGGGGGCAACGCGCGCGACCTGATCTCGCGCAAGCGGCCCGACGTTCTGTACCGGCCGGTCTGGTCGCCCGACGGCGAGGCGGTGGCCTGCATCGCCGTGACCGTGACGGCCGACGACAAGTACGCGCAGATCGTCGAGGCGCGCGTCGCCGACGGCTCGGAGAGACTCATCAGCCCCGAGAGGTGGAAATTCGCGGAGCGGCTCGAATGGCTCTCGGACGGGAGCGGGCTGCTGACGACCGTCTCGGAGAACGCCTACGGCCCGTTTCAAATCTGGCACGTCTCCTACCCCGGCGGGCGCGCGCAGAAGGTCACCAGCGACCTGAGCAACTACCGCAGCATGAGCCTGACGGCAGACTCGAAGACGCTCGTGGCCGTCCAGTCCGACATACACCCCTACGTCAGGGTCGTGCCCGAAGGGGACTCGGGCCGCGCACGGCGGGTCACCTCCGGGCACGGGGCCAGTAACGACTACTGGGGCTTCTCCTTCACGCCGGACGGCCGCGTCGTCTACGTCTCCACCCTGGGCGGGAACCAGGACATCTGGGTCATGAACGCGGACGGCAGCGGCCAGAAGCAACTGACCTTCGACCGCGCGGCCGACTTCGACCCGACGGTCTCTGCGGACGGCCGCCACGTCGTCTTCTCCTCCGAGCGCTCCGGCAGGAACAAGCTGTGGAGGATCGACATCGACGGCGGCAACCCGACGCAACTGACGAGGGGCTCGGCGGCCGACTTCCTCCCCAACCACTCGCCGGACGGGCGCTGGGTGGTCTACACGTCCGACGACACGCGTATGACGGGACTGTGGCGGATACCTGCGGGCGGCGGCGAGCCCGCGCGCCTGACGGAGAAGACTGCCGCGTGGCCGTCCGTCTCGCCCGACGGCAGGTTCGTCGCCTGCTGGCACATCGACGAGCAGAAGAGGTCGATGGCGCTGGGCGTCCTCCCCATCGAGGGCGGCGAGCCGGTCAAGCTGTTTGAGGTGTCGATGACCGCGAACACGTGGGCCGAAATCCGCTGGACGCCGGACGGGAGGGGTCTGACCTACATCGACGCGCCGGACGGCGTCGGCAACATCTGGCTCCAGCCCCTGGCGGGCGGCCCGCCGAAGCGTCTGACCGACTTCCAGAGCGACCGCATCTTCCGCTTCGACTGGTCGCGCGACGGCAGACAACTCGTCTGCTCGCGCGGCGCGGAGACCAACGACGTGGTGCTCATCGACGGCCTCAGGTAATACCCCTTCTACCTCCCGTGTAGAGGCGGGCTCCGCCCGCCGGCTCGTGCTGCGATGTATCACGCCCCGGCGGGCACAGCCCGCCTCTAAACGGTCGTTGAAACGGTTGGCGGGATGCTCATCCAAAGGCGGTAGGGCTACTTACTCAATAAGACGGTGATGTCGCCGGAGCCGTTATTGGCCGTAACGATGTCGGCCTTCCCGTCGCCGTTCACGTCGCCGACGGCGACCCTCGGGTTGCTCCCGGCCCTGTACGGGGAGCCGGCGGCGTGTGTGTAACCGCCGCGCCCGCCGCCCAGCAACACGGCCACGGAATCGCCGGCCTCAGCCCCGACGACCAGCTCCGCACGGGCGTCTCCGGCCAGGTCGGCGGCCATGAGCTTGTAGGCGCGGCGCCCGAGGTCGAACGGCGAGTCCGGCGCAGCGGCGAACGCCCCGCGGCCGTCACCCAATAGGGTGGTTATAAGGCTGACGTCGTCGTGGGTCGTGACCAAGTCGGGGTTGCCGTCCCCGCTCACGTCGCCGACGGCGACGTAATACGGGCGGCCCGCGACCGCGTAGGGTGAATTCGCCGCGCCCTTGAATCCGCCGCGGCCGTCCCCCAACAAGACCGTCACGTCATTGCTGCCGACGTTGGGCGTGACGATGTCCGGGCGGCCGTCCCTGTTCACGTCGCCTACGGCGTGGGGGTACGGGGCGCGCCCGACGGCGAAGGGAGACCCGGCGGCGGGTTTGAAGTCGGCCCGGCCGTCGCCTAACAAAACCGACACGCTGTTGTCGTCCTGGTTGGACGTGGTGATGTCGAGGTTCCCGTCGGCGTTCAGGTCGTTGAGGGCGAGCCCGTGGTTGTGTGCCTTGGCGCCTTGGTGGGCGGCGAAAGGCGAGCGCGGGGCCGGGGCGAACCTGCCCCCGCCCGCGCCCAATAAGACCTCGACGCCGAAGCTGTCGTGGTGAGTCAGGGCGAGGTCGGGGGTGCGGTCGTTATTCACGTCGCCGACCGCGACGAGGTGCGCCGCCGCCTTAATCGGCGAGCCCGGCGCGTGCGCAAAGCCGCCCCGGCCGTCCGCCAGCAACACCGCCACGGTGCCTTCGGCGTCACAGGTGACGACGTCCGGCCTCCCGTCTCCGTTCAGGTCGGCGACGGCCAGGTCGTTCGGGCGGCCCCCGATGTCGAACGGGCGACCTGCCGCGGGCGTGAAGAGAGGGTTTTGAGGCCGGGCGTCACGCCGGGTCTGGGCGTGACACCCCGAAGTCAGAATCACCAGCGCCCATAAAAGCCGGACGGGAATCAGCACATCCATAAACAGCCTCCCCGAGGATAGACGGTCGCCGCAAACCAGGGCTCAGGTATTAGACGGGAAGGCCGGGCTCCTTCTTCCATCCTCCTTGCCAGTCCTCCGGTGTGACGTGCGACGGGAGGCAACGGCCGCGTCATAGGGTTGCGCCGGCTCTACCCTATGACCTCGAAGTCAACCCACTGCGTGGCGACTCGTCCCTTCTCGTCCGCGAGCGTGTCAGTGATGACGACCTGTAGGTCGTACTCGCCCGGCCCTAAATCGGCGCCCAGCCGCATGCCGTAGGCGACGACGAGGCGCTTCATGTCGGCCTGCTGTCCGGGGTCGAGCGGCTGCGGGGGGGAGGTGAAGACCGGCTTGCCGTCGCGGAAGAGGCCGACCTGCACTTGCAGCCGCGGGCGTCCCGTCTCGCGCTCCACCTTGGCGTTATAAACGTGGAAGGTGTAGGCGATCTCAGAGCCTTTCCGGAACCGGCGGACTGCGGGGCCGCCCGCCACGGCGGAACCGACCGGGCTCTGTGCTCCGGTGGTCGGCGACGGCGAAGGGCTCGGGCCGGGGGGGGCGGCCGTCGCCTTCTCCTGCATGATGATGCCGGTCAGAGTCAGTCGGCGCTTCTTCAGGTCGGGAACCTCGACGAACTGAGTGGCCGAGCCCGCCTTCTCCGTCACGGCGTCGCGCACGGCGACACGCACCTGGTAGATGCCCGGGTTTCTTACCGGGAGCTGCATCATGTAAATCGTCCCGTTGCGCAGAAAGAAGTCGAGCGTTTCACCCCGCGCCCGGAACGTCTCCGTGCGGTTGACCTGATCGACGATGCTGCCGTCCGCGTTGAAGGTGGCGGCCATGATGTCGAAGACGGCCTGGCGCCAGCCGTCGGCCTCTTCCGTAAATTTCAGGTTCCCCAGGTCAACGTGCAGCAGCGAACTGACGAAGGGGGTGCGGTCGGCTTCGCCGCCGTAGACGGAGGTGAGGCGCACGCCGACATCCGCCGCGGCGAACGGGGAGGTCAACGCGGCCATCAGTTGGTTGTCCCGCGTGCGGGGCGGGGGGGCCGCGTCTTTTTCGTCGAACCCGTAGAAGCCGGTGCGCGTGCGGACTTTCAGGCCGGGCCGCTTGACCTTCAACTTAAACCGGTTGAAGCGCGGGCGCGCGTCGGTCAGGCTGAAGCTCTTCTCGTCCGGGCGGAAGCCGATCAGGTAGTAGCCGTTCTGGTCGTCGGAGGCGCGCCGGATGCCTTTCGCGATGTCGTTCGTGCCGCCGACGAAGAAGCCGCCCGTCTCCTCGGCCAGTTTCCTCATGCCGGTGGTCGAGTGGAAGTGACTGAGCCGCCGCGACCGCAACAGGTTCTCGTTATTTTTTGCCACCTCCGCGGCGGTGAAGCCCACGGGGCGGTCGGCCGCCGACAGGCCCAGGGTGGGCAGGCCGCTCAAGTCCATCGTATAGACGACGACCGAGGAGCGGTTCGCCAGATCGATCAGGCGGCGGTAGGCGTCTGCGGCCCTCAGGTCAACCTTCGCCTGCTCCCCGCCCTCTTCGACGGAGACGTACGGGAACCCGTCGGAGAGCACCACCACGGATTTACGGCCGGGCAGTTCCCTCATCCCCTTGACGATGTAGCCGAGCGCGCTGAGCGTCCCCGGCAACCTGACCGCGTCGTCGGAGTGTCGCGCCTCGGCCGCGGCCGTGCCGGCGGGGTGCTCCTTGCGGCCGCCCTGCAACGCCTCGCCCAACCGCGTTATGGGGGTTCCCTCGAACGGGTCCGAATCGTCCCGGGCGCAGAGGCGCATCCGCGACGAGGAGGCATTCCAGCGCACGCCCTTAATGGCGGCGAGAAGCAGCCGCCTGTCCGACGTGAACTGCTGAAGCATTCCCGTCCCGCCCTTGGTCTGGATGACGGCCACGAGGTCGTTCTCCTGCATCTGCTCGTTGACGAATTTCTCCAGGGCTCTCCGGGCGAAGTGTGCATTCTCGAATGAAGAGCAGAGGGTGTCCACGACGAGGGCGATTGTGCGGCGCACCTGCCCCGGGCGCAGGCGAACCGTCCGGTGAGGCGCCGCGTCTTTGCCCGCGCTCTTTTTCGGCGGCGGGGCGGCGGAGACGTTCGACTCTTCCGAAATGTAGGACAGGTGCGTGACCTGCTGCTGCCGGCCGTCAACTATGACCTCGAAGTCCTCGGGGGCGAGATTCGACACGCGCCTGCCTTCGTCGTCGGTGACCACGGCGTCAAGCTGCACGAGGTTCGAGGTGATGCGGACTACCTCGTCCTCGGGCTCGGCCGCCTCGCCCGGCGGCGTTGGCGTGGGCTGCGGCGCGGGGGTGGCGGTTTGAGTGGGGGCCGTCTGCGGCGCAGGGTTCTGCCGGGCCGTCGCCATCGACGTGAGCAGCAGCGAGGTGAGCAGAAGGGCCGAGAGCGGGCGCGTGTGACACTTTCTCATGACGGTCTCCTCCGGGAGTAGGAAGGGGCTTACGGGGTGGCGGGCCGGGAATATAAACAGCGCCGACCGCGGCCGACGGTTCGAGAAGGGGCGAAGTTCTTCCTTACGTTTCAGACTCGGCGGGGAACGTCAGGCAGGGCGGCAAGTCAAATGCCACGCCGACGCGCCCGCCCTGTGGCTCAAGCCCGCCCGCCGACAGACCAAAATGTTAACCGATTAGACCAGATGGTGCAGTACAGAGCGGTGGCGCTGACTGCCGCGCGCGGGTCGGCGGAGGAATTACACAACTATTACAAACGGCCCGCGCGTTAGCTGGTAGGCTGTGAGCATCCCCCGCGTCAAAGTTCGAGGCAGTCAAAAAATTTCAAGGGGGCTTACTTTGAGCACAGAGGTCGGAATGGAAGCAAAGGCGGAACTCATGCAGAGGCGTACGGGCATCAACTGGGCGACGTCGGTGGCGATGGTCGTCTTCCACCTGGGCGCGTTGGCGGCGCTCTTCACCTTCAGTTGGACGGCCGTGCTCGTCTCGGTCGTGCTGTGGTGGGTGTCGGGCAGCCTCGGCATCGGGATGGGCTTTCACCGGCTGCTGACGCACCGCGGGTACAAGACGCCGAAGTGGGTCGAATACTTCCTGACCGTGTGCGGGACGCTCACGCTCGAAGGCGGCGCCATCGACTGGGTCGTCACGCACCGCATCCACCACGCGCACACCGACGCGCCGGGCGACCCGCACACGCCGCGCGACGGGACGTGGTGGGCGCACATGGGCTGGATTCTGACCGGCACCGCGCAGCAGCACGGCGACGCCGTCATGTGGCGCTACGCGCCCGACCTGATGCGCGACCGCTTCCACGTCTTCCTCAACCGCTTCTTCTGGCTGCCGCAGATCGCGCTCGGGCTAACGCTCTTCGCGGTGGGCGGCTGGACGCTGATGCTGTGGGCGGTCTTCCTGCGCGTGACGGTGGGCCTGCACGCGACGTGGCTGGTCAACTCGGCGACGCACATGTGGGGCTCGCGCCGGTTCGAGACGACGGACGACTCGACGAACCTCTGGTGGGTGGCGCTGCTCACCTTCGGCGAGGGCTGGCACAACAACCACCACGCGCACCCGACGGCCGCGCGCCACGGCCTGACCTGGTACGAGGTGGACGTGAACTGGTGGGGCATCCGCACGCTGCAAGCGCTCGGGCTCGCCAAAGACATCAAGCTCATCAAACAGTCCGCATACGCTTCGAGCCAGGAGGCCGAGCCCCTGAAGCGCGCGGCGTAAAACAAGTAGCCAGTAGTCAGTAGTCAGTAGTCAGTAGAAGAACATCGGCGGGCGCTGCGGATTAACACCGACGCCCGCCGAACACGTTTTTCCTACTGACTACTGACTACTGACTACTGGCTACTTGTTTTAAAATGCCTCCATGCGCATCGGCGGCCGCCGCAAGTCTGTCGTCTTCTTCCTGACGTTCGGCATCTGCCTCGTCGTCCTCGCGCTCGCCCTGAACGTCGGGTGGATTCTGCTCAACTGGCGCGAGGTGGCGCTGCTCGTCCTCGGCATCGTCTTCTTCGGCCTCATCATCACGGGCCTCGTCCTCAACACGACCTTCCTCGTCCGCGAGATCCGCCGCAACGAGCAGCACGACGCCTTCATCAACGCCGTCACGCACGAGCTGAAGACGCCGCTCGCCTCGATGCGCCTCTACCTCGAAACCCTCAAGTCGCGCGACGTGTCCGACGAGCGCCGCCAGGAGTTCTACGACATCATGCTCGCCGACGGCGACCGCCTGCTGCACACCGTCGAGCAGGTCCTGCGCGCCGGCCGCACCGCGCAGAAGAGGCGCGCCCTCAACCTCTCGCACGTCGAACTCAGCCAACTCGTGCGCGAGTGTTTGGAGCTGGCGCGCCTGCGCCACGGCCTCGACGCCGACGCCATCCGCTACGTCGAATCCCCGGCGGCCGCCGACGCCGCCGTCAACGGCGACAGCGAGGAGCTGCGCGCGGCCGTCTCGAACCTCCTCGACAACGCCGTGAAGTATTCCGATAAGAACGTCGAGGTGGAGGTCGAAGTCGCGCCCGTTGACGAGCGGCTCGTGGCCGTGCGCGTCAAAGACAAGGGCATCGGCATCCACCGCAACCAGCTCAAGCGCATCTTCAAACGCTTCTACCGCGTGCCCGGCCACTTCATGGCGCGCTTCAAGGGGACGGGGCTCGGCCTCTTCATCGTGCGCTCCATCGTCGAGCGCCACGGCGGGCGCGTCTACGCCGAGAGCGAGGGGCTCGGCCGCGGCAGCACCTTCACCATCCAACTCCCGAGGGCTTAGAAACCTTTGAGCGTCGTCCTCATCGTCGAAGACGAGAAGCACCTGGCCGACGGCCTCCGCTTCAACCTCGAGGCCGAGGGCTACGAGGTCGAGACGGCCGCCGACGGCGAGACGGCGCTCGGGCTCCTCCTGGGCGAGGGCGGCGCGCGCTTCGACGTGGTCGTGCTCGACGTGATGATGCCCGGCGTGGACGGCTTCCACGTCGCCTCGGAGCTGCGGCGCGCGGGCTCGTTCGTCCCCGTCCTGATGCTCACCGCGCGCGGGCGGCCCGAGGACGTGCTGCGCGGCTTCGAGTCGGGGGCCGACGACTACCTCCCGAAACCCTTCGAGCTGGCCGTGCTCATCGCGCGCATCAAGGCGCTGCTCCGCCGCCGCGACTGGCTCCGGCGCGACCGCGAGGCGGCGAGGGCGGAGGAGAACGTCCCGGCCGCCAAGCCCTCGGACGACACCTTCGCCTTCGACGGGAAGACCATCGACTTCTCGGCGCTCGAGCTGCGCACCGGGGGGCGCACGCTGCGCCTGACGCTGATGGAGGCGGAGCTGCTGCGCCACCTCGTCCGCCGCGCGGGCCAGGCCGTCTCGCGCAAGTCCCTGCTCGAAGAGGTCTGGGGCCTGAGGGACGACACGGACACGCGCGCCATCGACAACTTCATCGTGCGCCTGCGCAAGTACATCGAGGACGAGCCCTCGCGCCCGCGCCACCTCCTCACCGTCCGCGGCGTCGGCTACCGCTTCGTCGCCGAAGGGGCGACCCGCGCCGACTGACATGGACGCGCACTCTCATCCGACGGCGCAGGGCCGGCCCGCCGTCGGCCTCGGCGAGCTGATCTGGGACTTATTTCCGGAGGGGCGGCGGCTCGGCGGCGCGCCGTCGAACTTCGCTTACATCTCGCGGCTGCTCGGCGACGACGCCGCGGTCGCCAGCCGCGTCGGCCGCGACGCGCTCGGGGACGAAGCCGTCGAAAGGTTAGGGCGCGCGGGACTCCCGACCGAGTACCTGCAAAGGGACGGCGAGCGCCCGACGGGCACCGTCGGCGTCCGCATAGGCGCGGACGGGGAGCCGCACTTCAACGTCAACGAGAACTCGGCGTGGGACTACCTGGAGTGGACGCCGGAGTGGGAGGGGCTGGCCGCGCGCGCCTCGGTCGTCTGCTTCGGCACGCTCGGCCAGCGCCGCCCCGAGGCGCGAGAAACTATCCGACGCTTCCTTGAGGCGACGAACCAGGCCGCGCTCCGCCTCTTCGACGTGAACCTGCGCCACTCCTTCTTCACGCCCGACATGCTCGCGCGCTCGCTCCGCCTCTCAACCGTCGTCAAGCTCAACGCCGAAGAACTCTCGGCCGCCGGCTCGATGCTCAGCTTGGGCGCGACGGGCGAGCTTGAGACCGCGCGCGAGCTTCTTAAACTCTTCGACCTGACCCTCGTCGCCGTCACCCGCGGCGCTTCCGGCAGCCTCCTCGTTTCGGGCGACGCATCGGACGAGCACCCGGGCTTCCGCGCCGCGCGCGTGGCCGACACCATCGGCTGCGGCGACGCCTTCGCCGCCGCGCTCGCACACTGCCTCCGCCGCGGCGCGCCCCTCTCAACTTGCAACGAGGTCGCCAACCGCGTCGGCTCCTGGCTCGCCACGCAGCAAGGGGCGACGCCCGAGGCCGACCCCCAAACAATCGCGCGCCTGCTGGATACAGGTCAGAACCACCCGCGGTAGCGGGTGGGCGTAACACATGCAGCGCGATTGATGACAGCGCGCCTCTCATCAATCATCAAGCCGTCAACGTGACGCCCACCCGCTACCGTGGGTGGTTCTGACCCGGTGGGGGATGTATCCTTAATCCAATGCTACCAAGAACCGTGAGGGCGACGCGTTACGTGACGCCGCTGCGCGAGGGCGGGAGCCTGCCGGCCATCGTGGAGGCCGACGACGACGGGCTCTACGTCTTGAAGTTCCGCGGCGCGGGACAGGGGGCGAAGGCCCTGATCGCAGAGCTGCTCGCGGGCGAGCTGGCGCGCGCGCTTGAGTTGCCCGTCCCCGAGATCGTCTTCGTCGAGCTGGGCGCGGAGCTGGCGCGCACCGAACCCGACCCGGAGATACAGGACTTGATCCGCGCGAGCGCGGGCCTCAACCTCGCGCTCGACTACCTGCCCGGCTCCGTCGCCTTCGACCCCGCGGCCGAGAGGGTCGAGCCCGGCCTCGCCTCCGCAATCGTCTGGTTCGACGCCTACACGACGAACGTGGATCGCACGGCGCGCAACACCAACCTGCTCATGTGGCACCGCCGCCTCTGGCTCATCGACCACGGGGCCGCGCTCTACTTCCACCACGCCTGGGACAACTACCTCGGACGCAGCCGCTCCCCCTTCAAACAGATCAAGGAGCACGTCCTGCTCCCCTACGCCTCCGGGCTCGAAGAGGCGGACGCGCGCCTCCGGCCCCTGGTGACGCGGTCGTTGGTAGAGGGGCTTTTGTCGCTCGTCCCCGACGAGTGGCTGACTTCGGAGGCGCGCTTCGCCGACGCGGCAGCGCACCGCGCGGCCTACGCCGAATACCTGCTCACGCGGCTGGAGGCGCCGCGCGACTTCGTCAAGGAGGCGGCCGATGCCCGAGCTGTGTCCGTTTGACTATTCGGTCGTCCGCGTCGTCCCGCGCGTCGAGCGCGGCGAGTTCGTCAACGCGGGCGTCATCGTCTCCTGCCCCGGCCGGAACTATCTGAAGGCGCGCGTCGAACTCGACGCCGAACGCCTCGCCGCCTTAGACCCGAACTTCGACCGCGAGACCGTCGAGCGACACCTCAACGCCATCCCGCTCATCTGCGAGGGCGGCCCGCAGGCCGGCCCCATCGGCCTGCTCCCGCAGCGCGCCCGCTTCCACTGGCTCGTCGCCCCGCGCAGCACCATCATCCAGACCTCGCCCGTCCACACGGGCTTCTGCGAGGACGGCGACGCGGTGCTCGAACGCCTCTTCGACAAGATGGTTCGGCCGCCTACTGCCGCATCCTGACCCTGGCGGGCTCCGGCCCCGTGGCGACCCAGAGGAGCGAGCCGTCGTCGCCGTACCCTTCGACCTTCGTGACGAAGGAGGAGCGGTACACGTCGAACTCGCCGAGGAACTCGACCAGCACGGCGGTGACGCGCAGCGCGGCCGTCTCCTTCACGGGGCTCGCGCGCAGGTTCTTGACCAGCTCGGCCGAAGTGATGAAGGAGGTCGAGGCGTCGCCGTCCGTTTCGTCGAACGACAGGTAGAACATCCCCCTGTGACCCGCGCCGGCCGGCTTGACGAGCTTCACCTTCTCGGCGGGCACCGACGTGATGACGAAGTGCGCGCCGGTCTTGTTTGACTCGTGGTTGTTCACGAAGTCGGACAGCACGTCGAACCTTATCTGGCGCGGCCCGCCGGTTCCCACGCCCACGCCCGCGGGCGGCGCGCCCTTCATGCGGTACGTGCCGTCGAGCCGGACGTTGAAGCCGCAGGCGCTGTCGGCCCTCACGCCCGCCTCGCCGTCGTCGAAGATGATGATGACGCGGCAGGGCGAGCCGCCGCCGTCGGGCGTGACGCTCGCCGTGGCGATGTTAGCGCGCAGGGTCGCTTCGCCCTCGCCCCCGCCCTCGTGCATCGTCTCCGCGCCGCTGGCCTTGTAGATGTATATGCCCGAGAGTCTGACGTGGAGGCGGCCGCGCCCCCTGTCTTCGACTTCGAGGGTGTTGTCGTAGCCCTCCCCGCCCGGCCGGTAGGTCTTGTGGTGATAAGTCCCCGCATAGGAGGCGCGGGCGGGGGCGAGCTGCGGCGCGGGCGCGGCCGGGGCGACGTACGCCGCGGCGGCCGTGAGCGCGCAGGCGAGGAGGAGCGCGTGGACTTTACTCTTCATGCTTCTCATCCGTCGGAACCGGCTTTCGGGGTCTTTAAGAGCTTGCGCGGCCGCGGGCGGGCCGCGCCCTTCACACGCTAACGCGTAGAAGTGTACATGGTCAGGATCAGCCGCCGTCGAGTCGAAATTTTCGAGACAAAAAAAACATCCCCTCCGCCTAAAACCGCCCGCCGTTTGCGCCCCGTATATCGGGCAAGTTTCGGGACGACTAAAGACTTACGGAGGGAATGAAGATGAGGAGAACACTGTTCGCATTGATGTTGGTCGCCGCGGCGTCGATGGGCGCTGCGGCGCAGATGATGGGCGGCGGCCCCGGCAACGGCAACCCGATGGTCGGCGGCGCGCCGATGTTCAGGACGAAGAACATCGTCGAGAACGCGATGAACTCGGCCGACCACACGACGCTCGTCGCGGCGGTGAAGGCCGCGGGGCTGGTCGAGACGCTCCAGGGCAAGGGGCCGTTCACGGTCTTCGCGCCGACGAACGCGGCCTTCGACAAGCTGCCCGCCGGCACGGTCGAGACGCTCGTCAAGCCCGAGAACAAGGGGACGCTGACGAAAATCCTGACCTACCACGTCGTCGCCGGCCGCTACGACTCGAAGAAGCTGGAAGCTCTCATCAAGAAGGGCGGCGGCCAGGCCACGCTCAAGACCGTGAGCGGCGGCACGCTCACCGCGCGCGCCAACGGCTCGGGCGGCGTCACGCTCACCGACGAGAAGGGCGGCACGTCGAACGTCCAGATCGCTGATGTCTACCAGTCGAACGGCGTCATCCACGTCATCGACACGGTCGTCATGCCTCGGTAACGAGGGCGGTAAAACAGAACCGCGAGCGGTAGCGAGCGGGTGCGTGTTGCGGAGCCCGGCCCGCATGTTGTATGACACACCCGCTCGCTACCGCTCGCGGTTCTGTTTGGGAGGTATACATGAACAGACGAAGCTTTCTCACCTCGGCCCTGGCGCTCGGGGCCTTCGCGGCGGTGGGCGCGGAAGCGTTCGCGCCTCCGGACAAGGGGCAGAAAGGCGTCGGCCGGGTCGTCAGGACGGACGAGGAGTGGCGGCGGCTTCTGACGCCGGAGCAGTACGAGGTGACGCGGCGCGGGGGCACGGAGGCCCCCGGGTCGAGCCCGCTCGTGGGGGAGCACCGGCGCGGCACGTTCCTCTGCGTCTGCTGCGCGCTGCCGCTCTTCAGCTCGAAGGCGAAGTACGACTCGCACACGGGCTGGCCGAGCTTCTGGCAGCCGATTAACAGGCGGCACGTGCGCGAGGAGGAAGACCGGAGTCTGCCCTCGGAGGTTCGCACCGAAGTCCTCTGCGCCCGCTGCGACGCGCATCTCGGCCACGTCTTCGACGACGGCCCGGAGCCGACGGGGCTGCGCTACTGCATGAACGGAGTGGCCTTGAAGTTCGTCGCGGGCAAGGCGTCCTAAAAGGCAAAGGGCAAAGGGCAAAAGGGAGGATGAAGAGCAGCGTAGCTCTCATCCTCCCTTTTGCCCTTTGCCTTCTTCTTAACGGCCGCGCGGGCCGTCGTTGTCGCCGCCCCTGCCGCCGCCGCGGCGGCCGCGCCCGCGCCCCTCCTCGCGTGACTTGCGGAACTGCTCCCACTGCTCGGGGGTGAGCACCTGCTTCAGGCGCTCGTCCGCTTCGCGGCGTATCTCGGCGAAGCGCGGCTCGGACTCCTTACGCAGCGCCTCCAGCCTGTTCCTCGTCTCGCCGAAGATCTGCCTGACCTGCCCCTGCTGCTCGGGGCTGAGCTTGAGGTCTTCGCTCATCCTCTCGAAGCGGTCGCGCCGCCCGTCGCGCTGCCAAGCGCGGTAGGCCGCGGGGGCGAGCGCGCCCGCCGCGAACCCGAGGAGGAAGATGACGAGCGCCGCCGCGCGCACGAGCCAACTGCTTCTTCTCGCCTTGTCCATAGTCACCTCGCCGCCTCATCCTCAGAACCGTAGAGGGAGGTCAACACCTGATCGTAGGTCATCTGCTCGTCGGCCCCTTCATCGAAGATGACGGACTCGGCCGTGTAAGTCCCGGCCACCTCCTGCGCCACGGCCGCCTCCGGCGGCGCGGCGAAGGTGAAGACGGCGAGCGCGGCGGTCGTCGCCGCCATCGAGGAGACGAGCAGGCCCGCCGACTTCCAGAGTCGCGCGAGCGTCCAGCGCTCCTCCTCCGCCCCGCGCCGCTCGCGCAACGCGGCCAGCACGCGCGTCTTGAAGAAGGGCGACGGCTCGAAAGTTTCCCGCGTGCGCGTCTTCAACATCAGCGAAGCGAGCTGCGCGGCGGCGACGGCGCGGCGGCAGTCCTCGCAGACTTCGGCGTGCGCGCGGACGGCCGCCAGCTCGGCCCTGCCGAGGCTTGAGAGCGGCGCTTCATCCAGAAGCCTCTTGACGTGTTCGTCCCTCATCGCTTCACCTGCCAATCTCAAATCCCTAAAAGTTTCTCCACCGCCTCGCGCATCCTGCGGCGCGCGCGCATCGCCTTGACCTTGACGTTCGACTCCGACCAGCCCGTCGCCTCCGCGACCTCTTTGACCGAAGCCTCCTCGCCGTCCATTAGCATGAGGACGACGCGGTCGTCCTCAGACATCGTGCTCAAGACCTTGTCGGCCAGGTCCGCCGCGACCACGCCGCGCTCGAACGACTGCTGCCGCTCGGCGGCCTCGCCGGCCAGGTTGTTTTCGAGCCACGCGCCCTCGTCCTCCGAGAGGTCTGCGGCCGAAAGCTCCGGCCTGCGGCGCGCGCTGCGCAGGAGGTTGAGGCAGGTGTTGGTCGTGATCCGCGTCAGCCAGCCCTCGAAGGAGCCGCGCCCCTCGAAGGTGTCGAGCTGCGTGAACACCTTCAGGAAGACTTCCTGCGCGGCCTCCTCGACCTGCTCGCGCCGCCGGAAGAAGCGCGAGGCCGTGCGGAAGACGCGCGGGCTGTGACGCCGCACGATCTCGCCGAAGGCGGACTCGTCGCCCGCGCGCGCGAGGCGCGCCAGCTCCCCGTCGGGCGCATGTTCAAGCTCCTCGGGCAGTGTCGCTGTCCGTCCCTGTCAAGTTAGCGGGCGGCGGACTCGGGTGGCTGTCGGGGCCGCCGAGTCCGCCGCGCCGGGTTGAAGGTTACTGCTGCGGCGTCGCGTTGCGCTGCGCGTTGCGCTGCGCGCGGCGCTGCTCGCGCTGCTGTCGGCGCTGTTCGAGCTGCGCCTTCTGCTCGGGCGTCAAGAGCGCGAGCGACTCCTGCTGGAGGCGGAAGCGCTCGGCCATCAGCTTCGCCTTGAGGCCGGCCGTCTCGGTCAGCTTCTGCGCGGCGAGGGCCTCGTTGAAAGTGCCGCCGGACTGCGCCTGCCGAAGCTCCTGCCGCTTGGCGCGGAGCTGCTCGCGCACGGGCTGCGTGCGCTCGCGGGACGCCTGGCGGAGCTGCTTGAGGCTCGCCTTCTGCGCGTCGGTCAGCTCGACGCCGCGCAAAGCCCCGAAGTGGCCGCGCCTGCCGAACTTGCCGCCGCGCTTACCGCCGCGGTGGCCGCGGTGCTCGCCGCGCTCGGCGCGCTGCGTCTGACCCTGCTCGCCGCCCGCCGTCTGCGCCAGCGCGACCGGGGCCGCAAGGGCCAGCGCCGACAGACCGGCCAAGCCCAACTTATGAATCCTTCCGAGTTTCTTCATGACTGCTTTTCTTCTCCTAGTCTACCTTGTTTTTGCCCTGAGGGAGAGGGTCACTTTAAGCCTAGACACCGCGCCCGTCGGGATGGTTACAACGCGCGCGGCGCGCGCGTCTATTCGTTAGCGCCGCCAGCGGTCGTCGTCGTCTTTGTCGCGCAGCTTGTAGGTGTAGAGCGCCGAGGCGCCCGCGCCCACGAGCGCGCCGATGATCGCGCCCTTCTTGCCGCCGGCCGCCGCGCCGACCGCCGCGCCCGCGGCCGTGCCGCCCGCCACCGTCAGCTTGTCGCGGTGCTTCTCCCAGACCGAGCGGTCGTCGTAGCGGTCTTCGTAATACTCACGGCGCTGCCGCTCGTAGGCCCTCTGCTGCGCCGCGCGCGAAGCGTACGTCCCGCGCCGCGAAGTCTGCGCCGCCGCCGGCAGGGCCGCGCCCGCCAGCAGCACGAAGGTCATAATCAGTCCGAAAATCTTCTTCATAACGCCCTCCCTTGTCCGTCCTTAAATCCTATCGGGTCAGGCCGCCTCAAACGGCCTCTGTCAGGCTAGACACCGCGCCCGCCCTTTCCGTTACACCCGCGGGAAGCGCAGTAGCGGTCAGAACCGCCCGCGGTAGCGGGTGGGCCTTTGTTACCCGCTCCGGCCAAATAATAAAGGCCCACCCGCCGCCGCGGGCGGTTCTGACCTGTATACCGCGCGGCCCCTGTAACCGTCTGCACGGGGCCGGTGTCTAGCTATATGGGCGAGGTTTTCGCGCCCTTATTTTTCTGAAGTTTTGAAGGCGCACGGCAGATGCGCCCGCAGGGGAAAAGAAGATGCAGCGAGTGAAATCATTTCTCAACACGAAGAGGCGTCTGGCGGTCGTCGCCGTCCTGGTCGCGCTCGTCACGGCGGGCGGGTTCTGGTACTGGGGCGGGAACGCCAATGCCGCCGAGTACATGACGGCCAAGGTCGAGCGCGGTTCCTTGCGCAACACCGTGACGGCGACGGGCACGCTCCAGGCCGTGACGACCGTGCAGGTCGGCAGCCAGGCTTCGGGCACCATCGCGGCGCTCTACGCCGACTTCAACTCGACGGTGAAGAAGGGGCAGTTGCTGGCGCAGCTCGACCCCTCGGTCGCGCAGGCGCAAGTCCAGCAGGCGCGCGCCAACCTCGCGCAGGCCGAGGCGCAGTTGCAGCAGGCGCGCACGGCGGTCTCGAACTCGCACGCCGGGGTCGCGCAGTCGCGCGCCGGAATCACCGACGCGCGCGCCCGGGCCGCCGCCGCGGGCTCTACGACGCAGAACCAGCAGGCGGCCGTCGTCGCCGCCGAGGCGAACCTGGGCGTGCTCAAGGCGCAGCTCGACGACGCCCGCAGCGTCCTCAATCAGGAGCAGTCTCTGCTTCAGAGCGGCGTCATCTCGCAGCGCGAGTACCTGACGGCGCAGACCAATTACAAGACGGCCGAGGCGCGCTACAACCAGGCGGTCGCCCAGCTCCGGATGGCGCAGGTCAGCGCGCAGTCGCAGGCCACCGCGGGGCAGACGCAGGCGGCCGCGGCCATCGAGCAGGCGCAGGCCCAGGCGCAGCAGTCGCAGGGTGGAGTCGCGACCGCGCAGGCGCAGGTGCAGAACGCCGCCGCGCAGGTCGAGCAGGCGCGCGCCGCGCTCCAATTGTCTGAAATCAACTTGCAGCACACGACTATCACGTCGCCGATTGACGGCGTCGTCGTCTCGCGCGACGTGAACGTCGGGCAGACCGTGGCTGCTTCGCTCTCGGCCCCGACGCTCTTCACCATCGCGCAGGACCTGACGCAGATGCAGGTCATCGCCAACATCGACCAGGCGGACATCGGCCTCGTCGAGCAGGCGAAGTCGGTGGCGTTTACGGTGGACGCCTTCCCGGGCGACGAGTTCAAGGGGACGATTCAGCAGATGCGTTTGAACCCGCAGAACGTGCAGAACGTCGTCACCTACAACGTCGTCATCGACGTGAGCAACCCGGAGCAGAAGCTCAAGCCGGGCATGACGGCCAACCTGACCGTCACCATCGACGAGCGCAACGACGTGCTCAAGGTGCCGAACTCGGCGCTCCGCTTCACGCCGCAGACGAGCGACGCGGCGCAGGCGCGCACGGGCAACAGCAACGGCCAGCGCCGCAACGCCCAGCGCCGGAACGCGGGCGGCGGTGACAACGCCGCGGCGCAGCAGGCCGAGGGCTCGAACGCGCAGCAGCCGCGCGGGCAGTTCGCGCGCGCGTCCGAGCCCGTGCTGCCCGGCCAGACGAGGCGCGTGTGGGTCATGGGCGCGGACGGCAAGCCCCAGCCGCGGCGCATCAAGGTCGGCCTCAGCGACGGCTCCGCGACCGAGGTGGCTGAGGGCAATTTGCGCGAGGGCGACGTGATCATCACGGGTCAGAACGTCGCGGCCTCCTCTTCGTCCGGCGCGCAGAGGGGCGGCCAGTCCTCCGCGCCCGGCTTCGGCGGCGCGCCCCGCGTGGGCGGCGGCGGCAGAGGGCGGTAAGGCTTACGACAAACAAGGGGTGAGGTGAACTCATGCAGACGGCTTTAGAAGTTGGGGTCTTCGACAACGGCGCGCACAGGGTTGTGCTCACGCACGCCGCGGAAGCGCCCGAGGTCATACGGCTCGAAGGCATCCACAAGACCTACTCGATGGGCGACGTGGAGGTGCACGCGCTGCGCGGCGTCACGCTCTCGATCCGCGAGGGCGAGTTCGTCGCCATCATGGGCGCGTCGGGCTCCGGCAAGTCCACGACGATGAACATCATCGGCTGCCTCGACAGCCCGACGCGCGGCTCCTACGCGCTCGACGGCCGAGAAGTGGCAAAGCTCTCGAAGGACGAGCGCGCCGACATCCGCCTGCGCAAGCTCGGCTTCGTCTTCCAGGGCTTCAACCTGCTCTCGCGCACCTCGGCGCTGGAGAACGTCGAGCTGCCGATGCTCTACGCGGGGGTCGAGCCGGCCGAGCGCCAACGGCGCGCGACCGAGGCGCTGCACGCGGTCGGACTCGCCGGGCGCGAGCAGAACCACCCGAACCAGCTCTCGGGCGGGCAGCAGCAGCGCGTGGCGATTGCGCGCGCGCTCGTCAACGACCCGAAGCTCATCCTGGCCGACGAGCCGACGGGCGCGCTCGACTCGCGCACCTCGGTCGAGGTGATGGACATCTTCCAGCGCCTTAACCGCGAGCGCCGGATCACGCTCGTCCTCGTCACGCACGAGCCCGACATCGCGGCCTACGCCGACCGCGTCGTCGTCTTCAAGGACGGGCGCATCCAGAAGGACTACCGCGTGACCGCCCCGCGCGACGCGGCCGAGGAGTTAAGAAACCTCCCGGCCGTCGATGACGAGGTCGAAGAGGAAGAAGAGAAAGCTGCTTGAGGTGTGAAGTTGAGGGCGGTTAACCACACAGACACAGGGGAGCCGGCGGCGGCGCGCGGAGCTTCATTTTTCATAGACCCTCTGTGCCGAGCCCCGAGGACTCTGTGTCTCTGTGGTTAACCGCCTTCGGCGAACGACGAGGTTAAGAAAGTCATGAACGTCCTGGCAATCATCCGCATCGCCTTCCGCGCGCTGGCGCGCAACAAGTCGCGCGCGGCCCTGACCATGCTCGGCATCATCATCGGCGTCTCGGCCGTGATCGTGATGGTCAGCATCGGGCAGGGCGCGTCGGCCACCGTCCAGTCGCAGATCGAGAGCATGGGCACCAACCTGCTCTTCGTCTCGGCGGGCGCGCAGAACGTCGGCGGCGTCCGCGGCGGCGCGGGCGACTCCTCGACGGGCAGCCCGCTCACCGTCGAAGACCTCGAAGCCATCAAGCGGGAAGTCCCGAGCGTGGCGATGGTCTCGCCGGTCGTCAACTCGCGCACGCAGCTCGTCGCCGGCAACCAGAACTGGAGCGCGCAGGTGCAGGGCGTCTCCGAGCAGTACCCCGAGATACGCAAGTGGGCGGTCGGCTCCGGGTCTTTCTTCACCGACACGGACGTGCGCTCGGCCGCGCGCGTCGTCGTCATCGGCCAGACCATCGCCGACAACCTCTTCCCCGGGCAGGACGCGGTCGGCCAGACCCTGCGCGTCTCGAACATGCCCTTCCGCGTCGTCGGCGTGATGGCGCGCAAGGGCCAAGACCCGCAGGGGCGCGACCAGGACGACGCGGCGTTCGCCCCCTACACGTCTGTGCAGAAGAAGCTGCTGGGGAACACGCGCGTGCAGGTCGCGTACGTCTCGGCCGTCTCGGCAGAAGCGACCTACACGGCGCAGTCGCAGATAGCGGAGCTTTTGCGCCAGCGCCATAAGCTCGGCGCGGGCGCGCCCGACGACTTCACCGTCCGCAACATGTCGGACGTGGCCGAGGCGGCGAACGAGACGAACAGCGTGATGACGATGCTGCTGGGGAGCATCGCGGGCGTCTCGCTGCTGGTCGGCGGCATCGGCATCATGAACATCATGCTGGTGAGCGTGACGGAGCGGACGCGCGAGATCGGCATCCGCATGGCCATCGGCGCGCGCTCCTCGGCCGTCCGCACCCAGTTCCTCATCGAGTCCATCGTGCTCAGCCTGACGGGCGGGGCTACGGGGATCGTGCTCGGCGTCGTCGCGTCGGTCACGGTGCCGCTCCTGCTCGGCTGGCCGACGCTCGTCTCGACGGCCTCCATCGTCGGCTCGGTGCTCTTCTCGGCGGCGGTCGGCATCTTCTTCGGCTACTACCCCGCGCGCAAGGCCGCCGGCCTCGACCCGATTGAGGCGCTGCGGTATGAGTAGTAGGCAGTAGGCAGTAGGCAGTTAACGCCGGTCGAGTTCAGGTCGCGTCCGAGCCCCGAAGGGGCGGCAGAGGGTAGCCAGGGGCGAGCCAAAGACGCGAGCCGCAGGCGAGCGGCCGAAGGCTCAGCCCCTGGGACGTGCCGGAATAAATAACCGCGCCCCGGAGGGGCGCGGTGACGCGTTTTGTGAGTCACGTCCCCGCGCCCCTTCAGGGCGCGATAAATTTTATCTACGTCTCCCAGGGGCTCTGCTCGGGCTTGCGCCCTCGCCCGCCCCTGGCTACCTTCTGCCGCCCCTCCGGGGCTCCGGGCTTCGTTGCGATGACGCTCTGACTGCCTACTGCCTACTATCCTTCAAATCCTTCCTCTCACCTTCGCCCAGGCGAGGCCGAGGTATTCGTAGGTGGCGGTTTCGGCGCGGCGGAGGTTGCCGGTCGAGGGGAAGAAGTCGCCGGGGGAGGGGCCCCGGTTCGCCTGCATGACGAAGTGCGTGGGCGCGGGGAGCGGGTTGGTGCCCGCCTTGCGGAAGAGCGCCAGCGCGCGCCGCATGTGCGAGGCCGAGGTGACGAGGTAGAACTCTTCGGTGCCGAGCCGCGAGCGGACGACCTCGGCCTGCGTCTCCGTGTCGGGCGAGACGGCGTCGAGGTCGAGCGCGTCGGGGCTGACGCCCAGCTCGACGGCGAGCGCGCGCATCGTCTCGCTGTCCGCGCCCGAGCCGAAGACCGCGCCGCCCGAGACCAGCAGCCGGCTGCCCGGCAACTGCCGCTGGAGCCGCACGCCCTCGACGAGCCGCGCCAGGCTCGCCTCCGACAGGCGCAACGCGGCGGGCAGCCCCTCGTCGGCCGAACTCCCGCCGCCGAGCACCACCACCCAGCGCACGCGCCCCGCCGCCGCCGACACGTCCGTCACCGGCGCGTGCCGCCGTTCGAGCCCCCACAGCAGTTGGTTCGCCCCGAACCCGTAGCCGAGCGCCAGCAGCAGGAGCGCCCCCAGCGTCGCCAGCCACCTCCCCGCCCTCTGCCTCCGCGTGAACCAGACGAGCAAGAGCCCCGCCAGCAGCAGCGCGAGGCAGAACGGCACGGGCATCAGAAACGGCGCGACCAGCTTCTTAAAGAGGAACATTCGCGTTCGCACTCTTCCTTCATTAAAGGTTAAGACACGGAGGGAGTATAATCCGTCCGACACAACCCAACCGAGAGGATTCATGATCGTGAAACTGACGAGACACCTGCGCGCGGCCTTGGCCGCGCTCCTGCTGGCGGCGACGCTCACACCGGCGGCGCTCGCCGAGGAGGGCATGTGGGCCTTCAACAACCTGCCGCGCGCCGAGATCAAGAAGCGCTACGGCTTCGAGGTCACGGACGACTGGGTGCGGCGCGTCCAGTCGGCGACGGTGCGCTTCCCGAACGGGACGGGCTCCTTCGTCTCGCCCGAGGGGCTCGTGCTCACCAACTACCACATCGTCGTTGATGTCGTCGGCGAACTCTCCACGGCCGAGCGCGACCTCGCCAAGACCGGCTTCGTCGCGCACGCGCGCGACCAGGAGATAAAGATTCCGGGGCTCACGCTCGATCAGCTCGTCCGCATCGAGGACGTGACGGCGCGCGTCAACGGCGCGGCCAAGGCGGGCATGAGCGACGCCGAGGCGGGGGCCGCGCGCCAGGCCGAGATCGGGCGCATCCAGGACGAGGCCGCGAAGGCAACGGGCATGCGCGCCGACGTGGTCACGCTCTACCAGGGCGGCGTCTACAACCTCTACTACTACAAGCAGTACAACGACGTGCGGCTCGTCTTCGCGCCCGAGTTCCAGTCCGCCTTCTTCGGCGGCGACCCGGACAACTTCAACTTCCCGCGCTACAACCTCGACATGGCGCTCGTGCGCGTCTACGAGGGCGGCGCGCCGCTGAAGCCCGAGAATTATTTCAAGTGGTCGCAGAAGGGGCCGCAGGAGGGCGAGCTGACCTTCGTCTCGGGCAGCCCCGGCACGACGCAGCGGCTGCTGACGGTCGCGCACCTCGAATACCTGCGCGACGTGCAAATCCCCTTCACCGTCCGCATGCTCGAGAGCCGCCGCGACTCTCTGAAGAAGTACATGGCGCAGGGCGAGGAGCAGACGCGGCGCGGCCAGAACGAGCTGAACTACGCCGAGAACTTCATCAAGGTCTTCCGCGGCGAGCTGGAGGGCCTGCGCGGCAAGGAGCTGCTCGCGCGCAAGGGCGGCGCGGAGGCGGCGCTGCGCGCCTACGCCGAGTCGTCGCGCAACCGCAAGGAGTACGTCGAAGCCTGGGACACCGTCGCGCGGGCGCGCAAGTCGCTCGCCTCTTACGACAACCGGCGGCGTCTGCTCGGCGGCTCGACGCTGACCGACTCGCCCAACACGGCCTTCAACACGGCGCTCTTCGGCCACGCGCGCGCGCTCGTCCGGCTGGCCGAGGAGTCGGCGAAGCCCGACGCCGAGCGGCTGCCCGAGTTCAGGGACGCGCGGCGCGCCGCGCTCGAAGCCTTCCTCAACTCGGAGGCCCCCGTCTACGAAGACCTGGAGCGGATGAAGCTCGCGGCCTCGCTCTCGCTCATGCGCGACACGCTGGGCGCGGACGACGCGCTCGTCAGGAAGGTGCTGGCGGGCAAGACGCCCGAGGCGCGCGCCGCCGAGCTGATCTCGGGCACGAAGCTGAAGGACGTGGCCTTCCGGAAGGAACTGGCGGCCGGCGGGAAGAAGGCGGTTGACGCCTCGACCGACCCGCTCGTCGTGCTCGCGCGCGACGTGGACGCGGAGGCGCGGCAGTTGCGCAGGCGCTACGAGGAGGAGGTCCTCGGCGTCGAGCGCACCGCGTACGGCCGCGTGGCGCGCGTCCTCTTCGAGAAGGAGGGGATGGGCATCTACCCGGACGCGACCTTCACGCCCCGCCTCTCCTACGGCGCGGTCAAGGGCTACAAGGAGAACGGGAAGACCGTGGGGCCTTTCACGTACTTCGCCGGCCTCTACGAGCGCTCGGCGCAGAACGGCGGCAAGTTCCCGTACAACCTCCCGCCGCGCTGGGTCGAGAAGAAGTCGGCGGTGGACATGAAGGTGCCTTTCAACTTCGTCACGACCAACGACATCATTGGCGGCAACTCGGGCTCGCCGGCCTTCAACCGCGAGATGGAGCTGCTCGGCCTCATCTTCGACGGCAACATCCAGTCGCTCGTCGGCAACTTCTACTACGACGAGTCGGTCAACCGCGCCATCTCGGTGGACTCGCGCGGCATGCTCGAAGCCCTCCGCAAGGTCTACGACGCGAAGGCCATCGCCGACGAGCTGGCGCGCCCGAGCGCGGCGTCGGCCACCTCGTCACGCTAACGTCCGACACAGAGAGGCCGGGGCGCGGAGATTAACTTTCAATCTCCGCGCCCCGGCCTCTTCGCGGGGGAAATTTATAAAACTTTAGACCGAGGCGGCCAGCGCGCGTTCGAGTTCGCGGGGGAGGGCGTCGAAGCCCGGCTTGAGGACGAAGCCCTGGGCGTCGCAGTCGAGCGCCTTCTTCAGGCGCGAGGGGTGGTCGCCGGAGTAGAAGACGATGGGGGTCGTCTTGTCGAAGGCGCGGATGCCCTCGCACAACTCCGTGCCCGAGCCGTCGGCGAAGCGGCTGTCGAGCAGGTAGAGGTCGAAGCCCCCCGCGCGCGCGAGCTGAAGCCCCTCCTCCACCGACTGCGCCACCTCCACCTCGTAGCCCTGCGCGCCGAGCAGGTGCGTGATGAGATAGCGCGTGTCCTCGTGGTCGTCTACGAAAAGGATGCGGGGCGCTTCGCTCAAAGGGCAACTCCTGTTATTGGAAACCTCCGGGTCGTTCGTCGGGAGGCGGGGGAACGCCCGACGTTCCGTTTCGAGAAAAATTAGCAAAACTTTTGTGAAAATTCAACCGCCTCGAAGACACTTTCGCCAGAGTGTTTAACGATGCTCAAGGATTCCTCAAGTCTGCTCCGGCATCCTGTCTCCGCGGTCAACAAGGAAAGGGGTTTTAAAGGGGAGATGAGGGACGAGGCGAACGACAACGTAAAAGGCAGGACGCCGCTGATGCTGGCGGCCTTCAGGGGCGACACGGCGGCCGTCATCAACCTCCTGGAGCGCGGCGCGGAGGTGAACGCGCGCGACAGGGACGGCGACACGGCGCTGATGTTCGCGGCCCACAGGGGGCACGGGCTCATCGTCGCGCTGCTCCTACAGTACGGCGCTAACGTCTACGCGCGCGCGCGCAACGGCTGGACGGCGAAGAAGGCCGCGCAGTCCGGCCTCCACGAGCACATCGTCGACATGCTCGGGCGCGCCGAGACAGAGGGCGCGCCGAAAATACTCTCCGTCAACTGAGGGGGCGCGGCTCAGAAGCTGAGACCGTAGTAGACGCCCAGATAGTTGTTGCCGCGCCCCTCGTTGCCGAAGTAGTAGGCCGAGGTGAGCGTGCCCCGCTTCGGGAGGCTGAGCGAGAGGCCCGCGGCGGAGTAGCCGAAGCGGTTGCGCCCCGTGTTCCAGTCGGCGATGAAGCTGAGCCTGCGGTGGAGCGGCTGCTCGTAGGCGAGGAGCGCGCCCGCGTTCTGGCCCGAGCCGCGCCTCTGCCCGACGAGCGCGTAGCCGCCGCCCGTCAGCCGCGCGCCGCCGAGCGCCGGCACGCTCTTGGTCACGGTCGAGTAGGCCATGCCCAACGTGTCGCCGCCCGCGCGGCCCGTCGGCGCGTAGAGGATCCCGCCCGCGCCGACCGAGACGCCCCTCTCCTCGCTCTCGTAGAGGCGGAACTTGACGTTGGACTGCAACTCGACGGGCTCCGACTCCTGCCAGTCCTTCGTGAAGTAGGCGTTGACGCCGACCTCCACCCCCCTGCGCGCGCCGTGGACGAAGAAGACGCCGTAGGTCTGGAAGCCGCCGTCGCGGCGGCCGAGCGGGCGCGTGTCGAGGCTGAACTCCAGATACGACTCGCCCTCGGGCATCACCTCGCCCGTGGGCACGTTGATGTGGCTCGTCTGCGCGCGCGCACCGCGCGGGGCGTGCGCGAGGGCGAACAGCAGGAGGGCCGCGAGACAGAGGGGCGTTCGTTTGCGGGGCATGGGCGTGCTCCTTACACGCGGGCGAAGTCTATGAAGCCGCGGTCGGGGTCGGTCGAGAGGAGGCGGACGCGGACGCGCTGGCCCACGTCGAGGCCGCGGGCCCCCTTGACGACCATGCCGTCGGCGGGCGGACTGAGGAGGCGCGCGAAGGTGCCCGCCCGCTTGACGCCGGTGACGACCGCCTCGAACGTCTCGCCGACGTGCGCCGAGAGCATCGCGGCGGCGGCGACCTTGCGCATGCGCCGCTCGACCTTGCGCGCGGCCGACTCCATCAGGTTGCAGCGCGCGGCGATCTGTTCAAGCTCCTCGCGCGCGTAGGGCGCGGGTAAGCCTTCGGCCGCCGACTTCAGGCAGCGCTGCGTGACGAGGTCGGGGAAGCGGCGGTTGGGCGCGGTCGAGTGCGTGTAGTCGTTGACGGCCAGCCCGAAGTGCCCCTCCTGTTCGAGCCCGGGCGCTTCGACCAGGTAGTCGCCCGGCCCCATCATCTTCAGCACGGCGAGCGAGAGTTCCGGGTAAGCGCCGGGGTCTGCGGCGCGGCGCTTCGACATGAAGTCTGAGAGGGCGCGCGGGTCGGGCTCGTCGGGGAGCCGCTCGCCGTAGGAGGCGGCCTTCTCGATTAGCAGCGGCCAGCGCTCGGGCGAGCGCACGACGCGGCGGAGCGAGGGCACGCCCTTCTCTTCGAGCAGCTCGGCCATCGAAGTGTTCGCGGCGACCATCAGGCTCTCGATGATGGTCTGCGCGCGGTTGTGCCCGCGCTCTTCCAGACGCACGACCCGCCCCTGCTCGTCGAGGACGGGCACCAACTCTCGCCTTTCAAGCTCCAACGCGCCGGAGCGTCTGCGCAGCTCGTGCAGCGCGCCCGCCACCTCGTCCTGAAGTCTGACCTGCTCTTCGAGCCCTTCGACTTTCTTGAGCGCCGCGGGCGCGGGGCCGCGGCCTTCGAGCCACGCGCCGACCGTGTCGTAGTCCATCTTCGCGCGGTTGCGGACGAGCGCGCGGTAGGCCGACTCGCAGCGCACCTCGCCGCCTTCCGACACGCATAACTCCATGACGATGGCGAGGCGGTCGCCGCCCTCGACGAGCGAGGTGAGGTCGTTCGAGAGTTGCGGCGGAAGCATCGGGAAGACTTTCGCGGGCGTGTAGACCGAGACGGTGTTGAGGGCGGCGTGGCGGTCTACGGCGGAGCCGCGGGGGACGTACGCGTCCACGTCCGCGATGCCGACGCGCACGCGGTAGCCGCCCTCGCGGTCGCGCTCGACGTACTCGACCTGGTCGAGGTCGCGCGACTCTTTGTTGTCGATGGAAGACCACGGCAGCCCGCGCAGGTCTTTCACGCGTGGGTCTTCGGCCGCGCGCGCCTCCGCGCCCCGCAAGCCTTCGAGCTCGCGCGCGACCCCGGCGGGGAACTCCGGCTCGAAGCCGGCCTCGCGGACGGCCTCGCGCGCGATGCGGTGCAGGTCTGGCGTGCGCCTCTTGCCCATCCGCTAGTCCTTCAGGATGCGGACGAGTTCGGTCTGGATGGGCTGCCCCGTGACTTCGATCTCTCCGTCGCCGACGTAGAGGTCGATCTCGGAGCGGACGCCGAAGTTGCCGGGCAGGTAGATGCCGGGCTCGATGGAGAAGCAGGTGCGCGGGATGATTTTGCGCGAGTCCCGGGTCTCAAGGTTGTCGATGTGCGCGCCGTTGCCGTGGACTTCTTCGCCGATGGAGTGGCCCGTCCGGTGCGTGAAGTACTGGCCGTAGCCCGCGCGCTCGATGACGCCGCGCGACACGTCGTCCACCTCCGCGCCCTTGATCTCGCGCCCCGCCGCGACCGCCTCGCGGACGAACTCGATGGCGGCGTCGCGCGCGTCGCGGACGATGGTGAAGACTTTCAGGTGCTCCTCCGACGGCTCACTGCCTACGAAGCCCGTCCAGGTCTGGTCGGCGTAGACGGCGCCGGGGGCTTTGAGCTTCGCCCACACGTCGAGGAGGAGGAAGTCGCCGCGCTTAATCGGAGAGAACTTCTCCGCGTTCGGCTGGTAGTGCGGGCTGGCGGCGTTGGCGTTGACCGAGACGATGGGGTGGTCGTCGTTGCAGGTCATGTTCAGCTCCTCGAAGCGGCGCACCATGAACTGCTGTATCTCGTACTCGGTGACGGGCTCGTCGGCCTTTATCTTGCGGCCCACCTCGGCGAACGCCTCCTGGATGATGTTGTGGATGTTGTCGGCGGCGGTGACGTGCGAGCGGTACTGCTCGTCAGTCCAGACGGCCTCGAAGAGCTGGACGAGGTCGGCGCTCGTCATGGGCTCGGCCCCGAGCGAGCGGACGAGTTCAATCGTGCCCGCGTCCACGCGCGAGATGTAGGGGATGGAGTTCTCGGGCGAGTACTGCATGGCGATGCGCGGCGTGAGGCTCGAAGGCTTGGCCGTCGAGAGCGCGTCGCGCAGGTGCTGGTGGAGCACCGTCCAGCCGCTGTAGACGAGGCGGCGGCCGGGCAGGAGGTCGAGCTTGCCCTGCTCGATGGCGTGGTTGATGCGCGTCGGCTCGCCCTCGGCGGGGACGAAGTAGAACCAGCGGCGGGTGGAGAACTGGTTCTGGTCGAGCTTCAGGATGCGGTAGGCGAGCGGGTCGCTCTGGCGGAAGTCGTAGAAGAGCCAGCCGTCGAGCCCCGCCTCGCGGAGCGCCGCCTGGATGTCGGCCACGCGCGCGGCGTTCTCAGCGCCGCCTTCGGTCGTCGTCATACGTTCGTCGGTTCCTTTTCGGAGTTTGTTGGGCGGGGGGATTATACAGTAGACAGTAGTCAGTAGTCAGTAGGCTCCGCTTCGCGGAGGTTGAGAATGACAACCGTAGGGTTCGCAATCAAGAAGGCTTTTCTACCGGCTACTGACTACTGTCTACTGACTACTTTTTCTTGCAACGTCCTTGCCTTCGCCGCACATCCATGTATCATATCGGGTAAAGCCTGACGCATTTCCCCTGTAAAGTTCTGCCAGAGTCTAGGAGGAGTAAGCACATGAGCGCACCCATAGACCATTCAGGCGTCAGTCAGACGGAGACCTCGGACACTTCGGGCTTCGGGGGCCACCCGCGCGGGCTCTCCACGCTCTTCTTCACGGAGATGTGGGAGCGCTTCTCCTACTACGGGCTGCGCCCGCTCCTCGTCCTCTTCATGGCGGCGGCGCTCGGGCAGGGCGGCTTCGGCTTCGAGCGCGGCGAGGCGTCGGCCATCGTCGGCATCTACGGCGCGAGCGTCTACCTGGCGTCGCTGCCCGGCGGCTGGGTCGCCGACCGCCTGCTCGGACTGCGCCGGGCGATTCTCTACGGGGCCATCTGCATCTCGGCCGGACACCTCTCCATCGGGCTCTCGGCCTTCGCGGGCGGCAAGCTGACCTTCTTCCTCGGGCTGATCCTGATCGTCTGCGGCACGGGTCTGCTCAAGCCGAACATCTCGGCCATCGTCGGCGACCTCTACCCCGAGGGCGGGGCGCGGCGCGACGCGGGCTTCTCGATCTTCTACATGGGCATCAACCTCGGGGCCTTCCTCGGGTTCCTCGTCACGGGCTTCCTAGGCGAGAAGATGGGCTGGCACTGGGGCTTCAGCGCGGCGGGCGTCGGGATGCTCATCGGCCTGATCGTCTTCGCCACGCGCGCGGGCAAGACGCTCGGCGACATCGGCCTGCACCCGACGCGCCACCCGGACGCGGACGTGCAGGCGCGCAAGGAGAAGCAGGTCAAGCTGGCGCTCGGCGTCGGCGTCGGCGTCCTCGCGCTCGTCATCGTGCTGGCGGCTTTGGGCGTCATCACCATCAACGCGCAGGCCGTCGGCGCGTACATGACCTACGTGCTGGTCGGGATCGCCGTCCTCTTCTTCGGGTACATCTTCGCCGCGGGCGGCCTCGACGGGGACGAGAAGAAGCGGGTGCTGGTGATCGCGGTGCTCTTCGTCTTCGCGTCGATCTTCTGGTCGGCGTTCGAGCAGGCCCCGACCTCGCTCAACCTCTTCGCGGCGGACTTCACAGAGCGCACCGTCTTCGGCTGGGAAGTCCCTGCGACGTGGTTCCAGACCTTCAACGCGCTCTTCATCATCCTGCTCTCGCCCCTCTTCGCGGCGCTCTGGACGGGCCTCGGGTCGAGGAAGCGCGACCTTTCGAGCCCGGTGAAGTTCGCGCTCGGGCTGGCGTTCGCGGGGCTCGGGTTCCTGCTGATGATCCCGGCCGCCAACCTCGTCGTGAGCGGCGGCGGCGCGAAGGTCGCCGCGTGGTGGCTGATCGGGAGCTACTTCTTCCAGACCATCGGCGAGCTGTTTTTGAGCCCCGTGGGGCTCTCCTCGATGACGAAGCTGAGCCCGCGCCGCTACGTCGGGCAGATGATGGGCATCTGGTTCCTGGCCTCGGCGGTCGGGAACCTCATCGGCGGCCTGGTCGGCGGCCACGTCGATCCGGAGAAGCTCGAACAGATGCCGTGGCTCTTCACCGTGACGACGGCGTCGCTCTTCGGCGCGGCGGTCGTCCTCGGCCTGCTGGCGATACCCATCCGCAAGATGCTGAAGCGGGTTGACCAACACCCCGCCCGCACCGAAGACGTTGACCCCGACCTGAGCCAGGCGCGGGCGTGAGGGAGAGACAGCAGTAGTCGGTAGTCGGTAGTCAGTAGAAAAACGGAAGCGGCGCGCCCGGGTTATAGGCCGGGCGCGCCGTCCACGCCTTAGAATCGCGCCAGTCAAACCCCCACGACCGCGCCGCGCCCCCGGCGGCCTAAACCCATTGCGAAGGCGGCGGCGTCCGCGCCGTGCCCGCCTCGCGGAGGACAAAGGAGCCGGAACTCTTATGGCTAATGCCGCGGAAACGCATCCGAAGGGGCTTTACGTCCTGTTCGCGACGGAGATGTGGGAGCGCTTCAGCTTCTACTCGATGCTCGCCATGTTCGCGCTCTACATGCGCGACACGACGGGGCAGGGGTTCGCCTGGTCGGTGGACGACACGCAGGCGCTCGTCTCGAACTACCTGATGTTCGTCTACGCCTCGCCGCTCATCGGCGGCTGGATCGCGGACAAGAAGCTCGGCTACCGGAAGAGCGTCATGATCGGCGGGCTCTTCTTCATGGCCGGACACCTCCTGCTCTCGATCCAGTCCATCGGCATCGTCTACGCGGCGCTCGCGTGCCTCGTCGTCGGCAACGGCTTCTTCAAGCCGAACGTCTCGGCGATGGTCGGCAACCTCTACCCCGAGGGCAGCCACCTCAAGGATCGGGCTTACAGCATCTTCTACATGGGCATCAACGTCGGGGCGTTCCTCGCCCCCGTGGTGATGGAGATCGTGCAGTCGCGCTTCGGCTACCACCCGGCCTTCGCCGTCGCCGCGGGCGGCATGCTCATCTCGGTCTTCATCCTGTGGCGGTACAAGCGGCACGTCGAGGCGGCCGACCGGCCCGGCCACCGCGGGGCGGCCGTGTCGGGGACGGCCGGGGCGAAGACGACGGCCAACACCGCGGCGGTCGCCGTGGACGCGCCGCCCGCCTCCGTCAGCGGGCAGAACGCCATCGACGCCGTGCCCGACTGGAAGCGGGTCGGCGCTCTGATCGTCATCTTCCTCATCGTCATCGTCTTCTGGATGGTCTTCCACCAGAACTCGACGACCATCACCTACTGGGGCAACGAGAACACCGACTGGGAGATGTCCGGCATCATCTCGAACTCGATCAACCCCGGCTGGGTCATCCTGCTCACCTTCCCGCTCGTCTGGTTCTGGGGCTGGCTCGACAAGAAGGGGTTGGAGCCTTCGACGCCGACCAAGATGGTCATCGGCATGGTGATGACCGCGGCCGCCTTCTTCATCTTCTTCATCGCGGCCAGGATCGGCGAGGGGTCGCTCCCGCCGGGCGCAGACCCTTACGCGCTCGGGGCCTACAAGATGTCGCCGCTCTGGATGCTGGGGGCCTACGGCGTGCTCACCCTGGGCGAACTGATGCTGTCGCCGATGGGGCTCTCTCTGGTCTCGAAGGTCGCGCCGGTGAGGATGCGTGGCCTGATGATGGGCGGGTGGTTCGTCGCCACGGCCATCGGCAACAAGCTGACGCAGATCGGGCAGCTCTGGGACGACTGGCTGCATTCGACCTTCTGGATCTTCCTGAGCGTCTGCGCCCTCGTCATGGCCGGCGTGCTGCTGCTGCTGCTCCGGCCTCTGAAGAAGGCCATGCCGGGGGTATGAGGGGAAATAGCCAGAGTCGGTTTGAAAGCCCCGAAGGGGCGTAATGAGAAAGCCAGGGGCAAGCGAAGGCTTTAGCCTGAGCGCCGCCCCTGGAATCAGGCGCAAAAACCAATGAGCCCTGAAAGGGCGAAATAGTCCGATAGCTATTTCGCCCTTTCAGGGCTCAAACTTATTTTCCGACTGTTGACCAGGGGCGTTGCCCCTGGCTATTGCATTCCGCCCCTTCGGGGCTTTTCAAACTGACTCTATTATCTACGTCCCTCACAGGTTGGCGACGATGAAGTCGGTCATCTTCTGGCGCATGTGCTTGAGGAGCAGCGGGTCGGTGACGCCGTGGCGCGACTTGGGGTAGAGCATCAGGTCGAACTGGTGTCCGGCCTTCTGGAACTCGTAGGCGAGCTGGATGGTGTTCGACATGTGGACGTTGTCGTCAATCGCCCCGTGCAGCAGCAGAATCCTGCCCGAGAGGTTCGCCGCCGCCGCCAGCGGCGAGCCCGCCTCGTAGCCCTTGGGGTTGTGCTGCGGCGTCAGCATGTAGCGCTCCGTGTAGATGGAATCGTAGTTGGCCCAGTCGGCGACCGTCCCGCCCGCGATCCCCATCTTCCACGCACGGCTGTGCGTCAGGGCGTACGTCGTCATGTACCCGCCGAAGCTCCAGCCCCAGAGCCCCACGCGCGAGCCGTCCACGTACGGCAGCGTCTTCAGGTACGCGAGCCCGTCCTCCAAATCCCTCAGTTCGAGCGGCCCGAAGTTCTTGTAAGAAGCCCAGGTCGATTCCGCCCCCTTGCCGCTCGACGAGCGGTTGTCGAGCAGCCAGACGATGTAGCCCTTCTGCGCGAGCATCTGGTGCCACATGTAGGTCGAGCCGCCCCACGAGTTCTTCACCACCGGCGCGTGCGGCCCGGCGTAGGTGTACTGCAAGACCGGGTACTTCTTCGACGGGTCGAAGTCCGGCGGCCGGATCATCAGGGCCTCCATCTCGAACCCGTCGCGCGTCTTCACGCGCATCAGCTCCGTCTTGCCCAGCCTGTACTCCGAGAGCGCGGCCACCCTGTTCTCGTCTATCACGCGCACCCGCGCGCCGTCCGCGGAGAAGAGGTAAACCCGCGGCGGCGTGTTGATGTCGCTCCACTTGTCTATGAAGAGCGTGGCCGTCGGGTTGAAGGAGGGGGCGTGGCTGCCCTCGGCCTCCGACAGGCGCTTCAGGCCCGCGCCGTCCAGGCCCACGCGGTAGACGTGCTCCGCGATGTGGCTGTGCTCCGTGCCGTGGAAGTAGACGACCCCGCGCCCTTCGTCCACGGCGTCGATGCCGCGCACCTCCCAGGGGCCGCTCGTGATCTGTCTGACGAGCTTGCCGTCCGCCGAATAGGCGTAGAGGTGCGACCAGCCCGTCCGCTCGCTGCGCCAGATGAAGGAGCCGTCCTTGAGCCAGCGCGGGTTGTCGTCGAACGCCTCGACCCAAGCCTTCGTCGTCTCGCGGAAGAGGCGCGAGGTCTTCCCCGTCGAGGGGTCGGTCGCGTTCAAATCGAGGTACGTCTGCTCGCGGTTCTGCCCCTGCCACACGACGCGGCGCGAGTCCGGCGACCAGGAGACGCGCACGACGAGAAAGTCCGTCGGCTCGTACCCGGCCGCCTCCGCCCAGCGCGGCTCGCCCGCCGCCACGTCCACGACGCCGAGGCGCACAATCGGGTTCGGGTCGCCCGCGAGCGGGTAGGGCGTGTCCTCCAAGACCTGCCGGCGCGGGATGTGATCGACGACGGGGAAGGTGTGGACGGGCCGCTCGTCCGTGTTGAGGAAGGCGATGCGCGCCGAGTCGGGCGACCACCAGTAGCCGCGCTTGTTCCCGCGCCCGTACAGCTCCTCTTCGTAGACCCAGTCGAGGATGCCGTTCAAGGTCTTCTCGTCGCCCGTCTTCGTCAGGCGGCGCTCGGCGCGCGTCTTCACGTCCACGACGTAGAGGTCGTTTTTGCGCACGAAGCTCACCCAACGCCCGTCGGGGCTGAAGTCCTCCTCGGCCTCCTCCCCGGCGTCGTCGGTCAGGCGCACGGCCGCGTCCGTGTTCAGCTCGTAGTAGACGAGGTCGTTCGCGGCCTTCAGCAGCACGGCCGTCTGCGCGCGGTTGAGCTTGTAAGACTCCTCCTGCGCTAGCGACTTCGCGTCCTCGGCCGAGACGCCCCGGATTTTCGAGAGCGCGGCCGTCATCCGCGCGGCGTCGAAGAAGGGCTTGGCCTCGCCCGTGCGCGCGTTGACGCGCATCAGGACGTTCGCGTCGCCCCGCTTCACGCTCTCAAGGTAGTGCTCGCCGTCGGCCAGCCACGTGCGCTCGACGGCCGGCGTGCCCGAGAAGCTGACCTTCTTCACGGGGTCGTAAATGTCTTCGACGGTCAGGAGCTTCTGCTGCGCCCGCGCGGCGGCCGGGCAGAGGAGCAGCAGTAGGCACAGAATCAGTCCGACGTTTTTAGGTCGCATAAGTTTTCACTCTGGAGGAAGGTGGCTCCGTCACGCGGGCGCGCGAACCCTCGCCCCGCGCGTCGCGTAAAGATGTCTGCGGTGCGAAGATGATACTCTATCCGCCGGGTTTAAGAAATCCAGGCAGTACCGTACCGCCCGCGGTAGCGGGTGGGTCGGCCTTAATCGTCAATCGGGTAGGCATTAATGAAGAAGAAAGTAATCGTCCTACAAATCTCGCTGCTGCTCTTCGCACTGTCTCCGGCCTGCCGCAGCTCGGAGGCGACGCGCCTGCGCGAGGTCGCCGCCGAGACGCGCAAGGGCGACGCGACGACCAAGGCCACGCCGCTGCCCCTCGACCCCGCCGAGGCCAAACAGATCGCCACGCTCGAAGACCGGAAGGTCAGGGAGAGCAGCGGCCTCGCCGCCTCGCGCCGCAGCCCCGACCTCTTCTGGACGCACAACGACTCGGGGGACGGCCCCTTCGTCTACGCCTTCGACCGGGGGGGGCGCGCGCGCGGGACGTTCCGCGTCGAGGGCGCGCAGGCCGTGGACTGGGAGGACATCTCCGCCGGCCCCGGCCCCGCACGGGGGCAGAGCTACCTCTACGCCGCCGACATCGGCGACAACGGCCGCAAGCGCGAGTTCGTCGTCGTCTACCGCTTCCCCGAACCCGAGGTCTCCGCGACCGAGGCCCCGCCCGAGGGCGCGCGCGTGACGCAGCCCGCCGAGGCCATCCGCCTCAAGTACCCCGACGGCGCACACAACGCCGAGGCGCTCGCCGTCCACCCGACCACGGGCGACATCTACATCGTCACGAAGGCGAACGCCGAGGCGGGCGTCTACAAACTGCCCGCGCCCTTCGACCCCAAGGCCCTCAACACCCTGACGAAGGTTGCGACCCTGCGCGGCCCCGACTTCTTCGGCACGCTCGTCACCGGCGCGGACATCTCCCCGGACGGCCGCCGCGTCGCCCTCTGCGACTACGCGCAAGGCTACGAGCTGACGCCGCCCGAAGGCGCGAAGGGGTTCGACGAGGTCTGGAAGCAGACGCCCGCCGCCCTCTCGCTCGGCGCGCGCCTCCAAGGCGAGTCGGTCGCCTACCGCCTCGACGGCGCCGCCCTCCTCGCCACCAGCGAGAAGACGCCCACGCCCCTGTTCGAGACCGTCCTGCCGAAAAGATAGATGTCGGACATGACGGCCGCCGCCGTTCGCGCCCGGATACGCGCCTATCCGGGCGCGAACGGCGAAAATCCGAGTTTGACTCCCAACAATTCGCACCCGATTAGCGAAAATAGCAGTTGCTATCGCAGTAATAGCAACTGCTATCGCCGCGGTTGCAGAGCGAGTAGAGGCTTTAGAGCGGTGTGCTTATCACTTTACCTTCCGTTTAGAGGCGGTCTCCGACCGCCGGCCCGAGTTTCGGTGTAGCCGGGCCGGCGGGCGGAGCCCGCCTCTAAACGGGAGACGGTAAACTCAAAAGCAAACCGCTCTAGAAGCACGATTTACAGCCGCTGAGGCTTGAATCGGCGGGGCCGCGCTCGGGTGAGCGCCTTCAGCCGAAGCGGCTGACGCATTTACGGACACCCGCCTACCTCTTCCCTTGAAGCTCTTCGCGGATGAAGCGGACGAGGTCGTTGATCTGCTTGTCGTCGAGGGTGTACTTGAAGGGGGGCATGCCGTTGCCGCCGTCGGAGATCTGTTTGAAGAACTTCTCGTCCGGGTCGGTCAGCGCCGCGCCCGAGGTGAGCGGCGGGGTCTTCATCGTGCCGAGCTGCGTGCCCTGCCCCCGCGGGCCGTGGCAGACGGCGCAGTTGCGCTCGTAGAGCACGCGCGGCGTGGCCCCCGCCGTCGAGGCCGCGGGCCGCGGCGTGCCAGAGATGCAGCCGCCGGCCGCGAGCGCGAGGCAGACGAACAACAGGGCGCGGAGGTCTCGTCCTAATCTCATTCCCGACTGATGCGGTCTTAATACCGGTTTGCATGTGAGCGCGACCGTTCACCCTCGGTTTAGAGGCGGGCTCCGCCCGCCGTCCCGAGTTGCGTGTCTTGAGCCGGCGGGCACAGCCCGCCTCTCAACAGTCACACTCATTTCCAAACACACGGAGACACGAAGACACGGCTTGAGGATTATAAGTCAACAGGCCGTGTCTCTGTGTCTCCGTGGTTAAAGCTCAACTTCTAGAAGCTGAAGCGCAGTTGCAGGTCTACGCGGCGCGCGCCCGCGTTCTGGCCGCCCCCGCCGCCGAAGCCGAAGCGCCCGCCGCCGTTGACCGCCTGGCCGAAGAAGGGCGAGTTGAGGTTGCCCACAGGCGTGCCGAGGCTCGGGCGGTTGAAGAGGTTCTGCACGTTGAGCGAGAGCGTCAGGTTGTAGCGGTACTCCCTGCCGTCGCCGCCGAAGCTCTCGCCGCCGCCGCCGCGCCCGCCGCCGCCGAAGCCGCCCCGGCCGCCGCGACCGCCGCCCCCACGGCCGCCGCCGCCCCGGCCGCCACGGCCTCCGCCGCCGCCCGCGCCGCCCGCGCTGTTCGAGGTCACTTCGCCGAAGCCCACGGTCTTACTCAAGCGCATGTTGACGGAGAAGAAGCCGGGGCCGCGCCCGTAGTTGCGCGGGATGATGACCTGGCCTGGCTGCGGGTCGAGGTCGAAGTCGCCGAAGGCCGTCCGCCGCACGCTCGCGCGCGAAAGGTCTGTGGCGAAGGCCGGGCGATCCGTAAACAACGTGTCGCCGTTCAGGTCGCGCCCGACCGTGATGTTGAAGGGCCGGCCCGAGTTGGCGACGAGCGTCGGGTTCAGCCTCAGCCCCCACGGCAGCGCGTTGATGGCCCCGCCGATGAAGACGCGGTGGCGCTGGTCTTGGGAAGAGTCCCCGTACTCGCCCGTCAGGTCGTACTGGTTGACGGGGAAGTTCGAGGCGTAGTCCGTGTCGCTCTTAGCGAAGTTCAGGACGTAGTTGCCGAAGAGCGTGAAGGCGCGGCTGAAGCGGTTGTTGACGTTGAAAACGAGCTGGTGCTGTTTGAAGACGCCGCTCGACTCGAACTGGAAGACGTTGCCGAGCGCGGGCCGCGGCCGGATGAAGTTGTTCGACGCGTCGAGCAGGGGCCGACCCGTCGAGGGGTTCAGGAGCGGCGCGTTGACGTTGCGCGAGCGCAGGACGTGGAGCGTGCGCGCGCCGATGTAGCTCACGGAGAGCGTGACGCGGTAGGGCAACTGCCGCTCGAAGCTCACGGCCGTCTGCATCGTGTAGGGCGCGCGGATGTCGGGCGCGAGCTGCCGGATGGTCTGCCGCACCTGGAAGGCCGTCAGTTCGGCGGTCGTCGGCACGTTCGTCACGCCGTCGAGCGTGAAGACGGGCTGGTCGAGGATGTCCGCGTTGGTGACGACGAACTGCTGCTGGTTCGTCCCGTTGAAGCGCGCGGCCTGCAACGAGAGGTTCTCGTTGACGCGCTGGTAGAAGACGCCCAAGCCACCGCGGATGACCGTGCGCTGGTTGCGCGGGTCGGCCGCGGGCGACCACGCGAAGGCCACGCGCGGCGCGAAGTCGAGGTCGCCGTTGATGCGGTTCTGCCGCTCGTAGCGCAGGCCCGCCGAGAGGGTCAGGTTGGGCCTGACGCGCCAGTCGTCCTGTACGAACGGGCTGAAGTCCCAGTAGGTGACGGAAGCCTCGGGGTTCCCGCCCGAGATGGTGAACTGCGTCGGGCGCGCGCCCTCGACGCCGAGAAGAGTCTGCCGGTACTGCTCAAGCGTCGTGAAGGTGAACGTGCCCGCGAAGTTCTGCTGCGACACGTCGGTCACGCGGTGGGCGCGCAGGCGCGCCCCCGCCTTGAGCGAGTGGTCGCCGGCCGTCCAAGAGGTGTAGTTCTGCAACTCGTAGCTGTCCACGTGGTTCGACGAGAGCGCGTTCTGCGCGCCGCCGCCGGTGAAGGCTTCGAGCACGCGGATGACGGGCGCGTTCGTGCCGCCCGTCTGCTCGCGCCGGTCGCGCTCGAACTGGAAGCGCGTCTCGTTGATGACCTTCTGGTTGATGATGGCCGTCTCGGTGAGCTGGAGCGTGTGCTCAGTCGTCTCCACGTCGAAGGCGCGGCTCGGGAGGTTGAAGTCGCCGACGCCCTCGTTAAAGCGCGTGCCCCGTTCGTAGGTGTAGCGCGCGACGAGCGTGTTCGTCGCGTTGATCTGGTAGTCGAGGCGGGGGCTGAAGGTCGTGCGGCGGTCGGGCGACAGGAGCGTCTGGTTGAAGCTCAAGGGGTTGAGCCCCGCGTCGAGGACGATGGCGCGCACGACATCGTTGTCGTCGGTCTCGCGCCGCTCGAAGTCGAGGAAGAAGGAGGCGCGCTTGGCCGACAAAGGCCCCGAGATGTTGCCGCCGTAGCGGCGCGACTGGTAGGGCGCGCGCGTCGCGGCGAAGGGCGAGCGCGCGTTCAGAGATTCGTCGTTGAAGTTGAAGAACGCCTGCCCGCGGAACTTGTCCGTGCCCGGCTTGGTGAAGATTTCGACGCGGCCGTAGCCGAGCCGGTCGTACTCGGCCGAGAAGGGGTTGCGGTTGACGCGTATCTCGCGGATGGACTCTTTCGGCGGAAGCCTCCCGCCCGTAAAGCCGTCAATGTAAATCTGCGCGCCGTCCTCGGACGCGCCGGAGCCGGGGCCCGCGAGCGCCTGCAAGGCTTCCGCAAGGTCATCGGGGTCGTCGGGCAGCGCGTCCAGGTCGTCGCCGCGCAGCACGACCGCGCCGGCCTGCGACTCGGCCTCCGTGCCGACGGGCGCTTCGGCCGTGACCGTCACCTCCTCCTGCTCGATGGCGACGGTGAGGACGATGTCGAGCGGGTGCGTCCGCCCGGCCTGCACCTCGACGCCGAGGTTCTCGTAGGGCGCGAACCCGCCCTGGTTGATGCGCACCGCGTAGAGGCCCGGCGGCAGCCCCGCGAAGGAGTAGTTGCCCTGCTCGTCGGTCTCCGCCGTCTTCTCGACGCCCGAAGCGTCCGCCACCGTCACGCTCGCCCCGATGATGACGCCGCCCAGCTCATCCCTCACGTTCCCGCGCAGAGTCCCCAGAGACTGCTGCGCCGCCGCGCTCAAGCCAAAGAACAGAACCGCCGCGCACACTACCGCGACCTTCGACACCGTCCCCTTCAACTGTCTCATCCTTCCACCCGTACCTTGATAGTTAAGTTCTATCAGAACCGCGAACGGTAGTGAGCGGGTGGGCGTCACGTCGAAGGATCGTATCGCGTAACACCGACCCGCTCACTACCGTTCGCGGTTCTGTTTAGCGAGGCGGTTCGCGCGTGGGGCCCTGGCCGCCGCCGAGCACGTCGCCGGGCAAGCCGGGGCTGTTCGGGCCGCGCGGGCCTTCGCCGCGCCCGAACTGCTGCATGGCGCGGATCGTCTCGGCCGGGCCGGTGACCAGAGAGACGACGGTCGCCTGCGAGGCATCCGCGCCCGGCGTGACGGTGACGACGACCGCGTCACCCTTCTTCAACTCGGCCAGCGCGACCGTCGGCAGGCTGTCGAACATCTGCTGGTTGCCGCCGCCGCCCCCGAAGCCGCCGCGACGACCGCCGCCCTCGCCGCGCCTCTGGCCGTCGCCGCGACGCCGCTGGCCGCCTTCACCCTGAGTCTGTCCTTCACCTTGCGCCGTCTGTCCGCCCTGCTGTTGCTGCTGCCGGCGCTCGGCGCGACGCTGCTCGCGCCGCTGCTCGAACTCGGCGCGCTGCTTCGCCAAAGCCTCCTCGAACTCGGGCGTCAGCCGGCGCAGGGATGAGCGCGAGCCGAACGAGAGCCTGACGCTCCCGCCGTCGTCGGTCTTGACGGTCAGCTCGTTACGCTGCGCGTCCACGTTCGCCACGGTGCCCGAGAAGCGCGCGAACGAGCCCGTCAAGACCTCCTCGGCCTTGAAGCTCGCGCCGTCGGCCGAGCGCTCGCCCGTCGCGCGTATGTTCTCGCCCGCGCGCACGTCGGCGAGCGAGCCCGCGACGGCGTCGGCCGGACGCATCGAGTCGGGCGCGTAGCGCAGCACGCGCGCCGCGTCCGAGAGGTTGACCGTCACGGACTCCTGCCCCTCGCGGCCGCGCGTCTGCACGACGATCTGCCGCTTCGCGGCGTCCACCGAGGCGACGCGACCCTGGAGCCTGCGCGCCGCGTTCTGCCCGCCCCCGCCCTGGCGCGCCATCAGGATGAGGCGCGCGGCCGTCCCGCCCGCCGCCGAGACGCCGGGCGCGAGCACGCGGTCGCCGACGCGCACCGCGTCGAACGCGACCTTCTCGCCGAGTTTGAGGTCGGTCACGCCCGGCGGCATGCGCGTGTAGGTCGTCTGCCCGGTCGTCGAGAGCGTCACGGTCTCGCCCGAGTCGGCGCGCACGGTGATCGTTTGCGCCGCCGCGTCCACGGCCGTCACCTCGCCGACAAGCCGCTGCTGCGCCGCGCCCGACTGTTGCGTCTGCGCGCCCGCGCTCACGAACGCGAGCAGCGTGACGGCTAAGAAGAGGAAAAGCTTTCTCATTTCGTTCCCTGCCACTTTCAAGTTAAAGCTCAAGCGTCCCTGTCGTCGTCGGTGCGGCTCGCGCCGCCCGACCCGGCCGAGGGCTCCATGTCGCCGAGCGCGGCCGTCGTCGCCTCTATCGACTGCGGCCCCGCGCCCGCCACGCCCGGCCCCGTCCCGCCCGAAGAGGTCGAGCCGCCCTGCGGCCCGCCGCCCTGCGAGGCGGCAGTGGCGCTCCCGCCGCTCGGCCCCGACGAGCCGCCCGGCCCCGCGGGCGCGCCCGTGAAGTCCATCTCGCCGACTGCGCCCTCCGTCCCTTCGGCGCGGTCTGCGCCCTGCGCCGAAGCCTGCGCCGTGCCGGGCACCGCCGTTTGCCCGCCGCCGGTCTCGCCCGGCCGGAAGCCGTCCTGCTCGGCCTCGTGTCTCTCTGTGCGCCCCGTGCCGTGCGCGAAGCGATCCGCCTCGCCCGCCCTGTCCTGCTCCGCCATCGCATTGCCCCCCTTTGCGACCTGAATTTGAAGACGGCCGTTTACTGAAGCCGGTTACAAGAAAAAGCCCGCCCGCGACAGCACACGTCGGCCGCCGCCTTCGTCCCTCGGGGAAAGTTGTACAAGGGGATGGCCCGAATATACCGCACACGCGCGCGGGACGTAAGTCGCCGCGTCAGCGGCGGCATGAATTTAGCCCGGCCTTTCAAGGCCGGGACATCCGAACGTTATATAGTTGCGCGTCGCGTCAGCGACGCCTGAGCCTATCCGGCACGTTCAGGCGTCGCTAACGCGACGCGGCGTCCGTTTGCTCAACCTAAACCCGGCCTTGAAAGGCCGGGCTAAATTCAGACGCCGCTGACGCGGCTCCGACTGCCTACTGCCTACTGATTGCAACCCCCCACGGCCCGTCGCCGGCCTTGATGTGGTTGACGACCGTGTTCGTCGCCGTGTCGATGACGGTGACTTCGTTCGCGCCGGGGGCGTTCTGGTCGCTGCCGCCGCAGGCGGCGTAGAGCTTGCGGCCGTCGGGCGTGACGGCGAGCCCCCACGCCCTTTGGCCGACGGGGATGCGCGCGAGGAGGTTGAAGGTCGCCGTGTCGAAAACGTCCACCGTGCGGCCGCGCCCCGTAGCGACGTAGACGCGCGCGCCGTCCGGCGAGACGACGACGCCCATCGGCTTGACGCCCGTCTCGTTGTTGGGGACGGGGACGGTGCGCAAGACCTTGTGCGACGAAGTATCGACGACGACCAGCGTCCTCCCGATCTCCGTCGTCACGTAGGCGCGCGCGCCGTCCGGCGAGAAGGCCGAGTCCCGCGGGCGCGAGTCCACGATGAAGGTCGAGGCGACCGCGTCCCGGTGCGTGTCGATGACCGAGACGGTGTTGCTCGTCTCGGCGGTGACGTAGACCCAGCGGCCGTCGTGGCTCGCCGTCACGCCCTCCGGCTCGATGCCGACGACGAGCGTCGCCAGCGCCTTCCCCGTTTTGGTGTCCACGACCGTCGCCGTGCCCGCGTCCTCGTTCGACGCGTAGAGGCGCGAGCCGTCGGGCAGCACCGCCAACTGCTCCGGGTCGGTCCCGACCTCGTAGGTCTTCGAGACCTCGCCCGTCCCCGCGTCAATCGCCTTGACGTGGTTCTCCGCCGGGTCGTACGCCTTGCCCGGGGGCGTGCTCGAAGCGACGTAGACCGTGCGCCCGTCCGCGCTCAGCCTCACCCCGCGCGGACGCCCGCCGACGCGCCACGTCCCGACGACGCGGTCGCCCGCCGTGTCGATGACCGTCACCGTCCCGTCCCGCTCGTTCGTCACGTAAGCCAGAGGCCCGCGCGGCTTCGCCGCACAACCCGACACGGCTGCCGAAGCCGCGAGCGCCAGTAGCAGGAGTTGAAATTTCAAATTTGAAATTTCAAATCTCATTTGAGCGTGTAGAGGTAGCTGGCGATGTCGCGCGCGTCCCGGTCGGTGACGCCGAGGGTGGGCATGGCGGTGAGGTTATCGACGGCGCGCGGGTCTTGTATCCAGCGGATCATGTTCTCGGGCGAGTTGGTGAGGACGCCGCCGACGTATGCGCGGCTGGCGACCTGCGAGAGCGGCGGGCCGACGAGCGAGTCCGCGCCGCGCACGCCCGGGATAGTGTGGCACGTCCCGCAGCCATAGCGCTCGATGGCCGCGCGGCCGCGCGCCGGGTCGCCGCCGCCGGTCATCTCGGCCGCCGCGCGCTCCGCCTCGCTCATCCCGCCCCCGCACGCCGCCAGCGCCGCCAGCGCCGCCAGGAGCAGCGACGCCGCGAGTAGTCTCAACCTGTAGGACTCTCCGCGCATCTCTCCGAGTGTCCGTCTCTAACGCCCCGCCGCACGCAGCGCGGCCTGTTCGCGCCTGACGACGAGGCGCTCCGACTCGCGCATCCAGCCGGCGAGCAGCGCCAGCCCCGCGACCAGGTAGACCAGCCCGGCCGGAACCCACATGATGAGCCCGCCCAACTGCTGGTCTTCGAGCGGCGTCAGGCCCCACTCCCCGGCCGTCCGCGAGTAGGCCGGGTAGAGCACGCGCCCCGTAAACGTCAGGAACGCGCCGAGCACGCCGCTGTGCACCGAGGTCGTGAACAGGTAGAGCACCGCCGCGCCGTACCCCATCAGGCCCCTCGGCCCGTGCACCAGAGCCCACCAGAAAAGGAGGGCCGACCCGAGAAACGAGACGTGCTGTAACGTGTGCACCAAGTCACTCTCAAGCGTCGCCTCGAACAGCGCCGGGACGTGCCACACCCACAAGGCGACGGCGTGCAGCGCCCACGCCGCCAGAGGGTTCGTCAGAGCCCCCCACGCGCGCCGCCACCAGGCGGCCTTCGCCGCCTCGCCGAAGCGCCGCGCCCACGCCGTCGGCACCGCCCACAGGAACGCGACGACGGGGCGACCCAGCACCAGGAGCGGCGCGGCCGCCACCATCAAAACCTCGTGCTGAGTCATGTGCGCCGAGAACAGCACCTCGCCCCAGGGGTGCAGCGGGCTCACCAGCGCGACGCACAGCGCCGCCCACCCGCCCGCGTAAGCCGCGGCCTCCCAACGCCGAACCCCGCGCCCCCTCCCCGACTCGCGCCAGAGCCTCCGCACCCCGCGCGCGTACAGCCACCCCGACGCCAACAGACACGCCCACACGACGGGGTCGCGCCCCCACGTGTACGGCAGGTCGGAGAAGCCGTGCGGCTCGCCGCCGTGCGCGAAGGCGGTAGTCAGTAGCCAGTAGTCAGTAGGCAGTAGAAAGCAGGTCGTTAGAAGTAAGAAAGATGCAGACGCACGGCGACGCTCACACCCCCACGTCCTACTGATGAAAGAAGCGCCGCCTATCATCAACGTCTCACCGGCCCGTCAGCCCTCGACCTCTTCCTACTGTCTACTGCCTACTGGCTACTGACTACTAAGTTCTCTGGCACGCGCTGTAGACGAAGACGGCGATCCACTGCGCGACGACGACGAGCGCGCTGTGGGCGCTCAACAGCATGCCGACGGCCGCCATGAAGCGGCTGCGCGGGAGCACGCCCGCGCCCCCGTCGTCCCAGTCGGCGCCCGCCCTCCGCCAGTTGCGCCGGGAGAGGAGGCCCGCGCCGACCGCCACCGCCAGCGCCGCCGCCGAGACCGCGTGCAGCGACCACGCCCGCCCCGTCCCGCAGACCCAGAGCACGAGCGCGTAGTTCGCCTGCAACTGCACGAGCGCCGCCAGAGGCCCGGCGAGTATGCCCGCCCACAGCGAGCCCGGCCCCGCGCCCTCCTTGAACTCCCTGGCCGCTGCCGCTTCGCCCTTCACATCCATCGCGGCACCCAGTAGATGACGACGTAGAGCGGCACCCAGAGCGCCACGACGAAGTACCAGTAGAGCGCGTTCTCGCTCACGTCCACGAACCGCTTCCCTTCGATCGGCCCGACGAGCATCAGGGCCAGCAGCACTACCGAGTCGAGCAAGTCCGTGAAGAGGTGCAGCAGGTGCGTCCCCATGCTGACCCAGACGACGGAGCCGTACGCGTTCTGATCCCAGCGGCAGTTCAGGTGGCCGAACTCGACGAAGCGGATGGCCGTCGCCACGGCCGCGAACCCTATCAGCACGGCTATCCAGATTCTCACGCCGCGCAGGTCTAAACTCTCGGCCGCCTTCTTCTGGAAGTAGTTCGGCACGCAACTGGCGAGGATGATGAAGAGGTTGACCGTGCCCCAGAAGGGCTCGGGGTAAGCGACGCCGGGCGGCCAGTCGGGGACGGGCGTGCGCAGGAAGAAGTAGATGGCGAAGAGGACGACGAACATCCCGCCCTCCATCAGGATGATGCTCCACGTGCACCACCACGTCAGCGGCCTGTGGCCGAAGGCGAAGGTCGGCAAGTTCGACACGTCTATGTTGGGCCGCGCGCTCAAGACTCCTGCTCCCGAAGTTCCATCCAGCGCTCGCCGTGCTTCTCCCTCACCTCTTCCGGCGGCTGCTCCTCGGCCATCCGCTTCTTCTTCGGCCAGAACCAGCCGGTCAGCGTCACGAAGACGGGCAGCATCCCGACCGGCACCGCCCACGGCGTGAAGATGCTGCCGACGAACATCGCCGTCGTCGCCAGCGCCGCCAGCAGCGGCCAGATGGAGGACTCGGGGAACTCGACGCGCAGGTCGGGCTCCGCGTCGAGCGCCCTGGTGACGAGCACCTCGCGCACGTCGCTGCGCAGCCCCGTGACGACCGGCTGGTCTGCCGGCTGCGTCCAGAGCGTGTCGCGGCTATCGACCGTGGGCGGGCGGAGGAAGTTGTACTCGGGCGGGGGCGACGTGGTCGCCCATTCGAGCGTCGCCGCGTTCCAGGGGTTCGCGCCCGCCACCTCGCCCGCGCGCACGCTCCTGAGCGCGTTCACGACGAAGAGGAGCACGCCGAGCGTGAGTATCACGCCGCCCGCCGTCGCAAGCCAATTCAAGTCCGCCCAGCCCAGGTTCGGCTGGTACGTGTAGACGCGCCGCGGCATCCCCCGCAGGCCGAGGATGTGCATCGGGAAGAAGGCGAGGTTGAAGCCGACGAACATCAGCCAGAAGGTCACGTGCCCGAGCTTCTCATTCAACAGCCGCCCCGTCACCTTCGGGAACCAGTAGTGGAACGCGCCGAAGAGCGGGAAGACCGCGCCGCCGATGAGCACGTAGTGGAAGTGCGCCACGACGAAGTATGTGTCGTGCACCTGCAAGTCAACGGGGACGCTCCCCTGCATCACGCCCGTCATCCCGCCGAGGACGAAGACGAAGAAGAAGCCGAGCACGAACATCATCGGCGACTTGAACCGGGGCCGCCCGCCCCACAGCGTCGCTATCCAGCAGAATATCTGGATGCCGGAGGGGATGGCGATCATGATGGTCGCGCCCGTGAAGAAGCTCTCGCCCATGCGCGGCAGCCCCGCGGCGAACATGTGGTGCACCCAGAGGCCGAAGCCGATGAAGCCCGTCGAGACGAGCGCGAGCACGAGCGCCGTGTAGCCGAAGATGGGACGGCGCGAGAAGGTCGCGATGATGGTCGAGACGAAGCCCGTGGCGGGGATGAAGATGATGTAGACCTCCGGGTGTCCGAAGAACCAGAAGAGGTGCTGCCACAGGATGGGGTCGCCGCCCTCGGCCGGGTTGAAGAAGTGCGTGCCGATGAGCCTGTCCATGATGAGGCAGGCGCTCGCCAGCGCCACGGTCGGCATCGCGAAGAAGATCATGAAGGCCATCACCAGCACCGACCACGCGTAGATCGGAACCCGGTTGAGGCTCATCCCCGGCGCGCGCAGCTTGAAGAAGGTCGTGATGATCTCGGTCGCGACGACGAGCGCCGACACCTCGGTGAACGTGATCATCTGCGCCCAGAAGTCCACGCGCTTGCCCGCCCCGTACTCCGGCCCCGAGAGCGGGACGTAGGCGAACCAGCCCGCGTCCGGCCCGACGTTGAGGAAGAAGGCGACCCAGAGCATGATGCCGCCGAACAGGTAGACCCAGTAGCCGTACGCGTTCAGGCGCGGGAAGGCGATGCTGCGCGCGCCCAGCATCAGGGGCAGGACGTAGACGGCCGCGGCCTCCATCATTGGGACGGCGAAGAGGAACATCATCGTCGTCCCGTGCATCGTGAAAATCTGATTGTAGAGGTCGGGGCCGATGAGGCCGCTCTCGGGCCGCGCGAGCTGCACGCGCATCAGGACGGCGAGGATGCCGCCGAGGATGAAGAAGCCGAACGCGGTGTAGATGAAGCGGCGGCCCGTCGTCTTGTGGTTCGTGCTCGCCAGCCACCCCCAGAAGCCCGGCTCGTCGCCCCACGTCTTGTCGAGCGCGCGGTGCTCGTGCTCGTCTGCCAGGTCTTCGGCGAGCGCCACGTCCGTACGCGCGGCGCTCGCCCTCGCCACCGCCTCACGCACGGCGTCGGCGTCCGCGCGCAGCCCGGTCTGAGGCTCCGCGGCATTCGCCTTCTCCTCTTTCTTCTTCCGTCGAGGCACTCACTCCTCCGCGCTCACTTCAGGCTTTGCAGATAGTCGAGCAGCGCCTGGAGGTCGGCGGGCTCAAGGTTGTTCGGGGGCATGCGGTTGCCGGGCTTCACCTTCTGCGAGTCCACGACCCAGCCCGCGAGGTGCCCGCGCGTGTTCTCCAAAGTCCCCGCCGCCAGAGTCCCGCGCGAGGCGACGTGCGTCAGGTCGGGCCCGACGCGGCTCCCCGCGTCCGTCCCGCGCACCGTGTGGCACATCACGCACGGCGAGGAGAGGAAGACCTGACGGCCCTGCGCCTGCGACTGCGTCGCGGGCTCGGCCGCGGGCTTGAGCTGCGCGTCGTACCACGCCTTGAACTTCTCGTAGGGCTCGACGACGACCGTAAACGCCATGTGCGCGTGCTGGTGGCCGCAGAACTCCGCGCACTGCCCGCGGTACGTGCCCTCCCGGTCGGCCTTCAGCCACGTCACGTTCTCGTGCCCGGGCACGAGGTCGGTCTTGCCGTGCAGGTTCGGCACCCAGAAGCTGTGGATGACGTCGGTCGAGGTCAGCTTGAACAGCACCGGGCGGCCCGCGGGCAGGTGTATCTCGTTGGCCGTCGTCAGCACGTAGGCGGCCGTCGAGTTCTCGTAGCGCACCTCCCACCACCACTGATGGCCCACGACCTTCACGGTCAAATGATCCTGCTCGTGCAGCGAGTCGAGCGCGCGCCCCGTCACATAGCTGCGCACGAGGAAGACGAACAGGATGACGACCGTGATTCCGACACCCGCCAGCACGACGTGCGACATCCTCCGCTCGCGCGACGCCTCGGGCCGCACGTCCGGCACGTCCGCCGCCTCGCCCGCGAAGGGCCTCCGCCTGCGCGCCAGCGCCGCGACGAGGAACCCCATCACGACGAGGAAGACCGCCCCCGTCACCCAGAACATCATCCACCACAAACTGATGATGCGCCCCGCCTGCGGCCCCGCCGGGTGTAAGGCCGACTGCGAAGGCATGCCTTGCAGTAAGTAGACAGTAGACAGTAGACAGTAGCCGGTAGAAGAAGAGCGGCGCGCGACGGCGCGCGCCTTCGTCAGGGCAAGAGAGACGTTGTTCATCAAACGCATCGCCCGCTTTGTCTTCCCTACTGGCTACTGTCTACTGACTACTGTCTACTCTCACTTCGGCATCTCCGCCGACTTCGGTATCCCGCCCGACTTGAGGGGCGGCTTGCGCTCCGTCGAGGTCTCGGGCGGGGGGCCGGACATGTCGTCGCTGCGCGAGGGGGCCGCGTCCTTCGGCACGTTGCCGCTCAGGCTGCGGACGTAGGCCGTGATCTTCCAGACCTGGTCGTCGTTGAGCTTGTTGCGAAACGAGGGCATGCCGTTCGGCCGGCCCTGCACGATGGTCGAGAAGATTTGCGAGGGGTCGGAGCCGTAAATCCAGCGCGCGTCCATCAAGGGCGGCCCGATGCCGCCGCCGCCGTGGAAGTGGCAGCCGACGCAGTTCATCTGCTCGTACAGGCGCTTGCCCTCCGAGAGGGCGTAGGCGTTCGCTTCATACTCGTTCTGCGTCACCTCCATCGGCTGCGCCGGGCCGGGCTGTAGCTCCGTCAGCCTTACGGTCTGCACGCGCCCCGACGGCGGCGGCGAGACGCGAAAGCCCCGCTCCTCCCTCATGCACGAAGCGGCCAGGGCCGCCGCGGCGGCGCAGAACAGGATCGGTAGCCCGCGCGCGAATCTCATCCCTCTCTCACCTCCCGGCCGCAGAGGCGTTGACCACCTGCGCCGCCCCGGCGCGCGGCACTCCGTACTCGTCGAGGATGCGCTCGATCTCCGGGCGTCGCCGCACGAGGAACTCGTCGAGACGCCGGAGCAGGTCTTCGTCGCCGCGGCGGACGCCCATCGAGATGTCGTAGACGAAGGGGAGGAAGGGCAGGTCGAACTGCGGCGAGACGGGGACGACTTCGAGCGGCACGCGCTGCCGCCGCGCGAAGTAGCCGGCGAGCGGCCCCCACGCGACGGCCACGTCCACCTCGCCCTTCGCCACCGCCTCGACGATGCGCGCCGGTGGGTTCGGCTGCTTGTAGTCGCCGTAGAGCGTGTAGCCGCGGACGTTGTCGATGACGCCGCGCGCCGTGAGCGCGTGCGCCGGCGGCGTGTTCGCCCCGTCGTCGCCGACGAGCTGCACGCCGACCTTGACGTTACGCAAGACCGCGTCGTCGAAGGAGTGAACCTGAATGCCTTTACCTTTGCGGTAGACGAAGACGTAGGTCGAGCGGTAGTACGGCGCGGTCGTCGCCGCCAGCTCGAAGCTGCTGGGCACGCCCAAAACCACGTCGCACGCGCCAGCCCTCAGAGTGTTCCGGAAGAACCCGCGCCGCTGCGCCCACCACGTGTATTCGAGCTTCTCGTCGAGGTCTGCGGCCAGCAGTTCGGCAATCTTATTCTCGAAACCCTCGCCCCGCTCGTTCGAGAACGGCAGGTTGTTCGGGTCGGCGCACACGCGCAGCACGCCCGCCGGGCGCTCGAACTTCTGCTGCGCCGTTGACTGTTGAAGTTGCTGCGGCCCGGCCGTCTTCGATTCCCCCCGCGGCGCGCGGGCGCACGCGCCGACGGAGATGCAGCACGCGAGCGCCACGAACAACCTCAAATTTGAGACTCGAAATTTGAGATTCTCAGGGGAGCGAGAAGACATAGAGCATGCCCCCCTTCGTCGTGTAGTCGGGCAGGTCGCCCATCGCGCCGACGTAGCCGAGCGCGGCCGTCGGGTCGCGCGGGTCGAGGCCGCCCGCGACAATCGCCCCCGCCCACCCGCCCACGCCCGACAGGATCGCCACGTACTGCCTGCCGTCCGGCCCTTTATAAACAACAGGCTGGCCGATGACGCCTGAGCCGACCTTGAACTGCCACAAGACCTCGCCCGTGCGCGCGTGCACGGCCTTGAAGTAGCCGTCCATCGTCCCGTAGAAGACCACGTCGCCCGCCGTCACGGCCGCGCCGCTCCAGACGGGGAAGCGCTCGTTGATCTTCCAGACGGCGCGCTGCGCGACCGGGTCCCAGGCGGTGAACTCGCCGCGGTGCCCGTCGCCGGGGCCCGCGTACATCTTGACGTTCGCGCCGACGTAAGGCGTGCCCGCGATGTAGTTGGCCTCGACGCCCTCGAAGTCCATGCAGAGGTGCTGGTGCGGGATGTAGACGAGCCCCGTCTTCGGCGAGAAGGCCGACGGCTCCCAGTCCTTCGCGCCGGGCGCGGCCGGGCAGATGTCGCGCACGACCTTGCCCGTCCCCGTCTTCTTCTCCTCGACGTGCGCGACCTCTCCCGTCTTCACGTCCACGCCCTTCGTCGCCGTCAGGTGCGCGAAGGGCTCGGCCGAGAGCACCTCGCCCGTCGCGCGGTCGATGACGTAGACGTAGCCGTCGCGCTCGGCGCGCACGAGTACCTTGCGCTGCTGCCCTCTGAAGGGGAGTTCGACGAGGATGCTCTCGTTAATCCCGTCCCAGTCGTAGAGGTCGTGCGGGGTGACCTGGTAGGCCCACTTCGCCGCGCCCGTGTCGGGGTCGCGCGCGAACAGCGCGCACGTCCACTTGTTGTCGCCCGGCCGCGCGTCGGGGTTCCAGGGGCCGGGGTTCGCCGTGCCGTGGTAGATGAGGTTCAGCTCAGGGTCATACGAAATCCAACCCCACACCGTCCCGCCGCCTATCTTCCAGGCGTCGGGCGGCCAGCTCGACACGCCGAGGTCTCTGCCCTGGTCTTTCGCGTAGAAGGGCTTGAAGTCCGCGCCGATGAGAACGTCGGAGTCGGGGCCCGTGCTGTAAGCCTTCCACACCGTCTTGCCGTCCGCCGCGTCGAGCGCCTGAATCCAGCCGCGCACGCCGAACTCGCCGCCGCTGTTTCCGACGAGCACCTTCCCTTTGACGACGATGGGCGCCATCGTCATCGTCTCGCCCTTGTTGATGTCGCCGAGTTTGACCTTCCAGACCTCTTTGCCCGTCGCGGCGTCCACGGCGACCGCGTGCGCGTCGAGCGTGTTGTAGAAGAGCTTGCCGTCGAAGAAGGCCGCGCCGCGGTTGACGAGGTCGCAGCAGGCGACGCCCTGCGCGGCCGCCGCCGGGTCGGGCTCGTACTTCCACTTCAACGTGCCGGGGTTCTTCAGGTCGAGCGCGTAGAGGATGTTCGGGTAGGGCGTGACGACGTACATCGTGTCGCCGACGACGAGCGGCGCGGCCTCGTGCCCGCGGTTGACGCCCGTCGAGAACGTCCACGCGACCTTCAAGTCTTTGACGTTCCCCGCGTTGATCTCTTCGAGGCCGCTGTAGCGCGTGCTCGCGTAGTTCTTCGCCGGCATCAGCCACTGCCCGTCTTCCGGTTCGTTGGCCGACTGCGCGCCGGTCGGGAGCTGCGTCGCCTGCGGGGCCTTCGGCTGAGGCGCAGAGGCCGGGCCGCCGTCCCGGTTCGCGTTCGAGCACGAGACCGTCACGAGTCCGACGCAGAAGCAAAGCAGAAGTCTCCGCAGCATCCGCATGGCGACACGTTCCCCGGGCAGGACAAGGGCTAAAACTACTTCGGGCGAAAGAGGGGGGGTTTAGTTGCGGACGGATTGTACGTAGATGCGCCGCCCCGCGCCGTACGTTGACGTACACGTTTACGCGGGCAACCCGCCAAAAGGAGAAGGGCGGAAGCAGGTCTGACCGGGACGGGGATGGCGGGCAAAAATAAAGCGGGCGCGACAAACTTGGGGTTCATCGCGCCCACTCATGGCAACGGTCACTGTCCTCACCCCAGCAACCGTCTAGGCATTTGGATTCACCGCATGCCCGAAGTAGGGAGCAATATAAATCTTTCTGCGCCCGGAATCAACACCTAAGTTGAAAAAATTTACTCCGCACGATTTGCACGGATTTTCGCCCGAAATTCGTACTTTTCGCCCCCTTCAAACGAGCGCCGACAGCAACTCGGGCGGCGGCCCCGAGGCGAACTCCACCCACTCGTTGGTCGCCGGGTGGCGGAACGCGAGCCGCGCCGCGTGCAGACAGAGACGCGCGTGCGGCTCGCCCGCGTAAGCGCCGTCGCCGACGATTGGGTGGTCCAGGTGCGCGCAGTGTATGCGCAACTGGTTCGTCCGCCCGGTCAGAGGCTCCAACTCCACGAGCGTGCGCCGCGAGCCGCGCTCCGACACGCGCAGGCGCGTCTCGGCCGGTTTGCCCGACTCAAGCACACGCCACGGCGGCCGCGCCCCTTCGACGCGACCGACGGGAGCCTCGACCGTCAACTCGTCCTCCCGCAGGAGCCCGCCGACGACCGCCACGTAACGCTTCTCGACGAGCCGCCGCTGGAAGTGCTGCGTCAGCCTGCTGAGCGCGCCTTGAGTCTTCGCCACGACCATCAACCCCGACGTGTCGCGGTCGAGCCTGTGAACGATGCCCGGACGGATGAAGGCGAGGCCGACGGGGGCGGAATTTTCGACCGCGCCGCTTTCATCAAGCAGCCCACGGTTGAGATGATAAGCGAGCGCGTTGGCGAGCGTGCCCCGCTTGACGCCGAGCGTCGGGTGGACGAGCACGCCCGGGGGCTTGACGACGACGATGATCTGCTCGTCCTCGTGGACGACTTCGAGTGGCGTCGGCTCCGGCGTCATCGAGTTCGGGACGGGGCCTTCCGTCTCGACTTCGACCGGGTCGCCCGCGCACAGCCTGCGCCCCGCGTGCGCCGTCTCGCCGCCCACCCTGCACGCGCCCCGCGCGAGCAGCCCCGCGATGTGCATGCGGCTCAAGGCCGGCATCCGCTCGGCCAGAAACTCGTCGAGCCGCCGGCCCGCCCAAACCTCTTCGACGCTGAACCGTTTCAGTTGCGGAACTCCTGCGAGACCATGATGCCGCGGTAGCCGCCGTCCACGATGCCTACGCCGAGGCGGCCGAAGGCGGGGCGCAGGATGTTGGCGCGGTGCCCGGGCGAGTTCATCAGCCCCGTGTGCGCGACCCGCACGGTCGGCGCGAGCGCCAGATTCTCGCCCGCCGTGCGGAAGACAACGCCCGCGCGCTGCATGCGGTCGAAGGGGTCGAGCCCGTCCGGCGAGACGTGCGCGAAGTAGCCGCGCGCGAACATGTCGGCCGAGTGCGCGCGCGCCACCTCCGTCAACTCGGGGTCGGGCGCGAGCGGCTTTAGTCCGGCCGCCTCGCGCTCCCTGTTGACGAGTTCGAGCATCTGCGCTTCGAGGTCGGGCCGCGGCCGAACCGACTCGACCTTAAAGCCTAAATCGACGCGCTCGTTCGACTCGGGCTTGATGGTGAGGCGGTTGAGCGTCCGCTGGATGGCCTCGTCAAAGACGGGCGCGAGCTGGTCTTCGAGCCGCTCGGTGTAGGAGGTGAGGCGATCCGCGAACGCGCTCTGCCGCGCCGACTCGCGTGCCGCCTCGGGCAGCGGCGCCGCCATCAGAAGCGAAGCGAGGATGGCCGCCGAGATGAGCCCGCCCGCCGCGCCCGGAATCATCCCGAGCGTCCGGTTCACAGTCCCGCGGTGCGTCTCCTCCGACACGCCCCGCAGGAGCGCCTCACCCACGAGTTGTATGACGAGCCCCGCCGCCAACGCCGTCAAAAGGAACGCCGCCGGCTCGTCCCAAGCCTGATCCCACTCCACACGCGGCCCGAGCCAACGCGCGACCGGCTGGTAGAACCTGACCGCGAACAGCAGGCCCCCAACCCAGCGCGCGAGGTCGAGCAGCCCGAACAGAAGCCCCCTGTGCCAGCCCTGCCACACCCCGAACAGCACGACCAGCACCAGCAGCACGTCGACGAAAGTTACGCTCATCGGAATCATCCCTCGGGGCGATTATAGGATAAAAGTTTAACCACAGAGGCACAGAGACACGGCTTGAGGCAGTATCTCTTCAAGCCGTGTCTCTGTGCCTCTGTGGTTAATCTCAGTCGTCTTCACCCTTCGGCCGGGAGGCCGGCGGCGTTCGGCCAGGCGCGCCCCTGTGTGTGCCGGCGCGCGCGGCCGTTGCCGACTCCGTTACTGTTGGCGCGGCGCGGGCGCTTGAGCAGGACGACTGCGGCGAGGCCGGCCCCCGCGACGAGCGCGCCGGTGAGCAGTGGGTGGAGCGAGGCTTTCGTGTAGAGGCTCGATTCGAGAACCACGCGGTCGTCGCCCGAGCGCTCCCGCAGGTCGCCCGAAGCCTCGTAGAGCCCGACCTTGCCGGGAGCGCCCTCCGGGTTGTCCTGCTGCTGCATGTCGAAAGCGACGGCCTCCATCAGCTTGTCCGAGAGGCGCGGCGCGTACTTCCCAAGGACGGAGAGCGCCTTGCCGCCGCCGCCGACGTACACGTCGCGCTCGGGCGTCTCGGCGCAGTGGAGGATGGCCTCGGCCACCGTCTCGGGCGCGTAGACCGGCGGCGGGAGCGAGGGCTCGCGCTCCATCAGGTTCTTCGCGTGCTTCGTGTAGGGCGTGTCGATGGTCGAGGGCTTGATGAGGGTGACGGAGACGGGCGCGCCCTCCTCCTCAAGCTCCATCCGGAGCGCGTCCGTGAAACCCTTGACCGCGTGCTTCGAGGAGCTGTAGACGCCCTGGACGGGGATGGCGCGGTCGGAGAGGACGCTGCCGACGTTGATGAGCGCGCCGCCGCGCTGCCTCAACACCTCGGCCGCGACGACCGAGCCGTAGACGACGCCCCAAAAGTTCGTCTCGTACAGCCGCCGCATGTCCTCGAACGGCGTGTCGAGAATCCGCCCGTAGATGGAGACGCCCGCGTTGTTGACCCAGGTGTCTACCCGCCCGAAGCGCGCGAGCGCCTGCTCGGCCACGCGCCGCACTTCCCCCTCGCGCCCCACGTCCGCGACGACGTAAATGGCCTCGCCGCCCGCCGAGTTGATCTCGTCGGCCAGCCGTCGCAGCGCGTCCTCGCCGCGCGCGACGAGCACCAGCTTCGCGCCGCGCCGCGCCGCCTCGCGCGCCGTCACCAGCCCGATTCCCGACGACGCGCCCGTGATGACCAAGACCTGCTCGCCCAGCCTCTTCAACTTCACGCCCATCGGCTCCCCCTTCGCACGGACTTGAAAGCGACATCCCTTCAACGTCTGCGTCCGAGCGCGCGGTGCTCGACCATGAGGCAGAGGTCTTGCACGACCTTGATCCCCGCGCGCGCGAACTGCTCGGCCGCGCGGTCGTTGCGGATGCCGGACTGGAACCAGACCGACTTCGGCTTCGCGGCGAGTATGTCATCGACGTGCGGCGGGATGTCTTCGGAGCGGCGGAAGACGTTGACCATGTCGATGGGGCCGGGCACGTCCGCCACCTTGCGGTAGACCTTCTGCCCGAGTATCTCCGTCACCTCCGGGTAGTAGACCGGGACGGGGACGACTTCGAGCCCCGCGCCCGCGAGGTACTGCGGGACGTAGAAGGCCGGCTGATACGCCTGCCGCTCGGTCTTGATGCCGAGCACGGCCACGCGCCGCGTCTCGGCGAGCAGTTCTCTTAAACCCTGGTCGGTCGTAATCAGGTTCTCGCGCCAGTCGGTTTCGTTCGTGTCGCCCGCGTCTCTTTCGGCCTGCAAGTTAGAAGCCCTCCCGCCCTTCGGATGTTCAGTTAGGGTACGTGCGCGCCGCCGAAACAGTACGCGAGGCGGGCGCACGCCCGTCCTTTTCCGCACATTTTATTGCCGCCGCTTTTCGCCCGCAAAGTTGTGCAAGCGAGGTGCCAGATGGGTCGTCAGGGCGGGGTTGATAGAAGGGTGAGGAGTCCGTTTAAGTCCCCACAAAAAGTAAACCGATTACCCCGGGAATTGTCGGCTAACGTACTGATATTGTTTAAGTTGTGAACTAAGTGGGGTGAAATTTTTTCCCCCGCACAACAAAGTCTGTGCTATTATCGCTTCACTTTTCACCGCAGACTCATTTGAATTTCGCGCCGCCCCCGACTCCCCACGCCGGAGGGCTGCGCACGTTCTTTTCCCAAGGGAGGTAGTGTAATGGTTCAGGCAGTAGCGGCTCAGAGAGTAGCCAGAAAACCGAAGCCGAGGCTGAGAGAGTTGGGTGTCTACGAACTGCCCGACGGGAGGGAGTTCGTCGTCAGCACGATCTACCACGACGGTTGCAGCCTCTACTCGCCGCACGCGTGGGAGACGTTCGGCGTCGCCGAATACTGGGTTGACCGCGAGGGGCGTCTGCTCCACCGCGGCGTGCCCAGCGTCTGGAAGATGCAGGACTTGAACGACACGGGTCGCACGGCCACCTACCCGCGCCCCGTACTCCGCTAGCCTCGCAAGCCCCCCTCAACAACTTCTCTTAACGGCTTGAGGGCTCACTTATCCAGAGCCCTCAACCCCGGCTCCGCCCGCGCCACGCTCCGCCCTCCTCCGGAACCCGGCGATGATTCGAGGAAGTCGCGGCCTATTTGCCCTTTACTCTCCGCATGCCCCGGAGAGCCTTCTCACTCACGCTCCTGAGCCTACTCGTCTTTGCGGGCGGGGTCTCCGCGCACGCCACCTCGGAAGTCAAAGAGTCGAAGAAGGATTTGGAGAGGGCGGAGGGAGTCCTCTCGAAGCTCCGCCGTCTGGAAGAGGCTTCCGCGACGGCCGACCCTGACGCTTTCATCGAGACCGCACGCAAGCTCTACCCCGAACTCTTCTCGAAGGTCGCCGCGCTGCGCGAAGGCGGTTTGAAGACGGAGCTGACGACGGCCGTCTTCCTCTACGAATCGTCTCTGCGCGCGTCGCGGCAGGACGGCGCGGCCGACTGCTCGCGCGAGCCGCGCGAATCGTACGCGCGCCTCTGTCTTGAGACGCGCGACGGCGGGCGCGCGTCCTTCCTGCGCGCGAAGGCGCTCTCGCACGCGCGGCGGGCGCAGGCCGAGTTGCTCTACGCGCGCGGCGACCGCGCCGACGCGACTATCGACGCCGTCGCGCGCACACGCGCCGAGCGCGACACAGACCGCGCGCTCGCGGCGGACGCGCTCCAGTCTCTTAAAGAACTCGCCGCCGCCTCTTCGTCGGGCGACGACGCGCGGCCCGCGTCCGACAGGCTCGAAGCGGTTGACCGCGTGCTCGCCTCCCTCCCCCGCGACCGCACGCACCGACTGCTGCGCGAGGCGCGCGACGCCTTCCGCGACGCCCTCTACTGGCGGCTCAAGGCCGCGCCCGCCCTCGCGCTCGTCATCGACGCCGGCTCCTTCACCCCGCGCGGCGAACTCCCACGCCTCGGCCTCCGCGCCGACGACGCCGACAGCGCCGCGCAGGCCAACCTCCGCGCGGCACTCAGGTTCATCGTTAAAGCTGAAGAAGAGTTGGAGCGGTAGGTCAACTACGCCTGCGAGACGTACGCGGCCAGCGCTTCGCGCCAGTGGCGCAGCGGCGGGAGGCCGAGTTCGGCGGCGGCCTCGCAGCGGAGCGGTGTGTAGCGTGGGCGGCGGGCGGGGCGTCGGATTTGGGATTCGGTGACGGTCTCGATCAGCCGCGCGGCCTCTTCGCCGTCGAGCCCGGCGAGGCGCGCGGCCTCGCGGGCGAACTCCTCGTAGGTGCAGACGCCTTCGTTGACGACGTGGTAGAGGCCGTGACGGCCCGCACTTAAAATCTCTTCAACTCTGGAAGCGAGGTCTTCGACGTAGGTCACGCTCGCCCACGTGTCGCTGATGGCGCGGACGCCGCGGCCGGCCGCAAGCTCGCGGTGCGCGGTCGAAAGGAAGCTCTCCTTCCCCGCGCCGAAGACCCACGAGGTGCGCACGACGTAGCCGTGCGGGTTGGCTTCGAGAGCGGCGCGCTCGCCCTCCTCCTTCGTCCGGCCGTAGACGTTGACGGGGCGCGTCGCGTCGCGCTCGGCGTAAGGCTCCCGGCCTTCGCCGTCGAAGACGTAGTTGGTGCTGAAGTGCAGGAACTCCGCGCCCACTTCGCCCGCGGCCGCGGCCAGGGCGCGCGGCGCTTCGGCGTTGACGGCGCGCGCAGCCTCCGGGTCGCGCTCGCACTCGTCCACGCCGAGCACGGCGCAGTTGACGACGAGCTGCGGCCGCCCTTCGCCGATGAAGCGGCCGACCGCGGCGGCGTCCGTCACGTCCAACTGCGCGCGCCGCGGCGCGAGCACTTCATGGAGGCTTGAGAGACGGCGCGCGAGACAACCGCCGACCAGACCGCCCGCGCCGGTGATGACGACCTTCATTCTTTTATGAGAGGTGCGCGAGGCGGTTGCGCGCCTTGGCTATCTTGCGCGTGAGGGTGGCGGCCTGCGCGGCGAGTGCGTCGCGGCCGTGGCGCGCCTCCTCGGCCGCCGAGAGCATGAGGTGGTAGAGCCTGTCCTGCTTGAGACGCTTGATGCCGAACTCGATGGTGATCAGCTCCTCCTTCAGGTAGACGAGGCGCGCGGCCGCGTCCTCGGGCAGCTCGTCGCGGCCGGCGGACGCGCAGTAGGACTGTAGCTGCTCGTCGTCGAGCAGGGTGGAGAGACTCTCCGCGTCACCGTCGCGGTAGGCGCGGCTGGCCTCGGCCATGATGCGGTGGCGGCGGCGCGCCTCCTCCTCGTCCGACGCGTGGTCGGGGTGGAACATGCGCGCGACCGACCAGAAGAGTTTTCGCAAGCCCCCCTTGCCCGGCGCGGCAGAGGGCGCCGTCCCCTCGAAGTCGGGGCGGCCTTCTTCCTCAGCTTCCGCATCTTCGAGCCCTGCGAGACGCGCCTCTGCGCGCCGTATCTCGGCCTCGACCTCGGCCAGCTCGGCCAGCCGTCCGCCGACCGTCCGCGCGTAACGCTCCTTGAACTCGCGGAACTCCTCCTGCAACGCCGACAGCTCCGCCCGCCGCTCTTCCAGCAGCGCCGCCAGGCGCTCCGCCTCGGCCGCCGCGTCCGGAGCCTTCTCGTTAACCGACGAAGGTTGAAGATGTACGCTCTGCATAAGTGATAAGTGACGAGTGACGAGTGATAAGAGAAGAACAAGGCCCGCCTGCCTTCTCTTATCACTCGTCACTCGTCACTGATGATAACAGCACACTCCGCCCCTCGTCGCGCGGGCGGGACAGAGTGCGTCCCGCCTGTAGCGATCGGGGCTTCCGTTTGTGCGTGACTGTCAGGCGGGAGAGGGCCGGCCGGTTCCCTTCAAACCGGCGGCCGTCGGTGCGCTTATGGCGTGACGAGACCCTTCTTGATGTTGCGTTGCCACGCCTCGAAATTCTTCACGCGCCGCTTGGCCTGCTTACGCGTCAGCCGCATCTTGTCGGCCACGAAGTTGATGCGCTCAGTACGGTCGAGCTTCTTGTTGTGCGGGACGCCGGGGGCCTGAAGGTATATCTCGTAAGCGCGCTTCCACTCATCCTTGACATCCTCGGTCGCCTGCTTGCCGCGTAACTCTGGCATTGTCTGTTTCGTTCTCCAAAGGGGAATTTGGAACTGTGCCCGGGATTATACTTCACTCACTGTTTAATCTACCACACCCGCTTTGTAAAGTTTCGTGAGCGCGTCTCGCGCAAGTTGCCACTAAGCTTGCAAAGGGTCTTCGGGCCACGCGTGTCGCGGGTAGCGCCGCCCCAGCTCGCGCCGCAGCGCGGGGTAGTGGCGCGACCAGAAGCCCGCCAGGTCGGTCGTCACCTGCACGGGGCGCTGGCTCGGCGCGAGCAGTTGCAGGACTAACCGGACGCGGCCCGCCGCGATGCGCGGCCCCTCGCGCATGCCGAAGAAGTCTTGCAGGCGCGAGGCGACCGAAGGCTGTTGCCCGCGCTCGTAGCGCACGCGCGCCTGACGCCCCTTGGCGAGTGCCACGCGCTCCGGCGCCATCTGCGCGAGCAGGCGCGACTGCTCCGGCGTGAGCCTGCGCCGCAGGACTTCGACGAGCCCCCCGCCGCGCGCCGCCTCCCTCAACTCCGCGAAGCTGCGCCGCCCTTCGCACAACTCCGCAAGTGCGACCCCGACATCTTCATCATTCAACGGGGGGAGCCCCGCCTCGGGGAACGTGTGCGCGACGAACTCGACGCGTGCGAGGAAGCGCTCGGTCTCTTCCGTGTCGGCGAAGGCTTGCGGGCCGACGTTCAGGGCGGCCTCGGCGAGCGCGCGCGTCACCTCCGGCCCTTCGGCGCGCGGCGCGCGCCACTCTTCGAGGACGAGCTGGTCGTAGGTCAGACGGCGCATCAGCTCGACGCGCTGGCCTTCGGCGTTCCAGCGCGCCTCCGCCTTCTCCGCGAGCGCGTCGGGGAAGAGGTCGAGCAGCCACTCGGGCTCGACCTTGCTCGCGAGCCGCACGACGGTCTTCGCCGCGCGCGCGCGCAGGCGCGCCGCGTCGCTTCTCTCCTCCGCATCGACGGCGACCAGGAACTCCGCCGCGCGCACGACGCTCTCCGGCGCAAGCTCGGCCGTGCCCCCGCCCGACAGGAGCAGTTCGACTGACGCCCCGTGCTCGCCCGCCTTCGCGCGGCGGCGCGCGACGCGGTCGGGGTATCCGGCGAGGACGGAGATGAGAAGCTCGGCCTCCTTCTCGTCAGGCAGCCCGACGCCTTCCTCTTTTGAGTTGGGGAGGCGGAGCATGCGTCGCAACTGCCTGCTTACGCGCTCGACGGCGCGCACGGCGTTGGGTTCGAGGTCGAGCGCGCGCAGACGCTCCGCGGCGAAGCCGTGTGCCCCCGCCCGCGTGAAGAGGTCGAACAGTTCGAGCAGGTCTGACGATCCGTGCGTCTCCGCGCCGCGGCGCGCGCGCGTGCCTTCACGCGCGGGCTCGCGTCCGCCGAGCGAGACGCGGCCGGCGCGTATGTCGCGTTCGCTGATGAGCGCGGCGACCGTGCAGGCTTCGCGCGCGACGCCGCGCGACTCGGCCTCGACGACGATGCGCGCGAGCCGCGGGTGCAAGGGCAAACGCAGCAGCGAACGCCCCAACTCGCTCACGCCCCCCTCCGCGTCAGTCGCGCCGAGCCTGCGCAGCAACGCCTCGGCCGCTTCGAGCGCCTCGGGCTGCGGCGACTCGAACCACTCGAACTCTCGCGGGTCGCCGACGCCCGCGGCGCGCAGCTCAAGCACGGACTCGGCGAGGTCGAGCCTGCGCACCTCCGGCGTCTCGTGCTTGGGGCGCGCGTTGAAGTCTTGCGCCGTGTAGAGGCGCAGGCAGCGCCCCTCGCGCGTGCGCCCCGCGCGGCCCGCGCGCTGGACGGCGCTCGCGCGGCTCACGCGCGAGACCTTCAGCAGCGGCAGCCCCGACCACGGCGAGTGCGTCGCCACGCGCGCCAGCCCGGAATCGACGACGGCCGCCACGCCCTCAATCGTCACAGAGGTCTCGGCGACGTTGGTCGAAAGGATTAACTTCCGCCTGTCCGAAGGCCGCACGGCCGCGTCCTGCTCGGCCGCGGGCAGCTCTCCGTGCAGGGGCAGGACGAGCAGGTCGCTTTCGGCGGCGACCCGCTCGCACTCGGCCTGCGCGCGCCTGATCGAAGCCGCGCCCGGCAGGAAGACGAGCACGTGCCCGTCCAGCCCTTCCGCGACGAGCCTGCGCACGGCCGCCTCGACCTGAACTTCCAGGGGACGCTCGTCGTGCCGCGCGAGGTGTTCGACCGCCACGTCGAAGCGGCGGCCTTCCGAACGCAACACCGGGCAGTCGTCCAGATAGCGTGCGACGGGCGCGGCGTCGAGCGTCGCGGACATGGCGACGAGCTTGAGGTCGGGCCTCGTCGTCTTCTGAAGCCTCCGGAGCAGCGCGAGCGCGAGGTCGGCCTGCAAGTGCCTTTCGTGAAACTCGTCGAGGACGACGCACCCGACGCCCTTCAAACGGGGGTCTGCCAGCAGCCTCCGCGTCAGCACGCCCTCGGTCAAAAAGCGCAGGCGCGTGGCGGGGCCGGCGACCTCCTCGAACCTAACCTGGTAGCCGACCGTTTCGCCCAGGTTCTCGCCGCGCTCCTCGGCCACGCGGCGCGCGGCCATGCGCGCGGCCAGGCGGCGCGGCTCAAGCACCAGCACACAGCCTTCGCCCGCGACACCCGCGTCGAGGAGCGCGGGCGGCAGTCTCGTCGTCTTCCCCGCGCCCGGCGGGGCCTCCACGACGAGGCCCGGCGCGCGCCGCAGGGTCTCGACGGCCGCGGGCAGAATCTCGTCTACGGGAAGCGGCTGCATGCGAGTTTCGTAACCGAAGCCGGAGGCTTTGGCAAGCGGGGCGCGCGGACGGGGCGAAGAGTTTCGGGAGGGGCGGAAGGTGAAGGCGGGGTTGTGACGCCCGTGAGGTAGTCTGCGCCCGACACGCGCGGGAGCGCGCGGTACTTCGGCGCGGGCGGCGTCGCGCGGCGACGCCCCTTACCGCGGGAACTCGTCCAGTCTCTCGCGCAGGATCGTGCGGGTCGAATGCAACGTGCGGATGATGTCCTCGCACGTTCGGCAACCTGAGACGGTGTGTTGCCAGACTTCCCTGAGCCTCTGGAGGTCGAGCGCCTCGGCCTCCTCGCGGCCCAGCTCGTCGAGCCTGCTCACGTCGAGCCGCCCGCCCGCGAGCACACCGTTGCAGGCGTTATACAGGTCGTAGACATCCCCCAACTCGCTGTCGTGGAACTGTTCGTAGTTCTGCTCTCGATCCACGGGTCTTCTCCTGAAGGTGTTGCGACGACCGGCGCTGCCGGGCCGCCCGACCTGGGGGTGGGTAAATCGTCGGGAGTATATACACGACGAACGCGGCCGTGTCGAGCGTACGCGGGGAGCGGCGACACGAGGGCCCGGTCGGACTCAGCCCCGGCCGCGCCTTTTGCGTGCGATGTCGGCAACTATAAGAGCCGCCGCGGGCCGGGTCTGTGCGGGACTGCACCGAGGTATAAACGAAGCGACGCGGCTGTGTCGGCCGTCACACCGCGACGTGAGCCGCGTCGCCGCGCCGCCGACCACCGGCACGCCGGGGCGCGGACAGGCGGAAGGGGCGCACGACCGCCGAGTCGTGCGCCCCTTGACCGACGCCCCCTCTTTTTACCGCCTCCGAAGATTCCGCGACGCGCCCTAAGCGTCTTTAGGGTGCGACCCCCAGGGCGTCCCCGAGCATCGACTGCAACGCGACGACGGCCTTCTCGTCGAGGTCGCCCACGACCCCGACCCCAGCGACGAGCTTCTTCTGGAACCTACCCAGTTTGCGGTAGGTGGTTGAGACCGGCCACCCCGTCGCTTCGATGATCTCTTTGGTCTCCAGGCCCTCCGCCCAGAGGCGCGCGAGCACCAGTTCCTCGTCCGAGCACTCCGCGATCAGCTCGTCGAGCCGGCGCAGCACCTCCTCCATCTGCTCCTTCAGCTCCAACTGCTGCTCGGGCGTCCTGACGGGCGAGAAGAGCATGACGGCGGCGCCCCCGCCCTTCTTGACCGTCCGCGCCCTCCGGTAGTGGACGTTCTCGGCGACGCACCGGCTGTCGTATCTGGCGACGACGCCGTCGTGCAGCCCCTGACTGACGCAGTAATTTTTCGCCACGGTGTGGAGCCAGGATTTGAGGTGCTTGACCTGGCCGATCTTGCGCAGGTTGAAGAGGAGGTGCTCCCGCACGTCGCTCCGGTCCCGCCTGTAGTGTCGCTCGGCCCAGACCGACACTTCGTCGATGAGGCGCATCGTCGAGGGGCTGCCGATCAGCTCTTCGTCGGAGAACCCGTCGCCCCCCGTCTCCGGGCGCGCCTCTGCTGCTAAGGTTTCGAGCCTAATGTCGCTGTCACCATTTTCTTCCATGACCTCTCTCTCCCATCTTCGTCTGCATGAGCGTTAAAGTCTGCCGCTAGACTCAGACCAGGAATACCCCGCGAGGGTGTTAGGAAGGACAGGGCGGAGAGCCGCCGCCCCTGCGTCGAGGAGGGGCGGCGGCTCTCATGTACTTTCGAGAATCGTCGATGTTCGTCAGGCCACATCGTCGTCCTCACTCCTGTTCGTGTGCGACGGCCGCGGAATCGAGGGGGTTTTAGACGGCCAGGTTGGTCGAGTCGAGTGTGACACCCAGACTGTCCGGTCGCACACCGCTTTCCAACACGTTGTGCAGGTCGAGTCGCGGCGCGAGCGTGTCGAGCGAGACCGCCAGTTGGTTCGCGTCGGCGTCGTGGTTGTGCAGCAGCGCGAACAGCAGGGTCGCGTGGCTGGCGTCGCCGAGCTTCAGGCCGACCGCGCGGCGCTCGTTCAGGCGGAGCGCGTTCTCGCGGCCGTCGGGGCCGATGTTGCCGAGGCCGATGTGGCCGAGGCCGATGTAGATGGCGCCCAGAAGGATGAGCAACAGAATGCTGATTGCGGCGATGTTCTTCTTCGTCATGGTCCCGTTCCTCCAAAAAAGATTTACCGTCACCATTAAGACGTGCGAGGCGGATAAAATTCTCACGCCGCCTTCGGCGTCCCGTTTTCTCGCGGGCGGTGCTTCTATCTGAATCGAGCGGGCGTCCGCCGCGGCCTGCCGCGCGGACTTCGAGCCCTCCTGTCCCACTATCCCATCAACTCTTAAGAGGCCGGCGGGCGGCGGAATTAGCGCGGGGGCGTCGGAGATGGCCCCGAGGGGAGCGCTGGCGCCGCGGCCAGTAGACGATTGAGAATACCCTTGGCTGTTCATACGTTCCTCCCTCTGTTCAAGACGGGCCCGCGTCCTTCTTCTTCTTTCACGGCGGACGCGCGCGATGCGAGCCCCGCGCCGGCGCGCGGACGTGCCGAACAGCTTCCGGCTCACGGCTTCACCTCGGCCTCGGGGAGCGTCCGGCATTCGTCCCGCAGCAGTCGGCGGGTCAGGTTCAGGGTGCGAATGATCTCTTCGCAGGTGGCGCAGCCGGCGGTGTGCTCCCAGACCTCCCTGAGCCTCGGCAGGTCGAGCGCCTCGGCCTCTTCGCGGCTCAGCTCGTCGAGCTTGCTCACGTCGAGCCGCCCGCCCGCGAGGACGACGCCGTTGCAGGCGTTGTATAGGTCGTACACGTCCCCTAGCTCGCTGTCGTGAAAGGGGTCGTTCTCTTTCTTTCGCTTCATTTCGTGTCTCCTTAGGGTGTGGACGTGATTAGGCGAAGGCCCCCGATCTGAGCGCGCGCCCGCGTGCGTGGTCGTACGGACACCGCCGCCGGGTTCGGCGGAAGCCGCGCCCAGGCGGGAGCCGTGCGGCTCGCCGGGCGACCACGCCCATTCCTGTTCTGACGATGATGGTGTTTCGTGTCTCATGGCCTTATTACCCTCGCTTTCTTGACGAGCAATCGCTCTATCCTCTTGAGTCGCCGGTAGACCTCCTTCAGCGGGATGCCCGTCTTCCGGGATATGTCAATCGGCCTGTCGCCGAGCGCCCACAAGCGGCGTATCTCCTTACTAATGGGACCCTCCGAAGGAATGTCGCTCGTAATCATTGTTTTCAAGCCTCCATATTTCTACGGTTCACTCGCATCTGGTCTCGGCTTAAAACTGGCAAGAGCCTCTGCACCGCCGTGGACGTTTAGGTCGGGCCAGACAGACTCAGCGGTCTCCGCTTTCATACCAGGATGAACTGCGGACACCCGCTCGTAGGAACGACCGTCGGGATTCACGAACGCCTCTCCCATGATTCTCCACTCCCACCTTGTATCAGCGCCTTCGGCCTCTTTAGCTAAGGAGCCGGGCGTCGAGAGGGGCGAGGGCGTCGTGGTGCTCCTCGACGCCGAACGTCAACACGGCCGCGCGCCCGACCGAGCCGTCGCGCCCGAGGCCGAACCCGGCCAGGAGGCCGGACGCCTTGCCGATGCCGACCACGGCCGCGATGCCGATGGCGATCAGGAGCAGTAGCGGCAGAATGTGGTTGATTATGATCTGGATGCTCTTCTTCATCTCTCTTCTCCTCCGCGAATGTTTTTACCGTCACCCGTAGGACGCGCGGGCCGGCCCAAATTCTCAAGCCGCGCCGGGGCGGTGAGAAAGGCGGGGGCGCGGCGCGTCTTAAAGGTGTCGATGGACGGACTTCTGGATAGGAGGAAAAGACGATGTCGGCAACACTCAAAAAGATCACCCGGCTCATTTCGTCGAGGGGCGAAATGCTCGCCCGGCTCGTTTTGAGCCTCGTCTGCTTCACGGCGTACATCTCCCTCTTCGTCGCCGTGGTCACGAGCGCGTTCGACACGAGTCTCTCCCGCCCCCTCCTCGGTTAGGAAAGGGCACCCGCCGAGGGGCGGACTTCGGGGGCGGCTCGAACGGCTCACTAACCTTCGCACCTACGCACCCGCCGAATGCACCACCACAAGCAGGCGCGGGGCGCGGCCACAGACCTCCAAAGGGCCGCGCCCCGCGCCCCCGCCTTATACGCCCATTAATTCAAACGTGCGCGGGCTCGCGTTTTGCCGCGCGGGGCGTTTAGAATTGCCCTCAAGAACAGACAAACCGGGAAACGTTTAGCGGATGGAGAGGACGAAGCTGGCGAGGAGACTGCCCGTCGGGGCCGAGGCGCTGCCGGGCGGCGGCGTACACTTCCGCGTGTGGGCCCCGCGCAGGCGGCGCGTGGAAGTCATCTTCGAGGGCGACGGCGCGCCCGGGCCCTGCGCGCTCGGAGGGGAGGAGGGCGGCTACTTCTCCGGCCTCGCCGAAGGGGCGAAGGAGGGCGCGCTCTACCGCTTCCGCCTCGACGGCGGAGACCACCTCTACCCCGACCCCGCGTCGCGCTTCCAGCCCGAAGGGCCGCACGGGGCTTCGCGGGTCGTAGACCCTTCGCGCTTCCGCTGGACCGACTCACTGTGGAAAGGCGCTTCGCTCAAGGGGCAGGTCGTCTACGAGCTGCACGTCGGCACCTTCACGCGCGAGGGCACGCTCGCCGCGGCGACCCCTCACCTGAAGGAACTGTCCGAACTCGGCGTGACGTGCGTCGAGCTGATGCCCGTGGCGGAGTTCCCCGGGCGCTTCGGCTGGGGCTACGACGGCGTCTGCCTGTACGCGCCGACGCGGCTCTACGGCGAGCCCGACGACCTTCGTCGGTTCGTCAACGAGGCACACAACCACAACGTCGCAGTCATCCTCGACGTGGTCTACAACCACCTCGGCCCGGACGGCAACTACCTCGCGCAGTTCTCGGAGCACTACTTGACCGACCGGCACAAGACCGAGTGGGGCGACGCGCTCAACTACGACGGGAAGAACTCGGCCCCCGTCCGCGAGTTCTTCCTCAAGAACGCGCGCTACTGGGTCGAGGAGTTTCACTTCGACGGCCTGCGCCTCGACGCGACGCAGAGCATCAAGGACGACTCGCGCGAGCACTTCCTCGCGGCGCTGACGCGCGAGGTGCGCGAGGCCGCGCGGGGGCGCGAGACCGTCGTCGTCGGCGAGAACGAGCCGCAGGAGGCGCGGATGATTCTCGACTTCGGGCTCGACGGCCTCTGGAACGACGACTTTCATCACGCGGCGATGGTGGCTTTGACGGGCCGGAGCGAGGCTTACTACTCCGACTACAGGGGCACGCCGCAGGAGTTCGTCTCGGCGGCCAAGTACGGCTTCCTCTACCAGGGCCAGCGCTACAAGTGGCAGCGCCACCGGCGCGGCACGCCGGCCCTCCGCATGGCCCCGCACGCCTTCGTCAACTTCATACAGAACCACGACCAGGTGGCCAACTCCGCGCGCGGCCTGCGCGCGCACGCCCTGACGAGCCCCGGCCGCCTGCGCGCGATGACGGCGCTCATGCTGCTCCTGCCCTCGACGCCGATGCTCTTCATGGGTCAGGAGTTCGCGGCCTCCTCGCCGTTCCACTACTTCGCCGACCACGAGGACGAGGGGCTGGCCGAGAAGGTCAGGCGCGGCCGGGCCGAGTTCCTCGCGCAGTTCCGCAGCATCGCCACGCGCGGGACGCGCGGGCACCTTCCAGACCCGGGCGCGCCCGAGACCTTCGAGCGCTGCAAGCTCGACCACGCGGAGCGCGAGAGACACGGGGAGGTCTACGACCTGCACCGCGACCTGCTCCGCCTGCGGCGCGGGGACGCGGTCTTCAGCGCGCAGGAGCCGCGCGCGCTCGACGGCGCGGTGCTCGGCCCCGCGGCCTTCGTGCTGCGCTACTTCGGCGTCGATGCGGACGACCGCCTGCTCGTCGTCAACTTCGGCCCGGACTTGAACCTCAACCCCGCGCCCGAGCCCCTGCTCGCGCCGCCCGCGGGGAAGGTCTGGCAAACCGTCTGGTCGAGCGAAGACTACGCCTACGGCGGGACGGGGACGCCCGCGCTTGAGACGAAGAACAACTGGTGCCTCCCCGGCGAGGCGGCGGTCGCGCTCGCGCCGGCCGACCCCGCGAAAGTGGGCGACCCGGCCGACGGCGGAGGCGGCCCGAGCGAAGAGGAAGAGGTGCGCAAAGAGTCTCTGCACGCGTGGGAAGAGGAAGGCTGAGAGTCTGACCCGGCTTGAAAGGCCGGGCTAAATTCAGACGCCGCCGACGCGGCGGAGGTATGACGAGCTGAAGGGTGTTGGAGGAATGAAGGAACCGGTTCGCAAGTTAACTTTCGGCGAAGAAGACACGCACGACGCGGAGCTGATGCTCGGGCGCGAGTGGCTGGTGACGAACGGGCTGGGCGGCTTCGCCTCGGGGACGCTGGCGGGGGTGCCGACGCGCCGGTATCACGGGCTGCTCGTCGCGGCCCTCCCCACCCCGCTCGGGCGGACGGTGATGTTCAACCACCTCTCGGAGTGGCTTCGGCTGCCCACGGGCGAGCGGCATCAGATCGGCGGGCAGGAGCGCGCGGGCGGGCAGCTCGAATGGCCCGGCGCGAAGCACCTGCGCGAGTTCCGGCTCGAAGCGGGGCAGCCCGTCTGGCGCTACGAGTTGAACGGCCACGTCGTCGAGAAGCGCGTGCTGATGGTGCACAGCCAGAACACCGTGCACGTCAACTACAGGCTCGTCGAAGGCGAGGGGCCTCTGCGCCTCAAGCTCCGGCCGGCGCTCCAGTTCCGGCCGCTCGAAGAGGCCGTCCACGGTCGCGCCGACGAGCCCTACACCGTCACCTCGACCGAAGACCGTTTGGAACTCTCGACCGGGCACAAGTACCCGCCGCTGCGCCTGAAGATTTTCGGCCTGCGCGCGACCTTCGCGCTCGACGGCGGCAAGATGCAGGACGTGCACTACAGGACGGAGGAGCGGCGCGGCTACGACCACACGGGCGAGCTTTGGAGCCCCGGCTACTTCAGCGTGGACGTGACGCGCGACGTGACGGCGACGCTCATCGGCTCGACCGAGAGCTGGGAGCTGATCCGCGCGCTCTCGCCCGAGGACGCGCAGGCGGCCGAGAACGAGCGGCGCGAGCGCCTGCTCGCTTCGGCCGCGCCCGCCGCGCGCGAAGGGGTCGCGGCCGAACTCGTCCTCGCCGCCGACCAGTTCGTCATCACGCCCTCGGGGCGGCAGGAGGACGCCGCGCGCGCGCACGCCGCGGGCGAGGAGGTGCGCTCGGTCATTGCGGGCTACCACTGGTTCACGGACTGGGGCCGCGACACGATGATCAGCCTGGAGGGTCTGACCTGCACGACGGGCAGGCACAGGGAGGCGGGCTGGATTCTGCGCACCTTCGGGCAGTACGTGCGCGACGGCCTCATCCCGAACATGTTCCCCGACGGCGCGAACGATGGGCTCTACCACACGGCCGACGCCACGCTCTGGTTCTTCCACGCGCTCGACCGTTATTTGAAGACGACCGACGACCGCGTGACGCTCGAAGTCCTCCTGCCGAAGATGCAGGAGGTCGTCCGCCGCCACCTCGAAGGCACGCGCTTCGGCATCAAGGTTGACCCGAAGGACGGCCTGCTCGTGCAGGGCGAGGAGGGCTACCAGTTGACCTGGATGGACGCGAAGTGCGACGGCTGGGTCGTCACGCCGCGGCGCGGCAAGGCCGTCGAGATCAACGCGCTCTGGTACAACGCGCTGCGGCTCCTGGAAGGCTGGACGGGCGCGGCCGGCGACGCGGCTCGGGCCGAGGAGCTAAGCGGGCACGCCGAGCGCTGCCGCCGCTCCTTCAACGAGCGCTTCTGGTACGAGGAGGGCGGACACCTCTTCGACGTGGTCGAGAGCTGGGATTTGAAGGGCGAGAACGACCCGGCCTGCCGCCCCAACCAACTGCTCGCCTTCTCGCTCGAACACCCGGTGCTTGAGGGCGCGCGCTGGGAGCCGGTCCTGAACGTCGTGAGGGAGAAGCTCCTGACGCCGGTCGGCCTGCGCTCGCTCGCGCCCGACCACCCGGACTTCAAGCCGACCTACCACGGCGACCTGAAGACGAGGGATGCGGCCTACCACCAGGGCACGGTCTGGGGCTGGCTCATCGGCCCCTTCATCGACGCCTGGCTCAAAGTCCACCCCGGCGACCGCGCGGGCGCGCGCAAGATGCTGGAAGGCTTTCTGGTGCACTTCGACGAGGCGTGCGTCGGCTCCATCAGCGAGGTCTTCGACGCCGTCCCGCCCTTCCACGCGCGCGGCTGCATCGCGCAGGCGTGGAGCGTGGCCGAGGTCTTGAGATGTTGGGTTCTGACTTCGGACGGGAATGAGAGTTGACGACGTTCAGCGAGGTTCAGAAGGTCGGGGAACTACTCCGCGCTTTACGCTGCGAGTGGTACGTCTGCGGCGGCTGGGCGCTCGACCTCTTCCTCGGCCGCGTGACGCGCACGCACAAGGACGTTGACATCGCCGTCGCGCGGCGCGACCAGTCGGAGGTGCAGGGCTACCTTCTGCGCCGCGGCTGGAAGCTCGAGAAGGCCGCCGACGGGAGGTTGAGCCCGTGGGCCGAGGGCGAAGAGTTGCGCCTGCCGCTCCACGCCGTCTGGTGCCGCAAAGAGGCGCACGACCCTGACTTCTTCGAGCTGCTGCTCAACGAGATCGACGGCGGGCTGTTCAGGTTCCGTCGCGACCCGGCGGTCACGCTGCCGCGCGCGCGCATGTCGTTCGAGTCGCCGCGGGGGCTGCCGGTGCTCGCCCCGGAGGTCGTGCTGCTCTACAAGTCGAACAGCCCCGAAGAGTACGGCGGAGATTTTCTTAACGCGGCCCCGGCGCTCTCGGCGGAGGCGCGCGCGTGGCTCAAGGGCGCGCTCGACAGGGTCTCGCCGGGTCACGTTTGGGCGAGCGAGTTATGACCGAGTACAACAGACGAACGAGGTAGTTAATGAGACTGAAAAGATCAAGCGGGATTCTGCTCCACCCGACTTCTTTGCCGGGGCGGTTCGGCGTGGGGGATTTGGGCGGGGAGGCTTACAGGTTCGTGGACTGGCTGGCGGCGGCCGGGCAGGCGTACTGGCAGATCATGCCGCTCGGGCCGACCGGCTACGGCGACTCGCCGTACTCCGCGTTCTCGGCCTTCGCGGGCAACACCACCCTCGTCAGCCCGGAGAAGCTGGTCGAGTCGGGGCTGCTCGACGCCTCCGACATTCAAGACGCGCCCGACCTCCCCGCAGAGCGCGTCGATTACGGCAAGGTCATCGAGTACAAGCGCGGGCTGCTTGAGAAGGCTTTCCGGAACTTCACGCGCAGGCTCGAAGAGGACGAACCCTTGCGGCGCGACTACGGGGGCTTTGAAGGCTTCGCCGCGACGTGGCTCGACGACTGGGCGCTGTTCGCGGCGCTGAAGGAGGAGTACGAGGGCGAGCCCTGGAACACCTGGGCGCCGGGGCTCGCGCGGCGCGAGCCGGCGGCGGTCGGGGCCGCGCGCCAGTCCTTCGCGGAGCGCGTCGAGGCGCACAAGTTCGCGCAGTACGTCTTCTTCCACCAGTGGCTCAGGCTGAAGAAGTACGCCAACGAGCGCGGCGTGCGCGTCGTCGGCGACATGCCCATCTTCGTCGCGCACAACTCTGCGGACGTGTGGTCGAAGCCCGAGCTGTTCAAGCTCAAAGAGGACGGGAAGCCTTCGGTCGTCGCGGGCGTCCCGCCCGACGCCTTCAGCGCGACGGGTCAGTTGTGGGGGAACCCCATCTACGACTGGGAGCGGATGCGCGCGGACGGCTTCAAGTGGTGGGTCGCGCGCGTGCGCGAGACTTTGAAGATCGTGGACGTGGTGCGGCTCGACCACTTCCGCGGCTTCGCCGCCTACTGGGAGGTGCCGGCCGAGCACGAGACGGCCGAGCACGGCCGCTGGGTCAACGCGCCGGGGCGCGAGGTCTTTGGCGCGATGAAGGACGCGCTCGGCGGAGACCTGCCCATCGTCGCCGAAGACCTCGGCACCATCACGCCCGACGTGCATCAACTCCGCGACGAGTTCGACTTCCCCGGCATGCGCGTCCTACAGTTCGCCTTCGGCGGTGACCCGCACGACACGCACCTCCCGCACGAGTACGTCCGCAACACCGTCGCCTACACGGGCACGCACGACAACGACACCGTCGTCGGCTGGTTCCGGCAGCGCTCACGCGAGGACGCCTCGGAAGGGGAGAAGCGCGAGCGCGAGTTGTGCCTGAAGTACCTCGGCACGGACGGCGCGCAGATCAACTGGGACTTCATCCGCGCCGCGCAGATGTCGGTCGCCGTCCTCTCGGTCGCGCAACTCCAGGACGTGCTCGGATTAGGGTCGGAGGCGCGCATGAACACGCCCGCCAGCACCGAAGGCAACTGGAACTGGCGCTACCGCGAGGGCGCGCTCACCGACGAACTCGCCGCGCGCCTGCGCGAGATGGCGTGGATGTACGGGAGGCTGTCATGACGCTAAGTCTGGTCACGAAAAAGGCCCGGCCATTTCTAACCGGGCGAAGGGGCGTAGTTTCTCAGTGCCTATAACTTACGGAAGAAGGCGAGAGGCGTGGCCTTCAACGAACCTTCGGGAAAGACCATGTTACTGAGGAATTGTGCGGAGAATTGCGAGGCACCGATGAACTGTGTCTGGGGGAGTTGAAAGGACTCAGACGACATCTCCTTGATGCCGATCATGTAGACGCCAGGGAGTCCCGCCGTCCCGTGCCTGAAATAGTATGTCGAAATTGGCTCCTCCATCCCCTCATCCTTAATCGTACCAGCTATCATCTCGCCGACCTGCGTGTGCAGGAGGTACGCGGACGGAAAGGTGACGCGAGAGAGGAACTGCTTCAGCATTTTTATGCCGGCGGCATTCTGGCGCTCCTCCGAGGTCTTGGGCTTGGCCGCGGCAGCCTCGAATGCCAGCACGGCGGTCTCCAGCATGAATTTATCGCAGAAGACGAGCGACCCTTGGGCGATGAATAGCGACCCTTGTTCGGCCGCCTCAACGTCCTCGCTTATCATGTGGTGCTCGACGAGATAGCTGAGCACATCGGTCGTTATAACGTCGTGCGGGTCTATCACCCGCTTTTGGCTGAAGGAGTCGTCCGCACTCTTTTTAGTCCCGCCCTTTAAGAGCTGAACGTTAGCCTCCCCGTGCTTCTCGGAGGCATCTCTTGATGATTCCAGTTCTTCGAGGGATGTGAGGCGGCCGCTGAACAGTTGTGCGTAGTAAGAAGCTATCCGGCTGCTGTCCCGGTAGAGGAAGTCATACAATGCGGCCCGAGGTTCTTCTTGCTCCATTCTGCATCCTCCGTCGCGTCTCCTGGTGCCGCCTAGTGAAGTCGGCGACCTCATCCGTGACAGACTTCATATACTCCTCCAAATTGCGGAAGGCGTCCTCTACCATCTTCTTTGCGCGCTCCTGCGTCTCCTCGGGGATACTGAAGGGAATTTCTTTTTGAGACTTTTTTGTCATAACATCCCACCCATCCACAGTATAGATACGCGGCAGAGTTGGCACAAGGTCGGCGGAACTCTATACCTGAATCATTTAGAAAGGCAAGGATTCGGGCGCGCCGACAACTGTTCACTGTTTCCTTGGGCCGCGCGCCTGCGCGAGATGACGCGGATGTACGGGAGGCTGGACGGCTAGCCCGGGGGAGTCCGGCGGGGGAGTCGGCCGCGGGTTCAGTCGATGATGTTCATCCTCCGGAGGAGGGCGCGGAAGCGCGGGTCGTCTTTGATGGCGTCGAAGCGGGGCTCGTCCTTCGTCCAGGCCATGCGGTCTTCGCGGAGTTCGAGGCACCTGTCGAGGGCCGCGAGGGCCTCGTCGGCGCGCCCCGTCTCGGCGTAGTGCATGGCGAGGAAGTAGAGCGACTTCGGGTCGCGCTCGGCCAGGGTCTTCAGGCGGCGCTGCATGAGCGCGGCCTTCTCCGGCTGCCCCGCCCGCCGGTAGGCGGTGGCGAGCATCGAGGCCCAGGCGAAGTCGGGCTCCTCCGGGTCGGGGAACAGCTCGCCGGCCATGCGGATGACCTCCGCGTAGTCACCTTTGATGAGGTGCAGCTTGCCGAGCCCCCTGCGTACGAAGCGGGCGTCGCCGTCCATCTCAAGCGACGCGCGCAAGACCTTTATCGCCTCGTCGAACTCGCCGCGCTTTTCGAGGATGGCGTAGTGCGGCACGCCGAGGTCGGCCGAGCGCGGGTCTAACTCGCGCGCGCGGTCGATCTCGGCCAGCCCCTCTGTGTAGCGCCCGAGCGTCGCGAGCAGGCGCGCGTAATACTGGTGCGCGTCCACGTTGTCGGGGTCGAGTTCGAGCGCCCGCCGGAAAGACCTCTCGGCCGCCGCCCAGTCCCAGTCATAGGAATATTGCACCCAGCCGAGCGAGGCGTGGGCGTCGGCGAGGTTCGCGTCCAGCTCCAGGGCCTTGTGCGCCAGTTCGCGCGCCTTCTCGTAGAACTCGTCGTCGGCCTCGCTGGTGAAGGCCGCGCGCCAGGAGTAGGCGTTCGCCAGCCCCGTGTAGGCCAGCGCGTAGCCGGGGTCGAGGCCGACGGCCTGCCGGAACTCGGCGATGGCCTTCTCGGGGTTCCGCTTCTCCATGAAGAGGCGGCCGCGCCAGTAGGCGTAGTACGCCTCGCGGCTCTCGGTCTCGCGCCGCGTCACGACCTCGTGCTCCCTCTCCAGCGCCTGCGAGACGAGCGACCGGGTCAGGCGCAGCGAGAGCGCGTCCTGTAGCCTGAAGAAGTCGGTCTCGGTCTCGTCGAAGGAGCCCTGCCAGAGCTGCGCGCCGTCGCGCACGTCCCACAGGCGGGCGTTGACGCGCAGGCGGCCCTCCGACATCTGGAGCGTGCCCTCCAGCACGGCGTCCACCTTCAACTCTTCGCCGAGCCTGAGCGGGTTCGCGTCCCGTTCGGCGTAGCCGCGGACGGAGGCGAGGGGGCGCACGTTGAAACGGTTCAGGCCGCCGAGGCGGCTGATGAGCGAGTCGGTCAGGCCGAGCGAGAGCGCGCGGCTCTCGCCGCCGTCCGTCAGGGTCTTGAGCGGCAGGATGGCGAGGGCGCGAATCTCCCTCTCGTGCGCCGGGGCGTTCGAGACGCCCTTGCGCCCCCACCAGACGGCGGCGCACGTCAGCAGCAGCAACGCCGCGAGCGAGAGCATGAACGCCGGCCGCCGGAAGTACCGCGCCGCCGTCGCGGGCGCGGTAAAGGGCTGCGGCTCTGTAACCGCGTCGGGCCTCGGCGTGGCGTGTGCGGGGGCGGCGGCGGGCGGCGGGTCGGGCTGTGTCGGGGCGGGCCGGGGCGCTTCGGGTTCGTCGGCGGCCGCGAGGGGCAGCTCGCACACGTCCGCGACGAAGCGGTAGCCGCGCCTGGGGACGGTCTGGATGAACTGCGCCTGAGCCGGGTCGTGCTCGCCGAGGGTCTTGCGGAGCAGCGAGACCGTGTAGTTGATGTTCCCTTCCTCGACGAAGGTGTCGCGCCAGACCTCGTCCAGCAACTCCTCGCGGCTGACGACCGAGGGGTGGCGGCTGACCAGGAGGGTGAGCACCTCCAGCGCCTTCGGCGCGAGCGGCACGAGCCGGTCGCCGAGCCACAACGACGGGTTCCCCGTGTCGAGACGGAACCCCCTGAACCTGTAAGAACGGCCGTTTCTGCCCGCCATTTCCGCCCTTTTTCGCCCCTCACAAATTCCTAATCTTTCCCAAAGTTCTTCCGAACGGCCGCCAAGATAAACCGTCGGCCGAAGTCGGCGCAAGAGTTTTCGCCCGGCCCACCCGACACCCCGAAAGGAGCATTCACATGAAGAGACAGACGCTCGGCCGCCTCGGCCTCGCGCTCCTCCTATCGCCCCTCCTGCACGCGGGGGCGGCGTCCGCGCAGCGCCGCCGCGCGGTCGTCGTGCGCCCGCGCCCGGTCGCACACCGCCACACCAGAGTGGTCGTCCACACGGGACACCCCATCAGGCGCGCCCTGCCCGACCGCGTCGTCGTGCGCCCCGCGCGCAGGACGGTCGCGGTCGGCGCGCCGCTCACGTTCCTGCCGGCCGTCACCTGGACGGCGGCCGCCGCCGCCCTGCCCGCGCGCGAGGTCGTCGTCTGGCAGGACGGCGAGGTCATCACGCGCGACGAGGGCTGGGTTGACACCAACTTCGGCGTGGACGGGCGGGGCGACGCGCTCTTCCTACAGGTCGGCGGGTCGGCGCGGCTCAGCTTCGCCGAGGTCGCCTTCTCGAACGGCAACGTGCAGGTCGTCGATTTCAACGACCGCACGCACGGCGAAGGCGTCTACCGCCTGCTCGACTTCGCCGACGGCCGCCACGTCAAGACCGTGCGCCTGCTGGCGAAGTCGAACCGGGACGAGACGCGGCTCTCCGTCTACCTGAGCAAATAGCGGTCAGAACCGCCCGCGGTAGCGGGTGGGTGTCACGTTGACGGCTTGCTGATTGATGAGAGTCGCGCTGTCGTCAATCACCGGGCTGCACTCGTAAGGCCCACCCGCTACCGCGGGTGGTTCTGACCCGGTTGCCCCAAACCCACTATAGGACGAACAGAGAGGAACACACATGAACTCACCGAACAGAACCCGACACCTCCTCCTTATTCTGCTGCTCGTGCTCACGGCCGGCGGCGGCGCTTCGGCGCAGCAGGGCCTGCGCGAGACCTTCGGCCCCGGCGTGGATGACGGCCTCGGCGGCATCGCCCTCGGGAGCGAGATGCAGCGGCTGACGCTCGACCAGTCGGCCTTCCCGCTCGCGCGCTGCAACGACAACTCGCCCGCGATCCTCTACTTCCGCCCGGCCTCGCGCGCGGCCGACCGCGACAAGTGGGTCATCAACCTGCAAGGCGGCGGTGCCTGCTCCAACGGGCTCGACTGCTCGCAGCGCTGGTTCAGCGTCGGCCAGGCGTTCGGCAGAAACAACATGACCAGCGTCGGCTTCCCCGTCGCCGCCGACCAGAACGGCATCTTCGAGCGCGACGAGGAGCCCTACGCCTCCGCGAACCCCTTCGCGGGCTACAACCAGGTCTTCGTCCACTACTGTAGCTCGGACAGTTGGGCCGGGACTGTGGCCGACGCGGTCGTCTTCGGGCTCGACTACCGGCCCGTGCTCGACGACACGCCGGGCGGCGTCCCCGTCCCGCGCACCTACACCATCAGCTTCCTCGGCCGCCGCATCTTCGACGCCGTCATCCAGACGCTGCGGCGCGACGGCGTCCCCTCGCCCGCGTACCGCAGGGCCGACGGGAGCGCCCAGCCCCTGCCCGACCTCGACGACGCACGCTTCGTCATCCTCTCGGGTGGGAGCGGCGGCGGCGCGGGCGTCATCCACAACCTCGACCACCTGCGCGGGATGCTGGGCGAGCGGACACGTCTGGTCGGCCTGACCGACTCCATCTTCCGCCCCGGCAAGGACGTGATGGACTTGAGCCAGTCGGCGCTCTGCGTCAGACGGGGGGCCTGCACCGTGGACGAGCAGAACCAGTACCTCTTCAACGAGGGCTCGTACGCGAACTGGGGCGCGGCGCAGGGGAGCGACCAGAGCTGCCTGCTCTACCACTTCGCAGACCCGCACCAGTGCGCGGACAACCGGCACCTCGTGACCGACCACCTCACCACGCCCTTCTTCGTCCGCATGGACTTGTACGACCACGGCGGGGTCGAGGACTACCGCGCCGACAACCTCTTCATGCTCGGCGCGCCCGACCCCAAGCCGGCGACGCCCGAGCACGAGCCCCTGAGCCCGGAGGAGTTCGCCGCGGCGCTCAGGGCGGACATCCTCGAACTCGCGGACGTGCCGCGCACGGCGCACGAGCGGGCGCTGATAGACTTCACGCCCGGCGCGTACGCCCCGGCCTGCGGCGACCACGACATGCTGCGCAGCAACAAGGGCGTCTACCTGACCGCAATCGGGCGGCGCAAAAAGGAGGCGCGCGTGCTCGACCTGTTTGAAGCCTGGCTCCGCCACGACCACCGGCCCGCCATCGTCGCCGCCGCGGCCGACCGCAGCGACTCGACCTGCCCGCAGTAGGAAGACTCTGGCGCTGGAGGCGCGGGCTGTGGTATTTCAGACCAACCACGGCCCGCGCGCGTCTGAATTAAGCGCCGGTCGCCTCGCCGCTTTGAGACCGGCAGCCCGAAGTCTGTTCAAGGAGAGCCATGAGGAGAAAGACTTTGACTCTGCTCGCCCTCGCCCTGCTGTTGTCGGCCTCCGTCGTCTCGTTGGGCTCCACGTCGGCCGCCAACGTCAACCGCAAGCCGAAGCCGAAGCGCCCGCCGGGCGCCATCGGCGCGGGCGGCGCGGGCACGTACGCGAGGGGTGCCCGGCGGAAGGCCCCGACCGCGGCCCCGACGCCGAACGCGCCCAACGCCAACCAGTCATACATCGGCGGCAGCGGTATGGATGGCACCGGCATCCGCAGGAGGGGGAACGAGAACGGCGCGGCCGTCGAACCCACCAACCCTGTGAACGCCAACGCCAACGCTAACGCCAACAACTCTTTCTGGGGCGGCCAGACGGAGGGCACGGGCATCCGGCGGAAGGGGCCGCGGAAGCGACGCCGCCCGTAACCCACGAAAGCCTTTGCCGCCCGCGGGCGAACCACACACTTTCAAGAGCGGAGGACGCGCATGAGAAGAACTGTCATTGTCGTCTTCGTCGTCTTCACCTTCGCCGCGGCGTGCGTCGCCGCCGCCGGCCAGAGAAGGGTGCCGAGGATTTTCGGCCCCGACCGCAGACCGCCCGCGGCGACTCAACCGGCGGCGGCCCAGCCCGAAACGCCCGCGACTCCGACAGCGCCCGCCGCCGAGAGCGCGTCGCCGTCGACACAGCAGGCGTACAAGCCCGCCATCGAATACCAGTCGCTCATGCAGTTGCGCTTCTACGAGAACCAGGGCAACTTCCTCGTCGAAGGTCTGGAGGTCGTCTTCCCGCCCGCGGGCTCGAAGAAGGCGACCTTCATCATCACGCGCGCGAGCGGCGCGGCGGTGGCGAGCGTCCCGCTTCGACTTGAGTCGCCGCTCGCCACCTTCACGATGTTCGGGATGTACGTGCCCGACGGCGTGCCCGGCAGCGCCAACGTCGGCGAGCCGGGCGACTACGTCCTCTCCGTGCAGGTGGACGGCCAGCCGATCACGACGCTGCCCTTCTCGATGAAGAAGGAGTCAAACAACGACCCCTTCAACCCGCGCACGGCCTTCGTCCGCGAAGGCCCCTGGCGCGACCTCGCGTACTTCTCCGAACGCGTGGACGCGACCGCCAACAAAAACCTCCGCTTCAACTGGTGGACGAGCCTGCGGGAGTTGCCCGCCGGCAGCCCGCCGCGGTCGCTGGTCACGGTGCACATCCTCCACGGCGGCCAGGAGATCGGCGCGACCCGAAGCCCCGTCGTCGTCACGCAGACCGACTGGCAGTTCTTCAATCTGGAGTTTGAGACCGCCGGGGTGAAGCCGATTCGCTGGATGACTCTGGCCGACTTGACGAAGAAGGACGGCGAGTACACGGTCGTCGCGAAGGTGGGCGGCAAGCCCTTCAAGACCTACCGCGCCGAGGTGCGCGGCGGCCAGCTCCAGCGGCACGCGCGCAACAGCCTCGACACGCAGCCGCACACGGACTTCATCTCGCCCCGGATGGTAGACACCTCCTCGCGCTCGACCTCGCAATACGAGATGTACGACATGTACTGGGTGAAGAAGATGTAAGGCGTTCGATAAGAATTTAACCGCAGACGCAGAGAGGCACAGCCTGAAGAGGTTTACTCGACAGGCTGTGCCTCTGCGTCTCTGCGGTTACTGCTCTTCCTCACCCTCGACGCCCTCGCTCGTCGTCTCGACCTCGCCCTGCGCCTCGGTCTCGGGGACTTCGGTCGTGGCGTAGTCGAGCGGCTTGAGCAGCTCGGGGGTGACGGGGCGGTGGACGCCGTCGCCCTCGGAGACCTGTCGGCTGCACGCGCGGCAGAAGCCTCGGTCGAGCGGGACGATGGTGTCGGCGTTGGCGCAGTAGACCGACTCGACCGGCGACTCCTCGTCGTAGACGCCCGGCGACTCCGGGACAGGGGGCGCCTCCTCCTCGACCCGCCTCGGCTCCCCTTCCGCCAGGCCGCCCGGCTCAAGCCGGAAGAGCGCGAGCGAGCGCGCCTCGACGCGGTAGCTCGCGCCGCCGCGCGTCGTCCGGGTGCGCGTGCGGCGGCGGCCGAAGCTCTCGCGCGTGTCGAGCAGTTGCTCCCAACTGTCGCCCGCGCGGTGCGCGGGGAGCGTGAAGGAGACGCCGCGGTGGTGCGCGTTCAGGAGCAGGAGCAGCGTGTCGCCCTCCACGCGGCGGCCGCGCTCGTCCACCTCGTCGATGGCGTCGCCCGCGAGCCGCACGGCCAAGCTCCGCGCCTGCTCGTTGCGCCAGTCGTGGTCGGTCATCTCCTGGCCGTCGGGGCGGAACCAGGAGATGTCCTTGATCTCTGCGCCGCGGACGGGGCGGCCCTGGAAGAACTTCCGGCGGCGCAGGACGGGCTGCTGGTGAAATATCCTGATGAGCTGGCGCGTGAACTCAAGCAGGTCGCGCCCCTGCTCGTCCGGCTCCCAGTCCACCCACGAGATTTCGTTGTCCTGGCACCAGGCGTTGTTGTTGCCCCCTTGAGTCCGCCCCATCTCGTCGCCCGCGACGAGCATCGGCACGCCCTGTGACAGCAGGAGCGTCGCCAGGAAGTTCCGCTGCTGCCGCGCGCGCAGGGCGTTGACCTCGGGGTCGTCCGTCTCGCCTTCGACGCTACAGTTCCAACTGATGTTGTGGTCGTGGCCGTCGCGGTTGCCCTCCTGGTTGGCCTCGTTGTGCTTCTCGTTGTAGCTGACGAGGTCGCGCAGGGTGAAACCGTCGTGCGCGGTGACGAAGTTGATGCTGGCGTAAGGCCGCCGGCCGCTCCGCTCGTACAGATCGCTGCTGCCCGTCAGACGAAACGCGAGGTCGTCGAGCTGCCCCGGGTCGCCGCGCCAGAACGAGCGCACGTTGTCGCGGTAGACGCCGTTCCACTCCGCCCAGAGCACGGGGAAGTTGCCGACCTGATACCCGCCTTCCCCTAAGTCCCACGGCTCGGCGATGAGCTTCACCTGCGAGAGGACGGGGTCTTGGTGGATGATGTCGAAGAAGGAGCCGAGGCGGTCAACGTCGTGCAGCTCGCGCGCTAAGGCGGAGGCGAGGTCGAAGCGGAAGCCGTCCACGTGCATCTCAAGCACCCAGTAACGCAAGCTGTCCATGAGGAGTTGGAGCGCGCGCGGGTGCACCATGTTCAGCGTGTTGCCGCAGCCCGTGAAGTCCATGTAGTAGCGCGGCTGGCCGTGGACGAGCCGGTAGTAGGCGGCGTTGTCGATGCCGCGGAACGAGAGCGTCGGGCCGAAGTGGTTCCCCTCGCCCGTGTGGTTGTAGACGACGTCGAGGATGACCTCTATCCCTTCGCGGTGGAGGGTCTTGACCATCGTCTTGAACTCGGTGACCTGCTGCCCGCGCGTCCCCGTCGAGGAGTAGCGCACGTCGGGCGCGAAGAAGCCGACGGAGTTGTAGCCCCAGTAGTTCGTCAGCCCCCGGTCTTGGATGAACTTGTCGGAGACGAACTGGTGGACGGGCATCAGCTCGACGGCGGTGACGCCGAGCGAGTGCAGGTACTCGACGACCGAGGGGTGCGCCAGCCCCGCGTACGTGCCGCGCAGCTCCTCGGGCACCTCCGGGTGGAGCTTCGTGAAGCCCTTGACGTGCAGCTCGTAGATGAGCGTCTTGTGCCAGGGCGTGTGCGGGCGCGTGTCGTCGCCCCAGCTAAACGCGGGGTCTACGACGACGCACTTGGGCACGTAGGGCGCGCTGTCGCGCTCGTCGAAGGAGAGGTCGGCGTCGGGGCTTCCGATGGTGTAGCCGAAGACGGCGTCGTCCCACGCGACCGTCGAGGCGACGGCCTTCCCGTAGGGGTCTATGAGGAGCTTGTGCGGGTTGAAGCGGTGGCCGGCCTGCGGCTCGTAGGGGCCGTGGACGCGGTAGCCGTAGAGCTGGCCGGGCCGCGCCTCGGGCAGGTAGGCGTGCCAGACGAGGTCTGTGCGCTCGGACAGTTGGATGCGCGCCGTCTCGCGCCGCGGGTCTTCCGCGTCGAACAGGCAGAGCTCGACCGCCGTGGCGTGCTCGGAGAAGAGCGCGAAGTTGACGCCCGCGCCGTCCCACGTCGCGCCCAGCGGGTAGGGCTGCCCGGGCCAGACTTGCATTCAATGCTCCTGAATAGACGTGACAAGCAGGACGCCGCGTCAGAGGCGTCTGAGTTTAGCCCGGCCTTTCGAGGCCGGGTCAGCGATAACATACGTAGCCGCGTCGCGTCCGTCGTCGCCTGAGCCGGTACGGCATGTTCAGGCGTCGCTGACACGACGCGGCCGTGTTCGGTTCAACTTTACCCGGCCTTGAAAGGCCGGGCTAAACTCATGCGCCGCTGACGCGGCGTCCTACTTCGGCGCTTCATCTACGTAAACCGCCGCACCCCAACCGTCAAGCTCGACATCCTTCGCGCCCTCGACGCGCTCGGGCGGCGGCGCGTGCGACGTGTCGCCGCCGTAGCGCGGGTCGCCGCTCCAGAGCGCGAGTCGCCACGCGCCTTCCGCGGAGGGCACGGGCCGGGCTTCGTGTGAGAGGTTGCAGAGGAGGATGGCACGCGCGGCCGACTCGTCGCCGCGTTCGATGGTCAGCCAGCGGCGCTCTTCGTCGAAGCGGACGCGTGTGCGCGCCTTGTCGCAGTTCGAGAGCTGCGGGTGCGCGCGGCGCAGGGCGAGCAGGTCTCGGTAGAAGTCGAGGAGCCCCGCGTGCGGCTGCCTGCCCAGACAGTCCCAGTCGAGCTTCGAGCGGACGAAGGTTATCTCCGACTGCGGGTCTGCGAAGCCGCCGAGGGTCGATTCGGTCTCGCCCTCCGCGCGGACGAAGGAGTCGTACTCCTCCATCCTCCCCTTGCGCACGGCGCGGCCCAGCTCCGGGTCTGTGTGGCTCGTGAAGTAGAGGAAGGGCGCGCGCTCGCCCCACTCCTCGCCCATGAAGAGCATCGGCACGTTCGGCGCGCCGCACAGCAGTATCGCCGCCGCGAGCCGCTGCCGCGCGGGCTCCGCCACGCGCGACAGGCGGTCGCCCCAGTAGCCGTTCGCGATCTGGTCGTGGTTCTGTATGCAGACGACGAACTGCTCGCCCGGCCTGGCCGTCGAGTCGGTGCCGTGGCACCTGCCGCGGAAGGCGGAGTGTTGCCCGCAGTAGACGAAGCCCGCCCCGACCGCCTTCGCCAAATCTTCGACCTTCCCGAAGTCGCCGAAGTATCCGCGGTCGGCCCCCGTCAGGAGCGCGTGCAGCGAGTGGTGGAAGTCGTCGCTCCACTGCGCGTCGATGCCGTACCCCCCGTCCTCCGGATTCTTGAGGACGCGCACGTCGTTGAGGTCGCTCTCCGCGATGAGGTAGGCCGGGCGTCCGAGAGCGCGCGCCTGCGCGTGGAACTCTTCGGAGAGCTGTTCGAGCAGGTGCTTCTCGCTCGTGTCGGCGATGGCGTGGACGGCGTCGAGGCGGAGTGCGTCCACGTGGTACTCGGTCAGCCAGTAGAGCGCGTTCTCGACGAAGTAGCGGCGGACGCCGTCCGCGTCCTCGCCGTCGAAGTTGAGCCCCGCGCCCCAGGGCGACTTGTGCGCCTCGCTGTAGAGCGGCATGAACTCGCCCGCGTAGTTGCCCTCGGGGCCGAGGTGGTTGTAGACGACGTCCAGGACGAAGGCGAGCCCCTCCCGGTGGCACGCGTCGATGAGCCTCTTCAGACCTTCAGGCCCGCCGTAGGTGGACTGCGGCGCGTAGAGGTGCGCGCCGTCGTAGCCCCAGTTGCGCGCGCCGGGGAACTGCGCGACGGGCATCAGCTCGACCGCCGTCACGCCGAGAGACTTCAAGTGCGAGAGCTTCGGGATGATCGCCTCGAACGTGCCCTCGGGCGTGAACGTGCCCGTGTGCAGCTCGTAGACGACGTACTCCTTGAGCGCGAGCCCCTTCCAACCCTCGTCCGTCCACTTAAACTCATCCGGCTCGACGACGCGCGAGGGGCCGTGCACGCCCGCGGGCTGGGAGCGCGACACGGGGTCGGGGCGCTCGCTGCCGTTCACGACGTAGAAGTAGTCCGCGCCCGCCGCCACGCCCTCCACGCGCGCCTCGAAGACGCCCCCGCCCGCCGCCGCCAGAGGGAACGTGCGAGTCCCGTCGTCGAGTATCTTCACTTCGAGGCTCTTCGCCAGCGGAGCCCACACGCGGAACAGGGTGCTCCCGTCCCGCTGCGGCCGCGCGCCGAAGCGCAACGCCCACGCCGCCGTTTCGACTTCCATCGACACCGTTGTCATCCTTCCCCCTTGGCTACTCTTCCACGCGCGCCAGCAGCGCGACCGGCAGCGGCGACAGGATGCTCCCCACGCCGAGCGCGCCGTCTCGTATCTCGAACTCGCGGCCCGTCAGAACGTCGCGGTAGCGCCCGCCCTCGACGCCTTCGAGCCGGAGCGTCGTGTCGCCCCACGCCTCCCGCTTAAGACTCAAAGCCCCCTCGCGCCCGACGCCGAGGCGCGTGTGGAAGCGCGAGGCGACGACGACCGCCGTCTCGCCTTCGTGCGCGCGCGCGAACGAGACGACGCACGCGGCGCGCCGGCCCTCGGCGCGCAGGGGCACGTACTCGCCGCGTGCGAAGAGCGCCGCGCGCTCGCGCCGGAAGTTGAGCGCGCGCGCCGTGACGTACATCTTGACGCGACCGTCCCCGTGCTGTTCGAGCAAGTCTTCGACGAACCCGGACACGTCGCCCTCTCCGACTTCACGCAAAGAGTTGAGCAGAGTGCGGCGCAGCTCGTAGTCCACCGGCCGCCGGTTGTCCGGGTCAACCAGCGTGAAGGCCCACAGCTCCGTCCCCTGGTAGAAGTCGGGCACGCCGGGCGCGGCCGCCTTGAGCAGCGTCTGCGAGAGCGAGTTGAGGAGCCCCGCGCGCGTCGGAAGTTTCTGGAACTCCTCGAAGTCGCGGATGAAGTCGCCGCTCGACGCGGGGTCGAGGAGCGAGGCGACGAACTCCGAGACGGCGCGCTCGTACTCCTCGTTCGGGTTGATCCAGCTCGTGTGCTGCTTCGCCTCCTTCAGCGCCTTGTGCATGTACTCCTGCAAGCGCCGCGCGTACTCCCCGCGCCCCTCGTCCGTCACCCCCCCGAGCGGCCACGTGCCGACGAGCGTCTGGTAGATCAAATACTCCTCGTTCGCGTCGGGAGCCTCCGCGCCGTCAACGGAAGCCTTGCGCCCGCGGTTCATCTCGCGCCAGCGGTGGAGCGCGCGGTTCCACTCCTCGGGAACCTCCGAGAGGACGTTGATGCGCGCGCGCGTGTCCTCGCCGCGCTTGGTGTCGTGCGTGGAGGTGGCCGAGAGCGCGTGCGGCCAAGTCTCCTGCCGGTCGCGGTTGCGCTCGTGGAAGCGTTCGAGCGAGACGCCGAGGAGCGCGGGCTCGCCGCCGACCTCGTTCAGGGAGGCGAGCGGGTAGAAGCGGTAGAAGGCCGTGTCTTCGAGCCCCTTCGCCGTGACCGGGCTCGTCAACTGCTGGAAGCGGAGCGCGAAGTCGCGCCGCTCGGCGCGCTCGTGCGCGCCCGTGCCCTTCGGGTCTTTGAGCAGGAGCAGCGAGGCGATGAAGTCGAAGACCGAAGTGTCCTCGGCCGGGTTGCGCCGCTTGGCCTCGCGCACGGCGGCGTTGATGTTGAGCCGGTCGTCGGGGCTCACGGTCGCCTGCGTCCGCCGGATGTATGTGCGGTAGACGGGGAAGCAGGCGATCACTTCCGTCAGCGCGTGGTGCAGGCTGTTCTGCGTGAAGTCGCGCGTGTAGCGGCTCCGCTCGGCGATGCGCGTGAGCCGCCGCGAGAGGACGTACAGCTCCGAAGACATCGCCGCCTTGAGTATCAGGCGCTTGCACTCGTAGAGCAGGTCTGTGAAGCGCACGCGCGCGCCCGTGAACTCGGCGTACAGCTCGCGCAGAGCCTGCCCGTTGGCGGCGTCCACGAAGACGCCGTTGAGCAGGTTCATGAACTCGTACCCCGTAGTCCCGTGCACCGGCCACTCGCGCCTGAGCAGCTCGTCGTGCCCGAGAATCTTCTCGACGACGACGTAGAACGGCTGCCCCTCGTCCTTCCGCCCTCTCGCCTCGCGCTGGAGGTTGGCGAGGTACTTGAGCGGGTCGAGCAGCCCGTCCACGTGGTCTACGCGCAGCCCCGTGACGAGCCCCTGGCGGACGAGTCGCAGCACGACCTCGTGGGCGGCCGCGAAGACGGGACGCTCCTCGACGCGCAGCGCGGCCAGCTCGTTCACGTCGAAGAAGCGCCGGTAGTTGATCTCGTCGGCGGCCACGCGCCAGAAGCTCAGTCGGTAAGCCTGTTGGCCGACGAGTTCTTCGAGCTGGTCGAACGTCTCGGGCTCGCCCTCCGTGCCGTTCAGCCGCGCCAGGGCGTCGTGGACGGCCGCGCGCATCTCGTTGCTCTCCTTGACGAGCGTCGAGAGGCGGCGGCGGACGACCTCCTTCTCGCGCCGCCGCTCGCGCAGGCGCGCCGGGTCGGTCTCGGTGCGCGGCGGCAGGTGTTCGAGCGCGGTGATGATGCTTTCGAGTTCGAGCGCGTTCGGGTCGGACTCCGCGAGCCGCGTGCGCGCCGAATCGAGCGCGAGCCTTAAGATCAGCGTCGAGGTGCGCGCGGCCACCGGGAGCTGCGTCTCCCAGTAGTTGAGGAAGAAGCCACCGTCGCGGTAGGTGACGCGCAGCTCCTGCCGTTCGAGCACGCGGCCGAACTGGTCGCCGAGGATGGGGAGCAGCACGCGGTTCTTGAGCGTCGGGTTCGGCGGGTTCCAGTCGATGTCGAAGTGGCGCGCGTAAGAGGAGCTGGGGCCGTTCTCGAGCACGTCCTGCCACCAGGCGTTCTGAGCCTCGGCGATGGACATGTGGTTCGGCACCACGTCCACGAGGAAGCCCATCCCCGCCTCGCGCAGGGTGCGGAGGAGTTCCCCGAGCTGCTCCTCGCCGCCCGCCTCGGGGTTGACCTGCGCGTGGTCTACGATGTCGTAGCCGTGCATGCTCCCGGGCCGCGCCTTCAGGACGGGTGACGAGTAGTAGTCCGTGACGCCAAGCTCGCGGAAGTAGTCGGCGAGCGCGCGCGCCTCTGCGAACGTGAACTCGCGGTTGAACTGGAGCCTGTAGGTCGAGACGGGGATGCGCGCCTGCACGATTCTCTCTGTTTCCTGACCCGCGTGAAGTCGTCCTTAAAGAGGCGACCCCGCCCGCACGAGACGGGCGGGAGTCCCTTAAAGAGATGCTAAACAAACACCTTGTCGAATGTGTCCCGCAATCATAACGCGTCGCTTCGCCGCGCCGTCAAGCAGACCCGTGGCGCGGGCTCTCCGGCCGCGCCCGGCTGAAAATATAACCGACAGGGGAAGCAACGATGTTAGCGTGCGGTCACGAGGCCGGGCAGTTCGGAAGCGTACTGTCACCGCCGGGTGTAGAATGTCCGCGGCGGGACAGACCATGCCCCGCTGGAACCATACACTGGCGCGAAACTTAACGCTCTACATCGAACAAGCGAACAGGAGATGAAGCTCATGGCTGAAGGCGATCAGACCAACAACGACGCGGCCGACTCGACCGCGGGCGGCGGCGGAGCGATAGAAGAGGGCGGCGCGTGGCAGCCGTCCACCTCCGGCTCCGAGGCCGCCGGCGCAGACCCCGCGGGCTCCGAGCCCTCCGGCGTCGGCGACCCCGCGACCCGAGGCGGCGAAGGCTCCGGCCCCCGCCCCGGCGACTGGAACCCCGGCGAGCAGAGCGGCGGCGGTGGAGAGCTTTACTGACAGTAGGCAGTAGGCAGTAGGCAGTTAAGACAACAAGGCGAGTGAAAGAATCGGGGGAGGCGAGATTAGGAACATCGCCTCCCCCGATTCTTTCTTTTACTTTGTCTAGCCGCTAACTGCCTACTGCCATCTGCCTACTGCCTACTGCTCTGCCGCGGCGCGGATGGCCTCGTAGACGGCGCGCACGGTGGCGCGGTCGAGTTCCTTGGCGGGCTCGGAGAGCCGTTCGTAAGGAACCATCAGTTCCTCGCCCGTCTCGCTCTGGCGCGAGGTGACGCCCTGCGCGCGCTTCGACTCCATCCAGGCTTCGTGCACCTTCGCGGAGACGACCTCGATGTCCGGCAACTCGGGCGCGCCCATCAGGCACCCCCCGCGGCCTGGCCGGCCGCCGCGCCGTCGCGCTTTTCCATCGGCACGTAGTCGCGCGTCCGGTGCCCGAGGTAAATCTGGCGCGGCCGGGCGATCTTCTGCTCGGGGTCGTTCAGCAGCTCGACCCACTGCGCGAGCCAGCCCGAGGTGCGCGGGATGGCGAAGAGGACGGGGAACATGTCCACGGGGAACTTCATCGCGCGGTAGATGATGCCGGAGTAGAAGTCCACGTTCGGGTAGAGACGGCGCTTGACGAAGTACTCGTCTTCGAGCGCGATGCGTTCGAGTTCGAGCGCGAGGTCGAGGAGCGGGTCGCGCCCCGTCACCTCGAAGACCTCGTAGGCGATCTGCTTGATGATGCGCGCGCGCGGGTCGTAGTTCTTGTAGACGCGGTGGCCGAAGCCCATCAGGCGGAACTCGCCGGCCTTCACCCTCTTCACGTACTCGGGCACCTGATCGACGGAGCCGATCTCGTTGAGCATCCGCAGGACGGCCTCGTTCGCGCCGCCGTGGAGCGGGCCGTAGAGGGCGGCGGCCGCGCCGGCGAGCGCCGAGTACGGGTCGGTCTCGGCCGAGCCGATGGAGCGCATCGTGTTGGTCGAGCAGTTCTGCTCGTGGTCGGCGTGGAGGATGAAGAGGACGCTCAGGGCCTTCTCCAGGACGGGGTTCGGCCGGTACTTCTGCTCCGTCGTCTTGAACATCATGTTGAGGAAGTTGCCCTCGTAACTGAGGTCGTTGTCCGGGTACGAGATGGGCAGGCCGATGCGGTGGCGGTAGGCGAAGGCAGCGATGGTCGGCACCTTCGCGATGAGGCGGTGGATCTGCTTGCGGCGGCACGTCTCGTCGCGGATGTTCTTCGACTCGGGGTAGAAGGTCGAGAGCGCGGCCACCATCGCCTCGAACATCCCCATCGGGTGCGCGTTGTAGTGGAAGCCGTCCAAGACCTTGCGGATGTTCTCGTTGATGAAGGTGTGGTGGGTGATGTCCCACGTCCAGCGCTTCAACTCCTCCTCCGTCGGCAGCTCACCGTGGAGCAGGAGGTAGGCGACTTCGAGGTACGTGCTCTGCTCGGCCAACTGCTCGATGGGGTAGCCGCGGTATTCGAGGACGCCGCGGTCGCCGTCGATGTAGGTGATGGTGCTCTTGCAGGACGCGGTGTTCATGAACGCCGGGTCGTAGGTCATCAGCCCGAAGTCCTCCGCGTCGTCGGTCTTGATCTGGCGCAAGTCCATCGCGCGGATGGTGCCGTCCTTGATCGGCACCTCGTACTGTTTCCCTGTGCGGTTGTCGGTGATGGTCAGGGTCTCTTTGCTGCTGCTGTCGCTCGTCGCGCTCATGGCAAATCCTTCCCCTCCAAAGTGGGTTGTCGTCCGGGTTATCTCTTAGGGTTTCAGGACACCATAGTAGTTCCTTTTTCGGATTTGCTCAAAGGCCGTGCGCGGGTCTGAAGGGGCCGCAGGCGTCCTTGCCGAACGCTGAGCTTGATTAAGGCCGCACACGAATCCGCCGCGTCCGTCGTCGCCTGAGCCGACCCGCCACGTTCAGGCGACGACGGACGCGACGCGCGCTTGTTAACAATCGGCGGCCCCGGCCTTGAAAGGCCGGGCTAAACTCAGACGCCGCCGACGCGGCGAGTTGGCAGGCGGCAAAGTTTGGGTGCGGAAGGCGGTCGTGGTGCTGCAAAAATTGCAGCAAAACGTAAATCCAACAAATACGCTTGAGCCTTTTTTTAGACGGCGGATATTTCTGTTGCGGCGGGGCTTTGGCGGGCTTACTCTCTAGCGCCTGGGCGCCTCCTCGTCGGCTTTCACCATCTCCGGCTAACCGGCGTCCGACCGAAGCTCGACTTAAACACACGTATACCGCGCCGCCGCCGACGGCTTTCGGCCGGCGGAGACAGCGGCAGCAGTAACCCGGCAGGTTTTGAATGTAGGGGCGGGACCACCCGCGGCCCCCGTGACTAGAGCATCACGCCGGCCCACAGGGCGGTAAGAGTCTCCCCCGCCCCTACCCCCTCCGCGCGGAGGGCGTCAGAGGCGTTACAGCAATGACAACACACCCTGCAACAAACTCAGCGCGGCCTCCGCCACCGCATCACTCGCGGTCGCCTCGTCGCTGTTCCCGGTGTGCATGTTCCCTTGCACCGTCACCGGCTCTGAGGGAGGAGGCGGCGTAGGAGCAGTCGTATGCATGTCGCCCGCAGACGACGAGACGGCAACCAACAAAGTCAACACGATTGCCGCGAAGAGCTGACGTAAAGTCTTCATGATGTTCTCCTGTAATGTGAAGTTGAAGGTCGTGACGTACGGCGTGGTAGAGTCCTTGCCGCATCGTCATAGACGTGTCGCGATGACGCATCTTAACACCCTACGACATCACGTTGCGCATCCGCAGAATCGCCGATACTTCTCCTATCGGCCCTAGGTGGAAAGGTGAGCCTCACATGGCGTCTATAAATGAACTGCTTCACCAGATAGCCGATGCAACCCTCACTCACGACGAGAGGGCACAGCGGCGTTGCCAACTGGCAAAGGAATTCGAGGATATCGGCAATTACGAGGCAGCACGCGAAGCTATGGGCCAGTTATGGTCAAGAGTCGGTGACCCTCCGGTGCTGGATGGACTTCAGCCACCAACGGTGGCCGAAGTGCTTTTGCGCGCTGGTGTCCTGACTGGGTGGATTGGCAGCGTAAAGCAGATCGAAGGTGCGCAGGAATCGGCGAAGAACTTACTTAGTGTGAGTATTACAAGGTTTGAGGCGCTACAAAACAAGAAGAAAAAAGCAGAAGCGCAGATGGAACTCGGTCACTGCTACTGGCGCCAGGGTGCGTTTGGTGAAGCACGTGTACTGTTACAAGAAGCACTGAGCCAATTTGAAGATTCATATAATGACCTTAAAGCCGTAACGTTGCTGCGCCTTGCAACTGTCGAGGAAGTTACATTCAGATTGTGCGATGCGTTGCGCTTACTCACTGAGGCCGCACCGCTGTTTGCGTCGAGCAGCAATCACACAATCATAGGAAGATTCCATAACGAGTTCGGGACGGTACTGAAAAATCTCGGCGCCGTAGAAGAACGCAGCGACTACATAGACCGGGCGCTCATTGAATATGCGGCTGCCAGTTATCACTTTGAGCAGGCGGGGAACCGGCGGTATCAAGGTTGTGTTGAAAACAATCTAGGTTTTCTCTTTAGCACCATCGGCAAATTCAACAACGCGCATGAGCACCTCGACCGGGCGCAGGCTCTGTTTACGAGTTTGAAGGATGTGTCGAGGCTCGCTGGGGTCGATGAGACGCGGGCGAGGGTGTCTTTGGCGGAGGGGCGGGTGGCGGATGCGGAGAAGTTGGCGCGGGCGGCGGTGGGGGTCTTGGAGCGGGGCGGGGAGCAGTCCCTGTTGGCGGAGGCTTTGACGACGCACGGGACGGCGCTGGCACGCGGGGGGCAGTTCGAGCAGGCGGGGGAGGTTCTGCTGCGCGCGGCCGGCGTGGCCGAGGCGGCCGGCGACGTGGAGGGCGCGGGGCAGGCGACGCTGACTCTGATCGAAGAACTGGGCGCGCGGCTCGCGCTGCAAGACCTGGGCGAGTCTTTCGAGCGCGCAGACGCGCTGCTCGCCAACTCGCGCCACCCGGGGAACCGCAACCGCCTGTACGCGTGCGCGCGGCTGGTGCTGTCGGTCATCGGCGTCCTGCCGGAGCCGGACACGTGGCACGGCTTCTCCTTCCGCGAGGCGGTCAGGCGCTTCGAGGGGCGTCTGATCGAGGGCGCACTCAGGGACTCGGGCGGGGTCGTCTCGCGCGCGGCGCAACTGCTCGGACTGACGCGGCAGAGCCTCGACTCGATGCTCCACCGCCGCCACCGGCGGCTCCTCCCCCTGCGCACGCCCTTGGAGCCGCGCCGCAGCAGCCTCATGTTCCGGGAGCCCCACGAAGAGGCCCCGACCCGCGGCGTACACATCCTCCACGCCGAAGACGACGCGCTCGTCGCCTCGGCCGTGCGCGAGGCGCTGCGCGGGGAGGGCTGGCGCGTCTCGACCTACGCGGACGGCCCCTCGGCGCTCGTCGAGATAGAGGGGCCGGAACATTACGACCTCCTCATCATCGACAAACAACTGCCGGGGGCGGACGGGCTGGAGCTGGTCGAACGCGCGCGCGAACTGCCGCACAGGCAGCACGTCCCCGTCATCGTGCTCTCGGCCAGCGACCTGGAGCGCGAGGCGCGGCGCGCGGGCGCGAGCGCCTTCCTGCGCAAGCCGGAGGACATGCCCGCGCTGGCTGAGACCATCGCGCGCCTCCTCGCGCGCAAGCCGAAGCAGGGCGCGGGCCTGTCGTCCGAAGAGACTTAAGGAGGGTTTTGTGGGATTGACATCCGGGGCGGCGCAGGGAAGCGACCGCCCCGGCGCGCCGGCCCGTCTGTCGGGACGGGAGGCGGCGCGGGGCCGCGGGCACTGGCGGGTGCCCAGCGGCCCGTCGCTTGCCGCCCGGCGGAGGAGGCTTCAATCTCCTTTGGCCTCCGCCGGGTGGCGGCGGTTATTGGAAGTCGAGCGCGGGCAGTCGCCAAGCGGTGTGTAGCCGCGCGTACTCGCCCTCGGGCAGTTGCACGAGCAGCGGAACCTTCTTCGGGTCGAGCCAGCGCAGAAGCTCCGTGAGCTTCTCCTCCTCCAACGCGGTGCAGCCGGCCGTGCCCTGCCCCGGCCCGGCCCAGACGTGCAGGAAGATGCAGGAGCCGCGTCCCGCGACCGTCGGGGCGGCGTTGTGTCTGACGACCAGGCCCCAGCGGTAGCCTTCGACCGAGCGCATGCGCTCCGAGCTGTTCCAGTCAAAGTCGCCGACCGCGAATCTGTCCACAATCAGGTTGTAGTGGCGCGAGGCCGTGTCGTCCACGCACTCGACCGAGGGCGTCAAGGGGACGTAAGAGAAGCGAAGCCACGCGGCGCGCTGTGGGGCGAAGCCGAACGCGGGGCCTAGCCGGAAGACGCCGGCCGGGGCCTTGCCGTCGCCCTCCTTCTTTTGCGGCCCCGCGGCGGCGCTCGTGTCTACGAGCCCCGCGCCCCAGCCCAATCCGTTCCGGCCGACGGCGACGGGCACGTCTGCGCCGACCTGCGCCCAGGCGCCCCTCGCATTCTTCCGCTCGAAGCGACGCAGCGTGCCGGGAACTTTGTCCCACCCGTGCGTCGTCACCACCACGACCTGGCGCGAGCGCGCGAGCGGCGGCGTCTGGCCTGCGGCGGCCTGCGCGCTGGCGAGCATGAGACATGCGAGTGTGAGTCGAATCGCTGTACGCATAGTCATACCGACTTGCGAAATAGAATAAGGCCCTCTCTCGCCGGGAGCGCGGGCATCCCTGCCCGCCAAAGCGTGCCGGCGGCACGCTTAGCCGTCATCCGTTATCTCTCGACCTTGAGTCTCTAAGTCTCACTGCCTTCGCGCTGGCGCGCTCATGGCGGGCAGAGATGCCCGCGCTCCCAGGTTGAGCCGCCGTATTTCGACCTGCTGCAAGTCGGTATCAGTCCGGGCGCGCCTCAGCTCCCCTTCTGCTTCAGGTGCGAGTCGAGCCAGTCGAGCACGGTCGTGTGCCAGAAGAGCGAGTTGCCGGGCTTCAGAATCCAGTGCCCCTCGTCGGGGAAGACGACGAGCTTCGACTCGACGCCCTGCCTCTGCAAGTATGTGAAGAGCTGGAGGCCCTGATCCACTGGGACGCGGAAGTCCAGCTCGCCGTGCGTGACGAGCGTCGGCGTCTTGAAGTTCTTGGCGAAGCGGTGCGGCGACCACTTCGCGTAAAGCTCGGGCGCGTCCCAGGGCGTGCCCTTGAACTCCCACTCGGGGAACCACAGCTCCTCGGTCGAGCCGTACATGCTCTCGAGGTTGAAGACCCCCGCGTGGCAGACGAACGTCTTGAACTTCACGCGCGGGTGGTCGTTGTGCCCGAGCAGCCAGGCGACCATGTAGCCGCCGTAGGAGGCCCCGGCCGCCCCCACGTTGTTCCTGTCCACGAAGGGCATGTCGGCGACCATCGCCACGCCGTTCATCAAATCCTCGTAGACCTTGCCGCCCCAGTCGCCGGAGATTTCGTTCATGAACTGCTGGCCGAAGCCTGCCGAGCCGCGCGGGTTCGGCAGGAAGGCGACGTAGCCGGCCGCCGCGTAAGTCTGCGGGTTCCAGCGGTAGCTCCAACTGTTGTTCCAGGCGCTCTGCGGCCCGCCGTGGATGAGCACGACGAGCGGGTACTTCTTCTGCGGGTCGAAGTCGGGCGGCCTGACCAGCCAGCCCGCGACCTTCGTCCCGCCCGCGCCCGCCCACGTCAGCTCCTCCGCCGGGCGGAGCGAGAACTGCTTCATAAGAGCGTCGTTGTGGCGCGTGAGCGCGGCCGCCTGGTTGGCCGAGCCGTCCAAAGGGGCGACGCCGTCCAGCCGCGCCGTGTAAATCTCGGCCGGGCCCGCGGCCGACGAGCGCGAGAAGACGAGGGAGCGGCCGTCGCGCGCGACCTGCAACTCACCGTTGTAGCCGCCGACCAGCTTGCGCGCCGGGCCGCCGGCCACCGGCACGTTAAAGACGGGGTGCTCGCCGCGCTCGCCGGAGAGGAAATAGATCGAGCCCGAGTCGGGCGCGAAGACGATGTCCTCGACGTGCGCGTCGAACTTCGGCAGCAGCTCGCGCGTCTGTCTGGTCTGCCGGTCGTAGAGCATCAGACGCCAGCGGTCGCTCTCGAAGCCGGCGGTGGCCTGCGAGCGGTAGGCGATGAAGCGGCCGTCCGAAGAGTAGCGCGGCGTCTTGTCCGCGCCCTTGTTGTCGCCCGTGAGCCTGCGCGCCTCGCCGCCCGCCAGGGGGACTACAAAGACGTCCACGTTGGTCGAGACGGCCTCCATCTTGTCGGTGTTGCGCGCGAAGGCCAGCTCCTTCGAGTCGGGCGAGAAGGCGTAGTCCGTGGGGTCGCCCACCGAGAAGGGCGGCGCGTCCCAGTCGCCGGGCGTCATGTCTTTCGCCGCGCCGCCCTCCGACGCGACGACGAAGACGTGCGAGCGCTTCGGCCCCTTCCAGTTGAGCCAGTGGCGCACGAAGAGGCGCGTGGCGACGTGCGGCTTGACGGGGTTCTTCTCCGCCTCCTCGTCGCGCCGTTTGTTGCAGGCGTCGTCGGGGCAGTCGGGGTAGACCTCCGAGGCGAAGGCGATCCACTTGCCGTCGGGCGACCAGACGGGGTCGGCCGCGCCGGTCGAGATGTTCGTCAACTGCTTCGGGTCTGTGCCGTCCGGGTTCATCGTCCAGACCTGACCGCCCGTGGTGTAGGCGATGCGGCGGCCGTCCGGCGACCAGCGCGGCCCTGTGGAAGAAGCGGCGCCGTTGGTTATCTGCTTCGGCTCGCCGCCCGCGGCCGCGACCACGAAGATCTGCGTGCGGTTGCGGTTGGCGGGCACGTCCGGCACGGTGACCTGGTACGCGACCCAGCGCCCGTCGGGCGAGAGCTGCGGGTCTGCGACGCGCTGAATCTTGAGCATCTCCCGGACGCTGAAGCGCGCCGCGGGGCCTTGGGCCTGGGCCGCGACGAAGGCCGAGAGCGTGAGAGCCGCCGCGCACGCGCGTGTGAAGAGGCTGTTCATGAGTTCCCTCCTACAGAACATCTCCGGCATGAAAGTTTGGCAGGTTCGCGGACGAAATTTAGCACAGCCCGCCGCCGACCACTACCCGGCGCGGCGGCAGGCCGATTCAGTTTTACCGTTCATTACGGCACGGCAAAGCTCGCGCCGGTCGGCGACCCCGGCGTAGGCAAGGCGGGGTTGGGGCGGCGGTTGGCGCATGGTAAGTTTAAGGAGCGTATCGAGAGGCGCGCGAAAGCGAAGGTGGGGCCATGAGTCAAAAACCAGCCTGTTCAATCTGCCGGAGGCTCTCGCTGTGGCGGGAGGGGCGCAGCGCGCATTTCGTTCACGAGTTCGAGCACTCCGTCCTCGTCGTGGGCGACCATCAGTTCCACAGGGGTTATTGCCTGCTGCTGCTGAAGGAGCACGTGCGCGAGCTGCACGAGCTTGAGCCGGAAGTCTACCTCGCGCTGTCGAGGGAGCTGATGGCGGCCGGGCGGGCGGTCGTCGAGACGTTCAATCCGTGGAAGATGAACTACTCATGCTACGGGAACCTTGACCCGCACGTCCACTGGCACCTCTTCCCGCGTTACGACTCCGAGCCCGACCACTTGAACCACCCCTGGCTCCACGCCCCGGAGTTCAAAGACCACCTGATCGACGAAGAGGCGGCCCGCGACCTGGCCGCGCGGATCAGGGGCAACCTGAACGGCTAGACCTGCATGTTGACGGCCGCGGCCGAACTACGGAAGAGACTGGCGGCGCTCGGAGACCCGCGCGTGGCCGAAGGCTCGCGGCGGTTCTTTAAGACGGGGCCGGGCGAGTACGGCGAGGGCGACCTCTTCCGCGGCATACGTGTCCCCGCGCTGAGGGCGCTGGCGAAAGAGTTCCAGTCCATCCCGCCGCGCGAGGCCGAGCGGCTGCTCGGCTCGGCCTTTCACGAGGACAGGCTGCTCGCGCTGCTCATCCTCGTCCGCCTCTACTCGCGCGGCGACGAGACGTCGAAGGAGAGGATTTACCGCCTCTACCTGAGGAACACGCGGCGCATCAACAACTGGGATCTGGTCGATTCGTCCGCCGAGCACGTCGTCGGCGCGCACCTCCGGGAGAGGTCGCGCGCGCCGCTGCGGCGGCTGGCGAAATCCGAAGACCTTTGGGAGCGCCGGATCGCCGTCCTCGCCACCTTCCACTTCATCAAGCGGGGCGAGTTCCGGGAGACGCTCCGGCTCGCGCGGGCGCTTTTGTCCGACCGCGAGGACCTGATTCACAAGGCGGTCGGCTGGATGCTGCGCGAGGTCGGGAAGCGCGACGCGGCGGCGTTGGAAGAGTTCCTCAAGGGGCACTACAGGCGCATGCCGCGCACGGTGCTCCGCTACGCCGTCGAGCGGCTCCCCGAAGAGAGGCGGCGGCGGTATTTGGAGGGCGGGGTCTGAGCCGAGGCCCCGCTGGCCGCGCGGGCGGGCGCGTGTTATGGTGAGCGCGCTCTTTCGTTAATCATCCCGGTTTGTGAGGCTCTCAATGAGAAAGTTGTTTCGTGCGGCGCTGTTCGCGCTGGCGCTCGGCGTCCTCTTCGGTTCGGCGGCGGCGGTCGGCGCGCGGCGGCAGGCCCCAAGGGTGGGCGGCTACAAGCAGGTCGCGACGAACGCGGCCGAGGTCGTCTCGGCCGCGAAGTTCGCCGTCGCCGCGCGGGCGCGGAAGCAGGAGACGGAGATCAGGCTCGTCTCCGTCGAGACGGCCGAGCGGCAGACGGTCGCCGGCGCCAACTACAGGCTCTGCCTCAAGGTCGAAGAGTCCGACGCCGAGAACAACGTGGACGTGACCGAGACCGTCCGCGCCGTCGTCTACAGGAGCCTCCAGAACGCCTACACCCTCAAGAACTGGGAGCCCGAGGACTGCGCCGAGGAGGAGTAGGTGACCCTCGTCGAGTTCCTTGAGCAGGACGGTTACACGCGCGTCCCCCTGACGCGGAGCGGCATCGGCCACTTCCACACGGACGGGACGCTCAACGGGCGCGCCATTTCGGTGCTGGTGGACACGGGCGCGGGCAGCACCGTCTTCAGCCTCGACATCGCGCGCGAGCTGGGGCTCAGGCTGACCAAGCTTGAGATGCGCGGCGGCGGGGCGGGCTCGGCGGAGTTGGACGTGTACGGGATACGGGAGGCGCGCTTCCGCCTCGGCCGGATCGTTCCGCGAATCGTCATGCTGCTCGCGATGGACTTGACGCACGTCAACCAGGCGGCGTCGCTCCGCCGCTCCGGCCCCATCGACGCCGTCCTCGGGGCCGACGTGCTCGAAGCGCACTCGGCCGTCATCGACTACGGCAGCAGTTCTCTCTACCTCAAGGTGTGAAGAGAGAGTAGGCAGTAGGCAGTTAGGAAGAAGACAAAGCGGTCAGAAGAATCGGAGGAGGCGGGATTCACAACCCGCCTCCTCCGATTCTTTAATGCCCTTCCTGGCTTCAACTGCCTACTGCCATCTGCCTACTGCCTACTTCTCCCTTATGCTCTCCACCGTGCGGCGGAGGATGTCGGCGGAGGCGCGCAGGCCCGCCGTCTCCTCTTCGTCGAGCGGGATTTCGATGACGCGCTCGACGCCGCCGCGGCCGACGACGCAGGGCAGGCTCAGGTAGACGCCTTCGATGCCGTACTGACCCGTGAGCATCGTCGAGACAGGCAGCACCGAGCGCTCGTCGCGCAGGACGGCCTCGCAGATGCGCGCCACGCAGGAGGCGATGGCGTAGGAGGTGTAGCCCTTGCGCTCGATGATGTCGGGCGCGGCGCGCCGCACGCGCCGGAGCAGCTCGTCGAAGTCGGGGCACTGTAACCCCGCGCCCTCGCAGAACTCGCGGACGGGCACGCCCGCCACGCGCGCCGAAGACCACGCGGCGACCTCCGAGTCGCCGTGCTCGCCGACGACGTGCGCGTGGATCGAGCGCGGCTCGACGCCCAGGTGGCGGCCGAGCATCGCGCGCAGCCGCGCCGAGTCCAGCACCGTGCCCGACCCGACGACGCGCCCCACGGGCAGCCCCGAGAACTCCTGCGCGAACTGCGAGAGCACGTCCACGGGGTTCGTCGTCATCAGGACGACGCCGCCGAACCCGCGGCTCATCAGGTTCCGCATCACGTCGCGGACGACGACGACGTTGCGCCCCAGAAGGTCTAAGCGCGACTCGCCGGGGCGGCCGCCGACGCCCGCCGCGACGACGACTATCGCCGAGCGCGCCGCGTCGTCCCAGTCGCCCGCGCGCACCTCGACGGGGCGGGCCAGCGCGGCGGCCTGCTCCAAGTCCATCGCCTCGCCCTCCGCGCGCCGCGCGTCCAGGTCGAGCAGCACGACCTCGCGCGCCAGCCCCCCCATCAACAGCGCGTACGCGCTCGTCGTCCCGACGTGCCCGCACCCGACCACGCACACGCGCCCACGGTTCACCTCTCCCGAATCAACAGACACGAACGTCCCCCTCCTGAAGATTTCTTCATCGGTAAGAGGGTCAGAACCGCCCGCGGTAGCGGGTGGGCCTTCATTACCCGGTGCTGCCGAATTATGAAGGCCCACCCGCTACCGCGGGCGGTTCTGACCTGATTTATAGAATCGTGGTTCGTTGAGGAAAAGACAAGCCGGGTCAGTGCGGGCGGACGGCGATGTGGTTGGAGACGCGCGCGAGGCCGGCGACGTAGCGCGCGACCTGGAGCGCGCGCCCTGTGGGGGTTTGCGCAGGCCGTGGGAAAAATCCACAGTAGACAGTAGTCAGTAGTCAGTAGAAAAGAGAAGCGGCGCGTCTCAGCCTTTAGACCGAGTGCGCCGCTTCGTGTTTCCTACTGACTACTGACTACTGTCTACTGTCTACCGCGGGAGGCTCGCCAGCTCTTCGATGCGGGCGCGGACGGCGCGCGCGAGCAGGCGGGTCTCCTGGGGCGTGTAGTTGGCGGCGCGGAAGATGGCGGCGAGCTGTCCGTCGGTGAGGCCGGCGAGGCGCGCGCCGATCCAGCGCGCGTGGTCGGCCCTCACCTTCTCGAAGAGCCGCTCGTTCTTCCCCGTGAAGTCGAAGTCCACGTAGCCGTCCTTGACCCCGTCGATGAACTTCGCGTTGGCGAAGTCCTCCGGCTCGTTGCGGCTGCGCCTGATGCGCCAGAAGAAGCCGGGGCCGCCGGCCCGGCCGAAGGTCGCGCCGAGGTCGCTGATGGCGTAGCGCAGCTCGCCCGACCCCGAAGTGTGGAGGATGACGTTGTTCGAGTCCTTCAGGTCCCAGTTGTTGATGAGCACCATCAGGACTTTTAAACCGTCCAGCTCGCGCGTGCCCGTGAACGGGTTCCGCTCCCAGCTCCACTCGTCGAGCCGCCTGACGCCCCCGGGCCGCGCCTCGAACCGCACGTTGTCGAACCACCCCTTGGTGGGGATGTAGACGCGCGGGACGAGGTAGGTGACCTCCGTCTCGTAGCCCGCGGCCCAGAGGAGGCGCGAGGCGGCCGTCTCCGACTGCGCCTCCTTGCTCACCTTCGCCACCCAGACGCGCCCCCTCGCGTCGCGCACGCGGTACTTCGTCGAGTAGCCGCCCTTCTCCTCCTCAATGAAGCGCAGACGCCGCGTCGCCGGGCGCATCGCCGCCCCGCCCGGCCCCGCCGCGAGGTTGAGCCTGGACACGTCGCGGTCGCGCCACAGCACCGGCGTCCCGCGCGGCAGGGCCTTCTTCTTCGACCTGTTCTGCGCCAGCGCCGCGGGCGCCAACAGCACCAACAGCGCGACGCACGCCACCACCTTCCGAATCATCCCTTTTGCAAACATCACCGTCTGACGCGCACGGCGGCCCGGGCCCTGCGCCTATCCTCCTTAATGTTAATGCGGGGAAAGTTAAAGAGATAGTACCAAAGGCCAAGGAAAGGGGAAAGATAGTAAGCGGTTCTATTCCCCGGAGGGGATAAGAACTGCCTACTGCTTTAACCCCGGCTTGACGGCGCGCTCCTTTCGCGCGGACTGCTCGTCGGGCGGGAGGAGCGACCAGAGCCAGCTCACGGCGCGTTCGAGCTGCTTGCGGTCGCCGGACTGCAAAGCCTCCTGCCCCTGCGCGACCCAGCGCGCGGCCTCCTCCTGGTTGAGGAACTGGCGGCCGGGGCGCGCGAGGTAGTGATACCAGTCCTCCCAGAACCAGTCCTGCGCGTGCAGCACCTGCGTGCGCAGCGCGCGCAGCGCCGCGGCCGCCTTCTTCACTCCGCGCGCGTCGCCGCGCGCCGCCGCCTCCGACAGCTCGCGCCTCAAAGCCGCCAGCCGCTCGCGCTGCGCGTCCGTGCCGTGCGCGGTGACGGTCTCGGCGACCGAGTCGGCGAGCGTGTTCGCGTCCGCCACGCCCGAGCCGGCGGGCGTTATCCCTGCCCGCCGCTCAAGCTCCGCGACGCGCGCCCGCGTCTCGCGCAGGCGCTCAACGACGCGCGCCGCGCGATCCTGGTCTTCCGCGTCGCCGGCCGACTGGTACGCGCCCAGCTCGATGTCGAAGTCCTCAAGCTCGCGCCGCAAACGCTCCAACTCCCCGCGCCGCGGGTCTGCGGCCGGCTCTGGGTCGCCCCACTTGTAGACGTCTTCGGCGTCCGGCTTGAAGCCGTCGTCGTAGACGACTTCGGGGAAGTCGAAGTCCTCGCCGCCCGCGCCCGACAGAATCAACTTCTCCTCGACGCGTTCGAGCCGCGCCAGGCAGTTCTCGATTTCGAGGTGCGCCCCCTTCAACAGCTCGATGTAGTCCGGCTCCTCGTCCTTCGGGATGAAGACGCGGTCGGTGAAGTGCTCGTTCAGATACGGGATGAACACGTCCACCGTGATGAGGCGCGAGGCGTCTACACGGATGTGGAGCTGCACCTCCGCGCCTTCGGGGACGGGGCGGCGGATGGCTTCACTCCTGACGTGAAAGTTGCCGACCCAGTTGTTGGCCTGCGGGTCTGTGAGCGCCTCGCCCTCCCAGAGCTTGACGGCGAGCGAAGTGTCCGGCTCGCTCGGCCGCAGCGTGTAGGCGGCGCGGTAGGTGACGGTGCGCTCGGCGGGCAGGAGCGTGCGGCGCGGGAAGACGGGGCTCAGCTCCTCGCGGCCGTCGGCGTGCGCGACCTCCACCGAGATGGTGTGCGGCAGCGGCGGCGCGTCGAGCGCGAGGCCGTGCCGTATCTGGAACTCGTCCGGCGAGACTTCGAGCGCGCGCCCCTTCGCGTTTCTCACGCTCAGGAGGAAGCGGTTGAGCCTCCCCTCCTGCAACACCAGCGCCGCCTCGAAGAAGCCCTCGCGCGCGGGCAGCCAGCCGCTTGTCCAGAGCCCGCCCTCCGCGTCTATCTTCACTTCGAGCGCGCCGTCACTCCCCTTCCCCGAGAGCTTGCCCGCGACGCGGCCCCGCGGCTCGGCCGTCAGAGGGTCGTAGGCGAGTCGAACCGTCAGGGCGTCGGCCTTCGGCTCCTCTTTAACTCCGGCCGACCGCGCCGCGCTGCGCTCGACGGTCGAGGCGTAGACGGCCGCGCCGCGCGCGACGACGGTCATCGGGTCGAGCGACGAATCGACGGGCGCGCCGAGGTGCGCGGCCAGCGCCTCGCGCACGCGCGGCATCTGCGTCGGCCCGCCGACGAGGAGCACGCGGTCTAAGTCCAGGCCCCGCACGCGCGCGCCCGTCAGCGCCTCGTCCGCCAGACGCAGGCAGCGCGCGAGGAGCGGCTCCATCTCGCCCTCAAGCCGCGCGCGCGTCAGGGGCATCTCGGCTTCGATGAGTCGGCCCTCGCGGTCTTCGCCGAGGTCGAGGAGGCTGACGATTGTCTCGTCGGCCGTCGTCAACTCGATCTTCGCGTACTCGGCTAAGAGCGTCAGCTTACGCAGCAGGCGCGCGAGTTCCGCCGGCTCGGCGTCGGCGCGCGGCAGCGCGAACTGCTGCGCGAGGAAGGGCACGAGCACGTTCTCGACGAGCGCGCGGTCGATGTCCTTGCCGCCGAGGTGGTTGTCGCCGCGGTGTTCGAGGACGTTGAGACGGCCGTCGCGCGTCGAGACCACCGCCACGTCGAGCGTGCCCCCGCCGAGGTCGAAGACGAGCCACCGCTGGTCGCGCACGCCGGGCGCGGCCCCGTACGCGACGGCCGCCGCGATGGGCTCTTGAAGCAGCGGGTACTCTTCCAAACCCGCGAGCCGCGCGGCGCGCGCCGTCGCCTCGCACTGCAAGGCCGTGAAGGCCGCGGGCACGGTGACCACGGCCGCGCGCGCCTCCTCGCCCGTCCTTCGGCGCGCGTCGGCGAGCAGCGACTTCAAGACCTCGGCCGAAATCTCCTCCGGCGACATCGAACGGCCCGACGCGGGGAAGGTCTTCGCGTACCGCTGCCCCATCAGGCGCTTGACCTCCTGCGCGACGTTCTCCGGGTCTTCGGCCAGAGCGCCCAACGCGCGCCGCCCCACCAGAAGGCTCCCCGACTTCAGCACGCGCACCACCGAAGGCGTCACGTTCATCTGGTCGTTGTTCTGTATGACCGAGAGCTCGCCTTCGTGCGCCCGCGCGATGCACGAGTTCGTCGTCCCGAGGTCGATCCCGAAATCGATGTAGTTGCTCATGAATTCCTTCTGACGATGACCTGCCCGTGGCGGACGACCGAGCCGTGGTAGAGGACGACGGGCGCGACCGTCTCGTCAACGACCTGGGAGCCCGCGGGGAGGCGCGCGTCCTCGAAGGCGTCGAGGACTTCGACGGCGAGGCCGGGCTCGTAGGGGCGGCCGGTCACGTCGAGGACTTCAAAGCCCTGCTCGGAGAGGAAGCGCCCGAGGCGGCGCGCGGCGTGGCGCGCCTGCGGCGAGGACTCTTCCGAGCCGCCCGCCCAGCGTTCGAGCCGCCACCACTCGACGGCCAGCTCGGCCAGCGCGGAGAGCGACACGCTCAGCGCCTGCGGTAGTTCGTCCGTCATCAAACTCAACATACAAGAATCCGCCCGCGGCGTGAAGAGCCTCACTCGCGCGCGGGCGTCGCGGGCTCGTTCGCGTTCGACCGAGGCGCGGGCGTCGCGTTGTCGTTGCGCGCCGGGCGTCGTCGTTTCCCGCGCGGCGGCGTGGGGGCGGAGAGCGGCGGCAGGTTGAGCGGCCGGACGTTGTAGTTCAGGTTGACGTCGTAATTCAGGTTCGGCCTGACGTTCAACGCCGGCAGGGAGTTGATCGACGTGCGCGTCGAGCGCATGTTGATGACGCCGCACCGTTGCAGCCCGAAGCAGGCCACGACCATCGCCAGCCAGAAGCCCACGCTCGTCAGGCAGCCGGCGCGGTCGCTCTTGCGCGTGTAGGCGTCGAGCGTCTTGCCGCCCTTCGGGTCGTCCTCGAAAAGTTTCGGCGGCAGGCGCTCGCGCGTGAGCGCCGTCATGACCATCTGGCCGTAGTCGGCCGGACTCCGGCCGGTCGCCCCTTCGACGACGCCGAGCGTCCGCAGCTTAGCGAGGACTGCCGTCAACTCCTCCGACTCGGGCGGCGCGAACAGGCGCGCCGTGTGGCAGACGAAGAGCGCCTCGTCCACGCGCGGCAGCCCGTCGAACGCTTCGGCCAGCTTGAGGAGCTTCGCCGCCGCGTGCTCGAAGACGCGGCGCGCGTAGAATGAGTCAACGCCCGCCAGCCGCGCGAAGTCCAGGAGGCGCGGCCGCACCCGCTCGAACCTGCGGAAGGCGTCGTTACAGTGGTTGCGACGCTCGGCCGCCGGCCTCTGTTCAAAGCCCGGCAGGTCGATCCACGTGAAGGCCGCGTCCAGCTCCTCCTTCAGTTTGTCTTCGGCCGGCCCGACCGTCTCCTCCTCGTACTCGCGCAGCAGCGCCGCGGGCGGCCCGGCCCCGCGCAGGAGCCCGAAGGCGCGCGCGGCCTCGCGCAGGTCGCCGCGGACGACCGCGTCGCGCGCGCGCCCGGCGGCGTGCGCGTAGACGGCGCGCGGCGCGGCCCGGCGCAGCCCCGCCACCTCGCCGAACGTGACCGGCTGCTCGTAGTCGCCCTTCAAGTCCAGGGCCACGAGCAGCGACCAGAACTCCTCGCACGCGAACAGACGCCGCCACAGACGGAACGCGCGCGCCCACGCCTCCGCCTCGACGAGCGTCGGGTCGAGCCGCACGACGCCGGCCAGCGCGAGCAGCGCCGCGTCGTGCAAAGCCGCCGCCGCTTCGTCGGCCATCCGCCCGCCGCCCTCGTCTTCGGAGTCGGAAGGTTCCACGGGGACGCGCTTGAGCAGCTCCTCGACCCCGGCCGTGAGTTCCGCGACGTTCGAGACGGTCGGGCGCGGCGCGGGCGAGTGGAACCAGAAGAGGCGCTCGCGCGCGCGCTGCCCGGGCTCGGAGAGGCGGCCGACCGCGTCGCGCACGTCCGACTCCCTGCGCGCGACCTCGCCCAGCCACGCCGCGTCGCCCTCGAACGTCTTCCGTACGCCGACCTTCAGCGCGAGGCGCAGAGAGGCCGCCGCGTCCGCCACCTCGCCCTGCGCCGCCCCGGCCCCCAGGCCCAGCACGCGGAACGCGTCCCGCGCCGCCGGCTCGAACAGCCCCAACGGCGGCCTCCACTCGACGCGCTTTTTGAAGAGACGAAGCATTTTAAGAACAGTAGGCAGATGGCAGTAGGCAGTAGGCAGTCGCTCCGCGTTCCGAGCGTTGAAAGATTAAATCAGACGTTTCGACCACAGCGTTTTCAACTGCCCACTGCCATCTGCCTACTGCCTACTTCCTTTCACAGTCCCGCCATGTCCCACTTGCGCACGACATCGTTGATGAGGTTGGCGACCTTGTCGTTGACCTTGTTGAAGTATTCGTCGGCCTTCTTCTGGTCGAAACGGGGGTAGCCCTGCCCCGGCTGGTAGAGGCCGATGGAAGAGGGGAAGGGCGCGGCCGACCAGGTGCCCGCCGCCGGGTAGGCCGTGGTCATCTCCGCGCCGCGGTAGCGTTCGGGGTGGACGAGCGTGGGGTCTGCCGCCTGCACGTAGGCCGTCTCGTTCCAGCCGGCGTGGCCGCCGTCCTCGCCGAACACCTCTTTCGTCACGTCGGAGGCGAACGACCACCAGTTGATGACGAGCGTGCGCACCTTGCGCTCGGCGGCGACCTCGGCCGCGACCGAGTTGAGCACGGCCGTCTGCGGCCCGCCGTGGCCGTTGAGGACGACGATGTTCCTGAAGCCGTTCTTCGCCAGGCCCTCCAAGACCTGTTTGACGTAGGGGCGGTAAGCCGCCTCCGTGATCTGGAACGCGCCGGGGTACGCCTCAAGGCTGCCCGTGATGCCGTAGGGCACGGCGGGCGCGATCATGGCGTTGACGCGCGGCGCCACCTTGCGCGCCATCGCGACCGGCGCGGTGATGTCCGCGCCGTTGTTGGCGACGCCGTGCGGCTCCAGAGTCCCCGTCGGCAGGAGCACGGTCTGCACCTTCGACGGCACGGTCTCTTTGAACTCCATCCAGTTGATGCGCTCCAGCTCGCGCTCGCGCACCTGCGCGCGGGACGCCTGTGCGCAAGAGCCGACGAGCGCGAGCAGGACAAAGGCTCGGACGAACGTTCTCATCTCTCTTCCCTCCATACAACAGTACCGCGAGCGGTAGCGAGCGGGTCGCAGTTTCGACGTGCGGACGATCCGCCGGAGCACGCACCCGCTCGCTACCGCTCGCGGTTCTGTCCGACCGGCCGTCGGCCGACGCGATTGACTTTGGCTTACCTTAAAGTGTAGAAGCGTTTGGCGGCCGGGCCGCAAAAGCATACTTCAACCGAACGCCAAACAAGAACCGCCGGGGGGACTCGATGCAACCTGAAGCGCCGCAGCGCGCGAAGTGGGGCAAGGTACTCGACCAGACGCGCTGCATCGGCTGCCACGCCTGCACGACCGCGTGCAAGTCCGAGAACCTCGTGCCCATCGGCGTGACGCGCACCTACGTCAAGCACGTGGACGTAGGGCAGTGGCCGCAGGCGCGGCGCGCGCACCAGGTGACGCGCTGCAACCAGTGCGCGCACGCGCCGTGCGTCGCGGCCTGCCCGACCTCCGCCATGTTCCAGCGGCCGGACGGCATCGTCGATTTCGACAAGCGCATCTGCATCGGCTGCAAGGCGTGCATGGCCGCCTGCCCCTACGACGCCATCTTCATTAACCCGGAAGACCACTCGGCCGAGAAGTGCAACTTCTGCGCGCACCGCATCGACTCCGGCCTTGAACCCGCCTGTGTCGTCGTCTGCCCGGTCGAGGCCATCATCGTCGGCGACATGAACGACCCCGGCTCGCGCATCGCCGATTACGTCGGGCGCGAGGCGACGCAGGTGCGCCGGCCCGAGAAGGAGACGCTCCCCAAAGTCTTCTACAAGGGCGCGCACCAGGCGACGCTCGACCCGCTCGCGGCGCGCAGGCCCGGCGGCGACCTGCTGATGTGGAGCGAGCAGAAGACGGGGGCCGACGTGGTCAACTCCGGCAACCCTTCCTTCCGCAACTCTTCGGCCGCGGCCCTGCTCGCCTACGACGTGCCGCACTCGCTCCCCTGGGACTGGCGCGTCAGCCTCTACACCTGGACGAAGGGCATCGCCGCGGGCGTCTACCTCGTCGCGGTGCTCCTCGGACTCTTCGGCAGACTGGAGATCGAGAGCAACCTCTGGCGCTGGGCCACGCCCGTCCTGTCGGGCGTCTTTCTGGCGATAACCGGCGCGCTCCTCATCTGGGACCTGGAGCACCCCGCGCGCTTCTACATGATCTTCACGCGTCCGCAGTGGCGGAGCTGGCTCGTCCGCGGCGGGTTCATCATCGCGGGCTACTCGGTCGTCCTCGCGCTCCATTTTCTGGCGAGCTTCGGCTGGGGGCCGGTGTTGGCGCAGAGTTGGCTGCTCATACCGGGCGTGCCGCTCGCCACCCTGACCGCCGTCTACACGGCCTACCTCTTCGCGCAGGCCAAGGCGCGCGACCTCTGGCAGAGTCCGCTGCTGCCGCCGCACCTGTTCGTGCAGGCGCTCCTGCTCGGCTCGGCGGTGCTGCTGGCCTTCACTTCCTGGGAAGGCTCCTGGCACGTCAATTTCCTCTCCTGGGTGCTCGGCGCGTCGAGCCTCGTCCACCTGCTGATGGTCTGGGGCGAGGTGACGTTGACGCACCCGACGGCGCACGCGCGCCTCGCCGTATGGGAGATGACCCGCGGGCGCTTCGCGGCCTTCTTCTGGGCGGGCGTCGTGTTGACCCTGCTCTCGGTCTTCGCGCCGTGGCTCGGGCTGGCGGCCGTCCCGCCCGCGCTCGTCGGACTCGCCCTGCACGAGCACGCCTACGTCCAGTCGGGCCAGGCGGTGCCGCTCGCGTAACCGTCGAGAGGTTAATGACGAACTCCTCCTGAAAGGAGATTCTTATGGCGACGAAGACTGCGGCGAAGAAAGCTGCGGGCAAGGCGTCCGCGAAGCCCTCGGTCAAGCGCTTCCGCGCGCTGGTCGAGCGCGGCGAGGGCAGCGTCTGCGCCATCCAGATAGACTTCGACGTGGAGAAGGCGTTCGGCAAGCGCGGGCGCGTCCCCGTCCGCGGCACGCTCAACGGCGCGCCCTTCCGCGGCTCCCTCTTCCCGATGGGCGGCTGCCACTTCATGGTCGTCAACCGCCACCTGCGCGCGGCGGCCGGCGTCAGCGGCGGCGAGACCGTCCCCGTCCGTATGGAGCGCGACGACGAGCCGCGCACCGTCGAGCCGCCCGCAGACTTCGCGCGCGCCCTCAAATCCAACAAAGACGCCCAGGCCGTCTGGGACAAGCTCAGCTACACGCACCGGCGCGAGCACGTCGAGCACATCGAAGAGGCCAGGAAGCCCGAGACGCGCCAGCGCCGCATCGAGAAGTCGGTCACACTACTCGCCGCAGGCAAGAAGGAGCCGCGTTGACACCCCGCACACGAACAACACGCAGAGCCCGCGCGACGCTCGTCCCGCTGCTCGTCGTCTTCGCCTTAGCCTGCGCGGCGCTCGCCGCCCCCCCGCCCGCGAAGAGGACGGCCGCGCACGGCGGCGTGCGCGTCACCTTCGACGTGACGCTCGCGCGCGAGGCCACGGGCCAGACCGTCCCCGCCTCGCCGCTTGAGAGCGCGGACGAGAAGCCCGACGGCGTCTACCCCGAGCACGTCGCCTTCACCCTCGTCGGCATGCCGAACGCGCCCGCCGACTCCTTCAACACGCCGGTCATACGCGTCTGCCCGGTGGACGAATACCTGCGGGCCTTCTCCGCCTCGCCCCGCTACGCCCGCGACGCGCGGCGCACCCTGGACGAGTTGCGCCGCCTCATCCGCCGCCGGACGCCCGCGCTCAGAGGCAACGTCCCCGCCCTCCCCTTCGCCGACGCGACGGAAATCTTTCACGCGCGCGTCAAACACCTCCGCTTCCGCGGCGGCTCCGGCGTCGCCTTCCTCACGCAGTCGCAGCAGGACTACGAACTCATCAACAGCCAGCACGTCACTTACTCGTTCCGCGGGCTCACCGACGACGGCCGCTTCTACGTCACCGCCGACCTGCCCGTCGGCGCGCAGGCCCTCGCCGCGACCCGCGACGCGCCGACCCACGAAGGCTACACGCTCCCGCGCGAGATCGGCACCCGGCGCGCGCGGCAGCGCTACGCCGCCTACGTCGAGCGCGTCCGCCGCAACCTCGAACGCCTGCGCTCCGCACAGTTCAACCCGAGCCTCGATCTCTACGACGAGTTGCTCACCTCGCTCAGAATCGAAAGGTAGCGGCCGTCGTGGGTTAATCGATAGCCTAACGAGGTGGAAACAGACTTATCATGGAAGAAGCTACTGAAAAGATAGATTGGCAGTCGTTCCTTCCCGCCGTCATGCCTCGGCTCCGTGAGGAGGCGGCGCAGACTCTAGGCGACGAATATGGGCAGGAAGCAGAGGATGTTGTCATGGAAACAGTGTCCCGCTTTCTAAGTTACAAGGGTAAGAAGTATCTTCCGACCTTCCAGAGTGAGGACAGCGCGCTCAGTTACCTCACCAAGATGACCCGCAATGCAGCGATTGAATACCTGAGCGGTCTTAAGAAAAAAGACGAGAGCCTCGACGCGCTTGAGTCCCTTGAAGATAAGCAGGCACAGAGGTCTGCCGAAGATATCCTTGCTGACCGTGAAGCACTAGAGGCGCTCAAAGAGGTGCTCAAGCCTGCACTTAAAGCTAGCCGCCTTACAAACAGGGAGCGCTCAATATTGAGCCTACACTTATCTGGCTACGCCGCTGCGGAGATAGCAGAAAGCTTGGGGGAGGACGTTCGACTCATCCGTCACGAGTTAAATGCTATTCGCTCTAAGCTCAGATATATTCTGTCAAAGCGAACCAAGGCTACGGAATAGCTTATGCTGAACGAGATGTCAGAAAGCAAAGCTCTCCGCGGGCTGCCTAGAAAGCTGAGGGACTACCTCCAGCAGTTGGAGGACGATGAGCGTGCCTTGCTTGAGTTGATGATTCAGCGGGCACTGCATGAGCCTCGCGAATTAGAGGTCATCGATCTGTGGGAGAATCAGGACATCGCGGTTACGTTTTGGATACTGCTTATTACAGGAGTAAACCAAGAGGAAGAGATGGAATTAGCAAAAACACTTCTCTCTTGGCGGGCCTTCTTTCCCAAACGTGCCGCCCGCGCTCTCTGCGTACAGAGTTCAGAGAGGAGTGAGTTTCGCTGCTGCTCTTCGACCTTCGGGGTAGTGAACTGTCCGGTACTCATCTTCAGCGACTCTCCAGATATGCAGTCTTTTGTCAAGGTGGAGCCCGAGTTACTGTTCAAGCTCGCCGGTCAGAAAGGTGATTTGCAGCGGTTCTTGACGAAGATTCACGCGCTCATCGAGAACGGGGACAGCCTTTCAGGCGTGCAGAGCATGCTGCTGACTGAAAAATTCTGGGCAGCTCTCAAAATTGTTTATGGCGAGGTAAAAGGGTTCATCTCATTCTCGGCCAAAAAGGAATTATGAACAGGGCGTGACACAAGCGATGGACTTAAAAGGGTTGAATGAGCGCGTGAGCGCGGCACGTAAGGAGACGGAGGCGCGGGGCGAGACTTTCTACCCGGGGCCGAGCCGCGTGCACCTGGCGGCGTTCCCGCCGAAGGAGCGTTGGGACGATTGGGTGGAGTTGGAGTCGAAGGCTTGGCCGGAGCGCGTAGAGCGGCGCTACATGCTCGTGCCGACGACCTGCTTCAACTGCGAGTCGGCGTGCGGGCTGCTGGCGTACGTCGATAAGGAGACGTTCGGCGTGCGGAAGTTCGAGGGCAACCCCGAGCACCCGGGGAGCCGCGGGCGCAACTGCGCGAAGGGGCCGGCGACCCTGAATCAGGTCACAGACCCCGACCGGATTCTCTACCCGCTCAAGCGCGCGGGTAAGCGCGGCGAGGGGCGTTGGGTGCAGGTCAGTTGGGACGAGGCGCTCGAAGACCTCGCGGGGCGGATACGCAAGGCGATACAGGAGGAGAGGCACAACGAGGTGATGTACCACGTCGGCCGCCCCGGCGAGGACGGGTTCACCGAGCGCATACTCGCCGCGTGGGGCGTGGACGGGCACAACTCGCACACGAACATCTGCTCTAGTTCGGCGCGCGCGGGCTACCAGTTCTGGATGGGGCTCGACCGCCCGAGCCCTGACCACGCGAACGCCGACGTGATTCTGCTCATCAGCTCGCACCTCGAATCCGGCCACTACTTCAACCCGCACGCGCAGCGCGTGATGGAGGCGAAGCAGCGCGGGGCGAAGCTCATCGTCTTCGACACGCGCCTGTCGCACACGGCGACGCACGCCGACGTGTGGGTCTCGCCCTACCCCGGCTCCGAGGCCGCCATCATGCTCGCGGTGGCGAACTATCTTATTCAGAACGACCTCTACGACCGCGAGTTCGTCCGCCGCTGGTGGAACTGGGAGGAGTACATGGCGGTCGAGCACCCGGAGCTTAAGACGAGCTTCGACGGCTTCGAGGAGGTTCTGAAAAACCTCTACGCCGAATTCACCTTCGAGTACGCGGCGCGCGAGTCGGGCGTGGACGCGCGGCAGCTCGAAGAGGTCGCTAAAATCGTCTCGACCGCCGGCTCGCGCTTCTCAAGCCACAACTGGCGCTCGGCCGCCGCGGGCAACAGCGGCGGCTGGCAGGTGGCGCGCACGCTCTTCTTCGTCAACGCCCTGCTCGGCGCGGTCGCCACGGAGGGCGGCGTCTTCCCGAACGCGTGGAACAAGTTTGTCCCCAAGCCCATCCACACGCCGCCGCACCCGCCGCGCTGGAACGAGCTGACGTGGCCGCGCGAGTACCCGCTCGCGATGAACGAGCTGTCGTTCCTGCTCCCGCACCTCCTGAAGGACGGGCGCGGCCGAGTAGACACGTACTTCACGCGCGTCTACAACCCCGTCTGGACGAACCCCGACGGCTTCTCCTGGATCGAGGTCTTGCAGGACGAAAACTTAATCGGCTGCTACGTCGCGCTGACGCCGACGTGGAACGAGACGGCCTACTTCGCGGACTACGTCCTGCCGATGGGGCACGGCTCCGAGCGCCACGACATACACTCCTACGAGACGCATGACGCGCAGTGGCTCGGCTTCCGCCAGCCCGTCCTGCGCGCCGCGCGCGAGCGGCTCGGCGAAGAGATCAGAGACACGCGCGAGGTCAACCCCGGCGAGGTCTGGGAGGAGAACGAGTTCTGGCTCGAACTGACGTGGCGCATCGACCCGGACGGGAGCCTGGGGATTCGCAAGTTCGCCGAGTCGCAGGAGCGGCCCGGCGAGCGGCTCGGCGTTGACGAGTATTACTCTTACATCTTCCAGAACTCCGTGCCGGGCCTGCCCGAGCGCGCGGCCGAAGAGGGGTTGACGCCGCTTCAGTTCATGCGCCGCTACGGCGCGTTCGAGATCGGGCGCAAGACGGGCGCGCTCTACGAGCAGGAGGTGGCTGGGGAGGAGTTGGAGGACGCGCGCACAGACCGCTTCGGCCGCGTCTACACGCGGACGCCGAAGCCCGCCTCGCCCAACGTCGTTCCCGTCAACACGCCCGACGGGGACGCCGAAGGGCGGCGCTTCGTCGGCGTCGAAGTTGACGGCCGGATACTGCGCGGCTTCCCGACGCCTTCGGGGCGGCTTGAGTTCTACTCGAAGACCCTCGCCGACTGGGGCTGGCACGAGTACGCCGTCCCCTTCTACATCAAGAGCCACGTCCACCCGGACAACCTCAACCCCGACCAGTCGGTGCTCATCTCGACCTTCCGCCTGCCGGTGCAGATTCACACGCGTTCGGCGAACGCCAAGTGGCTCGACGAGATCGCGCACACCAACCCGCTCTGGATACACCCGCGCCACGCGGCGCAGGTGGGCGTCGAGACCGGCGACCTCGTCCGCGTCGAGACCGAGACCGGGTACTTCGTCGTCCGCGCCTGGGTCACCGAAGGCATCCGCCCCGACGTGGTCGCGTGCAGCCACCACATGGGGCGCTGGAAGCTCGCGGCGCACGAAGGCGAGGGCCAGCGCCAACTGATGCAGACCGTCTCGCTCGACCACAAGGGGACGGAGTGGGCGCTCAAGCGCGAGCGCGGCGCGCACGCTTATACATCCGACGACCCCGACACGACGCGCATCTGGTGGGCCGACGTGGGCGTCCACCAGAACCTGACCTTCCCAGTCCACCCCGACCCCGTCTCCGGCATGCACTGCTGGCACCAGGCCGTCCGCGTCCGCAAGGCCGAGCCGTCAGACCGCCCCGGCGACATCCACGTGGACACGGAGAAGTCGCGCGCCGTCTACCGCGCCTGGCTCCAGTTCACCCGCCCCGCCGACACACACTCCCCCGACGGCACACGCCGCCCCTACTGGCTGCTCAGACCCTTAAAGCCCGCCCGCGAGTTTTACCGACTGCCGACGGAGGAGGGCGAACTCAGCCCCGAAGAGGCTTGATTTCAGCCCCGAAGGGGCGGAATGGGAAAGCCAGGGGCAACGCCCCTGGATAAGACGTTGAAGATTTAGAGAGCCCTGAAAGGGCGAAATAATTAAGAGGTCGCACCATGCCTCAATCCCTCTCCTCCATCCTCATCCACCTCGTCTTCAGCACTAAGAATCGCGAGCCGTATATAACGACTGAGATTGAGCCGGAACTGCACGCTTACAGCGCCGCAGTCTTTCGTGAATGCCACTCGCCCGCGCTAATCATTAACGGGACGGCAAACCACCTTCATACACTCTTCACGCTCTCACGCACCATCACTGTTGCCGAGCTAGTTGAAGAGGTGAAGAAGCGTTCGTCGAAGTGGGCGAAGACCAAAGACGGCGTGAACAGGAACTTCCAGTGGTAGGCCGGATATGGCGCGTTTTCCGTCAGCCAGTCAAACGTGGCGGCAGTGAGGAAGTATATTGCCGGGCAGAAGGAGCATCACCGCCGCAAGACGTTCGAGGAAGAGTATCGGAGCTTCCTCGAAAAGTACGGCGTAGCTTACGACGAGCGTTACGTCTGGGACTAAAGATTATTTCGCCCCTTCGGGGCTCGGAACAATTTTCCGTCATGATTCTAGGGGCGTTGCCCCTGGCTTTCACATTCCGCCCCTTCGGGGCTGAAATCAAGCCTCTTCGGGGCTGAGCGCCTTTCATAATCTTCCTTCGTGGAACTATTTCGAGCACTCGCAGTATTGGTTGAGCCGCCCGACCGTCCCGGGGTTGCGCGCGTGGCGGAGGCTCTGGGTTTTGGGCCGGTGCCGGAGGCGAGCGCGTACACGGAGTTGTTCGTGTTTCAGCTCTACCCTTACGCGTCCGTCTACGTGGGGGCGGAGGGGATGCTGGGGGGCGAGGCGCGCGACCGCGTGGCCGGGTTCCTGGCGGCGCTGGGGCATGACGTGCCGGCGGAGCCCGACCACCTGGCGCTTCTGCTCGGCGCGTACGCGGGGCTCTGCGAAATTGAGAAGCAGAGGGGCGGCGGGCGCGTGCGGGGCGCGAGGCGCGCGCTGCTGTGGGAGCACCTGTTGAGCTGGCTGCCCGTCTACCTAGACAAGGTCGAGCGGGTCGCGCCGCCGTTCTACCGGCGTTGGGCCGAGACGTTGCGGGCGGCGCTCGACGCCGAAGGCCGGGAGCTGGGGGCACAGGCCGAACTGCCGCTGCACCTGCGCGAGGCCCCCGCGCTCTCAGACCCGCGCGAGACGACGCCGGAAGAGTTTTTGAAGTCGCTGCTCGCGCCCGCGCGCTCCGGCCTCATCCTCGTGCGCGCAGACCTCGCACGCGCCGCGCGCGAACTCGGCGCGGGCGTCCGCGCCGGCGAGCGCCTCTTCGCCCTGCGCTCGCTCATGGGACAGGAGGCCGCGGGCACCCTCTCCTGGCTCGCGCGCGAGGCCGAAAGCTGGCACGCACTCCACCGACAACGCCGCGCCGCACACGGCCACGTCGCCGAATGGTGGGCCGCCCGCGCGGACGAGACCACAAAACTTTTGCGCGAACTGAGTAAGGACGCCGCGGAAAGTCTCAGAACAGTTTGAGCCCGCGTGCTTGCGTGCGCGCGAGGAGTCGGAGGAACTCTTCGCGCGGGATGAGGCGGGCCCCGAGGGCCTGCATGTGCGGGGTCATGACCTGTATGTCGAGCCAGTCGAGGCCGCGCGCGCGGAGGTGTTCGATCAGGAAGAGCAGCGCGAGCTTCGAGGCGTTGGGGCGGAGGTAGAACATGCTCTCGCCGGCGAACGCGCCGCCCGCGTCCACGCCGTAGAGCCCGCCGACCAGCTCGCCCCCCTCCCACGCCTCGACGCTGTGCGCGCCCCCCCTGCGGTGAAGCTCGCAGTAGCCGCGGATCATCCAGGGCTTAATCCAGGTGCCCCTTTCGTGCGCGCGCTCGACCTCCGCGCAGGAGCGCATGACGTGCCCGAAGGCTCGGTCGATGGTGAACTGAAGCCGCGTCCGCCGCCGCTCGCGCGCGAGGCTGCGCGGGACGTGCAGCTCTTTAAAGAATAGAACCCCGCGCTCGGGCGGGCTGAACCAGAGCAGCGGGTAGCCGTCCACCGGCCACGGGAAGATGCCGCGCGCGTAAGCGTCTTCGAGCAGCGCGGGCTCGGGCCGGCCGCCGACCGCGACGACGCCGTCGGGCGTCGCCTCGCGCGGGTCTGGGAACTGACTCTCGGCCATGCGCCTCATGATAAAGACGTGAACGGTAACCCGTAAACCGTGACAAGAGAAAGACTGTTCTTACTCGTCACGGTTTACGGTTCACGGCTCTTACTTGTCACGGTTTACGGTTTACCGCTTACGCCTTACAATCTCCCCATGCCGGAGCGCGAGTACGGGTTCGAGGAGGAGGTCGCCACACAGAGCAAGGAGCGGCTGAAGAAGCCGCCGCTCTACCGCGTCCTGCTGCACAACGACGACTTCACGACGATGGAGTTCGTCGTCGAAGTCCTCGTGCAGGTCTTCGGGAAGTCCGAGGCCGACGCCTTCCGCGTCATGTGGGCCGTCCACACGCAGGGCGTCGGCGTCGCGGGCGTCTACACCTACGAGATCGCCGAGATGAAGATCGAGCGCGTCACGCAGATGGCCCGCGCCCGCGAGTTCCCGCTCCTCTGCACCGCCGAGGAAGAACCCCAGGACGACTGACCGCATCTAAACGGGTTTCGGAAGTGAAGACCCCCGAATGATAACGAAAGAGCTACAAGAGACCCTGAACTTCGCCGCGATGGAGGCGATCAAGCGGCGGCACGAGTACGTGACGCTCGAACACCTCCTCTACGCGCTGCTGCACGAGCGCACGGCCGCGCGCGTCGTCCAACAGTGCGGCGGCGACGCGAACGCGCTCACCAGAGAGCTGGAGCAGTTCTTCGACGAGAAGCTTGAGAGCGTCCCCGCCTCCTCCGACACGCTCCCCGAGTACACGGCCGCCTTCCAGCGCGTCGTCGAGTACGCGCTCCTCCAGGCCGAGGGCTCCGGGCAGAAGGAGGTGGACGGCGGCAACGTCCTGGCCGCGCTCTACCAGTCGCCCAACTCGCACGCCGTCTACCTGCTCAAGAAGCAGGGCATCACGCGCCTCGACATCCTCAACTACCTCGCGCACGGAATCTCCAAGGTCGAGGGCGGCGCGGGCGGCCGTCTCGCGCACGAGGAGGCGGAGGGCGAGGACTATGAGTCGGAGCAGGCGGCGCGCGACCCCTTGAAAGCCTTCGCCACAGACCTGGTCGCGCGCGCCTCCGAGGGGAAGATCGACCCGCTCATCGGCCGCGAGGCCGAGGTCGCGCGCACGATTCAGGTCCTCTGCCGGAGGCGGAAGAACAACCCCATCTACGTCGGCGACCCCGGCGTCGGCAAGACCGCCATCGCCGAGGGGCTGGCTTTGAAGATTAATAACGGCGAGGTGCCGGAGCCGCTCAAAGGGGCCGAGGTCTACTCGCTCGACATGGGCGCGCTGCTCGCCGGGACGAAGTACCGCGGCGAGTTCGAGCAGCGCCTGAAGGCCGTCATCGGCGCGCTCAAGAAGAAGGAGAACGTCATCCTCTTCATCGACGAGATACACACCATCGTCGGCGCGGGGGCGGTCTCGGGCGGCACGATGGACGCCTCGAACATCATCAAGCCGGTGCTGGCCTCCGGCGAGATGCGCTGCATCGGCTCGACGACCTACCCGGAGTACAAGGCTGCCTTCGAGCGCGACCGCGCGCTCGCCCGGCGCTTCCAGAAGATAGAGGTCTCGGAGCCCTCACTCGAAGACACCGTCAAGATTCTCGAAGGCTTGAAGAAGCTCTACGAGGAGGCGCACGGGGTCAAGTATTCGACCGAGGCGATTCGCGCGGCGGCCGAACTCGCGGCCAAGCACATCCACGACCGCTTCCTCCCCGACAAGGCCATCGACGTGGTGGACGAGGTCGGCGCGATGGTCAAGCTGATGCCCGCCGGGGAGCGCCCCGCCGAGATAGGCGTCCACGAGATAGAGGCGGTCGTCGCGCGCATGGCGAAGATTCCGCCGCGCACCATCAAGGGCTCCGAGAAAGACCGGCTGCACAACCTCGACGCGGCGCTCAAAGGCGTCATCTACGGGCAAGACCACGCCATCGCGCAGATTGTGAACGCGATCAAGCTCTCGCGCTCCGGCCTCGGCCACCCCGACAAGCCCATCGGCTCCTTCCTCTTCTCCGGCCCGACGGGGGTCGGCAAGACCGAGCTGGCCAAGCAGCTCGCCCTCGCCCTGGGCGTCGAGTTCATCCGCTTCGACATGTCGGAGTACGCCGAGCCGCACACGGTCTCGCGCCTCATCGGCGCGCCGCCCGGCTACGTCGGCTTCGACCAGGGCGGCCTTTTGACCGACGCCGTCAACAAGACGCCGTACGCCGTCGTCGTCCTCGACGAGATCGAGAAGGCGCACCCGAACCTCTTCAACATCCTGTTGCAGGTGATGGATCACGCGACGCTCACCGACAACAACGGCAAGCGCGCCGACTTCCACAACGTCATCCTCATCATGACGACCAACGCGGGCGCGCGCGAGATGTCGGACGCGAAGATCGGCTTCCAGAAGAGTCAGGAGGGCCTCTCGCAGGGGCAGGGGCGCGGGGCCATCGAGCGCACCTTCAGCCCCGAGTTCCGCAACCGGCTCGACGCCTGGGTCGCCTTCGCGCCGCTCACCTTCGAGACCATCGAGCGCGTCGTGGACAAGTTCATCGCCGAGGTGCGCGCGCAGCTCGCCGAGAAGAACGTCGAGCTGAGGCTCACCACCTACGCCCGGCACTGGCTGGCCGAGCACGGCTACGACAAGCAGATGGGGGCCCGCCCCATGTCGCGCCTCATCCAGGAGAAGATCAAAGCGCCGCTCGCCGAAGAGATTCTCTTCGGCCGCCTGCAACACGGCGGCAAGGCCGTCGTCAGCGTCCCCGACACCGACCTCCGCATCGAGGTCATCGAGCGCCAGGGCGGCAGCCCGCCCGTGAGGGAGACCCCCGTCCACACGTGGAAGGAGGGGTGATGAGAGGCACGCCGCCCCTCATCACCCCTCCCTCGTTCGCGTGACGGGAGGCCCCCCGCGCGGCCGGGCTGCCGCCTTAACTTCCGGCCCCGGCCTTGTACAACTCGTCAACGAACTTCGGCACCTCGGGCTCCCACTTTAAGGGGAGCCCTCTGTGCGTGCGCCAGCGGTGGAGCCAGGAGACGCCGTTCTTGTAGAGCGCGTCGGGCTCCGCGTAGGCCGGGTCTTTCAGGGCCTCTTCGAGCGTGACGAAGGCGTAGCCGCGCCGCCTGAGCATCGCGGCCAGCTCGTCGAAGCGGTCGGCGTTGATCTCGTTGGCGTGGAGCAGCAGGGTCTGCCTGACCTCGCGCCCGAAGGTCTCGGCCGACAGCCGCTCGAAGTGCTCGAAGACCGACTCCATGTAGGGGACGTAGGCGTCGGCCACGCGCTTCGCGGTCGCCGCGTCGCCGCGCTTCTTCGCGTCGTGGTAGACCTTGGCGAAGACGTAGTCGGCGTTGTCTACCGTCACGGGCGCGACCGTGTAGCCGCGCCCGGCGAGGAACTCCGCCAGCCCGCGCTTGTACTCGGGCGTCGTCCCCGTGAAGAGGAAGGGGTGGCGGAAGTAACGGATGTTGCGCCCGCGCTCGGCGAGCAGCATGCGCGTGACCAGCTCGCCCCGGAGCACGTCCTCCTTGTACTCCGCGAGCGGGGCCTTCTGGAGGTTGATGTGCGAGAAGGTGTGGTTGCCCAGCTCCAGCCCCGCGTCGAGCCACGCGCGCAGCAGCCCGATGCGCGCCTCCAGCTCCCCCTTCACGTGGAGCTTCCCCTCGTTGACGAAGCCGACGGCGGGGACGCGGTTGCGCCTGACGCTCTCCAACAGCCGCGACGTGACGCGGCGCATGTCTTCGAGGTCGCCGTAGGGCGCGGGCAGGTCGTCGAACGTGACGGCGACCTGCCTGCCCGTCTGCGCGGCGGCCTGCGCGGCCAGCGCCGCCGCGAGCAGCGCCGCCGCCACAAGAGTCCGACAGGGCCTGAACATAATTCCTCCCGCGAGCTTCACCCGAGGCGCTTGAAGAACGGTATCACCTCGCCCGAGTAGTACGGCTCCTGCGTGCACCAGAAGACGTAGTCCACCCTGAGGTAGTTCGTCGCAAAGTCGAGCAGCTCGGGGACGGTGACGCGTCTCCCGGTCTGGGGGTTCACGTCCTCGTAGTTCCCGTCCTGCACCGCGATGCCGGTGGGGACGACGCCCGACGCCTCCCGTATCAGAGGGTAGGAGTGCTTCCTTTGCCCGGGGCGGTGGGGCAGGAGGTCGGGGCCGCCGACGCCGACCTTCAGCTCCTTCGCGGCCTTGTAGACCGCGCGCAGGTAGCCCCCGTCCTCCTCGGGCAGCCACTCGCCGGGCATGAAGTTGGCGTACTGGATGACGGCCGAGCGGGGGAACGCGCGCCTGAGCGCCTTCATGTTCGTGATGACGGCGTCGCGGTAGGTCTCGAAGCTGAAGCCCTTCGGGAAGAGGCGGCCGCTCCGGCCGACGCCGATTGAAGTCTCCGCGAAGTTGACGCCTTCGACGCGGGCGTCGAACTCCCTGCCCAGCGCGAAGAGTAGTTTGTGAAACCGCTCCTGCACCGCGGGGTCCCAGCGGCGCGCCATCCAGCCGACGACGACGGCGTGCTCTTCGTCGCCGCCCCTGACCCGGTACTGCTTGTCAGCGCCGCCGTTGTACCGCGGGTCGCTCAGGAGGTAGCGCGGCACGTTTATCCGCGACTCGCTGAAGGTCACGTCCTGAATCTGGATGAAGAGACGCTTCCCCTTCGAGGTCAGGAGGGCGAGGTCTTCGCGGACGATCTGGAAGTCGTACTCGCCCTCCCCCGGCTCGAGCTGCCGCCAGGAGTACGTGACCTGCGCGCCTTCGAGCGCCTTCGTCTCGAAGAAGGACGAGGCCGCTTTGAGCCTCTCCCTGTCCTGCCCGAAGAAGACGTAATGGCGTACCGGCTTTGCGCCGGCGGCGGCGCAGCAGAGCCAGACGAGCAGGGCGCAACAGGCCACGTTCCTGGCGTTAATCATCTCTTATTCCCCCTCCCGACACGTCGGTCGGGCGTCCTCACTTCTTCGCCTTCGCGCGCCACTCGTGCCGGCGCTCGGCCAGGTAGCGCTTCATCGAGTCGGGCAGGTAGTCCTCCTCCGGGTCGCGGTACTCCATCCCTTTGGTCGCGGCCCAGCGCGCGATCCAGGAGTTGCCGCTCTCGCCCGTGTAGTTGTCGGGGAGCTGGTAGGCTTCGTCGCGCGTCGCCTGGTCGAGCGTGACGAAGGTGTAGCCGCGCCGCTTCATCATCGCCGCCAGCTCGCCGAAGCAGTGCGCGTTCAGGACGCCGCCCGTCAGCATTAAGACCTGCGGTATCTCGCGGCCGACGACCTCGCGCGAATAATTCTCGTAGAACTCGAACATCCGCTCCATGTACGTGACGTACTCCGCGCGCAGCGCGGCGGCCCCGGCCTCGTCGTCGCGCGTGAGAGTGTCGGCGTAGGCGCGGTTGAAGAGCCAGTCCATGTTGTCAATGGTGACGGGGTGGATGCGGTAGCCGCGCTCGCCCAGGAACTTCTCGACCGCTGCCTTCGCCTCGGGCGTCGCGCCCGTGTTCAGGTACGGGTAGCTGAAGTAGCGCACGCGGCCGCCGCGCTCCGCGGCCAGCTTCGAGAGCAGCCGGTCGCCGCGCACCACGTCGTCCTGGAACTCCTCGACCGAGGCGTTATACAGGTTAGTGTGGCGCGCGGTCTCGTTGCCCAGCTCGTGCCCGGCGGCGAGCCATTCGCGCAGGGCCGCGACGCGCACCTCGTGCTCCGCGCCGCCCTCGCGGTAGAGCATCCCCTCGTTGACGAAGGCGACCGCGCGCGCGTCCGATTCCTTGAGCGAGCGCAGCAGCCTGCGCATCATGTTCGAGAGGGTGCGCGGGTCGTCGGCGTGCCCGGGGAAGTTGACGAAGGTCACCGCGACCTCGCGCCGCGGGGCGGCGGCCGGGGCCGCGGGGCCGCCGGAGTCGGCCTCCGCGCGCGTCGGCGAACGCTCGGCGGCGAGCGACCCGAGCAGGAGTGCGAAGACTATCCCTAAGGCCGCGAAGGGGCGGCGCGCGTAAGTGTGCGTGTCGTGGTTGACGAGTCTCTGTATGCGCTGCATGAGTGAACCTCCGTTGGCTGCTAAGGCCAGCGCCGCCGGGGGCGTCTCCACTCCGCGCAGTTGTTCGAGCGCGGCGAGCGCGCGCGCGTAAGAGAGCGCGTCGCCGCCCGTCGCCTCCACCGCCGCGTCGTCGCAGGCGTGCTCCCTTTCGGCGCGGACGCGCGAAGAGAGCCACCACGCCGCCGGGTGGTAGAAGAGGAGCGTCTCCACGAACGTCTGGAGCAGATTCACCGCGTAGTCGTAGCGGCGGACGTGCGCCAGCTCGTGCGCGAGCACGGCCTCCAACTGCTGCGGCGTGAGCCCCAGGAGGGCGCTCGCCGGGAACAGTATGACCGGCCTCAGGTGTCCGACGACCGTCGGCACTTCGACGAGCGCCGAACGGCACAGGCGCACCGCGCGCCTGACGCGCAGACGCCCCGACACGCGCGCGAGAAGTTCCTCGAAACAACCGGGCACAGGACTGGCGCTCCGCTTAAGCCGAAGCACCAGCAGCCACGCGCCGACCACGCGGGACGCGAGCAGGAGCACGCCCGACAGCCACGCGCAGACGAGCCACGGCAGCAGAGCCGTCAGACGCCCCTCCGCCCAGACCCGCCACGTCGCCGCCGCCGGAACGTCGGACGACCGCGGGCCGTTCGTCACGAGCGCCGCGGGCTCCTTGCCGGCCCCCGGCGCTCGCGCGAGCGCGCCGCCCGAGTCCGCCCAGGCCCCCTCCGGCCCGGAGGGCTCGCCGGCGAAGAGGTCGCGCCGCGCGTGCGGCGAGAGGCCCGCCGTCAGCACGGGCAGCAGGATGAGCAGCGCGAGCGCCAGGACTCCGCCCGCGTAGCGGAGGTCGGCCGCGCGCCGCGGCACGAGCGCCGCGAAGCACGCGTACAGGGCGGCCACCAGCGCCCCCTGCCACACGGAGTGGACGAGCGCCCAACCGGCGGCGTCGAGCAGAGGCTTAAGTGTAAAGTTCAATTCCGTCACTGCCGCCCCTTCCCTTCCAGCTCGTCGAGCATCCGCCTGATCTCCGACAGCTCCTCGGCCGAGGCGCGCTCGGTCGAGAGCGCCTGCATGACGAGCTTCGCGGCCTCCCCGTCGAACGCCTTCCGCAGAAGGTCGCCGACGAGCCGCCGCTGCGTCTCGTCCTCGGGCGCGGCCGCCTCGTAGCGGTGCGCGCGCTCGCTCTCGTCCCTCACGACCAGCCCCTTCTCCGCCATGATCTGCATCGTCTTGAGGACGGTCGTGTAGCCCGTCGTCTTGCTCTCGCCTAACGTTTCGAAGACTTCCCGCACGGTGCTGGGGCCGCGCCGCCAGAGCACCTTGAGGATTTCCAGTTCCGCGTCCGTCGGGCGCGGAAGTTCCGTTTCAGGCATTGCGCAATACCTCACCGCAGACTCAAGTCGCCGACACCCTACTACGAAGAGGTTCGTACTGTCAACGAAAATCTTCGTACTTAACTGACGGGGCACGTCTTGAGGCGGCTTAAGTGAGAAAATAGTTGATGTTAGAAGGGTCTACCTTTGGTTTACCGCTTCACGTTTAGAGGCGGTCTTCGACCGCCGGCCCGACCTGTGATGTAACTCGGGCCGGCGGTCGAAGACCGCCTCTAAACGAACGGTAAAGTGATGGGCAAACCGCTCCAAGCTTCACCAGCGATGGTAGGCCGGATGTCCGGGGCGGACGGCGACGAAGGTGCCGCGGCAGGTGGCGCAGGTCTTCCCGTCGGCCTTGAGTTCGGCCTCGACGACGGCGCGTTCGTCGGTCGAGTCCACCACGCGGGCCGTCAGACGAATCACGCCGTCAGTCGGCGTCGGCCTCAAAAGCTTGATGGCGTAGTCGGCCGTGACGGTGCAGGGCGGGCGCTCGGCCCCCGCGCGGCGCATGAGGTGGTAGGAGGCGGCCCAGTTCGAGTGGCAGTCGAGCAGCGCCCCGATGATGCCGCCGTTGAGCATGCCCGGGAACGCCTCGTACTGCGGCTCCGGCTGCCACTCCGCGACGACCTCCTCGCCCTCGACGAAGCTGCGCACGTGCAAGCCCTTCTCGTTCGCCGGCCCGCACCCGAAGCACGCGTTCCCGGGCGCGTACTGCTCTTGCAAGCTAAGTTCGTTCATAAGAGTAAGGTGGCTTTCAACTGCCTACTGCCATCTGCCTACCGCCTACTGTTCGACCGCGGGGTCGTCCGTGTTGGCGGGCTCGCCTTTGTGGTCGGCGGCGCGGACGGTGCCGCTCTGGTCGATGAGGAAGGAGCGGCGGCCGGTCTTGCCGTAGGACTTGGGCGTGGCCGAGACCTCGAACCTGTCGGCGGAGACGTCCCAGTCGAACTTGTACTCCGAGTTCTCAAGGAAGGTCTTCTCCAGAAGCCCCTCCGCGACCAGCTCTTCGAGCGAGCCGTAGCGCCCCTTCTTCTTCTCGTCCTTGTAGGCCGACTGCGCCCCCGCGATGCGGTTGAGGGCGTAGACGGCCAGCGACTCGTTCATGAGGACGGCCGAGTCCTTGGCCGCGACCGCGGCCGTGAGCGCGTAGGAGCGCACGAGCGAGACGGGGAAGCGCGCCTCGTGCATGATGACGTCGCCCTCGTTGGTCGCCTCGTAGGAGGCGGGCGCCGACTCGGCCGTCGCGAGCTGCGCGAGCAGCGTGCGCACTACGGGGTCGGTGCTGCCGCCCGAGCGCTTCTTCGTCTCCTCGTACGCGCCCTTGAAGAGCGAGTCGGAGAGGTAGAGGTGGACGAGCTTCTGCCTGGCCTGCCACGCGACGGCGTCGCGGTAGGCGTTGACGGAGGCGAGCGTCTGCCGCGCGTCGAACGAGTCCACGCAGTGGCGCACGGCCTTCAGCTCCCCCGCGACGAGGAAGTTGTTGACGAAGGCGTAGGAGAGCCCGCCCCCCGCGCCGAGCGTGTGGATGTCGAAGCCCTTGCGCCTCTCGGCGCGCTGCGGGGTGCCGGGCGAGGCGAAGCCGAAGACGACGAGCACGCGCGGCAGAATCTCGCGCACGCGCTCGGGGTTGTTGAGCGCGGCGATGTAGAGGAAGCCGGGCTCGGCCTCGCGCTCCTCCTTCTTCTCTTCGCGGCGGCGCGGGCGGCCGAAGCCTATCTCGCCCGCGTCGAGCGGGAGGCTGATGGCCGCCTCGTTGCCGAGCGCGGGCAGCAGGTCTTCCCTGAACTTGAAGCCGAAGAGCTTCTCGACCGCCGCGAGGGTCTCGTCCACGGTCGGCTGCGGCTCGGCCCTCCCACTCTCCTCGCTGCCCTCGCCGCGGAAGGTGGCGGCCAGCGACTCGGGGCTCACGGAGGCCGCGCCGACGGCAGAGTTGTAGATCTGCGTCCAGTCGAGCGAGCCCGCGATGAAGAGGTCGGCGTCGGCCGGCGCGACCGAGGCCGTCTCGCCCGTGACGGGCGGGCCCGAGATGAGGTTCGGCAGGAAGGGGATGACCGAGACCGTCCCGTCGGGCGTGCTCTCGACGGCGAGGCGGACTGCGAGCGCGCCGCCGTCGAGCCTCGCGCCGAGCGCGAACGCGCCGGGGATGCGTGGCACGCCGCCCCACAGCCCGCGCATGATGCGCTCCATGCCGCGGACGGCTATCTCCTCCTCGGAAGGCGGCGGGGGCGGCTCGTCATTGACGACTTCGGGACTCCCCGCCGCTTCGTTGTTCGCTCCCTGCTCCGCGCTCAACTCGGCGGCGGGCGCGGCCTCTTCCGGCTGTCCCGTGGGCTCGGGCTGCGCCTCGGGGTTGGCGGGCGCGGCCTCTTCCGGAACCGCCCCGACGACGACGCCGGTCTCGCCCGTGGTGGGCGCGACGACTGCGACCTCGTACTGCTCTTGCGGCGGCTGCGCCTCCGAAACCCTCTGCATCTGGAGCGCCCAGCCCTGCTGCGCGACGTTCGTGTCCACGTAGACGAAGAGCGTGTCGGAGGCGAAGCGCGCGCGGACGGACTGGAAGCGCGGCGTGTCCGCGAGGGCCGGCCGCTCCTGCTCGCCGCGCAGGCGCTTGAGCGTGAAGGCCGAGTCGGCCGCGAGCAGCCAGCGCCCCGCGCGCTTGAGCACGAAGTCGGCCGCCGCGGGCTTCGACGCGCCGCGCGCGCGCTCCGCCGTGTCGGGTTTGGTGGGGACGACGACGGGCCCGGGCGCGGCGCTCGTGATGGCCTTCTTGACCTGCGGCACCTTCTCGCCGAGCATCCGGCGCAGCTTCGGCTCGAAGGCGGCGGCGGCCTCCGGAGACTCCAGCTCGACGCCCATGAGCGCCTGCGGCACCTCCGTGCGCGCGGGCATGAAGCAGACGACGACGCGCGACTCGCCGAGCGCCTCCGCGTTCTCCGAGACGAACGTGTAGAGGTCTGTCACGGGCTTCACCTCCGCGCCGCCGAAGAGCGTGAGCGAGGCGACGGCCGACTTCACCTCCTCGGCGCGCGCGAGCGCTCCGACCCTGCGCACCTCAAGGTAGACCGTGTAGCTGTCGGCGGCCAGCATCTCCTCGACCGAAAGCTCCGGCTCGGCGCGCCGCGCCTGCTGCGGCGGCTGCGCGCGCGTGGGCGCGGCTTCGGGCGTTACGCCGGGACGTGCGGGGGCCTGCGTCCGCGTGCGCGGCGGCGTCTGGCGTCGCCGCTGCGCGAGACCCTGGGGCGCGAAGCTCGACAGGAGTAGTACAACGCAGGCGTGCGTCGTGAGGCGGCGGAGCAGCGTAGGGGACTTCATTTCCTTCCTTACCAGGGCGGCCGTCGGCAGAGCCGGGGAGATAACGGCCGAGATTGTAACCCAGCCGCGGCCGGATGCGAACGCGGGCGGCGGGCGCGAACATCCCGTTGGGGTCTGGCCGCGCCGCGTTTATAATGACCGCCGAGGTGCGACATGAGTACTAAGTCCCAGGCCGCCATCGAAGATTTGTACCACGTGCCCGAGAACGGCAAGGCGGAGATCATCGACGGAGAGGTCGTACTCATGTCACCAACCGGGGCAGCCCCCAGTTTCGCCTCCGGCGAAATATTCGCCAGCCTGCGCGAGTTCGCGCGCAGGACGAAGCTCGGCCGCGCGGTGGCCGACAACGCGGGCTTCGTCGTCAACCTGCCGCGCCGCAAGTCCTTCAGCCCCGACGCGGCCTTCTACACGGGCCGGCCCACGGGCATGAAGTTCTTTGAGGGCGCGCCGGTCTTCGCGGCCGAAGTGCGCAGCGAGAACGATTACGGCCCGAAGGCCGAACGCGAGATCGCGCGAAAGAGGGCCGACTACTTCGCCGCCGGGACGCGGGTGGTCTGGGACTTAGACCTCATCGGTCAGGACACCGTTAAGGTCTACCGCGCGTCCGACCCCGACAACCCCACCGTCTACCGGCGCGGCGAAGTGGCCGAGGCCGAGCCCGCCGTCCCCGGCTGGACGATGCCCGTGGACGACCTCTTCGAGTAGCCCGCACACGACTCACGTCTCTGATTACTACCGCCGTCGCTTCCGACGAAATCCGCCGAGCCGGACGAAGTCCAAGGCGCACGGCCCGTTCTCTTCCCGCGCGCGTTTGACTTCAAAGCGGGGCGCGGCGTAACGTTCGGAAGCACACACTTCTCTTCCTAAAGCGAGGCCACACGGACGATGAACAGACGCCTTTTCGCCGCCTCCGCGCTCGCCGCCCTGACAGCGCTCGCGGGCGCGTGCACGACCACCGCGCCGAACAGCAACACGGCCGCGACCACGCCGACGCCCGCTTCGGCCGCGACCGCGGCGCTCCCCGCGGAGCTGAAGCCCGCGCTCGACTCGGTCAACCCCGACGACCTCCTGCGCCACATCAAGGAGCTTTCCTCCGACGCCTACGAGGGGCGCGGCCCCGGCACGAAGGGCGAGGAGCTGACGGTCAAGTACATCACCGAGCAGTTCCAACGCTTGGGCCTGAAGCCCGGCAACCCCGACGGCACGTTCGTGCAGAAGGTGCCGCTCGCGGGCTTCAAGGCCGAGCCCGAGGCGACGCTCAAGGCCGGCGACAAGGAGATGAAGCTTGAGAACCTGAAGGACTACGTCGCCGTCTCGCGCCGCTACGAGCCGCAGGTGAGCGTCGATAACTCCGACATCGTCTTCGTCGGCTACGGCGTGACCGCGCCCGAGTACGGCTGGGACGACTACAAGGGGCTCGACGTGAAGGGCAAGACCATCGTCATGCTCATCAACGATCCGGCCGTGCCCTCGGCCTCGAACCCCGCGGAGTTAGACCCGAACGTGTTCAAGGGCAAGGCCATGACCTACTACGGCCGCTGGACGTACAAGTACGAGGAGGCGACGCGGCGCGGCGCGGCCGCCGCCATCATCGTCCACGAGACCGGGCCCGCGGGCTACCCCTTCGAGGTGGTGAGCGGGAGCTGGGGGCGCGAGAACTTCGACATCGTCTCGCCCGACAGGAACGCCGGCCGCGTCGGCGTCGAGTCCTGGATAACCTTAGACCGCGCGAAGGAGCTGTTCGCCGCCGCGGGGCAGGACTTCGACGCGCTGAAGAAGCAGGCGACGACGAAGGAGTTCAAGCCCGTCCCCCTGAACGCGAAGGCGACCTTCCGCGTCAGGAACACGCTGCGCACCATCGACTCGCAGAACGTCTTGGCGAAAATCGAAGGCTCCGACCCGGCCTTAAAGAACGAGTACGTCGTCTACACCGCCCACTGGGATCACCTGGGCAAGGACGACACGGCGCAGGGCGACGGCATCTACAACGGCGCGATTGACAACGCCTCGGGCATCGCGCAGGTCTTGGAGATCGCCGAAGGGTTCACGAAGCTGCCCACGCCGCCGAAGCGCACGCTCGTCTTCCTGATGGTGACGGCCGAGGAGAAGGGTTTATTGGGCGCGAAGTATTACGCGTCGAACCCGCTCTACCCGCCCGCGAAGACGCTCGCCAACGTCAACATCGACGGCGCGAACCAGTGGGGGCGGACGAAGGACGTGGTCTTCATCGGCGAGGGCAACACCACGGTCGAAGACCTCGCGCGCGAAGTCCTGACGGCGCAGGGGCGCACCGTCACGCCCGACCCCGAGACCGAGAAGGGCTTCTACTACCGCTCCGACCACTTCGAGTTCGCCAAGATCGGCATCCCCGCCTTCTACGCCGACACGGGCAGCGAATTCATCGGCAAGGACCCGGACTTCGCCAAGAAGAAGGATGAGGAGTACACCGCCAACGACTACCACAAGCCCTCGGACGAGGTGAAGCCCGACTGGGATCTGTCGGGCGCGGCCGAGGACGCGCAGTTCCTCCTCGCCGTCGGCTACCGCGTCACGCAGGGCGACAAGTGGCCCGAGTGGAAGCCCGGCACCGAGTTCAAGGCCAAGCGCGAGGAGTCGCTCAAGGCCGCGGCCGGGCCGTCGTAGGGAATTTTTGATTTGCGATTTTTGATTTGCGATTTGAAGACTTCGGCTCTTCAAATCGCAAATCAAAAATCTAAAATCCTGTTGGTTGTCTTTAGAGCGATGAAACTGAGAGCGTTAATTTCAAGCGGCCTCTTGTGCCTTTTTTCTTGCGCGGCGGTGGCGCAGCAGACACAGCAGACGCCCGAGCAAAAGTCGGAGCCTCCGGCGGCGAAGAAGAACGCGCGGCCCGCGGGCGAGGCGGAAGCGGCCGAGCCGTTCGACAAGATGACGCCGGAGCAGATGGCGGGGCGCTGCGTGACGCTTGAGACGGAGGCGGGCGATATCCTCATCGAGGTCTTGTCCGAGGCCGCGCCCGAGTCGGCGCGCAACTTCCTCAACCTCGCCTCGCTCGGCTTCTTCGACACGACGACCTTCAGCCGCGTCGTCAAGGGTTTCGTCGTGCAGGGCGGGAACGTGGCGACGCGCGAGAACTTGACGCCCGAACTCATCCGCCGCGCCTCGCGCAAAGTGCCCGACGAGCCGAACCCGGTCAAGCACCTGCGCGGCGTCGTCTCGCTCGCCAGGCCCGCGGAGGCGAACGCCGCCACCACGCACTTCTTCATCCTGCTGAACGACTCGCCGCACCTCGACGGCACCTTCGCCGCCTTCGGCCGCGTGCGCACGGGGATGGAGGCCGTCGATAAGATAGCCGCGGGCGAGCTCGACGGCGAGAAGCCCAGGAACCCCGTCCGCGTCCGCCGCGCCACGGTCGCGCCCTGCCAGCCGCCTCCCGACCCGACTAAAAAATAGTGGGGCGCCCGCACTGACCCGCGGCCGCAAGCGCCCCCGGCAGGGCGGGGAGAGACAGAGGCGTGCCCCGCCGTTGCCCAATCCTCTTACACAACCGGGTCAGAACCACCCGCGGTAGCGGGTGGCCCTTGATTACCCGGATGCTCCGTATCCCAACGAGCCACCTGCTACCGCGGGTGGTTCTGACCGCCGCTCACGCGCAGGTCGCCCGCCATCGTCCCGCAGCTCAGCTCCTTCATTTCAGACGCTCCACCGTCGCGCCGCCGAGCAGCGGGTTGTAGGTGACGCGCAGGACGGACGTGACGAGCGCCGACGTTGAAGTCGGGTTCGTTCCCGTCGAGCCGGAGTTGCCGCCCGAAGTGGACGTGCCCGAGGTTGTCGTCGTCCCTCCGACACTCGCGCCCCGCGGCAGTTGGCCGACGATCCGGAACTCGACGGTGAAGGGCTCGTTCGAGGGGTTGTCGAAGCGCAGCCTCCGCGCGGCCGTAGTCTCGCTCGGCGAGAGCGCGCCGTCGCCGCCCACGGCGCCGCCGTAGTCGAACGAAGCGCCCGCGCCCGTCTGCCCGTTGTCCGCGTTGGCGACCGTCACCCCGCCCGACGCGGACGTGAGTCGCGCCACGCGCGCCGCGAGCGGCGTGTAGATCGCCTGCGCCGAAGCGTTCCTAACCAACAGGTCGTACGAGACCGAAGCCCCGAGCGCCGAGGTGTTGCGCGCGTCGAGCGTGACGAGCGAGGTCACGTCGCGCTCCACCTTGTCGGAGATGGTGAAGGCCACCGACACCGCCGCCGAAGCCGCGCGCCCCGCTATGCGCTGTCTCACGTAAGCGGTGTGCGCGCCGGGGGCGAGGTCGTCGGCCGAAAGCTGTAGCTGCCAGCGGCTCGAAGTCGGGTCTGAAGAGAGGGCGGCGGCGCGCGGGCTGCCGAACCCCGGGTCGTCGAATGAGACTTCGACGACGCCGTTCGACAGCGGCCCCCCGTCGCCCGCCGTGTAGGTGGCCGCGCCCGTCGCGTCGAGCAGCGCGGGCAGAGAGGTCGGGTTGCCCAGCACGCTCGTCGTCTTCGGCGCGGGCGCGGGCGCGTTCGGCAAGTCCGCGCCGATCGGGAGCAGCGGCGCGCGCTCAGACAGCGCGTAGCCGGTCACCGTGTGGAACGGCGCGCCCGCGGCCGGGCTGCCGACCAGAACCTTCGGAACCGCGATGCTGATCGTGTTCCCCTGCACCTGCCCCTTCAACGACTGCGACTTCGAGAGGTCGGGGTTGTAGGTGACGAACTTCTTCGAGGTGGCCGAGCGGATCATGCCGAGCGTCCCCGTGTAGAAGTTCGTCGTCGCCCCGTTCATCTCGGCCGCGAGCCAGTAGATGGTGTCGGCGTAGTCCCACTGCGTCAGGTAGAGCAGTCCCGTCCCTTCCGACGCGGTCACGGCCGCGCCCCTCGCCGCGGAAGACAAGTCCGCGACCTGCATCTCCAGGACGAGCGAGTCGCCCTGCTCGCGCAGCACGACCGAGCGGAGGTCTGCGGCGGGCAAGGAAGCGCCCGCCCCCCTGTAGAGGGCGTCGCCCGCCTCGTCGCGGTCGAAGTTCTTGGGAGGCAGCGTGTGCGTGCCTTCGAGAGTCAACGTGTCGCCGTTGATTAAAGCGCCCGACGAAGGGGCGGAGAGCGTGACCGCGCCCGGCTCGCGCCCGAGGGAGCCGACCGAAGCCAAGAGGCTCGGGCCGGTCGCCTGCTTGGCGAGCATGACGTACGGCCCCTCGGACTGGTTCGTGTTGTCGTTGTAGACGACGACGGCCGCGCCCTTCGAGTCCATGTCGATCGAAGGGTATTCGAGGAAGCTGCGGTCGCGCCCCGTCGCGTCGCAGAGCGTCCCGGCTAGGCATATCTCGCCGCGGTGGATGACGTTCTGGCTCACCTGCACGGTCTGGAACGCGGGCGCGGCGTCGAGCGCGTTCAAGGTCTGCGCCATGTGGATCGTCCACTCGTTGGCGAGCGAGTTCGGGTTGCCCGGGAGCGACCCCCGATACCACGCGACGGCGGCGCGGCCGGGGTCGCCCGCGACGACCCACGGCATGATGATCGAGCCGGCCATCGCCGGCGGGCTCACGCGCTTCGGCTGCGACCACGTGTCGCCGCGGTCGGTCGAGGTGACCATGTAGATTGCGCCCGCGCCCAGAGACCAGACGGCGTAGAGGTTGCCCGCGCGGTCAACCGCGATGACGGGGAAGACGTTGTTGACCGAGCCGCCGGTCGAAGTGTGTATGAGCCTGTCATCGACGAGCGGCTCCGACCCGTCGTCGAGGTCTGTGACGCGGAACATGCGGACGCTGTTCCCCGTGTAGTAAATCTGGTAGAGGAGAATCGCGTCGCGCTCGACGCCGCCGACCTTCACGCGCCGCTTCGTCTTGTCGGCCCTGAGCGGGCCCGACTGCGAGACGCTGCCGAGCTGCCGCCCCTTGTCCCACGTCAGGCCGCCGTCGCGCGTGCGGAACATGTAGAAGCCGGAGCCCGTGAAGTTGCGCCACGTGACGAACCCGCGCCCGTCGCCGAAGGCGGCGACCCACTGGCGGTCGTCCACGGCCGCCTCGGGCGTCTCGTCGCTGACGCAGGTGACGTAGTTGGTGCGCTCCGGGGGGAAGGTCTGCCCGCCGTCCTCCGAGACGGCCGCGGTGACGCAGGCCGCCGAGAGGTCAACGTAGTAGACGCGCCCCTTCGCGTCGAAGTCCACGTCGGTGTCGCCGCCGCCCGGCCCCGGGACGGCGTCGCGCGGGACGGGCCCGCCCAACATCCGGTAGGTGCGCCCGCCGTCGTCCGAGCGCCAGAGCAGGCTCAGGGTCGTGCTCACGCCGAAGGGCGAGGTGGCGAAGATGCGATCCCGCGGGTCAACCTTGACGATGGGCTCGCCGCTCGTCGCGGAGAAGTCGGCCATCGTGTTGTTGTGGAACGTGATGACATTCGAGTCCGGCGTCGGCGTCGGCGTCGGCTCGGGGGCCGCGCCTGCCGCCCCGCCCGCAAAGCCCGCGAGCGAGGCGGCGAACGCCAGCGTCAACGTCCAAACCAAGATGAGTCTTCTCGACATGAACCTGCCTCCATAAACAGAACCGCGAGCGGTAGCGAGCGGGTGCGGGTAACGCGAGCGAACCACGTAACTCCGACCCGCTCGCTACCGCTCGCGGTTCTGTTCTATCTGACGAGCCTGACGCTCACCGTCTTCGTCAGCGGGTTCGCCGCCACCCTGAGCAGCGAGGTCGGCAAGAGGCCCGTCTGCGAAGTGCCGCCGCCCGCGCCGACTGAAGCGCCGCCCGAACTACTCGCGGCCGCGCCGCCGCCCGCGCCCGAGTCGCGCCGGTAGGCCGTCACCTGTATGTCGTAGGTGAACAGCTCGGCGCGCGGGTCGCTGAAGCGGAGCGTGCGCGCCGCGGTCGTCTCCGCGCCCGCGAACGTCTGGTCCGGGCCGAGGGCGTTCGAGTAGTCGAAGACGGCGGGCGAGGCGGCCGTGCCCGCGCCGCCGTTGTCCGCGTTCGACACGCGCACGGTGCCCGAGGCCGAGTTGACGCCGACCACCCGCAGCTCGACGCGCGGCAGGTACGCGTTCGCCGTCGCGTTCGTCATGCTCAGGTCGAGCTGGAAGACGCCGCCCGCGAACGTCACGTTCGACATCGCCGTCTGCACCGCGTTCGTGATGTCAACGAGCGTGCGCCGGTCAACGAGCACACCTTGCGCCGCCGAGGCGGGCGTGACGTAGAGCCCGACCTGCCCGTCGTGCAGGCCACGCACGCGGTAGAGCAGCTCGCCGTCCGGCTGGTCGGCGAGCGCGAGGCTCGACGCGCCCGCGGCGGGCTGCGCGATCACGTCCCACGTCTGGCCGCCGTCGGCCGAGCGCTCGACCTCGAAGCGGCGCTCGCCGCCCGCCGCCTGCCACGCCAGCGTGAACGAGCCGTCGAAGTCCACCTGCCGGTTCTGCGCGTCCGTGAACTCTCCGGTGATCGTCTGAAGCGAAGGCGACACGGGGCCCTTCGTCAGGGTCGTCGTGATGGAGAAGTCGGTCGGCGCGTTCGTGAAGCCGATGACGCGGTGCGTGTACGTGCCGGGCTTCGAGACCCTTATGTTCACGTACTCGGGGACGGTGACAGAGCCCGAACTGGCGACGACGTTGCCGTCTGGGTCGAGCAGTTCGTAGTCGAGGTCGGGCTGGTCGCCCGCCGGGAGCAGCATCCACTCGGTCGTGGCCTCGACCTGGTAGGTCGAGGCGTCCACCTCGAAGGGCACGTCAACGTAAGAGACGCCGCCGAGCAACTGTGTGCCGTAGTCGCCGACGAGCACCGTGCCCGTGTAGACGGCCGTCTCGACCGACGGGCTCTTCGGGAGCGAGGCGGCCGGGCGGAAGTAGAAGGGCATCCTCAGCGACTCGCCGCCGTCCGCACGGCGGGCGGTGACGAACCACTGGAGCTGCAAGCGCTCGAAGAGCACCTGCGAGCCGTAGGTCTTGGCCGCCATCACGTCGCGCAGGGCGTCGCCGTCGAGCGTGGCGTTGACGTTGAAGGTCGCCTCGCCGTTCGGCGGAACCGCGACGCTCGTTTGCGAGAGCGCGACGCCGATGCCAGCGAGTTGCAGGTCGCGGTTGTTGGCGACGCCGAGGTTGTAGGTTCCGCCCTGACCCGAGAGGTCGCGGACGGTGACGGGGACGGTCGCCGTGTGCGTCACGCGGCTGTTGACGACGGGCACCTCGCCGTACGAATGGCTGCCGAGGATGCCGGGGCGTTCGATTCCGTCGCCCTTCACGCCCATCAGGGCCTTGGCGTTGACGGCCTCGTAGACGTTAATCAACCCGCCGCCCTGGGCGATGATGGAGTCGGCGCTAACGGGGCCGTCCTGCTGCGGCGCGCCCGCCGCCGAGCGCGGGTTGGTCGCGGTGTTGATGAGGGCCGTGCGCACCATGTCGGCCGTCCAGTCGAGGTGCGCCTGGCGGACGAGCACGGCCGCGCCCGCCGCGTGCGGCGAGGCCATCGAGGTGCCGTCAACGTGCGCGTAGTTCGGCGTCCCTTCAAGCGCCCCTATCGCGCCCAGAAGGCTCGCCGGCGGCACGGCCGCGAGCACGGCCACGCCCGGCGCGGACACGTCCGGCTTCACCTGCCCGAAGCCGCGCACGGGCCCGCGCGAGCTGAAGCCCGCCATCGAAGGCTCGAACGAGCCGCCCGTCGCGCTCACCCTCAACTGCTTCGCGGAGACCGCGCCGACCTCGCTTGAGCCGATGGCGGACTTGAGGTACTCGCCGTTCGCCTTCGAGATGCCGAGCGTGGGGATGGTCGTGGCGTAGGCCGTGACGCCCTCGATCTCGCCGTCCACGTTGTTGTAGATGATTACTCCGACCGCGCCCGCGAGCGCGGCCTGCGCCGCCTTGTTGGCGAAGAGGCCCGTGCCCGCGGCGTCCGCGTCAACGGTGCTCCCGCGCGCGATGAGCGCGATGCGCCCTCTCACCGAAGACGGGAACTGGTCGGGCGTGTCGCCCACGCCGCAGTAGACGTAGTTGTGCTGGAAGTTCGCGGGGACGGCGGCGCTGCCCTCGACGAGGTTGGCGTGGATGCCTTGCAGGCCGCCGACCACGTCCACCTTGAAGGCGGACGCGCTGTTGCCCGGGTGCGCCGTCGCGCCGACCGAGATGACGTGACGGCCCGCGGCGGGGCTCCCCGTAGTGCCGTCGCCGGGGCCGGAGTTGCCCGAAGCGGCGACCACGGTCGCGCCCGCGAGCGCCGCGTTGCTGCACGCGACCGCGGTCGGCTCGTCGGGGCCGCCCGAGCCGCCTAAGCTGAGGTTGATGACGTGCGGGACGGGCTTCGGCTGCCCCGTCAGCGTGAAGGGCGACATGGCGTCTTCGAGCGCCATGATGGTGTCGGAGTTCGCGCAGCCGCCGATGGGCTGAACCTGGCTGACCGTGGACTTGATGTCGCTGCACACCTTGTAGGACATGAGCTTCGCCTGCGGCGCGACGCCGTGCAGCCGTATGTCGTCGCCCGTGTTCGGCAGGCCGTCCGCGCCGGGGTGCTGAGCGAGATACCCGGCCGCCGTCGAGGCGACGTGCGTCCCGTGGCCGAAGCCGTCCTCGGCGGCGATGTCGGTGAGCGGCAGGTAGTAGACGACCTTCCGGTTCGTCGGCACGGCAGCCGAGACGGGCGCGACCGCGAGGCGCGGCGGGGTCGGGTCGCCGCCGAACATCGGGTGCGTCCAGTCGATGCCGGTGTCGATGACCGCGAGGTACATGCCCTGCCCCTCGTAGCCTTCGCGCAGGTCGTCGAACTGCGAAAGCTCCGCGGCCGCGCCGTAGACGCGAGGCGCTTCGACGTACTTCACGCTCTGGTCGAGCTGCGTGTAGAGCATGGCGTCTGGCCTCACGCCCTTCACCTCGGGCATCGTCTTGAGGGCGGGCACGGAGGCGGCCGGGACTTTCAGCGCGAGGCCGTTGTAGACGAGCGTGTAGCGCAGCGGGACGGTGGCCGCGAGGCTCCCGTCGTAGTTCTTCACGCCGCGCGCGGCGAGCGCGCCGTTGACCCCGCGCGACACGAGCGCGGCCAGAAAGCGATCCTGCTGCGCCGCGAGCTGCGCGCGGTAGGTCTGAAGCTCCTCGGCCGAGACCGTGCGGCCCTGCTGCCGCGCGCGCGCCAAGTAGACGGCCGCGGGCTCGCCCTTCAGCTCGACGATGACCGTGACCGCGTCGCCCGCGCCGGCCGAGGCCGTGCGGTAGGAAGTTCCGGCGAAGGCGGCCAGCGCGAAGACGAACGCGAGCAGCAGGGCCGCGACTCTGCCGCGCGTGATAAAGGAAGTGGCTCTCTTGATAGCGGACATGGCTCTCGTTCTCCTCAAGACTCTGTGGGAAGTAGTTGCGGCAGAGAACGGGCGGGGGAAGTCGGGTGCGGGGCTACCGGGTCAGAACCGCCTGCGGTAGCGGGCGGCCCTTTGTCATTCGATAGCGCCGGGTCACCAAGGGCCGCCCGCTACCGCGAGTGGTTCTGACCGCTCTATTCGCCGAACATCGTGACGATGAGCTTGACCATCGGGGGGACGAACTCGCCGCGCTTGACGGCGCGCGAGGGCTCGAAGCGCGGGCCGGGGACGGCGACGAACTGACCCGGCGCGACCTGCTTGACCTCGGCCGGGTAGGCTTCGAGCAGCCCCCTGTCCAGGGCGAGCTGCACGTAGCCGCGCAGCGCCGCGGGGATGTCCGCGTTGTCGATGAGCGCCGTGCCGCCCGTCGTCACGGTCGTCCCGGCGAGCGCGCGCGCCTCCTTGTCGAGCCGGAGCGCGCGCACGAGGGCGACCGCCTCCTCAAGCCGGTTGACCTGCGCCGACCCGCCGAAGGTCGTCCCCGACACGCCCATCACACCTTCTTTCCTGAGCGACTCGGCGAAGAGCGCCTCCGGCGTCCCCGCCGCCACGTCGGTGAAGCTCGGCCTGTTCGGGATGTACTGCGGGACGCGCGCGCCCAGCATCAGAGCACGCCCCAGCTCCGCCCGCGTCAGCACGTCGTCGGGGCGGAAGAGCCCGCCGTCGGCCGACATCACGCGGTCGTAGACGAGCCGCAGCGCGGCGAGACGCGTCGCGTTGTCGAGCGCCGACACGTCCGACACGTCCGACGGGCGGTAGAGGTAGTGGCGCGTCAAAACGTAGTAGGGCTGCTCGGCGACGACGCCGAAGCCCGCCACGCCCGCCGAGACCTCGACGGTGTACTCGCCCGGCTCCGGGAATTCGAGCTTCACGCCCTCGCGCGCGCCGAAGAGGCCGCCGAGGTTGATGGCGTCCGACGAGGCGACCGTCCGCCCGGCGCCGTCGCGCACCGTCAGGCTCAGGTCGTTGATGACCACGCGCGTGTTATCGATCACGACTTCGCCCTCGCCTGCGGCCGCGCCCCAGTTCAGCTCGACGAAGGTGAAGCGCGCGTCGGCGGGCACGGTGATGGTGTGCGTGCTCGAAGAGTTCGCGGCGACGCTCCCCTGATTTATGGGCGCGTCCTGACGGCCGACCGCCAGCCCCTTGCCCGTGAAGCCGAAGTTGCCGTAAGGCTTCGAGGGGTTCTGCGCGAGGTCAACCGCGGCGTGGACGTTCGCCAGCCCAGCGCCCGCCTCGAACTCGTCGTAGGTGGCGAGCGGCGTGGCCGTGCGCACGAGCACGTCGCGCACCTCGTCGGGCATCAGGTTCCGGTTAGCTTCGAGGACGTTGGCGACTATCCCAGACAGGTGCGGCGCGGCCATCGACGTGCCGGAAATCTGCGTGTAGTTCGGCAGGTGGTTGGTCGGGATTTCGAGGTCCTCGTGGAGGCCGTTCGCGGCGACGTTGACGCGCGAGCGCGCGGCGATGATGGCGCTCGTGTTGCCCGCGCCGCCGCCCGTGCCCGGCGTCAGGATGGTCGGGCGGACGGTCTCGCTCATGAAGACGCCGCGCGAAGAGAAGTCCGCGAGCCTCCCGTCCTTCGTCGCCGCGCCCGCCGTGATGACCCACGGCCAGGGCGTCCAGCGGTTCTGCGTGTTCGGCGCGGGGCCGTCGTTGCCGTTGGCGAAGACGACGACGATGTTGTTGTCGTGCAGCGCCTTCGAGGCGACGTTGATGGGGTGGTCGGGGTCGTGGTCGGTCGCCGAGTTGCCCCACGAGTTGTTGACGACGCGGATGTTGTAGACGAGCTGGTTCGTCAGGATGTAGTCGAAGGCCGCGACCTGGCCCAGCACGAAGAGGCCGCCGCCCGAGCCGATGCCGACGATGGAAGCGCCCGGCGCGACGCCCGCGTACAAGCCCCCCGAGGCCACGCCCGTGCCCGCCGCGATGGAGGCGACGTGCGTCCCGTGGCCGCCGTTCGTGTCGGAGTTCGGCTGGTACTCAAGGTAGGACGGCGGGAGCAGCCCCGCGAAGACGTTGCCGAGCGTGGCGGAGCGCACGACGAGACCGTCCTTGTCATTCATGTTCATGATGACGTTCTGGACGGTCTTGCCCGCGTTCGGGTTCGTCACGTTGTAGGTCAAATCCTGGTGCGTCCCGTCCACGCCCGAGTCGTTGATGGCGATGGTGATGCCGCGGCCCGAGACGGGCAGCCCGCCGTTGGCGCGCGTGATGTCGATGTCGTTGCGCAGGCGCTCGGTGCCGACGAGCGGGTTGCTCTGGTGGTCGTAGAGCTGCACGGGCGCGTTGAGGTAGATGGAGCGCAGGCTGTCCCAGCCGGCCATCTGCGCGATCTGCGCGGGCGTCGCGTTGACGGCGACGACGGGCAGGCGGTTCATGCGGTAGCCGCCCTTGATGCCGAGCCCGAGCACCCGCGCGACCTGCGAATCCGTGACGCGCTCGCCCTTGAAAGTCAGGATGACGCCGAACAGGTCGGTCGGCCCGGCGGCCGTCAGCTTCAACTTCAACTGCGGGTCAACCTTCGGCGCCGCCTGCGCGCTGACGGTGAACAGAACGCCGAGCGCGACCGCGATGATGACGTTGAAAATTTCCTGCCGCTTCATACTCGCCTCCCCCTCCATCCCGAAAGTGAACCGCGAGGCTTTCATCAATCCTTCAGTCAACTTTCCGTTGGCGGTTCGGGCGAAACCCCGTTCCCCCGAGGGGGTTTCGCCCGAACCGCGCCCCGCACCGCGCGGCTTACACGGCGCGGCTTGCCCCCGCGCCGCCGCCCCGCGGCAAGCCGTGTCTACTGCACGACGAAGTCGGAGCCCGACGCCGAGTCGGAGTTTAAGAGCAGCCCGCCCGTGGCCGACGTGCCGAGCAGTATCTGCGCGTTCGCGCCCGTCCCCGTCGAGGTGGTGCCGACCACGTTCGTGCCGGCGATGGCGTTGATGCTGGCGACCGCGACGCGGATCACGATCCGGTTGCCGACGACCTCGCCCGAGTCGGGCGCGCCGTCGCCGACCTGGTTGTTCGTCCCGTTCGGAAGCTGTTCGTAGTGGCCGTACTCGTAGACGACCTCCCCCGTCTCCGAGACGTTGGCCGAGACGAAGACCGTCACGCCGTTGAAGACCGAGCTGACCGTCCACGCGTTGTTCTGCAAGCGCTCGGCGGCGTTCGCCAGCGTGAGCGTGTAGACGATCTGCTGGCGCTCGGCGTCGTAGGCGAAGTCCACCGACTGTATGTCCTGCGCGCCCGTGCCGAAGGCGTCGCCGGAGACATCGACGATCTCGGGGCCGCCGGGCTGCGGGAAGAGGTCGAACGCGTGGCCGACCGTGAAGAGGCCCATCGCCGCGCGCACCGCGTTGTGCGCGTCGACGTAGCCCGCGCCGACGACCCTCTGCTCGTAAGGCATCGGGTTGGCCGTGTCGCGCAGGATCGCCACCACGTCGTCGGGCGTGAGCAGCGGGTTCGCCTCAAGCATCAGCGCGACGACGCCCGAGACGTGCGGGCACGCGAAGCTCGTCCCCTGTGAGGTCGTGTAGTACGGCAGGTAGGCCGGCGGGATGGTCGTCAGGTCGTTGGAGCCGACGAAGATAGGCACCGTGCCCGCCGTGTTCGTCAGGCCGACGCCTTTCATCCGCGCGCTCTTGATGTCCACGCCCGGCGCGGTGATGTCGGGCCGCAGGTTCGGCTGGAGCGTCGGGTCGGCGGGCATGCCGGCCACGTCCGTCCCCGTGCCGTTGTCCACGCCGCGCGAGCTGAAGTCGGCCGGCGTGCCCAGCCCCTGCTTCTCGCCCGCCGCGACCGAGATCACCCACGGCATCGTCGAGTAGGGGTTGATGGAGGTCGGCGTGTCGCCCGCGTTGCCCGCGGCGAAGACGACCGTGATGTTGCGGTCGTGGCACGCGCGCGTGGCGACGTTGACCGGGTTGTTCGGGTCCATGTCCTCGGCGTTGAGCGAGGAGCCCCAGGAGTTGTTGATGACCCGGATGTTGTAGGCGTACTGGTTCGCGAGCAGGTAGTCGTAGGCCCCGATGATGGCGACGAGCGGCAGGCCCAGCTCGTTGCCGGAGTTGACGCCGATGAGGTGCGCGCCGCGCGCCACCCCGCCGTAGAAGCCGCCCGACTGCTCGCCCGTGCCCGCGGCGACGGCCGCGCCGTGCGTGCCGTGGCCGGACTCGACGTCGCTCTGCGGCTGGTTCTCCAGGTAGATCGGCGGGACGAAGCCCGTGCTGTTGAGGATGTCGCCGACGGAGATGCCGACGCCGACGACGAGGCCGCCGTCGCCGACCACCGTCTCGGAGAGCGGCTGGATGACGTTCTGGACGGTCTTCTTACCGTAGGTCAAATCCTTGTGCGTCGCGTCGATGCCGGTGTCGATGTAGCCGATGCCGACGCCCTTGCCCGTGACGGGGAAGCCGGGGTTCGACGGGTTGTTCCGCGTTATCTTCGGGTCGGCCGTCAACTGCGGGACGCCGATGAAGGCGCGGCTCGCGTTGGTGAAGGTCTTCATCAGGCGGTTCGAGTAGATGGAGACGACGCCGGGCTGGCGGCTGACGGCCGCGAGCTGCAGCGCGCTCATGTCGGCGATGACCATCGGCAGCTCGCGCGTGGCGAAGCCCTTGGTGATGCCCGCCAGTTGGAGGCGCGAGAACTCGGCCGCGCCGGGCTTATTGCTGTAGGTGATAATAACGGGGACGGTCGCGCGCTGCGCGAGCAGGCGCGTGAGCTGCGGGTCGATCTTCACGGCCGTCGCCGCCCGGGCCGCGCCGCCCTTGCCTGTGGGCAGAGTCGCGAGGCCAATTAAGAGAGCCAGCGCCAACAGGAATGCGATTCTCAACGTCGTCTTCATCTTCGTTTCCTCTCTGTCTCGTCTAAGGGTTTCCGGGTTGCGGCCCGGGGGGTCGCCCGTCTCTGCCAAGCGGGTCACCCCCCGAGCCGCTCCACTCGCCGCGCCTCCCGTCCCGACTTCGGTCGGCGCGGGCGAGATGCGTCACGTCAGTTGCCCGCCGCGAAGCGCTGGCGGAAGCCGTCGAGCGCGTGGGCCATGAAGGCGCGCGTCATCGCGTCGCCCGGCTTCACCCGCGCCTTCAGGGTCGGCTGGAAGTCGAACGGCCCCTGCTCAAGGGTGTAGAAGGCTTGCAGCAGCCCCTTGTCGAGCGCGAGCTGCACGTAGCCGCGCATCGCCGCGGGAATCTCCGAGTTGTCCGCGAGGACGATGGCTTGGCCGTTGTAGCTGGCCGTCACGATGGAGCCGGCCCTCTGCTTCGCCTCGGCGTCGAGCCCGAGCGCGCGGACGAGTGCGACAGCCGTCTCGAGCCGCGTGACGTTGGCCGAAGGGTTGAAGGTCGAGCCCGGGGCCGAGACCATGCCGGCCGGCGCGAACGAGTGGTCGCGCAGGGTCGAGCCGTTGGCCGTCACCGCCTCGGCGATGGCGCGCAGCCCGTCGGGCACGTCCGCGTACTTCGGCGTCGCCGAGGGGGACTGCCTGAGCGCCGTGTTCATGTAGAGCGTCTGCGCGAAGTCGGCGCGCGTGACGGTCGCCTCTGGGTGGAAGCCGCCGTCGGCGAAGGTGTCCATCTGGCGGTTCTTCAGCACGGTCTCGATCTGCGCCTGCGCGGGGTGGCCCTGGATGTCGGCGATCGTGTCGAGCGTGTAGAGCTTCTGGATGACGGTGAAGTCCACCGGGCCGGGCAGCGCCGCGCCCGAGGTCGGCAGGGAGACGTTCGGCACGGCCGCCAGCCCGCGCACGCCGCGCACTTCGATGAGCCACCGGCCGGCCTGCGGGTTCTTCACCAGCACCTCGCGCCGCGGCGAGTCGAGGACGGGGAGCGCGATGCCGGACGAGTAGGTCTGGCCCGAAGGGCTCGTCAGGAGGATGCCGATGGTGTTGCCGTCGCCCGACTCCGCGGCGTTGTCGAACTTGGCGAGGACGAGCAGCTCGCTCATGCCTTCGGACACCTCAACCTCGCGCGAGTTGGCCGAGCCGGGCCCGGGCAGCGCCGCGGGCGTGTAGTCGATGCGGAAGCGCTCGGCCTCGGGGCCGCTCACCGTGTACTTCGCGTTGAAGGTGTAGTCAAAGTTGTTGCTGTAAGCCTTCGAGCGGTTGAAGACCTTATCGACCGCGGCGTAGGCGTTGACGTAGCCGGCGCCGACCTGCCACTCCTCGTAGCCGGGCATGCGCGACGCGGTGTCAACCAGAATCTGCTTGACCTCGCCGGGCGTGAGCGTCGGGTCGGCGTCGAGCATCAGGGCGACGACGCCGGCGACGTGCGGCGTCGCCATCGAGGTGCCCGAAATCTGCGTGTAGTACGGGATGAGGTTGGGCGCAATCTCCAGGTCGGAGTCCAGGCCGTTCGAGAAGACGTTCGTCTTCGAGCGGGCCGAGACGTAGGCCGCCGAGAACTTCGTCGCGTTTGACTCGAACTCGCGCCCCGTGCCCGGCGCGACCAGCGTCGGCGCGTCGTGGTCGTTGTTCGGGTCGGAGTCACCGAGCCGCTCCTCCTTCGGGATGCCGCGCGAGGAGAACGAGGCCAGGCCGCCCTCCTTCGTGCCCGCGCCGACCGAGATGACCCAAGGGGCCTTGCCGTAGCGGTTGTGCGTGTCGCGCCCCGGCCCCGAGTTGCTCGAAGAGAAGAGGACGACGATGTTGCTGTCGTGCGCGAGCTTCGAGGCGATCTGGATCGGGTCGTCGGGGTTGAACGCGCCGTCGCTGCCCCACGAGTTCGTGATGACGCGGATGCCGTAGGTCGCCTGGTTCGTCAGAGACCACTCGAAGCCGCCGAGCCCGTTCAGGATGAAGAGCACCGCGCCCGAGCCCGTGCCGATGAGCTTCGCGCCCGGCGCGACGCCCGCGTAGCGGCCGCCCGACTGCTGCCCCGTCCCGCCGACTATCCCGGCGCAGTGCGTGCCGTGGCCGACGTTCAAGTCCGTGTCCGGCAGGTTCTCAATAGATTGAAGGGTCGTGAAGCCGGCGAGCGTGTCGGTGTCGGTCAGAATCTGGACGTTCTGGATGACGTTCTTGCCGAGTTGCAGGTCGGGGTGCGTGGCGTCGATGCCGGAGTCGTTGATGACGACCGAGAAGTCGCCCTTGCCCGAGACGGGCAGCCCCGCGTTGCGCGTCGTGAACCCGCGGTCGGTGCGCAGGCGGTCAACGCCCGTCAGCGTGCGCGCCTCGGCGTCGTGGTAGCTCAGGCGGTCGTTGAACCAGACGGAGCGCACCGCCGGGTTGTTGCCGAGCGCGCGCACCTGCCCGGCCGTGGCGACGGCCGCCACCATGCCGAGCCGGTTGAGCGTGAGCCCCTTGTTGATGCCGAGAGCGCGCAGCGCGTCGAGGTGCGCGGGCTGAAGCCCCTTCGAGGTGTGGAAGGCGATGATGACGGTGCCGACCTTCGCGTCGGAGGCGAGGCCGGCGAGCTTAGCCTGGAGCGAAGGCCCGAGCGTGGCCGCCGAGACGTTCGCGACGGTAAGCAGGCCGAGCAGCATGAGGACTGAGAACGCGGCAGAGATTTTTCTGAGCATGTCTTTCTAAATTTCTCCTTGGAGCAAGGTCTCGAAATTCGGGTTTCGGTTCGCGCCCCGAGTCGGCGGGACGTCCCGGTCGTCGTCAGCGTGTAGAAGATAGTCAAGACCGATTGAGCGAAACTTGAGCCCGGAGAAAATTTTTCGGCGGCCGGGGAAAAATTTAAGAGCCCTTAAGTTTCAACAACTTAAGGGCTCTTGAGGAAAACTTGAGGTGCTTGAGGGCTTTACGCGGTGCGGCGGCTGTAAGCGGAGGCGGGGCGGAGGCGGTAGAGGGCGATGCGGCTGAGGCGCGTCCAGGGGCCGATCCTGGTGCGCGAGAGCACGGGCGTGAGCGAGGGGCTGCGCTCGGAGACGAGGAACAATGCCCGTACCAGCCGCGCCCCAACAGCCTCGCGATCTCCTCCTGCGACATCTCCCTGACTTCTAACATCGCTCGCTCGCTCCGTTCGCCGTGAACCATGAACCGTAAACCGTGACAAGTAAAAACTGTCTTTCATCTTGTCACGGTCTACGGTTCACGGTTCACGGCTTTCCGGCAGCGAACTATCTCGACCGAGCAGAGGGCGTGGGCGGCGACCGACTGGGAGACGGAGCCGAGGAGCACGGCACACCCGCATCCACTGTTGACACACCACCCTCTTGCGTTTAGTCTCTGACCGCGCTCACCGCGTCTGTCGTTACTATCTTTACACCGTGTGCTCTTACGCGGAGCAGTCCGTTGACCGTCATAAGCTCACTTCCTGTATGAGTCGTTACGGCCTCGTCGCCTGTAATCGCACGTACCGAGTCGTCGCCGTGTGCGCGCGCGCGCTCGCCGCCCTGCTGCTGTGCGCGTTCGCGAGCACCGCCGACGCCCAACAGCCACAGCAGGCGACCATCAACATCGAACTGGGCGTTAATGACCTGAGGGAGTTGACGGCGGCGAGCCCCGAGGGCGCTTCGGTCTTTATCAAAGTAAAAAATGTAAACCGCCCGAGTGAAAGCGCCAAGACCATCAAGCTTCTGTTGGAATCCGACTTTTTCGGGAGCCGGGGGACTGAGGCCGAGCGGCTCCTGAAGCGGGTCAACGTCGATTTAGAGTCGGGGGAAGAAAAATATTCTTTGGCGGAGCACCCGGACACGTGGTTCGTGATCCCAAGGTATAGGCTCTCGCTGAAAGTCGCAGAGGTCGAATGGCCGAATGACGCGGGCGCCCTCGTTTTTAAGGCGGGTGAAAAGGGCCCGTCCGTCGCCCGACTAAGCTTCTCTCTGGAGCCCGCGACTTACCGGGTCACGGCGGAGTCGGTCAACGGCATCACCTCGACTTCGCTCGTGGACGAAACGCGGCACTGCGTCGAGAACCAGCCGGAGACGGTTCGCTTGAAGGCTCCCACGCTTCTGGGAGCCGTCTGGGATAAGTTAATAAGCCGGGAGGGTCTGCTGGGGAGCGTCATCGTCGCGCTGGCGACCATCCTCGTCGGGGTGCTGAAGGACCAGATCAAAGGGGGGTTCAACTGGACGCTGGACTTCCTGGGCAAGTACCTCGGCGGCAAGCTGGCCGACAGGAGGTTCCTCCGAAGGTACATAGACAACCTGACCTTCAACCACAAGTACCTGAAGCTCATCGGATTCAACACCGCCGGCATCAGCCGCCCGCTCCTCGAAGAGGTCTTCGTCTCGCTGCGCATCGCGAGCAACAGCGCCCCGCTCGGCCCGGGCACCAGGGACGCGGGCCAGGAGGCTTCGACGATCTCGTTCAACTCGGCCTTCAGGCAGTATCAGTACATGGTCATCCTCGGCGGGCCCGGGGCCGGTAAGACTACGACGCTCAGCTACGCCCTGCTGACGTTCGCGCAGAAGAGGGCGGGCGAGGTGTTCGGCATCGAGGAAGACCTGATTCCGCTCTTCATCCCGCTCCGGCGTCTCTCCAACGGCACGCGCTCCATCGTCGAAGACCTGACGGACAAGGACACGCAAATCCTCTCGCCCGAGATACTGAGGGAGTGCCCGCCGAGCTACTTCGAGCGCAGGCTGAAGAAGGGGCGCTGCCTCGTCCTCCTCGACGGCCTCGACGAGGTGACGGACGAGAAGACGCACCGGCAGGTCTCCGAGAGGATTAACAGCCTCGTCGCCGCGTACCCCGACAACCGCTTCATCGTCACGTGCCGCGTCGCGGGCTGGAAAGACCTCCTGTCGGGCGAGTTCAAAGTCCTGCTGGCGCAGGACTTCAACCGGGACGAGATTCAGCGCTTCGTCCTCGGCTGGCACAAGGCCGTCATCACCCAGTCGGAGTCGAGCCGGCTCCAGCTCGACATCCCCGACAAGAAGAAGTTCGAGGAGGTCTGGGCGGCGCGCAAGGAGCAGTTCGTCAAGCCAGCCATCGACATCCAGTCGAAGAGGCTCATCTACGCCATCGACACCAACAACCGCATCCTCTCCATCGCGGTCAACCCGATGCTCCTCTCGCTCATCAGCCTCGTCCACTTCAACCGGCAGTTCCTCCCGCGCGGCAGAACCGTCCTCTACAACCAGTGCATAGAGCTGCTCATCGACTCGTGGGACAGGACGCGCGACATCCTCTCGACGGGCGGGCGCGTCACGGCCGTGCAGAAGGAGGCGGTGCTGCGCGAGATCGCCTTCAACTTTCAGGTGAAGGGGAAGGGCGAGGACTCGCGCGAGAACCTCGAACAGCTCGTGAGCGAGATCGCGCGCAAGCTCGGCATCTCCATGCCCGCCGAGGCGCTCCTCGAAGACATAGAGATGAGGAGCGGCCTCCTCGTCGAGAGGTCGATAGACGTCTTCGGCTTCTCGCACCTGACGTTGCAGGAGTACCTCGTCGCCAAGCACATCCAGCTAAACCAGCACAACTACGGGCTGCTGACCGGGAACTTCGACGCCCAGGAGTGGCGCGAGGTCATCCTCCTCTACACCGGCCTCGTGGACGACGCCACGGAGCTGATCGAGGGCATCGCCTCCTCGGACTCGCTTGAGAGGCAGGTACTCGCCGGTTTCTGCGTCGGGGACGCGCAACACTGCGACGACGGCGTCTCGCAAGAGATCGTCAACAAACTTCTGGACGAGCTGGGCCGGGGCGGCGAAAGGAGCGACGAGCTGATCGGCGTCCTGTCGGCCATCGCCGCGGACTTCCAGGTCGAGCCCTTGACGGTTGAGGAGAGGCTGTCGGCGAGGCTCATCGACCTGGTCACGGATCGGGAGGGGGACAAGGCCGACCGCCTTCAGGCCGTGGCGATCCTGGGGCGGGCCAGGGTGACGCGCGCCCTCCCGGCCCTGCTCGGGCTGGTGAACGACCCCGACGGGAATATCCGCGCGGAGAGCGTCAAGGCCGTCATCCAGTTCGGCAACCTCGCCCTCCCCGCGCTCGACGGACACCCGGTGTTCAGGGCGCTCGCCGGCGGTGTACAGCGCGGGGCCGCCATACGCGTCATCGTAGAAGCATCCCCCGCCTTCTACGAGCAAGGCGATTTTAGCCTCACGCTGCTGAATTACGCATGGCCGGTGATAGAAGTGCTCTCGGGCATCAACACGGGGCAGGCGGCGAGGCAGATGCTCAAGCTTTACGACTGGGACGAGCAGAAGCTCGACCAGTTGGTGTCGCTCAAGCTGTCACAGATGATGACGAACACGTTCGTGGAGGCCGACTTGTTAGAGGCGGAGGCGGCCCAGTTGCCGCATAGGCTGAAGGGCGCGCCGATAGACAGGAACGGGTGGAGCTACAGCTCTGCGAAGTCCGGCTTCTGGCACATAGACACGCAATTAAGAGCCGACATCCTGAACGCAATAAACACCGGGGCCGCCGCGGGAGGTGAGGCGTCGTCGAGCGCCCTGTCCGAGATGCGCGGCTCGTCGTTCAAGATTCTGTTCCCCGCCTTCCTGTCTCACCTGAGGAGCTTCCCGGCCGGTTACGTGTCCGCGGACGAGGGCAAAGTCAAAGAGAAGTGCCTCCGCGTCTTCAACGCTCTTGGTTTCGACGAGACGCCGCCGAACAAGATTCGTCACCTCGTCAACCAACTGAGCAAGAGCTTCTCGCTGCCACTCGACCTCGCGCTGCAGAACATAAACAGCAGTAAATCGTCGGAGTACTCTTACAAGACTTCTCTCGGCGTGAAGGTGATCGTGTGGGCCTCCAACATCTACTTCACTCTGTTCTACGCATGGACGCTCCTCTTCGCATACTTGGCGCTGGACGCGGCCGTGCGTAAATACTTCTACGAAGACCGCATGTATCAAGGAAGCGCCCTGGCGATTTATATCGTCGCGCTGCTGCCCCTGCCGTTCTACGTCGGCTTGATATCGGTGGCCAGGTGGAAGCTCAAGCAGGGGTATCTGACGAAAAAGTTTGTCAGCCTCATCCTCTTCCCGATAGCCAATTTTTTAAAGCTACTTCCATACCTCACCAGACAGAAGACGTGGGTGAAGCTGGTCGCCTTCCAACTGCTTACCCTATGCTGCTCGGTTACGGGGGTTGGGACGTTTGCAGTTATCTATGGAATAGTAATGCGCTCCAGCATCGGGAGATTAGATTTGGTGACTGCACTAATCTTTTACGCCCCCGGAATTCTGTTCCTGCTCACGAGCACCCTCTACTGGAAATACTACGTCCTGTCGCAGAACCCGGTCTTCCAGTTGATGCTGCTGCACCCCGAGGGCAGAAGAGTGGCTAAAGGGGGCTAGTCGGCATTTAGCAGGCACCTCCCGCCTTTTCACCCCGCGCCGCGAAGAGCAGCGGGAAGAAGCGGCCGGACATCGGTTGCCCTTTGGGGATGGGGGGGACGCCTGCGAGCGGGGGCGCGTCGGAGGCGGAGCGGACGCCGTCGCGGAAGACGTTGACGACCGTGGCGCGGCGCGGGCGCTCGGTCGAGTTGGCGTAGGAGCCGTGGATCATGCGCGGGTGGTGGAAGGAGGCTTCGCCCGCCTTCAGCTCTATCGCGACGGGCTTGAACATCTCCCTCTGTTCGTCGGTCAACACGGACCGTATCGCGTCCATGTCGCCGGCGAGTCCGGTGACGGGGAGGTCGGGCCAGCGGTGGCTGCCCGGGACGTAGTGGACGCAGCCGTTCTCGCGCGTCGAGTCGTCGAGCCCCGCCCAGCAGGTCAGGTGCGCGAGCGGCGTGGTGCGCGTCCAGTAGGAGTAGTCCTGGTGCCACGCGACGACCCCGCCGTGGCGCGCGGGCTTGCAGAAGAGCTGGTCGTGCCAGAAGCGCACCGCGCCGCCGAGAAGTTGCGACGCCGGGACGGTGAAGCGCGGGTTCCACAGGAGGTCGTGGAAGCCCGGCGCTATCCGCCACGCCCCCAGCGCGTGGAAGAGCACGCGGTCGGGGTCTTCCGACTCGTTCGAGTGGAACTCGTACCAGAGCCCGCGCGCGGGGTGCCCGGGGTTCATCAGCTCCGACAGCTCCGCGCGCAGCCGCTCGACCTGCGCCCCGTCGAACATCCTCACGCCCGCGAGGTAGCCGTGCTCCTCGTAGAAGGCGACCTGCCCTTCCGTCAGACGGTACTGCGCCAACTCCTCCGCGGTCGCGGGCGCGCGGAAGAGGGCGGTGATCGGCGCGTGGTAGCGGGACAGGTCTTCGTGCATCGGGGGCGGCTGGCGCGTCGGCGCGGCTTCTGTTAAGTTCCGCTCGGCGGGCAACAATTCTACACGACGGACACGGGGGCAACACGTGGCAGAACGGGACACGGGGCCGGACATCTCTCAAGGGATGCACTCGCTGCTCGACAGCAGCAAGTCTACGTCCGAGGCGTTCACCATCATCGCGACCGAGCTGATCGAGGTCAAGGCGATGCTCATGGCCTTAATCGACCTACAGAAGTCCGCGCTCTACGCCTCGGGCGTCTCCGAGCGCGAGCTCGAGGCGAACGTGCGGAACCTCATCGAAGGCTACCGGCGGCGCTACCTACAGGGGCTCGAAGGCCAGGTGCGCGAGGCGGCCGAGGAGCAGTAAGGGACGAGCTTGACGGCGAAAGAGGGCCGCCCTGTTTTCCAGACGCTCGCGCGCGGCGCGCGGCTCCGCTGCCCCGCGTGCGGCCGGCGCTCGGTCTTCCGCTCGCCCTTCCACGTGCGCCCCTCCTGCCCCGCGTGCGGCACGGTCTTCCAGCGCGAGGCGGGCTTCTTCGTCGGCGCCATCATGCTCAACGTGGTCACGACCGAGGCGGCCGTGATGCTCGCGGCCGGCCTCTGCCTGCTGCTCTTCCCCGGCCGCGACCGGCTGCTGCTCGGCCTTCTCTTCGCCGTCGCGCTCCTCTTCCCCGTCGCCTTCTACCACCACTCCTGGAGCCTCTGGCTCGCCGGCGACCACCTCGTCGAGGGGCTGCCGCAACGGGGGAGTAGACAGTAGTCAGTAGTCAGTAGAAAAGCAGAGGCGGCGCTCTCAAGCTTTCGGGCCGGGCGCGGCGCTTTGTTCTTCTACTGACTACTGACTACTGACTACCGTCTACTCTAAAAATATACGGACATCCCTCCGCGCCGAAGTCACATCTCTGAAGCCGAACGGCAAGACAAGTCAGTCCCCTCGCAGGTGAAAGCCGTCAAGCGTTGTGTCTCCCTGTATCAACGACCTCGCCAGCCTTTCGGAGGACGTATGCCCGCACCGACCCGCAAACACGCTCGCCCGAGCTTCAGTCTCTTCCTTTCCTTCTTCCTTCTCGCTTCGGCCGCCCTGCCCGCGCGCGCGCAGGAGGGCGCTTCGACCGCGGCCGCGGCGCGCACGCGCTACCTGTCCGAGCGGGGGCTCATCCCCGCCTCGCGCTCGGTCGCCGTCGAGGAGTTCGTCAACTACCACCGCCACCAGATCGGCCGCCCCAAGGCGGGCGAGGCCGTACTGCTGGACGTGCGCTGGGGCAACGACCGCGTCTCGGCGGCGGAGCCCGAGGCCGTCCTGCAGATCGGTTTCAGCACGGCGCTCGCGTCCGACCGCCAACAACTGCCGCCCGTCAACCTCGCGCTCGTCATCGACAAGAGCGGCTCGATGGCCGACGCCGACAAGCTCACCAGGGTGAAGGAGGCGCTGCTCACGCTCGTCAACCAGCTCCGCGAGACCGACACGCTCGCAATCGTCGTCTTCGACTCGGAGGCCGAGGTGCTCCGCCCGGGGCGCGCCATCGGCAACCGCGAGGAGGTGCGCCGCCTCATCCGCCAGATAGAGCCCGGCAGCTCGACGAACATCCACGCCGGACTCATGCTCGGCTACAGGGAGGCGCTCCGGAACTTCAACCGCGAGGGGACGAACCGCGTCGTGCTGCTGACCGACGGCATCGCCAACCAGGGCGTGACCGACCCTTCGCAGATCGCGCGCGAGTCGCTCTCCTTCAACGACCGCGGCGTAGACCTCTCGACCATCGGCGTCGGGCTCGACCTCAACAAAGACCTCCTGCGCCAGCTCGCCAAGAGCGGCCGCGGCCTCTTCCACTTCGTCGCCGACGCGCAGGACATCGACAAGGTCTTCCTCAAAGAGGTGCAGAGCCTCGTCGCGCCCGTCGCCTCCGAGCCTAACCTTGAGGTCGAGTTCGGCCCCGGCCTCGAACTCGCGCAGGTCTACGGCTACGAGCCCGAGCGCACCGCGAACGGTTTGAAGATCGGGCTCGACAACATGAACCAGGGCCTGACGCAGGTCGTCCTGCTGCGCTTCAAGGCCGGGCCCCGGGCGCTGGACGGCGCGCGCCCGTCCGTCCGCGTCCGTCTCAGCTACTACGACATCCGTCAGAAGCGCCGGGTCACGAAGAGCGGAGAGGCTTCCCTCTCCGCCGGCGGCGGCGACATGCTGCGCGACCCGGAGGTCGGCAAGAACTACACCATCGCGCAGCTCGCGCAGGCCATCCGCGACATGGCCGAGGCGGTCGAGTCGCAGCGCTACAAGGACGCCGAACACCTCCTCAACGCGGCCGTCGCCAAGACCTACCTGCGCTACCCGCACCTCGAAGACGAGGACATCTCCCGCACCCTCTCCGTCGCGCAGAAGTACCAGGAGATGCTCAGGAAGTACAACCAGGAGGAGCAGAGCCGGAAGTGACAAGCACGCACACCCACGTCCCCGCAGGGGACGAAGATAATAGCCGGGGGCAGAGCGAAAGCGCATAGCGCTTGAGCGCCGCCCCCGGTGAAGGCGGCAAAATGAATCCGACCCTGAAAGGGTCGCATCACGTGTGACGGTGTGCGACCCTTTCAGGGTCGGATTCATCTTCCGTGGCCGACCGGGGGTGGCGCTCGCCTACAGCCCGCTAACCCCCGGCTATTATCTGTATCCCCTTCGGGGATTCTGCACACGCCCTCCCTTACGGTCGGGCTTCCGCCTTCCGGCTTGCGCGGCGATCTTCGAGGACTTCCCAGGCTTCGCGCGCGCGCGTGTAGATGCCGTCGGCGTCGAGGCCGTACTTGGCGAGGAGCAGCTTGGGGTCGCCGTGCGTGACGACGCGGTCGGGGATGCCCATGCGGACGAGGCGGACGGCGTCGAGCAGCCCGTTCTCCTCCAGAAGCTCCGCGACGGCCGAGCCGAAGCCGCCCGCCAGGTACGCCTCCTCGACGGTGACGATGAGCCGCTTCGTGCGCGCGAGCGCGAGCAGCAGCCCCGCGTCCAGAGGCTTGACGAAGCGCGCGTTGACGACCGTCGTCTCGATGCCGTCCTTCGCCAGTTGCTCGGCGGCGGCCGCCGCCGGGTGCACCATCGAGCCGTAGGCCACGAGGGCCACCTCGCCGCCGTCGCGCAGAATCTCCGCCCGGCCGACTTCGAGCAGCCGCGGCTCGCGCCGGATGTCGGCCCCGACGCCGTTGCCGCGCGGGTAGCGCATGGCCGCCGGCCCGTCGGTCTCCAGCATCGTGTGGAGCATGTCGCGCATCTCGCCCTCGTCCTTCGGGGCCATCACCGTCATGTTCGGCACGCCGCGCAGGTAGGCGATGTCGAGCAGGCCGTGGTGCGTCGGGCCGTCGCCGCCGACGATGCCGGCGCGATCCATGCAGAACTTGACGTTGAGGTTCTGGAGGCACACGTCGTGGACGATCTGGTCGAAGGCGCGTTGCAGGAAGGTCGAGTAGATGGCGCAGACCGGCTTCAACCCCTCGGTGGACATCCCCGCGGCGAAGGTGACGCAGTGCTGCTCGGCTATCCCTACGTCGTAGGCGCGCTCGGGGAACTTCTCCAACACCTTGTCAACGCCCGTCCCGTCGGGCATGGCGGCCGTGAGCACGACGACCTTCTTGTCCCGCCCCATCAGCTCGCACAGAGCCTGCCCGAAGACGGCCGTGTAGGCCGGGGCCGGGGGGCCGGAGGACTTGAGGGCCGCGCCGGTCTTCAAGTCGAACGGCCCCGTAGCGTGCCAAGCGTAGTAGTTCTTCTCGCGCGCCGGGTAGCCCTTCCCCTTCTGCGTGAGCGCGTGGACGATGACGGGCGAGTCCTTGACATGCTTCGCCTCTTCGAGCGCGCGCACCAGCGCACGCGGGTTGTGGCCGTCCACGTAGCCGATGTACTTGAAGCCCAGCTCGTTGACGAGCGCGCCCGGCAGCACGGCCGCGGCGATGGCGTCCTTGACGGTCTTCGCCGCGTTGTAGAGCCGCTCGCCGAACGAGGGGATGTCGTGCAGGAGGTCGCCCACCTCGTCCTTGAAGCGGTGGTAGCCCTGCGCCCCGCGGATGCGGTTCAGATACCCGGTGAGCGCGCCGACCGCGGGCGCGATCGACATCTCGTTGTCGTTGAGCAGGACGATGAGGCGCGTCTTCAAATGTCCGGCCTGGTTGACCGCCTCCATCGCCATGCCGCCCGCCAGGGATGAGTCGCCGATGACGGCGACGACGTGGTGGTCTTCGCCGCGCTGGTCGCGCGCTATCGCCATCCCCAGAGCGGCCGAGAGCGAGGTCGAGGCGTGCCCCGCGCCGAACGTGTCGTACTCCGACTCGTCGCGGCGCAGGAACCCGCTGATGCCGCCGTACTGCTTGACGGTCGGCAAAAGCTCGCGCCGCCCCGTCAGAATCTTGTGCGCGTAAGCCTGGTGCCCCACGTCCCAGACCAGGCGGTCGCGCGGCGTGTCGAAGGCGTAGTGGAGGGCGACGGCCAGCTCGACCGCACCTAAAGAAGCGCCCGTGTGGCCGCCCACGCGCGACATCGTCTCAAGGATGTACTGGCGCACCTCGTCGGCGACCGGCTGCAACTGCTCGGGACGCAGACGGCGCAAGTCCGCGGGCGAGTCGATCTGATGTAGGAGTTTCATCGGCGCGTATTCTACTTTTTTATCGGCCGGGGGGGAAGCGCGCGCGTCTTACGGTGCGGCAGACATCTTTCACTTAAGGAGTCTTTGAGACGATGAAGAGAGCACTCACGGCCGCGCTGCTGACGCTGGCGGCCTCTTTCACGGCGGGGGCGCAGGAGACGCCGTCGCAGCAGCAGCAGCAAACGCTGACGCAGGGCGAGCGGGCGGGGACGAGACACAAGGGCTTGCGGCGGATGCGGATGCGGATGCGCGAGCGACGACACGGCCTGCGCGCCCTGCGGCAACTGAACCTGACCGAGCAGCAGCGCGAGCAGATGCGCACGCTCAGGCAGAACGCGTCCGAGTCCGCGCGTGCGCAGCGCGAGGAGTTGCGGCAGTTGCTACGCGCGCGCCGCGAGTCCGGCGGCCAGCTCACCGAGGCGCAGCAGGGGCGCGCCGCACAGCTCCGCGAGGAGCTGCGCGCCGCCCGCCGGCAAGCCCGCGAAGGCTTCCTCTCGACGCTCACCGCCGACCAGCGCACGCAGCTCGAACAGCTCAAGTCCGAGCGCAAGGCCCGCCGCGAAGAGTTCCGCCAGCGGCGCGAAGAGTTCCGCCAGCAGCGCCGACAGTAAAAGTACGTAAACGGTAAACCGTGAACCGTGACAAGAGGACTGCTCGCCTCTTGTCACGGTTCACGGTTCACGGTTCTTCACACTTCTAAAACCAATTTCCCGAACTGCGCGCGGTCTTGCATCAGCTCGTGGGCGCGGCGGGCCTCGGCGAGCGGGAGGGTGCGGTCGATGACGGGGCGGAGCAGGCCGCGCTCGACGAACCTCAAGGCGTCCAGCAGCTCGGCCTTCGAGCCCATGAACGACCCGAGCAGGTTGAGGTGTCGGTAGAAGACCTGCCGCAGGTCTGTGCGCGCGTCGTAGCCGCTCGTCGCGCCGCACGTCACGAGCCGCCCGTCGCGCTTCAAAGACGTGATCGAGCCCGGCCACGTCTCCGCGCCCGTGTGCTCGAAGACCACGTCCACGCCCTGCCTGCCCGTCAGACGCCTGACCTCCTTCGGCCAGTCCGCGCGCGTGTAATCGACGACCTCGTCCGCGCCGAGTTCGAGCGCCTTCGCGCGCTTCTCCTCCGAGCCCGCGGTGGCGATGACGCGCGCGCCGTGTAGCTTCGCAACCTGGATGCCGATGGAGCCGACGCCGCTCCCGGCCGCGTGGACGAGCACGTCCTCGCCCGGCCCGACGCGCGCGCGCGTGACCAGCATGTGCCAGGCGGTGACGAGCACGAGCGGCAGCGCCGCCGCCTCGGCCCAGCTCAAGCCCTTCGGTTTGGGGACGACGTTCACGCCCGGCGCGGCGACCAGCTCGGCGTAGCCGCCGTCGCGGCGGTAGCCGATCATGTCGTAAGCCGGGCACATGTTGTCCGCGCCGCCCAGGCATTCGCGGCAGTGGCCGCACGAGACGCCGGGCTGCAAGATAACTTCGTCGCCCGGCTTCACCCAACCGACCAGCTCGCCCGCCTCGCGCACGACGCCCGCCACGTCGTTGCCGAGGATGTGCGGCAGGGGAATCTCGATGCCGGGCAGTCCGCCGCGCGCCCACACGTCCAGGTGGTTGAGCGCGCAGGCGCGCACCTCGACCAACACCTCGTCGGCGCGAATCCGCGGCTCCGGGCGCTCTTCGTAGCGGAGGACTTCCGGCCCCCCGTGCTCGTGGAAGACGACGGCTTTCATTTTTTGAAAGTAGGCAGAAGGCAGTCGGCAGTCGCCGCGGGGCGGCGGACGGTCTTCCGAGGCCCGACTTTTCGCCTCCGGGGCTCGACCTTCAGCTTCCGAAGCCCGGCCTTCAGCCTCCGAGGCTCAAAATCCACCCTCCGGGGCTCAACTTTCGGCCCCGGGAGGCTCAACTTTCATCCTCCGAGGCTCGACGCTCAGCCTGAAGAGGCTCAACTTTCACCCTCCGGGGCTCAATTTCCAGCCTCGGAGGCTCAAATTTAACCCTCCGAGGCTCAACCCTCACCCTCGGCAGGCTCAGGTTTGGGCCTCGGAGGCTCGACGTTCAGCCTCCGAGGCTCAATTTTCACCCTCGGAGGCTCAACGTCGGGCCTCCGAGGCTCAGCTTTCGGCCGCGAACTGCCTACTGCCATCTGCCTACTGCTCCGCGCCGTCGGTCTGCTGGCGGGCGTGGTAGGAGGAGCGCGTGAGCGGGCTCGACTCGACGTGCTTGAAGCCGAGTTC